>Ga0209963_1000010_pt1 | contig 1382828 bp, 1425 predicted proteins | sample ThiBio_1000_biof_2_FD_183957 | JGI IMG/M metagenome (GOLD analysis project Ga0209963, IMG submission 183957) | Wastewater bioreactor microbial communities from Cape Town, South Africa - Thiocy_cont_1000_biof (SPAdes) | ecosystem: Engineered > Bioreactor > Thiocyanate-remediating >...
ACGCGGCGTCTGGCGCGCATTCTTATGGACGTTCATTCGGGGGGCTCCACTGAAGGTTGGTTGGCTTCGCAACCCCAGCTTCTCAGTCCCCCCTCGAATGAACAACCTTCATAGCTTCGACAGCTAGGCGGGCTTTGCAGCATCTCCGATCGGCACGAGTTCTCCCGCCACGACCGTTGCGTTTCCCTCGGTCATGCGAATGCGGACCTTTCTCGGTCTAGGCGCGGGTGCGATGCAGTCGGTGATGGCGACGTTGCCGTCGGCGGCGAACAGCTCGACCGAGGTCGTGTCGACATAAAGGTCCAGCTGTAGTTCGGTGGTGGACGCCAGAGGCTGCGCGGTGGAGGTGGAGGGGAAGCGCGGGTGGATGCTGTCGGGGCCGCTGCAAGTGCGGTCGAGGGTCAACTGCCCGAGCGTCGCATCGTAAGACACGAGAGTCGCGAACTGGCCGGCTGCCGCTAGCGCGATCTGGAGTTTCGCGTCGGCGCCGAGGGCAAGGCTCAGGCTCAGCCGGTAAGACTCTCCGGCGTCGAGTTCGACCCCGGCGCTAAGGTCGGCGCCCGCGAGATCGACACGCTCGGCGGCTCGCTCCAGCTTTGCGGCTTCCGAAACTACACGCTGCGCGACCAGCAGCCTGCCCTCGCGTTCGACCAGCGTCAGTTCGCGGGGCAGCGTCATGCTGCCCCGCCAGGTCGGCGACGGAAACGCGCCGGCATATTGCCAGTTGCTCATCCAGCCGATGATGATCCGGCGGCCCTCAGGCGCGTCGTTGAAGGTAGCCGCGGCATAGAAGTCGCGGCCGTGGTCGAGCATCTCCCAGCCGGCGCCGGGGAGCGGCGTGAATTTGCGCCCGTCGAAATCCCCCAGCAGATAGCGCGTGGCGCTGCCGCGGCCGCGCGACTTCTCGTTGACGCTCATCACGAGCACCCACACCTCGCGCCCGCCGTGGCGGAGCGGAAACAGGTCCGGGCACTCCCACAGCAATTGCTCCTTGTCGGGGAACGCCACCCGATCCGAGGGCGTCCAGTCGATGAGGTTGGCGGAGGTGAAGATATGCGCCTCCTCGTCATCCGCCTCGACGGAAACGAGCACCCACCAGCCTGCCTCGCCGCCGTAGCGGAATACCTTGGGATCGCGGAAGGCGCTCGAGTTCCGGTCGAGCACCGGGTTGCCGGCGTATTTCCGCCAGGTGAGGCCGGCATCGGTGCTGACCGCGAGCGACTGCGCCTGTTTGCCCGTGGCATAGGCGCTGGTATAGGCGGCGACCAGCGGCGGCGCATCCTTGCTGCCGAGCCCGCTGCTGTTGCGCAAATCGTTGACGACGGAGCCGGAGAAAATCGCGGCTTCGGCGTCGAAGCGGATGGCGACGTCGAGCTCGCGCCAATTGACGAGATCGGGGCTCACCGCGTGGCCCCAGCTCATATTGCCCCAGTCATTGCCGAGCGGGTTGTACTGGAAGAACAGGTGCCACACCCCATCGACCCAGATGAGGCCGTTGGGATCGTTTATCCAATTGCGCTGCGGCGTGAAGTGAAAACGGGGGCGCTGGATATCCGACGGGCTCATCTCATCCTCACTTTGCGTCGCGCGGCACGAGCGCGCGCCATTGTTCGAGCGTCTGGCGCGACCATTCGGCAGCCGTCGCGATTGCGCCGGGATCGCCGAGCGGGCGCTGGCTCATGCGGGCTTCGGTCTCGCGCAGGCGCTGCCGCATCCGCACGACGATGCCCGAATGCTGCGGGTCATAGGCAAGGTTCACGGTCTCGCCTGGGTCCTGCAGCAGGTCGTAGAGCTGCTCCCTGCCCTGCACGTTGCGCTGGCCGTTCGGCGGCAGCGCGGCCCGCTCCGGCTCCGGCACATATTCGGTTATGTATTTGAAGCGGCTGTCGACGATGCCCCGGCCCAGGAAGTTCACCTCCATATAGGCCCATTCGCGGCCGGCTGTCCCGGCGCTGTCGACGCTGCCACGCAGGCTCATGCCGTGGGTGCCGGCGGGCCGCGCGACGCCGGCATAGTCGCAGATGGTGCTGAACAGATCGACCGCCGACACCAGCACGCCATCCTCCACCTCGCCGGCGCGCGGCAGCGCGACCGATCCCAGGCTCGAGACGACGAACGGCACCCGGGCGCTTTCGTCGTACAGCGTGAATTTCTGGAACATGTGGTGGCTGGCACAGCTCTCGCCATGGTCGGCGGTGAAGATGAGAATGGTGTCGTCGGCCACGCCGCTGCTTTCGAGCGCATCGAGGACCAGCCCGATATTGCGATCCACATCCTCGACATAGCGATAATAACGCCAGATATAGGTGCGCCAGTCGAGCTCGCTCCAGCCCGCGACGGCCGCGCGGATGCCGTCATGGATGTAGCAGCCGGGCACGCGGCGGGCGGCGATCTGCGCCACCGTCTCCTGCGCGATGTCGAAATCGAAATTGTCGGGCAGCGGCGGCAGCTCCGCTTCGGCGACGATCTCCTGCGCGACCAGGTCGGGCATGTTCCGCGACTCGAAGCGGTGCAGATATTCGCAGACATCGTGCGGATTGACGAAATGCGCCTGCAGATAGAACGGCTCGGGCAGCGCGCCGGAGGCGAGGAAGCCGGCGGTCGTGCGGGCGATGGTCGCGTCGTGGATCTCGGCGCCGCCGGCGGCGATCTCGCGCTGACCGCCGAAGATCACGTCGAACGAGGTGGCGGCCGGGCGGCCATCCACATGCCATTTTCCCGCATGGAAGGTGCTGTAGCCACCCTCCCGCAGCACCGCACCGAGATCGGCAATGTCGGGGTGCAGCCGGCCGCCATTGAACGGCGTTCCAGTTTCGCTGCCATACCGACCCGTCATCCACGAGGTGCGCTGCGGCGCGCAGACCGGATCGGAGGCGTAGGCGCGCTGAAAGGTCACGCCGCGCCCGGCGATGCGATCCATGGCGGGCGTCGAGACGTAGCGGTTGCCCGCGCCCGAACGGACGTTCCACGACAACTGGTCGGCGGTGAGCAGCACGATGTTGGGGCGACGTCTCATGGCAGGCGATCCGGACTGATCAGGACATAGGTCCAGAGGATTCCCGACATAGCGATGACGCGATCGTCGGGGTCGACCCACCAGTAAGTGGGAATGCTGTTGCGGCCGGCGAGGACGAAGCAGGTAAGCGCCGTCTGCCTGTCGCCCACGAGCCGCGTGGCGGTCTCGACCGGCTGCAACTGCAGCGCGGTCTCGCAGCCATGCGTGAGATCGATGAGGTCGAAGCGCCGCCCCTGCAGCTCCCGCAGGCCGAAAAACAGCGTGGGGCGATGCAGGACAGGACGATCGATCGGCGCGCGCGACAGCAGGCGGGCCATGTGCCGCAGGCGGGCGAACACCAGGCGGTCGGCCCCCTCCTCCTCGACCCAGCCCTCGAACCGAGCGGCATTGCCTTCGGCCGCGGACTCGACGGTCCAGTCGGCGCCGGGTGCCAGCAGCCGCTCGCCGCTGCCCAGCGTCAGCGTCCAGCGCTCGCCCGAGGTGCTGTCGTGCTGCGCGGCGACGACCTGGCGGCGCTCCGCGTCACGGGACAGAACAAGGCGGCCCAGATAAAGGTCGTCGAGCCGCGCCGGGCGAAAGCCGGTGTGGTTGAACCGGAAATTGGGGATCATCGCGAAGGTGGCGGCCGTCTGCGGCCGCACGCTCGCCAGCGCCGCCTCGACGGCCAGGTGAAAGAAGGGCGGCGCGTCGTCGGCGCGGTCGAAATCGAGCGGCCAGGGCAGCGCGCCGTCAGAATTGGCACTCACGATTCGCGCCCCGAACCCTGCATGACGGCGGTAGTGATCTGCCGGCTGAACAGCGCGAACACCGCCAGCACCGGGATCACGCTGATCACGGCGGCCGCGAGCACCATGCCGTAATCGGTAATGTTGGAGGGGTCGGCGAGGCTGCGCAGGGCGACGCTGACGGTGAACATGTCGGAGTTCACCACCGCCACCAGCGGCCACAGAAAGTCGTTCCACGAATTGATGAAGGTCAGCAGCGCCAGCGACACCAGCGCCGGCGCCAGGATCGGGGCGACGATGGAGCGCAGGATGCGGAACTCGGACGCACCATCCAGCCGGGCCGCCTCGAGCAATTCGTCCGGCACACTGTCCAGCGCGAACTGGCGGACCATGAAGATGCCGAACGCCGTCACCATGCCGGGAATGACGAGGCCGGCATAGGTGTTGATGAGGCCGAGGCTGCGGAACAGCACATAGGTCGGAACGAGCCGCGTCTCGAACGGCACCATCAGTGTGGCGATGATGATTACGGTGAGGATGCCGCGTCCGGGGAACTCGAATTTCGCCAGCGAATAGCCCACCAGCAGCGAGGTCACGGTGACCGAGAGGGTGACGATGCTGGAGACGACGACGCTGTTGAACAGGTTGCGCAGGAATGGCCAATAGGCGAACAGCGCCGCGTATTTGTCGAGGTTGAAGCCGTTCTGCGGCAGCAGGCTGGGCGTCAGGCTGATGAGCTCGTGGTTGGTCTTGAAGCTGCCCAGCACCATGAACACGAAGGGCGCCAGGCTCAGGAACACCATGAGCCAGAGGACGAAGAACAGCACCACATTGCCCGGCCGCGCGAAAAGGGCCTTCATTTCGCGCCCCGCCGGTTGACAGCGAAGGTGCCGGCGCTGAGCAGCGTCATCAGCACGAACAGCGCCAGCGAGATCGCTGCGGCATAGCCGAGATCGAATTGCGAGAACGCCTTGATGAACATGAAATACATCAACGGCGTCGACGAATAGGACGGGCCGCCCTGGGTGAGCACCATGGCGTCGGCGATGTTCTGCACCAGCCAGATCGTCGAGACGATGACGACGAAGAGGATGACGTTCCGCATTTGCGGGATGGTGATCGAAAAGAAGGTGCGGATCGGGCCGGCGCCGTCCAGTTGTGCCGCCTCATAGGTCACCTTCGGGATCTGTTGCAGGCCGGCCAGCATGATCAGCGCGAAATAGCCGGTGGCCTTCCACAGATTGAGGATCGCCAGCGAGACCTTCGACCATTCGGTGGAATCGAGCCAGGACACGGCGGGAATGCCCACCCAGCCGAGCACGGTGTTCACCAGGCCGCCATTGGTGACCAGCAGCACGTTGAAGATGATCGCCACCACCACCGTCGCGGTGACGTTGGGAAGCATCAGGAAGGCCGAGAAGAAATGCTTCCGCCGCACGATCGCCGAGTTGATCATGGCGGCGAGGACGAGCGCCAGGAAAGTGCGCGCCGGCACGATGAGCAGCAGCAGCACCAGCGTGTTCCAAGTTGTCGTCCAGAACAGCGGATCGCGCATCATGCGCACGAAGTTCGCGGCGCCGACGAAGACGGGCGGGGTAAAGCCATCCCATTTGAACAGGCTCAGCCCGAACCCCCACAGGGTCGGATAGAGATCGACGCACAGAAAGAAGATGATGAAGGGCGACACCCACAGATAGACGTGCCCGTTGCGGCGCATGTTCGCCCACAGGCGGGCGCGAGACGTTCCGCGGGAGGCGCCGGAATCGGGGGCGACCCGATCCCGGCGCGAGAGCGCAGTGGTCATTGAATGGACTGAAGCTGCTCGGTCATCTGAGCCACCGCATCCTGCGGACTCAGCGCGCCCGAGAACACCTGCGGCAGGATGAGGTTGATGGCATCGGTCGCGGCGTTCCAGCGGCTGTCCTTGTGCACGGTGCCCGGCGGGGCAGCGAGCAGCAATTTGGCCTTCGTCGCGTTGACGCGTTCGCCGCCATAGACGGCCCAGCCGGTGGCGCCGCCCTCGACCGCCTTCAGCGCCTCGAGCGCGGTCGGCGTCTGCCGCACGACGATGCCGGGACGCTCGATGCTGTCATAGACGAGCGCGGCGTCGGTGTTGGTGGTCAGATATTGCGCCACGGCGATCGCGGCCGGCAGGTTCTTCGACTTGGCGTTCACCACGATGAAGCTCTGGTCGTAGAGATAGGTCTTGGCCGCGCCGTCGAACTGCGGCGGATCGGCATAGACCCAGTTGCCATAGCCGCCGGCGCCCTTGGGGTCGAGATTGGTGTCGAGATAGGCGGCGTCCGACGAGGCGGCGAAGCGCGCCACGATCTTGCCGCCGTTCACGGCGCTCCAATAATCCGCCTGATTGGGCGTGGCAGAGAAGAAATAGCCCTTGTCGACCATGTCGCGCAGCGTGGTGAGCGCCGCGACGGCCTTGTCGCCGAGGCCGATCGAGCCGTCGGCGTTAAATATCGCGCCGCCCGCATGGTAGAGATAGAGCTGGAAGGGCGTCGCGGCTGCGCTCGGGTCGAACGCGTCGATGAAATAGCCCGCGTCCTTGAGCTTTTGAGCCGCGGCCGTGTAGTCCTCGAAGGTCGTCGGAGCGGCGATGCCGAGCTGCTTGAAGACATCGGCGCGATACCACAGGCCGGTCGGGTTCGACTGCCCGGGGATGCCGTAAATCTTGCCGTCCGCGGTGACGTTGCCCAGCGAGCCGGCCAGGAACGCGTCGGGGGAAATTACGCTCGACAGGTCGGCCAGCCAGCCGGCCTTGATGAACGAATCGACCAGGAAATCGTGCACGATCATGACGTCCGGCGTATCGGCACCGGTCGAAAGCTGCAGGCGCATCTTGGTGGGGTATTCGGCGAAGGGGAATTTCTCGTAGGACAGCGCAACGCCGGGGTTCTTGGCCGTGAACCCTTCGAGCACGATCTGCGCGGCGCTGGTCAGGTTCGCCCCGCCCCAAAGCGTCACCTGCCCCGAGAGCGGCGCATCGGCCGCCGCCAGTGCCGTCCCGGCCCATCCGGCCAGCGCAATGGCCGCAACCGCCACGCGCGCGCCCGCTGCCAGTCGATCGATCAAGTCTAGTGCCATGAACTTCCTCCCCGAAGCCTGGACGTAATCGATTACGTCCTAATCCGGGCAATCTCTACCGTAGGTAACCGATTACGTCAACGCACTACAAAGAGCCGCGGTCGACAAAGCTGGTGGGGACCGTGCGCACGATCGGCGGCCCGCCCGACCGAGCGCCGCCCAGCTCCAGGATGACCCGCGCCGCCTCGACACCGATCGCATAGGGGTCCTGCGTGATGACCGAGATCGACGGCAGCACCGCGCCCATCCACGGATATTCCTCGAAGCCGAGGATCGCGAGCTCGTCAGGCACCGACACGCCGCGCGTGCGCAGCACCGGCAGCGCGCCGAGCATCATGATGTGGTTGGCGATGATCACGGCTGTCGCCTCCCCCTGGTCGAGGATTTCGTGCATCAGCCGGGCGCCGTCGGCCAGCGTCATGCCGCCGGCAAATACCCAGCGGTCGCTGTCCATGCCGTGGCGCCGCAGGGCGTCGTGATAGCCCGCCAGCTTCGCCCGGCTCACTGTCACGTCCTTGTCGTTGCGCAGCAGCGCGATGCGCCGGTGCCCCTTGGCGATCAGTTGCTCCATCGCCTCCAGCGTCGGCGTATAGAGATCGGACGACACCGAACTGCACCCTTCCACCTGCGCGTCGATGAGCACGATGGGCCGGCCCGCCGACGACCTGCCGCGCTCGACCATCCGTTCGTAGTACGAGCCGCCGCCCGTCGCCGGCAGCAGCACCAGCCCGTCGACGAGACGCGATTCGAGCATCGCGATCGCTTCCAGCTCCCGGTCCGGATCGTTGCGCGAATCCGAAAACAGCAGGCTGATCCCGGCTTCGGCCAGCGCGAACTCCACCCCCTGCATGATCGTGGTCGCGAAGGGCTCCGCCCCCGGCAGCGCCAGCACCGCGCCGACCGCGCGGGTGCGCTTGCTGCGCATGGCGCCCGCCACCAGGTTCGGCCGATAACTGAGCTCGGCGGCCGCCGCCATTACCCGCTGCCGCGTCGGCTCGGCGACAAACCGCGTGCCATTATAGACATGCGACACCGTCGCCGTGGAAACCCCCGCGCGGCGAGCCACATCCGAGATCGACGGCCTGATCACGCGCGCCACCTGCTCCCCTTCCGCCAGCCCTTCCCGGGCCCCGGCCCTACTCCCACTCAATCATTCCGGGCGTACCTAACACGTTGAATTTGCTTCGGTAAAATATTCCGCTCCCAATTGCTACCGTCAACCGTACCGTCCCGATAAGCGCGCTATTGATTTCATTGGCAAATTCCGACTTTTCCAGAATGCCGTTCCTTCGCCAACTATCGACAGCAGCGGTTTCCTTGATTCGGCCGAGGATGGTGATCATCAGACGCTTTCCTTCGCTGAGACCGGCCCGCGTCCGATGAGCCAGCCGGCGAGCGCCATCGCGATCAGCGCTCCGGCTAGTTGGGCGATGATGAACGCCGGAGCATCCAGCGGTCGGATGCCAGAGAAAGTATCGGTCAGCGCGCGCGCGATCGTCACCGCCGGATTGGCAAAAGACGTCGAGGCCGTGAACCAATATGCAGCGGTGATGTAGAGCCCGACCAGCCACGGGACCGCCGCCTGCTGAAACCGGACCCCAGCCAGAATGACCATTACCAGTCCAAAGGTCGCAACGGCCTCCGAGAACCACTGGCCGCCGCCGGTCCGAACATGGGTCGACGCCTCGACGATCGGCAGTTCAAACATCAGGTGCGCGGCGACAGCTCCGGCGACGGCACCAAGAATCTGTGCCGCGACATAGGGCGCCAGTTCCGCGAAGGGCAGCTCCCGGCGCAGCGCGAATACCAGCGACATGGCTGGGTTGAAATGGGCGCCGGAGATCGGGCCCAGTACGCTGATCACGACGACCAGGATCGCGCCCGTCGGCAGCGTATTGCCGAGAAGCGCAAGCGCCGTGTCGTCGGTGAGCCGGTCGGCCATGATGCCGGATCCGACTACCGTGGCCACGAGCATGGCCGATCCGAGGGCCTCTGCGACGAGGCGCCGAGCGATATCCGTCAAGCTGCGCCGGCCGACTTCGTGGTCGAGCCCTCCATCGCGCCGATACCACGAAGCTTTGACTCGAGGGCCATCCTGTCGATGCTCTTGAGCGGCAGGCTGATGAACGCCGCGATGCGGTTGCGAAGGAAGCGCATCGCGTCTTCGAAGGCCGCGCGTTGCGCAAGGTCGGTACCGCGAACTGCAGCGGGGTCTTCAATGCCCCAGTGCGCCGTCAGCGGCCGGCCTGGCCAGATCGGACAGGTTTCGCCGGCGGCATTGTCGCAAACCGTGAAAACGAAATCCATCTGCAGTGCGCCCGGGAGCGCGAACTCGTCCCAGCTCTTGGAGCGCAGCTCGTCTGTCGGGATGCCGGCTTCCTGCAGAACCGCGAGGGTGCGCGGATGGACCTCGCCCCTGGGATGGCTGCCGGCCGAGTAGCCCTTGAATTTGCCGCCACCGATCTGGTTGAGGATCGCCTCGCCGAAGATCGAGCGCGCAGAGTTTCCGGTGCAGAGGAACAGGACGTTGTAGACGTGGTCAGCAGGCATTTTTTCCTTCTCCAGGTACGCAGCAGGGAGTGAATTCGGCGACGAGCGGCTCGCACAGTTCGGGGCGCCCGCCGCAGCAATCGCTGACGAGGAAGCTCGCGAGCTCGCGCACCCGCTCAACCTCGGCGCGGTAGATGATCGACCGGCTTTGGCGCTCGGAGGAGATGAGCCCTGCCCTCGTCAGGATGGCGAGGTGCGTGGACATGGTGTTCTGCGGCACGTCGAGAATGCGTGCCACTTCGCCTGCCGGCAGGCCGTGCGGCTCGTGCTTCATGATGAGGCGAAACGCCTCGAGGCGAGTGGTTTGCGACAAGGCCGCAAACACGTCGGTCGCTAAGCTGGGTTCCATATATCGAGAATAGTCGATATATTTGCCTCGTGTCCAGCCCGCCTCGGTCGTTGTGATCGCTGCCGCCTGGAGAGCCGATCCTGGTGGGAGGATAGATAATCATGCCCCGTTTGTTCATCGTCGGCGGAAGCGACGCCGGCATCAGTGCTGCGCTGCGAACGCGTGAGCTGGCCCCGGACTGGCAAGTCACAATGGCGGTCGCCGACCGCTACCCCAATTTCAGCATATGTGGAATTCCGTTCTATCTCGGTGGCGAGATACCGAACGCCCAGGATCTCGCGCATCGCAAGGCCGCTGACATCGAGGCCCTTGGGATCGAAATGCTGCTCGATACCCGGATCGACCAGGTCAACGCACAAGGAAAGCGCGTGCACGCCGCCGGTGTGGAGCACGCGTTCGACAAGCTCGTTATCGGCACCGGCGCTACCTCGATCAGACCGCCGATTGCGGGTCTCGACCTGCCCGGTGTGTTCCTGCTGCGCTGGATGGACGACATGTTCGCCTTCGAACGCCACCTCGAGACACGCAGGCCCCGCCGCGTGACCATCGTGGGCGCCGGCTACATCGGGCTCGAAATGGCCGAGGCGATGACGCATCGGAGCGTCGAGGTCACGGTGATCGAGCTGGCGCCGAGCGCCATGACGACGATCGACCCGGATCTGGGCACTCTCGTCGGCCAGGAACTGGAGCGCCACGGCGTGCGTCTGTTCGCCGGCCAGGCGATTGCCGAGATCGCCGCCGAGGGCGAGAGCCTGCGGCTGAAGGGGCCGAATAATTTCACGCATGAGGCCGACATGGTGCTCGTTGCGGCCGGCGCGAAGCCGGATACTGCCCTCGCAGTCGCCGCCGGGGCGCAGACGGGCTTCAAGGGAGCCATCAAGGTCAATCGGCGGATGGAAACCAACCTCCCCGATGTCTATGCTGCCGGGGACTGCGTAGAGACCTTCCACCGCATCACTCAGGGCGTAACCTATCTTCCCCTTGGCACCACCGCCCACAAGCAGGGGCGGATCGCCGGTGAAAACGCCATCGGCCGGGAGCGCCTGTTCGAAGGAAGCCTTGGAACGCAGGTGGTGCGCGTCTTCGACCGCGTTGTCGCACGAACCGGTTTCCACGACCGCGACGCCCGCGCCGCCGGATTCGATCCGGTATCGGTCGACTCCACGCAATGGGACCACAAGGTCTACTATCCGGGCGCCAAGCCGATGACCATTAGGGTCACCGCCGACCGGAACACGGGCAAACTCCTCGGCGCGCAGATCGTGGGCAGCTACGGCACGGAGGTCTCCAAACGCATCGACATCTTTGCGGCGGGGATCTTCCACGGCATGACGATCGAGACGTTTTCGGACCTCGACCTCAGCTACACGCCGCCGCTGAGCTCGCCCTGGGACCCGGTCCAGATGGCGACGCAAGCGTGGGCGAAGTCCGAGCGAGATGCGGCTCGGTCGCAATGAGAGCTTGAACAACTCGGTAAAACGGCCTAAAAGCTATTTCCATGAATATCGAAACAGTAGCTTCGCAGCTCGAGGCCCTCGGCAACCAGACGCGTCTCACCATGTACCGTACGCTGGTCCGCGCGGGGGACAGCGGCCTGGCGGTCGGCAAGCTGCAGCTCAAGCTCGACATCCCCTCCTCGACGCTCTCCCACCATCTGAAGAAGCTCGTCGAGGTTGGTCTCGTCACCCAGGAGCGGCAAGTCACGACGCTGATCTGCCGCGCCAATTACACCAGCATGAACAGCCTGGTGGGCTATCTTGCCGACGAGTGCTGCGCCGACGAAGCGGCGAGTTGCAGCATGTCGGCCACAGAGGAGGCAGCGTAACGCCGCCTCTTTTTTTGTCTTGAATTTCTAAGCTTCTGGAAAGATCGAACAAAGGATCACGACATGGCCAACGAACACCTTCCGATTGCAGTCATTGGCGCTGGCCCGGTCGGCCTCGCGGCCGCCGCGCAACTCGTGGCTCGCGGTCTCGAGCCCATCGTGTTTGAGAAAGGCGATGACGTTGGCGCCTCCCTGTCGCAATGGGCCCATGTTCGCGTGTTCTCCCCGTGGCGGTACAACATCGACCGCGCGGCGGAGGCGCTGCTGACAAAGGCGGGATGGGAGGCACCCGGGGTGACCGACCTGCCGACCGGTGCTCAGATGGTAGACGCCTATCTCAAGCCCCTCGCCGCATTGCCGGAAATTGCCCCGCACCTGAGGCTTTCGGCGACAGTCACCTCGATCACTCGCAAGGGGCTCGACAAGGTCTCCAATCTTGGCCGCAAGCTCGCGCCCTTCGTCATCGCCTGGACGGATCGGAACGGGATGGACCACCGTACGGAAGCGCGGGCCGTGATCGACGCTTCGGGCACTTGGACGCAGCCGAACCCCATGGGTGTCGACGGACTGATGGTGCCCGGCGAGCTCGCCAACGCCGGTCATATCGCGTACGGCATTCCCGATGTCCTTGGTACCGCACGTCATACCTATGCGGGCAAGACCACTCTTGTTGTCGGCAGCGGGCATTCCGCGATCAACGCCGCCCTCGCCTTGCTGGCTTTGGAGGAGACCGCCCCGGGCACGAAGGTGATGTGGGCATTGCGGCGCAATCGTCTCGAGCGGCTCCTCGGCGGCGGGATCAATGACCAGCTGCCGGAGCGCGGCGCGCTCGGGCTGGCGGCGAAGCGGGCGATCGATGAGAGTCGTCTCCAAATCCTTGCGCCGTTTGCCGCGACAAATATTGCGGCGGCCGAAGAGGGCGTGACGGTGACGGGCACGCTCGGCGGCAGCCCCCTCAGCATCACGGTCGACCGAATTGTCGTCGCCACCGGCTTCAGGCCGGATCTGGGGATGCTTTCCGAGCTGCGCGTCGCGATCGATCCGGCTACCGAGGCGCCGCCAGCGCTCTCGTCGTTGATCGATCCGAACTTCCACTCGTGCGGCGATGTTCCGCCTCACGGCGTGGTTGAGCTCACTCAGCCTGAAACGGACTTCTATATCGTGGGCTCGAAGAGCTACGGACGCGCACCGACGTTCCTGATGGCCACGGGCTATGAGCAGGTGCGCTCGATCGCCGCCGAGCTGGCCGGCGACCATGTCGCGGCCCGCCAGGTGCAACTGGTCCTTCCCGAAACCGGGGTCTGCAATTCCGACGTGTCGGTCGGATCGAGTTGCTGTGCCGCGCCGGCATCGGTGGCGGCATCGTCGTGCTGCGGCGGCCCTGCGGTCGACGCCAGCGCAGCGTGCTGCGTCGCCGACGAGATCGCCAAGGCGGCGGGAGAAGCGGGGTGCGGCTGCGGGACAGCATCTGCGCCGGCCCCGCAGGTCGAGCTTGCCTGAACCAGAAAGCCACCCATGTCGGACAAACGCACCCTGACGTGGGTCATCGCCGGGCTCGGACTGACGCAAATCGTCGGTTACGGCACGCTCTACTACTCGTTTTCAGTGCTGGCGCCGGCCGTGGCGCCGGCGCTGGGCTGGTCCACTGAAGGCCTTTACGCCGCCCTGACGGTGGCGCTGCTCGCCGGCGGACTACTCGGTCCCGTCGCCGGCAAATGGGCCGACAGGTATGGCGCCGGCCGCATCATGGCAGTTGGGTCGCTCGTTGCGGCAGCCGCTTTGGCCGCGGCGGGACTTGCGCCGGGCGGCGCCGGGTACGCTGTGGCACTGGTCATTGGCGAACTGGCGTCCGCGCTGGTGCTCTACAGCACGGCCTTCGCGGCGATCGTCCAGGTGGGCGGCGACCAACGAACGATCACTTATCTGACGCTCATCGCTGGCTTCGCCTCAACGATCTTCTGGCCGCTCACGGACGCGCTACAGCATGGGGTCGGCTGGCGGGGTACCTATCTGGCGTTTGCGATCATGAACATCGCCCTCTGCCTCCCGGTGCACGCCGGCATCGCGGGGCTCAAGCGGCACGACGTCCATCGCGAGGCGACTGAGGGTGCGTTCCCGACCAAATCTACGCGACTGGGCGGACCCAAGTTCGTCCTGATGCTCGCGGGCTTCCTTACCGAGGGGTTCGTGCTTTCAGCGGTCCTGTTCCACCTGGTGCCCGTCCTTCAGGATCTTGGCCTCGGCGGGTCGGGCGTGCTCGTCACGACGCTGTTCGGACCCGCCCAGGTGCTGAGCCGGCTGACCAACATGGTGTTCGGACGCGAGCTTCCCCAGACGATCCTCGCGGTCCTCGCGGCGTGCGCATTACCGCTCGGCGTGGCCATCTTGTTGCCCACAGCCCCGTCGATCTGGGGCGCATGCGTGTTCGCGGTGATTTTCGGCTTGGGATCCGGGCTGACATCGATCATTGGGGGCACCCTGCCCCTCGAGCTTTTCGGACGCGAGGGATATGGCGCCCGACTGGGATGGATCGGCGCGGCGCGAACGTTCGCGTCGGCTCTCGCGCCTTACGCTCTGGCTTTGCTCCTCGGGCGCACCGGGACCGTGACGGGACTTTGGATCGTCGCGGCTTCCGCACTGGTCGGCATCGCTGCGTTCAGCGCCCTGGCGGTTGCCGCGACCCGACCGCAACTTCGGCCAGTATAGCCCGCCAGGCCTAATCAAGCCCCGACGTTGGTGCCCTAACTGGTTGACTGGATGGGTATCCTTGCCGCCCGCGCCCCCTCGTCCGACGCCTTTGACTCTACCCAACTCGCACCGGACGGCCGCTCCTCGAGCTTCCAGAATGGGGCGTCGGTCTTGAGATAGTCCATGAGGTACTCGGCAGCCTCGAACGCAGCTCGCCGATGCGGAGCGAGCGTCATCACCTGCATGATCGGCTCTCCCGGAAGAAGCCGGCCGAAACGATGAATGACGCGGACGTCCAGCAGCGAAAACTGCTCCATGGCGCGGCTCATGATCCGCTCGATCTCGGCCCTGGCCAGCTCAGGGTAGTGCTCAATGGTCATGGCAGACACAGGATCGTCGGGCGTCGACCGCATGATGCCCGTGAACGTCACCGCGGCCCCGGCCCCGTCTGTTGCGGCAATGAAGGCATTGAGCTCGGCCCCCGGGTCGAAGGGCTCTGACTGAATGGAGAGCATTGCGCTCAGGTGCTCAGACCATTCCGGAACGGATGGAAGATGATCGAACTCCCGCTCTCCACGCGCTCAATTTCCGGCGGCAGCTCGGCTATTCCGTCGGCCTCGACGTAAGGGCGCAACCGGGTCGAGCCTCCCCGCGACAATTGCTCGAGCATCGGGCGACCGTCGGCTCCGTGCTGAACGACACGCGCCGGGACAAAGTCGGTGCGCATCGGCGTGTGCTCGAAAGCGCTCAGGGCCACCGCCGGCTGCCCACGCGGCCGGGTCGGCGCCAAGCCTGCGCGCGCCATCAGCATCGGCCTGGCGTAGAGCATGCAGTTGACCATGGCGGCGGTGGTATTGCCCGGCAACCCCATGATGGGGACACCACCGATCGATCCGACCACGATGGGCTTTCCGGGACGCTGTGCGATCCTGACGGACCGGGCCACCCCTCCGAATGTGGCGATCGCCGCTGCCGTGTGGTCGGTGTCGCTGCCAGACGCCCCACCGGACATGACGATGGCGTCGACCGTCAATGCCAGCGCGGATAGCTGTGCGCCCAACGCCTGGGTGTCGTCCGCAACGATGCCGCCATCGATAAGCTCGATCCACGGGGCCCGCAGCAGCGCGCGCAACATCGGGCGGTTCGCGTCGTAGATCTGGTGGCCCTCGGTGCCGTCCCCGACCGGCCGCAACTCGTTGCCGCTTGAAACGACCGCCACCCTCAGACAATCGACGACCTCGACGTGCTCGCTTCCCGCAGAGGCAAGGATGGCTATATGCCGGGCGTCGATCAGTGTGTGGGACTCGACGAGCACCGAGCCCACCGCGACGTCCTCGCCCCGCAAGCGGATGTTCGCGCCGGCCGCCGTTACCCGATCGACCAGGACATCATCGCCATCTTTGCGGCAGTATTCCCGCATGACGACGGCGATCGCGCCGGCTGGAACGACCGCACCCGTAGCGATGCGCATCGACTGCCCTGGCTTAAGAGGAGCGGCGGCGGCGGCTCCAGCCGCCGCGAAACCTGTCACCGTGAGGCGCGCAGGGAGCGTTACAGCTTCAATCGGCGCTCCAATGGCGTAGCCGTCAACCGCCGATTGATCGAAATAGGGCAGCGGCCGCGCGGAATGGACATCGCCGGCAACGACGCACCCGAGCGCGGCATCGAGATCGACGCGACGCGATCGACTGATCTTCGCCGTCTCGGCGACGATCATCGCAAAGACTTCGGCTGGTATCAGCGCGTGGTCCTGGAGTGGGGGCTGATGTACCGTCATGGCAGGCGCGGCGGATGCCTTCACATCCGCCGCCTGAGCCTCAGCCCACCGAGTATTCCTGCGACTTGAAGGTCACCCCAGCCGTATTGCCGGGCCGATCCGAAATTTTCCGAATGCTGGCCCAGGTCTGCTTGTAGTTGGGGATGATCAGCTCATTCACGCCCTTCGAGACGACGTTCCCCTGCACACCGGTCGGGAATGCAAAGAGCATGAAAGTCTGCCCGGGGTTGGCGCTCGGCGTCGGATAGGCCATCGCCTGCGTCGAGCCATTGGAGTTGTAAACCTCGACCAGGTCGCCTTCCTTGAGGCCAAGCTTGGTCATGTCGCCCGGATTCATCTCGATAAAGGGATACGGGAAGCGATCCATGACCAGCTCTTCCTGCTGATCGAGATAGGCGCTCTGCCAGACGTGATTGGCGCGGCCGTTGTTGATCAGGAAGGGGTACTTGTCCTTCTCCGCCTGCTTGCCGGGCGCCTGGAGACCGCGCCAAGCCGTCTCGAAGAAGGTGGCCTTGCCGTCCTTGCCGCCGAACTTGCCGTCGGTGAACAGACGCTGTGTCCCGATGATCTTGCCGTCCTTGAAATCGACGGCAGGCTCCTGGAAGCCGTTGGTTCCCATGGCCCTCAGGCGATCGTAGGTGACGAACTCGCCGCCACCGGCGTGCTGGTGGTAGCCGTCCATGAAGGCATCTTCTTCGGTCTTCCAATCGAAGCCTTTGAACTGGTCGGCATAGGCCGTCTTGCCCATTTCGCGCAGGACACGCTCCATGTTGTTGGCAAGCCGGGCCGCGATGAGGCAGTCGGGCATCGCCTGTCCAGGAGGGTCCATGTACCGCTCAGTGAGGCGGTGGCGACGCTCGCCGTTCATCGACGTCAGGTTCATCTCGCCGGCGGTCGCCGCCGGCAGCCAGACATGCGCGGCCTGGCCGATCTTGGTGGGGACGATGTCGACGTCGACCGAGAACAGGCCACCGGCCTTGATGGCCTTGAGGATGGCCTTAACCAGCGCGTCGCGGTCGCCATAGGGCACGGCCGACATGGCATCCTTCACCTTGTCGGTGCGCTCCTTGTAGACCCGCTTGAATTCATCGGCATTCAGCGTCGTCTTGTAGTGGTCGCAGGCCCAGATGTGGTGCACGCCACCCTTGCCGCCGATCAGCAGCTGGTCGATGTACGGAGCCGGCCGCGGACCCGGATATTCCGGGCGAACATAGCCCTCCTGGTGCCCACCCATACGCACGCAGCCGCCGCCGAGCTGGCCGAGGTTGCCGGTCGCGAGAGCGAGGCCGGCGATGGCCGCGTTGGTGCGGTAGTTGTCGTTGCCCCAGATCAGGCCCTTCTCGTAGGCAAACATCGTCCGGCGACGCTTGCCGTCCTCTTTGGGCATCGCGATCCATTCGGCCGCCTTGACGATGTCGTCAGCGCTCAGCCCGGTGATCTTGGCCGCCTCATCGACGGTCATGCGGTTTGCCTTCAACGCCTTGTCATAGTCGTTGGTAGACTTGGCGATCAGGTCCTTGTCCACCCACCCCTTGTCGGCGACGTAGGTGAAGAGCGCATTGAGTAATGCCAGGTCGGTGCCAGAATTGACGCGCAGGTGTAGAACGTTGTCCTTACCAGCTTCCACTTCACAGGCATTGACGGTCACCGTGCGACGCGGGTCGACGATGACGATCCGGGCGGCGGGATGAGCCTCATTCGGCATCTGCGCCGTCTTCTTGTCCATCGAGGTCCCCCGCAGATTGGGGATCCAGTGGTTCAGGAAGTAATTCGTCTGGGTTTCGAGGGAATTGGTCCCAAGGGCGAAGATGGTGTCCGCGAGTTCGGCGTCCTCGTAGCAGTTGTTGAGTTCGCCGATGCCCATGTCGCGCGTGGCGTGGACCTCGGAATTGTAGGCCGGCCGATTGTGGATGCGCACGTTCTTGATCTTCATGGCGCCGAAATAGAGCTTGCCGGTGCCCCAGGTGTTCTCGTAGCCGCCGCCGGCGCCGCCGTGATCGAACATGGAGACGATGAGGCCGTCTTCGCCCTGGTCGGCGATCACTGCAGAGGTCACCCGGGCGACGAGGTCGAGAGCATCGTCCCAGCTGGTGGGCTGCATCTGGCCATAGCGCCAGACCATCGGATCGGTCAGGCGCTGCTGCTGGGTGCTCCGGGCCTGGCTGTACGACATCTCCGCCATGCGGGCACCGCGGATCGAGCCGAGGCCCGAATTCACGACGCAATTCTCGTCCGGCTTGATGACGACGTGAACGTCGCGCCCGTCCTGCTTGACGATGTTGTACATCGAGGGCGAGTACCAGGCGGCGGTCTCGGCGCCCTGCTGTTGGGAGAGGTCGACCCCGAAAAGGTTGTCGCCCGCAGCCGTGCCGCCCTGCTTCTTCACATCCCAGGTGTAGGCATGATAGCCGCATCCCACGATGCAGAACTGGCAGGTGACGTTGTGCGCCTTGGCGTCGGCTGGTATGATCGGAAGCCGGTCGATCTGACGTTTGTAGGCCATGATATCTCCCCTCAGAGCACGTTCGACAGGCGGCCGTAGAGCAGCTCATCCACGCCTTCGGCGTAGATGTCACCCTTGTCGTCCACTCTCAGCACGTATTGCGGCAGGTTCTGCGTCGCGTGACCCCAGACCTGCTGGCCACCGCGCTCGCAGTCGAAGCGCGAGTAGTGGCCTGGGCAGTTCAGGGTCTTGTCGCCAGAGTTGTAGGCGAGCGGGAAACCCTTGTGCGGGCAGGTCGTCGAGAAGCCGACAATGTCTTGGTCGGGGCCGACACCACCTGGTACCTTGGCGCCGAGCTTGAGCAGCACGCCTGGAGCGTCGGCGTCGGGATAGCCTACCTCGAGCGGAATGTTCAGAACAAGATCTTGAACGTTGCCGAGCCGGTTCGCGGGATAGGTGACGAGGGCGGAGCCCTGCGAAGGCGTGGCGGCCTCGGCGGCGCGCGGCAGCATGGTGGCTGCCGCCACCCCCGCCGCTCCGAGCGTTGCTCCTGTCAGAAAGCGGCGTCGACCAACGTCGACCATCGCGTCGCACTTTTCCACGCGTTCCTCCCGAGACGTGTTGAGTCGGGGGAAGTAGTGCAAAGGGTGTGCCACGGGCGCGTGAGCTCCGTGCAGCGTGCCCTGCGAGCGAGGTTTCTTCAGTAGGTATCGTTCAGGTAAGTTGAGACGTTCGGATTTCCGAACGTCGTTCGACTTGCCGAACGTCTAGTGATGCTCGCCGGTCCTGATTTCGAGCCGGCGCATCTTCTCCCAAAGCGTGGTCCTCGAAATACCGAGCAGCTTGGCGGCAGCAGCCATCTCGTTACCGGTGATCTCGAGCGCTCGCATGATCTGCGTCCGCTCGGCCGCGTCGCGGGCAGCCTCCAGCGACACGAACGACGGGACGGGAGCGCCTCCCCGCCCTTCCGGAAAGAGGTCCGCCGGCATCAGGAGTGTGCCGAGCGCGAGGGCCACGCCACGCTCGATCCGGTTGCGCAGCTCCCGTACGTTTCCGGGCCAGGAATAGGCTTTCGCGGCCTCCTCGGTGAGCGGGCTGATACCGCTGAGACCCGCATCGAACTGTTCGACCGCGCGATCGAAGAACAGCTCCATCAGCCAAGGGATATCCTCTGACCGCTCACGCAACGGGGGTACTTCGAGCGAGACGACATTGATGCGGTAGAGGAGGTCTTCGCGGAACTTGCCGTCGCGGACCAGCCGGGCCAGGTCCACATTGGTGGCACAGACGACCCGCGCTTCGAATTCCACGAGCTTTTCGCCGCCCACGCGGTGAAATCTTCGCTCGTCCAGGAGCCGCAGGAGCTTGGCCTGCAGCGACAACGGCATCTCGCCGATCTCGTCGAGAAACAGCGTTCCCGCCCCTGCCCGCTCGGCATAGCCAAGGTGGCGGGACTGGGCGCCGGTGAACGCACCGCGCTCGTGACCGAAGAGCTCCGACTCCATCAGCTCGACAGGAATGGCGGCGCAATTGACGGCGATGAAGGGTCCGGGATCTGGAGCGGCTTGATGGTAGAAGGTGGCGCAGACCTCCTTGCCGGCACCGGTCTCGCCGGTCAGCAGCAAAGTCGAACGGGTCCTCGCAAGGCGGGTCAGCGTGCGGCAGAGGGACTTCATGGGCGCGGACCTGCCAAGGGCTTCGTCGTCGCCGTGCTCCTCGCTCGGCAACACGCTCGCGAGTTGCTGCAGGAACTCCGCCATCTCAAAGGGTTTGGCGAGGTAGTGCGCGGCGCCGGATCGCAGCAGCCGGACGGCCTGGTCGATGTCGGCATAGCCTGTGATGAACAGGAACGGCGGCATCGGCTTGCGCTCGCTCATGGTCCGAAAGACGTCTTCCCCGCTCATATCGGGCAGGCGCATGTCGGAGACGACCACATCCGGAACCGTGCGCTCGAGGCCGGCGATCGCTTCCTTGCCGTTGGTCCACAGATTTACCGTCGCCCCTTCCAGCGACAGGCGCTGCTGCAGAGACTGCCCCATGATGGGATCGTCTTCGAGAAGACCGATGGTGCGACCGCTAAGCAACATGCTGGCTCTCCCCTTCAATACCGACCCGCCGCGGGATGCGCAGACGCATGGCCGCCCCCGGGAGCGAGCTATGACCGGCCGTCAGGGTGCCTCCCAACTCAGCCGCCATCCGCTTGGCAATCCACAAACCCAGCCCGGTTGTCCCGGCCACGGGAGATTCCGAGCCGGCCGCACCCAAAAAAGCCTCAACGTGCGCCGGCAGGCCCGGCCCGGAGTCCTCAACGTCGACCCAAAGGTCCGCGGCGTCAACCTGCGCCCTGACCAGAACGGTCCCGCTCTCGGGCACGGCGCTGCAGGCATTCAGCACCAGGTTCAGAACCACCTGGCGCACCGGAAAAGCGTCGACTTCGAACTCCTTTGGGAGCTGGTTCTCCCAGATCAGCTCGATACGCTTGCGCCGAACCTCCGGGCGAACCAAGAGCCGGACGTCGTCGATGTCGGCGCCGAGAAGATTGCGAACCTGCCGGTCGGGCCGGTAGGTGGCGAGGACCGACCTGACGGCGTCGCGAATGCCGAAAAGGCCGCGCTCGAGAAGCCTGGCGACGTCTTCTCGGACCTCGGGGCGCGCACCGTGGACCTTGAGTGTGTCGAGCGCATTGAACAGGCCGCCCAGTGGATTGTTGATCTCATGGGCGAGCCCCGAGGCTAGGCGGCCCAGGCTCGATAGCCGCTCCTCCTGCGCAAGGCGGCCGGTGAGCGCCTCGCGGTCAGCCATGGCCTTGGCCATGTCGTTGAACTGAGCGAAAAGCCTTGATGCCTCGCTACCAGCATTGCGCATCTCTATTTCCGAGATCGGCTCGACCCGGCCGTCAGCGGCCCGCTGCAGGGCGGCGAAAAGCACGTTCACCGGCCGCACCATGCGGCGCACCATGAACCAGCCGAGGGCGGCCAGGAGCACGGTCAGCGCCGCGTTTGTGCCCAACAAGGTCCACAGCACCTGGGCTCGCTCATGCACAAGTGCAGCAGTATCGAGTTCGGCGTAGATGTCGCCAATCATGCGTCCCTCGACGACGAGCGGCCGTGCAACTGTTGCCCGTCCCTGGCCGCCTATTTCCACTTTCCCGGTCGCCGATGCCGGCACCGGGAACACATCGGCGATCTTGGCGCCGATCGGAGCGGCCCGCGGGTCGGACGCAGCAAGCACAGCGCCCTGTGGATCCGCGACAACGGTCTGCAATGGACCGACGGCTTGATACAGGCGTCTGGCGCGATCGAGGGCGTCGAAGATTTCCCAGGTGTCCTGTCGCAGGACGGGATCGACGATCGCTGACTCGACGCCATCGAGATAGGCGTCGGCCAGATCATTGAGCTGGCGCTCCTGGGTTGCGACCAGCCTCGAAAAGACAACCTGCGAAACGCCAGCGCCGATCACGATCATCAGGACGACGACAAGCGCCGGCACCTTGAAGGTGAGAGGCAGCCGGTCGGAGATGGCCGTGAACCAGGTCATGCCCGTTTTCGCACCAGTTCCATGTTCGCCCCAATCGTGTCGAACAGCGACGGCGGCTCGGCCGAGAAGCTGTCGAGTTCGAGCATCGCCAGGACTTCACGGCCCGTGGGATCGGCCTGCATGCCCAGAAGGGCCTTGGTCAGGAGTCGAGTGTTTTCGGAATTCGCGGTCGCCGCGAGGCACGCGACCGGCGGGAAGCCATACCAGGCCGAGGCCCGGACCACCCTGGTGGCGGCCACCAGGTCGGGCTCCATGGTCCTCAGAACCTCGTACACGTAGCCGTCGACGCTGCCGCTCTGGGCGAGCCCCGACCCCACCGCGCGGACGACGTTGCGGTGACCGTAGGTGTAGAAAGTCTGGCTGAAAAAGGCCTCGGGCGAGATGGCTTTCGATGCGAGCTCCGCAGCCGTGACCAGGTAACCCGAATTGGAATCCGGGTCGGAGAAGGCGTGGATATCGCCCTTCAGATGCTCGAGATCGGTGGCCGTGCGGGCAGCGTCCGAGATCAGATATGACTGGTAGACCGGCCGGCTGTGCCAGACGGGCACCGCGACAAGCTGCATCTGGGTTTTGTTCGCGACATAGGGAAAACCGCAAACCCAGGCGGCGTCGACCTGGCCAGCCAGGATCATCGCCGTGATTTCCTGATAGGTGCGCCGGGTGACGAGCTGCACCGGTCGGCCAGTGGCCTGCTGCAGATACGATTTAAGCTTGTCGAGGAGATCGAGGTCCGAGGTCAAAAAGACCGGCGTCAGGGCAAATTTGACGGTCGCGGGGCCGGCCGCAACTGCTTGCGACGCGACCAGACCAGCCAGCGCTGCTCCTCCGAGTGCCAACACGTCGCGTCGGCCCATTGGGTCCGTTTGATGCGCCACGAGCTCTCCCTGTGCCGTTCCTCTGACGGGGCCGGCATCAGGAATCGTAACACGCGGACAGAGCATCCGCCAATTAGGCCCGGTTCTTGCAAGGTCTTCACAAAAGCGCACCCGCTCAGCTCGGGTGCCGCCGGGGAGGATGCAAAATGAACGCCGCTATTCCAGGAACTCTGATTGACCCCTTCGCTCGGCGCATTAGCTATCTGAGGGTCTCGGTTACCGACCGTTGCGATTTTCGCTGCGTTTACTGCATGGCCGAGGAAATGACTTTCCTGCCGCGGCGCGAGGTTTTGACCCTCGAAGAGCTCGACCGGCTGTGTTCGGCCTTCATCGAGCGCGGCGTTCGAAAACTGAGACTCACCGGCGGGGAGCCTCTGGTGCGCAAGAACCTGATGGCCCTGGTCCGCTCCCTGTCGAGGCACCTCAAGTCCGGCGCGCTCGAAGAGCTGACGCTCACCACCAATGGCTCGCAGCTAAGCCGTTTCGCCCACGAGCTCGCCGACGCGGGCGTTCGGCGGATCAATGTTTCTGTCGACACGCTCGACCCCGAAAAATTCCGGGCAATCACCCGGCGGGGCGACCTGGGCGTCGTGCTTGCGGGCGTCGACGCTGCCCGAGCAGCAGGCCTTGCCGTAAAGATAAACGCCGTCGCCCTCAAGGGCGTGAATGATGATGAATTCGATGGCATGATCGAATGGACCCACGGCAATGGGATGGATCTGACGCTGATCGAAACCATGCCGCTCGGCGACATCGATGCGGACCGCACGGACCAGTACCTGCCGTTGTCGATCGTTCGCGACCGGCTCGCGGAAAATTGGACGCTGGAGGATGTCCCGTATCGCACCGGCGGCCCGGCCCGTTACATGCGCGTCGCCGAGACCGGCGGACGAATTGGCTTCATCACCCCGCTGACGCACAATTTTTGCGAGACATGCAACCGGGTGCGGATCACCTGCACCGGAACGCTCTTCATGTGCCTTGGGCAAGATTCCTCAGTAGACCTGCGCGCGCCACTCAGAGCTTCGGAGGGTGACGAGGCGCTCCATCGGGCCATTGACGAAGCGATTTCGCGCAAGCCGAAGGGCCATGATTTCATCATCGATCGGGCTGGCGCCAAACCGGCGGTGAACCGGCACATGAGCATGACGGGCGGTTGAGGCGGCGGGCGAAAGTGATCTCCGAAAACGCCATTGTTGGCGTCATACTCGCGGGCGGCAAATCCTCGCGAATGGGTACCGACAAAAGTCTGCTTCCCATCGGGGGCGAACCGATGTTCCAGCGGGTCGCGACACGGCTTGGCCGGCAAGTTGGCCGGATTGTCGTCAGCGCGAACCAGGACCCAGAACCGTTCAGGGCCGCTGGTCTGCCGGTCGTTGCCGACAGCTTTGTCGACCGCGGACCGCTGGCGGGTTTCCTTGCTGGAATGATCTGGGCGTCCGCCGTCCCAGACGCAACGCACATTCTGACTGTCGCCTGCGATACGCCATTCTTCCCGATCGATCTGGCCGAGAGACTTTCCGCCTCCCTGGTGCTCGATCGGGCGGGTATGGCGATCGCTCGGTCCGCCGGACGCGACCACTATGTCTTCAGCCTGCAGCCGATCGCGCTTGCCGACGAGCTAGAGCGGTGGATCGTCGCCGACGCCGATCGTTCCCTCAAGGGCTGGATGCTCAAGCACTCGGTCCATGTCGTCGACTTCGACCTTGATGCCGATCCCTTTTTCAATATCAACCGACCGGAGGACATGCGGGTGGCGCGGGATCGCGTCACGGCGGAGGATAAGGTCAGCTACCTCTCAGGGAGACGCCGACGTGAAGATCGGAATTCTTACGGTTTCAGACCGCGCGAGCCGCGGTGAGTACGAGGACATGGGTGGTCCTGCCATCGAGGCCTACCTGCATGCTGCGATCTCAACGAGTTGGGAACCGATCAAGCAGATCGTGCCCGATGGCCTCGCGTCAGTGCGGGATGCGCTGCTGAGGATGTGCGGAGAAGGTGCGGGGCTGATCCTTGCGACCGGCGGGACCGGCCCGTCAGCACGTGACGAAACGCCAGAGGCAATGGCTGCAGTGATCGAAAAGGACCTACCCGGCTTCGGCGAGTTGATGCGCCGAGTGAGCCTCGAACAGGTGCCAACCGCGATTCTCTCGCGGCAGTCCGCAGGCATCCGGGGGAAGACCATGATCGTGACACTGCCCGGCAAGCCAACGGCCATCAAGGTCTGCCTCGATGCGGTGTTTCCTGCCGTACCCTATTGTTTAGATCTTATCGGAGCCGGTCGGATCGATACACATGCATCGGTGGTCAGGGCATTTCGTCCGGCGATGTCTACCTAGCCGGTTGGCGGCAATATCCCGGCGATATTGCACCCGATATCCTCGGATCGATGTTCAAGCGGGATATCTCGAGAACGTTGTTTTAGCAGCGTCGCTCGCCTCGCCAACGGCATTGTCGTAGGCCTCGGCGCTGAGACCCTCTACGTGCTCGATCATTGCCAATGTCGGCGATGTCGAGGCTGGGTTCGTTCTGATAACCGTTTCTATGGCGCCTTGCACGCGCAGAACAGTCGAGCTGATCTCGCCATATCTAGCGGTTGCCATACGGCCGCATAGTGAAAATCATCATTGCAGTTTGCTAAGCTCCGCAATCAGGAGGCAATGTCTGCTTTGGGCCAGAAGTGGACCTCTGTCAGCGGCCGAAAGGTGTTGCCACGGCCGCAACGCAGACCCGCCTTTGTGCCCCCTACTCTACTCCAACGCTCGCTCGTTCAACGACGACACCTTGCGTCCTATCAGTCAAACGCGCAGATCGGTCCCACGCGTTTTGAAGTGGAGGACACAGTGGTGAGGCAAGTGGGCGTGGTCAGATCGATGTCGAGAACGCCGCCGAAACTACGCTACTGCCGCCGATTGCCCCCTACTCCCACTCGATGGTGCCCGGCGGTTTGCTGGTTACGTCGTACACCACGCGGTTGATGCCGCGGACTTCGTTGATGATGCGGGTGGCGACCTTGCCGATGAAGGCCATGTCGAAGGGGTAGAAGTCGGCCGTCATGCCGTCGACCGAGGTCACGGCGCGCAGCGCGCAGACGAATTCGTAGGTGCGGCCGTCGCCCATGACACCCACGGTCTGCACCGGCAGCAGCACGGCGAAGGCCTGCCAGATCTTGTCGTAGAGGCCGGCCTTGCGGATTTCGTCGAGATAGATGGCGTCGGCGCGGCGCAGGATGTCGAGTTTTTCGCGCGTGACGCCGCCGGGTAGCCGGATGGCGAGGCCGGGTCCGGGGAACGGGTGGCGGCCGACGAATTTGTCGGGCAGGCCGAGCTCGCGGCCCAGCGCCCGCACCTCGTCCTTGAACAGCTCGCGCAACGGCTCGACCAGTTGCATGTGCATGCGCTCGGGCAGGCCGCCGACATTGTGGTGCGACTTGATGGTGACCGAGGGGCCGCCGGTGAAGCTCACGCTCTCGATGACGTCGGGATAGAGCGTGCCCTGCGCTAGGAACTGCGCGCCGCCGAGCTTTCTGGCCTCGGCCTCGAAGGTTTCGATGAACAGCCGGCCGATGGTCTTGCGCTTGGTCTCGGGGTCGGCCTCGCCCTCGAGCGCGCCGATGAAGGTGTCGGCGGCGTCCACGTGGACGAGCGGAATGTTGTAGTGGTCGCGGAACATCGACACCACCTCGTCGGCCTCGTTGAGCCGCATCAGGCCGTGGTCGACGAACACGCAGGTGAGCTGGTCGCCGATCGCCTCGTGGATCAGCAGCGCCGCCACCGATGAATCGACGCCGCCCGAGAGAGCGCACAGCACCCTGCCCTTGCCCACCTGGGCGCGGATCTTTTCGATCATGCGGGCGCGGTAGGCCGACATGGTCCAGTCGGATTTGAGCCCGACGATATTGTGCACGAAGTTGGCGAGCAGCTTGCCGCCATCGGGGGTGTGCACCACCTCGGGATGGAACATCGTGCTGTAGCGCTTGGCGTCTTCGTTCACGGCGATGGCGAAGGGCGCGTTGGGCGAGGTGGCCACCACCTTGAAGCCGGCCGGCAGTTCGGTGACGCGGTCGCCGTGGCTCATCCAGACCGGGTAGCGCTGGCCGATTTCCCAGACGCCCTCGTAGAGGGCCGACGGCTCCCTGATCTCGAGGTCGGCGCGGCCGAATTCGCGGGCGTGGCCCCCCTCCACCTTGCCGCCGAGCTGCAGCGCCAGCGTCTGCTGGCCGTAGCAGATGGCGAGGATCGGCACGCCCGACTGCAGCACCTCATGCGGGGCGCGCGGGCTGCCCTCGTCCGTCACCGACGCGGGGCCGCCGGAAAAGATCACGCCCTTGGGCCGCATGACGCGGAAGGCCTCGGCCGCCTTGTTGAAGGGGTGGATTTCGCAATACACCCCGGCCTCGCGCAGGCGGCGCGCAATGAGCTGCGTCACCTGCGAGCCGAAATCGATGATCAGGATGGAGTCGACGGCAGTCGCTGCTGGCTCTGTCATGGCCGGGAAATATAGGCGCCGGCCGGATTGCGCAAGCAGCCGCGGCTAGTTCAGCACGGCGATCGCGAGGTTGAGGCTGGAGGCGAAGGCCACCCACAGCGCATAGGGCACGAACAGCCAGGCGGCCGTGCGATCCTCGCGCCAGCTCGCGGCGATGAAGCCGAGAATCAGCAGCAGGATGACGGCGATGATGGCGAACGCCGGCCAGGGCTGGTGCAGCCGGAACCAGATCGGCGACCAGGCCCAGTTGAGCACCATCTGCAGGACCCACAGCACCATGGCGCCGCTGCCCGGAGCGCGCAGGAAGGTGCGGGCCCCGGCGATGCCGATCAGCACGTAGAGCGTGAACCAGACCGGGCCGAACACCCAGTTGGGCGGGTTCCACGGGGCCTTATGCAGCGCCTCGTACCACGCATCGGGGAGGGTATTGACGCCGATGACGCCGCCGACCACGCACACCACCACGATGAAGGCGATGGTGGCGCCCCAGGCGCGCGGACTCCGCAGATCGATGGCCGACGCTGTCATGATCGGTGAACGTATAGCGGGCCGATCGGGTTTCAAAGCCCCGGAAGACGCCGCATCAGGCTGACGAAAAACCCATCGGTACCAGTGCGTAGCGGCGTCAGCAGAACGCCGTAAGGGCCGACATGGGCACGGTTTTCCGCCCCTGGATGCAGGCTCTCGAGCAGGGGCGCCATGGGAACCATGTCGAAGTCGGCATGCCCCGCCAGGAAGGCGGCGACCTGCCGGGAATTCTCCTCATCGAGCACCGAGCAGGTAATGTAGACCAGCGTGCCGCCGGGCCGCACGTAGCGGGCGCCGTCGGCGAGGATGGCGGCCTGCTCGCCGGCGCGGGCGGCGAGCTGTTCGGCGGTGAGCTTCCACTTGGCGTCGGGACGGCGGCGCCAGGTGCCCGAGCCGGTGCACGGCGCGTCGATCACCACGCGATCCATGCGGCCGGCGAGGTCGTCGAGCACGCTATCGCCCGGGGCGCGCACCTGCACGTTGCGCGCGCCGTTGCGCTTCAGGCGGTCGTATATCGGCGCCAGCCGGTGGCGGTCGCTGTCATAGGCGAAGATCTGGCCTTTGTTGGCCATGTCGGCGGCCATCGCCAGCGTCTTGCCGCCGGCGCCGGCGCACAAATCGAGCACCTGCTCGCCGGCCGTCGCCCCTGCCAGGGCGGCGACGATCTGGCTGCCCTGGTCCTGCACTTCGAACCAGCCCTTGAGGTAGCCCTCCTCCACCTGCACGTTCGGGGTGCGGCTGTCGCGCGTGCCGGCGGCGATGCGCAGGCCGTGCGGGGCGATGTCAGTGGGTTCGGCACCGAAGCGCTCGAGCGCTTTCAGCACCCGCGCCCGGTCGGCGCGCAGCGTGTTGACGCGCAGATCGAGCGGCGGCCGGCCGGCCAGGGCGCGGCCCTCGTTGATCCAATTGGCGCCGAAGCTCTTTTCCAGCGACGGCACCGCCCAGTCCGGCAGATCGGCGATGACGTGCCCGGGCGCCCCGACCCACGGCTCGTGCCGGCTCAGGCGCTGCACCTCGTCGGCGCTGAGGATCGCCGGCGCATGCGCATCGGCAGCGAACAAATCGTTGAGCTCTTCGGGGGTGCTGCCCCAGTCGCGCACCGCGACGCCCAGCACCAGGGCACGCGGCGTATCCTCGCCCATTGCGAAGGCGTGGCTCGCCCGGCGGCGCAGCGCGTCGTAGACCAGATTGCCGATGGCGGCGCGATCGCCCGCCCCGGCGAAGCGATTGTTGAGACCCCAGCTCTTGAGCGCCTCGGCCACCGGCCGATGCCGCCGGTCGATGTCGTCGAGCACCTCGATGGCCGCCGACAGCCGGCCGGGCAGCCGCATCAGATGCCGCCGCGATAGTTCGGCGGCTCGCGCGTGATGGTCACGTCGTGCACGTGGCTCTCGTTGAGCGCGGCGCCGGAGATCTTCACGAAGGTGGCGTTCTGGCGGAACGCCTCGAGGTCGTGCGCGCCGGTGTAGCCCATCGCGGCGCGCAGGCCGCCGGCGAGCTGGTGCAGCACGTTGCCGGCCGGGCCCTTGTAGGGCACCTGCCCCTCGATGCCCTCGGGCACGAGCTTGAGCTGGTCGCGCACCTCCTGCTGGAAGTAGCGGTCGGCCGAGCCGCGGGCCATGGCGCCCACCGAGCCCATGCCGCGATACGCCTTGTAGCTGCGGCCCTGGTAGAGATAGACCTCGCCGGGGCTCTCGTCGGTGCCGGCCAGCAGCGACCCCACCATGGCGCAGGACGCTCCGCCGGCCAAGGCCTTAGCCAGATCGCCTGAGAATTTGATTCCGCCGTCGGCGATGACCGGAACGCCGCTCTTGTCGGCCTCCTCGGCACACGCCATCACCGCCGCGAGCTGCGGCACGCCGACGCCGGCGACGATGCGCGTGGTGCAGATCGAGCCCGGCCCGATGCCGACCTTGATCGAATCCGCGCCGGCATCGATCAGCGCCCGCGTCGCCTCCGCCGTGGCCACGTTGCCGGCGACGATGCGGGTCGAATTGCTCTCGCGCTTGACGCGCTCCACCGCCTCGGCGACGCGCACCGAATGGCCATGCGCGGTGTCGATGACCAGCAAGTCGACGCCCGCGTCGATCAGCGCCATCGAGCGCTCATAGCCCTTGTCGCCGACGGTCGAAGCCGCCGCGACGCGGAGGCGCCCCTGCGCGTCCTTGATGGCCATGGGGTTGAGCTGGGCCTTCTCGATGTCCTTGACGGTGATGAGGCCGATGCAGTTGCCGGCATCGTCGACCACCAGCAGCTTTTCGATGCGGTTGGCGTGCAGCAGGCGCTTGGCCTCGTCCTTGCCGACGCCGTCGCGCACAGTGACGAGATTGGCATGCGTCATCAGCTCGGAAATCTTCTGCCGCTCGTTGGTGGCGAAGCGCACATCGCGATTGGTGAGGATGCCTACCAGCTTGCCGGTGGCGCGGCCGCCGGCGCCGCCATTGGCAACCACCGGAATGCCGGAGATGCGGCTGGCGCGCATCAGCGCCAGCGCGTCGGCCAGCGTCGCGTCCGGGCCGATGGTGATGGGGTTCACCACCATGCCGCTCTCGAAGCTCTTGACCTGCCGCACCTGCTCGGCCTGCGCCGCCGGCTCGAGGTTGCGGTGGATGACGCCGATGCCGCCGGCCTGCGCCATGGCGATGGCCATCTGGTGCTCGGTGACGGTGTCCATCGCGGCGCTGAGGATCGGCAGGTTGAGCGCGATGTCCTTGGTGACGCGCGAGCCGATGTTCACGTCGGTCGGCAGGACGTCGGAGCGGGCGGGCTGCAGCAGCACGTCGTCGAACGTCAGCGCGGCGTCACCGGTGATGGAGGTAATGATCTTCGCCAAGGGCGGCCCCTTCCGTGCTGCAAAAAACAGGAAGCCCGCGCTGCGACTCGGTCGCCCCGCGGGTTGGCGAGGGTCAATATCATCGGCCCTCGGCTTTGGGAAGCGTCAGGCCGCCTCGAGCTGGGCCACCAGCTTTTCCACCCGCTCGATATGGGTCAGATGCCGCTCCTCGACGACGAAATTGAGCGTCATGTATTCGCGGCCGGGGCAGAAGGTGCAGATGTTGGTCGACTGGTGGAAGGCGCCGCAATAGATCGGCTCGATCATCCATTCGGTCAGCGGGCCCATGCTGCGGTGCGGCGGCACCAGGGTCAGCACCAGATCGGCGGTGGTGCCCTGCAGGCGCCAGAACTTGTCCGAGATCAGCCATGGCGCGACCTTCTTGAGGCTCCGCATCGCCCGCATCATGGCGAGGATCATGAGCTGGAACCTGGTCAGATCCTTGCTCTCGCTCGCCTCCATTTCGGCGTCCACCGCCTTGGCGTAGGTCGCGAAATCGGTGGTGAACGGGAACTTCGCCTCGAGCGCCCGCACCCGGAAGAAATCGTCGTCCGAGGCGGTGCGCTTGGTATCGAGCATGGTGTAGGCGGCGGTGATCACCTTGTCCTTCACCCGCCGGTCCTTCTCCGAATGCAGCGCATAGGTGACCAGCGCGAAATACAGCGAGCGCTGCCGCACGCCGAGCTTGGTCGCCAGCGCGCGGATGCGCTGGCGCGGCAGGGCCAGCGTCTTGAAGTGCAGCGGCCGTTCCTTGGGGTTCACCAGCACGGCGGCGAGCCCCGAGATCAGGGCCATGGAGTAACCGGCGAACGCGCCGCGGGCACGCTTGATCCAGGCGAGGCGGTTGCCCTTGTCCGACTGGATGCCGTGGTTGGCCGTCTGCGACCGCGTCAGCAGCGCCGCGTCCGACCCCTCCAGCAGGCAGTGCGCCGAGCGCACCTGGATGATCGAGGCCCGGCCCTGACCGTCCGGCCCGCCCTTGAGATTGGCGGCCATGACGCGGAACAGCGGCAACTCGGGGTGCTGGAACACGTCCTGGCTGTTCGACAGCCATTTGTCGGGATAGCCGTCGAAGCTGTCGACCTCCTCGACCGAGGTGATGGCGTCGAGGATGTGCTGCGGGAACGGATAGCCCGGCCGCGCCCCGACGAAGCCGTGCGTCAGCTGCGGCGCCAGCGCCACCATCTGGGCGGTCAGATTGGCAATCGAGGCCTTGTCGAAATGGCTGCGCGAAAACGCCGTGAAAAAGATGGTGTCCTTGCCCTCGAGCAGGAACCACTGGAAATCCGTGAACAGGGCGTGCGGGTTGTTGCGAACGGCCTCGGCGGCCAGATCGAGCGCCACCGCATGGTCGGAGGCAAAGCTCGAAGACGAAAAACTCTTCATTTTGACCCGTATTTTTAGCTGGCTCTACCTACCACGACATGGTGCGTGGGGGTCAATCGGCCTATGAGTTTCACGAAAGCGCGATTGTAACATTTTAGCTTGCCGCGCCCTATGGTTAGGATCATAGCCAATGTGCCGGCTCCCTTCATTCGCCGCCAAGTTCCTCAAGTGATCCGCCTCACCCCGCTCATCCTGGCCGTCGCCCTGTTCATGGAGAACATGGATTCGACGGTGATCGCCACGTCCCTGCCCGCCATCGCGACGGACATCGGGACCAGCCCGATCGCCCTGAAACTGGCCCTCACCTCGTATTTCGTGTCGCTGGCCATCTTCATTCCCATCAGCGGCTGGATGGCCGACCGGTTCGGCGCCACCAACATCTTCCGCGTCGCCATCGCCATTTTCGTGATCGGCTCGATCGCCTGCGCCTTCTCCAACTCGCTGCCCACCTTCGTGGTTTCACGATTCCTGCAGGGCATCGGCGGCTCGATGATGACCCCCGTCGCCCGCCTGGTGCTGATCCGCGCCACGCCGCGCAACGAGCTCGTCGCCGCCATGTCGTGGCTGACCGTCCCTGCCCTGCTCGGGCCGCTGAGCGGCCCGCCGGTCGGCGGCTTCCTCACTACCTATCTCAGCTGGCACTGGATCTTCTGGATCAACGTGCCGATCGGGGTGGCCGGCATCCTGCTCGCCACCCGCTTCCTGCCGCCGCCCGAGCCGCGAACGCCGCGGCCCATCGACCTCGGCGGCTTCTTTCTCACCAGCATCGGCTTTGCCGGGATCATCTTTGGGCTGTCGGTGATCAGCCTGCCGGCGATCCCGCAATGGGCGGGCTATGTGGCGGTGGCCGTCGGGCTGGCCGCGATGGTCGTCTATTTCCGCCACGCCGGGCGCACCGAGCATCCGCTGCTCGACCCCACCCTGTTCCGCAACCGGGTGTTCCGCACCGCCGTGCTCGGCGGCAGCTTCTTCCGCATCGGCATCGGCGCGTTCCCCTTCCTGATGCCGCTGATGCTGCAGATCACCTTCGGCTTCACGCCGTTCGAATCGGGGCTCACCACGTTCGTTTCGGCGTTCGGCGCCATCATCTCGAAATTCGGCGCCACGCGGCTCTATGCCCAGTTCGGCTTTCCGCGCGTCCTCGCGGTCACGGCGCTGCTCGGCTGCGTGTTCCTCGCCATCAACGGCTTCTTCACGCCCGCGACCAACCACTACCTGCTGATGCTCTGCCTGTTCGTCGGCGGGCTGACGCGCTCGTTCTTCTTCACCGGCGTCAACAGCTTCGGCTATGCCGACATCAGCGAGGCCGAGGCCAGCCAGGCCACCGCCATCGCCGCGGTGGTGCAGCAGATCAGCGTGGCGCTGGGCGTCGCCGTCGCCGGCGGTATCCTCGAGGCCAGCACGCAGATCCGCGGCGGCCCGCTCGATCTCGTCGACTTCCACATCGCCTGGTTCATCGTCGCGGCGCTGGCCACGGTGAGCGCCATCCAGTTCCTGCGGCTGCCGCCCGACGCCGGCGCCAATGTCTCCGGCCACCAGGTCAAGCCGATGCCGAAAGCGGAAGCCGTCGCGTGAGTTCCCGCCTGGTGCCGTTGATCCTCGCCGTCGCCCTGTTCATGGAGAACATGGATTCGACGGTGATCGCGACCTCGCTGGCCGACATCGCGCACGATATCGGCTCCGAGCCGATCGCGCTGAAGCTGGCGCTCACCTCCTACCTCGTGGCGCTCGCCATCTTCATTCCGATCTCGGCGTGGATGGCGGACCGCTGGGGGGCGCGCAACGTGTTCCGCGTCGCCATCCTGATCTTCATCGCCGGCTCGATCGCCTGCGCGGCCTCGAATTCGCTGCTCACCTTCGTGCTGTCGCGGTTCCTGCAAGGCTTCGGCGGGGCGCTGATGACGCCGGTGGCGCGGCTGGTGCTGGTGCGGGTGACGCCGCGCAACCTGCTGGTCGACGCCATGGCCTGGCTCAGCATCCCCGGACTCATCGGCCCGATCGTCGGGCCGCCGGTCGGCGGCTTCATCACCACCTATTTCAGCTGGCACTGGATCTTCCTCATCAACGTGCCGATCGGGCTCGCCGGCATCGTGCTGGTGACGTGGTTCCTGCCCGACTGGTCGCGCAACGCGCCGCGCCGCATGGATTTTGCCGGCTTCGTCATGACCGGGCTCGCCTTCGCCGGCTGGGTGTTCGGCATTTCGGTGCTGACCCTGCCCGCCCTGCCGCTGAGCGTCGGCTATGTGACGCTGGCCGTCGGCACGCTCGGCTGGATCGCCTATCTGTGGCATTTCCGGCGCACCCAATATCCGATCCTCGACCTCCGGCTGTTCCGTTTCCCGCTGTTCCGCGCCACGGTGGTGGCCGGCACCTTCTTCCGCCTCGGCACCGGCGCCATGCCGTTCCTGTTCCCGCTGATGCTGCAACTCGCCTTCGGGATGACGCCGTTCCAGAGCGGCTCGATCACCTTCGCCACGGCGGTCGGCTCGTTCGCCGCCAAATTCGTGTCGGAGGCGATCCTGCGCTGGCTCGGCTTCCGCATCACGCTGATGATCGCCACCTTCATCACCGTGCTCGGCCTCGTCGCCATGGGCATCTACAGCCCGGCGACGCCGCTCGGGGTGATGCTGCCGCTGCTGGTGATCACCGGCTTCTTCCAGTCGATCTTCTGGACCGCCACCAACGCCTTCACCTTCGCCGACATCGAGGACAAGGACGCCGGCCAGGCGACCGCCATCAGCCAGGTGGCGATCCAGCTGTCGCTGGCGTTCGGCGTGGCGCTGGGCGGCGGCGTGCTCGAGGCGCTGCGTCTCACCCATGGCGGCGAGCCGCTGCTGGGCGATTTCCACGTCGCCTTCTACGTCATCGCCGCGGTGGCGCTGATCGCCACGATCCTCTTCGCATTCCTGCCCAAGACCGCCGGCCAGCACCTGACGCGGCATGGCCGCGCGCTGGAGGCGGTGGCGAAGTAAGCGGTGAATGGTGAATGGCAAAATGGTGAATGGTAAGTGGCGAGCGGAGGAGCCCCCTCCCATTCACCATTCACCATTCACCATTCACCATTCACCATTCACCATTCACCATTCACCATTCACCATTCACCATTCACCATTCACCATTCACCATTCACCATTCACCGTTCACCCCCTGAACCCCTTCGCCACCAGATACGTCTCCGCGCTTCCCGAGCGCGATGCGGGCGGCTTGGCGTGCAGCGTCGTGGTGAAATGCCGTTTCAGCAGGGCCAGCAGCTCGTGCTCGGTGCCGCCCTGGAACACTTTTGCGACGAAGGCGCCGCCCGGCGCCAGGATCTGGATGGCGAAATCGGCGGCGATCTCGACCAGATGCATGATGCGCAGATGGTCGGTAGCACGGTGCCCTGTCGTCGGTGCCGCCATGTCGGACAGCACCAAATCGGCCTTGTGCCCGCCCAGCGCGTCGATCAGCAGCTGCGGGGCGTCGTCGTCGGTGAAATCCTTCTTGAGCAGGATGACGCCCTCGATCGGGTCCATGTCGAGATAGTCGATGCCGACGACCAGCGGGTGGTCCGCGGTCGAGCCGACGATCGGCGCAGCGACCTGGCTCCAGCCGCCGGGCGCGGCGCCGAGGTCGACCACGCGCATGCCCTTGTGCAGCAATTTATGCTTGTCGTTGATCTCGATCAGCTTGTAGGCGGCGCGCGAGCGCAGGCCCTCGGCCTTCGCCCGCGCCACGTAGGGATCGTTGAGCTGGCGCTGCAGCCACAGGGTCGAGCCGATCTTGCGGCCCTTGGAGGTCTTCACCCGCACCTTGAGGTCGCGGTCGGAACGGCGGCCGGTGCCGCCGCCCATGTTGGTGGTCTTGACCATCAGCGTCGCCCCGGGTTCGGCCGCCGCGCGGCCCCGCGGTCGGCGTCGATCAGCGAAATCAGGATGCCCTCGCGCAGGCCGCGATCGGCGACGCGCACGCGCTCGGTCGGCCATTCGCGGCGGATCGCCTCGAAGATGGCGCAGCCGGGCAGCACCAGATCGGCGCGGTCGCGGCCGATGCACGGATGCGCCACGCGCCGCTCGAACGGCATCGCCAGCAGCGCCTTCATGGTCGCGTCGACCTCGGCGCGCGCCATCCACAGCCCGTCGACCTTCTGCCGCTCGTAGCGCTCGAGCCCCAGATGCAGGCCGGCCAGCGTCGTCACCGTGCCGGAGGTGCCGATCAGGTGCACCGGATGGTCGGCGATCATCTGCCGCAGCTTGCCGCGCCCCTTGAACTCGCGCAGATGCCCGGCGACGTGCGCCACCATCGCCTCGAAGCTTTCTGGCGTGACGCTGACGCCGCCGAATTTCTCGGCGATCGACACCACCCCCACCGGCAGCGACTGCCAGGAGCGGATGGAAGCCGCCATGCGGCCCTGCCGGCGCGGCCGGCCGCCGCGGAAATCGAGCCAGGCCAGTTCCGACGAGCCGCCGCCGATGTCGAACATCAGCGCGCCGTCGCTCTCGGCCTCGATCAAATCGGCGCAGCCGGTCACCGCCAGCTCCGCTTCGGTCTGGCGGTCGACGATCTCGAGATCGAGCCCGGTCTCGGCCTTGATCCGGGCCACGAACTGGGCGCCGTTGCTGGCCTGGCGGCAGGCTTCGGTGGCGATCAGCCGCATGCGCGCCGGCTCGTGCTCGCGCAGCTTGTTGCGGCACTGCTTCAGCGCCTCGATGGTGCGGTCCATGGCGGCATCGCTCAACCGGCCGGTGACCGACAGCCCCTCGCCCAGCCGGACGATGCGGGTGAAGCCGTCGAGCACGCGGAAGCCGCCATCGTGCGGGCGGGCGATCAGCAGCCGGCAATTGTTGGTGCCCAGGTCGAGCGCGGCATAGACCGGCCCGCGCGGGCGGCGCGCCGGATTGAGGGCGTTGTCCTTGCGCCGCTCCGCATCACCGCGACGGGCGGCTGGCCCGTTGGCGGCGTCAGGCCGACCGGGCCCCCGCCCTCCGGCATTCTCCGCGCCCGGGGGCGCGGTTGCGGCAGCGGACCGATCGTCGTCGGTCACTCGCCAACCTGTCGTCCTGCGCGGTCGCCGCTCGCCCTCCCCCGTCGTGCGGGGCCGGCGACGGCGCCCAAGGCGCAGCCTTGTTCATACGTCCCGGAAAGCTTAGGGCAAGGTCTTGCGACATGTCAAAAGCAAAGCGCCCCGGCCGGGACCGGAGCGCCATCGCGAGGACCGCGAACCAGCCCTAGATGCGGGTGAATTCGTAGGTCTGGCAGAGGATGCCGGAGCACCCCTTGAGGGTCATGAAGTTCTTGCTGACGAGCTTCATCGTGCCGGCATAGTTGTTGCCGTTGAAGGTCACCTTGCCGGTCCAGGTGCCGTTGCCGGCGGGCTGCGCGCCGCGGACGACATAGGTGTTGAGCAAAGCGAGGTTGTCGTCGCTGCGCGCATCGGAGCGCAGCCAGACGAGCTTGGCGCAAAGCTGGCCGTCACCGCAGGAGGTCACGGTATAGCGGGCCTCGCCGGTGGTCACCTGCCACTGGCCGACGGGAGACGTGGTGGCGGCCGTGGCAAAGCTCGGGCCGACGGAAAGGAGCGCAAGCGCAGCGGCAGCGATCCAACGGAGGGGTCGTGTCATCTTAGGTCCTGTTGGCCGGCCAAAACCGGCACGATCTGGGTTGTCGAAGGGGGCAACTCAAACGCGAAGACGCGGAAACTGCCCAATAACGGAGCATCGGCCCCGTTGGTTCACCGGCGCAGATGGGGGGCAATCTGGGCACCGGGAAGGCAAAAGCCCGCCAAGGGCCTGACACATTGTCGCGCCCGCCCGTCCGGCCCCGCATTCCGGCCGTTTCCCCGGGCGTTGACGATAACCCCAAAGCGCCTGCTTTTGCGCCGCCGCGGCAGTTGATCGGGCCTCCGAATATGCTACAAGCCCGCCCGAAACGAAAAAGCGGCTCGTCTCACCTGCGCCGCTCCGGGCTCCAAACCCCTCGCTTCACCACTTCGCCATCGGCGAATTGGGGAATAGTTCAATGGTAGAACAGCGGACTCTGACTCCGTTAATCTTGGTTCGAATCCAGGTTCCCCAGCCAATCTTTTCAATGACTTAGCTGAAACCTTCACGTCGCGCGGCGATTTTCCACTCGCGTGGATTTTGGCCAGCCGCAACGCCGTCTCGGCGCAATGGAAACCCGCGTCGAGCGCAGGTGCCCAAACTCACGCGGTCATAGCGGAAGCGCGGACCTGGCCGGTGGCGATCAGGTGTCTCACCGATTCCTGGACCGCCTCGAGCGAGGCGTAGCGGGGGGAGTAGCCGAGGAGCGTGCGGCCTTTGAGGATCGAGCAGTTCGGCGAGCGGGCGATGTGGTTCCAGGTGGTTTCCGCGTCGGCGGCCTCCTGCCCTCTGGCCCATTCGTCGAACGGCAGGAAGGTCAGCTTCGGCTCGTGGCCGAACCACCGGTACATTCCCTCCGCAAAGCCCCGCATGGTGAGGGCGGCGTCGGAGACGGCATGGAAGCTCTGGCCGATGGCGGCGGGGTTTGCCAGCGCGCGGACGATGATCTGCGCGACATCGTCGGCGTGAACGTGATGCACTGTCTCGAGGCCGAAATTGGCGAGCGTCAGCGTCTCGCCAGCGGCGATGGCGTCGTAGGTCTGGGGCCGGAAATTGCCGTGCGGATTGAGCGGCACCCAGCCTTCGCCGACGATATGGCCGGGATGGATGATGGTGACGGGGAACCCCTCCATCCGGTGGCGGCGCAGCAGGTCCCGTTCGATCTCGGCTTTCTTCGTGCCATAGTCGCCGAAGGGAAATTTCACCACGTCCTCGGGCGTCGGCACGACACTGGCCGGCCCGTGCGTCCAGATCGTGCCGATATGGATGAGCTGCTCCACCCGGCCACGCAGCGCGTCGGCCAGGTGCGCGCTGCTCGGCGGATCGAAGCAGATCAGGTCGATGACGATGTCGGAATCGAGCGACGCGATCGATGCGCCGAACGCGCCGTCGCGTTCGGCGGCGCTCCGGTCCAGGGTGACCTGCCGGGCGAACCGCCAGGCCGGGTCGCGGCGATAGGGCGATGCCGCGCCGCGACTGACGGCAATCACCTCGTGCCCGTCGATGACGAGTCGCGGCACCAGATAGGTGCCGATGTGGCCGGTGGCGCCGATCACGGTTATCCTGCTCATCTGCGTATCCTCATTGCGTTGCGGCGCCGGCGATGGCTGCCGCTCAATCGATGGAGAGTCCGTCGCGATAGGCGTAGAGCTCCCAGAACGTGCCGTCCGGATCGGCAAAATAGACACCCCTGGCGTTCCAGGGCAGATCACGCGGCGGCGCGGTGAACTCGATGCCCGAGGCGCGCAGCGAACGGTAGCAATCTTCCAGCTCCGCATAGCCGCCGAGCTGCACGGCGACGAGAGCTCGTCCGCCCGCGGGCGTGCCGGGCGGCAGCGCCGCGATGTCGCGGAAGTGATCGACGCGCCAGAGCGCCAGGGTCACGCCGAGCCCGACGAAATCGGCAAAATGCGGATGCTTGCGGCGCAGCGCAAAGCCCATCCGGTCCATGTAGAACGCAACCGACCGGTCGATGTCTTCGACGAGCAGGCAGATGTCGGTGATCGGCGTCTGCCGGCCGAACGACTGGGCCGATGCGGAGGGCGCGGCGGGGGGTCGGGTCATGCGAGCTGCCTCTTGCGTTTTGCGAATGCCACCAGCGCCACGAGGGTGATGACATAGGGAAGAATGGTCGCGATCTGGTTCGGCAATCCGAACGATTGCAGGCGAAGCCCCAGCGCATCGGTCAACCCGAACAGCAGGCAGGCGAGCGCGGCGCCGACCGGGTTGTCGCGCGCCAGCATGATCGCGACCAGTGCGATCCAGCCGCGGCCGGCGGTCATGTCCTCGGAGAACAGGGTGACCGCTCCCAGCGACAATTGCGCGCCGCCGAGCCCGACCAGCGCGCCGCTCACGACCACCGTCGCGAACTGCAATTTGTCGACATCGACGCCCAGCGCCACGGCGGCTTCGGGATTTTCGCCCGCACCGCGGATCCTGAGCCCGATGGGCGTGCGGAACAGCAGTATGGTGCAAAGCACCACGATCAGCCACGACACATAGGTCACGGCCGTCTGGTTGTTGAGCACGGCTCCCCACGGCCCGAGCGCCGCGAGGCCCGGCAGGCTCAGCCGCGGGATGAGCGGGATCGCCGGATTGGTGAAGGTGCCGCTGACGCCGAAGACCAGGCGCAGGAAATAGGCCGTCATGCCGGATGCCAGCAGGTTCATGCCGATGCACAGGACGACCGGATTGCCGCGAAACCAGGTGCTGCCCGCGGCGAGAATGACGGAGAACACCATGGTGCCCACCATCGCGGCGGCGATGCCCGCATAGGCATTGTGCGTGAAATAGCCGGCCGCCACCGCCACGAACGCCCCGACCAGCATCTGGCCTTCGAGGGCCATGTTGAAGACGCCGACCCGCGAGCAGAACACGCCCGCCATCGCCGCCAGCAGCAGCGGCGTGGCCGCCTGGATCGCCGAGTAGATCAGGAACGGCGAGATCAGATCAATCATGGCGCCCGCTCCGGCCGCCGAAGCGGAGGGTCAGCACGAGCACGATCACCGCCTGCATCATCGTGGTGAAGACCCGGGGCACGGAGGTTTCGCGCTGCATGGCGAAGCCGCCGGTCTGCAGGGCGGCAAAGAAGAAGCCTGCCAGCACCGAGGCGATCGGCTCGCCGCGGCCGACGAGGGCCGCCATGAGACCCGACCAGGTATATCCGGGGCTCAGCAGCGCCCCGTCGATGAATCGATAGAAGGCCCCCAGCACCAGGATCGCGCCGACGCTGCCGGCGATGGCGCCCGCAAAGCCCATCAGCCGCAGGGTCTGGAGGGGCGCGTTGATGCCGACATAGGAGGCGAACAGCCGGTTTTCGCCTCGCACCTGCGTCTCCAGCCCGAAGACGGTGCGCCGATCGATGAAGATCACCAGCACGCAGAGCAGGACGATGAGCACCACGCCGCCATTGACGCCGGCCAGCAACGGCAGGCGGGCGTCGAGGGGCAGTTGCGCGGTCTGCGCCAGCCCCGATCCGAGATCGCCCAGCGGACCGCTGACGAGATAGGAGGCGACGCCGGCGGCGGGATAGCCGAGCAGCAGGCTCGAGATCAGCAGCGGCACGCCGAAGCGGGTTTCGCCCCACGCCGCCAGCAGCGCCAGCATGCTCCCGGCCATCGCCCCCGCCAGCAGCGCCAGCACCAGCGCCAGAGGTCCCGGGACAGGCAGGTAGATCGCGGTCAGCGCCGCCGCGAGCGCGCCCACCACCATCTGGCCGTCGCCGCCGAGGTTGATGATGCCGGCGCGCAGCGGCACGGCCGCGACCAGCGTCATGCCGACCAGCGGCACCGCCCAGTTCAGCGTGTCGGCGATATTGGCGGGCGCCAGGCTGCCATAGACGAGCGCGCTCAAGGCGCGCAGCGGATCGACGCCCGAGAGCGCCAGCACCAGTACGGCGACGACGATGCCGACCGCCCCGGTGATCGCGGGACGCCGCAGCGATATCCAGATTTGGGCTGGCCTGCCGGTCGCCATCGTCATCAGGCGCCCTTTCCGCCGGCCATATAGAATCCGATTTCCTTTTCGTCGGTCTGCGACGCCGCCAGCTCGCGCACGATCCGGCCCTCGTAGAGCACCAGAATCCGGTCGCACAGCGCGAGCAGCTCCGGCAGCTCGGACGAGATCAGCAGCACCGCGCGGCCGGCCGAACGTTCGTCCACCAGCACGCGGTGGATATATTCGATGGCGCCGACATCGACGCCACGCGTCGGCTGCTCGACCAGAAGCACCGGCGCCTGATGGTCGAATTCGCGCGCCACGATCAGCTTCTGCAGGTTGCCGCCGGAGAGCGTCCCGACGCGGGTGTCCGGTCCCTGGATCGCCACCCCGAAGCGCTGGATCAGCGTTTCGGCATGCCGGCGCATGGCGGCGCGGTCGATCAGCCCGCGGCGCGACAGCGGCGGCGCACGATGCTTGCCCATGCTCATGTTGACATAGGCCGGCATGCCGGCGACCGAGCCGACGTCATGGCGATCCTCCGGCACGATGGCCATGCCCAACCCGCGCCGCTCGCGCAAGGACAGGTCGTTGGCCCGGGTGCCGGCGATGGTCAGGGTGCCGCCGTCGATGACGCGGCGGCCGGTGACGGCGTCGACCAGTTCGGCTTGCCCGTTGCCGGCCACGCCTGCGATACCGACGATCTCGCCGGCATGGACCGCGAACGATACTGCGTCGAGGGCGGGCTTTGCCGCATTGCCGACCATCAGCCGGTCGATTTCGAGCAGCGGCCGGCCACGCGCCGTCGCCGGCTTGACCACCTCGTGGCTGACCTCGCGTCCCGTCATCGCACGGATGATGGCGGCGGCGGTCGTGTCGGCCGTGACCATGCGGTCGGTCACCTCGCCGCGCCGCATGACCGTGACGCGGTCCGACACCGCCATGACTTCATTGAGCTTGTGGGTCACGAACAGCAGCGTCTTGCCGCTCGCGGCAAGCTCGCGCATGATCTTCAGCAGGCCGTCGCGCTCTGCCGGCGCCAGCACCGCGGTGGGCTCGTCGAGGATCAGGATCTCCGCGTCCCGGTACAGCGCCTTGAGGATTTCGACCCGCTGCTGCATGCCGATCGGCAGCTTGCCCACCACCGCATCCGGGTCGACATCGAGATGGTGGGTGCGCGCCAGCGCTGCGACCCGTTCGCGTGCCGCCTTGCGGTCGAGCAAGGCGCCCCTCACCGGCTCCGCCCCGAAGACGATGTTCTCCCACACCGTCAGGCTGGGGAAGAGCTTGAATGCCTGATGCACCATGCCGATCCTGGCCGAGATCGCATCGAGCGTCGAAGCGAACTGCACCGGCTTGCCGCGCAGCCGGACGGTCCCCGCGCTGGGCCGGATCATGCCGAACAGGATGGCCATCAGGGTTGACTTGCCGGCGCCGTTCTCGCCCATCACGGCATGGATTTCGCCCTGACGGACGGCGAGATTGACGTCCCGGTTCGCCACCAGGTCGCCGTAGCGTTTTTCGATGTTTTCGACTTCGAGAATATTGTCCATCGAACCTGTTACCCTCGAAGCCGGATGGGTGGCCGGCCCGCACGCGGCGGGCCGGCGATGTCACTGCCCCATGGGGTCCTTGACCTTGACCTTGCCATCGATGATGTCCTGGCGGAGGGCCTTCACCCGCGCCAGCACGTCGGCGTTCTTGGAGCCGAGGCATTGCGTCTCGTCCGCCGTGCCTTCGAAGGTCGAGAGCGTCACCGCGCCTTCCTTGAGACCGAGCGAGATCTGCCGCTCCAGATGTCCGGACAACAGGGCATCGACGGCGAACACGATTCCACGATCGGGCCGCTTTTCGACATTGTCGATCACCGAGCCGGGCGCCGTGGGACACTGGTTGGCGTCGGCGCCCACCACCGTCTTGCCGGGCATGCCCTGCGCCGCATTGATGACGCCGCCGCCCGAGGCGCCCGCGGCGACAAGGATCGTATCGACATTGTCGAAGAACATGGCCGAGGCGACCTGCGAGGCGCGCGCCGGATCGGAGAAGGGATTGGCGCCGCCCACGAATTGCACGGTCCTGGTCTGCGCATCCGGGCTGGCGTATTTCACGCCATCGAGGAAGCCGTCCGTGTAGCGATGGATGAGCGGAATATCCACGCCGCCAATGGCCCCGAACGTGCCGCTGGGCTTCAGCCAGGCGGCCTCGGCACCGGCGAGGAAGCTCATCTCGTGCTCGCGGAAGAAGACGCAATAGAGATTGTCGGGCTGCTCGGCCGGACAATAGTCGACGGCGATGAAGCTCGTCTTGGGATAGGCTTTGGCGACCTCGGTCACGAGGTCGGTGAACTCGAAGCCGAGCGAGACGACGATGCTCGCGCCGTCCTTGGCGGCAGCCTCGAGGTCCCGCTTGCGGGTGATGGGATCGACGCTCTCGAAGATCTTCGCCGTGCCGCCATGTGCCGCGGCGGCCTGCTGGGTACCGGCCGCGCCCAGCTTGAGGTAGTCGTTGACCCCGAGCGGGTTGGGCGACACCATCACGATCCGGGGCGCGTCCTGAGCCTGTGCCACGGCGCTGCCGCCCAGCAGCAGCGCGATTGCCAGAACCAGCCGTTTACGCATTGTCATTGCCTTTTCCTCCTTGCCGGCCGGCGATTGAGCGTCCGGCCCCGCTTCCGCGACTTCGCGCTCACCCCATCAGCAGATCGGGGTCGAAATAGCACCGCACCTCTTCGAACTTGCCCGCGCTCACCCGGATCACGTTGATGCCGTCGAGCGGGTAGCGCTTGCCGGCGGCGTCGGTGAATACGGCCCGCCATTCCAGCGCCGCCTCGTTGCCGCGGGAGATTTCGTGGACGATCTCCACTTCGAGCCCGACGAAGCGGCGGAACGATTCCTCGTAGAAGGTGCGGATCCGCTCATGGCCGACCAGCCGGTCGCCGCGCGGCGGCACAAAAACGGCGTTCTGGTGATAGTGGGCAAGGATCGCCGGGATGTCGTGGGCGCATTCGGCGCGCCAATACGATTCGGCGATCTCGCGCGGAGACGTCAGTTCACGCATTGTCCTGTCCATTCATTGTGAAGCCGCGGTGCTGCCGACGACCACGCCCATATCCCCGAGCCCTTCAGGACCCATCGCCTGATAGCCGCCGTCCACGGGCAGGTCGGTTCCGGTGATGAAGGAGGCGTCGTCGCTAAGCAGGAAAAGAACCGGGCGCGCCACCTCGTCCACTTCGCCGCAGCGTCGCAGCATGTGATAGCTGCCCCAGATCGGAGCCCATTTGTCGCGGCCGCCCGACTGCTCGGCGGCGCGCAAGACTTCCTGCGACCAGATCCAGCCGGGGCTGACGCTGTTGACCCGCACACCCCAGGACGCCAGATCCAGCGCGGCGCAGCGCGTGAGCTGCAGCACTGCGCCCTTGCTCATATTGTAGGTCCAGCGCTCCTTCTGCGCGACGACGCCCGAAATGCTGCCGATGTTGACGATCGAGCCGCCGCCCGTCGAACGCATCGCGCGGGCGGAGTGCTGGATCATGCGGGCAAAGCCGACCGGACCGACTAACAGCGAGCGCTGCCAGTCCTCGGTGGTCGCATCCATGGCGCGCGCGACGAAGGCGAAGGCGTTGTTGACCAGATGATCGACGCGGCCGAAGGTCTCCAAGGCGCGGCGGACGAGCGTTTCGCAGAACGCCTCGTCGCCCATGTCGCCCTCGACGAACAGCACCTGGCGCCCCCTGGCGGCGTGCGCCGCGGCAACGTCGGCGCCCGACGCAGACAGATCGCTGAAGACGACTGCGGCACCTTCCAGCAGCAATTGCTCGACAATGGCCGCGCCGATGCCGGCAGCGCCCCCGGTCACGATGGCCACCCTGCCCTTGAACCGATCTGCGACATGCCGCGCCATCGCGTGTCGCCCTCCCAAATTCGCGGCCGCCACCGGCCTTTGTCATTTCACCCCAAAATACACATTAGCCGGTTGTAGGGCAACCGGCTTTCTTATATCACTGTCCTCACGCTTCGCGTTCGCGTGGAGCTCGACCGCCTGGAACACCAGGGAGACTTCGATTGGCTGGGGAAGACCGCATGTCCGGGGAAAAGCGCGGGTCTTTTGGATCGCTCGGTCGGGCCGAGCCGCTGCACCTGAAGGTGGCGGCCTTGATCCTGCGCGAAATCGAAGGCGGCCAGTTCAAGCCAGGCGACAGGCTGCCGACCGAACATGACCTCGCCACCGCCTTCGATGTCAGCCGCAACGTGATTCGCGAGGCGATCGCCTGCCTGCGGGCCGACGGCGTCATCGATTCGCGCCAGGGGCTGGGCGCCTTCGTGCTGCCGCCGGAAGATCGGCAGTCGATCCGCATCGACGCGACGGCGCTGCGCGACACGTCCAATGTCCGGGGGCTGTTCGAGCTGCGTTCGATCCTCGAAATCCAGTCGGCCGGCATGGCGGCGCTGCGGCGGACCGACAGCCAGTTGCGGGATATCGCGGAGGCGCTCGAGAGCATGAGCGGCGCGGAAAAATGGTCCGCTGCCGGCATCGACGCCGATCTTGCCTTCCATCATCGCGTCGCCATGGCGACCGGCAACGACTACATCGTCACCTTTCTGCGCTTCATCGCGCAGACGATGCGGGAAACGATCCTCGAGGCGCGGCAGGCCAATGGCCTGCAGACGGTCGTCGAGGTCACGATCGCCGAGCACCGCCCGATCTACGATGCGATCGCCAGGCAGGACGAAGCGGGGGCGAAAGACGCCATGCGGCACCATATCGCCGGGGCCGCTGGGCGTCTGGGCATCGAGCTCTAGCCGGTGCCCGGCCAGACCGTCATGCACGATTTGCCCGATGCCCTGCGACGCATCGCCGGCGCTCGCCACGTGCTCACCGGCGACAGTGCGACGCGGCGCTTCCGCAAGGGCTACCGCTATGGCGACGGCCCGGTTCTTGCGGTGGTCCGGCCCGGCTCGCTGCTCGAACAATGGCGCTGCCTCAAGGCCTGCGTCGACGCCGGCGCCATCGTGATCTGCCAGGCCGCGAACACCGGCCTGACGGGAGGATCGACGCCGGACGGCGACGCCTACGACCGGCCCGTCGTCATCATCAATACATTGCGCATCAAGGCGATCGACCTCATCGCGGACGGACGCCAGGTCGTCTGCCGGCCCGGCGCGACGCTGGACCAGCTGGAAAAGGCGCTGCGCCCCGTCGGCCGCGAGCCGCATTCGGTCATCGGCTCGACCTGCATCGGCGCCTCGGTCACCGGCGGTGTCTGCAACAATTCCGGCGGCGCCCTGATCCGCCGCGGGCCGGCCTACACGCAATGCGCCCTCTTCGCCCGCGTCGATGCGGCGGGACGGCTGGAGCTGGTGAACCATCTGGGCATCGACCTGGGGCGCGATCCCGAAGAAATCCTCGGACGGCTCGACCGCGGCGCCTACACGCCGCAGGATGTGCGCGATGTGGCCGGGCGCTGGGCGTCGGACCGGGAGTATGCCGAGCATGTGCGCGACATCGCCTCGCCCGTCCCGGCCCGCTTCAACGCCGACCCGCGGCGGCATTACGAAGCGTCGGGATCGGCCGGCAAGGTCGCGGTGTTTGCCGTCCGGCTGGATACCTTCCCCGCCGATCGCGATGTTACGGTGTTCTATATCGGCAGCAACGACCACCGCGAGCTCGAGGCCATCCGCCGCCACATCCTCGGCGACTTCCGGAACCTTCCCATCGCCGGCGAATACATGCACCGGTCGGCCTACGACGCCAGCCGCGACTACGGCAAGGACCTGTTCTGGTTCGTTCGCCACTTCGGCACCGACAACGTACCGCGCGCCTATGCGTGGAAAAGCCGGTTCGACGGTCTCACCGAACGGCTGGGCCTCGGTGGCGCCGTCAGCGACCGGCTGATCCAGGCCGCCACCCGCCTGCTGCCGCACCATCTGCCGGCACGGCTCGACGCCTACCGCGATCGATTCGCCCATCATCTGCTGCTGCGCATGGACGGCGCCGGCAGCGCGGAAGCGCGCGGCTATCTCACATCGATCTTTCCGTCATCGGCGGGGGATTTCTTCGAATGCACCGGGCCGGAAGGCGAGGCTGCGTTCCTGAACCGCTTTGCGGTCGGCGGCGCCATCGTGCGCTATCGCGCCGTGCATCCGCGCACGGTCGAGGACATCGTGGCGCTGGATGTGGCGCTGCCGCGCAACACGCTCGACTGGTTCGAGACGCTGCCCCCCGAGATCGACAGCAAGCTCGAATTCAAGATGTATTGCGGGCATTTCTTCTGCCACGTCCTGCATCAGGAATATCTCGTCAAGAAGGGCGAGAACTGCCTCGAGATCGAGCAGGCGATGTGCCGGCTCCTCGATCAGCGGGGGGCCGAATATCCGGCCGAACACAATGTCGGGCATCGCTACGTCGCCAAGCCGGCGCTGCGCGAGTTCTACCGCGCGCTCGATCCAACCAACAGCTTCAACCCCGGCATCGGCCACACCAGCAGGCGGCGCGACTGGCAGGACCAGTGCGATTGCGGGGCCGCCGCAAGGTGAAGCATGGCCGATCCGCCGGAGACGGCCGGCAGTTTGAGACGCGCGCCGCGAACGACGTTCGCGCGCGCCCCAGAGGGAGATCACTATGAAGAAAGTCCTGATCGACTCCGACACCGGGCTCGACGACGCCATGGCCTTCGTCCACGGCCTGCTCTCGGACGAGATAGAGATCATCGGCGTCACCAGCGTCTTCGGCAATGGCGAGATGATCGACTGCGCCTATCACGCGATCGAAATCATCGACCTGATGGGCAAGAGCGTGCCCGTGGTCAAAGGCATCAGCGAGCCCCTGATCGGCGGCTGCGGCCCTGCCCCGCAGGTGCACGGAAAATATTCGCGCGGACCGCTCGGCAAGCTCGACCTCGAGGCGCGGATCACCCCCGGCTATGCGCCGATCTTCATCCTGGATCAGATCCGCAGCTATGGCGAAGAACTGGTGATCGTCGCCATGGGACGGCTGACCAATCTGGCGGTCGCAACCCGCCTCGATCCCGATCTCATGCGCAAGGTCGGCCAGATCTACTGGATCGGCGGGGCCATCTCGGTCTCGGGAAACACCAGCCCCGTCGCCGAGGCCAACGCCGACGGCGATCCCGAGGCGGCAAAGATCGTCTGCACCTCGAACCTGCCGCTGACCATCCTGACCCTGGACGTGACCATGCACGCCCTCATCTCGCAGGACGACATCGACCGCCTGAAGCGCGTCCGGCATCCGGGTGTGCAGCACCTCGTCAAGATCATTCCCTATTATCTGGATTTCTACGAAAGCATCTTGGGCGAGCGCGTCTGCGCCGGCCATTGCGGCCTGCTGCTCGCGCTGGTGATCGATCCGACACTCATCACCAAGACCCACCGGCTGAACGTCGACGTCGAGCTGAACGGCCGGCTGACCCGCTCCCAGCTCGTGGCCGACCGCCGAAAACTGCGCAAGCTGACCGAACCCGACACCTCCAAGGACGAGGGCGTCACCGTGATCATGCAGGCCGATGTGGCCCGCTACCACACGATGTTCATGGACGCACTTCTCGGCGCGGATCGCACATAGCGACGGACTCCAACTCCTTGGAGTGGCGCCGTTGCGCCATGACACAACGCGGCTCGCGGAGGAGCCGCCGGTCGCTACCCCTCCGGGGTTAGGAAGGGAATGCCTTCGTCCCGCACGGTGGTCAGCATCTCGATCAGAATGCGTTGCACCTTGGCGCCGTCGCGCGAACGCATGGCGTCGACGATGGCGCCGTGCCATTTGAGAGAGCGCTCCGACGCTCCGCTGCGGTGCGCGACCAAATTGCGATAGCGCGCCGTGCGTCGCCAGAGATTGGAAGCTTCGCGGCCAGCCACTTCGTTGGATGTCCGTTCGTAGACATAGTGATGAAAATCGGAGATGCCGTCCCGAAAGGCCGTTATATTAGCTGCGGCGAACGAAGCTTGCATGCGCTCGATGATGGCGCTGAGCGCATCATGATCGGCCGAGGTCGCGGTCTTGGCAAAATCGCTGAACACGTAGCCCTCGACCAGAATGCGGAAATCGTAGAGGTCGCGATATTCCTTAAGCGAAAAGCCTGCGACAATCGGACTGCGCCGTGGGATGAGTTCGATAACCCCTTCGCTGGCGAGGCGTTGGATAGCTTCACGTAGAGGTGCCCGGCTCACTCCCAGTTCACGAGCGATCTTGGCCTCGACGAGCGGCTCGCCAGGCCCCAGCGCTCCTGTCAGAATGCGGCGCGACAGCCATTCGGCAATGGCCTTCGAGACAGAAGTTGTGGCAAGAAGCGGCGCGCTTTTATCCGGCGTGTCCATTGTCTGCGCTGCCTCCCCGACGCGGCCTCAGGATTTCTGCCATAACGCGTTCGGCATTGCCGCCAATGATTTTCTTGACATCACCCTCAGAAAACTGTCGGCGCAGCAGCGTCTCGGTAATGTTGGGCAGGTAGCGCGGCGACTGCAGGTCGCTGGGGTGGATCAGCTCGATCTTCATGTTTTCGTCCACCAGCGAATTCTCCGGAAAGTGCTTGTTGAACTCCCCGAGAAACGCCGCCGAATATTTGCGCTCATCGGCGATATCAGTGCCGATGCTGACATGGTCGGGGCCCACCAGCTCGCAGATGCGCACCACGTGGTCGACATAGTCGTCCAGCGTCGTACCTTTCTTGAGACCGTCGGCCTTGAGAAAACCGGACTTGCCAACCACGCCGATCAGCCCGCCCTTGGCCGCAATGGCCTTGATCTCGCGATCCGATTTGTTCCGGATATTGTCGTTGATCGACTTGGCGCCGACATGGGTAGCCAAGATCGGCGCGCTTGAAAACTCGACCATGTCGAGGGTCGTTGGTTCGCTCACATGCGACACATCGAGACCGATACCCAACTCGTTGCAACGCTTGACGAGTTCGATTCCAAACAGGCTGAGGCCCGCCGGATGGCGCTCGCCGCAACCGTCGCCGGCGAGGCTCCGCCGCTGGTAGGTCGGCTGCAACACGCGCAAGCCAAGATCGTAGAACGCATTGATGAGGTCGATCCGGCCCTCGAGCGGGCCAATGTCCTGCCAGGCGATATACATCGCCACCTTGCCCCTGCGTTTCGCCTCGGCAGAATCGCCGGCTTTGAGTCCAAGCATGAACAGCCCCGACTCCTCGTAGAAGCGCCGCCACCGGATCATTCGCTCCATCGCCTCGGCCGCTCCGACGTCGTAGGCAAGCACGGTGTGAACTGAAGCGGTCATTCCGGAGTCGATGATCTTCTTCGCATATTCGGCATCAGCGTGCTGGATCTGCGTAGTGTCGCAGATGTTCCAGACAATATTGTCCGCCTGCAATTGCGCAGTCAGCGTCTTCAGGTCTTGCTCGGCCGAAGCGTTGGCGAGGGTGGACATCAGGAGTTCTCCTTGGTTTGGCAATGTCAGACGGATTTGAGGAACCAGGCCTGGCCCCAGTCGATGGCCAGGCGGACCTGCGCCCCCGGGGCAACCAGGCTAATGCCGGGCACGCGGAAGTCGATATTCTGAGACATGCCTGCCGGGCGCGCGACGATGCGCGTATAGCCATGCTCGGCCGTGACCGAGATCACCTCGGCAGGCATTCCCTCCGCGCCGATCGCAACGGTCCACTGATCGAAACAAAGCTTGACCGGCGCGTTTGCGACAACGGCGGCGTCGCCAAGCGGCACCCCTACCTCGAGTCCGTTGCCGACGCGCACCCGTGCGACGGCATCGCCGATCGTTGCAACCGTGCCGTCCAGCACATTGTGCATCCCGAGAAAGCGCGCCGCATAGTCGGTGCCCGGATGATGGAACAGGGCAGCGGTCTCGCCCCGCTCAACAATGCGGCCGCCCGACATGACGATGGTGCGGTCGGCGACCGCCATGGCTTCGCTGTAGTCGTGCGTCACGTAGATCGCGGTAACACCAAGCCGCTGCTGCAACTCGCGGATCTGCCGCCGCACTTCAACGCGAGTATTGAAGTCGAGGCTACTCATCGGTTCGTCGAGCAACAGGATGCTAGGATTGATGGCGAGAGCCCGCGCCAATGCCACTCGCTGCTGCTGCCCGCCGCTCAATTGCCGCGGCATACGCGCACTCAGCTCTTCGAGTCCCACCAGCGCCAGCGCGTCACGTGCGCGGCGCCCGCGTTCGGCGCTATCGATGCCGCGCATGCTGAGGCCGAACTCTACATTGCGCCGCACATTGAGATGGGGAAACAGGGCCCAGGTCTGAAACACGAAGCCAATGTCGCGCTTGTGGACCGGCACCCGGCTCAGATCGTTGCCGCCCAGCCGGACCGAACCGCTGTCAGCCTCGAGCAGTCCGGCGATGATGCGCAGCAACGTGGTCTTGCCGCAGCCGCTCGGCCCGAGCAGGCAAAGTGCCGAGCCCTTCTGGACATCGAGATCGATGTCGAAAACCCCGACATCGGTGCCAAAACGTTTGTTGATCCCACGCACCGACAGATAAGCGGCATCGTTATTGCCGGGCATTCACCACTCCATCGAATAGCTTGAAGCGGCCAAGGACTGCCATCAGGATAGCACCGGCCAGGATGAGCACCGAAGAGATGCTGGAGAGCGAGGGGTCGTTCGTCGTGTTTGCCAACTCGAACATGCGTACCGGCAAGGTGACGTGTCCGGGCACCGACAGGAATAGTGAGATGGCCACGTTGTCGAACGAGAAGATGAAGCTGAAGAGCGCCGCTGCCGCGATGCTGGGCAACATCGCCGGGATGGCAATGAGCCAGAAGGCGCGGGCGGGCGTAGCGCCCAGCGTAATACCGGCCTCTTCGAGTTCGGGTCCGAGATCCCCCATCGCACTGGAGATGAGCTGCAGGCTGAAGGGAAAGATCACGAGCAGATGGCCGACGGTGAGTGTCCAGATGGACGGCCGGATGTGCAGCCCGTTCTGCATGTAAAGCAGCAGCGCCAATGCCAGCAGCACCTCCGGCAGCACGAGCGGGCTGAGCGCCAGCGCCCGGAGCATGTTCCTTCCCCGAAATCTGTGGCGAACCAGAAGCACAGCCGTTGGCAGTGCGATCAGGAGCGCGAGAACCGTCGCAATGCCGGCGATCTGCAGACTGAACAACAAGGACTCGCGGATCTGCGTGTCCTCGACAAGCTGCTCGTACCAGCGCAACGACCAACCGCGTGGCGGAAAGGCGATGAAGCTCGTCGAACTGAATGAGAGGATCACCACCACCACCAGCGGAGACAGCAGGAAGAGGACCATCAGGCAGGCATACAGCCGACCCACGCCTCGCATGATCATGGCGCTCACGCGATGTCTCTCCCTCGGGTGGACAACGCCGATAGAGGCAGCAGCAGCACCAACAGCACGACCGCCAGCGCAGCAGCCGCGGGAAAATTCAACGCCGTCGCTTGCTGATAGATCAGCATGGGGAAGGTGTTGACGCGACCTGCCCCCATCACCGCGGGCACGATAAACGAGGTCGCCGATAGAGCAAATACGAGCACCGTTCCAGTGGCGATACCTCGTGCAGACAGCGGCAGAACAACCTTGAGAAAGACCTGCCAGGGATTGGCGCCCAGCGTTTGCGCGGCTTCCGTTACCCCCGGACCTATCGACTGCATCGAGTTGAAGATTGCGATGCAGGCATAAGGCAGCAGGGTGTGGATCATGGTGATGACCACACCGCTCCATGAGCCGATGAACATCATCCGAGCCTCATCGCCAAAGACCAGCGCGATTAGATTGTTGACCGGCCCGCTCTCCGACAGCAGCAACTGCCACCCATAGAGACGCACCACGACGCTGATCACCAGCGGCCCGATCAGCGAGCCGATGATGACCATGCGCCAACGCGGCTGCCGCAACATGACGTAGGCGAGCGGCAGCGCCAGGGCCAGACTGCCCAGCGCAGTCAACAATGCGATGAACAGGGTGACGCCGAGCGACCCCAGATAGTAGGGGTCGCTCAGGACCTCGCCGAAGCGATCGAACGTGAAGCCATCAAGCCCGATCCGGCCGCCGCCGACGCTGATGCGGATCATCAGCAGGAGCGGCGCTACCAGACACGGGAGAAGCAGTGCCAACACCGGCAGGGCCAACACTGGAACGAGCAGTCGCTTTTCCGCCCGCGATGTCGGCACGTCGGCGATTGCGGCAGCGGCCGTCGTCATCGTCAACCGCTGATCTCGCGCAGCCAGCGATCGGACCATTTCGGCAGATTGGTGCCGGCATGGAGGAAATCGATCGGGAACAGCTTGTCTGCTACGTCGGCATTTTCGATCAGGCCATTTTGCACGTCAGGCGGAAGCACAACCGTGGTTGAAGGCGCTACTTGCGCCTCCTTGGCCCACTCGATTTGATTTGCGTCCTGCAGCATGAAGTCGATGAATTTTAGGGCGCTCTCGCGGTTTTCCGCCCCTTTGGGGATGCAGAACGCATCGCCCGCCCAGGTGCATCCCTCAGCCGGGATGGTGGCGACGATATTTTCCGAAGCCAGTGGCAGGCCGAGATCGAGCGTATTCACGCTAACCCAGGTGTCGCCGGCGACCAGCGAGGTGATTGCAGCCGAGGTGAGCGGGTAGAATTCACGAATATTGGGCTTGAGCGCTTTCATCGCCGCCCAGCCCGGCTCCATGTCGTCGTCTTTCTGGCTGCCGCCATGCACGATATTGGCGGCGATCAGCATCAGGGCTGCGCCCAATGTCGGCATTTTCTGCACACTGATGCGGTTCGCCAGTTCGGGACGCCACAGATCCTTCCACGACGTGATCTCGAACGGGACCTTGTCCTTGCGCCACAGAATACCGATCGCCTTCCAATGCGTGGGGATACCGCCGATCAGGCCATTTTCGAGCAACAGCGGTGCTTGGATTTTCGACTGCACCTTCGAGAGCGACGGCACATCACTCATCTTGAGCGGCTCGATCAACTCGCGCTGCAGACCGCGCAGCACGGCATCGAAGCTTATGGCGACGGCATTGTACGAGGGCTGTCCCGCAGAGGCCTCGAGCTTGGCCAGCATCGGCTCCGACGAGGCAACATCCGTGACCAGTTCGATGCCGGTCTTCTGCTGAAATCTGGCGCCCAAGTTCTTGTAGGCCTTGTCGAAGACGCCACCGATTTCGCCATAGATTAAGCGGTTCGGGTTGCTCTGTGCCCAAGCTGCCCGCGGCAGTTGCAACGACGCTGCTGCACCCAGCGCCACACCACCAGCCAAGAAAGATCGCCGATCCATTCCCATCCATTCCTCCCCTTCATGCCGTCTGTCGACAGGCGACAGTATGCATGGAAGTTTTTCCGAAAGGATTTGTCAACAGACTTTTGGCGATGCGAGGAAAATCGTGGACCGATCCGGCGTTGTCGCGTTCGATCACGAAAGGGCGGCGCCTAGCGCCGATGCTTGAAAGCGGCGCCCCTGGCCTCGGATTTGATCCATGCGGCTATCGTTGCAAAGGCCGCGCTGACTTGCGGCACCGCATCGGGCGCTGCCAGAAATCCATGATTGGCCCCGGTCATCCGGTGGCGGGTCACAGCTACGCCCCGCGCCCCCAAGAGGTGGGCAAAGGCTTCACCGTCGCTGCGCAGCACGTCGAATTCTGCCGTCAGCACCAGCGTGGGCGGCAGGCGCATGCCGGGCGGAAGCAGCAGCGGCGAGCAGCGCCAGTCGCCTCGGCTGATCGGGTGGGGAGCGTAGAGACCGGAGTTCCAGAGCATGTCATCGGTGGACAGCCCGGCCCGGCCGTCGCCGAACAGCCGATAGCTTTCGCTCTCGCCGATCCGCGACAGATCGGTGACCGGATAGAGCAGAACAAGCCCGGCGAGTTCGGGGACGCCCGCTGCCGCCGCAGCGGCCAGCGCACCGCCGGCACTGTCGCCGCCGACCAGGATGGCGCCCGCACCCAGCGCCTCAGCCGCCTCCAGCGCATAGACTGTCGCCGCCCGGGCATCATCCACGGCGGCAGGAAACGGATGCTCGGGCGCCAGCCGGTAGTCTACCGACAGGATGAGGATGCATGCCTCCCGCGCCAGCCGCCGCAGGATCGTGTCGTGCGTGTCGAGATCGCCGGCCACGAAGCCGCCGCCGTGGAGATAGACCAGCAGCGGCAGCGGCCGTTCCGCAGAGGGCCGATAAAGGCGCAGCGGCAGCGTCCCGCCCGGCCCCGCGATCTGCAGCGCCTCGACGGCAAGCAGATCGATGGGCGGCGTCGCGCCATCCGGCAAATTGCGGCGGCGGTTCAGGGCGCGGGCCTCGGCGATGCCGACATCCTGGTAGCGCGGCTGGCTGCGCCGTGCTGCAACGCCCGCCGCCAGCAGCGGATGCAGGCCTGGCGGACTCTCAGGTGAGGGCATCGGGCCCGGCGCCACAGACAATGGCGCACACCGTCTCGCCATCGGCCGGCCGCACCCGCCCTTCCCGCAATGCCGCCAGCGCCGCAGCGCCGCTGAGGTCGGCGGCGAGCCCCATCTCGAACCATAGCCATTCTGCGGCGGCGCGCATCTCGTCGTCGCTCACCAACACGATCTCGTCGACCCGCTCGCGCACCACCTCGTAGATGCGTTCGTCCGAGCGTGCGCAGGCCATGGTGGCGACGGCCGTCGTCACCCGCTCGAGCGCGATGTTATGGCCCGCCTCGAGCGACCGCAGCAACACCGGCGAGCCGTCGGCCTCGATGCCGACGATCCGCACATCCGGTCGCAGCGCCTTGATGGCGGTGGCGACGCCACTCACCAGCCCGCCGCCGCCCATCGCGACCAGCACCGTCGTGACGTCCGGCATATCCTCGAGAATCTCCAGCCCAACCGTCCCCTGCCCCGCGACCACGTCGGGATCCGCGAAGGGATGGAAATACGCCGCCCCGGTTTCCGCTTGGAACGCCAGCGCCGCAGCGTTGGATTCGTGCCAGGCGGACCCCACGATGCGGACATCCGCGCCCCAGGCGCGCAGCTTCTCGATCTTGGCGGGCGCCGCATTGGTGGGCAGGAACACCGTCGTCGGCACCCCCGCCATGTAGCCAGCGCGCGCCGTGGCAAGACCGTGATTGCCGCCCGAGGCGGTGACGATGCCGCGCGCCAGTGCCGGCTGGTCGAGCCCGAGGAGCCGGTTGGTCGCCCCGCGCGCCTTGAACGAGCCAGTGACCTGCAGCAATTCGAGCTTGAGCAGCAGCCGATAGCCGCCGGGCAGCGGAGATTTGAGCCCGGTCGCGGCGATCGCCGGCGTGCGGCGCACATTGCCGGCAATCCGGCTCGCAGCCCGGTGGATGTCGTCAAGCTCGACGATCACGCAATGTCTCCCTCATAGGGTACCGCTACCGTGACGCAGCAATTGCCCGGCACCACGCGGCCCGGCTGCCGGCGCCCGTAAACGATGCCGTCGGCCGAATAATAGACGATTTCGGGTGGGCGCGACGGATCGGTGAGCTTGTGGATGCGTCCGGCCGGCTGGCCGGCCGACACCTGTGTGCCGAGCGCATGGAACGGTTCGAACACCCCGTCGGTCGTCGCCAGCACGAAGCCCTCGGGTCCCGGAATGCGCAGGATCATCTCCGGCCGCGACTTCGGCGTCGCACCGGTCGGCGGCAGCACCCCCAGATGCGCCAGCACGTTACGCACGCCCCGCCGGCAGATGCCGAGCGCATCGAGCGACACCGTGCCCGCACCGGCCATCTCCGTGCCCACCGCCACGAGGCCGTGGCGAACCGCGGTGGCCATGGCCGTGCGCGTGTCGCCCAGATTGTCGATCACCACCGTCACCGGCGCGTCGAACGCCAGCACCGCCGCGATGTTCTTCTTGCGCAGCACCGGGTCGGGCGTCGGCTCGATCGCTGCGCTCGGCATGATGTTCAGCGACGAGCCCCCTGAGTGCAGATCGAGGAAGGCATCGCCCATCGGCAGGATCACCTCGTCCATGTAGGCGGCAATCTGCTGCGTAATCGTGCCCAGCGGGTCGCCTGGAAAGCTGCGGTTGATATTGAGCCCATCGACCGGCGAGGTGCGCTGCCCTGCCCCGACCGCGGGCGTATTGAGCGCCGGCAGAATGATCAGCCGGCCGCTCACCTCGGCCGGGTCGAGCTCGCGGATCATCTCGCCCAGCGTGATCGGCCCCTCATACTCGTCGCCGTGATTGCCACCTTCGAGGATCACCGTCGGTCCCGTGCCATTCTTGATCACCGCCAGTGGGATGCGCGTCGCCCCCCACGCGTCCTCGTGCGGGGAGTGGGCAATATCGATGAAGCCGATCTGCTTGCCGTGGCGATCGAAGTCGATGGTCGTGCGCGCGCTGGACATGGAACGCTTTTCTGTTGGGAGGGCGCCGGAAGACGACGGAGAGGCACCGCCTCCCCGTCGCGGGGAATCGCTCAGATCGGGGGGAGCGAGGTGATGTTGGTGCCGAGCCATTTCTGCGACAGCGCCGACAGCGAGCCGTCATGCCAGCCCAGATGCACATAGGTGTTCAGCCAGTGCAGCAGCTCCGGCTCGCCCTGCGGCAGGCCGATATAGCAGGGCGATTCGCTCATGATGAATTTGGGATGCAGCACCGCCCCCTTGTTCTTGCTCATGATGTCCTGCGCCACGATGTCGGCCGTGGCCAGCAATTGCGCCTGCCCCGACAGGAACGCCGCCGCCGAGCTGGCATCGTCATCGTAGCGCTGGATCTTGGCGTTGGGCGCCAGCGCGGTGAGCAGCAGGTCCTGCGTCGTGCCCTTGGTGAGCGCGATCGTGTAATCGCCGAGCTGGTCGGCGCTGCTGACGTTGATATTGTCGGGGCCGAACACACCCTCCGACAGCGCCGCGTAAGGCGAGGTGAAGTCGATCTGCAGCGCCCGCTGTGGCGTCGCGCCCATCGCCGCGATGACGATATCCAGCTTGTCCGTCATCAGGTATGGAATGCGGTTGGCGCCGGTGATCGGCGTCAGCTCGGCGGTGACGCCCAGCGCCTTGGCAATGGCGTTGGCCATATCCACGTCGAGCCCCACCGGCTGGTTGCTGGCGTCCATGGAGCCGAACGGCGCCACATCGACCGGCACGCCGATACGAATTTTGCCTGACGCGATGATCTGCTGCAGGTCGGCGGCCATGGCGGGCACGACCGAGACGGCGCCGGCCAGGAGCACGGCTGAGACGATCCTGGAGAGATGCTTCAACATGGTAGTTCCCCCTCTGGGTCTTGGAGTGGTCGGTTTCGGTTAGTGCAGAACCGCGCTCAGGAAGCTCCTGAGCTCCGCGGTACGGGGCTCGACCAGGGTCTGACGTGCCGGGCCATCCTCGTGGATGCGGCCCTCATGCATGAAGATCACCCGGTCGGCGACGTTCTTGGCAAAGTTCATTTCGTGCGTGACGAGCATCATGGTCATGCCATCCTTGGCCACGCCTTCGAGCACGCGCAGCACCTCCCCCACGAGCTCGGGATCGAGCGCCGAGGTGATTTCGTCGAACAGCATCAGCGTCGGCTGCATGGCGAGCGAACGGGCGATGGCCACCCGCTGCTGCTGGCCGCCCGACAATTCGTCGGGATAGGCGCCCAGCTTGTCGGCGAGCCCGACCCGCGCCACCATTTCCTTGGCGATCTCGCGCGCCGCCGGCAGCTTCATCTTGCGCACCAGCGTCAGGGCGAGCGTGATGTTGCGTTCCACCGACAGATGCGGAAACAGATTGTAGCTCTGGAACACCATCCCGGCCTGCTGGCGCAGCCGGTTGAGGTCGGCGTCCGGCGAAGTGACCTCGGTGCCGGCGACGACGATCCGCCCCGCCTGCACCTTTTCGAGGCCGTTGAGGCAGCGCAGCATCGTCGACTTGCCCGAGCCGGAGCGGCCGATGACGGCGACGATCTCACCCTTGTCCACCGTCAACGAGATGCCCTTCAGCACCTCGACCACGCCGAAGCTCTTATGGATGTCGCTGACCTCAACGAGCGGCATGAGGCGTCCTTTCGAGCCGCTGACTCAGGCGCGTCAGGGCAAAGCAGATGACGAAATAGATGAGTGCGGCGACGCCGTAGACCTGCAGCGGCGCATAGGTCGAGTTGGAGAGGATCTGGCTTTCGCGCGTCAGTTCGACAAAGCCGATCAGCGCCGTCAGCGACGTGTCCTTGACCAGTTGCACCAGGAAGCCGACCGTCGGTGGAACAGCGATGCGGATCGCCTGCGGCAGGATCACATGCAGCAGGCGCTGGTGGTAGGGCAGGCCCAGCGATGCCCCCGCCTCCCATTGCCGCGGCGACACCGATTGCAGGCTGCCGCGCCAGATTTCGCCGAGGAAGGCCGAGGCGTAGATCGACAGTGACAGCGCCGCGGCGACCCACGGATCGACCACCACATGAAAGAGCGGCAAGCCGAAGAAGAAGACGAAGAGCTGCCCGAGCAGCGGCGTACCCTGGATCAGATTGATGAACCCGATGGCGAGCCAGTTGGCCGGCTTGAACGGCACGATGCGCAGCACCGCGACGATGACGCCGAGGATACCCCCGCCAACCGCCGCGATCAGGGCGAGCGCTACCGTCCAGCGCGCCGCCTCGAGCAGATAGACGATGTCGTTCGGCCCGAATTCACGGATCATCTGCTGCGGCTCCGCCGGACGAAGACGAGCTGCCAGACGACGGCGAAGAGCGCGCGGAACGTCAGTGTCAGCACCAGATAGGCCGCGGTGATCAGCGAATAGGTCTCGAACGAGCGGTAGGTGCGCGAGTCGATGAAGGACGCTTCGCTGAACAGCTCCGTCGCGCCGATCGCGGAGACGACGCTGGTGGCCAGCAGCAGCAGCACGAACTGGCTGGTCAGCGCCGGATAGACGGCCTTGACGGCCTGGAACAGCACCACGTGCCGAAAGGTCTGCCCGGCCGTGAGCCCGAGCGAGCGCCCCGCCTCCACCTGGCTGGTGCGGATCGATTGCAGTCCGGCACGAAGGATTTCGCCGCAATAGGCGCCGAGGTTGATCGAAAGCGCCACCACCGCCGCCGTATTGGCGTCGAACCTGATTCCCAGATGCGGCAAGCCGAAGAACACGATCAGCAATTGCACCAGCAGCGGCGTGTTGCGGATGGCTTCCACATAGGTCGTGGCCGCGCCGCGCAGCACCGGGATCGAGCCGGTTCGCGCCAGCGCCACGAATAGGCCGATGACCAACCCGATGCTCATCGTGATGACCGACAATTGCAGGGTCAGCACCACGCCCCGGACGATCTCGTCCGTGTAGGGCAACAGCGCGCTGAACCGGAAATTGTAACTCACTGGTCAGATCCCGTTCGCAGTCAGGGCAAGGCTATGATCGAGTCATATATGAAGTCAAGTACCATACATGAAACAGCGCACGCTCGATGCGAGAACCGTGCGAGAACCGTGCAAGAGCCCTGCAAGAGTCCTACGAGACGACCATCAGTTCCCTGCGATATTGTGCGAGAGTCGCATGGCCGGTGGCGGTCACCAGAACATTGTCGATGAGCCGCGCGCCAAGCCCTTCCTCGCCCACGAACACCGGCGGCTCGACGGTCACCACCATCCCGGCCTGCAGCGTGTAAGAACTCCGATCCAGAAAGTGGAGCGGCTCCGCCCAGGTCGGCGGGAACCCGGGGCCGAGTCCATATCCCGACAGATGTACGCGGTGCCGGTCGAGCCCGGCATCGGCGATGACCCGGCGCGCCGCCTCGTGCACGGCCGTTGCGGCCACCCCATCGGCGATGCTGGCCAGCATGGCATCGGAAGCTAGGCGCACCACGTCATACAGCTCGACCATCCGCCGGCTGGGCTCGCCCAGCACGAACTGCCGTCCGAGCGTCGCCGTGTAGCGCCGGCAGGTCGCGCCGAATTCGACATTGCCGAAATCGCCGCGGCGCATTACCCGCGTCGTCGGCGCTCCGTGGCTGAAGGCCGAACGCGGCCCCGAGACGAGATTGATCGGGCTCGCCGCGATGCCGCTGCCCCGCGACAATAGCGTCTCGTAGATGCGGCCGGCGAGCTGTAGCTCGGTCTTGCCGGCCGCCAACTCGTCGTGGAAAGCGGCCATCGCGTCATCTGCCATTCGGGCGGCCTGCCGGACATAGTCCAGCTCGGTCGCCGATTTGACCAGCTTGAGGTCGGCGATCAGGGAGGTCGCATCGACCAGCCGATCGGGACCGAGCAGATCGCGCAGGCCGAGATAGTGATAGGGGTGCAGATAGGCGCCCTGCACTTCGAGCCCCACGCGCCGCCCGATCAGCCCGAGGTCGTGGGCAAGGGAGGCGAAGGCGTCGAGCGGGTTTTCGCTGACGCCACCGCCCCAGCCCACCACGCGGTCCGCAATGGACTCCGCTTCCAGCTCGTTGACTTCGCCGGCGCGCACGAGAACCGTCAGCGGCTCGTCATTCGCCCCGACGAACAGGCACTGGAACTCCTGATAGCTCTTAGCCTCGCTGCCGGTGAGCCAGAGGATCGACACCGGATGCACCGCGACCAGCCAGTCGAGGTTCCGCGCCGCCATCGCTCGGCGAACCCGGCCGAGCCGCTCGCTGAACTCGGCGACCGGGAAGTCGTCCTTCGACATCAGTCCGGTCTCACGCCGAACGCCTCGATTTCAACAAGCAGGTTTTCGTAGGCGAAGCCGGCCACGCGCACGGCCGTCACCACCGGGCCGGGGTCGGGATAGAATTCGCGCTGCACTCTGGCGATCACCGCGCGCGTGTCCTCGATCTGCCGCCAGTCGCCTTCGGCATGGAAATAGATATAGAGCTTGGAGATATTGGCCTCCGTGTAGCCGCCTTCCGCCAGCGTGCTGCGGATGAATTGAAAGACGTTGCGCGCCTGGGTCTCCATGTCGTCACCCACGGCCCGGCCGTGATTGTCCGCTGAAATCTGACCGCCGATGAAGATCAGCGGGCCCTTCACCCATCCCTGGGTGTACTGCATGCCGGGCACGCTCCAGTCCCAATGATTGGCCGGCTGCAACCGCAGGCGCTCGTCGCCCAGAACGGCGATCCCCTCGACCTGGATCAGTTCCTCGAGCCGGGGCATGCCTTGCACACGGAGGCCGGCGCCGGCCGCCGAGGGCACCGACATATAGCGCCGTCGTACCGCGTTCATCTTCTCCCAATAGCTCGTGACCTCACGGCCCTGGCCGTAGAACAGGAAGTAGGTGTTCTGGCGCATCAGGCTGTGGCGATCACCGCCGCCGGCGCGCAGCATGGTGTCGAGGTTACGGAAGGATTCGTCGGTCTGTACTTCGATATCGTCCTGCCCAAGCACCTGCCCATTGGCATCGAGCGCGCGCTGCGCGCCGATGAACAGCATGTCGTCGACCTTCCAGCCATGCACGAACGGCAGATCGTCCGCCCATCGCCAGTGCCCGTCCGGCGGTGCGATCACCTCGCGCTTGCCGCCGATGACCACCCACACATCGAGCATCAACAGCGCGCCCTCGCGGTCGAGCCCGCAGCGAATCTCGGTGGTCGCCGGACCGGGCGCGCTGAAATAGCTGCTCCGCACGGCATTGACCTGCGCCATGAAGGCGTCGATGGCCTCCTGCTCGGGCGGGCAATTGAAGTAGATGCTGTGCTTGACCACGTCGGCAAGGCTCGCGCCGATGCCAGCCAGCGCCTCACGCAAGCTGTCGAAGACCATTTTGGTCTGCACTGTCACGTCCGGCGGCGCCATGCGGTCCTCGGCATCAATCGCCAAGATGCCGCCCACGAACACCAGAGCGCCGCACCGGATCACCCTCGGCACACTCCTCACTCGCGCCTCCCTTTCGTTTGCCTCGGGCGAGCCGGTGGACCAATTTCGCTTCGGGCGCGCCATGCGATAAAAGCACGCTCATCCGACCGGTTCAGGGTCGCCACTAGCAACAGGGCATTGTTTTGTATATGAAGTCAAGAATTGTATATAAATCGACAAGAGGGCTGAGGTGACTGAAGCGCCGGTGGAAGAGCGCGCCGGATATTCCGCTCCGGCGCTGGAGAAAGGCCTCGACATCCTTGAGCTCCTCGCGACGGAAGCCGAGCCGATGACCACCCGGCAGATCAGCGAGCGACTCGGGCGATCCAAGAGCGAGATTTTCCGCATGGTCTATGTCCTGGTCGAGCGCGGCTATCTCCGTCGCGATCCTGCTACTGACCAGCTCTCGCTGAGCAACCGGCTGTTCGAGTTGGGGATGAAGACGCCGCGCTCACGTACGCTGGTCGAAGTGGCGCTGCCGGCGATGGAGCGGCTGACGGCCATGGTGGGCCATGCCAGCCACCTCGTGGTGATCAGCCGCGGCGAGACAGTGGTGATCGCCCACGCCGCGGCCCGCACGGACTTCAACTTTACCCTGCGGCTCGGCTATGGCAATCCGACCACCGAGGCTGTGTCCGGGCGAACTATCATCGCATTCCAGTCGGCCGAAAGGCGTGCTGCCATGATCCGTGACAGCTTCGCGCTGCTCGAAACCCCACCGCCGCTCGACAAGCTGATCGAGCAACTCGACCGCATCGCCGCGGCAGGTTCGGTGGTCGCGGCGAGTCACCGGCTTGTCGGCGTCACCGATATCTGTGCGCCGATCCTCGACCGCTCCGGCTGGGCGATCGCCGGCATAACAATACCCTGCCTGCAGCGCGTCGGCACGGAGTGGGCATTCGAGGACATTCGCGATCAACTGGTAAAAGTCTGTCACGAGATTTCCGACGCCTTGCTATGACGGTTAGCAGATGGGGTCGTTTCCCTGAGCGAGGCTAAGCCGCTGCTCGCGGGCTCTCGGCTTGCAGCAGGGCCAGGTAGGCGAGCGTGGCGAAGGGCATCACGTCCGGCACGCGGGCGAGGCGGTCGGGGGTGTAGTGGCCGGCGTCGTGCAGCAGGTTGAAGGCGCCGATGGTGCGGCCGCCGGCGACGATGGGCAAATTGGCGATGGATTCGCAGCCGAGCGAGCGGATCAGCTCCCAGTCGAAGAAATCCTCGGCGATCGCCTCGATGCTGAGCGCCGTATAGATCTGCTGCCGGCCGATCAGCGTGTCGGTCCATCTGTTGGCCGGGATCGGCTTGTAGCCGCCGACCGCATAGGCGGCGGCATTTTCGGTGTAGACGCGCCGCAGCCGCCCCGCCGGCACGTCGAACAGCGTCGCCGTGGTGAGCTTGCTGCCGATCGCCTCGCCAATCAGCCCGGCGACGAAGCCGAACATCGGCTCGATGGCGTCCGGCTGCCGCACCAGCTCGAGGAACGCCGGCCAGCGGGACTCCAACGCCGCCATCTACGCCACCCAGAAATCGCGCAGCGTCGACGGCGTATGCATGTTGCCGTAGAGGTACTGCCAGAATTCCTTGTGGCGCTCCCTGGGCACCTTCTCCCACACGGCATGCAGCGACGTGTCGCCGCACCAATAGCCATAGACGAAGGGCGCTCGCAGCCCGTGCCGCAGGAACGCGATGCGGCCCGCCGCCGTCGCCACGTCCTGATAGCCCGCCGCGGCGATGACCGGCGCCACCTCTTCGGGCGAACGGCCTTCCACATGCAGCATCCAGGCGGCGTTGCAGCGCAGCGCGGCGCGCAGCCGCTCCAGCGTCATGCCGACCACGTCTTCCGGCGTGTTGATCCAGTCGAGGAAGAACCAGCCATTGTCGGCGATGCCTTCGAACATCGCGCTCGAGGCCGAGCTCGTCACCACCTGTGCCCCGTCGAGCGGCATCTTGCCCTCCGCGACATAGCGCTGACGCAGCGCCAGGTGCACCAGATGGCCCGGGAACGCCTCGTGGCAGGCGAGATGCTTGATGCTGGAGCGGGTGAACGGAAACGCCAGATTCAGCCGCATCTTGCGCTCGGGATAGTCGCAATAGGCGGTGAACGGCACGTCGTCGAGCCGCACCGGCTCGATCCATTCGTCGTTCATCAGATACATCGTCTCGGAGGTGCGGCGCCGCGCCTCGCGCGTGTACTCGGCCATGGTGTCGAGCACCTTGTCGGCCGGCACGACGCTGTCGCGCTCGAAGCGCGCCACGTCCTCGGCCAGCGAGCCGCCGCGATAGCCGAGCTCGTCGAGGTTGCCGCGGATGGTGGCGCGATATCCATCGAGAATCTCGTCGCTCACCATCTGCGTGTCGACGCGCATCTGCCGGCGCAGCCGCTCGGCATACGAGATCTGGCGGTTCTCGAAGGTGTCGAGCAGCGCCAGCAGCGAGTCGACCATTTCGAGCAAATACGCCTGGCGCAGCGCGGTCGGCGCGTCGGTGGGAATGCGCGATTGCAGCGATTCGAGCCGGTCGCGCGCCTCGCAATAATCCTTGAGCAGATACGGCTCGACCTGCGCCACCGCCACCGGGATCAGCCCCTCGCGATCGAGGAAGCTGCCGGTGCGCGGCACCTCGCGATAGAGCTTGTCGAGGCCGGCGGTGAGCCGGGCGAGTTCGAGTCCGAGTTGCATCCTGGCTCTCCGAGAAATCCACCTTCCGCCCAACTGACCTAGTGTCGCAGTACACCGGCCATTGGGTCGGGCACGCCCATCGCGGCGAGGCCGTCTCTGCGGCAAGCCGGCCGCAAACCGCCATATCCTCGCACGTTTCGGGTGCCCACGGCTATTCCTTGCACGCGGATCGGGGTGTTGCCAAGTCCTGCTTCAACAGTGCGCGGCACCCCATTGCCATTGCCGTACGGGCCGGCTACGGTCCACGTGTATCGAGGAACTAGAACACGTGTTCCCCATCGACGCCAACAGCATCGACAAGTCGCTGCCCGTGCCGGTCGGCTCGCAGCTCTATGGGCTGTTGAGCTACGCGCTGTCGTTCGGCGGCATCCCGCACGGTACCAAGCTGCAATCGGTGCGCCAGCTCGCCTCCGAGCTCGGCATCGCGCCGATGACCGTGGCACAGGTCTATCAGCGCCTGCGCGACGCCGGCCTCATCGAAATGAAGCACGGGCTGGGTGCCTTCGCCGTCAGCGACCCGGAAAAGCTGGGCCGCGACCAGCTTCCGGCGTCGGCGCTTCGCGCCGATATCGAGGTGCTGATCGGCAAGGCCGAAAAGCTCGGCGTCTCCACCCTGACGCTGACCTCGATGATCAGCGCCCAGGCGCTGCTACGCCGCCCTACCGCCGGGCTCAGGATCGTCTTCATCGCCATCTTCGAGGGCCCCGGACGCGACTACATCGCGCAGATCAAATCCGTGCTCGCCGCCACCGACCAGGTGCAGCTGCTGACACTCGACGCCCTGCGGGTGTCCGAGGAAGCGCGGCAAGTGTCGAGCGAAGCCGACATCGTGCTCACCTTCCTCCACCGCGAGGTCGAGGTGAAGGCGCTGATCCCCGAGGCGCGCGTGCTCGGCCTGCGCTTCATTCCCTCCGAGCGCACGCGCCAGGCACTGGCCGGGCTCGACCCCCGCATGCGGGTCGCCGCCGTGACCTATTTCCAGGAATACATCGCCATCATGCGCCCCAGCGTGCGCGAATTCGCCCCGCACATCGCCGACATCAAGGTCACCTGGTCCTCCTCGCCGGACCTGCCCGGCCTGGTGCGCGAATGCGACGCGGTGATCTTCGCCTCGGGCGCCGACCATGTGGCCGACCTCGTGCCGCCCGGCGTGCCCTGCTTCGAGTACCGGCACGCGCCCGATCCGGGTGCGCTCGAGACCGTGCTCGTGCCGCATCTGGCCGAGCTGCGCCGCGACAAGCTGGCCGGCAACCAGACCGACCAGCCGGCATCTGCAAAACGCCCAGCACGGAGAGCCGCCAACATCTGAACCAATCGCGGGCGGGCGGCCACACCACTTCTAGCCATCACAAGGGGACCGGAAATGAAAAGCCTATTGTTGTTAGCCACCGCCCTCGGCGGGCTGGCGCTGCTGTCGCCCCAGGCGGCATTGGCCCAGGATACCAAGATCACCATCGGCACCGACGTCGACGCCGGCACGCTCGATCCGCGCCTGACCACCGACACCACCGCCTATCGCACGGTGGACCTGATCTATGCCGGCCTCGTCACCCTGACGCCGAGCCTCGAGGCCAAGCCCGACCTCGCCGAAAGCTGGGAGTCGCCCGATCCGACGACCTACATCTTCCATCTGCGCAAGGGCCTCAAATTCTCCGACGGCTCGCCGCTCACCGCCGACGACGTGGTCTATACCTTCACCACCATCACCGATCCCAAGTTCAACGCCCCCGACCGCGGGCTCTACAGCCCGATCACCAAGGTCGAGGCCGTCGATCCCGACACGGTGAAGTTCACCCTCAACGCGCCCTACGCGCCGCTGCTCAGCTATCTCGACAAGGGCATCGTCTCCAAGGCGGCGGCCGAAAGCGGCCGCGACCTCGCCACCAACCCGCTGGGCGAAGGCCCGATGACCCTCAAGAACTGGACCCGCGGCGACAATATCGAGCTCGTCGCCAATCCGAACTACTGGGCCGGTTCGCCCAAGGTCACCGACGTGGTGGTCAAGATCGTGGGCGACAACTCCGCCCGCGCCCAGGCCTTCGAGGCCGGCGACCTCGACGTCATCCAGTCGCCGCTGTCGCCCAACGACATCAAGCGGCTCGAGGCCGATACCCGCTTCGGCAACGTCATCGAGGCGGGGCTGGGCGTCACCTACATCAACTTCAACACCAAGGACCCGCTGCTCGCCGACGCCGGCATGCGCCAGGCCTTCTCGATGCTGATCGACCAGAATTCGATCGTCAACGACATCTACCAGGGCGTCGACAAGGTCGCGACCTCGATCATCCTGCCCTCGTCCTGGGCCTTCTCGCCCGACATCAAGCAGCCGACCTTCGACGTCGCCGGCGCGGTCGCCAAGTTCAACGAGCTCGGCTGGAAGGACACCGATGGCGACGGCATCCTCGACAAGGACGGCAAGAAGCTGACGGTGACCATCGCCACCCACAGCGAAGACCCCAACCGCGTCCAGGCGGTCGAGCTCGAGCAGGCGATCTTCCAGTCGGCCGGCGTCGACGCCAAGGTGCAGATCAGCGACTGGCCGTCCTTCTCCACCAACTACGTGATGAAGAGCGAGCACCAGATCGCGCTGCTCGGCTGGCTCAACATCGTCGACCCCGACCGGTTGCTGTTCAACCAGCTCTCGACCGGCGGCGCCACCAATTGGGGCGGCTACTCGAACCCCGAGGTCGACAAGCTGCTGCAGCTCGGCCGATCGAGCCTCGACCAGGCCGCCCGCAAGGACGCCTACCAGAAGGCGGCCAAGATCCTCGCCAGCGACCTGCCCTACTACATCATCTCCGACCAGGGCTACCAGCTGTTCTACAAGAAGCCCTTCCCGGTGGATGTGGACGTCACGCCGCGCGGCAATTTCCGCGGCCTGATCGGCATGCCGAAGTAAGACTCTCCTCCCTGCCGGTCGGCGCGCCCTGGCGCCGGCCGGTTCCTGTTTTGCAAAAGGACGACAAAGTGGCCTTCTCGCAGCGGCTCGGTTCCGACTTCTACGCTCGCGTGCATCGCGACATCCGCGCCGGCATGGCCGAGGCCGGCATCGATTTGCTGCTGCTCGATTCCAACGACGACGTCATCTACACCACCGGCTTTTCGCACTACACGACCGAGCGTCCGGTGGTCTTCGCCATCACGCAGGCCGGCGCCTGGCTGCTGCTGCCGCGGCTCGAACAGGGCCACGCGGCGCACCAGCAGATCGCCGCGGAGCCGATCGTCTATTTCGAATTCCCCGGCGTCGACCGTCCCTTCGACGTGCTCGCCCGCGCGCTGCCTGCCATCACCGGCACCATCGGCCACAGCCCCGGCATCGCCTTCGCCCGCGTCGGCCAGATCGCTGCCGCTTTCCCCAACGCCCGCGTCGTGCCGTCGCCGATCGTGCAGCAGATGCGGCTACGCAAATATCCCGAGGAAATCGCCCTGCATCGCGAGGCCGCCCGCATCTCCGACGAGATGGTGAAATCGGGCGTCGCCCTGATCTCCGAGGCGCTGCGCCGCAATGGCGCGCTGCCCAGCGAGATCGAGATCGAGTCGCACGTCTCGCGGCACGCCATGAACATCATGTACAGCGAGCACGAGGACCTGATGCTCGTCCAGGGCCTCGCTTCGGGCCTCGTCTATTCCGGCATCCGCTCGTCCTTCCCGCACGGCATGCCCACCGGCAACCCGGTCAAGCGCGGCGAAAGCCTGATCCTGTCGCTCGGCTGCCGCGTCGGCGGCCGTGCCGCCGAAAGCGAGCGCACCTTCTTCATCGGCGAGCCGAGCGCCGAACAGCGGCGCCACTATTCGGTGGCCTACGAGGCGCAGCGGATCGCAACCGCCGCCCTCATCGCGGGCCATACCTGCGCCTCGGCCGACATCGTCGCGCAGGACTACATCGAAACGTAGGGCATGAAGGAGAACGCGCTGCACCGCGTCGGCCACGGCATGGGCATCATGTTCCATGAATCGCCGTGGATCGAAGCCGGCGACCAGACCCTGCTGGCGCCGGGCATGATCGCCTCGAGCGAGCCGTCGATCACCATTCCGGACTTCGCCGGCTACCGCATCGCCGACACGGTGCTGGTGACCGCCGCCGGCCCCGACAGCCTCACCCACTATCCCCGCAAGCTCGACGAGATCGTCATTGCCTGAAACTCTATCGCACCGACCGGGCAATTCGCCGTGCTAGCCTACGCCATCAGGCGGCTGTTGCTGCTGGTGCCGATGGCGGCGGGCATGGTGATCGTCACCTTCGCCCTGCTGCTTATGGTGCCGGGCGATCCCGCGCACGTGCTGCTCGGACCCGAGGCGACGCCGGACATGATCGCCAATCTGCGCGCCTCGCTCGGCCTCGACAATCCCTGGTACGTGCGGCTGTGGGACTATTTCGCCCATCTGCTGCAGGGCGACATGGGCCGCTCGATCTTCCAGAACGCGCCGGTCTCGCAGATCATCGCCGGGCGCCTCGGCGCCACCATCGAGCTCGCCGTCGTGGCGTTGCTGCTCGCCACACTCATCGGCATGACGCTGGGCGTCATCGCCGCCATGCGCCAGGGCTCGCTCATCGACACGGCGACCATGCTGCTCGCCCAATTGGGCGTCTCCATGCCGGTCTACTGGATGGGCCTGCTGCTGATGCTGGGCTTTTCCGTGCAGCTCAACTGGCTGCCCGCCATCGGCCGCGGCGCGCCGCTGCTCGACGCCTTCGGCGCCGCCCTCACCGGCCGGCCGCAGGTGCTCGCCGATTCCCTCATGCACATCCTGCTGCCGGCGCTGGCGCTGGCCGCCTATTCGGCGGCGGTGATCTCCCGGCTGGTGCGCACCTCGATGCTCGAAGTGCTGCGCGAAGATTTCATCCGCACGGCCTATGCCAAGGGGCTGCGCCGGCCGCGCGTCGTCATCCGCCATGCCTTGCGCAACGCCCTCTTGCCGGTGCTCAGCGTCATCGGCATGCAGTTCGGCATCCTGCTCGGCGGCGCCGTGCTGGTCGAACAGATCTTCGCCTGGCCCGGCCTCGGCCAGCTCACCATCGGCGCCATCTCGCAGCGCGACCTGCCGCTGGTGCAGGGCATCACCCTCACCTTCGCGCTCACCTTCGCCATCATCAACCTCATCGTCGACCTGCTCTATGCCGTGGTCGATCCGCGCGTGAGGCTCGGATGACCCGCCGGCGCCTGCCCAAGCCCCTGCGCAATCCCTCGCTGGTGATCGGCGGGCTGATCATCCTCATCCTCATCGTGCTGGCGGTGTTCGCGCCGTGGCTGGCGCGCTATGGCGTCGATACGCCCGACATGCGCAACCGCTTCTCCTACCCGTCGCTGCAGCACTGGCTGGGCACCGACAATCTCGGGCGCGATTTGTGGGCGCGGCTGATCTTCGGCGCCCGCGTGTCGCTGTCGATCGGCATCATCTCGGTCACCGTCGCCGCCCTCATCGGCACCGTGGTCGGCCTTGCCGCCGGCTATTTCGGCGGCTGGATCGACATGCTGCTGATGCGCATCACCGACGTGTTCCTCGGCTTTCCCGCGGTGGTCCTCACCCTCGCCATCGTCGCCGTGCTCGGGCCGGGCATCCTCAACATCTCGGCCGCCATCATCGCCGTGACCTGGACGCAATATGCCCGCGTGGTGCGCGCCACCACGCTCGTCTTGCGCGAGCAGAACTACGTGCAGGCGGCGCGCGCGCTCGGCGCCAGCTCCCCGCGCATCCTGTTCACCGAAATCCTGCCCAACACGCTCGGCCCGATCGTCGTGCTCGCCTCGCTCGGCCTCGGCACCGCGGTGATCATCGAATCGGCCATGAGCTTCCTCGGCTTCGGGCTGCCGCCGCCGACCCCCACCTGGGGCTGGACGCTGGCCTACGGCACCCGCTTCATCCGCGACGAGCCGTGGCTGTCGATCATCTCGGGCGCCACGATCATGATCACCGTGCTCGGCTTCAACCTCTTGGGCGACGGGCTGAGGGACGTCCTCGACCCGCGCCAGCTCAGCCGCTCCGGCGGCAACAAATAGTCAGACGACAAGAAGGAAATCTCCATGGTCAAATCCATCAACAAGCTGCGGCCGAAATTTTCGACCCACGCCGACGGCTCCGACGCCGTGCTCTTCATCCATGAGCTGGTGGGCGAAACCGACGGGCCGACCGTGGGCATCTCCGGCTCCATCCACGGCAACGAGAACACCGGCTCGCAGGCCATCCTCGAGCTCTACCGCCAGCTCAAGGACATGCCGCTCAAGGGCCGCATCCTGCTGCTGCCGGTCGCCAACCCGCGCTCCTTCGCGGTCAACCACCGGCACAATCCGCTCGACCAGCTCAACCTCAACCGCGAATTCCCCGGCGACGACCGCGGCACCTACAGCCAGCAGCTCGCCTTTGCCCTGACGCGCGACTATTTCGACAAGCTCGATGCCAATATCGACCTGCATTCGGGCACCGACCGCCCCACCGTGGACTACGTCTACATCTGGAGCGACGAGGGCCTGTCGCGCGCCTTCGGCAGCAAGATCCTCTACCGCCCGACCACCGGCAAGGCCGGCACGCTCTACGACGGCACCAGCAAGACGGTGACCATCGACCGGCGGCCCGAGATGAAGGTGGTGACCATCGAGCTCGGCGGCGGCATCGTCGACCAGACGCCCTATGTGCAGCGCACCGTCGAGGGCATGCTCAACCAGCTCCGCTATCTCGGCAGCATCGAGGGCGCCCCCAAGGCGCCGCCGAAGCAGGTCGTCGTGCGCGAGCTCGTCGGCATCCGGCCCAAGCATGGCGGCTGGCTCGAGCCGCTGTCGCCGCCCAATGGCGAGATCATCAAGGGCGGCCAGCTGCTCGGCCGCGTCGTCAGCCCCTACGATTTCTCCGTCATCGAGGAAATCCCGACGCCCTTCGCCAACGGCATCATGGTGATGCAGCATCTGACCCGCAACCTGGTGGAAGCCGGCGACTACGGCTTCATGGTCGGCAACCTCGACGGCGCGGAGCAATAGCCGCCGATGGCAGCTGAGCAGCACAGCGACAGCCCGCCGGTGATCGCGGTCAGCGATCTGACCGTCGAGATCCGCTCCGACCGCGGCTCCTACCCCGTCGTCGCCGACATGGCGCTGGCGGTGCGGCCGGGGGAGACGCTGTGCATCGTCGGCGAGTCCGGATGCGGCAAGTCGATGACCGCGCTGTCGCTGCTGCGCCTCTTGCCCGAGGCCGCGCGCGTCACCAGGGGCGAGATCCTGATCGACGGCGAGGACCTGCTCGCCATGAATGAGCATCGCGTCGAGGATCTGCGCGGCGAGCGCATCGCCATGATCTTCCAGGAGCCGCTCACCGCCCTCAACCCGGTGCTGACCATCGGCGAGCAGATCGCCGAATCCGTGCGCCAGCATCGCAAGGTCGGCCATCGTGCCGCGATGCAGCGCACCCTCGAGACGCTGCAATTGGTGCAGATGCCCGACGCCGCGCGCCGCGCCAGACAGTTCCCGCACGAGCTGTCGGGCGGCATGCGCCAGCGCGCCATGATCGCCCTGGCGCTGGCCTGCGATCCGCGCATCCTCGTCGCCGACGAGCCCACTACGGCGCTCGACGTCACCATCCAGGCGCAGATCCTCGGCCTCATCGAAGACCTGCAGCAGCGGCTCGGCACGGCGCTGATCCTCATCACCCACGATCTCGGCGTCGTCGCCGAGGTCGCCGACCGGGTGGTGGTGATGTATGCCGGCCGCCGCGTCGAAGAGGCCAGCGTCTACGAGCTCTTCGACCACCCGATCCATCCCTACACGCTCGGCCTCATGGGCGCGATCCCGCGCTCGGTTCCCGGCCGCTCCGCGGCCGAGCGGCTGACCGACATAGCGGGCACCGTGCCGCCGCCCTGGGACCTGCCGGTGGGCTGCGCCTTCGCGCCACGCTGCCCCGGCGCGTCGGCCCGCTGCTTCGCCGAGCGTCCGCCATTCGAGGAAAAGCGCCCCGGCCACTTCGCCGCGTGCTGGGAGCACGTCCATGACTGAGGCAGCCGCTGCCGCTCCGCTGCTCGCGGTCGAAGACCTGAAGGTGCACTTCCCGGTCCGCAGCGGCGTGTTCCAGAACCGCGTCGGCGCCGTGAAGGCGGTCGACGGCGTGAGCTTTGAAATCGCCCGCGGCGAGACGCTGAGCCTCGTCGGCGAATCCGGCTGCGGCAAGTCCACCACCGGCCTCGCGCTGATGGGCCTCGTCAAGCCGACCGGCGGCCGCGTCAGCTTCGACGGCCAGGAGATCCGCAGCTTCGACCATCGTGCGCTCAAGCGCTATCGCCGGCGCATGCAGATCGTCTTCCAGGACCCGTTCTCGTCCCTCAATCCGCGTCGCCGGGTGCGCGACGCCATCCGCGTGGCGCTCGACATCCACGGCGTTGGCAACGCCCGTGAGCGGGACGCGGAGGTCGCCGCCCTGATGCAGCGCGTCGGCCTCAGGCCCGACCAGGCCGACAATTTTCCGCACCAGTTCTCCGGCGGCCAGCGCCAGCGCATCGGCATCGCCCGTGCCCTGGCGCTCAAGCCCGACATCATCGTCTGCGACGAGCCGGTGTCGGCGCTCGACGTCTCGGTGCAGGCGCAGATCCTCAATCTGCTCGCCGATCTGCAGCGCGACCTCGGCGTCGCCTACCTCTTCATCTCGCACGACCTCGGCGTGGTCGAGCATATCTCCAACCGCGTCGCGGTGATGTATCTGGGCAAGATCGTCGAGATCGCCGCCAAGGCCGCGATCTTCGCCGCCCCGACCCATCCCTATACCGAAAAGCTGATGCGCTCGGCGCCGACCCTCGATCCGCGCCAGCGCCACAGCTTCAGCGCCACCACCGACGAACTGCCAAGCGCCATCAACAAGCCGACGGGCTGCCCGTTCCACACCCGCTGCCCGCTCGCGACCGATATCTGCACCGCCGTCGAGCCGCCGCTCAGTCCCCGCGCCGACGGCCGGCTCGTCGCCTGCCACCACCGCTAGGAGCCCTGCCCCGATGTCCGCGCCGATCCTCTTCATCAACGGCAACGTCCTCGATCCCGAGGCCGGCGCCCTGCGCCAGGGACTCGGCGTCCTCGTCCGCGACGGCCGCATCGCGGAGGTGGCAAGCGGCATCGCCGCGCCCGACGGCACCCGCATCGTCGACCTCGGCGGCCGCACGCTGATGCCGGGGCTGATCGACTGCCACGTGCACGTCACCGCCGAGAGCCTCCATTTGTGGTCCAACATCATCGCACCCTCCTCGCTCGCCGGCCTGCGCGCCGCACGGGTGATGTCCGAGATGCTGCAGCGCGGCTTCACCACCGTGCGCGACCTCGGCGGCGCCGACCACGGCCTCGTCCGCGGCGTCGAGGAGGGGCTGATCGCGGGCCCGCGCATCGTCATCTGCGGCAAGGGCCTCACCACCACCGGCGGCCATGCCGATCTGCGCAAGCGCACCGACGACCGCCCCGGCATGATGTCGGACCGGCTGGGCTCGATGGGCTACATCGCCGACGGCGTCGACGAGGTCCGCTTCGCCTGCCGCAAGATGATCAAGGAGGGGGCGAGCTTCATCAAGGTGATGGCCAATGGCGGCGTGTCGTCGCCCAACGATCCCATCCACTCCATCCAGTTCTCGCGCGACGAGATCGCCGCGATGGTCGAGGAGGCAGAGAACGCCGGCCTCTACGTCGCCGCCCACGTCTATACCGACAAGGCGATCCGCCGCTGCGTCGAGCTCGGCGTGCATTCGCTCGAGCACTGCAACCTGATCGAACCCGAGACCGCAAAGCTCGCCGCCGAAAAAGGCTGCATCGCCGTTCCCACGCTCGTCGCCTATGACGCGCTCTGGCTCGAGGGCAAGGCGCTCGGCCTCGGCCCGGTGGAATTCGAAAAGATCGACATCGTGCGCGCGGGCGGCCTCAGATCGCTCGAGATCATGCGCGACGCCGGCCTGCCGATGGCCTTCGGCTCCGACCTGCTCGGCGGCCTGCGCAAATACCACTGCATGGAGTTCGAGCTCTTGGCGAAGGTCCTCACCCCCGCCGAGATCATCCGCTCCGCCACGCTTATGGGTGCGAGGCTCTGCGGCATGCCCGACGCGCTCGGCCGCATCGCCTCCGGCGCCCACGCCGACCTCCTCGTCGTCGACGGCGACCCGCTCTCCGACCTGTCGCTGCTGCAGGCGGACGGCCAGCATCTGTCGCTGATCATGCGCGGCGGCGAAATCTTCAAGGATCGGCAGTAAGCCAGCGCTGCGCCACTCTGCGTATTTGTTAGGCACATTTTATTTCCGCCTATATTGTAGTCAATTTGCCTGGCCGATGCCTGAACGAGCGGCATCCGGCGCGGCGGCAATGGCCGGCGCCTTTCGCCACGGTGCGAGAACTCGCTGGAATAACATATAGTTAGAGCGGCGCTCGCCGTCTGGCACGTCGCTTGCTCCGCTTTGCCTGCGAACAACAAATCTGTCGGAGGCAAACGTGACAGGAGTAGACCGCATCGCCGCAGGGCTCGTCCTCGGCGCCATCGTGTCGGTGGGCGCCTTGGCGCCCGCCGTCGCCGCGGACGACACCATCAAGGTGGGCGTGCTGCATTCCCTCTCGGGAACCATGGCGATCTCGGAGACGACGCTCAAGGACACGATGCTCTTTCTCATCGATGAGCAGAACAAGAAGGGCGGCCTGCTCGGCAAGAAGCTCGAGCCCGTGGTCGTCGACCCGGCGTCCGACTGGCCAACCTTTGCCGAGAAGGCGCGCGAGCTGATCAGCCAGGATCATGTCGCCGCGGTGTTCGGCTGCTGGACGTCGTCGTCGCGCAAATCCGTGCTGCCGGTGTTCAAGGAGCTCAACTCGATCCTGTTCTACCCCGTGCAGTACGAGGGCGAAGAGTCCGAAAAGAACGTGATCTACACCGGCGCCGCGCCGAACCAGCAGGCGATTCCGGCGGTCGACTATTTGATGAGCGAAGACGGTGGCAGCGTGAAGCGCTGGGTGCTCGAGGCGACCGACTACGTCTATCCGCGCACGACTAACAAGATCCTCGAGCAGTACCTGCTCGATCACGGCGTCGCCAAGGAAGACATCAGGATCAACTACACGCCGTTCGGCTTCTCCGACTGGCAGACCGAAGTCGCCGCGATCAAGGAGTTCGGTTCGGCCGGCAAGAAGACGGCGGTGGTCTCGACCATCAACGGCGACGCCAATGTGCCGTTCTACAAGGAGCTCGCCAACCAGGGCATCAAGGCCGAGGACATTCCGGTCGTCGCCTTCTCGGTGGGCGAAGAGGAGCTCTCGGGCATGGACACGACGAACCTCGTGGGCCATCTCGCCGCCTGGAACTACTTCGAATCCGTCGATACGCCCGAGAACAAGGCGTTCATCGATGGCTGGCACAAGTTCATCGGCAACGACAAGCGCACCACGAACGACCCGATGGAAGCCGCCTATATCGGCTTCAACCTGTGGGTGAAGGCGGTCGAGAAGGCCGGCACCACCGATACCGACGCGGTGCTCAAGGCGATCGTGGGCCTGTCGGTTCCCAACCTCACCGGCGGTACCGCGACGCTGCTGCCCAACCACCATCTGACCAAGCCAGTGCTGATCGGCGAAGTGCAGGCGGACGGCCAGTTCGACGTGGTGTGGCAGACCAAGGACGTGGTGCCGGGCGACGCCTGGTCCGACGTACTGCCCGAAGACAAGGGCATCGAGGCCGACTGGACCGACCCGATCAAGGGCTGCGGCCACTACGACACGGCCAAGCAGGCCTGCACCACCGCGCCCTGACCGGCGCCGGAACAGCGTGCGAGGGCGGCCTCCGCCCTCGCTTCTCCCCGGGGGAACAGCGCATACGATGGCCACCCGCCTGTTGAGACTGATTGGCGTCCTGCTCGCCTGCCTCGTGCTCGCGGCGACCCCTGCCCTGGCGCAGTCGCAGGCCAATGCGGCCATGGTCGACGCGCTCGGCCAGGGCGGCTTCCCGCAGCGCGAAGCGGCAATCGCGACGCTCGTCGCCACCGGCGACGCCCGCGTCGTGCCGATCCTGCAGGCGCTGTCGGACGGCAACCTCTACACGCGCATTTCCGACGGCAAGGTGGTGATCGCCGCCAAGGCCGGCAGCGCCTTCGCGCTGAAGGGGCCCCTCGACGGCAGCGAATTGGGCACCGCTGCCGCGGGCGATCTCGACAAGATCAAGATCAACAACGGCCTGCGCGGCAAGATCCGCACCGCCATCGGCCAGATGACGCTGCTCTCGACCGATCGCGCCACGCGCCTCTCCGCTGCGCAGTCGATTTTGAAGACCGCCGACCCCACGACGTTCGAACTGCTGCAGACGGCGCTCGCGGCCGAGACCGATCCCCAGATCAAGAGCGTGATGGAGCTGGCCGAAGCGGTCATCGTGCTCAAGACCGACGCGACGCTCGAACAGAAGCGCGCCGCCATCCAGACCGTCGCCGGCCATGGCGACCGCGATGCGCTGACGGTGCTGACGGCGGCGCTCACCACGGTACCCGACGCGCTCAAACCGGACGTGCAGGCGGGGATCGACGCCATCAACCGGCAGTTGCAGCTCTGGAGCGTCGCGCAGAACCTCGCCTATGGCGTCTCGCTTGGCTCGGTGCTGCTGCTCGCCGCCATCGGCCTCGCCATCACCTTCGGGGTGATGGGCGTCATCAACATGGCGCATGGCGAGATGGTGATGCTGGGCGCCTACGTCACATTCGTGGTGCAGCAATTGCTGCAAAGCTACGCGCCGGGCGCCATGGAATGGTCGCTGGTGATCGCCGTGCCCGCCGCCTTCCTGTTCACCGGCCTGGTCGGCATCGCCATCGAGCGCGGCATCATCCGCTGGCTCTATGGCCGGCCGCTCGAAACCCTGCTGGCCACCTGGGGCCTGTCGCTCATCCTGCAGCAGGCGGTGCGCTCGATCTTCGGGCCCACCAACCGGCCGGTGCTCATCCCGCAATGGATGACCGGCCAGGTGTCGCTGGGCGGCCTCGACATCACCTGGAACCGGCTCTGGATCCTGGTGTTCGCGATCCTGGTGTTCGCTGCCCTGCAATTGGTGCTCAACCGCACGCCGCTGGGCCTGCAGATGCGCGCGGTGACGCAGAACCGCCGCATGGCCTCGGCCATGGGCATCAGAACGCCGTTCGTCGACGCCATGACCTTCGGCCTCGGCTCGGGCGTCGCCGGGCTCGCCGGCGTGGCCCTGACGCAGATCGACAACGTCTCGCCCAATCTCGGCCAGGGCTACATCATCGACAGCTTCATGGTGGTGGTGTTCGGCGGCGTCGGCAATCTGTGGGGCACGCTGATCGGCGCCCTCTCGATCGGCGTCGCCAACAAATTCATGGAGCCGTATTTTGGCGCGGTGCTCGGCAAGATCATCATCCTGGTGCTGATCATCCTGTTCATCCAGCGCCGCCCGCGCGGCCTGTTCGCCCTCAAGGGCCGGGCGGTCGAGCCATGATCTCGGCGATGCTCCTGCGCGCGCTCGATCGGCGCGCCGTCTGGCTCGTCTGCGCCCTGCTGCTCGTGGCGCTGGCGATCCCGTTCGCGAACCTGGTGCTGCCCGAGGGCCATCCGCTGCACCTGCCCAACTATCTGGTGCCGCTGCTCGGCAAGTACATGAGCTACGCGATGCTGGCGCTCGCCCTCGATCTGGTCTGGGGCTATTGCGGCATCCTCTCGCTCGGCCACGGCGCGTTCTTCGCCCTCGGCGGCTACGCCATGGGCATGTACCTGATGCGCCAGATCGGCACGCGCGGCGTCTACGGCAACCCGATCCTGCCCGACTTCATGGTGTTCCTGAACTACAAGACGCTGCCCTGGTTCTGGTACGGCTTCGACAATTTCTGGTTCGCCTGCCTGATGGTGGTGCTGGTGCCGGGCGTGCTGGCCTTCGTCTTCGGCTTCCTGGCGTTCCGCAGCCGTGTCACCGGCGTCTATCTGTCGATCATCACGCAGGCGCTGACCTATGCGCTGATGCTTGCCTTCTTCCGCAACGATTTCGGCTTCGGCGGCAATAACGGCCTCACCGACTACAAGGACATCCTCGGCTTCAACGTGCTGTCGGCGACGACCCGCGGCGCGCTCTTCGCCGCGACCTGCATCGCACTCGCCGTCGCGGTGCTGGTGTGCTCCGCGATCGTCAATTCCAAGCTGGGCAAGGTGATGGTCGCCATCCGCGATGCCGAAAGCCGCACGCGCTTCCTGGGCTATCGGGTCGACAACGTGAAGCTGTTCGCCTTCGTGGTGTCGGCTGTCATCGCCGGCGTCGCCGGCGCGCTTTACGTGCCGCAGGTCGGCATCATCAACCCGAGCGAATTCGAGCCGGGCAATTCGATCGAGATCGTCATCTGGACCGCCGTGGGCGGCCGCGGCACCCTGGTCGGTCCGATCGTCGGCGGCCTGCTGCTCAATTTCGGCAAGACCGTCTTCACCAGCCTCTGGCCCGACTATTGGCTGTTCGCGCTGGGCGGGCTGTTCGTGCTCGTCACCCTGTTCCTGCCCAAGGGGATCGTCGGCACGATCCGCGACCTCCTGGCCCGCAAGGCGCCGCCGCGCCGCGACAATACCCAGCCCGAAGCGACCGGCGCCGAGGACGCGCCGCTCGTCACCGAACCCGCGGAGTAGCCATGAGCGAAGCCAGCGACCGCTTCAAGACGATGCTCTACCTCAATGGCGTGAGCGTGAGCTTCGATGGCTTCAAGGCGCTGAACAATTTGTCGATCATCGTCCATCCCAACGAGATGCTGGCGATCATCGGCCCGAACGGCGCGGGCAAGACGACCATGATGGACATCATCACCGGCAAGACCCGTCCGGACGACGGCGAGGTGTTCTTCGACGGCAATATCGACCTGACGCGGCTCGACGAGGCGGCGATCGCCAATCTCGGCGTCGGCCGCAAGTTCCAGAAGCCCACCGTGTTCGAGAGCCACACCGTGTGGGACAATCTGCAACTGGCGCTGAAGACGCCGCGCGGCGTGTTCTCCACCCTGGCCTATGTCGCCGCCAACGACGACGTCGCCCGCATCGACGCCATTCTCGACACCATCCGGCTCAGCGGCCGCAAGGGCGAGCTCGCCGCCGGACTGAGCCACGGCCAGAAGCAGTGGCTCGAGATCGGCATGCTCCTGGCGCAGGACCCGAAGCTCCTGCTCGTGGACGAGCCGGTGGCCGGCATGACCGATGCCGAGACCGTCGAGACGGCGAAGCTGCTCAAGGATATCGCCCGGACCCGCTCGGTCGTCGTGGTCGAGCACGACATGAGCTTCGTGCGCGAGCTCGGCGTGCGGGTGTCGTGCCTGGCGGAGGGATCGGTGCTGGCCGAAGGCACGCTCGACCAGGTGAGCGCCAATCCGGTGGTGATCGAGAGGTACCTGGGACGATGAGCTCGAGCCTCTCGATCCGGTCCGCCGACCTCTATTACGGCGCGGCGCAGGCGCTCTACGGCGTCACCATCGACTGCAAGCCGGGGCGGATCACCGCGGTGCTGGGACGGAACGGCGTCGGCAAGAGCTCGACCCTGCGCGCCGTCACCGGCATCAACCAGGTGGCGGCCGGCGAGATCGTCTTCGACGGCGAGATTCTCAGGAAGGCGCCGCCCTACAAGCGCGCCCGCCTCGGCATCGGCTATGTGCCGCAGGGCCGCGAGATCTTTCCGCTGCTGACGGTCAGGGAAAACCTCGAGACCGGCTATGCCGGGCTCGGCGGCAGGGACAAATCGATTCCGGACGACGTCTTCACCCTCTTCCCCGTGCTGAAGTCGATGCTCGGCCGGCGCGGCGGTGACCTCTCGGGTGGCCAGCAGCAGCAGCTCGCAATCGGGCGTGCGCTGGTCACCCGACCCAGGGTGCTGGTGCTGGACGAGCCGACCGAGGGCATCCAGCCCTCGATCATCAAGGACATCGGCCGCGCCTTGCGGTTCCTGCGCGACGAAAAGGGCATGACCATCCTGCTGGTCGAGCAATATCTGGATTTCTGCTGCGAGATCGCCGACGACATCTACATCATGGACCGCGGCCAGATCATGCACAGCGGCCCCGCCAGCGACCTCGACCGCCCCGATGTGCGCCGGCATTTGATGGTGTGAGCGTCGGCTATGCCTCGAAGCTGTAGCGACGGAACTTGTCCTGGCCCTTCCCCAGCGCGGGAGTCATCGCGAAGCGGACGCGGAGGCCCGGATCCAGGTACTGCGCGATGGCCTGGCTGAACACCGCCTCGTCGAACCGGCGACCGGCGGCGGGAATATAGCGGATCTCGACGGTCGCCTCGTCGACCTGCGCAACCTGCCACAGCGCGGCGCCGGCGCTTTCGCCGATCGACTCCGGAATGCTCGGCGCCAGCACGCGCCCGTCGCGCAAACGGAACAGGTCCGTCGTGCGGCCGGCGAGGCGCTCGAGCACCGGCAATGCGGTGTGCGCCGCCTCCGCCGTACCGACGACCCCGAGATCGCCCTGGTCGTAGCGGATCAGCGGCTGGGCGAAGTTGAACAGCGGCGTCACCACGATGCGCCCGACCTCGCCCGGCGGCACCGGCCGGCCGCGGGCGTCGACCACCTCCACCAGCACCGTATCGGCGTTGATGTGGCGCTTGCCGCAGGTGGCGCAATCGTAGGCCAGCAGCCCCGCCTCCTTGGAGGCATAGCCGCCGATCATCTCGGCGCCGAAGGCCGCCCGGCAGGCCTCACGCGCATCGCCGGTCGTTTCGGCGCCGAAGGTGAGCAGGCCGCGCAGCGGCAGCGTCTCGCCGCGCCGCAGCGTTTCGGCGGCGAGCTCCTGCAGCGTCCGCGGACGCCCCATGAGATAGCTCACCCGCAGGCGGCGCGCCGCGTCGATCACTTCGGCCGCCGGCGTCGCCCGGGCGATCGAAAACAGGCTGCCGGTACTGCCCGGACGCCAGGGCGGCCCCCAGGGGCCGCGACGATGCACGCCGGGCTCGGCTTCGGGACCGCTGTCGCCGAACCAGGTGAGGACATCGCCGGACCAGTCGAGGTGGTTCCACATCTGGCCGCGGAACAGGCAGCACTGCGACACCACATTGGCGAACCGCGACACGCGGACCGTCACCGGCTCGCCGGTGGTGCCGGAGGTGCTGAAATCGTGCGTATCCCCGTGCCCGGGCGGCAACGCCGAGGGACGCATGGCGCCGGCATGTCGCGCCAGATCCTGCCGCGTCAGGATCGGGAGATCGGCCCACGCGTCCCAGGCGATGCTGCCATCGCCGCGGAACAGCGGCGCCAGGCGGCTCCTGTAGAACGGAATTTCGGCATGGGCGAAGCCGACGATCGCGCCGAGCCGGCGACGCTGCTCGGCCGCGAAGGCAGCCTGGCTCCAGCCCTGGCTGTCGAGCAGGCCATCAAGAAGCCGCCGTGCGACGCTCGCATCCATTCCGCTTCCAGCAAAAAGGCCGGCCATTGCGGCCGGCCTCGATTGGCATATCGGCAGTGCCGTCAGAACGTCTTGCGGATGCCGCCCTTGATGCTCGCATTGTTGAACGAGCCGTTGAACTTGTCGGCCACGGTGACGAAGCCCGACATCGACTTGTCGAGATTGTACACGGTCGCGGAGGCGGAAATTTCGCCGAACAGCCCGCTGATATTGTCGCTGAAGCTCGTGCTGTTGCCGAAGCCGTCCGTAATCGTGATCTTGTTGGCCGGCCCGAGCTCGTCCCACAGCTTGCCCTGCAGCGCCAGCTCGGCGGACATTTCGTCGTTGACCTGCACCGTGGTGCCGACCTTGGCGCCGGCGCCCAGCCTGAAGCTCTGGCCGTTGCTGAAGCTGACGGTGGCCCCGCTCAGGCCCAGGTTCTGGATGGTCGTGTTGACATAGGAGGCGGACACCACGGGCTCGATGAAGGCGTCGCCCATCTGCATGCGGTAGCCCGCATTGGCGAGGATGCCGGCGCTGGTCGACCAGGCGTTGGCCGTCAACCCGCCGCCGGAATAGGTCATGTTGAGGGCATCGATCTTGGCCTCGGCATCGACGTAGAAGCCGTTCCTGGTGTAGGCCGCATAGCCGCCGATCGTGCCGCCCTGGTAGGTCGCCGTGGCGCCGTACGAGCTGAAGCTCAGGCTCGACCCCACGACACCGGCGAACGCACCGGCACGGATGCCGTCGCCATCGCCGTTCGGCTGGAAGTCGGCGCCGCCAAGCAGCGAGAAGGTGTCCTGCACCAGGCTGGTGTTGATCGAGCTGGTGACGCCGCCCAGCGTTTCGGTGACGGCGGTGGTGCGGTTGAAATGGTCGCCGCTGAACTTGCCCCAGATGGAGACCGCCGGCTTGGCGGCCGGCACCGTCGGCGGCGCCACGCCGACCGGCAAATCGGCGCCGCCGCCGCCCTCGCCGGCCTGCGGGAAGTGATTGCCGTAGATATGATCGGCAACGACGCCCGAGGTATCGTACCAGATGTTCTGCGCGCCGGTGACCAGCCCGGGGATCTGCACGTCGGCCGGCGACCAGTCGCTGACCACGATGTAGTCGGGATCGGGCGCAGTGCCCACCGCGTGCAGGAACCAGGCATAAGCCCCGTCCTGCACGGCGCCCACGCCGCCCACCTCGACATAGCCCTTGGATTGCGGCGCGATGTAGAACGTGTCTCCGGCCTTGCAGGTGTCGGTAGCGCAGCCCGGATCGGCGCCGTCTTCGGAACCGTCGACGTAGTTGGCATGCGCCAGGATGACAGTGTCACCGATCAGATTGGTCGAGGTGGTGTTGACCTTGTTGATGATGAGCCCGGTCGAGCCGCTGACATTGCCCGCCGCGAAGCGGTCGGACCGCCACGCCGACGGATCGCTCCAGTCGTCGGTCATCGGATCTTCGACCGTGCCCGGGGCGAGATTGGCATCGAGGCCGATGAAGCTGGTCAGCGCTCCGCCGGTCGAGCCGTGGAAGCGGCCACCGTTGTGGAGGTAGCTCCCGAAGCCATCCTCGCTCGGGCCGTTGAGAATATAGATGCCGTCGCCGACCCCGCCATCGATGGCGCTGAGCAGACCGGGCGACGCAACCGGGCCATCCTGCTCCTCCGACCAATAGGCACCGTTTCTAAAGCCGCTCGGCACGATGAAGTGCGCGGCCTCCTGCGTCGATGGGGCGAACGCCGTCTGCACGAGGCCCGCATTGTCGATGCCGGCGTATCCGTCTTCGGAATAAAGACCGGCCGCATAGCCGAAGCCGTAGTAGGTTTCGGCCTGATCCTGCGTGTACCAGGTGCCGAAATTCTGCAGCGAGGCGCCGTCTTCGTTGCTAACCCCCATTTCCACCCGGCCGATCAGAATGCCGGACGTTTTGTTGGTAACATTGGCGCTGCCACCAGGCGTGAGACCATCCTCCGTGTCTCCGGAAGCCTGGACGGCCAGCGCCTGCGCCGCCATTCCGTAGTCGGCAAGTGACGTGCCGTTGCGCGTCAGCGAGCCGGTTTGCCCGCCTGTCCACGCAAACGTCCCGAACTGGCTCACATCCGCCGCGATGGCGGAAGTATCGAGGGTATAGCCGGCGTCCACGACGGCGCCGTTGTCATCACTGAGCGTAAAGTCGTGCGTCCAGTTGAAATGCGGGAGCGCACGATCGGAATCGCTGGTCGCGATCAGGCCGTAATTGTTGACCCCAGCTCCATACCACGAATGCAGTTCGACGATCGGGGTGGACCCATAGCCATCTTCGTTTCCTTCATAGCCGCTGCCAAGAATGGCGCCGCCGGGGCCGTTGCCGACGAACACCTGCCTCGCGGCAAGCATGATGCCCTGATACTGCCCGATGACGTGCCCACCGCCGGTCGGGGTGCTGTCGCCAAGCTGGGCCCAGTTGTAGACGTTGGCCTGCGAGATTCCGCCGATTCCTTCGGGATTACCGACATGGATACCGGCATTGCCGTCGCCGATGATGCTGCCGGCTGTATTGTTGACGGTGACGCCGTCTTCTCCACCAGCATCGGCGATGTAGACGCCGGCTCCACTGCCGAAGATGACACCGCCAGTGTTGCTGACGCTGACCCCGTCGGTGACGTCGGCGACGTAGACGCCATCCCCCCCGAAACCCGCGATCACGCCGCTCCCATTGTTGTTGATGTGCGTATATTGCACGCCGTGCACAAAGATACCCGTTAACAGGCCGGTTCCCTCGCTGACTACCGAGCCATCATTGTCGAGATCGAAAGCCAGGCCGCCGTCCTCGCCATAGACTTCGATGCCGTAGTTTTGAGTCCCCAGCACATGCCCGGAATTGGTGAGGTGCACATAGCCGTCCTCACCCGTCACGAGGATGCCGGTGGTCCCGGTGATCGACGCCGCGGCGCTCCCGCCAGACGCGCCGTCGATAGTCGCCTCCACATCCTCGCCGGGATTCTTAATCGCCAGGCCGATGCCGGTTTCGCCGTCGGCAAAGCCGATCGACGACCCGGCATACATATGGATGCCGTCTCCATGGGTGCTGTAGCCATCGGCATCGATGGTGAAAGCCGTGGTGTTGCTCCTGACCTCCTGCACAAAGGGAAGTTCAGGGTCGGGGCCGATGAGAACCGAAAACGGCCCGTCCTCCGGGATCAGCGATTCCGCCGACGGGATGGTTGAACCGGTGCCGTTGCAGATGAAATCGCTGATACCCGTGCACACCGGCGATGCCACCGCCACCGCTGGCAGCGCCACGCCGCCGGCGATCATTCCGGCAGCGACGATGGCGGTGGAGGCGAGCAGTTGCGAGGGGCGCAAGCGCCCCGCATCTCCAAAGAAACGACTGACAGAGGCACGGCGGGAGACTCGCTGACGGCGCATACCAACCCCCTTTTGGACGGCCACGGACGGCACTATCCTTGGTCGGCGGAAACTATCTGCCGCCTTTTACTGACGCAAGAACGGCTCGATGAATCCACCGAAGAACAACTTCAGTGTTGCTGACTCGACACAAAAACTAGATGACTTTCCCGGACTCTATTTCGGAGTCACGAGCAAGACCTCATGACTCATCCGTGGCCGACAACCTGCTCCCGATTTCACGCGGCCAAGTTGTTTCCGGCCGTCGACTCTGAGCGATCCCGATCGTCGCGGCGGATGCAAGTAATCGCTCTTATCTCCATGATGCTGCTGCTGTTCCTGCCTGCCGCCTCGCCCGCGGCGGAGGCGGCGCCGGCGCAGCGGCTCACCATCCCGATGGCGGCGGTCCGCGGCGGCATGCCGGCCGATCTCTACCTTCCCGCCGGCAAAGGGCCGTTCCGCCTCGCGCTCATCGCGCACGGCTCGGACGAGGCGGCGTCGCTGCGGCGGAAGATGGCGTTCCCGCGCTTTCCGGCGCTGACGGCGTGGCTGCTGGCGCGGGGCTTCGCCGTCGCCATCCCGGAGCGGCCGGGGCATGGCGCGGCCGGCGGGCCCTATCTCGAGAGCCAGGGGCCGTGCCTGCTGCCCGACTACGGCAAGGCGGGGCTCGGCACCGCGGCGAGCCTTATTGCCGCGCTCGACTACCTGCGCACGCTGCCGTCGATCCGGCGCGACGGCGTGGTGGTGATCGGCAATTCGGCCGGCGGCTGGGGGGCGCTGGCGCTCGCCAGCCAGAACCCGCCGGGCGTCGCCGGCATCGTCAATTTCGCCGGCGGCCGCGGCGGCCGCAACCACAATCTGCCGGGCAACACTTGCGCGCCCGACCGGCTGGTCGCGGCGGCCGGGCAGTTCGGCGCCACGGCGCGCCTCGCCACGCTGTGGCTCTATGCGCGCAACGACACGTATTTTGCACCGGAGCTGGCGCAGGCCATGGCCACGGCCTTCACCACGGCCGGTGGTGCGGCGCAGCTCGTGCTGCTGCCGCCGGTCCGGGGCGACGGCCATGCGCTGATCAATACCAAGGGCGCCGAGGCGAGCTGGGCCGCGCCGCTCGGCAAATTCCTCGACAGGCTGCGGCGCTAGAGCTTCGCCAGCGCGTCCGCGAGGCCGGCGGCGCTGAGACCGAGCACCAGCGGCTGCGGCCGCGACGGCACCACCACCGCGACGACGATGCGGCTCGCACCTTGCAACAGTTGCAGGTAATCGCTGGCGAGCACCGCCCGCGCCTCGCAGGTCTGCTGCCCGCAGGAGGCGAACGGCACGCCCCTGGGCCGGCCGTCGCCGAGATCGAGCACCAATCCCTTGCCCCGGTCGACGTCGGCGGGGACCATGAAGCTGGTGCGATAGGCGCCGCTGCCGTCCTTGCGGATGGTCCAGACCAGCACGATCTGGTTGCTGTCGCGCGAGCGCAGCGTCTGCTGCAGCACGCAACCGGCGACGTCGGCCTGCGGCGGGTCGCACAGCACCAGCCAGTCGCCGATGCGGGTCGCCGACACTGCCGGCGCCGGCTGCCGGCTGCTCGCGGCGGCGGCGGCCGGCCAAGCGCCGGTCGCGTCGGGAACGGCCGGCGGCACCAGCTTCTGCCAGGCAAAATACGCCGCGCCCGCCGCCAGCACCGCGGCGGCCACGATGAAGGCCAGCGTCAGCTTGCGGACGATGCCGGGTCTTGGCGCCTGTTCGAGCGACATGGGCGCGTCAGCTCGCGAGCCCGACGACCGGCCCAACCGCATCTGCCCTCATCTGCATCGCTGCCTCCCAAAAACCCTCGGGCAAGTCTATAGCACGGACTTGCTGGTCAAATTCAGGCCGATCCTGCCTCAATGCTTCGTCCTCGCCGGTTTCCTGCATCTGCGCCGGCCCTTTACTGGCGGGCCGAAGTCATGCGACGACCACGGGACGCGCTGTTCAACTTCCCGGATCGGGCATGAACGACCAGGCTGCACGCGACGACACGACGACATCCGCGCAGGCGGCGGCGCCCGATCCACGGCGCCGTCCACCCGCGCCGCCGATCACGCGGCACCTGGTGCTGGTCAACCAGCCGGGGTGGCAGTCGGTCGACGACCTGTTCCAGATCGCGAGGAAAGTCCGGTGGCTCGACCCGAGCATCGCCGTGTTCGTGGTGACGGCCGAGGTCAACGACATCCTGGCCAGCGAGAAGGCGGCCGAGCGGCCGAGCCTCGTGGTGTCGTTCGGCCCACTCGGCAATTTCGCGCCGCGGCGCGGCAAGGTCTATGCCGGGCACCAGATCGCCAAGCTCGAGCAGCTGCGGCGCCTGGCGGCGGCGGGCGTGCCCGTGCCGCGCACCGCCTATCTCACGGCGCAGACGCCGCTCGATCCCGCGCTGTGGGGCGAATTCGTCATCCTCAAGCCTAGCGACATCGCCACCTCGTCGCACGGCCTCGGCTTCCAGCTCATGCGGACCTCCCGGGTGCGCTACCGCCCGCCCGAGGACTATCCCGAGGACCACCCGGCCCGACGCGGGCCGATGATCGTCCAGCAATTCGTCGACACCGGCGAGCATGTGGAGTCGTTCCGCGTGCTGCTGCTGTTTGGAGAGCCGCTCTACTGCTATCGCATAGTTGCCAGGCCGCCCCGTGTGGCGCTCGACGCACCGGATGACGTTCTGGAAGCAGCAATCGTGCAAATCCAGGCCGTGCCAGTCGAGGACCGCGTGCGCACCTACGTGTTCGACGCCGACGTCATCATGACGGCTCGCCGTGCTGCTCAGGTCGTTCCGCATCCGCCGCTGCTAGGCTGCGACGTCGTTCGAGATCACCGCAATGGGCGTGTCTACGTGCTCGAGCTCAATCCCGGCGGCAACACTTGGCATTTTTCTTCGCAGCACGCGGCTGCGTCGCGCGCGGCAGAACCGCCTCAGCTGACGGCACAGCGCCGGGAGCAATTCGACGCCATGAACCTCGCCGCCCATGTCCTGGTGCAGCGCACGCGGGCAGAGGCCGAGTAGGCGGCGACACCGCCTCGGTCACCCCATCAGCGGCGAGCCGCCGACCCAGAGCAGCGAGAACACCAGGCCCAGCGCGCCGCCAATGCAGGCGGAGAGCCAGAACGACCAGCGATTTCGGCCGCAGAGATCGGCTGCGGCGATCGTCACCGGCGACAGGCCGGCGGTGAAGCGCAGGATTGACTGCATGCCCGTCAGCAGCGAGAGCACCAGCGACAGGGCGACGAACAGGCCCATGCCCACGCGCCGGCTCAGCATCAGGAACAGCGCGGCGCCGAGCCCCAGCAAGGCGAAGATCGCCATGGTCAGCCGATAGCCGGCATGGTGGCCCTCCTGCGCCTTGAGCAGCAGACCGTCGATGATGTTTGTAACGGGGTTCGTGAGTCCGCGTCCCCAGGCGGTCTGCACGTGCATGAAGGCGAGCGCATCCCCCACATGCAGGTGGAGATACAGCATGTATGCGAGCAGCCCCACGGGCGCGGCCGCGAGGCTGGCCAGCGCCGCGCCGACGGACGCTCTCGTCCAGCCGCCTTGTCCCGTCCGCCTGAACGAGGCCGCCAGGGCCAGGGCGATCGGCACGACGATGAACAGTCCGGTGACCCGCGTGGTGGCGAGCAGCAGCGCCGCCAGCGCGACCAGCATGTAGCGCTGCTGCCGCAGGCCGACGAACACCGCGATCGACAGCCCGAAGAACAGCGGCTCGCTCATGCCCAGCCCATAGGCATAGGCAAACGGGCCGATGAGCACGAACACGCAGAACAGGCGATAGGTCCGCTCGCCGTCGAACAGCGGCCGCGCGAACAGGCAGGCCGCAGCGATCGTAATCTCGCCGATCACCACGCCGCACAATTGCCAGGACCAGCCGCTGAGCGCGTGCAGCGCGGCGAGCAGCAGCGGCGTCAGTGGGAAGTAGGCCCAGTTGGCCGTGCCGTCGGGCCGCCGCACGAGATCGTAGCCCTGCGCGGCGAGCTGCGTGTACCAGTTGCAATCCCAGGTGCAGAGCGCGCCCAAATAGCGGTTCGGATCGGCGTCGCCATTGAGGAGCGCGAAGGCGAGATAGCGCGTCAGCACGCCCGCCAGCGCAAGCGCCACGACGAGCCACGCATCGGTGCGCGACACGGTCCGCCGCACCGCCGCCGGCGCAAATGCCTCGGTCATGCTGCGGCCTCCGGCGCCAGCTCGCGGTAGAGCGCCATGTAGGCCTCGCCCATCGCCGCGGCGGTGAAGTGCTGCTCGTATCGCTGCCGGGCGCGCGCCGCCATCGCGTCGCGCCGGCCGATGTCGGCGGCGAGGCGGCGCATCGCCTGGTCGAGGGCGCCGGCGTCGTCGGGCGCGATCACGAGGCCGGTGTCGCCGTCGAGATTGACGTAGCTGGTGCCGGTGCCGATCTCGCACGAGATCATCGCGCGTCCCGCCCGCGCCGCCTCCAGCAGGGCGACGCCGAAGGCCTCGGACCGCAGATGCGAGGGAAACACGAAGGTGCCGCAGAGCTGCAGCAGCGCCCATTTGTCGTCGTCGCTGACCGGCCCCAGATAGGTGACGTTGGGCAGGCTGGCCGCGCGGATCAGCTCCTCGCCCTCGCCCTTGCCCGCAACCACCACCGGCAGGCCGTTGGCGCGCGCTGCCTCGACGAGCACCGGCAGCCCTTTGTAGTAGCGCAGGGCGCCGACGAAGAGGAAGAAGCCCTCCCCCACCCGCTCGCGATACTGGGCCAGCCGCTGCGGATCGACCGGCGGCTGCTCGCTGAGACCGATGGGGATGACCGACAGTTTTGTAGAATAGCGCTTCAGCACGTCGCTGCTCTGCACGTAGTTGGGCGAGGTCGCCACCACGCGGTCCGCCGAGCGCAGGAAGCGGTGCATCAGCGGCCGGTAGAGGCGCAGCAGGGTCCTCTGCCGCACGATGTCGGAATGGTAGGTGACGACCGACGGCTTGTGCGGCGGCGTCAGCAGCTGCAGCAGATCCATCATCGGCCATGGGAAATGATAGTGGACGATGTCGGCGGTGGCGGCCCGCCGCCGGAATTCGCGGAACAGCGCCAACGACAGGCCGGTCGAAGCGACATAGAGGTCCTGCCGCGCCCGCACCGACACATGATGCGCCACCGGCACCTCGCCGGGCTCGGCGTTGCGGCTGACCGACAGCACTTCGGTCTCGACCCCGAACTGCCGCGTGTTCTCGGCAATTTCCCAGATGACCCGCTCGATGCCGGTGAAGGAGTCCGGCAGATAGGTCTTGAAGACGTGGAGAATTTTCATGCGATGGCTTCGCAGGCCGCGGGGATTTCTTTATGCCCATCGACAGCGTATCTGCCAAGCGGACGGACAATCGGAGCCCGAGAGCAACTGACGCCTTCGCATACGAGCCCCGACGGAGCCCGCGTCCTCGTCCTGCTCGCCACCTACAATGGCGGCCGGTTCCTCGAGGACCAGCTCGCCTCGATCGCGGCGCAGTCGATCGCGCATGTCGACATGCTGGTCAGCGACGACGGGTCGTCCGACGACACGCTGGCGCAGCTCGAGGCGTGGCGCGCGAGATGGACGCGCGGCACCTTCACCGTGCTTTCCGGGCCGAAACAGGGCTTTGCCGAGAACTTCCGCAGCCTGATCGTGCGGGCGGCGCCGGCGGGGCCGACCTTCGTCGCCTTCAGCGACCAGGACGATGTGTGGGACAGAGACAAGCTGGCCGCCGCCGTCGCGGTGCTTGCGGCGCGACCGGCCGGCGAGCCGGCGCTCTATGGCAGCCGCTCGCGGCTGGTCGATGAGGACGGGCGGCCGTTCGGGCACTCGCCGCTGTTCCCCCGCCGCCCGAGCTTCCGCAACGCCATCGTGCAGAGCCTGGCGGGCGGCAACACCATGGTCTTCAACGGCGCCGGCTTCGCGCTGCTGCAGGAGTCGGCGCGCCGCACCGGCTTTCTGATGCACGATTGGTGGAGCTACCTGATCGTCTCGGGCGCCGGCGGCGTCGTCCATTACGACCGCACGCCGCATATCGGCTACCGGCAGCACCGCGGCAACGCCATCGGCGGCGGCATCGGGCTCCTCGACCGGCCGAAGCGGATGATGGAGCTGCTGGATGGCAAATTCTCGCGCTGGAGCGACGAAAACGTCGCCTCGCTCCACGCCTGCCGCGACCTGCTCAATGCCGAGTCGCGCGAGGTGCTGGCGCAATTCGAGCAATTGCGCGCAACACACGCCCTTGCCGTTCCCGGGAAATTGTTGCAGTCAGGCATCTATCGACAGACGGTAAAAGGCAATGTGGCGCTCGGGCTTGCGGCACTGCTGCATCGCCTCTAGCGACTATCTGTCGAATAGTGTCGCGACCCTGGTCGCGTTTGTTGCGGATATTTGCAGATGACAATTCTGGTCACCGGCGGCTGTGGATTTATCGGGTCCAATTTCATCCTCGACTGGATGGCGGCGACCAGCGAGCCCGTGGTCAACCTCGACAAGCTGACCTATGCCGGCAACCCGGCCAACCTCGCGCCGCTGGTGGGCAGCAACCGCTACAGCTTCGTGCAGGCGGGCATCGAGGATTACGACACCGTGGCGGCGCTGCTGGCCCGGCACGACATCCGCGCGGTGGTGAATTTCGCCGCCGAGAGCCATGTCGACCGCTCCATCCACGGGCCCGAGGCCTTCATCCAGACCAATGTGGTGGGCACGCTCCGGCTGCTCGAGGCGGTGCGCGGCCATTGGGCGGGGCTGAGCCCCGACGCCCGCGCCGGCTTCCGCTTTCTCCACGTCTCGACCGACGAGGTCTACGGCACGCTCGGGCCGGACGATCCGCCGTTCACCGAGGCGACGCCGTTTCAGCCCAACAGCCCCTACGCCGCGAGCAAGGCGAGCTCGGACCATCTGGTGCGCGCCTGGCACGAGACCTACGGCCTGCCCACCCTCACCACCAATTGCTCGAACAATTACGGGCCGCTGCACTTCCCCGAAAAGCTGATCCCGCTGATCATCCACAATGCGCTGGGCGGCAAGGATCTGCCGATCTATGGCGACGGCCGGCAGGTGCGCGACTGGCTCTATGTCGGGGACCATTGCAGCGCCATCCGCCGCGTGCTCGAGGCGGGCGCGCCCGGCGCCACCTACAATGTCGGCGGCAACAACGAGAAGCCCAACATCGAGGTGGTGCGCGCTATCTGCGGCCTTCTCGATGTGGAACGGCCGCGGCCCGACGGCGTTTCCTATGCCAGCCAGATCGCCTTCGTGAAGGACCGCCCCGGCCATGACCGCCGCTATGCGATCGACGCCTCCAAGATCCGCCGCGAGCTTGGCTGGAGCCCGGCCGAGACGTTCGAGACCGGCATCGCCAAGACCGTGCGCTGGTACCTCGACAATCCCGGCTGGGTCGCCAGCGTGACCTCGGGCGCCTATCGCGACTGGATTGCCGCGCAGTACGCGGCCGCCCCCGCCGAGGCCGGCGCATGAGCCGCAAGGGCATCATCCTCGCCGGCGGCGCCGGCACGCGGCTGCACCCGGCAACGCTGGTGGTGAGCAAGCAATTGCTGCCGGTCTACGACAAGCCGATGATCTACTATCCGCTGTGCACGCTGATGCAGGGCGGCATCCGCGACATCCTCATCATCTCCACCCCCGACGACACGCCGCGCTTCCGCCAGCTCCTCGGCGACGGCAGCCAGTGGGGGATCAGCCTCAGCTATGCCGTGCAGCCCAGCCCCGACGGCCTGGCGCAGGCGTTCCTGATCGGCGCCGGCTTCATCGGCAGCGATCCCAGCGCGCTGATCCTGGGCGACAACATCTTTTACGGCCACTCGATCACCGAGTTGTTGGCGCGCGCCGATGCCCGCGCCGCCGGCGCCACGGTGTTCGCCTATCACGTCAACGACCCCGAGCGGTACGGCGTGGCCGAGTTCGACGCCGACGGCACGGTGGTCGGCCTCGAGGAAAAGCCGGCCGCGCCCAAATCCAGCTACGCCGTCACCGGGCTCTACTATTACGACAGCGACGTGGTGGAGCTGGCGCGCGGGCTGAAGCCGTCGCCGCGCGGCGAGCTCGAGATCACCGACCTCAACCGGCTGTACCTGACGCGCGGCACGCTGAAGGTCGAGCTGATGGGCCGCGGCTACGCCTGGCTCGACACCGGCACGCACGACTCCCTGCTGGAGGCGAGTCAGTTTATTGCGACTCTGGAGCACCGGCAGGGGTTCAAGGTCGCCTGCCCCGAAGAGGTGGCCTGGCGCATGGGCTGGGTGAGCGACGAGCAGCTGCTCAAGCTGGCCGAGCCGATGGCGAAGAGCGGGTATGGAAAATATCTGATCAGCATGCAAATAGAGACCCGCAAATTAAGCGACGCACTCAAGGACTCTGGACAATCTAATTGCCTTCACTAACCTTTGTTAAATTATTTCTCCCGACCGCCGTGCGACGACCGCTTGGCAAGCTGTGGAGATTGCGGCAGCGTTGTGGAAGCTGGTCCGCTACTGCAGCCAATATTATTGGCCGCATAAGAGAAAGCGGCGTTGCCACCGTGCTGAAAGCTAGCATGCGGCAACCATTGGTCTCCAACCAGCCTTCCGAGGAGGGCCCCCAGGAACTCAGGGTTGCGGTGAAGATGCGCCTTACAGGAGATATGGCGCCGGTAGACGTGAAAACAACGGACAGGACGTTCTCGATCCTCATGCCCGTGTATCGACCCCGCATTGACGAGTTACGAGCAGCTATTGACTCGGTGCTTCGGCAAACAGCGCCATGGTGGGAATTGTGTATCGTAGTCGACGGCGGCGCAACTTCTTCACTGTCAAATCTTCTCAACGCCAGCGCAGCTAAAGACAGCCGAGTTCGCTATTTGATAAGCGACGCAAATGAGGGAATTTCCGCCGCCACAAATCGTGCGTTCAGGATGTCGACGGGATCATTTGTCCTGCTTATGGATCAAGACGACCTACTAAGCGCTGACGCCATCGAAATAATAAACGACACGATACAGGCGCATCCCGATGCCGATTTTCTATATTCCGACGAAGTTATCATTGACTCCAACGATGATCCCATTAAGTTTTTCCTTAAACCCGACTGGTCTCCGTGCTTCTTACTTTCAAGTATGTACACCGGTCATCTAAGTTGTTATCGTAGAAGCTTTGTAGAAAATATAGGCTCATTCAGAAGTGAATATGACCTATCGCAGGACTACGATCTTGCACTGCGTGCTTCTGAAAGTACCGAAAATATATTTCATATTCCGCAGATACTTTACGGGTGGCGAGCATCTGAAGGCTCGGCTTCGGTTGGTGGCAAGCCTCAAGCAAGAGATAGCAATAAGGCCGCACTTCAAGCAGCCTTGAGCCGTCGAGGAATAACAGGAACTATCGTTGAGGATGGATATGTAAATAGAATTCAATTTGAACCCAAGCCCGGAGATCTGGTATCTATTATCATTCCATCTGATAACTACAATCATATATCAAATACCATCAACGCGTTGCTTGGCTTTCATAATGACACATCGACAGAGATAATCGTTGTCACAAATTCTTCTCTCTGCAAGAAGCTGCCCCCTCGCTATGATAGCGTACGTTTTATTCCATTTGACGCGAAATTCAATTTTTCAGCAAAATGTAATCTAGGCGCCAAACATGCTAATGGCAATATTCTTCTATTTTTGAACGACGATGTAAGCCCAAATCGTAATAACTGGCTTGATGCATTTGTTGGAACTTTGGCAATACCTAACGTCGGTGCTGTGTCGCCCCGTTTGATATATTCTGACGAAAGACTCCAGTTTGCAGGAATGGTTACGGGCGTGCGTAGCCTAGTTGGCAGTGCTTTGCACGGGCTTCCAGTTGCGACCTCGCTAAACTTGGACATGGCCCAGCATATGCGCGAAGTCTCTATTTTGTCTGGCGCATGCTTAGCGATCTACAAGTCAATCTATGATAGGTTGGGGGGGTTCGACGAAACGCACTTCCCTATTGCCCATTCCGACATCGATCTTTCATTCAAGGTAAGAGCGGCCGGCCTTAGGTGTGTGTACAACCCTGCGTCCACTCTGACACACATAGGTCACGCTTCCTTTGAAACGGGAGGCTTCGTACCAAGCGGAGTGAAAGACCCAGCGGATGCGTTAATGATCGCTCGTTGGCCTGGGTACACTTCATATGATCCCTACTTTACCCCGGCGATGGCGAAGGTCCTATACACTGACTCGCCTGAGCCTTTCGAGATCTTTCCGGGGAAATTCGAATCGGGCTTTCCCAAGGAAACGCTAATGGCGATAGTGAGTGATCTCGAGCGCACCTCACACAACGGGGCTATAGCTCGCTACCTAGCCGAGAAAGCGCGAACCGGAAGTCTTGTGGTACTTGCCTCCCCAGTTGATGGGCCAATGCGAGCTGAGATGCTTTGCAACGGCTTGTCCGTCATTGTGGATCAAATGGCTTTGGTTGATTACCGCTTAACCGCTGAATTTGTTCAGGCATTTGAAACTGTGCTGTTTGGGACGCTGCGGGCTGCTCAGTTGCTTTGCCGGACCAGTTCCTTCATTCGCTCTGAACTTTGGGTACCCCAAGATGAGCTGGATGGAATCCCTTTGGGTACCTATCACGGCGCTTATCAAGCTCTAGGCTGCGCAACGGTAGTCAAAGCTCCAACGCTCGGGCTACAAAAGTTCTTGGCAGCGTTCAGCGGCCAAGTTGGCCTTCAACCTTTCGCCGAAGATCAGCTTGCTGGTGGTCGGTCACCATTCTTGGCAAGCACTGCTCCCTCGTCTCTTTGATAGTCTTGGAGCTTTGTAATCCGCGTGTCATCGCAGTGGCGGTAGTAAGCAGCCAACACGTTTATCGCGGCCGCTGGCTCAGTCCGCGTGTACCGTAGCACCAACTCCCAGTCCTCAAGCGACTTTAGCGATTCATCCCAACCGCCGGCGGCATCAACCAGGGAGCGTCGATGGACCATAACATTCGTGTCGATATAATTCCCGGTTTCCAGTAGGGCTCTGTCGAAGTTCTTCCACAAAATTCGCTCCTGATGAAAATTGTGAATGTCCGTGACCAAAGCCCCATAGGCTAAGCTAATCTCAGGCCGCGTTGCGAGCACATCTACGGCTTTCTTTAGAAAATCTGGATACCAGACGTTATCATCGTCAAGATAGGCGATGAATGAACCGCGACTGGCGCGTATGCCTGCATTCCTCGCCGCAGACGCCCCGCGGTTGCTCTGGTGCAAATACCTTATCCGCGGATCGACCAAGAACCTTGCGACGACGGAACGGGTGTCGTCCTCACTACCGTCGTCAACGACCAACAATTCCCAGTCGCGAAAGCTCTGGGCCAACACACTCTCAATTGCTTCGCCCACGTATCGCGCTCGATTGTGCGTTGGCATTACTACGGAGACGGCCGGAGATTCCAAAGTGGCTACCGCAGCGCTGGCCCCCGGGGGGCGCTCAGGCGCGGACTGAAGTAGCTGCTCCAGTCGATATATTCGACTCTGGAGCGTGTCCATCTGGGCTCGTATTGCATATTCTGAACCCCATAGCCGCCTTTTGATCCAGCGCAATGGAGGGGCAAGTCGTGATCTGCGAAGGCGACGGCTTAAATTGCGAAGATTGACCATCAACTACTCGCTAAACGTTATCGGCGACTCATTCTACATTCAAGAATCGCCTAGATAGTCGATGCTCGTCACATTGGCGATAGTAAGCACCGAGTACATCAAGGGGATACCCATCCTTGTCTCGTGTCATACGCAAAGCCAAGTCCCAATCAGACGCGGCCACATTTGGATCCTCCCGCCAATATCCATATTTTTCAAATAGCTCTCGTCGATGAACAATCACATTCGTATCGATAAAATTCGCGACCGTGAGAGCTTGGCGATTGAACGGCTCCCACATAATGCGCCTCCCATGCTCGAATAAATCGCTAACCAGCGCGGCGTAGGCAAAGTCGACTTCTGGAGAGACAGCAAAAAGGTCGGTCGCCCTTAGAAGGAAGTCGGGATACCAGAGGTTGTCATCATCCAAATATGCCAGTAGCGGCGCTCTCGTGGCCGCTACACCAACATTGCGTGCGGCGCCCGCACCCGCGTTTTCTTGCCAGACATATCGGATACGAGGATCTGCGAGATAGGGCGCTACTGCCGTTCTAGTGTCATCAACGCTACCGTCGTCCACGACGACCAGTTCCCAGTCAGTGAAACGTTGTTCAATAACGCTCCGAATAGCTTCGCCTACGAACGATGCGCGGTTATGAGTAGGCATGACCACCGATACTACTGGACTGCCTAAGGCCTCAACGGCTTTCGCCGCCCCCGGTAGCCTCGCTGCAGCTGTTCCAGTGAGCAACTTTTCAAGCCGCAACGCGCGTTCAACGAGACGTTGCTCGGCTTGATCTAGTAGCAAAAGCCTACCTTCAACCTCCAACAAGCGGCTGGAAAGCGGAGCAAGTATCTTGTCTTGCAATGATTTGAGCCGCGCCACTAGCCGTAAGTAAATTGATGCTGGTCTCATGCAGGTCCGTTCATGGTCTCTGGTTCCGGTATCAACGGCAGATCTGCTATTGGTCTGCCTTGCTCCATTTGCACCTTGCGATTGCAAAATCGTCCAATCAGCGCATCTGAATGGCTCGCCAGCAGCACGATGGATGAGCGGGCGAACAGCCCCTCGATGCGCTTTTGCGCCTTCTCCTGGAAGGCGGCGTCGCCGGCGCCGATGCCTTCGTCGATGAGCAGGATATCGTGCTGCAGGGCGGTGGAGATGGCGAAGGTCAGGCGGGCCTGCATGCCGGCCGAATAGATCTTCATCGGCAGCTCAAGGAAATCGCCGAGGTCGGTGAAGGCGGCGATGTCGGGAATCTGGGCTGCGATCTCGCGCTTGCTCATGCCGAGGATGTAGCCCCGGAGGTAAATGTTCTCGATGCCGGTCGCCTCGGGGTCCATGCCGGCCGAGGGGTCCAGCAGCGTGCCCACCCGGCCTTCGATGCACACACTGCCCGACACCGGCTTGTAGATGCCGGCCAGCACGCGCAGCAGCGTAGTCTTGCCCGAGCCGTTGTGGCCGACCAGCCCGATGCGGTCGCCGTCGCTGATCTCGAGGTTCAGCTTGTCGATGGCGCGCACAGCGACGATGTCCCGGGCGCCGGCCATGACGCGGCCGCCTGTCGCCTGCGCCAGCACGGTGTTCTTCAGCGAGCGGGCGTTGGCGCCGAAGATGGCGAATTCGACCGACAGGTCCTTGATCGAGATATGGGCCATCCGGGTTACACCCAATAGGCGATGCGGGCATAGGCCCGGCGGTAGAGATACGCGGTGCCGGCAAGGCCGATCGCGGCGAGGCCGAGCGCGAACAGCCAGCTGTGCGGGGCGATGTCGTGGCCGAGCAGCGGCGCGCGGGTGAGCTCGAGGATGTGGTAGAGCGGGTTCCACTCGATGAAGGCGGGGCGGCTCGACAGCGTCGCCGGCGACCAGAACACCGGGGTCACGAAGAAGATCACCTGCACGACGTTGGCGATCACCTGCGGGATGTCGCGGAAGCGGGTGCTGAGGATGCCTGCGGCGAGCCCCATCCAGGCGGCGTTGACGAGGAACAGCGCGAAGCCGGGGATGAACAGCAGGAACTGCCAGTCGGGCACGATGCGGAACCACACCAGCACGACCAGGTAGATCGCCATGTTGAAGCCCCAGATGATGACGTTACGCGCGAGCATGCGAAAGAAGTGCACGGAGACCGGCAGCGGCACGTTCTTGATGTAGGCCTCGTTGCCGATGAAAACGGCCGTGCCCTCGTTGATGCAGCTGGTCAAAAGTCCCCAGTTTATAAGGCCTACAGCGATATAAGGCAGCGTGCTGCTCATGTCCTGGTGGAACAGCGTCGAAAACACCAGCCCCATGGCCGCCACCATGATGCCCATGCTGAGGGTCAGCCAGAACGGGCCGAGCACCGAGCGGCGGAAGCGCTGGCGGATCTCGTGGAAGGCGAAGCGCGTCCAGATCGGGTATTTGCGGAAGCCCTCGACCAGGTCGGCGATGGCCTCGTCGGCGAGATGGTCGGCGGTGATCAGCTTCACCGGGACGGCGGCGGTTCCGGGGCGGACATCGCGGGCCAGGGTCTGCTCCGGCGCATGCACGTTCTCGGCCAAGTGGTTGTTCTCCGGTGTGCGCGGGCGGCGCCCGAGGCGGCCGCGGGGGCCGTAGGTTCTCCGCCAAGCCCTTGTTCGCGCTGGCGCCCGCGCCTTTACCACCCTCCCCGCCCCCCGTCCATGCCGGCAAAACGCCCCACCCGCCCAACGACACAAAGTCTTGTGGTCACCCGGCTTTGGCCTCACCCTGCTGGGTGATGCACGTGCCCGGGTGGTTGCGTAGGGTCCGGTCATAGCGGCTCTTTCAGTCAGGCCGACTATGAACTTGGCGGCACGACCGGGCGCGGTCGTGCCGCTTTCATATGTCGGCGTATGAGCAGAACCTGCCCCGGGCTCGCGCGTTGTCTCCGGACACGCAGCGAGGATCAGATGCCGCTTGACGAAATCGAACAGAAAGCCAGCGACTGGCTGGGCTCCGACGAGCTGGCGAGGCAGCTGTCCCAGATGGACATGGTCGAGGCCGAGAGCGCACTGCGGAGCGGGCTCGCCGCCCTCGACGGCGGGCTCGAAATCCTCGGCCTCGGGGAAAAGCCGCGCGGCGTGACGCGGGTGATCGAGCTGTCCTGGCGGCGCGGGCCGGGCGGTGCCGAGCACAAGACCTCGATCCTGCTGCCCACCACAGCGGCCTAGCGGCGCGACTCCTCACCGTTCGTCAAGTCCTTGCTCCGCCTGGCGGACAGGCGAGAAATCTAGTGGGCCAACGCCCCCGGCTCAGGTTAAGGATGGGGCCATGGACAGGGCGGCAGCCGAACGAGAAGCGATCCGACTGTGGCGCAATTTGCCGGTGCAGGACCGCCTGACGCAGCGTCAGGCGCAGGCCTTTGCCGCCATGATCGCGCCGACGCTCGAATTCGAAGCGCCCGAGAAGCGCGCCCGCATCATCGCCGACTGGCTCGAGCACGACCTCGCCAAGAGCGACATCGTGGTGGTCGACACCGGCGAGGACGACTCCGGCCACCAGCGCCTGCAGGCGCCGCCCTGGCCGACCCGCGAGGGCGCCTCGGCGCTGGCCTTCGCCATCTCGCTGCTGGTGATGATCGCCCGGCGCCCCGACATTTTGTCCAACGCCATGTTGTGGGCCGAGGACGGCGCGGTATATTTTGCCGACGCCTGGAACAGGGGCGCGCTCGCGGCCTTGTTCCTGCCCTTCGCCGGCACGCTGCAGCTCTTCCCGCGCGGGGTCTATGGATTGGCCACGCTGCTGCCGGTGCAGTTCGTGCCGCTGTTCGGCGTGTGGGCGGCGCTGCTGGTGCGGGCGGCGATCCCCGCCTTCCTGTTTTCCTCGCGTTTTCCCTGGATCGACTGGCGGGCCAAGGTGGCGGTCGCCGCGTATTTCCTGCTGATGCCGAACCTCGCCGAGGTGCACGTCAACCCCGCCAACACGCACTGGTATCTCGGCCTCTACCTGCTGGCTGTGGTGCTGGCCGACGCGCCGCGCACCCGGCGCTGGCAGATCCACGACTGGGCAGTGCTGCTGGTCGCGGGCCTTTCCGGGCCGATGATCCTGTTCGTGCTGCCGGCCCTGCTGTGGCGCAGCCTGGCGCAGCGCCACACGACGGCCGCCCGCAGGGCCTATCTCGGCGTTGCCGCCGCCCTCGCGGCGCTGCAACTGGTGCTCATCGTCGTCACGGCGCTCGGACGCGAGACCCATCCAACTTACGATACCGGCTTCTTCGCCATTCCGGTGACGCTGGTGTCGCACGTCATTCTCGGCTTCATCACGCCCAACCGCTGGATCGGTGCGCTGTCGGTGCTGGTGATCGCAGTGCCGGCGCTGGTCCTCGGCCTTGCCGTGATGATCGCGGTGCTGGTGCGTGGCGATTGGCGGGCGCGCGGTGTCACGGTGATCCCCGTGCTGGTGGTGGCGGCGGCCATCTACACGCCGATGTTCCGGCTCAGCGAAACGCAATGGGCGCCGCTGTTCGGCGTCGCGGGCGACGGCTATTTCGTGGTCACCGGCATCGCCTGGGCGGTGACGCTGGTCTATTTCTCGACCATCTACCTGCCGCGCCTGTCCAACGAAGCGCTGGCGGCGCTGGTGCTGGTCGCGGGTCTGCTGATCCTCTTCGACTTTCCGCTGCCGCCCGTCGCCGGCCCGCCCTTCGCGCCGGAGGCCGCGCGCATCGCCGCGGCGCCCGCGGGCGAGCCGCTGATCGTTCCCATTTCGCCGCCCGGCTGGGAGATGGAGCTCGACAAGTGAGGCTGCTCGTCCTGGGTAAGTCCGGCCAGGTCGGCTGGGAACTGCAGCGCGCCCTGTTGCCGCTCGGCGACGTCGTCGCCCTCGGCCACACCGAGGCGGATTTCGAGGATGCTGCGCAGTTGCGGCGCGCCGTGCAAGACGCGGCGCCCGACATCATCGTCAATGCCTCCGCCTACACCGCGGTCGACAAGGCCGAAAGCGAGCCGGACCGTGCCGACCGCATCAACCACCGGGCCGTCGGCGAACTGGCCGAGCTCGCCGCGGCGCGGGACGCCTGGCTGATCCACTACTCCACCGACTATGTCTTCGACGGGCGCAAACCCCTGCCCTATGTCGAGACCGACGCCGTCGGCCCGGCCGGCGTCTATGGCCGCAGCAAGCTCGACGGCGAGCGTGCGGTCGCGGCCTCGGGCGCCCGGGCGCTAGTGCTGCGCACGAGCTGGGTGCATGCCGGCCGCGGCCACAATTTCATCCGCACCATGCTGCGCCTCGCGCGCGAGCGCGACAGCCTGCGGGTGGTCGACGACCAGATCGGCGCGCCGACCTCGGCCGCGCTCATCGCCGACGTCACCGCCCACGCCATTGCGGCCGTTGCACGAGGCGAGCCGCCGGCGCCGGGCCTCTATCATCTGGCGGCGGCGGGTGAAACGAGCTGGCATGGCCTCGCCTGCTTCGTCGTCGACGAGGCGCTGCGCCGCGGCGCGACATTGACGACGGCGCCGGAGCGGATCGTCGCGATCCCGACCAGCCAATACCCCACGCCCGCCAGGCGGCCGGCAAATTCGCGACTCGACACCAGCAAGCTGCGCACGGCGCTCGGCATCAGCCTGCCGGATTGGCGCGTGCCGGCGGCGCGGTCGGTGCAAGAATTGCTGGCGGATCGCCTCTAGCCGAGGCCCGGCTCCGCGTCAGCCGCAGCTGTTGGCGAAGGTGACGACCGGCCAGCGGTTCTGCCGGATGGTCAGCTTGCGCAGCCAGCCGGTATTGGCACCGAGCGTGACCCGGCACCACGGGCCATCGGACGCCGTCACGCAGCGCTGCACCGCAACGCAGGTGCCGAGCTTGACTGTCCCGACCGTGTCCGCGTCGTTGCGCGGCTCGCTATGCGCATTGAGATTGACGAGCAGCTTGACCTGGCTCTGCGGCCCTTCGGCCGGCACCGACATCGCTTCGTTCTTGGCGGCGCATTTCTGCGTATAGCCCAGATAGTAGCAGTGCGACGCGTTGACCGCCGCGAGCAGCAGCCCGGCCGTGCCATCGCCACCGAGCCGCTCGAGGATGACCGGCAGGCCGTCGCCGGCGGTGCCGGTGATGCGCTTCTGGTTGCCGCCGAGCTTCACCACCGCAGCCGCCTGCTCGTCGTACAGCACGAGCTGGCTGCCCTCGATGGCCCAGCTATGGGCCGCCGCCAGCGGCGCCTTGCAGCCGTCGGCCACGACGCCGAGCTTACCGTCGGTGCCCAGATTGGACAAATCGAGCTGACAGGGCGTCGCACCCGCCGCCATGCCCTTGTCGTAGACCTGCCACTTGCCCGAGAACGCCGTTACAAAATCGGCCTGCGACTGCGCCAGCGCTGGCGATGAGACCAGCGCGGCGACAAGAACCGCGCTCCACCGACTGAGTTCTTTGAGCACGATCGCCGTCCTAGCTAGTTGTAGACCGCGAGAAGCGAGCCGTTTCCGACGATCGAGATCCCTACGCTGCTGGTAGTATTCACGACAATGGGTCCAGATCGCAGGTTGCTCCCGATCTGGGTAAGATTAGCACCGCCCGATCCGACTGAATTGACAGTCATCGATGCGATGTTGCTGGAACCGGTCTGCACGATGCTTCCAGTCGAGGCGCTCGCCAACGTCAGCGTTGCGCTGTTGTTCAGCCCGGCTTGGCTAATGTCGCCATAGCCATCGTCGACGTTCAGCGTCGCTACGTTTCCACCGCCGAGCTGCTGCAAGTCTGCATGACCTAAGCCGTTGATCGTTACCGTTGCGGTATTTGGGTTGTGCGAAGAAAGATTGAATGCATGCAGAACCAGGCCCGATAGCCCATGCCCAGTGTTGTCCTGAACAAGCGTCAACTGCCCGCATTGTTCGGGAGCCAACAGGCTCGAGCAGTCACTCTTTATGGTGATGTCTGCACTGTTGCCGGTTCCCGATTGCCTTGCGGGGAACCAAGCCGACCCGATCGACGAATAATTCGCCAGCGTCTGATCGGACAGGAAGTTGTTGCCGTCGGTGGTGCCCGGGGGCGAGTCCTGCACGAGGTACAGGGTATTGCCGTTGCCGGCGAGCGCCGGCGCCGCGAGCGCCAGCAGCATGGCTGGAGCGAGCAATGCGGGGATCAGTTTGGTCTGCAAATCAATCCCCTTTGGTGCGGGACAGTTAATTGCGCTGAACAATGCTCAGCATGTTGCCGTTGCCGTTCTGCGAAAACGAGGCGTAGTTCCCCGTGCCCATCTGCAGAATAGCCGCCTGATTGTTATTGCCGATCATCGAAGCGGTCAATGTATTGAAGCTGCCAGTTTGAGACATGGCAAACAGGTTTTGGTTGCCCGAGACCTGCAGCGAAATCATGTTATCGTGCCCGGACTGGGTGATCTTGCCCGGAACCAGCCCCGTCGCCAGGCTCAGCGACCCGCCGAAGCTGCTTCCGATCAAGCCATTCTGGTCGCCGGTGATCTTGCCCTTGACCGTGTTACTCCCGCCCTGACCGTTGAAGTCTTGCTCGATGCTCAGCGAATTGTCGTTGCCGACAAAGTCGATCGCAGCGAAATTCAGCGCATCGTTGTTGCTGACGATATAGAGCGGATTGTTGCTGGCCAGCGCAGCGCTCGACATCAGCGCGGCCGCGGCAATCACCGAAATCCCCAGAAGCGACTTCATTTTGGATACTCCCTGCTATGGGACGTATCCTGAAGTCGTCACTTGAAGGACTTGCTCGAGAATTGCCTAAAATTTGAAGCAAATTCGAGCGGCCGTTCTCCTCCTCATCCAGGTCCTAGTTCAGCACTTCGCCATTGTTGCCCTGGGACGGCGGCAGGTTCGCATCCGGCGCGCCGGTGGTCGGGGGGGCGGCCGGCGGCGTCTTGGGCCGCGCCAGCGGCGTGGTCTTCACCACGGCGGCGGCGTTCCGGGTCGCCGGCAGCGCCGGCGGCACGGCCGCGTCGGCAACGTCCTTGCCGTATTTCTCGCCGACATAATTGGCGACCAGGGTAGCGCCGGCGTCCTTGTCCTTGAACGACCAGATGTGCAGACGGCTGCCTTCCATGATCAGCGCCATCACGGCCTTGTCGATGGCGGCCTGCACCGCAATCTGCTTGGGCTCGTTGTGGGTGATGCCGGCCTCGGCCTGCAGCAGCTTGTCCATCTGCACGTAGCGGAAGACGTTGCCGTCGAGCGCCACCGAGGCGATCACCTTGTTGACGGTGATGGTCGCCAGCACTTCACTGGTCTTGGCCGAGACGGCGCGCAGCGTCACCGTGATGGTGTCCTGCGTCCATTTGGTGTTGCCGCCGATGCCGAGGAAGTTGGCGCCAGCGCCGCCGGTCAGCGTGTTGGTGTCGTAGCCGACGATGCCGCCTTCGAGCACGATGCTGGCATAGTCGAGCGGCGGCAGCACCGCCGGATCGATCGTTTCCTCGCCGCGATAGACCTTGCGCATCTCGGTGACGATCTGCCGTTCCTTCAGCAGATCGTTGAGCGCGGCGCGGTCGAACACGGTGAACCAGTAGCCGTGGCCGGCGTCCTGCAGCGCCTTGATCAGCATCGACGAGCCGCCCTGCGTCACGGCGCGCGACAGCGACTGGAAGTTGTCCTGTTCCTTGTACTGCCCCGTGAGGTCGGGGAAATCGTAGACCGCCACCTGCACGCGCTTGGCCGGCGGCGGCAGCGATTGCAGCTCGCTGTTGAGGTCTGTCTGCGGCGTCATCACCGGCGAGTAGGTGTTGGCGGCGAGCGAGGCGGCCTCGCCGGCCGGCAGGGTGGTGGCGCAGCCGCTCAGCGCAAGGGCGAGCAGCGATCCAGTGACGGCGGTGGCCAGCACGCGAACGCCGGGGAGTGAAGTCAGGGTCATCGGCGCGCTCAGGGTGAGGTGACGAGTTGCGGGACCGAGATCAGCGTGACCTGGCCCGTGGTGGTATCGGTGATGGTCAGGTCGATCGAGTGAGTGACGTCACTGCGATCGAACACCACGATGGTGCTGCCGAAGGTGATGGTGCCGTGGTTCTGCGGGTTGCTGCCGAAGATCGCGTCGGTCACCTGGCTGGCCAGCGACGACAGCAGCCGCCCCTCGAGCTGCGAGATGAACAGGTCGACATTGCTCTGCGACGTGCTGGATCCGGTGCCGCCGGTGCCGCTGCTGGTGTCGGTCTTGGGAGCATCCGAAGCCGTCGCGGTGCGCTGCGCGCTGGCGATCGCGAGCAGATGCGAGGAATTCAGCGGGTTGCCGCCGAAGGTCGGGTTGATCGGTGTGTAGACCAGGTCCGACCCCATCGCCGGAGACGCCAGCAGCGTTCCCACGAAAAGCACGATCAAAGCTCGATTCAAAACATCCCCCTGACGACGGCGCCCTGGCCACCACGGTCCGGTGCATCCATGCCCCGACCACAACACAACTCAAGAACAGCCGCCGCCTGCTCCCCGATCGACTGGCCCGCTCCTGCCGGTGGCCAGCCTCAATTGTTCTTTCCCGGACTCAATATTCCGACGGCCACGTTAGTTGGGAAGCGTGCCGCCATGCAAGCGCCGCATCAAGCATTCGTCCGCCTGCCGCGCTCGGCGACACTTTATGTTCAAGATATGTAGCAGCTACGTCACACCCTTAATTCTTCCGACTCCTGATAAATCCAGCGTTCGACCGGTTGCATTCGGCAGGGCCTGAATTGTCACTGATGACAACGATGCTCATTTTGCGAATCTACTTGACGATGATTTACTATTAATAAAGCATTCACCTTGCCGGTTAGCAGTCTGTTGATACTGTGGCGGTGTTCGACGGCTCCGGGCCTGTCCCGCCGCTGTCGTGCGAATCGACGCAAGGCCGGCAAACGGCTGCGCAGAGAACAGGAAGGGTCAGCCTGGTCCGCTCGCCGATTGCGGGACGACGGCAGGCATAGTGGAGGGACGAGCGGCAGTTTGCGCCGCACTGCCGAAGCGGTCGGCAGAATCTCAGTCAACAGTCAAGGCACCCAGCAACGCAGGTTTCGCTCTTGAGCGGGCATGCGCCCCTAAAGTCGCGGCCAAGGGCCGCTCGAGGAATACATGAGAACACGTCACGTAGTTGCAACGACCGTCGCGCTCAGCGGACTTCTAGCCGCAGGCACCGCCTTGGGCGGCGACAATAACTTTGCGGATGTGCAGCAGGACGGGGGTTCGAATAGTGCTAGCGTCGATCAGGACGTCGGCGTGCGGCACCAGACCTACCTGAAGCAGAACATCGGCCCGAACAGTGCCACGGTTACGCAGATATCGAATTCCAACTCCCCGTATTTCACGCCCCAAGGCAACCGATTTGGCCGTGCTGGTGACTATGCGCTCCAGCAAGGGTCTTCGAACACGCTGGTGCTGACGCAAAGCTTCGTCGGAAACAATGGCAACGAGGTTGGCACGTCGGGCCAGGGATTCGAGCAGACCGGCAACAACAATGACGCGACCATACTTCAATATGGGTCGCGCAACCTCGCGCTCGAGGTACTCCAGTCGGATGGAAACAAGCTCTCAGTGACACAGGGGCGAGCTGGCAGCGGCTATCTGAGTAACTATGCCTATAACCGTATAAACAGCATCAAGCAAACGAACACCGGCGGCGCCCAGAACCAAGCGACGATCATTCAGCAGGGCGTTGCTGATGCTGGCGTGATGAACAAAATCGGTTCCCTCGTTCAGTCGGGGTCCGGCAACGACGTGCAGTTGACTCAGACCGGCAAGCGCAATGCCCTGGGAACGGTCTCGCAGCAGACCACGGGTAACCATATCAGCCTGTCGATCACCGGCAACTACAATGGCAGCGACGGTGTGGACGCGCTGAACGAGCAGGTCATCGGCTCGTTTGCGACGCTGTCGCGCGGCTTCACCGCCGCATCTGCCGTCACGCAAGGCTCCGTTATCCAGAACGGCAGCAACAACCAACTGGATTACGTCATAACCGGCAACAACAATCTGTTCGGGTTCTCGCAGACCTCCTCGAACAATATTGTCGGCGGCAGCATCGGCAGCTCCCGCAACCAGTTGACTATCTCACAGACCGCTACTGGCGGAACCGGGCACAGCGAAGCAACCGTCAATATCTCTGGCGGCGACTACAATGATATCGCTGTGGGGCAGTCAATCGGAGGTGGCACAAAGCTCGCAGTCGCCACGATTGACGTCGATGGCTCGAACAACAGCCTCAACGTCGTCCAAGGACAGATCGGCAATGGCCGAAATTCTCTGATCGACGTGTCTATCGATGGTGACTTCAACAACTCGGTCAAGTTGTTCACCACCGGCAACGCCGCCTACCAGGCGCTTGGAAACTCTTCGCACCGGCTCGCCGGATCGGGGCAAATCCAGCAGGGTGGATCCGGCAACCAACTCACCTACGACCTGACCGGAAGCTACAATCAGTTCGCGTTCTATCAAACGAGCACGAACAATACGATTGTTGGATCGACTGTCGGCAACAATAGCCAGACGGTCGTCAACCAGACCGGTCCAAACAATACTGCCAATTTCTCGCAATTTGGTGGCGGAAACGTCATGGGTGTTATGCAGTAATCGAGGAACTCCACTTCAGGCAATCAACAGTTTACTAGGGAGAAATAGAAATGAACCTCAGAATTGCTCTTCTCGGCGCCACCGCGCTGACCGTGCTCACCGCGTCAGGCGCTCTCGCCGGCAGCAATAACGAAAGCTACATCACCCAGAGCGGTGGTTCGAATTCCGCGTCGGTGACGCAGAGTGCGGGCAACAACAACGACGCCGGCCGCACCGGCGACTATATGAGCCAGAACGGCAGCAACAACGTCCTGAAGATCGTGCAGGACGGCGATAGCGGCTCGATTGGTGTTATTAACCGGACCGATCCGTACAACACCCCTGGTCATTCCCCGCAATACACAATTACTTTTCAAGGCGTGGACCAGAACAGTTCCGGTTCGGGAAGCAATAGCGCCGATCTGACCCAGCACGGCATGAGCAACACCATTGGCGATCTGCAGCAGACGGCTCTGTCGACTGCCGGCGGTAACCAGGCAACTACCGTGCAGTCTGGGTCGGGCAACTACATCACTCATCTGTGGCAGGAGCAGGTTGCCGGCGCCGCCGCGACCAACGTGGCCAACATCACCGAGTCGGGTACCGGCAACGTGATCGATCGCGTTGATCAGAAGGCGCAGGGCACTGGATCGGCTAACCAGATCATCGCCAACATCTCCGGCACCAACAACGGTAAGGACGACCTCACCGGTGTCGGTGGATTCTACGCATCCCGTGGCTTCGCGGCAGGTGCTACGCCGAGCGCCCTCATCCAGAACAACTATGGCGGCACGCTCTACGGTGCCGCATACGCCGGCAACATCTCCGACAACTACATCAACCTTCAGGTGTCCGGTGCCGACAACAAATTCGGCCTGACCCAGAAGGGATACTCGAATTCGGCCGGCACTCTCACGATCACCGGCAGCAACAATATGTTCGGTAGCTATCAGGAAGGATATTCGAACGTCATTTCTGCTGGCGCTATCGCTGGCAGCGGTAACGACATCGGCATCTGGCAGAGCGGCGGCGCCAACACGGCTCACGTCTCTGTCCTGGCCTTCGGCAATGACTACAACCAGCTGAGCATCGGCCAGAGCGGCTATAACAACGACGCTTCTGTCGACATTACCGGCTCTAACAATGGTGCAGGCAGCTTTGGCAGCAATGTCGCCGGAGCCTTGGTTCTGACTAATACGCATCTGTCAAACGGATCGCTGTGGCAGGATAACTCCTCCTCGAGTTCGTCGCTTGGCAACCACGCCTCGTACACCGTTTTTGGCGACAGCAACGACTTTGCGCTCGCCCAGATCGGTGATCAGAATCATATCACCGGCACCGTCGGTTCGTCGGGTTCTCCGTCCGGCAACAACGCCGCAGCCGTACTGCAGGTTGGCAATGGAAATACTGCCAATTTCAACCAGGCCGGCGCTGGCGGAAACGCTGTCGCAATTAGCCAGTAATCCAAGTCGAGAGGCCGCCGCGGCGGCCTCTCGATATCTATCGTTAGCGCAGCCGCTTTTCTTGACGTCCTTCTAAAGGCCTCCCGATGACAGCACGCATTTTCTTCGCCGCGGCCGTCGCGCTAGTGCCAACGGCCGCTCTGGCCGACAATAATCTGGGCAATATTGTCCAGGACGGAGGGACCAACAAAGCCACGATCGAACAGACCGGAGTTGGAAACAGCGCCGGCAACGCCAGTAATGACATCGAGCAACGTGGCGATGACAATTTTCTTCGCCTGATACAGTCTGGCGACGACAACAAGGTCGGCATTTCGGGCCAAGGGCTGTTGCAGCGGGGCATCCGGTCCGACGATCGGGCCGACTCCAACCACACCGAAATCATCCAGAACTCCAACGGCAACAGCATCGGCGAGTTGGTGCAGACCACCGAGGGCGCGCATGCGACCACCGGCAACACGGCGACGGTGACGCAGGACCTGCATGGGCTCAACACCATCGTGTCGCTCGAGCAGGTGCAGGGCGCGCATGCCGGCTCAAACATCGCCACGGTGACGCAGACCGGGACCGGCAACTGGCTCGAACTGCTGTCGCAGGTCGCGACGCTCAACGAAGGCAACAACACCATCGTGTTCGAGGCCAAGGGCGACCACAACGGCGTCCGGACCGACGGCACGGGCCGCGGCGATCTCGGAACGCTGGCGCGCGACAGCGGCGCGGCATCGGCGACCCTGATGCAGGGGCTCGATTCGTCCGGTGGCGCCGGCAATTTCATCCAGCTCTCGCTGGTCGGCAATTACAACCAGTACGGCATGACGCAGCTCGGCAGCGACAACAGCGCCGGCGTCACCATCTCGGGACTGAGCAATTCGTTCGGCAGCTACCAGCTCGGCCGGCATAACCAGATCACCACCGGCGGCATCGCCGCGGACGCGAACGACATCGGTCTGCGCCAGGTAGGCGAAAGCAACATCGCCTCGGTTGTGCTCAACAATCACAGCACGCACAACGAAATCGCGGTCGGCCAGGACGGCGACAGCAACCATACTCGCATCGAGCTGCTGGGCACCGGCAACATGTTCGGCGTCAGCCAGACCGGCTGGAACCATCAGGCGACGATCAACGCCACCGGCGCCAACAATCTGATCTACGCGATCCAGGCGAACGACGTCGTCACCGCCAATCTGGGCAATGTGCTGACCGTCTCCATTCTGGGCGACGGCAATAATGGGCTCAGCGGCGGGGCGCTCCGCAGCTTCACCGGCGACGCGCTGCAGTTCGCGTCCCTCGCGCCCAGCCTCGCCTCCAGCCTCGTTCTCGCGCCGGACCTGTTCGGGGTCATCGGGTCGCGGCCATCGAACTTCATGCTGATCCCCGGCGCGTTGATCCAGGTGGGAGCCAGCAACAGCATCGATATCGACGTCGGCGGCATCACCACCTCGAACAACAATCTCTTCGCGGTGCTGCAAAGGGGCGATCGCAACAGCACCAGCTTCACCATCAATGGCAATTTCAACCAGGCGATTGCTCTGCAGGTAGGCGACGATAACGTCGCGGCGGCCTATATCGAGGGCAACTCCAATCTCGTGGCGATCAGCCAGTAGCGCCGGCGGCCAGGCGGGCTGCTAGCCCGCCGGCAGTTCGCGCTGATTTCGCGCCTCTGCCGCAACCATCCCGGCAGAGCGACATTTTCCACCGCATATGGAGCATCGGCAGGCGGAGGTGATCCGCGCGTGCCGGCCCGGCTGCCGCGTCGCCCGCGGTCCGGGCCCGTGTCCCCGTTGCTCCGCAGAGCGGGCCGAGCCTCCGCTCTCTCCCGTCATCGCCCTCGCCGCCCGCCGGCGCGACGGGCCAGTCGAAAGGATTGTCCATGCTGTCCGCCAAACCCCTGCTCGTCGGCCTTGCCGCCGCCACCGCCCTGTCGTTGTCACCGCTGAGCTTCGGCCCGCTGCCGATCCCCGTCGGCGTCGGCGTGGCGCAGGCAGCGGCGACGGTGAAGATCGACATCTTCTTTTCGCCGCTCGCCAAGTATGGCGTGTGGGTCAAGCATCCGAAATACCGCTACGTCTTCTGCCCCAGGGTCGACGCCGGATGGCGCCCGTACAGCCACGGCCACTGGATCTACATGAAGAATTACGGCTGGTATTTCGCATCGGACGAGCCGTTCGCCTGGGCCGTCTACCACTACGGCCGCTGGTTCCACCAGGCGCGGCTCGGCTGGTGCTGGGTGCCGGGCAATGCCTGGGCAGGCGCCTGGGTCGCCTGGCGCAAGAGCGACAGCTATCTCGGCTGGGCGCCGCTGCCGCCGACGCGCGACGGCTTCTCGGTCAATGTCGACATCTCGACCGGCGAGCCGCCCAAGGACGACTGGGTGTTCGTGCCGACCAAGCAGTTCCTGCAGCCGAAGCTGTCGAGCGTGGTGGTGTTCGGTGACCGGGAGCCCGACGTGTTTCAGCAGACCAATTTCGTCGGCCCGGTGGTGGTGCAGAACAACATCGTGGTCAACAATGTCATCAATATCAACTTCATCCAGCAGCAGACCAATCAGAAGGTGACGGTGGTCGAGCCCAAGCCGGTGGATGATCCGTCGCAGGCGGCGGCCGACGCCAGCGGCAACGCCGTGGCGGTGTTCGCACCGCAGATCGCCGAACCGGACCAGAACGCGGCGCCGCAGCAGGCCGTCGACGAAGACCAGGCGGCGCAGGAGCTCGGCCAGCCCTCCTCGGCCGCGTCCAGCGAGGAGCCGTCGTCCGCGGCGTCGAGCGCCCCGGCCTCGTCCGGCGAGGCGTCGTCCTCGGCGGCCTCGAGCGCGCCGGAATCCAGCGCTGCCTCGTCCTCGATGCCGGCCAGCGAGGCGAGTTCCAGCGCGCCCGCATCATCGTCGGCCAGCGAGATGAGCTCCAGCGCCCCGGCCAGCAGTTCGGCGGCGTCCAGCGCAGCCAGCTCCGCCGCGTCGAGCAGCGAACCGAGCTCGGCCGCCTCCAGCGCACCGGCGTCCAGCGCGTCCTCGTCGCTGCCTCCCAGCGAGGCCTCGAGCGCGCCGGCTTCCTCGGCAGAGCCCTCGAAGCCGCCGGCCTCGAGCAAGCCGGCAGCGTCCTCGCCGGTGAGCGCGGAACCGTCGTCCGTGGCGGCGCCGCCGCCCACCTCCGAGCAGCCCCCGGCCAGCTCGAAGCCGAAAGCCGCGCCGTCCAGCGAAGAGGCCGCCCCGTCCTCGGCTCCGGAAAAGCCGGCGAGCTCGCTCGAATGCCCGAAGGGCTTCGAGATCGTCGACGGCAAGTGCGTGCCGATCGACTCGTCGGCCAAGAAGGGGGGCGAAGAAAGCGCCCCGGCGGAGACCGAGCCGTCGTCGGCGGCGCAATAACAATCGGTTGATCGATCCGAAAATGGGCGGTTCCGGCCGCCCATTTTGCGTTGAAAGCGCCCGGTCCGGCAGGTCCGTGCCGAAACACCACATGCGCGGCCGTCATTTCTCTGTCACAAATCGACCACGGGCGCCGGCTACGCCCGCTTTTGTCGACCCGCGGAGCCTGAATGGGCGCCTACATCGTCCGCCGCCTGCTGCTGATGATCCCCACCCTGTTCGGGATCATGGCCATTTCGTTCGCCATCACGCAGTTCGCGCCCGGCGGCCCGGTGGAAGAGCTCATCGCCCGGATGACGGGCAACAGCGTCGCCGCCACCGCCCGCATCACCGACAATCGCAACGAAACCGGACTGCCCGGCGGCAGCCCCAAGAGCGTCGTTACCTCTACTGCCGGAGGGCCCGGGGGCGAGCAGGTCTCCACGTCCGGCTATCGCGGCTCGCGCGGGCTCAGCGAAAAGTACATCGCCCAGATCCGCGCCAAATTCGGCTTCGACCGGCCGCCGCTCGAACGTTTCGGCAAGATGCTGTGGGACTATCTGCGCTTCGATTTCGGCCGCAGCTTCTTCCGCGACATCTCGGTCATCGACCTGATCAAGGAAAAGCTGCCGGTGTCGATCACGCTGGGGCTGTGGATGACGCTGTTGAGCTACGGCATCTCCATCCCGCTCGGCATCGCCAAGGCGGTGCGCGACGGTTCGCGCTTCGATTTGTGGACGAGCTCGATCGTCCTCGTCGGCTACGCCCTGCCCGGCTTTCTGATCGGCATCCTGCTGATCGTGCTGTTCGCCGGCGGCTCGTTCTGGAACATCTTTCCGATCAAAGGGCTGGTGTCGTCCAATTTCGACAGCCTGAGCTGGCCGCAGAAGATCCTCGACTATCTCTGGCACATCACGCTGCCGATCATCGCGATGGGCCTCGGGGCGTTCGCCACCGCCACCTTCCTCACCAAGAACTCGTTCCTCGACGAAATCCGCAAGCAATATGTGGTGACCGCCCGCGCCAAGGGGCTGAGCGAAGGCCGCATCCTCTACGGCCACGTGTTCCGCAACGCCATGCTGATCGTCATCGCTACCTTTCCGGCGGCGTTCGTCTCCGCCTTCTTCACCGGCTCGCTGCTGATCGAAACCACCTTCTCGCTGGATGGGCTGGGCCTGCTCGGGCTCAATTCGGTGATCAACCGCGACTACCCGGTGGTGTTTGCCACGCTCTACATCTTCTCGCTCGCCGGCCTGTTCATCGCGCTCATTTCCGACCTCACCTATGCCTGGGTCGATCCGCGCATCGATTTCGAGAGCCGCGCCGTATGATGGCGGCGGCGCTGAGCTTCACCCGGCCGGTCTGGGCCCCGGCCGATGCCGCGATGTCGGCCCCCGCTCCGGCCAAGCCGGCGCTGTCGCCGATCACACGGCGGCGGTTGCGCATCTTTCTCAGCAACAAGCGCGGAAGCTGGTCGCTGTGGCTGTTCCTGCTGCTCCTGGTGGTGTCGCTGTTCTCCGAGTTCATCGCCAACGACCGGCCGATCCTTGCCTCCTACAAGGGCGAGCTGCTGTTCCCCTTCGCCGTCGACTATCCCGAGAGCAAGTTCGGCGGCTTCCTCGCCACCACCAATTTCCGCGACCCGGTGAACCGCGAGGAGATCGAAGCCAATGGCTGGATGCTGTGGCCGCCGATCCACTATTCCTACGATACCGTCGACAACAGCCTGCCGGTGCCCACGCCGGCGCCGCCGAGCTGGACGATGAGCACGGCCGAACGCTGCTCGGGCTACGCCCAGGGTGTCGACGATCCCGACTGCAGCAGCGGCAACATGCATTGGCTGGGCACCGACGATGTCGGGCGCGACGTGGTGGCGCGCCTGCTCTACGGCTTCCGCATCTCGGTGCTGTTCGGCTTCGCGCTGGCGGGGCTCTCGTCCATCGTGGGCATCGCGGTCGGCGCCATTTCCGGCTATTTCGGCGGCTGGACCGACCTGCTGATCCAGCGCTTCATCGACATCTGGACCTCGGTTCCGTCGCTCTATGTGCTGCTGATCATCTCCAGCGTGATTGCGCCCAGCTTCTGGTCGCTGCTGATCATCCTGCTGCTGTTCTCCTGGGTGACGCTGGTGGGGCTGGTGCGCGCCGAATTCCTGCGCGTGCGCAATTTCGAATATGTCGAAGCGGCTCGGGCGCTGGGCGTCTCCAACTTCACCATCATGCGACGGCATCTGTTTCCCAACGCCATGGTGTCGACGCTCACCTTCCTGCCGTTCATCCTGTCGGGGTCGGTGACGACGCTGACGGCGCTCGATTTCCTCGGCTTCGGCCTGCCGCCGGGCTCGCCCTCACTGGGCGAGATGCTCAACCAGGCCAAGGACAATCTCGGCGCGCCGTGGCTGTCGCTTTCGGGCCTCATCACCATCTCGCTGATGCTGGCGCTGCTGATCTTCATCGGCGAAGCGGTGCGCGACGCGTTCGATCCGCGCAAGAGCCTCGCATGAGCGCGCTGCTCGAGATCGACGATCTCACCATCGACTTCCGGCTCGACGGGCGGCTGGTCCATGCCGTGCGCGGCATCTCGTTCACGATAGAGCCGGGGCAGACGCTGGCGCTGGTCGGCGAGTCCGGCTCGGGCAAATCGGTCACCGCCGCGTCGATCCTGCGGCTGCTGCCACCGTCGGCCGAGGTCGCGGGGCGCATCGCCTTCAAGGGCCAGGATTTGGCGCGCGCCTCCGACCGGCAGATGCGCGGCATCCGGGGCGACAAGATTTCGATGATCTTTCAGGAGCCGATGAGCTCGCTCAATCCGCTGCATACGATCGAGCGGCAGGTGAGCGAGGTCCTCAGCGTGCATCGCGGGCTGGGCCGCGCCGCGGCACGCGCCCGCACGCTGCAATTGCTGCGGGACGTCGGCCTTGCCGACGCCGAGCAGCGGCTCGACGCCTATCCGCACCAGCTTTCCGGCGGGCAGCGGCAGCGGGTGATGATCGCCATGGCGCTCGCCAACGAGCCGGACCTGCTGATCGCCGACGAGCCGACCACGGCGCTCGACGTCACGGTGCAGGCGCAGATTCTCGATCTGCTCAAATCGCTGCAGGCGCGGCTCGGCATGGCCATGCTGTTCATCACCCACGACCTCGGCATCGTGCGCGAGATGGCCAGCGACATCTGCGTGATGACCGAGGGGCAGATCGTCGAGCGTGGGCCGACCGCGCGGATCTTTGCGGCGCCGCAGCACGCCTATACGCGCAAGCTGCTCGAGGCCGAGCCCAGGGGATCGCCGCCGGCGCGCAATCCCGACGCGCCGATCGTGCTCGCGGCCGACGGGTTGCGCGTGTGGTTCCCCATCAAGCGCGGCCTGTTCCGCCGCACCGTCGGGCACATCAAGGCGGTGGATGGCGTCGACATCGCGCTGCGCGAAGGGCAGACGCTCGGCATCGTGGGCGAGTCCGGCTCGGGCAAGACCACGCTCGGGCGCGCCCTGCTCCGCCTCGTGTCGTCGGAGGGGCGGATCGTGTTCCTCGGCACCGACCTGCAGTCGCGCTCCTGGGCGCAGATGCGGGCGTTGCGGCGCGACCTGCAGATCGTCTTCCAGGACCCGTACGGGTCGCTGTCGCCACGGCTGACCATCGCCGCCATCGTCGCCGAAGGCCTCGCCGTGCACATGCCGGACCTCAGCGATCGCGAGCGGCAGGTTCGGGTCGAGCGCGCGCTCGCGGAGGTCGGTCTCGACCCGGCCCTCGCCGACCGCTACCCGCACGAGTTTTCGGGCGGCCAGCGCCAGCGCATCGCCATCGCCCGCGCGCTGGTGCTCGAGCCGAAACTGCTGGTGCTCGACGAGCCCACCTCGGCGCTCGACATGAGCGTGCAGGCGCAGGTGATCGACCTGCTGCGCGAGCTGCAGCGGCGGCACACGCTCACCTATCTGTTCATTTCGCACGATCTGCGCGTCATCCGGGCGCTGGCGAACGAGGTGCTGGTGATGAAGGAGGGCAGGATCGTCGAGCGCGGACCGGCCGACGCCATCTTCGAGGCGCCGCAGACCGACTACACGCGCACGCTGCTGGCCGCGGCGTTGCATACGCAGCGGCCGGGCGTGCTAGACTTTACCGAGACTCTGGAGGCCCCGCCATGAAAGCTGTGCTGCTCGCCGCCGCCCTGTCGCTGGCCGCGTTCCCCGCTATCGCCGACCCGGCGCAGAACGGGCCGTGGCTCACCGCGCTGTCGCTCAGCGGCGACGCCAAACCGCTGGCCGAGCACTGGGACTACGTGAACCCCAACGCGCCAAAGGGTGGATTGGTGCGGCTGAGCGCGCTGGGCGGCTTCGACACCTTCAACCCGATCCTGCCGGAAGGGGAGTCCGCCTACGGCCTCGGCCTCGTCTACGAAACGCTGATGACGGGGTCGATGAGCGACTCCAATTCGTCCTATCCGCTGATCGCCGACGCCTTCGCCTTCCCGCCCGACATCTCGTCGGCGACCTTCCGTATCAACCCCAAGGCGAAGTGGCAGGACGGCACGCCGGTGACCCCCGCCGACGTCAAATGGTCGTTCGAGCAGGAGGTCAAGCTCAACCCGAATTTGCAGCAATACTGGCAGGACGTGAGCAAGGTCGACGTCACCGCGCCGGACCAAGTCACCTTCTTCTTTTCGACCAAGAACAACCGCGAGCTGCCGATCATCCTTGGCCAGGTCATGGTGCTGCCGCAGCATTGGTGGGAAGGCAAGGACGCCAACGGCAAGCAGCGCGACATCGGCGCCTCGACGCTGGAGCCGCCGATGGGCTCGGGGCCCTACAAGATGGCCTCGTTCAGCGCCGGCTCGTCGATCACCTATCAGCGCGATCCGGGCTATTGGGGCGCCAGCGAGCCGACGCAGGTCGGAATGAACAATTTCGACACCATCCGCTACGAGTATTTCCGCGACCCCGACGTCGCCTTCGAGGGCTTCAAGGGCGACCAGTTCGACTGGTGGAGCGAGAACCGCGCCAAGCGCTGGGCCACCGCCTACGATTTTCCCGCCGTGCAGCAGGGCAAGGTGGTCAAGGAGCTCTATCCGCAGACCTATGCCGATGCCGGTGTGATGGTGGGCTTCATCCCCAATCTCAGGCTCGACAAGTTCAAGGATGTGCGGGTGCGCAAGGCGCTCAACTACGCCTTCGACTTCGAGAGCCTCAACAAAACGCTGTTCTACGGGCAGTACCAGCGCATCGATTCGTATTTCTACGGCACGCCCCTGGCCTCCTCCGGACTGCCGCAGGGGGCCGAGCTCGCCGATCTCGAAGCGGTCAAGGACAAGGTACCGCCCGAGGTATTCACCGCGCCCTACACCAACCCTGTCGCCGGCGATCCGCAGAAGCTGCGCGCCAATCTGCGGCAGGCGCTCGACCTGCTCACCCAGGCCGGCTACCACCTCGACGGCAATCGGCTGGTCGATGCCAAGGGCACCCAGCTCAGCTTCGAGATCCTGCTCAACGGCCCGACCATCGAGCCGGTGGCCACTGCCTGGCAGACCAACCTCACCTCGATCGGCATCGCCACGACCATCCGCTTGGTGGATTCCGCCGAATACATCAACCGCATGCGCAGCCGCGACTTCGAGGTCACCTACAATGGCTGGACGCAGAGCCTCAGCCCCGGCAACGAGCAGAATTTCTTCTTCGGCTCGAAGGCGGCGACCGATCCGGGATCGTCCAACTATGCCGGCATCGCCGATCCCGGCATCGACGCGCTGATCAACGACGTGGTGTTCGCCAAGGACCGCGACGCGCTGCTGGCCGCGACGCATGCGCTCGACCGGGTGCTGCTCGCCAACGCCTACATCGTGCCCTCCTACACCAACCGCGACGACCGCATCGCCCATTGGGACCGCTTCGGCCACCCGGACAATCTGCCGAAATACTCGATCGGCTTCCCCGATATCTGGTGGTACGACGAGGCCCGGGCGGAAAAGACGGGCAAGGCGCGATAGCCTCAGTTGTGAAGGCGGGGCGCCGCCCGTAAAAGGCGGGACATGCTCCTCCTGCGCCTTGCGCTCCTGCTGCTCGCTGCCGTCACCGCCTTTGCGGTGACGGCGCTGATCCGCGCCAATGCGCGCCGTCTCGGCACCATCCAGGCGCCGAACGAGCGGTCGTCGCACACGGTGCCGACCCCCAGCGGCGGCGGCGTCGGCATCGTGGCCGGCGGCACACTCGCCACCCTGGTGCTGGTGCTGCCGGATCGCTGGCCGCTGGGGCTTGGCGTCGCCTGCGCCCTCGCCGTTGCCGCCATCGGCTTTCTCGACGACCGCACGCCGCTGCCGGCGCGTCTCCGCCTCACCGCGCAACTGCTGCTCGTCGCGCTCACCCTGGTGCTGGCGGTGCCGCTCGATGGCCTCGCCCGCGCGACGGGACTGCCGCTCCCGGCGCTGCTCGTCGGCGCGATGGCGCTGGTGGTCGCCGTGTACTGGATCAATCTCTTCAACTTCATGGACGGCATCGACGGCATCGCTGGGTCCGAGGCGATCTTCATGAGTTGCGCCGCGGCGCTGCTGATGCTGCTCGCCGATCCGGACGCGGCGGTCGCTGCTCCGTTCTGGATGCTGCTGGCCGTCGCCGCCGCCACCGCCGGCTTCCTCGTCCTCAACTGGCCGCCGGCGAAGATCTTCATGGGCGACGCCGGCAGCACCTGGCTCGGCTTCATGCTGGTGCTTTGCGGGCTCGTCAGCATCGCCGAAGGCACGCTGTCGCTGGCGCAATGGTCGATCCTTGCCGCCGCCTTCGTCACCGATGCGACGGTCACGCTGTTCCGCCGGCTGCTGCGGCGCGAGCGGGTGTTCGAGGCGCATCGGCGTCACGCCTATCAGGCGCTGTCGCGGCGCTGGCAATCGCATCGCCGCGTCACCCTGGCCTTCATCGGCGTCAATGTCGTCTGGCTGCTGCCCCTCGCCTGGCTCAGCGCGCAGCCCGGCTGGATGTGGCCGGCTGTCGCTCTGGCCTACCTGCCGCTCGGCGCCATCGCTCTTGCCGCCGGCGCCGGGGCGCCCGAACGGCAGGCCTAGCTGGCGCTCTGCTCGATCACGTCGAACAGGATGCGGCGGACCTCGGCTTCATCCGCGGCGTCCATCGCGGCCTGCAACTGGGCCAGCGCGGCGTCGAGATCGAAATTGCTGCGCCGCGCCATCTTGGCGCGCAGGATTTTCGGCTGTTTGGTACGCGTCGCCTGCGTCTCGTCGTAGAACAGCTCTTCATAAAGCTTCTCGCCCGGCCGGATGCCGGTGACGCTGATCTCGACGTCGCCGGCCGGCTCCTGCGGCGTGCGCAGCGACAGCCCCGCCAGCCGGATCATATTCTCGGCGAGGTCGCGGATCTTCACCGGCTGGCCCATCTCCAGCAGGAAGATGTCGCCGCCCTCCGACAGCGCGCCGGCCTGCACGATCAGTTCGGCCGCCTCGTGGATGGACATGAAATAGCGCGTCATGCGCTCGTCGGTCAGCGTCACCGGCCCGCCATTGGCGATCTGCTCGCGGAACAGCGGAACCACCGAACCGTTGGAGCCGAGCACGTTGCCGAAGCGCACCGCGGAAAAGCGCTGCCCGTCGCGCTCGGCCGCGGCGCGGTCGCCGAACTGCCGGGTGACGAGCTCGGCCCAGCGCTTGGTGGCGCCCATCACGTTGGTCGGCCGCACCGCCTTGTCGCTCGAGATCAGCACGAAATCGCGCACGCCGGCCTCGAAGGCGCAGCGCACCAAAGTGCGCGTGCCGAACACATTGTTGCGCACCCCCTCGAGCACGTTGGCCTCGAGCAGCGGCACATGCTTGTGCGCGGCGGCATGAAACACCACCTCGACGCCCTGCTCGCGCAGGGTGCGCCGCACCAGCGCCTCGTCGGTCACCGAGCCCAGGACCGGCACCACCCTGAGCGCCGGGTCGCGGCTCAACGCCCGCTCGATCTGGTACAGCGCGAACTCGTTGGCTTCGAGGATCACCAGCGCCTTGGGCTCGAGCCGGGCGATGATGCGGCAGAGCTCGGAGCCGATCGAGCCGCCGCCGCCCGAGACCAGGATGGTGCGGCCGGCGATCATCTGCTGCAACAGCTCGGGATCGGCCGGCACCGAAGAGCGGCCGAGCAGGTCGTCGATGTCGATCTCGCGAAGCTGGTTGACCTGGTATTTGCCCGAGGCGATCTCGCGCAGCGAGGGCAGCGTGCGCACCTTCACCGGGAAGCGGCTCAGCTCGGTGTAGATGGCCTGCCGCCGCGCCGGCTCGAGCGAGGCCATCGAAAGCACGATCTCCTTGACGCCGAAATCGGTGATCAGCGTCGGCAGGCTGGCCGGCGCGTGCACGCGGATGCCCGAGACGTCGCGGCCCTGCAGATTGCGGTCGTCGTCGAGGAAGGCGACGACATAGGCGTCGCCCTGCCCGCTGAGCGTCGCCGCCAATTGCCGGCCGGCATCGCCGGCGCCATAGACCACGATCGGGCGGCCGGCCGGGCCGCCGCGCGCCGGATAGAGGATGTATTTGGCGGCAAAGCGCGAGCCGGAAACGACGATGGTGCCGAGCAGGAAATAGAAGATCGGCACGGTGCGCGGCAGTACTGCCATGCGCGTCACCTCGGCGATGAACAGCACGAACACCCAGGCGATGGTGGCGAGCAGCATGGCGCCGACCATGGTCCAGATCGCCCGCTCGGGCAGGTAGCGGATCACGGCGCGATACAGGCCAAGCCGCAGGAAGATCGGCAGCGCCACCGCCGGCGCCAGCAGGATCAGCACCCATTGCGCTGGCGTCGGCTGGAAGGTGCCGCCGAGGCGCAACTGGTAGCTGAGCCACAGCACGGCAATCAGCGCCACCGCGTCGAAGGCCACGAGGATCAGGCTTTTCCAGCGCCGCGGCACGCGGTTGAGGCGATCTCGAAACTGCTCAAGCATTGAAGGTGCCGACCGCCCCAGGACATCACTTGTATAGCGCGCGGGTTGCGCCAGCGCGGCGCACCCTATTCCATACCGGATTGACAAGGGAATATAGCAGTTTGCGGCCATGCGAAGTTCGGCCGCCGGAGGAACGGCCTTGGCCAGCAATCCAAACCTGATTGCGGTAAGCGGCGCCAGCGGCTTCGTCGGCAGCGCCCTGGTGGACGAGCTTGCCGGCAGCGCCAGCCATGTGTGCCGGGCGCTGTTTAGGCTGCAACCGGCCTCGATCAGCCCGCTGGTCGACGCGCGGGTGGTGGGCGACCTCGCCATCGCCACCGACCTCAAGGAGGCCCTGCGCGGCGTCGACGTGCTGGTGCATGCGGCGGCGCGGGCGCACGTGCTCAACGACGCCGAGACCAACCCGCTCGAGGCCTATCGGCACATCAATGTCGCGGGCACCGAGCGCATCGCGCGTGCGGCCATCGCCGCCGGCGTCCGGCGCTTCGTCTACATCTCGTCGATCGGGGTCAACGGCAAGCGCAATTTCGAGCAGCGCTTCACCGAAGCGGACGAGCCGGCGCCGGTCGACGATTACGGCCGCACCAAATGGGAGGCCGAGCAGAAGCTGCAGGGCTTTGCCCGCAGCAGCGACCTGGAGCTGGTGATCCTCAGGCCGCCGCTGGTCTATGGCCCTTACGTCAAGGGCAATGTCGCGCGGCTGATGCGAATCATCGCCCGTGGCATTCCGCTGCCGCTCGCCTCGGTCGACAACCAGCGCAGCATGATCGGACTGGGCAATCTGGTGTCGGCCATCGTCACCGCGGCGGAACATCCGCGCGCCAGGGGCCGCACCTTCCTCGTCTCCGACCAGCACGATCTGTCGACGCCCGAGCTGATCCGGCTGATCGCGCGGGCGCTGGGCCGGGTGCCCAATCTCTGGCCGTTCCCGCCATCGCTGCTGTTTGCCGCCGGCAGGATCACCGGGCGCAGCGCCGAGGTCGAGCGGCTGGCGGGATCGCTGCGCATCGACAGCAGCGCCTTCACCGAGGCCACCGGCTGGCGACCGAGCGTGCCGATCGAGAGCGAGATCGCGCGCATGGTCGAGGCCAGCGGCCTCAAGCGCTAGCCGCCGTTCTCCTCGTCGATTTCCTTCGATGCTTCGACCCAGATGTCGAAATCGCGTCCCTGCGGGCTGCCCTCGGCCAGCCAGCGGTCATAGGCGAGCTGGCGCAGGTGGATTTCCTTGGCGCGCAGCCAATAGTCGAAACTACGGCCTTCGGGCCGGCCGTCCTGTTCCCACAGGAAATACGCCGTGGCCCGCACCGCCTGGGCCAGTTCTGGGTTTCGCTTCACTTTGCTTTCCGGGAGTCCTGCTGGACGCCTCCGGGAAACTTGCGCCCCGAGCGTTGGTTCCGCGACCTTACGGCGCGGGGTTGGGCGGCCGGAACGGCGCGGGCAGCGGGAACGCCTCCACCTCGCGCAGCAATTCGAGCATCCCCGCCACCTCGGCGTCGGCGAAAATCCGGCCGCGCTCGGCGGTGGCGTTGGCGGCGTTGCCCACCGCTCCCGCCGGGTTGAGGTCGGAGGCAATCCAGGCATAAGCGTGCGTGCCGGTCGGCCGCAGATATTTGAACTGCTGCTCGTCGCGGGCGGCGATCGAGCGGAAATCCTCGAGCCGGTCCATATGCACGAGGTCGGGCCGGAAATGCAGCATCAGCGAGGTTTCGAGATCGCCGGCATGGATGCCGTGGCGTTTCTCCACATCGGTCAGCATGCCGTCGGGCGGCTGGAAGCGGGTCCAGCCGGTCTTGACCACCAGCATGGCCTCGCGCACCCGCAATTCGCGGGCGACGATGCCCATGATCTCCTCGTTGCCGCCGTGCGAATTGATGAAGACGAGCTTGCGGACGCCGGCGCGTGCCACCGCGGCGCCGAGCTCGTACCAGGCGTCGATCAGCGTGTGCGCCGTATGGGTCGCGGTGCCGGTGGCCCAGATGTGCTCGTTGGATTTGCCCACCTGCTGCACCGGCAGGATGCGGAGGTCGAGGTCGGCGGGGGCGCGCTCGATCAGCAGGTCGAGGCAGCCGCGATTGAGGATGGAATCGACGCCCACCGGCAGATGCGGGCCGTGCTGCTCCACCGCGGCGATGGGCAGGACGGCGATGGTCTTTTGGGGGTCGATGTCGGCGTATTCGCGCGCCGCGTAGTCGGTCCACCAGATCCTGCGCGCCATGTCAGGCTGCTCCCGCGGGGCCGGCGGCCACGACTTCGACTTCCACCGCGAATTCGGGCCGGGCGAAGCCGGAGACGATCATCAGCGTCGAGGCCGGAAAGGGCGGGCTGAAGCGCCTGTTGCGCACGTCCATATAGGGCCGCAGATGCTCGCGGGCGGTGACGAACGCGTTGATGCGCACCACGTGCTCGAGCCCGAGCCCCGATTCGGCGAGGATCGCGGCGATGTTGTCGAAGCAGAGCTCAGTCTGTTCGGCGGTGCCCGCGGGAACGCTGCCGTCCTTGGCGATGCCGAGCTGGCCCGAACACAACACCAGCCTCTGGCCGGCGGGCACCTCGACGCCGTTGCTGTAGGCCGAGAAGGGCGGATGGATGGTGGTGGGAGAAAGCGGGGTGTGCATATCGAACCTCAGTGATGCCCAGCTAACCGGCAAAGCCGGGCGTTTGCCAGCCCCAAAGCGAACCAGCCCGCCCAGTTTCTGAGCAACCGGCGAAGTGACGCCATTTTGGGCTTTTCTTTTTGGCAGGCGCGCGATCTTAATCGATCCCAAGATGCCGTCCACAGCATCCTCCGGGGCCTCGAGCGTCAGCGATGATGCGGCCGGATACCGGGAATCTCAGGGGAAACAGGGAGACCACCGAATGCAACTCACATCCAGACTGCTCGTGGCCAGCGCGCTGCTCGCGCTCGCCGGAGCCGCGCCGGCGCTGGCGCTCGACAAGGTCAGCTTCGGTACCAACTGGCTGGCCGAAGGCGAGCATGGCGGCTTCTACCAGGCGGTGGCCGACGGCACCTACCAGAAGTACGGCCTCGACGTGACGATCGTCCAGGGCGGCCCGCAGGCGGCCAACGAGGCGCTGCTGATCTCGGGCAAGATCGACTTCTACATGGGCGGCCAGTTCAGCCTCTACGACGACATCAAGCAGGGCATCCCGGTGATCAACGTCGCCGCCATGTTCCAGAAGGACCCGCAGATCCTGATGACGCACAAGGGCGTCGGCATGGATACCTTCGCCGACATCGCCAAGGCCGACACCATCTTCATGGGCAAGGACATCTTCGTCACCGACTTCGTGTGGATGAAAGCAAACTTCCCCGGCTTCAAGGACGAGCAGTACAAGCCCTACACCTTCAACCCGGCGCCGTTCATCGCCGACAAGATGTCGGCGCAGCAGGGCTACGTCACCTCCGAGCCGCTGGCGGTGGAAAAGGCGATGGGCGAGGCGCCCAACGTCTTCCTGTTCGCCGACAACGGCTATGCGCCCTACTCGACCACCATCGAGACCACCACCAAGAACGTCGCCGAGAAGGCCGATCTGGTGCAGCGCTTCGTCGATGCCTCGATCATCGGCTGGTACAATTACCTCTACGGCGACAACAAGGCCGCCAACGACCTGATCAAGAAAGACAATCCCGAGATGACGGACGAGCAGCTCGCCTTCACGCTCAAGCAGATGAAGGACCACGGCATCCTCGTCTCCGGCGACGCCGAGACCAAGGGCATCGGCTGCATGACCGACGACCGGCAGAAATCGTTCTTCGACATGCTGGTCGGGCTCAAGCTGGTCGACGGCTCGATCGACTACAAGAAGGCCTACACCACGCAGTTCGTGTGCAAAGGCGTGGGCATGGACCTCGTCAAGAAGTAAGGCTGCCGCTAAGGCAGACCTGCGTTTGACCCGGGAGGCGCGCGTATGGCGCGCTTCCCCTTGTTCCGGAAACAGCGACTTGACCCTGACCGACAGCTCCCCTTCCATGGCAGCCCGGACGGCAGCGGCACCCAACCGTCCTGTCGTCGCCATGCATGGCGTATCGAAGGTGTTCTCCAACGGCACGCTGGCGCTGTCCGACATGTCGCTGACCGTCGAGCGTGGCGAGTTCCTCAGCCTGCTCGGCCCGTCGGGCTGCGGCAAGTCGACGGCGCTCCGGATCATCGCGGGGCTGGGCGCTCCCTCCTCCGGCCGCATCGACTGGCCGTCCTCGACCATCAATGCCAAGGGGCTGCCGCAGGGCGACATCGGCTTCGTCTTCCAGGATCCGACGCTGATGCCGTGGGCCACGGTGTTCGGCAATGTCTACCTGCCGCTCAAGCTGCAGGGCGTCGGCAAGGACGTGGCGCGCCCGCGCATCATGGAGACGCTGGCGACCGTCGGCCTCGCCGATTTCGCCGAGGCCTATCCGCGCGAATTGTCGGGCGGCATGAAGATGCGCGTCTCCATCGCCCGCGCCCTTGTCACCAAGCCGAAGCTGCTGCTGATGGACGAGCCGTTTGCCGCGCTCGACGAGATCACCCGGCAGAAGCTCAACGACGACGTGCTGAAACTCTGGCGCCAGTCGGGCGTCACGGTGATCTTCGTCACCCATTCGGTGTTCGAGAGCGCCTATCTCAGCAGCCGCATCGTGGTGATGCGCTCGCGGCCCGGTCAGGTCTATGCCGATCTGCCGCTTGCTACCTCCACGGCGCGCAGCGAGGCGTACCGCACCTCCGAGGAGTACCGCGCCACCACCGCGCTGGTCAGCAAGGCGTTGCAGGACGCCATCCACGCCGGCGGAGGGAGCCACTGATGGCCGAAGCCGTCGACACCAATCTGGGCACCGACGCCAATACGGTGATCGCGCCGCCCTCGACGCCGGTGGGTGAACAGGTCGCCCGCGTGCTCGTCCCCGTCGGCATGCTGCTGATCGCGATCGCGATCTGGCAGCTCTATGTGGTGCTGAGCGGCACGCCGAAATACATCCTGCCCAGCCCGGTCGACGTCGGCGGAGCACTGCTGACCGACTGGCCGACGCTGCTGCCCTCGCTCTGGGTCACTCTGTCGATCACCTTCGAGGCGCTGATCCTGGCCCTGATCGGCGGCGTCGGCCTCGCCATCGTGCTGGTGCAGTCGAAATGGATCGAGCTGGCGCTGTTTCCGTTCGCGGTGATCCTGCAGGTGACGCCGATCGTCGCCATCGCCCCGCTGCTGCTGATCTACGCGCCGAACACGCAGACGGCGCTGCTGATCGTCGCCTTCCTCGTGGCCTTCTTCCCGATCCTCAGCAACATGGTGCAGGGGTTGAAGAGCGTCGACCACAATTTGCTCAACCTGTTCGACCTCTACGGCGCCGGCCGCTGGCAACAGCTCGTCTATCTCAAGATTCCCGCCTCGATGCCGTATTTCATGACCGGCCTCAGGATCGGCGGCGGGCTGTCGCTGATCGCCGCCGTGGTCGCCGAATTCGCGGCCGGCAGCGCCGGTGCCGGCTCGGGCCTCGCCTTCCGCCTGCTCGAATCGGGCTACCGGCTCAACATGCCGCGCCTCTACGCCGCGCTGATCCTGATGACGCTCACGGGCGTCGCCATCTTCGGCGTCACCTCCTTCATCTCCTGGCTGGTGCTGCATCGCTGGCACGAGAGCGCCGTGCGCCGCGAGAACTGATGCCAATCCTGCGCAATGCCTCGGTACCATCGGCGATGCTGGGCCGCCCCGGCAGCGGCCTCGAGCGGGTCGACATCGCCGTTGCCGACGGCCTGATCAACGCCATCACTCCCCACCAGCCCGGTCCGGGCCGCGACCTCGAGGGCGGCCTCGTGCTGCCCGCCTTCGTCGATATGCACACGCATCTCGACAAGGGCCAGATCTGGCCGCGCAAGCCCAATCCCGACGGCACCTGGATCGGCGCGTTGCTGGCGGTGCAGACCGACCGCGACGGCCTGTGGTCGAAGGCCGATGTCGGCCGCCGCATGGATTTCGCGCTGCGCACCGCCTACGCCCACGGCACCGCGGCGATCCGCACGCATCTCGACTCCATCCCGCCACAGCAACTGATCTCGTGGGACCTGTTCGCCGAGGTGCGCGATGCCTGGCGCGGCCGCATCGAGCTGCAGGCAGTGGCGCTGATCCATGCCGACTGCATCCTCGATCCCGCCCAGCTCGACGCCGTGGCGCGCAAGGCGAAGGAGTTCGGCGGCCTGCTCGGCGGCGCCGTGATGTCCGATCCGCGCGCGAAGCAGGCGATGCTGAAGCTGGTGGAAAAGGCCGGAGAGTCCGGCCTCGACATCGACGTGCATGCCGACGAGACGGGCGATCCAGGCTCCGACACGCTCGAACGCCTCGCCGAGGCGGTGCTCGAAACCGGCTACACCGGCCGCGTCACCGCCGGCCATTGCTGCGCGCTGACCGCGCAGGACGAGGCGACGCAGCAGCGCACCATCGACAAGGTCGCGCGCGCCGGCATCGCCATCGTGTCGCTGCCGATGTGCAACATGTACCTGCAGGATCGCGACGCCGACGGCCGCACGACCCCGGTGCGCCGTGGCGTGACGCTGCTCAAGGAGTTACGCGCCGCCGGCGTCAGGGTCGCCATCGCCTCCGACAATACGCGCGATCCGTTCTATGCCTATGGCGACCTCGATGCGCTGGAGGTGCTGCGCGAAGGCGCCCGCATCCTGCATTTCGACCACCCGCGGGACGCAGCCTGGAGCTGGGCCGGCACGGTGGCGTACGATGCGGCGGCAATTGCCGGCTTCGACTATACGGCGCAACTCGCAGCCGGTGCCTCGGCCGACCTCGTGATGTTCCGCGCCCGCACCTGGACCGAGCTGCTGTCGCGGCCGCAGGCCGACCGGCAGGTGATGCGTCGCGGCGAGCTGATCGACACCACCCTGCCCGACTATCGCGAACTCGACGATTTGATGGAGGCCTGATTTGTCTAGCGCTTCGGACCTGACCGCCTTCCGCGCCGCGCTCGGCGACATCCCCGTGCAGGACCATCCCAAGATCGTGCTGCAGAAGAGCCGCGACCATTACTGGTATTCGCCGCGCCTCAAGGCCGAGCTCGAACATGTCACCGCGCAGCTCGTGGTGGCGCCACGCACGCAGGACGAGGTGAAGACCGTCCTCGCGGCAGCGTTCCGCACCGGCGTGCCGGTGACACCGCGCGGCGCCGGCACCGGCAATTACGGCCAGGCCATGCCGCTGTCGGGCGGGGTGATCCTCGACCTGTCGGGCCTCACCCGCATCGTCCGCATCGACCGCGACCGGGTGCGCGCCGAGGCCGGCATCATCCTCGAAAAGCTCGACGACGAAACGCGCGCCGCGGTCGGCGGCGAGATGCGCTTCCACCCCTCGACCTATCGCATGGCGACGCTGGGCGGCTTCATCGCCGGCGGTTCGGGCGGCGTCGGCTCCATCCGCTGGGGCGGGCTCAGGAATTTCGGCAATATCCTCGGGCTCAAGGTCATCACCTGCGAGGCCGAGCCGCGCGTGCTCGACCTCGTCGGTCCTGACATCCTCAAGGTGGCGCACGCCTACGGCACCAACGGCATCATCGTCGAAGCCGAGATCCCGCTGGCGGCCGCCTATGACTGGGTCGACGTCATGGTCGGCTTCGACTCGATCATGGCGGCCTGCGCCTTCGGCGAGCAATGCGCCCGCCAGGACGGGCTGCTGCTCAAGGAAATCTCGCCGGTCGCGGCACCGGTCCCCTACGACTGGTTCAACCGCCACCGCCCCTACATCAAGCACCGCGACCAGTCGGTGGTGCTGCTGATGGTGGCGCCCGCTTCGGTGCCGGCGCTGATGGACCTCATCGCCTTCCACAAGGGCGACCTGCTGGTGCGCACCGATACCCTGCCCGAGGACGAAAAAAAGAAGCTGCCGCCGATCTATGAGCTTGCCTGGAACCACACCACGCTGCGCGGGCTGAAGCTCGACCCCGGCATCACCTATCTGCAGACGCAATACCCCGACCTCGAGCATGTGCGCTGGGCGGTCGAGCTGTTCGGCGACGAGATGCCGATGCATCTCGAGATGAACCGCTTCGACGGCAACATCGTCTTCGCCGGGCTGCCGATCGTGCGCTACACCACCGAGGCGCGGCTGGAGGAGATCATCCGGCTGCACGAGGCCAATGGCTGCCTCGTGTTCAACCCGCACCGCTACACCCTCGAGGAAGGCGGCATGAAAAAGACCGACCGTAACCAGCTCGAGTTCAAGAAGCAGGCCGACCCCAAGGGCATCCTCAACCCCGGCAAGATGATCGCCTGGGACGATCCGAATTTCGATTTCGACTCCGGCCGCGCCTGGCTGTTCGAGGGCCTGAAGACGCTCGGAGCCGCCTGATGCGGGTCATGGTGCTGCACGCCCATCCGGTCGAGGAGAGCTTCAACCACGCGCTCTATGACGCCGTTCTCGAAACGCTGCGGGCCAAGGGTCACGAGGTCGATCCGGTCGACCTGTACGCCGAGGGTTTCGACCCCGTGATGAGCCGCGAAGGGCGCCTCAACTATCATGATGTGCCGGACAATGTGACGCCCGAGCTCAAGCCCTATGTCGACCGGCTGATGGCGGCCGAGGGCCTGGTCATCGTTCATCCGGTGTGGAACTACGGCTTTCCGGCGATCCTCAAGGGTTATTTCGACCGTGTGTTCATGCCGGGCGTGTCGTTCGTGCTCGAAGGCGGCGACGGGCCGGACAAGGGCCGGCTGAAGCCCAACCTCAAGCACATCAGGAAAGTGGCGTTCGTCACCTCCTATGGCGGCGACCGCTTCCGCACCTGGATCATGGGCGATCCGCCGCGCCGCATGGCGAAACGCTGGGGCTGGGTCACGTTCGGCGGCTGGCTTCCCCCGACCTACCTCGCGCTCTACGACATGAACAATGTCAGCCCGGACGGCCTCAAGGCCTTTATCGACAAGGTGAAGCGGGTGATCGGGCGGTTCTAGACGACCTTCGCCCTGCGCTTGAACTCCGGCCGGTCCCAGGCCCGCGTGGCGATCACATCGCCCAGCACTTCGGCGGCGCGATAAACGTCCTGGTAGCGCAGGTAGAGCGGCGTCAGGCCGAGGCGGATGATGTCGGGCTGGCGGAAATCGCCGATGACGCCGCGGGCGATCAGCGCCTGCATCACCGCATAGGCCTCCGGGTGGCGGAGGCTGATCTGCGAGCCGCGTTGCGCGGCGTCGCGCGGGGTGAGGATCTCGAGCTCCGGGGCGCGGCGGCCGATCTCGTCGGCGAACAGGTCGAACAGTGCGTCGGCCTTGCGTTTGACGGCGGCCATGTCGACGCCGGCAAAGGCGTCGAGCGCCGCATCGAGGGCCGCCATCGACAGGATTGGCGGCGTGCCGGCGCGCAGCGCGTCGACGCCCTTGCCCGGCCGGTAGTCCGGGGAAAACTCGAACGGCGCGGCGTGGCCGAGCCAGCCTTGTAGCGGCTGCCGCAGGCCGTCCTGGTGGCGGGGGGCGACGTAGGCGAAGGCGGGGGCGCCGGGGCCGCCATTGAGGAATTTGTAGCCGCAGCCGACGGCGAAATCGGCGCCGGCGGCCGCCAGATCGACCGGCACGGCGCCGGCGGAATGGCAGAGATCCCAGAGGGTTAGGGCGCCGGCGGCGTGGGCGCGGCGGGTCAGGGCCGCCATGTCGTGGCGGGCGCCGGTGCGGTAGTTGACCTCGGTGACGAGGACGACCGCGGTGCGCTCGTCGACCTGGTTCGGATCGCCCGCCACCACGTCGCAGCTGGTGAAACGGGCGACACCCTCGGCGATATAGAGGTCGGTGGGGAAATTTCCCCGCTCGGTGAGGATCACGCGCCGTTCCGGCCGCTTCTCAAGAGCGACGGCCAACAGCTTGAAAAGATTGACGGACGTGGAATCGGCGACGATCACGCTGCCGGGCTCGGCGCCGATCAGCGGCGCCAGCTTGTCCCCGGTCCGCCGCGGCAGGTCGATCCAGTCGTGGACGTTCCAGCTGGTGATGAGGTCGCGGCCCCACTCCTCGGCGACCATCTGCGCCATCCGCGCCGGCACCGCCCTGGGCAGCGCCCCGAGGGAATTGCCGTCGAGATAAAGGGCGTTTTCCGGCAGGGAAAAGCGCTCACGGCAGGGCGCCAGCGGGTCGTTGCGATCGAGGAGGGCGGCGTCGGCGAGGGTCATGGGACATCAATACGGCCGGCGCGCGAATGTCCATAGACACGACCGCGGCGGGCTCCTAAACGGCACGCATGTCCACGCCCATGCTCGAGCTGATGCTCACCGCCGCGCGCGCCGCCTCGACCGCCATCATGGAGGTCTATCTATCTGATTTCGAACATGTTTCGAAGGCCGATGGATCGCCGGTGACAGTCGCCGACCAGCGCGCCGAAAACATCATCCTCGAGCACCTGATGTCCACGGACCTGCCGATACTGGCCGAAGAGAGCGTCGCGGCGGGCATCGTGCCGAGACTGGGAAACCGCTTCTTCGTGGTCGATCCGCTCGACGGCACCAAGGAGTTCCTGAAGCGCAACGGCGAGTTCACGGTCAACATCGCGCTGTGCGAAGGCGGGCGGCCGACACATGGGGTGGTGGTGGCCCCGGCGACCGGCGCGACATTCGTCGCAAGTCCCGATGGCGCCTACGAAATCACCGGGCGCGACGAGCGCGAAAAGCTGCGCACCAGCACCGACGGACCGATGAAGGTGGTGGCGTCGCGCTCGCACGGACACGGGGCGCTGGAGGGCTTCTGCCAGACGTTCCAGGTGGTCGAGGATGTCTCGGTCGGATCGTCGCTGAAGTTCTGCCTCGTGGCGAAGGGCGAGGCGCAGCTCTATCCCCGCTTCACGCCGACCTCGGAATGGGACACGGCGGCCGGCCAGGCGATCCTGGAAGCTGCTGGCGGATCAGTGCTTTGCCTCGACGGAACCCCCCTCGCTTACGGCAAGGGCGGCGACAACCTGAACCCCTTCTTCATCGCCGCCGCGTCCCCGGATCTGGCGCAACGCGGCGCGGCGGAGATGCGCCGGCTGCTGAAACCGACCTGACAGTCTGTTGAAGCCAGCCTGACAGTCTGTCCGGTTATCGCTGGTAGCGGCGCAAACCTCCGTTAACTGCGCATGGCTTACATGCATGGGGAGCGGATTGCAGGCACTCGCGTGTGCGTATATAGGGCCGTCATATTCTGGCCCAGCATATGCCCGACGAGTATAGTGCATGAACGTCCGTACCATCTGTCTCGCCATCCTCTACGACGCCGACGCGACCGGATACGAAATCCGCAAGCTGTCGACGGAGGGCGAGTATTGCTATTTCGTCGACGCCAGCTACGGCGCCATCTATCCGGCGCTGCAGAAGCTGGAAGCCGACAGGCTGGTGACCTCCAAGGTCGAACAGCAGGACGGCAAGCCGGCCAAGAAGATCTATTCGATCACCCCGCTGGGGCGGCGCGAGTTCATCAACTCGCTGTTCGAGCAGCTCGGGGAAGACGAATACCGCAGCGAATTCCTGCTGTTCGCGCGGTTTGCATCCGAACTTCCGCAGTCTCTCGTCCAGGTCCGGCTGAGGGAGCGACTCGCCTCCCTCGACGCCGCCATCGCCGAGCTCGACCGTCTCAAATCCAACCATTCGCAACCGGCGGATCGCTGGATTATCGACTACGGCCGCACTTGTATGGCCTTTGCGCGTGACTACATCGACGCCCACATGGGCGAACTGATTGCGCTGGCGCGGCCCGATGCCGCCCAAGCCGCTGAATAGAGGGCTTTTTCTCAATGCGTGCGATTTACTCTTACGGCGTCGCGCTGGTCATCGTGCTCGTGCTGGCCGTGTGGATGGCCACCGGCACCCTGGTGGATGGCGGCCACGGCCCCGGCAACGGCGAAAAGCCGGTTGTCTCGCTGATCGAAAAGAACGGCGGGCCGCTGACCGACGCCGTCGACAAGTCCGGCATCAACAAGGGCGTGTCGTCCGAGGGCATCGATCCGGCGCAGACCATCGCCGAGCGCAACGACGCCGGCGGCAACGGCGCCAACGCCAAGCCGCGTTCGGTGCGGATCGCCATCGTGCATGCCCAGCCCATGCCGATCGACGTCGATCTGCGCGGCCGCACCAAGGCCAGCGCGCAGGTGAGCGTGGTGGCGCAGACCGCCGGCATCGTCACCGAGGTCAATGTGCAGAAGGGCCAGGTGGTGAAGGCCGGCGACACGCTGTGCACGCTCGACAAGGGCGCCCGCCAGCTGGCGGTGGACCAGGCCAAGGCGGCGGTGGACCAGGCGCAGACCGCCTACGATTCCAACCAGGCGCTGGTGAAGAAGGGCCTCGCGGCGCAGAACACCGCGCTCGCGGCGCAGTCGGCGCTGGCCGGCGCCAAGACGGCGCTGGAGCAGGCGCAGCTCGAGCTCGACCGCGCCACCATCAAGACCGACGTGGCCGGCACCGTCAGCACGCCGCTCGCCACGGTGGGCTCGATGCTGACGGTGGGCACGCCCTGCGCCACGGTGGTGCAGCTCGACCCGATGCTGTTCGTCGCCACGGTGCCCGAGGCCAAGATCGGCTATGCGCGGCTCGGCCTCCCCGCCGACGTGACCACGGTGACCGGCGCCAAGGCCAGCGGCAAGGTGACCTACATCGCGCCGACGGCGGACGATGCGACGCGCTCGTTCCCGATCGAAATCTCGATCCCCAACCCGGACGACAAGATCCAGGACGGGGTGACCGCCAGCGCCACGGTGAACGTGGGCACCGCCCCGGCGCAGGTGCTGCCGCAATCGGTGCTGACGCTGGACGACAATGGCGTGCTCGGCATCCGTACGGTCGAGGACGGCAATAAAGTGGCGTTCCACGCGGTGACCATCGTCAAGGACACGCGCGAGGGGGTGTGGGTCGTGGGCCTGCCCGAGACCATCAAGGTGATTACGGTCGGACAGGAATATGTCGAGCCCGGCCAGGTCGTAGACGCCCAGACCGACGACACGCCGATCGGGGCCACCGCGGACAGTGCCGCCAGCGCCAGCTCGGAGCAGCATTCATGATGAACTTCCTCGAGCGCATCCTGCGCATGCCGCGAGTGGTGATGACCATCATGGTCGCGCTGCTCACGGCCGGATTCTTCAGCTACATGTCGCTGCCGCGGGAAAGCTTCCCGGCCATCGACATTCCGTATTTCTACATCTCGGTGAGCCAGACCGGCGTGTCGCCGAGCGACGCCGAGCGGCTGCTGGCCAAGCCCATCGAAGACCGCATCAAAGACGTCGACGGGCTCAGCCACTACACCACGACGGCGTCGCAGGGGCATGCCTCGGTGCTGCTCGAATTCGACGTCAACGCCAACAAGGACAAGGCGCTGTCGGACGTGCGCGCCAAGCTCGACGGCGTGACCTCCGAACTGCCAAGCGACGCCACCACGCCGACGGTGAACACGGTGTCGACGGCGAGCTTCCCCTCGATCTCGGTGGCCGTCTATGGCGACGTGCCGGAGCGGGCGCTGGTGCAGAAGGCCAAGGACCTGCAGGAGGCGCTGAAGAAGCTGCCGGAAGTGCAGTCGGCCGACCTCGCCGGCTCGCGCGACGAGATGCTGGCCGTCACCATCGACATGGACAAGCTCGAGGCCTACAACCTCACGGCCTCGCAACTGCTCGACGCGCTCGCCAAGAACAATCTGGTGGTGCCGGGCGGCACGCTCGATACCGGCAACGGCTCGTTCAACGTGCAGGTGCCGGGCCTGATCACCAGCGCCGCCGACGTCTATTCGCTGCCGCTCAAGACCTCGGGCGACACCGTGGTGACGTTCGGCGACGTGGCGCAGATCACGCGCACCTTCAAGGACGCGACCAGCTACGCGCATGTGAACGGCAAGCCGGCGATCACGCTCAGCGTGGTCAAGAAGCTCGGCACCAACGTCATCGGCGTCGTCGACAAGGTGAAGGCGACCACCGCCGAGGTGACCAAGGACTGGCCGGCCGGCATCCAGCATTCGTTCCTGCTCGACCAGTCGGAATCGGCCAAGAGCCTGTTCAACTCGCTGCAGGCCGCGGTGCTGACCGCGGTGGCGCTGGTGCTGATCACCTGCGTGGCGACGCTGGGCGTGCGCCCTGCCCTGATGATCGGCGCCTCGATCCCGATCTCGTTCATGATCGCGTTCCTGGTGACCGGCATCCTGGGCATGACGCTCAACATGATGATCATGTTCGGCCTGGTGCTGGCGGTGGGCGTGCTCGTCGACGACCCGATCGTGGTGGTGGAGTACGCCGAACGAAAGCTGCAGGAGGGCGTGCCCAAGCGCGAAGCCTTCATCCTTGCGGCCAAGAAGATGTTCGTGCCGGTGGTGTCGGCCACCTTCACCACGCTCAGCGCCTTCGTGGTGCTGCTGTTCTGGCCTGGCATCATCGGCAAGTTCATGAGCTATCTGCCGATCATCGTGATCGTGGTGATGTGCGCCTCGCTGCTGTCGGCGCTGGTGTTCATGCCGATCATCGGCTCGCTGATCGCCAGCTCGCATGTCGACCCCGAGGAAAAGGCCAAGGCCGACATCGTGATGTATCCGGACAAGTTCGACACCAAGAAGGTGGGCGGGCTGACCGGCGTCTATGTGCGGATGATGAGCCGGCTGCTGCACTACCCGCTGGTGACGCTGCCGGTCGGCTTCGCCATCATCGTGGCGATCTTCATGTTCGCGCATCCCTCGGGGTTCGTCGCCTTCCCGGTGTCGGAGCCCGAGCAGGGCACGGTGAACGTGATCGCGCGCGGCAATTATTCGCCGATCGAGGTCCGCGACCTGCTGGCCGAGGTGGAGACCCGCATCCTGACGGTGCAGGGCATCCAGGATTCGGTGATGTCGTTCGGCGGCGGCAACGGCTTCGGCGGCGGCTCGCCGCCGGACACCATCGGCTCGTTCCAGCTGCAGCTGCAGCCGTGGGCCGAGCGCGTGCCGGCCGAGCAGATCTTCCAGCAGATCCGCGACAAGGTGAAGGACATCCCCGGCCTGCAGATCGACATCGCGGCGCAGGAGAACGGCCCGCCGGCGGGCAAGGCCATCAATCTGCGCGTCGAGAGCACCAACTACGCCGACCTCGCGCCGGTGGTGGGCAAGCTGCGCAGCTTCATCGAGAACGACCTCGGCGACACCAAGGACGTCGAGGACGGACGGCCCTCCCCCGGCATCGACTGGGAGATCACCATCGACCGGGTCGCCGCGGCCAAATACGGCATCGGCGTGCGCGAGCTCAGCCCCTATGTGCAGCTCGTCACCTCGGGCGTGAAGATCGGCTCGTACCGGCCGGAGGATACGTCCGACGAACTCGATATCCGGGTGCGCCTGCCGCAGGACCAGCGGACGTTCGATGCGCTCGACTCGCTGAAGATCGCGACGGCGCAGGGCCAGGTGCCGGTGAGCAATTTCATCAAGCGCACGCCGGTGCAGAAGGTGGCGACCATCAGCCGCTATGACGGGCTCTATTCGATGACGGTGGCGGCCAACGTCGACGCCGGTGTCGACTCCAACAAGAAGATCGAGGCGATCAAGGCGTGGGAGCAGCAGCAGGTGAAGGACGGGGTGATCCCGGCCGGCACGCACATCGTCTATGGCGGCGCCGACGAGCAGCAGGCGGAGACCTTCGCCTTCATCTCCAAGGCGTTCGTCATCGCCCTGGCGCTGATCGCGCTGATCCTGCTGCTCGAGTACAACAGCTTCTGGCAGGTGTTCGTGACCATCTCGACGGTGGGCATGTCGCTGGCCGGCGTGATGCTGGGGCTGTCGATCACGCACACGCCGTTCTCGATGATCATGACGGGCCTGGGCATCGTCGCCCTCGCCGGCATCGTGGTGAAGAACGGCATCGTGCTGACCGACACCTACAACCACTACAATCGCGACGACGGCGTGGAGCCGATCAAGGCGATGCTGCTGACCATCAGCCAGCGCGTGCGGCCGGTGCTGCTGACCGCCACGGTGACGGCGCTGGGTGTGATCCCCATGGCGCTGAACGTCGAGTTCGATTTCATCGGACGCGAGATCACGGTGGGCGGGCTCGCCGGCACGTGGTTCGTGGCGCTCAGCGAGGCGCTGGTGTCGGGCCTGTTCGTGTCGACCAGCCTGACGCTGGTGCTGGTGCCGGTGATGATCGTGGCGCCGAAGGTGGCCAAGCAGCAGGTCGGCGGCTTCTTCGTCGGGCTGTGGCACCTGCCCGGCCGGCTGCTGGGCCTGCTCGTCGGCCTGTTCCGCCGGCCGGCCAAGGCGACGACGCCCGAGGGCGAGGTGGTGGACGTGCCCGAGGCGCCCGCCGCCGCGGAGCTCCCCAGCCCCGCCAACGACGAGGACGCGCAGCGCCACGCCGCCGAGTGAACGGTGGATATGGAATGAGGAAGGCCCGGAGCGATCCGGGCCTTTTCGTTTGTGGTTGTGACAGTCGGGCGAAGTAGCTACATTAGCTAACTTAGCTATGGAGTCAGATGATGGCCGAGATTTCCGCAACGGACGCCAAGAACAAGTTTGGGGAAGTGCTGGAGATGGCTCGCAAAGAGCCGGTGCGCATCCAGAAGAACGGGCGTGACGTGGCCGTGATGGTCTCGGCGGAAGACTACCGGCGCCTGACCGAAGGCGCGTCCGGCGTCAATCCGCTCATCGTCAAGCTTCATGCCGAGAGCGTGAAACGCTGGGGCAAGGTTTATGAAGCCCTGGCCAAGTAGATGGCCGGCCGCGTCTATTTGACCCTCGAGGATGTGGTCTGGATCCATGATCAGCAACTCAGCCTCTACGGCGGCGCGGCCGGCGTGCGCGACCAGGGCCTGATCCTCTCCGCCTTGCTTCGCCCCCAGACGGGGTACTACGCCGACCTGATCGAGGAGGCGGCGGCGCTGTGGGAAAGTCTCGCGATGAACCACGGCTTCGTCGACGGCAACAAGCGCGTCGCGTTTGCCAGCACGATCCTGTTTCTCGAGGCCAACGGTGTCACGCCAGTGGGCAGCGAGGACGAATGGATCGAGTTCATCTACTCCAATCTCGAAGGCGGCACCTTCCGCAAGCCGGTCCTCGAGCACTGGCTGAATCAGCACGTTTCGCCGGCACGTTGACTACTCCGCTGCCGGCAGGCCGCGTTTGACGAAGCCTTCGGGGTCGTTGGCGGCGGTGCGGGCGCGCTCTTCGGCTTCGGTGGCTTCGCGCTGGCGGGCCCACATCTGGGCGTAGAGGCCGTCGCGCAGCAGCAGCATCTGGTGCGTGCCGCGCTCGGCGATGAGGCCGTCGCGCAGGACGATGATCTCGTCGGCGTTGATGACGGTGGAGAGGCGGTGGGCGATCACCAGCGTGGTGCGGTCGCGGCTGACGACGTCGAGCGCCTGCTTGATGTCCTGCTCGGTCTTGGTGTCGAGCGCCGAGGTCGCCTCGTCGAGGATGAGGATGGGCGGGCCCTTGAGGATGGTGCGGGCGATGGCGACGCGCTGCTTCTCGCCGCCCGAGAGTTTCAGGCCGCGCTCGCCCACCGGGGTGTCGTAGCCCTTGGGGAGCGAGGCGACGAAGTGGCCGATCTGGGCGGCGTCGGCGGCGGCCTTCACCTCGTCCATCGAGGCGGCGGGGCGGCCGTACTGGATGTTGTAGGCGATGGTGTCGTTGAACAGCACGGTGTCCTGCGGCACCATGCCGATCTGGGCGCGCAGACTCGCCTGCGTCACGTCGCGGATGTCCTGGCCGTCGATGGTGATGCGACCGGCGGTGACGTCGTAGAAGCGGTAGAGCAGCCGCGAGATGGTGGACTTGCCGGCGCCGGTGGGGCCGACGATGGCGGTGGTCTTGCCGGCCGGCACCTCGAAGCTGATGCCCTTGAGGATCTCGCGGTCGGGGTCGTAGTGGAAATGCACGTCCTCGAAGCGGATCACCGGGCCGCTGATCGTAAGGTCGGGCGCGCCGGGCCGGTCGGTGATCTCGGGGTCCTGGCCCAACAGCTTGAACATCTCCTCGATGTCGGTCAGCCCCTGGCGGATCTCGCGATAGACGAAGCCGATGAAGTTGAGCGGCCGGTAGATCTGCATCAGGAAGGTGTTGAGCAGCACGAAATCGCCGATGGTCAGCGTCTTGTTGAGCACGCCCAGCACCGCCAGCACGCCGATGACGATGACGCCGGCGTAGAAGATCACCGCCTGGCCGAAATTGAGGAAGCCCAGCGAGGTCCAGATGCGGATGGCGGAGCGCTCGTACTTTTCCATCGAGCGGTCGAAGCGCTCGGCTTCCATCTTCTCGTTGGCGAAATACTTCACCGTCTCGAAATTGAGCAGGCTGTCGACGGCCTTGGAATTGGCGTCGGTGTCGCTCTCGTTCATGTCGCGGCGGATGGAGATGCGCCAGTTGCTCGCCCTGATGGTGAACCACAGATAGAGCCAGATGGTGACGATCATCACGCCGAGATAGCTGACACCGAACATCACCACGAAGATCACCGAGGTGACGGCGAACTCGACCAGCGTCGGGGCGATGTTGAGCACCATGAAGCGCACGATGGTCTCGATGCCCTTGGTGCCGCGCTCGATGATGCGGCTCAGCCCGCCGGTGCGGCGCGCCAGATGGAAGCGCAGCGACAGCCGGTGCAGATGCTCGAAGGTCTGGAAGGCCAGCCGGCGCACGGCGTGCTGGCCGACGCTGGCGAACATGATGTCGCGCACCTGCTGGAAGCCGGCGTCGACGACGTTGCCGACGCCATAGGCCACCACGAGCACCACCGGCACGGCGATGCCCATCACCAGCGCCTCGTTGCCCTGCGCCGCCTTGCCGAGGCCGTCGATGATGCCCTTGTAGGCGAAGGGGATGAGGGTGGTCGCAACCTTGCTGACCAGCAGCGCGGCGATGGCGAGGATGACGCGCAGCTTCAGATCGGGGCGGCCGGGCGGCCACATATAGGTCCACAGATGCATCGCCGTGGAGAGCAGCGAGCCCTCCGCGGAAAGCGCCGCGGCCTTTTTCTCAGGAGCGGGAGAGGCCATCAGGCCGGCTCGACTTCCGTGCTGCGCGGCACAGCGGGGGGACGCTCGCCCGAAAGGCCGGAGAACAGGCCGGAGAAGGCGCCGTTCAGCGCCTCCAGCCGCGCCGCATTCAGCGAATAGCAGTTGCGCGTGCCCTTGGGGCTGCGCTCGACCAGCCCGGCGTCGAGCAACACCTTGATGTGCTGGCTGACGGTCGACTGCGCCAGCGGCAGGCACTCGGTGACGTCGGTGCAGCAGCAATCGTGCTGCGCCTTTTCGGCGAGGATGCGCAGGATCGACAGGCGCACCGGGTGGCCCAGCGCGCGCATCACATCGGCGAATTCCTCGTCCTGCATGTTGTTCATCGCCATTTACCGATAGAAGAAGCTCGCGCCGCGCGCAAGGCTGATCAACGCACCTCAAGCGTGGCGAATGACGAATTCTCGCCGGTGTTGGGCGGCGGCAGCACGATGACGTTGGGATAGCGCGGATCGGCCCTGAGCACGCGCCGGGGCCCGACGCGCGGCGGCGCGGCGGCGGCGGCATGCGGCGGACGCGGCTTCGCCACCGGCCTCGGGACGATCGGCGAGGGGGATGCGGGCAGCGCCGATGGCGCCGGCACGGGCGGCGGCGGCACGGCTGCCGGAGGCTCGAGCGCCGCCTCGAGGGCGGCGGCGCCGTGGCGGGCGGGCGCGCCGCCGATGCTGCCGGTGAGCAGCGCGACGCCGGGGACGACGACAGGCGCGGCGGCCGCGCCGGCGCCGGTGCCGGGCGTGCCGAGACCGCCGAGGGCGATGGCGCCCTGCGGCGCGGCAAGGGCCACGGCGGCGGAGCTGTCGGCGAGGCCGGGGCCTGCCCGGCCGCCCGCCTCGACGCCGCGCGGCGCGGCGCTGAGGCTCGCAAGGCCAGTGTCGGCGCGAGCGGTGACGGCGCCGGTCGCGGCAAGCCGCCCGGCCGGTTCGACCAGCGCAATTTCGGCCGCCGGGTCGGCGGCGGCGGACGAAGTGCGGCCATTGGCCGTGAGGCTGCCGCCGGGGCGGGCGACGGCAACATCCCCCTGCACCGTCGGTGGCGCGCCGAGCCCGCCGGTGGCGCCGACGGTGCCCATGGGCGCGACGAGCGCGGCCGCACCCATCGAGGCCGGCGGCTCGTATTCGGTGGCATTGGCCTCGAGCCAGCCCTGCGGGCGGGCGTCGGCCAGCGTCGGCGGCGCGGCGGGGGCGGGCAGTTCCGGGGCGGCGACGGGCGCCGGCGGCGGCGCGGGCACGCGCTGGCGTAGCCCGCTCTGCTCGAATTTCGCCCTGAGGCAGGCGCCGAAGCCGTCGGCCTGGCGGCTGCAATCGAGGATCGACGGCCCCGCCAGAATCCCGCCGGCGACCAGCAGGGTCGCGCACGCAACCCCGATGGTCAGCGATACCGATGCGGCAGCGCGCGATCCGGCCAAAGCCTGTTTCCCCCTGCGGGCCAGCGTAGAATATCTGGAGTTTTATGCAAACAGCGGCGTTTTGAGGGCCGGGGGGTGAGGCGGGGTGACACGGACCGGCGGTGACTGCGGCCCCCACCCCCGGCCCCTCCCCGCAAGGGGGAGGGGGGCGATGGAGCCGCTAGCGCCCCGCCCGCTTGCCAGGCGCGCGACCTCTCCCCCGAGGGGGAGAGGTGAGGCCGGGCTGATGGATGCGGCCCCCACCCCCGGCCCCTCCCCGCAAGGGGGAGGGGGGCGATGGAGCCGCTAGCCCCCCGCCCGCTTGCCAGGCGCGCGACCTCTCCCCCGAGGGGGAGAGGTGAGGCCGGGGCTGGTGGCTGAGGCCCCCACCCCCGGCCCCTCCCCGCAAGGGGGAGGGGGGCGATGGAGCCGTTGGCGCAAGCGATGCAGTCGGGCTCGCCTCCCCGACGCAGGCGCGATGGGAGAGTTGGGTCCCAGCTTTCGCCGCGATGCATGTGGGAGAGCGGGCGGTCCCCTGCCCCGCTCTATGCCGGCACGCCGGCCTTGAGCAGCTTGTAGGTGATGGATTCGTAGAGGGCGGCGAAGGAGGCGTCGATGATGTTGGCGCTGACCCCGATGGTGCTCCAGCGCTCGCCGGTGCTGTCGCGGCTTTCGACCAGCACACGGGTGACCGCGCCCGTGCCGCCGTCGAGGATACGCACCTTGAAGTCGACCAACTCGAGATCGGCGATCTCGGCCGAGAACTTGCCGAGGTCCTTGCGCAGCGCCAGATCGAGGGCGTTGACCGGGCCGTTGCCTTCGGCCACCGACATCAGCCGCTCGCCGTCGACGACGATCTTGACCACCGCCTCGGTGACGTTGACCTGCTGGCCGCGGGCATTGTGACGGCGTTCTACCGAGGCGCGGTAGCTCTCGACGTCGAAGAAGGTCGGCAGCGTGCCCAGCACGTCGCGTGCCAGGATGACGAAGGAGGCCTCGGCGCCGTCGTAGGAATAGCCCCTCGCCTCGCGCTCCTTGACGGTGCGCAGCAGCTTTTCGAGCTGCGGATCGTCCTTCTCCAGCACGATGCCGTTGCGCCTCAGCGCCGTCAGCAGGTTGGACTTGCCGGCCTGCTGGCTGACCATGACATTGCGCTCGTTGCCGACGCTTTCGGGCGGCACGTGCTCGTAGGTCGCGGGGTCCTTGGCGATGGCGGAAGCGTGGATGCCGGCCTTGGTGGCGAAGGCCGAGGCGCCGACATAGGGCGCCTGCCGGTCGGAAGCGCGGTTGAGCAGGTCGTCGAAGGCGCGGCTGACGCGGGTGAGCTCGCGCAATTGCTCGGGCGTCACGCCGGTTTCGAGCGTGTCGGCGAACACCGGCTTCAGGAGCAGCGTGGGGATGAGGGTCACGAGATTGGCGTTGCCGCAGCGCTCGCCGATGCCGTTGAGCGTGCCCTGGATCTGGCGCACGCCGGCGCGCACCGCGGCCAGCGAATTGGCGACGGCCTGGCCGGTGTCGTCATGGGCGTGGATGCCGAGGCGGGATTTGTCGACCGGCAGGGCGGCGACGATGGCCTCGACCTCGGACGGCATGGTGCCGCCATTGGTGTCGCACAGCACCACCCAGCGCGCCCCGGCGGCGAGCGCCGTCTCAACGAAGCTCAGCGTGTAGGCCGGGTTGGCCTTGTAGCCGTCGAAGAAATGCTCGCAATCGACCAGCGTTTCCTTGCCGGCGGCGACGGCGGCCTGCACGGTCTCGCGCAGGTTCCGGAGGTTTTCCTCGGGCGTGGTGCCGCCCAGCGTCAGCTTCACCTGATATTCGGACGATTTGCCGACGAAGCAGACGGCGGACGCGGCGGAGTGGATGGTCGCCTGAACGCCGGGGTCGTTGCCGACCGAGCGGCCGGACCGCCTGGTCATGCCGAAGGCGGTGAAGGTGGCGCGGCGGGTGCGCGGCTCGGCGAAGAACGCGTCGTCGACGACGTTGGCGCCGGGATAGCCGCCCTCGATGTAGTCGACCCCGATCTCCTCGAGCAGGCCGGCGATGCGGATCTTGTCCTCGAGCGAGAACTCGATGCCGGCGGTCTGCGCGCCGTCCCTGAGGGTGGTGTCGAACAGATACAGGCGGTCCTTGCGCATCACGCGATACTCTATGGGCGCTGGCCGCCCGGGCGGGGCGTCCAGCGGTCGGTGTCGTGGTCGGGGTGCTGGTGGTTGCCGGCGCGGATGGCGACGGCCTCGTCGGTCATCGCTTCCTCGGTGGTGCCGGTCTGCTCGACTTCGCCGAGGTGGAACAGCGAGGGGTGCTTGCCCTCATTGCCCATCTGGTACCACAGCGCGATGCGGTGCGGCTCGTCGAAGGCGCCGATCGACATGGAGACGTGCGGGCCGCCGAGCGCGCGGTAGTAGAGCGAGGTTCCGCAATTGGCGCAGAAGCCGCGTGCCGCCTGGTCGGAGCTGTTGAACTCGGCGGGCTTGCCGCGGGTCCAGGTGAGGTGTTCGTGGCGGACGCCGACGAGGGCGGCGAAGAGGTTGCCGGTCGCCTTCTGGCACATGCGACAATAGCACACGTGCGGGTTGTCGCGCAGCGCCAGCGCGTGGAAGCGGATGGCGCCGCACTGGCAGCCGCCACTGAACGGGCCCGCGGGCATCTGGCGTTCGGTCATCTTTCACCTCCGGGGGGCCAGGTTTCGGTATCCTGGTCGGGATGCTGGAAGGAGCGCAGGATGGCGAGGATGTCGCGTTCCTCGTCGGTGGTGCCCAGCGGCTCCGCGGTCAGCTCGTCGGCGTGGCCGACGACGGGGTGGCGGTTGTCGCGCGCCAGCTCGCCGGTGGGCACGATCCGGTTCGGCCGGTCGAACGAGCCGATGGTGATGGCGGGGGTGTTGTCGCCCCATTGGTAGGTCAGCGGCGTGCCGCACTGGTTGCAGAAGCCGCGCTGCACCTTCAGCGACGAGCGGAACAGGCTCGGCCGGCCGCGCGTCCATTGCACCGGGGCGTCGAACTCCGCCCAGGCGCCGAAGACGTTGCCCAGCGCCTTCTGGCACATGCGGCAATTGCAGATGGAGGCGTGGCGCAACGGGCCGGCGACGCGGTAGCGCACCGCGCCGCACTGGCAGCCGCCGGTGTAGAAATCGCTCACGCGGCAAAGCCCTCCCGGGGCGGCCAGGTGTCGGTGTCGTGGTCGGGATGCTGGTGGCTGACGATCGTGGCGTTGTGCGCGAGCTCCTTGTCGGCATCGGGCTGCGGCGGCAGCGCGGCGAGGGTGTCGAACAGCGGCAGCCGGTCGCGCCGGTTGAACTGGACGACCGGCGCCGCCAGCATCGGATCGTCGAAGGCGCCGACCGCGAGCTCGATCCCGCCATCGTCGTCGACGCCGCCGAGCGGCGTTCCACACGCGCCGCAGAAGCCGCGCCGCCATTTGTTGGACGAGCGGAAATATTTCGGCGCGCCACGCGTCCACTCGACCTCGTAGGCCGTCACCAGCGGGCCGAAGAACGAGCCGAACGCCTTCTGGCACATGCGGCAATGGCAGATGGCGGAGCGGCCGAGCCGCCCGGCGCGAAAGCGCACCGCGCCGCACTGGCAGCCGCCGGTCAACTCAGGCTGGGGCATGGCAGACCGCTTCGATGTTGTGGCCATCCGGATCGAGGACGAAGGCGCCGTAGTAGTTCTGGTGGTATTCCGGGCGCAGGCCGGGCTTGCCGTTGTCCTTGCCGCCGGCGGCGATGGCGGCGGCGTAGAACTCATCCACCAGCTTGCGGCTGTCGGCGCGGAACGCCAGGTGCACGTGGCCCGGGTTGCCGGCCGAAATCCACAGGAACGGGAAGTCGGCGCCCATGCCGACGACGTCGCCGAAATCGTTGAGGATTTTCAGGCCGAGCGGCGCGAGCGCGGCGGCGTAGAAGGCTTTCGATTTGGCGAAATCGCCGGCGTTGAGGCCGATGTGGTCGACGGTGGTGGTCATGGCTTGATCTCCTTGGCTAGACGGCGGTGGATGCGGCCCCCACCCCCGGCCCCTCCCCGCAAGGGGGCAGTGTTTACACTGGACTCATGGTGTGTCTGTTGAAGAACAGGTCGAGGGTTATTTTGAGCATGTGATGGGTCTTGGAGAAGCGCTTGGAGCGTCGGTTGAAGCGAGCGAGGTTGTCTCGGATGGAGGAGTTGGACGCTTCGATCAGATGCGTTTGGGCCTTGGTCTGGGTATGCGGCTCGGGGACGCCATGGCGCTCGAAGGCGAGCCGGTAGCAGGAGTTGGCATCGGTATAGATGATCTCGATGCTGCCGACCGCCTGCTTGGCCAGCTCGTAGATGGCGATGGCGCTTTGCACGCCTTTGTCGCCGATATGGTAGGCCACGACCCGTCCGAGCCTGCGGCTGAAGGCGGTCCAGATCACTGCGCGCTGCTGTTTTTTTGGACGAAGGTGTAGATCTCGTCCATCTCGATGATATCGGCCGCGGCACCGGCATGGGATGGCTCGGCCGGGGCTCTGCGCGCCTGCAGTTGGGCATGCTCCTTGCGGATCCAGCGCAGCACTCCGGCCGGCGACGCGCCGACGAACCGGGCGATCTTCCGGATGCCGACATTGTTGAGATACATGTCGACGGCCCTGGCCTTGACCTCGGCGCTGAAGCGGGGCGGCTTGTCGGTCATGTAGCGTCGGCAGTCTCTGCATTGGTAGCGCTGCGCCCCGTTCTTGCAGCCGCTCCGGCGCAAATTGCTGCTCTCACACCGCGGGCAGATCATGCAAAACCTCCGGGAAAATCACCTCAACCCAAGAAGAATCCAATCACAGTCTAATGTAAACACTGCCCCGCAAGGGGGAGGGGGGCGATGGACCTGCATTCGCCGATGCTTCAGTCGGGCTCCCCTCCCCCTTGCGGGGAGGGGATGGGGTGGGGGCGCCGACCACCGGAGTCTATCGCATCGTGAAACGGTCTAAGCCTTTCGGCAGCCACTTCCGGTCCAGCCGGCAGGCGACGGTGTAGGCGGGGTCGAAGACGTTGCCGATGTCGTAGCGCACGGCCTGGCCGAGCAGATGGCTCGCGGCCAGGGTGTCGAGGCCGTATTCGGCCAGCCAGCGCACCATCTCGGTGGTGGCGTGCTGCAGCGCCTGGTCGAGCGGGCGGGCGTTGCCGAGGGTGAAGATGTCGTCGCCGGCCATGCCGCGCGGCCAGACGATGGCGCGTTTTTCCACCGTCAGCCGCACCGTGACCTCGAAGCAGGTCTCGACGCCGGTGCCGACGATCTCGCCGTCGCCCTGCACGGCGTGGCAGTCGCCGAGGAAGAACAGCGCGCCGGGCATGGCGACGGGGAACCAGACGGTGGCGCCGGGGCCGAGGCGGCGATAGTCCATGTTGCCGCCATGCCCGCCGCTGGTGGCGGTGGAGATGGCCTGGCCCAGCGCCGGGGCGACGCCGAGGCAGCCGATCATCGGCGCCAGCGGAAAGCTGAGGCCGGCGATGGCGGCGGGCGCGTCCTCGAGCGTCACGGTCTGCGCGTTGCGGTCGATGCGCCAGGTGGCACGGTCGCGCGGCGGCAGATGGGCGACGAAATCGGGGTCGACGACGTTCTCGGCCAGCGCGGCGCGGGTCCAGCCGGTGGGGCGGATCGGCGTCATGTCGAGGATGTCGACCCTGAGGCTGTCGCCGGGCGCGGCGCCGCTGACGGCGATGGGGCCGTTCATCGGGTTGGGGCCGTGCATGACGTTGCTGCCGGCCTTGTCCCAGCCATTGGCGTCGATGGTTTCGGTGACGACGATGTCGCCGCTGTCGACGGTCAGGGCCGGCGGGTGGCTGCCGAGCGTGTTGTACCAGCGGGCGGGGGCGAAGCGGTGGGTGGTCATTCGAGGGTCTCCAGCCACTCGACATACTCGGCGGAATGGTCGCCGTCAGCACCCGGCATGCCGGGCTTGGTGAGGATGCCGCGGCGCGGGGGGATGTAGCTGCGGATGCGGCGGGTCTGGCGGTCGCCATGGCCGTAATTGAAGGCCGCGAATTTCGGGAAGAATTCGAGCTCGTCATAGGGCAGATGGTCGTGGATCCACCAGGCCATGGCCTCCCAGCGGCCGGTGGTTTCGTACCAGGGGATCAGCGCATGCACGATGATGGTGGCGCAGGCGCCCATCTCGCCCCTGGCGGTGCGGCGGTCCCAGATGTGGCCGGCGAAATTGCTCTCGTTGCTGCCGCAGTTGAGATTGTGCTGGTTGCCGAAGCGGTTGACCTCCGGGCTGCGATAGGCCGAGCGGACCGAGATGCGGCCGAAGCGGTCCCACAGCGGCTCGAGCGCCTCCTCGCACAGCTTGCGGCCGGCCATGATGGCGAGGTCGGGATCGTCGGGGATGTTCTGGATGCGGTGGAAATTGGCGATCTCGGAATAGAGGAAGTCGCGCATGAAGAAGTTGCGGCTGAGCCGGACCCGGCCCAGTTCCTCCAGGGCGCGCATGCTGCGCGGTGGCTTCATCGTCTCGCTTCTCCCCGACCCCATCGATAGAGTGCCGCACGTTCCGCCACCAGCAAACCCGGATTCGGCCGATGCTGCACGTGATCTTCATCATCGCCATCGCCGCCGAGGCCATGACCGCGGCGCTCGCCGCCGGGCGGCGCAAGATGGACTGGTTCGGGGTGTGCGTGCTGGCGGCGGTGACGGCGCTGGGCGGCGGCACCATGCGCGACACGCTGCTCGGCCACTATCCGCTGAGCTGGGTGGCGGACCCGACGCTGCTGCTGATCTGCTGCGGCTTCGCGCTGCTGACCATCGCCCTGGCGCGCTTCATGGAGCATCTGCGCTGGCCGTTCCTCCTGCTCGACGCGCTGGGGCTGGTGGTGTTCACCATCATCGGCTGCAACGTCGCCATCGAGATGGGCGAATCGCCGGTGATCGTGATCGTCGCCGGGATGATCACCGGCATCGTCGGCGGCATCATGCGCGACGTGCTGTGCAACGACATCCCGCTGGTGTTCTCGAGCCAGCTCTACGCCACCATCTCGATCGTCACCGGGGCGCTCTATTATCTCGGGCTGCAGCTCAACCTGATGCACGATCTGGTGACGGTGCTGGCCGTCGTCATCGGCTTCAGCCTGCGCGTGCTGGCCATCCGCTTCAACTGGGGCATGCCGAAATTCATCTACGACAAGGAGCTGAGGTAGGCGCGTTGCTCGCAATCGCCAACACGTGAGCGCGTTCTGCCGCTGGAGTTTTGCATGCCGTCGAAATCCCGCTTTACGTCCCACGATTTTTGCGGCAACGTGGCAAGTGGTGGACATGCCGTAGTCACGGGGTAGTCGGGTCGCCGACCGTGTGCCATCGCCGGGCGTTTGGGAGTTCACCCATGCGCGCCGGCCAAAGTTTTTTCTTTTGCCGGACGCCGGCGTGGAGGGGACCGAATGGGTGCCGTAAGCATCAACAATGTGCGCAAGAACTACGGCAACATGGAAGTGTTGCACGGCGTGTCGGTGGACATCGCCGACGGCGAGTTCGTCATCCTGGTCGGCCCGTCGGGCTGCGGAAAGTCGACGCTGCTGCGCATGATCGCCGGCCTCGAGGAGATCACCTCGGGCGAGATCTCGATCGCCGGGCGCGTGGTCAACAACCTGCCGCCGAAAGAGCGCGACATTGCGATGGTGTTCCAGTCCTATGCGCTCTATCCGCACATGACGGTGGAGCAGAACATGGGCTTTTCGCTCAAGCTCGCCCGCGTCGACAAGGAAGAGACGCGCAAGCGCGTCGCCAACGCCGCCGCGATCCTCGGCCTCGAGCCCTACCTCAAGCGCTATCCGCGGCACCTGTCGGGCGGCCAGCGCCAGCGCGTCGCCATGGGCCGCGCCATCGTGCGCAACCCGGCGGTGTTCCTGTTCGACGAGCCGCTCTCCAACCTCGACGCCAAGCTGCGCGTGCAGATGCGCTCGGAGATCAAGCAGAACCACATGCGGCTGGGCACCACCACGGTGTATGTGACGCACGACCAGATCGAGGCCATGACCATGGCCGACCGCATCGTGGTGATGCATGACGGCATCATCGAGCAGATCGGTTCGCCGCTCGAGCTCTACGATCGCCCGGCCAATCTGTTCGTCGCCGGCTTCATCGGCTCGCCGGCCATGAACATGATCGCCGGCAAGATGGAGGGGAATACCTTCGTCGCCGCCGACGGGACGCGCGTCGAGCTCAGCAATCCGCCGGCCGGCGCCGCCGGCAAGGCGGTGACGCTGGGCGTCCGTCCCGAGCATCTGCATCTCGATCCGGCCGGGCTGCCGGCGGAGATCCTGACGGTCGAGCCCACCGGCTCGGAGACGCAGGTGGTGGCGCGCTTTGCCGGCCAGGAGATCATGGGCGCGTTCCGCGAGCGCGTCACGGCGCGTCCGGGCGAAAGCATCCGCATCCGCCCCGAGCCCACCGCGGTGCACCTGTTCGACAGCCAGACCGGCGCCCGCCTCACGGCGTAAGCGTCCGCACGACGATTTTTTTGCGGGGCGCCGTCGCGAGACGGCGCCCTTTGCCTTGGCGGCGTGGGCCGGCCTCAGTCTTCGAGCAGATAGCCCCGGCGCTGCGGCAGCGGCGCGGTGCCGACGATCTTGGCCACCGCCTCGCCGCGCGCCACGTATTTGCGCAGCGTGCGCGACAGCACCAGGCCATCGGTGCCGGCGACCAGCGGGGTGCGGGCGAGGAAGGCTTCGGGGCCGTCGAGCGCGATGAGGTCGGCGACGGGCTGGCCCTTGTGCACGCGCTGGCCGAGGTCGACGCGGTAGGCGAGCAGCCCCGCCGCCGGGGCGCGGACGATGTCGGTGGCCTCGAACGGCGCGGTGAGTCCCATTGGCTCGGGCCGCGGTCCCGGGTCGGCCGCGATCAGGTCGCGGCCGGCAAAAAAGCCGAACAGGCGCAGCGCGTCCTGCTCGCCGAAATGGTCGAAGCTGTCGGCAAGGCCACGATATTCGAGCGTCGCGGTGGCGCTGGCCAACGGGATCGGCTTGCCGGGGTTGCTCTGCGCCAGCTTGCGGTAGAGCAGCGGCAGCACTTCGTCGAAGGAGCCGCCGCCGGAATCGGCCGCGGTGAGCACGGCGGCCGCGCCCATCCATTCGGCCAGATCCTCGAGCTCGGGCATCAGCTCGGGGGAGGTGAAGATGTGCAGCAGCGAGTCGGAATCGCAGTGCAGGTCGAGCACGAATTCGGCGTCGTGCGCCTCCTTGAGCAGGATCAGCCGGAGCTGTTCGGCGGCGGTGCGCGGCTGCTGGCTGTCGATCCACTGCGCCACGGTCTTGCGGATCAGGGTGACGTTGAAGCGCTCGTCGTCGCCGAGCCGGCCGCTGAGCTGGGTGCGGACCATGGCGAACAGGTCGGGCCATTGCCGGTTGTAGTTGACGCCGGTGTCGAGGTCGGTGCGGCCGAGGTGCTTGTGCTGCACCAGATTGGCCATGCCGAGCGGGTTGGCCATGGGGATCACGGTGAAGCGGGCGCGCAGCAGCTCCTGCTCGTCGGCCTCGCGCAGCATCGGCAGCAGATGGTGCAGCAGCATGGTGCCCGGCTGCTCGTCGGCATGCAGCGCCGCCTGCAGATAGACCTTCTCGGGGGCGTCGGGGGGACCGATGCGGTAGAACGGCAGTTCGGCGGTGAGGCCCGGCGTGTCGCCGCGCAGCTTCAGCACGTGCAGGTGGAAGGTCATGACAGCCCCTGGACGCGGCGCCAGCTGAACTTCAGCCGGCGCTCCTGCGGCAGGTGCCGCATCAGCCGGCGGTAGATCAGGCCGAACAGGTAGAAGATGGCGAAGGAGATGACGAGGAAATAGCCGGCGGCGACGCCGAAATGCAGGAACACGTTGTAGTCGCGCTGGAACAGCACTTCGGCGAGGTTCATCAGGTCGCGCTGGTCGCCGATCACCGGCAAAGTGAAATACACCAGCGCCGTGGCCTGGAACAGGAACACCACCTCGTTGGTGTAGGCCGGCCAGGCGATGCGGATGAGGTTGGGCCAGGTCACCGACCAGAAGCGCTGGCGGCGGCTCATGCCGTAGGCGCGGGCGGCCTCGACCTCGCCCCTGGGCACGGTGATCAGCGCGCCGTAGAAGATCTCGGCGGTGTAGGCGGTGGTGTTGAGCGCCAGGATCGCCGGGCCGAGGAACAGCGGGTGCAGCACGAACCCGTCGATGCCGAGCGGCTTCCAGGTGCTGAGGTTGAAGGCCAGCACCAGCGAGTAGAAGGCGAAGAGCTGGATGAAGAAGGGCGAGCCGCGGAAGAAATAGATGTAGGCCCGGCTCAGCCGGTTGACGATCTGGTTGGGCGAGTTCTTGCCCAGCGCCAGAAGGATGGCGAAGCCGAAGCCGGCGGGAATCGCCGCCACGGCGAAGTAGATGTTGAACAGCGCGGCGGGCGCCATGCGGACCACTTCGCCGATGAGCACGTCGAGGGCCGTCATGTGGCGTTCTGCTCGGCCAGCGGCATGCCGCGGCGCAGCCGGCGGCCGATGGCGCCGAAGATCTTCTCGGAGACGAAGGTCACGAGGATGTAGAACACCAGCAGCACGAAATAATAGCGCCAGCGCCAGTCGTCGTGGACGAGGCCGGCGGCGCGCGAGAAATTGGCGGCGCCCAGCCGCTGCGCCCAGGCGACGAAGTCGAGGATCTGCAGCAGCGACAGCAGCGAGGTGGCCTTGACGATGCTCATCCACACATTGGCGATGCCGGGCAGGGCATAGACCCACATCTGCCGGATGTGGACGCGGCGCAGCACCTGCATGCGAGTCATGCCGTAGGCGCGGGCGGCCTCGAGCTGGCCGGCGGGCACGGCGCGCAGCGCCCCGGCGATGACGCTGGCGACGAACGCGCCATAGACCAGCCCCAGCGACACGCTGGCGAGGATCAGATAGCCGAAGCTCGAAAAGCTGATGTTGGCGGCATCGCAGGGCGGCCAGCGGCCGGCGTTGAGCGCCAGCGTTTCGGGGGTGCAGACCTGGAACGAATAGACCCATTCCACCGCCTGCTCGAAGGCCAGCGGGAAGAACAGGAAGAACAGCACGTCGGGCACGCCGCGCACGATGTTGATGTAGGCGGCGGCGAACCAGCGCAGCGGCAGCGGGCCGTTGCTGCGGGCGGCGGCCGCGACGAGGCCGACGACCAGCGCGATGGCGGCGCCCAGCACCATGGCGGCAAGGGTGTACTGGACGCTGGCGTACCAGTTGAGGTGCTTGCCGTTGCTGATGTAGCCCAGCCAGAACACGAGATCCTGGCCAAGGAAATCCTTCAGCCCCTGCGGCAGGATATCGACCAGCACGCTCTATCGCCCCCCGGAACGGAAACAGGCGGAGCCGGAGCTCCGCCTGCCGAAATTCTTACTTCTTGTAGAACGGACCGCCCTTCTTGTCGGGGAAGTATTTGGTGATCAGCCCGTCCAGCGTGCCGTCGTCCTTCATGGACTGCAGCGCGGTGTTGAACTTCTTGGTGAGCTCGGTGTCGGTCTGGCGCATGCCGACGCCGACGCCGTCGCCGATCAGGATTTCCGGGCCGTCGGCCTTGAGCTTGCCGCCCGACGCCGACACCGCCTCGCCCACGACCGAGCCGTCGAGGAAGATGATGTCGAGATTGCCGGCGTTGAGGTCGGCCATCTCCTGGTCCTGCGTGTCGTAGGTCAGGATGGTGTTGCCGTCCTTGAGGTTGGACTCGAGATAATTGGCCTGGATGGTCGCCTTCTGCGCGCCCAGCTTCATGCCCTTGATGTTGGCATAGTCCACCTTCTTGTCGGCCAGCGTCAGGAAGGTCGAGGGATCGGGCGGGAAGTAGGGATCGGTGAAGGCGATGGTCTTCTTGCGCTCGTCGGTGATGGACATGTCGTCCATGATGGCGTCGTAATTGCCCGCCAGCAGGTTGGGAATGATGCTGTCCCAGTCGTTGACGATGAAGCTGCACTCGACGCCGGCGCGCTTGCACATCTCGGTGCCGACATCGACGTCGTAGCCGCCGAGCTTGCCGCTGTCGTCGGTGAAATTGTAGGGCGGGTAGCTGCCCTCGGTCGCGATCTTGTAGCTCTGGGCCTGTGCCCCAAGGGTCAGCGCTGCCAGGGCAGCCGCGGCCAGTATCAGCCGGTTCATGATGGGTCTCTCCTAACGTTCGACGCATGGGCCGCGTCTGCTGCGCGGCTCTGGCAGCTAGGCTTACCGCAATTGACGCATGCGTCAAATCAGGCGTGGCTGCCGGCGCTGAGGAATTGGCGGAGGCGGGGCGACCGGGTGGCGCCGAAAACCTCGGCGACCGGGCCTTCCTCCTCGATCTTGCCCTGGTGCAGGAAGACGGCGCGATCGCCCACGGTGCGGGCAAAATCCATGTCGTGGGTGACCAGGATCATGGTGCGGCCCTCGTCGGCGAGCAGCTTGATGACGCGCAGCACCTCGACCTCGAGTTCGGGATCGAGCGCCGAGGTCGGCTCGTCGAACAGCATCACGCGCGGATTGATGCAGAGCGCCCGGGCGATGGCGGCGCGCTGCTGCTGGCCGCCGGACAACTGGCCGGGGTAGCTGTGCGCCTTGTCGGCGATGCCCACCTTGGCCAGCATCTCCATGGCCTCGCCGCGCACTTCCGCCTTTTCGCGCTTCTGCACCAGGATCGGGGCTTCCATGACGTTGTCGAGCACGCTCATGTGGCTCCACAGGTTGAACTGCTGGAACACCATGCCCAGGCCGGAGCGGATGCGGCGGATCTGCGCCTCGTCGGAGACGCGGCGATGCGGCGGCGTGCCGGCCAGCGCGATGGTCTCGCCGGCGATCCGGACGGTGCCGCTGTCGGGCACTTCGAGCATGTTGACGCAACGCAGCAGCGTCGACTTGCCCGAGCCGGACGAGCCGATCAGCACCACTACCTCGCCCTCATGGGCGGTGATGGACACGCCCTTCAGCACCTCCACCTCGCCAAAGCTCTTGTGGATCGAGTCGAGCTCGACGATCGGGATGGCGGGGCGGGAAGCGGGCGCAGTCATGGCCGGCAAACTGCGGGCAATGCGCGGCGGATGCAAGGGGTGTGAATGGCGGGCGGGGACGAGACGACCGCCAGCCCCTCTCGGGGCGGCGGCCGGACCCTGTCGCTTGCTGCCTTACGCCGCCACCCGCGACCCTTCGTCGAAGAACAGCGCCTGGCTGATCAGGGCCTTCACCATGTCGGGGTTGAACGGCTTGGTGACGAGGAAGGTCGGCTCCGGCCGTTCGCCGGTCAGCAGCCGCTCGGGGAAGGCGGTGATGAAGATCACCGGCAGGGCCTCGGTCGAGAGGATGTCGTTGACCGCATCGATCCCCGACGAGCCGTCGGCGAGCTGGATGTCGGCGAGGATCATCTTGGGATGGGTCTTGCCGTACAGCGTCACCGCCTCCTTGTGGGTGCGGGCGATGCCGACCACCTTGTGGCCTAGCGATTCCACCAATTGCTCGATATCCATGGCGATCAGCGGCTCGTCCTCGATGATGAGGATGTCGGTGGCCACCTGGCGGGAAATCTCGCGCGAGGCCTGGTCGAGCAGCGCGGTGAACTCGGCGTCGGAGACGTCGAGGATTTCGGCGGCCTGCTCGTTGGTGAAGCCCTCGACCGCCACCAGCAGGAAGGCCTGGCGCGGCCTGGGCGACAGATTGGCGAGATTGTGCGCGGCGCGCTGTTCCCAGACGAAATGCGGCTGCGGCGAGGGAATGCGCACCGCCGAGGACGAGAACAATTGCGAAAACAGCTTGTAGAGCGCGATGCGGTCGTTCGAGGCTTCGGGAAAGATCGACGTATCGGCGATCAGAGCCTCCAGCGTGGCGGCCACGTAGGCGTCACCGGAGGTTTGCGATCCGGTCACGGCGCGCGAAAAACGGCGCAAATAGGGGAGGTGCGGCGCAATCCGCATGGACAAGGTCATTCAGAAGGCTCCCTTTGACGCTTTTGTTGGTCAACCCGCACAGCTAACGGACGGATTCGAAGTTCGTTCCATGTTGGCGGAACTTTTCGACCGAACCCGCATTTATGCTACCACGTCAGAGCTTAGCGTCACTCTGGTTCAAGGTCCGGGTAGTGAAAGACAAGTCCAAGATGAACGAAATGAGTGTTCCGCGTCAGCGGCGCACGGATGATGGGCTCGGCCCGAATTCCGATATCGGCGCAAAACTGCGCGCTTTCTATGGCGCGGTGCAGGATCAGCCGATCCCGGACAAGTTCCTGGATCTGCTGGAAAAACTCGATCAGGTCGAACAGGCCGCGAAGCGGAAGGGCAACTAATTGCAGGAATCCCCGTCGTTCAAGCGGGAGTTGCTGGCGACGTTGCCGTCGCTTCGCGCCTTCGCGGTGTCCCTGAGCGGGCGCCACGACCGGGCCGACGATCTCGTGCAGGACACGATGATGAAGGCCTGGGCCAAGCAGGACAGCTACCAGATGGGCACCAATATCAAGGCCTGGCTGTTCACGATCCTGCGCAACGAGTTCTATTCGCAGATGCGCAAGCGCGGCCGCGAGGTGCAGGACACCGACGGCGCCTTCACCGAGCGGATGTCGGTGCACCCCAGCCAATACGGCGTGCTCGACATGGCCGATTTCAAGAAGGCGCTCGACACGCTGCCGCCGGACCAGCGCGAGGCCATCGTGCTGATCGGCGCCTCGGGCTTCTCCTACGAGGAGGCGGCCGAGATCTGCAAATGCGCCGTCGGCACCATGAAGAGCCGGGTCAGCCGCGCCCGCACCCGGCTGCAGGACATCCTGAAGATTTCCGGCGAGGCCGATTTCGGTCCCGACGCGGTGTCGTCGCAGGTCACCACGCATTCGCTGACCTGAGGCGGCTACTGCGCCTCGCGCCGTCGCGCCAGCGCGCGGCGGCAGGCGGCCAGCAGGTCGGCGTCGCTGAACGGCTTGCCGACGAATTCGGCGGTTTCGAGAACCGTGTCCGCGAGCTCGCCGCGGAACGCCGAACATACCACCACGGCGATGCCGACGGCGACCAGCCGCTCGGCCAGCGCGACCTCGCCGGAGTTCGGCCCGGGCGGGTTGACGATGGCCAGATCGAATTCGTGCAGGCGTTCGGCCAGCGCCGCCAGCTCATTGTAATTCTTGGCGAAAACGGCCGCCTTGGCGTTGGCGTCCTCGAGCACGCGCTGGATGTCCAGCGCGATGAGGAATTCCTCCTCGACGATCAGAAGACGCTCGCCCGACAGCACTGCACTGGCCCCAGAAAGACGCCGCAGAAGGCGTCCGAAGCGCTGAATCGTCATTTAACAATGACATGTCAGAGCGCCTGCAACCTCAACATAAGCGATGGCGTTTGCTTCGTGGACTCGCGATGATAGCAGGGATCAGGATTTGGGCGTCATTCTGCCAGTCTCAACGCGACGAGTTCCCTGCGAGCAATGCCCCCTGCGTGCAATGGCCCAGTTCCGGACCTTCACGTCGGAAGAACTGCGTTTCGTCTCCAGCTTCAAGCGCGGCGAGCTGGTGGCCGAGCCCGGCACGGTGATCCTGGCCGAAGGCGCCCATAGCGCGCAGCTCTTCACCCTGCTCAGCGGCTGGGCCTTCCGCTTCAAGACGCTGGAAGACGGACGGCGGCAGATTCTCAATTACTGCCTGCCGGGCGACCTCGTCGGGCTGCAGGGCTCGGTGATCGGGGCGATGGAGCATTCGGTCGAGGCGCTGTCGGCGGCGGTGCTGTGCGTGTTCCAGCGCGACCGGCTGGCCGAGCTGTTCCGCAACCATCCCGGCCTCGGCTTCGACGTCACCTGGCTCGCCTCGCGCGAGGAGCGGATGCTCGACGAGAACCTGCTGAGCGTCGGCCGGCGGTCGGCCATCGAGCGGGCGGCCTATCTGGTCGCCTTCCTCTACCAGCGGGCGTCGTCGGTGGGGCTGGTCGAGCAGAAGGCGCTGCTCATTCCGATCACGCAGCAGCACGTGGCCGATACGCTCGGGCTGTCGATCGTGCATACCAACAAGACGCTGCGCAAGCTGATCGACCGCCGGCTGATCCGCTGGCACGACCGGGCCTGCGAGGTGCTCGATCCGGCGGGGCTGATGGAAATCGCCGGCTGGACCGGGCTGCCGGAAGCGCGGCGGCCGCTGATCTGACGGAACGAAGCGCCGCGCCGGCCGTTGCTGCGCGAGGCTCGGGGGCAGGCACACATGCGCATCATCGGCGTCTTCAACCGCGACGGCGGCACCTTCAAGACCACGGACATGGACGCCTTCGTGGCCACGGCCACCGGCATATTCACCGAGGCCGGGCACGAGTTCGAGGCGCGGCCGGTCGAGGGCCGGAGCCTCATCGGCGAGCTCGAGCGCGCCGCGGCGGCGGCCGAGGTGCTGCTGGCCGGCGGCGGCGACGGCACCATCTCGGCGGCGGCCGGCATCGCCTACCGGCGCGGCATCCCGCTGGCGGTGCTGCCGGCGGGCACCATGAACCTCTTCGCCCGCTCGCTGGGCGTGCCGCTGAAGCTCGAGCCGGCGCTGGCGGCGCTGGCGGCGGGCGTGGTGAAGTCGGTCGACATCGCGACGGCCAACGGACGGCCGTTCGTGCACCAGTTCTCGGTGGGGCTGCATCCCAAGCTGGTCAAGCTGCGCGAGACGCTGAGCTACAAGGGCCGCATCGGCAAGATGCTGGCTTCCAGCCGCGCCGCGATCGGCGCCGTGGTGCGGCCGCCGAACTTCACCGCCGAGGTCGTCACCGCGCACGGGCTGGAGCGGCGGCGCACCGCCGGCATCTCGGTCAGCAACAATCCGTTCGACGAGGGGCATCTGCCGCTGGCCGACACGCTCGATCGCGGCGTCCTGGGCATCTACGTCATCAAGCCGCTGACGCCGCGGGCGCTGCTCGGGCTGGGCTGGGGCATGCTGCGCGGCAAGTGGAAGAGCCTGCCCGAGATCATCGAGCGCGAGGCGCGCGAGGCCATCGTGCGGTTCCCGCGCAAGACGTCGGGCGCCATGGCGGTGATCGACGGCGAGCTGATCCGGCTGAGCGACAAGGTCGAGCTCAGGATCCATCCGGCGGCGCTCAAGGTGCTGGTGCCGCGCGATGCGGAGGCGCCGCCCGCCAGTGACGACGCACTGGCGCCGGCGCTGAGCACGCCGTGAGAAAACCCCGCCCGGAAGGCCGGACGGGGTTCCAAACTGCTTTGCGATTTGCCTCGGGCTAGAGGCTGTTGGCGCCGGCTTCCACCGGTTGCTGGCCGAGCTTGCGCAGGGCCTGCTCGATGGCCTTCAGATCCTCGCCATCGTCGCCATCGATGGGGGTCATGCCCTCGGTGGCGCTGCGCTCCTTGCTCAGGGAGTCGGCCTCGAGCTGGCGCAGGACTTCGATCTTCTCATTGTCCTCAAGAGCGTCGTCCTTAAGGATCGTCACAATCTGCCGTTTGATGTGAGACATGGCAAATCCTCTCGGTTCATGTCGCCCGCCGCCTGACGCGGCCGACGGGCATTAGGTAACGGGGGAGGGCAGGCCCAGGTTCCTATTTGCGGCGCTCCCGGTCGTCCTTCCTGAGCAGCAGCGCCGAGGCCAGCGCGGCGCCCGCCGGCAGGCCGATCTGTTTGAACAGCGGCGAGCGCAGGATCAGCGGAACGGCGGTGATGATGGCGGTGGTGACGAGCGCCGTCATCTCGGCGCCCTTTTTCTTCTCGGCATCGCGTTTGGCCGCGATGCCGTCCTGGATGTGGGCCACGAGGAAGATGACGAGCGCGATCAGCGCCGCCGCAAGCGCGATGATCAGCGGCGCGATCACCGGGCCGACGGCGTAGGCGAGGGCGGTGTTGATCGCCACCAGCACGAAGGCGGCGAACACCACGCCCAGGGCGCCGATCAGGCCCCAGATGATGGCCTGGCGCTTGACGCCGGCGGTGATCGACGCCGCCTCGATGCCGAGCAGCGACAGGAGAGGCGCCAGAACTGCGAGCATGGCGCTACCGGGTGATGACGGCGAGCAGGAAGCCCAGCGCCACGGCGCCCGCCACCGCGGTCAGCGGCTTCTCGCGAATGGTGTCCTTGATCTGCTTTTCGAAGGCGCCGAATTCGTCCTGCGCATAGTCGAGCGCCGACTGGCCACGGGCGGCGAGCTCGTCGGCGCGGGCGCTGGCGGTGCTCTTGAGCTCGTTGGCGCCGGTCTGGCCCATGCGGCTCAGCGTGCCGGCGATGGATTTGAGGTCCGACTGCAGCTGCGTGACCTGGTCCTGCAGGTTGTCGGTCTCGGCGTCGATCGCCGGGGAAACGCGGCTGCGGCGGCGGGCGCCGGCGGCGGCCGAGCGGCGCGGACGCGAGGCGCCGCGGCTGGACGAAGAGGAGGTGGAGGATGCGGCCTGGGCACTGCCGTTGCTGCGGCCCGGGGCCATGTCGTCGGTGTCGGCCATCGTGGATGCTCCTGGGTTCGGTGACGCTCTGGTTGCAACGCCGCTGCCGGGGGCCGGGTTCCCGTCGCCGACAGCGGCGTTGCAACCAGAGAAAACAAACACCCCGGTCCGCGGGGGAGTGCGAACCGGGGTGGTTTATGCGGGTCGAAAGGGGGGCGACCTAGGACCCGCAGAGCTCAGATCCGACCCATCAACACGAGGATGATGACGATCACGAGCACGACGCCGACAATCCCAGAGGGGAAATATCCCCAGGAGCGGGAGTATCCCCAGCTCGGGATGGCGCCGATCAGCAACAGGATGAGGATGACGATGAGGATTGTGCTGAGCATCTTGGCGTACTCCTTGGTGGACGCTGGCGTTCTAGAAGGCGACGAACAGGAATGCCGCCGCCACGGCGAGGATGCCGATCGCCGGAGCCATCGCACCCAGGACCGCGCCCAGATGTACGCGCCCGTCATACCCCTCGACCGACCACACCATGGCGGAGCGGGCCGAGTGTTCCAGAGCGTTGATCTCCATCTGCGTCATCGCCTTGATCCTTTTTGTCTTTTGACCGGGAGGGAGGGCCCGGTCTCCGCCTTGGACAGTCGCGCATGAGGTGCGCTGGCCAGATAACTGGCGGCGCGGAAGATGGTTCCAGACGAGAGGGGCAATCGGCAGTCGGGCTGGCCCGATCGCGGCTGTCTCGAGACGAGTGCCGCTATTCCACCCGCACCACGTCCACCGACTGCTTGGTCTCGTGGCGGCCGGAGGTGCGCAGCACGCCCACGATCGGGGAGATGTCGGAATAGTCGCGGCCATGGCCGATGGTGATGTGGTCGCTGCCGGCCAGCATGGCGTTGGTGGGATCGAATTCCACCCAGCCGGCGTGCTGGCCGCACCAGGCGCGCACCCAGGCATGCATGGCGTCGGCGCCTTCGAGCCGCGGCTTGCCCCTGGGCGGGATGGTGCGCAGGAACCCCGAGACGTAGGCGGCGGGGATGCCGACGCCGCGCAGGCCGGCGATCATCACATGCACGAAGTCCTGGCAGACGCCGCGCCGGAGCTGGAAGGCCTCGAGCGGGGTGGTGTCGACATTGGTGGATTTGCGGTCGTAGGCGAAGTCGCGGTGGATGGCGAGGCAGAGGTCCATCGCCGCGGCGCGCACCGAGGTAGTGCGCCCGAGGCTCTGGCGCGCATAGTCGGTGATCGCCCGGCTCAGCGGCACGCGCGGCGAGGCGGCGAGGAAATGGTGCGGGGAATTGCCGTCGAGCGACCACAGCGCGCCGAGCTCGCGCTGCAGTGCCGCGAGGTCGGGCGACAGGTCGGCGGGCGGGGCGCTGTCGTCGACGCCGACGCGGGCGCTGAGGCGGACGTCGAGCCGGTCGTGATAGCCGGCATAGGCGATGGTGGTGACGAGATTGCCGAAGAAGTCGGTGAAATTGGTCTGGATGTCGGGCTCGGGGTCGAAGGCGATGGACGAGGCGATCACCCGCTGCACGCCGGGGATCGACGCCGGCGCCACCCGCACCAGATGCCGGTCGCCATGCACGAAGCCCTCGTAGTCGTAATGCAGCTCGAGGCGGACGTCATAGAGCATTGAATGCTCCGTGCTCGTTCGGCCCCTCACCCCCCTCGCTGCGCGAGGGACCCTCTCCCCGGAGGGGCGAGGGGAGGCGAGGGAGGCTTCGGGGCCAGCCTCCCCTCGCCCCTTTGGGGAGAGGGTGGCCGCGCAGCGGCCGGGTGAGGGGCCGTGCGATCACCGCGCTAGACGAAATACGCATCGGCCAGCAGTCCCGCGAGGCGCGCGATGCCGCTGCCGAGGGCGGCGAGGCGGTCGCTGCTCATGTCGTCCGGCTCGGCCACCAGCAGCTCGGTGTGCAGTTCCAGCACCGCGCGGGCGGCGGGCGAGAGCTGGCCGTCGGCGATGCCGCCGGGCAGCTTCTCGATCTGCTCGCGCAGCTCGGCGATCTGGAACAGCACCGAGCGCGGGTTGAGCGGGTCGAGCACCAGCAGGTCGATGTAGGAATTAGCGCCGGCGGCGACGTTGTAGCGGCGGCGGTGCGTCATGACGCTGTCGCCGATCTCGAGCAGCATGTCGAGCGCGCCATCGGGGGCGTCCTCGCGCGTCAGCCAGCGGGTGATGCCGGCCATCTGGATGCCGCGCTCGAGCCGGCGGCCGGTTTCGAGGAAGCGCCAGCCGGCGAAGCGGTACATGTTCTCGTGCACCAGCCCCGAGAAGCCGGCGAGCTTGCGCAGCAGCACCGTCATGGCGCGCGTCGCGTCGTCGCCCGGCTGCACGCGGCTGGCGAAATTGCGGGCGGTCTTGCGCAGGTCGGCGAGCGCCAGCCAGCCGTCGGGCGAGAAGCGGTCGCGGATCTGGCCGGCCGAGTGCACGGCGCTGTCGAGCGCGCCCAGCAGGCCCTGCGGCAGCGGCTCGGTGGCGTCGATGTCGATGCCGTCGAGATAGAGCCGGGTGTCGGCGAGCAGCGGCAGGTCCGGATTGGAGACCTCGGCGAGCCGGGCATTGTAGGCGCGCAGGATGCGCACCGTCGCCTCGCAGCGCTCGGCGTAGCGGCCGAGCCAGATCAGGTTGTCGGCGGCGCGGCTGGGCAGATTGCCCACCGATTGCCGCCGCAGCTTTTCGCCCGCCTGCGGCAACAGGCTGACGCGCTCGACCGGGGTGCTGCTCACCACCCAGACGTCGGCCGCCTGGCCGCCGCGCTGCATGGTGATGGCGGTGGTGTCGAGGCTCGAGCCGACGCGGGCGAAGCCGCCCGGCATGATGGTCCAGCCGCGCGCGGTGCGGGCTGCGTAGACGCGCAGCGTGATCGGGCGCGGCTGCAGCCGGCCCTCGACATAGACCGGGGCGGTCGACAGCGTCACCGGCTCCTGGCCGGTGAAGCGGCCGCCATCGTCGAGCAGCCTTTGCCGCAGCGCGTCGCGCGCCGCGGGCTCGAGCGCGGCGCCGAGCATGGTGTGCTCGCGGTCCTCGATGGCCAGCGTGGTCGAGAAGGCGGGGCCGACCATCATGCGCTCGAAATTGTCGAGCACGTGCCGGCGCTCGGCATCCTGCCCGCACCACCAGGTGGCGATGCCGGGCAGATGCAGCGGCGTGCCGAGCAGCGCCTGGCTCAGCCGCGGCAGGAAGGCGGCGAGGGCGCGCGTCTCGAGGATGCCCGAGCCGATGGCGTTGACCATCGACAGCGAGCCCTGGCGGATGGCCTCGACCATGCCGGGCGTGCCGATGCGGCTGTCGACGCGCAGCTCCAGCGGGTCGGTGAAGCTCGAATCCATGCGCCGCCACAGCACGCTCACCGGCTGCAGGCCGGCGACGGTGCGCACCATCATCTGGCCGTCCTCGACCACCAGATCCTCGCCCTCGAGCAGCATGAAGCCGAGATAGCGGGCGATGTAGGCGTGCTCGAAATAGGTCTCGTTGTGCTGGCCCGGCGTCAGGATGCCGACGCGGCCGTCGGCGTGCCGCGCCGCGGCGTTGAGGCTGTCGCGGAAATCGCGGAAGAAGCCGGCCAGCCGGTGCACGTTGAGGCGAGCATAGATGTCCGACAGCGCGCGCGTCGTCGCCACCCGGTTCTCGAGCGCGAAGCCGGCGCCGGAGGGCGCCTGGGTGCGGTCGCCCAGCACCCACCAGCCGCCGTCGGGGCCGCGTCCCAGCTCGAAGGCGCAGAAGTGCAGATAGTGTCCGCTCGCCGGCGCGAGGCCGACCAGCGGGCGCAGGAATTCGGGGTTCTGCGCGATCAGCTCGGGCGGCAGCATGCCGCGCGCCACCAGCTGGTTGCCGCCATAGATGTCGGCGACCACGCGCTCCAGCAGCTCGGCGCGCTGCACGAGGCCGGCGGTGATGTGCTGCCAGTCGGCCTCGCCGATGATCAGCGGCACGTGCGCCAGCGGCCAGGCGCGCTCCTTGCCGGCGGCGCCGTCATATTTGCGGTAGAACACGCCGGCGTCGCGCAGATACTGGTCGGCGCGCTCGAAGCGGGCGTTGAGCCCGTCCGGCCCCAATTCGTCGAAGCCGGCGAGCAGCTCGGTCCAGCCGGGGCGGACGGTGCCGGCCGGATCGATCATCTCGTCGGGAATGCCGGGCAGCAGCCGATAGCCGGCGAGCAGGCCGCTGTCCCCGGGCGGTTTCGGAACCTGACGCTGAGTCCGCTTGTCCATCGCCCAGAGTGCTTAGTGGATCGGTCGGCGCAAATCGAGCGTGAGCGGGAATTCGCCGGGGATTTCCTCGGGCGGTGGTGAATAGGCGCCCGGCGTGTGGCCGTCGGCGACGAAGCGCGCCAGCCGCCGCGCCTCGGCCTCGTTGCCGTTGACCGGGAAGGTCTCGTAATTGCGGCCGCCCGGATGCGCCGTGTGGTAGACGCAGCCGCCGATCGCCCGTCCGGTCCAGGTGTCGTAGAGATCGAAGGTCAGCGGGGCGTTGACCGGCAGCACCGGATGCATGCCGCCGGCGGGCTGCCAGGCCTTGAAGCGCACGCCGGCGACCGAGGTGCCGGCGATGCCGGTGCGCGTCAGCGGCACGCGGCGGCCGTTGCAGGTGACGATGTAGCGTTCCGGATCGGGGCCGGCCAGCTTCACCTGCAGCCGTTCGACCGAAGAATCGACGAAGCGCACGGTGCCGCCGATGGCGCCCTGTTCGCCCATCACGTGCCAGGGCTCCAGCGCCTGGTTGAGGGTGAGCGTCATGCCCTCCACCTCGATCTCGCCGCAGAAGGGGAAGCGGAATTCGAGCTGGGCGGCGAACCAGTCGGGGTCGAGGTCGAAGCCGTGCCGACGCAGATCGGCGAGCACGTCGAGGAAGTCGGCCCAGACGAAATGCGGCAGCATGAAGCGGTCGTGCAGGCTCGTGCCCCAGCGGATGAAGCTGCCCTGCAGCGGCGCCGTCCAGAAGCGGGCGATCAGCGCCCGCACCAGCACCTGCTGCGCCAGGTTCATGCGGGCATCGGGTGGCATCTCGAAGCCGCGGAACTCCACCAGCCCCAGCCGGCCGGTCGGACCATCGGGCGAATAGAGCTTGTCGATGCAGATTTCCGAGCGGTGGGTGTTGCCGGTGACATCGACCAGCAGGTTGCGGAACAGCCGGTCGACCAGCCACGGGGCAGGGGGCGGCGCGGTGCTCGGCGCCGGCACCTGGCGCAGCGCGATCTCGAGCTCGTAGAGGCTATCGTGCCGCGCCTCGTCGATGCGCGGCGCCTGGCTGGTCGGGCCGATGAACAGGCCGGAGAACAGATAGCTCAGCGCCGGGTGATGCTGCCAGTGCAGCACCAGCGATTTCAGCAGGTCGGGACGGCGGAGAAAGGGCGAATCCGCGGGCGTCGCGCCGCCGATCACCACGTGGTTGCCGCCGCCGGTGCCGACATGCTTGCCGTCGATCATGAATTTGTCGGCGCCCAGCCGGCTCTGCCGCGCCTCCTCGTAGACGATGCTGGTGGTGGCCACCGCCTCGTCCCAATTGGCGGCGGGGTGGATATTGACCTCGATGACGCCGGGGTCGGGGGCGACGCGGATGACGTTGAGGCGCGGATCGAAGGGCGGCGGATAGCCCTCGATCTGCACCGGCAGGCCGAGCGCAGCCGCCGACGCCTCGGCCGCCGCGACCAGCTCGAGATAGTCTTCGAGCTCGGCGACCGGCGGCAGGAACACGCACAGATGCCCGTCGCGCACCTCCACCGCCACCGCGGTGCGCACGCTGCCCTCGATCTCGGACAGCACTTGCTCGGTGCGCTCCTGCTGGCCGCCGGCATCGGCGGTGAACGAGGCCGTCGGCTGCTCGCGGGCGCGCAGCATCGCCTCGGCGGGCGGCAGTTCGCCCACCGGCTGCAGCGGGTCGCGCGGCACCACATGCGGATAGGCGGTCGGCGCCAGGTGCCGCAGCGAGCTCAGCGGCAGGCGATAGCCCACCGGCGAGTCGCCGGGGGTCAGGAACAGCTTGCCGCGGCGGGTGCGCCATTTCTCGCTGACCCAGCGGCTCTGCGCTGCGATGGCGTTCCAGCGCTGCACCGGCAGCACGTAGCCGGTGGGGCGGTCGAGGCCGCGGTCGAACACCGCCGCCATGCGGGCGCGGGCCTCGGCATCGGCGAGTTCGGAGTTCGAGGGGTCGACATTGGCGGGAAGCCTCGCTTCCTTCAGCAGCCACTCGCCCGGGTCCTCGTAGGCGGCATCGACGGTGTCGCCGCCGAGGCCGAGATGCTCGGCGAAGCGGTGCAGAAATTGCGAGGCGGTGGAATCGCTTGCGGCGGTTTTCTCGGCCTCCTTGGCAACCAGCCTTTCGTCGCGCCAGATCGGCTGGCCGTCGCGCCGCCAGAACAGCGAGAAGGTCCAGCGCGGCAGGCTCTCGCCCGGATACCATTTGCCCTGGCCGTAATGCAGGAAACCGCCCGGGGCGATGCGCTGGCGCAGCCGCCGGATCAGCGTGTCGGCGCGGGCGCGCTTGGTCGGGCCGACGGCGTCGGTGTTCCACTCGCCGCTCTCGAAATCGTCGATGGACACGAAGGTCGGCTCGCCGCCCATGGTGAGGCGAACATCGTTCGCTTCGAGCACAGAATCGACATGGCGCCCCAACGCATTGAGCCGGCTCCAGCTTTCGTCGGAGAACGGCCTGGTGATGCGCGGGTGCTCGGCGATGCGGCTCACCTGCATGTCGAAGGCAAAGTCGGTGTGCACCGGGCCGATGGCGGAGAAGGCGCCCGAAATCGGCGCCGCGTTGCGATAATGCGGCGTGGCGGCGAGCGGGATGTGGCTCTCGCCGGTGAGCAGGCCCGAGGTGGGGTCGAGCCCGATCCAGCCGGCGCCGGGCAGGTACACTTCGCACCAGGCGTGCAGGTCGGTGAAATCGTGGTCGGTGCCCGCCGGCCCATCCAGCGACACCAGATCGGGCTTGAGCTGGATCAGATAGCCGGAGACGAAGCGCGCGGCAAAGCCCAGGTGGCGCAGGGCCTCGACCAGCAGCCAGCCGCTGTCGCGGCACGAGCCCTGCGCCCGCGCCAGCGTCTCTTCCGGCTCGAACACGCCGGTTTCGAGCCGCACGATATAGCCCACCGCGCGCTGCACCAGCGCGTTGAGCTCGGTGACGAAATTCACGGTGTTGCGCGGCGTGCGGTCGACCGAGCGCAGGAAGTCCGCCAGCAGCGGCCCCGCCGGCTGCGGCGTCATATAGATCGAGAGGTCGTCGCGCAGCGCCTCCGGGTACTGGAACGGCCAGGTCTCGGCGCTCTCTTCGACGAAGAAGTCGAACGGGTTGTAGACCGTCATGTCGGCGACGAGGTCGACCTCGATCTTCAGCTCGGTCACCGGCTCGGGGAAGACGTGCCGGCTCAGCCAGTTGCCGTAGGGGTCCTGCTGCAGGTTGACGAAGTGCCCGGCGGGAAACACCTTGAGCGAATGGCTCAGCACCTTCGTCTTGGAATGCGGCGCCGGCTTCAGCCGGATGATCTGCGGGTTGAGGATGACCGGACGGTCATAGGTGTAATGCGTCAGGTGATAGATCGCGGCTTTGATCGACAAACTCGTCGCTCGTCCTATTGCGCCAGGGCGTCCCGGAGCCGAGCTTAGCCAGCCGGCGGCGGCGCGTCGAGGCTTCCCGGTGGCCAGCCGGTCCTGTCGTCAACGAAATGCCGCAGACCCGGTGCAGACAGCCCGGCCCGCAAGGCGAAACGGAGGATGCGATGAAACGCAGGGATGTGATGCTGGCCGGCGGCGGCCTCGCCCTGCTGCTGCCGGCGCTGCCGGCGCAGGCGGACGACGATGTGGCGGCGCTGGTGCGTAAATATATCGGCGCCTGGAATTCGCACGACGCCAAGGCGGCGGCGCGGTATCTCAGCGAAGAGTTCACCTGGTACGACCCGTCGGCGGGCAATCCGGTGCAGGGCCGCGACAAGGTGGTCGGCACGGTGATCGCCTCCTACCTCGCCGCCGTGCCGGACCTGGTGTGGGAAATGCTGGGCAAGCCGATCGTTGCCGGCGACATGCTGGCGCTGCAATGGCGGCGGTCGGGCACCAACAGCGGCGCCTGGGCCGACGGCAGGCCGGCGACCGGCAAGAGCTTCATGCAGCTGGGCGCCTCGGTGTTCAGCCTCCGCGACGGCAAGCTCGCGACGCAGTCGGACTATGCCGACATGCTCGGCTTCTACCGCCAGATGGGCTGGCCGGCGTAGCGCCTACGCGATCGCCTCCAGCGCCTGCCGCTGCTCCAGCATCGCCAGGAACACCCGGTAGTCGCGGTCGAACTGCGCCCGATGCTCCGGGTTGGGCCGGCGCGCCGTGCCGCCCTGCTGCATCGCCATGGCGGCGGCGCTGAGTGAGCCATAGAGGCCGGCGGCGGTTGCCGCCACCATGGCGGTGCCGAGCAGCGTCGCGTCGTCGGTCGCCGGCTCGACCACGGTGCAGCCGGTGGCGTCGGCGTAAAGCTCCATCAGCAGCGGGTTGTGGGTGTGGCCGCCGGTGACGTGCAGCGTGCCGATGGCGTAGCCGTGGCGGTTGAGCGTATCGAGGATGTGGCGCACGCCCAGCGCAATGCCGATTGCGGCGCGCCAGTAGAGGCGGCAGAGGCTGTCGAAGCCGCTGTCGAGCGTCAGCCCGGAGATCACGCCCAGTGCGTTGGGGTCGGCCAGCGGCGAGCGGTTGCCGTGGAAGTCCGGCAGCACGTGCAGGCGCCGGCCGAGCCCCACGCCCTCGGTCTCGCGCAGCGCCATGATGCGGGCGATGATGCGATGGTGCATCTCGGCCGGCTCGCCGCCGGCGCCGTGCCAGCGGATCAGATGGTCGAGCAGCGCGCCGGTCGCCGACTGCCCGGCCTCGTTGAGCCAGGCGTCGGGCAGCACGGCGCCTTCGTACGGCCCCCATACGCCGCGGATCGGGCGCGGATCGGGCGACAGCGCCATGACGCAGCTCGAGGTGCCGGCGATCAGCGCCAGATGGCGGTGGATGGAGCCGGTGTCGCCGGCGAAGGCGCCGAGCGTGCCGAGCGCTCCGGCATGGGCATCGATCAGCCCGAGCCCGACGCGGCAGCGCCGGGTGAGGCCCAGCGCCGCGGCGGCGGCCTCGGTCAGCGGCCCGAGGTCGGTGCCGATGGGGCTGGCGCGGTCGGGCAGGCGGCCGCGCTCCAGCATGTCGGCGAGCCCCACCTCGGCCAGGAAATCGGGCTGCCAGCCGCCGGCGCCGCCGATCCAGGTCCATTTGCAGGTCAGCGTGCATTGCGAGCGGGCATTGGCGCCGGACGCCTTCCAGGTCAGGAAGTCGGCGAGATCGAAGATCTGACCGGCGGCGGCCCAGGTCTCGGGCACGTGGCGCTTCAGCCACATCAGCTTGGGCACCTCCATCTCGGGCGACATCACGCCGCCGATGGAGTCGAGCACGGCGTGGCCGGTTGCCGTGCACTCGCCGGCCTCGGCCAGCGCCCGGTGGTCGAGCCAGACGATGGTGTCCCAGCGCGCCTCGCCATCGGTGCTGACCGGCAGCGGAACGCCGTTCCGGTCGCGCACCACCAGCGAGCAGGTGGCATCGAAGCTGATGCCGGCGACGTCCTCGGGGCGCGCCGCGGCGGCGCGCATCGCCGCCCGCACCGCGAGGCCCACCGCCTGCCAGATCTGCTCGCTGTCGTGCTCGGCGTGGTTGGCGTCGGTGCGACGCATGTCGATGGGGTGCTCGGCGCGGCCGAGCAGCACGCCGCTGGCGCTCACCACCCCGGCGCGGGCGCTGCCCGTGCCGACATCGACTGCCACCAGCAGGTCCCGCATCCCGCTGCTCTCCCTCGCCTCGAGCCCTTCTAGCAGGCCGGGCAGGTCGCGCATATCGGACAGCACCGCGTCGGGATGCAGCGCGGCGATGGTGCCGGCCAGCCCCGACGGCTCGATATGGCCGCCGCCGGTGAAGGCGACGACGCGCATGCCGGCCTTCTTGGCGGCGATGATGCCGGGCGGGCTGTCCTCGATCACCACGCAGTCGGCCGGCGCGACGCCCATGCGCTCGGCCGCGAGCAGGAACAGATCGGGCGCCGGCTTGCCGTGCCCGACCATGCTGGCCGAAAAGATGGCCGGCTTGAACCGCGCCAGCAGCCCGGTGACCTCGAGGCTCAGCCGGATGCGCTCCATCTGGCTCGACGAGGCGACGCAGAACGGCACGCCGAGCTGCGGCAGCACCTCGATCAGCCCGGCCATCGGCTTCAGTTCCTGCCGGTAGGTATCGGCGAGGTCGCGCCGCATCGCCTCGAGCGCGGCGTCGTCGAGGCGCAGCCCGTGCAGATCGTCGAGGCTCTGCGCGATCGAGGAGAAGCTGCGGCCTAGGTAGTTGCGGAATCCGGCCTCGGCGCTGACGTCGAGCCCGGCATTGGCCAGCGCGCGCAGCAGCACCTGCATCGCCAGCGGCTCGGAATCGACGAGCACGCCGTCGCAGTCGAAGATGATGAGGCGGATGGGAGAGGCGGGCATGGTTCGAACTCGCGATCGGTGCCTTACCCGCGACGCGGGGGAGGGGGACCGCCGTCAGGCGGTGGACAGGGGCGGGCCCGGACTCGGGACCGTGGCCGCCCTTTCCACCATGCTTGGCATGGCCTCCCGCTTCCGTAAACGGGAGAGCGGCCGACCGCCGCGGCCCTACAGCGTCCCGTCCAGATACGCCGCGAGCGTCGCGCGGGTGCCCTTGTCCCAGATGGTGCGGAGCGCGTGGCTGAAGGCCTCGGCATAAATATCGCTCCGGCCCAGCGCGCCGAAGATGTCGGTCATCTCGAGCCAGGCTTTCGGCTCCTGCCGCGCGCGCTTCGCCTGCGCCTGCAGCCGGTCCCAGCTCGGATCGTTGGGCGGGATCGGGGCGCCGCTGTCGGTCTCGCCGTAGCAGTAGCGGCACCAGAAGGCCGAGACCAGCGCCAGCCCGGTCACGCCCTGGCCCGCCGCCAGCCGGTCGGCCGCCGAGGGCAGGATGAATTTCGGCTGCCGGTTGGAGCCGTCGAGGCAGAGCCTTGTGATGGTGTCGCCGATCTTGGGGTTGGAGAACCGCCGCTCGATCAGCGTGTAGTAGCCGCCGAGATCGGTGTCGGGTACCGGCGGCACGATCGGGATGATCTCCTCGCGCTCCAGCTTTTCGAGGAAGCCGCGCACCAGCGGGTCGGCCATCGCCTCGTGCACGAAGTGGATGTCCATCAGCCCCGCCGGATAGGCGATGGCGGCGTGGCCGCCATTGAGGATGCGGATCTTCATGTGCTCGAACGGCGCCACGTCGGGCACGAACTGCACGCCCACCTTTTCGAGCGCCGGGCGGCCGAGGGGGAAATTGTCCTCCAGCACCCATTGCCGGAAGTTCTCGCAGAACACCGGCCAGTTGTCGGCGATGCCGAACTCGCTCGCCAGCAGCGCCCGCTCGCGCTCGCCGGTGGCCGGGGTGATGCGGTCCACCATGCCGTTGGGGAAGGCGACATTGGCGCTCACCCAGGCGGCGAGCTCGGGATAGATCAGCTTGGCGAGCCCGACCACGGCGTTCTGCGTCACGTGGCCGTTGCCGGGGATGTTGTCGCAGCTCATCACCGTGAACGGCGCAATGCCGACGTCGCGGCGGCGCTTCAGGCCGGCGAGGATCAGCCCGAACACCGTCTTCGGCTGCGTCAGCAGATCCCTGGCGTCGGCGGCGATATCGGGGTGCGTGGGGTCGAAGCGCTGCGTCGCCGGATCGATGTAGTAGCCGCCCTCGGTGATGGTCAGCGACACGATGCGGATCGCCGGATCGACCAGCCGGTTGACGATGGCGGAGCTGTCGCCGATCGGCAGATGGTCGATCATCGGCGCGGTGACGCGGGCGGCGGAGGTATCCGCCTCCTGCTCGACCACGGTGGTCAGCCAGTCCTGCGCCAGCAGGCTGTCGCGCATGCCCGCGTCGGCCGGGCGCACGCCGGCGCCGACCAGCGCCCAGTCGTGGTCGAGCCCGAGGCCGAACAGATCGTCGAGATACACCGCCTGGTGGGCGCGATGGAAATTGCCGACGCCGAAATGCACGATCCCCGCCGTGAGGCCCGCCGGATCGTAGCCCGGCACCCGGGCCGTGCGGCTGAGCTCGCGGAAGGCGTGGCGCGACAGTTTGGTCGGCATAGGCGTAGTCCTCAATTGGCCCGGAGCGAGCGGCCGTCCTTGTCGAAGCGGTAGATGCGCGCCGGGTCGGGGGTGAGCCACACGGTATCGCCGTGATGCAGCTGCTTTTCGCCCTCGGTGCGCACCGTCATCAGTCCGAGGCCGTCGACATTGACGTGCAGGAAGGTGTCGGAGCCGAGGTGCTCGGCGACGCCCACCGTGCCCTTCCAGGCGCCGGCGCTGGTCGACACCTGCATGTGCTCGGGCCTGACGCCGATCGCGGCGGCGCCGTGCTTTGCCGCTTCGGCGCCATCGACGAAGTTCATCTTGGGCGAGCCGATGAAGCCGGCAACGAAGCGGTTGGCCGGGGTGCGGTAGAGCTCCATGGGCGTGCCGAACTGCTCGATGTTGCCGGCGTTGAGCACCACGATGCGGTCGGCCATGGTCATGGCCTCCACCTGGTCGTGCGTCACATAGATCATGGTGGTCTTGAGCTGCTGGTGCAGTTCGGAGATTTCGAGCCGCATGTTGACGCGCAGCGCCGCGTCGAGATTGCTCAGCGGCTCGTCGAACAGGAAGGCCTTGGGCTGGCGCACGATGGCGCGGCCGATGGCGACGCGCTGGCGCTGGCCGCCGCTGAGGTTGCGCGGCCGGCGGTCGAGATAGCTGCTGAGGTTGAGCGTCGCCGCTGCCTCCTTCACCTTGGCGTCGATCGCCGCCTTGTCCATGCCGGCCATCTTCAGCGGAAAGCCGATGTTCTGCGCCACCGTCATGTGCGGGTAGAGCGCATAGGACTGGAACACCATGGCCAGCTCGCGCTTGGCGGGCGGCGCGGCGGTCATGTCGCGGCCGTCGAGCAGGATTTCGCCGGACGTGGTGTCCTCGAGCCCGGCGATCAGCCGCAGCAGGGTGGACTTGCCGCAGCCCGAGGGGCCGACGAAGACCACGAACTCGCCGTCCTCGATGGTGAGGCTGGCGTCGGGGATCACCGCGTGGGCGCCGAACGATTTGTTGACGTGCTGGAGCTGGATGGAACCCATGTCGATTTCCCCTATTTCACGGCGCCGAAGGTGAGGCCGCGCACGAGCTGCTTCTGGCTGATCCAGCCCAGCACCAGGATGGGCGCGATGGCGAGCGTGGAGGCGGCCGAGAGCTTGGCCCAGAACAGCCCTTCGGGGCTGGAATACGATGCGATGAAGGCGGTGAGCGGCGCGGCATTGGCCGCCGTCAGGTTGAGCGTCCAGAACGCCTCGTTCCAGGCAAGGATGATGTTGAGCAGCAGCGTCGAGGCGATGCCCGGCACGGCCATCGGCACCAGCACGTAGACCAGCTCCTTGCCCAGCGTCGCGCCGTCCATGCGCGCCGCCTCGAGGATGTCGACCGGGATCTCCTTGAAGTAGGTGTAGAGCATCCAGATGACGATCGGCAGGTTCATCAGCATGAGGACGATCATCAGCCCCCAGGCGTTGTCGAGCAGGCCGAGGGTCTTGAAGATCAGGTAGATCGGCACCAGCACGCCCACCGCCGGCATCATCTTGGTGGACAGCATCCACATCATGATGTCGCGCGTGCGGCTGGTCGGGGCGAACGCCATCGACCAGGCCGCCGGGATCGAGAACAGCAGCGCCAGCAGGGTCGAGCCGACCGAGATGATCACCGAGTTGAAGAAGTGGCGGAAATAGTCCGACCGGCTCTGCACCTCGAAATAGCTCTCGATGCTCCACGGGGTCTGGAAGAAATGGCTGATGTTGATGGCATCGCCTTCCGACTTGAAGCTGGTCAGCACCGTCCACAGGATGGGAAAGAAGATCACCAGCGCCACCACCCAGGCGACGATGGTCACGGTGACCTTGCGTTGCGTACTCGCGGCGCGTGCCATCTAGAGCCTCCCGAGGGGGTTGCAGTCAGGGCTCCCTCCCCCCTTGCGGGGGAGGGCTGGGGAGGGGGGCAGCGCGCACCGGCGGTGGCCGTGGCCCCCACCCCCAGCCCCTCCCCGCAAGGGGGAGGGGGGCGCCGACTGCACGTGTCGGTTTCGGATGTCACGCATCGAGATTCTTCCCCACGATGCGGATCAGGAAGATCGCGACGATGTTGGCGAGGATCACGGCGATGACGCCGCCGGCCGAGGCGCCGCCCACATCGAAGTTCAGCAGCGCCTGCACATAGACCAGGAAGGGCAGGTTGGTGGAGGCGTAGCCGGGGCCGCCCTGCGTGGTGACGTAGATTTCGGCGAAGATGCCGAGCAGGAAGATCGTCTCGATCAGGATCACCACGGTGATGGCGCGGGCGAGGTGCGGCAGGATGATGTAGATGAAGCGGTTGACGAAGTTGGCGCCGTCCATCTCGGAGGCTTCCTTCTGGTCTTCGTCGAGCGATTGCAGCGCCGTCAGCAGGATCAGCGTCGCGAAGGGCAGCCACTCCCAGGCGGTGATCAGCGTTACCGAGAACAGCGGGAAGTCCTGCAGCCAGGGGATGGGACGCTGTCCGAACAATTGCGCCAGCCAGGCGAAGATGCCGTATTGCGGGTGCATCAGCATGTTCTTCCACACCAGCGCCGAGACGGTGGGCATGACGAAGAACGGCGCGATCACCAGCAGGCGCACGATGCCCTGGCCCCAGATCGGCTGGTCGAGCAGCAGCGCCAGCAGCACGCCGCCGATCACCGTGATCAGCAGCACCCCCACCACCAGGATCAGGGTGTTGCCGATGGCCTGCACGAAGGCCGGGTCGGTCAGGAAGAAATAGTAGTTGCGGAACCAGACGAAGCCGGCGCGGTCGGGATGCTGCAGGTTGTAGCGCTGGAACGAGTACCAGAGCGTCAGCACCAAAGGCACGATCATCCACACGAACAGGATGATCACCGAAGGGGCCATCATGAAGCGCGCCAAGGTGCGCGTCTGGCGGGTCGCCATGTTCTCGTCCTCCCCCCACGGCGCCACGAACCCTCGCAGTCGGCGCCAGCCGCTCCACTCTCATCCGCCCTTCGGGCACCTTCTCCCGTCAAGGGAGGAGGCTACGGAACCGCGAACTCTCAGTCGGCGTCCCTTCTCCCCCTCGGGGGAGAAGGTGGATCGGCCGAAGGCCGAGACGGATGAGGGGCGGCCCCTTACGCGATATTCAAGTCGTTCTCACCCCGTTGGGGCCGCCCGGCTAGAGGGACCGGGCGACCCCGACCTGCGGGGAGGTCGGCTCAGAGGTAACCAGCCTTCTGCATTTCGCGGGTGGTCACATCCTGCGCCTGCTTGAGGGCGTCGTCGACCGAGGACTGGCCCGCAAGCGCCGCAGAGAACAGCTGGCCGACCGTGGTGCCGATGCCCTCGAATTCGGGGATGGCCACGAACTGCACGCCAACATAGGGAACCGGCTTCACCGTGGGATGGGTCGGGTCGGCCGCGTTGATCGAGTCCAGCGTCATCTTGGCGAACGGCGCCGCCTTCTGGTACTCGGGGTTGTTGTAGAGCGAGGTTCGCGTGCCGGGCGGCACGTTGGCCCAGCCTTCCTTGGAGGCGACCAGCTCTTCATAGTGCTTGGAGGTCGCCCACGAGATGAACTTCTCGGCGGCGTCGACCTTCTGGCTGCCGGCGGGCACCGCCAGCGACCAGGCCCACAGCCAGTTGCCGCGCTTGCCCAGGCCCTTGTCGGGGGCGAGAGCGAAGCCGACCTTGTCGGCCACGGTCGAGTCCTTGCCGGTCACGAACGAGGCGGCGACGGTGGCGTCGATCCACATGCCGCACTTGCCCTGCTGGAACAGCGCCAGGTTCTCGTTGAAGCCGTTGTTGGAGGCGCCGTCGGGGCCGTCGGCCTTCATCATGTCGACGTAGAACTGCAGCGTGTCCTTCCATTCGGGCTGGTCGAACTGCGGTGTCCACTTCTCGTCGAACCAGCGGGCGCCGAAGGAGTTCGACATCGCCGTCAGGAACGCCATGTTCTCGCCCCAGCCGGCCTTGCCGCGCAGGCAGATGCCGTTGATGCCGTTGGCGCGGTCGGTCATCTTGTCGGCGGCCTGGCGGATGAAGTCCCAGGTGGGGGCGTCGGGCATGGTGAGCCCGGCCTTTTCCATCAGGTCCTTGCGGTACATCACCATCGAGCTCTCGCCGTAGAACGGCGCGGCGTAGAGCTTGCCGTCGACGGAAAGGCCGCCGCGGATCGCCGGCAGCAGATCGTCGACGTCATAGTCGGCGCCCAGCTTGTCGAGCGGCACCAGCCAGTTCTGCTTGGCCCAGATCGGAACCTCGTAGGTGCCGATGGTGATGATGTCGTACTGGCCGCCCTTGGTGGCGATGTCGGTCGTCACCTTCTGGCGCAGCACGTTCTCTTCCAGCGTCACCCATTGCAGCTGGATGTCCGGATTGTCCTTGGTGAAGTCGTCCGTCAGCTTCTGCATGCGGATCATGTCGCCATTGTTGACCGTGGCGATGGTGAGGGTTTCGGCCGAGGCCGACGAGGCGAGCGCAACAAGCAGCGCGCCGGCGAGTACCGGAACAAATTTCATGGATGTCCTCCCGTTGACGAGGCGAGCATATGCCCCGCTAGTGGGCAAATACTCACCAAATCTTAACGTGTGTCAAGCCGTCGCAGCGGGCGCCGCGCAGCGCGCCTGCCCCAGCGTGGTGGGCCAGGATCGGGACTATTCGCAGTTTCAGGGAGTTATCGCGCCGACAGCAGCCGCGTCGCGGTGCGCTCGTCGGTGATCAATCCGTTGACGAGCCGCCGATTCAGCGCCGCAATCGTTCCGGGCAATTTTCTCTCGCCCATGGCAAGTGCCACGACCAACGAGCGCTCGCGCGAGGGCATCGGCGCGCTCATCACCCGGTCGTTGGTGAGGCCCTCGATCATCTTGCCCTGCGCATCGAACGCCCAGCCGACGATCTCGCCGACGGCGCCGGCCTTCTGCAGCGCCTTGAGCTCGGGCTCGGTGATGAAGCCGTCGACATAGAGCGGGGCGTCGGGGCCGAGGTCGCCGATGCCCACGAAGGTGATGTCGGCGCGGGCGCTGAGCGACAGCGTCTCCTTCACCATCGGCTGGCGCAGCAGCATCTCGCGCTCCTCCGGCGAGGAGGCGATCACCGGCAGCGGCATGGGGAACATCCGCGCCTTCACCGCATCGGCCATGTTGAAGATCACGTTGTAGTACGAGGCCGAGCCGTCGGGCGCGATGTTGCCGGTCAGCGACACGATCTTGTGCTGCGGCGCCTCCATCGGCGAGAGCTGCTCGATGGCCGCCTTCAGCGTGCGGCCGGTGCCGATGGCCATGACGATGGGGGCAGGGGATTTGAGCCGCCGCTCGATCTCGGCGGCGGCGGCCTGCGCCACGCCGATGATGGTGGAATCGGATTCCGGATCGGAGGGCACCACCTCGACCAGGTCGAGCGCGAAGCGCTGCCGCAGCTTTTCGGCCAGCTCCATGCAGCGGCCGATCGGGTGGTCGAGGCGCACCTTGATCAGCCCCTCGCTCACCGACAGCGACACCAGCCGCTGCGCCGTCTGGCGCGACACGTTGAGCTTTTTGGCGATCTCTTCCTGGTTGTTGCCGGCGACGTAGTAGAGCCAGCCGGCCCGTGCGGCGTCGTCGAGGCGTCGCCCGCCCTGATCTTGCCGGCTGCTCATCGGATGCGGGTTCCCAGGCGGCGGACCTGCCGCCGAATGGGCCAGTCTTACGGCCAAAGATTTCCCCGGCGCAAGCGCTCAGCTGTCCTCGGCGGCGAGGCCCCAGGGAATGGGCTCGGCCGGACGGGCGTTGAGGCCGGTGCGGATGTCGCGCTCGGTGTCCTCGAGATGGGCGCGCATGGCGGCGCCGGCGGCCTTGGGATTGCCCTCGCGGATGGCGGCGAGGATGGCGTCGTGCGCCGCGATGGTGTCGTCCACGGTGTGGCCGCGCAGATCGTGGCCGCGGCGGCTCAGATGGAAGCTGCGGCGCAGCGGCGTCGCCATCGCCTCGAACAGGTACGAGATCAGCCGGTTGCCGCTCGACAGCGCCACCGCCTCGTGGAAGCCGACATCGTGCTGGTGGAAGCGTTCCTCATTGGCCTCGACATCGAGGCCGGCCTTGCCCGCCTCGGCGGCGTCGCGCATGCCCTGCATGGCGCTTTCGGCGGCGAGGATGCCGGCCCGCGTGGCGCGCCGCGCCGCCAGCGTCGCCGACTGCACCTCGAGCGACATGCGCAATTCGATCAGGTCGAACAGGCCCTTGGGATCGTTGCGGATCACTGTCGACAGGAAGTCGGAAAAGGCGACGCCGCTCGGCTCCCTGACGATGGCGCGGCGGCCGCGGCCGACATCGAGCAGGCCGCGGCCGGCGAGCATCTTCACCGCCTCGCGCACGGTCAGGCGGCTGACGTCGAAGCGCAGCGCCAGATCGCCTTCGCTGGGCAGGCTGGCGCCCGGCGCCATCTGCGTCAGCACCATCTGGGCCAGCGCCTCGGCGACCACCGAAGCGGCAGTTGGCGGCGGTGCGCCAGCGCTCTTTTCCGGACCGGACATATCCCCTCACATGTCAGATATCTTTTGAAGCATATCGACTTTTTTGCCGTGAGAAAAGAGCGGCACGGCGCCGGCGCGGGCAAAACCGGGCCGTCAAAAATTTAATGAAAGCGCTGACAGCCCAGCGTTTCCTTGAAAAATCATACTAAGGACCGGCTTTCCCGATAGAGACCGGCCAGTTCTCCAGCTTTACAGGAATATCTGATTACTCTAGCGTCCGGCCCGCGCGCCAAGATCGTGCGCACACAGGCCGCCAAGGGCCGGTGACGGGAGGGTGCAGGGCGGGTGCAGCGGGGAACGTTTGGTTCCCGGCGGCCAGTTTGCCGTGAGCGGCGCCGAGGCGCCGCACGTCCTTCCCCATCGCCTGCAGGTGGCGCATGCCGGTTCGCCGGCGCAACACACACCGTTCCGGGAGGACGATCGTGAACGCAATGAAACTTCTGATGTCGGCCGCCGTCATCAGCGCCGTGGCGCTGACGTCGGGGGCGACTTTCGCCCAGGACAAGGGCCTGGTCGGCGTGCTGATGCCGACCAAGACCTCGCAGCGCTGGATCAATGACGGCGACGCCGTCAAGTCGCAGCTCGAGGCCAAGGGCTACACCGTCGACCTGCAATATGCGCAGGACGACATCCCCAACCAGCTCAGCCAGCTCGAGAACGAGATCACCAAGGGCCCGAAGGCCCTGATCATCGCCTCGATCGACGGCACCACCATGTCGGACGCGCTGCAGAAGGCGGCCGATGCGGGCGTCGTCGTGGTCGCCTATGACCGCCTGATCAAGAAGACCCCGAACGTCGACTACTACACCACCTTCGACAATTTCGGCGTCGGCGTGATCCAGGCGAACTCGCTGCTGAAGGGGCTCAAGGAGCGCTTCCCCAACACCAAGCCGTGGAACGTCGAGCTGTTCGGCGGCTCGCCGGACGACAACAACGCCTTCTTCTTCTACAACGGCGCCATGTCGATCCTGCAGCCGCTGATCGACAACGGCACCATCAAGATCAAGTCCGGCCAGATGGGCATGGACAAGGTCGGCACGCTGCGCTGGCTCGCCGCCACCGCGCAGGCCCGCATGGACAACCTGCTGTCGGCCAACTACTCGGACGGCAGCCGCGTCGACGGCGTGCTGTCGCCGTATGACGGGCTGAGCCGCGGCATCATCGCTTCGCTGCGCGCCGTCGGCTACGGCACCGCCGACCAGCCCTGGCCGATCGTCACCGGCCAGGACGCCGAGACCGCGTCGGTCAAGGCGATCATCGACGGCGAGCAGTACTCGACCGTGTTCAAGGACACCCGCGACCTCGCCAAGGCCACCGTCGATCTCGTCGACAAGGTGCTCTCGGGCGGCAAGCCGGACGGCCTCGACACCACGACCTACAACAACGACGTCAAGGTGGTCCCGTCCATCCTGCTGACGCCGCACGAGGTCGACAAGTCCAACTACCAGGCGCTGGTGGTGGATTCCGGCTACATCAAGGCCGAAGACCTGAAGTAATCGGGTCGCACGAATTGAAGGGTCCCGCCCGGCGGGGCCCTTTTCGTTCCGATGCCCCGCCGATAACATCGTCCGCATGGCGTGCCTGACCGGGAGCAGGTTTTCCACTCATGACCACTGCCATTCTGGAGATGCGCGGCATCACCAAGACGTTCCCTGGCGTCAAGGCGCTGTCGAACGTCAACCTCACCGTCGAGGAAGGCGAGATCCACGCCGTGGTTGGCGAGAACGGCGCCGGCAAGTCGACGCTGATGAAGGTGCTGTCCGGCGTCTACCCATCCGGCGACTACGAGGGCCAGATCGTCTTTCGCGGGCAGGAATGCCATTTCAGGGGCATCCACGACAGCGAGCGGATGGGCATCGTCATCATCCACCAGGAGCTGGCGCTGGTGCCGATGCTGTCGATCACCGAGAACATCTTTCTGGGCAACGAGCATGCCCGGCACGGCATCATCGACTGGAACGCCAACGAGACGCGGACGCGCGAGCTGCTGAAGCAGGTGGGCCTCAGCGAGGATCCGCGCACGCTGATCACCAATATCGGCGTCGGCAAGCAGCAACTGGTCGAGATCGCCAAGGCGCTGAGCAAGGAAGTCAAGCTGCTGATCCTCGACGAGCCCACGGCGTCGCTCAGCGAGAAGGACAGCCAGGCGCTGCTCGACCTGCTGCTCGGGTTCAAGCGCCAGGGCCTCACCTCCATCCTCATCTCGCACAAGCTCAACGAGGTGCACCGGGTCGCCGACCACGTCACCATCATCCGCGACGGGCAGACCATCGAGACGCTGGGCAAGGGCGAGATCAGCGAGGACCGCATCATCACCTCGATGGTCGGCCGGCCGCTGGAAGACCGGTTCCCGCCGCGCGATCCGAAGATCGGCGAGGTGGTGTTCGAGGTGAAGGACTGGTCGGTGTACCACCCCATCCATGCCGAGCGGCAGGTGATCAAGGGCATCTCGATGAACGTGCGGCGCGGCGAGGTCGTCGGCATCGCCGGGCTGATGGGGGCCGGGCGCACCGAGTTCGCGATGAGTCTCTTCGGCCGCTCCTATGGCCGGCGCATCACCGGCGAAGTGCGGCTCAACGGCAAGCCGGTCGACATCTCGTCGGTGGGCAAGGCGGTCGACCGCGGCATCGCCTACGTCACCGAGGACCGCAAGACCTACGGTCTCAACCTCATCGACCACATCAAGCACAACATCACGCTGGCCAATCTGGGCGGCGTGTCGCGCGCCGGGGTGATCGACGATCTGCGCGAGATCGACGTCGCCAACGACTATCGCGGCCGCACCAACATCCGCTCGTCGAGCGTCTACCAGAAGACCGGCAATTTGTCGGGCGGCAACCAGCAGAAGGTGGTGCTGAGCAAATGGCTCTTCGCCAACCCGGAAGTGCTGATCCTCGACGAGCCGACGCGCGGCATCGACGTCGGCGCCAAATACGAAATCTACACCATCATCGCCCGGCTGGCCGCCGAGGGTAAGGCGATCGTCGTCATCTCGTCGGAAATGCCCGAGCTGCTCGGCGTCTCCGACCGCATCTACGTCATGAACGAGGGCCTGTTGGTCGGCGAAATGGCGGCGCGCGACGCCAGCCAGGAAAAGATCATGCGCGCCATCGTTCGGGGAGAAGGAATAGCCTCATGAGCACCGAAACCGCTCCGTCACCCCGCACCACCGTCGCCGAGGATGTCCCGGCGGCGTCGCGACGCCGCCTCGCGATGTCGTCGCTGGTCGACAATCTGCGCGACTACGGCCTGGTGCTGGCGCTGATCGTGATCATGCTGTTCTTCCAGTACACGACCGGCGGCACGCTGTTCAAACCGGTCAACCTCAGCAACCTCGTGCAGCAGAACAGCTTCATCATCGTGATGGCGCTGGGCATGCTGCTGGTCATCGTCGCCGGCCATATCGACCTCAGCGTCGGCTCGGTCGCCGGCTTCATCGGCGCGCTGGCGGCGATGATGATGGTGATCTGGCCGCTGGGCATCTTCTCCAACCCGCTGGTGGTGTCGATCATCTGCCTCGCGGTGGGCGGCCTCATCGGCGGGGCGCAGGGCTACTGGATCGCCTATCACCGAATACCCAGCTTTATCGTCACGCTCGCCGGCATGCTGATCTTCCGCGGCTGGTGCCAGGCGCTGCTCGGCGGCGGCTCGTCGGTCGGCCCGCTGCCCGACGACTTCAAGGCGCTGAGCTCGGGCTTCCTGCCCGATTATGTCGGCAGCCTCGAGCTCATCCCGCCCACCGTCAACGCCGCCGGCAAGACCATCATCGGCAGCGGCCTGACGCTGCACATGACCACCCTCATCATCGGCATCGTCGGCGTCGCCGCCTATGTGCTGCTCGGGCTGCGGGCGCGCCGCTCGCGCGTGCGGCACGGGCACGAGGCCGAGCCGCTGGCGCTGTTCGCCGGCAAGACCGTGGTGATCGGGCTGCTGGCGCTGTTCCTCGTCTACCAGTTCGCCACCTACAAGGGCGTGCCGATCGTGCTGCTGGTGATGGCGGTGCTGATCGGGGTGTTCGTGTTCCTCACCAAGCAGACCACCATCGGCCGGCGCGTCTACGCCATGGGCGGCAACGTCAAGGCGGCGCAGCTGTCGGGCATCAAGACCGACCGGCTGACGCTGCTGGTGTTCGTCAACATGGGCGTGCTGTCGGCGCTGGGCGGCCTGATCATCGCCGCGCGCCTCGGCCAGGCGGTGCCGGCCGCCGGCCTCGGCAGCGAGCTCGACGTGATCGCCGCCGTGTTCATCGGCGGCGCCTCGGCCATGGGCGGCGTCGGCCAGGTCGCCGGCTCCGTGGTCGGCGGCTTCATCATGGGGGTGATGAACAACGGCATGTCGATCATGGGCGTCAACGTCGACTGGCAGCAGGTGGTCAAGGGCCTGGTCCTGCTCGGCGCTGTGGTGTTCGACGTCTACAACAAGAACAAGGGCTGATCCGGCAGGCCGGACTCCTCCCCGCTCGCGGGGGAGGGGATCCCGGCTGCTATATCTTCTTGCTCATATAGACCGTCGTTCCACCCAGATGGAACGGCTCGGTCCGGTCGATCTGGTACCCGACCGTCTTGTACAGCTGCACATTCGCCGCGAACGCCTCGTTGGTCAGCAGCCGCAACTGGCCGGTACCGGCGATCTCGGCGCGCTTTTCGGCCCAGGCCAGCAGCTTGCGTCCCAGCCCCTGGCCCTGCCGGTCGACGCGCACGGCGACGTTCTCGATCCACAGATGGTCCGGCCGGTGCTCGGTCTCGATCAGCCCGACGATCTCGTCGCCCTCGCACAGGAGGTCGAAATCGTGCTCGGCCAGCGCCGCCGCATAGTCCACGCGCATCGGCATCGGCTCGCGGTCGATCACCGGCACCCAGCGGGCATAGGCGGCGCGCACCAGGTCGCGGATGGCGTCCACATCGTCGCGCGTCGCCGGCCGGAACCGCAATGTGTCGGCCATGGCGCGCTCAGGCGTCCTTGACGATGGCGGTGTCGCTGCGGCCGCCCCATTCCGCCCACGAGCCGTCATAGACGGCGACGTCCCTGGCGCCGGCGAGCTGCAGCGCCAGCATCAGCGTCGAGGCGGTGACGCCCGAGCCGCAGGAGGTGACGATCGGCCGGCTCAGATCGATGCCGGCCCGCGCGAACAGCGGCGCCAGCTCCGTGACGGGCTTCAGCCGGCCGTTCGCCACCAGCTCGCCGGCGGGCATGTTCTTCGCTCCGGGCATGTGTCCCGAACTGAGGCCCGGCCGCGGCTCCGCCTCGCGTCCGGCGAAGCGGCTGGCGGGGCGGGCGTCGGCGATCTGCTGGCCGGCGGCCACCGCCGCCTGCATCTGGGGCAGCGAGCGGACCAGCTCGGGCCGGAAATGCGGGGTGAAGACTGCCGGCGCGCGCCGGGTCTCGCCCTGCGCCAGCGGCCGGCCTTCGGCGCGCCATTTCGGGCCGCCGCCCTCGAGGATGCGAACGTCCGGCGCGCCCATGGCGAGAAACTCCCACCAGACGCGCGGCGCCGAGAACAGCCCGGCCTCGTCGTAAACGACGATGGTCATGCCGTCGCCGATGCCGAGGGCGCCGACGGCGCGGGCGAACTCGGCCGGCGGCAGCAGCATGTGCGGCAGATCGGTGCCGTGGTCGGCGATGCCGTCAATATCGAAATACACGGCGCCGGGAATGTGCCCCGCCAGGTACTCCTCGCGCGGCTTGCGGTTGGCGGCCGGCAGAAACCAGCTCGCATCGACGATGACGATGTCGGCGTCGCCCAGATGCGTGGCGAGCCAGTCGGTGGTGACGAAGAGATTGTCCATGCTCAGTCGCCGAGAACGAGGATGTCGCTGCCGGCCAGCGTCACCTGCACCGGCGCGGCGCGGCCCGGCGGCGGCGTGCGCTGGTCGTTGAAGGTGTCGACGTGCACGGCGTTGCCCTGGCCGAGGTCGACCTTGAGGCGGATCACCGAGCCGAGGAAGCTCACATCGGCCACGGTGCCGTCGAGCACGATGTCGCGCGCCGCGCCGTTCGCGAGCTGCACCGCCTCGGGCCGCATGGTCAGCGACACGGTATCGCCGGCCCGGGCGCCGGCGGGCAGCGAGGGCACCACCACCGGCTGGCCGTCGATCGACACGGCGCGCCGCGCCGGATCGTCCACCCGGGCGCTCAGCGTGTTGAGCTGGCCGACGAAGGTGGCAACGAAGCGCGTCGCCGGCTTGTTGTAGATCTCGAACGGCGTGCCGACCTGCTCGATATTGCCGGCGCTCATCACCACGATGCGGTCGGAGATCGACAGCGCCTCCTCCTGGTCGTGCGTCACGAAGATGGTGGTGATGCCGAGGTCGCGCTGGATGGCGCGGATCTCCTGGCGCAGCGACACGCGAATCTTGGCGTCGAGCGCCGACAGCGGCTCGTCGAGCAGCAGCATGCGCGGCTTGGGCGCCAGCGCCCGGGCCAGCGCCACGCGCTGCTGCTGGCCGCCCGACATCTCGAACGGGAAGCGCTTGCCGTAGCCGGAAAGCCCGATCAGCTTCAGCATCTCGTCGACGCGGGCGCGGCGCTCGGCCTTGGGCATGCCGGCGATCCTGAGGCCGAAGCCGACATTGTCCTCGACATTCATGTTGGGGAACAGCGCATAGGCCTGGAACACCATTCCGATCTGGCGCTGGTTGGGCGGCAGCGGCGAGATGTCCTTGCCCTCGACCAGGATGGTGCCAGAAGTCGGTCGCTCGAAGCCGGCGATCATCCTGAGGATCGTGGTCTTGCCGCAGCCCGAGGGGCCGAGCAGCGTCACGAACTCGCCCTTGCTGAACGCCAGATTGGCGCCCTTGACCACGGTGTTGCCGCCGAAACTCTTGACCAGATTGTCGATGCGCAGGAAATCGTCGGCCATGGTCAGTCCGTGAGCGGGGCGGTGCGGGGGGCGAAGCGGGCGAGCAACTGGATCATGCCCATCGCCGCCCAGGTGATGACGAAGGAGATCACGGCCAGCGCCGCCGGCTCGAAGGCGCGGTTGGCGCCGATGTTCTGCATGTAGACGCCGAAAGCCGGGCGGTTGAGCAGGCTCGCGATGGTGAACTCGCCGATGACGATGGCGAGCGTCAGGAAGGCGCCCGACAGCGCCGCGACGATGATGTTGGGAAAGATCACGCGGATCAGGATGGTCGGCGTGTTGGCGCCAAGGATGTTGGCCGCCTCGGTCAGCGTCTGCACGTCGATCGTGCGCAGCCCGGTGTCCACGGCGCGGTACATATAGGGCAGGGCCAGCGCCACATAGGCCAGCGTCAACAGCACATTGGTGCCCAGCGTGCTGTTGGTCAGCGGCAGGATGGAGCTCGAATTGTACATGCGGATATAGCCGAACACCAAGATGATCGGCGGGATGATCAGCGGCAGGAGCGTCACGAATTCGATGATCGGGCGCAGCTGCGGCGCGCGCAGGCGCACGAAATAGGCGGCCGGCACCACCAGCAGCAGGCCGACGATGATGGTCGCCACCGCGACCACCAGCGAGAACACGAAGGTTTCCTGGAATTGCGGCGAGTTCAGCACGTTGGTGTAGGCGTCGAGGCTCAGCGTGCCGCGGCGGATCGACAGCGAGAACTGCACCGTGGCGATCAGCGGCAGCAGGAAATACGCCGCGCCGAGCAGGAACACGATCCAGGCCCAGGGCTTGCCGCGCTTCATTTGAGCCACCTCTCGGCGCGGGTGCGGATCACCAGGTAGACGATGTTGGCCACCGCGGTGATGACGATCATGCCGAGCGCCAGCGCCGCGCCGAGCCCGGGGTTGTTGAGCACGTCGCCGCGGATCTGCGCATAGAGCAGGATCGGCACGATGTTGAGCGACGAGCCGGTCAGCGCGTAGGCGGTGGCGATGGCGCCGAAGGCGTTGGCGAACAGCAGCGACAGCGTGCCCAGCAGATTGGGCCACAGGATCGGCAGGCCGATGAAGCGCCAGAACTGGAACGGCGTTGCGCCGAGCGTCGCGGCCGCTTCGGTCCATTCCTTGCGCAGCCCGTCGATGGCCGGCGCGATGATCAGGATCATCAGCGGGATCTGGAAGTAGCAATAGGTGATGGTCAGGCCCCAGAAGCTCAGGAGGTTGAAGCCGGCGCGATAGATGTCGACGCCGAAATAGAGCTTGAGCAGCACCGTGACGAGGCCGAGCCGGCCCAGCGTCGAGATGAAGGCGAAGGCCAGCGGAATGCCGGCGAAATTGGAGGCGACGCCCGAGAACGTCATCACCGTCGAGCGGATGCCGGCGGGCAGGCGGCCGCGGATGATGGCGAGCGCGATCAGAAGCCCGGCGACGCAGCCGAACGCCGCCGAGGCGGCCGAGACGCGGATCGAGATCCAGAACGAGCTCAGGATCTGCGGCGTGCCGAGGTCGGCGAGGTTCTGCAGCGTCAGGCTGCCCTTGGCGTCGAGAAAGGCGCCGACCACCAGATAGAGCGTCGGCACGACGAGGAACAGCACGGCGAACAGCAGGAACGGCGCCACCCCCAGCAGGTCGCCGAGGCGGACGCCGCGGAAGCTCGCGAGCAGCCCCCGTGACGAAGCGGCCCCGGCCGAAGCCGGGGCAGCATTGGGTGCAGCGATTGTGTCCAGGCTACTGGACATTGGCTCCGACGGTCGCGTCCCAGCCCTTGGTGATCGCGTCCTTGGCGGCAGCCTGCTCGTCGAGCGTCGGGAACACCGCCTTGGCGTAGAGGGCGGGGTCGGGCAGCTTGTCGAGCAGCTCCTTGGGGATCACGTTGCGGGCCGCGAGGTCGTTGAAGCGGATCGGGTGGCAATAGCCGGCGAGCCACAGCAGCTGGCCCTCGTCGGAGTACAGATACTCCTCCCAGAGCTTGGCGGCGTTCGGGTGCGGCGCGTAGGCCGAGATGGCCTGGATATAGACGCCCGCCACCACCGCGTCGGACGGCACCACCACCTGCGCCTTGGGGTTGCCGGCAAAGCCGTCGCGCCAGGCGAGGGCGTTGTAGTCCCAGGCGGCGACGATGGGCGAGGTGCCCTGCGCCACGGTCGCGGCCTTGCCGATCACCGGCACGAAATTGCCGGCCTTGTTGAGGTCGGCGAAGTAGGCGAGGCCCTTGCTGCCGGCATCGGCGCCGGCGGTGCCGCCGCTGGCGAGGCCGGCGGCATAGACCGCCTGGATCGCCTGGTTGGACGAGCGCGGGTCACCCGACAGCGCGAACTGGTTGGCGTAGTCGGACTTCTTGAGGTCGGCCCAGCTGGTGGGCGGGGTGGCGACGAGGTCGTCGTTCACGAGGAACGCCAGCACGCCGTAATAGTCGCCGTACCAGTAACCGTCGGCGTCCTTGGCCGAATCGGGGATCGAGTCCCAGGTCGAGACCTTGTAGGGCTGGATCAGCTTGGCGTCCTTGGACGAGGGGCCGAAGCTCAGGCCCACGTCGATGACGTCGGGCGCCTGCGGGCCGGTGTTGCCCTGGTTGGCCTTGATCGCCTCGATCTCGTCGCCCGAGCCGGCGTCGGGGTTGAGCTCGTTGATGGTGATGCCCGGATACTTCGCCTTGAAGCCGTCGAGCACCTTGTCGTAGCCGCACCAATTGTGCGGCAGCGCGATGGTGGTGAGGTTGCCCTCGGCCTTGGCGGCCGCGTAGAGGGCGTCGAGGTCGTTCGCCGCATAGCTCGGCGCGGCGACGCCCACGAGGGCGATCGCCGACACCGAAGCGGCGAGGATGGATTTCATGTTCATGCACGTCTCCCTGAAATAGGCTTTTCTTGTGCTCGAGGAGGAGGGTGGAAAGCCGCGGCCTGCCTAGTCGCGGCCAATGACAGCCGCGTGACAGCCACTCGGCGTCCATCTTTCCGGCGCTGCCGGTCCCTTGCCGGCGTCACATTGCGATCGGCTGCCCGTGCCTCCTGTCCGATTGTGACAATCGCGACACTGCCTCTTTTGCGCTGCGGTGTCGATGGGGAGCCAGCGATGCTGGCGTGCACGAGACGCGCAGCTTTCCACACTGTCATTCCCGCCTCCTTCCGCATCGTCATTCCCGCATGTCCCACATCGTCATTCCCGCGAAAGCGGGAATCCAGGCGGAGTGTTCGGACGTCCGTGAGCCCGGTCTGGATTCCCGCCTGCGCGGGAATGACGATGTGGAAGGAACCGCGCCATCGATCCGCCCCACCACGTGTCATCCCCGCGAAACCGGTGCCCCGACACCTCTATCCCCCACCGCAGCGCCAATTTCCCCTTCCCCCACAATCCCCTGCAACAAATCCGCCGTCCGCCAATCCACCACCCTTCAGCCCGGGTGTACTCTCACCCCATCCCCTCGCGATTGCGAGGTCGCGACGAACGGTCGGCGGGGGGAGACCGGTGTGGGTGGGGTGTCGACCCCATCCGGGCCGGTTCTGCCGGGAACCATGGGTGAGCCAATCCTGCACCCAGGGTCCGGGGATCGCTCCGAGGGTGTTGCCATCCGAGGGGCTTGGAGCTGTGGGGTCAACTCGGCAAGACCCCGCATCTCGACGCGGTCCCTGCGCGCCGCAGTCAAGAGGCTGGTCGAAGGCAGGACCTGGTCGTAAACCCCAGTCGCGTGGCGAGGCTCCGGTCTCACTACACGCCGTCTACCGGCTCCGGGATCGGAGCCTCGCCATGCCGCATACCACATGCGGCGCCGACTGCCCTCGCAACCGGGCCACCGGAGGCGCGCGCTCGCCCGCAGTTTAGACCCGTTCCAAGCTTGGGCGATATTTCTTGATGCGACCGTTCAGCTTTGTTACCGCGCCCGCATTGTTTCGGGCGAACATTCACGAGCATGGAGAGGTGACGATGCGAGCGCTTGGATTTGGGGTTGTCCTGGGGGCGTGCGCCCTCGCACTGCCGGCGCTGGCGGCCGACATATCGGCCGAGGCGGTGATGAAGAACTACGCCGCCATCGCGCTTGCCGGCTATTCCGATGCGCTGACCAAGGCCGAGGACCTCGACACCGCGGTCAAGGCGTTCCTCGCCAACCCGACCGACGACACGCTGAAGGCGGCGCGGCAGGCCTATATCGACTCGCGCCCGCCCTACCAGCAGACCGAAGCCTTCCGCTTCGGCAATCCGGTGGTCGACGACTGGGAGGGCCGGGTCAACGCCTGGCCGCTCGACGAAGGCCTGATGGACTATGTCGACACTGCCTCCTATGGCGCCGAGAGCGATGAAAACCCGCTCTATACGGCCAATGTCATCGCCAACAAGACGGTGCTGATCAACGGCAAGGAAGTGGACGCCAGCAACCTCACGCCGGAGTTCCTGTCGGGCACGCTGCAGGAGGCGGGCGGCATCGAAGCCAACGTCGCCACCGGCTACCACGCCATCGAATTCCTGCTCTGGGGCCAGGATCTGCACGGCACCGGCCCGGGCGCCGGCGAGCGTCCGGCCACCGACTACGACCTCAAGGCCTGCACGCACGGCAATTGCGATCGCCGGGCGCAGTACCTGCAATCGGCGGTGGACCTCCTGGTCTCCGACCTCAAGGAGATGGTGGGCGACTGGCAGGAGGGCGGGGCGGCACTCAAATCCTCGCAGGAGACCGGCCTCAAGGCCATCCTCACCGGCATGGGCTCGCTCTCTTATGGCGAGCTGGCCGGCGAGCGCATGAAGCTCGGCCTGCTGCTGCACGATCCGGAAGAGGAGCACGAGTGCTTCTCCGACACCACCTATCTGTCGCTGATGAACGACGCCAAGGGCATCCAGAACGTCTATCTGGGCAAGTACACGCGCGTCGACGGCAGCGTGGTCGAGGGGCCGTCGATGTCCGAGGTGGTGGCCAACGCCGACCCGGCGCTCGACACCGAAATCCGCGGCCTGCTCGACGCCACCATGGCCAAGTTCGACATCATGAAGACGCGCGGCGACACCATCGAGAAGTACGACCAGATGATCGGCGAGGGCAACACCGAGGGCAACAAGGTGGTGCAGGACGCGATCGACGCCCTGATCGCCCAGACCCGCGGCATCGAGCGTGCTGTGGCGCTGCTCAAGCTCGACGTCACCGTCGAAGGCAGCGACAGCCTCGACAACCCGAACGCCGTGTTCAAGTAAGGCGCCGTACGGGCCGACACTCCGGGCTGCGCGCTTCCGCCGCGCGGCCCCTCGTCTTTCCCGGCCGGGGATATGCTACACCGCTCGCCATGCACCGTCTGCTCACCCTCGCCCTGATCGTCGCGCTGTTCGCCGGCATCGTCGCTGCCGACGACAAGCCGGTGCGCAGCGACCTGACGCCCAAGGACCTGGCGCGGGTGCTGAAGGTCACGGCGCCGACCACCGATTTCACCAAGCCCGAACAGTTCGAGCCGCTGCCGGCGGGCGCGGCGACCACCAAGAAGCTCATCAACCGCGATATCTTCTCGCAATTCTCGGCCAATCTGAGCTTCGACGACCAGGAGAAGTTCAGCCTCGGCAACGGCTTCTTCCGCAAGGAATGGGTGGCCGCGCCGGCCTCGACGCAGGCGTCGGACGGGCTTGGGCCGCTGTTCAATTCGCGCGGCTGCCAGAACTGCCACCTCAAGGACGGGCGCGGGCATCCGCCGATGGGGGCGGCCGACGACGGCGTGTCGATGTTCCTCCGCCTCTCGGTGCCGCCCAGCACCGAGGCCGAAAAGCAGGCGCTGGCGAGCGGGCAGCAGAACGTCGTCCCGGAGCCGACCTACGGCACGCAGCTCCAGAATTTCGCGGTCACCGGCCTCAAGGCCGAAGGGCAGATGCGGGTGAGCTACACCGACCTGCCGGTGACGCTGGGCGACGGCACGGTGGTGACGCTGCGCGAGCCGCATTACGACGTGGCCGACCTCGCCTACGGGCCGCTGGCCAAGGACGTGCAGATCAGCCCGCGGGTGGCGCCGCCGATGATCGGGCTCGGCCTGGTCGAGGCGATCCCGCAGGAGGACATCCTCGCCCACGCCGATCCCGACGACGCCAACCATGACGGCATCTCCGGCAAGCCCAACTGGGTCAAGGATCTGCAGAGCGGCCAGATCATGCTCGGCCGCTTCGGCTGGAAGGCGGGCGCCCCGACCATCCGCACGCAATCGGCGGAAGCGTTCGCCGGCGACATCGGCATGTCGACGCCGCTCAACAACAAGCCGTATGGCGATTGCACCGCGGCCGAGGCCGCCTGCCTCGCGATGCCCAATGGCGAGTCGCCGCAGCTCGGGGTGTCGGAGGCGCCCGACCCGATCCTCGATCTGGTGACCTTCTACTCGCAGAATCTGGCGGTGCCGGCCCGCCGCGACGTCGCCGATCCGGCGGTGCTGCGCGGCAAGGAGGCATTCTACACCATCGGCTGCATCGGCTGCCACGTGCCCAAATACGTGACCTCGCGCCGGGCCAGCGTCGACGAGCTCAAATTCCAGCTCATCTGGCCGTATTCCGATTTCCTGCTGCACGACATGGGCGACGGCCTCGCCGACTTCCGCGACGAGGCGCAGGCCAATGGCTACGAGTGGCGCACGCCGCCGCTGTGGGGGATCGGGCTGACGCAGACGGTGTCGGGCCACACCTACTTCCTGCACGACGGGCGGGCGCGTAACCTCACCGAAGCCATCCTCTGGCATGGCGGCGAAGCGCAGAAGGCGCGCGACGCCTTCGCTAACCTGCCGAAATCGTCGCGCGACGATCTTCTGGCCTTCCTGGGATCCCTCTGATGCGCCTGATCGCCGCCGCCGCGTTCGCCGTGCTCGCCTCGCCGGCGCTGGCCGCCAACGCCATCCCGTTCCACGACATGATCGCCGGGATGATCGACGATTATGCCCGCCCCAAATTCGCGGCCTTCGCCACTTCGACCGCAACGCTGCGCGACACCGTCGCCGGCCTTTGCAGGGCGCCGTCGGCCGAGGCGCTGAACAAGGCGCAGGACGCTTTCCGCACCACCGTGGTCGCCTATTCCGAGGCCGAATTCCTGCGCATGGGGCCGCTGCAGATCGGCGACCGCGAGGAGCGGCTGCTGTTCTGGCCCGACAGCAAGGGCATCGCGCTCAGGCAGGTGCAGGCGGCGCTGGGCAGCAAGGACCCGACGGCCGCGGCGCCCGACACGCTGCAAGGCAAGAGCGTTGCCATGCAGGGACTGGCGGCGGTCGAGTTCCTGCTGTTCGGCACCGGCGCGAACGATCTCGCCTCGGCGGCGGGCGCCTATCGCTGCAGCTACGCCTCGGCGGCCAGCACGCTGATCGCCGGCATCGCCGACACCATCAATGCCGAATGGATTGCCACCGGCGCCGGCAGCGCCGCCGACTCCATGCTCAACCCGCAGCCGGCGAGCAGCGACTACCGCACCGAGCTCGAGGTCATCAACAAGATGGCAGCGACACTGACCTTCGGCAACGACGCCATCCGCGACCAGCGGATCGCGCCGATCCTCAGCCTCAGCACCGGCGTGCCCAAGCCGCGCTCTGCGCTGTTCTGGCGCTCGGGGATGACGGCGAAAGCGCTCGAGGCCAATTTCACCGGCCTGCTCGATTATTTCCGCGCGGCCAGGTTCGAGCCGGCGCTGGATGCCGCCAACCGGTGGGTCGGGCGCAGCATAGTCTTCGAATTCGAGGGCGCCATCGAGGCGGCAAAGGAAGTGCCGCAATCGGTGGAAGGGGCGATCAAGGATCCCGAGGGAATGCTGGGCCTCAGGCAGATGTACGTCTCCACCGGCTCGCTCGACACGCTGGACGAAAACCTGGCCGTCGCGCTGGGGCTGTCGGCCGGCTTCTCGGCACTGGACGGCGACTGAGATGTGGCAGCGCCGCGCATTCCTCAAGGCCGCCGGCGCCGGCTTTGCCGCCTCGCTGCTGCCGCAGCCGGCCGAGGCGCTGGCGCGCGCCGAGCTGGTGTTCGCCACCGCGACGCAGGAGCGGCCCGGCCAATATGGCGCGCGCGTGCTCACCGAGACCGGCAAGCTCATCGCCGATGTCGAGCTGCCGGTGCGCGGCCATGACGTGACCTACTCGCCCGAGGCAGGGCGCGCGGTGGTGTTCGCCCGCCGCCCCGGCACCTTCGCGGTGGTGTTCGACCCGACGGGACAGGCGGCGCCGCAGACCATCGCCAGCGTCGAGGGGCGGCACTTCTTCGGCCATGGCGTGTTCTCGCCGGACGGCAGGCTGCTCTATGCCACCGAGAACGATTTCGAGGCCGGACGCGGCGTGCTCGGCATCTACGACGTGGCCGGCGGCTATCGGCGTATCGGCGAGTTCCAGACCTATGGCGTCGGACCGCACGAGGTGATCCTGCTCCCCGACGGCAAGACCTTCGCCATCGCCAATGGCGGCATCGAAACGCATCCCGACTACGGCCGCAGCGAGCTCAATCTCGACAGCATGGACCCGTCGCTGAGCTTCGTCGACGCGCGCGATGGCCATCTCGTCGGCCAGCTCCGGCTCGCGACCGAGCTGCACCAGCTCTCGATCCGGCACATGGTGGTGGATGCGGCGGGGCGTATCTGGTTCGGCTGCCAGTTCCGCGGCCATACGGGCATGCCGCAACTCGTCGGCTACGCCACGCTCGACGGCGACATCCGCCTGATCGAGCTGCCGCCGGACGCGCTTGCGGGCCTGCGCAACTATGTCGGTGGCCTCGCGATCTCGGCCGACCTCGAGACGGTGGCGGTGTCGTCGCCGGTCGGCGGCACGATCCTGTGCATCGATGCGGCCAGCGCCGCGCCGATCTCGCAGACGCTGCTGGCTTCGACCTGCGGCGTTGCGACCGACAGCAGCGGGTTCATCGCCAGCAACGGGCTCGGGCAGTGGCTCGGGCTCGACGGTTCGGCCGTCGGGGCGCAGAAATTCGACTTCCAGTTCGACGAGCATCTGCGGCAATTGCGCAGCTAGAGGGTAGCTCTAGAGCTTCGGTCCGGTGGATTCGCGCAGCACCAGGTCGACCGGCCAGAGCTCGTGGATTTCGCTGGCCGGCTTGCCCGCCAGCAGCTGCGTCAGCAGTTCGGCGACGCGCGTTCCGGCGGCGCGGATCGACGAGCGCGTGGTCGACATAGAGGGCACCATGTTGTCGGCGTTGAGATACGGGAACACGTCGTCGTGCGCGATCATCGACACGTCGCGGCCAAGCACCAGTCCGGCCGAGCGGATGGCGCGGAAGACGCCGAGCGCGGTCATCATCGAGCCGGCAACGAAGGCGGTCGGGCTCGGGGTGCGCTCGAGCATGCGCTGGGCGTTGCGGAATCCCATTTCATCGGTGAACACGCTGTTGACCAGGAACGCCGGGTTGACCGGCTCGCCGCGTGCGGCGAAGGCGGCGCGGTAGCCGGCCTCGCGGTGGATGGTGAAGGTCATGCCGCGCGGGCCGTTGAGCAGAGCGATGCGGCGGTGGCCGAGATCGAGCAGGTGCGCCGTGGCGCGCTCGGTGGCGCCGGCATTGTCGATATCGAGCCAGGCATGGGGCAGGGCGCTTTCCGACCGTCCGTGCAGGATGAACGGCAGCTTCAGTTCGTTGAGCACGCTGATGCGGCGATCGTTGGGGTAGGGCGAGGCCAGCACCACGGCGTCGACGCGCTTGCTGGCCGCGGCGCGATGGTAGGCGGCGATCTCCTCGTCCTCGGTGGTCACGGTGGACACCAGGATGTCGATCTCGTCGTGAATCAGGCGCTCGGCCAGGCCGCCGAGGAATTCGACGGTGTGCGGGCCATAGGCGTTGTTGTGCAGCACCCAGCCGAAGGCGCCGGCGCGGCCGGTGGCGAGGCGGCGGGCGCTGGCATTGGGGCGATAGCCCAGGCGCGCCGCGGCTTCCGTCACGCGGCGGCGTGTCGCCTCGCTGACCTCGGGGTAGCCGTTGAGGGCACGGCTGACCGTGGTCTGCGACAAGCCGAGCTCGCTCGCCAATTGCTTGAGATTCATCCTCGCTGCCGCTCCCAACGCACCGTGCCGGCCTGGCTGGCGTCGCTTTACGCGACGGCCAGCTGTTTGCACAGGCAAGCCCGGGCGCGATGTATCCAAAGCGATTTCAAATTCCAGGGCAAGGGTTTGGCGAGATGAAGAGCGTACCTCAGATGGCGCTGACTCGACTTTCCGCGCGCCCGCGCGTGAGATGCGGCTATATCATTGATATAAAATGTGAAAATTCGGATGATCCCGAAATAATGCAGCATCTGCTCGCACCCTGCTTGACAGTTTCGAGCACTTGCAAATACGGTTCTAGTCAAAGCGCTTTGAGGGCCAGGCGACATAGGTTCGGGCTCAAAGTGCTTTCAGGGAGGAGTTCCTCAGCCGAGGTCAGGAAACGCCGGGTCCGGCGGCCTGTAGTGCTGGGCTTTTTCCTGCAAGATCAGTTCCTTGGGAGGATGTTCAATGAACCTGAAATCGATCGCCGGCGGCCTGCTGCTCGGCGCGCTGCTCGCGGGCTCCGCCTCGGCGGCGACCCTTAGCATTGTGAACGGCGACACCGGCGGCAATCTGCAATGGCTGCGCGGTGTGCTCGACGAGTACCAGAAGACCTCGGGCGACACGATCAACATCGTGCCGATGCCGTCGTCGACCACCGACCAGTTCGGCCAGTACAAGCTCTGGCTGGCGGCCGGCAACAGCGACATCGACGTGTACCAGACCGACGTGATCTGGGCGCCGCAACTGTCCGACCAGTTCGTCGACCTCAGCACCGCGGCCAAGGATGTCAGCAAGGACTTCTTCCCGTCGATCATCGAAAGCCAGACGGTCAACGGCAAGCTCGTCGCCATCCCGTTCTTCACCGATGCGCCGGCCCTGTTCTACCGCAAGGACCTGCTCGAAAAGTACAAGCTGCCGGTGCCCAAGACCTGGACCGAAATGGCCTCCGAGGCCAAGACCATCCAGGACGGCGAGCGCGCTGCCGGCAACAAGGATTTCTGGGGCTTCGTGTTCCAGGGCAACGCCTATGAGGGCCTGACCTGCGACGCCCTCGAATGGGTGAAATCCTATGGCGGCGGCCAGATCGTCGAGCCCGACGGGTCGATCTCGATCAACAATCCGAAGGCCGTCGCGGCCCTCGAGGAAGCCAAGAGCTGGGTCAACACCATCTCACCGCCCGGCGTGCTGTCCTACGGCGAAGAAGAAAGCCGCGGCGTCTGGCAGCTGGGCAATGCCGCCTTCATGCGCAACTGGCCTTATGCCTACGCGCTCGGCAATGCCGCCGACTCGCCGATCAAGGGCAAGTTCGACGTGAGCACGCTGCCGGTCGGCGCCGAGGGCGACAAGCCCGCCTCGACGCTGGGCGGCTGGAACCTCGCGGTGTCCAAATACTCCAAGAACCAGGACGCCGCGATCAAGCTGGTGATGTATCTGAGCTCGGCCGAGGTGCAGAAGAAGCGCGCCATCGACCTCAGCGCGCTGCCGACCCGCCAGGCGATCTATGACGACGCCGACGTGGCCAAGGCGCAGCCGATCATCCCGAACTGGAAGTCGGTGTTCCAGAATGCCGTGCCGCGTCCGTCGGCCCCGACCAAGACCAAGTACAACGAGGTGTCCAACCTCTTCTGGTCGGCGGTGCACGACACGCTCAGCGGCAACGGCTCCGCGGCCGACAACCTCGAGCAGCTCGAGGCCAAGCTGACGGACCTCAAGGGCGCTGGCTGGTAACTTCGGAAACCAGTACCTCCCTCGCGCGGACGGCCAATTCCCATCGGCCGTCCGCGCTCCTTGATCGAGTGCCCCCCATGAGCGACATCGCGATCCCGGCCAAGGCCAACGCTACCCGGCGCCCCGACGAGTCCGATCTCGTCAAGCAGCGCGTGCGTGCCGCCATGTGGTTCCTGCTGCCGATGCTGGCGGCGCTGGCGGTGGTCGCGGCCTGGCCGCTGCTGCGGACCATCTGGTTCTCGATGACCGACGCCTCGCTGACGCATCTGGCCGACGCCAGGTTCGTCTGGTTCAACAATTATCTGCACTGGACGGTGCTGAAGAGCGGCAAGGTCATCTGGTCCGGCGTGCTGGTCGATCCGGCGTGGTGGAACGCGGTGTGGAACACGCTCCGCTTCGCGGTGCTGTCGGTCGCCTTCGAGACGGTGTTCGGCGTCATCGTGGCGCTGGTGCTCAACGCCGAATTTCCCGGGCGCGGCATCGTGCGCGCCGCGGTGCTCATCCCGTGGGCGATCCCGACCATCGTTTCGGCCCGCATGTGGGGCTGGATGTTCAACGACCAGTTCGGCATCATCAACGACATGCTGATGCATCTGGGGCTGATCAGCACCAAGATCGCCTGGACCGCTTCGGCCGACACGGCCTTCTACGCCATCCTCATCGTCGACATCTGGAAGACGACGCCGTTCATGGCGCTGCTGATCCTCGCGGCGCTGCAGATGATCCCGCGCGACATCTACGAGGCGGCCGCCATCGACGGCGTGCATCCGGTCAAGACCTTCTTCCGCGTGACGTTGCCGCTGATCCGGCCGGCGCTGATGGTGGCGGTGATCTTCCGTCTGCTCGACGCCATGCGCATCTTCGACCTGGTCTACGTGCTGACGCCCAATTCGGCGCAGACCAAGACCATGTCGGTGATCAGCCGCGAGAACCTCATCGACTTCGACAAATTCGCCTACGGCTCGGCGGAGTCCACCCTGCTGTTCCTGATCATCGCGGTGATGACCATCCTCTACATCTGGATCGGGCAGGTGCGTTTCGAGGGAGGCACGCGATGAGCACGATCGACCAGGTGCAGCGCGTGAGCTCGTTCGACCTGTGGAAGCTCGTCAAGAAGACGGCCTTCTACCTGCTGGTGCTGTTCATCGTCGTGGTGATGGTGTTCCCGTTCTACTACGCCATCCTCACCAGCTTCAAATCCGGCACCAATCTCTTCATCGTCACCTACTGGCCGCACGAGCTGAATTTCGCCAACTACCTCAACGTGCTGCAGAGCGCGGCCTTCCTGCAGAACTTCGCCAATTCGATCATCGTGGCGACGCTGACGGTGCTGCTGTCGCTGCTGCTGGCGGTGACCGCGTCCTATGCGCTGAGCCGGGTGAATTTCCGCGGCCGCGGCGTGCTGCTGATGACCATCCTCGCGGTCTCGATGTTTCCGCAGATCGCGGTGCTGGCCGGCCTGTTCGAGCTGATCCGCTTCTACAATCTGTTCAACACGCTGTGGGCGCTGATCTTTTCCTACACCATCTTCTCGCTGCCGTTCACCGTGTGGGTGCTGACCACCTTCATGCGCGACCTGCCGGTCGAGATCGAGGAGGCGGCGATCGTCGACGGCGCCACGCCGTGGATCATCATCTGGCGCGTGTTCCTGCCGCTCCTGTGGCCGGCGATGGTGACGACGGGCCTGCTCGCCTTCATCGCGGCGTGGAACGAATATCTGTTCGCGCTCACCTTCACCTCCAGCAATTCGGCACGCACGGTGCCGGTCGCCATCGCGCTGTTCTCGGGCAATTCCGAGCACGAGATCCCGTGGGGCACGATCATGGCGGCCTCGGTGCTGGTGACGGCGCCGCTCGTCGTGCTGGTGCTGATCTTCCAGCGCAAAATCATTTCCGGCCTCACCGCCGGCGGCGTCAAAGGGTAGTTTTCATGGCCGAGCTGCAGCTCAGGGACATCCGGAAATCGTTTGGTACGGTCGACGTCATCAAGGGCGTGGACCTGACCATCAATTCGGGTGAGTTCATGGTGTTCGTCGGCCCGTCGGGCTGCGGCAAGTCCACGCTGCTGCGGCTGATCGCCGGGCTCGAGACGATCACCGGCGGCACGCTCGCCTTCGACGGGCAGATCGTCAACAATCTGGCGCCGTCCAAGCGCGGCATTGCGATGGTGTTCCAGTCCTATGCGCTCTATCCGCATATGACGGTGTACGACAACATGGCGTTCGGCATGCAGCTTGCCCATGCCGGCAAGGAGCAGATCCGGGAGCGGGTGGAAAAGGCGGCGGAGCTGCTGCAGATTTCGCCCTATCTCAAGCGCCTGCCCAAGCAGCTTTCCGGCGGACAGCGGCAGCGCGTCGCCATCGGGCGGGCCATCGTGCGCGATCCGAAGGTGTTCCTGTTCGACGAGCCGCTGTCCAACCTCGATGCGGCGCTGCGCGTCGCGACGCGGCTCGAAATCGCCAAGCTGCACCATTCGATGAATGGCGCGACGATGATCTACGTCACGCACGACCAGGTCGAAGCGATGACGCTAGCCGACCGCATCTGCGTGCTGCGCGACGGGATCATCGAGCAGGTGGGCACGCCGGTCGAGCTCTACGAGCAGCCGCAGTCGATCTTCGTCGCCGGCTTCATCGGTTCGCCGAAGATGAATTTCCTCACCGGGCGGTTTGCCGAGCCCTATGGCGCCAAGACCATCGGCGTCCGGTCCGAGCACATCCAGATCGGGCCGGGCGAGGGCGCCTGGACGGGCAAGGTGATCCATTCGGAGAACCTCGGCTCCGACTCCTATGTCTATGCCGACATGGGCGCGGATGAGCCGGTGGTCGTCCGCGAGGACGGCACCAAAAAGCACCAGCCGGGCGAGCCGATCTCGATCCGCCCGATACCCGGGCAGGTGCATCGGTTCGACGCCGAAGGCAGGCCGCTGGGACGCCAATAGGTCGCATGCGATGAACACCCCCTGACGTCTTGCGTTCACCCCAATGGCGGTGCACTGAGGCGCCGCCGAAGCTTCGAAACCGTTTTGGCCGCGGGCCCATTCCCCGAGATCCGGCCGTCCAAAGGAGACCATCATGCCCATCCGAGCCACAGTCTGGGGCGAGAACGTCCACGAGCAGAAGAACAAGGCGGTCGCCGAGAATTACCCCAAGGGCATGCATGCCCAGATCGCGGCGCGGCTCAACGAAGACAAGAACATCAAGGCGACGACCGTCACCCTGCAGGACGCCGAGCACGGCATGACCGAAGCCAAGCTCGACGACACCGACGTGCTGGTGTGGTGGGGCCATGCGGCGCACGACAAGGTCGACGACGCCATCGTCGAGCGCGTGGCGACGCGGGTCTGGCAGGGCATGGGGCTGATCGTGCTCCACTCCGGCCACCATTCGAAGCTGTTCAAGCGGCTGATGGGCGCTCCGGCCAATCTGCACTGGCGCGAGGCGGGCGAGCGCGAGCGGATCTGGGTGGTCAATCCGGGGCATCCGATCGCCAAGGGCCTGCCCGAATATTTCGAGCTCGAGACCGAGGAGATGTACGGCGAGCCGTTCACCGTGCCCGAGCCGCTCGAGACCGTGTTCATCTCGTGGTTCCAGGGTGGCGAGGTGTTCCGTTCGGGCCTCACCTACCGGCGCGGCGCCGGCAACATCTTCTATTTCCGGCCGGGCCACGAAACCTATCCGACCTACCACGACAAGACCGTGGGGCAGGTGCTGCGCAACGCCGTGAACTGGGCCTACAACGCCGAGCGGCACGCCGAACTGCTGAAGGCCCCGAACCGGCCGGTGGAGCAGGCCATCGAGCACATCGAGGAGCGCGGGGCACATCTCACCAAGGAGATGATGCAGGCGGCGACCGATTGGGCCGAGACGTCCAAGTCCCGCTGAGCGCCGGAGGAAGTTGCAACCATGCGTCTATTGATTCTGGGCACCGGCGGCATGGCGAAGAACCATGCCAAGCACTTCGCGGCGATCGACGGGGTCACCGTGGTGGGCGGCGTCGATGTCGATCCGGTGCGGCTCGAGGCGTTCAAGGCCGCGCACAACATCGAGCACGGCTTCGCCTCGCTCGATGCGGCGCTGGCCTGGGGCGAGTTCGACGCCGTCGCCAACGTCACGCCGGATTCGATCCATCATCCGACCTCGATCGCGGCACTGCGTGCCGGCAAGCACGTGTTCTGCGAAAAGCCGCTGGCGACCGACGCCAACAAGGCGTTCGAGATGGTCGAGGTCGCCGAGCAGAGCGGCCTCGTCAACATGGTCAACCTGACCTACCGCAACGTGGCGCAATTGCAGCGCGCCCGCGAGATCGTGACCTCCGGCCAGATCGGGGCGGTCAAGCATGTCGAGGCCAGCTATCTGCAGAGCTGGCTGGTGTCGAAGGCCTGGGGCGACTGGCGCACCGAAAGCCAGTGGCTGTGGCGGCTGAGCAAGAAGCACGGCTCCAACGGCGTGCTGGGCGATATCGGCGTCCATATCCTCGATTTCGCCTCGTTCGGCTCGGGGCTCGACATCGAGCACGTGTTCGCCCGCCTCAAGACCTTCGACAAGGCGCCGGGCAACAGGATCGGCGAGTACGACCTCGACGCCAATGACAGCTTCACCATGGCGGTCGATTTCTCCAATGGTGCCCTCGGCGTTATCCACGCCACCCGCTGGGCCACCGGGCATTTCAACGAGCTGCGGCTGCGCGTCTATGGTGAGCGCGGCGGCGTCGAGGTGCAGCACCGGCACGACTGGAGCAAGCTGCGCGTCTGCCTCGGCGAGGACGTCGAGACCGGCACCTGGACCGAGATGGAGGTGCCGCCGGTGCCGACCAATTACGAGCGCTTCGCCGGCGCCGTCCGCTCGGGCAAGAACCAGCAGCCGGACTTCCGCCACGCGGCGGAGTTGCAGAAGGTGCTCGACTTCGCCATGGCGTCGGACATCGAGCACAAGGAACTGGCCACGCACTGACCTTGCATCGGGGGCCGGCGCTTCCCATGTTTCTGCCGCAATCGGAGGCAGGTCATGGATATCGTTTGGGCCATCATCGTGGGGTTCTTCGCCGGCATCATCGCCAAGCTGGTGACGCCGGGCGGCCCCAATCCGCGCGGCTTCATCCTGACGACGGTGCTGGGGATCGTCGGCGCCGTGGTCGCCACCTTTCTCGGCCAGGCCATTCATCTCTACGGGCCCGGCGACAGCGCTAATTTCCTCGCCCAGATCATCGGCGCGATCATCGTGCTGCTGATCTGGCGGCAGGTGGTGCGGGCGCGCTGAGACCGGCTGACAGCCGCACGCGGATTTGCTATTTCGCCTCCGGGGCAGAGCTGTTTCGGGGGCGCCATGGTCAAAAACACGGCCAGGTTCGATCGTAAGTCGTGGGCGCTGAACGGCGCCAACACGTGGTATTACAACCGCCGCATCTGGGTGCTTTCCCGCGAGCTCGCCAAGGCGATCCCTGGGCGCGGCAGCGTTCTCGACATCGGTTGCGGCGACGGGCAATTGGCGCTGGCGCTGATGAAGCTCCGGCCGGATCTCAAGGTCGAGGGCGTCGACGTGGTGGCGCGGCCGAAGACGCTGATCCCGGTGTCGCAATACAACGGCACGCGGCTGCCCTTTGCCGACAAGAGCTTCGACTACGTCACCATCGTCGACGTGCTGCACCACACCAACGATGCCACCGTGGTACTGTCGGAGGCGTCGCGCGTCGCGCGCAACGGCGTCGTCATCAAGGATCATCTGCGCGAAGGCTGGCTGGCCCAGGCGACGCTGGCGTTCATGGATTGGTGCGGCAATATCGGCGACGGCGTGCCGCTGCCTTACAATTTCCTGTCGCGCGCCGAATGGCAGGGCGCCTTCTTCAAGTCGAAGCTGCAATCGCTGATGACCAACGAGAAGCTCGATATCTACCTGCCGCCGGCGCGCTGGCTGTTCGACCGGCAGTTGCATTTCGTGTCGTTCCTCGAACCACGGACGGCCTGAAGCATCGTCTTTCGACGATGATTTTGGGGTGGCGCAGCCGGTCGATTTGAGTAAGCTCCCCGGCGTTTGCTTGGGAGTTGCGAATGCGGACTGCATTGATCGTCTGGGGCGGGTGGAACGGGCACGACCCCGAAGAGTGCGCGGCGATCTATCGTCGCTGGCTGCACGAGGACGGATTCACGGTGCGGGTCGAGACCGACACGGCGGTGTTCGGCGATCCCTCGATCCACGATCTGTCGCTGATCGTGCCGATCTTCACCATGTCCAAGATCGAGCGCGAGCACGCGCAGAATTTCGCCAAGGCGGTGGAAGGCGGCGTCGGGGTGGGCGGGCACCATGGCGGAATGAGCGATGCGTTCCGCGATTCCGTCGATTATCAGTTCGTGATCGGCGGCCAGTGGGTCGCGCATCCGGGCAACATCATCGACTACACCGTCGACGTGGCGCGGCCCGACGATCCGATCATGCAGGGCCTGCCGGCGTCGTTCCCCTATCACTCCGAGCAGTACTACATGCACATGGACCCGGCTGTGGAGGTGCTCGCCACCACCACCTTCTCCGGCGAGCATGCGCCCTGGACCAAGGGCGTGGTGATGCCGGTCGCCTGGAAGCACCGCTACGGCGCCGGCAAGGTGTTCCACTGCACGCTCGGCCACCGGGCCTCGGAGTTCGAGGTCAAGGAGATGGCCACCATGGTCCGCCGTGGCATCAACTGGGCGGCGCGCGACTGAGGCCTCGCTTTCCGGCCGTCTCACGCGACGTTCACGGGGCTTTTGCCCGACGTGACTTGAAACTGGGCAGGAATGGGTGCGTTTCTGCCTGCGTGAGGATGCGACGAGGGCGAGATGGCGGTCATGGAGCAGGGTGTGTCGGGGCTTGACCCCGGTGCCCGCAATGCGGCGGCTGGTCTGAGTATTGTTGCTGCTCTTGCCGGGGCCGCAATCGTCGCGATGCTGCTCGCGGCGCCGGCGGTGCTGGCGGCCTGGGGCGTCGATCGGCCGGTCGATGCGCTCACCCTGTCGCTGCTGGCGGCGGGCGCAGTGTTCATGCTGCTGGGGGGGGTCATCGCCGTGCCGCGGCTCGGCCTTGGCGGTGCGATTGCGCTGATCGGCGTGCTGTTCTGGCTTTGCGGCTGCATCAGCTTCAAGAGTTTCGGCTGGGTACTGGGCGCGCCGCTGCTGCTGGGCTTCCTCGGCGCCTTCACCGGCATGGTCAGCCACGACCGCCGGGCGGCCGACGGCGACGCCACGCTGGTCTATCGGCAGAGCGGGCTGACGCGGCTGACGCACTGGGTCTGGGCGGTGGCGATGTTCTTCCTGCTGCTGTCGGGGCTGCAGATCTTCAACGCCCGGCCCAACCTCTATATCGGCCAGCAATCCGGCTTCGGCTTCGACAACTCCATCCTCGACATCTACGCCGTCAACGGCCCCAACGGGCCGGCGGGGCAGACGAAGCTCTTCGGCCACACCTTCGACACCACCGGCGTCTTGGGCATGAGCGGCGCGGCCGACCGGCCCGTGTTCACGGCCTTTCCGGGCTGGGCGACGATCCCCTCCTATCGCGACCTCGCGACCGGCCGGGTGGTGCATTTCTTTTTCGCCTGGGTGCTGGTGGGCACGCTGGCAATCTGGCTGATCAACGCGCTGGCCATCGGACATCTGTGGCGCGATATCGTCCTCAAACCGCGCGACCTGCGGGCGCTGCCGCGGGACATCCTCGACCATCTGCGGCTGCGCTTTGCCCATGGCCGCAGCTATACGCCCCTGCAGAAGCTCGCCTATTTCGCGGTGTTCGTGGTCGCCTTTCCGCTGATCATCGCCACCGGCCTCACCATGTCGCCGAATTTCGACGCGACGCTGCCCTGGCTGGTCGATCTGTTCGGCGGCCGGCAGACGGCGCGGACCATCCACTTTTTCACCATGCTCGCCTTCGTGCTGTTTTTCGTGGTCCACATCGTCATGGTGGTGCTCGCCAACCCGATCAACGAATTGCGCTCGATGATCACGGGATATTACCGGACCAACGTTCGCGGCCGCGAGGGGGAGGAACGCTGAGATGGGCAAGCTGATCCTGTCGCGCCGCCGCTTCCTCACCGGCTCGGCGCTGGGCGTATCGAGCCTGGTGCTCTCGGGTTGCGACCAGTTCGACTTTCTGGGCCAGACCGACAACCAGGTGCGCGACGTGCTCGAGCGCGCCAACAGCCTCACCTACCACGCCCAGCGGCTGCTCGGCGGACAGCAGGCGCTGGCGCGGACCTTCTCCGAAAGCGAGATTCGCCAGCCGCAGCGGCCGAACGGCTCGACCGATCCCAACAGCGCCGAATACCTGGCACTCAAGGCGAACGATTTCGCCGACTACAAATTCCGCGTCATGGGCCTCGTCGAGAACGAGCTCACCTTCTCCCTCGCCGAGCTGCGCAACATGCCGTCGCAGAGCCAGGTCACGCGCCACGATTGCGTCGAAGGCTGGAGCTGCATCGCCAAGTGGACCGGGACCCGGCTCGGCCCGATCCTCGATCAGGCGAAGCCCAAGCCGGCCGCGCGCTTCGTCGTCTATCACTGCTACGATTCCATGGGCGGCGGGTTCAGCGGACCGGAGGCCTATTACGAGACGTCGGACCTGATCGACGCCACGCACCCGCAGACGATCCTCGCCTACGGGCTCAACAACGCCACGCTGCCGGTCAGCAACGGTGCGCCGATCCGGGTGAGGATCGAGCGGGCGCTGGGCTACAAGCAGGCCAAATATGTGCACACGGTCGAGCTGGTCGACAGCTTCGCCAAGTTCGGCGGCGGACATGGCGGCTATTGGGAAGACCACGGCTACGACTGGTACGGCGGCATCTGAGCCGAGGTCGTTAACCTTTTATTTACTTTGTCGGCACCGGCGGGCGCCGCTCTGATAGTCTTGCCGGAAATGGACTGGCGGGGGTCGACATGCATCGGACGTGGAAGAAAATTGCCGCGAGCATCGCGCTTGTCGGAGCTCTCGCCGTTCCCGCCATGGTGCTGGCGCAGGGGATGCCGACGCTGACGCTCAAGGCGCAGGCGGGGACGTTCACGGGTACCTGGGTGTACCGCAGCTTCGGCGTCAGCGCGAGCCCGAAGGACACGCTGGCCAAGCTGGCGCTTGGGCTCAACGAATTGTCGCTGATGGAGCAGGGCGGCAAGATCGCCGGCAAGCGGACCGGGCAGGGGGTCAGCTACGACCTCGTCGGCAACTCCTTTTACGCCGCCAAGCAGGGAGCGTCGCTGCGCCTGCACGGCACCGCCACGATCGGCGGCAAGGCCTACAATTACGACTATTTCGGCTATCTGATGCCGTCATGGGGCGTCGGCGGCAACGAGCCCGACACCATCCTGGGCACGGTGCTGCGGTCCGATCCGGCCAACCCGTCGAACGCGCCGCTGATCGCCTCGTTCGCGGCGACGCGCGAGGCCGCCAAGTAGAACGCCGTTAGCGATCTCGATACCACGTCGCAAGGTGCAGCGCGCTCCCGGGCTGCCGATCTGCTAAGACAGCCTCGCCAGAGGTGCGTGATGTCGCAGGTGCAGGTGTTCTTTCGCCACAGACGGACGCTGTTGACGCGGCTCGCCGCGCTGCTCGTGCTCGGCTTCGGCGGTCTGTTGATCGTGCTGCCCCGTGCCGACGCGCATGGCGTGACCCAGGCTGCATCCGTCCAGCCCGCCGGGCGCAGCCTGCTGTCGCCCGACCGCCTCGCGGGTCCCCGCTTCAGCACGTTCTACGGTCGACCGGCCGTCACTGCGGTCGATTTCTGAACCGCAGCTAAACGCTGCCTTGCGGGAACGTTCAACCGGGTCCCGGCATTGTTGCGCCAATGGTTCTTGGGGAGCGCAAGATGCTCAAGCTGTCGTTGATCGTGATGTTCGTGCTGTCGCTGGCCACTCTCAGCCTCGCGGCGTCGGCCATTCCGTCGGTGGACGAAGGGCTGTCGCAGGTCGCCGACACGGGGCTGTGACCCCCGCCGCCCTCGGATGACGCCCCTGCAACTCCTGATCCTCTTGGCGGTGGTGCTGCTCGTTCTGGCGCTGGGCGGCGCCAGCCTCCTTATTTGACGCCGGCGCTGGCGTTGGCCGGGCGCACCGGCTCGGCCGCCGCGACCAGCGCGGCGACGGCGCGGTCGGTGATGTCGTCGACATCCGCCTTGGACAGCGCGTCGGCGGCATAGCCGACATGGATGTCGATGCCACCGCCCTGCTCGGTGGTGACGATGAACAGCGACGGCCCGAACATGTCGATGGATACCGACTCGCTGACCCCTTCGAGATGGAACGCGCCATAGTCGCCGCGGAAATTGCTTTCGCCGGCGGTGGTGATGGCGATGCCGTCGATGCGGCGGCGGTGCGTCATGGTGGGGATGGTTTCGTGCTTGTAGACGTCCCAGGTGGCGAGCTTCATCACCGAGGCGGATTCCTGGTCGCGGGCGATGGCCGAGATCAGCTTGAACGACAGATCGCTGGCCATCGCCCAGAAATCGTCCTTGAGCGCGTGATGGGTGCGCAGGATGTCGATGTAGCAGCCGAAGGCGGTGAGCGGCAGCGCCGGCTTCATCATCCGACGCAGTTCCACCGTGGAGAGGATCGTCATCTCGTCCATGCCGAACTTTTCCCGCGTCGCGGCCAGGAAAGCCGCGCCGATGGCGCCGTGCATGGTGGTGCGGTGCGCCCGGACCGCCGCCCGGATGGCTTCGCCGACATTGGCGCCGATCTGCCGCGACACCGAGCGGCTGGCGCGCTCGGGATTGGGCACCTCGGTTTTGGGGAAGCGGACGGCCGGAACATAGGGCTTCTTGCCGCTGTCGGATTTCTTGGGCAGGCCGCTTTCGAGCGACGGCGGCAGGCCGAGCTGCACCGGCGGCAGCGCCTCCATCGCGGCGGGGTCGGCGAGATAGCGGAACAATTCGTCGTTCAGCATCATGCCGGCCTGCGCATCGGCGATGCAGTGGTCCATGGTCGAAACCAGATAGCCGATTTCGGCGTCCTCATGGGTGCGGACCAGCACCACGCGGATGCGCGGCAGCTTGCGCTTGTCGACCGGGATCGGGGTCTTGTTCTCCTCGGCCAGCACCCCGCGCCAGGCTTCCGGATCGGGGTCGGTCACGACGCGGACGGGGATCCGGGCGGTGCCGCGGGTGTCGAACCAGGGCACGGGATAGACGAAGGGCGGCACGGACCGGTAGGCCATCCCCTGGTAGCGGATGTGGGAATTGAGGATCGGATGGCGCTTTTGCAGCCAGTCGAAGGCGTTTTGCAGCAATTGCGGGGTCAGGGGGCCGCGGACGCGCATGGCGCCGGAGGCGACCAGGCCGCCGAGCATATGCAGGTAGTGGAAAATCCTCTCCTGCTCGCCGACCTGTCGCGTTTCGACCAGATTCTCGACTGAAAGCGCCATTTATCCTGCCTGTTCCAACCGAGGAGCATTCCCGCCCGCTGCGAGGTTGGCTAGTATAGACCGTGTATCTGCCTGTGGGAGTTGAACGATGAACGACATCGAACAGTCAATCCTCGACCATATCAGGGGGGTCGCTGCCGCATCGCAGGTCAAGGTCGAGCGCGACACCGGCCTGCTGGAGACGGGGCTGCTCGATTCGATCAATCTGGTGGGGCTGATCCAGTTCCTCGAGGAGCGTTTCGCCATCCGCATCCCGGACAGCGACATCGGCGCCGACCTGTTCGAATCGCCGGCGACGCTGATCTCGTATGTCGAAAAGCGGCTCGGCCGGGCCGCTGCGCCGGCCCGGGCGGTCACCGCCTAAACCGCCTCCATCAGCTTGCCGCGCAGGATCTTGCCGGTGGCGCTCTTGGGGATCTCGTCGCGGAATTCGACGATCGAGGGCACCTTCTGCGAGGCCAGCCGCTCGCGGCAATAGCGGATCAGCGCGTCGGGATTTTCCTCGGCGGCCCTGACGATCACGGCCTTGAGCTTCTGCTCGCCGGTGCGGGCGTCGGGGATGCCCACCACTACCGCCTCGGCGACGGCGGGGTGCGTGCCGAGCACCTCCTCGATCTCGAACGGGTCGACCTTGTGGCCGGCGACCTCGATGATCAGCTTGCTGCGGCCCTTGATGGTGACGTAGCCCTCTTTCGACTGGGTGCCGAGGTCGCCGGTATAGAACTTGCCGTCGCGCAGCGTCCGGGCGTTGACTTCGGGGGCGTCGAGATAGCCCTTGGTGATGGCGGGCGAGCTGACGACGATCTCGCCGCACTCCGGCCCGAACGGGTTTTCGGCCGGCTCGAGCTCGAAGGTGAGACGGGGCGCGGGAACGCCCACCGAATCCCAGGGGACGTCGGGATCGTCGCCGTCATTTATCGCGATGCTGAGGCATTCGGTCGAGCCGTAGGCCTGGGTCAGCCGGATGCCGAACCGCTCGAGGAAGCGGTCATAGGTCTCCTTGCGCAGCGCCACGCCGGCGGATTGCGCCCGGCGCAGGCGCCTGAAGCTTACCTCGTCCTTGAGGCCGGCGAGGGCGTCGAACATGAACGGCACGCCCATCAGGATGGTCACGCCCTCCGTCTCGATGGCGTTCGCGAAGCGGCCCTTGGACAGCATGAAGGGCTGGGGATCGTGCCAGTACAGCGTCGAGGCGCCGGCCGCGGCGACGTGCGTGGCGCTCAGGAAGCCCATGGCGTGACTGCCCGGCATCATGTTGATCATGATGTCGTCGGGCTGATGCCGGCTGGTCTCGATGGCGCCCTGCATGTCGATATCCATCTCGCCGTGCGTGTGCGGCACCACCTTGGGGATGCCCGTGGACCCGGACGAGAACATGTAGAGCGCGGCGTCGTCGGGGCCGAGCTGGGGCAGGCCGGCGATGGAATAGCGCTCCAGCGCGGCGACCGAATTGTCATCGCTGCCGCCAGAGAGAAACAGCGGCAGCCGGCCGGGGCCGGCGAGATCCGCCACCAGCATCTCGGCGACTTCGGCGTAGGGCAGCGAGGCGATGACGGCGGCGACATGCGCCTTGCGCGCGGTGGCCGCCAGCTCCTGCCGTGGCGCCTGGGCATTGAGCGGAACGACCACCGCGCCGGCGGCAAACAGCGCATAGGCCAGGGTCAGCAGCTCGGGGCCGTTGATCATCAACAGCCCGACCGGCGTGCCCTTGGCGACGCCGCGCGCGATCAGGCCGCTGGCGATGTGGGCGGACCGATCGACCACCTTGCGATAGGGAATGAAGCTCTCGCCCTGGCGGAGCCCGCTCGTCGAAGGTGCCTGCTCGGCGGCGGCGACCAGCCTGTCGTAGATCATCTGACCCTCCCATGGCCCGTTGCCGGGAAGCTATACGAGGCCGCGGGGCGCGGGCAAGCGCCGTGCTCGGCCGCCGTGCGTGACCCCCAGGGCTGGGCTGCTAATGATAAGATAGCTAGGCGATCCTGGCGCAGCGCAGGAAGGTCATGCCATTGGCGAAGCGGCGGGTTTCCGCCAGCCGGTACTTGCTGGCCGACGCCGCGCTCAAGAATGGTGTTCCCCCGCCCAGCACCGCCGGAACGATGAACGGCTGGAGTTCGTCGACGAGGCCGGCGTCGACCAGCGTCGAGGCGAGGGTGGCGCCGGACACCGACATCTGCGTGCCGGGCTGCCGTTTCAGGCTGCGCACATGCTCGACGATGTCGCCGCGGAACAGTTGCGCGCCGGCTGCCATGTCGGCGTCGGAGAGCGACCGGGAGGCAACGAGCTTTGCCGCGGGCTTCCACAGGCGGGCAAAGTCGAGGCCGTAGTCGGGCTGGTGCGGATCGTCCGCCGCCGTGTCCCAGTAGCGCATCGTCTGCCACATCCGGGTGCCGTAGATGCTGAGGCCGGTCGCCGCCTGCTGCGCATTGGCGAAACGGTGATATTCCTCGTCGACCGGCACCCAGCCCAGCGAGCCGTTGCGATCGTTGATGTAGCCGTCGAGCGAGACGGCGATGGTGTAGATCAGCTGGCGCATGACGGCCTCAGGCGAGCGGGATGCCCTTCTTGCCCTTGTCGCGCTGGTAGGTCGCGGACAGGTCGGCATAAAGGGCCGTGAGATCGTCGACGCGGCCGGTCAGCAGCTCCTTGGTGGAGCGGTCGAGGCCGGCGATCATCTGCGTGATGGCGTGGCTGGTGAAGAACGCGTTGCGGCGGTTGTAGTAGTCGCGGCCAGGCGCCGGCGCGTTCCGATCCGGATCGGGGACGGCATAGACTTCCCTGAGGATACGGATGTCATGCGGAATGTCGAAAGTGTCGCGCGTGTCCTCGTAGGAGAACAGATAGTAGAAATTGTCGAAGCCCGACCAGGTGATGCCGCTGAGGCAGAGCGAGCAGGGCTCGTGCGTGGCGAGGAACAGGCAGTCCTTCGAGGCGGGACGGGTTTCGGCCGGCAGCTCGAAGAAGCGCTTGATGGCGTGCATTTCGCCATGCCACAGCGGATTGGCCGTCTCGTTGTTGGTCTCGGTGACGACCAGCGACAGATCGTCCTTGCGCAGGATGGCGCCGCCGAAGATCTTGTCGCCCTCGCGGATGCGGGTGGCGCTGAGCGGCGCCAGGTCGAACTCGATGACATCGAGCAGGCGGGACAAGAGGCGGGGCGTATCCATCAGCGTTCGAACACCATGAGCGGTTGACCGTCGGCACCGAACAGTGTGAGCCGATCCTGGTCCACCTGCCAAGTGGCGACGGCGGCCAGCGCGGTCCGGAATGCGTCTTCCTGCTGGTTGACGGCCTGCGTGCACGCCTTGAGGGTGGCGGTCACCGGGCCGAAGCGCAGCGCCTCGCCATCGAGCTCGGCGGGCGCGAACCACGAATTGCAGCCGCCCGATCCGCCCGCGCGCATGTCGGCGCCGATGGTCAGCGTCACCTTGGTGCGCGGCAGGATGGCAGCATCGCCCAGGGTCGTCGCAGTCCAGACGCTGTCGAGGATCGCCGGATGCGGCGGATCGGCCGGCTCGGCGCTGCTGGCGCCGGGCTTCACCACCTGGCCGACGAGGTTGGTCACGATCAGTACTGGCTGTTCGGGGGCGAGCGGATTGACGCGGTAGGGCTGGAAGTTGCGAAACAGCAGCCCGCTGTCGACGCTGATCGAAGCGATGAGCGCGTAGTCATGGGTCGGAATAATGATGGCTTCGTCGAAATTGAGCGTGAAGTTCAGCGGCACCTGGCCATGGCCGATCGGCGCCTTGACGTCGAGCCGTGGCGGCAGGCTGGGCAAGGTCTGGTCGACGAGCTGGATTTCGAGCGTGGCCGCATCGGGCAGCGCGATGCGTTCGCGGTAGGTGACCTGGCCGGCGAGGTCGATCCTGGCCGCAACGGCCGGGGTAGCGAGCAATAGGGTCGCAGCTAGAACAGCGATTGAAAAACGCATTCTCAAATCCTCCGCGAAATTCGCCGGAGGAGTGTGTGGCGCAAATGTGGAGGGCGTAAGACCGCTATGCCGCGACCACCGTCCAGGGCTCGGCGTAATGATATTCCTCTAGGTTGTTGCCTTCGCCGCCGCGGTCGACGCAGAGGAAATCGGCCTCCGGGCCGAGCGGCGTCAGCACGCCGTGCCAGGTGTTCATGGCGATGTTGATCCCCTGGCCCGGGCCGGTGACGAAGGCGCGAGGCGTTCCGGGCGTGCCGGATTGGTCGGGGGCGACGATCGCCAGGAAGGAGCGACCCGAAAGCGGATAAAATGCCTGGCTGCCGAGCGGATGGCGTTCGACCAGGGTGAACGTATGTGGCAACTCGAAGCCCCGTGAGCGCAGCAGCGAGATCAGCGTTCTGGCATGCAGGCCGCCGAGCTCGACCTTGGCCAGGTCGTGGTAGCGTTCGCATTTGCCGGCGTTGATCGGATAATGCTGCGCACCGTCGGCTTCGATCACCTGGCCGAAGGGGGCGAAGGCGTCGCGGGTGAGGGGCTCGGTGTTGAGGATGCGCATCGCCGTCCTCGCTACAGCGTCAGCTTCGGATGGCGGTTGACGTCCTTGTAGAGCAGGTAGCGGAAGCGCTCCGGTCCGGCGTAGCAGGCCTGCGGGCAGAAGGCGCGCAGCCACATGAAGTCGCCGGCCTCGACCTCGTGCCAGTCGCGGTTGAGCCGATACACGGCCTTGCCCTCGAGCACGTAGAGACCATGCTCCATCACATGCGTCTCCTCGAACGGAATGACGGCGCCGGGCTCGAGCGTGACGATGTTGACGTGCATGTCGTGCGACAGGTCGTCGGGCTCGACGAAGCGCGTGGTGCCCCAGGTGTCCCGGGTGCCGGGCATCCAGCGGATCGGCACGTCCTGCTCGTTGGCGACGAACGGGTTTGGGACGTCGATCCCGTCCACCATTTCGTAGCGCTTGCGGATCCAGTGGAAGCGCAGCGGCGCCTTGGCCTTGTTGGCGAGCGTCCATTTGCAGCCGGGCGGCAGATAGGCGTAGCCGCCGGTCCGCAGGGTATGGCTCTTGCCGTCGATGCTCAGGGCCGCCTGGCCGGCGACGACGAACAGCACGCCCTCGGCGCCGGCATCCGGTTCGGGCCGGGTGCTGCCGCCGCCGGGAAGCACCTCGACGACATATTGCGCGAACGTCTCGGCGAAGCCGCTCAGCGGCCGGGCGATGATCCACGCCCGCGTGGCGCTCCAATGCGGCAGGGCGCTGGTGACGATATCGCGCATGACGCCGTGCGGGATCAGCGCATAGGCCTCGGTGAAAACGGCGCGGTTGGTGTGGAGCGCCATCTGCGGCGGCAGGCCGGCGGCGGGGCTGGCATAGGTGGTGGAGGCCATGGCTCGGAAGACTGGTTGCGACAATCGAGTCTTAGTGCAGAAGGGGCGCTGCGCACCAGTGGGCGCAGCGGCGCCTCGGATCGAACTTTATGGTGTTGCGAGAAAAGGTGCGCGCAATTGGCCGCCGAGCCGTTCAAGAAAGCGTAAGGAATCGCGCGCATGCTGGCAGCATGAGCATGCCCGCGACCTCGAATGTGGCCCGTCCGATCGCCGAGTTCATCGAGCGGCACGACACGCTGCGCATGGTCATGGAGTGGATCGCCGACCGCTTCGCCGACGCGCCGGAGATGGATACGTCCATCGACTGGGAAGACGGCGAGGAGCATGACGAGCCGCGCGGCCCGGCGACGCTGTAGCCTGTCGCCGCGTATTCCTATTTTGCCCGTAAATCCTCGATGACGTCGTGACTGCCGGCGGTTTCGGCGTCGTGATTGGGCTCGCGGAAGGTTTCGGCCAGCGCGGCGCGTTCCCAGTCCTGCATGGCGGGCAGGGCGCGCAGCCGCGCCAGATAGTCCAGCGACCGCCGTGACAGCGGCAGGTCATAGCTCAGCGCGCGATAGGCGACGGGGCAGAAGAAGGCATCGACGGCGGTGAAGGCGCGTCCGGCGAGGAACGGTCCGCCGAAGCGGTCGAGGCCCTCGGCGAACAATTCGTCGAGCCGGTCGAGGTCGCGCTGCAGCGCGGGGGTGATCGCCGGCCGGCGGCAGCGCAGCCCGACATTCATGCCGCAATTGTTGCGCAGCGTCATGAAGCCCGAATGCATTTCGGCGGCGGCGCAGCGTGCCCAGCTTCGCTCTTTCGGCGCGGCCGGCCACACCGCGGCATGCCGCTCAGCGAGATAGCCGACGATGCCGAGGGAATCCCACGCAATGTCCCCGCTGTCGCCGTCGGCGAGGACGGGCACATAGCCGGACGGCGAGAATGTCTTGAACTCGGCGTAGGAGGAGGAGCCGTCCTCGGGGAAGCGGTGGAGCTGTTCCTCGAACGGAATGCCGACCGCCCGCATCAGCACCCAGGGCCGGAGCGACCACGACGAATAGTTCTTGTTGCCGATGTGCAGCGTGTACATTGAAGCCCTTTCTTGCGCAGCCGGCCGCTAGAGTTCGGGCAGCAGGGCGCGCAGGCGCAGCAGCGCGATGCGTTCGATCTGCCCGCAGGCGGTGCGGATTTCGCTGGCGCGGTCGTTGCCGAGCCGGGTGTGCATGGCCTCGAGGATCGTCTGCTTGGAATTGTCGCGCACGGCGATGATGAAGGGAAAGCCAAACTTGGCCATGTAGGCCGCGTTCAGCTCCTCGAACCGGCCCCGTTCGTGATCGGTCAGCGCGTCGAGGCCGGCCGAGGCCTGTTCGGCGGCGGACGCGTCGGTCAGCCGTTTCGCCTGCGCCAGTTTCCCGGCGAGATCGGGGTGTGCCGCGATCACCCCCATGCGCTCGTCGTCGGTTGCGGCCCGGAACTGCGTGCGCAGCGCAAAATGCAGGCCGGTGGCGGTGTCGTTGGCCGGTCCGAGCTCACCGTCGAAGGCACGCTCGGCGATCCATGGGGAGTGCTCGAAGATGGAGCCGAAATGGCCGACGAACTCGGTACGGTCCATCTCGGAGGGGATCAGCGCCGGCGCCTCGTACGGATGATGCTGCGCCCAGTGACGGGCGATATCGATGCGGCGGGCGATCCACACCCTGTCCTTCGACTGGACGTAGTCGAGGAAGCGCTTGAGCCCGGCGAAGCGGCCCGGCATGCCGACGAGCCGGCAATGCAGGCCAAGCGACATCATCTTGGGCGCGCCGCGGCGGCCTTCCTCGTACAGCACGTCGAAGCTGTCCTTGAGGAACTGGAAGTATTCCTCGCCATTGTCGAAGCCCGGCGCGGTGACGAAGCGCATGTCGTTGGCGGCGAGCGTGTAGGGGATGATGAGCTGGCCGCGGCCCTTGTAGGGCAGCCAATAGGGCAGGTCGTCGTCGTAGGTGTCGGAGATGTAGTCGAAGCCGCCCACCTCGGAGACGAGCTCGACGGTCTGCAGGCTCGAGCGGCCGGTGTACCAGCCGGTCGGGCGCTCGCCGGTCGCCAGCGTATGGAGGCGAATGGCCTCGCGGATCTGCCGGCGCTCCTCGTCGGGCGGCATGTCCTTGTGCTGCACCCATTTGTAGCCGTGCGAGGCGATCTCCCAGTCGGCCTCCTGCATGGCGGCAAGCTGCTGCGGCGCGCGCATCAGGGCGGTCGCGACGCCATAGACGGTCACCGGGATGGCGTGCTCGGTGAAATAGCGCCAGAGCCGCCAGAAGCCGGCGCGGGCGCCATATTCGTACATCGACTCGACATTGGCGTGGCGCTGGCCGGGCCAGGGCTGGGCGCCGAGCACGTCGACGAGGAAGGCCTCGGACGCGGCGTCCCCGTGCAGGATATTGTTCTCGCCGCCCTCCTCGTAGTTCAGCACGACCTGCACCGCGACATAAGCGCCGCCGGGCCATTTCGGATCGGGCGGGGTGCGGCCGTAGCCAAGCATGTTGCGGGGGTAGCGCATGCAAAATCTCCAGAAATCCGGAAGTTTTATGCGCGGGCGGGGCGGCGGAGACAAGCGGCGCAAAAGTGGACCGTTTGGTAAAATTATCGCGCCGCACCCCTTGGAATGTGACAGAATATTTTCAATAGTCGCCCGAACCTGAGAAGAAAGGGATCGGTATGGCCGGGCTTCCGCGCCTCACGACCCATGTCCTCGACACCATGCACGGCCGGCCTGCCTCCGGCATGCGGTTCGATTTGCTGATGCTGCATGGCGACCACAGCCACCATGTGCTGACCTCCAACACCAACGCCGACGGCCGGGCCGACCAGCCGCTGCTCGAGGGCGACCATTTCCACCTGGGCGGCTACGAGCTGATCTTTCACGTCGGGCAGTATTTCGAACGGCTCGGGGTCGAGCTCGAGACGCCGTTCCTCGACCTCGTCCCGATCCGCTTCATGCTGAGCGAGATGGCGCACTACCACGTCCCGCTGCTGGTCTCCCCCTTCAGCTACTCGACCTACCGGGGAAGCTGATGAGCGGCGCGACCAACATGCTTCGCTTCATCCTCAACGACGAAGAGATCGCCATCTCCGAGATCAGGGCGACCGAGACGCTGCTCGACTATCTGCGGCTCACCAGGCGGCTGCGCGGCAGCAAGGAAGGCTGTGCCGAGGGCGATTGCGGTGCGTGCACAGTGCTGGTCGGGCGGCTGCGCGGCGGCGAGCTCAGCTACGAGACGGTCAATGCCTGCATCTGCTTCGTCGGCATGCTGCACGGCACGCATGTGGTGACCATCGAGCACCTGTCGCCGGCAAGCGGCCCGCTGCATCCGGTGCAGCAGGCCATGGTGGACTTCCATGGCAGCCAGTGCGGGTTCTGCACGCCGGGCATCGTGATGTCGCTCTACGGGCTGTGGATGCAGACGCCGCGGCCGAGCGTGCCGGAGATCGAGGTGGCGCTGCAGGGCAATCTCTGCCGCTGCACGGGCTACCAGCCGATCGTCAAGGCCGGGCTGGCGATGTCGCAATACGGCGCGGTCGAGGCCGATCCGCTGCTGCTGCATCGCACGCAGATGGTGGCGCGGCTCGAGGCGCTGCGCGACGGCCGGACCGTCGACATCGGTGAGGGTCGGAACCGGCTGATCGTGCCGGCCAGCGTCGACGATCTGGCCGAGATCTACGCGGCCAATCCCGGCGGCACGCTGGTCAGCGGGGCAACCGATGTCGGGCTCTGGGTCACCAAGTTCATGCGCGACATCGGGCCGATGATCTATATCGGCCATCTGCCCGAATTGCAGACGATCACCGAGACCGAGGGCGCGCTGACGCTGGGCGCCGGCATCACCTACACGCAGGCGCGCGTCGCGGTGGTGAAGCATTTCCCGCAGCTCGCCGAGCTCTGGGACCGCATCGGCGGCGGCCAGGTGCGCAACGCCGGCACGGTGGGCGCCAACATCGCCAACGGCTCGCCCATCGGCGATACGCCGCCGCCGTTCATCGCGCTCGGCGCGCACATCACGCTGCGCCGAGGCAACGAACGGCGCGAGGTCAAGCTCAAGGACTTCTTCATCGCCTACGGCAAGCAGGATCGGCAGCCGGGTGAGTTCGTCGAGAGCGTGACGATTCCATACCTGCCGGCCGGCGAGAAATTCGCCTGCTACAAGGTGTCCAAGCGCAAGGACGAGGACATTTCGGCGCTGTGCGGCGCCTTCCGTATCTTCGTCAACGACGACGGCGTGGTCGGCATGGTGCGCATCGCTTTCGGCGGCATGGCGGCGACGCCCAAGCGCGCGAAGGCGGTGGAAGAGGCGCTGCTCGGCAAGCCGTGGACCGCCGCAACGGTCGAGGCGGCGCTGCCCGCCTTCGCCGCAGACTTCCAGCCGCTGACCGACATGCGCGCCAGCAAGGAGTACCGGATGCTGGCGGCGCAGAATCTCTTGCGCCGGTTCCAGCTCGAGACGACCGGCGCCGCCGAGCGGCTCAGCAGGGCGGTGGCGTGATGAACAAGCTCGATATCGTCGCGCCATCGACCAAGGGCGGCCGCCTGCACGAGGCGACGCCGCACGATTCGGCGATCAAGCAGGTCGCCGGGCGCGCCGAGTACGTCGACGATTTGACCGAGCCCGAGGGCACGCTGCACGCCTATCTCGGGCTCAGCACGCGGGCGCATGCCGAGATCGCGTCGCTCGACCTCGAGGCGGTGCGCCAGGCGCCGGGCGTCGTCGGGGTGCTGACGACCGAGGACGTGCCGGGCGAGAACGACGTTTCATCCGTGCACAAGCACGACGAGCCGGTGTTTGCCGAAACCGAGGTGCGCTATTGGGGCCAGCCGATCTTCTGCGTGCTGGGCGAGACGCGCGACGCGGCGCGGCGGGCGGCCAAGCTCGCAAGGATCGAGTATCGCGACCGGCCGGCGGTGATTTCGGTCGAGCAGTCGTTGAAAGCGGGTGGCGCGCTGGTGACCGAGCCGATGACGCTCGAGCGCGGCGACGTCGATGCCGGGCTGGCGCAGTCGAAACACCGGGCCAAGGGCAAGGTGACCATCGGCGGGCAGGAGCATTTCTATCTCGAGAGCCAGGTGGCGCTCGCCATTCCGGGCGAGGACGACGAGGTCTACCTGCACGTTTCGACGCAGCACCCCACCGAGATCCAGGTGATGGTGGCGCAGGTGCTCGGCATTCCGCATGCCGCCGTGACCGTGAACATGCGGCGCATGGGCGGCGGCTTCGGCGGCAAGGAGACGCAGGGCAACATCTTTGCGGCGATCGCGGCGCTCGGTGCCAAGACCTTTCATCGTGCCGTGAAGCTTCGGCCCGATCGTGACGACGACTTCCAGATCACCGGCAAGCGCCACGATTTCGTCGTCGACTACGATGTGGGCTACGACGACGATGGCCGCATCCAGGCGGTGCAGGCCACCTACGCGGCGCGCTCGGGCTTTTCGGCCGATCTCAGCGGCCCGGTCACCGACCGGGCGCTGTTCCACTGCGACAACGCCTATTGGTATCCGGCAGTAAAGGTGAACTCGCTGCCGCTGTTCACCAACACCGTCAGCAACACCGCCTTCCGCGGCTTCGGCGGGCCGCAGGGCATCATCGGCTGCGAGCGCTGGATCGAGCACATCGCCTATGCGCTGCGCAAGGATCCGCTCGAGGTGCGCAAGGCCAATTTCTACGGCACCGACAGCAACAACATCACGCCCTACCACCAGACGGTGGAAGACAACATCATCCATCGGATCGTCGACGATCTGGAACGCAGTTCCGACTACCAGGCGCGGCGGCAGGCGGTGCTGGCGTTCAACCGCGAGCACACGGTGCTGAGGAAAGGCATCGCGCTGACGCCGGTGAAATTCGGCATCTCCTTCACCGCCACCTGGCACAACCAGGCCGGGGCGCTGGTGCATGTCTATCGCGACGGCTCGATCCATCTGAGCCATGGCGGCACCGAGATGGGGCAGGGGCTGCACATCAAGGTGGCACAGGTGGTGGCCGAGGCGTTCGGGGTGCCGCTCGACCACGTCAAGATCAACGCCACCAACACCGGCAAGGTGCCGAACACATCGGCCACTGCGGCGTCGTCGGGCACCGATCTCAACGGCATGGCGGCGCTCGACGCGGCCGAGCAGATCAAGGCGCGCATGCATGCGCATGCCGCCCGCATCTACGAGGTCGAACCGGGCGAGGTGGCGTGGGAGTTCGGCGGCATCCGCGCCGGCCAGCAATTCGTGCCGTTCATGCAGTTGGCGGAATCGTGCTGGATGAACCGGGTGCAGCTTTCGGCGGCCGGGTTCTATGCCACGCCGAAGATCCACTGGGATCGCGCCTCGGGCCGCGGCCACCCGTTCTACTATTTCGCCTATGGCGCGGCCTGCGCCGAGGTGACCATCGACACGCTGACCGGCGAGTACCAGTTCGACCGGGCCGACGTGCTGGAGGACGTCGGCCATTCGCTCAACCCGGCCATCGACCTCGGCCAGGTGGAAGGCGGCTACATCCAGGGCGTCGGCTGGCTCACCACCGAGGAATTGTGGTGGGACGACAAGGGCCAGCTCAGGACGCACGCACCCTCGACCTACAAGATCCCCGTGGCCTCCGACGTGCCGCGCGAATTCAATGCCCGGCTGGCCGACTGGTCGGTGAACAAGGAGCCGGCCATCGGCCGCTCCAAGGCCGTCGGCGAGCCGCCGCTCTGCCTCGCGATGTCCGTCGTCGAGGCGCTGTCGATGGCAGTCGCCTCGGTCGCCGACTACAAGGTGCATCCCAATCTCGACATGCCGGTCACGCCCGAGCGCGTGCTGATGGGCGTCGAACGCATGAAGCGGGAGATCGCTCGATGATCGGCCGGCCCCTCACCCGGCCGCTTCGCGTTTACCCTCTCCCCGGAGGGGCGAGGGGAGTCCCGACTGACAGGGACGAGGGTTCTCCGGAAGGGTTTGGTTGTTTTTTCCCCTCGCCCCTCCGGGGAGTGGGTGCCTCGCGCGGCGAGGCGGGTGAGGGGCCGTAAATGCGCTCTGCTGAGCTCGCTGCCTTTATCGCGTCCCATCCGGCCGCCGTGGTCGCCGAGCTCGCTGCCGTTCGCGGGTCGAGTCCGCGCGACGAGGGTGCGTTCATGGCGATTGCGCCCGACAGCCTCATCGGCACCATCGGCGGGGGAGCTCTCGAATATATGGTGATCGCCCGCGCCCGGCAGGCGTTGCGCGACGGGCAGGCGCCGGCCGGCCTCGACATTCCGCTGGGCCCCGAGATCGGCCAGTGCTGCGGCGGCCGGGTCGAGGTGTCGCTGCGGCGGATCGATGTCGCGACGGCGCATGCTCTCATCGAGCGGCTGCGGGCCGAGGAAGCGCGGCGCCCGCATGTCTACGTGTTCGGGTCCGGGCATGTGGGCCGGGCGCTCGCGATCGCACTCGCGGCGCTGCCGCTCAGCGTGCACGTCATCGACACGCGGCCGGACGAGCTCGCCGGCCTGCCCGCCGGAGTGGAGGCCAGGGCCGTCCCCATGCCCGAAGCGGTGGTGCGCCGCGCGCCGCCCGGCAGCGCCTTCGCCATCCTGACGCACGACCACGCGCTCGATTTCCTGATCGCGGCCGAGGCCCTGAGGCGCGACGATGCCGCCTATGTCGGCATGGTCGGCAGCCGCACCAAGCGCGCCCGCTTTGCGAGCTGGTTCCGTGGCGAGGGCGGCAGCGAGGCGGCGCTGGCGCGGCTGGTGCTGCCGATCGGCGCCCTGGGGCTCGTGGATAAACGGCCGGAAGTGATTGCGGCGCTGGCGGCGGCGGAAATTATGGTTCAGATTGGGCGGCGGGAAGCTTCAGTGACTGCGCCGGATACCAACTCGAGTGTGGGAGCCGCCGTTGACTGATACCCCGCCGCGCCTCAGCCTTCGCGGCATCACCAAGCGCTTTCCGGGCGTACTCGCCAACGACGATGTCAGCTTTTCGGTGCGGCCGGGCGAAATCCATGCGCTCCTGGGCGAGAACGGCGCGGGCAAATCGACGCTGGTAAAGATGATCTACGGCATCATGCAGCCCGATGCCGGCGAGATTTTCTGGAACGGCGAGCGGGTGGTGATCCAGAACCCCAGGGCCGCCCGCAAGCTCGGCATCGGCATGGTGTTCCAGCATTTCTCGCTGTTCGAGGCGCTCACGGTGCTCGAGAACATTGCGCTCGGCATGGATGCGAAAATTCCGCAGCGCGAGCTCGAGGGGCGCATCCGGAAGGTGATGCAGCAATACGGGCTGACGCTCGACCCGCGCCGGGTGGTGGCCGATCTCAGTGTCGGCGAACGGCAGCGCATCGAGATCGTACGCGCGCTGCTGCTCGACCCGACGCTGCTGATCATGGACGAGCCGACCTCGGTGCTGACGCCGCAGGAGGTGGACCAGCTCTTCGTGGTGCTCAGGCAGCTCGCCAGCGAAGGCTGCTCGATCCTCTACATTTCGCACAAGCTGCACGAGATCAAGGCGCTGTGCGAGACGGCGACGATCCTGCGCGCCGGGCGGCTGGTCGACACCTGCGATCCGCGCGTCGAGACCTCGCGCTCGATGGCCGAAAAGATGATCGGCGGCAATCTCAAGGACATCCAGAAGCCGGCCGGGCGCAGCTTCGGGCGCGAGAAGCTGGTGGTCACCGAGCTCAGCGTGCCTGCGGCCGGCCATTTCGGCGTGCCGCTGCAGAACATCAGCTTCCGCGTGCACGCCGGCGAAATCTTCGGCGTCGCGGGTGTCGCCGGCAACGGCCAGACGGCGCTGCTCTTGGCGCTGAGCGGCGAGACGACGACACCGGACGCGCAGGCAATCCGCATCGACAACGCCGGCATCGGCCGGCTCGACGCCAAGGCGCGGCGGCTCAAGGGATTGGCCAGCGTGCCGGAAGAGCGCAACGGCCACGCGGCGGTGCCGGACTTCACCCTCAGCGACAATTCGGTGCTCACCGGGCGCGACCGGCTGAAGCTTGCGATCTCCGGCATCATCCGGCCGGGCGCGGCGCGCAAATATACCGGCGAGGTGATCTCGACCTTTTCGGTCAAGGCCACCGGGACCGAGGCCACCGCCGGCTCGCTGTCGGGCGGCAATCTGCAGAAATACATCATGGGCCGCGAGATTCTGCAGCGCCCCGAGGTGCTGGTGGTGAGCCAGCCGACCTGGGGCGTCGATGCGGGCGCCGCGGCAGCGATCCACCAGGCGCTGGTCGACCTCGCGGCGGCCGGATCGGCGATCGTGATCATCAGCCAGGACCTCGATGAGCTGCTGCAGCTCTGCGACACGCTGGCCGTGATCAATGGCGGCCGGCTGAGCCGGGCGATGAAGGTGTCGGAGGCCGATATCAACGAGATCGGCCTGTTAATGGGCGGCATCCACGGCGAGGGCGGTCAGGCCGCGGCGCCGGCGGTGCCGGCAGGACTCGGAGCGGAGGCGACCAGTGCGGCTTAAGTTCGAAAAGCGCGCCGAGCCGAGCCGCTTCATGCTCTACGCCACGCCGGTGGGGGCGGTGCTGCTCACCATGCTGGTGGGCGCCATCATCTTCACCGCGATCGGCTACAACGGCTTCGGGGCGGTGTACCAGGTGTTCATTGCGCCGCTGGCGCTCAGCTACAAATGGGGCGACATCGCGGTGAAGGCGTCGCCGCTGATCCTGATCGGCGTCGGCCTGGCGGTGGGCAACCGCGCCGCGATCTGGAACATCGGCGCCGAGGGCCAGTACATCGTCGGCGCGCTGGCGGGCACCGGTATCGGCATCCTGACCAAGGACATGCACGGGCCGTGGATCCTGCCGCTGATGCTGGTGGCGGGCATGGTGGGCGGGGCGGCCTGGGGCGCGGTCCCCGCTCTCCTGCGCAACCGCTTCAACGTCAACGAGGTGCTGTCGAGCCTGATGCTGACCTATGTCGCGGTGCACCTGATGAACCAGCTGGTGACGGGGCCGTGGAAGGACCCGATGGGCTTTTCCTTCCCGCAGACGGCACTGATCACCGCCGACCAGATGCTGCCGATCCTGGTGCCGGGCACCTATGTGCATCTGGGCATCGTGATCACGCTGATCATCGCCGTGGCCCTCTGGTTCCTGATGTCGCGTTCGCTGATGGGCTTCCAGGTGCGCGTCGTCGGCTCGGCCCCGAGCGCGGCGCGGCATGGCGGCTTCTCGCAGAAGCAGACCGTGTGGCTGGTGTTCCTGCTGTCGGGGGCGCTGGCGGGGCTGGCCGGCATCTTCGAGGTCACCGGGCCGTTCCAGCAGATGTCGCTGGGCTTTCCGCAGAACTACGGCTTCACCGCGATCATCGTGGCGTTCCTCGGCCGGCTCAACCCGCTGGGGGTGATCCTCGCCGGCATCGTGCTCGCCATCACCTATGTCGGCGGCGACCTGGCGCAATCGGTGCTGCAACTGCCCAATGCCAGCAAGGGCATCTTCCAGGCGCTGATGTTGTTCTTCCTTCTGGCCAGCGACATCCTCATCCGTTACCGCGTGCGCCTGGTCGGGGCGCCGGCGCCCGCCGCGGTTCCAGCGCGGAGCCCGGCAGAATGAGCGTCGATTTCCTCATCGCGGTCCTGATCACCGTGGTCGGCGCCTCGACGCCGATCCTGTTCGCCGGGCTCGGCGAGCTGGTCACCGAAAAGAGCGGCGTGCTCAACCTCGGCGTCGAAGGCATGATGCTGGTCGGTGCCGTCGCCGGCTTCGCCACCGTCGATCTCACCGGCAACCCGTGGCTCGCGGTGGTGGTGGCCGCCGCGGCGGGCGCATTGGTGTCGATGGTGTTCGCGGTGCTGACGCTGTCGCTCAGCGCCAACCAGGTGGCGACGGGGCTCGCGCTCACCATTTTCGGCACGGGTCTTTCCACGCTGATGGGCAAGTCGTTCACCGGTCACGGCATCAAGGCCTTCACCACCATCTTTCCCGACTGGCTGGCCAACGACCGCATTGGCAAGGTGCTGTTTTCCTACTCTCCGCTGGTCTATTTCTCGTTCATCATGGTCGGCCTCGTCTGGTGGTTCCTCAACCGCACGCGCGCCGGCCTGATCCTGCGCGCCGTGGGCGAGAACGACCTCAGTGCGCATTCGATCGGCTATTCGGTGACCGGGGTGCGCTATGCGGCGGTGGCGTTCGGCGGCGCCATGGCGGGGATCGGCGGCGCCGCCTTCCCGCTGGTGCTGACGCCGCTGTGGGCCGAAGGCCTGACCGGCGGACGCGGCTGGATCGCCATCGCGCTGGTGGTGTTCGCCGGCTGGAAACCCGGACGGCTCCTCGCCGGCGCCTATTTCTTCGGCCTGCTCGGCACGCTCGAGCTCTACGCCAAGGCATCGGGCACGGTGTTCACCGCGCTGCTGCCGTCGGAGGGCTGGGCGGCCTTGCCCTACCTTGCCACCATCGTGGCGTTGGCCATCATTTCCGCCAGCAAGGCGGGCGGCGGCAACGCCCCGGCTTGCCTCGGCAAGCCGTTCATTCCGTCCACGTGACAAACGTCTATGACGAACACAGGAGCAACGTCATGATCAAACTGAACCGCCGCAATTTCATCGGGGGCGCCGCTGCCGCGGCGTCGCTGCCGATGATGGCCAGCAAGGCGACCGCGGCTGATCCGCTGAAGGTCGGCTACATCTATGTCGGCCCCATCAACGACGGCGGCTGGAACACCGCGCACGAGGCCGGCCGGCAGCAGATGCTGAAGGCGCTCGGCGACAAGGTGCAGTCGCAATATGTCGAGAACGTCCCCGAGGGACCGGACGCCGAGCGCGTGCTGCGCGACCTCTACAACCAGGGCAACCGGCTGCTCTATGCCACCTCGTTCGGCTTCATGGATTCCGCGGTGAAGGTGGCGCAGGCCTATCCCGACGTCACGGTCGAGATGTGCACCGGCTTCAAGCCGTCGTCGAACAACAATCTCTCCAACTACAACATCCGATTCCACCAGGCGCGCTCGATCTTCGGCACCATGGCGGCGATGCTGAGCAAGACCGGCGTCGGCGCCTATCTCGGCACCTATCCGGTGCCGGAAGTGATCTCGGGCATCAACAGCTTCACCATCGCGGCGCGCAAGGTGAATCCGAACTGGAAGACCAAGATCATCTGGATCAACACCTGGTTCGACCCTGCCAAGGAGGCCGACGCGGCCCGCGCGCTGATCGACCAGGGCGCCGACGTGATGACGCAGCATACCGACAGCCCCGCCGCCGTGCAGGTGTGCGAGAGCAAGGGCGTGCCCACCTTCGGCCAGGGCTCCGACCAGAGCCAGTTCGGCCCGACCATGTGCAAGAGCTCGTCGCTGGATCTGTGGGGCGCCTTCTATACGCAGCGCACCAAGGCCAAGGTCGACGGCACCTGGAAGCCCGAAGACACCTATTGGGGCTTCAAGGAAGGCGCCATCGACATCGCGCCGATCGTGCACGTGCCGGACGACGTCAAGGCGGCGGGCGAGAAGATCAAGCAGGGCTGGATCGACGGCACCTATGATTGCTACGCCGGCCCGATCAAGGACCAGGCCGGCAACATCAAGATCGCCGACGGCGCGCATGCCACCGATGGCGACATCCTCGGCATGAACTGGCTGGTCGAAGGCGTCGACGGCTCGCTGCCGTCGTAAGCCGCGGTCATGCTTTGGGGAGGCGGATGCGGGTCCGCCTCCCGTCATGCGATCTGACGGCCGCTCGCCGGCGCTACGCGCCGCCCTCTCCCCGGAGGGAGAGGGGACGATAGAATCAAACGCCTCAGTCGGGTTCCCTCGACCCTCTGGGGAGAGGGGGCCTCGCGGAGCGAGGCGGGCGAGGGGCCGAGCACGGAACCCAAAATGCCTGACTACGCGATCCTATGGGAATGGCTGTCGTTCGCGGTGCGCTGGACGCATGTGATCACGGCCATCGCCTGGATCGGATCGTCGTTCTATTTCATCGCGCTCGACCTCGGCCTCAGGAAGACGCCGAGCCTGCCGCCGCTGGCGCATGGCGAGGAGTGGCAGGTGCATGGCGGCGGCTTCTACCACATCCAGAAATATCTGGTGGCGCCGGACTTCCTGCCCGAGCACCTCACCTGGTTCAAATGGGAGAGCTATTTCACCTGGCTCAGCGGCTTCGTGCTGCTGGTGGTGGTGTACTATTTCGGCGCCGATCTGTTCCTCATCGACAAGCACGTGCTCGACGTGCCGGCCTGGGCCGGCATCCTGATCTCGCTCGGCTCGATCGTCATCGGCTGGTACATCTACGACCTGCTGTGCAAATCGCCGCTCGGCAATTCCACCGGCGGGCTGATGCTGGCGCTGTTCGTGGTGCTGACGGCGATGTCGTACATCTACACGCTGCTGTTCACCGGGCGCGCGGCGATGCTGCACATGGGGGCGTTCACCGCCACCATCATGGCGGCCAACGTCGCCATGATCATCATCCCCAACCAGAAGATCGTGGTCGCCGACCTCAAGGCCGGCCGGGTGCCCGACGCCAAATACGGCAAGGTCGCCAAGCAGCGCTCGCTGCACAACAACTACCTGACGCTGCCGGTCATCTTCTTCATGCTGACCAGCCACTATCCGCTGGCCTTCGCCACCAAATGGAACTGGATCATCGCCTCGCTGATCTTTCTCGAAGGCGCGATCATCCGGCACTGGTTCAACACCCGGCATGCGCGCAAGGGCAATCCGCACTGGACCTGGGGCGCGGCGGTCGCGATCTTCCTCGTGATCGCGTGGCTGAGCGCTGCCGGCAAGCCGGGCGACGCCGAGGCGGCGATAGCGGCCGCCAGTGCCCAGCCCTTCCTCAGCGACCCGCATTTTCCGGCGGTGCGCGACGTGGTGCTCGGCCGCTGCTCGATGTGCCACACGGCCGAGCCGGTCTATGAGGGCGTGCTGGAAGCCCCCAAGGGCGTGCATCTCGATACCGATGCGGCGATCGCCAACCACGCCGAGCAGATCGCCATCCAGGCCGGCTTTTCGACGGCGATGCCGCCGGGCAATGTCAGCGAGATCACGCCGGCGGAGCGGGCGCTGATCGTCACCTGGTACCGCGAGGCGACGCACTCGTGAGCCATGCCCCTGCCGACGTCACGGTGCTCCGCGGGCGAGTGCTGAGCTTTGTCGCCGAGCCGCAGGGCCTGAACGACGCGGCGAGCTACCGCTATATCGAAGATGGCGCCGTGGTGATCGCCGGCGGCAGGATCCTGATGGTGGGGGAGTTCAACCCCAAGGCGGCGGCGCACCACCGGGTGATCGACCACCGGCCGAACCTCATCCTGCCGGGATTCATCGATCCGCACATCCACATGCCGCAGATGCAGGTGATCGGCTCCTATGCCGCCAATCTGCTCGAATGGCTCAACACCTACACCTTCGTCGAGGAGCAGAAATTCGCCGACCCGGCGCATGCGCAGCGCATCGCCTCGCGATTTTTCGACGAGCTGATCCGGCACGGCACCACCACCGCCGCGGCCTATTGCACCATCCATCCCACCTCGGTCGATGCGTTCTTCGAAGAAGCGGCCAGGCGCGACATGCTGATGCTCGGCGGCAAGGTGATGATGGACCGCAATGCGCCCGAAGCGCTGCGCGACACGCCGCAATCGAGCTATGACCAGAGCAAGGCGCTGCTGGAGAAATGGCACGGCAGGGGGCGCGCCCTCTACGCGATCACGCCGCGCTTCGCCATCACCTCGAGCCACGAGCAGATGGAAATGGCCGAGGCGCTGGCGCGCGAATTTCCCGACAACCACATCCAGACGCATGTCGACGAGAACCTCGCCGAGATCGAGTTCGCGCGTGAGCTGTTCCCCAATCTGCCGGACTATCTGGGTATCTACGAGCGCTACCATCTGCTCGGCCCGAAGACGTTGCTCGGCCATTGCATCCACCTGACGCACCGCGAGTGCGAGGTGCTGGCGGCGACGCGCAGCGTGGCGGTGTGGTGCCCGACCTCGAATCTGTTCATCGGCTCGGGTCTGTTCGACCACGACCGGCTGCAGGCGCTCGGCGCGCGGATCGCGGTGGCGACCGATATCGGCGGCGGCACCAGCTATTCCATGCTGCGCACGCTGGACGAGGGCTACAAGGTGCTGCAATTGCGCGGCCAGCGGCTCAATCCGCTGCGCTCCTTCTACATGGCCACATTGGGCAACGCGCGGGCGATGAGCCTCGAGGGGCGGATCGGCAGCATCGAAGCCGGCCGCGACGCCGACCTCGTGGTGCTCGACGCCCGGGCGACGCCGCAGATGGCGCTGCGCATGGAAGCGGTCGAGTCGCTGGCGAACGAATTGTTCCTGCTGCAGACTTGCGGCGACGACCGTGCTGTGGTCGAGACATATGTTGCGGGCAAGCCGATGAAGAGTGGGTTGAACTGATGGCGAATTATCTCAACAAAGCGGGCCTTCAGGTCGACACGCAATTGGTGACCTTCATCGAGACGGCGGCGCTGCCGGGGACGGAGGTGGCGGCCGAGACGTTCTGGAGCGGGCTCGCCGGCATGGTCGAGCGCTTCATGCCGCGCAACCGCGAGCTGCTGGCGATCCGCGACCGCATGCAGAGCCAGATCGACGAATGGCACCGGCAGAACGGGCCGGTGAGCAGCGATCCGGTGGCGTACGAGGCGTTTCTCCGGCAGATCGGCTATCTGGTGCCGGAGCCGCCCGATTTCACCATCGAGACGAGCGGGCTCGACCCCGAGATTTCGACCATCTGCGGGCCGCAATTGGTGGTGCCGGTCAGCAATGCGCGCTACGCGCTCAACGCGGCGAACGCCCGCTGGGGCTCGCTCTACGATGCGCTCTACGGCACCGACGCGATCTCGCGCGACGGCGAGCTCGCGCCGGGCAGGGGGTTCAATGCCAAACGCGGCGCCGCGGTGGTCGAGCGCGGCGCGCAGTTCCTCGACGAGGCGTTTCCGCTGACCCGCGGCAGCCATGCCGATATCGTGCTCTATGACGTCGCGGATGGCGGGCTGGTGATGCGCGATGCCGATGGGCTCACGGCGCTGCGCGATCCGGCGCAGTTCGTCGGTGCCGCGCCCGGGCAGATCGTGCTGCGCCACAATGGCCTTCACGCGATCCTCGTCATCGATCCGCAGAACCCGATCGGTTCGCTGCATGCGGCGGGGCTCGCCGACATCATCGTCGAAAGCGCGCTGACCACCATCGAGGATTGCGAGGATTCGGTTGCGGCGGTGGATGCCGAGGACAAGGTCGGCGTCTATCGCAACTGGCTCGGCCTGATGGACGGCACGCTGAGCGAGACGTTCGAGAAGGCCGGCAAGACCGTGCACCGCACGCTCAACCCCGACAGGATGTTCACCGGCGCCGACGGCAAGCCGCTGGCGCTCAAGGGGCGGGCGCTGCTGCTGGTGCGCAATGTCGGGCACCTGATGACGACGCGCGCGGTGCTCGACAAGGATGGCACGCCGATCGGCGAAGGCCTGCTCGATGCGGCGGTGACCACCCTCTGCGCCATGCACGACACGGGCGGCAATTCGCGCACCGGCGCGGTCTATATCGTCAAGCCGAAGATGCACGGGCCGGACGAGGTCGCCTTCGCCTGCGACATTTTCGGCGCGGTCGAGCAGATGCTGGGGCTCAGGCCCAACACCATCAAGATCGGCATCATGGACGAGGAGCGGCGCACCTCGGCCAACCTCAAGGCGGCGATTTACGCCGCGCGGGCGCGGGTGTTCTTCATCAACACCGGCTTTCTCGACCGCACCGGCGACGAGATCCATACCTCGATGGAGGCCGGCCCGGTGCTGCGCAAGGACGACGTGAAGTCCGAGCGCTGGATCCAGGCCTATGAGGATCGCAACGTGCTGATCGGACTGCACGCCGGGTTCTCGGGCAAGGCGCAGATCGGCAAGGGCATGTGGGCGCGGCCCGACGACATGGCGGCGATGCTGGCGAGCAAGGGGGCGCACCCCAATGCCGGCGCCAACACCGCCTGGGTGCCGTCGCCGACGGCGGCGACGCTGCATGCGCTGCACTACCACCAGGTCGACGTGTTCGCGGCGCAGCAGCGGCGGCACAACCAGCCGACCCCCGGCCTCGGCGAGCTGTTCTCGATGCCGGTGCTCGACGCGCGCACGCTCGACAGAGCGGCGATCGCGGCCGAGCTCGAGAACAACGCGCAGGGCATCCTCGGCTATGTGGTGCGCTGGGTCGACCAGGGCGTCGGCTGCTCCAAGGTGCCCGACATCCACGATGTGGAGCTGATGGAGGATCGCGCCACCTGCCGCATCTCCTCGCAGGCGATCGCCAACTGGCTGCGCCACGGCGTGGTCGGCAAGGATCAGGTGGTCGAGACGTTCGAGCGCATGGCGGCGGTCGTGGACAAGCAGAATGCCGGCGATACGAACTACATTCCAATGAGCGGCAATTTCGGCTCGCTCGCCTTCCAGGCGGCGCTCGACCTCGCGCTCAAGGGCGCGGAGCAACCCTCCGGCTACACCGAGCCGCTGCTGCATGCGGCGCGCGAGAAGGTGAAGGCCGAGGGCGAGCGGCGGAGGTAGGCAGGGCAGGGCGAACGACAGCGCACTTGGCCCCCACCCCCGGCCCCTCCCCGCAAGGGGGAGGGGAGCCCGACTGAAACACCGTACTAGCGGCTCCATCGCCCCCCTCCCCCTTGCGGGGAGGGGCCGGGGGTGGGGGCCGCGCCCGCCGGCGGATCAGTCTCCCCTACAGCTCGTACACCGGCAAATGGATGGCGCTCGGCCGCGCCGGATCGTGGAAGATTTCCATCTCCACCGGGGTGAGCCGGGTGGCGGTGCCGAACGGCTCCGACGTGCCGGTGTTGCGGGCATAGCGCGGATGCGCGCCGCTCGCCACGATCAGGCGCAGGCGATGGTCGCGGCGGAAGCAATGCGCCGTGGCGTGCAGGCGGAAATTGAGCTTCCAGATGTCGTCGGGCACCGCCGGGTCGGCCGAGGTCTTGCGCACATAGCCGTCGCAGATGTTGATCGCCTGCCCGGCGGCGTCGACGTCGCACAGCGTCACGAACAGGTCGGCGTCCGGCAGATTGGCGCGGGCATAGATCACGGCGCGCACATTGCCGATGATCGTGGTGTCGGAAAACAGCGGCTCCGAGCTGAACACCAGCACGTCCTTGCGCCGCTCGAGCGGCGCCTGGTCCAGCGGGCCGGCGCCGACGAAGGCGAACATGGCGCCGCCGACATTGGGCGTGGGGTCGCGCGGATCGTAGGTGTAGCGCTCGGGGTCGCTGGATTTGACCGGGCGCTGCGACAGCACCTGGTCGGGATGCAGATGCCAGATCTGCGTGTCGGGCAGGCCGGGCGGATAGGCGTCGAAATCGTGCCACTCGTCGCGGCCGCCGATATGCAGGCGCACCGGCTTGTCGGCGATGCCGGCGCGATCGCCGTAGAGCTCGGCGCGCATCCAGGTCAGGGTGTCGCGCATGCCCTCATATTGCAGTTCCGGGCTCACATGCCACCACGGCCCGACGGTGAGCCGGGTGCGCTGGCCGGCCTCGGTCAGGGTCTCGTAGTCGCGCAGCAATTGGTCGAGCATGAAATCGTACCAGCCCGAGACGAAGCTGGTGGGCGGCGTGCGCGACCCGATGCGATGCGTGTGGTCGAGGCTTTCCCAGAAGCCGTCATTGCCGATCGACTGGCTGAGCCAGCGCTTCCAGAACGGCACGTCGTGGCCGGTGGCGCGGCGGTCGGCGTCGAGCAGCGGCAGCTGCATCGAGGCGCTGAGGGTGCGGCGTTCGACGGCGCCGCGGCCGATGCCGCGGGCAAAGCGCAGCGGATGGTCGCGGATGCCCTCGATGGTCTGCACCCAACTCAGCCACAGGCCCAGCGCAAAGCCGCCGCCGGGAAACACCACGCTGCGGAATTCGGCGCTGGTGACCTTCACCGCCATCGCCGATTGCCTCGGCAGCGCATCGCAGATGGCCCATTGCGCATAGCCCAGATAGCTCGCGCCGGAGGTGCCGAGGCGACCATCGAACCAGGGCTGCGCCTTGATCCAGGCGAGGGTGTCGAGGCCGTCGTCGCGCTCGTGGCTCAGCGGGTCGAACTCGCCCTCCGACTTGCTGGTGCCGCGGCATGCCTGCAGCACGACGTTGTAGCCGCGTTCGGCATAGGCTTCGGCGGCCGTCGAAAAGCCGTGCAGGCCGTAGGGCAGGCGGATCAGCAGCGTGGGAAACTTGCCGCCGGCGCGCGGGGTGAACAGTTCGGTCTCGAGCTGGATGCCGTCCTGCATTCGGATGCGCAGGTCGCGGGCGCGGCGGGCCTTGAAGCGGCGCCTGGGCAGTTTGGCGGTGCGCGCGAGAAAATACGTCCCAAGGCTCATCGCGCCGCTGCCAGTCCCGAAAACCCCGCCGATCCGGCCCTCACATTGGGCCGCGGGCCGGCGCGGTCAACCCCCGCCGGAACCGCAGCGTTACGAAGGCGTTGGTTTGCAACAAGGAAATCCGGGAGCGGCAGATGAAAACCTACGATGCCCACAAGACCACCACGGAAGTCCGCCAGGCCAACCGCACCCTCGACAATTTCTGGGTGCTGGTGATCTCGACCGTGGCGATCGTGGCGGTATTCGCCATCATCTTCCTGGTGTTCTTCGCCAACACGCCGGCCAGCGTGGTTTCGCCATAGCGGCACCGACATGGCGCGATTGAAGACAGTCTCACGCGACGCACTGACCGTGCGCCGCGTGCGGCGTGGTGCGGGTTACGCCTACACCGATGCCGAGGGCAAAACCTGGCCGCGCGGCGAGCTGCGGGACCGGGCGCTGCATCTGGGGATTCCGCCGGCCTGGACCGAGGTGCGGATCGCCCCCGAGCCGCTGATGCACATCCAGGCCTGCGGCGTGGATGCGGCGGGGCGCGTGCAGTACATCTACCATTCGGACTGGGAGCTGCGCCGGCAGCGCAAGAAGCAGCGGCAACTGGCCATGCTGACCGGCGCCCTGCCGCGCATTCGCCGGCGCGTCGCCGCCGACCTCGAGGCCGAAGCCGGCAGCAGGACACTGGCGTTGGCGATCGGCGTGGCGCTGATCGACCGCACCGCCATGCGCATCGGACGCGAGCGGTATCTCGACGCCCGCGGCACGCGCGGCGCCGGCACCCTGTTCGGGCGCGATGTCGCGGTGCGGGGCGACGACGTGATCCTGAGGTTTCCCGCCAAGAGCGGCAAGCTCGCCGACTACACGCTCAGCGATGCGCGGCTTGCGGCGGCGATCGGCCGGATCAAGACGATCCCGGGCAAGCGCTTGCTGATGTATCGCGACGACGAGGGCGCGACGCGCGCGTTGCGCAGCGACGAGATCAACCGCTATCTGCGCGAGATTTCCGGCGTGCGCGTGACCGCCAAGGATTTCCGCACGCTGCATGCCAGCGCGCTCGCGGCCGAAGCGCTGGCCAAGCTCGAGCCGGGACCGTCCGTGTCGGCGCGGCGGCGGCAGGTGGCCGGCGTGGCCAAGACCGTTGCGGCGTTCCTCCGCAACACGCCGGCCATCACGCGGCAGAGCTACATCGCGCCCTGCCTGTTCGCGATGTTCGAAAAGGCGCGTCTCGCCGAGTTGTGGGCCGCGGCGGCCGAACGGCACGATGGCCTGCGGGTGCGCGAGGCGCGGCTAGCCGCGGTGCTCGAAGCCGCCGGATAACGTGCCGGCCCGTCAGGCGACGCGGCTCTGCGGCGCGGTTTCGGCGTGGCGGAACAGATCCTCCAGCGCCGCCGGAGCCACCGGCGGCGATAGCAGGAAGCCCTGGAAGATGTTGCAGCCCAGCGAGGTCAGCACGTCGAGCTGCTCGCGCGTTTCCACGCCTTCGGCGGTCACCTCGATCTTGAGCGCATGCGCCAGCGTGGTCATCGCCTGGACGATGGCGATCGACACGCTGCCCGGCGACAATTGGCTGACGAAGGAGCGGTCGATCTTGATGCGGTCGACCGGGTAGCGCTTGAGGTAGTTGAGCGACGAATAGCCGGTACCGAAATCGTCGAGGGCGATGCGGATGCCGGCCGACCGGAAGACGCGGATCGCTTCGCTGGCGATGCTGGCGTCTTCGAGCAGGATGCCTTCGGTGATCTCGAGTTCGAGATCGGCGGGGCGCATGCCGGTTTCGCTCAGCAGCGCGAAAACCCGGCCGGCAAACTGCGCATCGCGCAACTGGACCGGCGAGATGTTCACGGCAATCACCTTGCCGGGCCAGTCGGCGCCCATCTGGCAGGCGCGGCGCAGCACCTGTTCGCCGAGCACGCTGATCAGGCCGCTTTGCTCGGCGACGGGAATGAAGTGTGCCGGCGACACCTGGCCGAGGCGCGGGTGGCGCCAGCGGGCGAGGGCCTCGGCGCCGACGATCCGCAATTGCCCGGCGTCGAACAGCGGCTGGAAGTCGACCGAGATCTGGTCGGTGCGCCGCAGCGCCTCGCGCAGCTCCGCCTCGATGGCGTGGCGGTTCTGCAAAAGCTCGTTCATCGATTCTTCGAACACCACCGCGCGGTTGCGTCCGGTGGTCTTGGCCTCGTAGAGGGCGATGTCGGCCTTGCGGATCAATTCGCGCGCATCCGCCTCGTGGCCGTCGGCGGCGGCGATGCCGATCGAGACGCCGACGAACGCCTCGCTGCCGAAGATGTCGAAGGGCTTACCGACCGCCTCGATGATGCGCTGGCTGAGCTGCAGCGGCTCGGTGAGCCCGGCGGCGCCGGTCAGGATGGCGAACTCGTCGCCGCCGAGCCGGGCGACCATCTCGGTCGGGCCGATCAACTGGCGCAGGCGCTGGCCGACGGCTTCGATCAGATCGTCGCCGGCCTGGTGGCCGAGCGTATCGTTGACCTGCTTGAAGCGGTCGAGGTCGAGCATGAGAACGGTGGTGCGGTGGTCGCGACCGGGCAGGTGCACCAGGGCGCGCGCCACCGCCGACTCGAAATGCGGGCGGTTGGGCAGATGCGTCAGCGGGTCGTGCCGGGCCTGGTGCTCGGCTTCGGCGCGCCCCGCCTCGAGCGCGCGCGATTTGCGCCACAACTGGCAGAGCAGGCCGGTGGCGATGGCACAGGCGATGAGGAAGGCGATGGCGAGCGCCGGCAGGGTCTGGCGCAGCATCTCGCTGCCGGGGCGCTGCAACTGCCAGTTGAAGAAGGTGATGAAGCGGCCGGAGCTGTTGGTCAGCGGCAGCATGGCGTCGTCGGCGCCGAACCGGCCGTACTGGGTGAAGCTCGCTTCGGGGATGAAATACTCGTCGGCGATGCGCTCGGCGTAGGCGGTGCCGAGGTGGACGATGCTGATATGGACGAACTCGCTGCCGCGGCTCTGCTTGATGGCGCCGGTGTCGCTGACGATCGGGGTCAGGCTGACGAGGGAAGGGATGCCGCCGATCGTCGCCAGATCGGAGACGCTGGGCGGCGTCGCCCTGGTGCGCGCCTCGTATTGGTCGAGCGCGCCGCCGGCGATGCGGCGCCTGAGGTCGGAGAGCAGCGGCATGAGGTCGGGCATCTGCGCTTCGGCATGCGCGATGTCGGTGTCCTTGCCGTCGGCCATGTCGTAGATCGGACGGTTCCTGTCATCGACGACGATGGCTTCGTCGTGGCCGAAGAAATCGTGCATCCACACGCCCAGATTGCTGCTGATCCAGGTCTGGTCGAAACTGAGCTTGGTGTGGGTGACCGCATCGTCCCAGATGGTGGCGCTCTGCTGATCGTGCGGAATGCGGTCCAGTTGCAGGGCGATGACGTGGCGGGCGAGCGCGATCTGGCGATCGAGGCTCCGCTGGTCGATCCCCTGGGCGGTCCACAGCACGAAGGCGAGCGTCGCCGCGACAGTCACCGCGAGCGAGGCGACCACCGGTCCGAGTACGGCGATTGAGTACCACCAGCGTCGCGGGGTACCGGACGGACGAGAGGCCATCACCTCTCCTTGCTGCAATTTCTGCGGAGTCTAGTCGTAATCGGCTTGCCGAGAGGTTACCGGACCGTTGCGATCGTCACGCGCGCGCGATCATTCGGCCGGCCGCAGCGCCACCCGCTCGGCGTCGCGGCGGCTGACGACCAGCGCGATCGGAATGCCGATGGCGATGATGGCGGCGAACACCAGGAACAAGGTGCGTGCCGCGCCTTCGACGTCCGCGGTGGTGGTCGCGGTGGGCAGGCCGGCCGCATTGACCGCGACGCCGCCGATGGCAGCGCCCAGTCCCGAGGCAAAGAGCTGCACCATGCCGAGGCCGGCCGAGGTTCGGTCGTTGTCGGCCGCGGGCGCGCCGGCGAGGACGCGCGTCGACAGATGCTGGAAGGCCATGCCGATGCCGAGGCCGAGGCCGAGCAGGGCGATGCTGGCGAGAACGAGGTCGGTCGCGGTGCCGGAAGCGCGCGCCACGGTCAGGGCGATGCCGAGCGTCGACGCCAGCAGGACCAGCGGCGAGGCGATCAGCGCCGCCCGCACGCGCGGCCCGGTCCAGCCGGAGGTGGTGATGGCGGAGATGGACCAGCCGGCGGCGACGAAGGCGGTCACGTAGCCGGCCCAGAGCGGCGGCAGGCCGTGCAGGCGCTGCAGGAACAGCGGCACGAAAATGTCCGAGGTCACGGCGATGCCGAGGATCAGGATCAGCGCGAACAGGCTGCTCATGGGCGAGCGCAGCGAAAACGTGCCGGCGGGAAACAGCTTCGAGCGCGAATAGATCTCGGCGAGGGCGAGCAGCACCAGATCGACGCCGCACAACATCACCAGCGCACCAGCGATATCCGGAGACTCTGTCAGGAGGCTCGCGACGGAAATGTCGAGCACGGCCACGGTGACGAGGAAAATTTGCTTGTAGGGCAAACGGGTTGGCGGCCGCGCGTCGCTGGCCGCGGGCAGCACCCGCCAGGCCCCGAGCGCCAGGAGAATCGCGGCTGGCACGATGAGCAGGAAGGCCCAGCGCCAAAGGTCGAACTGCGCAAAGCTGCCGCCCACGGCGGGGCCGAGCAGCGTCGCGACGCCCCATACCGTGGCGTTGAGGGCCATCACGCGTGGCCACAGCCGCTGGGGAAACACGATGCGCAGCATCGCCAGCGACTGCGCGATGATGAGGCCGGCGCCGAAACCCTGGACGAAGCGGCCGGCAAGCAGCAGCAGCATCGACGGCGCCAGGCCGCACAGCAGGCTGCCGAGGCCGAAGGCCGTGGCGGCGATGATGTAGCCGGCGCGCGGGCCGATCGAGGCCGGGCGCACGGCGGCGAACAGCGTCGCGAGGATCGAGGCGACGACGAAGGTCGTGGTGTTCCACGCGAAAAGCTCGATGCCGCCGATTTCCTTGACGATGGTTGGCAGCATGGCGGTGGTGATGAAGGCTTCCATGGCCTGCAACGCGGTGCCGCCGATCAGCACCGCGACGGCCAGGCCGCCCACGGAAAACACCTCGCGCCAGCTGTTTTGGGTCGTCATGGTGGATCCTCGAATGGGCGCGTCGCAGCGTCCCCGAGCGCGGTTGAGGTCAACACGATCCCGTGGCCGGTGCGGGTGCGCCGGCGGACCGTTTTTGGTCGGGAGTGCTGCCGGGCCGGCGGCGAAGCACGCCGGCAGGCGGCGCACCATAGTGGCGGCCGGGCACGCTCGCAATGCCGGAGAGACAGAAGGGCGCGCCGGCGCCGGAATTCCACGAAGGTGCGACGGCCGCGAGGGAGGGCGCGGCCGTCGCCAGTCGCCAGACCAGTCCGCCTGCGAAGCGGGCTCTCTGGTGCGGCGCGCGTTCGGCCAGAGAGGGATGGCCGTCGTCGGCGCCGTGCTGCCGCGTCGGGAGGATCACGGCATTGGCGGGCTGCACCGGAGGGTGCAGAAGAGGTGCGGGGAGGGCGTTGGGAATGCCGTGACGGTCGCCCGCCGTCGAGCACGCCGCTCCCCGCGGTACCTGGTCCTTGGGGGAGTCAGGTACCAACTGCGTCGAGGCGCTGGCTGCGCACCCAGAACCCGACGATATTGGCTGCCTCGCGGCGATAGGCATCGAGATCGCCGTGACGCTCGAACACCGCCGACGCACCGGCATCGAGCAGGCTGTTGCGGGTATCGCGATCGAGGCTTGGCGACATGGCCGCGAGCAGCAGGCCGGGCGCCTGATGCTTGAGCTTGAGGATGAAGTCGTGCGTGGCGGTGGATGACGATTTGAGATCGACCAGCACCATGCAGGGCGCCGACGGCAACGCCGCAAGCGCGGTGAGCGCGTCGAGCGCAGCGTCGGGATCGGCCAGGCGTTCGACATGCGGGCCGCCATGGGCCGCGAGCATGCGCATCATCAGGCGCGCCGAATGAAAGTCGTCGTCAACCAGCGCGATCGCTGGTTGCCTCAGGGAGTTCAATACCATTGCAGTTCCTTTCCCGCGCCGCGCGGGAGGAGAGGGGCCGTCAACAACGAAGTCAGTTCGGTGGCCCTGGAGCAATGACGGGGTGGGAGGGAGGACCCATGCCCCTGCCGGCGAGGCTGCAATACGTGCCTCACGCCAGCCATTGCTGTGCTGCGAACAGGACGCATATGCCGATTTCGGTACGCCCCGGGAAGGTTCCCGCGGGTTAAGTCGAGGTAACGAGCTTGCGTTTTACATGTAAAAAGCCCAGGTTTCCGGCGGCTGGAGGAGGGGGAGCCTGCCGTGCCGCAAGAGGCGCCGAGTGCGGCCCAGGTCCGCACAGCCCTGGATGAACTCCTCGGCTGGCCGGGAATTTCGCGCTCGCCGCAACTGTCCGAGCTGCTGCGCTACGTCGTGGACAAGACGCTGGCCGGCGACGAGGCTTCGATCAAAGCCTACTCCATCGCCGTCGATGTATTCGGGCGGCCGCACGATTTCGACCCGCAGGCCGATCCCATCGTTCGCGTGCAGGCGCGCCGCCTGCGTACCCTGCTCGAGCAATTCTACGATTCCGGAAAGAGCGCGTCCGAGGTGCAGATTCGGCTGCCGCTCGGCCGCTACGTGCCGGACTTTGCACGCGTCGATCCAACGCAACGTCCACAGGCGGGCACGACCGCGCCGCCTGTGGACGTTGCGGCGGTGCCGCAATGGCCGGCCTGGACGCAGCCGTTGCGGAGCCGTTTGGCGCTGACGGCGCTATTGGCGTTCTGCTTCATGGTCATCGGCGTGGCGCTGGTCGTGTTCCTGCTGCGCTGGGCGTTTCCGCCGGCAACGCCGCCCGCCGCCGGTATTCCCGATTTTCCCAGCGTCACCATCGGGACGTTCGACAACCTCACCGGCCAGCCGGCGTTCGACGACGACATCGCGGGCATCGCCCAGCAGGTGAGCGGCGCCCTGGGCAAGTTCGAGCTGCTGCGCGTGGTGCCGCAGGGCGGACGCTTCACCGTGCGTGCCTCGGTGCAGCAGAGTGCAGAGCAGTTCTCGCTCAAGGCGTTGATTTCCGAGCACGGCAGCGACGGAATCGTCTGGAGCAGCACCATCACCACCCCAACGAATGGAGGCCCGGCCAGCCAGGTTCTCGGAGATATGGCCGCGGCGTTGGCGGCGCAATTGGGAGCGGCGAGCGGCCCCCTCTACACGGCGGATCGGGCCTGGTTCGGCCGGCAGGCCACGCTGCCGAGTCCGCCGCCATCTTATGTCTGCGCCCTGGCCTACATGGCCTGGCGTGACGTGCGGAAGGCCGATGCGGCGACGACGGCGCTCGATTGCCTGAACCAGGTGCTGGCTGCCGCGCCGGACAACGCCGTGGCACTCGCGGAGCATGCCGGCCTCTCCGCGTGGTGGCGCAGCTATGACGCGCCGGCGAGCGCGGATCCGGTCCCGCTGCTCGCGGCCGAGGCGACCGAGGCCGGCCGGGCGGTGAGCCTGATGCCCGACAGCAGCTTCGCCTATCAGCAGCAGGGCCTCGTGCTCGCCCGTCAGGGCTTGGTCGATGCCGCGCTGGGTGCGCTGCGCAAATCCATCAGTCTCAATCCAGCCTCGATGGACGCGCTCGCCACCTATGGCGTGCTGGAGTGGCTCAACGGCAATTTCGAGCGCGGCAGCGCGGCCGGCGAGCGCGCCATCGCCGCGGTGCCGTCGCCGCCACCGTTCTACTATATGACGCGGGCGTTTGAGGCATTGCGGCAACGGCGCTTCTACGACGCGATCGATGCGGCGCAGGCGCTGGCGGCCGGCGACGAGGAACTGGGGCTCGCCATCGCGGTGGCCGCCGCCCCGGTGATCGGGCGCAACGATCTGATCGACCGCTACCGGCCGATGATCCTCAGCAATCCGCGGTTCGAGGCCGCGGGGATCATGGCGCGCTTTCAGCGCCTCTACCGGGTGCCGGCGCTGCTGGATCGCATCCGCGAGGGGCTGATCCTGGCGGGTATTCCACCGGCGGCGCTCGACGGGCCGTTCAACGCCGACGGGACGCTGCGCCAATAGTCAGGCGAACAGTTCGCTCGCAAGGCGAACGAAGGCGCGGCCGCGCTCCTCGAAGCTCTTGAAGGCGACACCGGGCCTTTCGAGCTGCCCATAGCTCGGTGCTCCCGGCGACAGGATCACGGTGTCGAACCTGTCGCGGCGAGAGGCGAGGGCCCGGATACCGGCCTCGAGCGTCGCCGCTTCAACGACCTCGATCTCCGGCGCGGCCGCGTAGGTCGCAGTGGCCAGGCGGTCGCCGGTCACCGGCAGGGTGACGAGCACCGTAACGCCGCGCGACGCCAGCAATGAGGCCAATTCGGTGTAGTCCTGCTGGCGCTCGTGGCCGCCGGCGATCAGTGCGATGCGCTTGCCAGGATAGGCGGCGAGCGCGGCCTTGGTCGCCTCGGGGGTGGTCGAGATCGAGTCGTTGACGAGGGTAAGATCGCCGACGGCATGCTCCTCGAGCCGATGCGGCAGCGGTTCGAAGGCCTGGATGCCGCGGACGATGCCCTCGAGGCCCGCGCCCGCCGCCAGCGCAATCTGTGCGGCGAGGCGCGCGTTGTCGAGATTATGCTCGCCCTTGAGCTTGCTTCGCTTCACCGCCGCAACGATGCGGTCGTCGATGAACGGCGCGATCGGCGGCAGCAGGCGCGAGCGGTCGCGCAGCGCCGCAAGCACGGTCTCGTTGTCCCTGGCGCCCTTGCCGAGGCCCACGGGGAAGGGCGCATCGCGATCAATGAGGTTCAGCTTGTCGGCGTAGTAGCGCTCTGTCGTACGATGCCAGTCGGTATGTTCTGGCGTGAGGTTGGTGACGGCGGCGACGTCGGGCGAGAACGCCATGTCGGCAGTCTGGTAGCTCGACAGTTCGAACACGACGATCTTGTTGCGGTCGGCGATTTCGAGCGGCGCCAGGCCGACATTGCCGGCAAGGCCAGCGTCGAGCCCGGCGTTGACGAGCATCAGATGCGTCAGCGTGGCGGTGGTCGATTTGCCCTTGGTGCCGGTGATGGCGATGACCGTGCGGCCGTTGCGATAATATTCGCCCCACAGATTGAGGTTGGAGGTGACGGCGACGCCGGCTTCGCGCGCAACGAGAAAGATCGGCTTGTAGCGCGAGACGCCCGGCGACTTGACGATCGTGCCGAAGCGGTGCTGCTCGATCGCGGCCTGCAGGTCGGTCGGCGCGATGAACTCTGCGTCCTCGATGCCGGCGTCACCGGAATCGACAGTGACGAAAACCTCGAGATCCGGGGCTCGGGCCTTGAGGAAGGCGCGGGTCGAGCGGCCTTCGCGGCCGGCGCCGTAAAGCAGGACGGGCTGGTCAAAGCGCATGCGGTGCAATCCTTTCCGCGACGGCCGGCGGGATGTGGTGCTCGGAATTTTCGATCATCAGGTCATGCAGGGCCTGCATCAGGCGTGGGTGGCCATATTGCTGCACTAGGTCGTCGTGCAGCGTCTCGACGACCGCCGCGGCGCGCCATTCCGGGCGCTGGGTGAGAGCGTAAAGGCAGGCGGCCGCCTCCTCGATCTCGCCGACGCATTCCCATGGCTTTTGTCCGGCGAGCCCGGTGAGTTCGCGATAGGCGCGCTCGTTGCCGGGTTTGTCGAGCAGGTTCTGTCCGAAGATGCCGAGCAGCCGTTCCTTGTCCATCACCGGCGCGAGGATCAGGAAGGTGAAGTGGCATTTGGGGCATTCACCGCACCAGAGCGGACCGTCATGGCCCGCGAGCCTGAAATTGCGGTTGCAGCTCGAGAACACGTGGTCGAAGCGGGTTTCGCGTGCAAAGAGGCTCGCGATCTTCGCCTCAGAATATGGACGCAACAGCGAGAAATAGCCGAGCGCGTCGCCGGTGGCCTCGGCCAACACTCCGGCGATACGGCCCTCGAAGTCGAGCGATTTCGAATATTGATGGTTCACCTCGCGGCCGTCATGCACGACGTTGCCTTCGCTGGCCGAACGTTCGTTGCTGAGCACGACGCGATCATAGGAAAACAGCAGGGCCGTGAGCGCCGCGATCATCGAATTGATCGCTGTCGAGGGCACGTGACCGTTGAAATAGCCGGGCTGCTTGCCGAGCCGGATCATCTCGGGGTCGAGCGTGCGGGTGACGTAGAGCGGCGTTCTGCCGATCTTGTCGACCGAGCCGACGATCGGACCCTTGGGGTTCACCGCGAAGGGCGCATAGTCGATCCCCGCCGCTTCGAGCAATTGCACCGAAACCAGCGAATCCTTGCCGCCGCCGATGGGCAGCAGCGCGCGATCCCGCAGCGGTGGGGCAGGCGGCGCCCGCCTTGTGTCCGATGGGGCGACGATTTCGATTTGGCCGAAGTGGTTGAGGTTGTTGCGCGCGTAGAATTCGCCGAGGCCGTTGGAATAAATGTCGAGCGCGAACTCGCGACCCTTATCGGTCAGCGGAAAATCCACGTCGATCCGGAGCGGTGCCAGCAGCTTGAAATAACTGACCCCCAGCGTCACTGCCGTGAGATTCAGCAGCCGCGCGAATGCGTCGGATGCGGCGGCGGCAGCGTCGCTGCCGGCCGGGAAAGCCAGCGTTTCGGTGAAATGCAGATCGCCCAGCGCATAGCCGAAGTGTCCGACGCCGGCAGTGGCGTCGTAAGCGGGCGTTTCGATGCGAAAGGGGGCGCTCAATAGATTCTCAGACTCAGCCTCAGCACAATATCGGGGCTGAGGCGCTGAAAGCCAAATTCGCGCATGGTGCAGCTCCAGGCGGTCCCGAGGCGCTCGATCTTGAACAGATTGTAACGGGCCGGATCTTCGCCGCCATCCTCGCTCTGGGCCGCGCCGGCGGCGGCCACGCCGATCACCGGCACGTCGCCGTTGAGGCCGGGAATGGCATAAATCGTCGATTTGTGGGTGTGGCCATGCAGGATCAGCTCGGCGCCGGTCTCGGCGACCACCTGGCGCAGGCGCTTGGCGCCATGCAGTCCCAGCCGCGGATGCCGAGCCTCCTGGTTGGGGGGGTGATGGATGAGCACCACGCGGAAATAGCCGGCGTCGCCCATGAGCTTTAGAATGCGCCGCAGCCGCTCGGCCTGGTCGGCGCCGAAGCGCCCATAGGCCATCAGCGGTGCGGTCGGCACGCTCGAACTGCAGCTGATGATGGCGGCCTCGCCGACGCGGCGCACGAACGGGAACTGCGCGGCGTCCAGCGTTTCGCCGCGCATGTATTCGCCCCAACGCGCATTGTTGAAGCCGAAGGATTGCTTCAGATAGGCGTCGTGGTTGCCGGGGGAGACGCAGACGGTCGAGGGATCGCCTACCGTCTGCAGCCAGTTCCAGGCGGTGTTGGCTTCGGGCTCGAGGCCTAGGTTGACGAGGTCGCCAGTCACCGCGACGAAGTCTGGCGCCTGCTCGCGCAAATGGCGCACCAAATTGGTCAGGCCGTCGCCAGCCAGTGTCGCCTGGCGCCGAAAGCGCCAGTTGAGATAGCCGGTGACCCGCTTGTTGACGAGCTCGGTCCATTTGACTGGCGGTAGCGGCGCCAGGTGCACGTCCGAGATATGGGCAAGTGTGATCATCGAGGGGCCTAATGCCACGCTCGGCATGGCAAGAAAATGGTCCATCGCGGCATTGGGTAGTTTTGCCCCGGAAGCAGGGCTGCTACGTCACCGGTCATGACGGATGAAACGAGACTGACGCCCTGGCAGCGATACCGCACCCGTCTGCACCTGCTGGTCACGGCGTTGCGCAAACGGATGACCGTGGGCGTGCGAGCGGTGCTGCTCGACGGCCGGCGGGTGCTGCTGGTCAAGCACACCTACGTGCCGGGCTGGCAGTTTCCGGGCGGCGGAGTCGAGCCGGGCGAGACCGCCGAAACGGCAGCGGCGCGCGAGGCGCTCGAGGAAACCGGCTTTGCCTGCGATGGCCGGCCGGCGCTGCATGGCTTGTTCCTCAACCGCGTCGCCGGCGGCCGGCGCGACCATGTCGCGGTTTATGTCTGGCGCGATTTCCGCAATCAGATTGAGTTCGCCCCGAACCTCGAGATCGCCGAATGCCGCTGGTTCGACGTCGATGCGCTGCCCCCCGATATCGGCAAGGGCACGGCCCGCCGGCTGCGCGAGATTTTCGACAAGACCAGGCCGGATTCCGAATGGTAAGATGCACAGGGCGCCGGCGACCAACGGGAATCCTGAATTCGCGAGGGTGCTCAAGGTCAGCACGGCGTTGCTGAGTTCAAGGCCCACCGTGGCCGCATGAGGTTAGTCCAGGAAGTCCAGCTCCGGTCCGACCGGTATGATGCGCGTCGGATTGATGCGAGTGTGGCTCCAGTAATAGTGCGTCTTGATGTGGTCGATGTGGATCGTTTCGCGCACCCCGGGCGTCGCCACCAGTCCGCGCAAATAGTGTGAGATGTTGGGGTAATCGCTCAGGCGCCGGATGTTGCACTTGAAGTGCCCGAAATACACGGCGTCGAAGCGCACGAGAGTAGTGAAAAGCCGCCAGTCGGCTTCCGTGACCTCCGCCCCGGCCAAGTAGGCATTTTCGCCAAGCAGACCTTCGATCCAGTCGAGGCTGTCGAACAGCGCCTGGACGTTCTGCTCGTAGACTTCCTGCTTGGTGGCGAAGCCGGCTTTGTAGACGCCGTTGTTCACGGTGTCGTAGATGCGCGCGTTGAGCTCGTCGATACGCTCGCGATGCGAGGCCGGATAGTAGTCGTCGTCATTGCCGGTGAGCTGGTTGAAGGCTGAGTTCAGCATACGGATGATCTCGGCGCTTTCGTTGTTGACGATGCTGCCGGTCTGTTTGTCCCAGAGGACCGGCACGGTGACCCGGCCGGAATATGTCGGGTCGGCCTTCTGGTAGATCTGGTAGAGGTGCTCAGCGCCGAACAGGTCGTCGCCAGTGGACCCCCAATCGGCGAAGGTCCAGCCAGTTTCGTCCGGCATTTTCGGTGAGACCACCGACAGGCTGATCATTTCGTCGAGTCCCTTGAGCGCGCGGAAGATGAGGGTGCGATGCGCCCAGGGGCAGGCGTAGGAGACATAGAGGTGGTAGCGACCGGGCTCGGCCTTGAAGCCGCCCTTTCCGGAGGGGCCGGGCGAGCCGTCGGCGGTTACCCAATTGCGGAACGGGGAGTCGGCGCGCACGAAATGCCCGCCCGTCTTGCTGGTGTCGTACCATTCGGTCGACCAGCGGCCCTCGACCAATCGTCCCACAATCGTCTCCTTGCAGTCATGTGCTCGCCCCACTTAGGAGGTCCGCTGGCCATCACCAAACGTTAACGCCGGGCTCTTGAATTGCGCTGCGTTTCCCATGATTTATCGTTTACGCGCCCGGACCGTAATGGTAATGCGCAGCTTTAGACGTCAGGAGGCGTCCAGGATGGAGAACGTCGTTCACGTGACCCGACGATCGTAACAGGTCGGGAGCCGGCCCCGCGCCGGCGCGTTTGTCCTTTGTCTTTGTGTCCTGGACTGTCACGATGAACACCCAATCCGTCTATTCCCCGGCGCCGTCGGCCCCTCCGCAACCCAGCCTGCCCACCTGGCGCCATGCCACCCCCGAAGACGGTGCTTACGTCGAGGAGTTGCAGGCGCTGGCTTTTGGCCCTGGGCGGTTCGCCCGTACGGCCTTCCGGGTGCGCGAGCGCTTCCCGATCGATACCTCCCTTTCCCTCATTGCCGAAGTCGACGGAGTCCCATGCGGATCGGTGTGGATGACGCCGCTCAGCGTCGGCGGCATCGACGGCTACATGCTGGGACCGCTGGCTACACATCCCGACTTCCGCAAGCGCGGCGTCGGCAAGATGCTGGCGCGTGAAGTCACCCGGCTGGCGCTGGCGCGCGGGCAGGGCAGCTTCGTCATCCTGATCGGCGACCGCGACTACTATTGCCCGCTCGGCTGGCAGCCGACGACATTGGGGGCGGTCAAATGGCCGGGTCCGGTGGATCCCAGCCGCGTCCTCGTCTACTCCGAGGACAAGACGCTGGCGGCGAGGCTCAAGGGACGGATCGGTGCGTTCGGCACCAAGAAGCACGCCTAGCGCCGCACTTTCTTGCACAAGAGCGGGTGGGTCGCGAACCCGCCGGCTCGCGGATGTCTGGAGCAGTTCGCCGATTCATGGCATCGGTGGCTGCTTCAAGCTATTGTTTTGCCGCGTTTTCGAGGCGGAAGACCTGTTGTTTTTCCCGAAATGCGCCTGTGAGGGAATGTGTCCGTGTCGGCCGCCGACGAACTGATCGAGCGAATTGCACGCCGGTTGCTGCCGTCGCCGCAGGCCACGGAGGTGACGGCCACCCTTGCGCCGGACTTTATGCCCGAGGGTGGCTTCCAAGGGCCGCGGCGCGATGCGGCGGTGCTGATCGCCCTGGTGCATCGGGGCGATGCGATGTCGGTGCTTTACACCGAGCGGTCGCCGGACCTCAGGTCACATTCGGGCCAGATCGCCTTCCCTGGAGGCAAGATCGATCCGGAAGACGCCGGGCCGGGCGACGCTGCGGTGCGCGAGGCGAGCGAGGAGGTGGCGCTCGATCCGCACGACGCCCGCATCCTCGGCTACATGCCCGCCTATTTCACGGGGTCGAACTACCTGATCACGCCGGTGGTCGCCGAGGTCACGCCACGGCGCGACTTCGTGCCCAATCCCGGCGAGGTCAAGACCGTGTTCGAGGTGCCGTTGCCGCTGCTGATGAAGGAGGAGACCTTCGGCACATTCCGCATCCGCCGCAAGGACCGGGAAGGCACCTCCTGGCAGATTGCGCATCAGGGCCTCGTGATCTGGGGGATAACGGCCAACCTGACGCGACAATTCTACGAGATGGTGCTGAAGCCCGAGGTGCAGGTGTGATCCCGCAATCGGCGCTCGATCGGCTGAAGCGGGCGCCATGGCTGCAGCGGTCGGAAACACAGGCGATATTTGCGCTGCTGGATGGCGCCAAGGGGCGTACCCGGGCCGTCGGTGGCGTCGTGCGCGACGCGCTGGCGAACCGGATGCGGGAGACGCCGGAGATCGACTTCGCCACGGAATTGACGCCCGAGGACGTGACCAAGCGGGCGATGGCAGCCGGCATTCCGGTCTATCCGACGGGCATCGAGCACGGGACCGTGACGCTGAGGGTCGGCGACCTTGTGGCTGAGGTAACCACGTTGCGCGAGGACGTCGAAACCTTCGGCCGGCGCGCACGGGTGAAATTCGGGAAGGACTGGACGCGCGATGCCGAACGGCGGGATTTCACGCTGAATGCGCTGTATGCCGACGCCGACGGCACGCTGCTCGATCCCCTGGGCGGCGCGCAGGATTGCCTCGACGGCGTGGTGCGCTTCATTGGCGACGCCGACCAGCGCATCGCCGAAGACCGGTTGCGCGTCTATCGCTTCTTCCGGTTTTCGGCGAGCCATGGACACGAGCGCCTGGACCCTACCGGACTCGACGCGGTGGCCCGTGCTGCTGGGACGCTCGACGGGCTGTCGGCCGAGCGGGTTGGGGCCGAGATGCGGCGCATGCTCGACCTGCCGCGCGTGGCCGGAACGCTGGCCACCATGCGGACGGCCGGCATTCTCGCATTGCCAGCCGATCTGCTGGAGCGGCTGGCCGCCTATGAGCGGCAGGCGCGCCAGCCCAACCGCAACGCCCGGCTGGCGCTGCTAAGTGCGAGCCTGGGCGTGACATGGCCGCGAGAGCACTGGCGATTGTCGAACGACGAGGCCGGGATGGCCGAACGAACGCTGGCGGCGGCACGGCTGCTGGTCGATTTCCAGGTCAACGAGGCCGCCTATCGCTATCCAGCCGTCCTGGCGGATGCGGTGGAGGTGGCGGCGGCGCTGGCGGGATGGACCGGAGCGGGGAAATCAGCCGTGCTGGCGCGGCTCGCGGAAATCGAAGTGCCGCGTTTTCCGATCTCGGGCAACGATCTCATCGCGGCGGGACTCGCGCCAGGCCCAGGGCTCGGGATGGCGCTGGAGCGGCTGGAAAAGCGCTGGATCGCGAGCAATTTCCGCCTCGGCAAGGCGGAATTGCTCGCGGAACTCAAGCACTGAATCTGAGGCTATTGTGCCGGTTGCAGGTCGTGGATGCGTTGCTTGATGCGCTCGACCATCTCCGGACGCACCACGGTTTCACCGTGAACTTCTCGCAGGTGCTCTGCCGCACGGCGCACGATCTCGGCGTCGTTGTCGGCCTGGGTGTGCCACGGACAGCCCGGCACCAGGCATTCGTACTGCTTCATCGCAACCTCCTGGAACTTGCCCTCATCTGGCAACGGGCGAGCGAGGGAACAAGTTCCCTGTCACGGCCAGCGCACCTCCGGGGGCATGGAACTGAGGATCGCCTCGACGTTGCCGCCGGTCTTGAGGCCGAAAGTGGTGCCACGGTCGTAGAGCAGGTTGAACTCGACATAGCGGCCGCGGCGGACGAGCTGCTCGTTGCGGTCGGCGTCGGTCCATGTGGTTGCGACGTTGCGGCGGACGAGCGCAGGGTAGATGTCGAGGAAGGCGCGGCCGACGTCCTGGGTGAAGGCGAAGTCGGCACCCCAGTCGCCGCTCGACAATTGGTCGTAGAAGATGCCGCCGATGCCGCGCGGTTCGTTGCGATGCTTGAGCCAGAAATATTCGTCGCACCATTGCTTGTAGCGGCTGTAGTCGATCTGCGGATGGGCCTCGCAGGCGGCCTTGAAGGCGGCGTGGAAATCGACGCTGTCGGGGTCGGCCTGGGTGCGCCGCCGGTCGAGCACCGGCGTGAGGTCGCCGCCGCCGCCGAACCAGTAATTGCCGGTGACGATCATGCGCGTGTTCATGTGCGCCGCCGGCACGTGCGGATTGCGCGGATGGATGATGACCGACACGCCGGCGCTCCAGAACTGGGCGCCGGCTTCGGTGTGCGGCATCTGCCGGGCGAACTCTTCGCTGAAGGTGCCGTGCACCACCGAAATGTGGACGCCGGCCTTCTCGAACACCTGCCCGTGCAGCAGGCCCATCTCGCCGCCGCCGCCCTCGGGGCGGGTCCAGGGTTTGATCTCGAATTTGGCGCCGCGTCCCGAATGTTCGGCTTCGATGGCCTCGAGGCGGGCGCAGAGGTCGTCGCGCACCTGGCGGAACCATGCGGCGGCGGTGGGTTTTTTGGTGTCGATGTCGGAAGGCAGGGTCATGTCAAACTCGCAAAGGCGCCGGTCTGGCGCATCGCCTCGCCCAATATCAGGGCGGCGGCCACGGCTACGTTGATGGAGCGCAAACCGGGACGCATGGGGATGCGGATTCGCAGGTCGGCGTCATCGGCCACGGCGAGGGGCACGCCGGCGCTCTCGCGTCCGAGCAGCAGGATGTCGGTGTCGCCATAACTCGCCGCATAGGCGGACTCGCTGGATTTGGTGGTGAGCAGCACCAGGCGCCGGCCGCGCGCCTGACGGTCGGCCGCGAAATGCGCGTAGCTGTCGTGCTCGACGATCTCGGCGTGGTCGAGATAGTCGAGGCCCCCGCGCTTGAGCTCGCGCCGCGAGAAAGCGAAGCCGGGCGGATGAATGATGTGCACCGGCACGCCGAGGCAGGCGCCCAATCGCAGCAAGGTGCCGGTATTCTGGGCGATATCGGGCTGGTAGAGGGCGAGTTCGACGGGCACGCCGTTCTCCTCGTCGTCGGGCCGCGGACGGGCCAGTGGGTATAGTGTCGCAGACGGGTTTTCGCCCGGTTGTCCCGGCTGGACAAGCGCAAAGGAGAGTGCAAAAAGACCACCAAATCACACGCCCTCAAGGGGCGGGTGTGGTTATTGCGCGCGCGGTGCGGGGGCTCCGTAAAGTGGCGCGGAATCAGGCATCAGGCGGGGATATTTCGACCTTGGCGACAGAATCGAATTTGGCGCACGACGACACGCCCGACACTGGCAAGCGCGACTTCCTCTATATCGCGACGGCCGCGGTGGGCGCCGTGGGTGTGGCGGGGGTGGCCTGGCCCATCATCAACCAGATGAACCCCGACGCGTCGGTGCTCGCCTTGGCCTCGGTCGAATACGACATGAGCAAAATCGAGACCGGCTCGGCGGTGACCATCAAGTGGCGCGGCACGCCGGTGTTCGTGCGCAACCGCACGCAGAAGGAAATCGACGAGGCGCGCGCCGTGCCGATGGATCAGCTCAAGGATCCGGAGCGGGACCAGGACCGCGTCAAGCCGGGCCATGACAACTGGCTGGTGATGATTGCCCTCTGCACGCATCTGGGCTGCATCCCGGTGGGCGAGTCGGGCGATTACGGCGGCTGGCTGTGCCCCTGCCACGGCTCGCAATACGACACTTCGGGACGTATCCGCAAAGGCCCGGCCCCCAAGAATCTGGTGGTGCCGCCCTATAAATTCCTGACCGACACCAAGATTCAGATCGGTTGAGGGGAAAGATCTCGATGTCATCGCACGAAAGCACCTACGTTCCCTCTCACCCCGTCGCCAAGTGGATCGAAGACCGCCTGCCGGTCATGGGTTTCGCCAAATCCACCCTCATCGACTATCCCACCCCAAAGAACCTCAATTACTGGTGGACGTTCGGGGGCATCCTGGCGTTCATGCTGGGCGTGCAGATCGTCACCGGCATCGTGCTTGCCATGCACTACACGCCGAACGCGGCGCTGGCCTTCGACTCGGTCGAGGCGATCAAGCGCGACGTGAACGGCGGGCGCCTGATCCAGGCGGTGCACTCGACCGGCGCGTCGATGTTCTTCTTTGCCGTCTACATCCACATCTTCCGCGGCCTGTATTTCGGCTCCTACAAGGCGCCGCGCGAGATCCTATGGATCCTCGGCGTGATCATCTACCTGCTGATGATGGCCACCGCCTTCATGGGCTACGTGCTGCCGTGGGGCCAGATGAGCTTCTGGGCGGCAGCGGTGATCACCAACATCTTTGCGGCGATCCCGGTGATCGGCGATCCGATCCTGCAGCTGCTGCGCGGCGGCTTTGCGGTCGACAACCCGACGCTCAACCGCTTCTTCTCGCTGCACTATCTGCTGCCGTTCATCATTGCGGCGGTGGTGGTGCTGCACATCTGGGCGCTGCACGTGCCGGGCAACAACAACCCGATCGGCGTCGAGGTGAAGGACAAGCGCGATACCGTGCCCTTCCATCCGTTCTACACGATGAAGGACCTGTTCGCGATCGTGGTGTTCTGCATCCCGTTCGCCTGGTTCGCGTTCTTTGCGCCGGACATCTTCGGGCATGCCGACAACTACATCATGGCGAACCCGCTGGTGACGCCGCCGCACATCGTGCCGGAATGGTACTTCCTGCCGTTCTACGCCATCCTGCGCGCCATCGACTTCAACTTCATCATCGACAGCAAGCTGCTCGGCGTCATCTTCTTCGGCGGCTCGATCCTGATCCTGTTCTTCGTGCCGTGGCTCGATACCTCGAAGGTGCGTTCGGGCACGTTCCGGCCGGCGTTCAAGTGGTTCTACTGGCTGTTCGTGGTGAACTTCCTGCTCTTGATGTGGTACGGCGCGCAGGAGCCGGCGCTGCAGGTGATCGGGCCGTTCACGGTGGCCGACGTCAGCAAGCTCTCGGTGGTGTACTACTTTGCGTATTTCATCGTGATCCTGCCGCTGCTCGGGCGCTTCGAAAAGCCCAGGCCGCTGCCCAATTCCATCTCCGAGTCGGTGCTCTCCAAGCCGGCTCCGGCAACGACCTGACCACGGGACAGCACCAGAATGATCAACCTCAAGACCATTTTCGCTGCCACCGTGCTCGGCTTCGGTCTCGCCGGCGCCGCCATCGCGCAGGAGAGCGCGGCGACGGAAGACGACACCATCACCAAGCAGCACTGGAGCTTCGCGGGGCCGTTCGGCACGTTCGACCAGAACCAACTGCAGCGTGGCTTCCAGGTGTTCAAGGAAGTCTGCTCCAACTGCCATTCGGCGCATCTGCTGGCGTTCCGCAACCTGGCGGAGCCGGGCGGGCCGAGTTTCTCGGCGGCGCAGGTGAAGGCGCTCGCTGCGTCCTATGAGATCGAGGATCCGACCGCCGATGGCGGCAAGCGTCCGGGTCTGGCGTCGGACAATTGGCCGTCGCCGTTCGCGACCGAGCAGGACGCGCGTGACGCCAATGGCGGCGCGCTGCCGCCGGACATGTCGGTGCTGGCCAAGGCGCGCAGCGTCGAGGACAAATTCCCCAACTGGCTGTTCAACTATTTCACCACCTATGCCGAAGGCGGGCCGGACTACATCCACGCGCTGATGAACGGCTACGAGGACCCGGCGCCGGCCGATTTCCAGCTTCCCGAGGGCAAGCACTACAACAAGTACTTCCCGGGCCATGCCATCGGCATGCCGCCGCCGCTGAGCGACGGACAGGTGCAGTATGTCGCGGGGGCTGACGGCGCCACGGTGCCGCTGACCGTGGACCAGTACTCCAAGGATGTCGGCGCCTTCCTGATGTGGATGGCCGAGCCGCACCTCGACAGCAACAAGGCGGCGGGCTTCCGCGTGCTGACCTTCCTGATCCTGTTCGCCGTGCTGATGTGGCTGGTGAAGCAGCGGCTGTGGCGCAAGGTCGAGCACTGAGACGTGTAGCTGACAGCGAGTAGCGAACAGGGGCCTGCCGTCGGCGGGCCCCTTTCCATCTTGCGCCGCTCGGCCTGCCTCTTTTCATCCAGATTGCCGGTGCTAGAGTGCAACCATGTCGCCGATCCGCACCGCCGCCACCATCATCGGAGTTGCCGTTACGGTCGCCCGTCATCCGGCGGTCCGCGCCGCGGTCAAGGCCGCGCCGCTGCTGGTGACCCCGAAGATGCGCGAGATGGCGACGGAGGCGACCCTGGAGACGGCGTTTCGCGCCGGGGTGCTGGCGCGCAAGATCGTGCGAAGGTGATGAAGTGAATGGTGAATAGTAAATGGTGAATGGTAGGTGGTGAATGGCAGGATGCCGATCTACCATTCACCATTCACCATTCACCATTCACCACCTTCCGCCGCCCATGCTTGACCTCAAATCGCTGATCCGCACCATCCCGGACTATCCCAAGCCGGGTATCCTGTTTCGCGATATCACCACGCTGATCGAGCATCCGGAGGGGTTCCGCGAGAGCGTCGAGCGGCTGGCGGCGGCGCATCGCGGCCTCGGCATCACGCATGTGGCGGGGATCGAGGCGCGCGGCTTCATCTTCGGGGCGGGGGTTGCGATCGCCCTCGGGGTGGGGTTCGTGCCCATCCGCAAGCGCGGCAAGCTGCCGGGAGCGACGATCGGGCAGAACTACACGCTCGAATACGGCGTCGATACCATCGAGATCCACGCCGACGTGCTGTCCAGCGTGCACAAGGTGCTGCTGATCGACGATCTGATCGCCACCGGCGGCACGGCGCTGGCGGCTGCCGGCCTGCTGCGGCGTACGGGTGCGGTGGTCGAGAACGCCGGCTTCGTCATCGACCTGTTCGACCTCGGCGGCGCCGACAAGCTGCGGGCGCTCGGCGTCGAGGTGCAGAGCCTCGTGGCGTTTCCCGGACATTGAGCGTACGGCCCTGCTCAGGCGAGGCGCAGCACCACCATGCCGGCAACGATGATGATGGCGGCGGCGATGCGCGCCGGTGTCACCTTTTCCTTGAGCACGATCAGCGCAATGGCGGTGCCGAACAGGATGGAGGTTTCGCGCAGTGCCGCGACCAGCGCGATCGGCGCTTCGGTCATGGCGTAGAGGACGAGTCCGTAGGAGGCGAGCGTGCCGAGGCCGCCGACGGCGCCGTAACCCCAGTTGCGGCGGACATAGCCGACGAAGTCGGGACGGCGCAGCAGGGCCCAGAGGGCCAGCGGCGTGCCGGTTAGAACGAAGATCCACATGACGTAGGTGGCCGGAGCGCCCGACAGGCGGACGCCGATGCCGTCGTTGAGGGTGTAGCTCGAAATCACCAGCGCGTTGATGGCGGCGAAGACGATGCCGCGGCGGTCGCCGGCGCCGCGTCCGCCGAGCAGCATGGTCAGGATGCCGGCCGAGATGAGGCCGATGCCGGCCCATTCGAGCGGGGCGAGGGCGGAGCCCAGCAGCAACGCCGAGGCGAGGGCGACGAGCAGCGGCGGCAGGCCGCGCATCAGCGGGTAGGCCCGGCTCATGTCGGCGTGGCGATAGGCGAAGGCGAGCAGGGTGTAGTAGATGACTTCGAGCGTGCCGGAGGCGGCGAGGTACGGCCAGGCCGCCGGCGCCACCGGCGACAGGAAGGGCAGGGCGACGAGCCCGATCAGGCCGCCGGAGGCGGCGACCAGGATGGTGGTCAGCAGGGTGTCGCTGGCGCCCTTGACCACGGCGTTCCACAGCGCGTGCAGGGCGGCGGCGACGAGAACCAGGGCGAAGATGGGAAGCGACACGCGCGAATCCGGGACGGCGGGAGGTAGAACGTTACTCCGCGCGGCGGGCGGCGGCTATCGCGGCGTGCAGGACAGGACCGGTTTATCCGGGGTGTAGAGGGTCAGCACGTCATTGCCGGACTGGTCCAGCGCCACGAGGCCGTAGGTGATGCCGACCGTGGTGAGGTTGCCGTCGAGGAATTTGACGCCGTCCGAGCCCATTTCGGCATTGCCGGTGCCCGACGCGGTCGAGCCATAGGTGGCCGAGGCGTAGCCATAGCTGCCGGCAAACACGGTCAGGAGGCCCGCCTTGGTGTTGTCGACCAGCGCGATGCAGCCCCAATTGCCTTCCGCCGGGCTGACGGTTACCGGCGCGGCCGGGGCGGAGACGTCGCTATCCTGCGCGAGCACAGGCGTGGCGAAAAGCACGAGGCCAAGGGCGAGAGCGGAGCGGCGCATCGATTCATCCGGTCGGGGACAGCAACTTCCCCAAAACCGGGAGTCGCGTCAACGCCATCAGCAAACGCAGCCTTAGTGGCATTTTGTAGTCGCGCAGCTTGGAGAACCCCACCAGTTCGGCGTGATACACAGTTTCGCCGCGCTGGTTGGTGGCCTCGATGGTGTTGAACAGCAGGCCCCAGCCGGGGATGGAGTTGGATGGGCGCTTGCCGGTCACCACCAGCGTATAGGTGACGCGGTCGCCGGGGCGCACCGGCACCTTGAACTGCATCTTGTTGACGCCCGGGGAGGGACCGGAGACGCCGGGCTCCTTGCCGAGGCTGCGCAGGCGGTCCTCCTCGGCGAACAAGGCATCGACCATGTGGCGATGGCCGACGCTGACGGTGTGCCAGCCGGAGGCGACGAGGCCGCCGAAATGGCTGAATTTGGCCGCCTCGGGGTCGATGTGGAAATATTGCGGATCGTAAAGCCGGCCGAAGCGGATGATCTCGGCTTCGGTGAAGTCGTGGCTGCCGAGGGGGAACACCTCGCCGATGACGATGTCCTCGAACCAGCGGGTCATGCGGCGCCGTCCAGCGGCACCGAGGGATCGCGCACCTCGACGAGGTTGGCGAGGCGCATGGACATCACCGCTTCGCCCTTCTGGTTGCGGATGTCGAAATCGAGGGTGACGATGCCGCGCTCGGGGTGGTGGCGCGAGCGGCGCAGCGCAGCGATGGTGGCGGTGCCGCCGATGGTGTCGCCGACCATCACCGGCGCCTTCCATTTGAGGTCGGAAAAGCCGAGCCCGCCCATCGAGGCGACGGTGTTGAGAAAGCTGTCGACCAGCATCCGCAGGCTGAGCGCCGCGGTCTGCCAGCCTGACGAGGCCAGGCCGCCCAGTAGCGAGGCCTTCGCCGCCGCTTCATCGAGATGGAAGGGAAACGGGTCGAACTCGCGCGCGAAGGTGACGATCATCTCCTTGGTCACCGTGGTGCGGCCGATATCGATCACCTCGCCCACGCGCAGATCTTCGTAGTGGCGGCGGTGGACGGTGACGGGGTTCATGACGGTTGACGTATACGTCAAGCACAGGCGCGGCGGCAAGCGAGGCATCACTCTAGATGCCGGTTATGGCCGCCAAACCCGTCAGGCTGCCGAAGGCTCCGAAGGTGAGCACGAAGATCGCCAGCAGGATCGCCGGTTCGCGGGTGTTGGCCCGCAGGGTGATCCAGACCAGCAGAACGACGAAGGCCAGCGCCCACCACGCAAGCGCAATGACCAATCCGACTATGCCAAAAAGGGCGGCCGCCACGCCAAGAACGAGGGGCGTCAGGAACGGCCATGTCGCAGGCACGGCAAACCAGAGTGCCCGCTTGTCCCTCGATCGCAGGGCCCAGATGGCTCCAACGAGCAGGCAAAGCGGCCCCAGTAGGTACATCACGCTCACCGGGTGGTTTAGGTCGAGGCCCTGTAGCGGCACGACGAAGTAGAGCTGCAACTGCAGGGCCCAAAGGCTCAACAGTGCTGCAGCAATCTCCATTTAGGCTAGGTGTTGAACTTGAACAGCATCACGTCGCCGTCCTTGACGACATAGTCCTTGCCTTCGTCGCGGGCCTTGCCGGCTTCCTTGGCGGGGACTTCGCCGCCCAGCGCGACATAATCGTCAAAGGCGATGGTCTGGGCGCGGATGAAGCCGCGTTCGAAATCGGTGTGGATGACGCCCGCGGCCTGCGGGGCGCGGTCGCCCTTGTGGATGGTCCAGGCGCGGGCCTCCTTCGGGCCGGCGGTGAAATAGGTTTGCAGGCCAAGCAGTTGGTAGGCTTGCTGGATCAATCGATTCAACCCCGGCTCGCTGAGCCCGAGCGTATCCAGATATTCGCGCTGTTCGTCGTCGGGAAGCTGGGCGAGTTGGCTCTCGATCTCGGCGGAGATGACGATCACGGCGGCGTCGTGCTGCCTGGCATACGCCTCCACCTGCCGGCTCATGTCGTTGCCGGTCGCGGCGGAGGCCTCGTCGACATTGCAGACGTAGAGCGCCGGCTTGCTGGTCAGCAATTGCAGCTCGCGGAACGCCTTCTCCTCTTCGGCACTGCGCTCGACCAGCCGCGCCGATTTGCCCTCGCGCAGCAGCGCCAGCGCACGGTCGATGAGGTCCAGCGCGAGCTTTGCTTCCTTGTCGCCGCCCTTGGCCTTTTTCTCGACGCCGGTGCGGCGCTTTTCGAGGCTTTCGAGATCGGCCAGCATCAGCTCGGTCTCGACCACCTCGGCATCGGCGATGGGATCGACCTTGTTGGCGACGTGAATGATGTTGCCGTCCTCGAAGCAGCGCAGCACATAGGCGATGGCGTCGCATTCGCGGATGTTGGCGAGGAACTGGTTGCCGAGCCCTTCGCCCTTGCTCGCGCCTTTCACCAGCCCGGCGATATCGACGAAGCTCATGCGCGCAGGGATGATCTGCTGGCTTTTGGCGATGGCCGCGAGCTTGTCCAGCCGCGCGTCCGGCACCGCCACCTCGCCGGTGTTCGGCTCGATGGTGCAGAACGGGAAATTGGCGGCCTGCGCGTTGCCGGTGCGGGTGAGGGCGTTGAACAGCGTCGACTTGCCGACATTGGGCAAGCCGACAATCCCCATCTTGAAACCCATGGATCGTCCTATCGGGAAAGAATTTGCTCAGGGCTATGGGCGAAGGGGTTGATGATCGTCAAGCTCTGTTCGGGGGAGATGGCGATGCGCTGGCCATCCTGCAGGTCCTCGGAGAGGAAGTGGGTGCAGCCCAGTTCCAGGGCGGAAGCGAGGAGAAGGCAGTCCCACCACGCGTAGCGGTAGCGCAGGAAAAGGGCGCGGGCCTTCATGCCCGCCGCGTTGGTGAGGGGGTTTGAACCGAAGGCAGCGAAGGCATCGACCCGGAAGAACGGGTCGTCGCTGCCGAACTTCGCGATCTTGCGGGTGATGACGTTCGTCACCTCATTGAGAACCTGCAGGTTGGTCACCCCGCTGTTCCTTATCGTCAGCGTGTTGAGCCAGACCTTGGCGGACGAGCATTTGTCGCGCTCAGCTTCATCGAGAGTGTAGAGAAAGGTGTTGCTGTCGATGAAGACGCTAGCGCCTGGCATTGCGCTCGTCCGAGTTCGGCATGCGTCCATTCTCCGAAATCTGGAGCTTGGGGGCATCGAACACGCGCTGAAGCGCATCGAGCCGTCGTTGACGCTCCGCCGCCGCATCGGCCTCCGTCGATGCATGCGTCCGTTCGCGCACCAAATCGGCAATAAAGCGCGACATGCTTATGCCTTTGGCGGCCGCCTGAACTCTGGAAAGCTGGTGCGTTTCATCATCAAGGGAGATCGTCAGATTTTTCATCACGGACTCACAAAATCACAGAGGCTGTGTTTTCGTGAAATAGTGAGCGCCTGCTAGCCGGTCAAGACTCGTGGGCGGAAGGATCGACGATCCAGAGATCACGACAAAGCGTGTCACTTATCATCCTTCTTGCCCAGCACTTTGCGCAGCATGGCGGCCATCGGGCCTTCGTCCGGCAGCTTGATCGGACGCGGCCTGGGGCGGGCGGCGTGGATGTGGGACTGGCCGGCAGGCGCCTTCTGGCGCGTCGGGTCGGCGGTGGTTGGGCGCTCGTCGCGGTCGGCGGCGTCGCCGCTGACGGCGATGGCGAGCTTGTTCATCAGCGTGTTGTCGTCGCCCTTGACCAGCAATTCGGCATTGTCGGCTAGGGCGCCGAGCAGCGGTTCGAGCCAATCGAGGTCGGCCTTGGAGAAATCGCCCAGCACCCAGGGCATGACCCGGTCCTTGTGGCCTGGATGGCCGATGCCGAGGCGGACGCGGCGATAGTCGGTGCCGATGCGCGGGTCGATCGAGCGCAGGCCGTTGTGGCCGCCATTGCCGCCGCCGCGCTTGATGCGCGCCTTGCCGGGCACGAGGTCGAGTTCGTCGTAGACGATTGTGATGTCGGCAGGGGTGAGCTTGTAGAACTGCGCCGCCGCCTCGACGCTCTCGCCGGAGGAGTTCATGAAGGTCTGCGGCTTGAGGATGAGCACGCGCTCGCCACCGAGCGAGCCCTCGGAGACGAGGCCCTTGAATTTCTCGCGGAAGGCGGGAAAGCCGTGGCGCCGGGCAATCTCCTCGACGGCGAGGAAGCCGATATTGTGGCGGTTGCGGCTGTATTTGTCCCCCGGATTGCCGAGGCCGACGATCAAATGCATCGCCTCGCTCCGGGGGCGGTGGACAGGGGCGGCGCAGGGGCCGCCCCGTCCGACTTACTTCTTGGCGGGGGCGGCCGGAGTCGCGCCCTTGGCCGGCGCCGCAGCCTGGGTCGCGCCAGCGGCTGGCGCCGCGGCGGCTTCGGCGGCAGGCGCCGCGGCCTCATCGGAGCGCAGCGCCGACGGCGCGGCGACGGTCGCGATGGTGAGGTCGGTCTCGTGCGTGCGCACCGAGGCCCCGGCCGGCAGGGTGATCGCCGACAGGTGGATGGTGTCGCCGATATCGCGGCCGGTCAGGTCGACCGTCAGCGCTTCCGGAATGGCATCGGCCGGCACCGACAGCTCGAGCGTATGGTGCACGATGTTGAGCACGCCGCCCTTCTTGATGCCCGGGCTCTGCTCCTGGTTGATGAAGTGGACCGCCACCTGCACGTTCAGCTTGGTGTGGGCGCCGACGCGGAGGAAGTCCACGTGCATCGCCTTGTCCTTGACCGGATCGAGCTGGTAGTCGCGCGGGATCACGCGGTGCTTGGTGCCGTCGACGTCCAGCGTGATGACGTGGCTCAAAAAGCCGCCGGCATAGATGGACTTCATCGCCTCGTTGTACGAGATCGAGATGGGGGTCGGGTCTTTCTTGTCGCCGTAGATAACGGCGGGAATCCAGCCTTCACGACGCAGTGCACGAGCGGCCCCCTTGCCCACCCCGCTCCGCGCCTTGGCCTTCAGCTCTGCAGAAGCCATGGAACGTATCCTTGGGTTGGTGCGATGCCGGGGCATCGGAGCCCGAATACACCGCGCGCCCGTCCTCCAGGGGTGACAGGCGCTTCATGGCGCGGGTCTATAGGGGAAAGCGGGGGTTTGGGCAAGGCCGGGACAGGCATCGCGGCGCCGGGCGTGGCGGCGTTTCTGGGTGCGAAAATCATTCAACTGAATGATGCCGGTGCGGCGAGGAGCAGCTAGTCCTGTGGCCGCCATCAGCATCAGGAGGTCTCTCCCATGTTTCGCCAGGTCCTTTTTGCCGTCGCCGCCCTGTCGTTGGGGGTCGCGTCCACGCCGAGCCTGGCGAAGACCCCCGAGGACGTGTTCGCCGAGCAATGCGCGGCCCAGGGCGGCACGATGCAGGGGACGCGCTGCACGCTGCCGGATGGCAGCTATGCCGATTGCCAGTTCAACTCGTCGGCAGCGGGAGACAGCTTTACCTGCCAGTATGGCGAGGTCGGGGACGACGAGGCGCGCGCTGTGCTGAAGCACTTTCACCGACTGGTGAAGGTGCCGGTGAAAATCCTCAAGATGCCGGTCTCGCCGGGCCCGCTGGCAAAGACCATGACGAAGGCGCCGACGAAAATCGTCAAGACGCCGGGCGCGACGGCACAGGGCATGACGAAGGCGCCTGTGAAAATCGTCAAGACGCCGGACCCACTGGCGAGCGTGAAGAAGGCGCCGGCGCTGCGGACGCTCCAGGCCCCCACCAGGAGCGCGCCGTCATCGAGTGAGGCGACGGGGATGAGGACGACGCCGGCGCTGAAGGCGATGGAGGCCCCGATGACGTCCACGCCGTCGTCAGGCGACACGGGAGCGAGGACGACGCCCGGGCTTTCAACCAGCATCCCGACCCCACAGGCAACCAGCTTCGCCCCGAAGATGCAGGCGCTGAAGCGCGCGCCCTGAGCGAGGTCAGCCGTCTTGCGCCGCCGCGAGGCGCGCGCGGATACGCCGGCCTTACGCCGCGGGGGCGTAGCCCTTGGGGGCTTCCATCATCAGGCCGACGAGGTGGCCGTCCGGATCGCGGCAGAAGGCCAGCCAGAGGTCGTGGTCGGGCATCGGCGCGGTCAGATGCGGCTCGGCGACGATGTCGGCACCCCTGGCGCGGAGGTCGGCGACGGTGAGCGCGAGGTCGGCGACGCGGAAGTAGAGCGCGCCCTGGCCGGGCTCGACGGGCTCGCTACGCTCGGGCGGCGACAGCATCAGCCGCACGCCGGCGCAGTCGAAGAAGCAGAGATCGCCGTAGCGATAGAGCTTCCTGAGGCCGAGCAGGCCGCCGTAGAAGGCCTCGGACGCGTCGGTGTTGCTGACGGCGATGGCGATCTGGCCGAGTTGGCCAAGGGGCATTGGTGCTGTCCTCCCGGCGGCAGGGTAACACGGCGGCCGCCGTGCCGCAGCCCCGCTAGTGGCTGGAAAGCCGGGCCATCTGGCCGTTGAGGTAGGCGGTGACGGCGTCGTCGGTGGTGAGGCCGAGGGCGACGGTGAACGCCTCGCGCGCCTCGGCGGTGGCGCCGGTGCGGGCGAGCAGGTGGCCGCGGGCGGCCCAATAGGGCTGGTAGCCCTGCATGCGCCGGTCCTGGGCCAGCGGCGCAAGGGCGGCGAGCGCAGCGGCGGGGCCATCGACTTCGGCGAGGGCGACGGCGCGATTGAGGATCACCACCGGCGATCTGGTCAGCGCATAAAGGTGATCGTAGAGCTGCACCACGATCGGCCAGTTGGCGGCGCCGCTGAGGCGCCGGCCGGTATGGGCGGACTGGATGGCGGCCTCGAGCTGGTAGCGGCCGGTGGGACCGCCGGCATTGGCCTCGTGCAGCAATTGTTCGGCGAGACGGATCTGCGAATCGTCCCAGAGGCTTGTGTCCTGCTCTTCGAGCGGCACATAGGCGCCGTTCGCGGCGCGCCGGGCGGCCCGGCGGCTCTCGGCGTAGTACATCAGCGCCAGCATGCCCTTGGGTTCGGGCTCGGTGGGCATCAGCGAGACGACGAGGCGGCCGAGCCAGAGGGCCTCGCCGGCGATTTCGGGCACGCCCTGCTGGCCGACCTCGTTCCAGCCCTTGGCGTAGGCGGCGTAGATGGCATCGAGCACCGCCTGCATGCGCTCGCCCAGCTCTTCCTTGTCGGGGATGCGGAACGGGATTCCAGCGTCGCGGATGCGGGTCTTGGCGCGCACCAGGCGCTGACCCATGGTGGCGGGCGGCACCAAGAAGGCGGCCGAGATGTCCTCGGCGGTCATGCCGAGAATGGTCTGCAGGATCAGCGGTGCCCGCAGGCCGCGCTCGATGGCGGGGTGGGCGCAGGCGAACATCAAAGCGAGGCGGCGGTCGGGCAGGGTGGCGCCTTCTTCGCTGGCCGCCGCGATCTCGTCGGCGATGAGGGTCAAATGCTCCTCCCCGGCGGTGCGGGTCTGGCGCCGGCGGATGGCGTCGGTCTGCCGCCGGCGCGCCACGGTGAGCAGCCAGGCGTCGGGATTGTCGGGCACGCCGTCGGCCGGCCACAGCCTGAGGGCCGCGGCGAAGGCCTCGCCGAGCGCATCCTCGGCGCCGGCCACGTCGCGCGTACGTGCGGCGAGAAAGGCGACGAGGCGGCCGTAGCTCTCGCGCGCCACGCGCTCGGCGGCACGGCCGGCCTCGTCGCCATGGCTCACTTGCCCCTGGCTCCGGCGTCGACGACGGGACGGATCTCGATCGAGCCGTAGCGGCTCGACGGGCAGCGCCTGGCCCAGGCGATGGCCTCGTCGAGGTCGGTCGCTTCGACGAAGAAGTAGCCGGCGAACTGCTCCTTGGTGTCGGCGTAGGGACCATCGAGCACGTCGGCCTTGCCGTCGTGCTGGCGCACGGTCGTCGCGGCCGAACTGGGCTGCAGCCGTTCGCCGCTGGCCGCGCCGGCCGCCTTGTTCAGCGCTTCGTTGAAGGCGCCATAGTCGGCCCAGAGCTCCTTCTGGGGCGCGGCGGCGAGAGCGGCTTCGTCGTGGTGGATGAGCATCATGTAGCGCATGGTCGTCTCCGGTTGGTTGGACGGGCCATCAGGTCCCGATGCTCAAATGACGGGCCGGTCACGCCGATTTCGACTCGGTCCGGAGCGATTCAGCGCGAAATGTCGGCCAGCGGGCGCACGTCGATGGTGCCGTATCTGGCGGCGGGGCAGCGCGTAGCCCATTCGACCGCCTCGTCGAGGCTGGGCACATCGATCATGTAGTAGCCGCCCAACTGCTCCTTGGCGTCGGCATAGGGGCCGTCGAGGACCACCGCCTTGCCGTCGCGGACGCGCACGCGGGCACCGTGGCGGGTCGGCTTCAGGCGATCGCCGCCGATCCAGACGCCGGCTTTCTTCATGGCCTCGGTGTAGGCGACGAATTCCGGGCTGACGGGAGTTTCGCCCTGAGGCTCGGTGTTGAAGCGGCTTTCGTCGCCGTTGATCAAGAGCAGGAACTGCATGGTGGTCTCCTTTGTGGCGCCGGACCGACGGGCCGGCATCACAATGACGGCAGCGTCGCGAAATCTTCTACATTTCGCACGCGGATTTTTCAGTCGCCGCCGTCGCTGACCTGGCGGATCTCGACGTGGCCCCAGATCGCGGCGGGGCAGCGGGCGGCCCAGCGCTGCGCCGCCTCGAGGTTTTCGGCGCGGATCAGATAGTAGCCGCCGAGCTGTTCGCGCGTCTCGATGAAGGGGCCGTTGTGGACCTGCATCTCGCCGGCCTTGTCGAGGTTGACGATGGTCGCCGAGGTCGAGGGGCCGAGCGCCCCGTGCCCGAGATGGGCGCCGGCCTTGTCGAGCGCCGCCTTGTAGGCGTGCATTTTGTCCATCCATCTGGCCATCTGCTCGGGCGGGATGGCCTGGCCGGCGGCCTCGTCGGCGTGCAGCAGCAGCATGTAGTCGGGCATGGCGCGATCCTTTCCGTGGGCAATGTCGGCCCTCGGCACAATGTCGCGCGAAGATGGCAGATTTCGACAGCCGGCCGAACTAATGGAGCAGGCTGGAGACGCTCTGCTCGCTGGCGGTGCGGGCGATGGCCTCACCGATCAGCGGGGCGATGGAGATGCGGCGGATGTTCTGCGCCGCCTTCACCGCGTCGGTCTCGGCGATCGAATCGGTGATCACCAGTTCCCTCAGCTTGCTGCCGCCGATGCGCTCGGCGGCGCCGTTGGAGAGCACGCCGTGGCTGACATAGGCCGAGACCGAGGTGGCGCCGGCCTTGAGCAGGGCGTCGGCGGCGTTGACCAGCGTGCCGCCGGAATCGGCGATGTCGTCGATCAGGATGCAGTCGTGGCCGGCCACGTCGCCGATGATGTTCATCACCTCCGAGACGCCGGCCCGCGGGCGGCGCTTGTCGACGATGGCGAGGTCGGCGCCGATGCGCTGTGCCGTGGCGCGGGCCCGGGCGACGCCGCCCACGTCGGGCGACACGATCATCACGTTGCCCTTCTTGTAGTGCTTCTGGATGTCGCGGACCATCACCGGCGCGCCGTAGAGGTTGTCGGTCGGGATGTCGAAGAAGCCCTGGATCTGGGCGGCGTGCAGATCGAGCGTGATGACGCGGTTGATGCCGGCGGTGGTGATCAGGTTGGCCACCAGCTTGGCCGAGATCGGGGTGCGCGAGGCGGATTTGCGGTCCTGCCGAGCGTAGCCGAAATACGGCACCACGGCGGTGATGCGGCGCGCCGACGAGCGGTGCAGCGCGTCGGCGATGATCAGCAGCTCCATCAGATTGTCGTTGGCCGGAAACGAGGTCGACTGCAGGATGAACACGTCTTCGCCGCGGACGTTTTCGTGGATTTCGACGAAGATCTCGTTGTCGTTGAAGCGGCGGACCGTGCAGTCGGTGAGCGGTAGCTCGAGATAGTCGGACACCGCGGCGGCCAAGGCGGGGTTCGAGTTGCCGGTGACCAGTTTCATGGTGCCCTCGCGCCTTGGAATTGGCGGCTGTTTATCCCCCGAAGTCCACGAGCGCAATGCGCCAAATGACGGATCGATGAACGATCAGCGCAGGCCGATGATCGAGATCTGCCGGCCGGTGGCCTGGCCGTGGTGGGTGGCCCAGCGGTGCGAATAGTAGCGCTCGGGCAGCGCGTAGGTGCACAGCGCCAGATCGCCGACGAGCCCTACGCCGACGGCGAACAACTGCTCCTGCAGCAGCCCGGGGATGTCGAAATGCTCGCGCGCCTTGCCGGCCGGAATGCCGACATGTCCGGCCGCCGCGGGGTCGAGCGCGACGATCTGCGCCGCGGTCTCGGGCCCGACCTCGTAGTTGGCCCCCGAAATGGTCGGGCCGATGGCGGCGCGGATGTGCTGCGACGTGGCGCCGAGCGCCAGCATGGCCCGGACGGTGGCCGGTACGATGCCGCCGGCGGCGCCCTTCCAGCCGGCATGCGCGGCGCCGACGATCCCAGCTTCGGGATCGGCGAACAGCACCGGCGAGCAGTCGGCGGTGAGGATGCCGAGCAGCAGGTCGGGCCGGTTGGTGACCATGGCGTCGGCCTCGATCACGCCCTGCGGCCGTTCGGTGAGGGTGACCACGCTGGTCGAGTGCACCTGGCGGAACACCACCAGATCCTTGATGCCGTGCCCACCCATGGCGTAGGCGGCGCTGGAGCGGTTGGAGACGACGAGGTCGGGGTTGTCGCCCTGGCTGATCGACATGTTGTTGGAGGCGAGCTCGCCCATCGAGCGGCCGCCCTCGCGGCCGAAGAAGCCGTGGACGATGCGGTCGTCGCCGAGGACCTTGCTGATCGTATAGGGCGCCGGCATCAGAACCCCGCGGGCCGGAGGCCGGGCGAATGGGCGCACAGCACCTTGAACAGCGTGCCCATCTGGCCGGGCGAGGTGAGCCGCTCGATGGCGCGGGCGATGTTGCCGGCCTCCGCCGGGTTGGAGCGTGCCAGCGCCTTGGCGCGTTCGCCGAGCCCGAGCTTCAACAGCCATTCGCCCTGCCGGGCGAGCGGGGCGACGGCGAGGCCGGTGGCTTTCGCGGCCTCGGCGAGGACGCCGAAATTGACGTGCGCCGAGATGTCGGACTCGCCCGGCGCCTCGAGCGGATCGGCGAAGGCGTGCGCCTTCACCGCCTGCAGCGTCTCGCCGGTCTGGGTGCGCTCGTAGCCGTAGTCTATGGCGAGGATGGCGCCGCCCTGCAGGGCGACCTTGCGGCCGAGGCGCTGCATGACGTCGGTGGCGGCGGGCGACAGTTCCAGCACCTCGCCGGCGTAGGCGCCGTGGACCTCGGGCGGCGCTGCCGAATCGGCGATGGGGGTGGGGGAGAGGCCGAACGCCCGGACGCCGTCGCGCAGGCCGACGAGGCGCTCGTGCCAGCCGTCGTCGGTCTTGACGAACTGCTTGAGCGGCAGGGCGTCGAAGAATTCGTTGGCGACGACGAACAGCGGGTCGTCGCTGACGGCGTCGATTTCGCTGGCCCAGTAGGGCGAGTAGGCGCCGAGCCGGCGCTCCTGCTCGCCACGCAGCAGCTTGTTGGATTCGTAGAGCTGCAGATGCAGGGCGTTCTCGAAGCCTTCGGCGCGACTGGCGGCGCGCAGCGCGTCCTGCATCAGCGTGCCGCGACCGGGGCCGAGCTCGAGCAGCGTGAAGCTCGTCGGCTGGCCCATCTGCTGCCAGAGGTTGACGAAGAAGAAGCCGATCAGCTCGCCGAACATCTGGCTGATCTCGGGCGCGGTGATGAAGTCTCCGGCCGCGCCGATGGGGCGGCCGACGGCGTAATAGCCCTGGTGCGGATGACCGAGGCAGAGGCCCATATAGGTGGCGAGCGACATCGGGCCGGTGGCCCGGATCTGGGCGTCGATCTGCTCGGCGAGGGACAGCTCAGGCACGGGGACGGCTCATGGCATAAACGACCAGCGCCAGGCCGGCGGCGAGCACCGGCAGGCTCAGCACCTGGCCCATGGTCAGCCAGCCGGTGCCGAGCAGGTAGCCGAGCTGGGCGTCGGGCAGGCGCACGAATTCGACGACGATGCGGCTCAGCGCATAGCCGATGCCGAACACGCCGCCGGTGAGGCCGGGACGATGCAGCCAGCCGAGCCGGCGGGTGCCGAACATGATGACGAGGAACAACACGACGCCTTCGAGCCCGGCCTCGTAGAGCTGGCTCGGGTGGCGCGGCAGCGCTTCGGGGTCGGTGGGGAAGATCACCGCCCAGGGCAGGCTGGTCGGCGCGCCGTAGAGCTCGCCATTGACGAAGTTGGCGAGGCGGCCGAGGAACAGGCCGATCGAGCCGATGGCGCCGAGCAAATCGAGGCTCGACAGCACGTTGCCGCCTTTGCTGCGGGTGAACAGCCACATGGCAGCGATGATGCCGACGAGGCCGCCGTGGAAGCTCATGCCGCCGTCCCACAGGGCGATGATCTCGTTGGGATGCGCGGAATAGTAGGGCAGGTTGTAGAACAGCACGTAGCCGATGCGGCCGCCGAGCACGATGCCGATGACCGCCCAGAAGGCGAAATCCCAGATTGCCGCCGGCTCGAAGGGCGGGTGGTCGTTGGCCCACAGGTCTTTGCGCCTGAGCAGCGTGGTGGCGTACCAGGCGCCGGCGAACACCCCGGCCAGATAGGCGAGCGCGTACCAGCGGACGGCAATCGGGCCGAGCTGGATGGCGATCGGGCTGATGTCGGGGAACGGCATGGTGCGACCTATCGGCCAGCCGCCCACTCTGGTCAAGCGGGGCCGAGGGCCGTAAATAGGGGCAAATTCCGAATGGAGGCGCCAGATGGCCCAGGCCAGCAGCAGATTGTTCGACAATGTCGGGCGGATGATGAACGACGCGGCGGGCGTCGCCGACGGGGTGCGCCGCGAGGTGGAGAGCATGGTGCGGGCGCAGGCCGAGCGCTTCGTCATGGACATGAACCTGGTCAAGCGCGAGGACTACGACGCGCTGCGCGAGCTGGTGCAGACGCAGGGCGCCGAGCTGCGGGCGCTCAAGGCTGAGGTTGCCGCGCTGAAGGGCGCGGGCACTGGAGACACGCCGCCGAAGCCGTGAAGGTCGCCATCATCTCCGATGTGCATGGCAACCGCCTGGCACTGGAGGCGGTGCTCGACGATATTGCCCGGCAGGGCGTCGATGGCACGCTCAATCTCGGTGATCTGGTGAGCGGGCCGCTCGAGCCCAACTGGACCGCCGATATCCTGATGGACCTCGACTTTCCCACGGTGCGGGGCAACCACGAGCGCGCGCTGATCGAAAAGCCGCCGGAAAAGCTCGGCCCCGTCGACCGCTTCGCACAGGCGCAGATGGAGGCGCGGCACCGCATCTGGATCAACGACATGCCGGCGACGATGTCGCTGCTCGACGACGTGTTCCTGTGCCACGGCACTCCAACGTCGGACGAGGATCCCTGGCTCGACGATTGGTGGACCGGACGCACGGTCACCACGCCGGACGAGGCCACGGTGGCGGCCAAGGCGGAAGGGTTCGACTTTCCGGTGCTGCTATGCGGGCACACGCACGTGCCGCGCGCGGTGCGGCTGCGCGACGGCCGGCTGATCGTCAATCCGGGCAGCGTGGGGCTGCAGATGAACCTCGGCTCGCCGGACGCGCGCTATGCGACGATCGAGCGCCGCAACGGCAAATATTATCCGTCGTTCCACGCCGTGCCCTACGACCATTTCGGCGCCGCCCGCCAGGCCGAAGCCAACGGCTTCCCGCAATGGCGTGAGGCGCTCGTGACAGGTTGGGCGGGGGCCGAGGGGTTGTTTTGAGGCGAGTCGTTCGGCCCTCACCCGGCGCTTCGCGCCACCCTCCGCCCGGCGGGGAGAAGGGAGGCTGGCAACCGAGCCGCTACTCGCTCCAGCTCAACCTCGCGCCCCGCCACAATTCGTGGAACTCGGCGTAGGTGACGGGATCGCCATACTGCTTGTAGAGGCAGCGGCCGGAGTCGACGAGGTCGTAGGCGAACCAGCTCTTTCCGCCGGCGAGGGCGATGCGCGGCTGCATGCCGTTCCACACTTCGCCGTCGCAGGTGAAGGGCAGGGCGACGGGGCGGTCCCGAGCGGCGTCGGCGGTGGCGTCCTGCAGCGCCAGCGTCCATTGGCCGTGATCGGACTCGCAATCGCGGTCGCAGGCGAGCGTGCCGAGGTCGCCATATTGGCCGAGGAAGGCGATGCGCGGCTGGCCGCCGGGTGTCAGCGCGAGGTCGGGGCTTTCGCCGTCGCCGGTGGCGGTCACGGCGTGGCCGTTCCAGTTCTTGTCGCTGTCGCAGCCGGCATCGCACCAGAAATAGATGAGCTGGTGGGCGAGGCTCGGCTGGCTCATGTCGGAGCCGGCGAACAGTACGGCGCGCGGGCGACCGTCGGGCAGGACGTCGAGTCCCAGGTGGGGTTGGGGTAGGAGCCGTAGCCGGTGTCGATGACGCGGGTGCGCTGCCAGCGATCGAGCGAGTCGCAGCCGGCGTCGCACTGGTAGTAGTACAGCCCCTCTTCAAGCGGCGTGCCGTCCTTGTCGAGGGCGTAGACCTTGGCGAGCAGGCGCAGCTTGCCGCCCGGCGCCACGGCCAGCGCGACCTGGTCCCAGAGCTCGGTAACGTATTGGCTCGGCTTCATGGCGAGATTGGTTTCGGTCCAGTTCTCGGCATCGGTACACGCGGCGCGGCAGGTCAGGTGGAACGTGCCGTAGTGATCGGGCTCGGCGATGTAGTTGGCATCGACGTAGGCGAAATGCGGATTGCCTTCGGAGTCGATGGCGAAGCTGTGCTCGGGAATCCTGAATTCGAACAGGCCGGTGAAGGTGCCTTCGGCACTGTTGGCGACCGGAACGAGACTCCATTGCGTCCGGTCGGTGCAGCTGTCGTTGCACTCGGCGTAATAATACATGCGGCCGGCGCCGGCCGCGCCCGACCCGAAGCCGGTGATCAGCAGCCGGGGCTTGCCGTCCGGCGTCACGCCGATCTGGACGCCGATGGGCCGGCTGACCTCAAGGCTCGCCTCTCGCCAATTGCTTTCGGCTTCGCAGGCGGCGGCGCAGTAGCGATAGTACACGACGTCGCCGGTCGGCTTGTCGTAGCCGGTGAAGGCGGCGTGCAGCCCGCCCCTGGAGTCGGCGGCGATGTTGGCACTGGCCGATTCCTGTGCCGGGGCGAGGTAGCGGGCGCCGGCGAGGGCGGGCAACGCACAAAACAGGGACATCGCAGCGAGCGCGGCTGCGAAAAGACGAGTCAGACGCATGGGTTGGAGGCAGTCCTTCGGGCGGGGAGACAAGAGCGCGCGCCCGCTAGCATCGGCTGCCTGAACCGAAACTGACTGGGAGCCATCCGCGAGGTGTTCGATTGTGACACTAAATTCGTGGGGGCGGCCGGCGGCGGTTAAGATGTTTTTAACAATCGAAGCGGGATCATCCACAGAAGAAAGCCGCGATCGCGCCGCCGGGGGATTCCCCTGACTCAGTCCCCTATCTAGGTTGGCTGCAAGGCACGATTCGTAGGCGACCTGCGTGCGTAAGTTCCTTTGAGTACAGCGTTTTTCTTTCACGCTCACCCAGCGGGACCAGATGACACATCTTCACCAGTTCGAGCCCGATCGTACCGTCCATCCTGTCGACATCATCGAGCATATCGCGGCCATCAACGACTGGAGCTTCGAGCGCCAGGATACCGACGAAATCTCGATTTCGGTGCGCGGCTCGTGGAGCGACTACCACGTGTCGTTCAACTGGATGGAAGACCTCGAGAGCCTGCACATCGCCTCGGCGTTCGACCTCAAGGTGCCCGAAGCGCGGCGGCCGGAGGTGAAGCAGCTGATCGCGCAGATCAACGAGCAGCTCTGGATCGGCCATTTCGACATGTGGAACAATGAAGGCGTGGTGCTGTTCCGCAATTCGCACCTGCTGAGCGGGGGCGCCGACGTGTCGCCGCAGCAATGCGAGGCGCTGCTGAGCTCGGCCACCGAGAGCTGCGACCTCTATTACCAGGCGTTCCAGTTCGTGGTGTGGGCGGGCAAGTCGGCCAGCCAGGCGCTCGAGAGCGTGCTGTTCGAGACCGTGGGCGAAGCTTGAGCCTCAACGACATCGGGCCGGTGGTCCTGGTCGGCGCCGGCAAGATGGGACTGGCGCTGGCCAGGGGGTGGATCGCCGGCGGGCTGCCGCCGAGCCGGCTGGTGCTGGTCGATCCGTTCCCCAGCGATGCCGCGAAGGCCTTTGCGGCAGAGGTTCAGGTGCGCCTCCTGAAGAGCACGGAACATGTGCTGACGCATGTGCTGGTGCTTGCGGTAAAGCCGCAGTCGATGGCCGAGGCCATGGCGCAAGTCCAACCCAGCGTAGGGCGGCAGACGCTGGTGATCTCGATCGCGGCCGGAATCTCGCTGAAGACGCTGAGCCAGGGGCTGGGCACCGCGCGGGCGGTGCGCTGCATGCCGAACACGCCGGCGCAAATCGGCAAGGGCATCACCGGTGCGGTGGGACTCGAGATCAATGCCGCCGACCGCGAGGTGACGCAGGCGCTGCTGGGCGCGGCGGGCGACCTCATCTGGTTCGACGACGAAAGCAAGCTCGATGCGGTGACGGCGGTGTCGGGGTCCGGGCCGGCCTATGTGTTCTATCTGGTCGAGGCGCTGGCCGTGGCCGGGATGCGGCAGGGACTCGAGCCGGGGCAGGCGATGCAGCTGGCGCGGCAAACGGTGGTCGGGGCGGCCTCGCTGATGGAGGCCGATACGCAGTCGGTCTCGATTCTGCGCGAGAACGTGACGTCGCCGAAGGGGACGACGGCGGCGGCGCTGGCGGTGCTGATGGCGCCGGACGGGCTCGAGGCGCTGATGGACCGGGCGGTGCTGGCGGCGCGGATGCGTTCGGAAGAGCTCGGCCGTGGCTGAACAGGTGACCTATGACGATTTCGTCGCCGTCGACATCCGGGTGGGGACGGTGGTCGAGGCGCGGCCGTTTCCGGAGGCGCGGAAGCCGGCGATCATCCTGATCATCGATTTCGGGCCGGAGATCGGGGTGAAGAAATCCTCGGCGCAGATCACCGTGCACTACACGCCGGAGACGCTGGTCGGCCGGCAGGTGCTGGGCGTGGTCAATTTTCCGCCGCGGCAGATCGGGCCGTTCCGCTCCGAGGTGCTGACGCTGGGCTTCGAGGACGAGGCCGGCGCGATCGTTCTGGCGCAGCCGGAGCGACCCGTGCCGAACGGCAAGAAGATGCTGTAGCGGCCGCCGCATTTCGTTCGGCCGCCGTTCATCTGCGATCCCTTATCTGCCATGCTGCAGTTTTGCAGCACGGGATTGGGGACCGACATGAAGACCATTGCTCTCGCCGTTTTCGCCGCCGCCTCGCTGGTGGCGCTGCCGAGTGCCGCCATGGCGGCGTCGTGCTACGACCTCTGGTACGCCCGCAACGCCATCTACGATGCCAACGGCTTCTGCTTCTCCACCGATCTCGGAATGGAGACGTTCGACAATGACGATTGCTGGACGACGCACCCGAAGCTGTCGAAAAAGGAACAGAAGCTGGTGGCGCAGATCCAGGCGCAGGAAAAGCTCAAGCGCTGCCACGTGAACTGAGGCGGCGGCGCCCGCGGGGCGCTACAGGTCCTCGGTCAGCTTCAGGCGGTCGAGGGTCGGGCGGTCGCGGGGCTCGACCATGCCGACGAAGAATTTGAGCACGGTGCGCTTGCCGTCAGGCGGCAGCGCGGCGATGGCGGCGTCGATGCGGCTGGTCTGGGTAGCCGACAGCACCTCGAACAGGTCGCGGCCCTTCTGGGTGGCGTAGAGCAGGCGCTGGCGGCGGTCGGCGTCACCGGTCTTCTGCTCGATATAGCCGTTGTCGATGAGCTGGCGCAGGACGCGGGCGAGGCTCTGCTTGGTGATCTTCAGGATGTCGAGAATGTCGGCGACCGGCATTCCCGGCTTCAAATTCACGAAGTACAGCACGCGGTGGTGGGCGCGACCGAAGCCCTGGCGTTCGAGCAGCGCGTCGGCATCGCCGACGAAGTCGCGATAGGCGAAGAAAAACAGGCCCATGACGTCGAGCGGCATGGCGTCCGGGGTCGGCAGCTCCGAATTTATGTCAGTAGTGTTGACATTTATTTTGCCGAGTGCCATTGTTTTCCCATCGCAGTGTTTCGAAGCGTTAGCCCAGCCGCCTCTGGTTTGCCAAGGCCGGGACTGGGGTGCAAGATCGGGACACGGGGATGCGGCCTTGCGAGGGCCGGTAGGGACAGGCGAGAGGACATCATGGCTATTCCTATGGACCAGCGCGATGGCTGGATCTGGTTCGACGGCGAACTCAAACCCTGGAAGGACGCCAAGATCCATGTGCTGACGCACGGGCTGCACTATGCCAGCACGGTGTTCGAAGGCGAGCGCGCGTATGGCGGCGAAATCTTCAAGTCGCGCGAGCATACCGAACGACTGATCCGGTCGGGCAAGCAGCTCGATTTCACCATCCCCTATTCGGCCGACGAGATCGAGGCGGCCAAGCGCCTGGTGCTCGAAAAGAACGGGCTGACCGATGCGTATGTCCGCCCGGTCGCCTGGCGCGGGTCGGAGGAGCTTTCCGTTCCCGGCCGCAACAACAAGGTGCACCTCGCCATCGCCTGCTGGGTGTGGCCGTCGTATTTCTCGGTCGAGGAGAAGCTCAAGGGCATCCGGCTCGAATGGAGCAAGTGGAAGCGCCCGAGCCCCGAGACCATTCCGTCGCACGCCAAGGCTGCCGGGCTCTACATGATCTGCACGCTGAGCAAGGACGCGGCGATGGCCAATGGCTATGCCGACGCGCTGATGCTCGACTATCGCGGCTACGTCGCCGAGGCGACCGGCGCCAACGTGTTCTTCGTCAAGGGCGACGAAATCCACACGCCGACGCCGGACTGCTTCCTCAACGGCATCACGCGGCAGACGGTGATCGGGCTGGCCAAGGAGCAGGGCTACAAGGTCATCGAGCGGCACATCATGCCGGACGAGCTCAAGGGCTTCGACGAGTGCTTCCTGACCGGCACCGCCGCCGAGATCACGCCGGTGTCGCTGGTGGGCGAAAACAGCTTCAAGCCGGGCAAGGCCTGCGAGGCGCTGATCAATGCGTTCAACGCCGCGGTGATGCCCAAGAAGGTCGCGGCGGAGTAGGGCGCCGCTGCTTTCTCAAAGTTGCCGAAGCCCCGCCCGTGTGGCGGGGCTTTGTTCATCTGGCGCGGCCGTCGGGATAGACTGCGGGGCCCTTGAGCTCGAGCTTGTTGCCCCAGGGGTCGAGCACGTAGAACGAATTGCCCATGCCGCGGGCGCCGCCGTGAAAGGCTTCGCGCTCGATGGCGACGCCGTGGGCGGCGAGATGGGCGCGCATTGCGGTCTCGTCGAAGGGCGAAAGCGCGATGCAGAGGTGGTCGACATTGCGACCGCCGGCGACCGGGGGAACGGCGCTGGCAGCACCGGGATGCGTAATGTCCCACAGCACGATCAGCGCGGCGCCGCACCAGAGCTGTTCCATGCCGAGCGCCGGATAGGAATAGCCGGGCCGGCAGCCGAGCACGTCCGAGTACCAGCGCACGGCCCGGTCGAGGTCGTCGACGAGGAACACGACATGGTCGATGCCGACCAGGGTGAAGGGCGGCTTGCTCGGCTCGGTCATCGTTGCTCCCAACGGGTCCTGGCCCGGTCGTCGTCGCTGTTGTGCCCGACCCAGCGATCGCCGGACGAGGCGGCTTCGCGCTTCCAGAACGGCGCGTCGGTCTTGAGGTAGTCCATCAGGTATTCGGCCGCCTCGAAGGCGGCGCGGCGATGCGGCGCGAGCGTCATCACCTGAACGATGGGCTCGCCCGGCAGCAGGTGCCCGTAGCGATGGATGATGGTGGCGCGCAGCAGGCCGAAGCGGGAAATTGCGATGGCTTCGATGTCGCCGATCTGGTTGATCGCCAGTTCGGGATAGCATTCGAGCGTGAGGGCGGTGACCGGATCGCGCGGGTCGGAGCGGACGAGGCCGGTGAAGGTCACGGCGGCGCCGGCGCCGGCCGCGGCTTCGAGGAACAGGTTCGTCTCCCCGCCGGGGTCGAAGGGCTCGGTCTGGATGCGGATCGCCATTCTAGCCGCCGGTCATGGGCGGAAAGAGGGCGACCACCCTGGCGTTGGCGATAAGCGCGTCGTGCGCGACGATCCTGGCGTCGATGGCGGCCTTGATGATTTCCGGGCGCTGCAGCGCGAGGTCGGCGGCCTCGTCGCGGCGGCGCAGCCAGGCGATGAGGTCGGCGACGGTGCGCACTTCCGGCGGTGGCGTCACGTCTTCCTCGCCGCGGTCGAGGCGTTCGCGCAGCCAGGCGAAATACAGGATCTTCATTCGGTCCTGGCGCTGAAATAGGGCCAGACCGACAGGAAATACTGCCAGCCGGTCCAGACCGTGAGGATGCCGGCGAGCCACAGCAGCAGGCTGGCGATGAGCCCGGTGCCGACCCACAGGCCGGCGAGGATGACGAAGAACAGCGCGACGAGCTGCACCGTGGTCTTCCATTTGGCGAGGAAGCTCACCGGCACCGAGACGCTGCGGTTGCCCATGAATTCGCGGAGGCCGGCAATGAAGATCTCGCGGAACAGGATGGCGATGGCGGGCACGAGGTCGAGGCCGGAGAAGTCGCGGGTCCAGGCGAAGGTGACGATGAGGCAGCCGACCAGCAGCTTGTCGGCGATGGGATCGAGCATCTTGCCGAGGTCGGACGACATGTTCATGCGGCGGGCGAGGAAGCCGTCGAGCCAGTCGGTGACGGCCGCGACGACGTAGAGCACCAGCGCCAGCCAGCGCAGCCACTCATTACCCATGCCGATGAACAGGCAGAGCACCGGCACGGCGACGATGCGGGCGACGGTGAGCTGGTTCGGAAGCTGGCGAAGCGGGGCGGGGATGTCCATGGGCTGCGAGGGAACAGGATCGACAGGGCAGGGTCAAGGCGGAACCGGACGGATGCCGACGGGTTGATGACAGGCACGGAGGGAATTGTCATGACCGCCACGACCCGACGGCCGAAAGTTCCGACGACTGCCCCGGCGTTCAGGGACAAGCAGAAGCCAGGTCCGAAAGACGGCGACGTGCAGATCCGCCCGGCCGGGCCCGATGGCATGCGGGACGCCCCAAAGAGGCGCTGGACGCCGCAGGACCAGGCGTCGGACGAGTCGTTTCCGGCCAGCGATCCGCCGGGGGCGAACCGCTACGATTGAGATCGTACGGCCCTCAGCGCGCCTCGCCGGCGCGAGGCACCCTCTCCCCGGCGGGGAGAGGGGAGGCTGACTGCGGAGTCAGGCGACCTGCTGCGCGCAGTTGCGGCGCCGGGTGACGGCCGCGGCCAGTTTTTCCAGCGTTTCGACGGTCGTGTCCCAGCCGATGCAGCCATCGGTGATGGACTGGCCGTAGACCAGCTCGCGGCCGGGCACCAGGTCCTGGCGGCCGGCGACGAGGTTGCTTTCGATCATGACGCCGAAGATGCGGCGGTCGCCGGCGGCGAGCTGGGCGCCGACGTCGTCGAGGACCTGCGGCTGATTCTCCGGCCGCTTGGACGAGTTGGCGTGGCTGGCGTCGATCATGATGGCCGGGACGATGCCGCAGCTGACCGATGCGGCGGCCGCCGCTTCAACGCTGGCGGCATCGAAATTGGGCGCCTTGCCGCCGCGCAGGATGATGTGGCAGTCGTCGTTGCCGGCGGTCGAGGCAATGGCCGAGCGGCCGTCCTTGGTGACGGCCAGGAAATGATGCGGCTGGCTGGCCGATTTCACCGCGTCGAGGGCGATGCGGACATTGCCGTCGGTGCCGTTCTTGAAGCCGACCGGGCAGCTCAGGCCCGAGGCGAGCTCGCGATGCACCTGGCTCTCGGTGGTGCGCGCGCCGATGGCGCCCCAGCTCACCAGATCGGCGAAATATTGCGGCGTGGTCATATCGAGAAACTCGCAGCCGGCCGGCAGGCCCATATCGGCGATGTCGCGCAGCAGCGCGCGGGCGATGCCGAGGCCCTGGTCGATCTTGAAGCTGCCGTCGAGGTCGGGGTCGTTGATCAGGCCCTTCCAGCCGACGGTGGTGCGGGGTTTCTCGAAATAAACACGCATGACGATCTCGAGCCGGTCGGCGAGGCGTTCGCGCATGGCGAGCAGGCGGCGGGCGTAGTCGAGGGCGGCGGCGGGATCGTGGATGGAGCAGGGGCCGACGACGACGGCGAGGCGGTCGTCGCTGCCATGCAGGATGTTGTGCAGCGCGTGCCGGGCGGCGAGCACGGTGCGGGTGGCGGCGTCGGTGCGCGGGAACTCCTGCATCACCTCGGCGGGCGTTCGGAGCTCCCTTATGTCCCGGATGCGCAGGTCGTCGGTGGATTTGAGCATTTTCGCTGGTCCTTTTCGGCTGGGGTTTGGACCGGCGACAAAAAAGCCGCCAGTCGCTGGCGGCTTCGGGAAAACTCTGCGGTTCGCTTATGTCAGATCGAACGCACCCCTCCGGCTGCCAGCGGGCATCGGCTGCTAAAGTACCAATACGAGAACGTGGCACGGACGAGGGTCATGCCGCCTGTGTAGCGCAGCTTTGGCGGCTTGTCACGAGGCCTCGTCGGCGCGCGCCGCGGCGCTCTCGATGGTCCTGAAGACGCGAAGGGCGGCTTCGGCGTCCTGGCGCGGGGTGTCGGCAAAGACGTCCAGCCGCAGGCGAATCAAGGTGTCGTTGACCTCGCCGACCACAATGCGGCCGCGCGCGGTGAGGTTGACGGCGTTGGCGCGGCGGTCGGTCGGATCCTGCTCGCGGGTGATGAGGCCGGACGCCTGCAATTCGTCGAGCAGGCGGACGAGCGAGGCGCCTTCGATGCCGACGGCGTCGGCGAGCGCGGTCTGGCGGACGTTCTCGCCGAGCCGCTCGATCCACAGCAGCGGCGCCGCTGCCGCCTCGGAGACGCCATGGGCGGATGCGGCATGCCGGGCCATCTTGCGCCAGAGGCGGCCCGCCAGCAGCAGGTCGCGCGTCAGGTCGCGCAGCAGGTATGCATCGTCATCCGTTGCCAATAGTTAGTATCCTAATTATATGGTTCGGCGCTTCAGGGGCGGATCTGGCCGCCCCGTACCCGGATTGCAGTTATGCCCACTGAAATGAAAAATCACAAATGGATGGTGCTGAGCAACACGACGCTCGGCATGCTGGCGGCGACGATCAATGCGTCGATCGTGCTGATCAGCCTCCCCGCGATCTTCCGCGGCATCGGCCTGCATCCGCTCGACCCCGGCAACACCAACATCCTCTTATGGACCATCATGGGCTACATGGTGGTGACCTCGGTGCTGGTGGTGAGCTTCGGCCGGCTGGGCGACATGTTCGGACGGGCCAAGATCTACAATCTCGGCTTTTTGATCTTCACGCTGGCCTCGGTGGCACTGAGCTTCATGCCGACCGGCGACGGCGCCGGCTGGTATCTGGTGGGCATGCGCGTGGTGCAGGGCGTGGGCGGCGCCATGCTGACGGCGACGTCGACGGCGATCCTGATCGACGTGTTTCCGCACGAGCAGCGCGGGCTGGCGCTCGGCATCAACATCATGGCGGCGATCGCCGGGCAGTTCCTCGGCCTGGTGCTGGGCGGCCTGCTGGCCGACCTCGACTGGCGGCTGATCTTCTGGATCAACGTTCCGATCGGGGTGATCGGCACGATCTGGGCCTATGTCAGCCTCAAGGACGTCGGGGTCGAACGCAAGCACGGCCGGCTCGACTGGTGGGGCAACATCACCTTTGCCATCGGGCTGGTGCTGGTGCTGGTGGGCATCAATGACGGCATCCAGCCCTATGGCCGCGACCTGATGGCGTGGGGCAGCCCGCGGGTGCTGGGCGAATTGCTGGTCGGCATCGTGTTCCTGGTGACGTTCCTGATCATCGAGACGCGGGCCGAGGCGCCGATGATCGACCTCAGGCTGTTCCGTATCCGGCCGTTCACCACGGGCGTGCTGGCAACGCTGCTGGGCTCGATCGGGCGTGGCGGGCTGCAGTTCATGCTGATCGTCTGGCTGCAGGGCATCTGGCTGCCGCTGCACGGCTATTCGTTCGAATCGACGCCGCTGTGGGCCGGCATCTTCATGCTGCCGCTGACCGTGGGCGTGCTGCTGATCGGGCCGGTGTCGGGCTGGCTCAGCGACCGCTACGGGCCAAAACTGTTCGCGGCGGGCGGCATGATCCTGGGGGCGCTGACCTTCCTCGGGCTGATGCTGCTGCATGCCGATTTCGACTACTGGATGTTCGCTGGCCTGCTGTTCCTCAACGGCGTCGGCTCGGGGCTGTTCTCGGCGCCCAATGCGACGCAGACGATGAATTCGGTGCCGGCGCAGGAACGTGGCCAGGCCTCGGGCATCCGCGCCACGGCGATGAATGCCGGGCAGGTGCTGTCGATCGGCGTGTTCTTCACGCTGATGATCATCGGCCTCGCGCTCAGCCTGCCGCAGGCGATGGAGACGCACCTGATCGCGCAGGGGCTGCCGCAGGCGGTGGCGGTGCAGGTGGCGAACGAGCCGCCGGTGGCCAGCCTGTTCGCGGCGTTCCTCGGCTACAATCCGATGGGCGAGCTGATCCCGCATGCGGCGCTGCTGGCGCTGACGCCGGCGCAGCAGGCGACGATCACCGGGCCGCATTTCTTCCCCGAGCTGCTGAGCGGGCCGTTCATGGTGGGCATCAAGATCGCCTTCACCATCTCGCTGGTGCTGTATCTGGGCGCGGCGCTGGCCTCGTGGCTCGGGGCGTCGAGGCGGAAGAAGGATCCGGTGCCTGAGGCCGTGCCGGCCGAGTAAGCCGCAGGCCGGCGGCCCGACTAGTGGCCGTGGCCCCCACCCCCATCCCCCTCCCCGCAAGGGGGAGGGGGCCTGACTGAGACGTTTTAGAATGTTGTTCTAATGTCTCCCTCCCTTGCGGGGAGGGACCGAGGGTGGGGGCCGCAACCAGCGGATTTTCGTCTCCTCAAAGACACTCAGTCCGACCTGTTGAAGTGGTCGTAGACGAGCTGGGCCATGGCGTTCGAGATGCCGGGGATGGCGGCGAGGTCGGCGAGGGAGGCGCGGCTGACGGCCTTGGCCGAGCCGAAATGCTGCAGCAGCGCGCGCTTGCGCGTCGGGCCGATGCCGTCGATCTCGTCGAGCGGGTTCTTGACGATGTCCTTCTTGCGGCGGGCGCGATGCGTGCCGATGGCGAAGCGGTGGGCCTCGTCGCGCAGGCGCTGCACGAAGTAGAGCACCGGATCGCGATGCGGCAGCATGAAGGGCTCCTTGCCCTCCATGAAGAATTTCTCGCGGCCGGCGTCGCGCTCCTCGCCCTTGGCGATGCCGATGAAGGTGACCTCGCGCTGCAGGTCGAGCTTGCCGATCACCTCGCGCACGGCGTTGAGCTGGCCCTGGCCGCCGTCGATGAAGACCACGTCGGGCCAGTCGGGCATGCCGGTCTGCTCGTCCTCGGCTTCGGGATCGCTCTCGCTGGCAAGGCGCGAGAAGCGGCGGGTCAGCACCTCGCGCATCATGCCGAAATCGTCGCCGGGGGTGATCTCGGTCGAGCGGATGTTGAAGGTGCGGTAGTGCTTCTTGGAGAAGCCCTCCTCGCCCGAGACGATCATGGCGCCGACGGCGTTGGTGCCGGAGATGTGCGAATTGTCGTAGACCTCGATGCGGCGCGGCGCCTCGTCGAGGCCGAAGAGCTCGGCGACGCCTTCGAGGAGCTGGCGCTGGGTGGCGCCTTCGGCGAGCTGGCGGCCGAGCGCCTCGCGGGCGTTATTGAGAGCGTGGTTGACGAGGTCGCGCTTTTCGCCGCGCTGCGGGATTTCGACGTGCACGCGCGCGCCGAGGCGCGAGGTGAGCGCTTCCTCGAGCACGGCGCGGTCGGAGGGCTCGTGGCTGAGGAGGACGAGGCGGGGCGGCTGCCGGTCCTCGTAGAACTGGCCCATGAAGGCCTCGAGCACTTCGGTGTCGGTGAGGGTGGGGTCGGCCTTGGGGCGGTAGGCGTAATTGCCCCAGTTCTGGTGGGCGCGGAAGAAGAACACCTGGACGCAGAACTGGCCGGCCTCGTGGGCGATGGCGAAGACGTCGGCCTCCTCGATGCCGCGGGCGACGACATCGCCCTGCGACTGCACGAGGGCGAGGGCGCTGAGGCGGTCGCGCAGCAGGGCGGCGCGCTCGAAATCGAGCGCTGCGGCGGCCTGGTTCATTTCGGCCTGCAGATGGTCCTGCACCGATTTGCTGCGGCCGGAGAGGAACTGGCGGGCCTCGCCGACCAGCTCGGCATAGGCGGCGAGCGAAATCTCGCCGGTACAGGGGGCGGAGCAGCGCTTGATCTGGTGCAGCATGCAGGGGCGGGTGCGGGCCTTGTAGAAGCTGTCCGAGCAGGTGCGCAGGAGGAAGGCCTTCTGCAGCGCGGTGATGGTGCGCTTGACGGCGAGGGCCGAGGCGAAGGGGCCGAAATAGTGACCCTGGCGGCGGCGGGTGCCGCGATGCTTCATCAGCTCGGGCGCTTCGTGCTCGGTGGCGATGAGGATGTAGGGGAAGCTCTTGTCGTCGCGCAAGAGCACGTTGAAACGCGGTTTCAGCCGCTTGATGAGGTTGGCCTCGAGCAGCAGCGCCTCGGCCTCGGTCTCGGTGCGCACGAACTCCATGGTGCGCGTGGCGGCGATCATGCGCTGCAGGCGGACCTCGAGGCCCTCGGGGCGCGTGTAGTTGGTGACACGCGCCTTGAGGCTGCGGGCCTTGCCCACATACATGACCTCGCCGGCCTCATCGATCATGCGATAGACGCCGGGCGCGGAGGGCAGGGTCTTGACGAAGGCGCGGATGATGTCGGCGCCGGTCTCCATGGCGGAACTCATGGCGCCGGCCTCCGCGGCGTCGGGCCGCGCTGCGCCGGGAAGTCGAGCGACTTGCCGCCGTCGATGGCGAGCATCTGGCCGGTGACGGCGCGGGCGTCGAGCAGATAGAGCAGGGCGGCGCAGACGTCGGCGGCGCCGGCGCCGTAGCCGAGGGGCGCCGCCGCCTGCGAGCGGGCGAAGGCGGCGTCGGACTGGCCCTTTTCCTTGAGGGTGGGGCCGGGGCCGATGGCGTTGACGCGGATGCGCGGCGCCAGCGACTGCGCCATGGTGTGCGTCATGATGCGCAGCGTGGCCTTGCTGAGGGTGTAGCTGAAATAATTGGGCGTCAGGTGCAGGACGCGCTCGTCGATGATGTTGACGATGTTGCCCTGCACGCCGGCGGGCAGCTGCGCGGCGAAATCGCGGGCGAGGAAGGCGGGGGCCTCGACGTGGACGGCGAAGTGGCGGTCCCACAGGGTCTCGTCGAGGTCGGCCAGCGAATCGGGCTCGAAGGACGAGGCGTTGTTGACGAGCACGGTCAGCGGACCGAAGGGCTTGCCGGCCTTGCCGACGAGGGCGGCGCGCTGGCGGCGCACGGCGAGATCGGCCTTGAGCGCGGCGGCCCGGCCGCCGGTGGCGATGATCTGCTCGACCAGAGCGCGCGCGTCGGCCTCGCCGCCGCGATGGTGGACGACAACGGCGTAGCCGCGCGAGGCGAGGGCCTGCGCCATGGCGGCGCCGAGCCGGTTGGCGGCGCCGGTCACCAGGGCAATGGCGGTGGGGGTGCGATTCGGCTCAGATGGCATGGCAGGCTAGAAATAGGACGCCGAGGGCGCGGTCGAAAGGGCGATCATGGCCGGTTGACAGGCGGCAATTTGGCCTTCCGGCGCAGCCGTGCGGGGCATAGTGTTTTACGGGCGAACGGGGGCGCGCCCCGTCTTTGGGAAGGAGTGCAATACTATGGATCTGGTAGGCATTATCATCCAAATCGTCCTGGGTGCGATCGGCGGCTACGGCACCGGACGGGTCGCCAAGCAGGTGAGCATCAATCCCACGGTCGACGCCATCGTCGGCCTGATCGGCGGCGTCGGCGGCACCTGGCTCGCCGGCCTGATCCCGGGCCTTGCCGGGATGGTGGCCGGCACCGGCGGCGGCGCCTATGCCGGACAGGGCGTGACGGGCCTGGTGGCCGGCGGCATCCTGACGGCCATCGTCGGCGCCATCAAGAACGCCACGGCGAAGTAGGACAAACGCGCTCGACCGGGCCGCGGTGGCGCGGCCCGGTGCTGCGACGACGGATGCATCGACATGACGGACTCGGCGGCGGGCGCCCGGCACGACAATGTGGGGCGCGGCATCTTCCTTGCGCTGGTCGCGATCCTGATCTTTGCGACGCAGGATGCGATGAGCAAGTTCCTGGTGCAGTCGGTGTCGCCGTTCCAGATGACGATGATGCGCTTCTGGGCGTTCGGGGCGTTCTCGGCGTTCCTGGCGCTGCGCCAGGGCTCGGTGCGCGAGACGCTGCGCACCCGGCAGCCGGTGGCGCAGGTGGCGCGCGGCGCACTGCTGATCGCCGACATCTGGATGTATGTGCTGGCGCTCAAGACCGTGCCGCTCGCCGCGGTGCAGTCGATCACGCTGGTCTATCCGCTGCTGGTGACGCTGTTCGCCATTCCGCTGCTGGGCGAGACGGTGGGGGTGTTCCGGGCGACGGCGGTGGCGGTGGGCTTCATCGGCGCGCTGATCATCGTGCGGCCGGGCGGGGTGCCGCTCGATCTGGGCGTGCTCTACGCGGTGGGGTCGGGGGCCTGCTACGGGCTCTACATCGTGCTGACGCGGAAGGTGTCGGCGACCGACAGCGCCACCACCAGCATGGCCTATGTGGGGCTGGTGGGGCTGGTGATCAGCACCGCGGTGGGGGTGTTCTTCTGGGCGCCGCTCGACCTCAATACGGCGCTGCTGATCGGCTACATCATGGTCACCGGCGTCGTGGCGCACGGCATGATGATCGTGGCGCTGGGGCTGGCGCCGGCGAGCACGCTGCAGCCGTTCAACTATACGTCGCTGCCGTGGTCGATCCTGTTCGCCTATGTGATCTTCCACGAATGGATCGACCCGATCTCGCTGCTGGGCGCCGGCATCATCGTGGCGGCGGGGCTGGTGGTGATGGCGCGCGAACGCATCAAGAAGGTCCCGACGGCCGCCGAAGCAGCGCTGCCAGGAAAAGAATGAGGGCGGCGAGGAGGCAGAGGAGACCAAGGGGCGCAACGGACAGGCTCAGCATCACCGGAATCAAGGGATCGATGCCGGTGAGTATAGTCGCCGTCAGAGCAACGGGGATAAGTCCGACGCCGAGCAGCACAAAACCGAGGCGCAGGAACAGCTTGGTCCAGATCCACAATGGCTCGTTCATGCTGCTCCCGCGGTGCCGGCGCCCTTGAAAGCCAAGCGCCCGATGGGCACTTTTATCCGCATCGGCTGATCCGGGAAGGGACTTCAAATGGGTGTGGTGCTCGAGTTCGGGCTGGTGCTGGTGCTCGTGGGGCTGGCGGTGAGCTATCTGTTCCGCGGCCGCGCCGCGGCGGCCAAGCAGGCGATGACCGAGCGGCGGGTCGAGGCCTATATGGAAACCATCCGGCGCGAGCGCGGCAATCCCGAGCTCGCGGCGATGAGCGACACCGAGTTGCGCGACCTGCTGCTGTCGAGCGCGCACAACCTCAAGGTGCAGCGCGACCGGCGGCTGTACCTGTTGTTCGGCGGCGTGGTGGTGGCGGTGATCGGCGCCATCCTGGTGGCGACCGAGGACGGCTCGCGCGGCTTCGGCGTGGCGCTGCTGGTGGGAGCGCTGGTACTCTACGGCATCAACGAGATTCTCGGCCGGCAGATGGTGGCGCCGCTGCTCGCCAAGGGCATCGACGTCGAGCGGCTGCGGGTGGAGTGAGCGGGGCGGCGTTCGACCCGACAGCGGTGGGTGTGGCTCCCACCCCCGGCCTCTCCCCGCAGGGGGGAGGGGAGGCCGATTGCGGGCGGCGGTGCGGGTGGCTAGAGCCGCCGGACTTTGCCGACGATGAAGACGACGGCGCCGGCGGCGATCAGCAGCAGCGGGGCGAGGACGAGCAGCGACAGCACGGTGCCGTCGAGATGCACGGAGCGGGCGGGGCCTTCGAGCTTGCCGAGGCCGTATTGCTCGAGGCTGAACAGGCCGGTGCCGACCAGCACCAGGCTGGAGGCGAGCTTGAGATAGGGCTTCATGCCCGGGGCGGCCATGCGCGATCCTCCCGGCGGCTGCATCGGCGCCTGAGATAGGCACCGGCGCGGACAAAGGCAACGCCGGCCTCCCTGGGGAGACCGGCGCGGCGAAGACGGGCGGCGAGGTCAGAGGCAGACGTAGCCGAACGGGCCGTACATGCAGCCATGCGGACCATAGGGCGGGAACGGTCCGGGGCCAGGGCCAGGGCCCGGGCCGGGGCCGGGGCCGCTGAAATCGATGGTCCACTTCTTCACGTAGCCCTTGTCGCCGTCATATTTGACCAGGCAGTAATTGGGGCCGCAATTGAGCACCTTCACGTAGTCGCCGGCATCGGCGTAGGAAATGGTGCTGGCCCATTTGCTGGGGCCATCGACGAGCTTGGTGTCGGTGTTGAAGTGCGCCGCGAAGGCGCCGCTGACCGAGGCGACGAGCATGACACCGGCAATCGCGGCGGTTTTGAGGGACGAGGACATCGGGGGTTCCTTTCGGGTTTCACATGGGCAATCGCTTGCCTTGACCCGAACGCTAGCGGCGGCCGGCTGAACCGAAGCTGAGCGCGGCGTTTAGCCGGCTGTGTGCGGAGTGGCGTTCTTGCGCGTGGCGGCGGGGCGGGGCCGCCTGGCCCCGGATGCCGACGCTAGCGGCGGCGGAAGAAACCGCCGGGATCGAGCGGATCGAAGCTGAACTCGAACGGCGTTACGGCGTTCTTGGCGGCGGAGCCGACGAGGTAGCTGCCCGGCACCCAGCCGGAGGGGCCGCCATCGAGCTGGTGCACGAGGCACCAGCGGGCAAAGCGGGTGCAGGACGCGACGGTGACGCGCTCGTCCTTCGCCAGCCGGTCGACCCGCGGATACATGTCGCCGGGGCCGGCGCGCATCACCAGCACGCCGCTGGCGCGGGCGATGGGCGCCGCGGCGGCCGGGGTGGCGAACGCGGCGGCGGCGAGCAGCGCGGCAAGCAGCAGTTTCGGCATCGGGGCGCTCCGGGCGGCAGACGATGGCGATGCGGACGTGGACGCGGGCATGGCGGGGCTCACAGCGTTTCGATGACCGGCGGGCCCTTATCGGAATCGGGGAAGGCGCCGGGCTCGGTGGGGTCGTCGACATGCGGCAGCGGCGTCAGATCGAGCTCGTTGTCGATGGCGCGATCGACGAGGCCGATGGCGGTTTCGACGCGGGTGAAGCGCTCGAGCGCGGCATCGACATCGGGGTCGGCGGCGGCGGCGCGGCGGGCGTCGACCAGGCGCTGGCGGAAGCGGCGCAGCGATTTGACGTGCTGGGATTCGGGGCGGGCCATGGGCATCTCCGTGTGGAGGCAGAATGACCGGCGGCGGCGCGGGGTTGCATCGCGGCCGGTGGCGGTGCGTCCCCGGGGGAAGAAAATCCCCCCGGAGCTCCCATCCAGGGGGATTGTCGGACGCTGACAGCGTGACGAAGAGGCGCTGGCCCCGCCCTCACCCTCGACAGCCATCAGGCTAGCACGCGGGCAGCCGGAAGTCGCCCCGCAATGTCCCGGCGGCGCGCGGGCAGGCGGACGGGCCCGGACGCCAGCGGCGCCGGGGGATTGGCCTGCCGCGGACACAACCGGTCCGCGGACGGAGAGCGCCGGGCGCCTCCGAGGAGTTTTGGGTGTGAACGAGACACCCAGCGCTCTCGCGTGACGGGATTTTCGGCCCGGCCGGGCGGATATGGGGGGAAAAGAGATGCCCCATAGCGACCCACTGCCGGGCCCGGGGCGGCGCGACCGCCACCCCGCCCGCCGCGGCCGCCGGCCCCTCGTCAGGACCCCGCGTGTTGGCGGCCGCGGGCAGAGTGTAAGCCGGCCCGAAACCCCCGTGGATAAGTTTTCAGCGGATTTCGTTCAAGCCATTGAGTTTGGACAGATATTTCTCGACGCCGGGCGTGCGCCAATAGCCGCGCAGGCTGGCCCGGTCGATGTCGCGATAGGCGCGCTCGAAGCGGCCGAAGGCGGCCTGCGCGAAGGCGAGGCTGGCGGCGAGCCCGGCCCAGTCGAGCGGCTCGCGCAGTTCGAGCAGGCCGCGGCCGCCGGGCTCGCGCGAGACCAGCCGGCGCGCGGTGGCGAGCAGCGGGCGCGCCGCGGCGACGAGGCCGGGCGCCGCCGGCTCGCACGGGCGCCGGCTCGCGTGCGGCGCGACCAGCTCGACCAGCGCCCGGAGCGCCGGGCGGGTGGCGGTGTAGAGATCGACCAGGCGGACGCTGGTGGTGAGCGGGTCGTCGAAGCTGGACATGGCAAACTCCGTGGGGGTGGGGGACGGAGTTTACACCGGGTGCGGGAGGGGGTGGATAAGTCGGGCGGGTGGAACGGGGTTATAGGAGGCGGACCAGAGGACGCCGCAGATGTTGCTGGGGGGTGGTCGAGCATCCGCGCGTGGACGAGAGGGAGCCCGAGAAGATCGAGGAATTTCGCGAGGGATTTTGGGGGCAACTGGCCCGAGGGTGAGCGAAGAACTCTTACGGCAGGTTGGCCGAGCACCTCAAGACCGCTGTTTATCGTGTCTTATCCACAAGATGTTGGGTCAAGAAAAAAACAGCAATACCAGTGCCTTATCTGTATGCAAACGCCACGTGATCTTACTGTTCCAGTTCAATCACGAGACGTTCTTGCTACGTACTCCTCGGGAGAGATAATCTAGCATCGTGATCCGCCCGAGGAAAAGCTATGGCGAAAGCACACCCAGCCGCATTGGATAAGGAAGACGCTAAGCCATCGAGAGTCAGTCAGGCAGATATTCCAAGTTTGACCCTGCAGAACTCCGAGAAGGTTGCGTTCGCGATATGGGATAACTTTGCCGGGAAGGGGGCCGCACCACACAACGTCGCCTTGGCACTGGGACTTAGTCCCACTAGTGGCGGTTGGAGAATGCTTTGTGGCGCATCAATTGCGTATGGCCTCACGGATGGCGGATACAATGCCGCTATGATCACGTTGACAGAGTTGGGCCGGCGGATGGTTGCCCCAACATTAGAGGGCGATGACGCCGCTGCACGGCAAGAAGCTGTGCTGAGGCCAAAGCTTCCTCGAGAGTTTTTCAAGCAATATGACCGGGCAAAATTCCCGCGAGATGAGATTGCTGCGAACGTGCTTGTAGGAATGGGCATGCCAAAGGAGCGCGCGTCGGACCTTGTCTCGCTGCTAAGGCAGAATGGGACATATGTCGGGTTCATCCGGGAAACCAAGACAGGCCCATTTGTTGCTTTGGACGGTGCTAACCAACCCACTCCGGCGGCTGCTGATCCGGAGGATGCAAGCGATGGAACCGTCGCTCCGGCAGAGCGTGTAAACGTCGTTGATTCCATTCCGACGGGTGAGGTCAGGCAGACAACGGCCCTGGCGACGCCTCAAACCAACAAGGTGTTTATCACACATGGAAAGAACACCAAGATAATGGAGCAGATTAAGAAGCTTGTGACGTTGGGCGGCTTCGACCCTGTTGTTGCCGTGGAACAACAAACAACAGCGAAGCCGCTTCCGTCGAAAGTAATGGATGCGATGCGGGGGTGCTCGGCCTCAATCATCCACGTCGGGTCAGAAGGCATACTCACCGATGTAAATGGGATACCCCACCCCCAAATCAATCCCAACGTGCTGATAGAGATCGGGGCATCCATGGCGCTATACGACAACAAGTTCATTTTAGTTGTCGAAGATGGGGTTGACCTGCCCTCCAATCTGCAGGGGCTATATCAGTCGCGCTATCAGGGCGACTCAATTGAACTCGATGCGGGCATGAAGATACTTGAAGCCCTTAGGGGCCTAGGAAAGCCTTAAGTAGTGCGAATTTAGAACGGCATTGCGTTCGGCGCGCAGAGAGCGCGGCGTGGGAGACATATGGTGGGGAAAACACTACTCGAAATCGGGCAGGTTGCTGTCGCCGCAGGCGGCGTCCCATACGACGATGCTGCTCGTGCAAGACTATCTAAGCAACTCGACTACGCGGCGTCCCGCTTCGATAGCTACGAAGGTGAGCGAGCCAAACTACTAAAGCTTGCGTTGTCCATACTAGGATTCGGCGGCCTGTCGAGGTTGCGCCGTTCGACCTCCTCAGCATGTGTGACATCCTCTTCGAACTCTCGGAAATGCTACAAGCGGCAAATGGGCGGGCGCGGATAGATTCGCGGAAGATGGTCTTCATGTTCAGTCGGATATTCGCATACAAGCGGCGTCTCAATGCCCTGCAACGACTTGGTGAGGCGATCGCAGTTGCCCGCTCCTGAGTTCTGCAGTTGTGTCCGACTTGGGTCGAATTGATGAGCGAAGGGGTGCGCTAGTTTGGACGAGGTGAGGCTGGTTAGCGTGGCCGCCGCTCTTCGAAGGCGGCGCCGTCGCGGGGAGGAGTCCTCTTCGCAGTCGAAGGGTGCCGGCCAGGAGTCCGTGCGTTGAGAGAGGCGGATTCCCGCCTTCGCGGGAATGACGTTGTGGAGAGGTTGGTGCCTTGAGAGGGGGGCGGTCAGGGGACGATCAAGGGGAAGAGGTCGTCCCAGTTGGGGTTCATTTGTTCGATGAGCCTGATCTTCCAGGCGCGGTTCCATTTCTTGAGTTGTTTTTCGCGGGCGATGGCCGGTTCGGCGAATTCGAGCCATTCGTACCAGACGAGGCGGTGCACGCCGTAGCGGCGGGTGAAGCCCGGCACCAGGTCGTCGCGGTGGATGGAGATGCGCGTGACGAGGTTGCTGGTGACGCCGATGTAGAGGGTGCCGTTCGGCTTGCTCGCGAGCATGTAGACGAAGAAGTGCTTCCCGCTCATGGTACACACACTACGTCATTCCCGCGCAGGCGGGAATCCAGAGCCTGGCACCGTGCGTGGGGAGAGGTGGATTCCCGCCTGCGCGGGAATGACGTTGTGGGTGAGGCGAGGATGACAGGCGGGGGGCGGACTAGTCCTCTGCCCCCTCTAGCGTATCCAGTTCCATCTCCCGCAGCCGCTTGATTTCGTCGCGGAGCCTTGCGGCGCGTTCGAACTCCAGATTCGTGGCGGCCTCTCGCATCTGCGTCTCCAGGTCCTTGATGACGGCGGCGAGGTTGGCGCCGACCTGGATTTCTTCTTTCCCGGACTTGTCCTTGCCGATGGAGATGGTGACGTGGTCTTTTTCGTAGACGCTGTCGACGATCTCCTTGATGTTGGATTTGACCGATTGCGGTGTAATGCCGTTCGCCTGGTTGTAGGCGAGCTGCTTCTCGCGGCGGCGGTTGGTTTCGGCGAGGGCGCGGGCCATGGAGCCGGTTTCGCCGTCGGCGTAGAGGATGACGCGGCCGTCGACATTGCGGGCGGCGCGGCCGATGGTCTGGATCAATGAGGTTTCCGAGCGCAGGAAGCCTTCCTTGTCGGCATCGAGGATGGCGACGAGGGCGCATTCGGGGATGTCGAGGCCTTCGCGCAAGAGGTTGATGCCCACCAGCACGTCGAAGGCGCCGAGGCGGAGGTCGCGGATGATCTCGATGCGCTCGATGGTGTCGATGTCGGAGTGCATGTAGCGGACGCGGATGCCCTGCTCGTGCATATATTCGGTGAGGTCCTCCGCCATCTTCTTGGTGAGCACGGTGACGAGGGTGCGGTAGCCGGCTTTGGCGACCTGGCGGATCTCGTCGACCACGTCGTCGACCTGGGTCTTGGCCGGGCGGATCTCGACCGGCGGATCGGTGAGGCCGGTGGGGCGGATGACCTGCTCGGCGAAGACGCCGCCGGCCTGCTCCATCTCCCAGGCGCCGGGGGTGGCGCTGACATAGACGGTCTGCGGGCGCATGGCGTTCCACTCCTCGAAGCGGAGCGGGCGGTTGTCCATGCAGGAGGGCAGGCGGAAGCCGTATTCGGCCAGCGTCGCCTTGCGGCGAAGGTCGCCGCGATACATGGCGCCGAGCTGGCCGATGGTGACGTGGCTCTCGTCGACGAAGACGAGGGCGTTGTCGGGCAGGTATTCGAACAGCGTCGGCGGCGGCTCGCCCGGCTTGCGGCCGGAGAAATAGCGCGAATAGTTCTCGATGCCGGCGCAGGAGCCGGTGGCCTCCATCATCTCGAGGTCGAAGAGCGAACGCTGTTCCAGCCGCTGCGCCTCGAGGAAGCGGCCGGCGCCGTTGAGCTCCTGCAGGCGGCCGGCCAGCTCCTTCTTGATCTCGCGGATGGCGCCGGTGAGGGTGGCGCGCGGCGTGACGTAGTGCGAATTGGCGAAGACGCGGATGAAGAGCAGGTCGGAGCTTTTCTTGCCGGTGAGCGGATCGAATTCGGAGATGGATTCGATCTCGTTGCCGAACAGGGTGATGCGCCAGGCGGCGTCCTCGTAGTGGGCGGGGAACAGCTCGATGGTGTCGCCGCGCACGCGGAAGGTGCCGCGCACAAAGCCGGTGTCGCCGCGCTTGTACTGCAGCTGGGTGAGGTTGCGCAGCAGGTCGCGCTGGTCGATGGTCTGGCCCTTCCGCAGGTCGAAGGTCATGGCGGTGTAGTCTTCGACCGAGCCGATGCCGTAGATGCAGCTCACCGAGGCGACGATGATGACGTCGTCGCGTTCGAGCAGAGCGCGCGTCGCCGCGTGGCGCATGCGGTCGATCTGCTCGTTGATGGTGGATTCCTTCTCGATATAGGTGTCGGTGCGCGGCACGTAGGCTTCGGGCTGGTAGTAGTCGTAATAGGAGACGAAGTACTCCACCGCGTTCTCGGGGAAGAACGATTTGAACTCGCCGTAGAGCTGGGCGGCGAGGGTCTTGTTCGGCGCCAGGATGAGGGCAGGGCGCTGCGTGCGCATGATGGTCTGCGCCATGGTGTAGGTCTTGCCCGAGCCGGTGACGCCGAGCAGCACCTGGTCGGTCTCGCCATTGCCGACGCCCTCGACCAGTTCGGCGATGGCGGTGGGCTGGTCGCCGGCGGGGGCCAGCGGCGACATCAGCTTGAACGGGATGCCGCCCTCGGATTTTTCGCGCGGCGCCGGGCGATGCGGCATCCAGGCGGTGTTGCCCTCGACCTCCTTGCGGCCGTGCAGGATGATGTCCTCGAGGGCCTTCACCGTGGCGGAGATGCCGACGGTCTGGGCGTTGCTGAGGTCCTGGCCGGGGAGCTTCACCTTGCGGCCCGAGCCGGAGCCGGGAACTTTGGCCTTCGCGGTCGTCGTCGCGGTCTCGAGGGCGCCGCGCATCTGCGCCATCACCGCCGGGTCCTTGGCGGCGGCGCGGGAGAGGTCGCGGGCGGTCAGGGCTTTTTGCGAGGGCATGTGGCCGAAGCCGGCCTGCTGCTGTTCGCCGAAGCCGTCGAGGTTGGTCGGGCGGATGACGGAGTTGGCCTTCGACTTGGGCGATTTGAGGCTCATGCCGGTGGCGGCGGAGCGCTTGCCCTTGCCGGTGTCGACGATGAGGCCTTCGGCTTCGGCCTGTTCGAGCGCGGCGCTCTTCTGCGCCTTCAGTTTCTGAGGCGTGAGCTTGCCGGGATTGCCGGCGGCTTCGGCGGCGCGGCGGGCGGCGTTGTCGAGGGCGCGCTTGTTCTTCAGCCGCTCCTGCGGCAGGCGCTTGCCCAGCCGCTCGTCCTCGGCCTTCTCGATCTCGCCGATGAAGTCGTCGATGGAAAAGGCGGACTGGTTCTCGGACTTGCTGGACGGCATGCGGAGCGCTCGCGGACGGTCTTTCGGTGCAGGCACCTTAGATAGGTACCCCGCCAGAAAATGTCAGTGGGACGATGAGTCCCCCCTCCTAGCACAGGCGGAACGGAGAGGGAACGGGAGTCTCGCGTGTCGCGGGCAACGCCGCCAAGCGGCAATAGAGCGCGTGATATACTTGACACATCGTGCGGCCGGCGGGACACAGGTGGCAGGGAGACTTTGTGACTATTTCCGACGATATTGTCGATCGCATCTACGAGGCTGCCGCGATCCCGGAATTGTGGCCGCAGGTCTTGCGCAGCATGGCCGACGAGACGCACGCGCCGGCGGCGGCGCTGCTGGCCTTCGGGGCCGACGGAGCGCGCTACATTTCGACGCCGAACTACGTCGAGGCGCTCGATGATTTCGCGCACCGCGGCGCGACGTACGAGAACCGCCGGCCGGCGCGGCAGATCGCCAGCGGGCATGTCGGCTTCCAGCACGACCTCGAACTGTTCACGCAGGACGAGCTCGACGCCGACCTGATCTATCGCGACTTCATCACCAAGCACGGGTTCAAATGGTCGGCGGGGTCGGTGATCCTGACGCCGAGCGCCGACATGCTGGTGTTCGACCTGACCAAGCGGCTGGCGGACGGGCCGTTCGTGCGCGCCGAGATGGAGCGGCTCGACCGCTACCGGCCGCACCTGGCGCGGGCGGCGCTGCTGGCGCACCGGCTGGGGCTGAAGGCAGCGCGGGCGGCGACCGATGCGCTCGAGATCATCGGCTTGCCGGCGGCGCTGGTCGGCGGCGGGGGGCGGGTGCTGAGCGCCAATCCCGGATTCGCGCGGCTGGCGCCGCGGGTGCGCATCGGAGCGCTCGACCGGGTGTCGTTCGGCACGCCGCGCTCGGACCAGCTGCTGGTCGAGGCGCTCGGCCAGCTCGGCGGGCCGCAGGCGACCAGCGTGCGCTCCATCCCGATCCCGGCCAGCGCCGGCGCCGATGCGCTGATCGCGCATCTGGTGCCGGTGCGGCGGGCGGCCAACGACGTGTTCGCGCGCGCCGCGGGGCTGCTGATGATCACCAGCGTGACGCGGCCGGAACTGCCGATGGCCGACGTGCTGACCGGGCTGTTCGACCTGACGCCGGCGGAGGCGCGCGTGGCGCGCGGCGTGGCCTCGGCGCTGGGGGTGGACGAGATGGCGGCGGCCTACGGGCTGTCGCGCGAGACGGTGCGCACGCAGCTCAAATCGGTGATGGCCAAGACCGGCACCAGCCGGCAGGCCGAACTGGCGCTGCTGCTGAGCGGCGCCAGCGGGGTGCACACGCCGACGCTGGGGTAGGGGCGAGACGTAGAAGCCGGTTCTTGTGGCCGCCCCCTCCACCATGCTTCGCACGGTCCCCCTCCCCCGTAGACGGGAGAGGATCGCCGACCGGGAGACGGTGCGGCGCAACGCGGCGTGTCAGTTTCGAGCGATGCCGTTCACCGGGCGTTAGGAGCAGCGGCGGAGTTCGGTTGCGCGGGCGCGAGGCCGCCCTTACGCAGGGATGCGTAGATTTTGGGGCTTGGCGCGACGATGAAGGCTGCGGTTCTCGGGGTGATGGCACTCACGCTCATGGCGCTGCCGCTCGGCGGCTGCAGCTCGATGCTGGGCAGCAGCTACGGCACGAGCGGCAAGGTGGCGTCGGCCGACCTGCCGAGCATCGGCGACATGACCGCCGACGCGGCGCTGGTGGATGCGCGCAGCCATTTCAGGAACAACGATTTCGGCTACTCGGCCGCCCTGTACAAGAAGGTGGTGGAGCTGAGTCCGAAGGATCCGCAGGGCTATGTGGGGCTGGGCGCCTCGTATGACCGGCTCGGGCGGTTCGATCTGTCGGACCGGGTGTATGCGTCGCTGTACCGGCTGTCGGGCGGCACGGCGCAGTACTACAACAATCTCGGCTATTCCTATCTGCTGCGGGGCAACCTGACGCAGGCGCTGGCCAATTTCCGCCAGGCCAAGGCGCTGGCGCCGGACAATGCGGTGGTGGCGAACAACCTCGCGATGCTGGCGAACGCCAGGGCGACGTGAGCGCGGCGGCGAGACTCCCGGCGACGTGATCGGGCGGCCGGATTTTCAGGTTTCATTGCCGGAGTGCATTGCGTAGCCTCCCCAGGGCGCGACGGCAAAGCCGCGCTGCAGGTCAAAGGAGAGCCACCATGCTGAAGGTCATCGAAGTCCTCGCCGAGTCCGACAAGAGCTGGGAGGCGGCAGCGGCCAACGCGGTTGCCGACGCGGCCAAGACCGTGCGCGGGATCAAGTCGATCAACGTGAAGAATTTCCAGGCCACGGTCGAGAACGGCAAGATCACCAAGTACCGGATCAACGCGAAGATCGCGTTCGCGCTGGAGTAGGGGAGGCGCGGGCGGCCCCACGTTCAGTGTTTGTGGCCGCCCCCTCCACCATGCTTCGCATGGTCTGTCTCCCCCGCAAGCGGGAGAGGATCGCCGAGTGCGGGATCGTGCCGCGGCCCTCTCCCGGAGGGGACGACGACTGATGTTCTAGTCGGCGGCGGAGCTTGCCGGGGCGGCGAGGACGTTGCCGTTCCTGCCGAGGCCGGCGGTGGAGAGCATCGAGCGCTTCGAGGGGTTGATGGTTTCGGCCTCGAGATTGGCGGCGACGGCGTTGCCGGCGCGGAAGGAGACGCGGTCGGTGTGCTGGGCGTAGTCGTAGGCGCAGCCGGCGAGCGGCGCGGTGGCGACGGCCATCAGCAGGAAGGCGGCGGCGGTGAGAGTGGGTTTCATCAATTGGTGCTGGTCCCGTCGCCGAGGTCGATGATGTAGCCGTAGGGGCCGACGGCGCCGGCGCCGGACCGGAAAGCCTTCAGCATTTTCGGCGTCACCTCCATCTGGCCGAGGGCGAAGAACTCGGCGTCGTTGGCGGGCACGGTGCCGTCGAGGGGCGTCGCCAGCACCTGGCCGGGCGGGCTCGGCTGCACCAGGCGCGGCGTGACGATGACGACGAGCTCGGTCTCGTGCTTCTTGAAGCTCGAGGATTTGAACAGCGAGCCGAGGATGGGCACGTCGCCGAGCCAGGGCAACTGGTTCTGGCTGAGCTGGGTGTCGTTCTGGAGGAGGCCGGCGACCGAGAAGGACTGGCCGTCGCGCAATTCGACGGTGGCGTCGAGCGTGCGGGTGTTGAACACCGGATCGCCGGTGGCAGTGAAGCCGTTGATGCCGCTGACCTCGGGGGTCAGGTGGATCTGGATGCGGTCGCCGTCGAGCACCATTGGGGTGAAGACGAGGCGGACGCCGAAATCCTTGTAGCTCAGCGCCGCGGTGCCGTTGGAATCGGTGGTGCGGATGGGCACCTGGCCGCCGGCGAGGAAGCTCGCATTGACGCCCGAGAGGGTGGTGAGGTTGGGGTCGGCGAGGGTGCGCACGACGTGCTTGGCCTCGAGCGCGTTGATGGTGGCGTTGAGGCTGATGCCGCCGGAAATGACGCTGGTGATGAAGGACGAGAAGGAGGCGGCGTCGCCGGCGGGATTGGACGGGCCGCCATTGATGCTGGCGTTGAGCGGGCCGGCGCTGCCGCCCCACTGGATGCCGAGGTCGCGGCCGGCGTCGCGCTGCGCCTCGAGGATGCGGACCTCGAGATTGACCTGCTGGCCGCCGGTGAGGGTCATGGTGTTGATGACCGCCGGGCTGCCGTACTGGGCGACGATGTCGAGCACCTTCTGCATCGAATTGGCGTCGCCGACGGTGCCCGAGAGGGCGACGCGGCCGTTGACGGTGCGCACCTTGACGGCGGAGCCGGGCACGGCGGCCTTGATCGAGCGCTGCATGTCGGCGGTATCGGCGCCGACTTCGACGGCGAGCAGGCCGACCGGCGTGCCGGTGGCGGAATAGAGGTTGACGGTGGTGGTGCCGAAGGCGCGGCCGACGACATAGACCGAGCGGTCGGTGATGGGCTGGGCGTCGGCGATGGTGGGGTCGGCGGCGACGACCTTGCCGACCGGACCGGAGATGACCACGGTCACCGCCTGCGACACCGGCAGGTTGATGCGCATCACCGAGGTGGTCGAGAGGTCGTAGGTGACGGTCTGCGCCGCGGCGGGCAGGGTGGCCAAGGACAGGACGAGCAGGGCCCAGAGCAGGGCGAGGGGACGTCCGGTGAGGAAGCGGTGAGCGGTCATTTGATCCAGAAGGGGCTGGAGAGCCGGATGGCGGCGTTGGTGGCGCGCTCGGCATCGGAGGCCTGCTCCGAGGCGGCGGCGGAGTCGGCGGCGGGACGCAGGACCAGCGACAGCCGGCCCAGCGTGGTGGCGTTGATGATCACCTCGGACTGCGTCGGGTCGAGCTCGAGGGTGGCGATGGCGCGGTCGGAGAAGGCCTGCGTGCTCGGGTCCTGGCTCTCGGCGTCGGCCGCGGCGGGGCCGGTGCCGAGCCGGGTGTTGATGGCGAGCACGCGGACATCGCGCAGGATGATGTGCGATTCCTGTGTCGCCGGGTCGCCATTGGCGGAGCGGGTCAGCACCACGTCGACGTGGTCGTTGGGGACGACGAAGCCGCCCGACGCCGCCTCGGCGGCGATGGTGACGGAGACGGCGCGCATGCCGCTGGCGAGGATCGAGGAGAGGAAGCCGCCGCCGGCGGGCGCGAGCTTCTGCGCGACGATGGGGTCGCCGGCGACGAAATCGACGCGGGCGACGGCGCCTTCGGTCCTGGCGAGGGCGTCGGGGTCGGCCGTGGCGGTGATGAAGTCGGGCCGCAGCGCGGTGTCGGGCCAATCCTGCCATTGCAGCGACTTTTCGGTGAAGCGCTGGCCGGTGCCGATGGACTGGGCGGCGACGAGGATGCGGGTGGTCGGGGCGGCCTGCTCGACCGGCATGACGGCGGTGGCCGCCGCGGCGGGCGTCGGCTGCTCGTACTGGCTGGCGAGGAAGGCGGCGGCACCGGCGGCGAGCACGGCGACGCCGATCAGCACGAGGCGGCTGGGCGGGATGGCGCGCGGCCAGTGCAGGCGGTCGCGCAGGCCGTTGAAATTGCGGTCCTCGACGCGGGCGATGACCGATTGCAGCGCTTCGGCGCGCAGCCGGTCCATGCCGCGCCGTTCGGTCTGGCGGCGGTCGGTGGATTGCCGGCGGTCGAGCGACGAGCCCGACGCCCACTCGACGTCGTAGCGCGCCGGCTGCGGCGGTCCGCTCTCGGATTTGGCAGCAGCAACAGTCTCAGTCCGCCGAAGCAACAATCCCTCGCTCGCAGCTCGTTCGCCCCACCAATCCGGCGGCTGCGCAGGCCGGTTCCGGCCAACCCGTCCTGTCTAGCGCGCAACAATGACTGTCGTGGTTCCAAAGCCATGACAGTTTGAGGGATTGCGGAAAGGGGTGGTTAAGGGAGGGGAGGGGGGCATGGTCTTTCCCGATCGTCATTCCCGCGCAGGCGGGAATGACGATGTGGAGAACGGGAATGACGATATGAAAGAACCCGAGATGCGAGCGCCGGTGGCTTGACTGCGGGGGTCAGGCGTCGGCTGGAGCGATGTTCTGGTTGAGGCGGAAGAGGTTGGTGGGGTCGTATTGGCGCTTGACCAGGCGCAGGCGGTCCCAGATGGCGCCGGGATAGGCGCTGCGGATGCGCTCGTGGCCCTCGGCCATGAGGAAGTTCACATAGGCGCCCTGCGTCTGCTGGGTGAGGTCGGCGCGGAAGCGGTCGACCCAGGCCTGCTGCTTCGCCTGGTCTTCGGGCGTGGTCCAGAAGGCCGCGAGGTTGACCATGATGGCGGCCTCGCGGTGGCCGTAGGCGGTGGCGTCGGCGGGCACGCGGGCAGACGCGCCGCCGAGGACGCGGATCTGGGCGACACGGAACACGGCGTCGCTCTGGTCCAGCCGGTCGATGATGGTTCGGGCTTCGCTGAGACCGATGTGGTCCATGAACATGTTCCGCGCCACCGCCGTCGGATGATAGTCGGGGTCCTCGGGCGGATACATCTGGGTGTAGGGGCCGGGCTTGACGAAATCGGCGTAGGGCCTGGCCAGCGCGCGGAACGGGGCGAGGGCGCGCTGCGCGTCGGCGTCGGGGCCGGCGAAGGCCAGCATGCCGAGGATCACCAGCTTGCCGTGCAGCTCGGGCGGCAGGAACGGCATGGGCGGCGCCGGCATGACGTTGGCGATGGTCGAAAGCTCGTCGGGCGCGTTCTCGGCGGCGGCGACGAAGCCGGCGAGGGTCTCGGCGGTGGCGGGCAGGCAGAGCATGCCGCCGGTGAATGCGGGCAATTCGGCGAGCGCGTAAGTGAGGCTGGTGACGACGCCGAAATTGCCGCCGCCGCCGCGCAGGGCCCAGAACAGCTCGGGATTGTCGGTGGCGCTGGCGGTGAGCCGGCGGCCGTCGGCAATGACGATCTCGGCGGCCAGCAGGGAGTCGATGGTCAGCCCCCATTTGCGCACCAGATAGCCGACGCCGCCACCCAGCGTGATGCCGCCGATGCCGACGCTGCCGGCGTCGCCGAAGCCGACGACGAGGTCGTGCGCGAGGGCGGCCCGGGTGACGGCGATGGCGGTGGCGCCGGACTCGGCGGTGAGGGTCTTTTGCGCCGGATCGACGGCGATGGCCGTCATGTCGCGCAGATCGAGGACGAGGCCGCCTTCGGTGGTGGAGTGGCCGGCATTGGAGTGGCCGCCGGAGCGGACGGCGAGTTCGATGCCGGTGTCGCGGGCGACATCGACGACGCGCTGCACGTCGGCGACGGTGCGGGCGCGGGCGATGAGGCCGGGATGCCTGTCGTAGCCGCCGTACATGACGGTGCGGGCGGTGTCGTAGGCCGCATCGGCGGGGTGGATGAGGGTGCCGGAGAAGCCGGTGCGCAGCGCGGCGATGACATCATCGATCTTGGTCATGGTCGTTCCTTCGTGGTCGTTCGTGGATACGACGCACGGGGAGGGGGCAAATCGACAAAGCGGGAGATTTTCGTGAGATCGTGCGACGGCCCCTCACCCGCCTCGCTGCGCGAGGCACCCTCTCCCCGGAGGGGAGAGGGGAGGCCGGGGTGACTGCAGGATTCTCTTGCGCTCTGGCCGAGCGATCCCGAGGGGGCTCGTTCGGCCAACCGCCGGGCTCCCCGGAGGGGAGAGGGGAGGCCGGGGTGACTGCGGGATTCTCTTGCGCTCTGGCCGAGCGATCCCGAGGGGGCTCGTTCGGCCAACCGCCGGGGGCTCCCCGGAGGGGAGAGGGGAGGTCGGGTGATTGCGGGGGTTACTCGAACCAGGTGGTGCCGGGGTATTGGTGGGCGCGGGCGACCTCTTCGTCGAGCTCGAGGCCGATGCCGGGGCGGTCGGTGAGGGCGATGCGGCCGTTGCGGATGATGTCGCGCTTGTCTGTGATGATGGTGCTCCAATAGTCGCGGTGGAACCAGTGGAATTCGAGCACGAGGAAATTGGGCACGCTGGCGCAGACATGGGCGGAGGCCATGGTGCCGATGGGCGACGACACGTTGTGCGGCGCGAAGGGCATGTAATAGGTCTCGGCCAGGTTGGCGATCTTGCGGCATTCGCTCAGCCCGCCGCATTTGGGGATGTCGGGCATGATGATGTCGACGGCGTGCTTTTCGATGAGGTCGCGGAAGCCGTGGCGGAGGTAGAGGTTCTCGCCGGCGCAGATGGGGGTGGCGGTGGCGGCGGTGATCTCGCGCATGGTGTCGACGTTCTCGGGCGGCACCGGCTCTTCGAGCCACATCAGCTTGAGCGGCTCGAGGTCGCGGGCGAGGCGGATGGCGGAGTGCTTGTCGAGGCGGGTGTGGAGGTCGGCGGCGACATCGATCGAGGGGCCGGCGGCGGCGACGACCATCTCGGCGAGGCGGACCATGCGGTCGTGCTCCCAGCGGCTGGGCGTCATGTTGAAGCGGTCCTTCTCGAAGCCTTCGACCTCGCTGCCGTGGTGGCCATAGGCGAAGATGTCGAGGTCGATCTTGAGGGCGGTGAAGCCGGCCTCGAGCACCTCGTCGATGACGCGGCGGATCTCGTCCATGTCCATGCCGGGCTCGACCTCGCAGTCGCAATAGACGCGGACGTCGTCGCGGAACTTGCCGCCGAGCAGCTCGTAGACCGGCGTTCTGAGAGCCTTGCCCTTGACGTCCCACAGCGCGATCTCGATGCCGGTGAGGGCGGTGATGAGGGCGCCGGCGAAGCCGCCCTCGAAGACGAGGCCGCGGCGCAGCTCCTCGAACAGGGCGTCGATGGCGAAGGGATCGCGGCCGACCAGTTTTGGCGCCAGCTCGTTGATGATGGCGATCGCCTGGTGGCCGCCATGCACGCATTCGCCCAGCCCGGTGATGCCGGCATCGGTCTCGATGCGGACCCACAGATGCATGCAATGGCCGCTGCTGGCGGCGGTCTTGACCGATGTAATCTGCATTGTCGCCCCTCCCGCCGCGATGTTTCCGCGGCCGCACGGAGCTTAGAGTGAGGTACGTACCTCCGTCCAGTGCGGCGATGCCGGCGCGCTATCGGCCGCGGCCGTCGAGGTTTTCGGTGGTGAGCGACAGGGACAGGCGGACGGGGCCTTCGCCGTGGTCGCGGACGAGGATTTCGAGGCCCTGGTCGCCGCCATGCGCCAGGGCGTCGCGGTTCATCTCGGCCAGGGTGCGGCGGGCTTCCTGCACGGCGGTCTGCAGATCCGGAAATTCCAGCCCCGTATCGTCGCGGTGCAGGCCCTGATCATCGCGAATGTCGAAGAAGTAGATCGGCACGACGTCCTCATCGCGGTTCTTGCTGGAGATGCAGGTAACGGGAATCGAACTCGGCGCGCCGCTGCAGGCGCGGCCAGTCGAGGACGTGAATCTTGTGGTTGTGCCAGGTCAGCAGGTTCTCGCTGCGCAGTTCCTGCAGCACGCGGTTGACGTGCACCGCCGAGATGCCGAGCGCGTCGCCCAGCTCGACCTGGGTGATGGGCAGCACGAAGCTGTCGCCGTCGATCAGGCCGACGACGCCCAGGCGGACATAGAGCTCGCAGACGAGGTGCGCGAGCTGGGCGCTGGCGGAGCGGCGGCCCATGGCGACGATCCATTCGCGATGGATGGCGCTGTCGAGCAGCGTCATCAGCCACAGCACGCGCGTCAGGTGCGGGAAGCGCTCGGTGATCTCGGTGAGGCCGCGGTGCGGAAAGGTGACGATGCGGCAGGCCGAGAGCGCGCCGACGGAGTGATCCATCTCCTTGAGCACGAAGCTGTGCAGGTCGACGAAGTCACCGGGGACGTGGATGGCGGTGATCTGGCGCTGGCCGTCGCTCAGCACGCGGTAGCGGGTGGTGAAGCCGGAGACGACCAGCGTCGAGCGGTCGGGGCGGTCGCCTTCGCGCACCAGATCGGCGCCGGCGGGAATTTCGGCCTCGCCGCCGGCCGCGGCGGAGAGCGCGTCGCGCTCGGCGGCGGAGATGACGTCGCGCAGCGCCAATTTGCGGAAAAACCGGTCGAGGGACGGGTGGGTCATCCGCCGTCGAACGCGAGAACGGCGCGTCCCGTTCCGCGGCGCTAACATTGTTAAGTGTGCCCGGCGCGGGCGGCGGGCATGCCGGGGCATGGACAACGGCAACGATCGAGACGAGCCGCGCCGGCGCACGCTGTCGGAGGCGACGACGGCGGCGCGCGAGGCGGGGCGGCTGGTCCGCGACATCAACGACAGGATCGGGCGGTGGCAGGCCGAAAGCGTGCGCCTCGCCACGACGGCGGAGCGCCTGCGGCGGAGCGGGCGGTCCGATCCGGGCCTGGTCGAGGCCATCGACGTGCTGGCCGCGCTGGTCGAGGGGCAGCGGCGGAATTTCGCCGCGACGCTGCAGACGCTGCCGGGCAGCGTGGTGCAGCACAGCCGGGTGCGCGACACCGAGCGGGCGCTGCGGATGGTGCTCGAGCGGCTGCAGGCGGCGCGGGGGGAAACGGGAACGGCCGCCACCGCGTTGAGAGCGCAGCAAGGAGCAGCCGATGGTTGGCACACGACACAAGGACGAAACGGCGATCCGGCAGCGCGCCCACCAATTGTGGGAGCAGGCGGGTCGGCCGGAGGGACGCGACATGGAGTTCTGGACGCGGGCGGAGGTGAGCCTGGCGGCGCCGGAGCAGATGCAGGAAGTCAACGCCCCGCCGCCGAAGCCAGGCGCGACGGCGGCGCGGGCGAAGAAGCAATAGAGCCGCCCCCGCGCCTCTGCTAAGCAGGCGCGTCGGAGGGGGCGTCGATGCTGCGGTCGCTGCGCCAGGGCAATCTGCTGCTGGCCTTCATCCTGGAACTGGGCATGCTGGCGGCGTTCTGTTTCGCCGGCTGGAGCGTGGGCACGGTGCTGTGGCTCAAACTGGCGCTGGCGCTCGGCCTGCCGGCGGTGGCCATCGTGCTGTGGGCGGTGTGGGCGGCGCCGCGGGCGGGCAAGCGCCGGCTGAAGATGCCGGCGCTGCTGGTGTTCAAAATGGCGATGATGCTGGCCGCGACGGCCGCCTGGGTGGTGGCCGGGCAGGCCTTCATCGGCTCGATCTTCTGCGCGCTGGTGGCGATCAACGTGCTGGGGATGCTGGGGTTCAGGCAGTTCTGAGGGGGTTGCGCCGCTGGAATCGGTCGTGTCGTGCGTGGGGCCGCCCCCTCCACCAGCTTCGCTGGTCCCCCTCCCCCGCAAGCGGGAGAGGAGTCCCGACTGCTAGTTCGTGGTGGCGGGGGTGAAGTTCAGGGCGACGCCGTTGATGCAGTAGCGCAGGCCGGTGGGCGGGGGACCGTCGTTGAAGACGTGGCCGAGATGGCTGCCGCAGGTGGCGCAGTGGACTTCGGTGCGCAGCATGCCGTGGCTGCGGTCGGAGGTGGTCTCGGTGGCGCCGGGAATCGGCTCGTTGAAGCTGGGCCAGCCGGTGCCGCTCTCGAACTTCACCTTGCCCTCGAACAGCGGCGTGTCGCAGCCGGCGCAGGAGAAGGTGCCGGGGCGCTTCTCGACCAGCAGAGCGCAGGTGCCGGGACGCTCGGTGCCGTGCTCGCGCATGATGTAGTACTGCTCGGGGGTCAGGCGGGCGCGCCACTCGGCGTCGGTGTGGGTGACGGGATAGGTCTTGGCGTCCATCGCGGAATCTCCGTTGCGTTGCCGCCAATGTAGGAAGTTCCGGGGCAAATAAAAACGCCGTGCGGCGAACACGGCGGTTCAGGATGTCGGGAGGCGGCGGTGAGGCGGGTGCTGACGGCACCGGCAGGAATTTTTCCCGGGCTCTGGCCGAGCGAGCCCGGGAGCGCTCGTTCGGCCAACCGCGGTAGGGGTAGGGGGTCAGTAGACCCGGATCGAGGAGATGGCGCCGCTGAGCAGGCCTTCGAGGCGGGGCTTCGATTGATTGAGGATGACGCAATAGCTGCGGAAATTGCGGTCGCGGCAGGCCAGCGCGCTGCCGGTGCCGGTGATCCTGACCGAGCGGAAGGCGTTGTCGGCGCCGGCGAGGTAGAGGTCCTTCACGGTGTGGCCGGCGCCGTAGCAATAGGCGGCACCGGTGTAGTTGGTGCCGGTGTAGAAGCAGACGCCGCCGCCATAGGTGACGGGGAGCTTCGGCACGTTGACGAAGGCGCGCCAGGGGCCCTGGCCGAAGCTGATGTTGTCGAGCGACATCCAGCCGATGTCGGATTTGGTGTGGATCAGGCACCACAACTGGCTGCAGCGGTCGACGCGGATGCGGATGCCGGCCTCGACGTGGCCGGTGACGGGGTATTTGACGCCGGGGCCGTGGTAGAGCACGCCGCTGTAATTGGTCCAGCCATCGGTGGTCCAGCCGGCGCTGCCGCGAGGCTGTACGGCCGCGGCGGGCAGAGCGAGCGAAAGCGCCAGGATGGCGCCGGCGACGAGACGGGCAAGAACAGACATCGGACCCTCGGTAACCGCAATCACGGCAAACCCTAGCGGGTCGGGGCGGAGGCCGGAAGGGCCCAGTTGCCACAGTTCCCAAAAACCAGAGGGGCGCCGCGCAAATCGCGCAGCGCCCCATCTCGTCAAACGTGCCAGATGTGGAGGTCCCTACCTGACGCGGATGGACGAGATGGCGTCGTTGAAGCTGCCCAGCGACGAGGCGCTGGTGGTGTATACGCGGCAGTTGCGGTAGCCGGGATCGCGGCAGACCGTGACCTCGAGGCCGCGCTGGTTGCGGATCGACGAGATGCGGTTGTCGACGCTGCGCGGCAGCGCGGAGTAGCGGTCGCCACGGTCCATGCAGAAGCGGGGGCCGTCGTAGCCACGCTCGAGATAGAAGCAGACGTCGCCAAAGCCGCCGGGACCGCCAGGGCCAGGGCCGGGGCCGCCAGGACCACCGGGTCCACCCGGCCAGCCCGGACCATGTCCGCCAGGACCACCCGGTCCACCCGGCCAGCCGGGACCGTGTCCGCCAGGACCGCCGGGACCACCGGGACCAGGGCCACCAGGACCGCCCGGGCCACCGGGGCCGCCGGGACCACCCGGGCCGCCGGGACCACCGTGACCGCCACCCGGGGGCGGCGGCGGGGGCGGCGGCGTGCCGATGCCGATGGAGACACCGCCGGTGCCGATCGAGAACGAGCCCTGCGGGAAGTTGAAGTTGAGGTTGAAATTGGGCTGGAGGGCCGCGCCGCCGGAGCGCAGCGCGTTGGCGCCAACGAAGCCGCGCTCGGGGCTGGTGATGTAGCACCAGCCTTCACGGCAGCCGCCGACATCGACCGCGGTGCCGGCCGACAGATGGCCGACGGGCCGGCCGCCGGGCCGGGAGTAGATGTCGGTGGCGCCACTGGTGGTGGCGGGCGCCGCCGACGCCGCGGCCGGCAGGAAGACAGCGGCCGCGGCGCAGGCGACGGCCACGGTGGTGGCAGCCCGGAGCAGGGTTCGCTTGGTCCGATTGTGCATGAAGATAATCCCTCGGAAATGAGTAAGCCGGCACCAGACAACGCGCGCCGCACCGTGCCGGTTCCGGTGACGATGGCGCGGCGTCAGGTGGGCGGCAGTACGCGCTTCAGGCCGTCCTCGCCGAGCGCGACGTAGACGAATCGGCCGGCGGTGACCTTGACGCGGTCGTCGAGGCGGTTGCGGCGGGCCCAGGCCTCGATGGCGACGGTGATCGAGGTGGTGCCGACGCGCTCGATCGAGGTGTAGACGCACAGGATGTCGCCGACCTTGACCGGCGAGATGAAGGTCATGGCCTCGACCGCGACGGTGACGACGCGGCCCTGGGCGCGCTCCACCGCGGCGATAGCGCCGGCGATGTCCATCTGGCTCATCACCCAGCCGCCGAAGATGTCGCCGGCAGGGTTGGTGTCGGCGGGCATGGCGAGGGTGCGGACGGTGAGGGCGCCTTTCGGCTCGGACAATGTGGTCATGGTGCAGGTCCCAGAACCGGCCAGCGGCCGATCTCTTCTTCCCAGTGCTTGCGGCAGAGCGAGACGTAGATGGATTTTTCGATCGACACCTGGCTGCCTTCGGTGATGACGCGGCCGTGCTCGTCCTTGCGCACCACCATGGTGGCCTTGGCGCCGCAATAGCAGATGGTGCGGATCTCGCGCAGGCTGTCGGCGATGGCGAGCAGCGCTTCGGAGCCGGGGAACAGCCTGCCCTGGAAATCGACGCGCAGGCCGAACGCCATCACCGGGATGCGCAGGCGGTCGGCGACGCGGGCGAGCTGCCAGACCTGCTCCTCGGTGAGGAACTGCGCCTCGTCGACCAGCACGCAATCGACCTTGCCGGCCTGCTGCGCCTCGCGCACGCGGTCGAACAGGTCGTCGCCGGCGTTGAACAGGTCGGCCTCGGCGGAGATGCCGATGCGGGATTCGATGCGGCCGGTCGTCCGCCCCGGCGCGGCGTAGAGGCCGGAGGTGAACAGCAGCGTGCGCATGCCGCGCTCGCGGTAGTTGTAGGAGGCCTGCAGCAGCAAGGTGGACTTGCCGGCATTCATGGTCGAGTACGAAAAATACAGCTTGGCCATCGGCGTTCCGCGACACGAGCGTCCTTCATGCCCGAGGCGGGGGCGCGGGCACAAGCGGGGAAGCTGGCGGCGAACAAAAAACGGCCGCCGGCGAGGGCGGCCGAGGGCCGATGGGGATCGGCAGGGCGGCCGGGTTGGAGCGGCGGCCCGAGGCGGTGCGGCGCGTTGCGAAGGCGCCGGAGGTCCGGATCATCGGGGGCGATCCGGACATGGGAAAGCCTAGGGCGTGCAGGTGACAGCGCGATGACAAGGCTCTAGGAGTCGTGGCCTTACTTCAGTCCCATTCGGCCCGGCTGATGCGGCGGCGAGGGGGGCGCCCAAATGAGCACACAAGGGATCATTCGATGAGCAATCTGTTGCGCACCATTGCAAGCGTCGGCGTCGCGGCGCTGTGCGGCCTCGCACCGGTCGCGTCCTATGCGGCGACGGCGCAGTCGCTGGGGACCTACCAGACCACCGACCGGAAGATGGATTTCGCGCTGGCGCTGTGCGGCAACAGCGGCAAGGAGCTGTGCGTGACGCTGGCCGCCGCCCGCGGCGACGCCGACACGCCGCAGACGCATCAGTTCATCGGCAAATATGTGGTCGACCACGCCAAGCCATCGGGCAAGAACACCTGGAAGGGCTCGATGACGGTGCAGGGCTACACCATGAACGGCACGCTGACGCTGAAGCCCGGCGTCAACTTCGTGATGCATGGCTGCGCCTATGTCGTCGTCTGCAACGACTTCACGCTGATCCCGGCGTTACAATAGGCCGCCGCGATCTGAGGGCCGGAACGGCCTCGACGAGGACGATGGCGACGAAGATGAGCGCCGCCCCGAAATAGCCGAGGGGCGGCAGCCGTTCGCCGAGCGCGATGGCGCCGCCCAGCGCGGCGAACAGCGATTCCGCCGACAGGATGATCGCGGCATTGGCCGACGGCACGTATTGCTGGCCGATGGCCTGCAGCGTGAAGGCGATCGAGGTCGACATCACGCCGGTGTAGAGGATTTCGACCCAGCCGGCGGAGACGGCGTTCCAGGTGGGATGTTCGAGCAGGCTCATGCCGACGAGCGAGAACAGCGCCGTCGCGGCGAAGCACAGGGCCGACATGGTCACCGGCATGCCCGTTTCCTGCACCAGCGGGGCGAGGACGGCGATCTGGATGGCCCAGGAGACGGCGCAGACGACCAGGAGGCCATCGCCGAAGCTGAAGGCGCCGAGATCGGCGCCGGTGAGGAAGTAGATGCCGACCAGCGCCATCGGCGCGCCCAGATAGATGATGGGGTGCGGGCGGATGCGGGCGAACAGGAAGGTCACCAGCGGCGTGAAGATCACGTAGAGGGCGGTGAGGAAGCCGCCATTGGTGACGGTGGTGGTCTGCAGCGCCGCCTGCTGCGCCCAGACGCCGGCAAAGAAGGACAGCAGCAGCACCACGAGCTGGCGCCATTGCCGCGGCGTCAGGCGGCCGACCTTCCGGACCTGGCGGCGGTATTCGGCGATGGCCAGCGGGCCGACGAGGACGGTGCCGATGGCATAGCGGATGGCGGTGAAGACCAGCGGCCCCATATGCGCCATGGCGCCCTTCTGGAACAGGAAGGCGATGCCCCAGAGCAGGGTGCACAACAGCAGCAGCAGGGCGGCGACGGTACGCGACATCGGGGCGGGCTCGGGCGCTAGAGCTCGGCGTCGAGGGCGGCGATCAGGCGCGTGACCTCTTCGGGCGTGGTGTAGTGCACGAAGGACATGCGCAAGACGCCGTGCAGCGGGTTGACGCCCATCGCCTCGAGCACGCGCCAGCCGTAGAAATGGCCGCCGCCGACCCCGACATTGTGGCGCGAGATCATGCCGGCGACGTGCGCGGCGGGGCGGTCGAGGACGATGGAGACGGTGGGCGCGCGCTTCACCGGATCGTCGGGGCCGAGCAGGCGAATGCCGTTCTTGTTGCGCAAATAGTCGAGCAGCGGCGCGAGCAGCGTCTGTTCCTGCACGCGCATGGCGTTGTGGGCGATGCGGAACGGGCCGGCGCCCTGCACGCCGATGCCGGCGATGTCGGCGACCTTTTCGAGATAGTCGACGATGCCGGCGCAGGCCGCGATCTGGGCGTGGTCGGGGCCGGCGGGAACGAGGCGCTTGCGCGGGTTGGTCTCGTTGAAGAAATGGCCCTGGTTGGGCAGCTCGGCGGCGAGCGAGGGGCGCACGGCCATGACGCCCTGGTGCGGGCCGTACACCTTGTAGGCCGAGAACAGGTAGATGTCGCAGCCGAGCTGCAGCAGGTCGGGCAGGCCGTGCGGCGCGTAGGAGACGCCGTCGACCACGGTCACGGCGCCGAAGGCCTTGGCGCGCTTGACGATGTCGGCGACCGGATTGATCTCGCCGACGATGTTGGAGACGTGCGGGAAGGCGACCAGCCGGACCTTGGAATCGAGCAGCCTGTCGAGCTCGGCGAGGTCGAGATGGCCGGTGTCGGGGTTGACCTTCCACTCGCGCAGCTCGACGCCGCGCGACACCAGATGGCGCCAGGCGCCGGAATTGGCCTCGTGGTCCTGGTTGGTGACGACGATGGCGTCGGCGGGCTTGAGCCAGGCCTCGAAGGCGCGGCCCAGGGTGTAGGTGTTGGCCGAGGTCGAGGGGCCGAAATGAATCCAGTCGGCGGCGACGTTCAGCGCCAGCGCCAGGCGGCGGTGCGCCTCGTCCATGGCGTCGCCGGCGGCGCGCGAGGCGGGGTAGGCGCCGTAGGGCTGGACCTTGGTGTTCCAGTAATAGGCGCGCATGCGGTTGAGCACGGGGGCCGAGGTGTAGGAGCCGCCGGCGTTCTCGAAGAAGGCGAAGTCCTTGAGGTCGGGCTGCCGGAAGGAAGGGAACTCGGCCCGGATGCGCGCGGGATCGAGGGGCAGGGACATGGACGGAGGCCTTTCGTAGCTGACCTCTCGTAGCGGTTCGGGCCTGCGAAAGAAAGCTCCCGCTGTGGGGGACAGCGGGAGCTCGGGCGGCGAGCGGCGGGCTCGCCGCGGGGCCGGCAAGAGGGCATGAGCCGGCCCAGGGGAAGCTTCAGGACTTCTGCGGCGCGGGCGGCGGGCCGTTGCGGTCGGGGCCGCCCTGCGACATGCCCTTGCCGCCGTGCTGCATGCCGGGGCCGGCATGGTGCTTGTGCCAGTGGCCGGCGCGCGGCAGCAGATGCTGCTTCTGCTGGTCGGAGAGGCTGTTGTAGAGGGCCTCGAAATCCGGGAAGACCTCGTTGAGGGCGGTGAGGCGGGCCTGGTCGATGGCGAGGCCGGCCTTGACGCGGTCGAGCAGGTCGGGCCGGGTCTGGGCGGTGCGGTCGGGCCGGGCGGCCTTGCAGGCGTCGGCGAAGCCGGTTTCAGCGACCAGCGCCTTGGCGCGGAAGGCGTCGAACAGCTTCTGCTGGTCGGCGCTGAGATCGAGGCGCTTGGCGCTGCGGTCGAGCATCTTTTCGAGGGCGCCGGCGCCCTTGTCGGAGCAGGCGAGCGTCAGCATGGCGAAGGGCCGGCCGGCGACGCCGCCGGCCATGGGGCCGCGTACGCGCATATGGCCGCGCGGACCGGCGGCGGGACCGTGGTCGGGGGCAGCGGCCGACGGCGCGGCGGGGGCCGTGGACGCGGGCGGCGGCGGGGTGCTGCTGCTGCCGGCGTCCTGGGCGAAGGCGGGGAGGGCGGAGAGGCTGATCGAGGCGACGACCAGCGCGGCGATGGCGGTTGGGGTCTTCATGGGGGCTCCCTTTGGCGAAGGGGATCGTGACGATCCCGGATGACGAGCGAGGCTAGCCGACCCAAGCTGCCCGGGAGATTGCGGCCGGATGAAGCTTTGGTGAGGTTGGAAAGGTGGCGGGATGGGGCGACCGCGCGGGGGGGGATGGAAGCGGAAGCGAAATCGGCCGTTCCATTCACCGGGGGTCATCCCCGCGAAAGCGGGGACCTCGGTTTGCTGCGGGTGCTGTCGGCAGGGCGGGGACGAGCCGGGCGATGCCCGGCACGATGCTGAGTGCCCTACACCGCGTTCGGCCAACAGAGGTTCCCGCTTTCGCGGGAATGACCCGGTGGGTGGGTGGAGGGCGCTGGTGAGGGCTTCTATGCCCTTGATGCAGCGTGGGGTGATGGAAGCGGAAGCGAAATCGGCCATTCCATTCACCGGGGTCATCCCCGCGAAAGCGGGGACCTCGGTTTGCTGCGGGTGCAGTCGGCAGGCGGGGACGAGCCGGGCGATGCCCGGCACGGTCCACCGGGGCCATCTCTTGCTCCGCCAACAGAGGTTCCCGCTTTCGCGGGAATGACCCGGTGGGGATGGCGGGAATGACCCGGTGGGAAGGACAGCGGGAATGACCCGGTGGGGGTGGCGGGCTCTGCGGCCTGCTCACGCGTGGCCGGCAAAACTACCCCTGTTGCCGCTCCGCGGATTTACGACGCGATGTATTCCTTGAGGGCCAGGGCTTCCTGCTCGGTTTCCTCGATCTTGCGCTTCACCACGTCGCCGATGGAGACGATGCCGACCAGCTCGCCATTGTCGACGACGGGCAGGTGGCGGATGCGGCGCTCGGTCATGCGCTCCATGACCTCGTCGAGCGAGGCGCGGCGGCCCATGGTGACGACATCCCTGGTCATCACCTCGCCGACCTTGCGGGTGGCGAGGCCGGCCCAGTCGCTGCCGAGGTGGCGGACGATGTCGCGCTCGCTGAGGATGCCGGCGACCTTGCCGCGGTCGGTGACGACGACGGCGCCGATGCGGCGGCTGTTCAGGATCTCGACCGCCTCGGCGATGGTGGCGCCGGTCGGTACGGTGTGCACCGCCCGGCCCTTGGATTGAAGGATATTCTCGACTTGCATCGTACTCTCCTCCTCTCGGACGGGCAGTTTGCGCCGATCACGAAAGCGGGAAAAGACAATCAGGTTGTCCTTTCCTTGAGGGAGCGATCAGCCCTCGCGGCGGCCGGGCGACCAGCGCACGGCCTGGCGGCGGCGCGGCTCGGGCAGTTCGGGGCTGTGCAGCGCGATGCGGATGACCTCGAAGCAGACGGCGAGCACCAGGGCGACGACCGGCATGACGAAGAGCAGGGCACCGATGTCGATGCGGGTCAGCGGGCTGACAGCGTGCAGGGGCACCAGCCCGAACAGGATGGCGAAGCTTGCGCCCAGCAAAGTGAGCGAGAAGGAGACGATGGTGGCGGTGGTGAAGGCGTCGCCGCGGCGGCGCTTCGGCGTGCCGGCCGCGGGAGCAGCGGCCGCGACGGGGGAGTCGGCGGCGGTTTCGGCGATGGATTCGGCGGCGATGGTTTCAGACATAAGCGACTCACGCACGAGGTTCACAACGGCGTGAGAAAGCCAAGCGAATGCGGTCATTCGGCGTAGCCATTGCGGTGATGCGCGGACCATAGCGCGGCGCAAATGTGACGGGCGGTGCGAGGGGGCCCTGCTTGCCTTGCGGGACGCGGCCTCTTATCAAGCTTCCGGCTTTGTCCGGAGGTTTTCCATGGCTTTTCTGTCCGATGCGATCCTGCGTATTGCGCCGTCGGCGACGGTGGCGATTTCGCGCAAGGCCGCGGACATGAAACGCGCCGGGCGCGACGTCATCTCGCTGGCGGCGGGGGAGCCGGATTTCGACACGCCGCTCAACGTGCGCGAGGCGGCGATCCGCGCCATGGCCGAGGGCAAGACGCGCTACACCAATGTCGACGGCATCCCCGAGCTGAAGGAGGCGGTGGCGCGCAAGTTCAGGCGCGACAACGGGCTCGAGGTCGGCGCTGCCGACTGCATGGTGAGCTCGGGCGGCAAGCAGATCATCTTCAATGCGCTGCTGGCGACGCTCAACCCCGGCGACGAGGTGGTGATCCCGGTGCCGTACTGGGTGAGCTATCCCGAGATCGTCCGGCTGTGCGACGCCGTTCCAGTGTTCGCCACGGCCGACGCCTCGACCGGCTTCAAGCTGACGGCGGCGGCGCTGGAGGCGGCGATCACGCCCAGGACCAAATGGCTGATCCTCAACACGCCGTCCAATCCGAGCGGAGCCGCCTATTCGGCGGACGAGCTCAAGGCGCTGACCGACGTGCTGCTGCGGCACGAGCACGTGCACATCCTCACCGACGACATCTACGAAGTGCTGGTCTATGACGGCGGCAAGTTCGCGACGGTGGCGCAGGTGGAGCCGAAGCTGCTGGGGCGGACGCTGACGATGAACGGCGTGTCGAAATCGCACGCGATGACCGGCTGGCGCATCGGCTATTGCGCCGGGCCGCGCGAGCTGATCGCGGCGATGACCAAGCTGCAGGGGCAATCGACCACCAATCCGTCGTCGATCGCGCAATGGGCGGCGGTCGAGGCGCTAGACGGGCCGCAGGAATTCCTCGCCGGCTGGCGGGCGAAATTCCAGGAGCGGCGCGATCTGGTGGTCAAGGGGCTGAACGCGGCGCCGGGCATCGACTGCCTGACGCCGGAAGGGGCGTTCTACGTGTTCCCCTCGATCAAAGGGCTGTTGGGCAAGACCTCGAAATCGGGCACGAAACTCACGACCGACGAGGATTTCGTCATGGCGCTGCTCGAGGAGACCGGCGTGGCGCTGGTGCATGGAACGGCGTTCGGGCTGCCCGGCCACATGCGGCTGAGCTACGCGGCCTCGAACCGCGAGCTGCAGCAGGCGGTGGAACGGATACAGGCGTTCGCGGCAGGCGTGCGGTAGCGGGCCTTTCGGCCGGACACGGAGTCACCAGAACGTCATTCCCGCGAAAGCGGGAATCCAGACGGTGTTTTCGGATGTCCGTGCGTTCGGTCTGGATTCCCGCTTTCGCGGGAATGACGATGTGGATGGGTGAGCCTGTCCTGGGGCAGGTTCAGCCGCCCAGATAGCTCGCGAGGTTCATGCTGGTGCTGTTGCCGGCGTCCTGGGCGTTGAGGGTGTCGAGCAGGCTGAGGGCGGAGCTCTGGCCGGGGGAAGCGGTGGAGTCGCCGAAGATCTGGGCGATGCTGGCGGCGGTGTTGTAGCTCTGGACGGCGGCGGAATAGAGCTGGTCGGACCAGCCGGCGGCGCTGCGTTCCTCCGGGCTCATCGAGGCGTAGGCGCTGATCAGATTCTTGGCAAAGCTGGCCGGGTCGCTGGCGGCGCTCCTGAGGCCGGCGAGGATGGTCGAGCTCGAGCGCTGCGCCATCGCCTGCTTGGCGGCGAACACCTCCTGGGGGGAGAATTTGTTGTCCTGGTCGAGGGCGATGGCGGCGAGCGAGCGGCTGTCGAATTGCGAGAAGTCGACGGGCTGGCCGGATTTCTGCGTGCCGGAGAAGGTCAGGGTTTTGCCGGCCGCCCTGGCGGCGGCGTATTGGGCGTCGAGCGCGGCGCGGGCATCGGAGGCGACGGCGGAGAAATCGCGCAGCGTGGTCGGGTCGTCGCCGGCGGTGATGCGCTGGATGTAGTCGGCGACGATGTCGCCATCGACCTGCGGGGTCTTGTCCGGATTGGCGGCGAGCTGCTTTTGCGCCTCGAGCAGGGCGGCGCGCTGGCTGGACCAGGCGGGGGTGGATTTCTCCTCGGTCGAGGCGCCGTCGAGCCAGGCGAGGGCGGCGGTGTAGATGCCTTCGACATCGTCGGTGACGCGGGCGACGGCGAAGGGGCCGGCGAGGGTGGCGTCGAGCCGGCGCTGCTGCTCGGTTTTCGCGGCGGCCTGCTCGTCGGCGCTGAACTTGCCCTCGGCATTGGCGGCGACGGCGTAGAGCTGGCGGCGGTCGAGCTGGCCGAGATCGACATCGGCCGGCTTGGCGCCGTTGGCGAGCAAAGCATCGAGGGTGGAGCGGGCGGCGGCGACGACGCTGGCGAAGCCGGGCTGGTTCATGGCGGCGAGCGCCGCGTCCGACAGGGTGAGCGTGGTGGCGGCGCTGCTGCCCGAGGTGCCGGAGCCGGTGGCGGTGGCCGTGCCGGAGGCGCCGTTCGCATAGGTGTAGGTGTAGGGCGAATAGGACGATGTGGCGGAGATGCTGGTCATCGGCGGGCCTCGGCTGCAGCCGATGCGATGCAAGCGGCGTGCCGGGTTTTCGCGTGGGAAATCAAGGGCGGCGCCCGGCGCGGGGGCGGCAGTTCCTGCCGGTCGGCAAAATGAAAAGGCCTCGCTCGAGGGGATGAGCGAGGCCTTCAGGTCATCGGCCGAAGCCGGCGACCACGGAGACGCGGCCAAGGAGGAGGAGAGGCCGCAGTTCCCTTGGCGCTGCTTATGCGGGGCGGCGCCGAGTCCGACAAACGCGAAGTCGGAAGGCGAGCTATGCGGTGATGGTGGTGCTGACTGAGGGGAAGGCCCCCTCACCTGGCTTGCTAGGCTCGCGACGCTCGCCAAGCGCGCCACCCTCTCCCCGGAGGGGCGAGGGGACCGACTGCGGCGTTTGGGGATGCGGGTAAAAAAAGGGCTCCATCCGAAGATGGAGCCCATCGAAAGTGGGGCAAACGGACGAGGGAGGAGGAAACGCCGTTTGCCGTTGGACCAAAGCCGAGGGAGGAGGTTCGGCTCAAATCCGGTGTCGGGAAACAGCCGGACCGAGGGAGGAGGATTCGGTCGGGCGTCTCAGCGACAGGCTGAATATGTGCGCGACCACCCATTCCAGCAAGGCAGGTGCTGACATGTCAGCTATGCACCTCGCGCAGGGAAGGTCAGCCTGATTGACCCAAACCCAAACGTTTTGGATGGGCATTTCCGCGGTGGCGGAAACAATAAGGCCCTGCTCGAGGGGAGAGCAGGGCCAAAGTTTGAAAGAGGAAGACCCTCTCGCAAAGGGACGCGGCAAGCGAGGAGGGAGAGAAGTGCTCGCAACGTCCCCGTTCGTATAGGTCCGTTCGGTTACGTGCCTCAACCGGGGCGGCCGCATGGCTGGCATGCGGCCGGCGCATGACCGTTAGGATGCTAGCGATCGGGGTTCGAGCGGGGCAGGTGGCCGCTCCCCGAGTCGTTTCCTCTGTGCTCTGGCCGAGCGATCCCGAGAGGGCTCGTTCGGCCAACCGCTGTGCTCTGGCCGAGCGATCCCGAGAGGGCTCGTTCGGCCAACCGCTGTGCTCTGGCCGAGCGATCCCGAGAGGGCTCGTTCGGCCAACCGCTGTGCTCTGGCCGAGCGATCCCGGGAGGGCTCGTTCGGCCAACCGCGGGGGGCTAGAGCCAGCCCTTGCGCTTGAAGAAGAGGTAGGGGAGCACGGCGGAGATGATCATCAGCACGATGGCCAGCGGGTAGCCGAAGGGCAGGTGCAATTCGGGCATGACGTCGAAATTCATGCCGTAGGCCGAGGCGACGAGGGTGGGCGGCAGGAAGACCACGGCGGCGACCGAGAAGATCTTGATGATCTGGTTCTGCTCGAGGTTGATCAGGCCGAGCGTGGCGTCGAGCAGGAAGTTGATCTTGCTGCTGAGGAAGGCGGCGTGGTCGGAGAGGGCGGCGGCGTCGCGCTGCAGCACCTTGAGCTCCTGGCGCAGCTCGCGGGCGGTCTTGGCGTTGCCGTTGTCGTAGGTCTGGTGGAAGCTCGACAGGCGGGCGATGGAGACCAGGCTTTCACGAGCGAGGGTGAGAACGTCGCCCTTCTTGCCGATGCGCTCGATGATCTCCTGCAGATCGCGCGCCTTGCGGGTGACGTTGCGGGTCTTGTTGCGGAACACTTCGCGCGAAATCTGGTCGATCTCGTCGCCGGTGGTTTCGAGCAGCTGCGCCAGGCGGTCGATGATGGCCTCGATCAGGCCGAGCATGACCTTTTCGCCGGAGGTGTAGACGTTGTTGGTGGGGCGGCTGACCAGGCGCTCGAACAGGCGGAACGGCTTGGGGTCGGCGTAGCGCACCGTGACCAGCAGATTGTGGCGCAGAACGAAGGTGATCGGGGTCTTTTGCGGCTCGTCGGTCTCGGAGTTGAACAGCGCGGTGATGGTCATGAACTCGGCCCCGTCCTCGTTGTAGAGGCGGGCGCTGGGCTCGATGTCGTCCATCTCGGCGCGGGTCGGGATGTCGATGCCGAGGTGCGATTCGACGAAGGCGTCCTCGGCCTTGGTCGGATCGGTGAGGCTGAACCAGATGGCCTCGCCGCCCATCAGATCGGGCGCGGCCATATCCACATCGGTGGCGACGAGGCGATCGTCCTTACGGATATATGCACGCAGCATTTCAGAGGCTCCTTCTTGCGCGCACCGGCTTTGCCGGCACGCCGAGCCTCGGGAGAGACCGGGCCGCCGGCTAGATCGAAGATCGACTTCGACTGTCGGGGTTCATTGTCCTTGTCCTTTGCTGATGCCCGCATGCCAGAAGCGCGCGGACGCCTTTTCCCTGCGCCACGGGCGCGGCGCGGTCAATGGCTAATTTGCCGGGAGCTCAATAGCCGTCGAAGGCGTGGACGAGGGCGGCGCGCAGGTCGGTGCCGTCGGCGTAGACGACGTTGTCGATGCGCCAGTAGCCGACATCCATGCCCGCGATCGGGACGCGCTTGAGGATGAGCTCGTCGGTGTAGCCGGCGTCGGGCGCCTGCTTGAAGCCGTACCGGATGTCGACCTTGGCGTCGGTCCTGCTGAGCGACACCAGCCCGGTCTCGCAGCGGTCGGCGTAATCGGGGCTCGACTGCCAGGGGATGCCGTCGCCGAGCGGCGGCTTTTCGTCGGGCGCCTTGCTGGCGATGGCGTCGCTGCGCCGCTGCGCGTCGGCGATCGCCGCGGCGAGGCCGGCGGTCAGGATGCCGGAGATGACGGCCTCGTCGTTGCCGAGGCGGGAAAAGCAGAAGATCTGGCCGATCTCGTTGGCGCGCAGCGCCACCCTCTGGCCGGACTCGTCGTCGGCGGCGGCGGGGAGGGGCGCGAGGCTGGCGGCGAGGAGCAGGAGAGCGGCAAGGTTACGCATGATTTTCCCCAAAACGAGGCGACTGAACATGAACGGCGCGGATCGCCGGCGGCGGCGGATATGACTGCCTGTAGACCATATCGGCGGCGTTTCGGGAACGGGGCAGAGCTGTCAGAGCGGCTGGCCGAGCTTTTCGGCGGTGGCGGCGATCCAGGCGCGCCAGCGCGCGATGCTGACGAAATGCGCCGAGCCGCGGCAGTAATCGTTGACCGCGCGGGGCGAGGAGACGCCGATCAGGATGCCGGCCAGGGTCATGGACTTGCCGCGCAGGGTGAAGGCCGGGCCGCCGGAATCGCCGGTGCACATGCCGGCGCCGCCGGACTGGTCGGCGAGCAGCGCCGGGCCCTTTTCGACGAGCGTCGTGGTGGCGGCGCGCAGGGTGCGGTCGAAGCCGAGCTGGCTCTTGCCGAAGCCCGCCTGACGCAGGTCGGAGGTGGCGCCATAGCCGGCGATGTGCACGGCGCCGGTGCCGTCGCCGTCGGTGAGGGTGGCGAGGACGGTGCCGGCGGGCGCCGGCGCGTCGAGCACGATGAGGGCCAGATCGTCGGGGTTGTTGTAGGCGAAGCTGCCTTTGGCCTCCGGCGTCCTGCCGGCGCGGGCGATGGCGGTGACGCTGCGCAGGCGCTCGGCGGGCACGTCGGTGAGCGAGGTGGCGAAGATCACCCGGATGGCCGAGGCGCCGCCATCGGTGCAGTGGGCGGCGGTGAGCATCAGGCGCGGGCCGAGGGCCACCGCGGTGCACAGATGCGTGCCGCCCGGCGCCTGGTCGAGCACGGCGGCCACCGATTTTGCGACGATTTCGCCGGCGCCGACCGGCTTGCCGCCGAACACGGCGGCGGCGGGAGCGGCGAGGGCGGCGAGCAGCGCCAGGGACGCGGCGATACGGAACACGGAACGAAGCATGCGGGGAAGATGTCGGAGGCGGGCGCGCCGCGCAACGGCGCCGGCTGCGACTTTTGGCCGGCGCCGGCGTTTAGCCGGCATGCCGTTGAGTCCGACCGCGTCCGACCTCGCCCTCCGCATCGTCCTGACCCTCGTGGCGGCGGGGGTGATCGGGTTCGAGCGCGGCGCGCATGGCAAGGCGGCCGGGCTGCGGACGACGCTGCTGGTGGCGCTGGCGGCGTGCCTCGCGATGATCCAGGTCAACCTGCTGCTGCCGGTCGGCGGCAAGACGCCGAGCTCGTTCGGGGTGATGGATCTGATGCGCCTGCCGCTCGGCATCCTGACCGGCGTGGGGTTCATCGGCGCCGGCAGCATCCTCAAGCGCGGCGCCATGGTGATCGGCGTGACGACGGCGGCGACGCTGTGGTTCGTGACGGTGCTGGGCCTGTTGTTCGGGGGCGGGCAGATCGCGCTCGGCGCCGCCGGCACGGTGATCGGCGTGATGGTGATCCAGGGCCTGCGGGCGGCGGAGCGGCTGGTGGCGCGCGACCGGCGGGCGTCGCTGACGGTGCGCAGCGACAGCCATGTCGTCGAGGGCGGCGAACTCGAGGCGATGGTGGCGGCGCCGTTCCGGGTGACGCGGCTGACCTATGCGCGCAGCAGCGACGGCAGCGAGGAGCGGAGCTTCCATCTGCTGTTCCGCCCGCACCCGGGCGAGCCGCGCATTCCGGCGCTGGTGCGCACGATGGCGCAGCGGCCGGGGGTGCTCAGCGTGCGCTGGGACGGCGGCGAGACCGCCGACGAATGATCAGAACTGCCACTCGCGGGCCTTGCCGACGAGGAAATCGCGGAAGACGCCGACGCGCTTGCTGTTCTTGAGCGCCGGCGGATAGACGAAATAGGCCTCGTAGGCGGGGAGCTCGACGCCGGTGAGCACGCGCTTCAGGCCGGTTTCGACCTCGGTGACGTAGTCGGGCAGCATGGCGATGCCGATGCCGGCGCGGCAGGCCTGCAGCATGCCGAAGATGGCGTTGACCTTCATGGCGGAGCGGCGCGGCGAAGAATCGGGGCGGCCGAGGCGCTCGATGTAGTTGATGTCGCCCAGATAGGACGGCACCGGGTCGCCGAAGGTGATGATGCGGTGGTTGTCGAGATCCTCGAGGGTCGAAGGCTCGCCGTACTGGTTGAGGTAGTCGAGCGACAGATAGAAGTGGTTGTGCACCGTGAACAGCTTGCGCTGGATCATCTCGGACTGGTTCGGCCGGTGCAGGCGGATGGCGACGTCGGCCTCGCGCATGGCGAGGTCGAGCTCGGCGTCGTTGAGCTTAATCTCGATCTGGATGTCGGGATAAAGCAGCAGGAATTCGTGGATGCGGCTCGACAGCCAGGTGGAGCCGATGCCCACGGTGGTGGTGACGATGAGCTGGCCGATGGGGATGTCCTGGCTCTCGGACATCTGCGATTCGACCTGCTGCAATTCGGCATGCATGCGGTGGGCGGTGCGGAACAGGTGCTCGCCCACCTCGGTCAGCACCAGGCCGCGGGCGTGGCGGATGAACAGCTTGAGGTTGAGATCGTCCTCCAGCGCCGAAATCTGCCGCGACACGGCCGACTGGCTCATGTTCAGCTTTTCGGCCGCATGGGTGAAGCTCCCCGATTCCGCCGCGGTGTGGAATATGCGGAGCTTGTCCCAGTCGAGCATGATCTATTCCGCCGCTTCCGCGAGGTTTTCTTCGGCGAGGAAGCGCTCGGCCTCGAGCGCGGCCATGCAGCCCATGCCGGCGGCGGTGACGGCCTGGCGGAAGACGTCGTCGGTGACGTCGCCGGCGGCATAGACGCCCGGGATGTTGGTTTCGGTGCTGCCGGGCTTCACCTTGAGGTAGCCGCCCGGCTTCATGTCGAGCTTCTCGCGGAAGATGGCGGTGGCCGGGGTGTGGCCGATGGCGATGAAGATGCCGTCGACCGGGAGCGTTTCGGTGTCGCCGGTGGCGACGTTGCGGAGCACCGCGCCGGTGACCGAGGGCGGCATCTGGCTGCCGGTGATGTCGGCGAGCTCGGTGTTCCAGCGCACCTCGATCTTGGGGTGCTTGAACAGGCGGTCCTGCAGGATGCGCTCGGCCCGGAACTCGCTGCGGCGGTGGACGACGGTGACTTTGCTGGCGAAATTGGTGAGGAACAGCGCCTCCTCGACCGCGGTGTTGCCGCCGCCGACCACGATCACGTGCTTGTCGCGGTAGAAGAAGCCGTCGCAGGTGGCGCAGGCGGACACGCCAAAACCCTGGAATTTCTGTTCCGACGGCAGGCCGAGCCAGCGCGCCTGGGCGCCGGTGGCGACGATCACGGCGTCGGCGGTGTAGGTGGTGCCGCTGTCGCCCTTGAGGGTGAAGGGGCGGCGGTCGAAATCGACCTCGACGACGAGGTCGTTGACGATGCGGGTGCCGACGTGCTCGGCCTGCGCCTTCATCTGCTCCATGAGCCAGGGGCCCTGGATGACGTCGGCGAAGCCGGGATAATTCTCCACATCGGTGGTGATGGTGAGCTGGCCGCCCGGCTGCGTGCCGTTGATCATGATCGGCTCGAGCATTGCACGCGCCGCATAGATGGCCGCCGTGTATCCGGCCGGACCCGACCCGATAATCACAACCTTGGAGTGCATCTGATAGTCCCTCTTACAGGCCGCCAATGTAGGGGCCGGACCGTGGCGCTTTCAAGTCGAGGCCGGCGCCAGCGGCCCGGTTTGCGGGCCATACTCACCGAAATGTCAGCATCGGGCCGACAATTGCCCAGGCTTTGGGCAGAAAGGACGGCGCTCGGAGGACGAGCCATGCGCCGGGCGGCGGACAGGGGCCGGCGCGGGCGGTCAGCGACGCCGATTTTCCGGGCCGCATGCGATAGCCGCATGCCGGCGGCCCGTGCCATGCTCGGGGCGGGGGGAATGCCGATGCCGGAACAGCGGCTGACACCGCAGCAGCGCGAGGTGCTGGCCGTGCTCGAGGCCGAGCATCGCGCCTTCTGGTTCAAGGATTGGGACGGATACGCGGCCGCCCATGCCCATGCGCCGCATGTGCTGCGCTGGGCGTTCACCCGGCATGGCGGGCTGACGCTGCGCCGCGGCTGGAGCGAGATCGGGCCGCGAGCCCGCGCGGAGATGGCCGGCCTGCCACGGCCGCTCAGCGAGTTCGTCGAGGATGTGGCGATCGACAATCTCACCATCCGGGTGGCCGGCGACATGGCCTGGGCAAGCTTTCGCCGCACCTACAGGCTGTCGCCGGTGTTCGGCGCCAGCGGTCCGAACGGCCCTATCGACGAGCTTCGCATCCTCGAACGCTCCGAGGGCGCGTGGCGAATTGTCGTCGTCGCGCTGCTCGATCCGGGACTGGGTGGCGAGCCGATCGTGCAGGTGTCCGCGGACGGCAGGATCGTATGGGTGAGCGAGGACGCGCAGCGCCTGCTCACCCCAGGCGATGCCTTCGTCGTCCGCGCCGGACGGCTGCGTTGCCGGGACGGCCGGGCCGATATCCGGCTGCAGGCGGCGATCCGGCGGGCCCATGCCCGGGACAGGGGATTGATGTCGATCCGCACCAGCGTGCCGATCGCCTACGCCGCTGCCGAGGCGATGCAGCTGTGCTGGGTGACCGGCGAATCCGGCATGGTCGCGGTGACGCTGCAGGATCGGCGCCCGTCGGCGCTCCGCATCGCGGCGGCCGTCGAGGTCTTCGGGCTGTCGCCGATGCAGGCGGACCTGGCGAGCGCCATCGTCGAGGGGCGTTCGGCCATGGAATTTGCGCGGGAGCGCGGCATGCGGCCGGCGACGGCCCGCACCCATCTGCGCCGCATCTTCGCAAAGGTGGGGGTCGCGACGCAGACGGGGCTGGTGCGCGTTCTCGTCTCCATCCAACCGCCCGGCTGAGGCGTCGCCCGATCGGGGGACAGCGGCGAGGCCGCCTCCGGTCTAGCCTCGCGGCCGAAAGGCAGGGGAGGGGACGATGGATGCAGCGGCATTCGACATGGTGCGGCAACTGGCCGCCGGGCATTATCTGGTGGGGACGCTGCACGGCGTCGCGCGGCTCGGGGTCGCCGACCGCTTCGACAGCACAGCGCAGGTCGCCGACCTGGCGGCGGCGAGCGGCGCCGATCCGGGCGCGCTCAGGCGGGCGCTGCGGCTGCTCGCGTCACGCGGCATCTTCGTGCTGGCGGGGGAGGAGGTCGGGCACACCGAGGCCTCACGCCTGCTGCGCGAGGACCATCCGGCGTCGTTGAGGCCGCTGGTGCTGATGTTCGCGCAGGAGGTGCAGTGGCAGGCCGCCGCGGCGGTGCCCGAATGCCTCACGACGGGGGAGGCGGCGACTCCGCGGCGCCACGAGGGCGGGCTATGGGGCTATTACGCCGGCCGGCCGGACGAAGCGCGCATTTTCGATGCGGCGATGCGCTCGAAGGCCGTGGCGCAGGTCGCCGGAATCCTGGCGTCGTACGATTTCTCGCCCTATCCGCGCATCGTCGACATCGGCGGCGGGCAGGGCCACCTGCTGCGGGCGATCCTGGCGCGGGAGCCGGCCGCGCGCGGCGTGCTGTTCGACCAGCCGGCGGTGATCGAGGCCGCCCGGGCGGCCGGCGAGCCCGGCCGGCTCGCGTTCGAGAGCGGCGACTTCTTCCGCTCGGTGCCGGCGGGCGATCTGATGATCCTGATGGAGGTGATCCACGACTGGGACGATGCCGCCGCCGGCCGGATCCTGCGCACGGTGCGGGCCGCCGCGCCGGCCGACGCGCGGCTGCTGGTGATCGAGACGGAGGTGCCAGAGGGCAATGAACCGCACTGGTCCAAGCTGCTCGATCTGGTGATGCTGGCGCAGTTCGCCAGCCTGCAACGGACGCGCGAGGACTACCGGCGATTGCTCGCCGCCAACGGCTTTGCCGTCAGCGGCGTGGTCGACACCGGCGCCGACATCTCGATCATCGAGGCGCGGCCGGTGTAGCCGGGCGGGCTCATCGGCCGCGGTGTGTTGGGCGGCGGGCGCTCAGACGTATTTGAGGTCGAGGATCTCGTAGCTCTTGGTGCCGCCGGGGGCGGGGACCTCGAAGCTGTCGCCCTTGGCCTTGCCGATCATGGCGCGGGCGATGGGCGAGGAGATGGAGATGCGGCCCTTGCCGGCGTCGGCCTCGGCGTCGCCGACGATGGTGTATTTGCGCTCTTCCTCGGAGTCCTCGTCGACGATCTTGACGGTGGCGCCGAACTTCACGGTGTCGCCGCTGAGCTTCTTGACGTCGATGATGTCGGCGAGGGCGAGCAGGGCTTCGAGCTCCTGGATGCGGCCCTCGTTGAGGCTCTGCTGCTCCTTGGCGGCATGATATTCGGCGTTTTCGCTGAGATCGCCATGGGCGCGGGCCTCGGCGATGGCGGCAATGATGCGCGGCCGCTCCTCGGCCGTGCGGCGCCGGTATTCCTCGCTCAGCGCGGCATGGCCGGCCGGGGTCATCGGAATCTTGTCGGGCATCGGCGCCTCCGTCGTCAAAAAATCAAAGGTCCGCTTCGCCTCGGCGTGGAGCGGACCGCAAGGTTCGGATTTGCGGTGAACCTGCCTGCCCGGCGCGTTCCGGTCAAGCGGGGCCGCAGCCGGCAGGCGGGCGGGGCCTGGCGGTCCCGCCCGAACCGGGGGTTACGGCTTGACCGCCGCCCAGGCCGCGTCGCTCATGATCTCGGCGGCGCGCTTGGCGGCGATTCGAGCCCGGCCAGCAGTGGCGAGGCGCAGGAAATTGTAGGCCGGGCCGAGGATCAGCGAATGCGCGGCCGGCCATGGCAAGTCCTTGACTTTCCTGGCCTTGGCGAATTTCGCGTAGGACGACTGGATGGAGCCCTGGCCCTCGGCGAGAGTGTCGGCGATCTCGGCGAATTCGGGGGCGGTGACCGCCAGGGTGCGGATTTCGTCGGTGAAGCGGAACAGCTCGGGATTCTTGAGGCCCCAGGTGACGAGGCCGCCGGCGGCGGCGCGGACGACCGCCTCGGCGGTGTCGCTGGAACTCTGCGATTCGCCGGACCAGCCGGCGATGGCATCCTCGAGCAGGGCCATGGCCAGCGCGCCCTTGCCGTCGAAGAAGTGATAGATGGAGCCGGTGGTGGCGCCGGAGGCCTCACGGATGTCGTTGATGGTGGTGGCGATATAGCCCTTTTCGAGGAAGCAGCCGAGGGCCGCTTCGAGGATTGATTCGCGACGTTCGTCACCCGTCAAGCGCTTGCGGGGCTTCACTTTTTTGGCAGCGGCGCGAGCCATCTGATTCCCTTTCCTAAAAGATTTCTCTGGAATTTGCTTCCAGCATGGACTAGAGCAAAGTTCTAGTCGAGCGTTTTGTTTGTCGCAGGGATATAAGCGGTGGGAAAGCTTTGGCCAAGGGCGACGGCAGGGCGGCATCGCCGCCGGTTGAAGCGATGGATTAGCATGAGCCGGCTAACCGCTTCGCAGATATAGCCTATCTGTGGCGAAATAATTTCGGGATATCGCGTTATGACGCCGCTGCGCGCAGCGGCGGAGCGGCAGCCGGCGCGTCCGGCGTATTTTCGGCAAAACGAAAGGCGCGGCCGGTGGCGGCCACGCCTTTCTGTTCGGGTTCACGGACTGGCTTTAATCAGCCAGCCATCGAGAGATTGTCGGCAGCGGACTTGCCGGTCCGCTTGTCCTTGACGATCTCGTAATTGACCTTCTGGCCCTCATCGAGGCCATTGAGGCCCGAGCGCTGGACGGCCGAGATGTGCACGAACACATCCGCCCCGCCCTCGTCGGGCTGGATGAATCCGTAGCCCTTCTGCCCGTTGAACCATTTTACAGTGCCGGTAGCCATATAAGTCCCTCTCGCTGTCTCTGCCGTGGCGAACCACCTCCCGGCGGCAGTTCACCAATCGAAATCTCGGTAGTGACGTCAGCAGGCGCGTTCAGGCGTCGCCAGGCACGGACAGTCGGCCGCAATATTCGACGGGAGCGTTTTAGCCTGAATTGTTAACGGACACAATATGTCGCAGGCATGACAAATCGCCGGGCCAGTTTCGGGCTGTCCGGAGCCAAATAGCTTCTGCGATGCGACGCGTTCGGCTCTTGTGGAGCCAAGTCCCACGGTCAGCGGCCACTCGCATGAGTCGCCAGCCGGGGCGGTAAGAGGATTTGACGTTTACGTCACCGATGGGGCAGCGTCCAGTGAAACTCTGCCCTCTCGCACGCCTGTGACCCCCAGCCCATGACCCAGATCCGCGACGATTTCCGCTCCGACACCGTGACCCGCCCCAGCCCCGCCATGCGGCAGGCGATGGCCGAGGCGGAGGTGGGCGACGACGTGTTCGGCGACGATCCGACGGTGCAGCGGCTCGAAGCGGTGCTGGCGGAGCGGCTGGGCAAGCCCGCGGCGGTGTTCATGGCCTCGGGGACGCAGTCCAACCTCTGCGCGCTGCTGGCGCATTGCGGGCGCGGCGAGGGCTACATCGCCGGCATGGACGCGCATTGCTACGCGCATGAGCAGGGCGGGGCGGCGTGGATCGGCGCGCTGCAGCCGCAGCCGCTGCCGCAGCAGGCGGACGGCACGCTGGCGCTCGCCGACATCGCCGCGGCGATCCATGGCGGCGACGATACGCACATCGCCGAGACGCGGCTGCTGGCGCTCGAAAACACCTTCGGCGGCCGGGTGATGCCGCTGAGCTGGATGGCCGAGGCGACGGGGCTGGCGCGGCAGCACCGGCTCGGCACGCATCTCGACGGGGCGCGGGTGTTCAATGCGGCGGTGGCCGGCAATGTCGATGTGGCCGAGATCGCGCGGCCGTTCGACACGATCTCGGTGTGCCTCAGCAAAGGCCTCGGCGCGCCGGTGGGCACGGTGCTGGTCGGCGAGACCGAACTGATCGGCAAGGCGCGGCGGTTGCGCAAGGCGGTCGGCGGCGGCATGCGGCAGGCCGGCATCCTCGCGGCGGCGGGGCTTTACGCGCTCGAGCACAATGTGGCGCGGCTGGCCGACGACCATGCCAGGGCGCGGCGGCTGGCGGAGGGATTCGGCCGGATCCCGGCGCTGGCGGCGGAAGCGTGCACCAATATCGTCTGGGTCAGGGTGGCGCCGGACAGCGCCCGGGCGTTTACCGACTATCTGGCGCGCGAGGGGTTCGGCATCACCGGCGGCTATCCCGGCGCCAGTGGGGCGCAGCAGCGCTGGGTGACGCATCTCGACGTCGACGACGCGGCGGTGGAGCGGGCGATCGCGGCGGCGGACCGGTTTTACGAGCGGGCGCGGTTTCTGAGTCCCGGCCAGGGTTGACAGGCAACTGAGCCCGGCCTATTTGCAGACCGACCGGTTGGTCTGTACATGGGCGGTTATGGAAACTCTCGCAAAATCATCATCGAAAAGCGGCTTCACCGACGGCGCGATCGGGCTGGCCATGGCTGTGGCGCTCCGGCCGGAGGCGGCGAGGGGATGACAGCACGCGACGCCCTGCTCGATGCCGGGTTCCGGCTGTTTCTTGCCCGCGGGTTCGATGGCGCCGGGCTGAGCGATATCCTGGCCGCGACCGGACTCTCCAAGGGAGCGTTCTACCACCATTTCGAGAGCAAGCAGGCGCTCTATGAAGAGGTGATCGCCCGCTTTTTCCCATCGCCCTTCGAGCGGTTCGACTGGCAAGCCCATGCCGCCCTGACAGCGGCGGCGCAGAAGGCGGCGATTACCGCCTTCTACGATGAGATCCTGGCGATGGGCGCCAAGGAAGCGGTCGACCTCAACCGCTATTTCGCGCTGTTTTTCGACAGCCTGTCGCGCCTGCCGGATTTTCGCGAGCGCACGGCAAAAATCTACCGGCAGGCCGCTTCGATCCTGGCCGAGACGCTGGTGCGCGAGGGAGCCGGCAGCGAGGCGGCCGCGCGCGAGGCCCTGGCCTTTCTCGCCGAGCGAGAAGGGCGGCTGGTTCTTAGGGCGGTGGCCGAACTTGATCCCGAAGCAGCAAGAGAGAGCGAGAATGGACCTTTACGCTGACAAGGCGCCTGCACTGGCGCAGAAGCTGACAACAACCGCGCTGGAACTGGCGATCCTGGCGCTGTCGGGGTGGATACTTTTCGGTCCGGGAGGACTGCTCCTGGCGCAAATCTTTCACTTTGCGCCACCCGAGGGTATTCCCGCGCGCCGCTACGTGGTCTTCGCATTTTCCGTCGTGGTGCTGGCGCGCATGGCTTTCACCATGTTCTACCTGATGCACCGCCGCCTGCCATGGGCAGAGGCCGCCTTCGTACCGATCGCCTTTGCGGTCTACTATGTCGGCTTTGCCGTGCTGGTCCTGCCCGCGGATGCGCCGATCGGGCCCTGGGACTATTTCGGGATCGGGCTTTTCGTGCTCGGCAGTGTGTTGAACAGCGGCGCCGAACTGGCGCGCGATCGCTTCAAGAAGCGGCCCGAGAACAAGGGCCGGCTTTATACCGAAGGGCTTTTCGGTCTTTCCATGCACATCAATTTCTTCGGCGACGTGCTGTGGATCACGGCTTATGCGATCCTGGCGCACACTCTGTGGGCCTTCATCATTCCCTTGCTCATGCTTTGCTTTTTCGCCTTCTACAACGTCCCGATGCTGGACCGGTACCTGGCCGGACATTACGGGGACCAGTTCACGGCCTATGCAGGGCGGACCAAGCGGCTGATCCCGTTCCTCTGGTAGCAACCCGCCTCCGCGGCGCGACGCAGCCTCGGCCGTCGGCTTACGCCGGCAGGGTGATCCTGGCCCAGATGGGCAGGTGGTCGGAGGCTTCGCGCGACATGGCGGTGCGGTGGACGCCCGCTTCGGCGATGGCGATGTCCTCGGTGACGATGATGCGGTCGAGCGAGAACACCGGCATCGAGGCGTGAAAGCTCGGGCCGCAGGTGACGATGGTGTGGCGCTGCTCGAAGGCGCGCAGCACGCCGGATTTGAGGTCGGGCTCGTTGAGGTCGCCCATCAGGATGGTGGGCATGTTGGCCTCGAGCGCGCGCAGCTCGGAGACGATGGTTTCGGTCTGCAGCTGCCGCCACTTCTTGGTGAGGCCCAGATGCATGCCGACGACGCGGATGCGGCGGCCGCCGAGGTCGAGGTCGGCGACGGCGGCGCCGCGCGGCTCGAGATGCGGCAGCGCCATCGGCCGGGCGGCGGCCACGGTGATGGTCTTGCGGGCGAGGATGACGTTGCCGTGAAAGCCGAGGCTTTGCGGGCGGGGCGAGAAATTGATGGCGCGGTAGTCGGTCTCGCGCTCGATCAGCTCGGGATCGAGGGCGGTGACGCGCGAGCCGAAGCGGCGGTCGACCTCCTGCAGGGCGACGATGTCGGCAGCCACCTCGTTGAGCACGCCGAGCACGCGCGCCGGCCGGCGCCGCCAATCCAGCCCGACGGCCTTGCGGATGTTGTAGGACGCGACCTTGATCTGCATGCGGGGATAAGACGGAGGCTGGGAAACGGGTTGCGAAGCTAGCGGCTGCGGCAGGCAGGTCCAAGGTTTTTGTTTGTGCTCTGTCCGATCGGTAGCTTGTTTGCGCTCTGTCCGATCGGTCGCGAGGGCGTCCGATCGTCCAACCGCGGTTTTGTTTGTGCTCTGTCCGATCGGCCGCGAGGGCGCCCGATCGGCCAACCGGGGTTTTATCTTTGCTCTGGTCGATCGGCTGCAAGGGCACCCGATCGGCCAACCGCTTTCTAGCTCAGCACCAAACGCAGGCCGACGATGGTGAGGATGCAGGCGAGCAGCCAGCGGATGACGCGCTCGTTGATCAGCGGGGCGAGGCGCGAGGCGACGAGGATGCCGGGGATGGAGCCGCAGAGCAGCGCGAGCAGGATGTGCCAGTCGACATCGCCGATGGCCCAGTGGCCGAGGCCGGCAACCAGGGTCAGCGGTACGGCGTGCGCGATGTCGGAGCCGACGATGCGGTGCACGGTGAGCTTCGGATAGAGCAGCAGCAGCACGGTGACGCCGATGGCGCCGGCGCCGACCGAGGAGACGGAGACGAGGATGCCGAGCACGGCGCCGGTGATTACGGTCAGGGCTGCCTGCGGGCCGGGCGGCAGCTCGCGATGGCGGCCGGCGAAGCGGGCGATGGTGCCGCGGAACAGCATGCTGACGGCAGTGAGCACCAGCACGCTGCCGAGGACCAGCGCCAGGAGGTGCGCGGCGGCGCTGGTCTGTGCGCCGGTGGCGGCGAGCAGCCAGACGGTGATGGCGGCGGCGGGCACGCTGCCCAGCGCGAGACGCAGGACGATGCGCCAGTCGACGGTGCGGTTGACGCCGTGCACCAGCGTGCCGACGCTCTTGGTGGCGGCGGCGTAGAGCAGGTCGGTGCCGACGGCGGTGGCCGGATGGATGCCGAAGAGCAGGATCAGCAGGGGCGTCATCAGCGAGCCGCCGCCCACGCCGGTCAGGCCGACCACGAAGCCGACGACGAGGCCGGAGAGCGCGTAGAGAACTTCGATCGGTAGAGTCAAACAGGCCCGCCCAGGCTTCCCGCAATGTGGCGGACCCTAGTGGGGCGATCCGGACATGGCTAGGGCTTGACGCGAGCAGGAATTGGCGCTCCGGCGCGCGATGGCGCCAATTTGTGCTCCGGCGCGGCCAGGGCGGCGCCGGAGTCGGGGGTCAGATGCGGCCCAGAGCGCGGCGGATGGCGGTTTCCACGGGGCTGTAGGCGCCATCGGACCGCTCGAGCGCGAGCGGCACCGCCGGATGCAGCGGCGGCTGCGCCATGAATTTCGGTCGCGTTCCCGCGTGTGGCTGCGCCGCGTGGACGAGGAACGGGTGGCAGAGATAGACGGTGCCCGCGTCGCCGGTCGCCAGCAGTTCGGGCAGATGCGCCGTCGAGGCATAGCCGCCGGCCGAGATGTCGCGCAGCGACAGGCCGGCGTCGCCGGCGGGCGCGAGCTCGCGGGCGATCTCGAGGTGCGAGCCGGCGCGGATGCGGGTGGGCGCGTCGTCTTCCCCGACGTCGGAGAAGAGGAACAGCATCAGCAGAGCGCGATCCCTGGAGACGATGTTGGCGCGCCACGACATGAAATCGTCGGGGCGCTCCTGCCAGCCGAAGCTGACGTCGATGTGCCAGCCGTCGTCGCCCGGCGCCTCGTGCGAGGGGAAGCGGATGGGGAAGGTGCCCATGTTGGTGCGCGGCAGCCAGCGGCCGGCGCCGACGAGCTGGTCGTAGGCGGCCTGGAGCCTGGGAGTATTGGCCGCCGCGCGGAAGGGCGGGTCGTCGCGATAGGCGATGCGCACGACCGGCCTGGTCCAGGTGGCGGGGTCGTCGGGGTCGCAGCCGGTCAGGCGCCAGAGGATGGCGCGGCAGTCGTCGGCGACGGCGCGGGGGAAGGCGGCGTCGATGCGGACGAAGCCGTCGGCGATGAAGGCGTCGAGCTGAGCCGGGCTCAGCGCAAAAGTCTCGGCAGGCATGGAATTGATCCGTTGTTCGCAAGCAGGCGCGAGCGGGGCGTCGGCCGCGCTCGGATGAGTGCCCGGGAGGGCGCCGGTCAGGCGCCGGAGCGGCGGGCTGCGAAGTTGCGGAGCATCATCATTGCGGGGCGCACCATAGCGATGGCGGCCGCGCGGTCAACCCTCGGCGCGGCGCCGGCGGTCGCCGGCGAGGAGCGCGAAGGCGACGCCGCCGAGGATGAGGATGGTGGAGACGGCGAGGCGCAGGGTCAGCGGCTCGGCCGATCAGCAGCACGCCGCCGGCCGCGGCGATGGCGGGCACGGTGAGCTGCACGATGGCGGCGCGGGTGCGCGACAGGCCGGGTAGAACGGCGTACCAGACGATGTAGCCGAGGCCCGACGCGATGGCGCCCGAGGCGAGCGCGTAGGCGGTGGCGAGCGGCGAGGGCGCCTGCAGCAGCAGGCCGACGAGGATCAGCACGATGGCGGCCGGCAGGGTGCGGATGAAATTGCCGGCGGTGTCGGCGAGCGGCGAGGCGGAGCCGCGGCCGATCAGCGTATAGGCGGCCCAGCCGAGGCCGGCGCCGGCCATCAGCCCGGCACCGAGCGGCGAGGGGGCGACGAGGCCGGGCGCGACGAGGTAAGCGAGGCCGGCGAGCGCCACCAGCAGGCCGAGCGCTTCGAGCAGGCCGGGGCGGTCGCCCTTGCAGACGGCCCAGCCGAGAATGCCGACCTGCACGCTGGCGAACAGGATCAGCGCGCCGGCGCCGGCACCGAGCAGCACATAGGCGATGGAGAACAGGATGGCGTAGCCGAACAGGCTCGCCGCACCGGCCCAGGAGCCGGCGATGGCGAGCCGGCGGTCGCGGACGAGCAGGATCAGCCCGAGGGTGAGGGCGCCGGCGGCGAGGCGGATGCCGGTGTAGGTCGCCGGCTCGGCGCCGGCGGTGGCGAGGGCCAGGCGGGCGAGGATGGAGTTGGCGGCAAAGGCCAGCATGGAGAGCGCGGTGAGAAGGATGGTCCTGATCGTCGCCGTCTCCCCCGCCCGTGTCGTCGACCGACTAGGCCGGAGCGCGGCTTTGGCGTCAAGGCGAGCGGCCGCGCGATCCCCCTTGCTTTTGCCGTTGGAAGGAGTAGGTGCTCGCCGCCCTCCGAGACCACCCTCCCATGCGCCCCCTGCAAAATTCCTCCGGCGACCTCGTCGTGGATCGTCGTGCCGGTTTCGCGGCGGCGCTGGCGCGCGACAAGGATTTTTCGGCGGCGGCAGAGGTGATGGCAAGCGCCATGGAGGAACGGCCGGGCTGGACGGCCGGCTGGAGCCTGCTCGGCGACTATCGCGCCGAGGCGGGCGACAGCGCCGGCGCCATCGCCGCCTACGAGCAATTGGCGCGGCTCGACGCCGACGGCGTGTTCGGCGCCGGGCTGAAGCTCGCCGCGCTCGGCGCCACGCCGCCGCCGCGCGGCACCGAGATCGCCTATGTGGAATCGCTGTTCGACGACTATGCGGGGCGCTTCGACCGCGAGCTGGTGGTGGGCCTCGGCTACACCGCGCCGGCGCGGCTGGCGGCGCTGGTCGAGGCCGAGCTCAGGCGGCGCGGCGTGGAGCAGGCCGGCCACGCGCTCGATCTGGGATGCGGCACCGGGCTGATGGGCGAGCGGCTGCGGCGGCGGGCGTCGTTCCTCGAGGGCGTCGACCTGTCGGGCGCGATGGTGGAGGCGGCGGGGCGCAAGCGCGTCTATGACCGGCTGCACAAGGCGGAACTCACGGCTTTCCTCGCCGGACACGCCGGCGGGGTGGATTTGATGGCCGCCGCCGACGTGCTGAACTATTGCGGCGCGCTGGCGCCGATCCTCGGCGCGGCGTTCGGGCGGCTGGCGCCGGGCGGGCTGTTCGCGTTCACGCTGGAACGGCACGAGGGGCCCGAGCCGATGCTGCTGCAGGCGTCGCTGCGCTATGCCCACAACGAGACGGCGGCGCTGGCGGCGTGCCGCGACGCCGGCTTCGCGATCGTCGCCAGCGAGGCGTCGCCCCTGCGCACCGACCGCGGCGCACCGGTGCCGGGCCTGCTGCTGCTGGTGCGAAAGCCGGACCGGGCCATGGCGGAGCTCAGCGCCGCCGAGGCGGAGCTGGTGGCGGAGACGATGCCGCTGGTGGCGCTGAAATAGATGCGTGGTATCCTGTGCGATACCATGGCGCAAAGAATGCCGCTGACTCGTGAATTCAAGGACACGGTGCAGGCTCGAGCCAAGGCCGATGCGGCTTTTCGCGCGGCCCTGCTGAGCGAGGTCATCGACCTTTTCCTCGCCGGTGACATGGCAACCGGCAAGTCGGTCCTGCGCGACTACATCAACGCCACGATCGGGTTTGCGACCCTCGCGGACGTGACTGGCGTGCCCGCCAAAAGCCTGATGCGGATGGTCAGCGCGTCGGGCAATCCGCGTGCGGACAATCTGTTTGCGATCATCAGCGCGCTACAGGACGCGACCGGCGTGCAGCTCAGCGTGAGCGCCGCAGCTTAGAGCGTTTCGGTGAACCGCTCTAAGCCGCGAAATAGTCCTGCAGCGGGCGGACGGTGAGGTTGCCGTCCTTGTAGCCGATGATGCCTTCGACGGCGGCCACGGCGCCGGGGATGGTGGTGTAATAGGGGATCTTGCCCATCAGCGCGGTGCGGCGGATGTCGCGGCTGTCGGAGATCGACTTGGCGCCGTCGGTGGTGTTGATGACGAGCTGCACGCCGCCGTTCTTCATGGAGTCGACGATGTGCGGCCGGCCCTCGGCCACCTTGTTGACCTTGGTGGCGACGATGCCGTTCTCGGTCAGGTATTTCCAGGTGCCGGCGGTGGCGACGATCTTGAAGCCGGCGGCTTCGAGGTGGCGCATCGGCTCGATGATCAGTGGCTTGTCGTCGTCGCGGACGGAGATGAACACGGTGCCTTCGCGCGGCACTTTCGAGCCCGAGCCCATCTGCGATTTGGCGAAGGCCAGCGCGTAGTCGGTGTCGAGGCCGATGACCTCGCCGGTCGACTTCATCTCGGGGCCGAGCACGGTGTCGACGCCGGGGAAGCGGTTGAAGGGGAACACCGCTTCCTTGACCGCGATGTGGTGGAGCGGCGTTTCAGTGAGATGGAAGGAGGCGAGGCTTTCGCCGGCCATGACGCGCGAGGCGATCTTGGCGATCGGCTTGCCGATGACCTTGGCGACGAAGGGCACGGTGCGCGAGGCGCGCGGATTGACCTCGAGGATGTAGATGGTGCCGTCCTTGAGGGCGTATTGCACGTTCATCAGGCCGCCGACCTTGAGGGCGAGGGCGATCTCGGTGGTCTGGCGCTTGAGCTCGGCGATGATGTCGGGACCGAGGTGCATCGGCGGCAGCGAGCAGGCGCTGTCGCCCGAATGGATGCCGGCTTCCTCGATGTGCTCCATAATGCCGCAGACGAAGACGTCCTTGCCGTCGCTGAGGCAGTCGACGTCGATCTCGATGGCGCGGCTCAGATAGGCGTCGAACAGCAGCGGGTTGTCGGAGAGGACGGAGTTGATCTGGCCGGTCTTGTCGTTGGGATAGCGGATCAGGATGTCGGGCGGCACCAGCGAGGTCAGCGTGCCCTGCACGTAGTTCTCGAACTCGGCGGGGGAATGGACGATCTGCATGGCGCGGCCGCCCAGCACGTAGGACGGGCGGATGACCAGCGGATAGCCGAGCCGCTCGGCGACGATGCGCGCCTGCTCGAGCGAATAGGCGATGCCGTTGCGCGGCTGCGTCAGCTCGAGCCGGTTGATGAGTTTCGAGAACAGGTCGCGGTCTTCGGCGAGGTCGATGGAGGCGGGCTGGGTGCCCAGGATCGGCACGCCGGCCTTCTCGACGGCGTCGGCGAGGTTCAGCGGGGTCTGGCCGCCGAACTGCACGATGACGCCGTGCAGGGTGCCGTTGGACTTTTCGCGCTCGAGGATCTCGATCACGTCCTCTTCGGTCAGCGGCTCGAAATAGAGGCGGTCGGAGGTGTCGTAGTCGGTCGAGACGGTCTCGGGGTTGCAGTTGACCATGATGGTCTCGTAGCCGGCATCCGAGAGCGCGAAGGCGGCGTGGCAGCAGCAATAGTCGAACTCGATGCCCTGGCCGATGCGGTTGGGGCCGCCGCCGAGGATCACCACCTTCCTGCGGTCGGTGGGGCGCGATTCGTCGGCGGGCTGGCCGAGGAACGGCGTTTCATAGGTCGAGTACATGTAGGCGGTGGGCGAGGCGAATTCGGCGGCGCTGGTGTCGATGCGCTTGTAGACCGGGTGCACGCCGAGCGATTTGCGCAGGGCGCGCACGTCCCTGGGCTGCTTGCCGCTCAATTCGGCGAGGCGCCTGTCGGAAAAGCCCATCGACTTGACGTGGCACATCAGCTCGGCGCGGTCGGGCAGGCCGAACTCGCGCACCTTGGCTTCGGTGTCGACGATGCCCTTGATCTGCTCGAGGAACCACATGTCGATGCGCGAGGCGTCGTAGATGTCCTCGAGGCTCATGCCCAGCCGCATCGCCTCGGCGACGTAGAGCAGGCGGTTGGGAGTGGCGACGGCGACGGCGGCGCGGATGGCGTTGCGGTTCTCGTCCTCGTTGAGGCCGAGGCCGGGGATGCCGATCTCGTTGAGGCCGGTGAGGCCGGTTTCGAGCGAGCGCAGCGCCTTCTGCAGCGATTCCTGGAAGGTGCGGCCGATGGCCATGGCTTCGCCCACCGATTTCATCGAGGTGGTGAGGCGGTTGTCGGCGCCGGGGAATTTCTCGAAGGCGAAACGCGGAATCTTGGTGACGACGTAGTCGATGGTGGGCTCGAACGAGGCCGGGGTGGCGCCGCCGGTGATGTCGTTTTCGAGCTCGTCCAGCGTGTAGCCCACGGCCAGCCGCGCCGCGACCTTGGCGATGGGGAAGCCGGTGGCCTTGGACGCCAGCGCCGAGGAGCGGCTGACGCGCGGGTTCATCTCGATGACGATCATCCGCCCATCGGCCGGGTTGATGGCGAACTGCACGTTGGAGCCGCCGGTCTCGACGCCGATCTCGCGCAGCACCGCAATGCTGGCGTCGCGCATGATCTGGTATTCCTTGTCGGTCAGCGTCAGCGCCGGGGCAACGGTGATCGAATCGCCGGTGTGGACGCCCATCGGATCGACGTTCTCGATGGAGCAGACGATGATGCAGTTGTCGTTCTTGTCGCGCACCACCTCCATCTCGTATTCTTTCCAGCCGAGCACGCTTTCCTCGATCAGCACCTCGTCGGTGGGCGAGGCGTCGATGCCGGTTTCGACGATGTCGAGGAATTCTTCCTTGTTGTAGGCGATGCCGCCGCCGGTGCCGCCGAGGGTGAAGCTGGGGCGGATGATGCAGGGCAGGCCAATGACTTCAAGGGCCTGCAGCGCCTCGATCATGTTGTGGGCGAGCATGGAACGCGGCGTTTCGAGGCCGATCTTCTTCATGGCGTCGCGGAACAGCTCGCGGTCCTCGGCCTTGTCGATGGCCTCGGCGTCGGCGCCGATCAGCTCGACGCCGAACTGGTCGAGCACGCCCATCTTGCGCAGCGACAGGGCGCAGTTGAGCGCGGTCTGGCCGCCCATGGTCGGCAGCAGGGCGTCCGGGCGCTCCTTCTCGATGATCTTGGCGACGATCTCGGGGGTGATCGGCTCCATGTAGGTGGCATCGGCCAGATCCGGGTCGGTCATGATGGTCGCCGGATTGGAGTTGACCAGGATGATACGGTAGCCCTCATCCTTGAGGGCCTTGCAGGCCTGGGTGCCGGAATAATCGAATTCGCAGGCCTGCCCGATGATGATCGGCCCGGCGCCGATGATGAGGATCGATTTGATATCGGTACGTTTGGGCATATCTGGGCTCTGGCGTTGACGCGCGCGGAAAGACCGGTGGGGCCGGGCGTGCTCGGACGGATTCTTCAGGTTAAGGCGGCTCTCTAGCGGAGTGCCGCCGAGAAGGGAAGGGCAGGCGGCGCGTAGGCGCCTTGCCCTCGCCGCAGAAGCGGCCGATGATCGGCCAGACCACGCTGCGGGAGGCCAGGATGTGCCGCAATATCAAGCCGTTGTTCAATTTCGAGCCGCCGGCGACGAAAAACGAGATGCACGACGCCGCGCTGCAGTTCGTGCGCAAGATTTCGGGCTATGCGCACCCGTCGCAGGCCAACGAGGCGGCGTTCCACGAGGCGGTGGAGGAGATCGAGACGGTGGTGCGCAAGCTGCTCAAATCGCTCGAAACCAACGCGCCGCCGCGCGACCGCGAGGTGGAGGCGGAAAAGCGGCGCGAGCGCTCGAAGCTCAGGTTCGCCAACCAGCAGCGGGTGCCGGCCTGACGCGGCGCCGGCCTATTTGCTGAAGGTGATGTGCGAGGTGGTCTTTTCGCCGTGCCGGTCGATGATGGTGAAATTTACCGAGAGGCTCGCGGGCGACAGGGTCATGGTCGAGTAGGACGAGCCGGCCGCGCTGGTGTCCTTGGTGGTGAAGACCAGCGAATTGCCGCGCTTCACCCCCGGCACGGTGCCGCTGATGGAGCGGATTTCGTAGCGCCTGGTCTTGTCGTTGTAGCTGATGGCGCCGTTGAAGGCCTGGCTCGCCATGTCGGGAATGGTGCAGCGTCCCTGATATTTGGCGCTCTGGCCGCCGGCGGTGATGACGATGCGGCAGGCGACGGGACCGGACTGGGCCCCCACCAGCTTGCCCTTGCCGACCCAGTTGGCCGTGAGCTTCTGCAGGAAGGCGGTCTCGGCCGGGCCGGCGACGGCGGGCATGGCCGACACCGCCAGCAGCGCGGCCGTGAGAATGGAGAGGAGCTTGGTGCGCTGACGCATGGTCGATATCCCGGATCTTGAGGCTTTTGGGTGCACCTAGCGGGCGAATGTGGCAAGCGCACGGAGCCAAGAGGGTTAATCCTGGACGGGTTAACGCAAGGCGCGGGCTTTGGTTGAGCACGGCCGGCGATTTGTGCCGGCGCGGCGTGCTCAGGTCTCGGGCTCGGTGGTGAAGAGCAGCGGGAAGCCTTCGTTGCGCGCCATTTCGGTGGCGCGCGTCGCCTTGTCTTCGGCGACCTCGCGGGTGAACACGGCGACGACGCAACTGCCCTTGGTGTGCGCAGTGATCATGACGCGCAGCGCCTGGTCCTCGGTCATGCGGAATTCGGCCTTGAGGACGGTGACGACGAAATCGCGCGGGGTGAAGTCGTCGTTGACGAGGATGACCTTGTAGAGCGGCGGTCGTGCCGTGCGCGTCCGGGTCTTCGGTCTGGTCTTGGTGTCGCTTTCGGCCATCGGAGTCTCCGACGGAGATATTTGTATCACGCGCGCGGGCGCAAGTGTCAGAGGCCGGTGTCGGTCCCGGTGGCGGCGCGCGGGGCGGGCTGGCTGCGCTGGGCGGCGGGGGCGGCCGAGCGGCCGACGCGCTGGGCGGCGATCGCGGCGGGCATGGGGAACGGCACCGGCGTCGTGGCCGGCGCGGCGGCCTGGCTGTCAGCGGGCGTTTCGGTGGAGGCGGAGTCGTCCGGGGCGAGGGCGGGAGGCGGTTCGGCGGCGCTGTCGAGCGAGGGGCCGTCGGCGACCACGACGCCGGGGTAGGCGAACGGCTGCTGCTGCGCTGGCTGTGGCTGCGCCGCGGGGGCGCGCAGCTCGGCCGGAACGCTGGGGGCGGTGGCGATCACCGGCGCGGCGGCGCCGGCGGCGGGGACCGCGAGGCCGCCCGGGCGGGCGAGGACCGGCGGCGATGGCGGTGCGGACGGCAGCTCAACCGCGGGCAGCGCCGGCGCGATGGCCGGAGTCTCGGCGGCCGCTGCGGGCGCTGCCGAGGACGAGACCGGGGCCGGGGCGGAGGGGGTGCTGGCGGAGGCCTCGATGCGGGTGGCGGTGGCGCGCCCGTTCCCTTCGCGCAGGCTGAAGATCACCAGCAGCACGGCGACCGCGAGAGTGGCGTAGAGGCCGAAGCTCAGCACGCCGCTGCTGATGCGGGCGAATTGCGAGAGGCCGGATTCCTCGTCCTCGTATTCGTCCTCGGGCGGGCGGAACATCGGCTTCTGGCGCGGCGGCTCGACGCGGCGGCGGACCGGCTGCCAGTCATGCGGGTCGCCGGAGCGGCGGTCGCCGCGCCCGAGACCGCGCAGCAGCTTCTCGTCGGCATGGGAGGGCATGGCGCCGCGCAGCGGCATGGCCGTGCCGGCATCGCCGAAAAAGCTGGCGCCGACCGAGATCGAGCCGCGGTCGTCGGTCTCGCGGGCGGCCTCGTCGGCGTCGTCTGGCTCGTCCACCACCTCGTCGGCCAGCCGGCGGGGGGCGACGGCCGGGACGGCGCGGCGCTGCGGAGCGGCACGCCGGCGCTCGTAACGGTCATCATCCTCGTCATCCTCGTCGCGCCGCGCGCGGGGGCGGACGGGCGGCCGGCGGTGGCGGCGGAAAACGGCAATTCCGGCGAGGATGGCAGCGACCGCCAGCAAAGCGGGCGAGGTGAGCATCACGTAGTCGGGCCCATGGCGCAGCACGATGGCGGCGGCGAGCCAGCCAAGGGCGCCGAGGACGAACAGGCTGGCGCCGGCGATCGGCGCCGCGAGCACGAGACCCGCCCCGAGCACGCCGAGATTGGCGATGACGAACAGGACGAAGGCGACGAGCTGGGCCTGCCGGGCGTCGAAATGCACCAGCTCTGACGCGTCCAGGCCGCCCAGCGCCAGGATGAAGGAGGCGACCAGGCCGGCGAGAATTCCGAAGGCTAGGGCCGCGATGCGCAATAGGCTGCTCCGGTTGCTTCGAATGGGCCCCGGGGCCCAAGGTCGGCAGTGTTTCTCTTCCGCAGTCCAGGCAATTAGCGGCGAAATCCGGCGCAAAATAGCAGTGAAGCCGCGGAAAACAAGGTAATGCCCGGACATGTTGACGGCATGGCGAGGGCAGCCGCGCCGTCGCCGGGCGGCAAAGAATGAACTTTCGCGGCGCGGACAGGTTCATTGGCAAAGTTCAGCCAAAGGAGCCTCACATGCCCGCGACCGCAGCAGCCGCCACCGAAACGCCGAACCAGGTGCCGCATATCCGGCTCAGCGACGGCAACTCCATCCCGCAGCTGGGGATGGGGGTGTGGGAGGTCGACCCCAAGGTCACGGCGCGGGTGGTGCGCGACGGCATCGACGCCGGGTTCCGCCTGATCGACACCGCCGAAGGCTACGACAACGAAGCCGGCGTGGGCGAGGCGATCCGCAGTTGCGGGCTGCCGCGCGGCGAGCTGTTCATCACCTCCAAGCTGCGCAATGGCGCGCACGACCGCGACGCGGCGCTGAAGAGCTTCGATGCGACCATGGCGGCGCTCGGGCTCGAGCAGCTCGATATGTTCCTGATCCACTGGCCGGTGCCGGCGCAGGACAAATATGTCGAGGCGTGGCGGACGCTGGTCGAGCTGCAGCAGCAGGGGCGGGTGAAATCGATCGGGGTCAGCAATTTCAACGCGGAGCACCTCGAACGCATCATCGGCGAAACCGGGGTGACGCCGGTGGTCGACCAGATCGAGATGCATCCGTATTTCCAGCAGGCCGACAAGCTGGAGATGCTGAGGCACAAGGGCATCGCCGTCGAATGCTATTCGCCGCTCGGGCACGGCGAGGTGCTCAAGGACAAGGTGGTGGAGGGGATCGGCAAGGCGCACGGCAAGAGCGTGGCGCAGGTGGTGATCCGCTGGCACCTGCAGATGGGCCACATCGCCATCCCGCGCTCGGTGCATGCCGAGCGGCTGCGCGAGAATTTCGACGTGTTCGACTTCACGCTGAGCGACGACGAGATGCGGCAGATGGCCGGGCTCGACAAGGGCGAAGCCGGCCGCACCGGGTCCAACCCGGCGACGGCGAATTTCACGTTCTAGGGCTGGTAAGCGGCCGTCGTGGTGGGTTGGCGCTTGGCGACTTGCCCGTATCAGAGATCACGATAAGCCGCGTCGTCTTCCGGCGAGTTCCACTCGCTGAGAAGAACCTCCTCCGTTCGCCGGCGGCGGAACAGCAGGTCGCTGGCGGCGAGGAGGGCGCCGGCGGTGATCAGGAGGCAGGCGATGAGCAGGGTGTTGGAATAGGCGGCGTAGCCGGTCAGCACCAACAGGCCGGTCGAGAGCAGCGGCGCCGAGTAGGAGACGGCGCCGAGCACCTGGATGTCGCCATGCTTGACGCCGATGTCCCACACATAGAACGCCAGTCCAACCGGGCCGAGGCCGAGCGCGACGACAGCGAGCCATTGCCAGGGGCCGGCCGGCCAGATCGTGGGCTCGATGGCGACATGGACGAGCGCGGCAAGGAGCGCGGTGACGAGGCAGAAGCCGGTGATGGCGTCGCTCGATACGTGGGCGGTGCGGCGCGAGGCGACGGAATAGACGCCCCAGGCGATGGCGGCGAAGAGGGCGGCGAGGTAGCCGGGAAGATAGGCCGTGTCGAAGGCGAAGCCCTGGCCTTTGGTGACGACCAGCACGGCGCCGGCGAAGGCGAGGATGCAGCCGGCGATGTGCTGCCATTTGAGCCGTTCGCCGGGCAGCAGCGCCGAGAACACCACGATCAGCAGCGGCCAGAGGTAGTTGATGAGGCCGGCCTCGACCACCGGGGCGTGGCGCAGCGCGACGAAATAGGCGGCGTGGTAGCCGAAGAGGCCGCCGACGCCGAGCAGATAGACCGGCCAGGGCTGGCGGATGGCCTTCGCGGCGGCGGGCCGGACCAGCCACAGCGCGACGCCGGCGAGGCCGCCGATGCCGAAGGTCATGGCCAGCAGCTGGAAGGGCGGCACGTCGCCGCTGGCGGCGGTGAGCACGGCGAGCGAGGCCCAGAGCAGCACGGCGAGAAAGCCGATGCCGGTAGCGGTGCGGGGCGACAGGGTCATGCCGTGCAGTTAGCGGATTTGCCGCGGGAAGGGAAATTGCCGAATGTGATGGGGCCGATTAGGGTTCGGCATGACCTACGACCTGCCCGATCGCTTCAGCCGGCTGCGCCCGGGCGCCGCCTTCGACCTGCTGGAAGCCGACATCGTCGCCGAAAAGGCGTCGTCGCTCGGCCATCACGGGCGGCTGGTGGAGCAGGCGATGGCGGCGCTCAAGGCGTTCGACGCGGCGCCGGGCGGCGATCCGGCGCAGCGGGCGGCACTCCTGCGCAGGGCGGCGCGGGAGGTCTGGGCGTTCTTCGTGCAGCGCGAATTGTGCGGGCTGCGCGACCAGAAGCAGGTCATCCGCGACTACGGCATTCCCGGCGATGTGCTGGCGCGGCTGGGCGCCAGCGAGACGCTCAGGGCGCCGGCTCAGAAGTAGAATTTGAAGCCTTCGTGGCTCCTGGCGAAGCCGAGCCGCTCGTAGAAGCGGTGGGCGTCGGGGCGCTTCTTGTTGGAGGTGAGCTGCACCATGCCGCAGCCCTTTTCGCGGCAGCGCTCGACCGCCCAGCGCATCATCTCGGAGCCATGGCCGCGGCCGCGCACCCCGTCGGCGACGTGCACCACCTCGATCTGGCCGCGCCACATGCCGCGGCGCATCAGGCCGGGCAGGTAGGTGAGCTGGAAGCAGCCGATGGGCGTGCCGGCCTCCTCGACCACGAACATCTCCTGGTGCGGATCGGCATCGATGGCGGCGAGCGCCGCGGTGTAATCGGCATGGCCGGCGTCGGCGACGCTGTCATTGGTGGTGATGACGCTGTCCTCGACGATGAGGCCGATGATGAAGGGCAGGTCGGCAGGCGTGGCGTGGCGGTAGGTGAGCGCGGGCATGATGCAGTTGGTACTGGTGACTGCTGAGTCGAGGAAGACGGCAGGCGCCGGTGCTACACCCGCCTGCCCTTGGGGCTCAACCACCAGGCGATGGCGAGGGTGACGAGGGCGAGTGTGCCGGGGAGGGCGGCGATGGTGTACTGGTCGCCGGCGACGAGCACGGCGGTGCCGGCCCAGAAGATCGAGCTCAGCGCTTCGGCGATGGTGGAGACGCGCGAGGCGACCTGGCGGCGGCGGAACATGGCGCGCCGCATGGGGACGCGGAACCAGAGCTGGATGGCGGTGGCCGAGCCCGAGGAGAGCGCGGCGAACACGGCGGTGGTCGCGGCGAGGTGCAGCGAGGCGAACAGCATCAGGATGATGATGGGGGCGAGCAGCACCAGCACGACGGTGGCGACGGCCTCGATCTTGGCCTGCGTCACCGCCGCCGGCGGGACGGGGGCGGTGACGACGAGATCGTGCGCGTCCTCGCCGGAGATGGCGAGCCAGCTGAGGCCGCCCGAGAGCTGGCCGGTCGCCATCACCAGCACCGGGATGACGACGACATAGGTGCCGGCGGACTGGCCGTAGCTGATCCACAGGTAGAGCGCCGGCGGCAGCAGATACAGCACCTGCATCAGCGTCTGGCTGAGGAGCCAGGGGTCGCGGGCGAGGAGCTTCCATTCCTTGACGCGCAATTGCTGCTTCTGGCTGCGCGGGCGGAAATGCACCGGTCGGGCGCGGCGCGCCACCTGCTGCTGGCCGATGCCGGCGGCGGCGATGGCGTGGCGGCCGAAGCTCGAGGCAGCGAAAGCGATGGTGCCGCCGAGGCCGAGGGCGCCGAGCGCGACGACGCCGACGAGCGAGGGCCAGTCGCCGAGCACGGCACGGGCCGGGGCCCAGACGAGAGAGTCGAGCGGTGGCATCGCGGCGATGAAATCGGGATCGCCGAACAGCGCGAAGCGCGAGGCCATGTTGCCGAAATGCAGGATGGCGATGGCCTGGATGCCGATGACGAAGCCGGCGCCGACGAGGGCGGCGATGATCTGGGCGAAGAGGCGCGTGCGACGCGGTCCGGCGAGACGGAACAGGGCGACGGTGATCAGCACCGCGAGGGCGGTCGAGAGCGCCGAGAGCGCGGCGAGCACGAGGTAGGCGGTGAGCCAATGGGCGCCGTCGTGCAGCACCAGCACGTCGACGACGGGGCTCGCGAGCAGGCAGGCGAGCAGCAGCGTGGTGGCGGCGGTGATGCCGGTGCGCACCGCGAACAGGGTGTGCGAGGAGGCGGGCGAGCTCAGGATCAGGTCGAGGTCGGCGCGCGAATAGTAGGCGCGGGTGACCGATTCCAGCGCCTGGCTCAGCATCACCGTCCAGAACAGGAATCCGGTGCCGGTGATGGCGACCAGCGTGGCCTTGTCGGGGGCGATGCCGTGTTCGACCCAGGGGCCGACGATGGCGTTGGCCATCAGATGCAGGACGATGGCGACGACGATGACGAAGATCGTGAGCGCGATGCGGCGGGCGGGATAGCCGCCGGTCAGCATGGCGATGCCGTCGCGCCACATCAGCCGCGCTTCGTGCGCGGCGAACCAGGGCATGGACGCCGGCGCCAGCCTCATGCGGCGGCGTCCACCGCAGTGGCGGCCGGGCCGCCGGCCATTTCCTCTTCGGCCACGAGGTCGAGGAAGATCTCCTCGAGCGTGGTTTCGCGGCCGATGCGGGCGCGCAATTCGGCGAGGGTGCCTTCGGCGACGAGGCGGCCGTGGTTGATGACGCCGATGCGCTCGGCCATGCGTTCGGCGACTTCGAGAATGTGAGTGGTCATGATCACGGTGACGCCCTGCTTCACCTTGTCGAGCAGTACCTGCTTGACCTGGCGGGCGGAGCCGGCGTCGAGGCCGGTTAGCGGCTCGTCGAGGATGATGAGTCTCGGATCGTGCACCAGCGCGCCGGCGAGGGCGACCTTCTGCAGCATGCCCTTGGAGAAGCCGCCGCAGCGCTGATGGGCGTGCGGGGCGAGGCCGAGCCAGCCGATGAGCTCGGTGGCGTGCGCCTGAGCCCGCGCCGGGTCGATGCCCCAGAGGCCGGCGACGAATTCGAGATATTCGTATGGCGTGAGGCGGTCGTAGACCATCGGCTCGTCGGAAACCCAGGCGATGATCGATTTGGCGCCCAGCGGATCCTTGCGCGTGTCGATGCCGAACACCGAAATGGCGCCGGCTTCGGGCTGCAGCAGCCCCGCGACCATGCGCAGGATGGTGGTCTTGCCGGCGCCGTTGGGGCCGAGCAGGGCGTAGAACTCGCCGGCCTTCACGCGCAGATGCAAATCCTTCACCACCGGGCGGTCGAAGCTCTTGGCGAGCCCCTCGATGTCGAGGGCGAGCGGCGCGGAGTCGGTCATCGCGGGTGATTTCTGTTGGCTGCGCGCGGGGGTGCGCGCAGTTCGCGGCAGTCGCAGGAGGCTAGCGCCGGCGGATTGAAGGCGCGTGAACTGCTTGGGTTAAGAATTTGCAACCGGGGCGGCGCGGAACTTCGGCATGGCCTTGGCCATTAGCCAAGGGAAGGAGATTGACGGAGCAGGACCGATGATGGATCGCGAGAGTTTCGACGCTGACGACGGGGGCGCAATGGCCGTCGTGGCAGGGTTGCTGGTGGTCGTCGCCCTGCTGCTGGGCGGCGTTTTCTTCTATTTCGAGCTGGGCAATGCGCAGCCGCGCCACATCGATCTCGACGTCAAGCGCGCGGCGCTGACCGAGGCGGCCGTGCGCTGAAGCGGCGCCGGCCGCTATTGCAGGCCGGCGGGATCGACGATGCCGCCGGTGCAGCCGGGGTCGGTGCGCGGAGCGGCGGCGATGAGTTCGCCGATGCTGCCGCTGCCGAGCACGTCGCCGCGCAGGCCGATCGTGATCTCGGTGATGATGCGGCGGCTCCCATCCTGATCGCAGGCGATGCGCACGCGGTCGCCGGCGCCCCTGCCGAAGGCGGTATCGAAGGCCTGCCGGATGGCGGCGCCGTCGAGGCGGCGGCCGATGTTGCGCGCGAACAGGTCGGCGATGGCGGTGTTGTTGACGGTGCCGGCGAACAGCGCGGCGCGGTGGAAATAGAGGTCCGGAGCGGCGCCGGAGCAGGTGCCGTGCTCGATCCATTCATGGCGCTCGAGGCGCGATTGCGTGCCGGGCATGACGGCCCGCAGCTCGGCCCAGGTGGCGGCGCTGAGCTCGACCGCGGGCAGGGCGTCCCAGTCATGCGCCTTGTCGGCCTCGCGGTCGGCGGCGGCGACGCTGCAATAGGCGGCGCTGCGCGGCTGCGGCCAGAGACCGTGCAGCGAGAAATGCGTCGCCTCATACGATCCGGAGGTCTGCCGGCGGCATTCGGTGGCGCGCGGCACGCCTTCGCAGAAGGCCGGCTCCCAGCTCAAGGCGAGCACGTAGTCGGCCCTTTTCGCGGGCGCCGGTGACGGCGGCGCGATCGGCGCCGGCCGTGGCGGCGGTGCGGCGTCGGGCGTGCCGGTGGTCAGCGTGCCGCAGCTCACCGCCACCCAGCGCTCGGGCGGCACGGCGTCTGGAACGATGATCTGGTCAAAGCTCGCGGGCGTGTTGTTGGTGGTGACGAATTTGTAGCTCGCGCCGGGCACGGTGCGGATGTCGCCCGGATTGGTCTGCTTCTTGATCGACTGATAGGCGGGGCAGGCCTTGCTGGCGACGAACATCTGCGCGCTGGCCGCAGTGGAGGGTGCGGCGCTGCCGAATGCAGCGAGCAGAGCGAGAGCCATGGCGGCCAGCAAGCGCATGATCGTCACCGGGCGAAGACGTAGCCGTCGGGAACGCCGGTCGGCGACAGCACGAACTGCCAGACCTGCAGCACCTTGGCGCGGAAGCCGCCGGCGCAGCACAGCAAATAGTACTTCCACAGCCGGTAGAAGCGGACCTCCTCGGGCGTGTTGCGGCGCGTCCATTTCTTGTCGAAATTCTCGTACCAGGCGCACAGCGTCTTGTCGTAATGCGGCCCGATATTGTGGGTGTCGACCACCGTCCACAGCCCGTCGATGGCCTTGCCGACCTGCGCCATCGAGGGGATGACGCCGCCGGGGAAGATGTATTTTTCGAGCCAGGGCTCGATGGTGTCGGTCGACCATTGCGCGCCGATCGAGTGCAGCATGAACAGGCCGTCGTCCTTGATCACCGAGCGCGCCTTCTCGAAATAGGTGCGGTAGTTCTTGTGGCCGACATGCTCGAACATGCCCATCGACACGATGTGGTCGGTCTTGCCGTCGAACTCGCGGTAGTCCTTGACCTGGAACTCGATGGGCAGGTCCTTGTAGCGCTCGCGGCCATAGGCGGCCTGGTCGGGCGAGACGGTGACGCCGACGCAGCGGGCGCCGTATTTTTCGGCGGCAAAGCCCATGAAGGCGCCCCAGCCGCAGCCGATGTCCCAGACGAGCTGGCCGGGCTTCACCCCGATCTTGCGGCACACCAGGTCGAGCTTGGCCTCCTGCGCCTCGTCGACATTGGTGACGCCGGCCGGCCAGTAGCCGCACGAGCCGGTCATGCGCTTGTCGAGCGAGGCCTTGTAGGCTTCGGTCTCGTTGTAGTGCATGCGGGCGACGCGGCGCGAGCGCTCGACGCTCTGCATGTTGAGCAGCTTGGCCTGCACCACCTGCCAGAGCAGATTGGGGGTGAGCTTGAGCTTGTCGGCGACGCCGCCGCGCAGCACCTTGTTGAAGAATTCGGCGAGGTCGGCGGCATCCCACCAGCCGTCCATATAGGCTTCGCCGAGGCCCAGCGAGCCCTGGGCGAAGACGCGGGTCCAGACGCGCTCATCGTGGATCTGGATGTCCCAGGCGTTGGGGCCGTTGACGGTCACCCCCGCATCCTTGAGCAATCCGACGATCCGGTCTTTCTCAGTCACGATTTCACGTCCCCGCACATCCAGAAAATTGTGGCGGGAAGCAAAACGCTCAGGGCCGACAAGTCAATAGGGCAATCGCCCTGGCGCGGGGAGAGCCTCAGATCGTCACGTCTGGGAAAGCGGCTGGAAAAATTCCATGCGGCCGGTGTGCTTCCAGCCCAGGTTCACGTCGCGAACCGTCACTTTGCGCACGCCGTCGTTCTGGTGGATGAGCTTGGCGACGGACCCGCTCCAGGCCAGCACGATGGCGGTGTGCTGGCCGCCCGGCGCGGTGCCCCAGGTCGAGCGGCCGTCGGGGCTGGTGAATTTGGTGTCCCAGAACTGGATGATGATGCCGGGCTGGATGCCGTTGGCGGGCAGGCCCCAGACATAGCCCTTGTGAAAGCAATTCAGCATGTTGAGCACCTTCTCGACGAAATCGGTGCATTCGCCGCGGCCGACTTTCGTGCCCAGGAATTGGGTGGCCAAGCCGCCGACGCGCTCGCGCGTCAGCTGATTCTTGATCGCTATCGGGTCGAAGGCGGCGAGAGCCGGGCCGGTGGCGGCGAAGGCGGCGGCGCCGGACAGGACGGCGCGGCGGGAGAGAAATCTGGTCATGGCGATGCCTTTCTCGGATGCCTGCTCTGGGCGGGAGCAGAGCACCGTGGGCGCCGCGTGTCGTCCACCACCCGGTGGACGGGACGCGGAAAGGGCCGGCTATTGCACGCGCTGCCAGGCGCCGCTGCCGGCGTCGGAAAAGCCGCCATTGCCCAGCCGGATGGTCTGGCTGAAGCAGGTGTTGGAGCGGCTGAGGTCGGAGAAATGGATCATCAGGAAGATGCTGCCGTCGTTGAGGCCGTAGGCGGCCCAGAGGCCGGCGCCCTGGTTCTGCGAACAGGTCAGGTAGCCGAGATTGTCGGTGGGGCAGGTCTGGTCGCGGTACTGCCAGAGGCCGTTCGCCTCGTAGCTGCGGTAGACCTGCTCGTACATGCGGCCGTCGGGCGAGGGGAACTGGCCGTAATAGACGCCGGCCACCGCCTGCATGACCTTGGGGTCGGCGTTGCGGCGCGTCTGCAGCCAGTTCTGCGTCACCGAGGGGTTGTAGAAGGTGTTGCCGCAATAGTCGCCGCTGCAGCGCGGATCGGCGGTGGTGTAGCAGCGGTCGGGCTCGTCGGCGGCCAGCGCCGGGGCGGCGGCCAGGACGGCAAGGACGAGGGCGGGCAGGATTTTCGGCATGTCGGGGCTCCCAGGCGGCGGGAGAGTTCCACATGCGGCGGGGAGCGCCAACCTGACGGAAACGACAGGCCGGCGCCGCCAGATCAGGTCACCGATGGAATCGGTGCCCTGACCTGAGCTTTTGTTCTGTCGCGCTTCCGAACCGGAAAACCGTTGCCAATTTTCCTGGAAACGCTCCGGGGCGCCTAGAGCGTGATGCGGTAGTTGCCGAAGCCGTTGTCGGCCTCGCCCACATAGTCGATCTTCACGCCCTTGACCTCGGCGACATGGTCCTTGGCCTTGGGGCCGGACTGGAACATCACCGTGGTGCCGGGGAGCGGCGCCAGCGACCAGTTGCCGTCCGCGGCCGGATTGATGGTGCCGGTATCGTGGATGTAGCGCACGATGATGTCGCGGTTGGTGTCGGGGCCGGTGAAGATGATGGTCTTGCCGTCGGCGCCCGGGAAGAAGCCGCCGCCGCCCGCACGGTAGTTGTTGGTGGCGACGACGAATTTGGCGGTCTCGTCGATCGGCTTGCCGTCATATTGCAGGTCGACGATGCGGTGCGCGTCGGGGTTCACCACCACGCCCTTCTGGTCGTAGCGCGAGGGCTGGGAGATATCGATCTTGTAGGTCACCCCGTCGATGACGTCGAAATTGTAGGACGGGAAGGTGAGATCGATGAGGTCGGCGTCCTTGGAGCCGGGCTTGACCTGGTTGAAGATGCCGGCCGAGCGCTCCAGCCATTCGCGCACCTGGGCGCCGGTGACTTCCACGGCGCGGATGGTGTTGGGATAGAGATAGAGGTCGGCGACGTTCTTGATGGCGACCGGGCCGACGGGCACGTCGGTGTAGTAGTCCGGGCCGGGCTTGCCGCCGGCCTTGAACGGCGCCGCGGCCGACAGCAGCGGCAGCTTCTCCCACTGGCTGCCCTTGAGGTTCTCCTTGATGTAGGCCATCTGCGCGATGGAGACGATCTGCACCGACGGATCGTCGGCGACGAGCGAGAAGTAGGAGTAGAGCGGCGCGGCGGTCTGGCCCACCGGGCGGCGGACGTAGTCGAGCGTCGCCTTGTGGTCCTTTTCGACCGGCGCTTCGACGGCGGCGACGTCCTGCACGGTCGGCACCACCTTCTTGGTGGCGTCGTCGCGCTTCCAGATCGGACGCGCTTCCGAGGTGTGTGAAACGATCTTCCAGCTGTTGCCGTCCTTTTCGAGCAGCAGGTCGATGAGGCCCATATGCGAGCCCCAGAAGCCGGCCATGACGGCGGGCTTGCCCATCAGCGTGCCCTTGTCGAGGTCGGCGCCCTCGATGCCCTTGAAGTCGCCGGAGTTGGGGAACACCAGATGCTGGTGGCCGGTGAATACGACGTCGATGTCCTTGACGCCGGCCAGGAACAGAGCGGCGTTCTCCATCATATCGCCCTGCTGGCCGTCGATGCCGGTGTGGGCGAGGGCGATGACGAGGTCGGCGCCTTGTTCCTTCATCACCGGCACCCAGGCCTCGGCGGTCTTGACGATGTCGCGCACCGCCACCTTGCCCTCGAGGTTGGCGGAGTCCCAGATCATGATCTGCGGCGGCACGAAGCCGATAAAGCCGAGCTTGATGGTCTGCTGCTTGCCGTCGCCGTCGGTGATCTGCTTTTCGACGATCTTGAAGGGCGGCAGGAAGGTCTTGTCCTTGGTCGGATCGTCGCCGGTGATGGTGGCGGCGTTGACGAGGTTGGCGCACACGAAGGGGAACTGCGCGCCGGCCAGCGATTTCTGCAGGAAGTCGAGACCGTAGTTGAATTCGTGGTTGCCCAGCGTCGAGATCTCGTAGCCGAGCGTGTTCATGGCAGCAAAGGTCGGGTGCACGTCGCCGTCCTTGAAGCCGCGCTCATAGGCGACGTAGTCGCCCATCGGGTTGCCCTGGATCAGGTCGCCATTGTCGATGAGGATGGAGTTGGTGGCCTCGGAGCGGATCTGGTTGATCAGCGCGGCGGTGCGGCCCAGGCCCATGGTGTCGTTGGGGGCGTCGGCATAGTAGTCGTAGGGGAAGATGGCGACGTGAATGTCCGTCGTCTCCATCAGGCGCAAATGCGCCTGGTTGGTCGCCGCCATGGCGGCAAACGGGTGCATGACTATGAGCGCGCCGGCGCTGGCGGAGCCAGCAAGAAAGGCACGTCTGGACAGACGAGGCTGAAAATTCATGTCGATCTCCCTGTTGCGGTCGACTCGCGGGCGGAACGGGCGGCAGCAGTCGCTTGTTATAGGTGCCGCAGGCGAGCGACTTGTCTTGCCGGTTCGAGGTGACGCCGCGATGACCGGCAGCGGGGAGACTGTCAAAATTAGACCGGTTGGTCAAATTCTGGATTTGCGCCGGCGGCCAGCGTAAGCTCGCCTTCAGCTTGGGAGTCGAAACATGAAGTGGCAGGGACGCGAGGAGAGCTCGAATATCGAGGATCGCCGCGGCGAAGGCGGAGGCGGTCTCGGTGGCGGCGGCTTCGGCGGGGGGCTCGGCTCGAACCCGTTCGGGCGCGGCGGCGGCATCCAGTTGCCGAGCGGACGTTCGGGATCGAGCCTGGGCGGCCTCCTGGTCATCGTGATCTTCATCGTCATCGCCATGGCGTTCGGCATCAATCCGCTCAGCATCCTGACCGGCGACGACGGCACCAGCTCGCCCTTCGGCAATGCGCAGACGATGCCGCCGCGCAGCGCCGACGAGGAGCAGCTCAAGCAGTTCGTGGGCGTGGTGGTGAAGGACACCGAGACGTTCTGGGGCAATTATTTCAGCCAGCACGGGGCGACCTATACCGACCCCAAGGTGGTGCTGTTCTCGGGCCAGACCGCATCGGGCTGCGGCACGGCGGACGCGGCCTCGGGACCGTTCTACTGCCCCGAGGACCAGAAGGTTTACATCGATTTGAGCTTCTACCAGCAATTGCGTGACCAGTTCGGCGCGCCGGGCGATTTCGCGCAGGCCTATGTGATCGCGCACGAGGTGGGCCACCACGTGCAGGACCTGCTGGGCATCCTGCCGAAATTCAACCAGCGCCGGCAGTCGATGAGCCAGGACCAGGCCAACGCCTATTCGGTGAAGGTGGAACTGCAGGCCGACTGCTTCGCCGGCATGTGGGCGCGCGGCGAGCAGCAATATCTCGACAATGGCGACGTCGAGGAGGCGATCAACGCGGCCAACCAGATCGGCGACGACACGCTGACGCACAACACCATCTCGCCGCGGCAATATACGCACGGCACCTCGGCGCAGCGCATGCAGTGGTTCAAGACCGGCCTGCAATCGACCGACGTCAGCCAGTGCGACACCGGCATTCCGCGCTGAGCGGCAATCACAAAGAGTTCAGCATCCGACTAGATTAGAGCGACGTTACAGTGAAACCCGCGGCAGGCCCGCGGGTTTTTCGCGCGCGGCCGGAACACCCGCGGATTTTGTCTCGAATTCTCCCCGTAATCGTCACAATCGAAGGCGCAACCATCGTGCGCCCGAGAGGTTTTGTGGTCGACGCCATCAACAGGCGTCAAGCGCGCCGCGGCGCTTCAAACAAAACCGTAAATCCTGAAGGGAAGACCAATGCAGAAGATCGCAATCCTCGCTGCTGCGGCGGCAACACTGATGTCGGTCGGCATCGGGGGCGCCCTCGCCCAGAACAACAGCAATGAAGACTTCAACACCGCCGACGCCAACCATGACGGCTTCGTGACGATGGAAGAGGCGATGGGCATCTATTCGACGCTGACGCCAGACCTCTTCGCCAAGGCCGACGCCAATGGCGACCAGAAGCTCGACGAGGCGGAATACTCCGCCCTGGTGGGCCTGACTGCCGCCATCACCGGCGACAAGGCCGATAGCGGCAGCAGCGCGAGCGGCGCCGATACCGGTGCGTCGTCGAGCCAGGACATGTCGTCCAGCTCGTCGCCGACGAACCCGTAAGTTCGGCGTTCGGACGCTGACCGTTCGGAGGCCGCCCCACGTGGGCGGCCTCCGCTATTTTCACGGGGCTCAGGCGGAAGGGGCGGGGCGCTCGGGCTCGGGCGGCAGGCCCTTGTCGGCGCGGATGCGGTTCACGAAGCGGGTGAACAGATAGTGGCTGTCGTGCGGGCCGGGCGACGCCTCGGGATGGTACTGCACCGAGAAGATCGGCTTGCCGTCGACGCTGAGGCCGGCGTTGGAGCCGTCGAACAGCGACACATGGGTCTCGGTGACGCCGGCCGGCAGGCTCGCCGTATCCACCGCGAACCCGTGGTTCATCGAGGTGATCTCGACCTTGCCGGTGGTGAGGTCCTTGACGGGATGGTTGGCGCCATGGTGGCCCTGGTGCATCTTGCTGGTGGTGCCGCCCAGCGCGAGGCCGAGAAGCTGGTGGCCGAGGCAGATGCCGAAGATCGGCTTGCCGGTCTCCATCAGCGCCTTGATGGTGGGCACGGCATATTTGCCGGTGGCGGCCGGATCGCCGGGGCCGTTGCTGAGGAAGATGCCGTCGGGGTTGTGCCCCATGATGTCCTTGGCTGTGGCCGTCGCCGGCACCACGGTGACGCGCGCGCCCTGGTCGGCGAGCTGGCGCAGGATGTTGCGCTTGGCGCCGTAGTCGACGGCGACGATGTGGAATTTCGGGTCCTCGAGCGTGCCGTAGCCCTTGTTCCACTGCCACGGGGTCTGGTCCCATTTGTAGGTCTGGGCGGTGGTGACTTCCTTGGCGAGATCCAACCCTTCGAGGCCGGGGAAGGCCTTGAGCTCGGCGGCGATCGAGGGCTCGTGGAAGAAGCCGTCGGGCGCATGCGCGACGACGCCGTTGGGCATGCCCTTCTCGCGGATCATGGCGGTCAGCGCCCGGGTGTCGATGCCGGCGATGCCGACGATGTTGCGCTTCTTCAGCCAGGCGTCGAGCCGCTCGGCCGCCCGGTAATTGGCGGGGTTGGTGATGTCGGCCTTGAGCACGACGCCGCGGACGCCCGACAGCGCCGCCATGTTGACGGTCTCGATGTCCTCGTCATTGGTGCCGACATTGCCGATGTGCGGGAAGGTGAAGGTGACGATCTGGCCGGCATAGGAGGGATCGGTGAGGATCTCCTGGTAGCCGGTCATGGCGGTGTTGAAGCAGACCTCGCCGGCGGCGTGGCCGACGGCGCCGATGCCGCGGCCCTCGAGGCGGGTCCCGTCCTGCAGGATCAGAAGGGCGGTCGCAGGCGTGGGCTGCCAGCCGGACATGGCGGGTCTCCGAGGGGTTGATGATGCGGGTTGAGGGCTTCCCATAGAAGCCCGGCGCGGCAGGCGCAAGTGGCGGCGCCTCGCGTTACGGTCTATATGGGGCCAAATCGTTGGAATTTAAGGGATGACAGCCATGCGCGACGCGATCGGCGACAGCTACAAGACGGCGCTGAAGGCGCGGGACGAGCGGCGGACGCGGACGCTACGGGCGATCAACGCGGCGATCAAGGACCGCGACATCGCCAACCGCGGCGAGGGCAAGGGCCCGGCGACCGACGCCGAGGTGCTGGCGCTCTTGCAGAAGATGGTGAAGCAGCGCGAGGAAAGCTTTGCGATCTATGCCGAAGCCGGCCGTAACGACCTGGCGACGGTGGAGAAGGAAGAGATCGACATCCTCAACGAGTTCCTGCCCAAGGGGTTGAGCGAGGCCGAGGTGGAGGCGGCGATCACGGCGGCCATCGCCAAGACCGGCGCCGCCGGAGCCAAGGACATGGGCAAGGTGATCGCTTCGCTCAAGGCCGACTATCCGGGCCGCATCGATTTCGGCAAGGCGAGCGCCAAGGTGAAGGCGGCGCTGGGCTGAGGGTGATCAGCCGGCGCGCCTCTCGCGGGCCCAGGAGACGGCGGAGATCAGGGTGGCGAGGGCGGCGCTGACGACGCCGATCCAGGGCAGGATGGCGTAGGACGAGCCGTGGTCGATCAGCGTGCCGCCGAACCAGGCGCCGAAGGCCATCGCCACGTTGAACGAGGACGGGATGAGGCTCGAGGCGAGCAGCGGCGCGTCGCGGGTGTTGATGAGGATGCGCGTCTGCGCCGGCGCGCCGAAGGCGAAGCCGAGCGCCCCCCAGACCAGCACCATCACCGCCATGGCCCACGGCATGCCGGCGAACGGCACCATCAGCAGGTAGATCACCACCTGCGCGGCGAGGATGCCGGTGAGCGAGGCCATCAGCCTCCAGTCGGCGAGGCGGCCGCCGACCAGCACGCCGACGGTCGAGCCGAGGCCGAACAACAGCAGCAGCCAGGGCACGACGCCGATATCGATGCCCGAGACGGTGGTGAGCAGCGGCGAGATGTAGGTGAAGAGCGCGAACTGGCCGACGGTCTGGACGATGATGATGGCGATCGAGCTCCACACCGGCTCGCGCGTCAGCACGCGCAGCTCGGCGGCGAGGTTGCCGTGCGGCGTATCGCCGGCGCCGGTCGCCGGCACCAGCAAGGCGATCAGCGCAAAGGCGACGACACCGAGGCCGGAGACGGCGGCGAAGGTCATGCGCCAGCCGAAGGCAGTGCCGATGGCAGTGCCGATCGGCACGCCGATGATGTTGGCGACGGTGAGGCCGGCAAGGATCAGGCCGACGGCGAAGCCGCGGCGCTTCTCCTCGACGATGGTGGTGGCGACGACCATGGCGGTGCCGAAATAGGCGCCGTGGATCAGGGCGATGAAGATGCGCGCGACGAGCAGCGCGGTGAAGCCCGGGGCGACGGCGCAGAAGGCGTAGCCGACGACGAAGATGCCGACATAGATGAGCAGCAGCAGCTTCTTGGGGTAGCGGCCGGTGAAGGTCGCGAGCACCGGGCCGCCGACGGCGACGCCGAGGGCATAGAGGCTGACCAGCAGCGCCGCGGTGGGGATGGAGATGGCGAGATCGCCCGAGACCGCGGGCAGGATGCCGGCGATGACGAATTCCGACGTGCCGATGGCGAAGGCGGCGGCGAACAGCGCGAACAAGGCGGGCGACATCAGCCGGCCTCGGCCAGGTTGGAGGAATGCGGCAGGCGCACCGAGATCAGGGCGATGATGCCGGCGAGCGTGCTGGTGACGATGCCGATCGCGGGCAGCAGGGCGAAGCTCAGCCCGCCGCTGAGCAGCACGGCGCCGAGCGCGGCGCCGGCGGCGATGCCGGTGTTGTAGGCGGTCGACACCATGGTCGAGGCGAGGCGCGGGGCGGCGCGGGCGCCGTGCAGGATGCGCAACTGCACCGGGGTCGAAAAGCCGAAACCGAAAAACGCCGAAAAGAACAGCATGATGCCGACGGCGATGGGGTCGTACACGGCGACGAGTAGCAGGGCGAAGGTCAGGATCTGGCCGGCGATGACGATCAGGATCGAGGCGTCGATGTTCCAGTCGGCGCCCTTGCCGCCCAGCCAGATGCCGGTTACGGCCCCGGCGCCGCCGAGCAGCAGGTAGTAGGGGACGGCGGCTTCGGCGATGCCGGTCACGCGGGTCAGCATGGCGACCTGGAAGGTGCCGAAGGCGAGTTGGCCGACCATGATCACGGCGATGGCGAGGTAGGTGAGGAACACCTCCTGGTGCAGCAATTGCCGGGCCTGCAGCCGCAGCGGCGCGTCGGCCTGCGCCTCGCCCCGGGTCTGGGCCGGCAGCGCGATGAACACGGCGACCACCGAGAGCACGGCGAGGGCGGCGATGACCACGAAGGTGATGCGCCAGCCGAAGGCGTTGCCGATGGCGGTGCCGCCGGGCAGGCCGAGGATGTTGGCGACGGTGATGCCGCCGACGAACAGCGACAGCGCCGCGCCGCGCCGTTCGGCCGGCACGAGCTGGCTCACCGCGACGCTGGCGACGCCGAAGAACACGCCGTGGCCGCAGGCCGACACCAGCCGAGCGCCGAGCAGCAGCTCGTAATTGGGGGCGAGCGCGCAGAGCAATTGCCCGATGGCGAAGATGGTCATCACCCCCAGGATCGCCGGCTTCAGCGGGATGCGCGTCAGCAGCAGGCCGAGCAGCGGGCCGCCGATGGCCACGCCGGCGGCATAGCCGGTGACCAGGAGGCCCGCCGTCGGGATCGACACGCCGAGATCGCCCGACACCGAGAGCAGAATCCCGGAGACGATGAATTCGGTGGAGCCGATGCAGAAGGCGGCGAGGGCGAGGGCGAAGACGGCAGGAGGCATTTGGTGACCCGGAGAGCGGGCGACATGATCACCAAGCCGCGCCTGCGGCAAGCCCTCGCGGCGCGCGCCGCCCATGCGGGGGCGCGATTGACGTGGCTAGTTGTCCGTGCCCGGATGCAAAGGCGGGTTCAGTGAGTCATAGTGGGCCCGCCAACCGAACGAGGAGCTTGGACATGGCGGCGGCTGACCTGAAGAAGCGTTGGGGACTACTCATGGGGCTCAGGGGGCTGCTGATGCTGCTCGCCGGCCTTTATGCGGTGATCTGGCCGGGAGCGGCGCTGGCCGTGCTGGTGATCGCCGGTGGCGTCATCATGCTGGTGGACGGCGTGCTCGGGCTATGGGCGCTGACTTTCGGCGGCGCCAAGACCGGCAATTTCTGGTTCGACGTGATCCGCAACGTGCTGGGCATCCTCTGCGGCCTGGTGATCCTGCTGTTCCCGATCCTGTCGACGCTGGTGACGGTGTGGTTCGTCGTCTACCTGGTCGCCATCCAGGCGATCATCGTGGGCGTGATGGAGATCGTCATCGCCATCCGCGAGCGGGCGATGTACGCGAAGATCTGGCCGATCCTGCTGTCGGGCGCGCTCTATGTGCTGTTCGGCGTGGTGCTGCTGTTCGCGCCGCTGAGCGGAGCGATCTTCTTCGTGATCTTCGGCGGGGTGATGATGATCCTGTTCTCGGTCGGGCTGTTCGCGATGGCGTGGCGGCTCTACAAGGGCCAGAGCGCTTCCGCCTAGGCCGAGGTGACGACACCGGTGGCCGGCCCTTCGCCGGCCGCATGCTCGAGCGCGGCGTTGAAGGCCGCGCCGAGCACCAGCACCTGCGCGGAATTGTACATCCACAGCAGCAGCACGACCGCCGCCGACACCGAGCCGAAGGTCGCCGAGTAGTTGCCCCAGTTCTGCACGTAGATCGAAAAGATCGCGCCGGCGAGAACCCAGAGCAGCGAGGCGAGCATTGCGCCCGGCCAGATGAAGCGCAGCTTGTGCGGATGCCGGTCGGGCCCGAAGCGGTAGAGCAGGCCCATCACCAGCGCGGAAATCAGCAGGAGCACCGGCCAGCGGACGACGAGGACCACCCATTCGGCGCCGGTGGGGAAGGGGATGAGGGCGGGCAGCCCGGCGACGGTCACCAGCGCCGCGGCGACGAACAGCGAGCCGCCCAGGGTCATGCCGACCGCGACCAGCACCTCCTCGACGAAGCCGCGCCGCTCGGGCGCGCCGCGGACGCGCGACATGGCAAAGAGCAGCGCCTCGACGCCGCGCGAGCCCGACCACAGGGCCAGCGGCACGCTGACCAGCAGGCCCAGCCCGAGGGTCGCCGGCGGGGCGGCGGCGAGCATCTTCAACTGCTCGTCGAGGATGTCGAGCGCCATGGGCGGGAGCACATAAGCGAGGGCGTTGACGGTTTTCGAGGCCAGCGGCGCGTTGGCGACGATGCCGTAGAGCAGTGCGACGGTGGCGATGGCCGGAAAGAACGACAGGAAGCCGAAGAACGCCGTGGCGGCGCAGCGCGGCGAGGTGTCGGGATCGAAAAACACCTTGATGGCGTCGAGCGCAACCGCCTTCCAGCGCGCAAAGCCGCGGGTGGACTGCGCTGCGACCAAAGCCATGAGCCGAACCTCCGATACGGAAGTCAAACGATGTCGGGATCGGGCGGTTGCAGCGTGTGAATTGCGGAGAAGGCCGATGACTCCGGGTCAGCCAGCGCTTACTTACGTGACATGCGCTTTTCCGATGGCTTTCTCGACGAGATCCGGCAGCGCCTGCCGATTTCGCAGGTGGTGGGCGAGCATGTCATCTGGGACAAGCGCAAGAGCCAGCCGGGGCGTGGCGATTTCTGGGCGTGCTGCCCGTTCCATGGCGAAAAAACGCCGAGCTTTCATGCCGACGACCGCAAGGGCATCTACCACTGCTTCGGCTGCGGGGTGACGGGCGACCATTTCCGCTTCCTCACGGAAAAGGCGGGAATGAGCTTTCCGGAGGCGGTGGAAAAGCTCGCCGGGATGGCCGGGGTGCCGATGCCGGCGCGCGACGAGCGCGAGGAGGCGCGGCAGGAAGCCCGGCGCTCGCTGTTCGACGTGATGGAGGTGGCGGCGAAGTATTTCGAGGCGGCGCTGGCGCACAATATCGGGGCGCGGGCGCGCGGCTATCTGTTCGAGCGCGGCGTCAGCGCCCAGGCGCAGACGCGCTTCCGCATCGGTTTCGCCCCGGACAGCCGCAATGGCCTCAAGGAGCATCTGGCGGCCAATGGCGTGTCGGCGCAGGAGATGGTCGACACCGGGCTGGTGGCGTCGCGCGAGGGCGATCCGCTGACCTATGACCGGTTCCGCAACCGGGTGATGTTCCCGATCACCGATTTCCGCGGCCGCATCATCGGGTTCGGCGGCCGGGCGCTGACGCCGGACGTGCCGGCGAAATACCTCAATTCGCCCGAGACCGAGCTCTTCCAGAAGCGGCTGGTGCTCTACAACGGCATGGAGGCGCGCAAGGCGGCGCGCGACGGCCGGCCGGTGATCGTGGTCGAGGGCTATCTCGACGTGATCGCGGCCGTGATGGCGGGGTTCGAGGGGACGGTCGCGCCGATGGGCACGGCGATGACCGAGGACCATGTGGCGCTGTTGTGGCGGATGACGGACGAGCCGATCCTGTGCTTCGACGGCGACGCGGCCGGGCAGCGGGCGGCGGAGCGGGCCGCCAATCTGGTGATGCCGCTGCTGACGCCGGGCAAGACGGTGCGGATCGCGACGTTGCCCGAGGGGCTCGATCCCGACGACCTCATCCGGCAGCAGGGGCGCACGGCCTTCGCCGAAGTGCTCGACCAGGCGCGCTCGCTCAGCGACGTGGTGTGGAGCCTCGAAACCGGCGGCATGGTGCCGGAAACGCCGGAGGCGCGGGCGGCGCTGGAGGCGCGGCTGCGCGAGCGGGCCAACGGCATCGGCGACCAGTCGGTGCGGCGGCACTACATGCAGGCGTTCGACGAAAAGCTGGCGGCGTTCTTCCAGCCGGTGCGGCCGGCGTCGCGCTTCGACGGGCGGCGCGGCGAGCGCCGGAGCGGCATGCGCCGCGGCTATGGCCAGGAGCCGCTCAAATCGCCGCGGCTGGTGGTGTCGGACACGCTACGCAATTCGCGGCTGCTGAAGCCGGCGCGCAGCGAGGCCAGCCCGCGCGAGGCGGTGATCCTGATGAGCCTCGTCAACCACCCGGCGCTGGCGGAAAACCGGCTCGAGAGCCTCGCCGGGCTCGATTTCGCCTCGCCGGGCGCGCGCAAGCTCGCCGCGGCGCTGCTCGACATCATCATGGCCGACCACGATATTTCCGGGGCCGACCTGCGGGCCGCGCTGGCGGCGCGCGGCTTCGGCGCCGAGATTGAGCGGATGGAAGCGCTGCTGCGCGGGCAGGGGGTGTGGCAGGTGCTGGCCGATGCCGCGGTCAACGACGCCGAGATCGGGCTCCGGCATGCGCTGGCCTTGCATTACAAGTCGGTTGAGCTAAATAAGGCGCTCAAGGCAGCGGAAAACGCCCTCGACGTCGATTGGACCGAGGACTCCTTCAGGGTGCTGCAAGACATCAAGAATCAGATCACGACCGTCGACGGCACAGAAGCGTTGATCGAAGGGTTTGGTTCGTTATCCGGACGCGCGGCCCGCAGCTTCTGAGCAAGCTCGCGAGTGCGCGATTTTGCTTATGGGCGAATCAGTTGCATAAGCCTCTTCCGGAAACGAATCAGGGACCACACATAAGGTCCACCCATCGCATCGCATTCTCTGCCAGTATTTGAACCGAACTCGGCCCGTCCCGGGCACCGGAGCAACAAGCCAGATGGCCAGCAAGGTCCCCTCGAAGGCAGCCTCCAAGAGCGCGTCCAAGCCGGTGGCGGCCAAGCCGAAGGCGGCGCCGAAGCCGGCGGCGAAGGTTTCGGCCAAGCCGGTCGGGAAGGCGACGAAAACGGCCCCCAAGGCAGCGCCGAGGACGGCCGTCAAACCTCAGGCGAAGGCGGCGGCCAAGCCCAAGGCAAAGGCGGCGCCGGTGAAGCCGGCGGGCACGCCGAAGGCGAAGGCGGCGCCGCCAAAACCCGCTGCCAAGGCGGCCTCGGGGAAGGCCGCAGCGAAGACCGAGCCGAAGGCCAGGGCCAAGACTGCAACGAAACCGGCCGCCAAAGCGTCACCCAAGGCGGAGGGCAAGCCGGCGGCAAAGAGCGAAAGCAGGCCGGCGGCAAAGGCGGCTCCCAAGCCGGAGCCGAAGGCCAAGGCGGAGCCCAGGACCAACAGCAAGGCGGCGCCCACGGGCGAGGCCAAGACCACCCATCCCAAAGTAAAGACAGACACCAAGCCCGTGACGACCGAACTCGAGACTGAGCCCAAAGCCACCAAAGCCCCGCCCCTCAAGGCCGGAGCCCAGAAGGCGCAGAACAAAGCCACCAAGGACACCGACAAAGCGGCGGAGAAGGGCGGCGAGGGCAGCGCCGAAACGCCCGACAGCCCGTTGCTGGATTTGTCCGATGCAGCGGTCAAGAAGCTCATCAAGACGGCCAAGAAGCGCGGCTATGTGACCTATGAAGAGGTCAACGCGGTGCTGCCGTCGGAGGAAGTGTCGCCCGACCAGATCGAGGACATCATGGCGATGTTCTCGGACATGGGCATCAACGTCGTCGACGAGGACGAGGTCGAAGAGGCCGAGCCGGAGACCGCCGAGGAAGAATCGACGGAACTGGCCGAGCGCACCGGCACTGCCGTCGCCAGCAAGTCGAATGCGCGCGAGGGCAGCGACCGCACCGACGATCCGGTGCGCATGTATCTGCGCGAGATGGGCTCGGTGGAGCTGCTGAGCCGCGAGGGCGAGATCGCCATCGCCAAGCGTATCGAGGCCGGCCGCGAGACGATGATCGAGGGGCTGTGCGAGAGCCCGCTGACCTTCCAGGCCATCATCATCTGGCGCGACCAGCTCGCGGCGGCGGAAATCCTGCTGCGCGACATCATCGATCTCGAGGCGACCTATGCCGGCCCCGACGCCAAGCAGGCCGCGCCGGTGGTGCCGGTCGAGCCGGTGCCGGCCGCGGCTCCCGCCGCCCCGGCCAGGGCCGAGGCGCCGAAGCCCGCGCCGCGCCGCGCCGCCGGCGGCGACGAGGACGACGACTACGTGCCGGAAGAGCCGCAGGCGCCGCAGGACCCGGTCGAGGACGACGACGACGATTTCGAGAATTCGCTGTCGCTGAGCGCGATGGAAGCCGAGCTCAAGCCGCAGGTGGTCGAGACCTTCGACCGCATCGCCGACGCCTATGGCAAGATGCGCAAGCTGCAGGACAAGCACGCCGCCGACCGCTCGAAGCCGGTGACCGGCGCCGAGACCAAGAAGGTCGACAGCTTCCGCTCGTCGGTGATCGCCGACGTGAAGTCGCTGAGCCTCAATGCCTCGCGCATCGAGAGCCTGGTCGAACAGCTCTACGACATCAACAAGCGCCTGGTGCGGCTCGAGGGGCGGCTGCTGCGGCTGGCCGAAAGCTACGGCATCAAGCGCGACGACTTCCTCGATGCCTATTACACGCGCGAGCTGGACGAGGACTGGGCCAAGAACGTCGCCTCGCGCGGCAAGAACTGGGCCGAGTTCATCAAGCGCGAGGGCGATACGGTCGGCGAAATCCGCGGCGAGATCCATACGCTGGCGACGGAAGCCGGGCTCGACGTCACCGAGTATCGCCGCATCGTGCACAAGGTGCAGAAGGGCGAACGCGAGGCCGCCATCGCCAAGAAGGAGATGGTGGAGGCCAATCTTCGCCTCGTGATCTCCATCGCCAAGAAGTACACGAACCGCGGCCTGCAGTTCCTGGACCTGATCCAGGAGGGCAATATCGGGCTGATGAAGGCGGTGGACAAGTTCGAGTACCGGCGCGGCTACAAGTTCTCGACCTACGCGACGTGGTGGATCCGGCAGGCGATCACCCGCTCGATCGCCGACCAGGCGCGCACCATCCGCATCCCGGTGCACATGATCGAGACGATCAACAAGATCGTCCGCACGTCGCGCCAGATGCTGCACGAGATCGGCCGCGAGCCGACGCCCGAGGAGCTGAGCGAAAAGCTGCAGATGCCCCTCGACAAGGTGCGCAAGGTGCTGAAGATCGCCAAGGAGCCGATCAGCCTCGAAACGCCGATCGGCGACGAGGAGGATTCCAACCTCGGCGATTTCATCCCCGACGTGAACGCGGTGCAGCCGATCGACGCGGCGATCCAGAGCAATCTGCGCGAGACCACGACGCGTGTGCTGGCGTCGCTGACGCCGCGCGAGGAGCGCGTGCTGCGCATGCGCTTCGGCATCGGCATGAACACCGACCACACGCTCGAGGAAGTGGGTCAGCAGTTCTCGGTGACGCGCGAGCGCATCCGCCAGATCGAGGCCAAGGCGCTGCGCAAGCTCAAGCACCCGAGCCGCTCACGCAAGCTGAGGAGCTTCCTCGACAATTGAGGGCACAGGCATGAAAGTCAAAGTTCTCGTGCATGAGGCGGAGGAGGGGGGGTACTGGGGCGAGGTCCCGGCGCTTCCCGGCTGCGCCAGCCAAGGCGAGACCATGGACGAATTGCTGCGCAATCTCCACGAGGCCATCGAAGGCTACCTTTCGGCGGATCTCGAAGATCGGCACGAGGAACGCGGAGAGCGGGTGCTCGAGATTGCGCTGTGACGCCGCTCTCGGGCCTACAATTCGCAAAGCTGCTTGAGCGGAATGGCTGGCGCCTGCTACGGGTCAATGGCAGCCACCATATCTACGGAAAAGCAGGGGTCGATGCCCGGCTCTCCGTTCCGGTGCACGGCAACGAACCCTTGAAGCTCGGGCTCATGCGCCATCTGGCAAAGCTCGCGCAACTGACCCTCGAGCAGGAGTAAAGCCCATGTCTTTCTGGAAAAATCTCTTTGGCGGCGGTGGCGGGGCGGCGAAGGAGGAGGCGCCGGCGGCGGGCGAGGAGTACAAGGGCTTCACCATCCGGCCGACGCCGATGGCGGCGGGCAGCGAGTACCAGCTTTCCGGCGTCATCGAAAAGACCATCGACGGCGAGACCAAGAGCTACAGCTTCGTGCGCGCCGACCGGATGAGTTCGCGCGACGAGGCGGTGAGCTTTGCGCTGGCCAAGGGCCGGCAGATCATCGACGAGCAGGGCGAGGGCGTGTTCAGGCAGTCCTGGCCGAAGAGCAACTAGCGCCTGTCCAGCAGCAAGCCGGCTTGTGCCCTTGAGGCGCAGCGCGTAGAGCGCGCCGCAAAGGAGTATTCGCCATGGCCAAGAAACCGACGCCGCGCAACGAATTCGTGTTCTTCGACGTGATCTACGAGGACGGCAGCCAGCGGTCGAACCGACGGGTTCCGGCCGACATCCTCGGCGGGCTGGACGGCGACGAGCCGGCCAAGGCGGAGATCCAGGCGCAGGATCGCGCCATTGCGGAAAAGTCGGGAATGCCGCCGCTGGCGATCAAGACGATCAAGCGCAGCAAGAAATAGTCGCTAGCTTGTAGGTTAGCGCGGGACGAACTGGCTGAAGCCGGCGAGGAATTCCGCGGGGCTGATGCGCGCGTCCGAGAGCAGGGCGAAGCCGCCGAACACCAGGATCGCGGCAACCAAGGCCGCTTCCGCCAGCCAGAGGCGCCGAAGCCGGTGAACCGAACGCTGCACGTAGTGCGACATGGCGAGCCCTCCGTCCAGCAGAACGCCGAACGTTAAGAAAAGGTTTCTAGGATCGCGTCGTGGCCCGACCGCGACCGGAATGGGGCGATTTCGCGGCAGTGCGCTGGGCGGGGTGCTGCCGGCTCAACCGGCCTTGCGCGGCAGCGCCTTGTCGATGGCGGGCTTCACCACGGTGCCGAGCAGCTCGATGGCGTGCATGACCTTGGCGTGCGGCAGCGTGCCCACCGAAAGCTGCAGGCCGAAGCGGTCGTGCCCGAACCATTCGTGTTGCATCAGGATCTTGTCGATCACCTGCTGCGGCGAGCCCATGAAATAGGCGCCCTGCGGGCCGGCGCCGGCCTCGAACTGCTCGCGCGTGGTGGGCGGCCAGCCGCGCTCCTTGCCGATGCGGCTCATCGCCGCCTGATGCGCGGGGAAGGCGATGTCCATGGCCTCCTGCGAGGTGTCGGCAATGAAGCCGTGCGAGGAGATGCCGACGGGCAGGCCGGCGACGTCGTGGTTCATCTTCGCGGCGGTGTCGCGATAGAGCCGCACCAGCGGCTGGAACTGCTGCGGCCGGCCGCCAATGATGGCGATCATCAGCGGCAGCCCGAAATAGGCGGCGCGGGCCACCGAATTGGGCGTGCCGCCGACCGCGATCCATAGCGGCAGCGGGTCCTGCACGGGCTTGGGGAAGAGCTCCATGCCGGGGATCGGCCTGGTGTGCGCCGAGCCCGGCCAGTCGACCTTGCCGCCCTTGCGGATCGCCAGCAGCTCCTGCAGCTTTTCCTCGAACAGCTCGTCATAGTCGTTGAGGTCGTAGCCGAAGAGGGGGAAGCTTTCGACGAAGGAGCCGCGTCCGGCCATGATCTCGGCACGCCCGTTGGAGAGCAGGTCGAGGGTCGAGAATTGCTGCCAGACGCGGATGGGGTCGTCGGAACTGAGCACGGTGACGGCGGTGGAGAGACGGATGGTACTGGTTCGCGCTGCGGCGGCCGCGAGAATGGTCACCGGCGAGGAGGCGACGAAATCGGGACGGTGATGTTCGCCGAGGCCATAGAAATCGAGCCCGAGCTGGTCGGCCAACTCGATCTCCTCGAGCAGGTCGCGCAGCCGCTCGGCGGGCGATTGCAGATGGTTGCCGTTGAGCAGGTCCGGGGTGTTCTCGGCGAAGGAATAAAGGCCGATTTGCATGACGATGTCCTCGTGATTGCGGCCTAGATGTCGCCTGCGGAACGGGCTTACAAGAACGCACAGGGAGGTAACTGCCATGGCCGCGACGTCGATCGTGCCGGTCACGCAGGGCGCCGATGCCGCCGAGGCCTATCGGTCGAGCCCGGGCCGCGGAGCGGATCGGGCGACCTTTACCTCGGCATTCGCGGGCCTTCGCCGAGGCGGGCTATGTCGAGGGGGGCGCGACCGCTGCCGCGGCGGCCGGTCATGCGGCGGACGAAAGCGTAGCCTGCCGCAAGCGAAAGCCCCGGCTGTGGGAGCCGGGGCTTGCTGGGCACTTCAGAGGGAGGCTGAAGCGCGGAGGACTCTCGCTTACTGCGCCGCCGACGAAGCGGGGGCGGCTTCAGACGGTGCCGGCGCGACCGAGCTGGCCTCAGTGGCCGGAGCCGAGCTGGCGGGCGCGGTCGACGGAGCGGCCGAGGTGCCGTTGTCGGCCGGAGCCGTGGTCGCCGGAGCCTGCGGGGTCACCGCGGTGCCGGTGTTGTCGGCCGGAGCCATCGGCGTCGTCGTGGTGTTGGCCGGAGCCGGGGTCGTATCGGTCACGGCCGGGGTATTGTTGACCGTGGTGCTGGTCGAGGGCTGCGAGTTGGCCGAGAAGACCAGGTAGGCGATGGCCAGCAGCGCGAGGGCAACGATGATGCCCACGAACCAGCCGGTCGAATTGGACTCGCGAGAGTAGATGGTCCGGTTGGTACCATCATTGGTATAGACGGTATCGCGATCTGGGGTAGCCACAGGGACCTCCTTTGTTTGAGTACCGTATGGCAGCAAGAACGCGGGCCTTTCCGAATTGTTCCGAGTGCTGACAAGCGCGCTGGGGACAACTCAAGAGGCGGTTTTAACCATTTGATTTCGTTTGCTTATCTTTTCCATCAGGGGAGATGGAACCGCTTGCCGAGGTAGATCGTCGGCTCATAAATGGTGTGTCCGAAGGCGGTGTAGGGCACGGTTTCGAGCGGCGTGAGGGAGTCGAAATACGGCGCGACCTCGCCGAGCCCGAGCTGCGGGTCGCTGACCACCAGCGCATCCTGGCCCTGATGGGCAGCCGGATCGAACCAGTAGTCGTACTGGTCGTGGCGCGACGAGATCGCCGTCACCTCCGGATCGTGCAGGGCAAAGCCGAGTTGCGCCGCCGTGGTGTAGCGGGTGGCGGCGACGAAGCCGATCGTGTGCGTCTTTTCGAGCGCCTCGATGCGCTCGGCGACGGCGGGCCAGCCGAAGGTCGACGACGCCGTCCAGTCGTAGCGGCCGATGAGGTTGCCGACCGGCACGATGGTCTGGTCGAAGGCAAAGCCGCCGGCGAGCAGCGTTCCGTAGAGCAGATGCAGCAGCAGCACCCAGCGGCGGCGGATCCAGCCGGCGAGCAGCGGCATCAGCGGCAGGATCGCAACGATGTTCCAGTAAAAGAAGATCTCGACGAACATCGACAGGAACAGCATGCCGAGCGAGGAGGCGGCGAAGATGCTGAGCGACAGCACGCGGGCGCGATCGGCGAAGGGCACCCCGAGCGGCCGGCGCGCCATGCCCACCAGCGCCGGCACCAGGAACGGGGACATCGCCAGCGTGGCGACGACGAGGAATTCGAGCACGTTGAGCGGGTGGAAGGTGAAGAGCGAGCCGCCCCAGCGCTCGGAGAGGTGGAATTTGTAGGAGGCGAAGCCTTCGGTGAAATTCCACCAGACGACGGGCGCCTGGATCGCCACCGCGACCAGTGCGGCGGCGTAAAGATGCGGCGAGCGCCACATCGCCCGCACCGGCCGGTGCGCCAGGAAGAAGACCACGAGGCCGACGCCGAGGAAGACGCCGTTGTATTTGGTGAGCACGGCGAGGCCGAGGGCGACGGCACCGGCATAGAGCCAGCGCAGATTTGGCGCACCGGCCTCGTAGCGTTCGGCGAAGGTCACGAACAGGTGGATGGTGAGCGCCGAGAGGAAGATCAGCAAATGGTCGTGGAAGGAGATGCCGCTCATCAGCCAGAAGAGCGGCGAGGCGAGGTAGATGGCGGCGGTGGGCCAGAACCAGGCCGCGGGATCGTCGGGCTTCAGGCGCTTTGCCCAGAGCCAGAAGATCCACAGCGTGCCACCCAGGGTGAACCAGGTGAGGGCGCGAATGGCGAACAGGTTCCAGCCGAAGACGAGGCTCATCAGCCGCATCAGCCAGGGGTGCAGCGGCGGGTGGTCGAAATACGACCAGGCGAGCTTCTGGCCCCACATCCAGTAATAGGCCTCGTCGCCGATGGGCGGCATGAAGGCGGCAAGGTAGATCTTGAGGGCGAGCAGCAGGACGAAAAAGACCTGCGCGACGAGCACCGGACGGGAGGCGACGGAGGCGGGCGACGTCATTTGGCCTTGGCCTCGGCGTGGAAGTGCCTGCCCAGATAGATCGTCGGCGCGTAGATGGTCTGGCCGAAGGCGGTGTAGGGCACGGTCTCGAGCGGGGTGAGGGAATCGAAGCGCGGAGCGACCTCGGCGAGGCCGAGGATCGGGTCGGAGACGACCAGCGCGTCCTGGCCGTCATGCGCGGCGGCGTCGAACCAGATGCCGTATTGGTCGTGGCGGCTGGAGAGATCGGTGACCTCGGGGTCGTGCATGGCGAAGCCCAATTGTGCGGCGGTGGTGTAGCGTGTGGTGGCCACGAAGCTCGTGTGCTCGTTCTGCTCGAGGACCGCTATGCGGGCAGCGACCTCGGGCCAGCCCCGCATGGACGAGAAGGTCCAGTCGTATTGGCCGGTGAGGTTGGCGACCGGAACCATCGTCATGTCGAACAGCATGAAGAGAATGGCGGCGATGCCGTAGCCGAAATGCACGTTGAGCATCCAGCGCCGGTTCATCCAGCCCACCAGCAGCGGCATCAGCAGCACGAAGGCCACGATGTTCCAGTAGAACAGCACCTGTACGAACAGCGACATTGCAAGCGTGATCGCGCAGGAAATGGCGAGGACCGACAGCGCCAGGGTACGGGCGCGATCGGCGAAGGGCTCGCCGAGCGGCCGGCGGATCAGCAGGACGATCGGCGGCAGCAGCAGCGGCGACAGGTGCGAAACCGTCAGGCCGACGAAGCGCAGCAGGCTGAGCGGACCGGGCTCGAACGGTACGTCGTTCCAGCGCTCGACGAGGTGATACTCGTAGGATGCGAAATGCCGAGCAACGTTCCACCAGATGACCGGGGCTTGCACGGCAAGGCTCAGCACCGCGGCGAGGTAGAGATGCGGTGAGCGCCAAAGGGGACGCGCCGGCGGGTGTGCCACGAGAAATATCGCCAGGCCAAGTGCCAGCAGGATGGCATTGTATTTGGTGAGCGCGGCGAGCCCGAGCAGCAACGCGGCAAGGTAGAGCCAGCGCCAGCCTTTGCCGCTCGTCTCCCAATGCTCGGCGAATACCAGGAAGCAGTGGGCCGAGGCGAGGCAGAGGAAGATCAGCAGATGGTCGTGGAAGGCGATGCTGCCCATCAGAAAGAACATCGGGCTCGCCAAATACACCGCGGCGGTGGGCCAGAACCAGGCGGCGGGGTCGTCGGGCTTCAGGCGCTTCGACCAGAGCCAGAAGATCCACAGCGTGCCGGCCAGCGTCAGCCAGGTGAGGGCGCGCAGCGCGAACAGGTTCCAGCCGAAGAGACGGCTCATCAGGCCGAGCAGCCAGGCATGCAGCGGCGGATGGTCGAAATACGACCAGTCGAGCTTTTGCCCCCACATCCAGTAATAGGCCTCGTCGCCGACGGGCGGCATGGTGGCGGCCATGTAGACCTTGAGCAGCAGCAGCACGCCGAAGACGATCTGCGCCGCGACGATCGGGCGGTCGGTGGCGCGCTGGGGCGTGGTCACTTCCTGGCGTCTTTGCCGACGGCCTTGGTGAGGGCGGCGACGCGGTCGATGAAGGCGAGGAACAGCGCCGAGACCACGAAGGCCAGGTGGATCAACGTGTACCACATCAGCTTGTCGCCGGCGTATTGCTCGACGTTGAGGAACACCTGCAGCAAATGGATGGAGGAGATGGCGACGATGGTCGAGGCGACCTTGATCTTGAGCGAGCCGACGTCGATCTCGCCCAGCCAGTGCACGTCGCGGGATTCATCGAAGCGCGACACGAAGTTCTCGTAGCCGGAGATGATCACCATGACGACGAGGCTGGCGATCAGCGCCGCGTCGATCAGCCCCAGCATCTTGAGGATCGAATCGGAGTCCTCGAGGGCGAACAGATGGGTGGCGAATTCCCACAGCTTGTAGCCGAAGCTGATGGCGTACAGCGCCAGCGCGATGCCGAGCCCGATATAGAAGACCACCAGCAGCCAGCGCGAGGCCAGGATCACGCCCTCGATGAACAGCTCCAGTCGCTTCATGACGCCTCGTCCGGTTGGTCGCACAGGAAATAGCGAATTTGGGCGATCCGGCAAGCCGGTCAGGGCTTAAAGTCGCGGCCCAGCCAGATTTCGAAGGTCCAGACGGTCTGGCCGCGGACGACCACCGGCACGTCCTCGAGCTTTTCGACGCCGGCGAAATGCGGCGCCGCCTCGGCGATGGTCGAGCCGGCGCCGGCGTCGGCGACGATCAGCGCGTCCCGGCCGGCATGGGCGGCGGCGTCCCACCAGAAATCGGCCTGCGAGGGCAGATGGTTGAGGGCGGCGATGTCGGCATCGTGCAACTGGAAGCCGAGCTGAGCGGCGTGGGTGTAGCGGGCGGCGGCGAGGAAGGCGTCGGGATGCGCCTTGTGCTGCACGACGATTTCGGCGGCGAGCTCGGGCCAGCCGAAGCTCGCCGCGGCGCCGGTGTCGCCGAAGCCGAGCAGCTTCATCGGGCCGACTGTATAGTTGAGGAGGCCGACGGTGATGATCACGAGGCCGAAGGCGATGTGCAGCAGCATCGCCAGCCGGCTGGAGACGAGGCGGAGGACCACCGGGGCGAGCACGGCATAGGCGACGATGTTCCAGTGGACGTAGATGTAGACGTAGAGTGCGATGATCGCCCAGGCGAGCGTCGACAGCAGATAGACGATGCCGGCGAGGCTGAGGCTGCGCGCATCGTCGTCGGAACGGCGGCGAAGGAAGGGAAGGCGGAACAGCGCCAGGAACAGCACCGGCGACATCGAGGCCACCATGGCGCCGAGGAAGTCGACCACCTGCCGCAGGCTGGGCGTGCCCCAGTTGAGATGGTCGCGCTCGGTGAAGTGGTAGCGCAGGCTGGCCCAGCCTTCGGTGAGATTCCAGTAGAACACCGGCGCCTGCATCAGCACGGCGAGCAGCACCGCCAGCCAGAGCTGCGGCGTGAGGTAGAGCCCGCGCAGCTTCGGGCGCCAGACGATCCAGGCGGCGAGGCCCACGCCGAGGAAGACGCCGTTATATTTGGTGAGCACGGCGAGGCCGAGCAGGGCGGCGGCGAGAAAGAGGTTGCGCCACGCCCGGATGCCGGCTTCCCAGTCGCGCGCGAAGCTGTGAAAGGCGTAGGTGGTGGCGACGACGAAGAAGATCAGCAGATGGTCGTGGTAGGCGAAGGCCGACATCATGAAGATGATCGGGACGGTGAAATAGAGCACTGCCGTCTGCACGAGCCAGCCGAGGCGGTCGTCGGGCGCCAGCAGCTTCGACCAGAGCCACAGCACGGCGAGGGTGCCGGCGAGGCTCAGCCAGGTGAGCAGCCGGACGCTGAAATTGCTCCAGCCGAACAGCGCCGCCACCAGCCCCTGCAGCCAGCCGTCGAGTGGCGGGTGGTCGAAATACGACCAGCTCAGGTGCTGGCCCCACATCCAGTAATAGGCCTCGTCGCCCATCGGCGGCACGGCGAGGTCGAACCACAGGCGCAGCGCCAGCAGATAGGCGAGCACCAGCCCGAGCAGCACCAGCCACCAGCGCGGCGCGGGGCGGGTGGCGGCCGCGCTCATTTGACGAGATACACCGAGTAGGTCTCGAGCGGATCGCCAGCGGCGTCGCGGGTGATGGCGGCGAGCAGGGTGGCGTTGGCCGGCGGCGCCCCGGCCCCGGGCGTCACCAGCAGATGCGGGGCGGCCATGAGCGCGGGATCGGCCGGCGGCATGTACTGGTAGCGGAACGGCTCGGAGGTCTCGAACACCGGCAGCGGGTCGTGGGCCATGCGGGCATAATAGCCGAGCCAACCGTTGAGCGAATAGTTGGTGGTGTCGACCCAGCGGGCGCCGCTGTCGCGCGCCAGCGCCGAGACCTTGCTCCACAGATCCGGCCAGCCATAGACGAAGTCGAAGGCCTTCACCGGCCCGAGGACGGGCAGGGTGCGGGTTTCGATCGACTGGTAGGCGACGAGCATCAGAGCGAGGCCGAGCGGCACGTGCAGGGCGGCGATGGCGTTGAGCGCCCAGCGCAGCCAGCCGGCCCGCGGACGGACGGTCATCGCCGCCCAGGCGCCGACCAGCGCCAGTTGCGGAAACAGCGGCGCTGTCCAGTTCGGATTGACGCGGCCGAACACGGCGTCGGCGAGGAAGTAGGCGGCCATCGGCGTGGCGGTGAGCACCGGCAGAGCGAGCGGCCGCGCACGGCGGGCGAAGAACAGCACGAGGCCGAGGATGACGAAGACGTAGAGCGTGGGGAGGAGCTGGATGCCCTCTTCGACGAGGAAGCGCAGGAATTCGCCGGGCCGCACGACGTGGTCCGCGAAGTTCGAGCGGCCGAGCTGGTAGCGGAACGAGTTCCAGTCGCGCTGCGAATTGACCCAGACGACCGGGGCAAAGCAGAGCAGGGCGAGCACGCCGCCGGCCCAGACCTGCCAGAGCTTCAGCCAGGCGAGGCGGTCGCGGCTGGTAACGAGGTAGAACAGCAGTCCGGCGCCGAGAAAGACCACGGTGTATTTCGACAGCAGGCCGAGGCCGGCGCAGAGGCCGGCCAGCAGCCACCAATTGGCGTTGCGGCTGCGGGTGAATTCGGCGACGGCCCAGATGGCCAGCACCCAGAACATGGTCGAGGGGCCGTCCGGCGTGGCGACGGCGAAGGTGATGATGACGGCCACCGTCACCGAATAGGCGATGGCGGCGGCGGCGCCGATGCGGCGATCGCCGAACAGGATGTCGCCCATGCGGTAGAGCGCGGCGCAGACCACGAGATCGGCGACGAAGAACATGCTGCGTACGGCGAGCTCGCTCTCGCCCAGCAGCGCGCGGCCGAGCCAGATCAGCCAGGCGACCGACGGCGAGTGGTCGTAGTACCAGACGCTCGGATAGAACGACCAGATGGCGTAATAGGCCTCGTCGCCGATGAGGCCGAAGCGGATGGCGAAGGCCAGCCGCGGCAGCGTCAGCAGCAGCACGATGATGCCGGCGCCGAGCGGGGTGGCCCAGCGCGGGGTGCGCGGTGCGGCGATGGGGGCGCTGGTGCTCACGGCTGGTAGTCGTCGCCGTGGAAGATGCGCCAGTGATAGACCTCGCGGCCGAAGCGCGTGATGGTGAAGTCGTCGACCATGGTGAGATTGGTAAAGCTCTGGGCGAGGTATTGCAGCACCGGCGAGCCGTCGTCCTCGTCGGTGAGGATGAGGGCGGATTTGCCGGCCAGCGCGGCGCGGTCGATCCAGTACTGGTATTCGAGCTCGGGTTCCCTGGTGATCGGCACGGCGGCGGTGGTGCCGAGCGCAAAGCCGATCTGCGAGGCGGTGGAATAGCGCGTGCCGGCGACGAGGTCGGCCGGGTGCGCCTGCTGCGCGGCGCGCATGTGCGCCGCCACCGTCGGCCAGTCGATGTTGATGGAGCTGCCGCGGTCGCCGTAGTTGAACAGGGGCGCTACCGGCGTCACGGCGAAGTTGAAGACCAGCAGGGCGGCGCAGACGAGGCCGTAGAGGGTGTGCAGCCAGAACTGGACTCGCGTTCCGATCCAGCGCACCAGCAGCGGCAGGATGCCGACGAAGGCGAGGATGTTCCAGTAGAAATAGCCGCCGATGGCGATGGTCATGGCGAAAAAGCCGAGCGACGAGATGGTCATGGTGGCGACCGACACGGTCTTGAGCTGGCTTTCGAACGGCGAGGCCGGTCTGCCGCGCAGCATCCTGACCAGCGGCCACAGCAGGAATGGCGACAGCATCAGGATGTTGAGGACGACGAAGGCGAGCGGTGGCAGCAGGGCGAAGTGCCAGGGCTGGTCGCCCCAGCGGTCGTGCATGTGGAAGCGGAAGGACGCGAAGCCTTCGGTGAGGTTCCAGTAGAGCACCGGCGCCTGCATGGCGACGGCGAGCAGGCCGGCGAGCCAGGGGTGCGGAGTGCGCAGGGCGCTGCGCAGATCCTGGCGGAGCAGCAGGGCGGCGGCAAAGCCGAGGCCGATCACGGCGCCGTTGTATTTGCTGAGGGTCGCGAGACCGAGCGCGATTGCCGCGGCGTAGAGCCAGCGCGTGGCGCCGGCCGTGCCGGCGGCCCAGCGTTCGGCGAAATTCGCGAAGCCATGGAGGGCGAGCAGGCCGAAAGCGACCACGAGATGGTCGTTGTAGGCGATGCTGGTCATGGCGAAATAGAAGGGCGAGGCGAGATAGAGCACCGTCGCCGCCCAGAACCAGGTGTCGGGATCGGCGGGGGCGAGCTTCCGGCTCCACAGCCGGAACACCCACAGCACCAGCGCCAGCGCCAGCCAGGTGGTCAGCCGCACGGTGAAGCGCGACCAGCCGAACAGGTGCGACACCGCGAACAGCAGCCAGGCATGCAGCGGCGGGTGGTCGAAATACGACCAGGCCGGGTGCTGGCCCCACATCCAGTAATAGGCTTCGTCGCCGACCGGATCGGCGTTGAGGTCGAAATACAGCCTCAGCGCAAGGAACAGCAGCGCCGCCAGCGGCAGAGCGAGGTGGAGGCGTCGTTGCTGCGGGGGTGCGGCGGCGAGGGTCATTGCGGGTTCCGTCTGGCGGCGCGAGGCATAGCCCATCGGGCGCGCCGGGCAAACATGCGGGCTGCGGCGCTCACGGGATGTAGCCCTCGCCGCGGAAGATGCGCCAGATGTAGATCGGGTGGCCCATGCGCACGGTCTGCCACTCGTCGATGGTGGTCAGCGTGGTGAAGTGCCGGCGCAGCCAGTCGAGGCGTTCGCCGCCGCCGAGGCCGTCGGGCTCGTCGCCGAGGATCAGCGCCGACTTGCCGGCATACTGGCTGCCGTCGCCCTGCCAGAAATCGTATTGCGAATGCTCGGGCGAAAGTTTCACCACGTCGGTGGTGCCCAGCACGAAGCCCAGTTGCGAGGTGGTGGAGTAGCGGGTGGCGCCGATGAGGTCGGCCGGCTGTGCGGCGATGGCGGCGCGCATGTGCTCGCCGATCTCGGTCCAGCCGAAATCGCTGGCCGAGCCGCGGTCGCGGCGGCCGATGAAATCGGCGAACGGCATCCAGGTGAAGTTGAAGACGAAGGTGAGGATCAGCAGCAGGCCGACGATGTAGTGCGCCCAGCGATGGACGGGGTTGGCCATGAAGCGGGTGAGCAGCGGCATAAGGCCGATGAAGGCCACGATGTTCCAGTAGAAATAGGCGTCGAGCACGCAGGAGATGGCGAGGAAGCTGAGGCTCGAGACGGTGAAGACGGTGAGCGCGACGGCCTTGGCGCGGCTCTCGTCCGGGGTGAGCGAACGGCTGCGGATGAGGCTGATGGTCGGCCAGACGAGGAAGGGCGACCAGAACAGGATGCACAGCAGCACGAAATTGACCGGGTGCTGCCAGTCGAAGGCGCCGGGCGTCGTCTAGCGGTCGTTGAGGTGGTAGCGGAACGAGGCGAGGCCTTCGGTGAGGTTCCAGTAGATCACCGGCACCTGCATGGCGACCGCGAGCAGCGCCGCGAGCCAGGGATGCGGGGTCCTGAGCAAAGCGCGCAGCTTCGGGCGCAGCAGGAAGGCGGCAAAGAAGCCGAGCCCGAGGAAGGCGCCGTTGTATTTGGTCAGCACCGCAAGGCCGAGCGACGCCGCCGCCAGATATAACCAGAGAGTCTGTCGTGGCCGGCCGGTCTCGACCTTGTCGGTGAAGACGACGAAGCAGTGTACCGCCAGCAGGCACAGAAAGATCAGCAGATGGTCGTTGTAGGCGACCAGCGAGATGCAGAAGAACAGCGGCGAGCTCAGATAGATCGCGGCGGTGCGCCAGAACCACAGCTGCGGCGCGTCGGGCGACAGCCGCCTGGCCCAGGCCCAGAAGATGGCCATCACGCCGGCCAGCGTGAACCAGGTGAGGATGCGCACGCTGATCGGGCGCCAGCCGAAGACGATGTCCATCAGCCGGAGCAGCCAGGCGTGCAGCGGCGGATGGTCGAAATACGACCAGCCGAGGCGCTGGCCCCACATCCAGTAATATGGCTCGTCGCTGACGAGGTCGGCGCGGAGGTCGAAATAGACACGCAGGGCGAGGTACAGCGCCACCAGGAGCTGCAGCGCGATGATCTCGCGCCGGCCGCGGCCGATCGTGCCCTCTGCTGCCATGCCCACTCCGAACGATGGCGTGAGCCATAGCCCATTGGCGGCGTTGGGCAAACACCCGTTGCAGCCGCAGGCGACGCCGCTACTATGCGGGCCGCCGGGACGGGGGAACGGGATGATCAGTCCGGAAGCGCGGACGCGCATTCAGGAGATGTTTGCCAGGAAGCGCGCCGAGGCAAGGCTGTTTCCGGGCGGCAAGCCGGTGGACCGCAACCGCCGCGACTGGGAGGCCGAAAGCCGGCTCGACGTGCTGCCCAAGGGGTCGCGCTTCACCCCCGCCGATGCCGGCGGCATCAAGTCCGAATGGATGGAGATGCCGCTGATCGACAAGTCGCGGGTGTTCCTGCTGCTGCATGGCGGCGGCTACAATGCCGGCTCGCCGCGCACGCATCGCAAGATGGCCGCCTATCTCAGCCGGGCCGCGCATGCGCGGGTGCTGACGCCGGACTATCGGCTGGCCCCGGAGCATCCGTTTCCGGCGGCGGTGAAGGACGCGCTCCTGGCGTATGGCTGGCTGCTCGAGCAGGGAACGCCGGAGGCGCAGATCGTTGTCGGCGGCGATTCCGCCGGCGGCGGGCTGGCGCTGTCGATGCTGTTGGCGCTGCGCGAGGCGGGCGCGAAGATGCCGCGGGCGGCGGTGCTGCTGTCGCCATGGACGGATCTGTCGGTCTCGGGCGGCAGCTATGAGCGGCTGCGCAAGCTCGATCCGGTGATCACCCGCGAGGCGCTGCGGGAGGCCGGCCGGTGGTATGCGGGCGGGCGCGACCCGCGCGACCCGATGGCCTCGCCGCTGTTCGCGGACGCCACCGGCCTGCCGCCGCTGCTGATCCATGTCGGCGGCGACGAGACCATGCTCGACGACAGCCGGCTGTTCGCCGAGCGGGCGCGGGCGGCGGGCGTCGAGGTGACCTTCAAGGTCTATGACGGCATGTGGCACGTGCACCATTCCGGCGCCCCGGAGGTGCCGGAATCGGTGGCTGCGTACAACGACATCGCTGCCTTTATTCGCGCGCAATTCGGCGGTTGATGGGACGCGGTCGGCCGATTTACGGAATCGGCGGACCGCTCCAGACTGTTGTTTTGTCGCGTTTCCGCACCGGAGATCCGTTGCCGCTTTTCCCGGAAACGCTGCAGCCGCAGGGGCGGTGAGGGCATGGCATGAGTGTGGCCGAGCGTGACGCGGTGTTTGCCGCGCTGGCCGATGAGTACAGGCGCATCCTGCTGGAGCGCCTGCGGCGCAGCAACGGGCAGACGCTGGCGCGGCTGTGCCAGGGGCTGCCGATCAGCCGGCAGGCAGTGACCAAGCACCTGCTGGCGCTGGAGACGGCGAGCCTGGTGCTGACGCAGCGCCGCGGCCGCGAGAAGCTGCACTTCCTCAATCCCGTGCCGATCAACGCCATCGCCATGCGCTGGCTCAGGCAGTTCGACGCGGTGAAGCTCGAAATGCTGGCGCCGGCACCATCGGGCAAAGCAAAAGGGCCGGAGTGATCTCCGGCCCTTCGGTTCGTGTGCCGCCCGCTCAGCGTTCGGCGGTGTAGGTGACCAGCGGCGTGATGCGCTTGATGGTGACGCGCCGGTTGAGCGGTTCGGCCGCCTGCGTCTTCACCCGCAGATAGCGCTCGCCATAGCCCTGGGTCACCAGGTTCTCCGGCGGGATATCGTAGAAGTCGGTGAGGATGCGGGCGACGGTGGCCGCGCGCTGGTCCGACAGCACCAGGTTCGAGATGTCCGAGCCGACCGCGTCGGTGTGGCCCTCGATCAGGAACACTTCGCCGGGGTTGCGGTCGAGCAGCTTCTGCATGGCGTCGGCCACCTTGCTGAGCGCGCCGACCTGGCTGCGGGCGATCGTCGCCTTGCCGGTGTCGAAGGTGAGCCCCCCGACCTCGAGACGGCGGACGCTGTCGCGCAGGCGGGCCGAGCGCTTGACCTCGTCGATCGTATAGATGCGACGGACCTGTTCGACCGGCGGCTGGTCGAGGAAGTCGGTGACCTCCTCGTCGTCGGCGCTGCGGGCGTCGAGGATGTAGTCGCTGGCCGGGATGGTCAGGTGCAGCGGCGGCAGGTCGGCGCCCGGATCGCGCCAGGTGTCGATGTCGGTGTCCTTCGGATCGTAGGTCGAGAGCAGGATCTCGCGGCCGTTGGGCAGGATCTTGCTGCGCTGCAAGACGTCGCCGTGGCGGCTGCGGATGGTCACGATCTTGGTGCCGTTGGGACGGGTGACCGTCTCGCGGGTGCGGCCGCGGCCGAGATCCTCGTAGTAGATCTCGTCCTCGCGCGGATCGTAGTAGCGGCTCCGCTCCTGCTCCGGGTTGTTGATGACGACGTTGACGCCGATCTGGATGATCACACCAGTGTTGTTCTGCGCCGGCGGCGGCTGCGGCGGCGGGTTGCCGTTGGCCGGCGGCTTGCCGTTCGGCGGCGGGTTGCCCTGGGGCGGGTTGCCCGGTCCCGGCGGCAGCTGGATCACCTTCACCGGCTGGTCGCCATTGCCCTGCGGCGGGGCGATCTGGATGTCCTGCACCTTGGATTTGGTGCCCTTGTCGGTGAGCGTCGATTGCTGCTCGGGCGTCGGCTTGGCGATGTCGGCCTGCGCCTGCTGGTCGGTCTTGGGCGGCGGCGCCGGCGGGGTGGCCGGCGGCGGCGGCGCTTCGGACGACGCGGCGGGCTGCGACGGCTGGCCCTGGTCGGCCGGCTGCGTCTGCTGGTCCTTGACGCTGTCGAGGATCGGCGCAGCCTCATCGGGCTTGACCTCGGACGGCAGCACTTCGACCGCGCTCGGGGTCACCGCTTCGCTGGCGTTGGGCTGCTCGCTGATCGGCGGCACCGACGAGGCCGGCGGCGCCGGCTCGGCGCTGGACGCCGCCTGCTGCTGCTCCGACGACGCGGCCGGCTCGCCGGGGGCGGCCGGCAGCGGGCTCAGCGTCAGGCCGAACTGCGCGAGGCAGGTGGCCGTGTCGGCAAAGCCGCCATCGGTGCAGATCTTGCTGATGCTGGCGTTGGCCTTGTCGATCTTGGCCTGGCCGGCGGCATCGCCCGCGGTGAGCTCGGCGACGCCCTGGTTGTAGAGCTCGACGGCGGCGGTGAGCTTCTTCACGGCGCCTTTGGGCGGCGGCGCTTCGGAACTCGGGGCCGGGGCAGGTGCCTCGGACGAGGGCGCCGGGGCGGCCTGCTCCGAGGAGGGAGCGGGGGCCGGGGCGGGAGCCGGGGTCGGCGCCGCCTGTTCCGACGAGGAGGCCGGGGCCTCGGACGAGGGGGCAGGTGCCGGGGCCGGGGCGGGCGCCGGCTCGGCCGATGGAGCCGGGGCCGGGGCTTCGGAGCTCGGCGCGGGGGCCTCGGGAATCGGATCCAGCGTCAGGCCGTATTGCGCCAGGCAGGACTGCGCGTCGGCAAAGCCGCCGGTCTGGCACAGGACCGCGATCTGGCCGCTGGCCTTGTCGATCTCCTGCTTGCCGCGCTTCGTCTTGCCGGCGCCGATGTCGGCGGCCCCCTTGTTGTAGAGCTGCACGGCCGCCTTGAGATCGGCGCCGATATCGGGAGCGGCTGGCTTCTGTTCGGGGGCCGGGGCCGGCTGCGCGGAGGACGGCGCCGGCGCGGGCTCGGGCGCCGGGGCGGGCTGTTCAGACACGGGAGCCGGCTGTTCGGGCGCCGGAGCCGGCTGTTCGGGCGCCGGAGCCGGCTGTTCGGGCGCCGGAGCCGACTGCTCGGGCGCGGGCGCCGGCTGCTGGGGAGCGGGCGCCGGCTGTTCCGGGGCCGGAGCGGGCTGCTCGGGCGCGGGGGCGGGCGCTTCGGACGACGGGGCCGGCTGTTCGGGAGCGGGCGCAGCCTGTTGCGGCGCCGGGGCCGGCGCGGCGGGCGGCTGGGCGCTGCTCATGGCGGCGACGCAATCGTCGAAGCTCTGGAAGCCGGCGGCGATGCAGGCCTCGGTCAGCTTCTGCTTGTTGTCGTCATTCTGGTCGGCGGCATAGGCTTGGTAGGCGGCGACGAGGTCGGCGTTGGTCGTGTCCTGGGCGCGCGCAGCCACGGTGGGCGCAAGCGCAAGCAGAGTGACGCTGGTACCGGTGAGGAGCCAGTTTCGCAGTCGCATGTGGGGTTCCTTATTCTGGAGTCAGTTGCATGAGGAAGTGACGCTGTCCTGCTGAACCGGGCCTGAACGGCCGGCAGACCTTTCCCGGATGACAAATCCCCGCTTCGGCGCCGCAACGTCACAGCTCCGTGATCGGTTCCATCCGGTCGGGGGCTGTGCTACCGCCTTGCCTTGCACATGCAACAGATGACGACAACGGTCGAGATTGCAACCCGGGGTCCCGGGCTCTACGAATTCACGCGTGATCTCAATCGCTTCGTCGCACAATCTAAGGTTTCGGACGGGCTGCTGACGGCGTTTTGTCGCCACACTTCGGCATCGCTGCTGGTGCAGGAGAATGCCGACCCGGACGTGCAGACCGACCTCGACGGCTTCTTCCGCCGCCTGGTGCCCGAGGGCATGGACTGGATCGTGCACCGCATCGAAGGGCCCGACGACATGCCGGCGCACATCAAGGCGGCGCTGACGCAGACCTCGATCGGCATCCCCGTCGTCGCCGGTGCGCCCGGCTTCGGCACCTGGCAGGGCATCTACCTGTTCGAGCATCGCGCCCGGCCGCATCGCCGGCAGGTGCTGCTGCATCTCATCGGCGAGACACCATGAACCTGCTTCTCAGTTACTGGCCGCTGCTCGTCGGCCTGTCCGTCAGCGGCTGCGTGTCCGGCGTGTTCGCTGGCCTGCTCGGCGTGGGCGGCGGCGTCATCATCGTGCCCATCCTGTCGACCGCCTTCGAGGCGATGGGGTTTTCCGGCGATATCGCCCAGCACGTGGCGGTGGCCTCGTCGCTGGCGATCATTATGCCCACCGGGGCGATGAGCGCCCGGGCGCACTATCGGCGCGGCGCCGTCGACACCAAGGCGCTGCGGCTGTGGGCGCCGTTCGTGCTGGTCGGCACGCTGGTCGGCGGGCTGCTGGCGCGGTGGTTCACCGGCGAGACGCTGCGCATCGTGTTCGGCGTCATTGCGCTGCTGATCGCGCTCAACATCGTGACGCCGCTGCAGCAGCGGCTGATGGGGCACCTCAAATCGTCGGCGGCGACGCACCGCGTGGCCGCCTCGATCGTGGGCTTCCTGTCGGCGCTGATGGGCATCGGCGGCGGCTCGCTGAGCGTGCCGACGATGGCGGCGTTCGGCGCGACGATGCACGAGGCGGTGGGCACGGGCGCGGCGATCGGCGTGTTCATCGCCATCGGCGGTACCATCGGCTACATCGTCTCGGGCTGGGGCCTTGCCGGCCTGCCGCCGCTCAGCCTGGGCTATGTGAACGTCATCGCTTTCGTGCTGGTTGGCGGCTTCGCGGCGCTGACGGCGCCGCTCGGCGCCGCGCTCGCGCACCGGCTCAACCAGAAGACGCTGCGCTATGTGTTCGCGGTGTTCCTGGTGCTGGTCGGCCTCAACATGATCTGGAAGGCGATCAGCGGGTGAGCGAGCAGCGCAGGGAGCGTCCCCTGTTCGCTGCTCGCTACGCGCCGATGCGGCTACTTTCCGCTGTTCAGCTCCCAGGTGACGTTCACGTCGATGGAGAAGGTGAGCTGGCCGGCCTCGACCGGTACCGGCGCGGCGCGGTCCTGCGCGGCGGCGGCGGCCTTGTAGAGGTAGGGCTGCGGCGGCTGGATGACGCCCGAGCTTTCGGTGATGTTCTGGATCGAGGCGAGGCCGATGCCGGCCGCCTGCGCGTAGAGGCTGGCCTTGGCCTGGGCGTCGGCGAAAGCCGCCTTGCGGGCCTCGTCGTAGAGCGCGGACGGGTCTTCGACGGCGAAGCTGATGCCGTTGATGGTGTTGGCGCCGACGCTGACTTCCTTGTCGAGCATGGCGCCGAGGGCGGCGAGGTCGCGCACGTGCACGGTCACCGAATTGGTGACGGTGTAGCCAGCGATCTTGGGCGGCAATTGATAGCCGTTCTGGTCGCGCTGGTCGGAATAGATGTAGTTGGGATTGACCGAAAAGCCCGAGGTCTGGATGTCGGCCTCGGCGATGCCGGCGTCCTTGAGCACCTTGATCAGCGCCGACATGTCGGTGGTGTTGGCGTCGAGGGCCGCCTTGGCGGTGGCGCCCTGCGAGGTCACGCCGGAGGTGACGTAGGCGGTGTCAGGCTTGGCCATGACTTCGCCGTGCCCGCTCATCTGCATGGTGCCGGCAGCGAAGGCGGGGGTCGCAATCGCCATGGCGAGGGTGACGGGAAGCAGGGCAGTGGTGAGGCGCATCGATGGTCTCCTTGAGTCGTCCGGCAACACTGCCGGCAGATGCAGTCACGAGTAAGACGCCCGATGATCGACGATCCTTGGGGCGGAATTGGACAAAAGGCTGATGCACGTGCCTCGCGCCCTGCTGGACAGTGCGGGCGGGGGCGGGTTAGGTAGCGCGCGCAAGGAAACTAACATGTCAGCACCCCTCGTTCCTCAAGACGGCCTGCTGCTCGGCCGCGCCCGCGTTCCCGGATATTCCTATCCGCGCCTGGTGACGGTGCGCAATGGACGCGTGCTCGACATCACCGCGCCGGGCCTCGCGACTTCGCGCGATATCTGCGAGCGCCCCGATGCGGCGGCCTATGTCGCCGGCGCCACGGGCACCGATCTCGGCGCGGTGGAGGCGGTGCTCGCGGCAAGCTGGGCGGACAAGGTCTCCGACAGCGCGCCGTCGCTGCTGTCGCCCATCGACCTGCAGGCGGTGAAGGCGGCGGGCGTCACCTTCGTCGTGTCGCTGCTCGAGCGGGTGATCGAGGAGCAGGCGCGCGGCGACAAGGCGCGGGCCGAGGCGCTGCGCGGCGAGATCACCGGGCTGATCGGCACCGATCTATCGAAGCTGGTGCCCGGCTCCGACACTGCGATGAAGGTGAAGCAGACGCTGATCGCGCGCGGCGTGTGGAGCCAGTATCTGGAAGTCGGCATCGGGCCGGATGCCGAGATTTTCACCAAGAGCCAGCCGATGTCGACCGTCGGCTTCGGCGCCGATGTCGGTATCCTGCCGATCAGCGAATGGAACAATCCGGAGCCCGAGGTGGCGCTGGTGGTGGCGAGCAGCGGCCGGATCGTCGGCGCGACGCTGGGCAACGACGTCAATCTGCGCGACGTCGAGGGCCGCTCGGCGCTGCTGCTGGGCAAGGCCAAGGACAACAACGCCTCGGCTTCGCTGGGGCCGTTCATCCGGCTGTTCGACGCCGGGTTCACGCTCGACGACATCAAGAGCGCCGAGGTGGCGCTGGAGGTGAAGGGCGAGGACGGCTTCGTGCTCGACGGGCACTCGTCGATGCGGCAGATTTCGCGCACGCCGGACTCGCTGGTGGCCTCGGCCATCGGCCGGCATCACCAATATCCCGACGGCTTCGTGCTGTATCTGGGCACCATGTTCGCGCCAGTGAAGGATCGCGGCGGCGCCGGCAAGGGCTTCACCCACAAGGGCAACGACATCGTGACCATCTCGACGCCGACGCTGGGTGCGCTTGCCAACCGCGTGCGCCTATCTACCGAATGTCCGCCCTGGACCTATGGCGCGAGCCATCTGATGCGCGACCTGGCGAAGGCGGGGCTGCTGTGAGATCGAACAGACCTCGCCCACCTACCGCGTGTCATCCCCCGCGAAAGCGGGGACCCATCGGCCCGCTGGCACAAGGTGTGAGTTGGGTCCCCGCTTTCGCGGGGATGACACTCTTAGTTTATGACCGGGCTCGTGGCCCGAAAGGATTTGCAAGATGGAAGACCTGCACAAGAATCTGATCGACGGCGAATGGGTCGGTGGCGAGGGCGTGCCCAACATCAATCCGTCCAACACCGACGAGGTGGTGGGCCTTTATGCCCGCGCCACGCTGGACGACGCGCAGCGCGCCATCGCGGCGGCGAAGGCGGCGTTTCCGGCGTGGTCGCGCTCGGGGCTATTGGAGCGGCACTCCATCCTGAGCAAGGCGGCGCATGAGATCATGGCGCGCAAGGAAGAGCTGGGGGCGCTGCTGAGCCGCGAGGAGGGCAAGACGCTGCCCGAGGGCATCGGCGAGGCGACGCGCGCCGGGCAGATCTTCGAATTCTTTGCCGGCGAGGCGCTGCGGCTCAGCGGCGAGACCATTCCGTCGGTGCGCCCGGGAGTCGGCGTCGAGATCACGCGCGAACCGATCGGGGTGGTCGGCATCATCACGCCGTGGAATTTCCCCATCGCCATCCCGAGCTGGAAGATCGCGCCGGCGCTCTGCTACGGCAACACCGTGGTGTTCAAGCCGGCCGAGCTGGTGCCGGGCTGCGCCTGGGCGATCGTCGACATCCTGCATCGCGCCGGGCTGCCCAAGGGCGTGCTCAACCTGGTGATGGGCAAGGGCTCGGTGGTCGGGCAGGCGATGCTCGACGCCAAACAGATCAATGCCTTCAGCTTCACCGGCTCGGTGGGCACCGGGCGGCGCGTCGCCGACGCCTCGGTCAAGGTGATGCGCAAGTTCCAGCTCGAGATGGGCGGCAAGAATCCGACCGTGGTGCTCGACGACGCCGACCTCAAGGTGGCGGTGGAGACGGTGGCGCAGTCGGCGTTCTTTTCGACCGGACAGCGCTGCACCGCGTCGTCGCGCGTCATCGTCACCGAGGGCATCCACGACAAATTCGTCGCGGCGCTGAGCGAGCGGGTGCGGGCCCTCAAGGTGGGCGATGCGCTGGAAAAGGGCATCGAGATCGGCCCGGTGGTCGATCCGAGCCAGCTCAAGCAGGACACCGACTATATCGAAATCGGCAGGCAGGAGGGCGCGAAGCTCGCGGCGGGCGGCGAGGTGCTGACGCTCAAGACGCCGGGCCACTACCTGCAGCCGACGCTGTTCACGGAAGCCACCAACCAGATGCGCATCTCCCGCGAGGAAATCTTCGGGCCGGTGGCGTCGGTGATCCGCGTCAAGGATTACGACGAGGCGCTGGCGACGGCCAACGACACCGAATTCGGATTGAGCGCCGGCATCGTCACCACCTCGCTCAAATACGCGACGCATTTCAAGCGCAACGCCGAAGCCGGGATGGTGATGGTCAACGTGCCGACGGCCGGCGTCGATTTCCACGTGCCGTTCGGCGGTCGCAAGGGCTCGAGCTACGGCCCGCGCGAGCAGGGCAAATACGCAGCGGAGTTCTTCACCCAGGTGAAGACGGCGTACACGGCGGCGGGCTAGTCCCTTACGACCGGCGGATGCGGGAAATCCTCAGGTCCGGCTCACCCGGCCCCAGGCGGGCGACGGAGTTGCGCAGGATCAGCTCGCTGCGCAGCAGGACTTCGCGCCGCTCGACCTCGCGGCCTTCGAGCATGGCCAGCAGCAGCGTCATGGCGGCCTCGCCGATCTTGGAGCGGGGCTGCTTCATGGTGGTGAGCGAGGGGTTGACGAAGCTCGCATAGGAAATGTCGTCGAAGCCCATCACCGAGAACTGCCGCGGCAGGTCGTAGCCGCGGGCGTTGAGGGCGATCATGACGCCGAGCGCGGTGGCGTCGTTGACGCACAGGAACGCCGTGGGCAGCAAATCGCGCACGAACATGTGCTCGGCCGCCTGGCGGCCGCTCTCGGTGGTGCCGTCGCCCTCGAGGATCAGCATCGGATCGATGGCGATGCCGGCGGCGCCGAGCGCGGCGCGGTAGCCGCGTTCGCGCACCTCGTTGACGAGGCGGCTGGCGGAGCGGCCGATGAAGGCGATGCGGCGGTGGCCCTGCGAGATCAGATGCTCGGCGGCGATGCGGGCGCCCTCGAAATTGTCGACGCCGACGAACGGCACCTGGTGGTGGTCGCCGGGAATGGGCTCGTTCACCGCCACCATCGGCGGCAGCCGGGCAGGGCCCTCGGTCTGGTAGCCGAAGGGCAGATGGCCGGTGAGCAGGATCAGGCCGTCGGCCTGGTTGGAACTGATGAAGCGCAGATAGTCGGTTTCGCGCGTGGCGTCGTTCTGGGTGTTGCCGATCAGCACGCCGTAGCCGCGCTTGCTGGCCTCGGTCTCGAGCCCGACGAGGATGTTGGAGAAGTTGGGGTCGCCCACGTCCGGCGCCAGGATCAGGATCATGTTGGCGCGGCGCATGCGCAGCGAGCGCGCCATGGCGTTGGTGGTGTAGCCGGTGCGGGCGATGGCGTCGTTGACGCGGCGGCGAGTGGCGTCGGCCACCTTGGCCGGCTCGTTGATGGCGCGGCTCACGGTGGCGATGGACACGCCGGCGATGGCCGCGACGTCTTCGATCGTGGCGAGTTTCTGCTGCAGCACCTGGTGCTCCGCCAGCGGCGATCCGGCTTGGCGTCGGGCTTTCCCCCTGCAGGCCGGTTCGGGCCGCGACGCTGGCGCAAACCTATACCTTTCGCCGGTTGTGTAAACCTTTACATGCCGTATGAAAACCTTTACATCTTTCCGCGGACGAAGATCGCAGGGTCAAAATGCGTCGCGTCCATGGGAGGCAGATCCGTATGTCCGGACCCGATGGCACCGCTGTGCCGCCGATCCTTGCGGCGAACAGGATCTCGAAGTCGTTCGGCGAAATCCCGGTGCTGTTCAGCATCGATTTCGACGTCCGGCCGGGCGAGGTGCATGCCATCATCGGCGAGAACGGCGCCGGCAAGTCGACGCTGATGAAGATCCTGTCGGGGTTCGAGCAGCCGACGTCGGGCACCATCACCTATGACGGCAGGGCGGTGACGCTGCCGCCCAATGGCGAGGCGGAAGCGCTCGGCATCGTGCTCATCCACCAGGAGCTGAACCTCGCCGAGCATTTGCGGGTGGTGGATTCGATCTTCCTTGGCCGCGAGCTCAAGCGCTTCGGGCTGCTCGACGGCCGGCAGATGCGCGACAAGGCGCGCGAGCTGCTCGAAACGCTGCATGTCGGCATCGATCCCAACGCCCGCATCGACAGCCTGACGGTCGCCGACCGGCAGATGGTCGAGATCGCCAAGGCGATCAGCCGCGACGCGCGGGTGCTGATCATGGACGAGCCGACGGCGGTGCTGTCGCTGGCCGAGACCGAGACGCTGTTCGAGCAGATCAAGCGGCTGACGGCGCGCGGCGTCGCCATCATCTTCATTTCGCACAAGCTCGACGAGGTGATGCGGATTTCCGACCGGGTCACGGTGCTGCGCGACGGGCAATTGATCGCCACGGTCGACGCCAGGGCGCTGACGCCGGATTCGGCGGCGCAGATGATGGTCGGGCGCGAATTGCACAATCTCTATCCGCCCAAGCACGAGCCGGACGTCGATGCGCCGGCGGTGCTGTCGGTCGGCCATCTCAGCGCGCGCGGCGTCGATGACGTATCGTTCGAGCTGAGGAAGGGCGAAATCCTCGGCTTTGCCGGACTGGTCGGCTCGGGGCGCACCGCGGTGGCCGAGGCGGTGGTGGGGCTCACGCATCGCAGCGGCGGCGAGATCAAGGTCAATGGCCGCGCCGTGCACTTCGCCAATGTGGCGCAGTCGCTGGCGGCGGGCATCGCCTACATGACCAAGGACCGCAAGGGCAAAGGCCTGCTGGTCAATATGGGGCTGCGGCCCAATCTGACTCTACTGACGCTGCAGCGGCATCTGCGCGGGCCGTTCCTCGACACGGCAAGCGAGGCGCGGGCGCTGGAGCGGGCGACGCGGCGCTTCGACATCCGGGCCCGCGACGCCTCGGTCAGGGTCGGGCAGCTTTCGGGCGGCAACCAGCAGAAGCTGATGCTGGGCAAGACCATGGAAAGCGAGCCCGACATCATCATCATGGACGAGCCGACGCGCGGCATCGACGTGGGCACCAAGCAGCAGATCTACCACATCATCGCGGCGCTGGCGGCCGAGGGCAAATCCATCATCGTCATCTCGTCGGAGCTGCAGGAGGTGATCGGCCTCAGCCACCGGGTGATGGTGATGCGGTTCGGCCGCATCGTCGGCGAACTGGTCGGCGACCAGATCACCGAGGAGCAGATCGTGCGGCACCAGATGGGCATCGAGGGGAAAGCGGCATGACGACCACGACCACCGGAGAGGCGACGGCGCAGCGGCGCCGGCCACGGCTGCGGCTCGGCGCGCTCGGGCCGCTCCTGGCCTTGCTGCTGCTGATGATCCTGGGCGCGTCGCTCAACGGCAATTTCCTCACCATCGCCAACATGGCCAATATCGTGGCCCGCGCCTCGTTCATCGGCATCATCGCCATCGGCGCGACCTTCGTCATCACCTCGGGCGGCATCGATCTGTCGGTGGGCTCGCTCGCGGCGTTCACCGCCGGCATGATCATCATCATCATCAATTCGCTGGTGGGGCCGCTGGGGCCGGGCTGGTCGTCGGTCGGCATCGGCATTCTGGCGGGTCTCGCCATCGGCCTCGTCGGCGGCGGCGCCAACGGTGCGCTGGTGACCATCGGGCGGATCGAGCCGTTCATCGTGACGCTGGGCACGCTCGGCATCTTCCGGGCGCTGATCACCTTCCTCGCCAATGGCGGCACGCTGAACCTCAACTTCCAGGCGTCCGACACCTATTCGCCGCTGTATTCGGGCAACGTGCTGGGCATTCCGCTGCCGATCGTGATCTTCGCGGTGGTCGCCATCATCGCCGAGCTGGCGCTGCGGCGGACGACCTTCGGCCGGCACATCGCCGCCATCGGCTCGAACGAGCAGGTGGCGCGCTATTCGGCGATCAAGGTCGATCGCGTGCGGCTGATGACCTATGTACTGCAGGGTCTCCTGGTGGGCGTGGCGGCGGCGCTCTACGTGCCGAAATTCGGCTCGGCCAACAGCTCGACGGCGGTGCTGTGGGAGTTGCAGGCCATCGCCGCGGTGATCATCGGCGGCACCACGCTGCGCGGCGGCTTCGGCCGCATCTGGGGCACCGTGGTCGGGGTGATCATCCTCGAGCTCATCGGCAACATCCTCAATCTGCAGAATTTGATCAGCCCCTACCTGAACCAGGCGTTCCAGGGCGCGATCATCATCGTTGCGGTGCTGCTGCAGCGGTCCCGCAAGACGACCAACTGAACCAGAGTTCTACCACGGCCCGGCGAAAGGGCCCCCAACGGGAGGAAAGACGAGCAAATGAACCTGATGAAGACCACAGCGCTGGCGGCCCTCGTCGTCGGCAGCCTGACCGTCGCGGGAAGCGCGATCGGCCAGGACAAGACCTACACCATCGGCGTCTCGGTGCCGACGGCCGACCATGGCTGGACCGGCGGCGTGGATTTCTTCGCGCAGCAGGCGGTCGACCGGCTGCAGAAGGCCTATCCGAACCTGAAGTTCGTCCTGGCCACGGCGCCCGATTCGACCAAGCAGGCCGCCGATCTCGAGGACATGGTGACGACCCGCAACATCGACGGGCTGGTGATCCTGCCGGGCGATCCGGACGCGATGACCGCCTCGATCAAGAAGGTCAAGGACGCCGGCAAATGGGTGACGGTCGTCGACCGCGCGCTCAGCCAGCCGGGCATCCCCGACCTCTATGTCGCGGGCGACAATCCGGGCCTCGGCGCCACCACGGCGGCGTACTTCAAGTCGGCGCTGCCCAACGGCGGCAAGGTGGTGGTGCTGCGCGGCCTGCCGATCCCGATCGACAAGCAGCGCTTCGATGCGTTCATGGAAGGCATCAAGGACACCAAGATCCAGGTGCTCGACAACCAGTTCGCCAACTGGAACCGCGACGACGGCTACAAGGTCATGCAGGACTTCCTGACCAAATATCCCGAGATCGACGCGGTGTGGGCGCAGGACGACGATACGCTGATCGGGGCGCTGAAGGCGGCCAAGGAAGCGGGACGTGACGACAAGATGTGGTTCGTCGGCGGCGCCGGCATGAACCAGATCGTCAAGATGGTGGCCGCCGGTTCCAAGCAGGTGCCGGTGGACGTCAGCTACAACCCGAACATGGTGGCCACGGCCATCGACCTCACGGCGCTGCACTTCGTCGCCAATTCGCAGGTCGACGGCACGATGATCATCAATTCGACGCTGATCACCAAGGACAATGCGGCGCAGTTCGACTATCCGAACACGCCGTTCTGATCGGCCGCGTTCGACGTGACATGAGGAAGGCCGCCCGGGCGATCGGGCGGCCTTCTGCGTCCGGGGCGGCGCCTTATCTGCCGGCCTTGCGGCCCTGCATTTCGGCCTCGAAGATGTCGCGGAGGTCGCCTGAGGCGGGGGTCTCGCTGGTGGCGCCGTCGGAGGAGACGCTGAGCGTTGCGAGGCCATCCAGCGCGCTCGCTTCGTCCTGGCCGAAAATGCTGCGGCTGAGGGCATCGGCGTCGACCTTCGGCATCGGCTGCGCGCTCACCGGGCCGGGCAGGCTCATCGGCGCGTCGCGGTTGAGCCCGCGGTCGGCCGGGCCGCGATTGCCGTCGACGGAGTCGGCGGCGAGCACCGGGCTGGCTGCCAGCGCCGCGCCAACCATCAGCAGGACGGCGATCGATCGAAGGTGAGAGGTCATCGTAGGCTCCATGTCAGCGCGATTGGCCGCGCGGTTGTGATGCCCATGAGACGGCAGGACGGGCGAAGTCCTTGGTGGTCGTGCGAAAATGCCCGCGAGCCGCTTGGAAGGCCGCCTTTGCGGACGCCAAAAGGTTCCATGACAAAAGCTTTAATCTCTGCCTCGAAACCACACGCGCAGTCGTCCGTTGCTCCCTCGAACCCCAAAATCGAGAGAGATGAACATGAAGACGATCATTTCAGCCGTCTGCATCGCAACCCTGTCGCTGGGCACCATGGCCGCAACGATGGCGCCGGTGCAGGCCGCGCCCTACGGCCGATCCTACGACCACTCGCACAAATGGCGGTTCGAGAAGCGCGGCAACTACGCGTACCTCAACGGCCATCGCGGCGACCGCCACCGCCATCCGGGCTGGCGTTACTACGAGGGCTATTATTTCCCGCCGGCCGCCTTCGTGGTCGGCGCCCTGATCTTCGGCGGCATCCTGGGCAGCATCATCGCCAGCCAGCACCACTAAGACCACAGACGAAGCCCAAACTCGACGGCGGCCCCAGGGCCGCCGCTTTCTATTTGAGGAAGCGCACGGCGCCGATATGGGGCAGGGTGCGGTTGCGCTGGGCGTAGTCGATGCCGTAGCCGACCACGAATTTGTCCGGAATCTCGAAGCCGATCCAGCGCGCCTTGACGTCGACCTCGCGGCGCGACGGCTTGTCGAGCAGGGCGCAGACCTCGACGCGGTTGGGATGGCGGGTGGCGAGGATGTCGAGGACGTGCCTGAGGGTGCGGCCGGTGTCGATGATGTCCTCGACCACCAGCAGGTCGCGGCCCTCGATCTCGCCGCGCAGGTCCTTGAGGATGCGAACCTCGCGGCTCGATTCCGTAGCGTTGCCGTAGGACGAGACTTCGAGGAAATCGACCTCGACCGGCAGGTCCAGCTCACGCACCAGATCGGCGATGAAGATGAAGGAGCCGCGTAGCAGCCCGATCACCACCAGCTTGTCGGTGCCGCGGAAATGCTCGGTGATCTCGGCCGCCAGCGCCTCGACGCGCGCGGCGATCGCCTTGGCCGAAATGAGCTGGTCGACGGCGTAGGGCTCGATGGGCATGGCGTGCTGACAAATTCCGGGCAGGATAGCGCCGCACTGGTAGCAGAGTCGCCGGCGCCGCGTCAGCCCGCGGCGCCGTGAGGCATGCCGGCTACTGGCCGACCTTGAGATACTCGCCCATGCGGATCAGGCCCTGCATGTAGCCGATGGCGTGGGCGCGGCCGCGATGGTTCCAGTCGCTGTCGTTGTCCATCTTGGGCACGTGGTCGTCGAGCAGGAAGCCGTCGAAGCCGTTCCTGGCGAGCAGCACCATCACTTCGGCCGGGTCGTAATTGCCGTCGCCGATGAAGCATTCGGTGAAGTTGGGAACGGTGCCGCGCACGTCGCGGAAATGGATGTAGGCAATAGCGCCCTTGGGCGCGAAATACTCGATCATCTCGGTGACGTTGGCCTTGCCGCCGGTCATTTCCGAGCAGCAGCCGAGGCAGAGGTCGAGGGCCCAGGCCGGGCTGCCGCCCGCCAGCTCGTGAGCGTGCTTGAAGCCCCAGGGCCGGTAGAACAGGCGGGCGACGCCGCCGAGCATCGGCACCGGCGGATCGTCCGGATGCAGGGCGAGGCGGATGCCCTCTTGTTCCGCCACCGGCAGCACCGCCTTGATGAAATACTCGTAATTGGCCCACATCTGCTCTTCGCTGATCACCGGGCCGTCCTTGCCGAAGAGCGGCATCGAGGAGGCGCGGCCGAGCGTCGTCGGCATGTAGGAGCGCAGAAGCTCGAGATTGCCGGCGTTGGCCTCGACCACCGCCATGTCGAACTGGCGGGCCACGGCGCCGCCACGGGTTTCCGCGGCGCGATCGGTGGTCCACACCGAATTGGGCATGAAATGGTAGCCGAGCACCGGCACGCCGGCGCGGGCCACGGCGCGGATGGTCGCCTGGTAGTTCTCGATCTGCTCGTCGCGGCCGTCGAGGCCCAGCATCACCTTGTGATAGAAATGCGTGGGGACGTTCTCGATGGCTTCGAATTTGAGGCCGTAGCTCTCGACCTTCTCGACCAGGGCGCGGACGTCCTTTTCCTCCCAGCGCGCGTCGCCGGGGAGAGAGGGGTTGTTCATCTGCAGGCCCGTGGCGCCGATCTGCGCGGCAAAGCGCAACCGCTCATCGGTCAGATCGTGAAACTGGCCCACCGCAACGCGGATCTTCATGTTGTCCTATCCTTTGACTGAACCGGCCGTCATGCCAGCGACCATGAAGCGCTGGGCGACGAAATAGAGGATCATCAGCGGCACCGACGACAGCACCGCGCCCGCCATCAGCGGACCCCAGGGCAGCACGTCGGAGGTGATGAGGTAGTTGAGCGCCAGGGGCGCCGTGCGCTGGCTGTCGGAGGTGATCAGCACCAGCGCCAGCAGCAATTCGTTCCAGGCGCCGGTGAAGGTGAAGATGGCGACGGCGGCGAGGCCCGGCGCCGACAGCGGCAGCACGATGCGAAGCAGCGCGCCGAAGCGCGTCAGGCCGTCGACCATGCCCTGTTCCTCGAGTTCGCGCGGCACCGAGCGGAAATAGCCCTGCAGCAGCCAGGTCGAAAGCGGCAGCGAGAAGGTGAGGTAGACCAGGATCAGCCCGAACAGCGAATTGCCGAGGCGGAGCTGCGCCATGACGATGGACAGCGGGATGAACAGCAGCGAGGTGGGGGTGAGGTAGGCGAACAGGATCAGCCGGCCGATGAGGCCGCGGAAACGGTAGCGGAAGCGCACCATCGAATAGGCGGCGAAGGACGAGATCAGCACCGAGATGACGGTGACCGTGGTGGCGACGATCAGGCTGTTCTTGACCGCGACGAGGAAGTCCTTTTCGAACAGCAGCGTGACGTAGTTGTTGAGCGTCGGCGCAATCGGGATGAGCGAGGGCTGGCGGAAGATCTCCTTGGGCACCTTCAGCGAGGTGGCGACCATCCAGTAGATGGGGAACAGCACCAGCAGCACGGCGAGCACCAGCGCCACATAGCTCAGGATGCGGCCGGTGAGGACCCGGCGGCTGGCGCGGCTGATGTCGCGGCTCGCGCTGCGGGCGGTGATGGCTTCGGCGGTCAATCTTCGTCCCTCAGCATCAGCGTGGTGGCGATGAGCACCAGCACGATCAGCACCGGCAGGGTATAGACCGACACCGCGGCGGCCTCGCCGAGGCGCTGCGTCTGCATGCCGAAATAGGCGAGCACCGGAAACACCATCGTGGCGTCGGACGGGCCGCCCTGCGTCAGCAGCCAGACGTTCTCGAAGCCGTTGGCGGTCCAGATCGAGGAGAGCAGGGTGGTGACGATGATCACCTGGCGGATGCCGGGGATGGTGACGGTCCAGAATTGCTGCCAGGCGGTGGCGCCGTCGACGCGCGCCGCTTCGTAGAGTTCCTTGGGCACCGCCTGCAGGGCCGCGAGGAACGACACGAACCAGAACGGAAAGCCGCGCCAGACGGTGGCGAAGATCACTGCCGGCATGGCGGTGGAGCGCTGGCCGAGCCAGTCGATCACGCCGGAATGGATGCCGGTGGCGGTGAGGATGAGATTGATGCCGCCGCCGATCGGCTGGTACAGCACGCGCCAGGTGAGGAAGGCGACGAAGGCCGGCATCGCCCAGGGCAGCATCAGGAACGAGCGGAACAGGCCGCGGCCCGGCAGGTGCTGGTGCACGAGCAGCGCCAGGCCAAGCCCGATGCACAGCTTCAGCCCGTCCGACACCAGCACCATCGTAATAGTGTTCCAGATGGACGAGACGAAGGTCGAGTTCTTGCTGAGATAGATGAAGTTGGCGAGGCCGATCCATTTGCCGACATTGCCCACCACCTGGTCGGTGAAGGAAATCCAGATGGCGAACAGGAACGGATAGGCGACGAGGCCGACGATCAGCAGCACCACCGGCGCCACCAGCAGATAAGCGAAGAGGGTCAGCCGCGAAACACCGCGGCGGGCCGGCAGGGCGCCTGGGGACTGGGTGATCTCGGCCATTCGTCCGCTGTCTGAGAAAAAGGGGCGGGCGGCCGGGAGGAGCCGCCCGCCTGGCCGTCGGCTATTTGTACTTGTCGTAGATGTTCTGCGCCTGCGCCTGCGCTTCATCCATCGCCTTGTCGAAGTCCCAGCCGTCGATCACCACGCGCTGCGCCATCTTGGGGATGATGAAGTTGGACGACATGTCGGCATAGGCGGCGTTGTAGACGTCGGGATAGGCCGGCGCCGTGCCGTTCTGCGCCAGGCCGAGCAGGCCGACGAGGATGGAGTTGGAGCCGTCGAAGGCCTTGAGCTTCTCCTGCGCCTTCAGCACCGGGCCGTAGATGGCGACGTTGAAATAGGCGTTCATGAAGTCGGGGTTCGACAGGTACTCGATCAGCGCCTTGGCCTCATCCTGCATCGGGCTCGCTTTCGGGATCACGCGCAGTTGCACGTCGATCGGCGAGACCACGCCCTTGGGGCCGCCGGGCAGCGCGGAGAAGGCGCTGCTTTCGAACAGGTCCGGGTCGTCCTTCTTGGCGGCGATGCCCACCGAGCCGGTGTTGGCAATGAAGGCGGCCTGGCCGGCGAGATAGGCCTGGTTGTCGCCGGCGCCGTCCCAGGTGGTGTTGCCCGGCGGGAACACGCCCTTGTCCCAGGCGTCCTTCAGCCATTGCAGATAGGCGCGCGTTTCCTCCGACTTGATGGTGACCTTCTTGCCTTCGTCGTCGGCGATGCGGCCGCCATAGGCCTGCATGACGTTGATCTGCACGTTGCCGTCGCCGACATTGGAGAGGGCGAGGCCGAGGCCGTAGACCGGCGGGGCGTTGACGGCGGCCGCCTGTTCGGCGAGCTCGGCCCAGGTCTTGGGCGCGTCCTTGAAGCCCTTGGGCTCGAGCAGGTCCTTGCGGCGCAACAGCAGATTGCCGTTGACGCCGAACGGGATGCCGATGCGGCCGCCGGCGGCAGCGGTGGTGTCGCTGGCCTTGTCGGTGCCCGGATACCAGCCGCCCTGGGCGTCGCCGATCTTCTTGTAGAGATCGTCGAGGGTGGTGAAGACGCCCTGCCGGCCGAGCAGCAGGCCGAGCCCGAGCCCGACGTCGAGCGCGTCCGGCATGGAGTTGGAGGCGACCGCCGCCGAGACTTTCTGCGTCGTCTCGTTCTGGTTGATCATCACCACCTCGGTGGCGACGCCGTTCTTGGCGCCCCAATCGTTGATGGTGTCGACCAGCAGCTTATTGGCGTCGTCGGAGAAGATCAGGCCGCCCCAATAGGTCAGCTTCTTGCCCTGGGCGCGCGCCGGCGCCGCCAGGCCCGCCCCAAGCGCGACGGCGGCGGTGCTCGCCGCGGCAGCGCCCAGCACCTTGCGCCGTGTCCAGGGCGTCAACTTGGACTTGTCTGCCTCACTCATGTGGTCTTCCTCCCTCGGTCGCACCCCGGCCGGCCGGCCTCTCGCCGGCATCCGCCCCTTGCCGGTTGGTTGCGCGCCACCAGTTGAAATATATTTATTGGGGCGATAAAGGCGAGGCTAAGGGCCGGTCCTAGCGATGTCAACGAGCTAAACGGTGCCTTTCAGGGGGTGAATTGGCAGCACGGGAACGAGCGGAGACAGCGCTGCATCCGGGCTATGCGGCGTTCTTTGCGGCGCTGGTGGAGCGGCGGATCAGCCTCGGCCAGACGCTGCGGCAGGACGAATTGTGCGACATCCTGGGCATCTCGCTGTCGCCGATGCGCGAGGCGACGACGCTGCTCGAAGCGGAGGGGCTGCTGACGGTACGGCGGCGCATCGGCATAACGATATTCTACCCGGACGTGCAGTTCGTGCGCGAGACGTTCCAGTTCCGCGGCATGCTGGAGCGCGAGGGGCTGAGGCGCTTCGCGCGCACTGCGCCCGCCGGCTGGGTGGCGCGCAACCGCAAGGCGCATGACGACATCATCGCCTTCGTCACCGAGGTCGATGACGAGAAGCGCTATCGCGCCCCGGTGCGGGCGCTGGAATCGGAGTTTCACGGCAGCTTCATCGGCGCCTTCGGCAACGCCGAAATGGCGTCGGTCTATGCGCGGCTGCAGCGCAAGATGTACCTGTTGCGGCTGATCAACCCCGAGGCGGTCAACACCGGCAGCACGATCAAGGCGATGCGCGAGCACGTGGCGATCATCGACGCCGTCGAGGCGCGCGCCCCCGACGCCGCGGCCGATGCGCTCGACCGGCACCTGCAGGGCGTGCTGCACCGGGTGCTGGGATAGCTCCTACTTTTCGGCGGTGACGCCGAGGGCTGCCGGGCGGCGGGCCGACGCCAGCATCGGCGGCATCGGCAGGCCGCCGACGCCGAACAGGTCGTCGTGCATGCGCTCCATGGCGACGCTGAGCGCGCCGATGAGGGCGGCGCGGTTGCCCAGCACGCTCGCCTCGATGCGGGGTGGCGTGGGGGTGCAGCGCGGCAAATAGCGGCGGATGGCCTCGAGCAGTTCGCTGCGCAGCCCGATGCTGCCGCCGAGGATGACGATCTCGGGGTCGAGCATGGCGCCGACGGCGGCGATGGCGAGCGCCATCAGCCGTGCCGTTTCCTCGACGGTGGCGATGGCGGCGGCATCGCCCGAAGCCAGCGCCGCGAAGATGTCGCGTACGGTGAGGCCGCGGCGGCCGCCGAAGCCGGCATAGCGCTCGGCGATGGCGGCGCTGCCCACCGAGGATTCGAAGGTGCCCAGCGCAAAGCCGCGCGGGTCGTAGGGGTCGCCGGCAAGCGGCAAATAGCCGATCTCGCCGGCGGCGCCGCGCGCGCCGCGCAGCAGATGGCCGTTGGCGATGATGCCCATGCCGACGCCGGTGCCGAAGGCGATGAAGACGAAATTGCCGATGCCGGCGCCGTGGCCGCGCCATTGCTCGCCGCGCGCCGCGAGGTTGACGTCGTTTTCGATCAGCACCGGGATGCCGAGCCGCTGTCGGAGCTGCGTCGGCACGTCGATCTCGCCGAAGCCGGGAATGTTGGGCACGAAATCGATGTGCGTGGTTTCGGACTGGAATACGCCGGGCGTGCCTAGAACGGCGATCCGGAGCTCGCGGGTGGTGACGCCGAGCTGGCCGGAAAGGGTTTCGATCTGCGCGGCGATCTGGTCGACGACGTAGAGGCCGCCGCGCGCATCGGTGGGCACCAGGCTCTCGGCGAGAGCATTGCCGACGAGGTCGCCGATGGCGACGTTGAGCTTGGTGCCGCCCAGATCGATGGCGGCGGCGAGGCCGGCCCGTCCGTCGATCTCGTACACCACCGCGCTGCGGCCGGGCTTGCCGCTGGTGCGGCCCTGCGGCTTCAGCCAGCCGGCCGTCTCGAGCTCGAACACCACCTCGGAGATGGTCTGCTTGCTGAGGCCGGTGCGCTTGGCGAGATCGGCGCGCGATGTCGGTCCATGCGCCAGGATGGCCTGGATGACGGCATAGAGCGAGATTTGTCGGGCAACGGGCGGATCGGGCGTTTCCATACGACGATGCCTCTTGGTTTGTCCGGGACACTGACAAATAAGCAGGCCGGCGTCAAATGCCGGCGTGAGTTTCGGGCTCGCATTGCGAGAACGGACGCAGATTTTTGCGCAATTTGTCCGGGTCCTTGACATACAGGCGCGTCTGTCGCCACAGTGTCGTGTGGTTCGAACACTGTCCGGCGGACAGAGGGGGCGGCAGGATGGCGACGTGCTTTGACATCGCTCAGCCGTTGCACCGGGGCGGAAGCGCCGCCCCGGCAGCATGCCGGTCGGCCCCCGTCCGGGTGGCATCATGCTGACGCCGCGCGCCGATGGGGCGCTCCTCGCCGAGGCGCCGGTGCTGCTGCCGGTGATGGCGCCGCGGCTGCAGGGCGACGTCTTTCCCGATGGCGCCGTCGATCTGTCATTGTGGGGCGTCGGCCGGCTGGGCCGGGTACGATTCTCGCCGCTCGCCGGTCCCTATGTCTATGCGCCGAACCGGGTGATCGGCCGCAACGGCAGCATCCATGTGGCGCAGTCGGCGCCGGTGCTGCTGGTGCGCGGTGGCGGCGCCGCGCGGGTATTTCCGGCGCGTCGCTGCGCCTGGTGGCACGAGATCGCCGCGGCCGAGGCGCGGCCGGTCTGGCGGGCGACCGCCGCCGGGCGCGTCATGGAACTGCCCTGGGGCGTGCTGCAGGTCGAGCAGCGCGGCGACGATTTGCTGCTGGCGGTGGGCGTCGACCAGGCGGAGGCGGCGCGCGCGATGCGGCTCACGGCCGACCAGATCGTCGCCGAGGCCGAGGCGTATGTCCGCCGTTGCGACCTGATGGCGGAGGCCGATCCGCTGCTGCGGAGCATGGTCGTACAGGGCGTGCACGCAGCCCTGTCGAGCATCCGCGCCGACGAGCAGGGCGGCTTTGCCGGGCTCGCCGCCGGGCAGGCCTACAGCTCGCCGGCGCGCACCTATTATCGCGACGGCTACTGGACGCTGCAGCCGCTGCTGGCGCTGCGGCCGGACGCGGTGCGCGAGCAGATCCGGTTGCTCGCCAAGGGGGTGCAGCCGGACGGCGAAGCGCCCAGCGGGGTGATCCTGTCGGGTCGCGCGCAGTCGAAGGCGTGGCGGGCGTTCCGCGACCACCCCGACCGCTACAAGGAACATCACCTGCGGCCGGAGGATTGGTGGAGCGACCATTTCGACAGCCCGCTGTTCTTCGTGCTCACCGTCGGCGACTATGTGCGCGAGACCGGCGACAGCGCGGAAGCCGAACGGCACTGGCCGGTCATCGCCGCCATCCTGGAACGCTATTTCAGGCTGGCGGGGCCGGACGGGCTGCCGCTGAAGCCGCGGCACGACCGCGACTGGGCCGACAATGTGTATCGCGAAGGGCTGGTGGCGTACGACCTCGGCCTGTGGGTCGGAGCGCTCGACGTGGCGGCGCGGCTCGGCGCGACGCTCGATCCGGTACTGGCGGCGCGGGCGCGCGAGGCGGCGGCACGGGCCCGGCGCACGATCGACGGGCGGCTCTGGGTCGAGGCGCGGCAGGGCTATGCCGATTATGCGACGCCGGACGGCTTCGTCGAGGATCACCTCGTTCTCGACAGCCTGACGCTCAGCCGCTACGACGCGGTGCCCGACGAGCAGGCGGTGCGGGTGCTGCGCTCGATCGAGCGTACGCTGGAATCGCGGCACAACACCGAGCAGCCCTATGGCGACTGGGGCATGCTGTGCGCCTATCCGCCGTTCAAGCGCGCGCGTGACATCCGCGCCAAGACGGCGTTCCCGTTCCGCTATCACAATGGTTCCGACTGGCCCTATCTCGACGGGCTCTACGCCGAGGAGCGGCTGCGCCGCGGGCTGGGCGGCGCGCGCTATCCGCTGCTGCGCTGGTGGGAGATGTGCCTCGCCAATGGCTGGGCCGGGGCGGTCGAATATTTCTCGCCGCCGTTCGGGCGCGGCTCGGCGCTGCAGGGCTGGAGCGCGATGCCGGCGGCGGTGGCGCTCAAATACGGCGCGGCGGCGCTGGACGAGTCGCCATCCGTGCGCCGCACGGCGGAGGCGGTGTCATGATGGCCGCGACGTCGGGCTCAGCGCAGCGTCATGGCGTAGGTCACGTGGCCGGGGCCGCTGATGTCGGTGAAGCCGACATGGGAGTAGAAGCCCTTGGCGCGTTCATTGTCGGGGCTGACCCCGAGCTGCACGCCAGAAACGCCGGCGCGGCGCAGGGCATCGAGCTCGGTCTCGATCATGCGGCGGCCCCAGCCGCCGGACTGCGCTTCGGGCAGCAGATTGATGTGCAGATGGGCGGGATAGTCCTGCAGCGCCGTCTCATGCCGCTCGGGCGTGGCGATGCGGCGCAGCACGCCCTCGTCGAGCGGCTTCTGCGGCGTCATGCCGGCCACTTCGGCGCGCACCTTCGGCCACCAGTCGCGCTCGAGCCGTGCCTCGAAGGCGACGGTGTCGGGGGCGGCGACGACATAGCCCAGCACGCGGTCGCCGTCGGCGAGCAGGAAGGCGAAATCCGGCTCCAGCGCGCCATAGGGCGCGGCCCAGATGTAGCCGGGCAGCCGGCGGTCGCTGTAGAGCGCGCTGGCGTCGACGCCGCTGTCGGCGGTCAGCAGGCAGATTTCGTAGAGCGCCGCCATGTCGTGCGGCTCGAAGCGGCGGATGCGGTACGCCGCACGCGGTTCATTGGTCATCGTCAATCCTGTCGCCGGACCTGGCCGGCGTCAGCGAGCTACCGTTCCCGGGATCGTCGCGCAAGCCCGATCGCGGGGACAACGATCAACACAATCCACGGAAAGGGAGACTGGACTCATGCATGACACTCTCAGCAACCGCCTGCGGCTCGGGGCCGCGGGCATCGCCGTAGCGGCGCTTGCCGCCGGCCTCGGCGGCGCCGCGCAGGCGCAGACGCTGGTCACCTGGGACGACTATACCGATGTCGGCCAGAATGCGGTGATCGAGCAGCTCAACAAGAACTTCGAGGCGGCGCATCCCGGCGTCACCATCAACCGCACGGCGCGCACCTTCGACGATCTGTCGATGACGCTGAAGCTCACGGTCGCCGCCGGAAACGGGCCGCAGGTGACCAAGGTCAACCAGGGCGCCGCCGACCAGGGCACCATGGTCAAGCAGAAGCTGCTGCTGCCCATCGACGACTACGTGAAGCAGTATGGCTGGGACAAGCGGTTCGGCGAGGGCGTGCTGGCGCGCATGCAATGGTCCGACAGCGGCCAGTTCGGCGAGGGCCACTATTATGGCGTGTCCGGCCTCGGCGAAATGGTGGGTCTCTTCTACAACCAGAAGGTGCTGTCCGACGCCGGCATCTCGACGCCGCCAAAGACCTTCGAAGAGCTTCTCGCCGACGCCGATGCGCTGCACGCCAAGGGCGTTCCGGCCTTCGCCATCGGCACGGCCAAGCAGCATATCGCGCTCCACATGCTCACCGGCATGGAGCAGGCCCATATCGACGCCTCCAACCGCAAGGCGCTCGACGACGTGATCTACGGCCGCGGTGGCACCTTCAAGACCCAGGCGGCGCTCGATGCGGCGACCACCATGCAGAAATGGGCCAAGGAGGGCTATTTCATCGACGGCTATTCCGGCATCGCCGGCAATGACGCGGTGCAGCTGTTCGTTGCCGGGCAGGGCGCCTTCCTGCTCGACGGCACCTGGTACTTCGGTGACATGCAGGCCAACCCGGACATCCACTTCATGCCGGTGCCAGCGCCGGCCGGCGTCAGCAAGCCGCTGACGGTGGGCGGTGTCGACCTCAGCTGGTCGATCACCTCCAACGCCAAGGACAAGGCGACGCAGGACCTGGCGGCCCAGTACATGGACTACATGGTGTCGCCCGAGGCGGCGAATGTGTGGGCGGCGGCGGGCTTCTTCCCGTCCTCGACCCCGACCGACGACAGCGCCGTCAAGAGCCCGCTGCTCAAGGAAGGCCTCGCCATGTGGAAGACCATCACCGAGAACAACGCGCTCGGCCACTATGCCGACTGGGCGAGCCCGACGATGCTCAAGACCTATGACGACAACATGCCCCATCTGCTGGCCGGCGACATGACTCCGCAGGCCTTCGTGGATGCGCTCGATGCCGACTACCAGGCCTACATGAAGAGCGTCGGCAAGTAACAAGCCCTCGACAACCGGCCGCGGCTGCCCGCAAGGTAGCCGCGGCCTTTCGCAACGGCCGGGGGGACGATGGCGGCGACCACCGAACAAAGCATTGGCGACAGCGGGCGTATCCCGGGCGGGACCCGCAGGCGCGCCCGGCCGGAGGAGCCGGCATCGATCCTCGACCGCATGGGCAAGGGCAATCTGCTCTACGTGCTGCCGGGCCTGCTGATCTACGCGGTGTTCGTGTTCGTGCCGATCCTGGCGGCGGTGGTGATCAGCCTCACGGAATGGAACGGGCTGGTGGTGCCGAGCTTCGTCGGGCTGCAGAACTACATCAAGCTGTTCTCGGACCACGAGTTCTACATCGCGCTGCGCAACAACGCCGAATTCATGGTGTTCTACTGCGTGTTGCCGCTGGTGATCGGCATCTGCCTCGCGGCGATCATCAGCGTGGTCGGCCAGCGCGAGCGGCTGGTGCTGCGCACGCTGTTCTTCTTGCCCTACATCATGCCCACGGCGGTGCTCGGCATCATCTTCCAGTGGCTCTACAATCCGGCGTTCGGGCCGTTCAACCAGATCCTCAAGGCGGTGGGCCTGGGCAAGATCGCGCTGCCCTGGCTCGGCGATTTCACCTGGGTGCTGCCGGCGGTGGGCGCGGTGGCGGTGTGGTATTTCTTCGGCTTCTGCATGGTGGTGTTCCTGTCGGGCATGCAGCGCATCGACCCGTCGCTGTTCGACGCGGCGCGGGCCGACGGCGCCAAGGGCTGGCAGAGCTTCTGGCACGTCACGCTGCCGCAATTGATGCCGGAGGTGCGGGTGGTGCTGCTGCTCACCGTCATCGCCTCGATCAAGAGCTTCGATCTGATCTTCACCATGACGCGTGGCGGGCCGGGCAATGCGACCCTGGTGCCCAACATCTACATGTACGAGCTCGGCTTCCAGCTCAACCGCTACGGCTATGCGGCGGCGGTGGCGATCATCGGGGCGCTGCTGGTGTTCGTCGTGAACTTCGCCATCCACCAGGGCATGCGTCGCTTCGACAGGTCGTCGGTCTGATGGCGCGCTCGGGAGTGTCCACGGCGCCGACGGTGCCGTTCCGCATCGTGCTGTGGCTGTTCGGGCTGATCACGGTGGTGCCGTTCGGGCTGCTGCTGCTGACCTCGATCAAGAGCCGGGCCGACGTGCTGAAGGGCGCCTTCGCGCTGCCCGACTATCCGCATTTCGAGAACTACGTCGCGGCGTGGACCGACGGGCGGTTCGGCACCTATTTCGTCAACTCGGTGATCGTGGTGGTGCCGGTGGTGGCGGTCAGCATCGTGCTCGGCGTGATCACCGGATTCGCCTTCGCCTATCTGCGCTTTCCGTTCAAGAAGTCGATCTTCGTCATCCTCACCTTCGGCATGATGGTGCCCACCGAGGCCTTCATCATCCCGCTCTATTACGAGATGCTCTATCTCAACCTGATCAACACGTATTGGGTGCTGATCCTGACGCAGATCGCGCTGTCGGTGCCGTTCGCCACCATCTTCATGGCCAGCGCCATGCGGCAATTGCCGACCGAGGTGCTGGAGGCGGCGGTGCTCGACGGCGCGACGCGGCCGCAGGTGCTGCTGCGCGTGATCGTGCCGCTGCTGGCGCCGGCGGTGTCGACGCTGGCGCTGTTCCTGTTCATCTGGACCTGGAACGAGTTCCTGCTGCCGCTGATCCTGGTCAACGACGATTCGCTGCGCACGCTGCCGATCGGCGCGCTGTTCTTCCAGGGCAAGTACACCATCAACACGCCGGTGCTGACGGCGGGCGCGGTGATCGTCATCGCGCCGATCGTGGTGGTGTACCTGATCTTCCAGCGCAAGTTCATCGAGGGCCTGACCTCGGGGGCGACGAAGTAGGGGCGCGGGCCGCCCGCTTCGGTCAAATTGCACTGGATCGACCACCCGCCAGTAATGCTAAGGTCGTGGCGGGGCGCGCCGCCCGCGCGGCCGAGGCAAGAGGCGAATGACGGATCTGCTGGTCAATCTCTATTCGCGCCGGCTCGACGCGCTGGCGGCGCGGGTCGCCGGCGTCGCGGCGACCATCCGCGTGGCGCTGCCCCCCGAGCTCCATATCGTCGCCGGCTGGATCAAGGCCAATTTCAGCGATTACTGGGTGAGCGAGGCGACGGTGGCGATGGCGCACCAGCCGCCCGGCTGCCTGGTCGCCGTCGTCGATGGCGAGCTCGTCGGCTTTGCCTGCTACGATGCGACGGCGCGCGGCTTCTTCGGCCCGACGGGAGTTGCCGAGAGCGCCCGCGGCAGGAAGATCGGGCTGGCGCTGTTCTACCACACGCTCATGGCCATGAAAGCGCACGGCTACGCCTATGCCGTCATCGGCTCGGCCGGGCCGGTCGATTTCTACGTCAACGCCGTCGGCGCGCTGCCGATCCCGGCCGACAGGGAAGACATCTACCAGGGGCTGCTGCGGCTGAAGCCGGCGGCCTCGTAACGCAGGACCGAACAGTGTCGTCCACCCCACCTCTTGCCCTGTTCGTCGGCGTCGCCGGACTTCGCCTCACGGCGGACGAGGCCGCTTTCCTGCGCGACGCCAACCCGCTCGGGCTGTTCCTGTTCCGCCGCAATCTCGAGGAGCCCGAGCAGACGCGGTGGCTGACGGCGGAGTTTCGCGAGGCGGTGGGGCGCGCCGATGCGCCGGTGTTCATCGACCAGGAGGGCGGGCGCGTCCAGCGGCTCGACAATGGCCGCTGGCCGAGCTTCCGCAGCCTCGGCGCCTTCGGGGCGCTGGCACGGCGGGACCTCGAGCTCGGCAAGCGTGCGCTGCGCCTCTCGACGCAGGCGATGGGCTCGCTGATGGCGGAGCTGACCATCGACAGCGGCACCACACCGGTGATCGACCTCGCCCGCCGCGACACCCATGACGTGATCGGCCAGCGCGCCTTCGGCGACGATCCGGACCTCGTTGCGGTCATGGGACGCGAGATCGTCGACGGCATGCTGGAGGTCGGCGAGCTGCCCGTCATCAAGCACATTCCCGGCTACGGCCGGGTCGCGGTCGATCCGCATTTCGACTGTCCGGTGGTCGACGCCACGCTCGAGGATCTGCGCGGCAGCGATTTCCGCCCGTTCGTCGCCTTGCGCGATTGTCCGTGGGCGATGGTGGCGCATCTGATCTTCACGCAGATCGATCCCGAGCGCGCCGCGTCGGTCTCGCCGGTGCTCTGCCGGCTGATCCGCGACGAGCTCGGCTATGACGGGGTGCTGATCACCGACTGCCTGTCGATGGAGGCGCTCGAGGGCAGCGTCGCCTCGCGCGTCGGCGGAGCGCTGGCGGCGGGCTACGATATCGCGCTTTACAGCAAGGGCGACATGCCGGCCAATATCGAGGCGGCCGGGGCGGCGCGCCCGCTCGGCGCGGCGAGCCTTGCCCGCATCGCCCGCGCCGAGGCGCGGCGCGGCGCGCTTCGGGTGGACGTTCCCGCCGTCCACGCCGAGGTCGAGAGGATTTTCAGGGAGAGCGGTATTGCGTAGCGTAGTGCCGACACACGAGAGGAGACATGCAATGTTGACTAGCAAAGCGATCCTGGCCGCTTCGGCCATGGTCCTCGCCATGGCGGCACCGGCCATGGCGCAGACCGTGCTGACGGTCAGCTCGGAGCAGACTACCACCTGGGTGCGCAACTTCAATCCGTTCGGGCAGACCTCCGCCCGCGCCACGACCAAGGAGTTCATCTACGAGCCGCTGGTGATCTTCAACCGGCTCAAGGGCAACGAGCCGAATTTCCGGCTGGCCGAAAGCTACGAGCTGGCGGACGATCTCAAGTCGATCACCTTCAAGCTCCGTTCGGGCCTCAAATGGTCGGACGGGCAGCCGCTGACGGCCGACGACGTGGTCTTCACCTACGACTACATCAAGAAATTCCCGGCGCTCGACTTCGTCTCGGTGTCGGCGCTGCTGGACTCGGTCGAAAAGGTCGACGACCAGACGGTGCGCTTCAACCTCAAGCAGCCCAATTCGCTGATCGCCAACACCATCGTGTCGATGCCGATCGTGCCGCAGCACATCTGGTCCAAGGTCGACGATCCGGTGACCTTCGCCAACGAGAATCCGGTGGGCTCGGGGCCGCTGACCGAGATCACGCGGTTCACGCCGCAGGTCTATGAGCAGTGCCGCAACCCGAACTACTGGGACGCGAAAGACCTCGCGGTCGATTGCATCCGCCTGCCGCAGCTCGCCGATAACCCGCAGGTGCTGGCGGCGCTGGCCGACGGCACGCTCGACTGGGCGACGAGCTTCGTGCCCGACATCGACAACACCTTCGTCGCCAAGGATCCCGAGCACAACAAATACTGGTTCACGCCGTCGAGCCTGGTGTCGTTCTCGCTCAACCTCGCCACGACCGACGCGAACGACCACAAGGCGTTCAACGACGTGAAGTTCCGCCGCGCGGTCAGCATGCTGATCGACCGCAAGACCATCGTCGACGTGGCCGGCTACGGCTATCCGCTGATCAACGAAGACCCGTCCATGCTGGGCGAGCTCTACAAGGCGTTCGCCAATCCCGAGGTGGCGACGAAGTTCGGCAAATACGGCAAGTTCGACAAGGACGCCGCCGTGGCGCTGCTCGACGAGGCCGGCTACAAGGATGCCAATGGCGACGGCTTCCGCGACAATCCGGATGGCACGCCGATCGCCATCGACATCGAGGTGCCGAACGGCTGGACCGACTGGATCGACGCGGTGCAGATCGCCATCGAGTCGCTGAAGGGCGCCGGCCTCAACGTCAAGATGAGCACGCCCGAAGAGGCGGTGTGGGCCTCCGATTTGATCGGCGCCAAATATTCGATGACGCTGAACGCGCTGGCCTCGGCGGCGGACCCGTACTTCCCGTATATCCGCTCGTTCAATCCGGACGATTTCGGCAAGAGCCGCTTTTCGGCGCAGCGCTGGACCGATCCGGAGGTCATGGACATGCTGAACAAGTACACGCAGCAGAAGGATCCGGCGGAACGCAAGAAGCTGATGGACGCCATCCAGCTCAAGGTGGCCGAGGCGATGCCGGTGATCCCGGTGTACAACAGCCCGTCCTTCTACGAGTACAGCACCAAGCGCTTCACCGGCTGGGCCAATGCCGACAATCCGGCCTATTCGCCGGTGGTGTCGAACGCCAACCCGGCGCGGCTGCTGCAATTGCTCGACCTGAAGCCGGTCGCGAAGTAAGTCCCGATGGCGGGGCGCGCCGGCAGGTGCGCCCCGCCTCCCGCCGCACGGAGACCGACGTTCAATGCGCTTTCTGCTCGGGCGGCTGGCATTCTACGTCGTCGCGTTCGTCGCGGCGGCCACGGTCAATTTCTTCCTGCCGCGCATCATGCCGGGCGATCCGATCCAGATCATGTTCGCCAGCGCCGGCTCGCAGCTCTCCATGGAAAACCTCAACGCGCTGAAGCTGACCTTCGGCTTCATCGATGCGCCCATGTGGGAGCAATATCTCAAATATCTGCAGAGCGTGTTCACCGGCGATCTCGGGGTGTCGATCAAATACTTCCCGCTGCCGGTGACCGAGCTGCTGGCCCGAGCGCTGGTGTGGACCGTTGGCCTCGTCGGCAGCGCCACCCTCGTCAGCTTCACGCTGGGCTCGCTGCTCGGGGCGCTCGCGGCGTGGCGGCGGGGCAGCCTGTTCGACACCGTGGTGTCGATGCTCTCGATCTTTTTCAGCTCGGTGCCGGCGGTGGTGATCTCGCTGGTGGCGCTGTTCGTGTTCGGCCACAGCCTCAACTGGTTCCCCGGCGGCTATTCCGCCGACCCGCTGCTCGATCCGGCGTTTTCGGCCGAATATATCGGCAGCGTCGTCTATCACGGCACGCTGCCGATGCTGACGCTGGTGACGGTGCTGATCGGCGGTTTCGCCGTGACCATGCGCAACAACATGATCAACCTGTTGGGCGAGGACTACATCGTCATGGCCCGTGCCAAGGGGCTGAGCGAGAGCCGGGTGCTGTTCTGGTACGCGGCGCGCAACGCGCTGCTGCCGACGTTCTCCAGTCTCGCCATCGCCATCGGCACGGTGCTGGGCGGCTCGCTGGTGACCGAGGTGGTGTTCAACTATCCCGGGCTCGGCAATCTGTTCTATCAGGCGATCCTCGCGCGCGACTATCCGGTGATCCAGGGCCAGCTCCTGATCATGACCGGCGCCATGCTGGTCTCCAACCTCATCGTCGATCTGAGCTATGTGCTGCTCGATCCGCGGCTCAAGAAGGCCTGACGATGCGCGATCTGGTCCGGCAGCTTCGGCACAACCGCAAGGCGCTCATCGGGCTCCTGATCCTGCTGCTCATCATCGGCGCCGCGCTCGCCGCGCCGTGGCTGACGCAGTATGCGCCGACGGCGCGCGTCGGGCGGCCGCACCAGCCGCCGTCGGCCGAGCATTGGCTCGGCACCACGCGGCTCGGGCAGGACGTGTTCGCGCGGCTGATCTACGGCGCCCGCACCTCGCTCGCGGTCGGTTTCGGCGCCGGGGTGATGATCACGGTGCTGGGCACGGTGCTGGGAATCGTTGCCGGCTACCGCCGCGGCCTCGTCGACGAGATCATCAACTTCGCCACCAACATCGTGCTGGTGGTGCCGAACCTGCCGCTGCTGCTGGTGCTGGCGGCGTTCATCGGCCAGGCCAGCCCCTGGGTGATCGCGCTGATCCTCGGCCTCACCTCCTGGGCCTGGGGCGCTCGCGTCACGCGCTCGGAAACGCTGTCGGTGGCGCAGAAGGATTTCGTCAAATCCGCCGAGATGCTGGGCGAGCCGGCGTGGCGCATCATGGCGCTCGAGATCTTTCCCAACCTCATCTCCATCGTCGGCATCAACCTCATCGGCAGCGTGATATTCGCGGTGATCACCGAGGCGACGCTGGAGTTCCTCGGGCTGGGCGACCCCAACGCCGTGTCGTGGGGCATCATGCTCTACAACGCGCAGAACTCATCGGCGCTGACGGTCGGCGCCTGGTGGGACCTGCTGTCGCCCTGCGTGGCGCTGGCGCTGCTCGGGCTCGGCCTGGCGCTGCTCAATTTCGCCATCGACGAGATTTCCAACCCGCGGCTCAGGACCGGCAGCCGCATCCAGCGCTGGACGCGGCTGGTGCGGGCCGGGGAGGGCAGGCTGTGAGCGAGCCGGTGCTCTCCATCCGCGACCTCAGCATCGACTATGTCGGGCTCGACAGCGACATGCATGCGGTCAAGGCGGTGAGCTTCGACATCGGGCCGGGCGAGGTCTTCGGGCTCGCCGGCGAATCCGGCTGCGGCAAGAGCACCATCGCCTTCGCCATCAGCCGCCTGCACAGGCCGCCAGCGCTGATCCGCTCGGGCGAGATCGTGGTCGGCGGCCGCAACGTGCTCGACCTCGATGCCGACGAATTGCGCCGCTTCCGCTGGCGCGACGTGGCCATGGTGTTCCAGAGCGCGATGAACTCGCTCAACCCGGTGCTCAGCATCGAAACGCAGTTCTACGACGTGCTGCACACGCATGCGGGCATGAACCGGGCCGAGGCACGGGCGCGGGCCGCCGAGCTGCTGCGGTTGGTCGACATTCCGGCCGAGCGGCTGGCATCGTACCCGCACCAGTGCTCGGGCGGCATGCGGCAGCGCATCGTCATCGCCATCTGCCTCGCGCTCAACCCGAAACTGCTGATCATGGACGAGCCGACCACGGCGCTCGACGTGGTGGTGCAGCGCGAAATCCTGCAGCGCATCGACGCGCTGCGCCGGCAGTTCGGCTTTTCGGTGCTGTTCATCACCCACGATCTTGGGCTGATGGCGCAAATGTGCGACCGCATCGGGGTGATGCTCGAGGGCGAGCTGGTCGAAGTCAACGACGCGCAGAGCATCTACCGGCGGCCGCGCCATCCCTATACGCGCAAGCTCTGGGCCTCGATGCCGCGGCTGCGCGGCGAGCGCGTGCGGCTCGAGGGTGGCGATGCCTGAGGCGCTGCTCGAAATGCGCGACGTGTCCAAGACGTTCGCCGCGCCGGGCCGGCAGGTGCATGCCGCCCGCTCGGTGTCGCTGGCGCTCAATGCCGGGCGCACGCTGGCGCTGGTCGGGGAATCGGGCAGCGGCAAGACCACCTGCGCGCGGCTGATCATGCGCGAATACGCGCCCGACAGCGGCGAGCTGCTGTTCCGCGGCGCGCCGATCGACGCCAGCTCGCACCGCAACATGCGAGCCTATCGCCAGGCGGTGCAGATGATCTTCCAGGACCCGTTCGCCTCGCTCAATCCGGCGCACACCATCGGCTACCATCTCGGCCGGCCGCTGCGCCTTTACGGCCACGGCAGGAGCCGGGCGGAGCGGCAGGCGGCGATCGCGGCGCTGCTCGAGCAGGTGAAGCTCGATCCCGAGCTGGTCGGCCGTTTCCCGCACGAGCTCTCGGGCGGGCAGCGGCAGCGCATCAGCATCGCGCGGGCGCTGGCGGTGGGGCCGGAAGTGCTGGTCGCCGACGAGCCGACCTCGATGCTCGACGTGTCGGTGCGGCTCGGCATCCTCAACCTGCTCAACGACATGAAGCGCGGCCTCGGGCTCGCCGTGCTCTACATCACGCACGACATCGCCACGGCGCGCTACGTCGCCGAGGACATCATGGTGATGTATGCCGGGCAGGTGGTGGAATGGGGGCCGACCGAGAGCGTGCTCGGCCAGCCCGCGCATCCCTATACGAGGCTGCTGCTGTCGGCCGTGCCGGATCCGGACCGCCCCTACAGCGCCGGCGTCGGCGTCGGCGCCGAGCTCGCCGACATCGACCGCATCCGCCGCGAGGCCGCCGCGCCGCAACCGCTGGCCGAAGAGGTGCATCCCGGCCATTTCGTGCGGCCGATCCCGGCCAGGGTGTGACAGGGGCGGTTCGCTGTTCGGACAGCGCCCCGGCCGAAAGTCAACGAAACGCTGGTTGGCGCGGCCCGCCGCCTGCTATTGCTGGACGACGGCCGACGCCGGCGGCTCCTCGCCATCAAGGAGCCGGCATTGGCCGGACGTTAACGAGAACGGCGCATCCTCGGCGGATTACGCGCGGGTCTCGTACATTTGGGGGCGCCATGAAACTCTGGTTGCTGGGATTGCTGGCGGGTGCCCTGGCGCTGTCGTCGGCCGCGACATTTGCGGCGACGACCGACATCGACGACACGCCGGGCGCTCCGACGGCCGCCGATATGGCGGAGCCCCCGTCGGACGGAGCGTCGCCGCTCACCGGGCGGGTTCTCCTCGTCAGCTCGGCGGCGGACATCGTGCTGCGGCCGCACGAGGTCATCCTGACCTTCGACGACGGCCCGAAGCCGGGAACCACCGATTCCATCGTCAAGACGCTGAACGCCTACGGGGTCAAGGCGACGTTCCTGATGGTGGGCAGCATGGCGCTTAGGCATCCGGACATCGTGCGGTCAGTGTTTCTGTCGGGCAATACGGTCGGCACGCATACCTTCGACCACCAGGACCTGTCCAAGCTCGATCCGGATGCGGCGCTCGACGACATCCAGCGCGGCGAAGACGCGGTGCGCAAGGCGCTGGCGCCGATCGGAGCGGAGCCGTCGCCGTTCTTCCGCTTCCCCTATCTGGCGCAGACCAAGGTGCTGCGGGCCGATCTCACCCTGTCGGGACGGATCGCGCTCGGGGCGCAGCTCGACAGCGACGATTATTTCACCTCGACCCCCGACCGGCTGCTGCGGCGCATCCTCAAGGGCCTCGACCGCACCGGCAGCGGCATCATCCTGATGCACGACATCCACGCCCGGACGGCCAAGATGCTGCCCGACCTGCTGCAGGAGCTCGAGGCGCGCGGTTACACGGTGGTGCAACTGGTCTATCGCGACGCGCCGTTCCTGGGAGTGCCGCTCAGAACCGCCACCAACGGCACGCGGTGAGGGCGCAGCGCCCGCTGGCCCGCGTGTCCGCCGGGCGCGACTACCTCGCCGGCCGTCTGGCGGTCGTCGATGGCTGGATCGTGGCGGCGAGCGAGGCGGAGCGGGCCGGTCCCGCACAGGCGCAGCCGGAGCCGGCTTTGCGCTGACGGCGCCAGTCCCGGCGGGTTTTCCGTCGACTGTCCGACCTCTTGCGCTGTCCGCGCAAATATGCACTGATACGTATAAGTAATACGTATAATTGCGGTATCCGGATGAGGCGAGCGACGCAGAGGGACGTTGCAAGGGCGGCGGGCGTCTCGCAGGCGGCCGTGTCGATGGTGCTGAGCGGCGGCACGTCGCCGTCCATCTCCACCGAAACGCATGAGCGCATCGTCAAGGCGGCGGCCGAGCTCGGCTACACGCCCAACCGCTTCGCCCAGGCGCTGCGGACCAGCCGGACGATGACCATCGCCTGCGTCGTGCCGGACATCAGCAACCCGTTCTATCCGGCGCTGATGCGCGGCGTGCAGTCGGTGACCGACGGGGAGAACTACGACCTCATCGCCTTCAACACCGACGGAACGCCGGACCGCGAGCGCCACTTCCTCGCCTGGGCGCGGCAGGGCCGCGTCGACGGCGTGGTCGGCGTGTTCTTCACCCTGCGCGCGTCCGACTTCCGGCCGCTGGTCGAGTCCGGCGTGCCGGTGGTGCGGATCGAATCGTCGAAGAAGCAGGGCGGCCCCATCGCCATCGACGACATCTATGTCGACAGCCGCGCCGCGGCCGAAGCGGTCACCAACTATCTGACCTCGCGCGGCCACACGCGGATCGCCATGGTGGCGGGGCGCGGCGGTCCGCAGGGCACCCGCGTCGAAGGCTACAAGGCGGCCCTGCTGGCCGCCGGCGGAACGCCGCATGTGGTGATCGTCGACGAGTTCAGCGAGGCGGGCGGGCTCGGCGCGGCCGAGACGGTGCTCGCCAGCGGCTACAAGCCGACGGCGATCTTCGCCGCCAACGACCTCATGGCCATCGGCGTCATGCAGGCGCTGCGCGAGCGCGGCATCGAGATACCGGGGGAGATCGCCGTCGTCGGCTTCGACGACATTTCCGCCGCCAAGCTGGTGACGCCGCCGCTGACCACGGTGACGCAGTTCCAGCGCGACATGGGCGTCAAGGCCGCCCAGATCCTGATGCACCGGCTGCGCGGGCCGCGCGGCGAGGCGGGCACCGCCATCGAGATGCCGTTCGGGCTGATCGAACGGAATTCTACCTGAATCCAAGGAGGAGGAAACCATGGAACGTCGTCTGTTTATGAAGGCTGCTCTGGCTGGCGCCAGCCTGCCGCTGCTCACGCGCCTGGCGCTGGGGCAGGACAAGAAGCCGATCACCTTCTGGTACGAATCGGCATCGCCCGCGAACCAGGACAATCTCAAGAAGCTGCTGATCGATCCGTTCAACGCCGCGCATCCCGACAGCGAGCTGTCGATCGATTTCCGCGGCAGCGACCTCGACAAGCAGATGCGCATCGCCATGCTGTCGGGCGGCGGCCCGGACATCGTGTTCACCGCCGGGCCGAGCTACGTCGCCTCGATGGCGCAGGCGGGCCAGCTCCTGTCGCTGGACGATTATGCGCAAAAGCTCGGCTGGAACGACCGGCTGCTGCCGCTGTTCCTCGATCTCGGCAAGTACAATGGCAAGCTCTACGCGCTGGCCAAGACCTACGAGACGCTCGGCCTGTTCTACAACAAGACCATGTTCGACAAGAACGGCTGGAAGGCGCCGACCACCATTCCCGAGCTCGAAGCCTTGGCCGAGGAGGCCAAGAAGGCGGGCCTCGTGCCGTTCGGCGCCGGCAATGCCGACTGGCGGCCGACCAATGAGTGGTACGTCTCGATCGTGCTCAATTCGATCGCCGGGCCCGACAACGTCTACAAGGCGCTGACCGGGGCGATCCCGTGGACCGACCCGTCGATCGTCGCCGCCATCGATAAGCTCAACGAGTGGTGGCAGAAGGGCTATTTCGGCCCGAACTACTTCTCGCTGACCACCGAGCAGGCCTTCGCGCAGGTGCCGCAGGGGCAGGCGGCGATGGCGCCGGTCGGCACCTGGGCGTTCTCCAACGTCGCCACCTATTTCCCGCAGAACAATGTCGAGCCGGGCTTCGTCGGCTTCCCCAGCGCCAGCGGCGATCCGGTCTATGCGCTGGGCATCGGCTCGACCTTCTCGATCAACGCCCAGTCGCAGAACGCCGACGGCGCCGCGGCGGTGCTCGACATGATCTTCCAGCCGAAATTCTATTCCGAGATGAACTCGGTGTGGCAGGGCGAGTGGAACCTGCCGCTCAAGGATCTGAGCGGCGTCAAGATCGGCGGCAACGTCACGCCGCTCTACGAGGAGGTGATGAAGACCCTGTCCACCGCCGTGGGCGACGGCCGCTACGGCTACACCTCGTGGACGTTCCTGCCGCCGGCGACCGACACCTATCTGGTCTCCGGCATGGAGGAGGTGTGGCTCAACAAGATCAAGACCGCCGACTACCTCAAGAAGTGGAACGACATTTTCAAGCAGGAAAAGGATCAGGGCAAGGTGCCGGCGATCCCGCCGCGCGCCAACTGATCGATCGGCGCGGCCGCGGGGATACGCGGCCGCGCCAGCTACCGGGAAAGGAGGGAGCCCATGACGATGCAAGCCGAGACGCTGGCGGTGGCCGAGCCGCAGCCGCGCGTCGCCGCCGATGGCGCGGGGGCGCCGAGCCGCGTGCACCTGCTCTATCTGGTTCCCACCCTCGCCATCAATTTCGCCATCATCCTGGTGCCGGCGCTGCTGACCATCGCGCTCGCCTTCTTCAGCTGGGACGGGATCTCGGCGCCGCAATTCATCGGGCTCGACAATTTCACCGCGCTTACCAGCGACGGCGTGTTCTGGACGGCCTTCGGCAACAACCTCATCTGGACGGCGATCTTCCTCACCGTGCCGATCGCGATGGGCCTGTTGGCGGCGACCATGCTGCTGATCGCGCGGCGGGCGCGGACGTTCTTCCAGGTCGTCTACTTCCTGCCGGTCATCATCGCTACCGCGATCACCGCACGCGTCTGGCAGGGCATGATCTACAGCCCCGTCACCGGCCTCTTCGGCCTCGCCGCCAAGAACGGCCTGCAGCTCGGCAACCCGCTCGCCGGCACCTCCACCGCGCTCTATGGCGTGGCGACGGTCGATCTCTGGCACTGGTGGGGGTTCCTGTGCGTCATCTTCTTTGCCGCGCTCCGCCAGGTGCCGGCCGAGCAGATCGAGGCCGCGCATCTCGAAGGAGCCAATTACTGGCAGATGCTGCGCTACGTGCTGCTGCCCGGCATCCGCCCGACCATCACGCTGATGATGATCCTCACCGTCATCTGGTCGTTCCTCGCCTTCGACTTCGTCTACATCCTGACGCAGGGTGGGCCGGCCTTCTCCAGCGAGGTGCTGTCGACGCTGGCCTACCGCCACGCCTTCTACGACCTCAATGTCGGCCAGGCGGCGGCGGTAGCGCTGATCATCTCGTGCTTCGGGCTGGTCGCCACCTTCTTTTACATCCGCGTGCAAACCCGGGAGGAACAGTCGTGAACCGGGTCGAAAGCCGCTTCACCATGATCGTCACCTATGTGGTGCTCGGCATCGGCGCTGTCATCGCGCTGCTGCCGATTGCGCTGCTGGTCATCAATTCGGTGAAGCCCGCCGCCGCCATCGTGGTGAGCCCGCTGTCGCTGCCCACCACCATCCACTGGGACAATTTCGTCCATGCCTGGCGCGACGCACATTTCAGCCAGACCTTCGTCAATTCGGCGGTGCTGACGGCGCTGACCATCGTGCTGGTCTGCACCACCGGCTCGCTCACCGCCTATGTGCTGGCGCGGCGCAAGATCAAGAGCTGGAAGATCTGGACCTTCTACCTGATGGCGACGACCACCGCGCCGATCCAGCTCTTTTTGTTCCCGCTGTATTTCGGCTTCGCGCGGCTCGGCCTCGTCAACAACCCGCCGGCGGTGTCGCTGATCTACACGGCGCTCTACAGCCCCTTCGCCATCATGCTGCTTCGGACCTATTTCCTCGCCGTGCCGCGCGAGCTCGAGGAGGCGGCGCTGGTCGACGGCGCCAGCCACTGGCAGGTGTTCACCCAGGTCATGCTGCCGATCGTGTCGCCGGGCATCCTGACGGTGGCGCTGATCATCGGGCTTTATTCCTGGAACGAGTTTCTGATCGCGACGACCTTCCTGCAGAGGGCCGACAAGAACACGGCGGTGGTGGCGTTCAACCTCCTCTCCGGCCAGTATTCGTCGGACTGGGGGGAGATCATGGCGGCGGCGCTGCTGATCGTGCTGCCGGTGGTGGTGCTGTTCCTGTTCATGCAGCGGCGCTTCATCGAGGGCATGGCCGGCGGCTCGGTCAAGGGCTGAACGGCGGGCAAAACGGGAGACCAGACGTGCCGATTCCGAACGACTATCTCGAGCGGGTCTATGCCGGCGTGCTCGGCAAGCTGATAGGGGTCTATCTCGGCCGGCCGTTCGAGGGCTGGACCTACCAGAAGATCATGCAGGAGCTCGGCCCCATCGAGTACTACGTGCACGAGCGGCTGGGCCAGCCGCTGGTGGTCACCGACGACGACGTGGCGGGCACCTTCACCTTCGTGCGAGCGCTGGAGGATTACGGCATCTCGCCCGATCTCAGCGCCGAGGACATCGGCAAGGCCTGGCTCAATTACATCGTCGAGGAGCGCTCCATCCTGTGGTGGGGCGGCAACGGCAATTCGACCGAGCACACCGCCTGGCTGAACCTCAAGAAGGGCATCCCGGCACCGCAATCGGGGGCGATCGCGACCAATGGCGCGACGGTCGCCGAGCAGATCGGCGCGCAGATCTTCATCGACGGCTGGGCGATGGTCGCGCCGGGGCAGCCGCAGCTCGCGGCCGAGCTTGCGCGCAAAGCGGGCAGCGTCAGCCATGACGGCGACTCCGTCCATGCGGCGATGCTGTGGGCGGCGATGGAGGCCGAGGCGTTCGTGTCGAGCGATATCGAGCACCTGCTCGAGACCGGCCTGTCGGTCATTCCCGCGGACGGCCTGATCGCCCGGCTGATCGCCGATGTGCGCGCCTGGCGCCGGCAATATCCCGACTGGCGCGACACGCGCCAGCAGATCGAGAACCGGTACGGCTACGACAAATATCCGGGCAATTGCCACGTGGTGCCCAACCACGCGCTGATGATCATGGCGGTGCTCTATGCGCCCGACGATTTCCAGAAGGCGCAGATGATCGTCAACACCTCGGGCTGGGACACCGACTGCAATGCCGGCAATGTCGGCTGCTTGATCGGGCTGATGCAGGGGCTCGACGGGCTGGAAACGGGGCCGGACTGGCGCGGCCCGATCGCCGACCGCCTGCTGATCTCGTCGGCCGACGGCGGCAGCTCGATCAACGATGCGGTGCGCACCGCCTATTACCTCACCAATATCGGCCTGCGCCTCTCCGGCGCCAGCGCGATGGCGCTGCCCAAGGAGGGGGCGCAGTTCCACTTCTCGCTGCCCGGCAGCGTGCAGGGGTTCACCGCGGCCGGCGGCGTCGGCGGCAACCGCTCGGTGCGGACCGCCAATGTCGAGTTCGAAGGCGGCCGCGCGCTGGCGGTCGTCTACGAAGCGCTGGGGCCGGGGCAGATCGCAGCGGTGAGCACGCCCACCTTCACGCCGCGCGACGTGCTCGACATGCGCACCTACGAGCTGATGGCGACGCCGCTCGTCTATCCCGGGCAGGTGGTGAAGGCGCGCGTCGTCGCCGACAGGGCGAACACCGGCGCCGTCGTCGTGCGGCTGCGGGCGCGCGTCTATGACGAGCACGACCAGCTGCGCGACGTCGATGGCGAGGGCCGGGTGCTGCAGCCGGGCGAGGCGGCGATCCTCGACTGGCGGCTGCCGGAGTTCGGCGGCCAGCCCATCGGCGAAATCGGCATCGCGTTTGCCGCCGACGGCCGCCGCGCCGATGGCCGGGTGCTGCTCGACTACCTCCGCTGGGACGGCGCGCCGCAGGTGACGTTGCGCCGGCCGGCCGGCGACAGCGATTTCTGGCGGCGCGCCTGGGTCAACGGCGTGAGCTTTTTCTCCAAGCGCTTCTCGCCCAGCTTCCGCATCTCGCAGGATCGCGGCGAGGGGCTCATCATCCACGGCACGCGGCAGTGGACCGACTATCGCGTCGACACCGAGATCGTCATCCACCTGGGCAGCTATGGCGGGGTTTCGGTGCGCGTGCAGGGCCTGCGGCGGCGCTACGACGTCCGCCTGACCCGGCAGGGCCGGCTCGAGATCGTGCGCGTGCGCGACGACGCTGTCGAGGTGCTCGCCGCGACGCCGTTCCCGCTGCAGTTCGAAACCCGGATCGGCTGCACCGTCTCGGTGACCGGCAGGGAGATCCGCGCCGAAATCGGGTCGGTCTCGCTCGCGGCGCGCGACGACAGCGAGCAGGCATTCGCCGACGGCGGCATCGGCCTCCTCATCGCCGAGGGCGCGCTGTCGACCGACGAGGTGCGCGTCGCCGGCCTCCCGCCGGGCTGAGCCGGCGACTGTCCCGGCCGGCGATCCTGTGCCTCGGGTCGCCGGTCCGGTGCAGGAGGAAGACGGCAGCCGCGACGTGCGGATGGAGAGCGTCGTTCCAGTCGGTCCTGCTGCGCATGATTGCGAGGAAAGCGATGGGCGCTTGCACGGGCTTTTGCCCGCGCGGCGGTGCATCGAATTTTCCTATGAGAAGATTTGAAATGTCGATTTTACAAATGATCCGACCGGCGAGACTGTTATCATCGCGGTCGTCCCAGAGCCTGTCCTCGGGGCGGGGGCCGCTTGGGAGAATGCATCATGAAATCAATTCGAACTGGAGTCTCGCGCCGCGACGTGCTGCGCGGAGGAACTGCACTTGGCGCATTGGCTGCGTTCGGGCTGCCGCAGCTGGCGGTGGGGTCGGCCAACGCCGCGACGATGGAGGACTGGGCGCTGCCGCCGGACCTTGAAAAGGCCAAGGTCGAGGGGCTGGAATATGCGAGCTACGGCATGCCCGACACCTGGGCCAATTACGGCGAAGTGCTGCAGAAGCTCGGGGCCCAGCTGGGCATCCAGATCCATCACACCGACACCGACATGAGCTCGCTCGAGGAGGTGACCAAGTACGACGCCGAGAAGGACAATCCTGTCGCCATCACCTCCGACATCGGCATCCTGTTCGGGCCCGTGGCGGACGCCAAGGGCGTGGTGCCGCCCTACACGCCGCCGAACGCAGCGCGCCTGCCGGCCGGCCTCAAGGGGCCGAATGGCGGGTGGGTCGCAACCTTCACGGGCGTGCCGACCATCATCACCAATACCGACGTCGTCAAGAACCCGCCCAAGACCTGGGAAGATCTGCTGAAGCCCGAATATACCGGCAAGGTGCAGTCGATCGATCCCAGCGCGGGTGGCGCGACCGACGTCGCCTTCTTCCTCGCCTGGGCTTACGCCTTCGGGGGTGACGAGAACAATTTCGACGGCGCCGTGGAGTACGCCAAGAAGCTGCTGGGCCAGTTCAGCGCGGTGTCGGCCAACGGCCAGACGCTGGAGAAGGGCGAGGTGCCCATCCAGCTGCAATGCGACTACAACGCCATCGCCGCCGCCAAGCGGCTCAAGGACAAGGGCATCAGCTCCGACGTGGTGGTGCCGGGCGTCTCCATCTATGCGCCCTATGCGATCATGGCCAACAAATATAACCTGGCCAAAATGAACATCGCCAAGCTCATGCTCGATTTCGTGCTGAGCGACGAGGGACAGACGGCGTTCGCCCGCTTCGGCGCACACCCGATCCGCGTCGCGCTCGGCGATCTGACGCTGCCCGACGACGCCAAGGCGAACTGGCTGCCCGACAGCATGTACGCCCAGGTCAAGAACATCCCCGACTGGTCCAAGGTCAGCCTGCAGCGGATTGCCGAAGTCTGGCAGTCGCAAGTGGCCGGCGGCTGAGGGATGGCCGACCAGCTCAGCTTCGGCCTGGCCTCGACGCGAGGCCGAAGCAGCCATCTGCGCCGGTTCGCCAGCCGCCTGCTCGTGTGGCTGGCGGACTGGTCGATGGCGCTGCCGCTGCTGATCGTGTCGGCGCTGATGCTCGTCGCGCCGATGGTGGCGATGTTCGCCGGCAGCTTCATCGACGGCAACGGCCAGATGTCGCTGGTGAACTGGAGCGACACGCTCGGCTCGGTCGCGAGCCAGCGTGCCATCGGCAACAGCCTGCTGCTCGGCGTCACCGTGGCCACCATCACGCTGATCATCGGCGGCCCGCTGTCGTGGCAGGTGTCGCGCATGCTGCGGCTCGGCCGCGCCTTCAGCCTCGGCCTGCTCAACGTGGCGGCCAATTTCAGCGGCATCGGCCTCGGCTTCGCCTTCGTCGCCGCGCTCGGCACCTACGGCATGGTGACCCTTGCCATGCAGGCGCTCGGCCTGCCGTTCTCGCCGGTGTCGCAGAGCTCGTTCTGGGGCATGGTGATCGCCTATGAATACGGCAACATCCCGCTGTTCGTGCTGCTGTCGCTGCCGGCGATGAGCCTGCTGCGCGACGAGTGGTGGGAAGCGGCGCAGACGGCGTCGGCGACCCGCTGGCAGTTCTGGCGCCACATCGGGCTCCCCATCCTGATGCCGCTGATGCTGGCCGACTGGTTGCTGATCTTCACCTGGTCGGTGGGCATGTACGGCCTGCCGCTCGCCTTGGTCGGCAGCGCGCCGCGGGCCTTCCGGCTGATCACGGTGGAAATGGGCCAGTCGATGGTCGGCTCGCTGTTCGGCGTCAACCACGTGCCGGTCTATGCCGTGATCCTGATGGTCATCGCCACGATCACGCTGCTCGCCTACCGGCTGATCGTCAGGAGGGCGATGCAGTGGCTCGTGTAGCTCGGCTCGCGCAGCGTATCCCCATCGTGCTGATGGCGATCTTCATCATCCTGCCGATGGTGGCGGTGCTGCTCTATTCCTTCGCCACGCGCTGGACGAGCAACATCCTGCCCGACGGCTATACGTTCGAGCACTGGATCGACGGCTTCACCGATGCGCGGTTCGCGGCGGTGCTGGTGCGCACGCTGCTGCTCGCCATCGCCTGCGCGGTGCTCGACCTGATCCTGGTCACTCCCGCGGTGTACTGGCAGAAGGTACGCAATCCGCGCATCCGGCCGTTCCTCGAGCTGGCGGCGGCGATACCGTTCGCCATTCCGTTCGTGGTGATCGCCTTCGGCCTGCTGGCGCTCAGCGGCCGCTTCGCCCCGCAATTGCAGGGTACGCTGTGGCTGCTGCTGCCGGCGCATGCGGCGGTGGCGTTCTCGTTCGTCTATTGGGCGGTCGACAGCTCGATGACCTCGGCAGGCGTCGCCCGCCTCAGCGAGGCGGCACGGACGTGCGGAGCCGGCCCGATGACCATTCTGTGGCGGGTGGTGCTGCCCAATATCGGCCCCGGCATCGCCAGCGGCGCGCTGCTGGCGTTCGGCGCGAGCTTCAACGAAATCGCCCTGGTGCAGATGCTGGTGGGCAACCGCTTCGAGACGGTGCCGCTCTACATGCTGAACCTGCTCAAGGGCTCCAACGCCGATTTCAACCTTCTGGCGGTGATGACCAGCGTGACCTTCCTCGTCACCCTGGTCCTGTCGATCGCGGTCGTCTACGTCAATGGCGGCGCCACGACGCAACTGGCCAACACCAACCCAGGTCGAAGGGAAACGCAATGAGCAGCATCACGCTGCGCGGCGTCAGCCGCCACTATGGTCCGGTGGTCGCGCTGGACGAAGTCAACCTCGAGGTGGAGGCGGGCGAGTTCATCGCCTTGCTCGGCAGCTCCGGCTGCGGCAAGACCACGACGCTGCGCTGCATCGCCGGGCTCACGCAGCCCTCGGCCGGCCGCATCTTCTTCGGCGACCAGGACGTCACCGACGTGCCGACCCGGCTGCGGCCCATCGGCATGGTGTTCCAGAGCTACGCGCTGTTTCCCAACATGACGGTGCGGCAGAACATCGCCTTTCCGCTCGCGGTGCGCGGCCGGCGCGGCAGCGAAGTGGAGCGGCGGGTCGACGAATTGCTGGAGCTGGTCGACCTGGTCGAGTTCGCCGGCCAGCATCCCAACCAGCTCTCGGGCGGGCAGGCGCAGCGCACGGCGCTGGCGCGGGCGCTGGCGCCGTCGCCGGCGGTGCTGCTGCTCGACGAGCCGCTTTCCGCCCTCGACGCCGTGGTGCGCCTGCATCTGCGCGACGAGATCCGGCGCATCCAGCAGCAGGTGAAGATCACCGCCTTGCTGGTGACGCACGACCAGTCGGAGGCGCTGGCGGTCGCCGACCGCGTGGTGGTGATGAGCAAGGGGCGGATCGAGCAGGTGGCAACGCCGGCCGAGCTCTACGAAACGCCCGCGACGCTGTTCAGCGCGAGCTTCATCGGCAACCGCAACGCCATCGAGCTGCCGGTGGTGGACGGGCGGATCCGCCTGGGCGGCGCCTTCGACCTGCCGAGCGGCGTCAAGGCCGATACGGCGCTGGTGTTCGTGCGCGCCGAGGACGTGCGGCTGGCCGGCGAGGGGAGGGGACACCCGGCGCGCGTCGAAAGCCGCATCTTCCAGGGGTCGACGACGCGCTTCTACCTGTCGGTCGATGCCGGCTTCGGCCCCATCCGGCTGCGGGCCGACTGGCCGAGCCGCGATGCGGCGTCGGTGCAGACCGGCGACACCGTCCGGCTCTACGTCGATCCGGCCGACGCCCGCGTCTTTGCACCCGAGGCGCGCCCATGACGACGCCGGGCCTCAACGTTCTCCTCATCACCGCGGATCAGTGGCGCGGCGACCTCCTGGGCGCCGCCGGGCATCCGTTCGCCAGCACGCCGCATCTCGATGCGCTCGCCGCGGATGGCACCCGGTTCGCGCGCCACTACTGCCAGGCCTACCCCTGCGGTCCGGCACGCGCGTCGATGCTGACCGGCCTTTATCCGCACAAGCACCGCAGCATCCAGAACGGCGTTCCCCTGGATGCGCGCCATCCCACGCTGTTCAAGGAGGCGCGGCGCGGGGGCTACCGGCCGCGGCTGTTCGGCTATTCCGACACCACCCTCGATCCGCGCGGCCGGCCGGAGCTCGACCCCGATCGCGGCGACTACGAAAATGTGTGCCCCGGCCTCGATGTCGACACGCTGCTGACCGAGCGCGCCGTCTCCTGGCTCGCCGACCTCCTGGCCAAGGGCTACGACGTCGACCCGGATGGCGGGCGGGATGCGGTGTTTGCGGCGCGCGGTCCGGGCGAGCCGCCGCTGTTTTCCGCCGAGGACAGCGAGGCTGCGTTCCTCACCGACCGTTTCCTGCTGTGGCTTGCGGCCGCCGGGTCGCGCCCGTGGTTCGCGCATCTCTCCTACATTTCCCCGCATCCGCCGTTCGCGGCCGCACCGCCCTATGACACGCTCGTCGATGTCGGCCAGGTGCCGCTGCCGAAGCGGGGCGCGGCGCCCGAGACCGAGGCCGCGCAGCATCCCTTCATCGCCGCGCTCTACGACCAGATGGATGCCGGCCATTTCGTCCCCGGCCTCAACGGGCGCTCGCGGGACGTGAGCGACGACATGATCCGGCGGATACGCGCGATCTATGCCGGCCAGGCGGCGGAGGTCGACCATCACATCGGCCGCATCGTCGCGGCGCTGACGGCGAGCGGTGCCCTCGAGCGGACGCTGGTGATCTTCACCTCCGACCACGCCGAGCAGCTGTTCGACCACTGGATGCTGGGCAAGGCCGGGTATTTCGACCAGTCCGCGCACGTTCCGCTCATCATCCGCCATCCGGGCGCGCTGGCGCGGGCGCATCGCGGCCGGACCGTGCAGCAGTTCACCGAATCGATCGACCTGATGCCGACGATCCTCACGGCCATCGGCGTCACGCCGCCGCGCAATTGCGACGGCCACAGCCTGTTGCCGTACTGCTTCGGGGAGGCGCCGGCCGGCTGGCGCGACGAGGTGCATTGGAGCACCGATTTCCGGGACATCGAAACGCGCCGCATGGAGCAGCAGTTCGGGTTGCCGTCGGAGTGGTGCAATTTGCAGGTGATCAGGACCGAGCGCTTGAAATACGTGCACTTCGCAGGCCTGCCGCCGGTCCTGTTCGACCTCGAGGACGATCCGGACGAGCTGGTCAACCGGGCCGACGATCCCGCCGCCCGTCCCCTGAAGCTCGAGGCGCTCGACCGGCTGCTGACCTGGCGGCAGCGCAACGAGGAGCGGACGCTTACGGGCTATCTCGCCCGCGCCGGACGCTATTTCGAAGAGACGTAAGCGGTCCCGGACTCCGGCTCGGCGGCCGCCCCGCATTGCTCGCGGCTCGCGGCCGCGGGCGATCAGGCCATGCCGGTTTCAGCCAGGATCGCGTCTTCGACGATGCCCAGGGCGCGGTCGAGGTCCTGCCGCGAAATCACCAGCGGCGCCGACAGGGTCAGCACGTTGCCGCCGCTCACCTTGAAGTTCAGCCCGTTCTCGAGGCAGCGATAATAGATGCGTTCGGCGCGGTCGCGCGCCTGGGCGCGGGTGGCGCGATCCTCGACGATCTCGACGCCCAGCAGCAGGCCGCGCCCGCGCACGTCGCCGACATGGGGCGAGCGCGTCGTCAGCTCGCGCAGCCGCGCCATCGCCGCCGCTCCGAGCTCGGACGCGCGCTCCACCAGGCCGTCCTCGCGGATGATCTCGATGGTGGTCAGGGCGGCGCGCGTCGTCACCGGATTCTTTTCGTGCGTATAGTGGCCGATCGCGAAATCGCCGGCGACATCGAGGTCGTGGCGGGCGATCATCGCCGCGATCGGCAGGATGCCGCCGCCGAGCGCCTTGCCGAGCACCATGATGTCGGGCACGACGCCCTCGTGCTCGGAGGCGAAGAAGCGGCCGGTCTTGCCCAGCCCGGTCGGGATCTCGTCGAAGATCAGCAGCGCGCCGTGCCGGTCGCAGGCCTCGCGCACGCGCCGCCAATAGCCGGGCGGCGGCAGATAGGGGATGGCCCGCATCGGCTCGGCGATCACCGCGGCGACGTCGCCCTCCTTCTCGAGCACGTACGACACCATGTCGGCGCAGGCGAGGCCGCAGCTCTCCGGGCCGGCGTGCTTGAACGGGCAGCGATAGCAGGCGAACGGCGCGACGTGCTCGGTGCCGGTCATCAGCGGGCCGGCGATGTGCGAGCGAAAGGTCGCCTCGCCGCCCACGCTCGCGGCCGCGAAGCCGGCGCCGTGGAAGGCATCCCAGAACGACACCGTCTTGAAGCGGCCGGTGGCGGCCCGGGCGAGCTTGATGGCGACTTCGATCGCGTCGGAACCGCCGGTGGTGAACAGCACCTTGTCCAGATTGCCGGGGGCGAGCTTGCCCAATGTCTCGGCGAGCTCCACCGCGGGCTCGCAGGTGAAGCGGCGCGGCGCGAACGACAGCGTGTCGAGCTGCTGCTTGATGGCGGCGACGAGCCGGGGGTGGGCGTAGCCGATGTGGTGGGCGCTGTTGCCGTGAAAATCCATGTAGCGGCGGCCCGCCGTGTCCTCGATCCAGATGCCCTCCGCCTTGGCGATGGTGGAGACGCAGGGGCTCGACAGGCTCTGGTGCAGGAAGGCGTCGGCGTCGCGTTCGAGCAGCGCGCGGGTGGCGTTGTGCTGTTCGCGCCGCGCAAACGACTGCCGTGCGGCCGAGGTGTTGGACTCCCCCTCGGCGTGGACGATGCCGGTGTCGCGTTCGCCTACACGCATGTGCAATCTCGGGGTTCGAGGCACGCGGCACACGGGCTCCGCGCGCCGGTACGCCGGGCGCTAGGCCCAGGGCAGGGAAAAAGTCTTGACATTGGTATAGCTCTTCATGGCCTCGACGACGCCTTCCTTGAAGCCGTTGCCGGAATCTTTGATGCCGCCGAAGGGAGACATCTCGGTGCGATAGCCGGGAACCTCCCAGATGTTCACCGTGCCGACGCGGAGGCCGGCGACGTATTTCTGGATGCGGCGGAAATCGTTGGTGCAAACGCCAGAGGACAGCCCGAACGGCGTGGAGTTGGAGAGCGCAATCAGCGCCGCGTCGTCATCGGGCACGCGCACGATCGGCACGATCGGACCGAACGTCTCCTGCATCACGAGATCGCTCGCATGCGGCACGCGGTCGACCACGATCGGCGGCAGCAGCGCGCCCGTCCGTCCCGGATGGTAGAGAATCTCGGCGCCCTGTTCGGCGGCCATCTCGACCCGGCGTTCGAACAGCGCCGCCGCCTTCTGGTTGACCACCGTTCCAAGCTGCGTGTCGGGCAGCAGCGGATCGCCGAAGCGGATCGCCTGGGCGCGCTCCAGCACCAGCGGCACGAAGCGGTCGGCGACGCGCTCCTGGCAGAGGATGCGCTTGACGGCGGTGCAGCGCTGCCCGGAATTCCGCGTCGCGCCGGCGACCGCGAGATCGGCCGCCCGCGCCAGGTCGGCATCGTCGAGGTCGTCGAGCACGATCAGCGGATCGTTGCCGCCCAGCTCGAGCACCTGGCGGCGGTAGCCGGCGGTCGCCGCGATCATCTTGCCCACCGGCACGCTGCCGGTGAAGGTGACGAGCTCGACATTGGGGTTGGTGATCATCTCGGCGCCGATGTCGGCCGGCCAGCCGGTGACCACCGAGAGCATCTGCGGCGGCAGGCCGGCCTCGTAGAGGATGTCCGCCAGCAGCAGCGCGGTGATGGGCGTCGCCTCGGCCGGCTTGACCACGACGCAATTGTTGGTGGCGATCGCCGGGGCCACCTTGTGCGCCACCATGTTGAGCGGATGGTTGAACGGCGTGATGGCCGAGATCGCGGTCAGCGGCTCGCGCAGCGTGAAGATCTTGCGCGCCCGCCCATGCGGGGTGAGGTCGCAGGCATAGACCTCGCCGTCGTCGTGGATCAGCGCCTGCCCGGCGAGGGTGAAGACGTCGAAGGCGCGCCCGACCTCGTACAGCGAATCCTGCCGGGAGATGCCGAGCTCGAGGCTGATGCAGGTAGAGAGCTCGTCCCGCCGCGCGTCGAGCATTTCGGCGGTCCGCAGCAGGATGCGCTGCCGCTCGTAGCGGGTGAGCGTCGCGCGGAAGCCCGCCGCCGCGGCAAAGGCGTCGCGGGCGTGCCGCGCGCTGCCCGCCGGCACCGTTCCCACCAGATGGTCGTCATAGGGGTGGCGGATTTCGATCACCGCATCGGCGTCGACCGAACGGCCGGCGATCCGCATGGGATGGTGACGGGCAGGGAAGTGGCGGGCCGGCTCGGACATCGGTCCCTCGCTACCTGGCGACGCGGGTGGCGGCCACGGCGTAGTAGAACGCATCGAAATTGCGCAGCACCGGCGCGTCGGGCAGGTCGGGAAGCCGCCGGTTGACGATGAAGGGCACGCGCTGCTCGGTCAGCCCGCCATGCGAGCGCAGCGGTTCCTTGAGCGCCGCGAGATCGTGCCGCGCCGCGCTGGTGCCGATCGTCTTGTTCTCGCTCGAGATCAGCACCAGATCGCCCATGCGGTCCTCGGGCAGCTCGAAGCGGGCGCAGGCCTGCTGGCGGTCGAGCACCAGGTCGAGCCCCGCGACCCCGCGCAGGCGTTCGATCAGCGCCGCCCGGTCGACCGAGTCCGGCAGGTACGCGGTGGCGAAGGATCCGAGCGCCCCGTGGTGGACGACATAGGGGTCGGTGATCGGCAGGATCACGCGCGCGGCGCCGGCGCCGAGCCACGTGTCCAGCAGGTCCTGCAGGTAGATCACGTCCGGCGTCCCGTCGGCCTTGTGCTTGGGCTTCATGCCGTGGTCGGCGGTCACCACCACCGCGGCGCCGAGCGCGTCCAGCTCGCCCAGATAGTGGTCGAACATGGCGTAGAAGGCGTTGGCCTGCGCGGTACCGGGGGCGAATTTGTGCTGCACGTAGTCGGTGGTGGTCAGGTACATGATGTCCGGCCGGAACTCGCGGAGCAGCTTCACTCCGGCGGCGAACACGAACTCGGACAGCTCCGCCGAATAGACCTCGGGAACGGGGCGATCCAGCCAGGCCGAGGCGTTGTCGATGCCGTTGCCGGCAAGCGTGGTGGCGCCGGCGCGTTCGGCCGAAAAGCACACCGCGCGATCGGGGAAGGCGAGGCCGTGGCCGAGCAGCGCCCTGAGCTTGTCCTTGGCGGTCACCACCGCGACGCGGGCGCCGGCGTCGAAGAACCCCTTGAACAGCGTCGGCGCGCGCAGGAATCTCGGATCGTTCATCATCACCTCTTCGCCGGTGGCCGGATCGTAGAGGTAGTTGCCGCAGATGCCGTGCACGGCCGGGGGGCGACCGGTGGCGATCGACAGATTGTTGGGGTTGGTGAAGCTCGGCATGGCGCTATGGGCAAAGCGGACCGTGCCGCGCTGCTTGATGTCCACCAGGTTGGGCATGAGCCCGGCGGCGATGGCGGTGTCGAGATAGGCCGGCTCGCAGCCGTCGAGGCAGATGGCGATGGCGGGCACGTCCGGCCAGTCATAGCTCCGGCCGTTGATGGTGATGGCGTTCCGTCCCAGCTCGCTCATGCGTCGCTCCCAGTGAGTCCGAGCCGTTCGGCGTGCCGCTGCCAGGCGAGGCGAGCGGCCAGAACTCCATTTTCAAGCGACGGTGGCAGCCGTCCCATTATTTGTAAAATCGTTATTTCATATTTTGTGATTGGAAAATCCGATAGTTGGTCGGCTAGATCGCTGCCGCCGATCGGGCCGGAAAGAGCGCCGGTTTCCGCCGACCGGCATCGTCTGCGTCGCTCGTCGGAGATCACATTGCGCTACGTTCAGCTCAGGGCCTTCCACCATGTCGCCGTCTGCGGCGGCTTCTCGCGCGCCGCCGAGGCGCTGCACCTGACGCAGCCGGCCATCTCCGACCAGGTGCGCAAGCTCGAGGAGGAGTACGACGTGCTCCTGTTCAACCGGCTCAAGAAGCAGGTGACGCTGACGCAGGCCGGGCAGAACCTGTTCGAAGTCACCAAGCGCATGTTCGACGTCGAGCAGCAGGCGCTCGGCCTGCTGTCGGAATCGCGCAGCATGCGGCTGGGCACGCTGCGGATCGTGGCCGACGCCCCGCACCATCTGCTGCGCATCCTCGCGCGCTACCGCAGCAAATATCCGGGCGTGCGCATCCTGCTGCATTCGGGCAATTCGGAGACGGTGGTCGAGAGCCTCTATGCCTACGAGGCCGACATCGGCGTGCTCGGGGATTTCCCGAGCGGCCGCGACTTCCTCACGGTGAAACTCCATTCCACGCCGATCATCGCCTTCGCCGCCGCGGACCACCCGATCGCGAAGAAAGGCAGGACGACGCTCAAGGAGCTCGCCAGCCAGCCGCTGGTGATGCGCGAGCGCGGCTCGATGACGCGGCAGCGGCTCGAGGAGACGGCGCGCGCGCAGGGCGTCGAGCTGAAGCCGATCATCGAGGCGGAAGGGCGCGAGGCGGTGCGCGAGATCGTGGCCTCGGGCGGCGGCATCGGCTTCGTCTGCGCCGCCGAGTTCAGCCCCGACAACCGCGTGGTGGCGATCCCGATCGACGGGGCGAGCATGCTGATGGACGAAGGGCTGATCTGCCTGCGCGAACGCGGCGGCAACCAGCTGGTCCGCGCCTTCTTCGAAACGGCGCTCGAAAGCCGCGACTCCGAAGAGACCGCCGTCAAACCCGCATCCCGAAAGCCCCATGCGAGGAGCAGGAGCGCGCGGGCCTAGGCAAAGCGCTCGAGCAGGCGCTGCCGTGTTTCGGCGGGAATGAAGGCGACCGCGAGGGCGTTGCGGTTTGCCGCGGCGAACTCGTCCGCTCCCCAGCCGAAGGTCTTGTGCAGGCGCTCGTATTCGTCGGCGAGGGTCAGGTCGGTGGGGCCGCGGGCGTCGGTGTTGACGCTCAGGGCCACGCCGAGCCGGCGCAGGCGATCGATGGGGTGGTCCTCTCCAAGCTCATCGAGCAATCGAGATGCAGATGCAGCTCCACCTTGGGAAGCGCCGCAATGTCGTCGCGCGTCATGCCGCCCGTCCTAGCCCTTTATGCCCGCCGACGACAGGCCCTGCACATAGTAGCGCTGCAGCGGCAGCAGCAGCACGATGGGGATCAGCGCGGTGACCACCGCCACGGCGAAGAGCTGGTTCCAGAAGGTCTGGTATTGCTGCTGGAAGGCGGCCATCCCGACCTGGATCACCTTGAACTGCTGGCTCGGCATCGCCAGCAGCGGCCACAGGAAGGCCTCCCACTGGAACACGAACAGCAGCAGCCCGGCGCTGATGCAGGTGGGGATCGAGAGCGGCACATAGATCCGCCACAGGATGTCGAACCAGGTGGCGCCGTCGATCTGGGCCGCCTCGAGATAGTCGGACGGCACCTGCCGGAAGAACTGGTAGAACAGGAACACCGCAAGGCCGTTGGCGACGCTGGGCACGATCAGGGCGGCGATGTTGTCGACCCAGCCCAGTTGCAGCGTCACCGAATAGAGCGGCAGCGCGATGGCCTCGAATGGCAGCATGAAGCTGACGATGACGAAGGCGAGCACCAGGCCTTTGCCCTTGAAGTCGAACAGCGCGAAGGCAAAGCCGGCGGCGCCGTTGACGACGATCCCGGCGATCACCGTCACCACGGCGACCAGCAGGGTATTGGCGATGATGAGGCCAAAACCCTGGTCGAGGATGCCGCTATAGGCCTCGAGCGAGAAGGGCACGGGGATCAGCGCCTTGGGAGTGAAGGGGAAAAGGTCGGCGAAGACTTCGCTGTTCGGCCGCAGCGACGACACGATCGCCCACCACAGCGGCAGCACGAACACGAAGGCGATGGCGATGTAGGCGAGGTGCCTGAGGCCGAGGGCAGCGCCGCGCTTCATGATGCTGCCTCCGTGCGGCGGGAGAGCAGCCGGAACTGCAGGCCGACGATCAGCAGCAACAGCAGCACCAGCACCACGATGATCGCCATCGCCCGTCCCATGTCGCCGAAGATGAAGCCGGATTTGTAGGCCTCGTACATCAGCACGTTGGTGGAATCCGCCGGGCCGCCCTGGGTCAGCATGAAGATGGGGGCAAACAGCAGGAAATTGATGGACACGTCGGCCACCAGCACGAACAGCAGCGTCGGCCGCAGCAGTGGAACCGTGATATAGACCAGCCGCTGCCAGGCGCGGGCGCCGTCGATCCGCGCCGCGTCGTAGATTTCGGGCGAAATGTTCTGCAGGCCGCCGACGATGAAGATCATCCAGTACGAGATGCCCTTCCAGGTGGCGATGGCGATGATCGAATAGAGCGCCAGGCCTTCGGAGGTCAGCCAAGGTTGCGCCGGCAGCCCGGCGACATTGAGCAGGCCGTTCACCAGCCCGTCCGGCGTCAGCATGATGCGCCAGATGATCACCGCGGTCGGCAGCGACACGCCGATCGGAATGAGAAACAGCACCCGGTAGAGGGTGATGCCGCGGAACTTCTGCACGTAGAGCAGCGCCAGCCCGAGCGCCAGCGCGATCTGGATGGGGTTCATCAGCAGGTTGAACCACAGCGTCACCTGCAGCGATTTCCAGAACGTCGTATCGGCGGCGAGCGCCAGATAATTGCCGATCCCGACGAAGATCGTGTCGCCCCTGACGACGTTGAACAGGCTGTCGGAGACGGCGAGCGCGATCGGATAGAGCCGGAACACCACCAGGCCGAGCAGCGCCGGCGCAAGGCACAGCACGGCGAAGAAGACGGGGGTTCGGCGTGTCGTCATGCAAGGCTCCGGGGGCGGAGCCCTCCCGCCGAAGCGGGAGGGCGATGGGCCTATTGGGCGACGCGCTTGGCGGCGGCCTCGAATTTCTGCACCGCGCTCTTGAGGGCATCGGCAACGGGCACGCCGTTGGAGATGTCGGTGAAGGCGGTGCGGAAGGCATCCTGCAACTGGCCATAGGCTGCCGTCACCGGCCGCGCCTTGGCGGTATTGAGCGAGTCATAGACGCCCAGGCGGAACACGTCCTGCGGGAAGGTGTCGAAGGCGGGCGAGGTGCTGATCTCGTCGAGCAGCGGCTTGTACACGGGCAACTGGTTCAGCGCCTTGAACCAGACGCGCGTGCCCTCGTCCGAGGTGGTGAGATATTTGGCGAAGTCGAACGCGTCCTGCTGGTCGGCGGAGGCGGCGTTGACGCCGACATACCAGCTGCCGGTCGGGGTCAGCACCTTGCCGCCCGCGAAATAGGGGTAGGGCGCAACGCCGTAATCGACGCTGGTGGCGCTGAGGATCGGCAGGTTCCAGGTGCCGCCGACGAACATCGCAAGCTTGCCGGTGGTGAACAGCTGCGCCGCCTCGCCATAGCCCAGCCCCTTCGGGCTCACGCCCCACTCGTTGTAGAGGTTGGACCAGTAGGTGGCGGCCTTCGTCCAGGCGGGGCTGTCGAGATAGCCCTCGGCGGTGACGCCGTCGGGCGCGATCACGTCGGTGCCCAGCGATTCACCGAAGGGCTGCAACTGGTAGAGCTCGGCGAACTGCTCGACGCTGAAGCCGTATTGCGTGGTGCGGCCATTGTCCTTCACCGTCAGCTTCCTGGCCGCATCAGCGATCTGCTCCCAGGTCCAGCGCTTGCTCGAGGCCAGCTCGTCGACCTGCTTCTGGCTCGCCGACTGCCCGGCCGTCAGCCCGTCCGGCGGCGTGATGCCGGCGGCCTTGAACAGCGCCTTGTTGTAGAACAGCACCTGCGCGGAATTGTTGATCGGCAGGGCGTATTGCGTGCCGTCATACTTGCCGGCATCGACGCTGGCCTGCACCAGGGTGGAGGTGTCGATCCCCTGGTCGATCTTGGACAGGAAGCCGCGCGACGCATAGCTCGCCACCAGCGGCGCATCGACATAGACGAGGTCGATGCCCTTGTCCTTGGAGCGCAGCCGCAGCTCGGCCACCTGGAAGAACTGGGCGAACGGATAGGATTGCAGCTTGATCTTGATGCCGGGATGGGCCGCCTCGTAGCTGTCGGCCACCGCCTGCATCGCGGTGGTGTCGCCACCTTCGATCACGATCATGTTGAGCGTCTTGTCCGCCGCCAGTGCGGAGGTGGCGAGCAGGCCGGCAGCAAGGCCGGCCATTGCCGCAGTCTTCCAGATCATCTTCATCATGCAGCCCCTTGGGTTCGCGTTTTGGACGTGGTGGCGTAGCGCTTCGCCGCCCAGATCAGCGCCTGGGTGACGAGGTCGGTGAACCGCGTGGTGTCGGCGCTCATGGCGACATCGACATTCATCGTGCGCGTGTCGTGCTTGCGATCCTGCGGCCTGAGATCGATCAGCGTCTGGCCGTAGCTTTCGCAATCGGCGACGATCACCTCGCCCGGCCGCGGCTCGACGGCGAAGATGTCCGGCTCGATCAAATAGGCGATCGTGCATGGATCGTGCAGGGGGGCGCCGCGCGGATCGGCGCCGGCAAAGGCATGATAGGTGCCGCAGTAGAACTGCATGATATCGGCGGCGGGATTGGGACCCGGCTGCGCCGCCCGCACCGCGTCGATGGCCGCCTGCGCCAGCCGCGTCTGGTGCGTGACGTTGAGGCCGAACATCACCAGCTTCACGCCGGACCTGAAGACGATGCGTGCCGCCTCGGCATCGGCCCAGATGTTGAACTCGGCCGCCGGCGTGACATTGCCCTCGGTGCTGGAGCCGCCCATGAACACGAGGCGCTTGATCTTGCCCGCCAGGTCCGGTCGCTTGGCGAGGACCAGCGCGGCGTTGGTCATCGGCCCGATGACCACCAGGGTGATTTCGCCCGGATGCGCCTCGACCCGCTCGATGATGGCGTCGACGGCATGCTGCCCCTGCGCCGCGCGCGTCGCCGGCGGCAGGTCGGCGCCGGCGCTGTCGAGGCCGCTCGGGCCGTGGAAGGCGGCGGGGAAGTCGTAGCGATGCAGCAGCGGCTGCACCGCCCCGGCATGGACCGGCACGTCGAGGCCGAACGCCTCGACGATGCGCAGCGCATTGTTGGTGGTGTTGGCGAGGGAGGCGTTGCCGCACACCGTGGTGATGGCCTCGAGCCGAATCCGGTCGTGCCAGGCCGCCAGCAGGATCGCCGCCATGTCGTCATGTCCCGGGTCGCAATCGATGATGACCCGTTCGGGAGCTTCCGCCATTGCTGTCCTGCCTGCTCGGATGATCCAGTAAAACTGCCGGGACTTTTTCCGTCCGAGGTCCGTTTTGGCTCCCCGGCGGCGGCCAAAAGTCCAAATTTCAAGGGGCAACGGTAGGATGGACGTGCCGCGCCCAATAGCCTAAATTTGGCCGGTCAGTTGACTTTTATTCAACGATTGAATGCTGCATCTGCTCAACGCCATTCGCGCCTTCGAGGTCGCCGCACGCCTGGGGAGCGTCAGCAAGGCCGCCGAGGAGCTGCGCGTGACGAGCGGCGCCGTCAGCCGCCACATCAAGAACCTCGAGGCCGAGTTCGGCATCCAGCTGTTCGAGCGCGGCAACAGGTCGTTGCGCCTCACGCCCGAGGCCGCCGCCTTCGCCGCGACCATCACCGAAGCCTTCGCCTCGATGACGCGCGGGGTGGAGCACCTGCGCGCCGCCTACCGGCAATCCACCATCATGCTGACGGCGCCCGACACGTTTCTGCTGCGCTGGCTGGTGCCGCGCCTCAACAGCCTCGATGCCGCGCTGGGCGGCAAGTCGGTGCGGCTGACGACGTGGACGCGCGAGATCAATCCGGCCGACCGGTCGATCGACGTCTATGTCGGCGTCGGCCCGCTGCTCGACATCGCCGGCCTGACGGTGATCGAGATCGGCGCGGAAACCTTCGGTCCGGTGGTGAGCCCGATGCTGCTGCGCGATCACGAGGTCACCGCGGATTATCTGTGGTCGCTCCCCCGCCTCGACATTCGCTGGCCCCCGGACATGTGGACCAACTGGGCGCGCGAGGCCGGCCATGTGCTGCCGCCGCGCGAGACCATCTGGTATGATACGCTGACCTACAGCGTGCAGGCGGCAGAAGCCGGGCTCGGCGTCGCCATCGGACCGGGCCCCGCCGTGTGGGACGCGCTCCAGCACGGCCGCCTCGTCGCCCCGCTCGGGCTGATCAGCCGGCCGGGCCGATGGTTCCTCGCCTGGCGCAGCGACCGCGCCGGATCGACCATGAATACCATCGCACGATGGTTCCAGCACGAGATGCAGCGGTCGGCAGCGCAAGGGCTGGCCGGGGTTCCCGAGGCCGACGGCCAGGGACCGGTCCGATCGGCTATTGGCCGCGCCCGGCCTTCCGGAATTCCCGGGGCGACGTCCCGGTCCAGCGCCGGAAGGCGAGGGTGAACGGCGGCGACGTGGAATAGCCGAGGAGCCCGGCGACATTGGCGATCGGAGCGTTGGAGGTTCCAACCATCCGCGTCGCCATGTCCTGGCGGACCTTTTCGAGCACTTCGGAAAACGACGTGCCCTCCTGCTGCAGGAGCCGCTGCATCTTTTTCGGACTGAGGCCGAGCGAGTTGGCGATGAAGTCGAGATTGCAATAGCCGGTTCCCATCACGCTCGGAATGGCGAGCGCCACGGTGGCACGAATTGTCTGGTCGTAGATCGGCGTCTGGCCGATGCGCCGCCGCACATAGCGGGAGACCAGTCCGCGCACCGGCCTCGGCCGCCCGCCCGCCTGCGCCGCGAGGTACGCCCTGTCGAGCAGCACCTCGTCGTGCTCGGCGCCGAACTCGACCTCGCAGCGAAACAGGGTCCGGTGCGGCGTGACGTCTGCCGGCGCACAGTGCCGGAACCGCACCGCCATCAGCTCGGCGTCGATGCCGGTCCCGCCCCGGGCGAGCCTGACGCAATTGGCGACGCTCAGTTCCATGACCTGCCTGGGGGAGAATTCCGAATCGTCCGTCCGGTAGCGGACGATCACGTGCGGTTGGGCGGGATCGTTGATCAATTGCAGGCTGTAGGCGTCGGTGTGCAGGCGCCAGTATTGCAGCCCGAGCCTGAACCACTCTTCGAACGTCTCGCTGAATGCCGCCATCAGCATGATGGGCCCCGCATTGGGGAAGTCCGAGGGCAGCGTGCCCGACCAGGTCAGGGCGAAGGACGGCATGGCGAGGCGATCGGCGGCGAGTTCCAGCGCCATGGCCAGCCTGCGCCAGGAGATGAACTGGTCGCCGTCGGTGAGGCAGGACGGGTCGAGCCCGGCGTCGCGCACGAGTTCGATCGGATCGCCGCCGCGGGCGCGCACGAGGTCCGCAAAGCCGTACATGATCGTGCTGCGGATGTAGCGGTCCTTGGCGCGTCGTCGGCGTCTCGCGGCAAAATTCAATGCAGATGGTCCGGTGCGTCTCGCGGCGATGCCCGGCCGAGCGCGACTCCTTCGCGTCGTGGGCACCTGCGCCGAACTCTATCCACGCGACAGCAAGAACGGGATGCGTCAGATCAATCTGACCGACCATGTTTGCTTGGCTCGCCGAGGTTGTGTCCTGAAATATGAACTCGCTCGGTCCTGCGGTGAAGTTATGCCGTTTCTGCAGGACTGTCGCGCCAGGCCCGAAACATTTCATTTACGCCGGAAACGCTACCGTGGGCTCGCGTCAACAACTCCTCACAAACAGCTATGCTCGAACGATTAATTGATCTCGCTGCGCAAGCCGACAGCGACAGCCGTCGCGACTTGCTTAGAAGCATAGCAGATATGTTCTACAACAATGGCCGCGACCACATCGCCGAGAGCGAGGTCAGGCTGTTCGCCGATGTCGTGGGCCGCGCCCTCGAGGACATGAGCGAAGAGCATCGCGAGGAATTCTCCGATCGGGTCGCGTCCGATCCGCGCACGCCGCGCGATCTTGCGCTGCGGCTCGCCGGCGACACGGCGGTGGTCGCCGCTCCGGTTCTCGGGCGGTCGCCGGTCCTCACCGACGACGACCTGATTTCCATCGCGAGCTCCAAAGGCACCGGCCATCGCCTGGCGATCTCCAGGCGCGAGCACGTCAGTGCGCGCGTCACCGATGTCCTGATCGACTTCGAAGAGACCGAGGTGATGCTGTCGCTGCTCGACAACCAGACGGCGCGGACCTCGCCGGCCGGCATGAAAAAGCTCGCCGGCCACGCCGAAAACATCGCCGAGCTGCGCGAGAAGCTCTGTCGCCGCGACGACGTCCCGCAATCGATCCTGCAGCGGATCATGCCGCTGCTCAGCGAGGAGGCGCGCGAACGCGCCGAGCTGCTGCTCGAGAGCGGCAACGAGCAGTTGAGCGGCGTCATGGCGCAGGCCGGCACCTCGCTCGCGGTCGAACGCGCCGAGCGGGCGCGCCGGCGGCTGGCGATCAAGGCCATGGCGCAGCGGGTCGCGTCGGGGGCGCTCGGCCTCGATGCCTTCGTGGCGGATCTGGCGTCCCAGAACCGGCCGCTCGACCTCGCCCTCGGCCTGTCGTCGGTTGCAGCGCTGCCCGAACGGCAGGTCGCCAACGCGGTGATCTCGCTCAGCGCCGAACCGCTCGCGCTCGTCTGCAAAGCCCTCGACATGACCCCGGCGTCGTACCGGATCGCGGAGGGCATGCGCCGCGAAAGCATGCGGCTCAGCCGCGAGGTGCCGGCGGCATCGCTCGAGCAATATGGCAGGCTCGACGTCGCGACCGCGCGGCGCGGCGTGCGCTTCGTCCAGGTTCGCGCCAACGTGGCCGCCGGCTAGCGCAGGTCGACCATGCCCCCTCGAACGCGATTCGCCGCCCCGCAGGACATCCGCTATGTCGGCCCCATCGGCGGCCGCTACAGCCTCGCACCGGCCGACGGCCCCGACGCGGGAAAAGCCGAAATCTACGCCTGCCGCGCGGTCAGCCTGTCGCCGACCAACGCCGTGCTGACGGTTCCGGTCGTTGCCCCCGCCGGCCGCCAGATCGTGCTCATGCTCGACCATATCGGGCTCATCCGCGGCACCGTCTCGCGCTCGGCGAAGGCCGACCTGCACGTCGCGATCACGGCCACCGCGGCGGAGCGCGAGAAGCTCGCGGCGAAGATCAACTGGCTCAAGAAGCACCGCCACAACCAGGCGGACAATGCGCGCGATGCAAAGCGCTGGCGTCCGAAAAATCCCAAGGGCGTCTTCTGTCTCGACGATGGCTCGGAACATCCGTGCTTCATCGTCGATGTCTCGGCGTCCGGCGCCGCCATCTCCGGCGGGGTCGTGCCCGCAATCGGCACGCCCGTCCGTCTCGGCGAGCTGCCCGGCGTGGTGGTCCGCCACACGGAAACCGGATTCGGAATCCGCTTCCAGGCGACGCAGCAGCAGAGCGGGCTCGAGGCCAGCATCGGCGCCCGGCCGACCACACCATAGGCGCCACGCATCATATGAAGTCGACCTTCGTCGTCACCTGGACCGGCATCGCAACCTGGGCCGGCCCCACGGGCACACTCGACAGTGCCGCCCGCGCGCTGGCCGTGGCCATGGGCATGAGGAGCCTCGGCATGCGCGACATCGTCATCCGCGAGGACCGGCCCGACGGCGCCTGGCGCACGCTCACCCTCGCCGAACTGGACGCCCTGGCGCAGGAGGAAAACGCCCCGCCCAGGCAACGGCATGACCCCGCCGCACCTTAGGCGTGGTGAGACTAAACGAAGAAAAAGCGTTGGTGGGCCCGGCAGGACTCGAACCTGCAACCAGACCGTTATGAGCGGTCGGCTCTGACCATTGAGCTACAGGCCCCGGGGCGCCTCATAGCAGGCGGCCGGTTAAGGGCAAACGAAATCAGCCGTTGCGGGTGGCGTCCTCGATCTGGGCCAGCTCGGCCTCGGCCCGCAGGGCGCGGTCGCGCCAGTCCTCGATGGTGAGGCCGTCGAGCCGGGCAGCGGCGAGGGGGGCGGCGGGCGCCTCGTCGGGCTCGGGCGTACGGTTCATCAGCCGCGCATGCAGCGCCCGGATATAGGCTTCGTCCTCGGAATCGAGCTTGCCCTGCCGCCAGGCCTCGAGCATTTGGTTGAGCTCGAGCGTGGTCTCGTCGTTCATGTCTCCGCGGGCCAGAAGTTCTGCAACGAGCTGATCGACCTGCACGACGGTTCCTTTCCCTCAGGGGCACTGGCGCCGGACCATAGCCAAGCGCGCCCATGGCGCAAGCCCTCAGGCTTTCGGGAACGGCTTGCTCAGAAATCTCGAGCCGGCGACGCCGAAGCGCCAGGGCACCTCCATCGCCTTGCTGATGCCGATGCGCGGGCCGATGGCGACCGCCGCTGCCGCCCCGCGCGGCAGCACCAGGGTGAACGGCGGCGCGTCGAGCATGTGGCCGTCGAGCGCGCCGGTGACGCCGAGCGCGGCGCAGAGCTTGCCCGGGCCCGAGCACAGCGTGCGCACATCCTCGAGGCCGCGCCGCTGCCGCATGGCGGCAATGCCGTCGGTCGGCTCCAGCGCGCGGAGCAGCACGGCGCTGGCATTGGCGCACACGATGTTGATGCACCAGTGGATGCCGTAGGAGCGATAGACATAGACGCGCGGCGGCCCGGCGAACATGGCGCCGTTGCGCGGCGTCGGGCCGCGGAAGGAATGCGAGGCCGGGTCGGTGGGGTGGTAGGCCTCGACCTCGACGATCTGCCCGCCGACGCCGTCGACGAGGAATTTCGCGCCGAGCAGCGCCGGGGCGACGAGCGCGGCCTCGCGGTCGAGGAATCGCATGAGGGAAGCAGTGGCCATGGCGGGCTTATAGCAGGCCGCGGCGCACGATCTCGGCCACCGTGTGGGCGCGATTGCGGGTGCCGAGCTTGTCGGCGACGTTGTCCACATGCTGGTTCACGGTGCGCGCCGACACGCCGAGCTGGGCGGCGATCTCCACCGAGGTCAGCCCGGCGGCGGAAAGCTGCATCACCTCGCGCTCGCGCGGCGTCAGCGCCACCGCCCGTTCCTCCGGCGTCGACAGCCGCGCGGCGCGCAGATGCGCGAAGGCGCTGTAGGCGACGAGCTGCAGCCCCAGCTCGTGCTGCGGGTCGCGCTGCGGCGCGCCGCAATAGCCGACGATGCCGGCGAGCTCGCCGCCCTCGCGGATCGGCACCGCCGTCACATCCACCAGATCGTTGGCGGCGCAGGCGGCGCGCAGCCGTTCGGCGCCGGGGCCGAAGCGGCCGGCATCGTAGCGCACGATGCCGCTGCTCCCGACGGTCCGGGCAAGATCGCGCGGCGCCGGCCTGAGGTCGCCGGCAAGCGGGCTGCTCCACCAGGCGCGGCGGGCGGGTTCGGTGTCGAGCACGCGCGGCGCCGCCGCCGCCCGGGCGGCGTAGTCGACGAGATAGGCGCTGCGGAAGCCGAAGCGGATCGCCGCCTGTCCGACGGCCCGGACGATGTCCGCATCGCTGCGCGCCGCCCCCAGCGCCTTGAGGGGGCCCTCGATGAGCTCGAGCATCCTGATCAACGCCGTCCGGCCACCCGGACGGCTCCGTCTCAACCATGGCCAGCCTAAGCCCGGCATTGCGCCGCAGTCATGGCGGCCCCGGCAAAAATCACAGGGCGATTTTTCACGGGGCGGGACTTGCAGGACAGGGTCAGCCGCGCCGGGTTCGTGGCTGAAATCGCAGCACATTCCCGCCGCAAGCCGCCGCTGGCGCGCCAACGCGAATGCGGGCCGCGCCGGAGCACGCCCGCAAAGCTTGCGGGCAGCGGCCTGCCGTGACAAGCAGAGCGTCCCCAGGAGGGAGCCTGTCATGCCCAGCAGCCTCAAATTCGGCACCAGCGGCCTGCGCGGCCTCGCCACCGACCTCGTCGGCGCCGAGAGCCGGCGCTACGCCGCCGCGTTCGTCGACTGTCTCAAGACGCGCGGGCCGGTGGCCGAAATGCTGGTCGGGCGCGACCTGAGGGCCAGCAGCCCGGAGATCGCCGCCGCGGTGATCGCGGCCATCGCCGGCAGCGGCGTTGCGGCCGTCGATTGCGGCGAGCTGCCCACCCCGGCGCTGGCCTACGAGGCGCTGCGCCGCAAGGCGCCGGCGATCATGGTCACCGGCAGCCACATCCCGGCCGACCGCAACGGCCTCAAATTCTACACCGCCGGCGGCGAGATCGACAAAGCCGACGAGGCCGGCATCCTCGCGGCGCTGGTGCCCGACCGCGGCGGCGAAGGGCAGGCGAGGGCCGAGCCCGAGGCGCTGCGCCGCTATCGCGCGCGCTACGCCGGCCTGCTGCCGCACGGCGTGCTGAAGGGCTGGCGCGTCGGCGTGTGGGAGCATTCGTCGGTGGCGCGCGACCTGCTCATCGACGTGCTCGACCACTACGATGCCGAGGTGGTGGCGCTCAACCGCTCGCAAAGCTTCGTGCCGGTCGATACCGAGGCGGTCAGCGCCGATACCGCCACCGAGCTTGCCGGCTGGGTGCGCTCGCACCAGCTCGACGCGCTGGTGTCGACCGATGGCGATGCCGACCGGCCGCTCCTGGTCGACGAGACCGGCGCGCTGGTGCGCGGCGACACCATCGGCATCCTCACGGCGAGATTTGTCGGCGCCGACACGGTGGTGACGCCGGTCACCTCCAATTCCGCGATCGAGGGTACCGGCGCGTTCCGGCGCGTCATCCGCACCAGGGTCGGCTCGCCCTATGTGATCGCCGGCATGGGCGAGGGCGACGGCATCGTCGTCGGCTTCGAGGCCAATGGCGGGGTGCTGCTGGGCAGCGACGTGACGATGAACGGCAGCACGCTCACCGCGATGCCGACGCGCGACGCGCTGCTGCCCATCCTCGCCGTGCTCGGCGCGGCGCGGCGGGCGCGGCAGACGCTGTCGCAGCTGGTGGCAACGCTGCCGCCGCGCGTGGCGCGGGCCGACCGGCTCGAGCACGTGCCACAGGACAAGAGCGCGGCGCTGCTCGACCTGCTCAGCCGCGACGCCGCCGGCTTCCTCGCGCCGCAGGGCACGATCGCCGCAGTCTCGACGCTCGATGGAATGCGGTTCCAGATGGCGAGCGGCGACGTGATCCACTATCGCCCCTCGGGCAACGCGCCGGAGCTGCGCTGCTACACCGAAGCGGCGACCGCCGACCGCGCCGACGAACTGCTCGCCTGGGGCCTCGACGCGGCGAAGCGGGTGGTGCGATAAAGTTCAGCGACTGCTGCCCCCACCCCCGCCCCCTCCCCGCAAGGGGGAGGGGAGCCTGACTGAAACACCATATTAGCGGTTCCATCGCCCCCCTCCCCCTTGCGGGGAGGGGCCGGGGGTGGGGGCCTCAGCCACCGGACCAGAGAACCTCACCCCCGTGCCGCGACGAACGCGGCGGCGCTCGCCATGATGATGCCGGCGGTCTTGTTCATGCGGCGGATGGCGCGGGCACTGGTGAACAGCTCGCGCGCCCAGGCGGCGAGCGCGGCGTAGCCCGAGCCGATGGCGAGCAGCACCACCACCACGATGCCGGTCAGCTCGATGAAGCCGAGCGGGGTGATCGGGCGGTCGAGCGGCACCACCGTGGGCAGCAGCGCCAAGTAGAACACGATGGTCTTGGGGTTGCCCATGGTCAGGGCGAAGCCGGAGAGGAAGGTGCGCGCCCAGGGTTCGCGCTGGCGCGGCCCGAGCTGTTCCCTGCCGGGCTTGGCGGTCCAGAACTGCCAGGCGATGTAGAGCAGGTAGGCGGCGCTGGCCCAGCGCACGATGACGAAGATCGGGCCGAAATAGGTGGCGATGGCGGCGAGCCCGAACAGCGCGAACACCAGATAGAGGAGGTCGCCGACAAGGATGCCGACGATCATCGGCACGGCGCTGGCGAAACCGCCGCCCAGCGCGCGGGCGACGATGGCGGCGACGCCGGGTCCGGGGACGAGCACCGCGACCACATAGGCGACGGTGAAGGCGAACAGGGTGAAGAGGCTCATTCTACTGCGCCGCCGATGAAGACGAAGACGAAGACGAGGACGAGGACGAGGACGAGGACGAAGCGTCGGCAGCCGGCGTGCCGGCCGGCGCCGGCGGGGCTGCCGGGCAGCGCGCCAGCACGATGGGGTAGCCGCGCTCGCGGGTGATGACCAGAATATCTTCGGAAGCCCGATAAATTTGCACGACGCCGTTGGTCAGGCTGAGCAGCAAGGCGCGCTGCTGGTCAGCGGCGTCGCCGGTCTTGTCCGGGCCGAGGCCGACGGCGCCGAGATAGGATTGCGGGTCGGTGTGCTCGCCGAAGGTGGAGCCGGCGATCAGCGTATATTGCTGCGAGAAATTCGTGCCGCTGAAATTGGTGCTGACGGTCAGCGTCAGCGGATCGGCCGAGGCCAGGGTCACGGCCGCCGGGCTCTTGCAGAATTTCTCGGTATCGGCGCCGTAGGTCTCGATGCCGGTGCCCGGCTGCGGGCCGTTGAGCCGCACCCAATTGCCGGCGATGCGGCTGAAGGTCTTGTCGCCGACATGCGCCATCAGGAACTCCTGCTGCGACAGGCCGCCGGCGAACACCGCATAGGCCTGCTGCGCCTGGTCGGCGATGGAGGGGGCCGCGACGGCGGGGCTTGCAAGGGCAACAAGGGTCAGGCACAGCGTGGCGCGCATCGTCGACTCCAAAGAACGGGCGGCGACACTAGTGCGTTTCGCAAGCGGCTGTGAAGCGCCATCGGGAAACAACCGCCGGCCATTACCAATGCGTAATGTGCGCACCGGCGGGGCGTAGATTAGGATGGCACATGCCCGCTGCATTGCCCGAGCTCGACCACGCCTGGCACCTGCTGAGCCAGCAACGGTTCGCCGAGGCGGCGCAGCAGGCGGCGGCGATCCTGAGGCGGTTTCCCGACAATGTCTCGGCGCTCGCCTGCCACGCGATGGCGTTCTGGAAGGCCGACGGCGACATCGCGGTGTCGCTGGCCGAAATCCAGCGTGCCGTGGCGCTGGCCCCGGCGGAAGCCTCGATCCGGCACAATCTCGCGACGCTCTACGCCTCGGCCGGCGATGTCGAGGGCGCCGCCGCGCAGTTCGAGGCGGCGCTGGCGATCAAGCCCGACGATACGCTGGCCTTCTACGGGCTGACTCAGAACCGGCGCTTTGCCGCCGAGACCGACCTGGTGCGCGCCATGGTGGCGCTCGACGCCGATCCGGGGCTCGACCAGACGCGGCGCGAATTCCTCAATTTCGCGCTCGCCAAGGTCTATGACGACCTCGAAATCCCCGACCGCGCCATGGCCTATGCGATGGCGGCGAACCGGCTGGGCGCCCGGCCGTTCGACCTCGGCGCCGAGGGCCGCGCCCTCGACCAGCTCCGGGATCTCGCCGCGCTCGGCGCCTTCCGCCGCGCCCGCGACAGCGGCCATCCGTCGACGGCGCCGCTGTTCATCGTCGGCATGCCGCGCTCGGGCACGACGCTGGTCGAGGCGATCCTGGCGCGCCATCCCGACGTGTTCGCGCTGGGCGAATCCTCGCTCATGGCCGAGCTCGAATATGTCGGCTTTTCGCGCATCGCCAATTCGCGGCGCGACGGCGGCCGGCACGAGATGATGCTCGGGCTCGACCGCGACTGGCTGCGCGCCAATGCCGAGACCTGGCTCAGCTACGTCACCACGCGCGCCCGGCGGCCGTTCAGGGTGGTCACCGACAAGCTGCCCGAGAACGCGGTGCGGCTCGGCCTCATCAGGCGCTTCTTTCCGCATGCCCGCGTGGTCCATGTGCGGCGCCATCCGCTCGACACCGGGGTGTCCAATTTCTTCCAGCGCTTTTCGGCCGGGCAGGGGTTCTCCACCCGCCTCGACTGGATCGGGGCGCGCACCCGGCAGGTCGCCGACTCCATGGCCATCTGGAAGGCGGCGCTCGACCTGCCGATCCTCGACGTCCGGTACGAAAAGCTGGTGAGCGACCCCGAGGCCGAGGCGCGCCGCCTCGTCGCCTTCGCCGGGCTCGACTGGACCGAAGCCTGCCTCCGCCCCGAGCAGGACGGGCGCAGCGTGCTCACCGCCAGCCAGTGGCAGGTGCGCCAGCCGATCAACACGCACTCGCTCGGCCGCTGGCGCCGCTACGAGCCGTGGCTCGGTCCGATGATCGAAGCGATGGGCGGCCGGGCGTGGATCGATGCCGAGGCGGCTGGCGCGTAGCAGTTCACGTTTGGCGGACGCACGTCCGGTGATTGCCGCCCCCACCCCCAGCCCTCCCCGCAAGGGGGAGGGGGGCGATGGAACCGCATACGCAATGCTTCAGTCGGGCTCCCCTCCCCCTTGCGGGGAGGGGCCGGGGGTGGGGGCCGCAGACGCCGAATATCGCGTCAGCCCCCAGCGTCAGCCCGGCGGAAGCTCACGCCAGCGTCGCCAGCCGTTCGAACAGCAGTTCGTAGAAGCCGTCGGCGTCGCCCGAGCGCAGATAGTTGACGTTGCGGGTGCGGCCGGTGACGCCCCAATAGTCGACCACGGTCATGCCGCGCGTCAGCTCGCTGCCGGTCTCGATGGCGACGTTGACGTGCCGGCCCTGGAACAGCTCCGGCTTCAGCAGATACGCGATGACGACGGGATCGTGCAGCGGGCCGCCGTCCCAGCCGTATTTCTGCTCGTCGAAGCGCTCGAAGAACTCCAGCATCTCGGCGGTGGCGGTGCCGGTGCGGTTGCCCAGCCCGCGGAAGCGCTCGATGCGCGCGCGGGTGGTCAGCATGGAATGGGTGAGGTCGAGCGGCACCTGGGTGATCGGGATGCCGGAGTGGAACACCACGTCGGCCGCCTCGGGATCGACATAGATGTTGAACTCGGCGGCCGGGGTGACGTTGCCGCCCTCGAACAGGCCGCCGCCCATCAGCACGATCTCCTGCACGCGCTCGCAGATGTCGGGCGCCTTGACCAGCGCCATGGCGACGTTGGTGAGCGGCCCGAGGGCGCACAGCGTCACCGTCTTTGCCGGCTCGCGGCGGATCGTCTCGATGATGAAGTCGACGCCGTGCTGCTCGCGCAGCCTGATCTTGGGCTCGGGCAGGGTGGGGCCGTCGAGCCCGGTCTTGCCGTGCACGTATTCGGCGGTCACGAGCTTGCGCCGCATCGGGCCCTCGCAGCCGGCATGGACCGCAATGTCGGTCCTGCCCGACAATTCCACCACCTGCAGGGCGTTCCTGGCGTTCTGCTTCAATCCGACATTGCCGGCGACGGCGACGATGCCCAGCACCTCGATCTCGGCCGGCGAGCCCAGCGCCAGGAGGATCGCCACGGCGTCGTCCTGTCCGGGGTCGGTGTCGATGATGATCTTGCGGCGCATGGGCTTAGCCTCTGTGGTTCATGTGCTGATTCCGGCGCGGAGCATATACCGGGCCGGCGCGGCGAGGGAACGAAACCGGCGGTCGGGCCTTCTTGTGGGCTGGAGGACGATCTTGGCCACCAAAGCGTCACGTCAGGCTGCCATTCCCAAATCGATGTCGGGCCCGCAATTCGATCGGGTGATGAGCGTTTCGGCGCGGTTCGCGCTGCTCATCGTCGGCGCGCTGGCGCTGATCTTGGCGCTCGCGCTCGGCCGGGCGATCCTCGCGCCGATCACCCTCGCGGTGGTGGTCGGGCTGATGTTCGGCCCGGTGGCCGACGCCATGGAGCGCCGCGGCGTGCCGCCGGCGCTGTCGGCGGGCGTCGTGGTGCTGCTGTTCCTCGCGGTGCTGGCCAGCGCCGCCGCCATGTTCGCGCAGCCGCTGAGCTACTGGATCGCGCGCGGGCCGATGCTGTGGGAAAAGCTGCAGGCGCAGCTCGTCAATTTCCGCGCCCCGTTCGAGGCGCTGGGCGCCATCCAGGACCAGCTCAAGGGCGTGTTCGGCGCCGACGCGGCGATGACGGTCAAGGTGCAGGACGGCGGTCCGGTGCAGGACGTGGCGCTGATGGCGCCGGCCATCCTCGCCGACTCGCTGCTGTTCCTCGCCGGGCTGTATTTCTTCCTCGCCACCCGGCACAACATCCGCATCTCGGTGATGTCGCTGTGCTTCTCGCGCCGCATGCGCTGGCGCGCCGCGCACGTCTTCCGCGACGTCGAGCTCAAGGTGTCGCGCTTTCTGATCTCGGCGACGCTGATCAATTTCGGCGTCGGCATCGCCACGGCGGCCGCGACCTACCTGCTGGGCCTGCCGTCGCCGCTGCTGTGGGGCGCGCTGGCCATGGTGATGAACTTCATCCCCTATGTCGGGCAGGCGGTGATGTTCGTCGTGCTGTTCGCGGTCGGGCTCGGCACGCAGTCGAGCCTTGCCGGCATCATCCTGCCGGTGGTGGTCTATGCCGCCATCAACCTCACCGCCGACCAGATCGTCTTCCCGCACCTGGTGGGCAAGGCGCTGACCCTCAACCCGTTCATCATCTTCGTTTCCATCGCCTTCTGGCTGTGGATCTGGGGGCCGATGGGCGGCTTCATCGCGGTGCCGACGCTGCTGGTGCTGCAGTCGCTGGTCATGCACATCTTCCCCACCACGCAGAACCTGCCGCGCATCGTCGCCCGCAAGCTCGAGGCGCGTGCGGCGGCCATCGCCGCGCCGGCCGAGCCGGAACCGCCGCCTCCCGCCGAGCCCCAGCGCAAGGCCCCGGCCGACGGTGCGGCACCGCGCAGGAAGCGCGTGGCGCGAAAGGCAGCTAGTCTCCCCACGCCTTGACCGCGGCCCGCCGGCCACGCATGTCTTGAGCCCCAGCAAACGAGGCGGGCATGGCCGGCGAGGCGATTGCGCACGGAACCGAAATCGCGGTGGCGGCGGCCAGCAGCATCGATCTGGTGCAGGTCGTGGCGCTGCTGGCGGCCGGCGTCATCGCCGTGCCGATCTTCAAGCGCGCCGGCCTCGGCTCGGTGCTCGGCTATCTCGCCGCCGGCCTCGCCATCGGACCGTTCGGCCTCAGGCTGATCGCCGACCCCGAGGCGATCCTGCACGTCTCCGAGCTCGGCGTGGTGCTGTTCCTGTTCATCGTCGGGCTCGAAATGGAGCCGAGCCGGCTGTGGAGCCTGCGCAAGCAGATCTTCGGCGTCGGCGTGCTGCAGGTGGCGCTGTGCGGCGCGCTGCTCACCGGGGCAGGGGTGCTGCTCGGCTTTGCGCCGGCGGTGGCGTTCGTCGCCGGCATGGGGTTCGTTTTGACCTCCACCGCCATCGTCATGCAGCTGCTGACCGAGCGCGGCGAGCTGGCGTCGCCGCCCGGGCAGCGGATCGTCTCCATCCTCCTGCTCGAGGACCTCGCCATCGTGCCGCTGCTGGCCGTCGTGGCGCTGCTGGCGCCGCGCGCCGCCGACGCCGCCGGGGCGACGCCGGTGTGGCTCGCCATCCTCATCGCCGTCGGCTGCGTCGCGGCGCTCAACCTCATCGGCCGCTGGGTGCTCAACCCGCTGTTCCGCATTCTCGCCAACGCGCAGGCGCGCGAGGTGATGACCGCCGCGGCGCTGCTGGTGGTGCTGGGCGCGGCGCTGTTGTTCCAGTTCGGCGGGCTCAGCATGGCGATGGGCGCCTTCCTTGCCGGCGTGCTGCTTTCCACCTCGACCTTCAAGCATCAGCTCGAGGCCGATATCGAGCCGTTCCGCGGCATCCTGCTCGGACTGTTCTTCCTCGCCGTCGGTATGTCGCTCGACGTCACCATCGTCGCCCAGAACTGGCGCATGCTGATCGTCACGGTCGTCGCCTACATGGCGATCAAGGGCGGGGCGATCTTCGTCCTGGCGCGGCTGCTGAAATCGAGCTTCGCCGAGGCGCTGGAGCGGGCGCTGCTGATGGCGCAGGGCGGCGAGTTCGCCTTCGTGCTCTACACCACCGCCGCCGCCTCCGGCCTGATCAGCGCCGACCAGCAGGCGGTGTTTTCGGCCACCGTCATCATCTCGATGGTGCTGACGCCGCTGACCATCCAGGCGCTGCGCCTGCTGCCGCGGCCGGCGCAGTCGATGGACGGCGTCGAGGAGCCCGACGGGCTCAGCGGCGACGTGCTGGTCATCGGCTTCGGCCGCTTCGGCCAGATCACCAGCCAGGCGCTGCTCGCCAGGGGCCACAAGCTCAGCCTGATCGACACCGACACCGAGATGATCCGCGTCGCCGCGCAGTTCGGCGCCAAGGTCTATTATGGCGACGGCACGCGGCTCGACATCCTGCGCGCCGCCGGCATCGAAAAGGTCGATTTGGTGGTCATCGCCGTCGACAAGCGCGCCGATGCGCTCAGGATCGCCGAGCTGATCCATGCGGAGTTTCCGCTGGTCAAGGTGATGGCGCGCGCCTTCGACCGCGGCGCCGCGCTCGATCTGGTCAAGGCGGGCGTCGACTACCAGATCCGCGAAATGTTCGAATCCGCGCTGGTGCTCGGCGGCGAGGCGCTGCGGCTGCTCGGCTCGTCCGACGAGGAGGTGGCCGACGTGCTCGATGGCGTGCGCGAGCGCGACCGCCAGCGTTTCGCGGCGCAGCTCGTCGGCGGGCTGCGCGCCGGCCGCGACCTGCTGCTCTCCAACGCCGAGGAGCAGGCGCGCGAAAGCGGCGCCGTCACCGGCCCCTCCGAGCCGGTCATGCTCGACCCCGCCCCGCAGAAGGCCGACAACTAGCCACGTCCACGCTGGCGCCCCGCAAGGGGGAGGGGAGCCCGACTGAAGCACCGCAAAATGCGGCTCTATCGCCCCCCTCCCCCTTGCGGGGAGGGGATGGGGGTGGGGGCCACAAGCGCTGTCGCCTCGAACCGTCGAGAACCGATTCAACGACCGGCCGCCGCAACGACCTGCTGCGCCAGCAGCCGCGCGGCGCTCAGCGTCGGATGGTGGAAGTCGAAATAGAGCACGATGCCGTCGCGGTAGGTGAGGCAGGTGCCGTTCGGGCAATAGAGGTCCGTCGGCCGCACCACGATGGCGCCGGTGTGCGCAACGATGGCGTCGAGCCCCGCCAGCGTGCCCTTGAGCCGCTGCTCGTAGGTCGCAAGCGGGTACGACACCGGATCGAATGTGCCGTCGCGCCAGTCGAGCCGCGCCAGCCGGGTCGGCACGATGCCGTCGACGGTCGGCACCGGGTAGAGCAGCACCACCGTGCGTCCCGCCGCCCGCAGCTGCGCCACCGCATCGGCGAGGCCGGGGAGAACGTCGTTCAACTCGGCCGCGTCGTCGGCGATCACCAGCGCCGCGAGCACGATGGTGCGGATCTCGGGATGGGCGAGAAGGTGCGCCAGCACCGCCTGGTTGTGCGCGGCGCAGTTCGGCCGGCCGGGCGGATTGTAGCCGAGCCCGGGCGAGCAGGCGGAGCTGGTGAATTCCGCCACCGAGCCGCCGCCGGCGCCCTCGATCTCGCCCAGCGCATAGGCGAGTTCGACGCCGTGGCTGTCGGCCCAGACCGCCATCGTCGGGGCCGCCTTGGCGCCGAGCACGCAGGCCTGGTCGGGCGGGATCGGGGCGTTGAGCTCGTGGCAGTCGTCGCGGCGCGGCGAGATGTCGTCGGCGAAGGCGGCGAGCCGCGCCGCCTCGGTCGGCAGCCGCCCTGGCAGTCCGCCGCTCATCAGCAGAACCTGACCAGCGATAACCAGCGACACTGTCACGGCGGCCGCGCCGGCGAGGATGATGCGGCGCGTGAGGAAAGTCCGGCTACGGAACGGCTGCTCCACATATTTCCAGCTCAGCACCGCCAGCGGCACCGACAGCCATACCAGCACCATGCCCTCGCTGGTCGTCAGCGGCCGCAGCAGCCAGTAGCTCGCCAGCGACAGCAGCGGCCAGTGCCACAGATACAGCGAGTACGAGACCAGTCCGACGCCCACCAGCGGCGGCGTCCGCAGCACCGCGCCCACCGCGGTTCCCGGGGCGTAGCGGATGAGCAGCGCCGTGCCCAGCGTCGGCAGCAGCGCGATCCAGCCGGGGAACGGCATGCCGGCGGGCAGGGCGAAAACGGTCCAGCCGATGGCCGTAACCGCAACGATCGCCAGTACTTCGCGGGCCCAGCGCGGCAGGTCCGGCGCCACTCCCAGCGCCAGCAGCGCGCCGAGCCACAATTCCCACGCCCGGGTCAGCGGCAGGTAGAAGGCATAGCTCGGCTGCACCGGGCTCGCGAGCACGCTCAGCGCCAGCGACAGCGCCGCCAGCACGGCGATCACCGCCACCGTTCCCCGCGGCAGCCATCGCACCAGCGCCAGCAGCAAGAGCGGGAAGAACAGGTAGAACTGCTCCTCCACCGCCAGCGACCAGGTATGCAGCAGCGGGTAGCTCTCGGCCGGCGCGGCGAAATAGCCGGTGTTGACGGCAAAGAAGATGTTGGAGGCGAACAGCGCCGTCCAGCGCAGCGAATCCCCGAAGCGTTCGAGGTCCTGCGGCACCATGAGCAGCAGCGCGGCGATGGCCGTCGCCACGATCACCACGAGCAGCGCCGGCCCGATGCGCCGCGCCCGCCGCTCGTAGAAGCGCCAGAGCGAGAAGCGGCCGCCGGCCATCTCGGCGGCGAGCAGCCGGGTGATCAGATACCCCGAGATGACGAAGAAGATGTCGACGCCGACGAAGCCGCCGGGCATGCCGCCCCAGCCGGAATGGTAGAGCAGCACCGGGATGATCGCGAGGCTGCGCAGCCCGTCGATCTCCCGTTCCCTGGGCAGGCCCTCAGTCACGCGTTCCGGCTCGAAATCTGGTGTCCCCGCATGCTCATAGCCGGATCGGCGGGTCCGGCAAAGCGGCGGGCGCGGGGCTTCCAACCGCTTTGGATTGATGCAATGGTGCTCGAACTAGAGGGGAATACATCGTCATGCTGATCGGATTGCGTCATGCCGCAAAAGCCTATCGTCCTGGACGCCCCTACGCCGGAGAGACGTGCCGTCACGGCTGAGGCCATTCAAGCCGAAATCCTTGAAAAACTTACATATTCTGTCGGCAAGGACGCCATCGTCGCGCGCCCCCATGACTGGCTTCGGGCCACCATCCTCGCCATCCGCGACCGCGTCATCGACCTGTGGATGGAATCGAGCCGCAAGACGTGGCGCACTTCGGAAAAGCGCGTTTACTACCTGAGCCTCGAATTCCTCATCGGCCGGCTGATGCGCGACGCGATGAGCAATATCGGCATCATGGAGCCGGTGCGGCAGGCGCTGAAGAACTTCAATGTCGACCTCGGCGACCTGATCAACCTCGAGCCCGACGCGGCGCTCGGCAATGGCGGCCTCGGCCGGCTCGCCGCCTGCTTCATGGATTCGATGTCGACGCTGAAAATCCCGGCCTATGGCTACGGCATCCGCTACGCCAACGGCATGTTCCGCCAGGAAATGAGCGAGGGCTGGCAGGTCGAGCTGCCCGAGGACTGGCTGGCGCACGGCAATCCGTGGGAGTTCGAGCGGCGCGAATCCACCTACGAGATCGGCTTCGGCGGGCAGGTGGTGCCGATTGCCGAACCGGACGGCTCGACCCGGCTCGAATGGCGCCCGGCCGAGCATTTCCTCGCGGTGGGGTTCGACACCCCTATCGTCGGCTGGCGCGGGGCGCGGGTGAACACGCTCAGGCTGTGGAGCGCGCAGCCGGTCGACCCGATCTTTCTCGACAAGTTCAATTCCGGCGACCACATCGGCGCGCTCGAGGAAAGCGCCCGCGCCGAGGCGATCACCCGCGTGCTCTATCCCGCCGATTCGACGCCGTCGGGGCAGGAATTGCGGCTGAGGCAGGAGTTCTTCTTCTCGTCCGCCTCGCTGCAGGACATCGTGCGCCGGCACCTGCAGCAATATGGCGACCTCACTTCGCTGCCCGACAAGGTGGCGATTCAGCTCAACGACACGCATCCGGCGATCTCCATCGCCGAGCTGATGCGCATCCTCATCGACGTCCACGGGGTGAAGTGGGCGCAGGCCTGGCCGCTGGTCAAGGGCACCTTCGGCTACACCAACCACACGCTCCTGCCCGAGGCGCTGGAGACCTGGCCGGTGGGGCTGCTCGAGCGGCTGCTGCCGCGGCAGATGCAGATCATCTACGCCATCAACGCCGACGTGCTGGCCGAAGCGCGCACCCGCGCCGGCTTCAACGACCAGCAGATCGCCGCCATTTCGCTGATCGACGAGAACGGCAGCCGCCGCGTGCGCATGGGACAGCTTGCCTTCGTCGGCAGCCATTCGGTCAACGGCGTGTCGGCGCTGCACACCGAGCTCATGAAGAAGACGGTGTTCGCCGAGCTGCACAAGCTCTATCCCGAACGCATCAACAACAAGACCAATGGCGTGACGCCGCGGCGCTGGCTGATGGAGTGCAACCCCGGCCTCACCCGGCTGATTGCCGAGCGCATCGGCCCGGGCTTCCTCGACGATGTCGACCAGTTGGCGCGGCTCGACAAGCACGCCGACGATCCGGGCTTCCAGGAGCAGTTCGCCGCCGTCAAGCTCGCCAACAAGCAGCGGCTCGCCGAGGTGATCAAGGACCGGCTCGATTTCGTCGTGTCGCCGGAGGCGCTGTTCGACGTGCAGGTCAAGCGCATCCACGAATACAAGCGGCAGCTGCTCAACGTCATCCAGGCGGTGGCGCAGTACCAGGCGATCAAGGCGCACCCCGAACTCACCTGGGTGCCGCGGGTCAAGGTGTTCGCCGGCAAGGCGGCGCCCAGTTACTGGAACGCCAAGCTCATCATCAAACTGATCAACGACGTCGCCAAGGTGATCAACAACGATCCCTCCGTGCGCGAGTTGCTGAAGGTGGTGTTCCTGCCCAACTACAACGTGTCGCTGGCCGAGATCATCATGCCGGCGGCCGACCTGTCGGAACAAATCTCGACGGCGGGACTTGAAGCTTCCGGAACCGGAAACATGAAGTTTGCGCTCAATGGCGCGGTGACCATCGGCACGCTCGATGGTGCCAACATCGAAATGCTCGACGCGGTCGGCAAGGACAACATGATCATCTTCGGCCTCACCGCCGAGGAGGTCACGGCCAAGCGCGCCCGCACCGAGGTGCCGCGGTCGGCGATCGACGCCTCGCCGGCGCTGCGCGAGGCGCTGGAGATGATCTCGACGGGCGTGTTCTCGCCCGACGATCCCAACCGCTACCGCGACCTGATCGGCGGCCTCTACGACCACGACTGGTTCATGGTGGCGCGCGATTTCGACGCCTATGCTGCGGCGCAGAAGCAGGTCGACGGTATCTGGCAGAACCGTCGCAAATGGTATTCGATGGCCATCAGGAACACCGCCCATATGGGCTGGTTTTCCTCGGACCGGACCATTCGGCAATATGCCGAAGACATCTGGGGCGTGCCGGTCAGTCAGGCGTAAGGGGCGTAACCGGTGGAGAAGTGGCAGGCCCATCCCGACGAGGTCGAGCAGATCGTCAAGGGGCAGTACGCGAACCCCTTCGCGATCCTCGGCCTGCAGCAGCCCTACGGCATCTGGGTGGCGCGCACCTTCATCCCGCATGCGCAATCGGTCGAGGCGTTCACCCGCGACGGCCGGCCGCTGGGGCAGCTGCTGCGCCGCGACGAGGCCGGCTTCTTCGAGGGTCGGGTCGACGTCGAGCAGCGCCAGCCGATCCGCTACCGCGCCCGCAACGAGGGCGGCGAGTGGGACGTGTTCGATCCCTACAGCTTCGGTCCGGTGCTCGGGCCGATGGACGATTACTACATCAACGAGGGCACGCATCTGCGGCTGTTCGACAAGCTCGGTGCGCATGCGATGGAGTTCGAGGGCGTGCCCGGCGTGCATTTCGCCGTGTGGGCGCCCAATGCGCGGCGCGTCTCGGTGGTCGGGCCGTTCAACGACTGGGACGGCCGCCGCCATCCGATGCGCAACCGCATCGATACCGGCGTGTGGGAGGTGTTCATCCCCGCGATCGGGCCGGGCACCATCTACAAGTACGAGATCGTCGGGCCCGACGGCACGCTCCGCCCGCTGAAGGCCGACCCGTTCGCGCGACAGTCGGAGCTCAGGCCGAAGACCGCCTCGATCGTCGCCGATCCGACGCCGTTCGAGTGGAGCGACGGCAAATATCTCGAGGCGCGCGGCAAGAAGGACTGGCGGCGCGCCCCGGTCTCCATCTACGAGGTGCATCTGGGCTCGTGGCGCAAGCGCGCCGACGGCCAGTTCATGAGCTACGACCAGCTGGCGGAGCAATTGGTGCCCTACGCCAAGGACATGGGCTTCACCCATCTCGAGCTGCTGCCGATCTCCGAGCATCCGTTCGATCCGAGCTGGGGCTACCAGCCGACCGGGCTCTATTCGCCCACCTCGCGCTTCGGCGAGCCGGCGGCGTTCAAGCGCTTCGTCGATGCGGCGCACAAGGCGGGCCTCGGCGTCATCCTCGACTGGGTGCCGGCGCATTTTCCTACCGACGAGCACGGGCTGGCGCAGTTCGACGGAACGGCGCTCTACGAGCATGCCGATCCGCGCCAGGGCTACCACCCGGACTGGAATACGGCGATCTACAATTTCGGGCGCAAGGAGGTCGCATCGTACCTCGTCAACAATGCGCTCTACTGGTTCGAGGAGTTCCACGTCGATGGCCTGCGCGTCGATGCGGTGGCCTCGATGCTGTATCTCGACTATTCCCGCCAGCCGGGGGAGTGGGTGCCCAACCAGTTCGGCGGCAACCACAATCTCGAGGCGGTGGAGTTCCTGCGCCGCGTCAATTCCGAGGTCTACCGGCTGCATCCGGGGGTGATGATGATCGCCGAGGAATCGACCGCCTGGAGCGGCGTGTCGGCGCCGGTGCATGCGGGCGGGCTGGGCTTCGGCTTCAAGTGGAACATGGGGTTCATGAACGACACGCTGCGCTACATGGCGCGCAACCCCATCCATCGGCGCTACCACCATAACGACATGACGTTCGCGGCGCTCTATGCGTTCAGCGAGAACTACGTGCTGCCGCTCAGCCATGACGAGGTGGTGCACGGCAAGGGCTCGCTGATCGCCAAGATGAGCGGCGACGACTGGCAGCAGTTTGCGACGCTGCGTGCCTACTACGCCTTCATGTGGGGCTGGCCGGGCAAGAAGCTGCTGTTCATGGGCCAGGAATTTGCCCAGCGCGAGGAATGGAACGAGTCCAAGGGGCTCGATTGGTGGCTGCTCGATGCCGGCATGCACGAGGGCGTGCGCCGGCTGATCATGGACCTCAACGGCGCCTATCGCGAGCTCGCGGCCCTGCATGGGCGCGACAACGAGCCGGAAGGCTTCGAATGGCTGATCGGCAACGACCACGCCAATTCGGTGTTCGCCTGGACGCGGCGCTCGGACGGGGCGAGCCCGGTGGTGGTGATCGCCAATCTGACGCCGGTGCCGCGCGAGACCTATCGGGTGCCGATGCCGCGTGCCGGCCAGTGGAGCGAGCGCATCAACACCGACGCCGGCTGGTATGGCGGGTCGAATTCGGGCAACCAGGGAAAGGTGGAGGCCCGGCCGAGCGAGGGGAATAGCTGGATGCCGGCCTATGCGGATCTCTACGTGCCGCCGCTGGCAACCTTGTATCTGAAATACGACCCGGACTGATCCGGGCGAGGAGGGAGACCATGGCAGACTACCGGACCCCATCGCCGCTGGCGCGCGAGGCGATGGCCTATGTGCTCGCCGGGGGGCGCGGCACGCGGCTTTACGATCTCACCGACCGGCGCGCCAAGCCGGCGGTGTATTTCGGCGGCAAGTCGCGCATCATCGATTTCGCGCTGTCCAACGCGCTGAACTCGGGCATCCGCCGCATCTCGGTGGCGACGCAATACCAGGCGCACAGCCTGATCCGCCATCTGCAGCGCGGCTGGAACTTCCTCAGGACCGAGCGCAACGAGAGTTTCGACATCCTGCCGGCGAGCCAGCGGGTCAGCGAAACGCAATGGTACGAGGGCACCGCCGACGCCGTGTACCAGAACATGGACATCATCGAGGATTACGGGCCGCGCTACATCGTGCTCCTGGCGGGCGACCACATCTACAAGATGGACTACGAGATCATGCTGCGCCAGCACGTCGACACCGGCGCCGACGTGACCATCGGCTGCCTCGAAGTGCCGCGCATGGAAGCCACCGGCTTTGGCGTCATGCATGTCGACGGCCGCGACCGGATCGTCGATTTCGTCGAAAAGCCGAAGGACCCGCCGGGCATCCCGGACAACCCGGACTACGCGCTCGCCTCGATGGGCATCTATGTGTTCGAGACGCGCTTCCTGATGGAGCAGTTGCGCCGCGACGCCGCGACCGAAGGTTCGGCGCGCGATTTCGGCAAGGACATCATCCCTTACATCGTCAAGAACGGCTCGGCCTGGGCGCACCGCTTCCCGCGCTCCTGCGTGCGCTCGGCCAACGAAGAGGTGGCGTACTGGCGCGACGTGGGCACTATCGATGCCTACTGGAAAGCCAATGTCGATCTGACCGACGTCAACCCGCAGCTCGACCTCTACGACCGCGACTGGCCGATCTGGACCTTCGCCGAGATCACGCCACCGGCCAAGTTCGTGCACGATTTCGAGGGACGGCGCGGCGAGGCGGTCAATTCGCTGGTCTCGGGCGATTGCATCGTGTCGGGCGGCCGGCTCGAGCGTACGCTGCTGTCGACCGGCTCGCGCGTCCACTCCTACTCGCTGCTGCACGAGGCGGTGGTGCTGCCGTACTGCACCATCAACCGCGGCGTGCGCCTGCACAAGGTGGTGGTCGACCGCGGCGTCGTCATGCCCGAAGGGCTGGTGGTCGGCGAGGATCCGGATTTCGACAAGCGCTGGTTCCGCCGCACCGACGACGGCGTCACGCTGATCACGCAGCCGATGATCGACCACTATCTGGCCAACAAATGATCGAGGTCATCTCCGTCGCGTCGGAGGCCTACCCGCTGGTCAAGACGGGCGGGCTGGCGGATGTGACCGGCGCGCTGCCGGGCGCGCTGCAGAGCCACGGCGTGACGATGCGCACCCTGCTGCCGGGCTACCCGGCGGTGCTGGGGGCGATCGAGAACCCGCAGGTGCTGGCGACCTATCCGGCGTTCTTCGGCGGCATGGCCGAGCTCGTCGCCGGCCGCGCCAAGGGGCTCGACATCATCGCGCTGCGCGCCGACCACCTCTACGACCGGCCGGGCAATCCGTATCTGGGGCCCGACCGCAAGGACTGGCCCGACAATTGGCGGCGCTTCGCGGCGCTGAGCTATGCCGCCTACGAGCTCGGGCGCGGCATGGTCGACGGCATCAATCCCGACATCCTCCACTGCCACGACTGGCAGGCCGGGCTGGTGCCGGTCTATGCGCGCTTCAACGGCGGCGTGCGCGCCAAGACCATCCAGACCGTGCACAACATCGCGTTCCAGGGCCTGTTCGGCTGGGACATCTTCGCCGAGCTCCGCATGGACGACCGGGCGGCGCGCGAGAGCGCCATCGAGTATTACGGCCTCATCAACTACCTCAAGGGCGGGCTGCAGGTCGCCGATGCGCTGACCACGGTCAGCCCCACCTACGCGCTCGAGATCAAGACGCAGGACTACGGCATGGGCCTCGAGGGCATCCTGCAGGCGCGCGCCGACGTGTTGACCGGCATCACCAACGGCATCGACGAAGCGGCGTGGAACCCGCAGACCGATCCGGCGCTGCACACCAATTTCGGCCACAACACCACCGAGCTCAGGCATGGCAACCGGCGCGCGCTGGAGCTGCGCTTCGATCTCGACGATTCGCCCGGTACGCTGTTCTCGGTGGTGAGCCGGCTGACGCGGCAGAAGGGCCTCGACATGCTGGTCGAGCTGATCGACCCGCTGGTCGCGGCCGGTGGCAAGCTGGCGGTGCTGGGCTCGGGCGACCAGGACCTCGAGGACGGCTTCGCCGGTGCGGCGCTTCGTCATCCGGGCAAGGTCGGGTTCATCCGCGGCTATGACGAGGGGCTCAGCCATCTGATCCAGGGCGGCGCCGACGTGATGGTGGTGCCGTCGCGGTTCGAGCCGTGCGGGCTCACTCAGCTCTACGGCCTGCGCTATGGCTGCGTGCCGCTGGTCAGCCGTGTCGGCGGCCTCGCCGACACGGTGATCGACGCCAACGAGGCGGCGGTGGAGGCGGGCGTCGCCACCGGAATCGTTTTTGCGCCGGCGACGCCGCAGGCACTGATGGACGCGGTCAACCGCGCCATGCATTTGCATGGGCGCGAAAAGCTCTGGCGCAAAATGCAGCGCCGGGGGATGAAGTCGGACGTGAGCTGGGATGCCAGTGCCGAAAAATACGCAAAGCTCTACAAGAAGCTGTTGGGGGTAAACGACAATGGCGACGCAGACGGTTAAGACGACGCCGTTCGACGATCAGCGGCCGGGCACGTCCGGCCTGCGCAAGCGCGTGCCGGTGTTCACGCAGCCGAATTATGTCGAGAATTTCGTGCAGTCGGTGTTCGACAGCCTCGACGGGGTCAAGGGCAAGACGCTGGCGATCGGCGGCGACGGCCGCTACCACAACGACGTCGCCATCCAGACCATCATCCGCATGGCCGCCGCCAACGGCTTCGGCAAGGTGATGGTGGGGCAGAACGGCATCCTGTCGACGCCGGCCACCTCGAACATCATCCGCCACTACAAGACGTTCGGCGGCTTCATCCTGTCGGCCAGCCACAATCCCGGCGGCCCGCAGGGCGATTTCGGCATCAAGTACAATGTCGGCAATGGCGGGCCGGCGCCGGAGAAGATCACCGAGGCGGTGTTCGCGCGCTCCAAGGTGATCGACCGCTATCTGATCAGCGACGCGCCGGCCATCGACCTCGCCACCATCGGCACGCAGAAATGCGGCGACATGACCGTCGAGGTCATCGATTCCGTCGACGACTACGCCGCGCTGATGCAGACGCTGTTCGATTTCGATGCCATCAGGGCGATGTTCGCCAGCGGCTTCACCATGCGCTTCGATGCGCTGCATGCGGTGACCGGCCCTTACGCGCACCGCATCTTCGAGGACATGCTCGGCGCCGCCAGGGGCAGCGTGGTCAACGGCACGCCGCTGCCCGATTTCGGCGGCGGCCACCCCGACCCGAACCTCGTCTACTGCAAGGACATGTACGATCTGATGATGACCGACGCCGGCCCGGATTTCGCGGCGGCATCGGATGGCGATGGCGACCGCAATCTCATCATCGGCAAGAAGCGGTTCGTCACGCCCTCGGATTCGCTGGCGCTGCTTGCCGCCAATGCGCCGCTGGCGCCGGGCTATGCCAACGGCATCGCCGGCATCGCGCGGTCGATGCCCACCAGCGCCGCCGCCGACCGCGTCGCCGAGCAGCTCGGCATCGAGATGCACGAGACGCCGACCGGCTGGAAGTTCTTCGGCAATCTGCTCGATGCCGGCCGCGTCACCATCTGCGGCGAGGAGAGCTCGGGCACCGGCTCCAACCATGTGCGCGAGAAGGACGGCATCTGGGCCGTGCTGCTGTGGCTCAACATCCTCGCGGCGCGCGGGCAGGGGGTCGACGAGATCGTGCGCGACCACTGGGCCATCTACGGCCGCAACTACTACACCCGGCACGATTACGAAGAGGTCGACGCCGCCGTCGCCAACAAGCTGATGGACGATGTGCGGGCGCAACTTCCCGCGATCGCCAATGCAACCTATGACGGGCTCAAGGTTTCCTATGCCGACGACTTCACCTACCACGATCCGGTGGACGGGTCGGTGAGCGCCCACCAGGGCATCCGCATCGGGTTTGCCGACGGCAGCCGCATCGTGCTGCGGCTGAGTGGAACCGGGACGGTGGGCGCAACGTTGCGCCTGTACCTCGAACGGTACGAACCTGCGCATGGACAGCACGACCTCGACACCCAATCCGCCCTCTCGTTCCTCATTTCCCTTGCCGACCGAATCGCCCAGATTCGCGAGCGGACCGGCCGTGACGCGCCGAGCGTCATCACCTGAACCGCCCGAGATCGCCGGAGTCGTGAAACCGCAACTGGTCCCCCATGGTGGCAGCGCCGAAAAGCTCGGCGCCACCGTCACCGCCGAAGGCATCAACTTCGCCGTCTATTCCGAGACGGCGTCGGCGCTCTACGTGTCGCTCTACAACGAGGCCGACAGCGAGATCGAGCGCTTCGAGCTCGACGGGCATGACGACAACATCCATCACGGGCTGATCGCCGGCATCGGTCCGGGGGTGAAATACGGCCTTCGGGCCGATGGTCCCTACGATCCCGATCAGGGCCTGCATTTCGATCCCAACAAGCTCCTGGTCGATCCCTATGCGCGCCGCATCGACCGGGTGTTCGTGCGCTCGCCGCGGCTGAGGCTGCCGCGCGAGGATGCCGTCGACACCGCGCCGCTGGTGCCCAAGGCCGTGGTGCTGTCGCCGCAGATCAACAAGCACCAGACGCCGCGGCGCAAGGCGCCGAGCCTGATGTACGAGCTCAATGTGCGCGGCTACACCATGCGCCATCCGGGCGTGCAGGGTCCGCTGCGCGGCACCGTCGCCGGGCTCACCACCCGGCGTATCATCGACCATCTCAAATTCCTCGGCGTCGATTGCGTCGAGCTGATGCCGATCGCGGCCTTCATCGACGACGGCCATCTGCCGGCGCTGGGGCTCACCAACGCCTGGGGCTACAATCCGGTCAGCTATTTCGCCATCGATCCGCGGCTGGCACCGCGCGGGCCGCAGGAATTGCGGTTCCTCACCGACCTGTATCGCAAGAACGGCATTTCAGTCATTCTCGACGTGGTCTACAACCACACCGGCGAGGGCGATGCGTTCGGACCGGTGCTGAGCCTCAAGGGGCTCGACGCCAGGACCTATTACCGGCACGTCGAAATCGACGGCAAGCAGGTGCTGGTCAACGATTCGGGCACCGGCAACACGCTGCGCTGCGACCATCCGGCGGTGCAGCGGCTGGTGGTCGAGAGCCTGCGCTACTGGGTCGAGGAGACCGGCGTCTCCGGCTTCCGCTTCGACCTGGCGACGGTGCTCGGGCGCGAGCCGGGCTTCAACCCGGACGCCAGGATGCTGCAGATGATCAAGACCGACCCGGTGCTGAGCAAGTGCCAGCTCGTCGCCGAGCCGTGGGATCCGGGTCCGGGCGGCTATGGCGTCGGCCAGTTCGGCAAGGAGTTCCGCGAGTGGAACGACACCTATCGCGACGAGGTGCGCGGCTTCTGGCGCGGCGAGCCCGGCAAGATCGGGGCGCTGGCCGGCAAGGTCGCGGGCTCGGCCGAGATCTACAATTTCGCCGGCCGCAAGCCGAGCGCCGGGGTCAACTTCCTCGCCGTGCATGACGGCTTCACGCTGGCCGATCTCGTCTCCTATGCCGACAAGCACAACGAGGCGAATGGCGAGGGCAACCGCGACGGCAACAACAACAACCAGTCCTGGAACTGCGGCGCGGAAGGTCCGACCGACGACGAGGGCATCAACATGGCGCGCAAGCGCGATGTGCGGGCGCTGCTGGCGACGCTGTTCATGTCGCGCGGCATGCCGCTGATCCAGCAGGGCGACGAGATGGGCCGCACGCAGCAGGGCAACAACAACGCCTATGCGCAGGACAACGAGATCACCTGGCTCGACTGGGAACACGCCGACGGCGCGCTGGTCGACTACGTCGCCGCCGCGCACCGCTTCCGCAAGGAACACCCGGCGCTGACGCACGACCATTTCCTCGACGGCAAGGGCAAGCACGGCATCCGCGACGTGGTGTGGTGGCACCAGGACGGCCGCGAGATGAACGACGGCGACTGGAACAATGCCGGCCAGTCGATGCTGGGCATGCAGTTGCGCACCACCGACGACGAGGTGCTGGTGTGGTTCAACCGGCACGCCGAGACCATGCCGGCGCGCCTGCCCGAGGGCGCGTGGGAGGTCGGCTTCGTCTCCGACGACAAGGAGGAACTGCCGATCGCCGGCGGCGTGGTGACGCTGCCGCCACGTTCGGTCGTGGCGCTGCTGCGCACCCAGATTCCACCCGACAAGGACCCCAGCGAGGTGCCGCCCGACAAGGAGCCGCCGCCCGCCAAGGAGCCCGAAGGCGTGCCGCCCGCGGGCCCGCCCGAACAGGCCCCGCCGCCGGCCGAAGCGCCGCCGCCGCAATTCCCCGGCGAAGTGCCGGCGCCGAAAACGGCCTAGCCGTTCACCCGCTCGACGATCTCGAAGCCCAGCCGCCGGTAAAGCGACTGGGCTTTCACATTGTCGAGCTCGGTCTTCAGATCGACGCTTGGCGCCCCGCGTCGCGCGAAGGCCGTGAGCGCGTGGGTGAGGAGGAAGGTCCCAAGCCCCCGGTTACGAAACGACGGGTCGACCGCGAGATCCTTGATGAAGTCGCTGCGCCAGCAATGGCAAAGCCCCACGACATCGCCACCAAGCGCGGCGACGAACATCAGGTCCGCATCGTAGTCCGGATCGGCGCGCAGCCAGTCCCAGAACCCCTCGAACGATATGCCGTTGTCGCCGAGGCCTTCCGGATAGACCCGTCGCATCATCTCGCGCGCGGCGCGTGCCGTCTGCTCGCCGTACTGCTGGAGCGAAATTCCGGCAGGCGGCGGTGCCGGCACGATCGGTGCGGCAAGGTCGCGTCGCATCCGGACATAGGCCGGCACTATTCCGCCGCGGCGGCCGGCCGCAGCCCGCCGGTCCTTTCGATGAAGGCGATCACCTCGTCCAGCCCCTGCCGCCGCAGCAAATCGGTGAACACATAGGGCCGGCCGTCGCGCACCTTGAGCGTGTCGGCTTCCATCACCGCGAGGCTGGCGTTCACGTAGGGCGCGAGGTCGGCCTTGTTGATGATCAGCAGGTCCGAGCGGGTGATCGCCGGGCCGCCCTTGCGCGGAATTTTTTCGCCCTCGGCCACCGAGATCACATAGAGCGTCACATCGGCGAGATCGGGCGAGAACGTCGCGCTCAGATTGTCGCCGCCGCTTTCGATCAGCACGATGTCGAGGTCGGGGAAGCGCCGGGTGAGGTCGGCGATGGCGTTGAGGTTCAGCGACACGTCTTCGCGGATGGCGGTGTGCGGACAGCCGCCGGTCTCGACGCCGACGATGCGGTCCTCGGCGATCGCCTGCACGCGGTTGAGGATCAGCGCATCCTCGCGCGTATAGATGTCGTTGGTCACCACCGCCATCGAGTAGCGGTCGCGCATCGCCTTGAGCAGCATCTCGCACAGCGTGGTCTTGCCCGAGCCGACGGGGCCGCCGATGCCGATGCGGAGCGGGCCATTCATTGCGGTCATAGCAATCTCATCAGCACGAGGATCAGGAATCCCGCTCCAATCCAGAAGCAGAGCGGCGAATAGTTCTTGCGGTCGAGCGACGCGAAAGGTTCAGCGGGAAAGCGCGCCCGCCAGCCCGGCGTGTAGCCGAGCACGCCGCGGCCGATGAACAGCAGCGCCAGCAGCACGCCGAGCAGCGTCAGCCCTGTGCCGCCCGCTACCGGATCGGCCAGCGACAGCGCCACCAGGCCGGCGGCGATCAGCGCCGTAGCGACCAGGAACGTGACGAGCCGGTTGGGCATGCGGGTGACCCCCGGCCGCCCCACCACGGTCTGCGCCAGCAGCGCTTCGTTGCGGATCGGCCAGGTGTTGCCGAAGGCCCAGAGGTAGTGGGCGAAAGCCACGGTGAAGAGCGGCAGGAAGGTCAGCGATCCGACCAGCATGTTCATGAGCGGAAGATCCGGGGTTCCAGCGTTTCGTGGCGCATCTGCGCGATGTCGGCGGCGTAGGCGATGCCGCCGATGGCGTCGAGTGACGCCGATGCCGCAGCGCCGGCCAGCGTGGCGATGGCCGGCTCCAGCGCCGCCTGCACCTGCAATCCGGCGGTCTGGCCGAGCGGCACCAGCCGCACCGCCACCGACACCTGCGCCTGCACGGCCGCCGTGAGGTAGGCGAGCAGCGTCTCGCCAAGCCCGATCCGTTGCGCGCCAGCGATGGCGCCGACCGCCACCGGATAGGGGCAGGGGTCGGGCAGCCGCGCGAACACGTCGGACGGCCAGGCGCGCGCGGCGAGCGCGAAATTGCCGCCGGTCAGGGTCGTCTCCTCGGTCCGCTCGGCGGCTGCGGTCAGCGCCAGCAGCAGCTCGGCCAGCTCGCGCAACGCCGCAGGGTCGCCATTTCCGCGATGGGCGTGAGCGAGGACGATGGCGTCGGTCCTGAGGCCGCCATGCGTCAGCAGCCCGTCGAGCCAGGCGGCGAGAGCGGCGCCGGTGGCGATGCGCCCGTCGGCGATCGCCGTCTCCAGCCCCTGCGACCAGGCGAAGCCGCCGACCGGGAAGGCCGGCGACAGCCAGGTCAGCAGGCGCTGCAGGACGACGCCGTCGGCCATCTCAATGCGGCGCGTGATAGGCGCCCTGCATCGGCAGGAACGGCTCGGTCACCTCGCGCACCTCGGCGCCGAGGCCGGCCAGCATTGCCTTGGCCACATGATCGCGCGGCACCAGAATGCGCTTCTTCTCGATCTGCGCTGCCATGTGCCGGTTGCCGATATGCCAGGCAAGCTGCGCCAGGTGCTCACTGCCGCGCGGCGTGATCTCGAGCAGCGGCTCGGGGGCGGCGACGATCTCGACGATGCGTCCGTCCTCGAGCAGCAGCCCGCCGAAATGGTCGAGCGTCACCGGCTCGGCGAAATCCACCAGCACCTCTTCGCCCTTCACCGCCAGCACCTTGCGGCGCAGCCGCCGCTGGTCGGACGGCAGCGTGAGCTGGGCGAAGGCTTTGCCTTTGCCGTGGTTGGCGGGCAGGGCGGCGGTGGCGCGGATCATGGAGCTATGGCGTGTCGTTGAGTTCCGAGCAGCTCATCACCGGCGCGGCGTCGAGTCCCTCGGTGATGTCGGACAGCGTCGCGTCGGCGCCCTTGTTCCACCAGATGTACTGGCCGGATTCGTACTTGGCGCCGGAGGCCGAGAGGGTGTTGACGAAGATCAGCGTCTCGCCGTTGATCGGGATCAGCGCCAGGAAGTTCGGCGAGGCGTTGAGGTACTGCACCGTCAGCGGATCGTGGCCGGGGCAATCGTATTTGGTGACCTTCACCTCGGCATCGCCGGTGACGCTGAGCCCCACCCCGATGCTGACATCGGCCAAAGCGGGGGAGGCGAGGGCGGCGACTAGCGGGCAGATGACGAAAAGGAGGCGATTCATTTGCTTGGTCCTGGCCAGAACGTATCGTCTAGGATTTGTGCAGCCGTGTAGGGGCAAGTTGCGGGGAAGGCCGACTCCGGCAACTGCGTTTCGCTGATTGCCTTGTCGAGAGCGATGGTGAAGCTGCCGGCCACCGATGTCGCCGGATAGGGCTTCAGACTGGGGCTCTCCGCAATGAGGCGAGCGATCCTCATGCGCTGCTCCCGAATGCTCGCCTTCCAGCTATTCGTCCGCTTTTCCGGCTGGAACTGCCATTTCAGCAGATGCTGGATGAGGACCTCCATGCGGCTGTCGATTTCGTATCTGTCGCTTCTCCCCAGGCTCTCGATCTCCTCGGCCACATTCTCCAGATCGACGCGCTCGAGCTTGCCGGCGCGCAGCAGCGCGGCCTGCTCGGCCGACCAGAGGGCAAAATCCTCGTCGTAGGAGGCGAGACGTTTGAGGTCGATCCTGTTCATGCGCCGACTATACCCGCATCCGGGAGGCGCGCAAATCGGCCGGGCGTGCCGGCGTTAGCGAATTGGCGACGCCTGCCGGTGTAGAAGGGCGGCCGGCGCAGAAGGCGCCGATGCGTTTCGACCAGAAGTTCGATGCTGAAGTCCGTGGTGTTGCTGACCGGCCCGGGAGAACGGGCCATTCTCTCGGCGCGGCTGGCCGCGTTCCGGCCGGACATGCGGATCATCGCCGCCGGCTCGCGGGCCGATCTCGCCGCGCTCGGTGCCGAAACGCTCGCCGAAAGCCGCCTCATCGCCTTCGTCACATCGGTGATCGTTCCGGGCCAGGTGCTCGCCGGGCTCGGCCACGGCGCCTACAATTTCCATCCCGGACCGCCCGGCTATCCCGGCCTCAGCCCGGCGCAGTTCGCGCTCTATGACGGGGCGCGGCGGTTCGGCGCCACGGTGCACCGCATGGTCGAGGCGGTCGACGCCGGCCCGATCGTCGCCATGTCCGATTTCGCCATGCCCGAGCCGCCGACGCTCGACGGGCTCGAGACGCTGGCGTTCCAGCATCTGGCAAAGCTGTTCTGGGACCTGTCGCCGGCGCTGGTCGGCGATGCGCCGCTCGCCGAGCTCGGCATCGCCTGGGGACCGCGCAAGAGCACGCGGCAGAGCACCGAGGCGATGTGCGCCATCGATCCCGACATCGACCCGGCCGAACTGCACCGGCGCGTCGCCGCCTTCGCGCGGAGCCCGTTCGGCCTCACGCCGACGCTGACGCTGCACGGCTACCGCTTCCGCCTCGAGCCGCCCGAGGCCGCCGAGCCTGCGCCCGCCGCTAGAACAGAAAATACCGCTGTGCCATCGGCAGCGTAGTCGCCGGCTCGCAGGTCAGCAGCTCGCCATCGGCGCGCACCTCGTAGGTCTCGGGGTCGACTTCGATCCTCGGCGTGGCGCTGTTGTGGACCATCGCCGCCTTGCCGATGCCGCCGCGGGTGTTCTCGACCGGCAGCAGCGTCTTGTGCAGCCCGTATCTCTCTCCGATGCCGGCGGCGAGCGCCGCCTGCGAGGTGAAGGTCACGCTGCTGGTGCGCCTGGCAACGCCATAGGCGCCGAACATCGGGCGGTAGTGCATCGGCTGCGGCGTCGGGATCGAGGCGTTGGGATCGCCCATCGGCGCTGCGGCGATGACGCCGCCGAGTAGCACCATCTCCGGCTTCACGCCGAAGAAGGCGGGATGCCACAGCACCAAATCGGCGCGCTTGCCGACCTCCACCGAGCCGATGTGCCGGCTCATGCCGTGCGCGATTGCCGGGTTGATGGTGTATTTGGCGATGTAGCGGCGGACGCGGAAATTGTCGTTGTCGCCGCTCTCCTCCGGCAGGCGGCCGCGCTGCTTGCGCATCTTGTCGGCGGTCTGCCAGCAGCGGATGATCACCTCGCCGACGCGCCCCATCGCCTGGCTGTCCGACGAGATCACCGAGAAGGCGCCCATGTCGTGCAGGATATCCTCGGCGGCGATGGTCTCCTTGCGGATGCGGCTTTCGGCGAAGGCCACGTCTTCGGCGATGGCGGGCGACAGATGGTGGCAGACCATCAGCATGTCGAGATGCTCGGCCAGCGTGTTCACCGTGTAGGGCCGCGTCGGGTTGGTCGACGACGGGATGACGTTGGGCAGCCCGGCGACGCGGATGATGTCCGGCGCATGCCCGCCGCCGGCGCCTTCGGTGTGGAAGGCGTGGATGGTGCGGCCCTTGAAGGCGGCGATGGTGTCCTCGACGAAGCCGCTCTCGTTGAGGGTGTCGGTGTGGATCATCACCTGCACGTCGTGGTCGTCGGCGACGGCGAGGCAGGTGTCGATGGCGGCGGGCGTCGTGCCCCAGTCCTCGTGCAGCTTCAGCGCCGCGGCGCCGGCCTCGACCATCTCGACCAGCGGCGCCGGCCGGCTGGCGTTGCCCTTGCCGGCGAGCGCCAGATTCATCGGAAAATCCTCGAAGGCGCCCATCATCACTCCGATGTGCCAGGCGCCGGTGCAGGTGGTGGCGAGCGTCCCATGCGCCGGGCCGCTGCCGCCGCCCAGCATGGTGGTGACGCCGCTCATCAGCGCTTCCTCGATCTGCTGCGGCGCGATGAAATGGATGTGCGCGTCCATGCCTCCGGCGGTGAGGATCCGGCCCTCGCCGGCGATGATCTCGGTCGAGGGGCCGATGACGATGCTGACGGCCGGCTGCGTGTCCGGATTGCCGGCCTTGCCGATGCCGGCGATGCGGCCGTCCTTCAACCCCACATCGGCTTTGTAGATGCCGGTGTGGTCGACGATCAGCGCATTGGTGATGACGGTGTCCACGGCGCCTTCGGCGCGCGTCGCCTGGCTCTGGCCCATGCCGTCGCGGATCACCTTGCCGCCGCCGAACTTCACCTCCTCGCCGTAGACGGTGAAATCGCGTTCCACCTCGATGATCAAATCGGTGTCGGCAAGGCGCACCCTGTCGCCGGTTGTCGGGCCGTACATGTCGGCATAGACGGCGCGGGAAATTCGAGCGGGCATGGCGGTCCCCCGTGGCCGCGCTAGGCGGCGCTGTGGCTCTGGCGGAAAACGGTGGCGGCGGTGTCGATGAAGGTGTTGAGCATCTGGTCGCGCTGGCGCACCGTGGCGTCGGCGATGCGGCCGGCGACCAGCGACGAGGCGAGCAGGTGCGCCACGTAGGCGGCCCTGGCGCTGCCCGCGGCGGCGTGCGCGTTGGCCTGGGCGGTGAGCGTCGTCACCAGCTCGGTCAGCGCCGTCGGCCCGATCCTGAGCTTGAGGTCGGTCCAGTTGTCGGCGCCCGCCTCGCGCACCAGGCGCGCCGCGAGGCTGCCGAGCAGCCACATGGTCTCGTGGTCGTGGCGGGCGGTGCGGTCGAGCCGGTCGACGGCGTCATGGAAACCGGCGATGAAGGCGGCCTCGGCCACGGTCAGCGCCTGCCGGTCGCCGGCAGCACGTGCGCGCCGCGCTTGCGCGCATTGCTGGCGCATTCGGCGATGTAGCGGTCGAGGAAGTCGATACCCGGCTGCAGGTCCTCGGCATATTGCCGGCGCGCGATCATCGAAATGGCGAGCACTTCGAGCGCCCGGGCGCCCTCGGTGTCATGGTGCTTGAGCATGATGGCGGTCTGCGCCTGGAAGAACTGCAGCAGCGAATCGTAGGTGGGGCCGTCGGCGCGCTCCTTGAGGTCGCTCCAGTCGCGTGCCCCGGCATCCTTCGCCAGCTTGTCCGAATACATGCCGATGGTGCGGCGCAGCTTCTTGTCGCGGCCTTCGCCGGCGGTGAGATCACGCATCAGCGTAACCAGCTTGTCGCGAAATACGGCGTCGCGGTCGTCCATCAGAGCTTACCCATGATCTTCTGCTGAAATCCGAAAACGATGCGCTTGCCGCCCAGCGGCACCAGCCGCACTTCGCGCGACTGTCCCGGTTCGAAGCGCACGGCGGTGCCCGCCGCAATGTCGAGCCGCATGCCGCGGGCCTTGTCGCGATCGAACCGAAGGCCGGCATTGGTCTCGTAGAAGTGATAATGCGAGCCGACCTGGATCGGCCGGTCGCCGGCATTGGCGACCTCGAGCGTCACCACCGGTGCCCCGGCATTGAGCTCGATGTCGCCCGCCTGCGTGATGATTTCGCCGGGAACCATGGTCGCGCTCATCGGATCGGCTGGTGCACGGTGACGAGCTTGGTGCCGTCGGGGAAGGTGGCCTCGACCTGCACGTCGGGGATCATTTCGGCGATGCCCTCCATCACCTGGGCGCGGCCGACCACCTGGGCGCCGGCCTCCATCAGTTCGGCGACCGAGCGGCCGTCGCGCGCGCCCTCGACCACGAAATCGGTGATCAGCGCGATGGCCTCGGGGTGGTTGAGCTTGACGCCGCGCTCGAGCCGCTTGCGCGCCACGATCGCCGCCATGGCGATCAGCAGCTTGTCCTTCTCGCGGGGCGTCAGGTTCATCTACAAACTCCAGAGGCGGGGCACGCCCCCCGCATCGGCCAGCAGAGCGATAATGGGCGAAAGCGACCGGCGCAAGGCGAGGCCGCTGGCGGCGAGCAGCCGCACCGTCAGCCGCTCGCCGGCGACGCTGGCGCCGCCGCTCGCCGGCAGCAGCGCGCGCACCGCCGCGAGCCGGCGCTCGGCCAGCGGCGAGACGTGCAGCACGGTGGCGAAAGCGAGGGCGCCGTCGAGCAGCGAGGCGGCGGCGCGTTCGCACGGGTCGCCGCACAGCTCGGTGGCCTCGGCGTGGAGCAGCCGGCCGTTGCGGCGGATGCGCCAATGCTCCCGCAGCCGCGCCGTCGTTGCGGCCTCGCCCATGGCTTCGCGCCCGAGCAGCACCGCCTCCACCGCAGTGAGCGTCGCGCCATCGGCAAGATCGACCTCCAGCCGGCGGTCGAGCCGCGCGGCTTCGAACAGAATGGTTTCCTGCGGCAGCCAGTCGAGATGTGCGCCGGCCTCCGCCGCCAGCCGGGTCTCGACCACCGCATCGCCGCCGAGCGAGCGGTAGATGCGCTCGCAGGCCGGCGTGGTCAGCGCCAGCCGCGTGCCGGCGCCCGCCGTGGCGCGCCAGCGCAGCTGGTCGCCGCCGGTCAGCCCGCCGGCGGTGTTCATCAGCACCGCCTCGAGGCCGCGATGGTGCGTGTTGGGCAGCCGGATCTTGGCGCAGCCCTCCTGGTAGAGGCCGGCGATCCGCGTCCGACCGTCGCGCAGCGTGGCCGTCAGCCGGCCCTCGCCGCGGGCCCGCTGCAGGGCAGGGGCCTCGGCCGGCGCGCCGGCGGCCGTACCCATGGGGGCGGGCGCGGCGCCGATTGAGGAGATCTGCAGGGCATCGATCACAGCAATGTCGTCGGCGATTTTCGCGCGAAAGTCCAGATCGTAGTCACGGCGTCGGGATGCCCAAATCTTGGGCATTGGCGCCGACAGGAGATGGCTGCGTCCGTCGCGGCGGCGCCACCAGCCAACGCTTGATGTCTGAATTGCCGCAACTTTTCACGATCCGCTCCGTTAAGGCAGCAACAGGCTCGGCGGAGCCGACACGCTTTAACAGACCGGCGCGATGGCGCCGACGGTTCGGCAGACGTCTGTAAGGGCTGACGCTCCCTTATGGGCGAAACCGAAGGGGCGCGGGACTTCGGTCCCGCGCTTTCCTTTTGGATACGTAGACTTCCGGAGCCATTTTGCTCGCTCTACTACAAAGCGCGTAATCGTCGCGAAATATCGCGTTCGCCGCGGCGCCAGTTTGTATTTGTCGTTAGCTTGTTTTTATAAGCATCGGCGCGTTGTTGTCCTGCAGGTCGAATTGACGACCAATACAGGGAGAACAAACATGCACAAGCTTCATGGCTATGCTGCGGCCGGCGTCATCCTCGCGCTGTTCGCGGCAACCCCGGTGCCCGCCGCCTCGCTGCTCGGCGGCCTCATCACCACCGGATCGGATTCGGGCAACGGGCCCGGCCTCCTCTCCACCGGTTCCGACGGCTCGATCGGCGTCGGCGGCAGCAATGGCGTGTCGGTCAATCTGGGTGGCCTCACCGGCGGCGATGCCGGTGGTGGCGGCGCGGTCGGCGGGCTGGTCGGCGGCCTGACCGGTGGCGGCGGGAACGGCGGCAGCGGTGGCGGTGGTGGCAGCGGCGGCGGCCTCCTCGGCGGCGGCGGCAATGGCGGCGGCCTCCTCGGCGGCGGTGGCAGTGTCGGCGTGCCGGGCGTCGCCGAAGTGTCCATCGGCGCGGGCAATGGCGGCGGCAGCGAGGTCGGCGTCTCCCTGCTCGGCGGCGGCGGTGCCGGCCTGTCGACCAACCCGCTCGGGTTGCTGGGCAATGGCGGCGGCCTCAACGTGTCGCTGCCCGGCCTCGGCGGCTCGGGCGGCTCGCCCGGAACGCCGGGAGCCCCCGGCGCCCCCGGTGCGCCCGGGGCCCCGGGAGCGCCCGGACTGCCCGGCGGCAGCGGCGCAAACGGCTTCAACGGCTTCGGCGGCAGCAACGGATACAATGGCTACAACGGCTTCAATGGGCTCGGCGGCAGCAATGGCGTCGTCGTGATCCCGGGCAATGCCTCGAGCCGGTTGCGCTCCATCCTCGCGGTGCTGGCGCAGCGCGACTGGATCCGCATGGTCAATGGCCGCGCCATCTGCCTCGCCAAGTTCGGCACCGCCGAGATTTCCGGCTGGCTGCCGCGGCGCGACTGGGCGGGCCTCAACGCCGCCCTGCCGCAATATGCCGAGGACATCGCGACGCTGCGCCAGCTCCTCGCCAACTGCCGCAGCCTGTCGCAGCGGCAGGCGCTCGACCTGCGCGACCTCAACCGGGTGATCGGCATCGACATCGCCCGCAACGGTACGCCCGTCCTCTACATGCTCTGAGGTCCCGGCCCCGCGCCCGGAGAGGGGTGACGCAAATTGCGCTGCCCCTCTTCACCTGCCGGAAACCGTGCCGATGCGCCCGCCGAAACGAACAACGGCCGTGGCTGTTGCAATCCTCACAAGTCGGCCTGCGGTGGAACAGCAATCAACACGCCGAGCGTCACAGGCGACTCCAAAAAAGGAGAAGCAAGTGAGACCTGGTTTCCGAATTTCTGCGATCGCAACACTTACGGCGCTGCTGGCGGCGTCCCCCGCCGCGGCGCTCACGCTCAATCTCGGCGGCGGCGACGGCCTGCTCGGTCTTGGCGGGTCGGGATCGGGCACCAACGCCACGGTCAACAGCGGCGCGGCGGGGAACGGCAGCGGCGGCAGCAACGCCGTGGTCAACACCGACCTGCTCGGCAATGGCGGCTCGACCGCCAATGTCGATCTCGGCGGCAGCGGCGGCACCGGCCGGGTGCTCGGCCTGTTCGGCTCCGGCGACGATCCGGCCACCGCCAATGTCGATCTGGGCGGCGGCACCAAGGGCAATGTCCTGCTCGATCTGTTCGGGCCGTCCGGCGGCGTCGACAATCCCAACGCCCGCGTCACCCTGGGCAATGGCGGCACCGGCGTTACCGGGCTCGGCCTGCTCGGCGGCAATGACGGCGCCAATGCCGATGTGCTGCTCGACCTGTTCGGGCCGGGCGGCAGCGGCGGTTCGGGCGGAACCGGCAGCGGCGGCACCGGTGGCCCCGGCGGCTCCGGCGCGTCGGGCAATGGCGGCACCGGCATCGGCATCGGCAGTGGCGGCGCCGGCGGCAGCAATGGCCTCCGCCTGCAGACCGCCTCGCTGGACAAGACCACCGGCGCCTGCTTCACGCCCGACGCGGCGCAGGTGGCGAAGCTGGCGGCCCGCCACGACTACACTGCGGCGACGTTCGCCGGCTGGAAGGGCGTGGCCAGCCTCAAGATCGTCGACATCGGCGTCTGTCCGGCGGCGGTGCCGGGTCTCGCCGCACGGCCCAGTATCGGCCGGCTGCAGGCCTATATCGACGCCAATGCGGCGCTGAAGGCGGGTCTCGCGCAGGCCGGGCATTCCGCCCGCGACGTGGTGGCGGTCGACAAATCCGGCCGCACCCTCGTCGTCTACGTGATGTAGCCCATCGCCTCCCGTGAACGCATGCGGCGCGCGGCCTTCGCCCCGCGCCGCTTTTCTTTGCGCCGCGCTCGGCTACACTGCGCCGGCTTTCGCAACGGGCGCATCATGGTCTTCGCCGGCTTTCCCAGGGACACGCTGAGCTTTCTCGACGGCATCGCCGCGCACAACGACAAGATCTGGTTCGACGCGCATCGCACCCTCTACGAGGCCGGCTATGTGGCGCCGGCGCGGGCCCTGGTCGAGGCGCTCGGCCCCGAGCTGCGCAAGATTTCGCCCACCGTGCAGTTCGCGCCCAAGGTCAACGGCTCGCTGCAGCGCATCAATCGCGACATTCGCTTCAGCAAGGACAAGCGGCCCTACAAGGAGCACCTCAACCTCTGGTTCTGGCACGGCGACAGCAAGGGCTGGGACACGCCCGGCTTCTGGTTCAGCCTCGGCCGCGAGGGACTGCAGCTCGGCGTCGGCATGCACGGCTTCGGCAAGGCGCAGCTCGATGCCTACCGCCAGTCGGTGATCCATCCACGCTCCTTCACGGCGCTGCGCGCCGCCGTGGCCAGGGTGGGCAAGGCCGGCGCCTACGAGCTCGGCGGACGGACGCGCAAGCTCCTGCCGCGCGGCTTCGACGCCGACCCCGACCGCGCCCAATACCTGCTGCACGAGGGCCTCTACACCAGCTTTCGCCTGCCGCCGGCCACCGCCACCGACCCGGCGCTGGTCAGGCTGCTCGCCGGCCACTACCGCAAGATGTGGCCCATCGGCCAATGGCTGCTCGAGGAAGTGGCGGGGTAGCCCCGGCCGACGCTCAGCGCCGCCGCTTCAAACCGTCGCCGGCTGTTGCCCCCATCGGGGCCATGCCCTACATACGGCCGCGATTTCCAGCCCAAACCCGAGACCGAGATGGCGCGCCAGTTCATTTATCACATGCATGGAATGAGTAAGGCCTATGCCGGCGGCAAGAAGGTCCTCGACAACATCCATCTCAGTTTCTACCCCGACGCCAAGATCGGTGTGCTCGGCCCCAATGGCTCGGGCAAGTCGACGCTGCTGCGCATCATGGCCGGCATCGACACCGATTTCACCGGCGAGGCGTGGGCCGCCGAGGGCGCCAAGGTCGGCTACCTGCCGCAGGAGCCGCAGCTCGACGAGGCGCTCGACGTGCTCGGCAATGTGATGACCGGCGTCAAGGAAAAGAAGGACATCGTCGATCGCTACAACGAGCTGATGATGAACTATTCCGACGAGACCGCCGACGAGGCGACCAGGCTGCAGGACCTCATCGATTCGCAGAACCTGTGGGACCTCGAGGCGCAGGTCGGCGTCGCCATGGAGGCGCTGGGCTGTCCGCCGGGCGACGCCTCGGTCGACAAGCTGTCGGGCGGCGAGAAGCGCCGGGTGGCGCTGTGCGCGCTGCTGTTGTCGAAGCCCGACCTGCTGCTGCTCGACGAGCCGACCAACCATCTCGATGCCGAGACCACCGCGTGGCTCGAAAAGCACCTGCGCGAATTCCCCGGCGCGGTGCTGATCATCACCCACGACCGCTACTTCCTCGACAACGTCACCGGCTGGATCCTCGAGCTCGACCGCGGTCGCGGCGTGCCCTACGAGGGCAATTACTCGGCCTATCTCGACGCCAAGGCCAAGCGCTTCGCGCAGGAAGAGCGCGAGGACGCGGCGCGCCTCAAGGTGCTGCAGAAGGAAAAGGACTGGATGGGGCAGTCGCCGCAGGCGCGGCAGGCCAAGTCCAAGGCGCGCATCAAGGCCTATGACGAACTGGTCAAGATCAACGAGGCGCGCACCCAGTCCAACACCGCGCAGATCATCATTCCACCCGGCGAACGGCTCGGCCAGAACGTCATCGACATCGAGGGCATCAGCAAGTCCTATGGCGATCGGCTGCTGATCGACGACCTCAGCTTCAAGCTGCCGCCCGGCGGCATCGTCGGCGTCATCGGCCCCAACGGCGTGGGCAAGACCACGCTGTTCCGCATGCTCACCGGCCAGGAAAAGCCCGACAGGGGCAAGATCACCGTCGCCGACAACGTGCACCTCGGCTATGTCGACCAGAGCCGCGACAGCCTCAACCCTAACAAGACCGTGTGGGAAGAGATTTCCGGCGGCAACGACATCCTGATGCTGGGCAAGCGCGAGATGAATTCGCGCGCCTACACTTCCGCCTTCAACTTCAAGGGCACCGACCAGCAGCAGAAGGTCGGCAACCTCTCGGGCGGCCAGCGCAACCGCGTGCACCTCGCCAAGATGCTGAAGAGCGGCGCGAACGTCCTTCTATTGGACGAGCCCACCAACGACCTCGACACCGAAACCCTCGCGGCCCTGGAAGAGGCCCTGGAAGAATTCGCCGGCTGCGCCGTGATCATCAGCCACGACCGCATGTTCCTGGATCGGTTGGCCACCCACATGCTGGCGTTCGAGGGCGACAGCCACGTGGAGTGGTTCGAGGGCAATTTCGCGGATTACGAGGCGGACAAGGTCCGGCGACTGGGGCCGGACAGCGTCAACCCGAAGAAGGTGACGTATAAGCCGCTGGAGCGGTAGATGTTCGAAGCGCTCAAAGCCAAGGGCTTCGAGGTCATGACCCTTCATCATGCCGAAGCCATCATCACGCACGATATGCAGGAGGCCGCGACGGATCTTGAGCGTGTGCTCTTGGACCTGGCGATCCCTATCACTGAACTTGTCGGGGGCGGTGGCGGCGAGACTCAGGGGACACAGCGGATGCGCCGCGGCCTCGCCGAAAGCGGCTGGACGAAACGTAACGTCACCGTACGCAAATATGTGAAGTGGGGCGACGCGGACAAGGAGCGTGAAATCGCCTCGCTCTCCCATGAGATCGACCATGTGAAGATCTTTGGGGATGAGAAGGTCTTTGCGCTCGAGATTGAGTGGAACAACAAAGACCCGTTCTTCGATCGCGATCTTGAAAACTTCAAGCGCCTACACTCCGAGGGGGCAATTTTCGATCGGAGGCATCATTACGCGAGGAACGTCGCTCCAGTCGAATATCCGGCAATTTCTGCGGAAGTTCGCTGATGCGATAAATCTTGGCGATCTTGGGCAGTTGGATGCCTTCGGCTACAATCCGACCCGTCGACAGCGGCGCATGATCGAGGAGCGCGCCCAACGACTCGGCGACTTTCGTCAGGCTTGGGTGGACGTATTCGCCAGCGACAAATTCGGGGAAGCAACGACACATTGGCGAAAGCTGCAGGATCGAGTTTTGCGGGGTGTGGGCAATCCATGCCCACTCGTGCTCATCGGAATCCCGGATGCTGTCGTCTCGTTCGGCGGAAACTACTCCGCCGCCGAGTTATAAGCGTAGGTCTCCCACGTCGGCCGGTAGTCTTCGTTCGCCTGGTTGCCCCAATAGGTCCAGCCGGGGCGGGTGCCGCGGGCGAACAGTTCCAGGTACGGGCCGGGCGAGCAGCTCTCGATCAATTCATATTGCTCATCCGGCTTGCGCGAATGTTCGCGCTTCCGTGACGACATGTAATTCACCTGGCTGCGGCCCGGCGCTTCGGTGCGCGCGTTCTTGCCGCGCACGCCGAACAGCAGAAGCTCAGTGACGTTGCGGAAGTAGAACCCGACTCCGCGGCCATCGGACCCGCCGTCCTTGCGCACCTTGTGCCAGACGATGTTGGCCTTGTACTGGAAGCCCCATGCCTCCATCACGCGCAGGCCCTCCGGCAGCAGCGCGTTGGGCACCCAGAGGTAAAGATGGGCCGTCGTCTCCGCCATCTCGCTGACCGGCATGGAGCAGATGTCGTCCGTCGACATCGTCTCGTAGCGCGTCAGCCGGCGATGCTCGGGCGCCACCTTGCCGGTACGGTTGGTGAAGCGCCATGGCGGATCGGCCAGCAGCGTGCGGTATTTCTCGCCGCGCGTCTTGCCCGTCAGATCGAGGATCGTGTTGCTGATGTGCAGGTTCACCGCCACCTCCGACACCACGAACCGTAGCGCGAGAACAAAAGTAGAACAAGAGGGTTAATCTCTTGCTACCATCCACGACTATCCTGAGTCTCACCCACGCGGGAATTATCCACGTCTAGCGAGCCTCACCATGCCCCTTCGCCATCTCCTCCCCATCCTCCTCGCCCTCGCGCTCGCCACCCCCGCGCTGGCCGATCCTCCCGCCCGCCAGCTCTTCGGCGCCGTGCACACGCCCACCGGCGGCCCCGCCATCTCCATCGGCTCCTACGCCAAGGGCTGCCTCGCTGGCGCGGTGCAGCTTCCCACCGATGGCGACCACTGGCAGGCGATGCGGCTGTCGCGGGATCGGCGCTGGGGGACGCCGCAGCTCGTCAGCTACATCGAATCGCTCGCGGCGTCGGCGGCGCAGGATGGCTGGCCGGGGCTGCTGGTCGGCGACATGGGCGGGGCGCGCGGCGGGCCGATGCCGAGCGGGCACGCCTCGCACCAGATCGGGCTCGACGTCGACCTCTGGCTGCAGCCGATGCCCAGCCACACGCTCAGCGCCAAGCAGCGCGAGACCCTGTCGGCCAGCTCGGTGCTGAAAAAGGGCACGCGCGACGTCGATCCCAAACGCTTCGGCGAGGCGCAGCGCATGCTGCTCTATCGCGCGGCGCAGATCCCCGGGGTGGCGCGCATTTTCGTCGCGCCGGGCATCAAGCGGGCGATGTGCGGCATCACCTGGCGCGACCGCAGCTTCCTCGGCAAGCTGCGCCCCTGGTACGGGCACGACGACCATTTCCACGTGCGGCTCGACTGCCCGGCGGGGGCGCAGTTCTGCAAGGACCAGGACCCGCCGCCCGAGGGCGACGGCTGCGGCGCCGAGCTCGACTACTGGTTCACCGACGCGCCCTACAAGCCGAGCACCACGCCGCCGGCGCCGCCGCTGACGCTGGCCGACCTGCCGAAACAATGCCGGGCCGTGCTGGCGGCGAAATAGGCCGCCGCCGCAGTCATCTGCAACAAAGTTGCGCATTGTTATCGCAATACGCAATCATGTGCTAGAAAACGCCGTGACGATGGACATTTGTTCCAAATTCGTCTAGGTTTGGGCAATGGCATTGGATCTCGACATCGCCCCCGGCCGGTCGTCGTCCCGCGACCGCTTCCTTGCGGCCTATCCGGCCTATGCCGGCACGAGCGCCCTCGATGCCCTGCGCGCGGCCGACTATGCCCGGCTGGACGACAGCCAGTCGGTCTATCTCGATTTCACCGGCGCCGGCCTCCCGGCCGCCTCACACATGCGCGAGCACACCGAGCAACTGGCCAATGCCGTGTTCGGCAACCCGCATTCGGCCAGCCCCAGCTCGTCGGCGGCGACGGCGGCGGTGGAGCGGACGCGGGCGCGGGTGCTCGACTGGTTCAATGGCGCCGGCGCCTACACCTGCGTGTTCACGCTCAATGCCTCGAACGCGCTGAAGCTGGTGGGCGAGGCCTATCCGTTCGCGCCGGGCGGGCGCTATCTGCTCACCACCGACAACCACAATTCGGTCAACGGCATCCGCGAATTCGCCTCGGCGAAGGGCGCCGCCGTCGACTACGCGCCGCTCACCGTGCCCGAGCTGCGCATCGACCAGCCGACGCTCATGGCCGAGCTCGGTCGGCCCGGCGCCGGCCCGCGCCTCTTCGCCTTTCCGGCGCAGTCGAACTTTTCCGGCGTCAAGCATCCGCTGGCGCTGGTCGGGGCGGCGCAGGCGCGCGGCTGGCACGTGCTGCTGGATGCGGCGGCGTTCGTGCCCGGCAACCGGCTCGACCTCGCGGCGGTGTCGCCGGACTTCGTCGTGGTCTCGTTCTACAAGATGTTCGGCTATCCCACCGGGGTCGGCTGCCTGCTCATCCGCAACGACGTGCTGCCGTGGCTGGAGCGGCCTTGGTTCGCCGGCGGCACGGTGAATTTCGCCTCGGTGCTCGATCGCCGCCACGTCCTCGCGCCGCGCGAGGCGGCGTTCGAGGACGGCACGCTCAACTTCCTCGCCATCCCCGCCGTCGAGATCGGCCTTCGCCGCCTCGCCGAGCTCGGCATGGAGACCATCCAGACGCGCATCGGCTGCCTTACCGACTGGCTGCTCGGCCGGCTGCTCGAGCTTCGCCACGGCAACGGCCGGCCGATGGTCCGGCTCTACGGCCCCGCCACCTGCGAGATGCGCGGCGGCACGGTGACGATGAATTTCTACGATCCCGACGGCCATCTGCTCGACTATCGCCGCATCGACGAGCTGGCGGGGGCGCAGGGCATTTCGCTGCGCACCGGCTGCTTCTGCAATCCAGGGGCCGGCGAGACCGCCGAGGGGCTGACCGAGGACGACATGCGGGCGGCCGATGCGCTGGGCCCCGACCTGACGCTGCCGCGCTTCCTCACCGTGGTGCAGCATCGCGGCAAGAGCGCCGGCGCCATCCGCGTGTCGCTCGGCGCCGTCAGCAATTTCGCCGATGTCGAGCGCTTCCTCGACTTCGCCGCCGGCTTCCGCGACCAGACGGCGCTCGCCGTGGGCGCGGTGAGCTTCGACATCGAAACCTGCCGCGTCATCCGCGACGGCGGCTGAGCCGCGCCGTTCCGCCGCTGTTCGACAAGCGTGAACAATCGGTCGCTTCGTTGCGCATCGAAAGTTCGCCCGGGCCTCCCCACCTGCCGCTATAACGCACTCCACCCACGGGAATCGCCCACATGAAGTCCATCGGTTTTCTCTCCTTCGGCCATTGGAATCCGTCGCCGCATTCGGGCACGCGCAGCGCCTCCGACGCGCTGCTGCAGTCGATCGACCTCGCCGTCGCGGCCGAGGAGGTGGGGGCCGACGGCGCCTATTTCCGCGTGCACCATTTCGCCCGGCAGCTCGGCTCGCCGTTCCCGCTGCTGGCCGCCGTCGGCGCCCGCACCAAGAAGATCGAGATCGGCACCGCCGTCATCGACATGCGCTACGAGAACCCGCTCTACATGGCCGAGGACGCCGGCGCCGCCGACCTCATTGCCGGCGGCCGGCTGCAGCTCGGCATCTCGCGCGGCTCGCCCGAGCAGGTGATCGACGGTTTCCGGCATTTCGGCTACGTACCGGCCGAAGGCCAGACCGATGCCGACATGGCGCGCGGCCATGCCGAAGTGTTCCTCGACCTGCTGCGCGGGGAAGGCTTCGCGCAGCCCAATCCGCGGCCGATGTTCCCCAACCCGCCGGGCTTGCTTCGGCTCGAGCCGTTCTCGGACGGGTTGCGCGATCGCATCTGGTGGGGCGCCGCCAGCACGCCGACGGCGCAATGGGCGGCGAAGATGGGCATGAATCTGCAAAGCTCGACGCTGGTGTTCGACGAAACCGGAAAGCCGTTCCACGTGCAGCAGGCCGAGCAGATCCGCGCCTACAAGGCGGCGTGGAAGGAGGCCGGCCACACGCGCACGCCGCGCATCTCGGTCAGCCGCTCGATCTTCCCGCTGGTCAACGATCTCGACCACGCCTATTTCGGCCGCGACACCAGCGAGGATCATTTCGGCTACATCGAGCCGACCAAGCGTGCCGCCTTCGGCCGCTCCTATGCCGACACACCCGACCGGCTGATCGAACAGCTGCGCGGCGACGAGGGCATCCAGGAGGCCGACACGCTGCTGCTCACCGTGCCCAACCAGCTCGGCGTCGACTACAACGCCCATGTCATCGACTCGGTGGTGAAGCTGGTGGCGCCCGGCCTCGGCTGGCGCTGAGGCCGTGGCCGGCTACAGCACGCAGCCGCTGACCGTCGACACCTGGCCGGCGTTCGCCGCGCTGGTCGACGCGCATAATGGCGTGTTCGGCGGCTGCTGGTGCCTTGGCTTTCACGCGAAGGTCGTCGGCCTCGACTACGGGCAGCGGCGCGATGCCAAGCAGGCGCTCGTCGCCGCCGGCCGCGCGCATGCCGCGCTGGTCTACGACGGCGAGGCGTGTGTCGGCTGGTGCCAGTTCGGCCCGCCCGCCGAGCTGCCCGAAATCAAGAACAAGAAAAACTACGCGGCAACGCAAACCGGTGAGCCGCCGCCGTGGCGGCTCACCTGCTTTTTCGTCGATCGCCATCGCCGTCGGCAGGGGGTCGCCGCTGCCGCGCTGCAGGGGGCGCTGCAGCAGATCGCCCGGCTCGGCGGCGGCGTGGTGGAGGCCTATCCCGAAAACACCGCCGGCAAGCTTGTCTCGCCGACCTTCCTCCACGCCGGCACGCTGGCCATGTTCGAAAAGGCCGGCTTTCGCATCGACCGGCAGATCGGCAAGAACAAATGGGTGGTACGCAAGACCGTGCGCGCTGCCAGCGGTCGATCGCCCTGAGCGCCAGGTATCGTCGACGCTGACCTCCAGCCGCCGACGGCAGACGGGCGGCCCTGCGACCGCCCGGCCGATCTCTACGGAACGATGTTCTGGTTGAGCCGGAACAGGTTCTCCGGGTCGTAGCGGCGCTTCACCTGCCGCAGCCGCGCCAGCGTCGCGGCCGGGTAGGCGGCGGCCAGACCGCGGGCACCCTCGGGGCCGAGGAAGTTGACATAGGCGCCGGTCTCGTGGCCCGCGAACGGCGCCATCGCGGCGTCGGCCCAGCCTTCCTGCGCGGCCACCACGTCCGGCGCGCCGCCATACATCGACATAAACGCCACCATGACGCGGCTCGCCCGATGTGCGAACGCCGTGGCGTCGGCCGGCACGCGCGCCGCGGCGCCGCCGAGCACGCGCAACTGCGCCATCTTCATCGGCGCCGTGCAGGTCTCGAGCGCGGCGATCATGGCGCGCGCCTGTTCGAGGCTGAAGCCATCGACGAAGCGGCTGCGCATGGTCACTGCCGGGCGTCCCACTTCGGGCGGCGCCAGCTCGTAGAGGCTGGAATAGGGCGCCGGCCGCACCAGATCGGCGAGCGGCGTCGCCAGCGCCCGGAACGGCGCGAGCGCCGCCTCGGCCGCCGCTGGCTCGCCGGCGAACGCCATGAGGGCGACGACGATCAGCTTGCCGTGCACCGCGGCCGGCAGCACCGGCAGCGGCGGCGCCGGCATCACCAGCACGATGCTCGACAGCTCGTCGGGCGCCGCCTCGGCCGCCGCGGCGAAGCCGGCCAGCACCTCGGGTGTCGCCGGCAGGGCCAGCGCGCCGCCGGTGAAGGCGGGCAGCGGGTAGAGGCGGAACTTGAAGCGGGTGGCGACGCCGAAATTGCCGCCGCCGCCGCGCAGCGCCCAGAACAGGTCGGCATGGTGCGCTTCGTCGGCGACGAGGATGTCGCCGGCCGCGGTCACGATCTCGACCGCCAGAAGCGAGTCGATGGTGAGCCCGTATTTGCGCACCAGATAGCCGATGCCGCCGCCCAGCGTCAGCCCGCCGACGCCGACCGAGGCGGTGTCGCCGAAGCCGACGATCAGCCCCTCTGCCTCGACGGCGCGGGTGATCTCGCCGGTGCTGAGGCCGGCGCCGACCCAGGCGGTGCGCGCCGCCGCGTCGATGTCGATGCCGGTCAAGTCGCGCAGGTCGAGCAGCAGCCCATCTTCGGTGCCGCTGGCGCCGGTGATCGAGTGGCCGCCGCTGCGGATCGCCAGCTCGAGGCCGGTCGCCTGCGCGAAATTGACGGCGGCCGCGACGTCGGCGGCGTTGGCCGGCCGGAGCACGGCGGCGGGGCGGCAATCGTACTTGCCGTTGACGACGCTGCGCAGCGCCTCGTAGTCGGGATGCGCGGGGCCGACGACGCGGCCCTTGAGCGCCGAGCCCAGCATCTCGATCTGGTCGGCGAGCGGAAAAATCTTGTCCATGTCGGAAACTCGTTTTGCGAAGGGCCGCGCCTCTATTGGCGCCGCGCTGAACGCTGTCTGAACGGGCCGGTCAGTGTCGAGACACGCCCTCCGAGCCCGCGTCCTTGACGTCCCATCGGACGACGCCTACCACCCGCCATCCTTTCGCGAGTGCGCCGATGTCCGACTGGTCTCCCTCCCTCTATGCCCGTTTCGAGGACGAGCGCACGCGCCCGGCGCGCGATCTCGTCGCGCAGGTGCCGCTGGATGCAGCGCGGCGCATCGTCGACATGGGGTGCGGGCCGGGCAATTCCACCGAGCTTCTGGTCGCGCGCTGGCCCGCAGCGTCGGTGCTCGGCCTCGACAGCTCGCCGGCCATGCTGGAGGAGGCGCGCAAGCGCCTGCCGCAGGCGAGCTTCGCGCAGGCCGATGCCAATGTCTGGCGGCCGGAGCCCGGCACCGATCTCGTCTTCGCCAACGCCATCTACCAATGGCTGCCCAACCATCTCGAGGTGCTGCCCGAGGTGCTGGCGGCGCTGGACGAGGGGGCGTGCCTTGCGGTGCAGATGCCCGACAACCTCGCCGAGCCGACGCATCGGCTGATGCGCGAGGTGGCGGCCGAAGGGCCGTGGGCCGAGCGCCTCGAGGGCGCGGCGCGCCTGCCGCTGCCGTCGCCGCACGTCTATTACGACGCGCTGCAGCCGTTCGCCCGCCGCATCGAGCTCTGGCACAGCATCTATAACCACGTTCTGGCCGACGCCGCGGCCATCGTCGAATGGGTGAAGTCGACCGGGCTCAGGCCGTTCCTCGAGCCGCTGAGCGCCGACGAGCGCACCGCCTTCCTCGCCGACTACACCGGCCGCATCGCCCGCGCCTATCCGCCCACCATCGACGGCCGCGTGCTGCTGCGCTTCCCCCGCCTGTTCATCGTTGCCGTGCGCTAGCGATTCGTCCGGCGCGGCCCCCGCGGTTTCGCCCGATTCCGGCCGATTTCCGGCCCAATTCCGCCATCCCGGGCACGTGGTCACGCCTGCGCGTTCCCTCTTGCGCCGGAGCGGCCGGCGTGCCCCACTCCGGCGCGGCGACCTTTCATCCGTCCGGGGGTTTCATCATCATGCGTAGTTCCATCATCATCGGCGCCGTCCTGGCGCTGGCCGTCGGCACGCCGGCCTGGGCCTGCACCGACATTTCCAGCAAGACCGTCAAGCTCAGCGCCTGCGTCGACGAGGAGTGGAAGGCCGGGCAGGGCACCGGCGCGCAGGAGTTCGTCTATGCCACCGCCGACGGCAATTTCGGCCTGATGGTCATCACCGAGGCCGAGACCTTCCCCATCGCCAAGTTCCGCGACGCCATCATCGCCAACGCCATCCACGGCGTCGGCGACAAGAAGGACGACGTGTCCATCGACTCCGAGCGTATCGAAAACATCGACGGCAAGCCGTTCAACGTCATCGAGTACCAGGTCGCCAACAACGGCAACCCGATCCTGTTCCAGAATTTCTACTATTCGCAGCCGGGGTTCGGGTCGGTCCAGATTCTGTCGTATAGCCTCGCTACAGACTCGACCGTCGCCGCCTACAAGGCGGGCGTTTTCGCGTCGACCGTCAAGGTCGGCGAGTAGCGCATCGTTACCGGCATGCCGGTGGCCGGCCCGTCGCCGACGGGCGGACGCCGCATGATCCTTGTTCAGAGGAAAACGTCTTATGCCCATCAAGTCATTGTTCGTCGGCGCCGTGCTCGGCGTCGCGCTGGGGGCGCTGCCGGCGCTCGCCGCCGATCCCGATTGCGGGTCGGCCAACCTGATCAAAAGCGCCAAGCTCAAGCTCGAAGCCTGCGTCGATCCCGCCGTCTGGGAGGCCGGGCAGGGCACCGGCGACCAGGAATTCGTGTACTTCTCCAAGGACGGCAAAGCGGGCCTCGCCGTCGTCACCGAAGAGCCCTCGGTCGACCTCAAGGCCTATCACGACGCCATCCTGGGTTTTGCCAGCAAGCAGTCGGGCGCCGCGGCGCCGGTGACCTCGTACGACGACGCCACCACCACCATCAACGGCAAGGACTGGGGCAGCATGCACTACAACGTCAAGGTGCAGGGCCAGGAGCTCGAATTCCTCAACTACTACTATTCGGAGCAGGGCCTCGGCTCGGCGCAGTTCATCTTCTGGAGCCTGCCGGACGACGCCGGCAGCACCAGCACCGAGCTCGCCGGCAAGGTGATGCCGACCGTCACCGTGACCAACTAGCCGCAGGCGTCGTGGGCGGCGGCGGGATCGCCGCCCATCCCGGTCCGGTCGAGGCGAGGGGGCGCCGATGACCCAGGTTTTCATTTCCTACAGCCGCACCGAACGTCCGGCCGCCGCGCGGCTGGCCGAACGGCTGACCGAGGCCGGCTACAGCGTCTGGTGGGACGCCGAGCTGGTCGGCGGCCAGCGCTTCGAGGAGGAGATCCAGTCGGCGCTGCGCGCGGCCAGGGCGGTGCTGGTGCTGTGGTCCAAATCCTCGCTCGCCTCCGACTGGGTGCGGGCGGAGGCGGAGGTGGCGCGGGTGGCGCGCACCGCCGTGCCGGTGCTGATCGATGCCGTCGCCGTCGACGATCTGCCGCTGGTGTTCCGGGCGCTGCATGCCATCGACCTCAGCGGCTGGAACGGCGATCCCGCCGCGCCCGCCTTTCGCGAAATCCTCGGCGCCGTGGAGAAGCTGGTCGGCGCGCCGCCGTCGCCGTCCGCGCCGCGCCCGCCGCCGCGCCAAGCGCCGCGCCGCCGCTGGCTGTTCGCGGGGCTGGCGGTGGTGGGGCTGCTGCTGCTGGCCGGGGCCGGCTGGTGGGTACTGCGGCCGGCGGGAGCGGGCGGCTGCGCCGGCGAGACGGTGGCGGTCAGCGGCGTGCCGATGAGCGTCTGCGTCACCGCCGAGTGGACTCCCACCAATGTCGAGCCCTACCAGTACGACAGCGCCAATGCGCAGGTGCAGTTCCGCATCATCGGCGGCCCGGACGTGCTGACCGCGCAGGCCTTCCGCGACGCCATCGTGCACAATGCGCAGCGGATCGCCGGCGATCCCGCCCGCATCGCCATCGTCCGCGACGGCGCGCTGACGGTGGACGGCATGCCCTGGCGCTTCATCGAATTCACCAATCAGGGGCAGGCGGCGTTCGTCAATTTCTACTATTCCGGCCCCGGCTTCGGCTCGGTGCAGGTGCTGTTCGTGAGCTCGGTGGCGGACGTCGCGATCCGCAACAGCCTTGCCGATCCGGTGCTGAAATCGATCCGCGACACCCGCCGCTGAGCTACACCGCGAGCAGCCCGTCGAAATGCTCGGCCAGCCGCGCCGTCGGGATGTTGGTCAGGTCCTTGGGCAGTTCCGCAAGGATGGCGCCGCGCACGCTTTCGCTCAGCGCCGGCCGCAGATCGCCCAGCGCCGCCGGCGCCGCGGCGATCACCAGCCGGTCGAAATCGCCGGCGGCGTGCCGCGCCTCGAGCAGATCGGCCAGCCGCTCGACGAAGCGGCGCTCGCGCGCCTCCACCGGGTCGGTGCGATAGTCGACCGCCGAGCGGGTGTTCGGCCCCGCCGACGAGAACGAGCGGCCGGGCTTGTCGGCCATGATGTCCTGCGCCTTCAGCCGCTCCTGCTCGAGCTGCAGCCCGTCGACGGCGTGCAGGCCGCGTCCCGGCCCGTCATGCTCGAAAATCTTGGCCTGATCTCCATCCGCCACCACGATCCAGGTTTTCGTCGGCTTCATCGCTTGCGCTCCTTTGCTGCATGCCAAGGCTAAACGCCCCGGCGCGCGATTGGTTGGCGCGGCGCATCAGCGGCCCGGCACCTGCCGATCACAAACTCTGATTGGCCGGGCAGGGCGTTGGCTGCTACGACGCTGCTCATAGTTGAGGAGCGCCCGGGGTCCGGGCCATTCGCGCGTGTCCGCCATCGCCCCCGCCACTGCCGAACCTGCCGCTGCGCGCACCCGCGCGGGCTTCGTCGCCGGGTTCAGCGCCTATGCCCTGTGGGGCTTCCTGCCGCTGCTGTTCCATCTGCTCGACGGCGTCGGTTCGGTCACGGTGGTGGCGAACCGGACCCTGTGGTCGCTGCTGTTCGTGGGCGTCGTCATCGTCGCCAGTCGGCGGCTGGGCGAGGTCAGGGCGGCGCTCCGCGACCGGGCGACGCTGCGCTCGATGTTCATCTCGACGCTGCTTTTGGGAGGCAACTGGCTCATCTACATCTGGGCGGTCGATGCCGGGCAGGTGCTCGAATCCAGCTTCGGCTATTTCATCAACCCGCTGGTCAACGTTGCCATCGGCGTGCTGTTCCTGGGCGAGCGGCAGAACCGCTGGCAATGGGTGGCGATCGCGGTGGCGGTGGTCGCCATCGCCATCCAGGCCATCGGCGTCGGCCGCATTCCGTTCATCGCGCTGGGGCTGGCGCTGACCTTCGGCTTCTACGGCTTTTTCCGCAAGACCGCGCGGGTCAATTCGGCGAGCGGCCTGTTCGTCGAAACGCTGATCCTGTGCCCGCTGGCGCTGTTGTGGATCGGCTGGACCCTGTGGCAGCAGGGCGGGCCGGGCGTTCTCGCCCAGCCCTATTATTTTTGGCTGCTGGCGCTCACCGGCCCGGCGACGGCGGTGCCGCTGCTGCTGTTCGCCTTCGCGGTGCAGCGGCTGCGCTTCACCACCGCCGGCATGCTGCAATATGTCGGCCCGACCATCCAGTTCCTGCTTGCCATTCTGGTGCTGGGCGAGTCGATCAACGCCACGCAATGGCTGAGTTTCGGGCTGATCTGGGTGTCGCTGATCATCTATTCCGCCGATTCGGTGGCGCGCCGCCGCAGCCCGGCGCGTGTCGGGCCGGCCGAACCAAGCCCTTGATCCGCCGGCACAATCCTGGCCCTGTTGCGGTCGGTTGGCGGCGGCGGAAACTCGATACAATTTTACTCAAATGCGTCCGCTTGCCTTGAGGCGATGCGGGGCCCCGCCGTGCTTTCCTTGCCTCGTAGCGGCAGAAGCCGGGGAGTGTCAGAAACATGTCTCAGGAAATGGAAGACGGCCAGCGCGCCTTTTCGACCTTCAGGGTCCTGAACGGCGATGCCAACATCACCGAGCGCGACCAGTTGTTCCGCAACATGGCGCAGCTCTATTCCTACGTCTCGGATCGCTGCGACGACGAGCAGGTCGCGCAGTATGACGAGGTGCTGTGCCAGCTCGCCGAGCTGGTCGAGGTCGAGGCGCGCACGCATGTCGCCAAGCTGCTCGCGCCGCTGGAACGCGCGCCGGGCAATGTCGTCAACAAGCTCGCCAATGACGAGATCGAGGTGGCGCAGCCGCTGCTCGAATTCTCCAACGTGCTGAGCGACGACGATCTCATCGACATCGTCTCCACCCGCTCGGAAGCGCATCGCGTCGCCATCGCCGGCCGCCCGACCGTGCCCGAGCGCGTCGGCGAAGCCATCGTCGAGCATGGCGGCTCGCCCTCCGTGGTCCGCCTCGCCGCCAACAAGCAGGCCGAGCTGACGCCGGCCACCGTCGAGCGCCTCGTGGTGCGCGCCTCCACCGATACGGCGCTCGCCAGCAATCTGCGCGGCCGCACCGACATCGACTGGAATTCGCTGCGCACGCAGATTTCCGACGCCAACCAGAAGGTGCTGGAGACGCTCGGCGACAGCCGCGCCGTCGATCCGGTGACCGCCGGCAAGGTCAGCGCCGTGGTCTACAACCGCATGCGCAATGCCGTCGGCTTCTCGTCGCACGACTGGAAGGTTGCCTACAACCAGGTCAAGGCGCTGGCCGACCGGCAGCAGCTCGACGAGCGGGCGCTGCTGCGCTTCGTGCGCTTCGGCTACGGCCACCACGCCGCCGCCGCGCTCACCGTGATGCTGCGCGTGCAGCCGGAGGTCATGGTCAAATGGCTTGCCGCACAGGACTATGTGGCGATCACCGTGGCGCTGCGCGCCATGGGCGTGTCCCCCGACCTGTTCGAGGCGCTGATCTCGGTGATGCCGTGGCGCGACATGCCCACCGACGCCGACAAGACCAATGTCCGCACCCGCTTCGAGGCGCTCACCACCGAGGAAGCGCAGGGCATCTTCGAGCTGTGGCGCACCCACGCCTTCCGCCGCCGCACCACCGGCGAGGAACGCGTCGCCTGACCCTGAATCACTGTTCTACCTCCAAACCCTCCCCGGCGGCCTCGGCCGCCGTTTTTTTTGCGACAGACAAAGCGCGGAGATGCCGACGCCGGGGCAGCGCCCTGAAGCCCGCAGTCGGCGATCCTCTCCCGCTTGCGGGGGAGGGGGACCACGCGCAGCGTGGTGGAGGGGGCGGCCCCAAGCACCGCGCGCGGGAGAAGGACCCGACTACCCCATCGCGGCCCGGCTTCCCACCGTCATTCCCGCCTCTTTCCGCATCGTCATTCCCGCCTCCTCCCACATCGTCATTCCCGCGAAAGCGGGAATCCAGGCGGAGTGTCCGGACGCCCATGAGCCCGGTCTGGAGTCCCGCCCGCGCGGGAGTGACGATAGGGAGGAATCGCACGATCGATCCATAACCACCACGCGTCATCCCCACCCACCATGACACGTAAACCCTTGCGCCGGGCCGGATATAAAGATATCTTTATATCTCATCGGAGGTCGGATTTGGCGGATGCCGCGACATTGGTGGGGGCGTTGCGCGCGGCGGGGGAGGCGACCCGGCTGCGACTCCTCGCTCTGCTGGCCGAAGGCGAGCATTCGGTCAAGGACCTCACGGAAATTCTCGGCCAGAGCCAGCCGCGCGTCTCGCGGCACCTGAAGCTGCTCGCCGACGCCGGGCTCGTCACCCGCAACGCCGAGGGCGCCTGGGCCTATTACCGCCTCGCCGACAGCGAAGCCGCCGCCGAGCTTGGCCGCTGGCTGGTCGAGCGGCTCGACGGCGACGACAGCGACCGCAGTCGCGACCGGCTGCGGCTCGCGGCGGTGCGCGCCAGCCAGCAGGCGCAGGCCGCCGCCTATTTCGCCAAGGTGGCGCCGCGCTGGGACGAGCTGCGCCAGCTGCACGTGCCGGAAGAGGCGGTGGAGGCGGCGATCCTCGACGCCGTCGCTGGCCGCGTCGTCGACCTGTTGATCGATCTGGGCACCGGCACCGGGCGCATGCTCGAGCTGCTGCAGCGCCACTACCGGCGCGCCATCGGCATCGATGCGTCGCGCGAAATGATCGCGGTGGCGCGGGCCAAGCTCGCCGCCGCCAATATCAGCCACGCGCAGGTTCGGCTCGGCGACATCGCCGATCTCGACGGCAGCGTCGGGCAGGCCGACCTCATCGTCATCCACCAGGTGCTGCATTATTTCGACGACCCGGGCCGCGCCATCGCGCAGGCGCGGCGGGCGCTGAAGCCGGGCGGCGAGATGCTGGTGGTCGATTTCGCGCCGCACGCCCTCGAATTTCTGCGCAGCGAACACGCGCATCGCCGCCTCGGCCTCTCCGAGGGGCAGGTGCTGGGCTGGGCGCGCGCCGCCGGACTCGCCGTCGCCGGCCTCACCAGCTTCCCGCCGAGCCACGACGCCGCAGGGCTCACCGTGTGCCTCTGGCGGCTGACTACAGAACAGGATTCCAGATGAACGTGCCGAGCGACCAGCGTCCCAGCCGCAACACCGGCGGGCGACAGCCCTTCGAGCTCTCGTTCGAATTCTTCCCGCCCAAGACCGACGTCATGGAGGAGCGGTTCTGGGAGAGCGTGCACAAGCTCGCCCCGCTCAACCCACGCTTCGTCTCGGTGACGTATGGCGCCGGCGGCTCGACGCGCGAGCGCACGCTGCGCATGGTGAGCCAGGTGAAGGCCGAGACCGGCGTCGACGCCGCCGCGCACCTCACCTGCGTCGGCGCCAGCAAGGCCGACGTCGACCAGGTGGTGCATGCCTACAAGACCGCCGGCATCACGCGCATCGTGGCGCTGCGCGGCGACGCGCCGGAGGGGCCCGGCAAGCCGTTCGTGCCGCATCCCGAGGGCTATCGGTCGGCCGCCGAGCTGGTCGCCGGCATCCGCCGGATCGGCGAGTTCGACATCTCCGTCGCGGCCTATCCCGAAAAGCATCCGCAATCGCCGGACTGGGACGTCGAGATCGACAATCTGAAGCGCAAGCTCGACGCCGGCGCCAGCCGCGCCATTACCCAGATGTTCTTCGACAACCAGCACTATTTCGAGCTGCTCGAGCGCAGCGCCAAGACGGGCATCCGCGCGCCGATCGTGCCGGGCATCCAGCCGATCCATTCGTTCAGGCAGATCTCGAGCTTCGCCGCCAAATGCGGCGCCTCGATTCCCGACTGGCTGGCCGAGCGCTTCGACGGCCTCGACGACGATCCCGAGACGCATGCGCTGGTCGCATCGGCCGTGGCCGCCGAGCAGGTGCTGGAACTGGTCGATGCCGGCATCACGCAGTTTCATTTCCTGACGCTCAACCGCTCCAATCTCGTCCTGGCGCTGGCCCGCCTGCTGGGAGTAAGGCCGGACTGAGGCGGCGCCGTTCAGCCGAGGTTCAGCTTGTGCGGCGCACCGTCGCGAGGCTGGCCGCGTTTCACAGTATGGCCATGTTTTTCGCCTCCAAGCGGCGCGGGGACGGGGGCGGTGAGTGAGCGGATACAGCAGATGGGACTCAACTCGAAACTGACCTGGGGCCTCGCTTGGGCCGGCCTCGCCGTGGTGCTGGCGGTTCCGTCGGCGGACTACCTGACCCGCCAGTTCGGCGGCAAGGCCGCGACGGCCGCGGTGCTGACCTCGACCACCGAGCCGGTGCGGCCGGCGGCGGCCGACGGCAAGGCTGCCGTCAAGACCGCTTCGGTCACCACCAGGATCACCAGGACCGGCGTGACCATCGTGCCCAATGCGCCCGCCGCGACCACCGAGGTCGCCGCCTCTGGCGCGCCGCTGCTCGACCCGGTCGACAAGCTGCTCAAATCCGGCAAGAAGCTGCCCGACTACATTTCCGGCAAAGACGCTGCTCCCGCCGTGACGGCGCCGGGCGCCGGCGCTGCAACCGCGCCGCAGCCGACGCAGGTGGCGACGGTCGATCCGGCGACCATCGTCGCGCCGGTGCCGTTCCCGCGCCGGCCGCCCGATATCATCCGCCCGGCGCTGCCCAAGGCGACCGCTCCGGCGCAGCCCGCGGTCATCGTCGACGAGCAGGCGCTCGCAACGCCGCGCGCCACCACCAGCATGCCGAACCAGCTCGACGTCGACGCCGGCCCGGTGCCGCCGGTCGGGATCGCCGACGATTGGCGCACCGCCCGCGAGCGCCGGCTGTCGCGCTATCTCGAACAGAACGGGCTGGTCGACGACGCTTCCGATGATGGCCGCTCCAGCGCCTCGGTCACCGTGGTGCAGCGGCCGTCGTCGAACTACGACCCCGACGGCTTCTACCTCAGCGACGGCCCCAACAATTCCCGGGCCGCGCGGCGCGCCCGCATCGAGCGCATGCTCCAGGACGACGACGAGCAGGAATACGGCTTCACCCTGTTTTGACCCCGGCGCCGCGCCCGCGTATATCGTCCGCGCCGTGATTTGGGAGCAGGGTGATGGCGTCCGTCTGGCAGCGCCTTAGCGAAATCGTCGGGTCGGCCGGCGAGCGCACCGGCGTGGTGGGCTCGATCGTCAATTTGCTCGACCCCGACACCTGGCTGCCCGGCGGCAAGGACGCGGCCTTCACGCTGGCGCTGATCGCGCTGTCGGCGAAGATGGCGGTGTCCGACGGCGTGGTCACCGCCTCCGAAGTGCGGGCCTTCCATCGCACCGTCGACATCCCGCCCGGCAACGAGCAGCAGGTCGAGCGGCTGTTCAAGCTCGCGCAGCAGGACGTCGCCGGCTACGAGGCCTATGCCCGCAAGGTCCGCCGCTTCTTCGCCAACAGCCCCGATACGCTCGAGCACGTGCTCGACGGGCTGTTCTACATCGCCTCCGCCGATGGCTTCGTGCACGAGAGCGAGCTCGACTACCTCAAGCGCGTCAGCGACATCTTCGGCTTCGACGATGCGCGCTTCGAGCAGATTGCGGCCCAGCACGTGGTGCTCGACAGCGGCGTCGACCCCTATGTGGTGCTCGGGCTGTTGCCGGGGGCCGACCGCGACGAGGTGCGGCGCGTCTACCGGCTGCTGGTGGCCGAGCATCACCCCGACCGGCTCATCGCCAAGGGCGTGCCGGAGGAACTGATCGACGTCGCCACCGCCCGCATGCAGGCGATCAACCAAGCCTACAACAAGATCATCAAGCTGCCGCCGCCCAGATCGGCGGCGTGAGGGCGGCTTGACGCGGACGCCGTTCCCCCGCACATAGCGCCGGCCAGTCGACCGGGTGGCCGCGCTCACAAGGCGAGGAAAGTCCGGGCTCCATCGAAATACGGTGACGGCTAACGGCCGCCGGGGGCGACCCCAGGGAAAGTGCCACAGAGAGCAGACCGCCTGCCTCGGCAGGTAAGGGTGAAAGGGTGCGGTAAGAGCGCACCGCGGACCGGGCAACCGGGACGGCACGGCAAACCCCACCGGGAGCAAGACCAAATAGGGATGACGCGGGGTTCGCCCCGGGCCGGTTTCGAGGCCAGTCGTCCGGGTTGGTTGCTCGAGAGGCGCGGCAACGCGTCTCCCAGAGGAATGGCCACCACGTCTGCATCGCAGGATGCAGGCCCTACAGAACCCGGCTTACAGGTCGACTGGCGCTCGCCTTGAGCGTGAGCCTCGGGAGGCGTATGTATATCCCATGGGATATACACGGAGATGGCGATGAACAAGCACGAGCCGCCGCCCAAGGCGCGCGAAGCTGCGGTATTCAAGTCGAACCGCAGCCAGGCCATCCGCATCCCCAAGGATCTGGCCTTCCCGGAGGACGTGAAGAAGGTCACCATCACGCCGGCGGAAGGCGGCGGGCTGCTGATCAGGCCCGCGGGCCGCGACTGGGCGGCCTATTTCGCCAACGGCCCGCATGTGTCGGATGATTTCCTGGAAGACCGCGATCAGGGGGTTGCAGAAGAGCGCGAGCCTCTCGATTGACGGGGTACATGCTGGATACCAACATCTGCATCTACATGATGGGGCGGCCTGATGACGGGCTGGCGCTTCGCGCCAACAGGCACGCGGGTGATTTGTTCGTTTCCAGCATCTCGGTCGGCGAACTGCTTTTCGGCGCGGCCAAATCGTCTCGGCAACTCGCCAACCGGCTGGCGGTCGAAGACTTCCTGAGCGTCCTGAAGGTCCCCGATTTCGATGCCGCGGCGGCGGCGCATTTCGGGGAAATTCGCGCGCATCTCGAACGAGCGGGAACGCCCTGTGGCCCCTATGACATGCTCATCGGCGCGCACGCCCGGTCGCTCGGGCTGACGCTGGTCACCAACAACCGGCGGGAGTTCGACCGCATGCCCGGCCTTACGGTCGAAAACTGGGTCTGAGCCGCCGTTCTGCGGCCATGTTTGCTTAATGGAATCTCAACCGCGTTCCGACAAAGTCGGGCGATGTTTGTGTGCCGGCGACAGGCCGGGATGGGGTTGAGTTCGGACATGGCCAAGCCGGTAAGCGAGCAGAGCGTGCCGCATGTCCCGGTGCTGCTGGCCGAGGTCCTCGAGGCGCTGGCGCCGCTCGCCGGAGCGCGCATCGTCGACGGCACGTTCGGCGCCGGCGGCTATTCGCGGGCGCTGCTGCAGGCCGGTGCGGCCGTCGTCGCCATCGACCGCGACCCCCGCGTGCGGCCGTTCGCCGCCGCGCTCAGCGCAGAATTTCCGAGTCGATTCAGCTTCGTGGCCGGCGCCTTTGCCGAGCTGGATGAGCTCGCCGCCGGCCCGGTCGACGGCGTCGTCCTCGACATCGGCGTGTCCTCAATGCAGCTCGACGAGGCCGAGCGCGGCTTCTCCTTCATGCGCGAGGGCCCGCTCGACATGCGCATGGCGGCGGAGGGCGAGAGCGCGGCCGACCTCGTCAACGGCCTCGACGAGGCGACGCTGGCCAATCTGCTGTTCGCCTATGGCGAGGAGCGCAAATCGCGCCGTATCGCACACTCCATCGTCGCGGCGCGCGCCAGCGCTCCGATCCGCACCACCGCCGAGCTGGCGCGGCTCATCGAGAAGGCCATCGGCAGGAAGCCCGGCGATGCGCATCCGGCGACGCGCAGCTTCCAGGCGCTGCGCATCGCGGTGAACGACGAGTTCGGGCAATTGGTCGACGGGCTGTTCGCCTCCGAGCGGCTGCTCGGGGAGGGCGGCCGGCTCGCCGTCGTCACCTTCCATTCGCTCGAAGACCGCATCGTCAAGCGCTTCCTCGATCCGGAGAAGGGCGCGCCGACGCAGTCGCGGCACCTGCCGCAGGTCGTCGTCGAGGCACCGCGCTGGATCGACGTGGCGAAGGCGGTGAAGCCGGGGGCGGCGGAGACGGCGCGCAACCCGCGGGCCCGCTCGGCCATCCTGCGCGCGGCCCGCCGCAGCAGCGCGCCGGCCAGGGCGGCGAACATCGAGCGGCTCGGCGTGCCGCGCGTCAGGGGCGCCGCATGATCCGTTCGCTCAACATCGTCCTCGTCTGCACCGCCATCTGCACGCTGGTGGCGGTCTACGCGCTCAAATATTCGGTCGAGGACGTCGTCGCCGAAAAGCTCGGCCTGCAGCGCCAGATCGAGCGGCAGCAGGCGGACCTGTCGCTGCTCAAGGCCGACTGGGCCTATCTCAACCAGCCGGCCAACGTCGCGCCGATCGTCAACCGCCACATCGCCGAGCTCAACCTGCAGACGCTGTCGCAGGACCAGTTCGGCGGCCTCGACATCCTGCCGATGCGCCTCAAGGCCCCCGACACGCAGGCGCTCGATTCGCTGTTCGAGTCGCTCAATTCGGGCGTCGATCCGATCCAGCAGATCATCTCGGAGTCCAACTGATGGCTGCGCTCGACGCCGGTGCCGATCCGATCGCCTTCGACGGCGCCCGCAAGCTGCGCCGCCACCTCACCAAGGCGCGCATCCGCTGGGTCGTGGTGGTGCTGATCCTCATCTTCGGCGCCGTGGCGGCGCGGCTGGTGCAGCTCGGCCTCGTCGTCCAGGACAACACCATCGAAGGGCAGACGCGCGACCTCATCACCGCCACGCGCCCCGCCATCCTCGACCGCAACGGCCTCGAGCTCGCGGTCGACGTGCGCGTGCCGTCGCTGTTTGCCGAGCCGCGCCGGATCATCGACGTCGACGAGGCGGCCGACGCGATCCATTCGGTGCTGCCCGACCTCAACATCGACTGGCTGCGCCAGCGCCTCACCGGCGACAAGGGCTTCGTGTGGATCAAGCGCGAGCTGACGCCGGCCATCGAGGACAAGATCATGCAGCTCGGCATCCCCGGGCTCGATTTCGTCACCGAGAGCAAGCGCTTCTATCCGGGCGGGCCGGAGGCGTCGCACATCCTGGGCGCGGTCAACATCGACAACCAGGGCATCGCCGGCATCGAGAAGGCCATCGACGAGGACGACGTGGCGCTGCTGCAGCAGGTGGGCCTCGCCCGCGGCAACGAGCTGGCGCCGGTCAATCTGTCGATCGATCTGCGCGTGCAGCACGTGATGCGCGACGTGCTGGTCGACGCCCTCAGCCGCTACCAGGCCGACTCCGCTTCGGGCATCATGATGGACATCAAGACCGGCGAGGTGCTCGGCCTGGTCTCGCTGCCCGATTTCGATCCGAACAATCCGGTCACCGCGCTGCAGAAGGACAGCTTCAACCGCATCACCGCCGGCATCTACGAGCTCGGCTCGACCATGAAGTCGGTGACCATCGCGGGGGCGCTGGACAGCGGCAAGGTGAAGATCACCGACAGCTTCGATGCGCGTTTCGGAGTGCGCTTCGGCCGCTTCACCATCGACGATTTCCACGGCAAGCACCGCATCCTCACGGTGCCCGAGATCTACAAATACTCGTCCAACGTCGGCGCCATCCACGTCATGCAGGCCTGGGGCAAGGAGAATTTCCGCGCCTTCCTGCACAAGATGCAGTTCGACGTGCCCGAGCCGCTGGAGCTGCCCGAGCGCCGCAACCCGGTGGTGCCCAAGAGCTTCTCCGACATCGTCGCGGCCACCGCGTCGTTCGGCCACGGCCTGTCGGTGTCGCCCGTCGCCATGCTGCGCGCCATGGCGGCCTTCGCCAATGACGGCAAGATGGTGAAGCCGACGCTCTACAAGACCAGTCTCGCCGACGCGCAGAAGACCTACGAGCAGGTGGTGTCGGAAAAGACCAGCCAGGAGATGCGCTACATCATGCGGCTCAATGCGCTCGAGGGCTCCGGCACGCGCATGAACAAATTCGCCCAGGGATACCGCGCGGGCGGCAAGACGGGTACGGCCGAAAAGGTGATCAACGGGCGCTACGATTCGAGCAAGGTGCTGTCGCTGTTCGCCTCGGTGTTCCCGCTCGACCAGCCGCGCTATGCCATGATGATCCTCGTCGACAACCCGCACACCGAACCGGGGCAGGGCGGCCACACCGCCGGCTGGAACGCCGGCGAGGCGACCGGCCGCATCGTCGCCCGGGTGGCGCCGATGCTGGGAATCACCCCAAACTTCGATCCGATGCTGGACAGCAAGCTGCTCCCGCCCGAGCTGCGCTAAGAAATGCATCGCGCGGTGCACCTTGCCCCAACCCCCGCCCCCTCCGCGCAAGGGGAAGGGGAGCCTGACTGCATCACGGCGGTTGCGGTCCCATCGCCTCCTCTCCCCCTTGCCGGGAGGGGGTGGGGGCCGCACCCACCGGATATGACCGAGGAAGGGACCGCCGTGTCGTTTGCGCTCGCAGAGTTGCTGAAAGGCACCGGCGCCAGGCCGCCCCGGCTCAAGGTCGAAGGCGTCAACGCCGACAGCCGCGCCATCAGGCCGGGGGAGGCGTTCTTCGCCATTCCGGGGCTGCACACGCATGGCGACGCCTTCGCGGCGCAGGCGCGGGCCAATGGCGCCAGGGCCATGGTGACCGACCGCGCTCCGGCGGCCGATCCGGGCATGCCGGTGGTGGTGGTGCCCGACGTGCGTGCCGCCTATGCGCGCGCCGCGGCGCGGCAGTTCTCGCCGCAGCCCGAGATCATCGTCGGGGTCACCGGCACCAACGGCAAATCCTCGATCGTCTCCTTCGTGCGCCAGATCTGGACGGCCTGCGGCATGGACGCGGCGAGCATCGGCACCGTCGGCATCGAGACCAAGCAAGCGCTGATCCCCGGCGAACTCACCACGCCCGACGCGCTGGCCATCGCCCGCGACCTCGGCCAGCTCAAGGCGCAGGGCATCGACCATGTGGCGATGGAGGCGTCGAGCCAGGGGCTCGACCAGCGCCGCGTCGACGGCGTCACGTTCAGCGCCGTCGCCTTCACCAATCTCAGCCGCGACCATCTCGACTACCATGCCGACATGGCGGCCTATCGCGACGCCAAGGTGCGGCTGTTCACCGATCTGATCGCCGAGGGCGGCGCCGCCGTGGTCAATGTCGACGATCCGGAGCACGAGCCCTTCATGTTCGCGGCGCTGGCGCGCGGCGTGACGCTGCTCACCGTGGGGGTCGGCGGGGCCTGGTTCGAGATCCAGTCGATCGTCAATGACGGCTACGGCCAGAAGGTCACCGGCCGCATGGTCGGCGAACCGGTGAGCTTCCATCTGCCGCTCACCGGCGCGTTCCAGGTCAGCAATGCGCTCGTCGCGCTCGGCCTCGCCGTCGCCACCGGCGCGCCGCCGACAAAGGCCCTCAAGGCGCTGAGCAAGCTGAAGGGCGCCCGCGGCCGGCTCGAGCTGGTGGGCGAGCACAATGGCGCGGCGATCTTCATCGACTACGCGCACAAGCCGGTGGCGCTCGAAACGGCGCTCGCCTCGCTCAGGCCCTATGCCAGCCGCAAGCTGCACGTGGTGTTCGGCGCCGGCGGCGATCGCGACAAGGGCAAGCGGCCGATGATGGGCGAGATCGCGGCGCGCATGGCCGACCGGGTGATCGTCACCGACGACAATCCGCGCACCGAAGACGCCGCGACCATCCGCGCCGAGATCATGGCGGCGGCGCCCGGCAGCCGCGAGATCGCCGATCGCCGCACGGCCATCGAGACCGCCATAAAGGCGCTGAAGCCGGGCGACGTGCTGCTGATTGCCGGCAAGGGCCACGAGGACTATCAGATCGTCGGCGCCACCAAGCACCATTTCTCCGATCACGAGGTGGTGGCGGAGACGCTGAAAGGGCTCTGATGACACCGCTGTGGACTGTTGCCGAAGCGGTTGCCGCCACCGGCGGGCGGCCCGAGACGCTGTCCGACGGCCCCCTGGGGTCGGTCTCCATCGACAGCCGCGAGATCGAGCCCGACGCGCTGTTCGTCGCCATCAGGGGCGACGCGCGCGACGGCCACGATTTCGTCACGGCCGCCTTGGAGGCGGGCGCCGCGGCGGCGCTGGTGTCGGAGGACTGGTTCCGGGCGCATGGCGGCGAAAAGCTGATCGTCGTGCCCGATCCGCTGGAGGCGCTGCGCGCCCTCGGTCGGGCCGCGCGCGCCCGCAGCAAGGCGACGATCGTCGCCGTCACCGGCAGCGCCGGCAAGACCACCACCAAGGAAGCGATCCGCACCGTGCTCGCCGCCGCCGGGCCGACGCACTATTCGATCAAGAGCTTCAACAACCATTGGGGCGTGCCGCTGATGCTGGCCCGCCTGCCGCGCGAGGCCGCCTATGGCGTGTTCGAGATCGGCATGAACCATGCCGGCGAGATCACGCCGCTGGTGCAATTGGTGCGGCCGCACATCGCAGTGATCACCAATGTCGCCGCCGCGCACCTCGAATTCTTCAGGTCGGTCACCGAGATCGCCGAGGCCAAGGCCGAAATCTTCCTCGGGCTCGAGGCGGGCGGCACGGCGGTGCTCAATACCGACCACGACTATGTGCACGTGCTGTTCGCCAGGGCCCGCGAGGCGCGTGTCGAGAACATCGTCACCTATGGCTACGACGCCGAGGCGGACTACCGGATCGGCGCCTCCGAGACTGCCGCTTCGCGCACCTTCGCGCGGGTGACGCACGGCAAGGAGACGTACGACCTCAATCTGGGCGTGCGCGGCCGCCATATGATCGCCAACGCCACCGCGGCGCTCGCCGTCGCCCGCGTCGCCGGGCTCGAGCGCAACCTCGTGGTCGACGCCCTCGAGACCTTCACTGCCGCCGAGGGGCGGGGCGAAACGACCCGTCTCGGGCCCGAGGCCGACCCGCTGCTCCTCGTCGACGAAAGCTACAACGCCAACGTCGCCTCGATGACCGCCGCGATGGAGGTGTTCGCCACCGTCGCCCCGTCGCGCGGCAAGAAAGTGCTGGTGCTCGGCGACATGCTGGAGCTCGGCCCGCAGGGCCCAGACTTGCACCGATCGCTCAAGACAGCGGTGCTACAGACCGGTGCCGTAAGGATATTTCTGGTCGGCGCGGCGATGGAGGCTTTGCGCGATGCGCTCGGCGCCGAGCGGGTCGCCGGCCATGCGCGGCGCATCGAAGACCTGATGGAGCCGATCCTGCAAAGCCTTGCCTTGGGCGATGCAATCATGGTCAAAGGGTCCAAAGGCGTTCGCCTCGCCGCGCTGGTCGACAAGATCAAGCAGCGTTTTGGCGGTGCTGTTTGAGGGACGGAGTCCGGCGCGCGAATGCTCTACTACCTCGGCCAGTTGGGCGAGAATGTCACGGCGTTTAACGTCTTCCGCTACATCACTTTCCGCACTGCGGGCGCGGTGGTCACGGCGCTGTTCTTCGTCTTCCTGTTCGGCCCGCAGATCATTGCGGCGCTGCGCATCCGGCAGGGCGGCGGGCAGCCGATCCGCGAGGACGGGCCGCAGAGCCATCTGATCACCAAGAAGGGCACGCCCACCATGGGCGGGCTGATGATCCTCGCCGGCGCGGTGATCTCGACGCTGCTCTGGTCGAACCTTTCCAACGTCTATGTCTGGGCGGTGCTGTTCGTCACCGTCAGCTTCGGCGCGATCGGCTTCTATGACGACTACCTCAAGGTCAAGAAGATGTCGCACAAGGGCTTCTCGGGCGTACAGCGCCTGGTCATCGAAGCCATCGTGGCGCTGATCGCCGCCTACATCGTCGCCTCGGTGACCGACCCCAAGATCGCGACGCAGTTGATGTTCCCGTTCATCAAGGGACACGGGCTGCCGCTGTGGTACTTCTTCTACATCTTCGCCGGCTTCATCATCGTGGGCGCCGGCAATTCGGTGAACTTCACCGACGGGCTCGACGGCCTCGCCATCGTGCCGGTGATGATCGCCGCCGCGACCTTCGGGCTGATCGCCTACCTCGTGGGCTCCGCCACCTTCTCGGAATACCTGCTGCTCAACAACGTCCCGGGCACCGGCGAATTGGCGGTGGTGTGCGGGGCGCTGATCGGCGCCGGGCTCGGCTTTCTGTGGTTCAACGCGCCGCCGGCGCAGATCTTCATGGGCGACACCGGCTCGCTCGCCCTGGGCGGCGCGCTCGGCACCATCGCGGTCGCCACCAAGCACGAGATCGTGCTGGCCATCGTCGGCGGCCTGTTCGTGCTCGAAACCGTGTCGGTGATCGTGCAGGTGCTGTCGTTCAAGCTCACTGGCAAGCGCGTCTTCAAGATGGCCCCGATCCACCATCATTTCGAAATGCTGGGCTGGACCGAAAGCCAGGTGGTGATCCGCTTCTGGATCATCTCCTTCGTCCTCGCGCTCATCGGCCTCAGCGAGCTGAAGCTGCGCTAAGGCAGGACAGCGACCCCTTCGGCGCGCGCTGCGGCCGCCAGCTCCTCGTCCAGCGTCGCGAGCGGAAGTTTCCGTCGTCGCGCAAGTTCAAGATAAGCAGCATCGTAGACGGTCAGCTTTCGCTGCTCAGCCAGTTCGACGGCCGCCTGCACCACGTCGACGGAGTTGCTCTCAGTCTGAACGGGCAGCGACATGATCGCCGCGAGAGAGGCGGCCAGACCGGCGTCGTCGAGACGCTCGCGCCGCCTGCCCATGACGAGCACGTTCGCCGCCTCCATCAACCATTGATGCGGGGCCGTCGCTCCTTCTGCAAGGACGCGCTCCAGCACGGCCCGGCGGGCAGGGAGGGCCTCGTCAGCGAAGAACCAGGATAGCGTGATCGACGCATCGATCACGATCACTTGCGCCCCTCGTTGATGAGGTCGTTGATGCTGAGCCCGCCAAGCGTCTGCCTTGCCGCGATCTTGGCGATGCGATCCATCGCCGCCTGCACGTGCGCGCTGTCGGTGGGTTTGGCGGCCGGGATGACCTTGGCTACGATCTTGCCATCCAGAGTGAGCTCAAACTGCTCTCCGGGCATCGCCGCTGCCAGCAGGCGCTTCAGCCGCTCGTCTTCATCGATCGAGATGACCTTGTTCATGGCTGCGTCTCCTTGCCGGAAAATAAGCCACCGCCGACTGTCCGGCAACCCGACTCGCAGAACGCAAGCCCCGCTCACACCTTGCTAACCATCGGCGGGCTACACTTGCGCCGAGTAGCGTAAGGGACCGCCGGGCAGGGCGGGACGAGTGACATGTTCGCACGGGATCGCAAGACACCCATCGCCGAGTGGTGGTGGACGGTCGACAAGCAATTGCTGTCGGCGCTGATCCTGCTGATGGCGGTGGGCATGGTGCTGAGCTTCGCCGCGAGCCCGCCGGTGGCCGAGCGCCTCGGCCTCAGCCCGTGGCACTTCATCATCCGCCACGCGGTCTTCGACCTGCTGGCGCTGCCGGTGCTGATCGGCACCTCGTTCCTCAGCCACCGGCAGGCGCGCATCGCGGCGCTGGGCGTGCTGTGCGTCAGCATCGTGCTGCTGTGGCTGACGCTCAAGCTGGGCGTCGAGGTCAAGGGCGCCCGCCGCTGGGTGTCGTTCGCCGGCAACACCATCCAGCCGTCGGAGTTCGTCAAGCCGGCCTATGCGGTGCTCGCCGCCTGGCTGTTCTCGGAAAGCATGCACCAGCGCGGCGTCTTCCCGCGCACCATCGCGACGCTGCTCATGATGGCGATCGTCGGCGGCCTGCTGCTGCAGCCCGATATCGGACAGACCGCGCTGATGCTCTCCACCTGGGCGGCGCTGCTGTTCCTGTCGGGCATTTCGTGGTTCCTGATCATCGGCCTCGCCGGCGGCGCCGTCGGCCTGCTGTTCGGCGCCTATTACGTGTTCCCGCACTTTTCGAAGCGCGTCGACGCCTTCCTCAATCCCGATGGCGGCGGCAACACCTACCAGGTCGACAAGGCGCTCAACTCGCTGCTCGAAGGCGGCTGGTTCGGGCGCGGGCCTGGGGAGTCGCTGGCCAAGAAAGTCATCCCCGACGCCCATGCCGACTACGTGTTCTCGGCGGCGGCGGGCGAGTTCGGCATCCTGTTCTGCCTCTGCCTCGTGGCGCTGATCGTGTTCATCGTGCTGCGCGCCATGACCGGGGCGCAGCAGCAGCAATCGCTCTATGCGCGGCTGGCGGTATCGACGCTGGCGATCCAGTTCGGCCTGCAATGCGCCATCAACCTGGCGGTGAACCTCAACCTCATTCCGCCCAAGGGCATGACGCTGCCGTTCGTCTCCTATGGCGGCACCTCGATGATCGCCATCGCCTTCGGCATGGGGCTGATGCTGGCGCTGACCCGCAAGAAGCCCGAGGAACGCATGGCGACCGGGCTGCCGGCGTACCGGCCGAGCACCACGGTCGTTCCCGCCGAATGAGCACCATCGTGCTGATGGCGGGCGGCACGGGAGGACATCTCTTCCCGGCGATGGCGCTGGCGCAGGAATTGCGCCGGCGCGGCCACACCATCCACCTGATGACCGACCACCGCGTCGGCGCCTATGGCGACTTCCCCGCCAGCAAGATCCACGTCGTGCCGTCGGCGACGCCGTCGGTGCGCAACCCGCTGCGCATGGTCGCCGCCTCGTTCAAGATCCTCTACGGCATCGCCGTCGCCTGGCTGAAGCTGCGGCGCATCCGGCCCGCCGTCGTCGTCGGCTTCGGCGGCTATCCGGTGTTCCCGCCCTTCCTCGCGGCGCGCCTCCTCGGCATTCCGGGCGTACTGCACGAGCAGAACGCGGTGATGGGGCGCGCCAACCGCGCGCTCGGCCGCTACGCCTCGCGCATCGCGCTGAGCTTTGCCCGCACGCACTACGCCGAGCCGTTCGCCGGCAAATCGGTGCTCACCGGCAATCCGGTGCGCGACAGCGTGCGGGCCGAGGCGCTGGTGGATTATCCGCCGCTGACAGCCGACGGGACGCTGCAGCTCGTGGTGTTCGGCGGCAGCCAGGGGGCGCGCGCCTTCGCCGACCTCGTGCCGCCGGCCATCGCCGAGCTGCCCGAGGCGCTGCGCCACCGCCTGCGGATCGTGCAGCAGTGCCGGCCGGAAGACCTGGTGCGCGTCACCGAGGCGTACCGGCAGGCCAAGGTCAATGTCGAGCTGCAGCCGTTCTTCTCCGACCTGCCGGTACGCATGGCAGCGGCGCATCTGGTGATCGCCCGCGCCGGCGCCTCGACCGTGGCCGAGCTCACGGTGCTGGGGCGGCCGGCGATCCTGGTGCCGCTGCCGGGCTCGATCGACGGCGACCAGAAGAACAACGCGCTCGTGGTCGATGCGGCCGGTGGCGGCTGGATCGTCGAGCAGGCCACCATTTCGCCACCTTCGCTCGCCAATCGCTTGGCCTCACTTTTCGGTGAGCCGGCGACGCTCACGGCCGCGGCGGCAGCGGCCAGGGCGCTCGGGCAACCCAGGGCAGTCGAACAGCTTGCGGACCTCGTGGACGGCGCAGGCGGGGGAAAAACAGCATGAAGATGCCGCGCAATATCGGCCCGGTGCATTTCGTCGGCATCGGTGGAATCGGCATGAGTGGGATCGCCGAGATCCTGCACAACCAGGGCTACAAGGTGCACGGCTCCGACAGCGCCGAGAGCGCCAACGTGCAGCGCCTGCGCACCATGGGCATCGACGTCAAGGTCGGGCAATCCGGCGACAACCTCGGCGATGCCGCCGTGGTGGTGATCTCCTCGGCCATCAAGAAGGGCAATCCCGAGCTCGCCGCGGCGCGCTCGCGCGGCCTGCCGGTGGTGCGCCGCGCCGAGATGCTGGCCGAGATCATGCGCTTCAAGAACGCCGTCGCAATCGCCGGCACGCATGGCAAGACCACCACCACGACGCTGGTCGCGACGCTGCTCGACGCCGCCAATTTCGATCCGACGGTGATCAATGGCGGCATCATCAATGCCTACGGCACCAATGCCCGGCTCGGCGACGGCGAGTGGATGGTGGTCGAGGCCGACGAGAGCGACGGCACCTTCGTCAAGCTGCCGGCCGACGTGGCGGTGGTCACCAACATCGATCCCGAGCATCTCGACCATTACGGCGACTTCGAGAGCGTCAAGCAGGGCTTCCTCAACTTCGTCGAGAACGTGCCGTTCTACGGCTTTGCGGTGATGTGCACCGACCATCCGGTGGTGCAGGAGATGGTCGGGCTGGTGCGCGACCGCCGCGTCATCACCTATGGCCGCAACCCGCAGGCCGACGTGCGGCTGGTCGACCTCGACATCCATGACGGGCAGAGTCATTTCGCGGTGGAGATCCGCGACCGCATCCGCCAGACCTATCTTCGCATCGAAGGGCTGACGCTGCCGATGCCGGGCGAGCACAACGCTCTCAACGCCACCGCCGCCATCGCCGTGGCCGACCAGCTCAAGGTGCCGGCCGAGGCGATCCGCAAGGGGCTGCTCGGCTTTTCCGGCGTGAAACGCCGCTTCACCCGCACCGGTATCGTCGGCGGCGTCACCGTGATCGACGATTACGGCCACCATCCGGTCGAGATCGCGGCGGTGCTGCGCGCCGCCCGCCAGTCGACGCGGCGCGACGTCATCGCCGTGGTGCAGCCGCACCGCTACTCGCGCGTGCGCGACCTCTACAACGAGTTCGCGACGGCCTTCAACGACGCCGACACCGTGGTGGTGGCGCCGATCTACGCCGCCGGCGAAGCGCCGATCGACGGGGTGACGCATGAGGAGCTGGTGACGCGCATCAAGGCGCGCGGCCATCGCGACGCCCGCGTCGTCGACCGCCCCGAGGCGATCGCGCCGCTGCTCGCGAGCCGCGTCGCCGAGGGCGACTACGTGGTCATGCTGGGCGCCGGCAACATCACGCAATGGGCGGCGGCGCTGCCGGCCGAGCTCGGCAAGCTGCTGGGCAAGGAGCCCGAGCTGCCATGAGCGACGCGCCGCCCCCCGGAACGCCGCTCTGGCCCGACCTTCTGCCGACGCTCGGCGCGTGGACCGCCGATGTGCGCGGTCAGCTCGTTCCCAACCAGATCCTCGCCGAGATGACGACGCTACGCGTCGGCGGTCCGGCGCAATTGTTCTTCCGGCCGGCCGACGAGGCCGACCTCAGCTTCTTCCTCAGGCATTTGCCCGAGAGCATCCGCGTCACCGTGATCGGGCTCGGCTCGAACCTTTTGATCCGCGACGGCGGCCTCGACGGCGTGGTGATCCGGCTGCCGGCCAAGGGGTTCGGCGGCATCGACATTCTCGACGGCCACCGGGTGCGCGCCGGCGCCGCGGTGCCCGACGTCAAGGTGGCGACCGCGGCGGCGGAAGCCGGCATCGATGGACTCTGGTTCTACCGCGGCATTCCCGGCGGCATCGGCGGCGCGCTCTACATGAACGCCGGCTGCTACAAGACCGAGACCATGCAGCGCATGGTCGAGCTGCGCGCGGTGCTGCGCAACGGCGATATCGTCACCCTCGGCAACGCCGACATGGGCTACCGCTACCGCAAGTCGAACGGGCCGCGCGGCGCGGTGTTCGTCTCGGCGCTGTACCAGGGGTTTGCCGGCGATCCGCAGACCATCCTCACCGAGATGCGCACCGTCACCGAGCGCCGCGAAAGCTCGCAGCCGACGCGCGCCAGGACCGCCGGCTCGACCTTCAAGAACCCCGAGGGCCAGTCGAGCTGGAAGTTGATCGACGAGGCGGGCGGCCGCGGCTTCACCTTCGGCCGCGCGCAGATGAGCGAGATGCACTCGAACTTCCTCATCAACACCGGCGAGGCCGACGCCTACGAGGTCGAGACCGTGGGCGAGACCATCCGCCAGAAGGTGCGCGACACGCACGGCATCGAGCTCAGCTGGGAAGTCCGCCGCATGGGCTATTTCGTGCCGGGCCGCGAGGTGCGCGAATTCCTCGACGGCGCGCCGTTCACGGGAGCGGTGTGATGGCGCTGACCTTGGTGCTCGTGGCCCCCACCCCCGCCCCCGCCCCGCAAGGGGGAGGGGAGCCCGACTGCATCATCGGCGCCTGCGGTTCCATCGCCCCCCTCCCCCTTGCGGGGAGGGGCTGGGGGTGGGGGCCACGCGCGCCAGACCTTCGGTCCTTTGAACCGACCGTGCAATGGGAGCACCCGCACCGATGACCAAGCACGTCGCCGTCCTCATGGGCGGCCTCTCCAACGAGCGGCCGGTGTCGCTGAGCTCGGGGCGGGAATGCGCCCGGGCGCTGCGCAATGCCGGGTTCACGGTGACCGAGCTGGATGTCGGCTACGACATCGCCGAGCGGTTGCGCGAGATCAGGCCCGAGGTGGTGTTCAACGCGCTGCACGGCCGCTATGGCGAGGACGGCACGGTGCAGGGCGTGCTCGAATTTTTGCGCATCCCCTACACGCATTCGGGCGTGCTGGCCTCGGCGCTGGCCATGGACAAGCACCGCGCCAAGATGTTCTTCAAATCGGCCGGCATCCCCGTCACCGACCACCTGATCGTTTCCCGCGCCGAGGTGGCGCGCGAGCACGTGATGGCGCCGCCCTATGTGGTCAAGCCCATCGCCGACGGCTCCAGCGTCGGCGTGTTCGTGGTCAAGGCCGAGCAGAGCCATCCGCCGCAGGAGATCCTGCGCGAGGACTGGAACGCCGGCGAAGAGGTCATGGTCGAGCGCTACATCCCCGGCCGCGACCTCACCTGCGCGGTGATGGGCGACGTGGCGCTGGGCGTCACCGAGATCCTGACCGACCTCAGCTTCTACAATTTCGAGGCGAAATACGCCAAAGGCGGCTCCAGCCACCTGCTGCCGGCGCCGATTCAACCGAAAATTTACGACAAAGTGCAGAAGATGGCGCTCAAGGCGCATGCTGCGCTTGGGTGCCGGGGCGTGTCGCGGACGGATTTCCGCTTCAACGACAAGGCGGGCGAGGACGGCGAGCTGGTCTGCCTCGAGCTCAACACCCAACCGGGTATGACCGAGACTTCCCTGGCCCCCGAACAGGCCCGCCATGCCGGGCATTCGTTCGAGGATCTGGTCACCTGGATGGTGGAGGACGCGAGTTGCAACAGGTAGGCGCAAAGGGGTTCGCCGCTGCCCAGGCGGTCGACCCGCGCCAGCTTCCGGTGCCTGTGCCGTTCGCGGCGCTGCCGCGGCGGGCGCGGCTCGGCTTCGGCCGCGCCTGGATCCTGCACAAGAAGCTGATCGTGCGCGGCGTGGCCGGCGCCATCGTCCTCGTCGCCGCCGCCGGCCTCATGGCCGAGCAGGACAAGGTTGCCGCCGGCGTCACCGCGCTCTACAGCCTGGCGCAGGGGCAGTTCGCCAGGGCCGGCTTCGGCATCAATTCGATCAACATCAGCGGCCAGACGCTGACCAGCGAAGCCACCATCCTCAAGGCGCTCGACATCGGCTCGGCCACCTCGACGCTGAATTTCGACGCCGACGCCGCGCTCAAGCGCATCGACGCCATCCCCTCGGTGCAGTCCGCCAATATCCGCAAGGTGTATCCGAGCGGGCTCGCCGTCAGCATCGTCGAAAAGCAGCCCATGGCGCGCTGGCGCATCGGCGACAAGACCTGGCTGGTGGACGAGAGCGGCAGCCCGATCGTCGCCGACGACGGCAGCTTCCGCTCGCTGCCGCTGGTGGTGGGGGAGGGCGCCGCGGCCGACGCCATGGTGATGATCCGCTCGCTCGACCGCTACCCGCAGATCACCGAGGACCTGGCGGCGCTGAGCCGCATCGGCGAGCGGCGCTGGGATCTGATCTTCTATTCCGGCCTGCGCGTGCAATTGCCCGAGAACGGCGTGGCGCAGGCGCTGGCGCAGCTCGACAGCTACGAGACCGACCACCAATTGCTGGAGCGCGACGTCGATGTCATCGACATGCGCGTGCCCGGAATGCTGTCGCTGAAGCTCGGCGACCTCGCCACCAAGGCGTGGGCCGACTTCAAGAAGAAGAACAAGCATGTGAGCAAGGGCGGCGACGCCGAATACGAGACCGCGGCCGAGCGCGCGGCGGAGAAAAAACCGCAATGATCACCGACATGATGACCGCGCGGCTGAAGCCGCTGCAGCCGGGCCGCAGCTCCCTGATCTCGGTGCTCGACATCGGATCGACCAAGATCTGCTGCGTCATCGCCCGGTTGACGCCGCGGCCCGAGGGCAAGGCGCTGAAGGGCCGCACGCACGTCGCCGAAGTCATCGGCTTCGGCTACGGCGCCTCGAGCGGCATCAAGAGCGGCGTCATCACCGACCTCGACCAGGCCGAGCAGGCGATCCGCACCGTGGTCGGCATGGCCGAGCGCGCCGCCGGCCTCACCGTGCAGTCGGTGGTGGTCAACGTCACCGCCGGCCGGCTCGGCTCGGAGACGTTCTCGGCCACGGTCAACCTCGGGGCGCAGGAGGTCGAGAAGGCCGACATCCAGCGCGTGCTGCGCGCCGTCAACGAGCGCTCGGTGCGGCCGGAGCGCTCGATCGTCCACGCGCTGCCCATCGGCTACGCCATCGACGGGCAGAAGGGCGTCAAGGACCCGCGCGGCCTCGTCGGCGAAAAGCTGTCGATCGACGTGGCGGTGATCAGCGCCGAAACCCTCGCCATGCGCAACATCGAGCTGGTGCTCAACCGCTGCCATCTGCAGATCGAGGCGCTGATGGCGACGCCCTATGCCTCGGGCATGTCGACGCTGGTCGACGACGAGGGGCAGCTCGGAGTCGCCGTGGTCGATTTCGGCGGCGCCACCACCACCGTCGCGGTGTTCGCCGACGGCCACCCGATCTATTGCGACGCGCTCGCCATCGGCGGCCATCACCTGACGCTCGACATCGCGCGCCAGCTCTCGGTGTCGATCGCCGACGCCGAGCGGCTGAAGACCGTCTATGGCAGCGTGCTGCCGGGCCAGGCCGACGAGCGCGAGATGATCTCGATCGTGCCGGTCGGGGCCGGGGCCGACGAGGCGCCGGGGCTGATTCCGCGCTCGCACCTCACCCGCATCCTGAGGCCGCGCGTCGAGGAGGTGCTGACCGCCATCCGCGACCGCATGCAGGCCACCGGCATGATGGACCTCAGCGGCCGCCGCTTCGTGCTCACCGGCGGCGGCAGCGAGCTCACCGGCCTGCCGGAAGTGGCGCGCCGGCTGCTCGGCCGCAACGTGCGCAACGGCCGGCCGATGGGCATCGCCGGGCTGCCCGAAATGGCGCGCGGCGCGGCCTTCGCCACGGTCTCGGGCATGCTGATCTATCCGCAGGTCTGCGCCCAGGAATTCGGCGAGCCGCGGCAGGCCGCCCGACTCACCGGCACCGACGGCTATCTGGCGCGAGTCGGTAACTGGCTGCGCACCAGCTTCTGAGCAAGGTTCCGGCCGGCTCGCGTGGTTAACGCTCCGTAAAATTGCCGAGGCCGGGGCGTCGCATTCTGCATCTTCGTTAACGGATCGGTGCCAATTGTTAGGGTCCGGTTAACGAATTGGCGACTAACAATGGGCCTATACCAGTGCCATGGGGCCCTTCATGACGATCAACCTCGCTATCCCCGACATCCAGGAATTGAAGCCCCGCATCACCGTTTTCGGTGTCGGCGGTGCTGGCGGAAACGCCGTTAACAACATGATTTCGCAGGGGTTGGACGGCGTCGATTTCGTCTGCGCCAACACCGATGCGCAAGCCCTCGCGCTCAGCAAATCGCAGCGCATCATCCAGCTCGGCGTCTCGGTCACCGAGGGACTCGGGGCCGGCTCTCATCCCGAGGTCGGGCGCGCCGCGGCCGAAGAGAGCTGGGACGAGCTCAACGACCACCTCAGCGGCTCGCATATGGTGTTCATCACCGCCGGCATGGGCGGGGGCACCGGCACCGGCGCGGCCCCCGTCATCGCCCGCGCGGCGCGCGAGCAGGGCATCCTGACCGTCGGCGTCGTCACCAAGCCGTTCACCTTCGAGGGCAACCGCCGGGCCCGCCTCGCCGAGGACGGCATCGACGAGCTGCACCGCCACGTCGATACGCTGATCGTCATCCCGAACCAGAACCTGTTCCGGGTCGCCAACGAGAAGACCACCTTCGCCGACGCCTTCAAGATGGCCGACCAGGTGCTGTTCTCCGGCGTCTCGTGCATCACCGACCTGATGGTCAAGGAAGGCCTCATCAACCTCGACTTCGCCGACGTGCGCGCCGTGATGCGCGGCATGGGCAAGGCGATGATGGGCACCGGCGAGGCCGAGGGCGAGGATCGCGCCCGGCACGCGGCCGAGGCGGCGATCGCCAATCCGCTGCTCGACGACGTGTCGATGCACGGCGCCCGCGGCCTGCTGATCTCGATCACCGGCGGCCCCGACCTCACCCTGTACGAAGTCGACGAGGCCGCGAGCCGCATCCGCGAGGAGGTCGACGCCGACGCCAACATCATCCTGGGCGCCACCTACGATGCCGACATGACCGGCTCGATCCGCGTCTCGGTGGTGGCCACCGGCACCGATGCCACCATGGTGCAGGCGCTGGAGCCGATGAAGGCGTCGACCACGCGGGCGCCGCTGCAGGCCACGGCCGTGCGCCGCGCCATGGAGCAGGCGCCGCAGCCGGCGCCGGCCGCCGAGGAACCGGTGCACGCGCAGCAGTTCGAAGCCGACGTCCGCCAGGCGGTGGCCGAGGCCATCACCTACGAGCCGACTCAGCAGTATGGCGACACCGACGACGGCATCACCGTCGAGCCCTACATCCCCGCCGCCACGCTCGATGCGATCGAGGAGCCGGTGCGGGCGGTTGAGCAGCCGATGCCGAGCGTCTACGTGCCCTCGCATGCCGAGCGCCCGGAAGGGCAGCGCCGCATGCCCCGTACCGAGGAACTTCCGGCTGTTGCCCGGAAGACACTGGTGGCGGAAGAACGACATGACCAGGAGCCCCGCAATGCCCGGGCCCTGTTCAAGCGCCTGGCCTCCAATGTGGGCCTCGGACTGCGCCCGCAGCAGCATCCCGGGCTGGCCGAACCGCAGTTTCCGGCGGCCGGCGATGTCGACGCGCGGGCCGCGATAGAGGCCGGTGCAGGCCGGAATTCCGGGGCTTCGGCGGCCTCGCACGGCGCCGCCGGGCAGCTCGATCCGCACGGAAGGGCGCTGCCGCAGAAGGAGCATATCGAGATCCCGTCCTTCCTCAGGAAGCACGGCTAGGCTTCCCTCCGTCGGGGATTTCCACACCAACCGGCGCGCTTTCGCGCCGGTTTCTTTTTGGTTAAGACTTGCGTCGGGTCTTTGGGTCGGAGAACTACCTTCATGCAGAACCTGTCGGCGCGCCAGCGCACCCTTGGCGGTGCGCTCGAGTACAGCGGCATCGGCGTGCATTCTGCACAGCCCGTCACCCTCAAGATCGAGCCGGCGCCGGCCGACAGCGGCTACAAGATCCAGCGCAGATTCGAGGACGGCTCCATCGTCGGGCCGGTGGCGGTGCATTTCGCCCGCGTCATGCGCACGACGCTGTGCACCACGATCGACCTCGGCGAGAGTGTCGCCGTCGCCACGGTGGAGCACGTGATCTCGGCGCTTTCGGGCCTCGGCGTCGACAATGCGCTGCTCACCATCACCGGCCCGGAATTCCCGGTGCTCGACGGCTCGGCGGCGCCGTTCGCCGAAGGCATCCTCAAGGTCGGGCTCGAAATCCAGGCCAAGTCGCGCCGCTACATCCGCGTGCTGCGCCAGGTGCTGGTGCGCAACAACGAGGCGTCGGCGGCGCTGGAGCCGTACAATGGCCGGCAGTTCGACGTCGAGATCGACTTCGACAGCCGGGTCATCGGCCGGCAGCGCATGATCTTCGACTGGACGCCGCGCAAATACCTGTCCGACGTGTCGCGGGCCCGCACCTTCGGTTTCGAGCGCGACGCCAAGGTGCTGCGCCAGGCCGGCTATGCGCTCGGCTCGTCGCTCGAGAACTCGGTCGCCATCGGCGAGGGCCGCGGTCCGCACGAGGAGCGCGTGCTCAATCCGGGCGGCCTGCGCTTCGAGGACGAATTCGTGCGCCACAAGCTGCTCGACGCGATCGGCGACCTGGCGCTGTGCGGCCTGCCGATCTACGGCCGGTTCCGCTCCTACAAGGGCGGCCATGCGCTCAACGCGCTGGTGCTGCACGGGCTGTTTGCCAGCGAGGCGAACTACGAGGTCGTGTATGCGGAAGACCTGCCGCTCGGCTACGACGCGCTGAACGACATGCCCGAAGGGCTGGAAGTCCGGCCGTATCTGCGCACGGTCGGTTAACCGCGTCACAGTTTTGATGGATTTGCTGTCTAGGCCGCTCGACGGTGCTAAACACATGCTGCAAACGATAGGGCGGGGCATTTCGTGACAGAGAGTGGTTTTGCGGCGCTGGCGACCCGGCTGGCGCGCGTTGTGGCGATCGGCACCTTCGCGGCGATGCTGGCGGCCTGCAGCATGTTCGGCCAGACCAAGCTGAAGGACGAGGCGATCGTTCCGCCCGATACGCTGTATCAGAGCGCGCTCAGCGACATGGATGCGCAGCGCTACAATTCGGCGATCGAGAACCTCAAGAAGCTCGAGCGGCAGCACCCCTATTCGGAGTACAACGAGAAGGCCAAGCTGATGGAGGTCTACGCCAATTACCGCATCGGCAAGTTCGACGACGCGATCCTGGCCGCCGACCGCTACATGGCGCTGTTCCCCTCGTCGGAGCAGACGGCCTATGTGCTGTTCCTCAAGGGCACGGCGTATTTCGCGCAGATCACCGACATCACCCGCGACCAGTCGATCGCGCAGAACGCCATCGACACCTACACGCTGCTGATCGCCAACTATCCCAAGAGCGACTACGCCAAGGATGCGCGCGACAAGATGGTGATCGCCGTCGACCAGCTCGCCGGCAAGGAGATGTCGGTCGGCCGCTATTACGAGGGCAACGGCCAGTACGCGGCCGCCATCAACCGCTTCCGCGCCGTGGTCGACAACTACCAGACCTCGACGCACATCGAGGAGGCGCTGTTCCGCCTGACCGAATCGAATCTGGCGCTGGGGCTGACGGCCGAGGCGCAGACCGCCGCGGCGGTGCTCGGGCACAACTACCCCTCGAGCGACTGGTACCAGCGCGCCTATACCCTGCTGCAGCAGCAGGGGCTCGAGCCCAAGGTCAACACCCAGAGCACGCTGGCGACGGCGGTGACCACCAAGGCGATGCCGCCGAGCAAGACGCCGCCGAGCAACAAGCCGGTGCCGCCGCCCAAGCTGTGAGGCGCCCGAGCCTGTGACAAGGGCGAGCGCGGGGTGGATTTTCCCCGCGTTTGTTGCTAGTTTGTTCACATCCCGCCAGAGGTGGATGTCGACGTGCTCAGCGCGCTTTCGGTACGCAACATCGTGCTCATCGACCAGCTCGATATCGCGCTGGATCGGGGCCTCACCACGCTCACCGGCGAGACCGGCGCCGGCAAGTCCATCCTGCTCGATGCGCTGGCGCTGGCGCTGGGCGGCCGCGGCGATGCCTCGCTGGTGCGCAACGGCGCCGAGAGCGGGCAGGTCGTGGCGGTGCTGCAACTGCCCGACAATCATCCGGCGCGCGTCACGCTGCGCGACAGCGAGATCGCCGACGATGCCGATCTGATCCTGCGGCGGGTGCAATATGCCGATGGCCGCACCCGCGCCTTCATCAACGACCAGCCGGTGGGCGCCGGGCTGATGCAGGCCATCGGCCGGCAATTGGTGGAAATCCACGGCCAGCACGACGACCGGGCGCTGGTCGATGCGGCGACGCACCGGGCGCTGCTCGATGCCTTCGGCGGGCTCGAAACGGAGGCCGAGGCGACCCGCCTCGCGCATGCGGCGCTGGCCGCGGCCGAAACGCGGGTCGGTGCGCAGCGGGCGCTGATCGCCGAGGCGGCGGCACGCGAGGACTATGCCCGGCACGTGGTCGAGGAACTGGCGGAGCTGGCGCCCGAGACAGGCGAGGAGGAGGGGCTCGCCGACAAGCGCCAGCGGCTGATGCAGCTCGAAAAGGCGCATGACGAAATCCGCGACGCCGACGAGATCCTGAGCGGCCCCAACGCTCCGGCGCCGGCGCTCAGCGGCCTGATGCGGCGGCTGATGCGCAAGGCCGACAGCGGGCAGGGGGTGTTCCAGCCGCTGATCGAGGCGCTCGACCACAGCCTCGACGCGCTCGATGCCACCGCCGAGGCGGTCGAGGGGCTGAAGCGCGAAATGGCGTTCGATCCGGCCGAGCTCGAGCAGGTGGAGAGCCGGCTGTTCGCGCTGCGCGCCGCGGCGCGAAAGCACCACGTCGTCGTCGACGAACTGCCCGAGGTGCTGGCGAAATACCGGGCCGAGCTCGCGGCGCTGCAGAGCGGCGAGGCGACGCTGGGCAAGCTCGAGGCCGATGTCGAGGTGGCGCGCGAGGCCTACCGCAAGGCGGCGCGCAAGCTCAGCGCCGGCCGCGCCAGGGCGGCGAAGGCGCTGAGCAAGGCGGTCGAGGCGGAGCTGCCCGACCTCAAGCTCGGCGCGGCGAAATTCATCGTCGACCAGCAGGTGGACGAGACGCGGGTGGTGTCCACCGGCTTCGACCAGGTGGCGTTCCACGTGCGGACCAATCCGGGCACGCTGCCGGGGCCGCTGCTGAAGGTGGCGTCGGGCGGCGAGCTCAGCCGGTTCCTCTTGGCGCTCAAGGTGGTGCTGGCCGATCGCGGCTCCGCCCCGGTGCTGATCTTCGACGAGATCGACACCGGCGTCGGCGGCGCGGTGGCCGATGCCATCGGGCGGCGGCTGAAGCGGCTCTCGGGCAAGGTGCAGGTGCTGACGGTGACGCATGCGCCGCAGGTCGCGGCGCGGGCCGACACGCACCTGTTCATCGAGAAGCAGTCGATCGCCGCCGGCGCGTTCGTGCGCACCGAGGTCAGGCCGCTCGACGGGCCGACGCGCAAGGAAGAGATCGCGCGCATGCTGGCCGGCGCCCGCATCACCGAGGAGGCTCGCGCCGCCGCCGGCAAGCTGCTATCGGACGTGGCATGAGCACCGCCAATAGCGAAGTCGAGGGGCTGTCGGAGGACGAGGCGCGGGCCGAGCTCGCGCGCCTGCAGAAGCTTCTCGCCGATGCCGACATCGCCTATCACCAGAACGATGCTCCAACCATCACCGACGCCGCCTACGACGCGCTGAAGCTGCGCTACCAGGCGATCGAATCGGCGTTCCCGGAGCTGAGGCGGCCCGACAGCCTCACCGGCAAGGTGGGCGCGGCGCCGGCCGAGGGGTTTGCCAAGGTGCGGCACGAGGTGCCGATGCTCAGCCTCGCCAAGGCCTATACCGACCAGGACGTGGTCGATTTCGCCGAGCGGGCGAAGCGCTTCTTCGAGCGCGACAAGGACCTGACGTTCAGCTTCACCGCCGAGCCCAAGATCGACGGCCTGTCGGCGTCGCTGCGCTACGAGCACGGCGAGCTGGTGCGCGGCGCGACGCGCGGCGACGGCACGGTGGGCGAGGACATCACCGAGAACCTCAGGACCATCGCCGACATCCCGCACAGGCTCAAGGGCAGGGGCTGGCCCGACATCATCGAAATTCGCGGCGAGGTGTACATGACCTATGCCGAGTTCGAGGCGCTGAAGGCGCGTTCGGCGGCGGTCGGCGGGCAGGACTACGTCAATCCGCGCAACACCGCCGCCGGCTCGCTGCGCCAGAAGGACCCGGGCGTTACCGCCAGCCGCAACCTCAAATTCTTCGCCTATGCCTGGGGCTTTGCCAGCGAGGACCCGGCGCCGACGCAATACGACGCGGTGCAGAAACTCAAGGATTGGGGCTTCAAGGTCAATCCGCTGATGGTGCGCGCCGCCTCGGTCGAGGAGCTCTTGGCGCAGTACCGCAAGATCGAAGAACAGCGTTCTTCGCTGGGCTACGACATCGACGGCGTCGTCTACAAGATCGACCGGCTCGATTTGCAGCGGCGCTGGGGCATGGGCTCGGGCGAGCCGCGCTGGGCCATCGCCCACAAATTCCCGGCCGAGCAGGCGTCGACCACGCTCAGGCAGATCGACATCCAGGTCGGGCGCACCGGCACGCTGGCGCCGGTCGGCCGGCTCGACCCGGTGACGGTAGGTGGGGTGACGGTCGAGAACGTCACGCTGCACAACGAAGACTACATCAAGGGCGTCGACAGCTTCGGCGAGCCGATCCGCGACGGCGTCGACATCCGCATCGGCGACACGGTGGTGATCCAGCGCGCCGGCGATGTCATCCCGCAGGTGGTGCGCGTGCTGCTCGACAAGCGGCCGAAATCCGCCAAACCCTACGTGTTCCCCGAAACCTGCCCGGTCTGCGGCTCGCCCGCGATCCGCGAGGTCAACGAGAAGACCGGCAAGGAAGACGCGCGCCGCCGCTGCACCGGCGAGCTGATCTGCCCGGCGCAGGCGGTGGAGCAGCTCAAGCATTTCGTGGCGCGCGGCGCCATGGACATCGAGGGGCTGGGCACCGAGCAGATCGAGCTGTTCTTCGCCGAGGGCCTGGTCAGGACCTCCGCCGACATCTTCCGGCTGCACAATCGCCGCGCCGAGGTCGAGGCGGCCATCCACAAGCGCCGCGAGGAGCAGGCGCGGCTGCGCGAGGAGCAGAGCGGCACGCGGCGCAAGAAGGTGCTGTCGGCCGAGGAGCGCACCTATGAGGGCCTCGACAAGCTGTTCGCCAACATCGAGGCGCGCCGCGCCCCCGAGCTCGACCGCTTCATCTTCGCGCTCGGCATCCGGCATATCGGCGAGACCACGGCGGCGCTGCTGGCCAAGACCTTCACCAGCATCGGCAACTTTCGCGCGGCGGGCACCGGCGCGGTCGAGTTCCCCTCGATCCACGGCATCGGCGAGACGGTGCAGAAGGCGCTGACCTCGTTCTTCGCCAATGCGCGCAACGTCGCCGTGCTCGACGACCTGCTCTCGTATGTGACGCCGAGGGACTATGTGCTCGCCGTCTCCGCCGACAGCGAGGTGGTGGGCAAGACCGTGGTGTTCACCGGCAGCCTCGAGAAGATGACGCGCGGCGAGGCCAAGGCGATGGCCGAGCGGCTGGGCGCCAAGGTGGCCGGCAGCGTCTCGTCCAAGACCGACATCGTCGTCGCCGGCCCCGGCGCCGGCAGCAAGCTCAAGCAGGCGCAGGAGCTCGGCATCCTGGTGCTCGACGAAGACCAGTGGCTGGAGCTGGCGAAGCGGTAGAGGGGGCACCGGAGCGATCGAAACCGGTGGCCGCTGCCCCCAAGGGCCCGACTGCACCATCAGGCTCGCGGTTCCATCGCCCCCCTCCCCCTTGCGGGGAGGGGCCGGGGGTGGGGGCCACGACCACTGGGTCCGGTCTGCGGCCTATTGCGACCCTTACCGCAGCGTAATGTCGCCGCCGCGTTTCTGCCGCACGCCGACACTAGTGCTGCCCCGATCGACACGGGGGGACGACCCATGCGGGCATTGCTTATCGGCCTCGTGCTGGCGCTGATCGCGGCGCCGGCGCTGGCCTTCGACGATCCCAAGGCGCTGGTCACGGCGATCTATGCGCCCTACCAGACGCCGGGGCAGGCGGCGCAGCAGGATCCGGCGCAATATTACAGCGAGCGGCTGCGCGGTCTGGTGTCGGGCCACGCCGCCAAGGCCGCCGCCGACCTGCTCAGCAGTTCCAACGTCGGCACCGATACCGGCGACGTCGCCCCGGTGCTGGGGTTCAACCCGTTCATCAACGGCCAGCAGTCGCTGCTGATGGATCTGAGCATCGGCGAGCCCGTGGTGGTCAGCGACAAGGCCATGGTCACGGTGAGCTTCCACAATTTCGACCGCTCGACGCTCCTGGCGCTGTCGCTGGTCAAGACCGCCGGCGGCTGGGCCGTCGACGACGTCGCCTCGCTCGGCCAGGGCGAACACTGGCTCTACAGCTGGCTGCTGCAATACGACCCCTTCGGCGTGGATTAGTGCCCGGGCGAGCGCTCCATCCACATCGTCATTCCCGCGAAGGCGGGAATCCAGGCGGAGTCCTCGGACGTCCGTGAACCCGGTCTGGATTCCCGCCTTCGCGGGAATGACGATGTGACGAGGTCGAAATCCGGCCCCCTCAAATCGCCCGCGTCGCCTCCTTCAGCCAGGCCTTCACGTCGCCCTTCAGCGACGGGCCGATCTCGCGCCAGACGCGCTTGTGGTAGGCGTTGAGCCAGTCGCGTTCGTGCGGCAGCAGCAGCGTGTCGTCGATCAGCCGCAGATCGATGGGGCAGAGGGTCAGCGTTTCGAGCTCGAGGAACTTGCCGTCGCCCACCGCGCTCTCCACCACCAGAACGAGGTTCTCGATGCGGATGCCGTAGCCGCCGGCCTTGTAGTAGCCGGGCTCGTTGGAGATGATCTGGCCCGGCTCGAGCGGCTGCGGGTAGCGCGTCGAAAAGCCGATCGGGCCCTCGTGCACGCCGAGGAAGGCGCCGACGCCGTGGCCGGTGCCGTGGTTGTAGGCGATGCCGTCCTGCCACAGGAACTGCCGCGCCAGCACGTCGAGCTGCGCGCCGGACGTGCCGCGCGGAAAGCGCTGCATCGACAGCGCGATCATGCCCTTGAGCACGCGGGTGAAGCGGTCCTTGTGCTCGGCGCTGGCCTTGCCGGTGAACAGCGTGCGGGTGATGTCGGTGGTGCCGCTCAGATATTGCGCGCCGGAATCGAGCAGCATCAGCTCGCCGGGCCTGAGCGTGCGGTTGGAACGCTCGTCGACGCTGTAGTGCACGATGGCGCCGTTCGGCCCGGCGCCCGAGATGGTGTCGAAGCTGGCGTCGACGCAGCTCGGCTCCTCGCGGCGGAAATCTTCCAGCGCCTCGACGATGCCGATCTCGGTCAGCCTGCCCCTGGGCGCCTCGGCGTCGAACCAGGCGAGGAATTTCGCCAGCGCGATGCCGTCGAGCTTGTGCGCCTCCTTCATGCCGCCGATCTCGGCGTCGTTCTTGCGGCTCTTGGGCAGCAGCACCGGGTCGCGCTTTTCGATCAGCACCGCGTCCGAGACGCCCTTGATCGCCGACACCACCGCCAGCGGCGCCGTCGCCGGGTCGAGCCAGACGCGCTTGTCGGCGGCGCCGAGCTTGCGCAGTTCCGCCATCAGCGTCGCCTTGTCGGCCACCCGGGCGATGCCGCTCAGGCCCTTCCTGAGCTCGGGCGTGATCTTGGCCTTGTCGACGAACAGCGTCGGCTGGCCCTTTTGCGGCACCAGCGCGAAGCCCAGCACCACCGGCACGTTGGGCACGTCGCGGCCGCGCATGTTGAACAGCCAGTTGATGGATTCGGGCAGGGTCAGCACCACCACGTCGGCCCTCTCCTCGGCCAGCGTGCGGCGAAGCTCGGCGAGCTTGTCCTGCGCGGTGCGGCCGGCGCGGTTGTGGCCGAGGAATTCGACCGGCGTCACCGGCGGCGGCGGCCGGTCGTCCCAGATGCGGTCGACCAGATTGGCGCTGGGCACCAGCGTCGCCTTGCCCGCGAGCCTGTCGCCGAGGTCCTTGATCTCGCCGGGTGTGTGCAGCCACGGATCGAAGCCGAGCTTGCCGCCCCTGGGCACGAAATCGGCGATGCGCGGGTCGGTGCCGACCTGGGCGCTTTCGAGCACCGTCACCAGTTTCGTGTCGGTCTCGAGCGGCGCCTGCAGGGTGTAGCGGGAATCGACGAACAGCCCGGCCTTCTTCGGCCCGACCACGGCGAGGCCGGCGGAGCCGGTGAAGCTCGTCACATAGGCCAGCCGCGCCTCGCCTGCCGGCACCGATTCGCCGCGATGGGCGTCGGCCCGCGGCACGAGGAAGCCGTCGAGCCCGGCGGCGGCGATGGCGGCGCGCAGCGCCTTGAGGCGCGCGGCGACGGTCGTCGGGCTGGTCAGCGGGGCGAAAGTCTGGAAGCGGGCAGGGGCGAAATCAGGGTTCGGCATGGTTCATCTGCTGTTAAGCCGGGTTGCGGCATTGGCATGGCTGGGTTGCCGGACGCCGCCTTCTCGGGCGGCGGCAGGGCGACTATCTACACATCGACCGCAGAAAGCGGCCAGATTCTCGACTCCGAACAGAAACACGACTGAAATGACCACGAGCAGACCCGATTTTCGCAGAGCCCTGGACGGTATCGTTGGCGCGCGCACCCGCGAAGCCACCCGCCAGCTCGAGCGCCGCAACGAGCATTTGCTGCTCGGAGCGCTGACCAAGCGGCCGAACTAATTCCTCCACGTCCCATGCAGACGTCGCCAGATCCCCGGACCAGCTCCGGGGATTTTGCTTTTGAGACTTATGGTTTCTCAAGGATCAACGTCGCCCAGTCGCCGCGCTCGAGCTTGCGGCGCAGCACGATGCCCTGGCTGGCATAGACCGTGACGATCCGCGCCGCCTGCGCCCGCAGCAGCCCCGAAAGGATGATGGTGGCGCGCTTCGCCGCGGCGCGGGCGATGGCCGGCGCGATCGCCGCCAGGGGGCCCGCGAGGATGTTGGCGACGATCAGGTCGTAGGGCCCGGAGCGGGCGATCACCGGATGCGCGAGGCCGGCCGCGGTCACCGCCTCGATCAATGGTCCGACGCCGTTGTCGCGGGCGTTCTGCAGCGTCGTTCTGGTGGCCACCGGATCGATGTCGCTGGCCAGCACGTGCAGATGCGTGCGCTTGGCGAGCGCGATGGCGAGCACGCCGGTGCCGGTGCCCACATCGAGCATCTTGCGCAACGGCCGGCGCTTCAGCGTCATGGTGATCGCTTCGAGGCAGCCGGTGGTGGTCTCGTGATGGCCGGTGCCGAAGGCTTCCGCCGCATCGATGCGGATGGGGATGGTGCCGGGCGGCGGCACCGCGTCCTCGTGGCTGCCATAGATATAGAAGCCGCCGGCCTCGACCGGCTGCAGCCCCTCGAGCGATTTCGCCACCCAGTTCACCTCGGGGTCGATCGGGGCGATGGCGAAATCCACCTCGCCGCCCAGCGTGGCGCGTGCCAAATCCTCGAAGGCGTAGAGGTCGGGCAGCATTTCGGTGGTGGCCTCGAACACCCATTCGCCGGTGTCGGCATCCTCGTGCGCCGAGGCGGTGAGGGCGAGGTCGTCGCGCTCCATCACGGCGTCGACCAGCGCATAGGCCTGCTCGCGGCTCAACGGGGCGGAAATCTGGCTGAGGCTCATGGCGGTTTGTTGCCGGGGCCGGGGCGGTTGTCAATTCTCGCCGCGGCGACAACAGGGTTGACAGCTTTCGCCGGCGGGGCGTAGCTTCCCCGCACTTTTCCTGGGAGCAGCTCGTGCGGAGCATTCTCGTAGTGGTGGGGCGCATCGGTCACGTGGGGTAGGTCCCCGCGGGAATAGGCTGATGCGCGCAGACAGGTCCCGAATGGGGCCTTTTTTATTGCCCGAAATTCCCGGGCGTTGGGTTTGGTGAGGAAGGACTGGAAACATGCCCCAGCAGATGACGGGCGCCGAAATGGTGGTGGAGGCGCTGAAGGACCAGGGGGTCACCGATATCTTCGGCTATCCGGGCGGCGCCGTGCTGCCGATGTACGACGCGATCTTCCAGCAGGACAAGGTGCGGCACATCCTCGTCCGGCACGAGCAGGGCGCGACGCACATGGCCGAGGGCTATGCCCGCTCGACCGGCAAGGTCGGCGTGGTGCTGGTCACCTCCGGCCCGGGCGCGACCAACGCCGTCACCGGCCTCACCGACGCCTTGATGGATTCGATCCCGATCGTCTGCCTCACCGGGCAGGTGGCGACGCCGCTGATCGGCTCGGACGCCTTCCAGGAATGCGACACCGTCGGCATCACCCGCTCCTGCACCAAGCACAATTACCTGGTGAAGAACGTCGCCGACCTGCCGCGCATCCTGCACGAGGCGTTCTACATCGCGCGCTCCGGCCGGCCCGGCCCGGTGCTGATCGACATCCCCAAGGATGTGCAGTTCGCCATGGGCACCTATTACGGCCCGACCGAGATCGAGGCGACGCGGCACAAGAGCTACCGGCCACAGCTCGAGGGCGACATTCGGCTGATCGAGGCGGCGGTCGACATGATGCTGCGCGCCGAACGGCCGGTGTTCTACACCGGCGGCGGCGTCATCAATGCCGGGCCGGAGGCGAGCCAGCACCTGCGCGAGCTGGCCGAGCTCACCGGCTTTCCGGTCACCTCGACGCTGATGGGGCTGGGCGCTTTCCCGGGCTCGTCGCCGCAATGGCTGGGCATGCTGGGCATGCACGGCAGCTACCAGGCCAACATGGCGATGCACGATTGCGACCTGATGATCAATCTGGGGGCGCGGTTCGACGACCGCATCACCGGCCGCATCGATGCGTTCTCGCCGCAGAGCCGCAAGATCCACGTCGACATCGATCCGAGCTCGATCAACAAGAACATCGTCATCGATCTGCCGATCGTCGGCGATGTCGGGCACGTGCTCAAGGAAATGGTGCGCATCTGGCGCAGCAAGACCAACCAGCCGCGCACCGAGGCGCTGGCGCCGTGGTGGGCCGAGATCGAGACCTGGCGGGCGAAGAACTCGTTCGGCTTCGCCAATTCGAGCAGCGTGATCAAGCCGCAATACGCCATCCAGCGCCTGTACGAGGCGACGAAGGGCCGCGACGTCTACGTCACCACCGAAGTCGGCCAGCACCAGATGTGGGCGGCGCAGCATTTCCCGTTCGACTTGCCCAACCGCTGGATGACCTCGGGCGGCCTCGGCACCATGGGCTACGGCCTGCCGGCCGCCATCGGCGTGCAGGTGGCGCATCCCGAGGCGCTGGTCATCGACATCGCCGGCGAGGCCAGCGTGCAGATGACCATGCAGGAGATGTCGACCGCGGTGCAGTACGGGCTGCCGGTCAAGATCTTCATCCTCAACAACGAGCGCATGGGCATGGTGCGGCAGTGGCAGGAGCTGCTGCATGGCGGCCGCTACGCCCACTCCTATTCGGAATCGCTGCCCGATTTCGTCAAGCTGGCCGAAGCCTATGGCGGGCACGGCATCAAATGCGACAACCCCGCCGACCTCGATGCCGCGATCAGGGAGATGATCGACAGCCCCAAGCCCGTGCTGTTCGACTGCCTCGTCGAAAAGCACGAGAACTGCCTGCCCATGATCCCCTCGGGCAAGCCGCACAACGAAATGATCCTGCCCGATTTCGCGGGCGACGTCGGCGCCGTGATCGACGCCAAGGGACGGGAGCTGGTCTGATGAACGCACTGCTGCAACCGACCGGGTCGGTCTATTCGCTGGTCCCCGAGACGCAGACGCCGGAGCGGCACACGCTGAGCGTGCTGGTCGACAACGAGCCGGGCATCCTCGCCCGCATCGTCGGCCTGTTCGCGGCGCGCGGCTTCAACATCGACAGCCTCACCGTCTCCGAGACCGAGCACGAGAAGGGGCTGAGCCGCATCACCGTGGTCACGGTGGCCACGCCGAAGGTGCTGCAGCAGATCAAGCTGCAGCTCGAGCGGCTGGTGCCGGTGCACCGCGTGCACGACCTCACCGACGAGGGCAAGTCGCTCGAGCGCGAGCTGGCGCTGGTCAAGGTCGCGAGCAGCGGCGAGCCGCGCGCCGAGGCGCTCCGTCTCGCCGACGCCTACCGCGCCCAGATCGTCGATGCGACCACCGAAAGCTTCGTGTTCGAGATCACCGGCAAGCCATCCAAGATCGACTCGTTCATCGCCATCATGGTGCCGCTCGGGCTGGTCGAAGTGGTCCGCACCGGCCTCGCCGCCATCGCCCGCGGCCCGGAGGGAATGTAGCGCACGCCGCCCCTGGGGGAGGGGAGCCCGACTGAAGCCTTGCGAATGCGGTTCCATCGCCCCCCTCCCCCCTGCGGGGAGGGGACGGGGGTGGGGGCCGCAACCACCGGACTCCGTGCCGGACTCTATCTATCGCGCCGCGCCATCACGGGGGTGTTGGCCGTTCGCGGCTTCGTGTAAGCAGCCGCCATGGCCAAGCTCTCCGTCAATCTCAATGCCGTCGCGCAACTGCGCAACCGCCGCAACCTGCCGTGGCCGAGCGTGCCCGAAATGGCGCGCCTGTCGCTGGGCGCGGGGGCAGGGGGCATCACCGTGCATCCGCGGCCGGACGAGCGGCACATCCGGCGCACCGACGTGTTCGAGCTCAACGACCTGCTGCGCGACGAATGGCCGGACCGCGAGCTCAACATCGAGGGCTATCCCACCGAGGCCTTCCTCAAGCTGTGCGAGGTGGTGCGGCCCGACCAGGTGACGCTGGTGCCGGACGATCCGGACCAGGCCACGTCCGACCATGGCTGGGACCTGGCGACGCACGCGGCGATGCTGGCCGAAATCACCGAGCGCCTGCAGAACGGGGCGATGCGGGTATCGCTGTTCATCGACGCCGATCCGGCCATGCCGGCGCTGGCCGCCGAGATCGGCGCCGACCGCGTCGAGCTCTACACCGGCCCCTATGGCGACCCCAGGGGCGACACCGCCGCCGAGCTGGCGAGGCTCAGGGCCACCGCCGAGGCCTGCCGCAAGGCCGGGCTCAGGGCGGCGCGCGGCGGCGCCGGGCTCGGCGTCAATGCCGGGCACGATCTGACGCTCGACAACCTGCCGGCGCTGCTGGCGGCGATTCCCGACCTCGACGAGTGCTCGATCGGCCATGCGCTCACGGCCGACGCCCTGAAATTCGGGTTTGCCGAGACGGTGCGGAAATACATCCAGGCGCTGACTGTTTAGCAAACGCGAACAATTCGACACCCAACAGTGACCGATCGCGGTGGAACCGAGCTCGGCCGCCGCACGTCTCCCGGCTATGCCGCCTGCGACCTATGCGCACAAGAATGTAACTGAGCGACAGCGGTTTAACGCAGTTACGGCGATGTCGGCGCGTGACCGAAGCGTGCCTGCTTGCAGGATGGCGCCGCAGGCACATATCAAGCGTCAGTTACACTTTGTTACTGGAGAGCAGAAAGAATGAGCAAACCCAAGATTGCCGTGATCCTCGGCAGCATCCGCCCGAATCGCAAGGGCGCGGAGGTCGCGACCTGGGTGGTCGAGCAGGCCCGGGCCTATGGCGCGTTCGACGTCGAGCTGGTCGACCTCAAGGACTATCCGCTGCCGCTGTTCGACGCTCCCGCCTCGGATTTCTGGATGCCGACCACCAACGAGATCGCCGCCAAATGGCAGGCCAAGCTCAACGAATTCGACGGCTTCATCATCGTCACCGCCGAGTACAACCGCTCGGTGCCGGGTGCGCTCAAGAACGCCATCGACTGGGCCTACAAGCCGTTCATCAAGAAGGCCGTGGCCTATGTCAGCTACGGCTCGGTGGGCGGCGCGCGCGCCGTCGAGCACCTGCGCAACATCATGGTCGAGGTGCAGGCGGTGTCCGTCCGGCACGGGCTGCACATCGGCGGCGCCGATTTCGGCGCGGTCTATATGGGCCACAAGACCTGGGCCGAGGTGCTGCCCAACCAGGTGCCCTACACCAAGGATCTGTTCGACAATCTGCTGTGGTGGACCAACGCCACCAGGGCGGCGCGCCAGCAGGACGAGCAGGCCGCCAAGGCCGCCTGACGGCTCCCCTCTCCCCGCCGGGGAGAGGGTGCCTCGCGCAGCGAGGCGGGTGAGGGCCTGCCGTTGCAGCGATTCGCCGGGTCGAAAGTCTCGCTCGGGGCTTTTCTCCTTCTCCCCCCGAACGCGAAGGGCGGTGCCGCAAGGCGCCGCCCTTTCTTCTGACGGGACCGGAAGCCAGGGCGGCGCGCACGGCCCTCACCCGGCGCTACGCGCCACCCTCTCCCCCTTGGGGAGAGGGGAGCTCGACTGAACCGCCAGCGCCTCCTCCCCTCTCCCCTCCGGGGAGAGGGTGCCTCGCGGCAGCGAGGCGGGTGAGGGCCTGCCGATCCCGGCGCGTTCGAGGGAACTGCACCTGCCGTCGCCCGTTACGCACGGGTTGAATGCGTCTTCCCATGGGTGTATGCACCCGCCCGCCTCATAAAGGGGCTATGAAGGCTCTATGACGCAGACGAACGCGACCGGCGCTCCACTCGCCGGCACCGTTGCGACCACTTCGGCCGGCCACGCTGACAAACATCTGCCCGCTCTCGTTCTGGGCGCACTGGGCGTCGTCTATGGCGACATCGGCACCAGCCCGATCTATGCGTTCCGTCAGGCGTTCGCCGACCGCGGCACGCCGGGCGACCTCAGCACCGACGTCCTCGGCCTGCTGTCGCTGATCATCTGGGCGCTGACCATCACGGTCTCGGTCAAATACGTGTTCTTCGTCACCCGCGCCGACAACAAGGGCGAGGGCGGCACGCTGGCGCTGATGTCGCTGGTGCGCTCGACGCTGCAGCACCATGGCGGCTGGATCGTCGCGGTCGGCGTGGTCGGTGCGGCGCTGTTTTTCGGCGACGCTATCATCACCCCGGCGATCTCGGTGCTGTCGGCCGTCGAAGGCCTCGAAGTGGTGCAGCCCTCGCTCGCCACCTGGGTGGTGCCGATCACCGTGGTGGTGATCCTCTTTTTGTTCGTGCTGCAGCGCTTCGGCACGGCGCGCGTCAGCGTGCTGTTCGGGCCGGTGATGGTGGTGTGGTTCCTGACGCTGGGCATCTCCGGCCTCATCCACGTCGCCGGCAATCCCTCGGTGCTGTGGGCGATCAATCCGGCCAACGGCATCCTGTTCCTGGTGCGGCATGGCGACACCGCCTTCGTCGTGGTCGGCGCCATCTTCCTCGCCGTCACCGGCGCCGAGGCGCTCTATGCCGATCTCGGCCATTTCGGCCGCAAGCCGATCGTCATCGCCTGGTTCGGGCTGGTGTTCCCGGCGCTGCTGCTCAACTATTTCGGGCAGGGGGCGTACCTGATCCAGAACGGCGTCGGCGCTGCCGGCAATCCGTTCTTCACCATGCAGCCGGCGTGGTTCCAGCTGCCCTTCGTGATCCTCACCACGGCGGCCACGGTGATCGCCAGCCAGGCGGTGATCTCGGGCATGTTCAGCCTCGCGCAGCAGGCGACGGCGCTCAATTTCCTGCCGCGCCTCACGGTGCTGCATACCTCCGAGACGCAGAGCGGGCAGATCTACGTGCCGCAGATCAACGGCATCCTCTACATCCTGGTGACGGTCCTGGTGATCGCCTTCGGCAGCTCGGCGGCGCTGTCGGCCGCCTACGGCATCGCCGTCAGCGGCGTCATGCTGGGCACCGCCTCGCTGCTCGCCATGGTGATGTGGCGCAAGTGGAAATGGCACCCCGCGGCGGTGGTCGTGGTGATGACGCCGTTCCTCATCGTCGACCTCAGCTTCTTCGTCTCCAACGCCTTCAAGATCCTCGACGGCGGCTGGGTGCCGGTGCTGGTCGCGGGCGTCGCCGCGGCGATCATGACCATCTGGATCCAGGGCCGGAAGCGGCTCAGCGAGAAGACCCGCCGCGACGAGGTGCCGCTCGAATTCCTGCTCGAGAACCTCGCCAAGAAGAAGCCCACCATCGTGCCGGGCACGGCGGTGTTCCTCACCTCCGACATCACCGGCGCGCCGACGGCGCTGCTGCACAGCCTCAAGCACTACAAGGTGCTGCACGAGCACAACGTCATCCTGACCATCCAGACCGCCGAGACGCCGCGCGTGCCCGACGACGAGAAGGTCAAGATCGAGGCGTACAACGATCTGTTCTACCGCGTCATCGTGACCTTCGGCTTCATCGAGACGCCGAACATTCCCAAGGCGCTGGCGCTGGCGCGCAAGCTCGGCTGGAAGTTCGACATCATGTCGACCTCCTTCTTCCTCAGCCGCCGCTCGCTGAAGCCGTCGACGCGCGGCCTGCCGGTGTGGCTCGACCGCATCTTCATCGCGCTCGCCAAGAACGCCACCGACGCCACCGAATATTTCCACATCCCCACCGGCCGCGTGGTGGAGATCGGCACGCAGGTGCTGCTGTAGCGGATCGGCGGATCAGCCCTTGGGCATGTCCGGGCAGACCGAGGGCACCGGCGCGGGCGTGTAATGCTCCTCGACGTCGCCGCCCTTGAGCTTCAGCGACAGCACCAGCTCGTCGGCGGTGAGGGTCACGATGTCGGCCTTGATGTCCATGCCGTCCTCGTTCCAGGTGAGGCTCTTGGCGTCGGTCATCTGCCAGGGCGACAGCCGGTGCGTCTCCCAGCAGGAATCCTGCACCAGCGTGCCGTCGGAGAGGAAGATCTTGATGACGCCGGGCAGGGCGGCGTCGTCGCCGGCCTTCACCCAGACGCGGTTGGTGAGATCGCCCGGCTCGTCCTTGGTGTCCGTCGCCTGCTCCGACGAGGTCTCGTCGGCCCAGGCCTGATGCGGCACCGCGGCGCCGACGCCCCACAGCGTCAGCAGCGTCAACAGGGCGGCTTTGCTGGTCATGGCGTCTCTCCCGGCTCGAACGTCAACCGCACGTGGGGAGCCCCGCGCGCGGTTGCAAGTGTCTGCGGCCAAACACGGCGAAAATGCGGGCGGCTCACGCTTTAGGGCGATAGCTTGCGAAGAAGTAAGAATTGCCGGCCTCGACATAGCTCGAGGCCACGTCGGAGAAGCGGATCTCCACCGCGCCGCGACGCTCCAGCGTCACCGGCCTGGCGTTCTCGGGCAGCATCGGCTTGCCGTCGACATAGACGTTGGCGAGATCGACATTCACCGCGCCGGCGCCGTCATTGTTGAGGCTGAGGAGGAAGAAGGACGGGTCGAAATCGACCTGCATCGAATCTTCGGCCTGCACCGCCTTGATGACCTCGCCGATCGGCTTCAGCATCCTGAAGCTCAGCCGCGTGCTGCCGTCCCTGGGCGCCGCCTCGATGACGAAGAGGTTGGGGCCCGGCACGGCCTTTCCCGCCGGCACGATCTGCACGGCGGTTTCGACCTCGGCGAGCTGCGTGCCCTGGCCGTGCTGGTCCTTGGAGATGCACTGCGCCTTGCCGCTCACCGGCGCCAGCGCCCGCAGCTTTTCGACCAGCGCGGCGAGGCCCTTCTTGCAATCGTCTTCGCCGCCCTGCGGGATGCGCAGCAGCGCCGGCACCGACACGGCTTCGCCCTTGTCGAGCGCGCTCTGCACGTCGGCGAGATAGACGGTGGATGCAACCTCCGGCGCGCAGGCGGCCAGCAGCGGCAGCGCGAGCAGCGCGGCGAATGGCTTGAATGTCATGTGGAGCTCCCAGGCGAATGATCGCCGCGCACATGGCACCGCCAATCTGAACGCAGGATGAGCGCCGGCGGGCAACCACCGGCGCGTGGCCCGGCGTCGTTCTCGCCCCGCCGATGCAGAAGGTCTCGCCCGCCCGCGGCGCTACCCCTGCCGCAGCCCCAGCAGCTTGTCCTTGCCGCGGATGCGGTCGCGGGCCTGCTTGGGCCACAGCTCGTACTGGGCGCCGTCGAGCACGTGGTGGGCGTGGATGGCCCAGTTGGGGTCCTCCAGCGCGCCGCGGGCGAACGCCACCATGTCGGCCTCGCCGCGCTCGAGGATGTTTTCGGCGTCGCGCGGATCGTCGATCAGGCCCACGGCGATGGTGGTGGCGCCGGTGCGCCTGATCGCCTCGGCCAGCGGCACCTGGTAGAGCGGCGCCGGCGTCATGCCGTAGGCGCCGACGCCGCCCGACGAGACGTGGATGACGTCGACGCCGAGCGCCGTGAGCTCGCCGACCAGCACGATGGAATCGTCGAGGTCCCAGCCGCCTTCGGCCGCGTCGGTGGCCGAGATGCGCATGAACAGCGGCTTGCCTGCCGGCCAGGCGGCACGCACGGCGCGTGCCACCTCGAGCGCGAAGCGCATGCGGTTGTCGCGGCTGCCGCCATAGGCGTCGGTGCGGTGGTTGGCGATGGGCGACAGGAACTGGTTGATCAGATAGCCATGCGCGCCGTGGATCTCGACCGTGTCGAAGCCGGCCGCGTCGGCGCGGCGTGCCGCGGCGGCGAAGGCCTCGACGGTGGCGGCGATGTCGGCGAGCGTCATCTCGCGCGGCGTGGTGTAGCCGGGCGCGCTGGTCGGCTGCAGGATCGGGCTCGGCGCGATCGGCGTCCACGATTCGAAGGCGAGCTCGGCCTTTTCCGCCTCGGTCTCGTTGAAGTCGCGGCGCCACGGGACCGGCGTCGAGGCCTTGCGCCCGGCATGGGCGAGCTGGATGCCGGCGGCCGCGCCCTCCTGGTGCAGGAAATCGACGATGCGTTTGAGCGCCCCGACCTGCTCGTCGGTCCACAGCCCCAGATCGCCATAGGAGATGCGGCCTTCCGGCGTCACGCCGGTGGCTTCGAGGATCACCAGGCCGAAGCCGCCCAGCGCGAAGCGGCCGAGATGGACCAGGTGCCAGTCATTGGCGACGCCGTGCCGGGCGGAGTACTGGCACATCGGCGCGACGACGGCACGGTTGCGCAGCGTCAGCTCGCGCAGGGTGAGGGGAGAAAACAGGAGGGACATCAATCTGCTGGGGATCGTGGAGGAAGGCGGCCAGTGTGGCGTATAAGCATTTCATCGGCAAGAGACGATGAACCCGGCGGCCCGGCTCACGGACGCGTGTTCGGCGGCCGCGACACCACGGGCGCCCAGCGGCGTTGCTGACAGAACGGAGGATTTTTCATGCGCATGTTCCCGCTGGCCGCCCTCGCCCTGGCCCTGCTGTCGGCTCCGGCCCTGGCGCAGGGTACGGTGCTGACCGGCAAGGCGGCCTTCGGCGGCTGGACGCATGACGCGCCCGGCACCACGCGGCACCTGACCGCCGGCGACCTCGAGCCGCCCTTCGTCAGCCCCAGCGCCTCCAACACGGCGCAGCCGGTGCCGATGCCCGAGGGACAATTGCCCAGGGTGCCGGACGGCTACGCCGTGACGCTGGTGGCCAAGGGCATCGACAACCCGCGCGCCATCCGCTTTGCGCCCAATGGCGACCTGTTCATCGCCAATTCCGACGACGGCCAGGTGCTGGTGCTCAAGGGCGGGCAGGCGGGCACGCCGCAGACCTTCATCGACGGCCTCAAGCAGCCCTACGGACTCGCGTTCTATCCGGCCGAGAGGCCCGAATGGATCTACATCGCCGAGAGCGACGGGCTGCGGCGCTATCCGTACAAGGACGGCGACATGCAGGTCACGGGCAAGGGCGAGCCGATCATCACCGGCATCGATCCCGGCCACCACTGGACGCGCGACGTGGTGTTTTCGGCCGACGGCAAGACGCTCTATTATTCGGTCGGCTCGGGCAGCAATGTCGGCGACGGCACCATGGGCAGGACCCCCAAAGGCGGCCTCGATGCGTGGATCGCCGGCCATCCGCTCGGCGCCGCCTGGGGCGAGGAGGAGCGCCGCGCCGCCGTGCTCGCCACCGATCCCGACGGCGGCAACGAGCGCTATTTCGCCACCGGCCTGCGCAACTGCGCCGGCATGACGCTGCAGCCGGCCACCGGCCGGCCGTGGTGCGTGGTCAACGAACGCGACGCGCTCGGCGACAACGTTCCGTTCGACTACGCCACGGCGCTCACCGAAGGCGCCTTCTACGGCTGGCCGTGGTTCTATATCGGCGACCATCCCGACCCGCGCTGGAGCGCGACGCCGCGCGACGACCTCGAGGGCAAGGTCACCGTGCCCGACGTGCTGTTCCAGGCGCATTCGGCGCCGCTCAACATCGCCTTCGAGACCGGCGACGGGCTCGGCCCGGAGGTGAAGGGCGATGCCTTCGTGGCGCTGCACGGCTCGTGGAACCGCGGCACCCGCACCGGCTACAAGATCGTGCGGCTGGAAATGGACAAGGCCGGCAGGCCCACCGGCAGCTACACCGATTTCGTCACCGGCTTCGTGCTCAGCGCCGACGACGTCTGGGGCCGCCCGGTGGGCGTCGCTTTCGACAAGGCGGGCGACCTCTATTTCTCCGAAGACGGCAGCGGCACCATCTGGAAAGTGAGCAAGCAGTAAGGCGTCTCGCGCTTTGGTGCCTGCGACCCCCACCCCCGGCCCCTCCCCGCAAGGGGGAGGGGTGCGATAGAACTGCATTCTCTCATTCAGGCCCCTCCCCACAAAAGGGGGAGGGGAGCAATGGCCCCGCAATCCCAGGCGCCTCAGTCAGGCCCCCCTCCCCCTTGCGGGGAGGGGGCAGAGTTCGCCGAGCATTCAAGCTACTTCCCGGCGTACGCCGTCTCCAGCTCGGCGATCACCAGCTTCTTCATCTGCATCATCGCCGTCATGGCGCGCTGCCGGCCGGCGGCGTCGGGGCCGTTGAGGGTGCGCTCGATCGCCGCCATCGGCGCGATCTGCCAGCTCACGCCGTACCTGTCCTTCACCCAGCCGCACATGGATTCGGCGCCGCCCTCGGCGGTCAGCGTCGTCCAGTAATAGTCGATCTCGGCCTGGTCCTTGCAGTCGATGTAGAACGAGATGGCCTCGGAGAATTTGAAGTCGGGCCCGCCATTGAGCAGGGTGAAAGTGGTGCCGAGGATATCGACGTTGGCAGTCAGCATGCGGCCGTCGGGATAGTGGCTCCTGCCGGTCACCTTGCCCTTGAAGACACGGGCGTAATAGTCGGCGGCCTCGGTGATGCGGTCGTCGAACCACAGGCAGGGGGTGATCTTCTGCGACATGATCGTTCTCCGTGTGTGAGGTGTCGTTCTAGTGATGCTGTTCGGCGGCAAGCAGCGTGTCGAGCCGCTTGAAGCCGATCTCCATCCCGGTTGCCATCGGCGAGGCCGCTGCCGCGGCGCGGGCTTCGGGCGAAGCATAGGTGACGGTGGTCACCGCAGTGGTGACGCCATCGGTCTCGGTGAAGACGATGGAGTTGGTGGTCTCCCCGCCGGTCCAGTTGTCGTCGTAGGTTTCGGTCTGCTCGATGCGCTCGGGCGCGACGATGGCGGTGTAGATGCCCTGGCTCACCAGCTCGTAGCCGTCGGGCGCACGCTGGCCGAGCCGCCATTTGCCGCCGACGCGGAAGTCGATCTCGCACACATGCGTGGTCCAGTCGGGCATGCCGTACCAGCGGCGCAGCAGCTCGGGCCTGGAGTAGCAGAGGAACACCAGGTCGCGCGGCGCATCGAAGCTGCGGGTGACGACGATCTGGCGGTCGCCGGGCGTGGTGATGGTGAGCGGCTCAGGCATTGCTGTCGTCCTTCCTGTTGCGGGGGGTGTCGGTGTTGACGGGGGTCTGCAGCTCGGCGAGCAGAGCATCGAGCCGGCCGTAGCTCGTCTCCCAGAACGTCCGGTATGTCTCGAGCCAGTCGACGGCCTGCTTCATCGGCGCCGCCTCGATCCTGACCGGGCGGCGGGTGCCGGCGGTCGAACGGCTGACGAGGCCGGCGCGTTCCAGGATCTTCAGGTGCTTGCTGATCGCCGGCTGGCTGATCTCGAACGGCGCCGCCAGTTCGTTGACCGAGGCCTCGCCCTGCATCAGCCGCACCAGGATGGCGCGCCGCGTCGGATCGGCGAGGGCGATGAAGGTGGCGTCGAGCTGTTCGGAGGGACTAGGCATCTACATAACCTAAACGTTATAGAATGGTATGGTTATGCATTGCTGTGAGTCTGGAGTCAATCGGGTTTCTTTGTTTCCGGTTTGTTCTGTGCTACGAACCCGCGATAACCTGGGAGAGTGTCATGGCTCAACGCGGCGGCAGCGCCGACCTTCCGCTCCATGGCGGCCGCGTTCCGGAGTGGCTCGCCGGCCGCATGGCCAGGCTCGGCGCCATCATCGCCGAGGCGATCACGGCCGAATACGGCCGCGACGAATTTCTGAGCCGGCTCGCTAACCCCTTCTGGTTCCAGAGCTTTGGCGCGGTGATGGGGATGGACTGGCACTCGTCGGGCATCACCACCTCGGTCATCGGCGCGCTGAAGCGCGGCCTCAAGCCGCTCGAATCCGAGCTCGGCCTCCACGTCTGCGGCGGCCGCGGCCGGCATTCGCGCAAAACACCACAGGAGCTGGTGGAGATCGGTGGTCGCGTCGGCTTCGACGGCGCCGCTCTGGCCGCGGCCAGCCGTCTCGTCGCCAAGGTCGACAGCGCCGCCGTGCAGGACGGCTTCGAGCTCTATCTGCACGGTTTCATCGTCGCCGACGACGGCAAATGGGTGGTGGTGCAGCAGGGCATGAAGGACGAAACCTCCACCGCCCGCCGCTACCACTGGCAGAGCGAAGGCCTCAAAAGCTTTGTCGAACAACCACATGCGGCGATCGAGGGAGTCGGGCAGGGGACCATCGTCAACCTCACCGACCGGCGCGCCGACCGGGCGCGCTCCGCTTCCGTCGACCTCCTCGGCAGCCTCGGTCCGGACGGCATCGTGCGCGAAATCGGCCGCCTCGAGGGCCGCCCGCCCGAGGAGGAGGTCGAGCCGCTGCTGCCGCACCTCGTGATGCCCGCCCACCACGACGTGCGCCCCAAGGACGTGCTGCTCCGCCGCCTGCATGCCTCGCTCGGTGCCGCCGCCGACAATGCGCCGCGCGATTTCGCCGATCTGCTGCTGGTGCCGGGCGTCGGCGCCCGCACCGTGCGCTCGCTGGCGATGGTGGCGGAGGTGATCCACGGCGCGCCGCACCGCTTCTCCGACCCGGCGCGGTTTTCGATGAGCAAGGGCGGCAAGGATGGCGCGCCGTTCCCGGTGCCGCTCAAGGTCTATGACGAGACCATCAAGGTGCTAAAATACGCGGTGGTGAAGGCCCGGCTCGGCGCCAGCGAGGAGCTGGGTGCCATCAAGCGTCTCGACGCGCAGGCGCGGGCGGTGGAGGGCAAGGTCTCTGGACCGTCGTTCTATGGCTATGTCGACGAAGAATGGCGGCGCAGCAAGGAGTATGGTGGGCGCACGGTGATGGACGATGCGCGCGACAAGGGCCTGCCGCTGCCGAAATGGGCGAAGGCCGGTTGACCGGCGCGGCGTTTCGGGGTCGATTGCGCGTCCTTTGATCCGGGGACGCGATGCGCGAAGACAAGCTCAAAGCCGGCAAGTTCGACGTCGACGTGCCGCTGGTCGAGCGGCTGGTGGCCGCACAGTTTCCGCAGTGGGCCGGCCTGCCGGTGCGGCCGGTCGAGCACGACGGCTGGGACAACTGGACCTTCCACCTGGGCGACCGCATGAAGGTGCGGCTGCCCAGCGCCGCGGGCTACGCCGAGCAGGCCGAGAAGGAGGCGCACTGGCTGCCGAAGCTGGCGCGGCATCTGCCGCTGCCGATCCCGGCGCCGCTCGCGCTCGGCCAGCCCGGGGAGGGCTTTCCCTGGTGCTGGTCGGTCAGCGGCTGGCTGCAGGGAGACCCGGCGACCCGCGAGCGCGTGGACGACCCCGTGCAGTTCGGCTGGGACCTCGCGAAATTCCTCACGGCGCTGCAGCGCATCGACGCCACCGGCGGCCCGCCGCCCGGCCCGCATAATTATTTCCGTGGCGCCGACCCGATGCAGGCTTATGGCGCCGAGGCGCGGCAGTCGGTCGACGCGCTGGCCGGCCGCATCGACGTGCCGGCGGCGCACGCCGTGCTCGATGCCGCCGTCGCCGCGCCGTTTGCGGGGCCGCCGGTGTGGCTCCACGGCGATATCGCCATCGGCAATCTGCTGGTCGAGCACGGGCGGCTCGGCGGGGTCATCGATTTCGGCTGCTGCGCGGTGGGCGATCCGGCCTGCGACCTGGTGATCGCCTGGGTGTTCCTCGACGGCCCCGGGCGCGACGCCTTCCGCCTGTCGGTGCCCGCCGACGAGGCGATGTGGGCGCGCGCCCGCGCCTGGGCGCTGTGGAAGGCGGCGCTGATGCTGGCCCGGGACCTCGTGGTCAACCCGAACGAAACGCCGCCGCGGGCGGTGATCGAGGCCGTCATCGCCGAGCATCGCGCGGGGGTGTCGCCGGCACCGGACGCAGCGTAAGCTTCCGCCGATGACTGCACTGGCCGAGCAACCGACATCCCCAGCGGCAGCGTGGCTGCGCCCGCTCCGCCGGCTGCGCGACCGGCTCGGCGCCTCCGATCCGGCATTTTCGCGGCTGCGCCTCGCCTCGCGGGCGCTGCTGGCTTTGGCGCTCAACGTCGCGCTGCTGCTCGGCCTCGCGCAGCTGCATGCGCTGCCGTTTACCGCCTACGGCCTCGCCTTCGTGCTGTCGTTCAACGGCTCGCTGGCGGTGCGCGACAAGGGGGCCCGGGCGCAGGCGGTCACGCGGGCCTATGCCGGGCTCGGCGCCTGCGCGGCGGTGACCGTTGCGAGCCTGCTCGCGCCGTGGCCGCTGGTCGGCGACCTCGCCTTCCTCGCGGTGATCTTCGCCGCCGTCTATGTCCGCCGCTTCGGGCCGCGCTGGACTGCGGTCGGCATGATCGGGGTGATGGCGTATTTCATGGGCAATTACACGCGGCCGGTGCCTGCCGACCTGCCCTGGCTGGCCCTCGCCATCGCGCTGGCCCTCGCGGTCACGCATCTGGTGACCAATGTGCTGCTGCGCGACGAGCCGCGCGGCGATTTCGTCCGCGCGCTGGCGAGCCTCGACCAGCGGGTCGCGGCCATCCTGCGCGAACTGCTGACGGCGCCGCAGATCGAGCGGCCGAAGCTGCAGGCGCAGCTCAACCGGCTGCGCGACATCGTGATGATGGCCGAGGGCCTGATCCCGCAGGGCGACGAAGGCGGCCTCGCGGCGCGCGGCCCGGCCTCCGAGCTCGCCATTGCGCTGTTCGACGTGCAATTGGCGACCGAGCGGCTGGTGCGCTCGAGCTATGTGGAGCGCCCCCCCGCGGCGCTGCTCGGGGCGATGCTCGAGGGTCGGCCGCTGCCCGAAAACGAGAGCGTCGTGGCGCATCTGCTGCTGCGTCTCGGGCGGGCGCGGGCGCAGATCGACGCGGCGCTCAGCGCCACGCCATCGCCGTTCTCGGCCGCGGGGCCGGCGCCGAGCGCCGCCAAATCGATCGTGGTCGACCATTGGTGGCAGCGGCCGGAGCTGCATACGGCGGTGCAGGTGACGCTCGCCTGTGCCATCGCCATGGCGCTCGGGCTCGCCACCTCGCCCAGCCGCTGGTACTGGGCGGTGATCACCGCCTTCATTGTGTTCAACAACACCAAGTCGCGCGCCGACACGGCGCAGCGCGCCTTGCAGCGCTCGCTGGGCACCATGGCCGGGCTCGTCGGCGGCACCATCATCGCCACGCTGCTGCATGGCCAGCCGGTGGCCACCGCGGCGCTGATGCCGGTCGCGTTCTTCCTCGCCTTCTACTATCTGCAGGTAAGCTACAGCGTGATGATCTTCTTCATCACCATCGCGCTGGCGCTGCTCTACGGCCTCACCGGCAGCTTCACGCCCGAGCTGCTGCTGCTTCGTCTCGAGGAGACAGTGATCGGCGCGGCGGCAGGCACGCTGGTGGCGTTCCTGATCTTTCCGGCCCGCACCGCCACCGGCATCGGCGCCGCGCTCGACAAATACCTCAAGGCGCTGGCCGATCTGGTCGAGGCGGCGCGCGGCCGGGCGATGGGCGAGGCCGAGCCGCTGCACCTGCTGGCGCGCTCGCGGCTGCTCGACCGCGCCTACACCGACCTCGCCGCGGCGGTGCGGCCGATCGGCGGCCCGTGGGCGGCGGTGACGCGCTTCGGCGAGGTGCGGGCGCGGTTGCTGCTGCTCAGCGGCATCGTGCACTGGGCGCGGGTGCTGGCGCGCAGCCTGCCGTCCGGCGTGGTGCTGGCGCCGGCGCAGCAGCAGCGCATCGTTGAAACGGCCGCCGAGGTCACGGCGCGCATCGGCGCGGCGACGGCGATCGAGGCGCATTATTTCGACCGCCCGGACGAGCAACAGGCCGAGGCGCTGAAGCCGCGGCCGCCGGTGCCGATCTCCGACGAGGCCGATCCGGCGCTGGTGCTCGAGATCATCGCCGCGCTGCTGCGGCGCGCCACGCCCGCGGTGCCACCGGAAAACTCACCGTGAGCGCGGTGCAGGTCGCCATCAAGACCGAGATCGCGGTCATCGGCGCCGGCCAGGCCGGGCTGAGCTCGGCCTACCATTTGCGGCAGCGCGGCCTCCAGCCCGGCCGTGGCTTCGTCGTGCTCGACCAGAATCCGGTTCCAGGTGGGGCCTGGCAGCATCGCTGGCCGTCGCTGACGCTGAGCACGGTCAACCGCATCCACGATTTGCCGGGGCTGGGGTTCGCCGAGGCGGTGCCCGACGCCGGCGACAGCGTCGAGGCGGCGGTGGCGGTGCCGCGCTATTTCGCCGAATACGAGCGGCGCTTCGCGCTGCCGGTCTATCGTCCGGTGACGGTGAAGGTGGTGTGCGAGCGCGCCGGCCGCTTCCGCATCGAGACCGATCGCGAGACGTTCTCGGCCCGCGGCCTCATCAACGCCACGGGCACCTGGGAATCGCCGTTCATCCCCGACTATCCCGGGCGCACGCTGTTCCGCGGCCGCCAGCTCCACACGCATGACTATCGCACCGCCGAGGCGTTTCGCGGCCAGCATGTGCTGATCGTCGGCGGCGGCATCTCGGCGATCCAGCTGCTCGACGAAATCTCGCAGGTGACACGCACCAGTTGGGTGACGCGCACGCCGCCGCGCTGGCGCCAGGGGCCGTTCGACCAGGAGGCGGGGCGGGCGGCGGTGCGGCGCGTCGAGGAGCGGGTGCGCGCCGGCCTGCCGCCCAATTCGGTGGTGTCGGTCACCGGACTGCCGGTCAACGAGCGGGTCGAGGCGATGCGCGCCCGCGGCGTGCTGGTGCGGCAGCCGATGTTCAGCGAGATCACCGAGACCGGCGTGCGCTGGGCCGATGGCCGCACGCTCGCCGTCGACGTCATCCTCTGGTGCACCGGTTTCCGGTCCTCGCTCGACCATCTGGCGCCGCTGCTGCTGCGCGAGCCGGGCGGCGGCATTACCATGACCGGCCGGCTCGCGACCGAGGTCGCGAAGGATCCGCGCGTGCATCTCGTCGGCTACGGGCCGTCGGCCTCGACCATCGGCGCCAACCGCGCGGGCGCCGCGGCGGCGAGCGAGCTGATGGCGACGCTCGGGCTCACGCGCGGCGACGTTGCCGCTGGCCGCTAGGCGGCTGAATCGCTAAGACTGCGGCGGCAATTGCCTGGGGGAGTCCAATGCCGTTCTTCGACATCAACGCCGCCGACCTGCCGCGCTATCGCAGCAGCGTCGTGCCGCCGACCGATTTTTCCGCCTTCTGGTCGGGCACGCTCGCCGAAGCGCGCGAGCTGCCGCTCGATGCGCGCTTCGAGCCGGTCGATGTCGGCCTGCCGCTGGTCGAGGTGTTCGACGTCACCTTCGCCGGCTGGGGCGGCCATCCGATCAAGGGCTGGTACATCCGCCCGCGCGGCGGCAAGGCCGAGGCCGGCGCTGTGGTCAAGTTCATCGGCTACAATGGCGGGCGCGGCTTCCCGCAGGAGCATCTGCTGTGGCCGGCCTCGGGCCGTCCGGTGCTGGTGATGGATACACGCGGGCAGGGCAGCGGCTGGACGGTGGGCGACACGCCCGACCCGGTCGGCTCCGATCCGGCGCATGCCGGCTTCATGACGCGCGGCATCGCGAGCCCTGCGGGCTATTTCTACCGCCGGGTGTTCACCGACGCGGTGCGCGCCATCGAGGCGCTGCGCAGCCGTGCCGAGATCGATCCGGCGCGTATCGCCACCGCCGGCGGCAGCCAGGGCGGCGCGCTGGCGCTGGCGGCGGCGAGCCTCGATCCCGGCGTCAAGGCGGTGGTCGCCGACGTGCCGTTCCTGTGCGATTTTCCGCGCGCCATCGGGCTTGCGCCGCGCGACCCCTATGGCGAGGTGTCGCGCTACCTCGCGGTGCATCGCGACATGGTCGGCACCGCCTTCGCCACGCTCAACTATTTCGACGTGGTCAACCACGTGCCCAACGCGCGGGCGAACGCGCTGATTTCGGTGGCGCTGATGGATACCATCTGCCCGCCCTCGACCGTCTATGCGGCCTACAACGCCTATGGCGGCGACAAGCGCATCGTCTCGTACAGCTTCAACGACCACGAAGGTGGCGGCGTGTTCCAGGAGCGGGAACAGCTGGCGTTTCTCAGGGACGTTCTCTAGCGCCGGATCCAGGCCGAGGTGCCGTCATTGGTCTCGACGCGCAGCCAGTCGCCGCGCACCTCGGCGATGCGCACGCGTTCGCCGGGCGAGAAGGTGAAGATGGCGCGGGCCGAGCCGCCCGGCCGGTCATAGGCGGGGAGCTCCGAGCCGATGCGCGCCATGCGGTCGCGCAGATCGCCGTCGCCGCCCTTGATGGTGGCGCGCGGCGGCTGTGCCTCGGCCACCTTCGCCGGCGCGGGGTCGGAGGCCGCCGCCTGCGCCTGGGCGTTGCCCGAAAGATAGGACGAATACATCCAGCCGCTGGAGCCGTCGGCGCGCGTCACCTTGATCCAGCCATTGATGCTCTGGCCGGTCTGCACCGCTTCGCCCGGCTGCAGTACCGACAATTGCTGCGCCGACGACGACGGGCCGGCGCGCATGTTCACCGCCGAGGCGCCTATGGTGGCGGGGTGGAGGTCGGGATCGGCGGCGTCGGGCATGGCGGGTGTCGCGATGTCGGTGGCCGGCCGCAGCGCCACGGACTGCACCGCGACGCGGGCCGCCTCGGGCTTGGCCTGCACCGGCGGGGGCGGCGACACTTCGGCGTCGAGGCGGGCGAGCAAATCGGGGTTGGGCGAGGAGACGCTGGCCAGCGCGACGTTGGCGTCGGGATTGCCGCCCGGGCTGCCGTCGCCGGGAATGAGCGCGAGCGCCACCAGCCCCGCACCGAGGACCGTCGCTACAGCAATGAAACGCGTGCGTCTGAACATTGGACCGTCTCCACTTCAGCAAAAGCTGAAGCCCCTGTCACGGTTCCAACGACACTGTGATTTAGATGAACGGGCCCTGAATGCCGAAAGGGTTAACGCCGCGGCCGGGGCAAATCGCCGGCCGCAGGCGCCTATTTCCGCCGGATCGCGGTGCGCGGCAGCTCGGACAGGATCTCGGGCCCGTGCTCGCGCACGATCACGATCTCCTCGAGCCGGATGCCGAAGTGGCCCGGCAGATAAATTCCGGGCTCGATCGAAAATACGTTGCCCACCTCGATCGGGCGCTCCGAGGTCCCGGTCATATACGGCGTCTCGTGCACGTCGATGCCGAGCCCGTGCCCGGTGCGGTGCGGAAAGCGGTCGCCATAGCCGGCAGCCACGATCACGTCGCGCGCCGCCTGGTCGACGACTTTCGCCGGATGGCCAGGCTTCACCGCCGCCAGCGCCGCCTCGACGGCGCGGTTGACGATGCTCCACACCGCGTCGAACTCGGCCGGCGCCGCGCCGAAGGTGCCGACGCGCGTCATGTCGGAGGGATAGCCCTCGGAGCGGCCGCCGATGTCGAGCAGCACCGCGTCGCTGTCGCGCAGGGCACGGCTGCCGGAGGTGTGGTGCGGGAAGGCGCCGTCTTCGCCGAAGCAGACCGAGATGAACTCGGTGCGGGCGCCGCGGCTCTTGTAGCCGTCGCGGATGAGGCCGGCGAGCTCGTCCTCGGTGATGCCGGGGCGGAGCGCCTCGAAGGCCGCCATCATCACCTGGTCGTTGATCAGCGCGTTGCGCTTCAGCGCCGCAAATTCGGCCTCGTCCTTGGCGGCGCGCAGGGCGCCGACGGTGGTTTCGGTGAAACGCCGCTCTACATCGCCCAGCGTGTCGAGCACCAGCAGGGCGAAATCGGCGCGCATGGTCTCGTCGAGCACGACGTTGAGCCGCTTGCCGGGCAGGGTCAGCGATTTGAGCAGGTCGGCAAGCGCCGCCTTCGGACCGTCGGCATCGGCCCAGGTGAAGAACGGCACGGTGGTGAGCGGCCGCTGGCTGTCGGCGTTGAGCGCCGGCATCAGCATCGCCGCGCCCTTGCCGCTGACCAGCAGCAGCACCGGGCGCTCGTCGCCATGCGGGCGCAGCCCGGCAAGCCAGACGAGATGGGAGGAGGGGCCGAGGACCACCAGGTCGGTGCCGGTTTCGGCCATCCGCCGCCGCAGGCGAGCCAGGCGCTGTTCGTTCATGGTGTCCTCGTGCGATGCGTTCGGGCGTGCAGGTAGCGCAGCGCGGGCACCGGCGCCAGAGGGAAGCGCCGCCATCTTGACACCGAACCGTACCGTACGGTACGCATCCGGCGGCCATGGGCGGGCCTGCCGACGGGAATGGGCGCAGGCGCCGATGGCCGTGGCCGGAGGCGGGGCAGTGCCGCCTGCCGGGCAGCCTTTCGGAGCCAGTCATGACGGTCGCCATCCGGCAAACCTCGGAAACCTTCACGCCGCGCCAGCAGGCTGTGCTGACGGCGGCGCTCGACCTGTTGGTCGAGGCGGGCGACGGGCTGACCATGACGGCGGTGGCGCGCCGCGCCAGCTGCTCCAAGGAAACGCTCTACAAATGGTTCGGCGACCGCGACGGGCTGCTCACCGCCACGGTGCAGTGGCAGGCCGCCAAGGTACGCGTGCCGCTGGTCGACCGCCGCTCGCTCGATCCGGACTCGCTGCGCGCCAGCATCTACCAGTTCGCGCGCGATCTGCTCGCCACCATCTCCGGCGCCACCTCGGTGGCGCTCAACCGGCTGGCGATCAGCCATGCGACCGAGGACAACGGGCTGGGCGCCATCGTGCTCGACAATGGCCGCTTTACCATGGGCAAGCGGCTGAAGCCGCTGCTCGAGGCCGGGCGCGACGCGCGCATGCTCAGATTCGACAATTCCGAAACGGCGTTCCGGACCTTCTTCGGCCTGGTGCTCCGCGACGTGCAGGTGCGCCTGCTGCTCGGCGACAAGCTGGCGCTCTCCCTCAAGGAGATTGAGGCCGACGCCGAGCGGGCCACCGACCAGTTCCTGACCCTGTACGGGGTCCCCGCCAACAAGCCCGACAGGGCGCAACGCTAAGGGAGATGACCATGCGTGTTTTCTACGATCGGGATGCCGATCTCAACATCATTAAATCCAAGAAGGTCGCGGTGGTCGGCTATGGCTCGCAGGGCCATGCGCACGTCCTCAACATGCGCGATTCCGGCGTGAAGGACGTGGTGGTGGCGGTGCGGCCCGATGGCGCCTCGGCGAAGAAGGCGCAGGGCGAGGGGCTCAAGGTGATGTCCATCGCCGATGCCGCCAAATGGGCCGACGTCATCATGATGCTCATTCCTGATGAGCTGCAGGCCGATGTCTACAAGAACGAGATCGAACCCAACATCCGGGACGGCGCGGCGCTGGCCTTCGCGCACGGCCTCAACGTGCATTTCAATCTCATCGAGCCCAAAAAGAGCGTCGACGTGATCATGATCGCGCCGAAGGGACCTGGCCACACCGTGCGTGGCGAGTTCCAGAAGGGCGGCGGCGTGCCGTGCCTGATCGCGGTCGATCAGGATGCTTCGGGCAACGCACACGATATCGCGCTTGCCTATGCGTCGGCCATCGGCGGCGGCCGGTCGGGCGTCATCGAGACCAATTTCCGCGAGGAATGCGAGACCGACCTGTTCGGCGAGCAGGTGGTGCTGTGCGGCGGCCTGGTCGAGCTGATCCGCGGCGGCTTCGAGACGCTGGTCGAGGCCGGCTATGCGCCCGAGATGGCGTATTTCGAGTGCCTGCACGAGGTGAAGCTGATCGTCGACCTGATCTACCAGGGCGGCATCGCCAACATGAACTACTCGATCTCCAACACCGCCGAGTGGGGCGAGTACGTCTCGGGTCCGCGCATCATCACGCAGGACACCAAGGCCGAGATGAAGCGCGTGCTCAAGGACATCCAGTCGGGCAAGTTCACCTCCGAGTGGATGCAGGAATACAAGTCCGGCGCCTCGCGCTTCAAGGCGACCCGCCGCCTCGCCGACGAGCACCAGATCGAGGTGATCGGCGAAAAGCTGCGCGGCATGATGCCGTGGATCAAGGCCGGCGCGCTGGTCGACAAGTCCAAGAACTGAGCCAACGGCAGGGCGGCCGGGTCGTCCCCGGCCGCCACCGCCTCGCGATGCTCGTTCCCGTCACCGATGTCGATATCCGCTTCGTCGCGGAACCGTGGCCGGTGCCCGCGGCGCTGCGCGCCCAGGTGCCGGCGATCTGGGCGCGGCTCGTCGCCGCCAATCCGCATCTGTGGGACGGCCGCATCCTCGGCGTCTCCGGCGTCGGCGGCGGTCCGCCGCGGGTCGATGCGAGCGGGGTGCTGCGCGGCGAGGCGCGCGAGGACAGCTTTTCGGCCTTCATGGCGTGGCGCGACCTCGGCTGGCCCGAGATCGGGCTGCGCAACCTCTTCGGCTCGGCCGTGGTGATCTCCGCCGACGGTGCGGTGCTGCTCGGCCGGATGGGCGGCACCACCGCCAATGCCGGCCAGATCTATCCGCCCGCCGGCTCGCTCGAGCCCGGCGACATCGTCGACGGGCGGGTCGACGTCTTCGCGTCGCTGGCGCGCGAGCTCGGCGAGGAAACCGGCCTCGTCGCCGCCGAGGCGCAAGCCGGCGCCAGCTTCGCGATCTTCGACGGGCCGCGCATCTCGGTGGCGCGCGCCCTGCATTTCCCGCTGCCGGCGGCAGAGCTGGCGGCGCGTGTCCGCGCCAATCTCGCGGCGCAGCTCGAGCGCGAGCTGGCCGATATCGTGGTGGTCCGCACCACCGCCGACCTCGCCGCCGCCGGCCCGTTCCCGCCCTATGTCGGCGAGATCGTCGACGCCGTCGCCGCCAGCCGCTTCGGGCCCTAGACAGGCGAAGGGCCCCGCTGCTGCGGAGCCCTTCAGATGCGTGTCCCGCGGGTAAGGCGGGGACTACTCATGCGTACGGTGTCCGCGGCCGTGTGCGGTCCGCGATCCGAACATCATCTGCTTGAGGTCGGAGCGGGAGACGCCGATGTCACGCAGCATGCGGTCGTCGAACTGCAAGAGGTCGGCATAGGTACGGCGCTTTTCCGAACGGCGGAAAAGCGAAGAGAACAGGTTCATTTCGCGTCGTCCTGGCTGGAGGGGAGGATCGCCACCCCGGCGATCGATGGCGCGGCTTATGCGCATCGACCGATGAACGCGGCATGAACGCACCCGCTACAGGCTTAACGCCCGGTAAACGCCGCAAGAACGTCGTTTCGCGCCGCCCGCTCCGTGCTATCACGGCGCGGCACGAACAGGGGAGCAAGCATGTCGAGGCAAGACGACGTCCGGCTGGTGATCGAGCAGGAAAAGGCGCTGGTGTTCACCGAATTCGACGAGGCGGTGGCCTTCCGCATCGGCTCGGCGCTGCGCGACACGGCGCTCGCCCAAGGCCTCGGCATCGTCGCCGACGTCCGCACCTGGGAACGGCCGCTGTTCTACATGGCGCTGCCCGGCACCACCGGCGACAATCCGCACTGGGTGCGGCGCAAGGCCAATCTGGTGCAGCGGGTGGCCAAGAGCTCGTACCGGGTGGTGCTCGAAAAGACCTGGGAGGGTGACACCTTCCCGCCGCGGCGCGCCTTCGACGACCGGGAGATGGCGCTCGCCGGCGGCAGCTTCCCGATCCGCGTCAGGGGCGCCGGGATGATCGGCGCCGTCACCGTGTCCGGCCTGCACGAGCGCGACGACCACCGGCTGGTGGTCGAGGCGCTCTGCGACGAGCTCGGGCTGGATCGGACAGCGCTCGCCCTGCCGCCGCTTTGATCGAAAGGCTTGCTTGACAGCGGCCGGTGCTTGCCGCACCCGCTATGCCTCCGGGGGAGCGACGCGATGAAACTCGACTATCTGCTGCTGGACGTCTTCACGCGCGACAAGCTGCACGGCAATCCGCTGGCCGTGGTGCTGCGCGCCGACGGCCTGCTCGACGACCAGATGCAGCGCATCGCCGCCGAGTTCAACCTGAGCGAGACGGTGTTCATCGGCACACCGCGGGCCGAACGGCACAGCGCCGGAGTGCGCATCTTTACGCCCAAGGTCGAGCTGCCCTTCGCCGGCCACCCCACGGTCGGCGCCGCGGTGGTGCTCGGGCTCGAGACGCGCAGCAGCGCCATCCGCATCGAGGAAAAGATCGGCGTCATCACCTGCGTCATCGAGCGGATCGACAAGCATCGCGGCCACGCCCGCTTCGCCCTGCCGCATCTGCCGGCTGCCGCCGGCACGCCGCCCGACAGGACGCAATTGGCGCTGAGCCTCGGCATCGAGCCGGACGAGATCGGCTTCGGCTTCCACAAGCCGTCGGTGTATTCGGCCGGCGTCATCTTCTACCTGGTGCCGGTGCGCTCGCCGGCGGTGCTGGCGCGGCTGCAGCCGCAGCCGCGCGGCTGGAGCGAAATCTTCCCGCTCGGCCACCATTCCGTCTACGCCTACACCGAGGCGGTGGACGAGGACGGCGTCGACTTCGCGGCGCGCATGTTCTCGCCGGGCATGGGGCTGGGCGAGGATCCGGCGACCGGCGCCGCCGCTGCGGCGCTGATCGGCGAACTGGCGCAGGATGCGGCCAGCGGCCAGACCGAATATGTGCTGCGCCAGGGCCGCGAGATGGGCCGGCCCAGCCGCATCACCATCCAGATCCGCAAGGACGGCGACACGCTGACCCATGGCGGCATCGGCGGCGACGCGGTGATCGTCGGACAGGGGAGCCTCGACCTCGACGACTGAGCCCGTCAGGCCACCGGCCGTTCGAGGAACACGATGTGGTAGCCCGCCGGCGTCACCTGTTCGGCCACCTCGACGAAGCCGAGATGGGCGTAGAGGGCGCGGTTCCTGGTCATCGCCACATTGGTGAAGAGCGTCAGTTTCGGCCGCCGCTCGCGGCGCGCCGCGGCTTCGGCGAAATCCAGCAGCGCATGCAGCAGGCCGTGCCCCTGCGCCTCGGGGGCGACGGCGAGGTTGAAGATGTGCACCGCCTCGGGCTCGATCTGCATGGTCATCGCCCCGAGCAGCCGGCCGTCCTCCTCGAGCACGAACAGTTCGCTCGCGGCGACGCGGGCCGCTTGATCGTCGTCCATCGGGCGCGGCCGCCGGCCGCCCAGCAGCGGTACGTAGTGGCGATAGGCGGCGTCGATCAGGGCGACGACGGCGTCGATGTCGGCGGCTGTGGCGGGGCGGAGCAGGGGCATCGGCTTTCCGTTCGGCGGCGGCGAGCCTAGTATCCGCCCGCCGCGGAGGGGAGACTCGCATGGAGATCGTCAACAACCTGCTGTTCTGGCTGCATTTCGCCGGCCTGGCGCTGGGCGGCGTCGCGACCTTCGGGCTGCCGGTGGTCGGCCGGCAGATGCCCATGGCGACGGCGGAGACCCGCCCGGTGCTGTTCACGGTGGCGCGCGGCTTGACCTCGCTCGGGCGCGCCGGGTTCGGCGTGCTGCTGGTCACCGGCCTGCTGCTGTTCTGGCTCAAATGGAACGGCAACGCTCCGTCGATGGCGTGGTTCGGCGCCAAGATGGCGCTGGTGCTGCTGCTGTTGATCCTGCTGATCGTCGCCGGCCTCACCTCCAGGCGCGCCGAGGCGGGCGACCGGGCTGCGGGCCGGCGCATGCCGATGCTGAGCGCCATCGGCGTCGTGCTGCTGCTGGGCGTCCTGCTCTGCGCCGTATTCGCCTTCAATTAGAGGCATTTGCGACGGGCGGCTTGCCAAAGCAATTCGATTCACGCAGTATGGGCTTAGTTAGGAACCCAGCCAATGAAGCGCGCTCGCGCCATTGCCATCGCCCAGGCAGAACAGCAGGCCCGTGAGGCCCGTCTGCTGCTGGCGGCTGGCCTGCTGCTGCTTCCCGCGCTGCTTCTTCTCCTTCTTATTGGCCCCTGAGTACCGGCGGTCCGCCCTAGGCGCGGACGGGTGGTCAGGGGAGCACGACTGAGAGCCGAACAAGTGATTTGTCCGGCCGTTTGGGTTTGAGCCAGAGGCTCGCCCCGGCCGCGGGATAGGAAGACCGAGATGACCACCACGACCACCGACAGCAACAAAGACCACGTCTTCATCTTCGACACCACGCTGCGCGACGGCGAGCAGAGCCCGGGCGCCACGATGACGCTCGAGGAGAAGCTGCAGGTCGCCGAAGCACTCGACGAGATGGGCGTCGACATCATCGAAGCGGGCTTCCCCATCGCCTCCAACGGCGATTTCGAGGCCGTGGTCGCCGTCGCCAAGCAGGTCAGAAATTCGGTCGTCGCCGGGCTCGCCCGCGCCATCCCGGCCGACATCGCGCGCGCCGGCGAAGCGGTGCGGCACGCCCGGCAGGGCCGCATCCACACCTTCGTTTCCACCTCGCCGATCCACCTCGCACACCAGATGAAGAAATCCGAAGAGGAGGTGCTGGAGATCATTGGCGCCACGGTGACGCAGGCGCGCAATCTGATCGACGACATCGAGTGGAGCGCGATGGACGCGACGCGCACGCCGATCGACTATCTCAGGCGCTGCTGCGAGCTGGCGATCAAGTCCGGCGCCACCACCATCAACATCCCCGACACCGTCGGCTACGCGGTGCCCGAGGAATATTTCACGCTGATCAAGACGCTGCGCGAGACGGTGCCGGGCGGCGACAAGGTGATCTGGTCGACGCATTGCCACAACGATCTCGGGCTGGCGGTGGCCAATTCGCTGGCCGGCGTGAGGGCCGGGGCGCGGCAGGTCGAATGCACCATCAACGGCCTCGGCGAGCGCGCCGGCAATGCCGCGCTCGAGGAGATCGTCATGGCGCTGCGCACCCGCGCCGACGCCATGCCCTACAATACCGGCATCGAGTCGACGCATCTGGCGCGGGCCAGCAAGATCGTCTCGGCGGCGGCGAATTTCCCGGTGCAGTACAACAAGGCGATCGTGGGCAAGAACGCCTTCGCGCATGAAAGCGGCATCCACCAGGACGGCATGCTGAAGAACGCCGAGACCTACGAGATCATGACCCCCGCCAGCGTCGGCATCAAGGAAACGACGCTGGTGATGGGCAAGCATTCGGGCCGCGCCGCGTTCAAGGACAAGCTGCGCGAGCTGGGCTACGACCTCGGCGACAACGCCTTCCAGGAGGCGTTCGTGCGCTTCAAGGATCTCGCCGACCGCAAGAAGCACGTCTACGACGCCGATATCGTGGCGCTGGTCGACGACGAAGCGGGGTCGGTCGACGACCGCATCAAGCTGGTCGACATGGAGGTGGTCAGCAAGACCGGCGGCGTGCATCGCTGCACCCTCACGGTGATGATCGACGGCGACAGGCGGACGGTGAGCTTCGACGGCACCGGCTCGGTCGACGCCATCTTCAACGCCGTCAAGCAGGTCGTCGGCATGGACCCGCATCTGGTGCTCTACGCCGTCGACGGCGTCACCGGCGGCACCGACGCGCAGGCGAGCGCGCATGTGCGACTCGAGCACAATGGCCGCATCGCCTCGGGCAACGCCGCCGAGCCCGACACGCTCGTCGCTTCGGCGCGCGCCTATCTCAACGCCGTCAATCGGCTGATGATCGAGCGCGGCGCGGCGGCGCAGGGCGCCATGGAAAGCGCGGCGAGCTGATCGCGTTGGCGGCCTATCCGCACAACCGCCTGAAGCAGCGGCTCGGCGCCGGCACTCCGGCGCTGGGCTTCTGGCTCAGCCTCAACAGCCTGCCGCTCACCGAAATGGCCGCCGGCGCCGGCTGGGACTGGCTGCTCCTCGACATGGAGCACGCCGTCTACACCGACGAGACGGTGGAGCGGCATGTGCTGGCCGCCCGCCACGGCGGCGACGCCGAGCTGGTGGTGCGCCTTCCCTCGCTCGATGCGGCGCTGGCGAAGCGGCTGCTCGATGCGGGCGTGCGCAGCTTCATGTTCCCGTTCGTCGAGACCGTCGCCGAGGCGGAGCTGGCGGTCCGGTCGACGCGCTATCCGCCCGCCGGCATCCGCGGCTTTTCCGGCGCGACGCGGGCCAACCGCTACGGCCGCGACGCCGGCTATCTCACAAGCTACGCCGACGACGTCTGCGTCATCATCCAGATCGAGACGCCACAGGCGATCGCCAACATCCCGGCCTACGGCAGGATCGACGGCGTCGACGCCATGCTGATCGGCGCCAACGATCTCGCCGCCAATATGGGCCATCTCGGCGACACCCGGCATCCCGACGTGATCGCGGCGGTGTCGGGGGCAGGGCGCGCCATCCGGCAGGCCGGCAAGGCCTCGGGCTTCCAGTTCTTCGACGAGCGCGCCAGGACGCTGCTCGCCGAGGGCTTCACGCTCGCCGCGGTGGCCGGCGACCTCCACACTGTCGCCACCGGCATGGCCGCGCGGCTGGGCGAGCTCGCGAAATAACCCCCGGCTATTTGCTGGCCGGCAGGTCCGGGGCCTGCGTGCCGGTGAGTGCCACGTGCGGGTCGGAGGCTTCCTTCACCTCGGCGACGCCGCCGTCGCCTTCGGCCAGCATGCGGTTGATGCCGAGCTTGGCCGCCTCGGTTAGGTCGCGCAGCACGGTGCGGTAGTTCGGCGTCTTCACCCAGACGCGCATCTTGAGCGTCACCGTGGCGGTGCCGAAGCCGTCGACGAACACCGTCGCCTCCGGGTCGGGCAGCACGCGCCTGTCGTGCGCGGCGATGGCCAGCAGGGTCTTGCGGGCGCGGCTGATATTGGCGGAATCGGGGATGGTGACGTCGACGTCGATGCGTCGATGCGGCTCGCGGCTGTGGTTGGTGATGGGGCCGTTCCACAGCCGGTTGTTGTTGGTGAAGACGTAGAGCCCGCTGGTCGAGCGCAGCCGCGTGCCGAACAGGCCGATCTCAACCACTTCGCCCTCGACGCCGTCGCCCTTGATGTATTCGCCCACCGCCACCGGGCGAATCCAGGCGAGCATGATGCCGGCGGCGACGTTGCTGAGGGTGCTCTGCAGCGCCAGCGCCAGGGCCAGCGAGGTGGTGCCGATCACCGTGAGGATCGAGGTCGTGGGCACGCCGACGAAGCCGAGCGCGGTGATCGCCGCGACGATCAGGATGGCGTAGCGCACCGTCTGGCCGAGCAATGGCGCCAGGGTGACCATCGAGGGGGCGCCGATGCGCGGCAGCCACGAGCGCACCGCGTGCTGCGCCAGTCCGGCCACGAAAATCCCCACCGCCAGGGCGGCGGCGGCACCGAGAATCGGCAGCAGGAAGCCGGTCCAGGTGGCTGGGTTCTCAAGCGAAAAGGGAAGGTGCATGAAGAATTTCCGGGGCCCGTTTCGACGCAACGCCCGACATCATTGCCGCAGCGGCGAGAAAGTGCCAAGCGCTGCTGGACACGCTCCTATGCCTCTGCTAGTGACCCGCCCGGATCGGGCGGCTAGCTCAGCTGGTAGAGCAAGCGACTCTTAATCGCTGGGTCCGGGGTTCGAGTCCCCGGCCGCCCACCAATCCCTTCGCATCGTTGCATTGCCCGCGCCGCGGTTAACGGACGTTAACCCGAATCCGGCAGGGTCTGGCAATGCCCGTCGCCGCCCCCGCCATCGCCAATGCCGCCCAGGCCGTCGCCGCCGCCCGCGTGGCGCTGGCCGAGGCCATGGTGCTGAAGGTCGGGCAGGTGCTCGAAGCGCTGGTCGTGGGCAAGGCCGCCGACGGCGCGACGGCGCTCAAGATCGGCGAGCACGTGGTGACGGCCAGGCTGCCGCAGCTCGCGCTGACGGCCGGCAGCGTCGTGCAGCTGCAGGTCAAGGCCACCGGCAGCGCGCCGCAACTGCAGGTGCTGAGCGTGCAGCCCCCCGCCCAGGCGGCGCGGCCGGTGGCGACGCCGCCCCCCGCAGCCGTGTTGCCGCAGGCGCCAGGCGAGCCGGCCGCGCCGGCGTCGGTCCCGCCACAGCCGCAGCTCCCGCAGCCGAAAGCCGAGTCAACACCGGCAGTTGCGCCCCGGAGCTCGCAGCCCGAGTCAGCCCCGGCGCGGTCGCAACCAGCCGCGTCCACGCCGCCATCGGCGTCTGCCGAGCCCGTCTTGCGCGCCGAGCCGACGCTCCGCCCGCCGGCCGCCTCTCCCGCCGCGCAACTCCAAGCCGCTCCGCCATCGACGCCCGAGGCGCGGCCAAATCCGGCAGCGGCTCCCGCTGCCACCCCAGCGCAGCCGACCCAGGCCGAAGCCGGCCCGCTCGTCCGCCCGCTGCCGTCCAGCCCCGCCCAGCCGGCTCCGCCAGCGCCGGCGACCACACCGCCCGCTCCCGCCGCACCACCGCCATCCCCGATGCAACCGGCGCCGTCCGCCGCAGCGGCCGGCGATCCCGCAGAGCCCGCTCCAAATCCGCTGCTGCTGGCGCAGGCGGCGCCGCGTCCGCCGGCCAATGTCGCGGACCTGCCGCGGCCTGCGCCGATCCCGGGACCGCCGCAGGCCGCGCCGCAGCCGTCGGCCCCGCCGCCGACGCCGCAGGCGGCGCTGGCGCAGATGCTGCCCGACGCCCTCGGTCGGCAGAACTCCGCCGGGCCGCTGCTGGCGTCGCTGGCGGCCGCGGTGCAGATGCCGGCGCTGCTGCCCGAGCCGGTGCTGCGCGCCGCGCTCGGGGTGTTGGCGCAGCGCCTCGTGGTCCGCGACGGCCAGGTGCCGGCGCCGGCGCTGGAGCAGGCGGTGACGCGCGCCGGGGTGACGCTCGAGGCGTCGCTGCTGCGCGGCGAGCCGCAGCCGCGCGACGCCAAGGCAGGCCTCCTGGCGCTGCGCGAGGCGCTGGTGAAGTGGCTCGGCGGCGCGCCCGCGCCCACCGCGCCCGTCCGCGAGCCGGCGCCGCCGCCGATCCGTGGCCTGCCGCTCCGCGCCGCGCCGGTCGATGCGCCGCCGCTGCCCGATGTGGCGCGCGACGCCGGCCGGATGCTGCACGAGCAGGCGGACGCCGCCGTGTCGCGGCTGAAGCTGATGCAGCTCGCCTCGCTGCCCGACAGCAGCGATCCGGCCCGGCCCGTGCCGCCGGCCCTGCGCCTCGAGCTGCCGTTCCTCGTCGGGCACGAGCTGGTGATGGCGCAGATGCAGATCGGCCCCGACGGCAGCCGGCGCGAGCGGCGCGAGGGCAAGCGCGGCTGGACGCTGCGCTTCGCGCTCGATTATTCGGCCACCGGCGAGGTCGGCGCCGAGGTGGGCGTGCTCGGCAAGGCGGTGACGGTGTCGCTCTGGGCCGCCGAGCCGGAAACGGCCGCGGCCATGCAGGCGGCGCTGCCGGAGCTCACCGGCGCGCTCGACGCTGCCGGTCTCACCCCCGGCGCCGTGAAAATCCGCCACGGCGTGCCGGCCGCCCCGCCGCGGCCGCTGGCCGGGCGCCTGCTGGACAGCGTCTCATGAGCGCCGACGGCAAGCTCGCGGTCGCGCTCGACTACGAGGCGGGCACGCGGCAGGCGCCGGTGGTCGTCGCCAAGGGGCGCGGCCACGTCGCCGAGGCGATCCTGGCGGCGGCGCGCGACAACGGCGTCGCCATCGAGGCCAATCCGATGCTGGCCGAGGCGCTCAGCGGCGTCGGGCTCGACGAGGCGATCCCCTACGAACTCTACCAGGCGGTGGCCGAGGTCATCGGCTTCGTGCTCCGGACCAGCCGAAAGTCGTAGCGCCGTCGCCGCATCCGGCGGCGAATTTCTGGCCCGGCGGGGGTGAAACCGCGCAACGCATTGACTAGATAGGCTGATCGGCCCCTTTCGCCGTCGAGCGTTCGCCTTTGCTAGAGATCCTTTCCCCCGGCTCGTTCAGCGCCTTCCTGCAGGTGATCGTCATCGATCTGGTGCTGGCCGGCGACAACGCCGTGGTCATCGGCATGGCCGCGGCGGGGCTGCTGCCGGGGATGCGGCGCAAGGCCATCCTCATCGGCATCGGCGCGGCGACGGTGCTGCGCATCGGCTTTGCCCTCATCGCCACGCAGCTGCTCGCCTTCACCGGCCTGCTGCTGGCCGGCGGGCTGCTGCTGCTGTGGGTCTGCTACAAGATGTGGCAGGAGCTGCGCAGCGGCGCCGACGACCACCACGAGACCGAGCAGGCGATGCACGCCGCCGAAGCCGCCCCGCCCGGGGCGCGCAAGACCCTCGGCCAGGCGGTGATGCAGATCGTCATCGCCGACGTGTCGATGTCGCTCGACAACGTGCTGGCGGTCGCCGGGGCGGCGCAGCGGCATTTCGAGGCGCTGATCTTCGGGCTGACGCTGTCGGTGCTGATGATGGGCGTCGCCTCGTCGCTGATCGCCGGGCTGCTCAACCGCTTCCGCTGGATCGCCTGGGTCGGGCTGGTGGTGATCCTCTACGTGGCGCTGCGCATGGTCTATGAAGGGCTCGACCAGGTGCTCGCCGACCATCTGCCGAACATCCCCGGCCTGCCGCTGCCGCATTTGGCATGACGGCTTGGTAACCTTGTCGCGCAATAGCGCGCATTTACCTTGTTTCTGAACGGATTTCCGGCGCGCGACGGCCTATTTTGACGGCCAGTCGAGCGGAGAATTCACGGTGTCCATTGCAGTGCACGACGTTACGGACGACATGAGCCGGCCCGCGCCCAGGAGCCTTGCGCCCAGGAGCGCCGCCACGATGACCACGCAGATCGTGGCGCCGGAATTGTGGGACCGCACCATCGCGCAGTTCGACGAGGTCTGCCAGGAACAGCTCCACGTCTTCGCCCGCACGCGCTGGCCGCATGTCCGGCACGAGCCGGTGTTGTTCTGGCGCGGCGGCGAGGTGGTCGGCGGCAGCCTGATGATGATCCAGCCGCTGCCGCTGAAGACCGGGGCGCTGGCGGTGGCCAAATGGGGCCCGATGCTGGCGCGCGCCGACCAGCCCGACCGCCTCGAGCTCTACCGCGAGATGATCGACGTGCTGGTGGCCGACTACGCCGTCACGCGCCGGCTGATGCTGTCCATCCTGCCGCGCGCCTCGCTCACCGCCTTCAATGCCGAATACGACCACCTCATCCATCGCGGCTTTTCGCACGGCTCGGAGCTGCCGTTCCCCAATCGCTACATCGTCAACCTGCGGCTCGGCGATGCCGAGCAGCGCAAGAGCTTCCTGCAGAAATGGCGCTACCATCTCAACAAATCCGAGAAGGCGGGGCTGAGCTTCGAGCACGCCCCGGCGTCGCGGCTGCCGGAGTTCGCGGCGCTCTACGAAAAGATGCTCGACCGCAAGCGCTTCGCCGACCATTCCGCCTATGAGACGGTGCCGGCGCTGATGGCGATGGAGAGCGAGCGGCTCAGGCCCGAGCTGTTCTTCGTGCGTCACCTCGGCGAGGTGATCGCCGGCGCCATCATCTTCAAGGCCGGCGACCGCGCCGTCTATCTCTACGGCGCCACCAACGACCGGGCGCTGCCGCTGCGCGCCGGCTATTTCATGCACTGGAACATCATTCGCTGGCTGCGCGACAACACCGAGGCCAAATGGTACGACCTCGGCGGCACCGACGGCTTCCAGGGGCTGCACCAGTTCAAGAAGGGCATGGTCGGCGAGGCCGGCGTGATCCAGCCGGTACCGCCCGTCGCCAATTACGCGGCGCATCCGTGGCCGCGGCTCGTGGGCAACGCCGCCTTCAAGGGCCGCGACCTCGCGAGCGCGGCGCTGCGCCAGCTCGACTGGCTGCGCTCGGCGCATGCCCGGCCCGACCAGAAGCGCGCCGGCGCGGGCGATGCCGAATGAGCCTGCTGCACCGCCTGTTGTCGCAATCGACGGTGATCTTCGGCGCCCGCATCTTCGGCGCCGGCCTCACCTTCCTGGTGCAGGTGGCGATCGCCCGCTTCATCAGTCCGCAGGCGCTGGGCGACTACATCCTGGTGATGGCGGCGGTGAACATCATCGCCGTGGTGATGCCGCTGGGCTTCGAGACCATCGGCACCTATTTCGCCGCCGAGTACCGCGCCCGCGGCGAAGGCCGGCTGCTGCGCGGCTTCATGCTGCGCGCCTACGGACACACCGCCGCCACCGGCCTGCTGCTGATCCTCGCCGGCTATCCGCTGGCGCAATTCTTCGGCGAGCCGGGCAGGGCGCTCGCGGCGCACTGGCTGCCGGCGGCGATCCTCACCATCGCCACCGCCATGGTGCTGGTTTCGGGCGCCATGCTGGTCGGGCTCAAGCGGCCCTTCGCCGGCTTCTTCGCTGAAACGCTGTTCCGGCCGATGCTGGCGCTCGCCGGCTTCGCGGTGGCGCTGAACACCGGCTCAACCCAGGCGGTGACGACCATCCTGTGGGTGCTGTCGGTCGGCTATGCCGCGGTGGCGCTGCTGCAGTTCGGCCTGCTGCTGGTGACGACCACGCGCATTCCGCTGGAAGAGACGCCGCGCGCCGGCGAATGGCGCCGCTGGTGGCGCTTCGCCGTGCCGTGGATCGCACTGGCGGTCGCCGGCGACTTCTTCTTCGACATCGATTTGCTGCTGCTGTCGGGCCATATGAGCCGCACCGACCTGGCGGTGTTCGGCGTGTGCACCCGCGTCTTCTCGCTGGTGGCGTTCGGGGTCGGGGCGGTCTACGCGGTCACCATGCCCGACATGTTCGAGAGCGAGGCGCTGCGCGACCGTGCCGGCTTCCACCGCAAGATCGGCGAGGCCAACCTCGTCGCGTCGGGCCTGTCCGTCGTGCTGCTGCTCTTGGTGCTGGTCGCCTCGCCGCTGGCCTTCATGCTGTTCGGCTCGACCTTCCAGGCCGGCGTCGTGCCGCTCGCCATCCTCTGCGTCGGGCTGGTGATCCGCTCGGTGTTCGGTCCCGCGTCGGTGGTGCTGTCGGTGCACAACCGGCCCTATGCCAGCCTGCCGGCGGTCGCCGCCGCGATGGCGACGCTGGTCGCCGCCAACCTGACCCTGGTGCCGCATCTGGGCCTGCTCGGCGCCTCGCTCGCGGCGCTCATCGCCATGACCGTGTGGTCCGCCGCCATGTGGTTCACGGCGCTGAAGATTTCCGGCGTCGACGTCTCCATCCGCGCCCGCCTCACCCGCCCCATGGCGCTCACGGTAAAAACCGCCGAATAGCCGGCGTCCCTGCAGTCGGTGAGAACGCGCGAGACCGGTGCCCCGACACCTCTATCCCCCACGTCACCGCCAATTTCCCCTTCCCCCACAATCCCCTGCAACAAATCCACCGTCCGCCAATCCACCCCCTTTGCGCCCGGGTGTACTCTCCACCCCATCCCCTCGCGATTGCGAGGTCGCGACGAACGGTCGGCGGGGGGAGATCGGTGTGGGTGGGGTGTCGACCCCATTCGGGCCGGTTCTGCCGGGAACCATGGGTGAGCCAAATCCTGCACCCAGGGTCCGGGGATCGCCCCGAGGGTGTTGCCATCCGAGGGGCTCGGAGCTGTGGGGCCAACTCGGCAAGACCCCGCATCTCGACGAAATCTCCGCGCGCCGCAGTCAAGAGGCTGGTCGAAGGCAGGACCTGGTCATAAACCCCGGTCGCGTGGCGAGGCTCCGGTCTCATTACACGCCGTCTACCGGCTCCGGGAGCGGAGCCTCGCCATGCCGCATGTCACAGGCGGCGCTGCTCTTTGACATCGCCGGTCGGGCCGGTGGAGGCTTCCGCTCGCCCACAATCCTGAAGCTGCGACTCAGCGTCCCAGCAGTGCGTTGAGGTGAGCGATGGCGCGCCCGACGCGGCCCTGGGCGATGCCGTGGTCGTAGCCCTCCGTGAGCTTGGTGTAGGGCTTTTCCATCACGCAATAGTCCTGGCCGAAGATGTGCTGCTTGAGCACGGCGGTTTCGACGTAGCCGTAGCGGCGGAGCAGCGCGAGGGCGACCTCGTTCTCGGGGCGCACGAAGGTGTAGGCCTTGTGGAATCTGCCGTTGTCGAAATGCTCGTCGAAGGCGCGCATGCCGTGCATGCCCAGCCGGGTCTGGCGGAAGGCCGGGAAGATCCAGCTCCAGTAGCGGAACACGGCGCCGAACTCCGGCCCCGAGATCAGCGCGCCGCCGACCTTGCCCTCCGACAGCAGCGCGATCACGTGCCAGGGGTCCTGGCGCTGCAGCGTGCGCAGGTAGGATTTGGTCAGCCGGGCCTTCTCCCAGGCCTTGAACTCGGCATTGTAATGGGGGCTCTCGTCGATCACCAGCATCAGCTCGTGGTGGATGAGGTCGAGATCGGCAGGCGTGGCGGCGCGGGTCGCAAAGCGCGGCGTCGCCTTGGCGTCGGTCTGGGTCGGAGCAGCGGAGGTCAGCGTCAGGTCAGCCATCGGTCAAGCTCGCATCAGAAATTTGCCGCAAAGGATACTCCCGGCGGCGGCGCAGCCACACAACAGAGCGTCCGTGCGGTTAACGGGGACAAGTGGTCTTCTTGCCCGCGGGCAGGCCAGTGGCTAAACCGGTTCGCAAAAGAATTGGGAGGAGCCGATGTCGGACAATCTTTTGTTTCCACCGAGCGAGGCGGCCAAGGCGCGAACCCTGACCACCAAGGCGCAGTATGACGAGCTCTACGCCCGCTCGATCAAGGATCCCGACGGCTTCTGGGCGGAGCAGGCCAAGCGCCTCGACTGGTTCAAGTTCCCGACCAGGATCAAGAACACCAGCTTCGCCTACCCGAACATTTCGATCAAATGGTACGAGGATGGCGAGCTCAACGCCGCCTACAACTGCCTCGACCGGCACCTCAAGACCCGTGGCGACCAGACGGCCATCATCTGGGAAGGGGACGAGCCGGGGACCGACGCGCGCGTCACCTATCGCGAGCTCTACGAGCGGGTGTGCCGCTTCGCCAACGTGCTCAAGGCCGAGGGCGTCAAGAAGGGCGACCGCGTCACCATCTACATGCCGATGGTGATCGACACCGCCGTGGCGATGCTCGCCTGCGCCCGCATCGGGGCGGTGCATTCGGTGATCTTCGGCGGTTTTTCCCCCGATTCGATCGCCGGCCGCATCAACGACTGCGCCAGCACGATCGTGCTCACGGCAGACGAGGGACGGCGCGGCGGCAAGCTGATCCCGCTCAAGAAGAACGTCGACGAAGCGCTGGCCAAGGCCGACGGCGTGACCCGCGTCATCGTCGTCAAGGTCACCGGCAACAGCGTCGACATGACGCCGGGGCGCGACCTCTGGTACCACGACCTCGCGGCCAAGGTGGGCACCGACTGCCCGCCGGAGCGGATGAACGCCGAGGACCCGCTGTTCATCCTCTATACGTCGGGCTCGACCGGCAAGCCCAAGGGCGTGCTGCACACCACCGGCGGCTACCTGGTCTGGGGCACGCTCACGCATGAGCGCAGCTTCGACTACCGCGACGGCGACGTGTTCTGGTGCACCGCCGACGTCGGCTGGGTCACCGGCCACACCTATATCGTCTACGGGCCGCTCGCCAACGGCGCGACGACGCTGATGTTCGAGGGCGTGCCGAGCTATCCCGATGCCGGCCGCTGCTGGCAGGTGGTGGAAAAGCACAAGGTCAACATCTTCCACACCGCCCCCACGGCGATCCGCGCGCTGATGGCGGCGGGGCCGCAATTCCCCGACAAATACGCCATGCCGACGTTGCGGACGCTCGGCTCGGTGGGCGAGCCGATCAATCCCGAAGCGTGGCTGTGGTACCGCAAGCATGTGGGCAAGGATCGCTGCGAGATCGTCGATGCCTGGTGGCAGACCGAGACGGGCGGGCACATGATCGCGCCGTTCCCCGGCGCCATCGCCACCAAGCCGGGGTCGGCGACGGTGCCGTTCTTCGGGGTGCAGCCGGTGGTGCTGTCGCCCGAGGGCGTCGTGCAGGAGTCGACCAAGGCCGAGGGCGTGCTCGCCATCAAGGACAGCTGGCCGGGGCAGATGCGCACGGTGTATGGCGACCACGACCGGTTCGTCGCCACCTACTTCACTCAATACAAGGGCTATTATTTCTCGGGCGACGGCTGCCGCCGCGACGAGGACGGCTATTACTGGATCACCGGACGCGTCGACGACGTGCTCAACGTGAGCGGCCACCGCATCGGCACCGCCGAAGTCGAAAGCGCGCTGGTGGCGCATCCCAAGGTGGCCGAGGCTGCGGTGGTCGGCTATCCGCACGACATCAAGGGCCAGGCGCTCTACTGCTACGTCACGCTGATGGCCGGCGAAAAGGGCGACGACGCGCTCAAGGCCGAGCTCAAATCGTGGGTGCGTAAGGAAATCGGCGCGCATGCGGTGCCCGATCTGATCCAGTTCGCGCCCAGCCTGCCCAAGACCCGCTCCGGCAAGATCATGCGCCGCATCCTGCGCAAGATCGCCGAGAACGAGTACGGCTCGCTGGGCGACACGACCACGCTGGCCGATCCCACGGTGGTGTCGGATCTGATCGAGAACCGGCAGAACAAATAGGCCCCCCGCCGGGCGCCGTTAATCTTTCCTCACCGGCCGGCCCCGCATAATCGGCGCGGGTCGGTCGAGAGGGACGAAGATGCGGTTGGCGTCGGCGATTGGCGCGGGGTGGCGGACACTGCGCGGCCGGGCGTCCGCAGCCACCCTCGCTCGCGTGGTCAGCGACAATTTCGCCGGCATGGTGGTGGTGGAGTCGGGCGGCGTCATCGTCGCCGCGAGCCGCATCGCCTCCGACCTGCTCAATGGCGGCCGGCCGCTCGATGGGCACGGCATCCGGCAGGCGCTGCCGCCGGACATGCGGCACGCCATCGAGCAGGTGCTCGCCGGCGCCGTGGCCAGCACCGAGCTGGCCCTGGCGGTCATCCGCCGGGGCGAGGGCGAAGACGACCGGCTGGTGCTGCAATACGCCGTGACCGCCAGCGAGGTGGACTCTGGCCGCATCGCCTGCCTCAATTTCTGGGACGTGACCGAACGGCGGCGGGCGGAAGAGCGGCTGAGCTTTCTCGCCTCGCACGACCCGCTCACCGGGGCGCTGTCGCGCACCGGGCTCTGCGCGGCGATCAACCAGCGCTTCGAGACCGAACGCGGACGCGGCGAAGGGCTGGCGGTGCTGGCCATCGACCTCGCGCGCTTCAAGCCGGTCAACGACGCGCTCGGCCATGCGCATGGCGACATGCTGCTGAAGCAGGTGGTCGGCCGGCTGCGCGCCACCGGCGCCGCCTATGTGGCGCGGCTCGGCGGACATGGCTTTGCCGTGGCACATCCCGGGCTCGATGGTGGCGAGGCCATCCAGTTCTGCGAGCTGATCCAGGACCGCCTGACGCTGCCCTACCAGCTCGGCCCGCACCGGGCGATCATCGGCGCCGAAGTGGGGATCAGCCATTCGGGCGTCTCCGGCTTCGACCCCGACCGCCTGCTGAGCCACGCCGACATGGCGCTGTCGATCGCCCGCGAGGGAGCGGGCCGGGGGCACGCCTCGTTCTCGCCCGAGATGGACGCCGGCCTCCGGGCCCGCCAGGAGCTCGAGACCGCTATGCAGCAGGCGATGGAGCGCGGCGAAATCTCACTGATGTTCCAGCCGCAGGCCTCTCTCGACGACGGCACGGTCATCGGCGTCGAGGCGCTGATGCGCTGGGTGCATCCCGAGCTCGGGTCGGTGTCGCCGGAGCGTTTCATTCCGGTGGCCGAGGAAACCGGCAAGATCGTCGAGCTCGGCCGCTGGATCCTCGAAGCGGCGTGCCGCGAGGTTGCCGGCTGGCCGGGGCATCTGAAGCTCTCGGTCAACGTTTCGCCGATCCAGTTCGAGCTGGTCGACGTGGTCGGGGAGGTGAAGGAGGCGCTGACCCGTTCGGGCCTGCCGGCGCATCGGCTCGACGTCGAGATCACCGAAGGCATCTTCATGTCGAACGCGCGGGCCGTCACCGACGCGCTGCAGCGGCTGCGTAACCTCGGCGTCGGCATTGCCCTCGACGATTTCGGCACCGGCTATTCGTCGCTGAGCTATATCGGGCGGCTGCCGATCGACAAGATCAAGATCGACCAGAGCTTCGTGAAGCGCCTGCCCGGCGACCAGCAGGCCGGCGTGATCGTCCGCGCCGTGATGATGCTCAGCGAAGCGCTCGACAAGATCGTCATCGCCGAAGGCATCGAGACCGCCGACCAGGCGTGGATGCTGAAGATGATGGGCTGCAAGGTCGGGCAGGGCTACCATTTCGGCCGGCCGAAAACGGCGGCGGAAATGCGCGCGATGCTCGCCGAAAAATCGGCGACGGACCGGATCGCGGGGTAGGCGTCAGCCGAATTTGCGCCGCGCGTCGAGCGCGAGCCCGAGGCCCACGCTGCCGAAGGCGTCGGTCTCGACGAAGCGGGCGTTGGCGAAGTTGCGGCGCAGGCGCTCGAGGATCATCGGAATGCGCGTCGAGCCGCCGGTGAGGATCAGCGTGTCGATGCGATCGGCGGTGAGGCCGGCGATGGCGACCACCTCGCGCAGCTTGTCCTCGATGCGGTCGATGCTGTTGGCGATGGCGGCGGCGAGCACGTTGCGCGCGATCAGCGGATGCAGCTCGACCTCCTCGCCCACGAAGTCGAGGCGGACCTCGCTGGTGTCGGTCAGCGCGATCTTGGCGTCCTCGACGGCGCCGGCGAGCCGGTGCCCGTCGCGATGGGTGACGATCGAGATCATCGCGTCGACGCGCTCGGGGTCGCGGGCCTCGCGCTCGGTATGGCGGAGCTGGCGCAGCATCGCCGGATCGTAGAGCTGGTTGATGCGGTGCCAGGTGGCGAGGTCGACATAGGGCGCCGAAGGCAGCGGGCGCTTGCCGTCGGCGGTGGGCGTCTGGTAGCCGAGCTCGGGCATCACCGCGCGCAGCGACAGCAGGCGGTCGAAATCGGTGCCGCCGACATGGACGCCGGCGGTCGACAGGATGTCGCCCTGGCGATCGGCGGCAGCGGCCCGTTGCGGCGAGACGCGCACTACCGAGAAGTCCGAGGTGCCGCCGCCCAGGTCGACGACGAGGCCCAGTTCCTCGCCCGACACCTGCTGCTCGTAGTCGAGCGCGGCGGCAATCGGCTCGTACTGGAAGGCGATGTGACGGTAGCCCTTGGAGCGCACCGTACGCTCCATCTGCTGCTGCGCCTCGCGGTCGGCGAGCGGATCGTCGTCGACATAGTGGACCGGCCGGCCGACGACGACGCTGTCGAGCGTCTCGCCGAGATCGGCCTCGGCGCGGTCCTTCAGCTCGCCGACGAAGCCGCCGATGATCTGCAGATACGACACGATGCGCTTCTTGATGCGCACGTTCTCCTCGGCCAGCGACGAGCCGAGGATGGATTTGAGCGAGCGCATCATGCGGCCGTCGGTGCCGGAGATATATTCGGCGATGGCGGCGCGGCCGTACAGCGTCCGGTCCTCGTCGAAATCGAAGAAGATGGTAGAGGGAATGGTCGGCTTGCCGTCCTCGAGCGGCAGCAGGCGAGCGGCGGCGTTGCCGCGGGCCACCGCGAGGGTGGTGTTGGACGTGCCGAAGTCGAGGCCGCAATGGCGCAATGGATCGGGCATGGCGGAACTCGGGGTTGGCGGGGAGCGGCGTCTATAGCGGCGTTTGCAGTTTCGCCGCAATAGCGTGAGAAGGCTCGTGGCCGATTCCCGCCCGAGGTGCTTCGTGATCCGTTTCGTCGTTTCCCTGCTGCTGGCCGGGCTGTTTGCCGGCCCGGCGGCCGCCCAGTCGCTCGATCAGATGGCGGGGCAGATGATCATCGTGGGCTTCAAGGGCGACGATGCGGGCGATGCCTCGTTCAAGGCCGTCCGCGACGAGGTCGCTGCGGGAACGCTCGGCGGTGTCATGTACCTCAAGACCAACGTGAAGAGCCTCGCCGCGGTAAAGGCGATGAACTCTGCGTTGCGCGCCGCATCGCCGGACCTGCCGCCCTTCATCACGCTGGACCAGGAGGGGGGCGCGGTCGAGCGGCTGACATCCGCTGTGGGTTTCGCCGAGATGCCCACGGCGCAGGCGATCGCCGCCAGCGACAGCCCGGCGCAGGCCGAGGCTGCCTATGCGAAGATGGCGCGCGGCATCAAGGACGAGGGCTTTACCGTCAATTTCGGCCCGGTGGCCGACCTCAACGTCAATCCGAAGAACCAGATCATCGCCAAATTCGGCCGCTCCTACGGCAAGAGCGCCAAGACCGTGACGGCCTACGACGAGGCCTTCATCAACGCCCATCACGATGCCGGCCTGCTGACGGCCCTCAAGCATTTTCCCGGCCACGGTTCGAGCACGGCGGACAGCCATGCCGGCTTCGTCGACATCTCCAAGACCTGGAGCCCGGTGGAACTCGATCCCTACAAGGCGCTGTTCGCCGACGGCTACGACGATTTCGTCATGGTGGGGCACCTCTACCACAAGGACTATACCGGCACGGACGGCGCCAAGCTGCCAGCGTCGCTGTCGCCGGACTGGATCGAGGGGGTGCTGCGCGGGCAGTTGAAATTCGCCGGCGTGGTGGTCAGCGACGACCTCGAGATGGGGGCGATCCGCAAGCAGTTCGACCTGCACGACACGGTGGTGCGGGCGGTGAAGGCAGGCGTCGACGTGTTGCTGTTCTCCAACACCGCCGCCTACGATCCGAAGCTCTCGGACAAGGTGCGGGGCATCCTGGTGGCGGAAGCGGCGGCCGATCCGGCGTTCAAGGCGCGGATTGAGGCGAGCTATGCGCGGATCGTGGCCATGAAGGCGCGCATCGGGAAGTAGTTGCCCACCCACAGGTCTGGTGATACCGGGACAGTGGTGCTGACTTAAATTGAGCGCACCATGGACAGGACCACCCTCACGGCCTTCGTCGTTGCCGCGATCCCGGGCTTTTTCACGCCCGGACCCAACAATCTGATGCTGATGGCCTCGAGTGCGAAGTTCGGCTTCCGCCGTACCCTGCCGCACGGGCTCGGCGTCACCATTGGGTTTGCGGTGATGGTGGTGCTGGTCGGCGTCGGGCTCGGCGAGGTGTTCCGCTACCTGCCGTGGCTCGAGCCGGTGCTGAAGGTGCTGGCGGCAATCAACCTGCTCTACCTCGCCTGGACGCTGATCGGGCTCAAGATCAAGGATCAGGGGGCCGGGCAGCGGCCGCTGACCTTCCTTGAGGGCGCCGGATTCCAGTGGATCAACCCCAAGGCGTGGGCGCTGGCGGTCAGTTTCGTGGCCATGGTGGTCGATCCGGGGCCGGGGCGGTACTTGGGGATCGCCATCCTCGGCGCGAGTTGCCTCGTCATCGGCGCCGCCTCGTCGCCGACCTGGATGGTGTTCGGCGAACGGCTGGAAAAGCTGCTCAGGCGCACCGGCGGCGAGCGCTATCTGGGCATCGTCATGGCGGTGCTGGTCGTCGCCTCCGTGGTTCTCTTCTTTCTGTGAGCGGATGAGGGTAAGTTCGACCTCCCTTCACTGCGGCCGGAGGTTCGATGGCTGATTCCGTCGCCACCCCAGAGACACGACACGTGCGGACCCTGTTCATGTCCGACGTGCATCTGGGCATGCGGCCCACGCGAATCGCCCAGTGCGTCGATTTTCTGCGCCACCACGAGGCCGACACGATCTATCTGATCGGCGACATTCTCGACGGCTGGCGGCTGGCCAAGGCCTGGTACTGGCCGCCGCTCTACACCGAGTTCGTCGAGGTGCTGCTGGACAAGGCGGCGCGCGGGACGCGCATCGTGGTGCTGCCGGGCAACCATGACGAATTCCTGCGCGAATATCTCGGCACCTATTTCGGCGAGGTGGAATTCGTCGATCGCACCGTGCACACCACGGCGCTGGGCCGGACGTATCTGGTGATGCATGGCGACCAGTTCGACGTGGTGGTGGCGCACGCCAAATGGCTCGCCCACGTCGGCGACTGGGCCTATCGCATGGCGCTCAGGGTCAACATCTTCATCAACTGGGTGCGCCGCCGTCTCAGGCGGCCGTACTGGTCGCTCAGCGCCTGGGCCAAGCACAAGGTGAAGAACGCGGTGAGCGTCATCGGCCGCTTCGAGGAAGCGCTGACGCTTGAGGCGCGCGACACCGGCGTCGACGGGGTGATCTGCGGCCATATTCATTTTGCCGACATGCACGACCGGCTGGGCATCCACTACATCAACACCGGCGACTGGGTGGAGAGCTGCACCGCCGTCTGCGAGACGCATGACGGCCAGTTCGAGCTGATCAAATGGGACAAGCAGACGCCGGTGCCGCCCAGGCCGAAGCGCACCGGCTTGCTGCGGCGGGCCAAGGCGCCCACCGACGCCGGAACGGCGTCGCCCTAGCGATCGCGGTGCGGCGCCAACATTCTTGTTTTCGCTGGTGGTTCCGTCCATCCTGATGGCGAAGCGGATTCACGCTTCCGGAGCATTTCCCGAATGAGCTGGTCGAAGCGGGCGAAGGGCATGTTGCCTTGCCTGTGCGGCGTGTCGCGCGGCGAGGCGCTCGATGGCTGACGCGCGGCGCTGGTGGTCGCCGGAATTGCGGGCGACGCTCTATTATTTCACGGTCTTCATGACCTCGGGCGCGGCCGCGGCCTATGGCGGCATCTGGTTCCAGGACCAGGGGCTGAGTCCGGGCGAAATCGGGCTGCTCGGCTCGCTGCCGGTGTTCATCATGCTGGTGCTGAACCTGGTCGTCGGTCGGATCGCCGACCGGGCGCAGGATTGGCGGCAGGTGATCGTCATCGGCGCGCTGCTGGGCGGGGGCATTCCGATCGGGCTGTTCTTCGTGCACGATTTCGCCGGCATCCTGCTGGTGTGGACGCTGGCGGCAATTCCGGTGGCGGCGATCGGACCCGTGGCCGACGCGGCGGCGCTGCGCATGACCAATCGCAACGGCACCGATTTCGGCTTCATCCGCGCCTGGGGCACGGTCGGGTACATGGCGATGACCATTGCCACCGGGCAGATCGTCACCTGGTTCGGGGGCGGCACGTTCCTGCCGTTCTTCGTGGCCCTGGCGCTGCTGCGCGGCATGGCCGCGCTGCAATTGCCCAATTTCCGGGCGCCGAAACACGAACAGACCCTGGCCCGGGCGCCCGGGGCCAGCCGGATGCGCGAGGTCATGAAGCCCTGGTTCCTGCTGCCGCTGGTCGGCTGGTCGATGGTGTTCGCGACGCATCTGGTGCTCAACAGCTTCCAGGCGCTGCTGTGGAAGGGGCAAGGCATCCCCGACCTGACCATCGCCATCCTGATCGCCCTCGGGGCGGCCAGCGAGGCGGCGATGATGTTCGTGTTCAAGCGCTTCGTCGGCCGGTTTCCGGCCCGCCTGGTGATCCTCGCCTCGGCGGTGGTCGCGGTGCTGCGCTGGGCGGCGATGGCGTTGGCGCCGGACGTCGCCATCCTGGTGCCGCTGCAATTGCTGCACTCGGTGACCTTCGCCATGGGCTACATGGGCTGCGTGCACTTCATCGCCAACTGGACCAGCGAGGACATCGCCGCGGAGGCGCAGAGCTTCTTCCAGGTGTTGCAGCAGGCGATGTCGGTGCTGACGCTGACGGCCTTCGGCTGGATCGCCGGGCCGCTCGGGGTGCGCGCCTATTTCGCCTCGGCGGCGTTTGCAGCGCTGGGCGCGGTGCTTATCTTCATCTCGATGCGCCTGATGGCGCCCAAGAGCCAGGGAGCGCAAGCGCATGCCTGAATCGATCAATCTGCTGATGAAGCTCGAACACATCGCCGAGCAGTGGCAGCCCCGCATCGTCGCGGAACTGAACGACTACCAGTTCAAGGTGGCGCGCATCGAGGGCGATTTCGTCTGGCACAGCCATCCGGAAACCGACGAGGCGTTCTTCGTGCTCGAAGGCGAACTGAGGATCGACCTGCGCGACGGCGAGGTGATCGTGCGGCCCGGGGAGCTCTATGTCGTGCCCAAGGGCGTCGAGCACAAGCCGTTCGCCGAACACGAGGTCAAGCTGCTGCTGATCGAGCCGCGCGGCACGGTCAATACCGGCGACCAGGGCGGCGAGCGCACCGCGGCAAACGACGTCTGGGCCTGAAGCCAAAACAAAGGCCCCGCCGAAGCGGGGCCAGAGGGCTTTGGAGATTCTCTTCTGAAGCGGGGCGCCTCAGCCGAGGCGGCCGCTGGCGTGCGCCAGCATGGTGTAGACCTTGCCGCGGTCGGAGGTGAGATAGGCGCGGGTTTCGTTGACCGGGTCCGCGCCACTGGCGGCGCGCTGCAGCAATTGCTCGAACTCGCTCATATAGCTCTGGGCATTCTTGGCGAAGTCGGCGTCGGCGGTCAGCCGGCGCTTCACCTGGTCGAAGGTCGACTGCCCGGTGAGCGTGTAGATGCGGCGCGAGAACACGTTCTGCTCGCCCATCTGGTAGCGGGTCCAAGCGTCGCCGAGAGCGCTCGGATCGATCGAGCGTGCGATCTCGTCGGTGAGGGCCGTGAGGTTCTGCTGCGGCGCAGCGGCCGGGGCCGCCGGGCTGTTGGCATTGCGCAGCACGTCGCGCAGCCAGCCGCCGCTCGCATCGTCCGCGGTGCGGGCCGGGGCGGGCTTCGGCGCCTCGGCAACCGGCGCGGGCCGGAGCGTCGGAGCCTCGGCGACCGTAACGGTGCGCGGGGCCGGCGGCGGCGTCACCGGGGCAGGGCGCGGCGCCGGGGGCTCGGCGGCGCGCACCGGCTCGGGGCGCGGTTCCTGCCGCGGGGCCGAGCGGCGCTCGGTCAGGTCGTGGGTGGCCGACTGGGCGCGCACGATGGCGTTGAGCTCGCTCAGGGCTTCGATCTGCTCGGCGACGACGCGGCGCATCGCAGCGGCGCTGGTCTTGGTTTCCTCAGGCAGTTCCATAACGCCGCGGGCCAGTTCGGAGCGGGTGGCTTCGAGCTCGGTGCCCACTTCCTTGGCCGTCTCGCGCATGGCGGAGGCGGTCTCGGTGAAGCGGCGGGTGGCCTCCTCGAGCGCCTGCTGCATCTCGAGGATCATGGTCGCCTGCGTCTGGCGCAGCACGTCGGAGGCCTTCTCGGTCTCGGCGCCGGCGGCCTCGCGGAAGTCGCCGAGGCGGCTGGTGAGCTCGGAAGTGGCGGTGGAGAGCGCCGAATTCACCTGGTCGCCGGAGCCCGACAGGATCTGCTCCATCTGCGCGCGGGCGTCGAGGAGGCGGCGCTCGGTGGCGTTGATGGTGTCGGCGATCGACTGCGCGAAGCCGCGCATCCGCTCGTCGATCTCGTCGGCGCGAGTGGTGAAGCTCTGCGACAGCGCATCCATGGCGGCGCGGCGTTCCTCGAGCTGGGTGAGGGACTGCGTGCCGGCCTGGTTGAGCGAGGCGGCGGCCTGGTCGATTGCGGCGACTTCGCTGTTGATGTTGCCCAGCAGCGAGCTGAACTCGTCCATCATGCCGCGGACCGTCGACTGCAGGCCGCTGACCTGCTCGCTGACCATGTTGCCGGCCTGTTCGGTCGAGGCAACGGCGTCGCGGACCGTCGACGAATAGGTCGCCGTCTGGCTGGCCACGTTGGTTTCGAGCTCGGTGAGGTTGCGGTTGGCGCCTTCCAGCACCTGCTGCAGGATCTCGTTGGCGCGGTTGAGCCGGGTGAACGCCTCGATCGCATCCGACTGGATGCGTTCGGAGGTGGTGTGCATCATCTGCTCGGTCTGCGACGCGGCGGCGGCGAGGGCCTCGTTGAGAATGTTGCCGTGCGTGCGCAGTGCGTTTTCGAGGGCACTCGCCCTGTCGGCGACGGTCGATGCCAGCGTGTCGGCGTGCTGCCCGACCAGTGCCGTGATGCTGCCGGACTGCTCGGTGACGACGTTGCTGATGGCGTCGGCCTGCTGCGCGACGACGGCGCCGAGGTTCTGCGTCTCGCGGGCGATCACCGAGCCGAGGCTCTGCGTTTCGCTGGTGACCACGGAGCCCAGGGTTTGCGTCTCGCGGCTGACCACCGAGCTGAGTGCCTCGGTCTCGCGGGCAACCACGGAACTGAGGTTCGCCGAATGCTCGGCCACGACGGCGTTGACGCTCTGCGTCTGCTGTTCGACCACGGCGTTGAAGCCCTGGGTCTGCTGCGCGATCACGGCGCTGAGGTTGTCGGATTGCTGGGCCACCACCGAGCTCAGGCCCTGCGTCTGCTGCGTGACCACGGCGTTGATGTTGTCGGACTGCTGCGCCACCACGGCCGCGAGGTTCTGCGCCTGCTCGGCGACCAGCGAGGTGATGCTGTCGGACTGGCCGGCGACCACCGCGTGGAACTGCTCGCCCTGGCGGGCGATGAGTCCGGCAAGGTCGTTGGTCTGCTGCGTCACGGACTGGTTGAGGGCGTTGACGCGGCCCTCGATGGCTTCGGTCGCAGCCACGGCCTTGATCGAGATGAGCTCGTCGATGGCGCGCGAGGCGGAATGGATCTGCTCCATCGCCTGGCGGACATGGGTGTCCATACGGTCGGCGGTCTCAGCCACATCGAGCGTGATGTTGGCGGTGGCGGCAACGATGCGCTTGGAGATGGTCTCCTCGATGCGGTCGGCGCCGGCCTCGAGATCCGCCATCGACTGCACCAGCGCGGTGTTGATCGCGGTGTTGAGCGAGGCGAGACGCTCGGCGGTGATGTCGGCGCGCGCGGTGATCGCTTCGGGCAGGGTGCCCAGCCGCTGGTCGACCATGTCGGTGATCGCCTTGCGGGCCGAGTTGACGCCGGTTTCGATGATGTCGGCGGCCTTGCGGGCGCTTTCGCCCACGGTGGCGGCGGCGCCGTCGATGCGGGCGGTCACGCCGCTTTCGGCATCGGCGATGCGCAGGATGGCGGAGTCGATGCCGCGGCCGAGATTGTCGTTGACCTCGCCGACCTTGCTGGCGATGAGCGCGGTGACGGCGGTGGCGCGGTCGGCCATGACGTCGGTGACCGAGCGCAGCGAGGCGTCGATCTTGTCGCGGGCCTGGGTGCCCTGGGCGTCGATGGTGCGGGCCAGCTCCATGGTGCGGTCGCCGATGGCGCCGGCGATGGCCGCGGTGTGCGTGCCGAGGACTTCGGCGAGCTGCTGGGTGCGGGCGTTGAGCGCCTCGCTGAGCTCGGACGAACGGGTGCCCACGGTCGAGGCGAGGAGCTGGGTGCGCTGGTCGAGCGTAGCGGACAGCGCGTTGGAGTGCTGCGTCAGCGTCTCGTCGATATTGGAGAAGCGCGTCTCCATCACCGTGCCGATGTTGGCGACGTGGGTGTTGAGCGCATTGTCGAGCAGCGTCGTACGGCCGGCGAGCAGTTCGTTGATCTCCTGGGCGCGGCCGAGCAGGGTGTCGCTCATCTCACCGGTGCGCGATTGCAGGGCGTCCACCAGATCGGTGGTACGCGACTGCAGAGCGTCGACCATGTCGGTACTGTGCGACTGCAAAGCGTCGACCAGGTCGGTGGTGCGCGACTGCAGCGACTCCGTCAGGGTCTGGGTACGGCTGTCGAGGGCGTCCGCGAGAATCTGCGAATGGCCCTCGAGGGCGTCGGAAATCTCGCGTGAGCGGTTGCCGATGACTTCGGTGATCTGCTTGGAGCGCTGCCCCAGCGTCTCGATCATCTCGCGCGTGCGCTGGTTGACAATGTCGTTGAAATGGCCGGACTTTTCGTCGAGCGCCATCTCCAGCACGTTGGCGCGGGCGGCGAAGCTCGCATTGTGCTTTTCGAGCGCGGCGATGAGCTTGTCGCCCTTGTCGCCGACGACGCCGTCGAGTGATTGCAGGCGGGTGTCGATGACCACGGCGATTTCGTCGAGGCGGGCATCGAACTGCGTGAGGTTCTGCGAGCCGGCGCCCATCAGGGTGACGCGGGCGCGCTCGGTGGTGTCGTCGAGGGCACCGGCGAGCTCGATCATCGAGGTCTGGAGCTTGCTCTCCATCGAGTTGATCTGGATCGAGAGTTGCTCGTCGAGCTGCTTGGTCAGGCTGCCCATCAGCGCTTCGGCCTCGCGGCTGCGCTGCTGGATGTCGGCGGAGATGCGCGAGCCGATCATGTCGAGCGCCGACGACACCTCATGGCCGCGGTCGCGCAGCTGGTCGAGCAGCGTGATGCCGCCCTGGCTCAGCAACTTCGCCAGCGAGGACGTGCGATTCTCTATGGCTTCGGCGAGGGTGGTGGCGCGGTTGTCGAGCGCTTCGGTGAGGCCGTTGGTGCGCGCGTCGATGACCTGGCTCAGCTCCATCGTGCGGTTCTCGAAGGCCTGGCTGATCGAGCCGGCGCGGTCCTCGAGCGTGATGTTGAGGCGGCTGGCGCTGTCGTCCAGCGCGCTCAGCAGATGGCTGGTGCGCTGGTCGATCAGCGACACGAAGCTTTCGGTGCGCTCGCCGAAGGCGCCGTTGAGCGAATTGCCGGCGGTTTCGAGCGCCTTGGTCAGATTTCCGCCCGATTCCACGATGGTGCCGGCGATGCGCTGGCTGATCATGTCCAAGTCGAAAACAAGGCCGGTGTGGCTCTCGGTGATGGCCTCGCGCACGCGCTCGGTATTGGTGATCACCGCCTCGCGCTGGCTGGCCAGTTCCTGGATCAGCGCGCGCATGCGGGATTCGTTGTCGGAATAGGTGCGCTCGAGAGCGGTGACCTCGTTGTGGATCATCACTTCGAGCTCGCCGGCGCGGCTCAAGGCGCGCTCGAGGCCGTCACCCAGGGCGTTGACCTCGCGGCGCACGGCCTGGCCGACCGAGGCGACCTTCTCGGACGCGGTGGTCTCGGGCTCGGCGAGGCGGATGGCGGCATGCGTCACCGCGGTTGCGGCGTTGCGCAGATCCTGGGCGCGGCGGATCAGGGTGGCGATGGCGAAAAAGCCGAGCACCGGAATGACGGCGAGGGCGACGAGGCCGATGAAATCGTTGGAGCCGAAGAAGGCCGGGCTGCCGAAATCGCGGCCATTGCGGATCAGCGCCACGGCGAGGATGGCGACAACCCAGGCGGCGGCAACGAGGATGGCGACGAGGTTGGGCGTCGACGACGAACGCGACTGCAGGCCGTAGAGGATGCGCGAGCCCTGGAAGCGATCGTCATTGGCGACCGAGCCGGCCATCGAGGCCTGCTTGTCGGCGACGCGGGCGCGGTCGGAGCGGCCGCCGGTCTGCTGCGGGCGGGAGGGAGCGATCAGGGGCTCAGGCTGAGCCTCGGGTTCGGCCGGCGCGGGACCCCCGAAAACGGAGTCCTTGAGGGCGTCCTCGACCGCCGAAAAGGCCAGCGTTGCGGGATCGTCCTGAGTGTTCGATTTCTTCGCCATAACTCTCTACAACTCTCACGTCGGCTGTTGCGACAAGGGGCGGCATCAGAGTTGTCATGGACCGGTGGCCCTTTCAGGTCTCCGGTACATTTGGGTAAAAAGCGATTCAAATGCCCGCCCAGACCCGCCCCATTGCCGCCGCGCGCCGGGTAAGCCTCACCATACATTCAATTTGAGGCAAACCGAGCGGTATCTTAAGCAAAGGTTAATTTGGGCGGATTGGTGGCGCGGGGCGCCGGTCGATGCAGTGCGAGCGATCGGCTTAAGGGCCTGTTCACCCGGCCGCTCTAGGCTTTCATGCGGCCCCGAAGGGTCATCAGTATTCGTGCGTGAGGCCAGAAATGCGTGGACAAAGTGCGGCGAAAACCGCGGAAGCGTCCAATCCGCAGGCACAGATTCGGGGTCCGATCGACCTGGCCCATCTGAGCCGTCAGACACTCGGCGACCACAATCTCGAACTCGAAGTGCTGCGCCTGTTCGACGAGATGAGCCACGTCTATTACGGCCGGCTCGAAACCAGCACCACGGTGCCGGACCTGCTGACCAACCTTCATACGCTCAAGGGCGCGGCGGCCGGGATCGGGGCGTTCGGGCTGGCGGAACTGGCGCGGGTGACCGAAAGCGAGCTCAGGGCCGGCGCGCCGGTCAATCCCGAGCGGATCGACGATTTGCATGTTGCGGTCGAGGAGCTTTCGGCCTTCATCGCCCAGCGGCTGCGGCAGCAGGACGCGGCGTAGCCGGCGTTCCGAGGCTCGGCTTGCGGCCCGCAAGGGGCACCGCTATATGCGGCGCCATGCCGAAAATCACCTTCATCGAAGCCAACGGAACCACCTACGAGACCGAGGGGGAGGTGGGCTCCACGGTGATGGAAACCGCCATCATGAACGGCGTGCCGGGCATCATCGCGGAGTGCGGCGGGGCCTGCACCTGCGCTACCTGCCATGGCTACATCGATGATTCCTTTATGGAAATCGTCGGTCCACCATCGATGATGGAGGAGGACATGCTGGATTTCGCGTTCGAGGTGAAGCCCAACAGCCGGCTGACCTGCCAGATCAAGGTGAAGCCGGAACTGGACGGGCTGATCGTGCGCGTGCCGTCGCGGCAGGGCTAGCGATTTCGTTCCATCGCCGGGTCGGGCGGCAGAACGGTTTGGCGCGCCCGACGGCCGGCGAGGAAAAATAAAAGCTATTGTATTTCAATAGCTTGTAGCAAAAGTCCAAAGTCGACTATACCGCGGCGCGAAAGGCCGCGAATGGGTGAACTCAACACATTCCCCGTCAGCTACAAGGTCAAGGGTCAGCGCATCGTCGTGGTCGGCGGTGGAGAAGAAGCCCTCAACAAAGCCCGGTTGGCCGCTAAGACGACTGCTTCAGTCGTGATTATTTCGGACGAAGCGACCGTTTCCTTCGACGGCATCGACCACGAACTTGTGTCAGGACATCGCGGGTTCGGTGCGCTCGAGGGGGCAGCACTGGTGTTCGTCGCGGAAAAGAGTCCCGTCGCGGACGCGGTGAAGGCCGAGGCACGGCGGCGCGGCATCCCGGTCAACGTCGTCGATACGCCGGACGAGTGCGACTTCTACGTGCCCTCGATCGTCGAGCGCGCGCCGCTGACGGTGGCGGTGTCGACCGAGGGCGACGCGCCGGTGCTGGCACGGCTGGTGAGGGCGCAGATCGAGGCGATGCTGTCGCCCGACACCGGGCGGCTGGCGCGGCTCGCCGGATCGCTGCGCGGGCGGGTGGCGGCGACGCTGGGCAAGCTGCAGGCGCGGCGGTTCTACGAGGATCTGGTGACGGGCGTCGGCGAGCCCGAGGCGCTGCTCGACGCGCATGCGGGAGAGGCGGCCGGCGAGGTGTGGCTGATCGGGGCGGGACCGGGGGCCGAGGACCTGCTGACGCTCAGGGCGCAGCGGCTGCTGCAGGCGGCGGACGTGATCGTCCACGACCAGCTGGTGCCGGACGCGGTGATCGAGATGGGCCGGCGCGACGCCGAGCGGATCAGCGTGGGCAAGAAGAAGGGGCACCATTCCTTCACGCAGGCCCAGATCAATGCGCTGCTGGTACGGCTGGCGCGGCAGGGCAAGCGCGTGGCGCGGCTGAAGAGCGGCGACCCGATGGTGTTCGGGCGCGCCGGCGAGGAGATCGCGGCGCTGCGCAAGGCCGGCATCGGCTATCGGATCGTGCCGGGGGTGAGCGCGGCGCTGGCCGCAGCCGCCGATACGGCGACCCCGGTGACGCTGCGCAGGGTATCGCCGGGGGTGATCTTCGCCACCGCGCACGGCGCCGACAGCGCCGAGCTCGACCATTGGGCGGCGCTGGCCGGGGCCGGACTGACGCTGGCGCTCTACATGGGCAAGTCGATCGCCATGGAAACCGCCGGCAAGCTGCTTCGGCGCGGCATGCGGCCGGATCTGCCGGTGGGCGTGGTGGCGAACGCCGGGCGCCGCAATCGCTCGCTGTACCGCGCCACGCTGGGCGACATCGCCGCGGATGGCGCCGACATGGCAGACGGGCCGGCGGTGATCTTCATCGGCGAGGCGGTGGCGCATGGCGACTGGGCCGCGGCGGAAGATTTGGCGGTCGCGAAATTCAAGGTGGCATGAATGGACATTCTCACCGGCAACGAGCTGGTCAGTGGAGCGACGGTCTATCTGAGCAGAAGCGGCCTTTGGGTCGAGGATTTGCAGCAGGCGCGCGTCTTCCTCAAGGAAGAGGCGGAGGCGCGCGACGCGGCGCTGGACGCGAGCCGCAACACCATGCGCATCAATTCGCTGGAGATCGAGACGGTGCAACTGCGCGACGGCACGATCTATCCCGACCGCATCCGCGAGCGCATCCGCGCCGCGGGGCCCACGGCGCCGCGCTTCGACCGGCAGCACCTCGGACAGGACGACCATGTATCGATATGACGAGTTCGACGCCGCGTTCGTGCAGGAGCGCACGGCGCAGTTCACCGACCAGGTGATGCGGCGGGTGCGCGGCGAGATCAACGAGGACCAGTTCCGGCCGCTCCGGCTGATGAACGGGCTCTACCTGCAATTGCACGCCTATATGTTCCGCATCGCCATTCCGTACGGCACGCTGCGCTCGAAGCAGCTGCGCAAGCTGGCGTTCCTGGCGCGCGCCTACGACCGCGGCTACGGGCATTTCACCACGCGCACCAACATCCAGTTCAACTGGCCGCGGCTGAGCGATGTGCCGAAGATGATCGAGCATCTCAACGAGGTGGAGATGCATTCGATCCAGACTTCGGGCAATTGCATCCGCAACATCTCGACCGACCAGTTCGCCGGCGCCGCCGCGGACGAAATCATCGATCCGCGGCCGATGGCGGAGATCCTGCGGCAGTGGTCGAGCCTGCACCCGGAGTTCTCGTACCTGCCGCGCAAGTTCAAGTTCGCCATGACCGGCTCGGCGAACGACCGCGCGGCGATCAAGTTCCACGACATCGGCATGAAGGCGGTGACCAATCCGGCCGGCGAGATCGGCTGGGAGATCTGGGTCGGCGGCGGGCTGGGACGCACGCCGATGATCGCCAAGATGATCCGCGGCTATGTCGAGCACGAGAATTTGCTCGCCTATCTGGAGAGCATCCTGCGCGTCTACAACCGCTACGGCCGACGCGACAACAAATGGAAGGCGCGCATCAAGATTCTGGTGCACGAGACCGGCATCGACAAGCTGCGCGACGAGGTGGAGGCCGAATATGCGCAGATGAAGGGCGGCGTGCTGACGCTGCCGCAGGCCGAGCTCGACCGCATCAGCGCCTATTTTGCCGAGCCGCCGTTCGAGCTGGTGAACGCGACGCAGATCGACGTGGTGAAGGAGAAGGCAGCCGACGCGCCCTATGGCGAATGGCTGGAGCGCAATATCCATTCGCACAAGCACCCCGGCTACGTGTCGGTGACGATTTCGCTGAAGCCGATCGGCGGTGCGCCGGGCGACTGCACGGCCGAGCAGATGGAGGCGGTGGCCGAGCTGGGCGAGCGCTATTCGTTCGACGAAATCCGGGTGACGCATGAGCAGAACCTGGTTCTGCCGCATGTGCGGATCGCCGACCTGCGGACGGTCTACGACCGGCTGGTCGAGGCGGGCCTGGCGAGCGGCAATGCCGGGCTGATCACCGACATGATCACCTGCCCGGGCCTCGATTTCTGCTCGCTGGCCAATGCGCGCTCGATCCCCATCGCTCAGGCGATCTCGCACAAATTCGCGGCGCCCGAGCGGCAGCGCGAGATCGGCAACCTCAAGATCAAGATCTCGGGCTGCATCAATGCCTGCGGCCACCACCATGTGGGCCATATCGGCATCCTCGGGGTCGAGAAGAAGGGCACCGAGCTCTACCAGATCACGGTGGGCGGCGACGCCACCGAAGCGGCGGCGCTGGGCGACACGCTCGGCCACGGCTTCGTTGCCGACGAGGTGCCGGCGGCGATCGAGCGGCTGGTGGAGGCGTATATCGCGCGGCGCGAGACGGCGGACGAGCCGTTCATCGAGGTGTATCGGCGGGTGGGCGACGCGCCGTTCAAGGAGGCGCTGTATGGAAATGCGTGAGGTCGCGGTCGGCAGTTCGATGAGATGGAGCAGTCGGCGTTCCTCTCCCGCTTGCGGGGGAGGGGGACCACGCGTCAGCGTGGTGGAGGGGGAGGCCGCTTGCTCCGTGCTCGTGGCCGCCCCCTTCCGTCGGCTTCGCCGCCACCTTCCCCCGCACGCGGGAGAAGGAGTCCCGACTGCGAGGGCTGCCGTCAGGGTGTGTCATGTCCACTAACCTTGCGTTCGACGTTCCCGAGTCCGCACCGCGGCGGGCGCTGCAGATCGTGGCGCTCAACGGGCTGTTCGACGAGATGGATGCCGAGGGGGTGCTGCGGCATGCGGTGAGCGAGGTGCTGCGCGAGGATGTGGCGATCGTGTCGTCGTTCGGGGCGGATTCGGCGGTGCTGCTGCATCTGGTGTCGCTGATCGACCGGCGCCTGCCGGTGTATTTCCTCGAAACCGGCAAGCATTTTCCCGAGACGCTGACCTATGTCGAAACCCTGACACGGCATCTCGGGCTCGCCAATGTGCGCTGGCTCAGGCCCGACCCCAAGGACGTGACGCGGTTCGATCCGCGCGGCGAGCTGTGGGAGAGCGATCCCGATTCGTGCTGCCACATCCGCAAGACCGAGCCGCTCGACGCCGAGATCGCCAATTTCGGCGGCTGGGTGACCGGCAGGAAGCGCTATCAGACGGCCGAGCGCGGCGTGCTGCCGCATTTCGAGCTGACCTCGGACGACCGCATCAAGGTCAACCCGCTGGCGTATTTCTCGGACGCCGACGTCAACGCCTACAAGCGGGCGCACGGGTTGCCGGAGCACCCACTGTTCGCTAAGGGCTACCGGTCGATCGGCTGTGCCCCGTGCACGACCGTCGTCGCCGAGGGCGAGGACCCACGCGCCGGCCGCTGGCGCGGACTCAACAAGAAGGAGTGCGGCATCCATTTCGACTTCAATGGAGCGATCGCAAAACCGGTGGCCGCGGTGGAAAAGACCCTGTTCAAAGACGGCAAGTTCATTGCCGACCCGTTCCGCGCCTGGGCCGAGGGGGACGATCCGGCGGCGGTGCGCTATACGCATATTCCGCTCGAAATGTTCGTCGCCAACCGCGCGGCGGTGCTCGGTAATCCGCACCCGAACGGGCTGCTGATCCGGGCGGGAGACGCCATCGAGGAGGTGGCGGCCGATCTCGGGCGCTTCGCGTCGGTGGCGGTGGAGTTCCCGAAATTCTCGGACGGACGCGGCTACACCACGGCGCGGCTCGCCAGCGAGCGCTACCATTATGCGGGGGAGCTCCGGGCCGTCGGCGACGTGCTGATGGACCAGATCACGCTGATGCGGCGCTGCGGCATCACCGCGTTCGTCGTGGTGCATCCGGCGACGCGCAAGGCGCTGGAGACCGGCACGCTGGTGACGGTGAACCGCTATTACCAGCCGATCGGCAGCGCCGAAGTGCCGGTGGGAACGCGGCCCTTTTTGCGCAAAGCACCGGAGACGGTGTAGGAGCATTTCCTCTCCCCGGTGTCATCCCCGCGAAAGCGGGGACCCAAGCCTGTGCTGGCTCCGGTGGAGAGACGGGTCCCCGCTTTCGCGGGGATGACACTTTGTGGGACGTGGAACTGCATGACCGATCCGATCGAAACCGATGTGGTGATTGTTGGCGCCGGCCCGGTGGGGCTGTTCGCGGTGTTCGAGCTGGGGCTGCTCGACCTCAAATGCCATGTGATCGACATCCTCGACCGGCCGGGCGGGCAGTGCGCCGAGCTCTATCCGGAAAAGCCGATCTACGATATTCCGGGCTTTCCGATCGTCACCGGCCAGGAGCTGGTCGACAATCTGCTGAAGCAGATCGCGCCGTTCGGGCCGCAATTCCATTTTGGGCAGATCGTCAACACGCTGGCGCGGCAGCCGGACGGGCGGTTCCTGCTGACGACGGACGCCGAGACGACGTTCCTCGCCAAGGTGGTGGTGATCGCGGCGGGCGGCGGCTCGTTCCAGGCCAAGCGGCCGCCGGTGGACGGCATCGAGGCCTATGAGGGTAAGTCGGTGTTCTATGCGGTGCGCCGCATCGAGGATTTCCGCGACCAGGACGTGGTGATCGTCGGCGGCGGCGACAGCGCGCTCGACTGGACGCTCAACCTGCAGCCGATCGCGCGGAGCCTGACGCTGGTGCACCGGCGCGACGCGTTCAAGGCGGCGCCGGCTTCGGTCAACCGCATGAAGGAGCTGGTGATGGAGGGCAAGATCAACTTCCTGCTCGGCCAGATCAGCAAGCTCGAGGGTGCCGACGGGCAGCTCTCCGCGGTGCATTTCGCCATGGATTCGGGCGAGGCGATGGTGCATGCGACGCGCATGCTGCCGTTCTTCGGGCTGACCATCAAGCTCGGCCCGGTGGCCGATTGGGGGCTGCAGCTCGACCAGAGCGTGGTCAAGGTCGACACCGAGAAGTTCCAGACGTCGGAGCCGGGGATCTTTGCGATCGGCGACATCAACTCCTATCCGGGCAAGCTGAAGCTGATCCTGTCCGGCTTCCACGAGGCGGCGCTGATGGCGCAGGCGGCCAAGAAGATCGTCAGCCCCGACGAAAGAGTGGTGTTCCAGTACACGACGTCGAGCACCAAGCTGCAGCGCAAGCTGGGCGTGGTGGAATGAAGATCGTCGTCACCGACCAGGCCGGCGAGGTGCACGAGCTCGAGGGGCTCGAGGGCTGGCGGGCGATGGAGGTGATGCGCGACTGGGGGCTCGACATCAAGGCGGAATGCGGCGGCGCCTGCAGCTGCGCCACCTGCCATGTGTGGGTCGACCCCGACTGGGCCGGGCGGCTGCCGGGGCCGAGCGACGACGAGGAGGATCTGATCTACTCGACGCTCGACCAGAAGCCGAATTCGCGGCTGAGCTGCCAGATCATCCTCAACGACGGGCTCGACGGGCTGAAGCTGACGCTGACGCCGAGCGCCAGCAAGACCATCGGGGCGTAGACGCGCCGGAACGATCGTTCCACTGCGAACGACCAGCAGCCCTGGCGTTCCGGCATTCATTTGCCGTTCAGGCACGCCGCTCTATCTCGCCGCCCGTCTTCGCGGGGGGCTTCTGGCGAGATACGAATGGATTTCTATACGATCTTCAAACTGTTGCACGTGCTGTGCGCGCTGGCCTGGGTCGGCGGCGGCATGACGCTGCTGGTGGCGAGCCTGCTGGCGAGCCGCGCCAACAACGATGCGGGGCTGATGGCCGGGCTCGATTTGATGAACCGGCTGGGCAAGACCTGGTTCGTGCCGGCGTCGCTGCTGACGGTGGTGTTCGGCGCGGTGGTGGCGACGCTGGGCGGCATGTGGGGCGAGCTGTGGGTGATCCTGGGGCTCGCCGGCTTCGCCTCGACGTTCCTCACCGGGCTGCTGCTGCTCGAGCCGGAAGGGCGCCGGATCGGCGCGCTGGTCGAGGCCGGCGACATGGCCGGCGCCATCGCGGGCGGCCGGCGGCTGATGACCGTCGGCAAGTTCGACTACACCGTGATGCTGATGGTGATCGTCGACATGGTGGCGAAGCCGGGGCCGGGCGATGTCGCCGTGCTCGGCGTGATGGCGGTGGCGGTGATCGCCGGTGCCGTGTTCTTCCTCGGGCCGATCCTGGCGCGGACTCCAGCCGCAGCTTGATCGGACCGGGAGAACCCCCGTCCGCCCGATGGGGCTGCCGGCGCTCCTGCGTGGGGTGGGAGGGCTGGCACCGAGGGCTCGGTCGGCGGACGGGGGATTGTCTTAGCGGGACTTATTCCGCGGCGATGCGCAATTGCTGCGGGGCCGCGAAGCGGCCGATCCAGGCGACATAGGCGTCGACCCAGCGGTTGAGGAAGTCGCGGGTGCGCTCGTCGGTGATCAGGTGGTTCTCGTCGATCATCCCCGGCTTCAGCACCTGGTAGACCTCCGGGCGGCCCATCACGGCGAGGCCGAGGATCACCAGGATCGAGCGCAGATGCGCCTGCGCGGCGGCGGTGCCGGACTGGCCGGCGGTGGCGCCGACGATGGCGGCGGGCTTGCCCTCCCAGACGCTCTTGCCGAACGGTCGCGACGGCCAGTCGATGGCGTTCTTGAGGACGCCGGGGATCGAGCGGTTGTATTCCGGGGTGACGAACAGCACGGCGTCGGCGGCGTCGATCCGCTGCTTGAGGTCGAGCACGCTCGCGGGCGGATCGTCCCACAGCGTCTCGTCGTAGAAGGGCAGCTTGCCCAGATCGATGAAATCGAACTGCAGCCGGCCGAGCGCCAGCTTCTCGATGGCGCGTGCGAATTGCAGATTTGAGGAGTTCGGCCGGATGCTGCCGACCAGAACCGCAACCTTGTACATTATACCCCGTCCCGTTGGTAACTGTTTGTGACTGAGACACTAGATGTGCCTGGATTGCGGGTTCGGCAAGACGGCACAGTTTGCAGCCTGACGAACAGGCTGTTCACCGAGCGCGCAACGGTGCTTGCCCTCGCGGGGAGGACGGTTCAGTCTCCCCGCCCACTATCGGTTCGACACAGCCTGAGGGGGATGCGGCTATGGACTGGTATGCACTCGTCAAATTCCTGCATGTGGCATCGGCGGTCATCTGGATCGGCGGCGCCTTCGTGATGGTCGTGCTCGGCGCCCGGGCCGACCGGGCGCGCAACGATGCCGAGATCGTCGGCGTGGTGCGGCAGGTCGCCTGGGCGGCCGAACGCGTCTATGTGCCGGCGAGCGTGGCGACGCTGGTGTTCGGCGTCATCGCCGCGACGCTGGGCACACTCTGGACGACGCTGTGGGTGATCCTCGGGCTGGTCGGCGTGGCGGTGAGCATGGCGATCGGCATCTTGGCGCTGACGCCGCGGGCCAAGCGGGTCGAGGCGGGTCACGCGGCGAGCGGCGTGACGCCGGCGATCGTCGCCATCGGCCGCGAAATCCTGACCATCGCCAAATTCGACATGGTGCTGCTGTTCGTGGTGGTGGCCGACATGGTGCTGAAACCGGAGGCCGGCGACTGGGTGACGCTGGCGGTGATGGCGGTGCTGCTGGTCGCGGCCGCGGTGGCGTGGCTGCCGGCGGCGTTCCGCAAGCCGGCCGTGGCTTAGGGCTTTTCGGCCGATTTCGCCACATTGGCGAGCTCGGGCAGGAAGTCCCTGACCATCGGCTGCGGCTCGGTGGTGAAGGGCAGCGGCCGGACGACGCGCATGGCGGCGATGCCGACGCGCACGGTCATCAGGCCGTTGACCACGCCTTCGCCCAGCCGCTGCGACAGGCGCGAGGCGAGACCCTGGCCGAGCAGTTGCTCGACGACGCCGTCGGTGAGCACCAGCCCGCCGGTCACGGCGAGGTGGCCGAGGATGGCGCCGAACAGCCGCCAGGTGCCCCACAGGCCGGGGCGGGCGCCATAGAGGCGGGCGATGGCGCCGCCGAGGCGGACGCTTTCCCAGACGACGAAGGCGATGTCGACCAGGGCCCGCGGCGACACGGCGGTGACCAGCGCCACGCGGCGGGCCGAGGCGGCGGTGAGGCTGCGCGCCCGCGCGTCGAGCGGCGCCAGCAGCACGCGTTCGGAAAAGCGCAGCAACTCGCCGCCGTCGAAGATCTGCGGCCGGTCGGTCCCGAAGTGGGCGAGGGCCCGCGCCATGTCGGGGCGGCCGGTGTAGATCGACCGCAATTCGCCGGTGACGGCGCTCGCCTGCTTGAAATTGTCGGTGCCGAAGACGACGAGGGCCTGGGCCTTGAGATGGTCGAGGGTGCGCAGGCGCCAGAGCGAGGCGGCCTCGCGGATGATGATGGCGACCAGCGCCAGCAGGAACAGGCCGAGCACGGTGAGGCCGAGCCAGCCGAGCCAGGGCGTGGTGGCGAAGAGGTTGCGGATCAGGGCGTCGACGGCGAGGCCGAGGCCGAGCGAGACGAGCAGTCCGGCGGTGCCCCAGAGCAGGCGCGGCAGCCAGCCGAGGCGCGGCGCCACGACCGGCAGGTCCGCCGGATCGGGCAGGGGATCGGAAAAGGAATCGACGCGATCGCTTTCGGCCTGCACGTCGTCGGGCGCGAAGGCACGGGGGGCGCGCAGCTCGACGGCGGGCACGCTGCCTGCGGCATTGAGCGGAATGGCGACGGGGCGCTTCATCTCAGCCGATCTCCGAGCAGATAGTCGAGGGCACGATCGAAGCGGATATGCGGCAGCACCGGCGCGCCCTCGGCGTTGCGCTCGAGCTTCTGCGGCGGCAGGAAGCGCAGGAATTTGAGATCGACCTGCCTGCTTGTGCTCGGTCCATCCGGGCCCGAAGCGGGCTCGTTCGGCCAGTCGCCGGGGCTGCCGGCTTCAAAGACCGAATCCGGCGATGCCGGCAAGTCGCCGGGAAACAAGGCGATTTCGGTCCGGCCGTCATAGGTGATGCCGTCCAGGGTTTCGCCCGGCTCGGGCGTGCCGATGATCACGTCGAGATCGTGCACGCGGCCCTCGCGCGTGGCGCGGATGGCGGCGAGCGCGACGGAGGCGGCATCGGCGCCGGCGAATTTTGCGCGGCGCGCGGCGCGGGCGACGAGACGGTTGAGGATGGCTTCGAGTCGGTCGTGGCTGGTGTGATGGATGTGGTCGGCCTTGGTGGCGGCGAACAGGATGCGGTCGATGCGGCGCGAGACGAGACGCGTGAGCGGGTTGGAGTCGCCCTGGCGGAAGCAGGCGAGGATGTCGGTCAGGGCGGTTTCGAGATCGGCGACGGCCGCCGGCCCGGCGTTGAGGGCGCGCAGCGTGTCGACCAGCACGATCTGGCGGTCGAGGCGGGCGAAGTGATCGCGGAAGAAGGGGCGGACGACGATGTCCTTGTAGGCCTCGTAGCGGCGCTCGAGCATGGCGTAGAGGCTGCCGGCGCGCGGCGTGGCGGCGGGCGGCGGCAAGGGCGCGAAGGTCAGCGCCGGCGAGCCCTCGAGGTCGCCGGGCATGAGGAAACGGCCCGGCGGCAGGGTGGAGAGGGCGTGCGCGTCGGCGCGGCTGGCGCGCAGATAGGCAGTGAAGGCGGCGGCGAGGCGTTCCGCGTCGGGGTCGGTGGCCGGCCGGGTGGCGTCGGCCGCTGCGAGAGCCTCGATGAACGCCGCCGCCTCGGCCGGCGCGCCCTGGCGGCGGGCACGGTCGATGGCGCTGGCCGACCATTCGGCAAAGTTCAGCGACAAGAGCGGCAGGTCGAGCAGCCATTCGCCGGGATAGTCGACGATGTCGAGATTGAGCGTCGACGGGCCCGACCAGCCGGAAAACCAGCGCTGCGACTGGTATTTGAGGCTGATGCGCAATTCCGAGATGCGGCGGGTGCTTTCGGGCCAGCCCGGAGTCCTGCCCGTCAGCGACTGCAGGTGCTGCTCGTAGGCGAAGCGCGGCACGCCGGCGTCGGGGGATTCGGCCAGGCGCGCGCCGATGAAGCGGCCTTCGGTGAGCGGCGCGAAGCCGGGCAGGCGCCCGCCGGTCAGCAGATTGTGGATCAGCGCGGTGATGAAGATGGTCTTGCCGGCGCGGCTGAGGCCGGTGACGCCCAGGCGCAGCGTCGGGGTGAAGCTGCCGGACGCGGCGTCGGCGAGATTGGCGAGGGCGATGCCGATCTCGTCGGTGATGGTGGTTGGCGATTGCGGCATCTGGCCCTCGTTCCAGCCTCGAAAAATAGGCTTTCGGCCTGCCATTGCAAGGCGCGGGACGGACAGTGAAGACAGCGGCCGGTCCGCCGCCCTTGTCGCGAGCCGGCGCGGTGGCCATAGCGGAGGCCTGCCGCAACTCCAGGCCCCTGCCAGGCGTTGGAGCGCCAACCGAGGAGGACAGGATGGCCGACCCCATTGTCGAGGTAGAGACCACGATCGACGCCGACCCGATGACCGTGTGGTCGGCGATGACCAACCGGCAATCGCCGATGTTCATGGGCGCAACCATGGAGTCGGACTGGACGCCGGGGTCGCGCTACACCCTGCATGGCGACTGGAACGGCACTGCGTTCACCGACTATGGCGAGATCGAAACCGCCGAGCCTGGCCGGGAGCTGAGCTTCACGCACTGGTCGAAGACGGAGGAGGCGCCGGAGAGCTACAACGCCGTCCGCGTGCGCATCGCGCCCGAAGGAAACGGCAGCCGGGTGACGCTGGCGCAGTTCGGCCGCGGCAAGACGCAGCCGGTGGACGACAAGACCAGAGCGGAGTTCCGCAAGAACTGGGCGATGATGCTCGACGGCCTGAAGCGGGCCGCCGAGGCGAAATAGGGCCGAAGCCCGCTCAGGCGCCGATCCGGTCCATATCGAACGGCGTGGTCTGGTAGATCTCGTTGATCCAGTTCTGGAACAGCAGATGGGCGTGGCTGCGCCAGCGGTTCTCGGGCTCGATCGCCGGATCGCCGTTGGGAAAGAGGTTGACCGGCTGGGCGGGATTCAGCCCGGCCTTCACGTCGCGCTCATATTCGTCGGCCAGCGAGCGGTGGTCGTATTCGAGATGGTTGAGCATGTGCACGGCCCGGTGCCTGGGGTCGTCGATGCAGCAGACGCCGATGTCGGCGTTGTCGATGAGGATCTCGAGGTCGGGGCCGAGGCTTTGGCGATCGATGTCGTTGTAGCGGCTGACCGGGATCATCGGGCTGTCGGAAAAGCCGTGCAGCCATACCGAGCGCGGGTTGACGATCCTGTGGCGGAACACGCCGAAGGCCTTGTGCGGCATGCGGTAGCGGCGGACGCCGTGGAAGTAGTGCAGCGCCGCCTGCGCCCCCCAGCAGATGAACATGGTGCGGTGGACGTTGGTCTGCGTCCATTTCATGATCTCGACCATCTCGGACCAGTATTTGATCTCCTCGAAGGGGAGGTGGGCGATGGGCGCGCCGGTGACGATGAAACCGTCGAATTTTCGCGCGCGCACCTGTTCCCAAGTCGAGTAGAAGGTCTTGAGGTAGTCCTCGGAGGTGTTCTTGGACTGGTGGTCGGTGACGCGCACCAGCGTCAGGTCGACCTGCAGCGGCGTGGCGCCGATGAGGCGCGAGAACTGCGTTTCGGTCCGCTCCTTGTTGGGCATCAGGTTCAGGAGGCCGATCTGCAGCGGCCGGATGTCCTGGCGCGCAGCGCGGCTCGAATCCATGACGACGACGCCCTCGGCTTCGAGGGTCTTGCGGGCGGGGAGGTTGTCGGGAATGCGGATGGGCATGAGGCGATCTCGAGATTAGGGGGCGAACGGCGGCGGCTCAGGTGAGCTCACGCATTCGGCCCTTGATCGCGGTGGCGACGAGATCGACGAATTCCTCGCCGTCGCGGACGGTGGCGAGGTCGGCGGCGTCGATGGTGTAGCCGTATTTGTCGGCGAGCTTCTGGTAGCGCGGCAGGCGGTCGTGCAGCAGCGCCTCGAAGCCCCAGGCGCCGAACTTGTCGGGATCGACCTTGTTGTCGTCGGCCACCTTGTTGAGCTTCTTGAACTCGGCCCATTTTTTCGTGAGGAAGGGCGGCTGGTAGTACATCGGCTTGGGCGAGGCCGTGAAGCGGCGCACCAGCTCGTCGGCATCCTTTTCGGTGCCGCGGATGTAGATCAGGGCGGTGCTGCCGGCGAGCGTCCTGATCACCGGATCGTCGGGGTCGTCGGGATCGACCACCTCGATCAGCGAGCCGCCGGTGTCGGCGATGAAATTGTCGTAGGCGTAGAGGTCGTGGGCGCGCTGGATGAAGCGCGGCACTTCGAGCAGGGCGGCGATCTCGCTTTGGCGGTGCTGTTCCTGGCGGCGGCGGTATTCGTCGAGCGGCAGGCCGCCCCTGGCGGTGTTGCCGGGGCGGCCGAGATAGGTCGACAGCGGATCGAGATTGGCGAAGGTGATGTTGGAGCCGATCTTGATCGAATCCGTGCGCAGCAGATCGCGCAGGAACGGCACCTTCATGGCCTCGGCCTTGAAGTTGTCGACGATGAACTCGCCCATGTGGCGGGTGCCGATGCGGTAATCGACCGAATAGTGGAACCATTGCGAGCGGCGCAGCAGCGCCGCCAGCCGCGTCTTGCCGACGCCGGCCATGCCGAACACCGTCACGGCGTGACGTGGCGCGTCATGAAATTCGTCCGGCGTCCTGAACAGCATCGGGTTTTTCGCCTGGTGGGGTCGGTTGACGCGTTTAGAGGAAGCGCCGGGAAGGCACAAGCATGGCGGCAGAATCTGCCGCCCAGCCCGGACGCATTTGCCGGGCGCGCCGGCGCGCGGCGGCCGGAAATGCTGCAAATTCAACGAGATGAGAGTCTGGCACCCGGCTTGCATCGCTGAGCCCGAACAGGCGTGCGCGAGCCGCCGCAGGCAATTGGGGACGTGCAATGGGTATCTACGGGGCTCTTTCAACCGCGGTCACGGGGCTTCGCGCCCAGTCGTTCGCGCTCGAGAACATCTCGGGCAACATCGCCAATTCGCAGACCACCGGGTTCAAGCGCGTCGATACCGACTTCCTCGACATGATCCCGGACCAGCCGACCAAGATCCAGACGTCGGGCTCGGTGATCGCGCAATCGCAGGCGACCAACACGCAGCAGGGCGACGTCAAGACGGTGAGCAATGCCACCTACATGGCGGTGAACGGCTCGGGCTTCTTCGTGGTCGAGCCGGCGATCGGGCAGACGGACGGCGCCTCGGTGTTCGCCGGCTCGAACTACTACACGCGGCGCGGCGATTTCGACATCAACAAGAACGGCTATCTGGTCAACGGCTCGGGCTATTACCTCAAGGGCCTGCCGATCGACCCGACCACGCACAACATTTCGAGCTCGCTGCCGCAGGTGATCCGCATCTCCAATTCGTTCCTGCCGGCGGCGCCGACGACGCGCGTCAGCTACCAGCTCAACCTGCCGCAGCTTCCCAAAAACGGGCAGTACCAGGAGTCCAAGACCTCGGGCAGCGAATTGCTGAAGCCGCAGGATTTCGACAGCAGCATCGGCAACGATACGTCGGCGAGCACGACCGGCGCCGCGGCGGCCACCGGCGATGCCTCGACCAATATCGCCAGCGACGGCGACTCGCTGGTGGTGCAGGTGGGGACCACGGCATCGCCGGGCACGCCCGTCACCATCACCTTCACCAACACCGGCGCGGCCACGACCGGCACCAATATCGACCTCACCACCACCAATACGGTGGGTGGCGTGCTGACGGCGCTCAACGCGGCAGTGCCGGGCGTCACCTTCTCGCTGTCGGGCGGCAAGATCGTCGCCACGGCAGCGGGCACGACCAACAATCTGACGATCACCGACAACACCACCGGCGCCACGACGGGCATGGGCTTCACCAACGGCTCGAGCTCGCCGAGCGTGTCGCAGACGCTGCAATTGTCGTCGCGCGCCGGGACCATCAAGGCGCAGGATTCCGACAAGTTCATCAACGAGTCGATCTCGGGCGGCGCCATCACCGTCTATGCCAGCAACGGCGCGCCGGCCAACGTGCAATTGCGCTGGGCCAAGATCGCCAGCAGCGATGTGGGCGGCGTCGACCGGTGGAACCTCTACTATCTGTCGGACAGCAGTGCGACGGGCGGCACCACGATGTGGAAGAACGTCGGCACCGACTACACCTTCGGCTCGGACGGCGCGCTGAGCCCGGCGCTGACCGAAACGGACCTGTCGGGGGTGACGGTGGACGGCGTGTCGCTGGGCAACATCTCGCTCAATTTCGGCACCGGCGGCATCACCCAGTTCAACGATCCGAACGGCACGGCGGGCGTTACGGCGCTGAGCCAGAACGGCTATCCGGCGGGGCAGTACACGTCGGTGGCGATCAACGACAACGGCCGCGTCGTGGTGTCGTACGACAACGGCCAGACGGTCGAGACGGCGCAGGTGGTGACGGCCAATTTCAATGCCGCCAACCAGCTGAAGCGGCTCGACGGCGGCACCTTCGAGGCGACGGCGGATTCGGGCGGGCCGATCATCAACAGCAGCGGCGGGGTGATCGGATCGTCGCTCGAGAGCTCCAACACCGACATCTCGGAGGAGTTCACCAAGCTGATCGTGACGCAGCAGGCCTATGCGGCCGGCACCAAGATCGTGTCGACGGCCGACCAGATGCTGCAGCAGGCGCTCAACATGCTGCGCTGAGCGGCGCGGCGGTTCGGAGTTAAGCGTCCATGGGTCTCGGCATTTCGCTCGCCAACGCGCTGACCGGCATGGCCACCAGCCAGGCCAGCCTCAACGTCGTGTCGCGCAATGTCGCGAACGCGGGCACGCCCGGCTACCACAAGCAGTCGCTCAGCGTCATCGACACGATGGGCGTCAACTCCATCTTCGCCCGGACGGGCGGGGTGCAGCGCGCCTTCGATGCCAGCCTGCAGGCGAACTACAATTCGGCGACGTCGAACTCGGGCTACACGTCCACGATGTCGGCGGTGCTCGACCAGCTGCAGACCTATTTCGGCAAGCCGGGCGAAGATGCGTCGCTCGACACCATGTTCGGCAGCTTCATGAACGCGCTGCAGGCGCTGGGCACCAGCCCGGACGATTTTGCGACGCGCGCCACGGTGGTGTCGAAGGCACAGAGCCTGGTGTCGACGCTCAACTCGCTGTCGAGCAACATCCAGAGCCTCAGGCAGTCGACCGAAACGCAGATGCAGGCGAGCGTGACGGTGCTCAACCAGTCGCTGCAATCGCTGGCGCAGATCAACCAGCACCTCGCCAGCCAGTCGGGCGACGAGGCGGCGCGCTCGGCGCTGATGGACCAGCGCGACCGGCTGGTGTCGCAGATCTCGGAACAGATCGACGTGCAGGCGACGTATCGCAACGACGGTACGGTGGCGCTGATGACGCGCACCGGCGTCGGCCTGCTGGACGTCAAGGCGGCGACGTTCGAGTTCGACCCCGCGGGGACGCTGACGGCGGAAAAGCTCGGCAGCACCGACCCGGCCAAGAGCGCGGTGGGCAGCCTCAAGCTGATCAGCTCGTCGGGGCTGACGCTCGATCTGGTGCAGCAGAACGTGCTGCAGTCGGGCAACCTCAAGGCGTTGACCGATCTGCGCGACAAATCGCTGGTGTCGGCGCAGAGCCAGCTCGACCAGGTGGCCGCGTCGCTGGCGCAGGCGATGAACACGGTAACGACGCAGGGGACGCCCGCCGGCTCGGCGGGGGCGCCGAGCGGCTACAGCCTCGATCTCAGCGCGCTGCAGGACGGCAACGATTTTACTGTCGATGTCGGCAAGAACGGCGTTACGCAGACCTATCGTTTCGTGCGGGTCGATGACCCCAGCAAGCGGCCGCTCGACTATTACGACGCCAATGGCGCGCATGTGGTGGGCGTCGATTTTTCGGGCGGCATGGCCCAGGTGGCGCAGTCGGTGCGCGGGGCGCTCGGCGGCGGCTTCGCGGTGACGGCGACGGCCAATGGCGTGCAGGTGCTCGACGACGGCTCGACCGGCACCACCGATGTCAACGGCATGACCAGCCACGCCACCGTGACCTCGCTGCAGGGCGGCGCCAACGCGCTGGCGCTCAACCTGTTCGTCGACAATGGCGATGCCCCCTACACCGACAGCCTCGGCGGGCGCGGGCAGAAGCTGGGGTTCGCGGCGCGCATCACCATCAACAGCGCCATTCTCGCCGACAACCGCTACCTGGTGCAGTACCAGGCCGGCGGCTCGATGGGCGACGACGACCGCGCCAACTACCTGCTCGACCAGCTCAGCAATATGCGGTTTGCCACGCCGCAATCGAACGTGTCGGACCTCGGGGCGTTCCGCCTGTCCGGCTCGGTCGGCGATCTGATCTCGCAGACGATGGACTATACCGGCAATGTCGCCGCCGACGCCAAGAGCAGCGCCGACACGCAGCAGACGGCAGTGCAGGCGCTGAACCAGCGGCTCGACAGCGAGTACGGCGTCAATGTCGATGAAGAGATGGCGCGGCTGCTCGAGCTGCAGAACGCCTATTCGGCCAATGCGCGAGTCATCTCGGCAGTGCAGGACCTGATGTCCAAGCTGCTGGATCTGTAAGGAGTCACTGGCATGTCCGTCGTCAGCCGCACGATGTATCCGGTCCAGACCAGCATGGACCTGATCACGCGCATGCAGAACCAGTTCACCTCGCTGCAGACGCAATTGTCGACCGGGCAGAAGGCGTCGAACCTGGCGGAGCTGGGCAGCGACCGCTATTTCGACCTCTCGATCCGCTCGCGCATCAGCCGGCTCGACGGCTATGCGACCAACATCACGGTGGTGAACAGCCGGCTCGACATGTTCGACCAGCTCACCACCCGGCTCAGCACGCTGCAGCAGGATGCGCGCGGGCTGATCACGCCCAACAGCTACGGCTCGCAGGACATCGTGCTGGGCGCCGTGCCGGTGCAGGCGGCGAGCAGCCTCGACGAAGTCATCAACATCCTCAACAGCGACATCAACGGCCGCTATCTGTTCGGCGGCAGCGTGACCGACAAGGCGCCGGTCGCCGACATGAACAGCATCCTCTACGGCTCGGCCGGCAAGGCCGGGTTCAAGCAGGTCGCCTCGGAGCGGCAGCAGGCCGATGTGGGCGACGGCCTCGGGCGGCTGACGATCGGCGGCACGGCGCCGAACGTATCGCTGACCGAGGACGGCAACCATCCGTTCGGCTTCAAGCTCAGCACGGCGAGCGCCAGCAGCGCCGCGGTGACGCTGACGACCCCGGGCGGGACGCCGCCGCAATCGCTCAACGTGCAGTTCACCGGCGTGCCGCTCGCCGGCGACAGCGTGACCATCGGGCTGACGCTGCCCGACGGCACGTCGGACGGCATCGTGCTCAAGGCGGTGACCGGGACGCCCGACGTCGGCCAGTTCCAGATCGGCGCCGATGCGGCGACGACGGCGGCCAATTTCAGCACGGCGCTGCAGAGCGCGCTGCAAAAGCACGCGCAGACGACGCTGGTCGCGGCATCGAACAACGAGGCGGCGAACAATTTCTTCAACGGCCAGGGCCAGCCGGTGCAGCGGGTGGACGGCACGCCGGATTTCGCGCACGCCACCAGCCTGGTGACGGCCGATCCGACGACCACGGTGACGTGGTACACGGGCGGCGATTCCAGCAATCCGCGCGCCAGCATCCAGGCGCGCGTCGACGATGCGCAGACGGTCAATTACGGGGCGCAGGCCAACGAGAGCGGCACGGCGCAACTGGTGCGCTCGCTGGCGGTGCTGGCGATCCAGACGTTCAGCACCTCGGATCCGAACACCGAGGGCCGGTTCGACGCCATCGCCTCGCGCAACGTGCAGAACCTGTCGGTCAGCAACAACAGCACGCAGGGCTCGATCGCGATGCTGAGCATCGAGCTCAACAACGCCAAGGTGCAGGTGGGCGACATCAAGTCCCGGCACGACGACTACAGCACGCAGATGCAAGGGCTGCTCGCCGGCATCGAGAAGTCGGACGACAACGAAGTGGCGGTGCAGATCGCGGCGCTGCAGACCCGGCTGCAGGCGACGTACCAGACGACGTCGCTGATCTCGAAGCTGTCGCTGGTGAACTACCTGAGATGAATGGTGAATGGTAAGTGGTGAATGGGCTTGCTAGCGGCGGGCGCTGAGCCCTACCGGCCATTCACCATAACGATGTTCTTGAACTACTCGGTCGGCGTGGCGCGCAGGCCGGCGGCGAGCTGACGGTTGATGTTGATCAGCACGTCGAGCTTTTGCGCGGCGGGTTCGATCTGCAGCTGCAGCATGTGCTTGGCGATGAAGATGCCGAGGTTGGCGACGTTCTGGCGGACGTCGACGGGCAGCGGGCTTGCTGGGTCGGTGACCGAGCCCATGAACACGGTCCACAGGCGCTGGTTGAACTTGAGGGCGGCGGCGAGATCGTCGCGCGTCGCGCCGTCCCAATTGTCGCGGATGCGCTGCATATTTGTCGCCGACTTCACCAGCAGATTGGCCTCGAGGTCGCGGGGATTGGCGGTCTGCTTGCCCACCTGCTGGTAGGCGTTAGCCCCGTGATGCTGCATTTGTGAGGAGGTCCTGTTCGTACTGGATCAACCGCTTGGCGGCCTTCAGCGCTTTGTACAGCGACCCGGTTAAGATGTCGTTATTGATTTCGTCGACAATGGGGATGCAGGACGGCGCCGCGGTGACGATGTCGTTGACCAGGGCGAAATACTCGCCGCGCAGCTTCGAGATGTCGTTGTCGAGATACATGAGCTGCACGGCCAGGTAGATGCGCCTGGCAGGCGAGTTGGCGGTCTCGGGCGTTAGAATGTCCTTCTCGCGCAGGATCGGCGCGTTGCCGTCGATGAACAGGCGGGTGCGCTGGTCGGAGTTGGTGACCACGCAATTGCCGATGATCAGGCGCTCATGCGGCTTCAGCTCGACTTTCAGGGACACCGGACAACCTCGACGTCTGTTCAACGATTTGCGCCGTGCAATCTAGTCGGCCATGGGCGCCGCCGCAAAGAGAAAGGCGGGCTCGTGGGCCCGCCTTCCGTAGTCGATGCCTGGTCCGGACTACTGGAGCAGACGGAGCACGTTCTGGTCCGACTGCGAGGCCAGCGACAGGGCCTTGGTGCTGAGGCTCTGGCGGGTCTGCAGCGCGAGCAGGTTGGCGGCTTCCTCGTTGGAGTCGGCCAGCGTCAGGTTCGACGCACCGGTCTGCAGCGTGTTGATCAGGGCCTTGGTGAAGTCCTGACGGGTCTGCACGATCGACAGCTGCGAACCGAAGCTCGAGGCATTCGCACGCAGCGTGTCCGACGCACCCTTGAGCTTGGACAGGATGGTGGTGATGCCGGCGTTGGTGTCGAAGCCGGTGGCGCTGAGCTGCGCGAGGCCGAGGCCGGTCGCGCTGGTGTCGGCGCCGGTGATGGTCAGGTTCGAGGTGCCGGTTTCGTTGAACACCACCTTGAGCTGGGTGGAGGTGCCCGCCAGCAGGTTGTTGCCATTGAAGCCAGCGTCCTTGGTCAACTGGTCGATCTGATCGAGCAGGCCATTATACTGCGAGATCAGAGCGGCGCGAGCCGGGTTGGCGACCGCTGCACCAGCGCCAGCGGCAACGTAGGCATCGGTTGCACCCGAGGTGAAGCCGACGGCGGTCGAGCCGATGGTCACCGTGGTGCCGGCCGCGCCACTGATGACCAGCTTGGTCCCAGCAGTGTCCTTCGACGCGCTGATGCCGGAAATCGCGGCGGTATTGATGGCCGTAATCGCTGCGTCGATGTCAGCGCCATCGGCGATCGAGACGTCCGTGCCGTTGATCTTAAGCGTCGCAGCAGAGCCCGACGGCGCGGTATAGGTCGCCTGAACCGACGAGAGGTGCTCGGGGCTCGCAACGGTCTCGGAGAGCTGCTGCGCCTGGTTCGCCGTGGATTTGGCGGAGTCGACGAGCTTCTGGATCGAGGTGATGCCGTCGTTGGCGGCCTGGATGGTCTGGATGGCGTTGCCAACCGAGTCCAGCAGGTTGCCGAGGTCCGACGCACGGGCGTTCAGCGACTGAGCGGTGAAGTACGAGGTCGGGTTGTCGAGAGCACTGTTGACCTTGTTGCCGGTCGCCAGACGGGTCTGGGTGGTGTCGAGCAGCGAAGCAGTGTTCTGGAGGGACAGCAGGTTCGAACGAACCGATGCTGAAAGCGTGATGTTAGACATAGTGTTCCTCTTCTGGGTCCAGTCCTAGCGCCTCTTCCTGAAGCGTCCCGGCGACTATCGGCCCGACCTCGTAAAGAAAAGTTAATGGCGGACCGCGGGATTGAGATTAAGTGCGCCGCGCCGGGTCTCGGTAAACGAGGCGTAAAAGCCCGGAATTCCGCGGCTTTCGGGCAGGCGGCAAAGTTTGCCGGGCGAGCGCGCCGGAGTGTCACACGGAGTTAACGAAGGCCGCGCTCAGACCTTGCGGTCAGCCAGCCGAAGGGGCGAGTCGGGAGCCTGCCAGCCGCTCGGCAGGCGCAGCTTCACCTCGGCCAGCGACGGAGCGCGGGCGGGCAATTGCTGGGCCACCAGGGCGGCGGCGAGAACCTGGTTGGGCGGCAGAATGGCGGGCGCCGGCACCGGCTCGGGAACCGGCGGCAGGATGGGCGGCAGCGGCGTGTCGGCGAGGGAAGCGGTGCGCGCGCCGGTGTCGCCGCGCGCCCGGTACTGGGTCACCGCGGTTCCCAAGACGATCGGCTCTGGCGCAATTCTAGCGACCACGATCCACATCCAGCGCGTGCAGGGCCTCGGGTTTCCTGGCCCTTCGGCGGAGAGGCTAGGATCGCAAATCTTGCCGGGCGGTGGCGCGGCGCGGGTGGATTTATGTCAAATTGAAACGGCTCAGAGCGAGCGGTTGAGGGCGATGCCGCCGCTGCCGGCCGCCGGCGCCGTCAGCTCGCCGACGGCGCCATAGGTCTTGGGGCGGGCGGCGCCGGCGACGCGCTGGGCGACGTCGGTCAACAGATCCTCGGTGACGCTGCGCACGGTGGCGATGACGCGCAAATTCTCGGCCATCTGCGTCGCCAGCTGCTCGTGGCCGTGCTTGAGCCCGGCGACCCCGCCGGGAGCTTCGGCGTTGAGCCGGTCGAGCTGGCGCTGCACGGCGCGCGAATAGGTGACGTAGTCCTGCGCGAGACGGGTCTTTTCGGCGCCGAGCTGCATGGCGTCGGCGTGATGGCCGGCGCGGAGCAACGTGGTCTCGCGGTTCATGATGTCGACGAGCGCCCGCAGCGTCCCGTCGGTAAAGGCGATGAGGTCGCGGGCGGGCAGATCGTCGAGGGCGGCGAGGCGTTGCGCGGCGGACATGTCTAGACTCTCGATTCAGAGGACGATGCGGTGGAATGCGCGTGCGAGGTGCTTGTCATGATGCCGGGGCGGCTTCCTGCATCCGCAGCAAGGTGGGCATCAGCTGATCGGCGAGGCCGATGCCGCCGCGGTCGGCCATGGCGCCGGCGAGCTGTTCGGCCTGCATGCCGCGCCAGGTCTGTTCGGCGAAGCCGCCGCCGAAACTCTGGTCGTCGGTCTTGATGGAGGAGAACATCTCCTTCATCAGCGAGGTGAGGAACACGCCCTCGAGGTCCTTGGCCTGCTGGTGCAGCCTGGCGTAAGCGGGGCTGGCGGTGTCGACCTTGGGCAGTGGAACGGCGCTCTGCATCACATCACCTCGATGTCGGCCTGCAGCGCGCCGGCGGCCTTGATCGCCTGCAGGATGGCGATGAGGTCGCGCGGGCTGATGCCAAGCGCATTGAGGCCGTCGACGAGCTGTTGCAGGCTGACCGAGTCCTTGACCACGGCGAGGTCGGAGTTGACGAAGTTGACGCCGAGATCGGTGCGCGGCACCTCGGTGGTGACGCCGTTGCTGAGCGGCGGCGGCTGGCTGACCTGCGGCGTTTCGGCGACGGTGACGGTGAGGTTGGACTGAGCCACGGCGACGCTGGAGACGCGCACGTCCTTGCCCATGACGATGATGCCGGAGTTTTCGTCGATGACGATCCTCGCCGGCTGGTCGGTGTCGACGACGAGTTGCTCGATGTCGGTGATGAGGTCGACGATGTTGCCGTTGAAGTTCTGCGGCAGGGTGATGCGCACCGTCGCCTGGTCCTCGGGAACGGCGCAGGGGGTGCCGATGAAGTCGTTGATCGACAGCGCCACGCGGCGCGAGGTGGTGAAGTCGGGGTTCTTGAGGGCGAGGCGCAGGCTGCGCTGGGCACCCAGCGAAAAGCCGATCTCGCGCTCGATCAGGCCGCCCGAGGAGATGCGGCCGGTGGTCGGCACGCCCGAGATCACGGTGGCGGCGTCGCCGGAGGCCTTGAAGCCGTTGATGGTCACCGAGCCCTGGGCGATGGCATAGACCTCGCCATCGGCGCCGAGCAGGGGCGTCACCAGCAGGGTGCCGCCCTGCAGGCTCGAGGCGTCGCCGAGCGAGGAGACCGAGACGTCGAGGCGCGAGCCCTGGGTGGAGAAGGCGGGGAGATTGGCCGTCACCATCACGGCGGCGACGTTGCCGGTGCGCATGTTCTCGCCGCGGGTGTTGACGCCGAGCCGCTCCAGCATGGCCTGCAGGCTCTGCTTGGTGAAGGGCGAGTTGTTGAGGCTGTCGCCGGTGCCGTTGAGGCCGACCACGAGGCCGTAGCCGACGAGCTGGTTGTCGCGGACGCCCTCGATGTTGACGATGTCCTTGATGCGCGCGGTGGCCGCCGCGGCCGGCGCGGCGGGAGCGAACAGGCTCGCCGCCACCAGAAGCGCCGTCACTGCCCGCAGGAATGCCCGATATCTCATTGTCGATCCCCGGTTGGCGCGCCGTCCCCACGGCGCACGCAATCGGCAAGAGCAATGCGAAATGCGTGCCAGTTTCGCCAAGCGGCTGATATTGCAGCTTTTTGCCAAAACCGGAGGGCTGGCGCGGAGCAGCTTTTGCCGGGTCGTTAAGGGGTTGTTAACGGCTGGCGGCAGATTTTGCCGGCCAGGCGATGGGCGCCCCGAGAGTCGCGACAATTGCGCGTCGAAAGTACCGCCAGATCCAGTTCGTTGAGCCGTAGCGGCGGCGTCGGCCGGGCGCAGGGCGGCGGGTTTTTCGTCGACGACGGTGCGGCGACGCAGCGGGCCGCCACGGCCGCGCCGGTGGCGGCGGCGTCGAGCCTCGACGCGCTGCTGGCGCTGCAGGCGGTCGAGGACCCGCTGTTCGCCAGAAAGAAGGCGCTGCGGCGGGGAAATGCGCTGCTCGACACGCTGGAATCGATCAAGGCGGACCTGTTGCTGGGGCAGGTGAGCGAGGGGCGGCTCAACCAACTGATGGCGCTGATCGGGCAGGCGCGCGACCGCAACCTGCCGGGGCTGGACGGGGTGCTCGACGACATCGAGCTCAGGGCGCGGGTGGAGCTGGCCAAGTTCGGGCGCTACCCCGGCATGTAACCCCCGGTACGGCCACGGGATTCACGAATTCATCATGGCACCCGGCAAAGCTTGCCGAGCGGTTTGCCGATCACTATAAGGCCGGCAACTCGGGATGGTGAGTTGAGTCCATATGGTGCGAAGCGCGGTTGCTGAGGCTGACTATCGGCCGACTGAAAACGAACCCTTCATGAACCCGCGGCAGCGGGAGTACTTCCGCAAGAAGCTCGAGAACTGGAAGGACGACATCCTCCGGGAAAGCCGCGAGACGCTCGAAAACCTCCAGGAAGAGAGCCAGAACCATCCGGACATGGCCGACCGCGCCTCATCGGAAAGCGACCGGGCCCTCGAGTTGCGGACCCGCGACCGGCAGCGCAAGCTGATCAGCAAGATCGACGCGGCGCTGAAGCGCATCGAAGACGGCACCTATGGCTATTGCGAGGAGACGGGCGACCCGATCGGGATCGCGCGGCTCGACGCCCGCCCGATCGCGACGCTGAGCCTCGAAGCCCAGGAAATGCACGAGCGGCGCGAGAAGGTGTATCGGGACGAGTAGGCGGTGAATGGTAAGTGGTGAATGGTGAATGGGCTTGCCGGCGGGCAGGCCCTTTGCTTTTGGCGTCACCATTCACCATTCACCATTCACCTCAGCCCCACCTCCCGCGTCACCCCGATGGCGTCGAGGAACTCCCGGTCGTGGCTCACCACCAGCAGGGCGCCGTCATAGGCGCTGAGGCCGGACTCCACCGCGGCGATTGCGTGGATGTCGAGATGGTTGGTCGGCTCGTCGAGGATCAGCAGTTCCGGCGGGCGCGTGGCGCCGATGGTGACGGCGAGGCCGGCGCGCAGCATCTCGCCGCCGCTCAGTTCGCCGACGTGGCGGAGGGCGGCGTCGGCGCGGAACATGAAGCGGGCCAGCGCGGCGCGGCAGGCATTCTCGCTGTCGCCGGGATTGAGGCGCAGATAGTTGGCGCGCAGCGTTTTGGCCGGATCGAGCAGCGCCATCTGCTGGTCGAGCAGCGCATGGCGCGGGGTGACGCGCACCGAGCCCGACAGCGGCGCCAGCGCGCCGGTGGCGAGGCGCAGCAGCGTGGTCTTGCCGGCGCCATTGGGACCGGTCAGGGCGATGCGCTCGGGCCCGGCGATGCTCAGCGACAAAGTCCGGATGATCGGCTTGTCGCCTGGCCCGCCTGTGAGATTTTCGATCTGCAGCACGATGCGGCCAGGGGGCAGGCGGGTGCTCTCCAGCGTCACGGTGAGGGGCTGCAGGATCTCGATCCGGGCGCCGGCGTCGGCAAGGGCGGACGTGGCCTCGGCATGTTGGCGGCCGGCGAGGCGGGACTGCGTGCCGCTGGTCGTCTCGGCGGCGCGCTTGCGGGCGCCGGCGACGATCCGCGGCAGGTCGCCGCGGGCGCCCCTGGCCTTGCCGCGGGAGTCGGCGCGGGCCTTGCGCTCGCTGCGCTCCTGCGCCTTGCGGTCGATCTCGGCGAGCTGGCGGCCGGCGATCGCCAGATCGTGCTCGGCAGCGGCGAGGTCGAGGGCCTGCCGCTCGCGATAGGCGTCCCAATTGCCGCCGTAGAGCCTGGCGCCGACGCTGGTGAGCTCGAGGATGCGGTCGACCTCGCGCAGCAGCGCGCGGTCGTGGCTGACGACGAGGGCGCCGCCGGTCCAGGTGCGCAGCAGCTCGGCCACGGCGGCGCGGCCATCGGCATCGAGGTTGTTGGTGGGCTCGTCGAGCAGCAGGATGTCGGGCTGTTCGAGCAGCAGGGCGGCGAGCGACAGCCGGGTGCGCTGGCCGCCGCTCAGCGTGTCGACGCCGCGACCGAGGTCGAGCGGCGGCAGGCCCGTTTGCGCCAGCGCTTCGCCGATGCGGGCGGCCAAGGTCCAGTCGGCGGCCTCGAAATCGTCGGGGATGCCGGCGCCGGCGTCGATGCGGGCGAGACAAGCGAGGGCGCCGGTCACGCCAAGCGCCTCGGCGACGTTGGCGTCGTCGGCGCGGACGGCCTGGCGCAGCAGGCCGAGGCGGCCGTCGACGGCGATGCCGCCGGCTTTGGGCACGAGCTCGCCGGCGATGACGCGCAGCAGCGTGGTCTTGCCGGTGCCGTTGCGGCCGACGATGCCGGTGCGTTCGGCGCCGAAGCTCAGATCGAGATTTTGGAGAAGGTCGCGGCCGTCAGGCGTCTGTAGCGACAGGCTTTGCAACTGGATGGAGGGCATGGAGGGAGTCCCGGTGACGGATCAGGGCGAAGCGATCGGTCAGCGAGAAATCCAAGAGGCACCTGCCTGTTGCGTTGCGGATGGCCGCGATATGGGGGCGGGCGGCAGCGATGTCAACCGCGGGCGAGACCCCAGGCGGCGTAGAGGCGGTTGAGCTCGGCCATGTTGCGGCGTTCGACATAGGGCCGGCCGGCGCGTGGCAACAGCTCGCGGTAGCGCCTGACGCTACGCTGCGAGTTGAACAGGATCCAGCGCACCATCAGCCATTTGATGCTGTCTGCATTGCCCTCGAGGTCGCCGGCGCGATGCCGCTGGAACAGCGTGCGGACGACGTAGCGGCGCAGATTGGCCCACCGGTTGTCGCCGAGCAGGATGATGCCGGTCGCCCGCTCGATGCGCTGGGGAAACAGCGAGGAGTAGTTGCCTTCCATGACCCAGGCGTCGCCGGCGATGGCGGCGTCGTGCAGGCGCGCAAACTCGTCGTACGGCCGCTTCACCCAATCGCTGTTGGGCAGATGATGCAGGCGGTCGAGATGCACCACCGGCAGGCCGAGCTTGCGGCCGATGGCAACCGCCAGCGTGGACTTGCCGCTGTTGGAGGGGCCGCAGATCATGATGCGGCGGCCGAAGCGGTCGAGGGGCGGGAAATCCACGGGGCACCTGCCTGCCGGCGTTGCGGGTGGGCGCGATAGGGCAGGCGTGGCGGTGTTGTCAACCGGGGAGCGGGACGCCGAAAGGGCGTCGATTCAGGTCGAGTACGGCTTTTGCGCTGGCAGTCCGATGGCTTCGATCGACCTCAGGTCCGACTGCCGGGAGGCGCGGTCGATGTCGATGCCGACGATCTTGCCATAGGCATCGACGTCCGCAGTGACGCCTTGGGCAATCTCGCGTGTTTCCGTGCCCGGCGCGGCGTTGAACTCGATGTAGAGGCTATCGGTCTCGGGATAGTAGTGCAGTTTCATGGGTGGCCGCCCGTTGTTCGGTGTGTGCGGCGGCCCCGTTCGTCACGCTGACGCGTGCCACCTCCCCCGCATCTGCGATGCAGGGGAGGATCCGACTGCGGGTTACTCCGGCTGCTGTTCCTTGCCGGTGTAGACCTCCTCGACCCAGTACTGGTCGCGGCGGTCGAAGCCGTTGAAGGGGGTGAGGGAGGCCTGGGTGTAGGCGCCCATCAGGCCGAACTCGACCCAATCGTCCTCGTCGACGTCGGAGGGCAAAGTGAAGATCTGCGGCAGCACGTCGTAGCTGTCGCAGGTCGGGCCCCAGACGGTGAAGTCGGAGAACTGGCCGTCATTGTCGTGCAGGCGCGGGCCGCGCCAGACGCGCACCGGCGGGGTGAAGTGCATGAACTTCACTTCCATCAGCGCGCCATAGGCGCCGTCGTTGAGATAGACGGACACGCCGCCGCGCTGGTGCTTTACGCGCAGCAGCAGCGAGGTCGACGAGGTCACGAGGGCGCGGCCGGGCTCGATGATGAGCTCGGGGGCGGACTTGCCGAAATTGTCCTTCACGGCGGCGGCGATGGTCTCGAAATAGACGTCCATCGGCGGAGCTTCGCTGGTCGGGTAGGGCGCCGGATAGCCGCCGCCGATGTTGAGGCGCTTGAGCTCGATGCCGGCCTCTTCGGCGATCTTGGCGGCGGCCGCGATGTGGCGCTCATAGGCGTAGGCGTCCTCGCACTGGCTGCCGACGTGGAAGCAGAGCGAGGGGGTGAAGCCCATCTGGTCGACCAGCCTGACGATCTCGGCGGCACCGTCCTGCATGACGCCGAACTTGATGCCGAAATCGTAGGACTTCAGGGCCTTGCCGGCCTTGAAGCGGGTGGTGACCTCGATGTCGCGCGACGGCGTGACCACGGCGGCGAGCTGGTCGAGCTGCTGCGGGTGGTCGATGGTGAAGGAGCGGACCCCGAACTCCTCGTAGGCGCGCTGGATCTCGCGCTTGTTCTTGATCGGGTTGTTGTAGTGCATGGCGGCGCCGGGGCAGAACTCGCGCACCAGCTCCATCTCGGTGTTGGAGGCGACGTCGAACGCCTTCAGCCCCTCATTGTGGAGCTGCTTGAGGATGTGCGGCGAGGGATTGCACTTGACCGCGTAGGTCAGCAGCCCGTCAAAACCCTTGCGGAACACCTTCACGGCGCGGTGGAACTCCTTTTCCGAGAACAGGAAGCTCGGAAAATCGGGCTCCTCGGCGGCGATGAGCTGCGAGGTATTGGCATAGACCGTCTTGTCGTGCGCCGGGGCATGAAGCTGGATCACGTCGTCGGCGGAGGCGGTGGAGGCCGGAGCAGTCATGGTCGGCGCCTTTCGGGTCAGGGGACAGGCAAAACGCGGCTGCATATAGGGTCGTTCACCTTCAGGTACAATCGCATATTTGCCCGGCTTACAAAACCGTAACGCCACGTCCTTAAAGGCGCCGAAATCGAGGCGTTCGCCTGTGGCGAAAGCGGGGCGAAACATCCCGCGGCAACGAACACGACGGAGATCGGCAATGTCGCAGCGTCAAATGGTCTTGGGGATATCGGGACTGGTGCTGGTCGCCGTGCTGGCGATCGGCGGCGGCTGGCTGGTGGCGGAGCGGCCGGGCACGGCCAAGGCAGCGCCGCCGGTGCTGATGAGCGAGCCGGCGCCGCAGCCGGTGGCGCCCACCACCGCGACCCGGACGGTGCCGAAATCCAGCGAGGAGAAGCAGCTCAGCTTCGCGCCGCTGGTCAAGCAGGTGACGCCGGCGGTGGTCAATGTCTATGCGACCAAGACCGAGCAGGGGTTCCGCTCGCCGTTCGCCAACGATCCGTTCTTTTCGCAGCTGTTCGGCGGCGATCTGTTCCAGAGCCGGCCGCAGACCAGCCAGTCGCTGGGCTCGGGGGTGATCGTCGACGGCAAGGGGGTGATCGTCACCAATTCGCATGTCGTGCACGGGGCCGACGAAATCCACATCGCGCTCAGCGGCGGGCGCGAATACCCGGTGAAGCTGCTGCTCGACGATCCGAAATCGGACCTCGCGGTGCTGCAGATCCAGGACGCCAAGGGCCGGACCTTCCCGGCGCTGAGCTTTGCCAATTCCGACGATGTGGAGGTGGGCGACCTCGTGCTCGCCATCGGCAATCCGTTCGGGGTAGGGCAGACGGTGACCAGCGGCATCGTGTCGGCACTGGCGCGGACCGGGGTCGAAACCGGCAATTTCGACTATTTCATCCAGACCGACGCGGCCATCAATCCGGGCAATTCGGGCGGGGCGCTGGTCAATCTGCAAGGCCAGCTCGTCGGCATCAACACCGCGATCTTCACCCGCTCGGGCGGTTCGGTGGGGATCGGCTTCGCCATTCCGGCCAACATGGCCAAGACGGTGGCGACGGCGGGCGAGACCACCGGCACCATCACCCGGCCGTGGTTCGGGGCGCGGCTGCAGGAGGTGTCGACCGACATCGCCGACAGCCTCAACATCGACCCGCCGCACGGGGCGCTGATCACCGAAGTCGCCGCCGGCAGCCCGGCGGACAAGGCCGGGCTCAAATCGGGCGACGCCATCGTCAAGCTCGACGGCGTCGACATCGACGCGCCGCAGGGGTTCGATTTCCGTTTCGCCACCAAGCCGCTCGGCACCACGGTCGACATCACCTATGTCCGCGGCGGGCAGGTGGCGGACGCCAAGGTGGCGGTGAGCGCGGCGCCGGGCGCCGGTCCGGACCAGACGGCCACGGTCAGCGGCAATACAAGGTTCGCCGGAACGACCGTCAGCACGTTGACGCCGCCCCTGGCGCAGGACATGAACCTGCCGTTCGACAGCAAGGGGCTGGTGGTGACCGACGTTGCCGACGGCTCGCCGGCGGACGACATGGGCCTCAGGAAAGGCGACATCATCCTTTCCATCAACGGCCAGGGCATGCAGGATGCCGGGGCGTTCAAGGCTCTGGTGTCGAAACGGACCAATGGATGGCAGATCGTTCTGCAGCGCAACGGACAGGTGATCCAGTCCTATATCAGCGGCTAGCCGCGGCGGAGCACCATGGCTGATCTGTTTGCGGTCGAAAGCGCGGGGGTATCGCCGGACAGTCCGCTCGCCGACCAGTTGCGGCCGCGTTCGCTCGACGAGGTGATCGGGCAGCGGCACCTGCTCGGACCGGACGGCACGCTGAGGCGGATGATCGCCTCGGGGCGGCTCGGCTCGCTGATCCTGTGGGGGCCGCCCGGAACCGGCAAGACCACGGTGGCGCGGCTGCTGGCCGACCAGGTGAACTATCGCTTCAAGCAGATCTCGGCGGTGTTCTCGGGCGTCGCCGATTTGAAGAAGGTGTTCGAGGAGGCGCGGTTCGAGCGGCTCAGCGGGCACAAGACGCTGCTGTTCGTCGACGAAATCCATCGCTTCAACCGGGCGCAGCAGGACGGGTTCCTGCCGGTGATGGAAGACGGCACGGTGGTGCTGGTGGGGGCCACCACCGAAAATCCGAGCTTCGAGCTCAACGCGGCGCTGCTGTCGCGCGCGCAGGTGCTGCGGTTCGATCCGTTCGGGCCGGAAGAGCTCGAATTGATGGCGGAACGGGCCGAGGCGGCGGTCGGGCGCAAGCTGCCGCTCGATGCGGAGGCGCGAACGGCGCTCTATTCGCTGGCCGACGGCGACGGGCGGGCGCTGCTGGGCCTGATCGAGGAAATCTTCGCGGCGACGCGGCCGGACGAGGTGCTGGACCAGGCGGGGCTGCTGCAGGTGGTGCAGCGGCGGGCGCCGATCTACGACAAGAAGCAGGACGGGCATTACAATCTGATCTCGGCGCTGCACAAGACGGTGCGCGGCAGCGACCCCGACGCGGCGCTCTATTATCTGGCGCGCATGCTGGTGGCGGGCGAGGATCCGCTGTTTTTGGCGCGGCGGATGATCCGCATGGCGAGCGAGGATATCGGCATGGCCGACCCGCAGGCGCTGCCGCTGGCGATCGCGGCGCGCGACGCCTACGAGATGCTGGGCTCGCCCGAGGGCGAGCTGGCGCTGGCGGAGCTGTGCGTGTATCTGGCGACCGCGCCGAAATCGAACTCGGTCGAGGTGGCGTTCAACGAGGCGATGGCGCTGGCGCGTTCGTCGGGGTCGCCGCCGCCGCCGATGACGATCCTCAATGCCCCGACCAAGCTGATGAAGGGGCAGGGGTACGGCAAAGGCTATATCTACGACCACGACACGCCCGAGGGCTTTTCGGGACAGGAATATTTCCCCGAAAAGATCGGGCGGCAGAATTTCTACCGGCCGGTCGAACGCGGCTTCGAACGCGAAATCATCAAGCGGCTCGACTATTGGGACAAGCTGCGGGTGAAAAAGCGCGAGGACGGCGAGTAGGGGCGCCGCGAAGCCGCGGCGCCCGGGAGCAGAACCCTAGAGATTGTTCGGGTTGTTGCGGTCGGCGACCTCGCCGTCATCGTGCGGATTGTAGATCGACACACCGGCGGAGGCGGCCGGCGCCGCGGGAGCGACGAGCTTCGCCCGGGTCATGCCGGCGATGTCGCCGCACGGAACCCAGCCCATGTCGGGTGCGGAAATCTTGCACCAATTGCTGGCTTCGTGGGTGACCTTCACGGTGTCGCCGGCCTTGAGCCTGGCGATCGTGTGGTAGCTGTCGCCGGGACCGGCGAGAACGCTGACCGAGCTGTCGAGCGTGGTCGCGGCGAACGCGCCGCCGATGCTCAGGGTGACGATGGCGGCGCCCAGCGCGACGGCTGAGGTGAGATGAGAGAGATGCATATTGGACTCCTGCGTTGCCCTCGGGAGCATCTAACTCGCCGGCCGCATGGATGTTGCCTTAAATGGACTTACAAATGGGAGAGCCTCCTGTCATGAATTTCACGGCCGGGCGATTGGCGCGTGATGCTGGTTTCCGGGCGCAAGGTTGGTTAAGACGGCGCGACAAGCGCCTTGGGCAGCACGCGAGCATTTGACATGTATCCCTATCTTCTCGTCGCCATCGGTGGTGCACTTGGATCGGTGGCCCGCTACGGCACCGGCGTGCTGGTGGGCAAGGTGTGGGACTCGACGTTCCCGCTGGCCACGATGCTGATCAACGTGGCGGGGTCGCTGGCGATGGGGCTGTTCATCGGCTACCTGGTGCGCACGACGCCCGGCTGGCAGGCCGATGGGCGGCTGTTCGTGGCCATCGGCGTCCTCGGCGGTTTCACCACGTTCTCGTCGTTCTCGCTCGATGCGATCTCGATGCTGGAGCGTGGCGACGTCGGGCCGGCGCTGTTCTACGTGGTCGGGTCGGTGGTGATCGGGCTTGCGGCGCTGTTCGGCGGCCTCGTGGTGATGCGGGCCGGCGCATGAGTGGAGCGCGAGTCCAGACGGTCGGACGCGACGAAGACGGCATGCGGCTCGACCGCTGGTTCGGGGTGCATTTCCCGCAGGTGACGTTCGGGCATCTGCAGAAGCTGATCCGCACCGGGCAGGTGCGCATCGACAGCGCCCGCGCCAAGACCAATTCGCGGCTCGCGGCGGGGCAGCAGGTGCGCATTCCGCCGCTCGAGGCGGAGGTGCGGCGCATCGAACAGAAGATCAACGCCGAGGATGCGGCGTTCCTGCGCTCGCTGATCCTCTACGAGGACGACGAGCTCTATGTGTTCAACAAGCCGCCCGGGTTGGCGAGCCAGGGCGGCAGCGGCACCAAGCGGCACATGGACGGGCTGCTCAAGAGCCTGCCCAACAAGCAGGGCGAGGCGCCGCGGCTGGTGCACCGGCTGGACCGCGATACTTCGGGCGTGCTGGTGGTGGCCAAGACGCGCGCCGCCGCGTCGCATTTCGGAAAGGTGTTCCAGTCGCACGCGGCGCAGAAGATCTACTGGGCGGTGGTGTATGGCGTGCCCAAGCCGGCGCAGGGCAGCATCTCGTGCTTTCTCGCCAAGCAGATCGTCGGCGACAACGAGCAGATGGTGGTGGTGGAGCAGAACTATCCGGGCGCGCAGCACTCCAAGACCTACTACTCGATCACCGACAGCGCGGCGCGGCGATTTTCCTGGGTCACGCTGAAGCCGGTGACCGGGCGGACGCACCAGCTGCGCGTGCACATGGCGCAGCTCGGCAACCCGATCATGGGCGATCCGCGCTACTTCAACATCGAGAATTTCCAGGGTGCGCCCGGGCTGGGCGAGGGGCTGCACCTGCATGCCCGCCGCATCCGGCTGCCGCTCAGGAGCGGCAAGCTGCTCGACGTGAGCGCGCCGCTGCCGCCGCACATGGTGCAGAGCTTCGAGGCGCTCGGCTTCGACGCCGACCGCTACGACGTGAAAGATCAGGACCCCGAACGCGAATGAGACTGGTGATTTTCGACCTCGACGGCACGCTGATCGATTCCGAGGCGCTGATCGTCGCCTCGGTGACCGAGGCGTTCCAGGCGGTGAACGAGCCGGTGCCGGACGAGGACGCCATCCGGGCGATCTCGGGGATCACGGCGCGCGATGCGCTGGCGATGCTGGCGCCGAAGGCCGACGCGGCGCGGGTGGAGGTGCTGCTCAAGAGCTATGTGTCGCATTACCAGGCGCGCAGCACCGCGACGCGCGAGCCGCTGTTCGAGGGGGCGCTGGAGGCGCTCGACCGGCTGCAGGCGATGCCCGAGACCGTCCTCGCAGTGGCGACCGGCAAGGGCTATGCCGGGGCGGTGACGCTGCTCGAGCACCACGGCATTGTCGGGCGGTTCAATTCGATCGAGACGCCGACGCACAATCGCGGCAAGCCGGACCCCGAGATGATCGAGGTGGCGATGCGCAAGGCCGGCGCCGAGGCCGGCCAGACCGTGATGGTCGGCGACACCGTGCACGACATGCGCATGGCCAAGGCGGCGGGCGTCAAGGCGATCGGCGTCACCTGGGGCTATCACGAGATCGGCGACCTGCGCGAGGCGGGAGCCGATGTGGTGCTGCGGACGTTCTCCGAGCTGGATGCAAGGATCGACGATCTGGTGGGAGGCGGGCATGCGTGAGTTTCTCGAAGACGCCAACCAGCATCGCGATGACGGCTATGGGCGCGCGCAGGCGCATGTGAAGCCGCAACTGCCCAAGCGGTTCTACAGCGAGGCGACGGTCAAGCCGATGGAGGGCGGCTTCGCGGTGGCGCTCGACGGCAAGGTGCCGCGCACGCCGGGGATGAAGCATGTGGTGGTGCCGCTGGCCACGATCGCCGAGGCGATGGCGGCGGAGTGGGCGGCGCAGGACAAGGACATCGACCCGATGACCATGCCGATGACCCGGCTGGTCAATTCGGCGGTCGAGGCGGGCGAGGAGACGGCGCCGGCGCTGCGCGACGAGATCGTCAAATATGTGGGCAGCGACCTGCTGCTGTATCGCGCCGACACGCCGGACTCGCTGGTGCGGCGGCAGGAAGAGGCGTGGGACGCGGCGCTGGTAAAGCTCGCCCGGCATTTCGGCGTGGCGTTCCAGCCGACCATCGGCGTCGTGCACCAGGCGCAGCCGGCGCCGACGCTCGCCCGCCTGCGGGCCGCGCTCGAGACGGAGGATCTGTTCACGCTGGCGGCGATGAATGCGGTGATGTCGATCACCGGCTCCGGACTGCTGGCGCTGGCGCTGCGGCACGGCCTGCTGACGCCGGAAGAAGTGTGGGTCGCGGCGCATGTCGACGAAGACCACAATGTGTCGCTGTGGGGCGAGGTCGAGGAAATCACCGAGCGTCGGGCCAAGCGGCGCGCCGAATTCGACGCGGCGGCGCGGCTGTTGGCCCTGCTAAAGGCCTGACTCCTCAAAAGCTCTTCGGGCTCTGCACAAAAACTGCAAAGCGGGCGCGCATGCTCCCGACATGCGCAATCCGATCCTGCCTTCGCCCAATCGTCCCATCCCGCTTCCTGACTGCATCCTGATGGATGCCTGGTGGGCCGATCGACGCGACGTATTGCGCGAACGGTCTGGCTCGGTCCTGCGCCTTGTCATCGGCGAGCGGGAAGAGGGCCCACATGACCGACCAGTCTCTGAACAGCGTCGCGGCTGAGGACCAGCGGCCCAGCCAATTGCCGTGGAGCCGCCGCGCGGCGACGGCGAGCCTCGCTCTCGCCGTGCTCATCGCCGCGGGCGACCTGCTGTTCTTTCGGCACGAGCCGGGTATCAGCCTGGCGGTGTTCTTTCTGGCGCTGACCGCCGCCGTGGCGGCGCTGCACCGGCAGGCGCTGCGGCGCCCGCGCGCCGTGGTGCTGCTCGGTGTCGCGGTATTGGCGGCGCTGCCTTTCGCCGAATTCGAGAATCTTCTCTGGGTGCCGTTCGCCCTCGGCGCCGTCAGCCTGCTGGCGCTGGAGCTCGGTGGCCATCTCGGGCGCTTCGAGGACTGGCTGGGTCCGGTGCTGCGTTTTGCGCTGCTGTCGCCGGTGCGCGGGCTGACCGATGGCGCCGCGGTGCTGGGGGCGGCGGGACGGCAGCGGCTCGGCGGCCGCCTGGCGCGCCTCGCGCTGGTGTGGATCGTGCCGGTGGCCTGCGCCGCGGTGTTCGCTTTCCTGTTCGTCGCCGCCAACCCGGTGCTCGAGGACGTGCTGCATGCGGTGCGGCTTGCGGCGCTGCTCGACTGGCTCGATCCGCTGCGCGTGTTCATCTGGTGCGTGGTCGCGGCGGCCGCCTGGCCGGTGCTGCTGCCGCGGCTGCTGCCGTGGCGCCTCGGCGGCGCGTGGCAGGGACCGCTGCAGCCGCAGCCGGAAAGCCTGGTCTTCGGGACGGCGGCGATACGCAATTCGCTGCTCGTGTTCAATGCGCTGTTTGCGGTGCAGACGGCGATGGACCTGCTGTTCCTGTGGGGCGGCGTGCGTCTGCCCGACGGGCTCAGCTATGCCGACTACGCGCATCGCGGGGCCTATCCGCTGATCGCAACGGCGATCCTCGCGGGCGCATTCGTGCTCTTGGCGATGCGGCGCGGCGGGCCGGGCGAGAAGTCGCCGCTGATCCGGACGCTGGTCTATCTGTGGGTGGCGCAGAATGTCTGGCTGGTGGTCTCGTCGCTATTGCGGCTCGACCTCTATGTCGAGGCCTATGGCCTCACCGAAATGCGGATCGCGGCCGGGGTGTGGATGGGGCTGGTCGCCGTCGGCCTGGTGCTGATCGTCGGCAAGATCGCGGCCGGCCGCAGCAATCGCTGGCTGGTGATGGCCAATCTCGCGGTGCTGATGCTGGCGCTGTGGGGCGTGGCCTTCATCGACGTGCCGGCGCTGATCGCGCGCTTCAACGTGGAGCACAGCCGCGAGGTGGCCGGCAGCGGTCCCGCCGTCGACACCTACTATCTGGCGGGGCAGGGGGCGGGAGCGATCCCGGCGTTCGACCAGTTCCTGCGCACGGCGAAATTCGCCGCGCCGGAGACGCTCGCCAGCGCCGCGAAGATGCGGACCATGCTCGCCGACCGGCTGCGGCAGCGCGACGCCGAGGCGCCGCCTGTCTGGCAGAGCTGGACATGGCGCGACACGCGGGTGCGGGCCTATCTTGCGACGCAGCCATTTGCACCCGACGCGGCGGCGGCTAAGAACTAGCTGCCGTCCTGTCGCGGTTCCGAACCGGAAGCCGCGGCACACCTTTCCGGGAACCACTCCGAGCATGCCGCGCATCCTCATCGCCGACGACGAGCCGAACATCCGGGAGGTGATTTCGTTCGCGCTGGAGCGGGCGGGGTTTGCCGTGGCTACCGCCCGCAACGGCTCGGAGGCGCTGCAGCAGCTCCGGCGTGGCCAGATCGACCTGATCGTGCTCGATATCGGCATGCCGGAAATGGACGGGCTCGAAGTGTGCCGGCAGGTCCGCAAGAGCTCGGACGTGCCGATCCTGTTCCTCAGCGCGCGCGACGAGGAGATCGACCGCGTGCTCGGGCTCGAGATCGGCGGCGACGACTACGTCACCAAGCCGTTCAGCGCGCGCGAGCTGGTGGCGCGGGTCAATGTGATCCTGAAGCGGGCGCGCAACGGGGTGAAGGCGCCGGCCACGGCAAGCCACGGCCGCGTGCGGCTCGACGCCAGCCGGCACGGCGTGTGGTTCGGCGATACGGCGATCACGCTGACGGCGCTGGAGTTCGAGATTCTCGCCGCGTTCATGGCACGGCCGGAGGTGGTGTTCAGCCGCGAGCAGATCATGGAAGCGGCGTATGGCGGCGGCACCTTCGTGTCCGACCGCACCATCGACAGCCATATCCGCAATCTGCGCGCCAAATTCGCCGAGGCCGGATGCAGCTCGATCGTCGAGACGGTGCACGGCGTCGGCTTCCGCCTGGGGGCGGCAGGCTGATGGCGGGCCGCAGCGTTCCGCAGAAATGGCGACCGACGCTGGCGATGATCGTGTTCGCGGTGCTGCTGACGGTGCTGGTGCTGCCAGCGGCGATCGTGGTGTGGTTCCGCTATCTCGAGCACACCAGCGAGCTGAGGCCGATCGAGATCGGGGCGCTCGCAGTGGCGCTGGTGATCACGGTGGTGATCGCGGTGGTGTTCCTGCGCACCATCACCGGGCCGATCAACGCGCTGGTGAAGCGCGCCGAGGCCATCGGGCGCGGCGGCCGGGCGGCGATCGTGTCGCCGGAGCAGCTGGGCACGCGCGAGATCGCGACGCTGAGCCAGAGCTTTCTCGACCTCGCCGAGCGGCTGGTGGACCGCACCGAATACGTGTCGTCGTTCGCCGCGCATGTGAGCCACGAGCTCAAATCGCCGATTACCTCGATCCGGGGCTCGGCCGAGCTGCTGCGCGATGCCGAGATGAGCAAACAGGAGCGGGCGCGCTTCCTCGACCATATCATCGCCGATGCCGACCGGCTGGCGGCGCTGCTGGAGCGGCTGCGCGAGCTGGCGCGCGCCGATCTCGACGCGGCGCCGGGATCGACCAGCGTCGCCGAGGCAGTGGCGGGGCAGGCGCTGGTCACGACCGGCGGGACGATCGAGGCGCGCATGGCGCTCGGCCCGGAGGCGGGCAAGGCGGTGTTCGGGCAATTGCTGCGCAACGCCGCCGAGCACGGCGCAAGCGCGGTGCGGATCGAGGCGGCGCGCGACGACGGCATGCTGCGGATCCGCGTTTCCGACAATGGCAGCGGCGTGTCGCCGGGCAATCGCGACCGGGTGTTCGAGCCGTTCTTCACCACGCGGCGCGAGGCGGGCGGCACGGGAATGGGGCTGCAGATCGTGCGTGCGATGCTGGCGGCGCATGGCGGGAGCATCAGGCTGCTGCCGTCGGACAGTGGAGCGACATTCGAGCTCCGGGTGCCGCTGGCGGGACAGGACAACACCTGAACAAGGCGGTTCATCCGGTTGTCCGCGAGGAATGTCGCTAGTTTAGACCTGTTCCAGGGTCGGTCGTTTTAAGTTGACGGCGTCGATCCGCATTTCTATGCCGCCCGCAGTTCAATCGCGCGTCATGAGGTGTTCCGTGAACATGCGTCTTGCTTTCCTCTGCGGCCTGGTGGCCGCTGCTTTGGCCCTGCCTGCCCTGGCGCAGGACGACGGGCTGGTCGTCTACAATGCGCAGCACGAGGCGCTGACGCAGGAATGGGCCGACGGCTTCAGCAAGGAGACCGGGATCAAGGTGACGCTGCGCAACGGTAGCGACACCGAGCTCGGCAACCAATTGCTGCAGGAGGGCGCCGCGTCGCCGGCCGACCTGTTCCTGACCGAAAACTCGCCGGCGCAGGTGCTGGTCGACAATGCCGGCCTGTTCGAGAAGCTGCCGCAGGACATCCTCGACGAGGTGCCGCCGGCCTATCGCCCGTCCTCGGGCAACTGGATCGGCATCGCGGCGCGCTCGACGGTGTTCGCCTACAACACCGATCTGCTGAAGCCCGACCAGCTTCCCAAGTCGATCATGGATCTGGCCAAGCCCGAGTGGAAGGGACGCTGGGCGGCCTCGCCGTCGGGCGCCGACTTCCAGGCGATCGTGGCCGCCATGCTGTCGCTCAAGGGCGAGCAGGCGACCGCCGACTGGCTGAAGGCGATGAAGGACAACGCCGTGGCCTATCGCGGCAATACCGCCGCCATGAAGGGCGTCAACGCCGGCGAGGTGCAGGGCGCGGTGATCTACCACTATTACTATTTCGGCGATAAGGCCAAGACCGGCGAGAACAGCAACAAGGTGGCGCTGCATTTCTTCAAGGGCCAGGATCCGGGGGCGTTCGTGTCCACCTCCGGCGGGGCGGTGCTGAAATCGAGCAAGCACAAGGCGGAAGCGCTGGCCTTCCTCAAGTGGATCGCCGGCAAGGGCGGGCAGGACGTGCTGAAGACCGGCACCTCGTACGAATATGCGGTGGGCGTCGACGCCGAGTCGAACCCGGCGCTGCCGCCGCTCTCCAGCCTCGAAGCGCCGACGGTCGATGCCTCCGGGCTCGACAGCAAGAAGGTCACCGAGTTGATGACGGCGGCCGGCCTGATCTAGAGGATAGGACGATTTGCCCTGCCGGAACGGCTTCCGGCGGGGCCGAGGCGATGCTATGCGGGCGTCGAAAAGCCCGGAAAGTCCAAAGTCTTGAGTGGTGCCCTCGCAGCTTCCCCGCCCGCCTCGCGGCCGCTCCGGCTGCCACAGCGGGCGGTTGCCTATGCGGTGGCGACGCTGGTGGCGGCGCTGAGCCTGATCCCGCTCGGCTTCATCGCGTGGGTGGCGGTGGCGGGCGGCTGGGACCAGGTGCGCACGCTGGTGTTCCGTCCGCGCGTGGGCGAGCTGCTGGCCAACACGCTGTGGCTCGAGGCGATCACCCTGCCGGTGGCAGCGGCGCTGGGGGTGGGGCTCGCCTGGCTGACCGAGCGCACCAGGCTGCCCGGCGCGCGCTGGTGGGCGGCGCTGATGGTCGCGCCGCTGGCCATCCCGGCGTTCGTGCAATCCTACGCCTGGAACAGTGTTCTGCCGCAACTGCACGGCCTGCCGGGCGCGGTGGTGATCGCGCTGATCTCGTACCTGCCGTTCGTCTATCTGCCGGTGGCGGCGCAACTGCGCCGGCTCGATCCGGGGCTCGAGGACGGCGCGGCGGCGCTGGGCAAGGGGCCGCGGGCGATCTTCTTTCGCGTGGTGCTGCCGCAACTGCGCTGGCCGGTCTGCGCCGGGGCGCTGCTGGTCGGGCTGCATTTGCTGGGCGAATACGGGCTGTTCGTGCTGATGCGCTACGACACCTTCGCCACGGCGATCGTCGACCAGTTCGAGAGCGTCTATAACGGCCCGGCCGCCAATCTGCTGGGCGGCGTGCTGGTGCTGTGCACCGTGGTGCTGATCGGGCTCGAGACGATGCTGCGCGGCGACCGGCGCTACGCCCGGCTGGGGGCCGGCGCGGCGCGGCAGCCGGTGCGGCACGAGCTCGGACGCTGGCTGGCGCCGGCGCTGGCTGGCCTGACCGTGGTGGCGGTGCTGTCGGTCGGCGTCACCCTGGGCACGCTGTTGCGCTGGCTGTGGATCGGCGGCACCGCGGTATGGCGGCTCGATCAGGTCGGCGCGGCGCTCTGGCAATCGGTGTTCTACGCGCTGGCCGGCGGCGTGCTGACGACGCTGCTGGCGGTGCCGATGGCGTGGCTGACGATCCGCGCGCCGGGGCGCTGGCAGCGCGTGCTCGAGGCGTCGCATCTGTATGTGGGGGCGCTGCCGGGGATCATCGTGGCGCTGGCGCTGGTGTCGATCACGGTGCGGCTGCCGATCTACCAGACGGCGTGGACGCTGACCTTCGCCTATGTGCTGATGTTCCTGCCGCGGGCGCTGACGGGGCTGCGGTCGTCGATGGCGCAGGCGCCGATCGAGCTCGAGCGCGCGGCGATGAGCCTCGGGCGGCCGCCCATGGTCGCGGTGATGCAGACGACGATGCGGCTCGCGGCACCGGGGATTGCCGCCAGCATGGCGCTGGTGGCGCTCGGCATCGCCAACGAGCTGACCGGCACGCTGCTGCTGGCGCCCAACGGCACGCGGACGCTGGCAACGAAATTCTGGGCGCTGACCAGCGAGCTCGACTACGTGGCGGCGGCGCCCTATGCGCTGCTGCTGATCGTGCTGTCGCTGCCGCTCACGGTGCTGCTGCGGCGGCAGGCCGACAAGGCGCTCGCCGCATGAGCCTGTTGTCGCTGAGCGGGGTGAGCAAGCGCTATGGCGAGGTGCGGGCGCTCGACCGCGCCACGCTGTCGGTGGCGGCCGGCACGCTCACCGCCATCGTCGGCGCCTCGGGCTCGGGCAAGACCACGCTGCTGCGGCTGATCGCCGGGTTCGAGATGCCGGACGAGGGCAGCATCGTGTTCGACGAGCTGCAGGTGGCGGGGCCGCTGCGCATGGTGCCGCCGCATCGGCGCGGCATCGGGCTGGTGGCGCAGGAGGGGGCGCTGTTCCCGCACCTCAGCGTCGGCGGCAATATCGGCTTCGGCATGGAGCGGCGTTCCGATCGGGCGGAGATCGACGCGCTGCTCCGGGCGGTGGAGCTCGATCCGGCCATCCGCAAGCGGATGCCGCACGAATTGAGCGGCGGGCAGCAACAGCGCGTGGCGTTGGCCCGGGCGCTGGCGCGGCGGCCCAAGCTGATGCTGCTCGACGAGCCGTTCTCGGCGCTGGATGCGGGCCTGCGCGCCAACATGCGCGAGATGGTGAAGCGGCGCCTGCAGGCCGACGGCGTCACAGGCATTCTGGTGACGCACGACCAGCAGGAAGCGCTGAGCTTTGCCGACCAGCTCGCGGTGTTGGAGGACGGGCACGTGGTGCAGGCCGGCTCGCCGCGCGAGCTCTACCTGCAGCCGCGTACCGAGATGCTGGCGCGGTTCCTGGGCGATGCACTGATCCTCGATGCCGAGGTGCGGGCCAGCGAAGTGGAGACCCCGCTCGGGCGGGTGCGCGTGACGCGCACCACCCGCGACGGCGCCGCGCGCATCATGCTGCGGCCCGAGCAGGTGCGGCTGGTGCCGTGGAGCGAGGGCACCCCGACGGCCGAGATCGTCTCGGCCTCGTTCGAGGGGCCGATCACGGTGGTGCGGTTCAAGGCCAATGGCGCGACCTTCACGCTCAAGGTGCCGAGTGCCGACGCGCCGGTGCAGGGCCGCGCCTCGATCGTGCTGATCGGCACCGGGCACGTGCTGCCGCAATAGGGGCAGGGCGAAATCCGGTGGCTGCGGCCCCCACCCCCAGCCCCTCCCCGCAAGGGGGAGGGGGGCGATAGAACTGCATTCTCCGGTGGTGCAGTCGAGAATCCTCGCCCGCGCCTGCGGCGCAAGGGAGGATTTCCCGACTGCTAGGGCAGGTATCTCTGCCTGAGGTGCGCCTCGAAGTAGTTGCCGTTCAGCTTCTCGCCGGTGGCGTGCACCAAGAGGTCCGGGGTCGAGTAGCGCGAGGCCTGCGTCCAGATCCGGTCGCGGCGCCAATCGTTGATGGCGACGAAATGGCCGCGGCGCATCTGCTCGCGGGCATCGGGGATGTCCTTTTCCATCGCCGCCCAGAGCTGCGCCGCGATCATGGCGCCGAGGGTGTAGCTCGGGAAGTAGCCGAAGGCGCCGCTCGGCCAGTGCACGTCCTGCATCGGGCCGTCCTTGTAGGTGTCGCGGGTGGACAGGCCCAGATATTCGGTCATGCGGGCGTGCCATTGTTCCGGCACGTCGCGCGGGCGGATGCTGCCGTCGATCAGGCCCTTCTCGATCTCGAAGCGCAGGATGACGTGCAGCGGGTAGGTGGCCTCGTCGGCGTCGACGCGGATGAGGCCGGTCCTGACCTCGTGCACATGCGCCAGGAGGTCCTCGATGTCCCAGCCGGCGATGGCTTCGTCGCCGAGGTGCTGGCGGACCAGCGGCATCGCCCATTCCCAGAATTCGGCGGAGCGGCCGACCTGCTTTTCCATGAACAGGCTCTGGCTTTCGTGGATGGCCATGCCGCGCGCCTTGCCGACGGCGAAGTTCGACCACTCCTTGGGCAGACCCTGCTCGTAGAGGCCGTGGCCGGTCTCGTGGATGATGCCCATCAGCGAAGAGAGGAATTCGGAGGTGGTGTAGCGCGTGGTCATGCGCACGTCGGTGGGCACGCCGCCGCAGAAGGGGTGGTGCGACACATCGAGGCGGCCATGCGCGAAATCGAAGCCGATGGCTTCCATCACGGCGAGGCCGAGGGCCTTCTGCCGCTCGATGGGGAAAGGGGCGTTGAGCGGCTTCAGGGCGCGGCGGGCGCGGTCGGCCTCCTGCTTCGCCAGCACCGCCGGCACGAAATCCCTGAGGAAGAGCTTGAGGCGCGCGAACACCGGAGCGATATCGGCGGCGCGGTTGCCGGGATCGTACTGTTCCATCATGGCGTCGTAGGGATCGAGGCCGAGCGCCCGGGCGCGCAGCTCGGCTTCCTCGCGGGCGATGCCGACCACCTCCTCGAAGGCGGGCAGGAAGCCGGCCCAGTCGTTCTTGCCGCGCAACTCGCGCCAGAGCTGCTCGGAGCGCATGCGGGCCACCACCTGCCGGCGCACGAAATCGGCGGAGAGGCAGGTCATGTTGGTGTAGACGCGGCGCTGCTCGCGGATCGCCGCCTGCTGCATGTCGTCGAGCGGCTCGTCCTCGGCCGCGGCCAGCCAGTCGCCGATCTCCGGGGCCGTGGCCATCTCGTGATACATGCCGGCCAGCACCGCCATGGATTCGGCGCGCTTTTCGCCGCCGCCCACCGGCATCGTCACCGCCTCGTCGACGCTCAGCATCGATTGGGCGTGCTCGATGGCCTCGAGCTTGTGGCCGAGCTCTGACAGTCTGGCGAAGGCGGAGTTGGCGGACATCTTGACGTCTCCGTGGGGCGGGAGACTGCGCATAGCCAAATGCAGCGCCGGTTGGAAGCTACTTCCGCACCCGGTCGAGCGACAGGCCGATGGCCACGCCGATGGCGATGCCCAGGCCGATGCCGGTCGCCAGATTGCCCCAGACCGTGCCGATCACGGCGCCCAGACCAACGCCGATGGCGATGCCGAGCGCCAGATTGGCGCTGGTTTTCTTCTTGGGATCCGTCTCGTCGCCGGCCATGTCCGGTCTCCTTTCAAAGGTCCCATTTAGGGACCGGGGCCGTGATGTAAAGGGTTGGGCCCGGCCCGATGCCCGGCGATGCCAGCATTTCCGGGGCAGAGACGGCGGGCCGATGTCCACCGGGTGGTGGACGACAGCGCCGGCAGCCTTCGCCAGGATCGGGCTCATGGCCCAATTTGGAGGATGGCGCATGAAACTGCGTAACTTTCACCGCGTCCTGGCGTTCTGCCTCGGGGTGGCGATGACGCTGCCGGCGGCCGCCGCGCCGCTGGCCTATGCCGCGAATGAACGGGGGGCATTCGGCTGGGCCATGGATGCGGGAAGCCGGGGGGCGACCGAGAGGCTGGCGATGCAGCGCTGCGGCGGCACCGCCAATGGCTGCAAGATCGTGATGTCCAAGAACGGCGACTGCATGGCGGCGATCGAGTCCAGGGGCACGCCCAGCCACCCAGGCTATTGGTACTGGGTCGGCTACACGACGGCTGTGAATGCCTATGCGCGTTCCAGCGAACTGCAGCGGGTGCGCGGCCTGGTGTATCACTGGTGCACCGGCGTCGGCGCCGGCCCACCCTTCAACACCTGCCGCTCCGTCCACTCCGATTGCGCCAGCTATATCCGGAATCTCAATTGAGCGGCGCATAAAGGGGACGGGGCGCAGCCGGGGAGGACTGCGCCCCTCAGAAAGGCGGGCCCTTCTGGACTTCGCCTCGGGCCGGCGCGCGCCATTGGGGGAATGCGCGAGCCGGAGCTGGGACCGGCGGCGGCGCCGCCGGGAATTGATGCGTGCTGCTAGAACGGCAGGATGGCGTCGGCGATCTGCTGGCCGTAGCGCGGCTGCTGCACGTCGGTGATCTGGCCGCGGCCGCCGTAGGAGATGCGGGCCTCGGCGATCTTTTCGGACAGGATGGTGTTGTCCGACTGGATATCTTCCGGCCGCACGATGCCCTGCACGACGAGGTCGCGGATCTCGAAGTTCACCCGCACCTCCTGGTGCCCTTCGATGACGAGGTTGCCGTTGGGCAGCGTCTGGGTGACGACCACGGCGACATTGGTGGTGAGCTTTTCGTTGCGGTTGACCGAGCCGGTGCCGCCGTCGCTCATGGTGCCGGCGGTGGAGACGCCACCGCTCGGGCTGACGTCGACGCCCGGCACCTTGGTGCCGAACAGCGAGCCCAGGCTGGTGCCGATGCTGGCGTCGTTACCCGAGGTGCGCTTGCGGCTGGTGGCGTTGGAGATCTGGGCGCTGTCGTCGATGGTGACGATCACCGTCAGGATGTCGCCGACCTTGTGGGCGCGCTGGTCCTTGAAGAAGCCGCGGGCGTCGGTCGAGAACAGCGAATTGGGCTGGTAGCTGGCCGGCACCACGGCCGGCATCGGCATGTTGACCGGGGTGTAGCCGGGCTGCGCCGTCGGGTCGGCGATGGCGGTGAGCTTGGGCGCGTCGCCGACGCGGGAGAGCTGGTCCATCGTCGCACAGCCGCCGAGCAGCGCCATCAGCGAGAGCGTGGTGATCAGTTTGAGGGCGTTCATGTGCATCTCTCAGAGCGAGGCCACGGTGGTGGCGGCGGACAGGATTTCGACGGTGCCGTCGGCGCGGGCGACGCCGTGCAGCACTTTCTTGGTGATGATGTTGAGCACGTCGACCGGCTGGCCGGCGGCGGCGGTACCCAGCGCCTGGCCGCGCACCGTCAGCGTCATGGCGCCGGCCTTGAGGGTCACGGTGACCAGCGCGTTGCGGGTGACCACGGTCGGCTCGCTCACGTCGGACGCCTTGAGCATGATGCCGGCCCGGCTCTGGCGCACCAGCTGCTTGCCGACGAGCTGGTCGAGATCGGCGTAGCCGCCGGCCGCCGCCATGCTCAGCGGCACCTCGGCGAGCTCGAAATCGGCGGCGCTCAGGATGGTGCCGGCGGCGTAGGTGTCGAGCAGGCGCGGCGCCTTGGTCATCAATTGCAGCGTGCCGGTGAGGTCGACCGGCCGGTCGATGCCGGCGATCATGAAGCGGGCGGCGAACTGGCCGGTCTGCGGCGTATAGCGGAGGTCGGCAAGGGTGGCCGGCGCCGGCACCTGGCTGGCGTTGAAGCTCACATTGGCAAGGTCGAAATGCGTCTCGGCGGTGACGCCGCTGGTGAGCACGCCGCGGCGGTCGAGCTCGGCCGTGATGAGGCTCGACAGGGCCGGCGCATCGACCACGGTGGTGAGGCGGGTGACGCGGATGCGGGTGTAGCCGATATTGTCGAAATCGGCGAGACCGACCAGCCTGGCCGCGCTCGCGACGCTGGCGATGGGCACGATGCCGGTGGTGCCGGGCGCCGGGGCGCGGAAGATCGCGGTTTCCGACAGGGCGCCGGGATTGTCGAACATGTCGCCGATGGTAACGAGGTCGGCATTGACGGTGATGTCGCCCTTGAGCGTCGGCTGCGCCAGAGCGGCAACGGTCGAGAGCAGGCCGATCGCCAAAGCCAGAATGAGGGATTTCATCGGTCAGCCTCCTCAGCGCATCTGGCTTACCGACGAGAGCATCTCGTCGGCGCCGGTGATGACGCGGGCGTTCATTTCGTAGGCGCGCTGCGCGGCGATCAGGTCGGCGATCTCGGTCACCGGGTTGACGTTGGCCTGTTCGAGATAGCCCTGCATCAGATGGCCCATGCCGTCGGAATTGGGCGTGCCGGCCTGGGCGGCGCCGCTGGCGGCGGTCTCGACGAAATTGTTGTCGCCGACGGATTCGAGTCCCGACGGATTGACGAAGCGGTAGAGCTGCAACTGGCCCAATTGCGTCGGCGTCGTGGAGGTGCCGACATAGGCCTGGACGATGCCGTCGGCGCTGATCGAGATCGAGTTGGCGTTGTCGGGAATGGTGATGCCGGGCTGCACCTGGTAGCCGTCGACATTGACCAGGAGGCCGTTGGGGCTGCGGTCGAACGAGCCGTCGCGGGTGTAGCCGGTGCGGCCGTCGGGCAATTGGATGGCAAAATAGCCTTCGCCGGACACGGCGAGGTCGAGGTCCTTTTCCGTCGGGTTGACCGTGCCCTGGCTCATCACGCGCGGTGTCGCGGCGGTCTTGACGCCGGAGCCCACCTCGATGCCGACCGGCGCGGTGGTGCCGGAGTCCGAGGTGCTGGCGCCGGCGCGTGCATATTGCTGGTACAGCAGGTCCTGGAATTCGGCGCGCTGGCGCTTGAAGCCAGTGGTGCGCATGTTGGCGATGTTGTTGGAGATGATTTCGACGTTGCGTTCCTGGGCAGCCATGCCGGTGGACGCGATGTAGAGAGCTTTCATCTTTTCCTCCGGCTCAGGCGGTCATGTCGCCGAGCTTCTGCACGGCAGTGGAGCGCAGTTCGTCCTGGCGCTGCATGATGCCGGCCAGTGTCTGATAGGCACGCTCGATGCGGATCATGTCGGCCATCGACTGCACGCCCGAAACGTTGGAGCGTTCGACGGCGCCCTGGACCACGACGGTGTTGGTGGCCGGCGTGCCGGCCGGCCCCGAATAGTAGTTGTTGCCTTCACGGGCCAGCACCTGCGGGTTGCCGAACTCGACCAGCGCCAGCTTGCCCTTGCTGCCCTGGCTGGTGCTGATGCTGCCGTCCCTACTGATGGCGATGTCGGTGTCGGCGCTGTCGAAGGTGATGGGGCCGGAGCTGCCCAGCACCGGGTTGCCGGCGAGGTCGACCAGGGTGCCCTTGGCATCGATCTGCAGCGAGCCGTTCTTGCTGTAGCGCGGGCCGGCGGGCGTCTGCACGGTGAGGAAGCCCTCGCCGCTGAGCGCCACGTCGAGCGGGTTGCCGGTCTGCTCGATCGAGCCGGTCGACATGTCGTGGATGGTCGACCAGTCCTCGGTGTAGTGCACGATGTCGTCGCTGCCGGCGAAGTCGTTGTCGCGGGCGACCGGCATCAGATAGTCCTGGAACAACATGCTCTCGGACTTGAAGCCGGTGGTGTTGATGTTGGCCATGTTGTTGGCCACGACATCCATCTGGCGCTGCAACGCGATCTGTCGCGAGAGCGAAACTAGCTGCGCATTTTCCATTCGCGCATATCCCCGTCGTCTGTCCCCGAAGCGTTCCACCTCCCCAGGCGGGTCGCCTCGGCGTTAACAGTGCAGAAACCGTGCCAAAGCAAAAAGCTCAACGATTTCAGCGATGTCCAACATTCGCCCGGTTCGCGGCGCTAGACCCTGCGGTGCCCCGCGGCAAGAACGACCCGGCAAATTCTGCCGCTTTGGGACAGTTGGTAAGGGATCGTTAACCAACAGACGCTTAGCTGCATCGGGAAGCGGAATCGTCCGGATTTGCGGGGGTTTGCCATGGCTGTCGACGCCGAGGCGGAAGACGGGGACGGCGAGGGCCAGGTTGCCGCCAAGCGCGGCATCCCGCGGCGACTCCTGATCATCGGTGCCGCCGGACTGATCGTCCTGCTCCTGGCTGGAGCGGCGCTCTATTTCTTCGTGTTCGCCGGACGCTCGAGCGATGCGGCGCGGGCGCAAGCCGCGGCGGTGCTCGACAGCTTCATCTTCAACCTGCCGACGATGACGGTGAATCTGGCGCCGGACGAGGGGGCCAAGACCGACCAGTTCCTGAAGCTCACGGTGGCGCTGGAAGTCGCCAATGAGGGCGTGATGAAGGACATCCAGCCGCGCATGGCCAAGGTGATCGACGCCTTCCAGGTGTACCTGCGCGAGCTGCGCAAGAGCGACCTCGAAGGGTCCGAAGGCGTCTACCGGCTGAAGGAGGAATTGCGGCGGCGCATCAACGTCGCGATCTTCCCGGCGCAGATCGACGGCATCCTGTTCAAGGAAATCCTGGTGCAGTGATGGCGGGGCCGCAGGACCAGGACAAGCTCGCCGAAAGCTGGAACCCCAATGTAGGGGCGGATGGCGACGGCATTTCCGCCGACTGGGCGGCGATGCTGGAGAGCGACGGCGCCGGCGCGTCGCCGTCCGACGGCACCGACCGGGTGCTCAACCAGGACGAGATCGACAGCCTGCTGGGGTTCGACGCCAACACCACCAGCAATGTCGAGCTCACGGGCGTGCAGGCGCTGATCAATTCAGCGCTGGTGTCGTACGAGCGCCTGCCGATGCTCGAAATCGTCTTCGACCGGCTGGTGCGGCTGGCGACGACGAGTCTCAGGAACTTCACCTCGGACAATGTCGAAGTGTCGATGGAGTCGATCTCCTCGGTGCGCTTCGGCGACTATCTGAACTCCATTCCACTGCCGGCGATCCTCAGCGTCATCAAGGCCGAGGAATGGGACAATTTCGGCCTGCTCACCGTCGACAGCAACCTTATCTACTCGATGATCGACGTGCTCCTGGGCGGGCGGCGCGTCGGCGGGCAGATCCGCGTCGAGGGGCGGCCCTACACCACCATCGAGATGGCGCTGGCGCGGCGCATGATCGAGGTGATCCTCGAGGACACGCACAAGGCGTTCGCGCCGGTGACCGAGGTCAATTTCCGGCTGGAGCGGCTCGAGACCAATCCGCGCTTCGCCGCGATCTCGCGTCCGGCCAATGCGGCGATCCTGATCGAGCTCAGGATCGAGATGGACGATCGCGGCGGCAAGATCGAAATCCTGCTGCCCTATGCCACGATCGAGCCCATCCGCGAGCAATTGCTGCAGATGTACATGGGCGAGAAGTTCGGCCGCGACCCGATCTGGGAAGGCCATCTCGCCACCGAGGTCTATGCCGCCGACGTGACGCTCGATGCGGTGCTGCACGAGTTCGACCTGCCGCTCAGCCGGGCGCTGGCGCTGGCGCCGGGCGAGACCATCATGTTCGACCGCACGCCGCACGATCCGGTGACGCTGCGCTGCGGGGACGTCGAGCTGACCGAGGCCCTGATGGGGCATATCGGCAATCATGTATCGGTGCGCGTGACGCGCCCCCTCAACCCGCCCAAGGTGACCATGGCGGCGTTCGAGGCGCTGGACAAATCCGAGGAGGGTCGGTGATCGTGGGCTTCAACCTTGGGATGCTGGTGGAGGGGTCGGTGGCGGTGCTGCTCGCCGTCACCATCGGCTATTGCGCCATCCTCAACCAGCGGTTGAAGCGCCTGCACTCGGACCGCGAGACGCTGGCCAAGATGGTCTCCGACCTGGTGCAGGCGACGGGCCTTGCCAATGCGGCGATCACCGAGCTCAAGACGGCGGCGCTCGAAGCCGACGCCAAGCTCAACGACCGGCTGGTGCAGGCCAGGGAACTCGAGGCGGAGTTGCACGCGCAGGTGTCGAGCGGCTCGCAGCTCATCGAAAAAATTGCGCGCATCACCGCGGCCGCCAAGACGCAGCCTTTGCCCGACGCACCGGCGGCAAAGCCCGAGCCGGCCAAGCCGGCGGTGGCGGTCGAGCCGCAGAGCCGGCTGCATTCGGCGCTGCAGCAGCTCGCCATGCGGCCCGGTATCGGAGGCAAGGCCGCTTGAGATCGATCCGCCTCCTACCGGTCGTCATCTTCGCCGCGCTGGCGCTCCTGGTCTTCAAGGGGATCGGGCTCGTCACCAATGGCGGCTACGTGCTGACCGGACCGGTGGCGGTGGTGGCCGAGGAGAGCGACACGCCCAGCGCCGATGCGACCATCGCGACGCCATCCGAGGCGACGATGGCCGACACCAGCCCGACCATGGACGATTCCCAGCCGACGCTCGCCACCAAGGTCGACGCACCGCCGCCGGTGGCGAGCAGCCACGAAGCGGCCGCGTCGTCGGCGGCGGCCTCGTCGGCGGCGGCCGACGCCAGCACCTCGTCCTCGGCCGCGAGCGCCGTCGAGGCGTGTCCGCCCGAGGGCGCGCCTGCCGCGGCCAGCCAGCCGGAGGCGGCATTGCCCGCGGGCTGCCAGGCCGCGTCCGCGCCGGTCAACGCGCATGGCGATGCGCTGCCGACCGTCCGCACGGCCACGGGCGCGGTGGAGCCGCTCAGTGCGGTCGACGGCGACAACAGCGAGCAGGCGCTGCTGGCGCGGCTCGGCGAGCGGCGAGCGCAGCTCGACAAGCGCGAGGCGGATCTGGCGATGCGCGAGTCGCTGGTGGCGGCGGCGGAAAAGAAGCTCGACGAGCGCACCAAGGAACTGGCGGCGCTGCAGCAGCAGGTGGCCAGCCTGGTCGACCAGAAGCAGGCGTCCGAGGCGGCCAATTTCAAGGCGATCGTGTCGATGTACGAGACGATGAAGCCCAAGGACGCGGCCAAGATCTTCGATACGCTCGACCTCAACGTGCTGATCAAGGTGGCGCAGGCGATGAATCCGCGGAAGATGTCGCCGATCCTCGCCGCGATGAGCGCGGCGCCGGCGCAGGCGCTGACCACGGCGCTGGCGACCACCGGCGACACCGATACGGTCGCGCAGGTGGCCGGCGGCCAGGACCTGTCGCAGTTGCCGCAGATCGTCGGCCACTAAGGCGCCGCCGCCACCGCAAGGCCCCGGAAAATCCATGCTGTCTTAGGCGCGCGTTAAGCCGCCGCCGCTATGCTTAACGCCTGTTTGCGTATGCGTTGAGTAGCGGCCGGCGATGAGTGAGTTTGTGCGGCGGGCGAGCGTGCCGGTGCGGCCAATCCTGGCCGTGCTGGCTTGGCTTGCCCTCGCCTTCGCCGCGACCGCCGACGACCGCGTGCAACTCCAGGCCACGGCCGAGACCGGCTTCGGGCGGCTGGTGCTGGAGTTTTCGACCCGCCTCGACCTGCCGGGCTACAAGATCAACTACGACAACAACGTGCTTGCCGTGACCTTCTCGGGGCCGGTGAACATGGCGATGCCGGACATGGCGTCGACGCTGCCGCAATACCTCACCATCGGCCGCGTCGATCCGGACGGCAAGGGCGTGCGCTTCGGGCTCCGGAACCCGGTGACCATCCACAGCATGGAGGCGGGCGAAAAGCTGTTCATCGACCTGCTGCCGGTCGGCTGGCAGGGGCTGCCGCCGTCGCTGCCGCCGGAGGTGGTGGCGGATTTGGCGCGCCGCGCCAAGAATGCGGAGATCCTCGCCGAGCAGCGCCGCAAGGCGGAAGACGCCAAGGCGCTCAATCCGCGCGCGACCATCCATATCGGGCATAATCCGACGTTCTACCGCGCCGAGTTCGACTGGAGCACCGACACCAAGGCGGAGTTCAGCCAGGAGGGCAACACCGCCACGATCACCTTCGACTGGCCGGTGGCGGTGGATGTCGCCGACCTCGCGGCCGACATGCCGGCGCAGATCACCGCCGTCACCAATTCGGTGTCGCCGGCGGGCAGCTCGGTGGTGCTGACCCTCGCCGACGGCGTCGCGCCGCGCTTTTATGCGGCGGACCCGCAGCATTTCACCTTCGACGTGGACCTCGCGCCGGCCGAGATCGACAAGAACCGCGTGACCGCCGAAGTGGCGGCGAAGCGGGCCGAGGCTGAAGCGGCCGCCGAGGCGGCTCGGCAGGCGCAAAGCCAGACCTCGGCGTCGGCCGAGCTGCAGGCCACGCAAGGCACCGACGCACCGACCGGCGCGGCGATCACGCCGAAGATCGACATGGTCTCGGGGACGGTGCGCATGATGTTCCCGTTCGAGCGCGACACGGCCTCGGCCGTGTTCCGGCGCGGCAATACGCTGTGGATGCTGTTCGACACTCCGACGCAGATCAACCAGCCGGCGCAATCGCCGGCGCTGTCGTCGATCGCGTCGGCCTTCGAGGTGACGTCGGCGGGAGAGACGCAGATCGTGCGGGTCGACCTGTCGACGGCCAAGCTCGCGACGCTGGCGTCGGAGGGGCGGTCATGGGTGCTGTCGATCGGCGACGTGCTGCTGGATGCGACCGAGCCGCTGGAGATGAAGCGCAGCCGCGACCAGGACGGGCATTTCGAAATGACGGCGCTGCTGGGCAAGCCGTACAAGGTGCACAGCTTCCGCGATCCGAATGTCGGCGACGTGCTCGACATCGTCACCGCCTATCCGCCGGCGCGCGGCACGGTGCGCGATCTCAGCTATGTCGATTTCGACGCGCTGCGCTCGGTGCACGGGCTGGTGGTGCGGCCGGACAATGACGAGCTCAAGGTGAGCATCGTCGACGACCACGCGCTGATTTCGTCGCCGGACGGGCTGTTCCTGTCGGACCAGAACGGGCCGCGGGCGCTCGATGCGGGGCGGGCGTCGGAAGTGCGCGACAGCTTCGTCGATTTCGCGGCGCTGAAGCAGGACAATCCGGCGGTGTTCAGCAAGCACGCCGAGGATCTGAGCGAGGTGGCGGCGAGCAAGGAAGGGCAGGCGCGCGAGGTGGCGCGCCTGACGCTGGCGCAATACTATATCGGCAACCAGTTCGGGCCCGAGGCGCTCGGCGTCCTCAAGGTGCTGGAGCGCGACCTCAAGACCGACGAGCTGCGCAAGAAGGTGCAGCTCAGCACTGCGATCGCCGACGTCATCGCCTATCGGCCCACCGACGCGCTGGCGATCCTCAACAGCCCCGGCTTCGCCGACGAAGTCGACGCCCTGATGTGGCGGACGATCGCGCGCACCGCGGCGCACGACTATGCCGGCGCCCGCGCCGATGCGCTCGCCTCGGATGCGGTGATCGAGAACTATCCGGTGTGGGTGCAGCAGAAATTCCTGTTCGCGGCGACCCGCGCCGCGCTCGAAACGAACGACCTCGCCTCGGCGCAGAAATACCTCAAGCTGATCACCTTCGCGCAGCTCTCGCCCGAGGATGTGACGCTCTACCAGCTGTTCCAGGGACGCGTCGCCGAGAGCATGGGGCAGACGCAGCAGGCGCTCGACACCTACGGCCAGGTGATCGCCGCCGACGTGCGTCCGACCCATGCCGAGGCGGTGTACCGCACGCTGCTGCTGCTCAGGCAGACCGGCAAGATCGACCTCACCAAGGCGACGCAGACGCTCGCGGCCGAGGCGATCCTGTGGCGCGGCAACCCGCTCGAAGTCGACATGGACAAGCTCCTGGCTGAGCTCTATTTCGCCAACAAGGACTATCGGCTCGGCTTCGAGACGGCCCGGGACGCGGCGGCGCACAGCCCGCCGAGCAAGCCGGTCGACGATTTGCTGACCGAGACGCAGCAGCAGTTCACCGACCTCTTCCTCAATGGCGGGGCGAGCCAGCTCGGCGACCTGGACGCGCTGAGCCTCTACTACGATTTCCGCGAGCTCACGCCGGCTGGCGCCAAGGGCGACGAGATGATCCGCAACCTCGCGCGGCGGCTGGTGCAGGTGGACCTGCTGGGGCAGGCGGCCGACCTGCTGCAATACCAGATCGACAACCGGCTGAAGGGCGTGGCGCAGGCGCAGGTGGCGGCGGACCTGGCGCTGATCCGCATCGCCAACCGCGACCCGGAAGGGGCGCTCAAGGCCCTCAACCAGACGCGCATGGCCAATCTGTCGCCGACGCTGGAGCGGCAGCGCCGCATCCTCGAGGCGCGCGCGCTGATCGACGCCGACCGCGAAGACCTGGCGCTCGACCTGCTGGCCCGCATCGACGGCCGCGACGCCGATCTGCTGAAGGTGGACGGCTACTGGAAGGCCAAGAACTACAGCGCGGCGTCGGACCTGCTGGAAACCATCTATTCCGCCGATCCGACCGAGCCGCTGAACCAGGACGCGCGGATGAACATCGTCAAGGCGGCGGTGGGTCTGGTGCTGGCCAACGATCCGCTGGGGATGAGCCGGCTGCGGGCGAAGTTCTCGGAGCGGCTGGCGCAGACGCCGGAAGGTCCGATGTTTGCCTACATCACCAGCCCGGACGCGCAGGTCACCGGGCTCGAATTCAAGGCGGCCGCCAAGGCGGTGGCGAGCATCGATACGGTCACCGGCTTCCTCAACGCCTACCGCAAGATCTATCCGGTCGATCCCAAGATCGCGCCGGCCGAGGCGAGCGCCAAGGCGGCGGTGTAGCCGGCGGCTAACTGCCGGTGAAGCTGCGCACGAGCGAGCCGGCGACCAGGTGCCAGCCGTCCACCAGGACGAAGAAGATCAGCTTGAACGGCAGCGAGATCACCACCGGCGGCAGCATCATCATGCCCATCGACATCAGCACCGAGGCGACCACCATGTCGATGATGACGAAGGGCAGGAACAGCAGGAAGCCGATCTCGAAGGCGCGGCGGAGCTCGGAGATCATGAAGGCCGGGATCAGGATCTTCAGCGGGATGGTCTTGGCGTCGGCCGGCGGCGGCTCGTTGCTGAGGTCGTAGAACAGCTGCACGTCCTGCTCTCGGACGTTGGCGGCCATGAAATCGTGCAGCGGCACCGAGCCGCGGTCGAACGCCTCCTGGAACTGGATCTGGCCGGCGAGAAGCGGCGCCACCCCCTGGTCGTAGGACGCCTGCAGCGTCGGCTGCATGATGAAGAAGGTCAGGAACAGCGCCAGCGACACCATCACCGAATTGGGCGGCGCGCTCTGCAGGCCGAGCGCCGTGCGCAGCAGCGACAGCACCACCACGATGCGGGTGAAGCTCGTCACCATGATCAGGATCGAGGGGGCGAGGGCGAGGACGGTGATGAGGCCGACGAGTTGGACGGCGCGCTGGGTCAGCGTCGTATCGTCGCCGAAATTGACCGAGATGTCCTGCGCCTGCGCGACGGAGGGAAGGGCAATGACGGCAAGGGCGAGCGCTGCGAGCAGCAGGCCGCGGGGGAGGGCTCTAGCTGTCGGTGCCGCGCCGGAGACCGCGGAGGAGCCTGCTTCTGCCGCCAAAGGGGGTATGCCCACTGCCATTTGGCGTGGGTTTAGCTGAGTCGTCGCCGGCCCCCGCGGAATTCTCGACGCGCAGCCCCGGGCCCATGGGGATAACCTTGTCGCTGCCGTCGACCGGACGCAGCAGGTTGGTGTGGCGCAACGAGGTGCGCGGTGTCAGCGGCGCCGGGCGGGCAAGGTCGCGCAGCCGGTCGACCGCCTCGCGCGGCACCGGCCGCTCGGGCGGGGTCGGGGTGCGGATGTCGGAAGGCTCGGCGGCGGCAGGTGCGGCCGGTCGCTGCGGACGGCGGGCGGCAGGCGCCGGCGCCGGTTCGGGCGCGGCGATGCCGGATTCGATCACCAGATCCTGCGGACCGCCGGTCATGATCAGGTGCTCGACGTTGTCCCGGCGGATGATCACCACCTGGCGCTTGCCGTCGACCATGGCGGTGTCGACCACCTGCACGCGCTTGCGCGCGGTGCCGAGGCGGGCCGTGCCCCGCGTCAAAAGCTTGAGCAGCCACAAGCCCATAACGATCAGGACGAGGACGATGCCGAGGGCAAAAGCGGAGTGCAGAAGGGTGTTTTCCGACCCGCCGAACAGGGACGCGATGAATTGCATATCGAAATGCTCCACGGTCGCCGTCCCCCTTTACGACCGAACCTAAGCAGAATTTGCCGAGTCTTACCGGCAGATTGTGCAAAATGCGAGACGAAGGCAGCACGTTCCCATGTGGTTAACCAGCCCTTAACCATCGCCCGGCAAAGTTTGCCTACCGTGGTGAACAGAGTCTGAAGATGGCCGGACTAGGAAGCATTCCGCTGCTGCAGGCGCTGACCGACAAGATGCGCTGGCATCAGTCGCGCCAGCAAGTGCTGGCCGAAAACATCGCTAACGCCGACACGCCCGGCTACATCGAGCGCGACCTCAAGCCGCTCAGCTTCGACGACCAGGTGCAGTCGGTGGCGCAGGTGAGCGTCGCCCGCACCAGTCCGATGCACATTTCGGTGTCGAGCGCCGGCGACACCGGCGGGTTCGACGCCGCGCGCGAGACGCCCTTCGAGATCACCCCCAGCGGCAACGGCGTCACGCTCGAAGACGAGATGATGAAGGTCGCCGGCAACGACATGGACTACCAGACGGTGACCGCGCTCTATACCCGCTCGATGGCGATCCTGCGCACCGCCCTTGGGCGCTCGGCCTGAGGATCGCCCAGATGACGGATTTCCTTTCTTCACTGAAAATCGCCGCGACCGGCCTGCACGCGCAGAACGCGCGCATGCGGGTGATCGCGGAAAACCTCGCCAACGCGGACTCCGCCGGCAAGACGCCGACCGACGAGCCGTACCGGCGCCGCATCCCGACGTTCAAGGCGGTGATGGACGCCGACGCCGGCGGCGAGGTGGTGAAGGTGGGCAAGATCGCGCTCGACCAGACCGCCTTCCAGGAGCGCTACGAGCCGGGGCACCCGGCGGCCGACAAGAACGGCTACGTCAAATATCCGAACGTCGATCCACTGATCGAGGCGATGGACATGCGCGAGGCGCAGCGCACCTACGAAGCCAACCTCAACGTCATCACCGTGACCCGGCAGATGCTGGGGCGCACCCTCGACATCCTCAAGGGCTGAGCGGAGTAGAATCAGCAGATGACCACGCCGTTCAACGCCGTCGCCGCGGCCTACAGCAACGCCTCCAAGCTGATCACCGACGCCGCCAAGCCTTCGAGCGGCGCATTAGGGCAGGCGGGACAAGCGCCTGATTTCGGCAAGCTTCTGGCCGACCAGGTGCAGGGCGTCATCGACTCCGGCAAGGCCTCGGACAAGATGTCGCTTGATCTGCTCAACGGAAAGGCCAACGTCGTGGATGTCGTCACCGCCGTCAGCCAGACGCAACTGGCGATGGAGAGCATGGTGGCGATCCGCGACAAGGTGATTTCCGCCTATGAGGAAATCATGCGGATGCCAATCTAGGATACTCGCATGAACGGCGCCCAGGTTCTCGATATCGCCCGTGACGGCATATGGGTGATGGTGCTGGTCGCGGCGCCGATGATGCTGGTCGGGCTGGTGGTGGGCATCGTCATCGCGCTGGTGCAGGCGCTGACGCAGATCCAGGAACAGACGCTGGTGTTTGTGCCCAAGATCCTCGCGATCTTCGTCACCATGCTGATCGCACTGCCATTCATGGGCGCCACCATGTCGAGCTTCATGACGCGGCTGGCCGACATGATCGTGACCGGCGGATGATCTCGCTCAACTGGCTGCCCGAGACGGCCTATTTCTACGTGCTGATCTTCGCGCGGGTCGGCAGCATCCTGATGCTGCTGCCGGCGCTGGGCGAAATGACCATCCCAGCGCGCATGCGGCTGAGCTTTGCGCTGGTGTTCAGCCTGGTGCTCTATCCGCTGGTGCAGCCGCAGCTTCCGGCGCTGCCGAGCGAAGTGCTGCAGACCATCGTCTATCTCCTGCACGAGATTGCGGTGGGGCTGATCCTGGGGGCCATCATCCGTTTCGTCACCATGGCGGCCGCGGTGGCCGGCGCGGTGATCGCGTTCCAGACCGGGCTGTCGGGCGCGCAGGGGGCCGATCCGATCAATGGCGGCACGCAGGGTGCGCTGATCGGCGCCTTCCTGTCGATGCTGGGGGTGACGCTGATCTTCGCCACGGATTTGCACCATGTGGCGCTGATGGGGATCCGCGACAGCTACATGATCTTTTCGCCCAAGGAGCCGCTGATGTTCGGCGACGCCGCGCAGATGGCGGTGCAGTCGGCGGCGTCGGCGTTCGTCATCGGCGTGCAGATGTCGGCGCCGTTCATCGTGCTCGGGCTGGTGTTCTACCTCGGCATGGGCCTTTTGGCGCGGATGATGCCGCAATTGCAGGTGTTCTTCGTCGCCATGCCGGCCTCGATCTGGGTCGGGCTGAGCCTTGTGGCGCTGCTGCTGTCGATGATGATGGGCTGGTACCTCACGCATTTCCAGAATGAGCTCGAGCTGTTCCGGGGGCGGTGATGAGCGACGAAGCGCCGGAACAATCCTCGAAAACAGAAGACCCGTCGCAGAAGAAACTCGACGACGCGCACAAGCGCGGCGACGTGGTCAAGAGCCAGGAGGTCAACAACTGGTTCATGATCGCCGGGTCGGGGCTGCTGTTCTCGCTGATGGCGGCGCCGACGACCACTGGGCTCGCGACCTCCCTCAAAACGCTCCTTGCCAATGCCGATCAGTTCGATATCGGCGGGCCGGCGCTGACGAATTTCTTCACCGGGCTCGCCGTCACCATCCTCACCGTGGCGCTGGTGCCGCTGACGGTTCTTATGGTGTTCGGCATCGCCGCCAATCTGGTGCAGCACCGGCCGCTGCTGTCGCTCGAGCCGATCACGCCGAAATTTTCCAAGATCTCGCCGATCCAGGGCGGCAAGCGGCTGTTCTCGCGCGACGCGCTGGTCAATTTCGTCAAGGGCCTCGTCAAGCTGGGCGTGGTCGGTGGCGTGGTGTTTGCGGTGATGTGGAGCGACCGCGACCGGCTCGAGATGATGGTGACGCTCGATCCGGGGGCGCTGCTGCCGACGTTCCAGGAGATGGGGCTCAAGATCTTCGGGGCGGTGCTGGCGATCGTCACGGTGATCGCGCTCGCCGACTACGTCTATCAGCGGCAGCGCTGGTGGACGCGGCTCAAGATGACGGTGCAGGAGGTGCGCGACGAGTACAAGCAGATGGAGGGCGACCCCAAGATCAAGGGCCGCATCAAATCCATCCGCAACGAGCGCAGCCGGCGCCGCATGATGGCCAACGTGCCGAACGCGACGGTGGTGATCACCAACCCGACGCACTTTGCGGTGGCGCTCAAATACGACCGCTCGATGTCGGCGCCGCTCTGCCTCGCCAAGGGCGCCGACGACGTGGCGTTCCGCATCCGCGAGCTGGCGAAGGCGCACGACGTGCCCATTGTGGAAAACCCCCCGCTGGCGCGGGCGCTGTTCGCCTCGGTCGATGTCGACGAGAGCATCCCGACCGAGCATTTCAAGGCGGTGGCGCAGGTGATCGGCTTCGTCATGCGCATGCGCGACAAGCGGGCCTGGAAAGCATGAGGATTGCGGGCGCAGTGGCTTCTGCGCGCTAGAGGGTGACTCCGCCATTTGCTAGAGCTTTGGGGCGGTGATTCGGCCGCGAGCGAGGGGCGAATGGATGTCCAGCATGCCGGCTGACGAGGACAACTATCCGAGCCCGCTGCTTTCCCGCACCCGCAACATCTCCGGCCTGTGGCGCGTGGTGGCGCTGGCCGCGGCGTTCATCGTCGTGGCTGTGGCGATCTCGACGCTGGGCGAATACATCCCGCCCGACGTGATCCTGGTGTTCGTCGGCCTGCTCGCGGTGGTCGGCGTGTTCTGCCTGTTCGCGCTGACGGCGGGGATTTTCCGGTTCTCGTCGGCGGGCGAGACGCAGACCCTGTCGCGCGCCATCGTCGACAGCCTGCCGTTCGGGGCCGTGGTCAGCGACCGCGACGGCCGCATCTCCTACGTGAACGCACAGTATGGCGAGCTGGCCGGCGGGGTGAGCGAAGGGGTGCCGGTCGGGGTACCGCGGCTGTTCGCCGGGCAGCCGGAAGCCAGCGAGGCGATCTATCGGCTGTCGCGCGCGGCGCGCGATGGCCGCCCCGCGACCGAGGACGTGCGGCTGGTGGGCGGTCTCGGCGGCTCGCTGGGCGGCTCCAACAAGCCGGTCTGGTACCGGCTGGCGGTGCGGGCGCTGCCGCAAACCGAAGATGCTGGCAGGCCGCTGGTACTGTGGTCGGTCGAGGACATCACGCGCGACCGCGAGCGGCAGGACAACGCCTTTCTCGAGCTGCAGCGGGCGATCGACTATCTCGACCACGCGCCGGCCGGGTTCTTTTCCGCCGATCCGCAGGGGCGGGTGCAGTATCTCAACTCGACGCTGGCCGACTGGCTGGGCCACGACCTCGCCGAGTTCGAGGCGGGCACGGTGCGGCTCGGCGACATCGTGCGCGGCGACGGCGCGAGCCTGTTGATGCGCGGCCGGGCCGACGGCGAAATCCGCACCGAGATCATCGACATCGACCTCGTCAAGCAGAACGGCACCTCGTTTCCGGTACGGCTGCTGCACCGGGCGGCGCGCATGGCCGACGGCGAGCTGGGCGAGACGCGGACGCTGGTGCTCGACCGGCGCAACGGCGTACAGGGCGAAGAGGCGCTGCGTGCCTCCGAAATCCGCTTTTCGCGGTTTTTCAACGACACGCCGTTCGCCATCGCCACCCTCGACAAGGATGGCCGCATCATCCGCACCAACGCGCCATTCAGCCGCATCTTCGACTGGTCGGGCAGCGAAAAGCCGCTCGACCGGGTCGCCATGCCGGAGCTGCTCGGCGAACAGAGCCGCGCCCGCTTCGCCGAGGCGTTCGAGGCGGCGCTCGCCAACAAATCCGAGATCGAGCCGGTCGACGCGCAGCTCAGCCGCGAGGGCGAGCATGCCATCCGGCTCTACATTTCCGGCTCCGAGGAGGCCGAGGGGTCGCCCGAGCGGGTCAACGTCTACGCCCTCGACATGACCGAGCAGCGCAAGCTCGAGGCGCAGTTCGCGCAGGGCCAGAAGATGCAGGCGGTGGGCCAGCTCGCCGGCGGCGTGGCGCACGATTTCAACAACGTCCTCACCGCCATCATCGGCTTTTCCGACCTGCTGCTGCTCAAGCACAAGCCGGGTGATCCGAGCTTTGCCGATCTGATGTCGATCAAGCAGAGCGCCAACCGCGCCGCCGGCCTCACCCGGCAATTGCTGGCGTTTTCGCGCCGGCAGACGCTGCGGCCGCAAATCCTCGAAATCCCGACGCATGTCGACGATCTCACGGTGCTGCTCAAGCGGCTCATCGGCGAGCAGATCGCGCTGCACGTCGATCACGGTCCGGCGATCTGGCCGGTGAAGGCCGATCTGGTGCAGCTCGAGCAGGTGGTGGTGAACCTCGTGGTCAACGCCCGCGACGCGATGCCCAATGGCGGCTCGATCACCATCCGTACCCGCAACGTACCCGAGGCCGAGGCGGCGGGGCTCAGCTACACCGGCATGCCGGCCGCCGACTACGTGCTGATCGAGGTGGAGGACACCGGCACCGGCATGACGCCGGAGATCATGGAGAAGATCTTCGAGCCGTTCTTTTCCACCAAGGAGCTCGGCAAGGGCACCGGGCTCGGCCTCTCCACCGTCTACGGCATCATCAAGCAGACCGGCGGCTTCATCTATCCCGAATCCGAAGTCGGCAAGGGCACGGTGTTCAGGATCTTCCTGCCGCGGCACGTGCCGGCGGAGGGCGAGGTGGTCGCCCGGCAGCAGGCCGCGGTGGTCAAGGACCTTACCGGACATGAACGCATCCTCTTGGTCGAGGACGAGGACAATGTCCGCTCGTTCTCGGCGCGGGCGCTGCGCGCCACCGGCTACGAGGTGTTCGAGGCCGACAGCGGCGAGGAGGCGCTCGACGTCCTGGCCGATATCGGCGGGCAGATCGACCTGATGATCTCGGACGTGGTGATGCCCGAGATGGACGGGCCGGCGCTGCTGATCAAGGTGCGCGAGCGGCTGCCCAACCTCAAGGTGATCTTCGTGTCGGGCTATGCCGAAGAGAGCGTGCGGCAGGACATCGCCGACGACCGCTCGGTCGAGTTCCTGGCCAAGCCGTACTCGCTCGACCAGATCAACTCCAAGGTCAAGGAAGTGCTGGGCAAGGGCGCGCAGACGCTGCAATAGAACGGCGTCGCAGCCTATGCACGCCAACGCGCGACGGCGGGTTTGGTGACGTCAGGCCGGCAGCGGCGTGTTCGACTCGACCAGGCCGGCGGTGACGAGATCGCGCCACAGCGCCGGCGGGATCGGCGTCGTCCACCAGTCGAGGTTCTGCCGCAGCTCGTCCGGCGATTTCGGGCCGGTCAGCACCGAGCACACCACCGGATGGGTCAGGGCGAATTGCAGCGCCGCGGCGCCGAGCGGCACGCCGTGGCTGCGGCAGACCTCGCGCAGTGCCTCGACGCGCGCCATGATCTCCGGCGGGGCGGCCTGGTAGGCGCCGGTCGCCGGCCCCCAGATGTTGGTGCCGGCGAGGATGCCGGCGGCGAACGGGCCGGCGGCGATCACCGAGGTGCCGCGCTCCCGGCAGGTGGTGAACAGCGGATCGAGCGGGGTCTGTTCGAGCAGAGTGTAGCGGTTGGCGAGCAGGAAGACGTCCCAGTCGCCGATCGCGAGCGCGTCCATCAGCACCGGCCATTCGTTGACGCCCAGCCCGATGGCCGAGATCAGCCCCTGGCGGCGGAGCTCGTCGAGCGCGCGGTAGCCGCCGCCGGCGAGGTCGGCCCAGTGCCGGCGGTTGCCTTCGACGCCGTGGGTCTTGGTGCCGATGTCGTGCACCAGCAGGATGTCGATCTTGCCCAGGCCCAGCCGCTGCAGGCTGTCCTCGAACGAGCGCATGATGCCGTCATAGCTGTAGTCGTAGGCGATCTCGAACGGAAAGGGCTGCGTCCAGCCGTGCTGCACGGTCCGCTCGGCATCCGAGCGCACCGGCCGCAGCAACCGGCCGACCTTGGTCGAGAGCGCGAACGGCTTGTCGGAAAAGCGCAGGGCATCGCCGAGCAGGTGCTCGGCGCGGCCGAAGCCGTAATGCGGCGCCGTGTCGAAATAGCCGATGCCGGCGTCGAGGGCGGCGTGGATGGTGGCGATCGCCTGCTCGGGTGGCACCATAGTGCCGCCGGCGCCCACCAGCGTGGCGCTGCCGAAGCCGAATTCGGTGACCTCGAGCGCCGTCCTGCCGACCTTGCGCTTGTTGAACACGACCATTGGAATCCTCTGCATTCGGGCGAGCGGACACTGACATGTTAGTGCCGCCCGGCAAAGCCGTCTCGACACAATAATTGGTCGCATGCGGCGCATGCCAAAAAGCAAGGGGCACGCCGAAGCGTGCCCCCCGCCGAGGAGACTGATGTTCCGGCGACCTACTTCTGGATGCAGGTGTCGGTGTTGTCCTTGGTGCACTCGTCGAGGCCGGTGAACACCGGATCGTCGACCTTTTCGCCCTTGATCAGGCTGATCATGACCGAGGGCGCCTTGTAGCCCATCTCGAACGGCCGCTGGCCGACGAGGGCGGTGACGAGGCCTTCCTTGGCGATCGCCACTTCGTCGCCGATGGTGTCGGCGGCGCCGATGGCGAAGCTGTTGCTGGCCAGCTTGTCCTTCAGCGGCCCGACGAGGTCACGGTAGGGCTGCGGCGCGCCGAACAGCGGCCAGCCGCCCATGATGCCGAAGGCGACGAGGTCGGGGTTGGCGGCGAGGATGTCGGTCATCGCCTGCACGCCCTTGGCGCCGTCGTCGTTGGTGAACACCGGGCAGCCGGGCGCTTCGGTCCAGCCGCCTTCGCCGGCGAGGGCAGTCAGCCCGTCCTTGCCGGTCAGCGCGTCGCGGAAGCCCTGGGCGCGGCGCAGGATGTTGTCGGCGGCGGGGTTGCCTTCGATGGTGCACACCTTGCCGCCGTTCGGGATCGCCTTCTTGACGTACTCGCCGATGCGCTTGCCCATCAGGTAGTTGTCGGTGCCCAGATAGCTCTTGCGCAGACCGGCGTCTTCCTTGGCGAGATCGGCGTCCACGGTCATGACCGGGATCTGCGGATTGGCCGATTTGATGGTCTGGGCGATCAGCGGCGCGTTCGAGGGCGAGATCGCCATGGCCGCGGTGGTCGGCTTGGCCAGCATGTCGGCGACGATCTGCGCCTCGCCGGCTTCGTCCGACGTGGACGCCGGGCCGGTGTAGAAGCATTCATATTCGGAGCTGGCATTCTCCGAATTCCACTTCAGGCAGCCTTGGTGGATCGCTTCGAAGAAGGGGTTGTCGAGCCCCTTCACCACGATCACGAGCTGCTTCTTGTCCTGCGCAACCGCCGGCCCGGCCAAGGCCAGCGCGGCGGTCGCCGCCAGCAGAATGAGACTCTTCATCGGTAGTCCTCCCTTTGAACGGAGGGTTCGTTCCCGGCGCCGCCCCAAGACGGCCACCGGCCTCCAAACGACCCTACGGGGGCGAGCTAAGCAAGCTGAGGCACGTTCGTCAATAATAAGTCATACTTTTTATTGACTGCGCACGCGTTGACGACCAATTTGACCGCTGCAAGGTTTGCGCGGGGTCGGCCTCGGGGGAGAGGCCTTCATCGTTGGCGGGGCAGGCCAGCCGAAAACCGGCTGGCGACAGGGGAGGGCTGACGCAACGTGCCGGTTCTTGAACTCAACAATATCTCGAAGCATTTCGGGGCGATCCACGCGGTGAACGAGGTGTCGCTGTCGCTCGAGCCCGGCGAGGTCGTCGGGCTGATGGGCGACAACGGCGCGGGCAAGTCGACGCTGGTCAAGATGATGGCGGGCAATTTCCTGCCGAGCTCGGGGTCGATGAAGCTCGACGGGCAGGAGATCGCGCTGAGCCGGCCGGTCGACGCGCGCCGCCACGGCATCGAGATCGTCCACCAGGATCTGGCGCTGTGCAACAATCTGACGGCGGCGGCCAACGTCTTCCTCGGGCGCGAAATGCGCAAGGGGATGGGGCCGCTGCGCGTGCTCGACTACCAGGGGATGTATCGGCGCGCGGCGGAGCTGTTCACCGAGCTCAAATCGGAAACGCGGCCGCGCGACCTCATCCGGCAGATGTCGGGCGGCCAGCGCCAGGCGGTGGCCATCGCCCGCACCATGCTCAGCAAGGCCAAGGTGGTGCTGATGGACGAGCCGACCGCGGCCATCTCGGTGCGGCAGGTGGCCGAGGTGCTCAACCACATCAAGCACCTGCGCGACCAGGGGGTGGCAATCGTCCTGATCAGCCACCGCATGCCCGACGTGTTTTCGGTGGGCGACCGCGTGGTGGTGCTGCGCCGCGGCCGCAAGGTCGCCGACAAACGTATTGCCCACAGTTCTCCGGAGGAGGTCACCGGCCTCATCACCGGCGCGATCGAACAGGTGTAACCATGGCCATGACCCTCGAGCAAACCATCGCCAAGCGGCAGCACACCTGGACGTCGGCGCTGTTCAGCAGCCAGGCCTTCTGGGTGTTCATCGCGCTGCTGCTCGCCTGCGTCTTCCTGAGCTTCGAGACGCGGGCGTTCCTGACGCCGCAGAACGTCTTCAACATCACCCGCAACTTCACCTTCACGGCGATCATCGCGCTCGGCATGACGTTCGTGATCATCACCGGCGGCATCGACCTCAGCGTCGGCTCGGTGCTGTGCCTGTGCTCGATGGTGATCGCAACGGTGATGCATGCCGGGGCGCCGCTCTATGTGGGCGTGGCGGCGGCGCTGCTGACCGGCCTCGGCGTCGGGCTCTTCAACGGCGTGCTGATCGCCTATCTGGGGTTTCCATCGTTCGTGGTGACGCTGGGCATGCTGTCGGCCGGGCGCAGCTTCGCCATGATCGTGTCGAACAACCAGACGGTGTTCCAGTTCGGACCGGACCACGACAAGCTGCTCTATCTCGGGGGCGGCTCGCTCAACATCCTCGGCGCGCAAGTGTCGCTGCCGGTGATCTACACGCTGATCCTCGCCGCCATCGCCGGCTTCATCCTGCGCTGGACCAGGTTCGGGCGGCACGTGTTCGCCATCGGCGGCAACGAGCATGCGGCCGAGCTCAGCGGCATCCCGGTGCGGCCGATCAAGGTGGTGGTGTTCATGATCTCGTCGCTGACGGCGGCGATCGCCGGCATCGTCGAGACGGGCTGGCTCGGGGCGGTCACCACCAATATCGGCGCCGGCATGGAACTGCAGGTCATCGCTGCGGCGGTAATCGGCGGGGCGAGCCTGATCGGGGGCACCGGAACCGCCATCGGCGCGCTGGTCGGCGCGGCGCTGATCGAGATCATCCGCAACAGCCTCGGCCTGCTCGGGATCAATCCGTTCTGGCAAGGGACGGTAATCGGTCTTGCCATCATCATCGCTGTGGCATTCGAACGCGTTCGCCAGCTAAGGTCGCGGGAGTAGTTTGACGGCACGCGGAGGCTTGCCCGGTGCCGCAACGGCCCAGTCCACACCAGTACCAGACGGCGCGGCCGGCGCGCTCGCACACCTCGCGCGTCGTCGACGACCTCGGGCTCAAGATCGTGTCCGGTGCACAGCAGCAGGGGAGCCTGCTGCCGGGCGACGGCGAACTGATCGAACGCTACGGCGTGTCGCGGACGGTGCTGCGTGAGGCGCTGAAGACGCTGTCGGCCAAGGGGCTGCTGCAGGCCAAGGCGCGGATCGGCACCCGGGTCCGGCCGCGCGCCGACTGGAACCTGTTCGATCCCGACGTGCTGGTCTGGCACGCCCGCATCGGCTTTGCGCCGGAATTCCTCAAGCATCTGGGCGAGATGCGCATGGCGCTCGAGCCGGAGGCGGCGGCGCTGGCGGCGAGCCGGCGGACGCCCGGGCAATTGCAGGGGCTCGAGGACTGGGCGGGCCGGATGGACAATCCCGACATCGGCCAGCAGGATTTCGTCGACGCCGATCTGGGCCTGCATCTGGCGGTGGCCGAGGCGGCGAACAACCCGTTCTTCCTGTCGATCTCGACGCTGATCGAGGTGGCGCTGGTCGCCATGCTCACCGCGTCCTCGCCGGTCGAGAGCGCGGCCCGGCTCAAGGCCTCGGTGGCACAGCACCGCGCCATCGTCGACGCCATCGCCGCCCGCGATCCCGACGCGGCCCGCAAGGCCATGCAGGCGGTGGTGCAGACCGGCATCGACGGGGCGCGATAGGGCGCCGGGTACGCCTTTCCCGGAGACGCTCCTATTCGCGCGCCAGCGCCTGTACCGGATCGAGCCGGGCGGCGGAGCGGGCGGGCATGAAGCCGAAGACCACGCCGATCAGCGTCGAGGACAGCAGCGCCGCGGCGATCGACAGGGTGGAGTAGGAGACGCGGGCGCCCGAGAGGAACTGCGTCAGCGCAAAGCCGACACCGAAGCTCAGCGCGATACCGGCGATGCCGCCGACGATGCAGACCAGCACCGCTTCGGTAAGGAATTGTCGCAGGATGTCGCCGCGGCGCGCGCCCACGGCCATGCGGATGCCGATCTCGCGGGTGCGCTCGCTCACCGACACCAGCATGATGTTCATCACCCCGATGCCGCCGACGATCAGCGAAATCACGGCGATGGCCGAAATCAGCAGCGTCAGCGTCTGGCTGGTCGACTGGATGGTGTCGCGGATGGTGTTGGTGTTCTGCAGGAAGAAGTCGGTTTTGCCGCCATGCAGCCGGGTCAGCAGGTCGGTGATCTCGGTCTCGGCGGTGTCCATGTCGGCGCTGTCGGCGACGCGCACGGTGATCTGGCTGAGGTAATGCTGGCCGAGAATGCGATCCATCACCGTGGTGTAGGGCAGATAGATCGAGGGGTTGGAGCTGCCCGGCCCGAAGGTCGAGGTGACGGCGACGACGCCGATCACGCGCACCGGCACCTTGCCCACCACGATCACCTGGCCGATCGGGTTTTCGCCGTGGGTAAAGATGGCCGTCTGCGCGTTGGTGTCGATCACCGCCACCTGGGCGCGCTCGTCGACCGCGGTGCTGTCGAACTCGCCGCCCTCGTTAAGGGTCGAGCCGTTGACGCGGAAATAGTCGACACCGACGCCCGAGACCTGCGCGTTCACGGCGACGTTCTGGAACAGGATCGACTGGTTGGTGGACACGCGCGGGGTGACGCTGTCGGCGTAGGGCTCTTTCGCCAATGCGTCGGCATCGCTGGCCACCAGCGTGCGGATACGGCCCTGGCCGCGGTCGCCGAAGCCGGTGCCGGGATAGATGTTGATGGTGTTGGTGCCGATCGAGGCGATGTTTTCGAGCACCATCTGCTGGCTGCCCTGGCCGAGGGCGACCACCGACACCACCGAGGCGATGCCGATGATGATGCCAAGCATGGTGAGGAAGGTGCGCAGCTTGTGCGCGGACATCGCCCGCAGCGCCATGCGCAGTGCCTCGACACCGCGGTCGAACACCTGGAACGGCGAGAATTTGCCCTTGCGGGCGGCCTGCGCGCCGGCCGGCGTGGCGGCGGCGCCGGTGCGGGTGTCGGCGATGATGCGGCCGTCGCTGATCTCGATCATCCGATCGGTCTGTTCGGCGATCTTCTGGTCGTGAGTGACGATGATGATGGTGTGGCCTTCGGCGTGCAGCTCCTTCAGCAGCCCCATCAGCTCGGCGCCGCTGCGAGAATCGAGGGCGCCGGTCGGCTCGTCGGCGAGGATCACCTCGCCGCCGTTCATCAGCGCCCGGGCGACGCTGACGCGCTGCTGCTGGCCGCCCGAGAGCGCGCCGGGCCGGTTGCGCAGGCGGTCGCCGAGACCGAGCCGCACCAGCAAATCGGTGGCGCGGCGCGTGCGGGCGCCGTTGTCGACGCCGGCATAGATCGCCGGCATGGCGGCGTTCTCGACGGCGCTGAGGTCGGCGAGGAGCTGGTAGCGCTGGAAGATGAAGCCGAAATGCTCGCGGCGGAGCTCGGCAAGCTCGTCCGGACCGAGCTTGCTGATATCTCGGCCGGCAAAGGTGTAGGTCCCCTCGCTGGCGCGGTCGAGGCAGCCGAGGATGTTCATCAGCGTCGACTTGCCCGACCCGGACTGGCCGACGATGGCGATCATCTCGCCGGCCTCGATGTCGAGGTTGACGTCGTCGAGCACCGTGACGGTCTCGGCGCCCGTGACGAAGCGGCGGGTGAGGCCGCGGAGCTGGATGAGCGGGGCGGCCACGATCAGCCTCCGCGCGGGCCGCCGAAGATGGCCGGGCCGCCGCCGAAGCGGCCGCCGCGCCCGCCCGTCTGGGTGGCCGGCGCCGAGGAGGAGCGCGGCGCCACCACGAGGTCGCCCTCGCTGAGGCCGCTTTTCACTTCGGCGGTGATGTTGTTGTTGAGCCCGACCTTGATCTGGGTCGGAACGACGGTGCCGTCGGGCTTGTAGACCCCGACGCGATAGGTGCCGTTGCGGCCGGCCGTCAGCACCGAGGCGGGCAGGGTGAGCACGTCCTTGGCGGAATTGACCACGATGGTCACCTGCGCGGTCATGGCGATGCGCAGCCGGTGGTCGGGGTTCTCGACCGAGAACAGGCCGTTGTAGTAGACGGCGTTGTCGGACGAGGAGAGACCGGTGTCCGAGGTGGTGATCGCGTCCGGCGCCGGTTCGATCGAGAGCAGCGTCGCCGGGATCTTGGTGTTCGGGTCGCCCAGGATCGTGAACGTTGCCTTCTGGCCCGGCGCGACCTTGGTCACGTCGGCCTCCGAGATCTGCGCCTTGATCACCATGGTGTCGAGATTGGCGATCTTGACGATGGTCGGCGAGGTCTGGTTGGCGTTGACGCTCTGGCCCTCGGTCACCAGCACGGCGACGATGGTGCCGTCGGTCGGCGCGGTGATCTTGGTGCGGGAGAGGGCGAGGTTGGCGTCGTCGACCGCGAGCTGCGCCTGGCTGATCTGGGCGTTGAGCGAGGCGATGGCGGCCTGCGCCGAGGCCAGCCCGGCCTGCGCGGTCATCACGTCGGCATCGGAGATGAGCTTTTGCGGCGCCAGCTTGTTGGCGCGCTCGAGCGCGGCCTGGGCGCTGGTCAGGTCGGCCTGCTTGGCCTGAAGCTGCGCCTGCATGTTCAGCAGCGAGGCCTGCGCCGACTTCACGGCGTTCTGCTGGTTGGTGGAATCGATCTGGGCGATGAGGTCGCCCTTCTTCACCGTGTCGCCGAGCTTCACCGACAGCGTCTGGATGGTGCCCGACACTTCGGCGCCGACGCTGGTCACCGAGTTCGCCTGCAGCGAGCCGGTCGCCAGCACGGTCTGCTCGACGTCGCCGCGCTCGACCTTGACGGTCGAGGGCTCCACCCGCGCCTCGGAGGGCGCGAGGTACATCCAGCCGCCGATCCCGGCGGCGGCGAGCACGACGACGGCAATGGCGATGCGGATGATGAACTTCATGTCGCGACCCATGATCCACACTCCGGCACAAGGAGCGCTCCAGCCTCGAATATGGTCGTCCGGCCGGTAAAAGTAACATTATCGATCAGTAATCTGGCATAAGCTTTGGTAATTCGCTGGCGCCGCCATCACACCCCGCAAAGCTTCTGTGCGTAACGGAAACGCCGCAGCGCCGGACTCGGCGACGCGTGGTAATCCACGGCATTCGGGTGGTGCGGCGGGACCTGAGATGGCGACAGCTCTGTACATCGTGATTCAGAGCCGGGGGAAATGGTGGGTGGACTTCGAGGGGCGGGCCCACGGGCCGCACGACACCCGCGAGGCCGCCGCCATGGAAGCCCGCAACCAGGCGCAGTTCATGGCGCACATGGACCGGGCGAGCGAAGTGCTGGTGCCCGATGCCGACGGCAAATACTGGGTGGTGTGGGACAGCCGCAAGGCTACCGCAGGCGTGCCGACGCGCGTAAACGAGCAGACCCGCGCGGCGTAATTTCTCCTTTTTCCAGCACTATTGGCGACACAACGTGGCCGGCGTGGTGCCGGTGCGTGCGCACATCGCGATGCCGACGGCCTTGGGGTGGGTGAGCGGCGGACAGGTCCGGTGTGCGAATCGGCCACGGTACGTGGCCATTGAGAGGGATAGATGAGAACCAAGCTCCTGATCGGCGCATTGGCCTTGGGGTCGCTGCTGGCGGCCGCCAATGTCGGAGTCGCCACGGCGGCGCCTCCGACCTTCCAGTTCGGATTCACCATCGGCGACCCGCCGCCACCCCCGCCACCTCCCGGCTTCGGCCCCGGTCCCGGCCCATGGGGCCCCGGCGGTCCGGGCGGTCCCGGCCCCTGGGGGCCGGGCGGCGGCCCGCATGGCTGGCATGGATGGCATGGCCCGCACGGCCCGCCGGGCTATTACGACTGCATCAGCCTTCGGGCGATCTTCAACGATCTGAGCGACCGGGGCTTTGGCCGCTTCCGCAACTATCGCGAGCTCGATGACGCGTTCGCCGTCGATGCCCGGCGCGGCATGAGCAGCTACCGCCTGCTGGTCGACAGTTGCGACGGCGAGATCATCGAGGCGAAACGCCTGAAGGCGCCGTTCTGACAGCTATGGCTCCGCGCGACAGCGTGCGGGGCCAGTCTTTCCGACAGTGGCGGGGAGAGTGGCGCGCCCAAGGGGAATCGAACCCCTGTTCCCGCCGTGAGAGGGCGGTGTCCTGACCGCTAGACGATGGGCGCGGAGACAGGTCCAAGTATAAGCTTCGCCGCTGCCCGTCAACCGAGGACTGGCGCGCCCAAGGGGAATCGAACCCCTCTCTCCACCGTGAAAGGGTGGCGTCCTAACCGATAGACGATGGGCGCCTCCGGCGCCCGCGGTCTATAGAGACGGAGCGGGGCCGGCGCAAGCGCCAAATCCGCTCATCCGGCGGGCAGCGCGGCGCATCTCTCCGTCGCCTGGGCGATGGCCTTGTCTGCGCTCTGTCCGATCGGCCGCGAAGAGCGCCCGATCGTCCAACCGGCAGAGGTTTTGTTTGCGCTCTGGACGATCGGTCGCAAGAGCGCCCGATCGTCCAACCGGCAGAGGTTTTTTGTCTGCGTTCTGTCCGATCGGTCGCAAGAGCGCCCGATCGTCCAACCGGTAGAGGTTTTGTTTGCGCTCTGGACGATCGGTCGCAAGAGCGCCCGATCGTCCAACCGCTGTTGATCAGCAGCCCGAGAACGTCACCGGATGATCCCAGCCGCGCGGGCGGCTGCGCACGTCGATATGGATGAAGCTGCGGCCCGGATAGCAGCCGAGGCCGCCGACCAGCGGGTTGCGGTAGGCGTAGGCAATGAGCCGCGACTTGTCGACGCCGGGGATGAAGATGTCGGCCGCCATGCACTTCATGTGATAGCTGGCGTCCTTGCCGCCGACGTCGGCATTGTGCCACGGGTCGCGATAGCCCGAACTGACCACCACGCGCTTCCTGAAGAAGGTCTCGATGCTCCAGATGGCGAGCCTGAGGTTGGGCACGAGGCAGAAGGTGTTGACGCCCGAATTGGTGACGTAGGTGCCGAAGTTCTGCTGGTAGCCGGCGTAGGGATCGCGCGACGGCGAGAGTGAGCACGCGCCCAGTGTCGCCGCGCAGAGCAGCACCAAGAATAGCCGTCGCATCCATTGCTCCGAGGATCGCTCCGTCCCCCGCGGGGGATCGAGTTCGGAACAATCCTAGGCAAACGCGGTGAAGCGGCTGCTAAGGCGCGTGGTTAGCGCGCCGTTACCAGGTGCCGGTGTTGGGCATCGACTGCCACGGCTCCCGGGGCGGCAGAGTCCCGTTCTGGATCAGCTCGACCGAGATGCCATCCGGCGATTTGACGAAGGCCATGTGGCCGTCGCGAGGCGGGCGATGGATGGTGTAGCCGAGCTCGCTCAGGTGCTGGCAGAGCGCGTAGATGTCGTCGACGAGATAAGCGAGATGGCCGAAATTGCGGCCGCCGGTGTAGACCTCGGGATCCCAGTTGAAGGTCAGCTCGACCTGCGCATCGTCGTCACCCGGCGCGGCGAGGAACACCAGCGTGTAACGGCCCTTGTCGTTGTCGCTGCGGCGCACTTCGCGCAGGCCCAGCCCGTCGCAGTAGAAGCGCTTGGCCTCTTCGATGTCGGCGACGCGCACCATGGTGTGGAGATATTTCATCGGCTCGTCTCCTTGTGTGTCCGGTCGGTTCGATGCAGCGCTCTGCGCTATCGGCGCAACAGTGCTGTGAATTGGTAAGGGGCCACTCAACAAAATCGCAAGGACTCCTTAACTTTTGAATCTGAATCGGCCAAGGTGAGTCCATTGACTGCGTAACCCGGGTTTGCGACCGGGCAAGTTCGAAGAGGCGTTGGGGGCATGGCGGCTAAACTTCCAGCCGGTGGCGACAAGCCCGGAGTCCGTCCGCTTGATGATGCGGCGGTGGTCGATGCCAATGCCCCTCTCGACGTCATTGAGATTTCCGGTGCCATCAAATGGTTCGACGTGGCCAAGGGGTTTGGCTTCATCGTGCCCGACGATGGCCGGTCCGACGTGCTGCTGCACGTGACCTGCCTGCGCCGCGACGGCTATCAGACTGCCTACGAAGGCGCGCGCGTGGTGGTCGAAGCGCTCAACCGCCCCGGCGGTTTGCAGGCGTTCCGCATCCTGTCGATGGACGAATCCACGGCGCGCCACCCGGCGCAGATGCCGGCGCCACGCACCCATGTCACGGTGGAGCCGACGAGCAAGCTCGAGCGGCTCGAGGTGAAGTGGTTCAACCGCATCCGCGGCTTCGGCTTCCTGTCGGCTGGGGACGGCGCGCCCGACGTGTTCGTGCACATGGAGACGCTGCGCCGCTTCGGCATCACCGAGCTCCGGCCGGGCCAGTTCGTGCTGGTTCGCTACGGCACCGGCCCCAAGGGGCTGATGGTCGCCGAAATTCGCCCCGACGGCTGGGGCGAGGCGCCGTCGTCGCACTAACCCCTTCATTCACATGACAGTTTTCCGCCATTTGCGATCGGCCTGGTTCGCCGTTCGCCTGGCCATGACGCTCGTGCTGCTGAGCGCGGCGGCGGCCTGCAGCGCCGACAATCGGGGCGTGTTCCATACCGCCAAGGGCGATTTCGCCTTCACGCTCGAGATCGCCGACACCGAGGCGCAGCGCGAGCGCGGGCTGATGTTCCGCACCTCGCTCGCGCCCGATGCTGGAATGCTGTTCGACTATCATCAGGAGCAGCAGGCGGCGTTCTGGATGCAGAACACGCTGATCCCGCTCGACATGATCTTCATCGCCGCCGACGGCACGGTGAAGACCATCCACGTCAACGCCCGGCCAATGGATCCGACCAGCATTCCGTCGGAGGTGCCGGTGCGCTTCGTGGTGGAGATCGCGGGCGGCCGGTCGCAGGAGATCGGGCTCAAGGTCGGCGACAGGTTCGAGAATTCGCGGGTCGGAAAGTAGTTCCTTGCGCTCTGGCCGATCGCCCCTCAACAAGGGTCGTTCGGCCAACCAAGTTTTCTCTGCGCTCTGGCCAATCGACCCTTAAGAAGGGTCGTTCGGCCAACCAAGTTTTCTCTGCGCTCTGGCCAATCGACCCTTAAGAAGGGTCGTTCGGCCAACCGCTATGGGAGGATCAGGCTCCGAGCCGGCTCAGCACCATGCAGTCGAAGATCGCCCACAAATGCAGGATCGAGCCGGCCACCACGAAGACGTGCCACAGCACGTTCTGGAATTTGAGCTTCTCCCACAGATGGAAGACGATGCCGGTCGAATAGGTGATGCCGCCCGCGACCAGCAGCCAGAAGCTGACCGGCGGCAGGGCTGCCGCGAGCGTCTGGAAGACGAGAACACCGCTCCAGCCGATCGCCAGGTAGAGCAGGATGGCGAGGCGCCCGAAACGCTGCGGCACGATCAGCTTCAGGGCGACGCCGACCAGCGCCGCGCCCCACACCAGCACGGTGAGCAACTGGCCGTCGCGGGTGCCACCGAGCACGGCGAGGAACGGCGTGTAGGTGCCGGCGATGAACAGGAAAATCGCCGCCTGGTCGAGCCGCGCCATCAGCTTCTTGAAGCCCGAGACCGGCGCCAGGTTGAAGGCGAGCGACACGCAGAGCACGGTCAGCAGCGTCGACACGTAGACGATGATGGCCGGCAGCTCCTGGCGGGCGGTACCGATGGCGGCGAAGACGATCAGCACCGTGCCCAGGCCGATGGCGAAGGCGAGGCCGATGCCGTGCACGATGCCGTCGGTGATCAGCTCGGCCAGCGAGAACTGCCGGCGGCGGTGCCACCAGGGACGGACCTCAGCATAGTGCGCCGGGATATTCACGGGTTTCTCCTCGCTTCCAGCATGACAGGAAGGCGACGAATATGGCTTAACATGGTCGGCAATCTTTCCGTGTCGTGAACGAATGGGAAATCACGGCGCGGGAGCCATACCATCCGTTAGGGAGAACGCCATGGGCGAACCGCTGCTGCCGATCATCGCCGAAATCTCGATCGCCGCGCCGGTCGAGCGGGTCTGGGACGTGCTGGTGGGAGAATCGACGGTGCCGCAATGGCTTGGCGCCATGGATTACAAGCCGCAGGTGGGCACCACCTTCTTCATGCAGCAGGACCCGGACAAGAAGGCCAGGCGCGATACCGAGGGGTCGACCTGGTGCGACGTGCTGGTGCTGCAGAAGCCGCTCAGATTCGAGTTCTCCTGGTACCTGCCGGGGACGCCGGAGACCATGGTGCACATCAATCTGTTCGCCGAGGGGACGAACCGCAGCTTCGTGCGGCTGATGCATGACGGCTGGGACGATTTCGAGCGCGAGGCGATCGAGGATTTCTACGAGCAATTGGCGCGCGGCTGGGCCGAGGACGTGCTGCCCAGACTCAAGCGGCTGGCGGAGTCCAGCTAGGCAGATCCAGCCGCCACACATTGTGCGGTGACACGACGCCCTTGGGGTACTCGAAATCCTCGACGCCGGTGAGCTCGAAGCCGAGCTTGCGGCAGATGCCGTTCGAGCCGGCGTTGATCGGCGTCGGATAGGCGTAGACGTAGCGATAGCGCGCCAGCGGCTGCAACCGCTCGAGCAAGGCCCGGGCGGCGGCGGTGCCGTAGCCGCGGCCGTGCACCGCCGGCAGCAGCTCCCAGCCCATCTCGTAATCCGTCTCGGCCCGGTCGTTACGCGCCCAGTAGCCGACCGACCCGACGATGTCGTCGCCGGCCGCGATGCGCAGCATCTCCACCTCGCCGGGCTGGTGATAGGTCAGGTAGCGCCGGTGCCGGTCGAGGGTCTTGGCGGCGCTTTCGGGGCCGCCAAGATGTTGCTTTTCCTCAGGCGTGTTGAGGGCCTCGAGCAGCGCCAGGCCGCTGTCGTCCCAGGCCAGCAGCTCGAGCCGGGGCAGGGCGATAATCCGCTACTCCGCGGCGACCGTCGCGCTCCGCCTGGGCAGCACCCAATTGGAGCGCGGGAAATGGCAGGTGTAGCCGGCCGGATAGCGCTCGAGATAGTCCTGATGCTCGGGCTCGGCCTCCCAGAACGGGCCGGCCGGCGCCACTTCGGTCACCACCTTGCCGGGCCACAGGCCGGAGGCATTGACGTCGGCGATGGTGTCGAGCGCCACCGCCTTCTGCTCGTCGCTGGTGTAGAAGATCGCCGAGCGATAGGACGTGCCGAGGTCGTTGCCCTGGCGGTTCCTGGTGGTCGGGTCGTGGATCTGGAAGAAATATTCGAGGATCTTGCGAAAGCTCGTCTTGTCGGGGTCGAAGACGATCTCGATCGCCTCGGCGTGGGTGCCGTGATTGCGGTAGGTGGCGTTGGGCACGTCGCCGCCGGAATAGCCGACGCGGGTGGAGATCACGCCGGGCTGCCGGCGGATCAGTTGCTGCATCCCCCAGAAGCACCCGCCGGCCAGTACTGCACGCTCGGTCCGTGAAGCCATTCGTCCCTCCATTGTCCTGATTTGCCGGCCAGATGTGGTGTCGCGGCGCGATCGCGGCAAATCACGTGTTCGTTGGCGACCCCGGGAGGAATCGAACCTCCGACCAATAGCTTAGAAGGCTACTGCTCTATCCGCTGAGCTACGGGGCCGTCGCGTCGGGGTGTAGCCGGTTCTCCCGGCCGCGTCACGCCTCGGGGGGCGGCGCGGTGCTGTCGCGCACGACAAGCTCGGATTTCAGCACGACGCGCACCGGCTCGGGGCGGTTTCGGGTGCCCTCGAGGATATCGACCAGCGTACGCGTGGCGATGCGGCCGATCTGCTCGCGCGGCTGGCGCATGGTGGTGAGGGCGGGGGCGTAGTTCTGCGACACCGAGATGTCGTCGAAGCCCATGACCGAGATGTCGCGCGGGCATTCGATGCCGTGCCGGCGCAGGGCGGCGATGAGGCCGATCGCCATCTCGTCGTTGCCGGCAAAGACCGCCGTCGGCCGCTCGGGCAGGGCGGCGAAATGCGCGGCGGCCGCCTTGCCGCTTTCCATGCTGTAGTCGCCCGACACCACCCATTCCTCGCGCGCCGGCAGCCGGTGCTCGAACAGCGCCTTGCGGTAGCCCACCAGCCGCTCGTTGGGGAAGGTGTTGCGCGACGGGCCGCCGATGTGGCCGATCCTGCGGTGGCCGAGTTCGTAGAGGTGCGCCACGGCGCGTTCGGCGGCCTGCAGATTGTCGGTGATGACGGAATTGATCTGCGGATCGGGCAGTTCGTCATAGGCGGCGACCAGCGGCAGCGCGCCGCCCAGGCCGGCGATGGCGTGCAGCCGCCGGGTGTCGAGGAAGCCGTCGAACAGCAGCAGGCCGTCGGCCCGGTTGGAGAGGAAATAGTCGGACAGCCATTTGGACGGGTCGTCGCCCAGCCGCCCGGTAACGAGCACGCCGTAGCCGCGGCTGGTCGCCTCGGTGACCACCGCGTCGAGGATGGTGGAGTAGAACGGATTGCCGATTCCGGGCATCGCCGTCAGAATCGTCTTGGCCCGCTGCAGGCGCAAAGTGCGCGCCGCCTGGTTCATCGTATAGCCGGTTTCGCGCACGGCGACGTGCACACGCTCGCGGGTCGGTTCCGAGACGCGGTCGGGGCTGCTCAAGACACGGCTGACGGTTGCGGCAGAGACTTTAGCATGCCGGGCAACGTCTTGAATTGTCGGGATTTTCTTGGTGGTTTCCATGCGTGACAGCGCCCCTCTCCGCTGCCTCATGGCTGCCTCTGTAATTCGATCTTGACAGCCAAGCAAGAAGTGTCTGACACTCGTGCAATCGATTGCATTGAACTCGATGACGGTTTCGTGTAATCGATTTCACGCCGCCGGCCGGGAGAACCCTGAACAGGGTCGCCGTCGGGCCGGCAGCAGGGGTTGGGGCATCCGCTTCCAATCAATGTTGGGAGGACACATAGATGATGAAGTTTACGCTGGCGACCATTGCGGTCGCCACGCTGCTTGGCGGCACGGCCGTCAAGGCGACGGACCTCGAAGTCATTCACTGGTGGACGTCGCCGGGTGAGTCACGGGCCGTCAACGAGTTTGCCAAGGCCTTCGACAATGACGGTGCAGGCGACCATTGGGTCGATAACGCGATCGCCCTGGGCGAGACCGCCCGCGCGGCCGTGATGCAGCGCGTGGCCGGTGGCAACCCGCCGGGCGCCGCCCAGTTCAATCCGGGCCGTCAGTACGAAGAACTGATCAAGAACAACCAGTTGCTCGACCTGACCGACCTTGCGACCAAGGAAGGCTGGGACAAGATCATCCGTCCGGCGACGATCTCCGATCCGTGCCATATCGATGGCAAATGGTGGTGCGTGCCGGTCAACATCCACTCCAACAACTGGGCGTGGGTGTCCCCGGCGGCGTTCAAGACCGCCGGTCTCGAAGTGCCCAAGACCTGGGACGAGTACATCGCCGACCTGCCCAAGCTCAAGGACGCCGGCATCATCGGCTTTGCGGCCGGCGGCGACGGCGGCGGCTGGCAGCTAAACCTGGCGTTCGGCGTCATCCAGACGCAGGATCTCGGCCAGGCCAACCGCGACAAGCTGCTGAAGGACAAGGACCAGTCGATCGCCTTGGGCGACGGCATGAAGAAGGCCTTCACCGACTTCCGCACCCTCAAGCAGTACACCGACGAGGGCCTGCCGAACCGCAACTGGAACGACTCCACCGCGCTCGTCATCCAGGGCAAGGCCGCGCTGCAGATCATGGGCGACTGGGCTCGTGGCGAATTCGGCGCTGCCGGCAAGGTGCCGGACAAGGACTATGTCTGCTGGGCTCTCCCGGCCGACCACCCGCTCGTGACCACCTCGGGCGACGTGATCGTGTTCCCCAAGCAGGGCAACCCCGATGTCGAGGCGGCTCAGCTCCGTCTGGCCTCGCTGCTGCTCTCGCCGAAGGTGCAGGCGAACTTCAACAACGCCAAGGGCTCCATGCCGGTGCGTGACGACGTCGACATGTCGCTCGCCGACCCCTGCATGCTCAAGGGCCTGTCGATCATCAAGGATCCGGCCAACATCCAGATCGACTCCAACCGTTGGCTCACCCCCGACACGCAGTCGGCGTTCAACGACCTGATCAGCCAGTTCTGGACTGACGATTCGATGACCGTCGAGGAAGCGCAGCAGAAGTACGCTGACATCCTGGCTGCCGCTCAGTAAGCGGACCATCTCCGCCGGGCGGTCCCCGCAACGGGGCCGCCCGGTTCTGTTTCAGCTATAAGTACTGACCCGGGCCGCGGCCCGCGGGGTGGGGGAAGCTCGGATGACGGACGTTGCGACCACGGCCATTGCCGTGGAGGCGCCGGCAAGGCGCAAACGGCGGATCCCGTACGCCGCGATCATCGGGACGCTGCCGATGATCATCGTGTCGTTCAGCGTGTTCTTCGTCGCCATCATCTTCGTGGTGATCTGGTCGTTCACCAATTCGGGCATGTTCCCCGGCTTCAATTTCGTCGGCCTGGCGCAATACACCCGGCTGTGGTCGACCTCGCTGTGGCAGGTGGCGGTCAACAACATCTGGTTCTTCGGCGTCATGTCGCTGTGCGTGAACCTGGTGTTCGGTTTCCTCCTGGCCGTGTTCATGGACCAGAACATCAAACACGAGAGCGTGTTCCGGACCATCTTCCTTTATCCGTTCTCGATGTCGCTGGTGGTGACGGGCCTCGCCTGGCAGTGGATCCTCGATCCCAACCTCGGGCTGCAGGAATCGATCCGCAACCTCGGCTGGACCGATTTCGCGCTGGCGCCGCTGGTGCACCGCGAAACCGCGATCTACGGCCTCGTGGTCGCCGGCATCTGGCAGGGTTCGGGCGTCACCATGGCGATCATGCTCGCCGGCCTGCGCGGCGTCGACCAGGAGGTCTGGAAGGCCGCCAAGATCGACGGCATCCCGACCTGGCGGACCTATCTGTTCATCGTCATCCCGATGATGCGCGGCGCGCTGGGCACGGTGCTGCTGCTGCAACTCACCGGCATCGTCAGGACGTTCGACCTCGTCTACGCCATGACCTCGGGCGGCCCGGGCATCGCGACGCAGATGCCGGCCATGTACGTCATCAGCTTCATCACGGTGCGCCTCAATGTCGGGCAGGGCATGGCGGCAGCGACCATGCTGCTGCTGCCGATCGCACTGATACTCATCATCCGCGCCATCGTCACCACGGTGCAGGCGCGCCGCAGGGGGATCAACGCATGACCGCCGAGGCGCTCGACGCAACCGGCTTCGCCGGCCCGCACGGGGCCAAGCCCAAGCAATTGTCGTGGGGCCGGGTCGGCATCTACGCCTTCCTGGTCATCGCGGCGCTGTTCTTTCTCGTGCCGCTCTATGTGATGCTCGTCACCTCGCTCAAATCCATGCCCGAGGTGCGCGAGGCGCATATCTTCAACCTGCCGCGCGAACCCACGATCCAGCCGTGGATCGACGCCATGTTCAACGCCTGCACCGGACGCAACTGCACCGGGCTGTCGCCGGGCTTCTGGAATTCGGTGAAGATCACCGTGCCGTCGGTGATCGTGTCGATCATCATCGCCTCGATCAACGGCTACGCGCTCAGCTTCTGGAAGTACAAGGGCGCCGAGTTCTTCTTCAACCTCCTGGTGTTCGGTGCGTTCGTGCCCTACCAGGTGGTGATCTACCCGATCATCATCGGCATGAGCAAAGTGCACCTGTTCGGCACGCTGCCGGGCATCATCATCGTGCACACCATCTTCGGCATGCCGCTGCTGACGATCCTGTTCCGCAATTTCTACTCGTCGCTGCCGATCGAAATCTTCAAGGCGGCGCGCATCGACGGCGCGGGCTTCTGGCAGACCTTCTTCAAGGTGATGCTGCCGATGTCGGTGCCGATCACGGTGGTGGCGGTCATCCTGCAGGTCACCGGTATCTGGAACGACTTCCTGTTCGGCCTGGTGTTTGCCGGCACGGAGAACATTCCGATGACGCTGCAGCTCAACAACATGGTCAAGACCACGCAAGGCACGATCCAGTACGACGTCAACATGGCCGCGACCATGCTGACCGCGCTGGTGCCGCTGATCATCTACTTCGTCTCTGGCAAATGGTTCGTGCGCGGCATCGCCGCCGGCGCGGTAAAGGGGTAAGGCACAGTGCAGACTAGCGTTTCGGTCAAGAATCTGACCCTCGCCTTCGGCGCGGTGAAGGTGCTCGAGGGGCTCAACCTCGACGTCGGCACGGGCGAATTCCTGGTGCTGCTGGGGCCGTCGGGCTGCGGCAAGTCCACGCTGCTCAACTGCCTCGCCGGCCTGCTGGAAATCTCCGAGGGCCAGATCTTCATCTCGGGCAAGAACGTCACCTGGGAGGAGCCCAAGGACCGCGGCATCGGCATGGTGTTCCAGTCCTACGCGCTCTACCCGCAGATGACGGTGGAGCGCAATCTGAGCTTCGGCCTGCGCGTCTCGGGCATGCCGCGCGAAGAGATCGAAAAGCGCGTCGCCCGCGCCTCGGAAATCCTGCAGATCCAGCCGCTGCTGAAGCGCAAGCCGGCGGAGCTGTCGGGCGGGCAGCGGCAGCGCGTCGCCATCGGCCGCGCCCTGGTGCGCGACGTCGACGTGTTCCTGTTCGACGAGCCGCTGTCCAACCTCGACGCCAAGCTGCGCTCGGATCTGCGCGTCGAGATCAAGCGGCTGCACCAGCGGCTCAAGAACACCATGATCTACGTCACGCACGACCAGATCGAGGCGATGACGCTGGCCGACCGCATCGCCATCATGCGCAACGGCGTGATCCAGCAGCTCGACACGCCGCATGCCGTCTACAACAACCCGGTCAATCTGTTCGTCGCCGGCTTCATCGGTTCGCCGACGATGAATTTCCTCAACGGCCGGATCGACGGGTCGACGTTCAGCATCGACGCGCTCAACATCCCGCTGGGCAATTACAAGTTCGAAAAGGACGGCGTCGGCAAGCTCGACGGCATCCTCGGCGTCCGCCCCGAGCACATCGCGGTCGGCGAGGACGCCAAGAAGATGCCGTTCCAGCTCGACAGCGAGATCGAGATCGTCGAGCCGATGGGCTCGGACACGGTGGGCTGGACCAAGGTGGCCGGCCAGTCGGTGACCTTCCGCTGCTCTTCCGACATTCCGCTGGCGCCCGGCCAGAAGATCACCATCGGCTTCGATCCGGCGCGGGGCAGCCTGTTCGACGCCCAGAGCGGCGTGCGCGTCTGAAATCTTCGAGCCGCCGGACGCGCTTCGGCGGCTCTTTCTTGTGCGGCAATCACAACGTTACAACGGACTGTCCCGCTTCGGTCACCACCGCGGCGGGCGGGCATCTAGAAAGAAGACATCATGGATTTTTCCTATCAGCTCTACAGCGCCCGCAACGAAAAGTCGCTCGACGACACGCTCAAGACCTTGAAGTCGCTGGGCTATACCCAGGTCGAGGGCTGGGGCGGGCAGTTCGGCGATCCGGCGGCGCTGGTGCAAAGCCTCGAGGCGGCAGGACTCAGCATGCCGACCGCGCATATGGGCTTCACCCAGCTCGAGGACACCGCGGCGACGCTCAAGATCGTCGATGCCGTCGGCATCAAGACCGTCTACTGCCCGGCGCCGCCCTCGGCCGACTACCGCGAGGGCAAGGGCGACTGGAACAAGCTCGCGGCGGGCCTCGCGAAGATCGCAGCGGCGTTCAAGGCGGCCGGCAAAGGCTTCGGCTACCACAACCATCACTGGGAATTCGCCCGCGGCGCCGACGGTAAGGCGCCGATCGAGATCATCCTGGGCGCTTCGCCCGACATTCAGTGGGAGATGGACCTCGCCTGGGTGGTGAAGGCCGGCGAGGATCCGGTGGCCTGGATGGACAAGCTCGGCGACCGCATCACCGCCGTGCACGTCAAGGACATCGCGCCGGCCGGCCAGGCGCTCGACGAAGACGGCTGGGCCGATGTGGGGCAGGGCACGCTCGACTGGAAGTCGCTGCTGCAGACCATCAAGCAGAAGACCAAGGCGCAGTATTTCGTCGCCGAGCACGACAAGCCGTCCGACGCGATCCGGTTCGCGCGCCGGTCGATGGATGCGGTCAAGGCCTGGCTCTGAGCGGGGAGCCTTAGGGGAACATCATCATGGCCAAGGGCAAGACTTACGGCATCGGCATCATGGGGGCCGGCAACATTTCGAGCGCCTATCTGCGGCTGGCGCCGCTGTTCAAGGGGCTCGAAGTGCGCGGCGTCGCCGACATTATCCCGGCGGCGGCCAAGCGGCGTGGCGAGGAGTTCAACGTCCACGCCATGACGCCGGACGAGATGCTGAAGAACTCCGAGATCGACGTGATCGTGAACCTCACGGTGCCGGCGACGCACTACAAGGTGTCGATGGACGCCATCTCGGCGGGCAAGCATTCCTATTCGGAAAAGCCGTTCGTGCTGACCCTGAAGGAAGGCAAGGCGCTGAAGAAGGCGGCGGAGTCGCGCGGCCTCGTGGTCGGTTCGGCGCCCGACACCTTCCTCGGCGGCGCGCATCAGCAGGTGCGCTCGATCATCGACTCCAAGGCGCTGGGCAAGATCACCCACGGCACCACGCACGTGATGAGCCGCGGCATGGAGCACTGGCACCCCAACCCGGACTTCTTCTTCCAGCCGGGCGCCGGGCCGATCCTCGACATCGGGCCGTATTACGTCACCGACCTCATCCAACTGCTCGGACCGGTGAAGCGGGTCACCTCGTTCACCAACAGCGCCCGGACGCACCGCGTCGTCACCACCCCCGGCTCGCCGATGAACGGCAAGAAGATCAAGGTGGGCACGCCGACCACCATCCACGGCATCCTCGAGTTCGAGAGCGGGGCGATCATCACCATCGGGGCGAGCTGGGACACGTACAGCCACGGCCACCACAACATCGAGCTCTACGGCACCGAGGGCTCGGTCTACGTGCCCGACCCGAACTTCTTCGGCGGCGACATCCTGATTTCCGACCAGTCGGGAACCAAGCAGAAGGTCGAGCCGTGGGACCATCCGTTCGGCAAGGCGAACCAGGGTCTCGACACGCCGATGCCGCGCGCCAACTACCGCACGGCCGGCCTCGCCGACATGATCCAGGCGCTGGAGAAGGGCCGGCCGGCCCGCTGCGGCCTCGACGTTGCGCTGCACGCGGTGGACGTCATGACCTCGCTGCTCAAGGCCGGCGAGGCCGGCAAGGTGGTGACGCTCACCACCACCTGCGTCCGCCCCGCCGCCCTCAAGCCGAAGGACGCGCTGGCGCTGCTGAAGTAGGGGACAGGTGTGAAATTCATCACCGGATGGCTGACCTGCAGACCGGGAACCCGTGATGAGTTCCTCTCGGTGATGCGAATACCGGCGGAGCAGACGCGGCGCGAAGAGGGCTGTGTCTTCTTCGAGTACCACCTGCATTCGGACGATCCGGACGTGGTGATCCTCATCGAAGGTTTTCGGAACGAAGCGGCGCACGAAGCACATCGCCATACCCCCCATATGGCGGTGATGCAGACCGAGCTTCGCCGCCTCGTTGGTCGGATCAGGCTCTGCTATGCGGTGGCCGGCGAGGAGTTCGATTTCATCGCCAATCCGCCCGGTCCGTGGACACCGTGAGGATGCTGATCGTCGGGCGGTATGGACTGGTTCGTCCGGTCGGCGCCGCTTGACAGTTCACCCCCATCTGGCAAGGGTCGCGGCACGTACATCAAGGGCCGGCGCGCGGCACGGTCCGACCCAAGGGAGCACAGCATGAAGACCATCAAGGGCCCGGCGATTTTCCTCGCCCAGTTCGCGGGCGACACGCCGCCGTTCGACACGCTCGACCATATCTGCAAATGGGCGGCGGACCTCGGCTACAAGGGCGTGCAGATCCCGACCTGGGTCAGTGCCTACATCGATGTCGAGAAGGCAGCGACCAGCAAGGCCTATGCCGACGACCTGAACGCGACGGCGGCCAAGCACGGCATCGCCATCACTGACCTTGCCAGCCACATCGTCGGCCAGCTCGTCGCCGTGCATCCGGCCTACGACACGCTGTCGGACGGGTTCGCGATCCCGGCGGTGCACGGCAATCCGAAGAAGCGGCAGGAATGGGCGGTGCAGCACCTCAAATGGTGCGCCGGCGCGTCAAAGAACCTCGGCGTCAAGGCGCACGCGACCTTCTCGGGCGCGCTCGCCTGGCCGTATCTTTATCCGTTCCCCCAGCGCCCGGCCGGGTTGGTCGAAGAGGCGTTCGATGAGCTAGGGCGGCGCTGGACGCCGATCCTCGACGAGTTCGACAGGCAGGGCGTCGACCTCTGCTACGAGATCCACCCGTCGGAAGACCTCCACGACGGCGTCACGTACGAGATGTTCCTCGAGCGGGTGAAGAACCATCCGCGGGCGAACCTGCTCTACGATCCGAGCCACTTCATCCTGCAGCAGCTCGATTATCTCGACTACATCGACATCTACCACGACCGTATCCGGATGTTTCACGTCAAGGACGCGGAGTTCAATCCGACCGGCCGGCAGGGCGTCTATGGCGGTTTCCAGAGCTGGGTGAACCGGGCCGGGCGCTTCCGCTCGCTGGGCGACGGCCAGGTCGACTTCGGGGCGATCTTCTCCAAGCTCAGCCAGTACGGGTTCGACGGCTGGGCCGTGCTCGAATGGGAGTGCGCCATCAAATCGTCGGAGCAGGGGGCGGCGGAGGGCGCGCCGTTCATCGCCGCGCATATCATCGAAGTCACCGAGAAGGCGTTTGACGATTTCGCGGCAGCGGGCACCGATCTTGCGGCGAACCGCAAGATTCTCGGGCTCGATCGGTAGGAGGTACAGATGGCGGAAACAGGCGCGCGCAAGATCAGGCTGGGCATGGTGGGCGGCGGCACGGGGGCCTTCATCGGCTACGTGCACCGCATCGCCTCGCGCCTCGACGGCGACTACGAGCTGGTGGCGGGAGCGCTGAGCTCGCGCCCCGACGTGGCGCGGGAATCGGGCAAGAACATCGGGCTCGCGCCCGATCGCATCTACACCTCGTATGAGGAGATGGCGAAAAAGGAGGCCGCACGGCCGGACGGCATCGAGGCGGTGTCGATCGTCACCCCCAACAACGTGCATTACGGGCCGGCCAAGGCGTTCCTCGAAGCCGGCATCCACGTCATCTGCGACAAGCCGCTGACCTCGACGCTGGACGACGCGCGCAAGCTGGCGGCGATCAAGCCGAAGAACGGCGCGAAATTCCTGCTCACCCACAACTACACCGGCTATCCGCTGGTGCGGCAGGCGCGCGAGCTGGTGAAGTCGGGGGCGCTCGGCAAGATCCGGGTGATCCAGGCCGAATATCCGCAGGACTGGCTGTCGACGCCGGCCGACCCGGGCAACAAGCAGGCGGCGTGGCGGACCGATCCGAAGCGCTCCGGCGCCGGCGGCGCCATCGGCGATATCGGCACGCACGCCTACAATCTACTGCGCTTCGTCACCGGGCTCAAGACCGACGCCGTCAGCGCCGACCTCACGAGCTTCGTCAAGGGCCGCAAGGTCGACGACAACGTCCACATCCTGTTGCGCATGCAGGGCGGGGCGCGCGGCATGCTGTGGGCGAGCCAGGTGGCGCCGGGCAACGAGAACGGCCTGCAACTGCGCGTCTATGGCGAAAAGGCCAGCCTCGAATGGCGGCAGGACAACCCGAACTATATGTGGTTCAGCGAGCTCGGAAAGCCCAAGACGCTGCTGACCCGCGGGGGCGCCATCAGCCAGCCGCCGGCCGCCTCGATGAACATCCGCATTCCGGGCGGCCACCCCGAGGGCTATCTCGAGGCCTTCGCCACGCTCTACAGCCAGTTCGCGGCGGTGATCCGCGGCGAGGGCAAGGCCTATGCCGGCCTGCTGCCGAGCCTGGCGGACGGCGTCGAAGGCGTCGAATTCATCACCGCCGCCATCGCCTCAAGCAAGGCCGACGGCAAATGGACCAAGCTCAGCGACGTCTGATACGCTTCATCCGTCGACGGGCGCGGTGCGGCGCCCGCCGGCAGGCAAAGCCTGGGGATCGAATGCCCGCGCGGCGCGCTAGCTTCCCAGCTTGCCGCTCAATTCGTCGAGGCGCTGGATCAGCCCCTGCAGCTCGGCCCGCAGCGTGCGGCGCTCGCCGCTCGACAGCGGTGCCCTGGCGCGCGGACCGGTGTTGACCGCGATCTCCTCGTTGAGCGAGTCGATGTCGCGCTTGAGGCGGGTGAGTTCTGAGGCAACGGACACGGGGCGGACTCCTTCGGCGCTCAACGCGCCTATCATTGAATCCGCTGCACGGTGAAGCCGGCCTTGCCCAAAAGCTCGACGACGCTGCCGTCGCCGGCAAGGTGTCCGGCGCCGACGACGATCAGGTCCTGGCGGTTGTCGGCAAGCAGGCCCTCGATGGTCTTCAGCCAATTGGCGTTGCGGTCGAGGACCAGCGCCTGGGTGAAGCCTTCGTCCATGGTGGGGTCGTCCGCGATCTGCTTGCCGAGGGCGTCGGTGTTGCCGGCGACCCAGGCGGCGGTCATGTCCGCCATCTGTTTGGGCACGTCGGCGATCGTGTCCACCGTGGTCAGCAGCCGCCTGACCTGCTGGTCCACCGGATCGGCGCCGAGCAGCGCCATCTGCGCGCCGACGGTCTCGAAATACGCCTTCTTTTCCTTCGGCAGTTCGCCCTGCAGGATCGTGTCGACGCCCAGCGCCGGGCTGTAGCCGAGCTTTTCGATGAGCTTTTCCTCGATCATCGCTTCGGCGAGCCAGGGCTGGTAGCCGGCGAGCTGGGTTATGCCGAGGCCGAGCGGCGCCGCGGCCGCCTCGAGCCTGGCCTTCTGCTCGGCCGACAGCGTCGCGAGCCAGTCGGCCTTGGCGCCGAAGCCCATGCGGATGCTGCTGATCACCAAAGCGAGCTGGCCGAGCGGTCCGATATCGGCCTCGAAATAGACCGCGTCGGCATGGGCCAGCACGTCGTCGAATTCCGGCGTGCGCCAGGTGACGTCCTTGGGCAGCACGTGGATCGAGCCGAACAGCCAGACCTTGCTGTCGGCGTCGCTGACCTCCCACAGGGCCGGTGCCGCCGACGCCGCGACCGGCATGGCGGCGAACGCCGCGGCGAGCATCCAGCGCGGCAGCAGCGTCCGCAGGTCAGTGCGTCCAGGGAGTCTTGCGGTCGAAACGGAAATTGTCGGAGTAGCTGTTCCGCTTCGGCGTGGGCGTGTGCGGCGGCAGGACCACATAGGGGATGCCGTTGTCGCGCGCGTAGGCTTCCGCCTCTTCGAGGGTGTCGAAGCTCAGCCGCACCTGGGTCTGGGTGTCGGTGGTCGAGGTGTAGCCCATCAGCGGCTCGATGCCGCGCGCGCTCTGCGGACCGTAGTCCAGCACCCAATCCTTCGACTTGCCGCGGCCGGACTGCATCGCGTTGGGAGCGGGGCGGAAAATCCGAGCGGTCGTCATCGAGTCCTCTTCAAGATGGTCGGGGCAAAGTGATTCGAACACTCGACCCCCGGTTCCCAAAACCGGTGCTCTACCAGGCTGAGCTATACCCCGAATTCCGCCTTGATCCGTTACCGGAGCGCAGGAAAAAGGGCAAGCCGGGCCGATTGACGCCGGGCCGCAATCCTCTAGACCATGCCCGCATGGCTGACCTGTCGAGACCCTGGCCGCTGGGCGTGGGCGAAAAGCGCTGGTGGATCACGGTCGGCGCGATCGTCCTGCTGCTCGCCGCCTGCTTTGCCGTCGACCGGCGGGTTTCCCTGTTTGCCCAGGGCTGGCCCGAAGCGGTGCTGGTGCCGCTGGGGCAGATCACCCGCTACGGCGAGTCGGGCTGGATCCTGATCCCCGCCGCCGGCCTGTTCGTGGTGACGGCCTTGCTGGCGCTGGCCGTGCGCTGGCGGCTGATGCGGACCCTGCTGTGGCAGTTCGCCGGGCTTTATGCCTTCATTTTCGTGGGCGTGGGGCTGCCCAGCCTGTTCACCACCATCGCCAAGCGGCTGATCGGCCGCGGCCGGCCGATGCATTTCGACGACACTGGCCTCTTCGGCCGCGCCGCGAACCTCTGGGACTGGACCTACCAGAGCTTCCCCTCCGGCCATGCGACCACCGCCTTCGCACTCGCCGCGGTGCTCGGCTTCCTCTCCGAGCGCTGGTTCTATCCGGCGCTGGCGCTGGCGGGCGTCATCGGGGTGTCAAGGGTGGCGCTCGGGGTGCATTATCCGAGCGACGTGCTGGCCGGCGCCGTCGTCGGGCTGCTCGGCGCCTATTGCGCGCGCTGGCTGTTCGCCCGGCAGGGCTGGATGTTCGTGCGGCGGCCGGACGGCCGCATCCACGCCCGGCCGATGTCGTCGCTGAAGCGCTATCTGGCGCTCAAGCGGCGCGGTAGCGCGCCAGCCCAGCCGCCAGATCGGCCTTGAGGTCGTCGAGCGCTTCGAGCCCGATATGCAGCCGCAGCATCGTTCCGGCCTCGGTCCAGGGCACCGCGGTGCGCACCTTTTCGGGATGGATGGGCAGGCACAGGCTCTCATAGCCGCCCCACGACCAGCCCATCGAAAACAGCTCGAAGCCGTCGACCATCGCCGCCAATGCGGCCCGCGGCTTCGGCTCCAGCACGACCGAAAAGACACTGCCGGCGCCCGAGAAGTCGCGCGCGAAGATCGCGTGGTCCGGATGCGAGGGCAGGGCCGGGTGGATGCTGTTCGTCACGCCGGGCTGCTCGGCGAGCCAGCCGGCGATTTCCCTCGAGCGGGTCGAATGCTCCTTCATGCGCACCGCGAGCGTGCGCAACCCGCGCGCAGCGAGGAAGCAGTCGTCGGGCGAGGCGCAGAGGCCGAGCCGCAGATGCGTGTCGCGCAGCGCCCCCCACCAGGCCTCGTTGGCCGAAGCGGTGCCGAACATCGCGTCGGAATGGCCGACGAACATCTTGGTGCCGGCATGGACGACGATATCGGCGCCGAGCGCCAGCGGCCGGTAGTAGAGCGGCGTCGCCCAGGAATTGTCGACGATGATGGCGATGCCTCGCGGCCGCGCCACGGCGGCGATGGCCGGCAGGTCCTGCACTTCGAACGTCAGCGAGCCGGGACTTTCGACGAAGATCGCCCTGGTGCGCTCGGTGAAGAGGCCGGCGATGCCGGCGCCCAGCCGCGGATCGTAATAGCGCACGGTGACCCCCATCCGGGCCAGCACGCCGTCGGAGACGCGGCGCGTCGGCTGGTAGGCGCTGTCGGTGATCAGCACCTCGTCGCCGGCGTTGAGCACGCTCATCAGCGCCAGCGAGATGGCGGAGAGGCCCGATGGCGCGAGCACGGTGCCTTTGGCGCCCTCGAGCTCGCTCACCAGGGTCTCGACGCTGTCGGCCGACGGATTGCCGGTGCGTCCGTAGTCGAAGCGCGGCGCCGGGTCCTCCAGCGCGTCGAGCGTCGGGAACACGATGGTCGAGCCGCGATAGACCGGCGTGTTCACATAGCCGCGGTTTTCGAAGGGATGACGTCCGGAATGAGTGAGGATGGTCTCGGGGGAGGCCGGCTTGGCGAGCTTTTCGTTCATCTAACTGTCCTGTGCGGCTTGACGTATCCCGCAAGACCCGTTTCCGTGCAATGAGCACCGGGAACGCCAATGATCAAGCACGTCGCCGCCCTTGCCGTCATTCTTGCCGCGCTGAGCGCCACGAGCGCCTATGCCGACCGCCTGGCCGACGTCAAAGCCCGGGGCTTTCTGCAATGCGGGGTGACCGAGGGGGTTCCCGGCTTTTCCGAGCTCAGCGCCAACAATGACTGGGTGGGGATCGAGGTGGATTTCTGCCGCGCCATCGCCTCGGCCGTGTTCAACGACCCCAAGGCGGTGCGCTTCACCACCACGACCTCCGCCGACCGCTGGCAGGCCCTGAGCTCGGGACAGATCGACGTGCTCGCCCGCACCAGCACCTGGACCATGCAGCGCGACACGCAGCTCGGCGTCACCTTCGTCGGCACGCTGTTCTACGACGGCCAGGCGTTCATGGTGAAAAAGGATTCCGGGGCGACCACGGTGCACGACCTCGACAAGCAGACCATCTGCATCGAGGACGGGACCACCACCGAGCTCAACCTCGCCGACTATTTCGCCATCAACAAGCTGAGCTACACGCCGCTGAGCTTCCCCGGCCACGACGAGACCGTAAAGGCGTTCCAGGACGGCAAGTGCATGGCCTATACCTCGGATTCGTCGGGTCTCGCCGCGGACCGTTCGAAATTCACCGATCCGGCCGACTACATCATCCTGCCCGAGGTGATCTCCAAGGAGCCGCTCGCGGTGGTGGTCGCCAAGGGCGACGACGGCTGGTTCAAGGTGGTGCGCTGGGTCTATTACGCGCTGCTCGACGCCGATGAGCTGGGCGTCACGCAGAAGAACATCGACGAGATGGTCGGTTCCGACAACCCCGAGATCAAGCGGCTGCTCGGGGTCAGCGACGACGATTTCGGCACCCCCGTCGGGCTCACCAAGGACTGGGCCTATCGGGTGATCAAGGGCGTCGGCAATTACGGCGAGATGTTCGACCGCAATGTCGGGCCCAATACGCCGCTCGGGCTGCAGCCCGGCCTCAACGCCATCTGGAAGGATGGCGGCATCCAGTATGCGCCGCCGATCCGCTGATTGCCTATAATTGAGGCGAAGCAGGTCGGCACGACGCTCAAAAAGACACCAATACTGACCTAATACAGATATTTTGCGCCGAGAGGACGGAAGCGTGGCTTGACGCGCTCGCCGCTTGCCGCTTCCATGACAACAGCACCCTTGTCACCAAATGGTCGGCAGGTGCCGCCGGGGGGACTTGCAACTATTCTCTCGGGACAAAACAGGGTCAGGAAACAAGGTCATACTCAATGAAAAAACTGCTCGTCTCTTTCGCGATTGCCGCGACGCTCGGATTGGGGGCATCGGCCGCCTACGCCGGCACGCTCGATGACGTCAAAGCCAAGGGTTTCGTCCAGTGCGGCGTGAACACCGGCCTGCCGGGCTTCGGCAATCCCGATGCCAGCGGCAAGTACACCGGCTTCGACGTCGACTATTGCCGCGCCGTCGCCGCCGCCATCTTCGGCGATCCTGACAAGGTCAAGTACACGCCGCTCGACGGCACCGAGCGCTTCCCGGCGCTGCAATCGGGTGAAATCGACCTGCTGGTGCGCAACACCACCTGGACGATGTCGCGCGACACGACGCTGGGCTTCACCTTCGCGGGTGTGAACTACTACGACGGCGAAGGCTTCATGGTGCACAAATCGCTGGGCGTCGCCCACGTCGACGAGCTCAAGGGCGCCACGATCTGCGTGCAGGGCGGCACCGACACCGTCACCGGCCTGGCCGACTATTTCAAGAAGAAGGGCCTCGAATACACGCCGCTGGTGATCGACAAGCTGGCCGACGTCAACGCCGCCTATGAGGCGGGCCGTTGCGACGCGCTGACGACCGACCGCTCGGGCCTGGCCGCCAACCGCCTGCAGATGAAGAACCCCGACGACCACATCATCCTGCCCGAGGTGATCTCGCAGGAGCCGCTCGGCCCGGTGGTGCGCAACAACGACGTGCAATGGTTCCAGGTCGTCAAATGGGTGAGCAACGCGCTGCTCGACGCCGAATATCTCGGCATCACCCAGGCCAATGTCGATGACATGCTGAAGTCGGAAGACTCGGCCGTGCAGCGCTTCCTCGGCGTTGGCGACAACAATTTCGGCAAGTCCATCGGCCTCGACGCCAAGTGGGCCTACAACATCGTCAAGGCGCTGGGGAACTACGGTGAGGTCTATGACCGCAACCTCGGACCCAAGACCCCGCTCGGACTCGAGCGCGGCGTGAACGCGCAGTGGAACAACGGCGGCATCCAGTACGGCATGCCGATCCTCTGATCCTTCGCCTTCGAGGCCGGACCTTGCGTCCGGCCTCGATCGTCCGAACGTCCCCGCGCGGGCGTTCCACCGATCGGGGGTAGAAAACAATGGCAGTAGCCGATGCTGGGCGGATCAGCAGTCCGCGCGATCGCTGGTACAACAATCCAACGGTTCGCAGCATAGCGGTCCAGATCATCCTGATCGTCGCCGTGGTCGGCACGATCGCCTGGTTCGCCAACAACACGGTCACCAATCTTCGCGAACGCGGCATCGCGTCCGGCTTCGACTTCCTGGGGAAGCGCGCCGGCTTCGACATGACGACGTTCCTCAATACCAATTCCGAGAGCACCTACGGCTACATGCTGCTCGCCGGACTGGTCGACACGATCATCGTGGCCATCCTCGCGATCGCCATCGCCACCGTGCTGGGCCTTGTCGTCGGTATCGCGCGGCTGTCGTCGAACTGGCTGATCCGCACCATCGCGACGGTCTATGTCGAGTTCTTCCGCAACATCCCGCCGCTGATCGTCATCCTGTTCTGGTATCTGGGCGTGCTCGCGACGCTGCCCAACATCCGCGACGCCATCCAGATCGGTCCGGATTTCTCGCTGTCCAATCGCGGCATCTTCATGCCGCGGCCGGTACTGGGGCCGAACTTCCACATCGTCATCATCGCCTTCGTGCTGTCGCTGGTGATCGCCTGGGCCGTGCGGCGCTGGGCGCATGCGCGGCGCATGGCGACCGGCCAGGGCTTTCCGTCCGGCTGGGTCGGGCTCGGCATCGTCGTGGTGCTGACCGGCGGCGTGTTTCTCGCCACCGGCGATCCGCTGACCTTCGAGCTGCCGGTCAAGACGCGCTTCAACATCGTCGGCGGCTGGACGGTGACGCCGGAATTCGCCTCGCTGTTCCTGGCGCTCGGCGTCTATACGGCCTCGTTCATCGCCGAGATCGTGCGCTCCGGCATCATGGCGGTGAGCCAGGGGCAGACCGAGGCGGCGCGGGCGCTGGGGCTGCGCGACGGGCTCGTGCTGCGCCTGGTGGTGCTGCCGCAGGCGCTGCGCGTGATCATTCCGCCACTCGCCAGCGAATACCTCAACATCACCAAGAACACCTCGCTCGCGGTGGCGGTGGGCTATGCCGACCTGGTCGCGGTGGGCAACAACGTGCTCAACCCGACCGGCCAGTCGATCGAGGTGGTGGCCGTATGGATGGCCTTTTATCTGGGGCTGTCGATCATCATCTCGCTGGCGATGAACTGGTTCAACGCGCGCATCGCGCTTACCGAGCGATAGGAGCGGCGATGACCGACATGCAGTCGCAGACCGACGTCTTCTTCGTCCGGCAGGAGATGGTGCAGGCCTCACCGCCGCCGATGCGGGTGCGCGGCGTCTGGCCGTGGATGCGCAAGAACCTGTTCGGCAGCGTCGGCGACACCATCCTCAGCATCATCGGGGCCATCCTCGCGCTGGCGATCGTGGTGCCGGTGCTGCAATGGTCGCTGTTCAACGCCACCTGGACCGGCGACAATCGCGAGGCCTGTGCGCCCAATACGGTCGGGGCGTGCTGGGCCTTCGTGAAGGCCAATTTCGGCCAGTTCATCTATGGCCGCTATCCCGATCCCGAGCGCTGGCGCGTCAACGTCACCTTCGTGCTACTGGCGGCGGGCATCATTCCGATGGCCATTCCGTCGGCGCCGTTCAAGCGGCTGAACCTGCTTTACGTCTTCATCATCTTTCCGGTGCTGTCGGGATGCCTGCTGGTCGGCGGCATGTTCGGCCTGCCGGTGGTCGAGACGGCGCTGTGGGGCGGCCTGTTCCTGACGCTGGTGGTGTCCTATGTCGGCATGGCGATGTCGCTGCCGCTCGGCATCATCCTCGCCCTCGGCCGGCGCTCGAAGATGCCGATCGTGCAGTGGGTCTGCGTGTTCTTCATCGAGGTCTGCCGCGGCGTGCCGCTGATCACGGTGCTGTTCATGGCCGGCATCCTGCTGCCGCTGTTCCTGCCCACCGGCGTGAACTTCGACAAGCTGGTGCGCGCGCTGCTCGGGCTGTCGCTGTTCGCGGCGGCCTACATGGCCGAAGTCATCCGCGGCGGGCTGCAGGCGATCCCCAAGGGCCAGTACGAAGGGGCCAAGTCGCTCGGCCTCGGCTACTGGACGATGATGCGGCTGATCATCCTGCCGCAGGCCATCACCATCGTGATCCCGGGCATCGTCAACACCTTCATCGGCCTCTTCAAGGACACCAGCCTCGTCTACATCATCTCGATCTTCGAGCTGCTCTACACGGTGCGCAACAGCTTCACCGATCCGGTGTGGGCAACCTCGACGACGCCGGCGTCGGGGCTGCTGTTCGCGGCGCTCGTGTTCTGGATCTTCTGCTTCGGCATGAGCCGCTATTCCAAATTCACCGAAGACCGGCTGCGTGTCGGCTACAAACGATAGGACGAACGCCCATGTCGCTGCCCGAAGCCGCCACCGACCAGCGGGTCGACACCTCGAAGATGCAGGTTTCCGACGAGGTCGCCGTCGACCTGATCGGCGTTAACAAATGGTATGCCGAATTCCACGTGCTCAAGGACATCAATCTGCGCGTGATGAAGGGCGAGCGCATCGTCATCGCCGGCCCCTCCGGGTCGGGCAAGTCGACGATGATCCGCTGCATCAACGCGCTGGAGGAGCACCAGAAGGGCAAGATCATCGTCGATGGCATCGAGCTCACCAACGACCTCAAGAAGATCGACGACGTCCGCAAGGAAGTCGGCATGGTGTTCCAGCACTTCAACCTGTTTCCGCATCTGACGATCCTCGAGAACTGCACGCTCGGCCCGATCTGGGTGCGCAAGATGCCGCGCGCGCAGGCGGAAGAGGTGGCGATGCACTATCTCGAGCGCGTCAAGATTCCGGAGCAGGCCAAGAAATATCCCGGCCAGCTGTCGGGCGGGCAGCAGCAACGCGTCGCCATCGCCCGCTCGCTGTGCATGAACCCGCACGTGATGCTGTTCGACGAGCCGACCTCGGCGCTCGACCCGGAAATGGTCAAGGAAGTGCTCGAGGTGATGATCGGTCTCGCCGAAAGCGGCATGACCATGCTGTGCGTCACGCACGAGATGGGCTTTGCCCGGCAGGTCGCCAACCGCGTGATCTTCATGGACCAGGGCCAGATCATCGAGCAGAACGATCCCGAGGAGTTCTTCCTGCATCCCCGGCACGAGCGCACCAAGCTGTTCCTCAGCCAGATCCTGCACTGAGGCCGCGGCACCGCTGCGCTTGACCGACCTGCCGCGCTGGTGAAGATGCGGCAGGCGCTTCTATTGTCGCGTTTCCGGACCAGAAAACCGGAGCCACTTTTCCTGGAAACGCTTTAGGGAGCAATTGCCGGTGGGTTTGGCAGTCGCGCGGCAGGCACTATCGGCGCTTCTCGGCCTGCTCCTGCTGGGCAGCGCAGCGATGGCACAGGCGCCGGCGGCGGATGGGCCGACGCTGGCGGCGGTAAGGGCGCGCGGGCACCTGATCTGCGCCGGCAGCGACCCGTTGCCGGGGTTCGCGCAGGTCAATGCGCAGGGGCTGTGGACCGGCTTCGACGTCGATTTCTGCCGCGCCGTGGCCGCCGCCGTGTTCGGCGATCCCAGCAAGCTCGAATTCCGCGCGCTCTCCGGCGATGCCCGCTTCGCCGAGCTGCAGACCGGCGAGGTGGACGTCGTCGCCCGCGATGCCGACTGGACCATGCGCCGCGACACCCGGTACGGCGCGAGCTATGTGGCGCCGATCTTCTACGACGGCCAGGCCTTCATGGTGCCGCAGGCGCTCAACATCGTCTCGGCCTATCAGCTCGACAACCTCAGGGTCTGCGTTCTCGACCAGAGCGACCAGCTCGCCAATCTGCGCGAGTTCGGCTTCGTCAATCAGGCGAGCTACACCGAGGTGCTGTACGAGGATCGCGAGGATCTGGCGGTCGCCTACCGCAAGCAGCTCTGCGACGCGGTCTCGGCGCCGGCCTCGTGGCTCAACGCCATCCGGCGCAACATGGACGATCCGGGCAGCCAGCGCATCCTGCCCGAGCGCATCAGCAAATCGGTGTTCGGCCCGGTGGTGCGGCAGGGCGACGACCAGTGGTTCAAGATCGTGCAATGGACCGCCTACGCGCTGATCGACGCCGAAGAGGCGGGGATCACCTCGCTCAACGCGCAATCGCTCACCGCCGCCAAGACGCACCGCATCCGCAAGCTGCTCGGGCTGGAGGGCAATTTCGGCGCGTCGCTCGGGCTCGACAATTTCTTCATCCGCAATGTCATTGCGGCGGTAGGCAATTACGGCGAAATCTTCGACCGCAATTTCGGGCCGGGCACCGGCGCGGGCGTGGCGCGCGGGCAGAATGCGCTGTGGAGCAATGGCGGGCTGATCTACGCCCCCAATGTCGATACCGACGGGGTCGGGGGGTTCTAATCTAGGCGAAGAGCAGCGCCACCCTGCGGTTCTGGGCGCCCTTCTTTTCGATCTTGCCGAGCTTGAGCGGACCGATCTCGGAGGTGTTGGCGACGTGCGTGCCGCCGCAGGGCTGCAGGTCCACATCGCCGATGCGCACCAGCCGCACCCGGCCCTGGCCCATCGGCGGCTTCACCTTCATGGTCTTGATCAGCCCGGGATTGGCGGCCATTTCCTCGTCGGTGATCCATTGGTCGCTGACCGGATGGGCCGCCGCGACCATGGCGTTGAGCGCTGCCTCCAGCGCCGGCAGATCGGCCGGCACCTCGGGCATGTCGAAATCGAGCCGGCCCTTGTCCTCGCCCACCGAGCCGCCGGTGACGGGGAAGGGGAAGACCACCGACAGCAGGTGCAGGGCGGTGTGCATCCGCATCAGCCGGTAGCGGCGGTCCCAGTCGATCTCGAGGGTCACCGCGTCGCCGGCGGCGAGCGCCGGTGCGCCGTCGGCGGGCACGTGGACGATGCGCGACTTGTCGCCCTCCGGATGCACCACGTTGACGATCGGCACCACCCGCCCGTCGGCGGCGACCATGCGGCCGCTGTCGTTGGGCTGCCCGCCGGACGCGGCGTAAAAGATGGTGCGGTCGAGCACGATGCCGCCTTCGGGCGTGGTCGCGGTGACGATGGCGGGCAGCGTCTTCAGGTAGCTTTGGGAGCGGAACAGATATTCGGTCATCGGGGCCTCACAGGATTGGGGACAACAGCCGCGCCGCCTGGGCCAGGAAGCGCATGACCACACCCTGCGAGCCGGGCACGACGCGGTCCACCTTGTTGGCGTCGCTGAAGTCGCGGCGCAGCATCTTTTCGACGTCCTTGATCATCTGCTCGCCGGTGAACCACATGGTGATCTCGAAATTGATGCGGAACGAGCGGTTGTCGAAATTCACCGTGCCGACGCCGGCGATCTTGTCGTCCACCAGGATCACCTTCTGGTGCAGGAAGCCGCTCGGATAGCGGTAGATGTCCATGCCGTGATGCACCATGCGGTTGGCATAGGCGATGCTGGCCAGCCAGACGATCTTGTGGTCGGGCTTTTCCGGTATGAGGATGCGTACGTCGACGCCGCGCATCTGCGCCGCGAACAGCGCCGTCTCCATCGACAAATCGGGCACGAAATAGGGGCTGACGATCCACAGCCGCTTCTGGCTCTGGCCGATCACGTCGTCGAAGGCGATGGCGCAGCTTTCGAGCTCGTCGGCGGGCCCGGTCGGCATGATCAGCATCGACTGGTCGCCCGCGGTTTCGATGCTGGTCGGCAGGCCGGTGATCTCCTCGCCCGTCGCCCACTGCCAGTCCTCGCGGAAGCTGAGCTCGGCGGCCAGCACCGCCGGCCCCTTGAAGCGCACATGGGTATCGCGCCAGTGGCCGAAGACCTTGGAGCGGCCGACATATTCGTCGCCGACATTGAGGCCGCCGATCCAGGCCTCCTTGCCGTCGACGATCACGATCTTCCTGTGGTTGCGGTACTGGATGCGGGTCGGGCCCAGCAGCCGCAGGAAGCGGTGGCGGTGGTTGAAGCCGTGGACGCGGATGCCGGCGTCGCGCAGCCGCTGCTTGTAGGCGCGCGGCAGCCAGAAGCTGCCGACATCGTCGTAGAGCAGGTAGATGCGCACGCCCGCCTGGGCGCGCTCGAGCAGTCGCTCGGCGAATTCACGGCCGAGCTCGTCGTCGTGGATGATGTAGAACTGCACCAGCAGCGTCTCGGTGGCGCGGCTGATGCCCTCGAACATCGATTTGAACGTCGCCTCGCCGTCGATCAGCAGCTCGACCTCGTTGCCCTTGAGGAAGGGCAGTTGCGAGACGTTGGTCAGCACCGGAAATTCCTCGGCCGAGGGCTGGTCGAGGATCTTCTGCTTGCTGGCGCGCACCCGGCGCAGCACGCGGCCGGAATGGGTCTGCACCGCCGCATAGTCGTCGAACGATTTGACGCCGAACACCGCGTAGATCAGCGTCATCGGGAACGGCAGGATCAGCAGCGTGATGATCCAGGCGATCGAGCCCTGCGAGGTGCGCGAGCGGAAAATCTCGCTGATCACGAAGCCGATGGCGAGGACGTAATTGGCTGCAAAGAGCCAGTACAGAATGCCCCGGTAGGGGAGCAGTTCAACGAGCCAGCTCTCGAGTCTCAGCATCAGGCGGGGTCGGGTTCAACGACGGCGCGCCAATCTACTGTTTCGGGGGTCGCAAGCCAATGCGGAACCGGCAGGCCCTTGGACTTGAGGAACGCGGGGTTGAACAGCTTGCTCTGGTAGCGGTTGCCGTAGTCGCAGAGCACGGTGACGATGGTCTTGCCGGGCCCGAGCTCCTTGGCCAGCCGCACCGCGCCGGCGATGTTGATGGCCGACGAGCCGCCGAGGCACAGGCCCTCGTGCTCGAGCAGGTCGAACAGATAGGGCAGGGCTTCGCTGTCGGGGATCTGGTAGGCGTGGTCGACCTCGACGCCTTCGAGGTTGGCGGTGATGCGGCCCTGGCCGATGCCCTCGGTGATCGAGCTGCCCGACGATTTGAGCTCGCCATGGGCGTAGTGGTTGTAAAGCGCTGCGCCCTCGGGATCGGCGAGGCCGATCTGTACATCCTTGTTCCGCTGCTTGAGCGCCATGGACACGCCGCCCAGCGTGCCGCCTGAACCGACGGCGCAGATGAAGCCGTCGATCTTGCCCTGCGTCTGCTCCCAGATTTCGGGGCCGGTGGTCTCGATATGGGCGCGGCGGTTGGCGACATTGTCGAACTGGTTGGCCCAGATGGCGCCATTGGGCAGCTCGGCGTTGAGCTTGTCCGCCAGCCGGCCGCTGAGCTTCACGTAATTGTTGGGGTTCTTGTAGGGCTTGGCCGGCACCTGGATCAGCTCGGCGCCGAAGAGCGTCAGCGCGTCCTTCTTTTCCTGGCTCTGCGTGTCGGGGATGACGATCACCGACTTGAAGCCCATGGCGTTGGCGACCAGCGACAGCCCGATCCCGGTATTGCCGGCGGTGCCCTCGACGATGGTGCCGCCGGCGCGCAGCAGGCCCTTGTCCAGCGCGTCGCGCACGATGAACAGCGCCGCCCGGTCCTTCACCGATTGTCCTGGGTTCAGGAACTCAGCCTTGCCCCAGATCTCGCAGCCGGTCTCGTCGGAAACGCGGTTGAGGCGGATCAGCGGAGTGTTGCCGATGGCGGAAAGGACGTCGCGGTACTTGCTCATGCAAGGGCTTGTAGAAAGGCTCCGTCTCAGGAACAAGCGATAAAGCCCCAGTCGGCATACGATTTCTGCTTTCGCCGCCGGCAGTAGAAACGACATTCCGTCTGGCCGTCCGCGGCGCGTTTTGCTTGCTTGCCCGCCTTGGGCCGAAAGCGTATTTCCCGCGGCCATGACCGAAGCCAAGCCGCTCACCCACCTCAAGGCCCTCGAATCCGAGAGCATCGAGATCCTGCGCGAGGTGGCGGCGAGCTTCGAGCGGCCGGTGATGATGTATTCGATCGGCAAGGATTCCTCGGTCCTGCTGCACCTGGCGCGCAAGGCGTTCTTTCCCGGGCGGGTGCCGTTCCCGGTGCTCCACATCGATACGACCTGGAAGTTCCGGGAGATGATCGCCTTCCGCGACCGCATGGCGCGCGAGCACGATCTCGACTTGATCGTGCACACCAATCCCGAGGGCCTCGCCGCCGGCATCAACCCGTTCGACCATGGCTCGGCGCGCCATACCGACATCATGAAGACGCAGGCGCTGCGGCAGGCGCTCAATGCCGGCCGCTACGACGCGGCGATCGGCGGCGCCCGCCGCGACGAGGAGAAGTCGCGCGCCAAGGAGCGCATCTTCTCGCACCGCAACGCCCAGCATGCCTGGGACCCCAAGAACCAGCGCCCCGAGCTCTGGCGCATCTTCAACACCCGCCTCGCGCCGGGCGAGAGCATGCGCGTCTTTCCCATCTCCAACTGGACCGAGCTCGACGTCTGGACCTACATCTACGCCGAGCAGATCGAGATTCCGTCGCTGTATTTCGCGCGCCGGCGGCCGGTGGTCGAGCGCAGCGGCACGCTGATCATGGTCGACGACGAGCGCTTCCGCTTCGAGCCGGGCGAGACGGCGCACGAGGAGATGGTGCGCTTCCGCACGCTCGGCTGCTACCCGCTGACCGGCGGCATCCGCTCCACGGCGGCCGACCTGCCCTCCATCATCATGGAGATGCAGGCCTCGCGCACCTCCGAGCGCGAGGGCCGGCTGATCGACAGCGACAGCGCCGGCTCGATGGAAAAGAAGAAGCAGGAGGGGTATTTCTGATGAACGCCCCCGCGCCCTTCCGGTCCGCCGATACCGACCTCGACCGCTGGCTCGCGCAGCAGACGGGCAAGAGCCTGCTCCGCTTCATGACCTGCGGGTCGGTCGACGACGGCAAGTCGACGCTGATCGGCCGGCTGCTCTACGACAGCCAGCTCATCCTCGACGACCAGCTGGCAAGCCTGCGCAAGGAAAGCCGCAACCGCCAGGTGGGCGATGAAGGCATCGACTTCTCGCTGCTGGTCGACGGTCTGGTCGCCGAGCGCGAGCAGGGCATCACCATCGACGTCGCCTACCGGTTCTTTTCGACCGACAAGCGCAAGTTCATCGTCGCCGATACGCCGGGCCACGAGCAATATACGCGCAACATGGCGACGGGGGCGTCGAACTCCGACCTCGCGGTGGTGCTGATCGACGCGCGCAAGGGCGTGCTGACGCAGACCCGCCGGCACAGCTTCATCCTCAGCCTGATCGGGGTGAAGCACGTCGTCCTCGCGGTCAACAAGATCGACCTCGTCGGCTACGACGCCGATGTCTTCAACGCCATCGAGGCGGACTACCGCGCCTTCGCCCGGGATCTCGGCTTCGAGACGCTGGTGGCGATCCCGGTGTCGGCGCTCAGGGGCGACAACATTCTCGGGCCGTCCGCGGCGATGCCGTGGTATTGCGGGCCGCAGCTCGTGCCCTATCTCGAAGCCATCGAGGTGGCGTCCGACCGGGCCGGCAAGCCGCTGCGCTTTCCGGTGCAATGGGTGAACCGGCCGAACCTCGATTTCCGTGGCTTTGCCGGCACCGTCGCCTCCGGCGTCGTGGCGGTCGGCGACGACGTGCTGGTGGCGGCGTCGCGCAAGCCGGCGAAGGTCACGCGCATCGTCACCATGGATGGCGATCTGCAGCAGGCGGTGGCCGGCGAGGCCGTGACCCTCGTCCTCGATCGCGAGATCGACGTGTCGCGCGGCGACATGCTGGCGCATCCCGGGCAGACGCCGGAATTCTCCAACCAGTTCCAGGCGCGGATGATCTGGATGAACGAGGAGCCGGCCATTCCCGGCCGCTCGTATCTGTTGAAGCTCGGCACGCAGCAGGTGCCGGCGGCGATCACCGACCTCAAGTTCCGCACCAACGTCAACACGCTGGAGCACAGCGCCGCCAAGACGCTGGAGCTCAACGAGGTCGGCACGCTGACCATCGCCACCGACAAGCCGATCGCCTTCGACTCCTACGCGAGCAACGGCCTCACCGGCGGCTTCATCCTGATCGACCGCATCTCCAATGCGACGCTCGGCGCCGGGGTGATCGATTTCGGCCTGCGGCGGGCGCAGAATCTGAGCTGGCAGAGTTTCGACGTGAACCGCAAGGTGCGCGCCGAGATGAAGGGGCAGGAGCCGGCGATCGTCTGGTTCACCGGGCTTTCCGGCTCGGGCAAATCCACCGTCGCCAACCTCGTCGAAAAGAAGCTCGCGGCCGAGGGCAAGCACGCCTACATCCTCGATGGCGACAATGTGCGGCACGGCCTCAACAAGGACCTCGGCTTCACCGAGGAAGCGCGCGTCGAAAACATCCGCCGCGTCGCCGAGGTGGCGCGGCTGATGGCCGATGCGGGGCTGATCGTGCTGGTCTCGTTTATCTCGCCGTTCCGCAACGAGCGGCGGCTGGCGCGCGAGATCGCCGGCGATGTGAGCTTCACCGAGGTCTATGTCGATACGCCGCTCGCCGTCTGCGAGGCGCGCGATCCCAAGGGCCTCTACGCCCGGGCCCGGCGCGGCGAGATCAAGAATTTCACCGGCATCGACAGCCCGTTCGAGCCGCCCGAGCATGCCGAGATCGTGCTGCACGGCGCCACCGAAACGCCGCAGAAGATGGCCGAGGACCTGTTCGAGCGGGTGTTCGGCTGGGGGCCGAGCTACTCGATCTGACGCCGCACTAGTGCCCCAGCATCAGCTTGATGGCATAGCCGACCACGGCCACGGCCAGCACGCCGGCGAACCACAGGCCGACGAACCACATCAGCCGCGAGGCGAGGGGCGCCATCAATGGTACCCCTCGTTCGGATCGACCTTGCCGCGGAACACCCAATACGCATAGCCGGTGTAGATCAGGATGATCGGCACCAGCACCGCTGCGCCGACCAGCAGGAAGCCGAGCGAGGCATCCGGCGCCGCCGCTTCCTTGATGGTGAGGGCGCCCGGCACGATGTATGGGTAGAACGATATCCCAATGCCGATGAAGCTGATGACGAACAGCCCGAGCGCGCTGAGGAACGGCTGCAGGTGCTTGTCGGCGGTCAGCCCCTGCCACAAGCCGAAGGCGCAGACGGCCAGCAGCAACGGCACGATGGCGGAGAAATACGCCGTGGGCCACTGGAACCAGCGGGTGAAGTAGATCGGGTCGAGGAACGGCGTCCACAGGCTCACCGCGCCGATCAGCACCAGCGTGCCGACGCCGGCGTAGATGGCGAAGCGCTTCGCCTTGGCCTGCAGCGGCCCGCTGGTCTTGAGGTTGAGCCAGGTGGCGCCGAGGAGGCCATAGCCCACCACCACGGCGACGCCGGTCAGCAGCGAGAACGGCGTCAGCCAGTCCCACCAGCCGCCGGCATAGTGGCGGTCGGCGACCTTGATGCCCTGCACCAGCGCCCCGAGCGCAATGCCCTGGGTGAAGGCGGCGACGATCGAGCCCAGCGCGAAGCCCCAGTCCCACACCGGCCGCCAGCGCCTGGTGCGGAAGCGGAACTCGAAGGCGACGCCGCGGAAGATCAAGGCGAGCAGCATCAGGATGATGGGGGCATAGAGCGCCGGCAGCACCGTGGCGTAGGCGAGCGGGAACACCGCCATCAATCCGCCGCCGCCGAGCACCAGCCAGGTCTCGTTGCCGTCCCACACGGGGGCCACCGAATTGGTCATGAGGTTGCGCTCGTGCTGGTCCTCGAAGAACAGGAACAGCACGCCGACGCCGAGATCGAAGCCGTCGAGCACCACATAGGCGAGCACGGCGAAGGCGATCAGTCCGGCCCAGATGAAGCTGAGATCAACCATGGCTGGCGCCTTCCGCGATCTGCTGCGCCGGGGTGATGCCGGCGGCGCGTGTCGGCCCGTCGGTCAGCTCCTCCTGCTCGCCCTCGGGCGTCTTGCTGACGGTGCGCAGGATGTAGAACACGCCGGCGCCGAAGACGACGAAGTATACCACGATGAACGCCACCAGCGAGGCGCCCACCGCCTCGGCGTCGACGTTGGACAGGCTGTCGGCGGTGCGCAGCAGGCCATAGACGGTATAGGGCTGCCGCCCGACCTCGGTGGTGTACCAGCCGGCGAGCACGGCGACGAAGCCCGACGGGCCCATGGCGATGGCGGCGCGATGCAGCCAGGTGCTGGTGTAGAGCGTCTTTCTGTAACGCGCCCACAGCGACCAGAGGCCGGTGATCAGCATCAGCACGCCCAGCCCGACCATGATGCGGAAGGTCCAGAACGGGATGAGGGCGGGCGGCCGCTGGTCGGGCGGGAAGTCCTTGAGCCCCTTGATCGAGGCATTCGGGTTGTGCGCCAGGATGAGGCCGCCCAGCAGCGGGATCTCGATGGCGAATTTGGTCTCTTCGGCCTTGTCGTCGGGGATGCCGACGAGGATCAGCGGCGTCGTCGGCGTGGTGTCGTAGTGGCCCTCGATGGCGGCGATCTTTTGCGGCTGGTACTCCAGCGTGTTGAGCCCGTGCTGGTCGCCGGCGATGATCTGCACCGGCGTCACCAGCGCGGCCATCCACATCGCCATCGAGAACATCACCCGGGCCTGCCGGTTGGAGCTGTCGCGCAGCAGGTGGTAGGCGCCCACCGCGCCCACGGCGAAGGCGGTGGTGAGGAAGGCGGCGAGCACCGTGTGCACGAGCCGGTAGGGGAAGGACGGGTTGAAGATGATCGCCCACCAGTCGACCGGCACGAACTGGCCGGCGGCATTGGTGGCGTAGCCGGCGGGCGTCTGCATCCAGCTGTTGGCCGAGATGATCCAGGTGGCCGAGATCAGCGTGCCGATGGCCACCATTGCCACGGCCAGCATGTGCAGGCCGTCGCCGACGCGCTTGCGGCCGAACAGCGCGATGCCGAGGAAGCCCGCTTCGAGGAAGAATGCCGTCAGCACTTCGTAGCCCATCAGCGGGCCGATCACCGGCCCGGCCTTGTCGGCGAAGCGGGCCCAGTTGGTGCCGAACTGGTAGCTGATGACGATGCCGGAGACGACGCCCATGCCGAAGACGATGGCGAACACCGTCTTCCAGTAGTCGAACAGCTTGAGGTAGGCCGTGTCGCGCTTCCACAGCCACAGCGCGTTCAGCACCGCGAGGTAGCTCGCCAGGCCGATGGAGAAGGCCGGAAAGATGAAGTGGAACGAGATGGTGAACGCGAACTGGATGCGGGCGAGAAGCTCCGCGGTCTGGCCAAACGACATGACGCTGCCTCCGTTCGGGTGAACGCTGATCCTCGCTCACCTATGCTCTCGTGAATAGTTGAATCGTGCTGTGGTTCCGATACGCAGTTCCGCCGCGCGTCACCACGGCGCGCGGCAGCTTGACGCGCCAAAATGTTCGTTGTTTGTTCTGATTGAGGACGACATGAGCAGCGACGAGAGCGACCGCAGCCGCCTGACGCGCGACATCCACGCGATGCCTGACGACATCCGGCAGGCGCTGTCGACGCGCGGCGTGATGGAAGCCTACCGCCGCCGTCCGCCGTACCAGCAGAACGACTATGTCGGCTGGATCACGCGCGCCAAGCTGCCGGCGACGCGGGCCAGGCGGCTGGCGCAGATGCTGGACGAACTCGAGCGCGGCGGCATCTACATGCACATGACATGGCACGGCGAGCGCTGAGGGCGCACCAACCTCGTCCGACGCGGTTGCGTCGGCTGGCCGATCCGGTCTGAGGGAAAGTGGCTCCGCGAGTAGGAGTATGAGCCACGGGTTGGCCCCTCCGGGAGCCCGAGTTTCCTTGGGGTTTTGTCGCGCTGCGAAGGCGGTATCGGCTCAAAGGTGCTCCAGAATGTGCGCCAGTTTTTCGGCGATCGGAGCCATGGTTTGGCCGGCGCCCCGTCCGAAGAGGTGCGACCGCAAAGCGTGACGGGGAGGGTGGCCGCTCAGGCGGCCTTGTTGCGCAAGTGAGCTTTGACGCGGGCCATGGCGGCGTCGCGGACGCGGCTCTCGGCGAGCATCTTCTCGACCAGCTCGTAGTACGGGATCAGCTGGGTATAGCCACGCTGGATCAGCGTGGCGCAGGCGGTGAGGCTCTTTTCGAACTCGGCCGTGGTCGGAATGTCGGGACGGTGCCTCACAGGGACAACCCCCGGGCGCGGCCGAGCATGATGGCGATCACGCCGGCGAGGCCCGCCAGCGTCCAGAGGCCGGCGAGCACGAGCAGCCAGCGGTTTTCCCCGTGGCGCCGCGGCGCGCGGATGGTGCGGCGGACCATCATGCTGCGGCCCGCCGCGGCCGGTGGCCGCCATCGTCGCCCTCGGGCGGCATCGGTTCGCCGAACAGCCGGCAGGCCTCGGCGTAGGCGTCGCGCGTGGCCTGGATGGCCACCTCGGGCGTGCGCGAATACTCGGCGCTGATGACGATATCGCGCAGGGCGTTGAACACCTCGTGCGGGGCGTCGAACCCGTAGATGGCGCAGAGCGCGCCGAGCGCGGCCCGACGTTCCCACGGGGCAGCATCGACCGCCGCCGCCTGGATCGCGTCGACCGCATCGCGATCGATGCCGGCCTGCCGGCGATCGTCGCGGTCGAGGCCGCTGTGGGCGATGGCGTGCCGCAGCGACCAGAGGAGCCTGCCGGGGCGCATTTACTCGGCGTTCCGGGCGAGCTGGTCGCGGGCCCAATCGGGCAGGCCGGGCGCCTCGGGCACGCCGAACACCTCGCCGGCCTGCCGGGACGCGCGGCGCTCGACCGGCTGGCCACAGCGGACGGTGAAGTCCTCGGCGACGGCCGGCACCAGGTCGGGCCAAAGGTCGGCTATCTCGGCGTTGCCGAAGTCCTGGCGGCGGAGTGCCGAGTGCACGTCGCCGACCAGCGGCATCAGGCCGAGGACGAGGGCGCGTGCGGCCGTCAGGCGCTGGGCGCGGTTATAGGCGACGGAGAGTTCCGCCGGTGCTTCGACGAGCTGGGTGGCGCGGCCGATGTTGCGGTGCAGGTCCTCGGCGGTCAGGTCGCAGGTTTCGGGCTCGGCCTCGAAATCACGCTCTGTGACGGTGCCATCGAGCAGGTGCCGGCGCCGCTCGATGACGAGCGCCATGCGGTGCGGGATATCGAGCGCCAGCCAGGCGGGTGTCTGTGAAGCCGAGACGGAAGAGGAGAGTGTGTCGAGCATCCTGGGTTCCTCCATGAGAGGAAACCATTGTTACCCAAATTGGGTAATCGCACAACCCCAAATTGGGTAACTAACGTCCGACGGCTACATCTTTGACCGCCGCATCGGGATTTCGCCGAATGAATTTCTGTGCGGCCCTTCTCGGCTTAATGTCCGTAATCAGGGCCATCAGATCGACCGCCACATCGTGCATTGTCGGTGCATTGGTGCTTTCGAGGTCAAAGAGGCCCCGACTTCGGCCGCGCTGAGGGACCTTCACCAGGACCCGGCCGTCCGGGAGCCAACAGACGCATGGTTCGCCCAAGTGCTCATCCCGAGGTTCGGTGCGCTCATCATAGAACAAAAGCCATCCGTCGTTTGCCAAGCCGTACATTGAAGTCCCTTTAACCTCTAGCGCTTTGGCGTTCTCACTGGCCCCGGCCGGAGCCGGCACCTCGCCAAAATTCTGGTCGCCCAACGCGAACAACACGGACCCGTCAGGTCCCGCGCCCGCTAGGCCAATAATCTCAACAGTATGTTCGGGCAAAACGTCTGAAGGCTGGACACCATATATCTGCGTCGCCTTGTCGATGTGAACGTCGGTAAGTTTTCGCTCGCCGCGCTCGAGCTTGATGTAGCCGGATCGCGACATCCCCATGGCGTCGGCCGCTTGATCAAGCGTCCAACCACGTCCATCCCGCAGAGCTCTGAGGCGATTACCCATGCTGGGTATCGTGCCGTGATCGCTGGGCTGCGTCGTTCCCCAATATGGGGTTGCAATGTTACCCAAATTGGGTAACAAGATGGGCTCATGAAGCTCGCGCTCTACATGTCGCAACACAATCTCTCCCCCGAGGACATGGCAATCAAGATCGAGGATTGCTCGGCTTCGGCCGTGCTCAAGTGGTCACGCGGCGAGCGCGTTCCGCGGGTCGAGCAGCAGCGTCGCATCTACGAAATCACCGACGGGCAAGTGACGCCCAATGATTTCGTGCTGGACCAGGCGGTGGAGCCATGAGCGCGCGCCGCAAAATTGCGGACCTGCTGCGCCGCGCCGCCCGGTCGATCGACGACACGCCGGCCGAGCGGGTGCTGCGCCTGGAGCTGGCGCCGCGGCGGATCAGCCGCGCCACCGGCACGGCAGAATACTTCGACCGCCGCAAGGGCCTGTGGGTCTCGTGGCGCGACTGGCTGGGGAGAGCGTGATGGGGCGCTCATTCCCGCATTCCCAGCACGCGCGTGCGGATGGTGGTCAGCGCCTCGTCGAGCGCGTCAAGCGCCATCTGGTGCGCGGCGTCCCGGTCGTAGGTTCCCGGCTCGAGGCCGGCGACGGCATCGTCGAACACGGCCGCCGCGGCGTAGTCGCTCAGCGTGCGCCGCACCAGGTCGGCGCTTTCGGCTTCGCGCTCCTCGGGCGAGGTATGCACCAGATTGGTGCTGACGCTGAGCAGCAGCTTGAACAGCACGTCGTTCGCCATTGCCTGGCCGACATAGAGCGTTTCGACGCTCGGCCGATCCTCAGCCATTCCTGTTCCCCTTTCCGAACCGGCGCACGTCCTCTTCCTGCGGCGCGCCGAGGCGGAGCGCCGCGCGAGTGTGGAGACCTCCCATGGCTCGCGCGGCGTCCCTTATCCGTCGTCGGGGACGTTCTCGCATGGCCGAATTGCGGCCGTCACTGCGTAAATTCGGGAGAGTTACGCCATGGCTAGCACGCGCCGGCTGGGGGCCGAGATCTATGCGGCGCTGAAGGCCTCTACCGCGAGCTTCGTGCGCGAGGCGTTCGGGGTGCAGAAGCTGGCGGCCGCGGCAACGCGGGTCGAGCAGCAGGCGATCTCGGACTACTGCAACAAGACGGCGGCCGAAAGCTTCATGCCGATCGACGTTGTCGTCGACCTGGTGCAGGCGAGCGGCGATACGCAGTTGCTGCGCACCGTGGCCGACCTCTGCGGCTGCCTGCTGGTGCCGCTGCCCGAGGGTCGGGCGAGCGATGCGATCGACGAACACACCATCCGCACGGCCAAGGACTATGCCGACATGGTGGCCGCGATCATGTCGGCCAAGCGCGACGGTCGCATCACGCCCGCCGAAAAGCAGCAGCTGCTCAAGGACATTCGCGACCTGATGATCGAACTGGCCGCGCTGGCCGAGGCGATCAAGGCGGCGGTGCACGAATGACGCCCGACCTGACCCGGCGCGCTGTCCGCGAGGAAATGGATGAGGCCGAACGCAAGGCTTGGGATGCGCTCGCTCGCTACAAATTCCAAATGTTCGGTTACTGGGCCGCAATCTGGGTGCACCTCAACCGGGTCGGTGGCTTCAAACGGCCAAACCCCTTTAAGAGCGCCGTTCTGCTCGCTCGCGGCTCGCGCGCGAGGGGCGCGTCTCCAACAGTGAGGATGATCGTGATGAGTGATCTATTGGGATTGGACAACGCTCTGGCCGATCGAGCGCGAGAGCACTCGCTCGGCCAACCGCCGCGTGGCGCCATGCCCGAAAGCGAGCTGCCGTTGACCTGGCCGGAGGCGGGCCCGAGGCCGCACCGTTTCGCCGGCATCTTCCGGATGCTGCAGGGCGAGGAGCGGCACGAGTTCGACGAGTCGATCCGCATCAAGGGCCTGCTCAACAAGATCGTGATGTTCGAGGATGCGATCCTCGACGGGCGCAACCGCTACATCGCCCTGGTCGATGCCGGCATCGTCGATCCGGCGCTCGACTGGCGCGGCTACCCGGACCTGTTCACCGCGTTCGACGGCACCGCGCAGGAGGCGCTGGAGCGCGTCTGGATGCTCAACGAGCAGCGGCGCCACGACAGTGCCGGCGAGCGGGCCATGGCCGCGGCGCGCTACAAGAAATTCCTGGAGCAGGTGGCCGATCCCGCAAAATTGCGGAAATCGGACGCCGAATTGGCGGCCGAACATGGCGTGTCGGAGCGGCTGCTCAACTCGGCGAATGCCGTGCTGAAGAATGCCGAGCCCGACCTGGTGCAGGCCGTCGACGAGGGGCGCGTGTCGGTGACCGATGCCGCCGAGGCGGCCCGCCTGGCCAAGGAGCAGCAGGCCGAGATCGCTGCCGCGGCGGACCGCAAGGCGGCCAAGCGCAAGGTGCAGGCGGCCAAGGCACCGGACCTGCCGCCGCCGCTCAGCCGCACCGACCTGGCGCTGTTCAGCGAGGCGGTGTGCAACCTCGCGCATGAGGCGGCGAAGAAGCATGGCGGGGCAGGGGCCTCGATCTCGGCCGACAAGGTGCTGAAGTTCGCGCGCGATCTTGGCCTCATCCAGCAGAGCGGCGAGTTCGGCTTTACGCGCCCGATGCTGCTGGCGCTCAACAAGCTGCGCGACACCATGCCGGACAAGCCGGCGAAGGCGCCCAAGCGCGAGCCCGATCTGCTCGGGCCGACGGTACCGCCGCTCGGTGGCGAGTGGTCGCAGCAGATCGGTGGGTTGAGCGGCAGGGACACGGCATCGATCGCGGTCTTTCATGAGGAAGATGAAACGTTCTCGGTGTCGGTGCACTACAGCTTCGCCACGACGGGCGGAGGTGGACCGTTCGCCGGCAGTTACCCGGATTTTCATGCTGCCATCGCAGCAGCGGCCGGCGAGTTGCTGCATACACTGCGCGACATTCACGATCGGGAGGACAGCGTCACCTCCGACGTGACGCGACGCTCGGCCAAGGCGGGCGCCGACTGGCTCCAGCACAAGCTCGACGAATGGGGGATCGCGCTTCCCGATCCGGTGTCGGACGCGGTCGATGAGGTTCTCGACATCGTCGCCGGCGCGGTTGGGCTCCAGCTCGACTACGACGCGCTGGTGGCGGAGCAGGGCGAGCGCAAGGGCCATCACACCAAGGCGTCGGCGGAGCCGATCCTCAGGGCCGGGCGGGGCGCCGACATCGAGTGGCAGCGGATCGCCGACGATATCGGCCACCCGCTCGGGACCGTGCAGGGATGGTCGTTCAAGCTCGGCCTCACCGGCAAGGGTACGGGCCGGTCGGCGCCGCGCGGCCGCAAGAGCGAACAGCAGGCGGCAGCATGAACGCGATCCTGCCCGACAGCTTCCGGGAGTTTGCGGCGGCGCGCGGCGAGGCCGTGCCGGACGAGCTGATCGTCGACGGCTTCGCCGGCGGCGGCGGCGCGTCGGAAGGCATCGAGCAGGCGCTGGGCGACCTGATCGCGCAGGGGATGGATGTGCCCGAGCATGTGTCGATCGCCATCAATCACGACGATGCGGCGATCGCCATGCATCGGATCAACCATCCGCACACGCTGCACCTGCCGCACGACATCTGGCGGGTCAACGCGCTGCGCGTCACCAACGGCATCCGCGTCGGACTCGGCTGGTTCTCGCCCGATTGCCGGCATCATTCCAAGGCCAAGGGTGGCCGGCCGGTCAGCAAGTCGGTGCGCGACCTGCCTTGGGTGGTGGCGTACTGGGCCAAACAGGTGCGGCCGCGCATCCTGTTCCTCGAAAACGTCGAGGAAATGCGCGACTGGGGTCCGCTGCTGCGGATCGCCGAGGGCGTGTACAAGCCCGACCCGGCACGCAAGGGGCAGACGTTCGACACCTGGCTCAACAAGTTCGTGCGCATGGGCTACCGCGTCGAGCTCAGGCAGCTGCGCGCCTGCGACTATGGCGTGCCGACGATCCGCAAGCGGCTCTACATCATCATGCGCTGCGACGGCGAGCCGATCGTCTGGCCCGAGCCGACGCATGGCGATCCGAAGTCCGAGGCCGTCGCGTCGGGCCGGCTGAAGCCGTGGCCGGTCGCGGCCGACATCATCGATTTCGACCTGCCATGTCCGTCGATCCTGATGACGCGCGACGAGGCGCGCGCCTACACCAAGGCCACGGGCATCCGGCTGGTCCGGCCGCTGGCGACGAACTCGGAAGCGAGGATTGCCAGGGGCTTCAAGCGCTATGCGCTCGATGCGGCCGAACCATTCGTTGTTCACCTGTCGCACGGTGACAGCGGCGGGCGGCGCAGCTTCGGCGGAGACGAGCCGCTGACGACGGTCGAAGCGACGGGCAACAAGCACGCCGTGGTCGTTCCGCATGTGATGACGATGCGCAATGCCGAAAAGCCGTTCAACGGCGCCGACGAACCTGCCCATTCGGTGACAGCGGGCGGCGCGGGCCTGAGCCTTGTCGAAGGCGCGATCGTCCCGTTCGTGACGCATGGCCAGCATGGCGGGCGCTCACGCGAGGCGGGCGAGCCCATGCATACGGTGGAGGCCTCGCCCAAGAACACCGACCAGCTGGCGCAGGCCTTCCTGGTGCCGCGTTATGGCGAGCGGGTGGGGCAGCAGCCGCGCAGCCGCGCGATCGACGAGCCGATGCCGACGACGGTCCCGACGGGCAATGGCGGCGATCTGGCTGTTGCCTATCTGGCGCAGCACAATGGCGACCCGCGCGCCGATGGACAGGACGGCGCACGGCCGGGCCGTCCGATGGACGAGCCGCTCCCGACCAGCACGACGCGCGGCACGCAGGCGCAGCAGGTGGTGGCCTATCTGGCGCAGAACAATACCGATGTCGTCGGCCATGATTTGCGCGAGAGCGTGTCGACCATCGTCGGCAAGGGCTCGACCCAGTCGCTGGCAGTGGCAATGTTGTCGCACGCCTATACCTCCAACACCGCCGGCGGCGAGGGGGACCCTGGCAAGCCGATCAAGACGGTGCTGACAGGCAACCATGCGAACCTCGTCACCCTGCCACTGGTGACGGCCTACTACGGCAACGAGCAGAGCGCCGGGACGATCGACACTCCGCTGCGCACCGCATCGACCCGCGACCGCTTCGGCGTGGTGGAGGGCGCGGCGGCTACACCGCCGCTGACCGAGGCGCAACTGGCGCGCGCCCGGCAGGTGGCGGCGTTCCTCAGGCAATATGGCTGCTGGGACGAGCGCGAGCTGGTCACCCTCGTCATCAGGGGCGTCACCTACATCGTCGTCGATATCGGCATGCGCATGCTGACGGCGCGCGAGCTGGCGCGGGCGCAGGGCTTCCCCGAGCGCTACGTGCTGGCGGCGCCCTACGGCAAGGGCGTGCTGTCGGACACCGAGCAGCGGCACAAGATCGGCAACTCGGTCTGCCCCGGCGTGGCGCGGGCGCTGGTTGCCGCCAACTACCGGCCGCGGGCGGCGCGGTCGCAACCCACAGCGAGGGCGGCATGATGGACGAGCGCTATGTCAGGATCGACGGGACCCAGCTCAGCGAGGCGCTGCAGCTTTGCACCTACGTCGTCGAAAAGCGCAACACCTATCCGATCCTCGCGATGGTGAAGCTCGACTACCACGACGCGGTGCTGACGCTGACGGCGACCGATCTCGATATCGACCTCAGCGTCGTCTGCGCGCCGATCGGGTGCGGCACGGCCGACTGGACGATCTGCCTGCCGGCGCATCCGCTCGCCAGCATCGCGCGCCTCGCCGGAAGCAACGGCGTGGTCATCCGGCCGAACCCGTCGGATGCGACCAAGGTGCAGGTGTCGCTCGACCAGGGCGACCTGTTCCAGGAGGTGTCGTACGATATCGACGGCCTGGCGTCGGACAGCTTCCCCGACATCAGGGGCAAGCGCGGCGAGCTGATCGAGATCTTCGGCAATGGGCGCATGGCCGAGCTGCTGCGCCGCGTGTCCTGGGCCATGTCCACCGAGGAGACGAGGTATTACCTCAACGGCGTCGCCTGGCAGGTGGGTGGACCGCTGGGCCGGCGGCTCGCGGCGACGGATGGGCACCGGCTGGCGCTCTGCTCCTACGACCCCATCGACACCGCGGGGCAACAGCTGACGCGCATCCTGCCCATCAAGCTGGTCGGCCTGCTCGAGCGCCTGCCCATGCCCAACCTCAATGTGTTCGACGTGCTGTCGGACGCGCCCGGCCGCGCCGGTCTCAATGCGATCGAGATCGATGCCGGCAAGGTGACGATCCGCGCCAAGCTGGTCGAGGGCACCTATCCCGACATCGACCGGGTGATCCCGAAGCCGAGCAACCATGTCGCGCGCTTCGAGCTGCCGGCCGACCGGCTGGCTGGTGCCGTCGATCGCGCCTTGGTCCTGGCTGAAAGCACCAAGGGCGGCAAGATGATCAGCTTCAGCCGCGACGAGGCGACGGGCCTGATCGCGGTCGCCAACATGACGCTGGACTATGGGGCGTCGAAGGTGGTGACGCCGTTCGCCTGGCCCGAGGGCGGCGTGACGTTCGGGGCGAACGGCCGGTATCTGCGCGACGTTCTGAAAAGCTGCGCCGGCAAGCTGCAGATCAAGCAGATCGATGCGGCGGCGCCGATCACCATCCTCGACGAGGACGGGACGATGGTGCGGCTGCTGATGCCGATGAGGGTGTGAGCGATGGGCAGTCGCAAACCAACCCTGGGCTTTGCCTCGCGCACCGACGCGGTGCTGGCGCTGCGCGAGCAAGGTATCACCGATCGCCGCGTCATCGCGGCGCGCATCGGCATCGACCCCAGCTGCGTCGCGGCGCTCGAGCGTTCGGCGCAGCGCCGGGGCACACCGCGGGCGCCGGGCTTTCGGCTGGAGCCGCTGGCGCACGACCCGCTGGCGAAGCTCTTGCCCGACGAAACGCTGACCGGCCTCCGCCGTGCGGCGGCGCCGCGCGGGGTGTCGGTGATGCAGCTGGTGGCGCGGCTGCTGTCGACCGTGGTCGAGGACGATCTGGTCGGCGCGATCCTGGATGAGGGGAGAGACGCATGAACCTGCCTCTCTCCTATCGCGATTTCCTCGACGCCAAGATGGTGTTCGCGCCGGTCGGCGGGTTCCATGTCGAGCTCGGCGAGATCAACCCGCTGCTGAAGCCGCACCAGAAGCTGATGGTGCAGTGGGCCTGCGCCGGCGGGCGGCGGGCGATCTTTGCCGCGTTCGGGCTGGGCAAGACCTTCATCCAGATCGAGCTGATGCGGCTGGTGCGGCAGCACCTCGGGCGCATTGCGGCGGTGCTGCTGGTGGCGCCGCTTGGCGTGCGGCAGGAGTTCCTGCAGGACGCTCGCACGCTGGCGACAGGCGAGCATCCCGACATCACCGACGCGCAGCGCGCCGAGCTCGCGGCATGGCTCGACCTTCACCCGGAACGCGCACCGGTGCTGAGCTTCGTGCGGCGCAGCGACCAGGTGACCGGCGGCGGGCTCTACCTCGCCAACTACGAGAGCGTGCGCGACGGCCGGCTGGACGTGACGCTGTTCGCCGCGGCCTCGCTCGACGAGGCCTCGTGCCTGCGCGGCATGGGCGGCACCAAGACGTTCCGCGAGTTCATGAAGCTGTTCGACGGCTTGGCGTACAAGTTCGTGGCCACGGCCACGCCGAGCCCGAACGAGTACATCGAGCTGCTGGCCTATTCGGCGTTCCTCGAGGTGATGGATGTCGGCCAGGCCAAGACGCGGTTCTTCAAACGCAACAGCGAAAAGGCCGACACGCTCACCATCCACCCGCACAAGGAGCGCGAGTTCTGGCTGTGGGTGGCGAGCTGGGCGCTGTTCGTCGAGCGGCCGAGCGATCTCGGCTTTGACGACGAGGGCTACGATTTGCCGGCGCTGCAGGTGCACTGGCACGAGCTGCCGAGCGACCACAGCGCGGCGGGCGAGGAAAAGAGCGGCCAGAAGCGGTTGCTCAAAAACGCCGCTGCGTCGCTGCCCGACGCCGCGCGCGAAAAGCGCGACAGCCTCGGCACCCGCATCGCCAAGCTGATGGAGCTGCGCGCGATAGATCCGGGGGCGCACCGGGTGATCTGGCACGACCTCGAGGCCGAGCGCCACGCCATTGCCGTCGCCATTCCCTCGGCCCGGTCGGTGTGGGGCAGCCAGGACCTCGACGAGCGCGAGCAGCGGCTCAACGATTTCGCCTATGGGCGGCTGCAGGAACTGAGCACCAAGCCGATCATTGCCGGGCAGGGGTGCAATTTCCAGCGCTACTGCGCCTGGGAAATCTTCGTCGGCATCGGCTTCAAGTTCAACGACGTGATCCAGGCGGTGCACCGCTGCTATCGGTTCCTGCAGCGGCGGGAGGTGCGGATCGACTTCATCTACACCGAGGCCGAGCGGCCGATCCGCGACCTGATCGAACGACGCTGGCGCCAGCACGACGAACAGCGCGCCATCATGACCGGCATCATCCGCGAGTTCGGCCTCAGCCAGGCGGCGATGGCCTCGACCCTGCGGCGCGGCATGGGCGTGGCCCGGATCGAGGCAGCGGGCGATGCGTACCGCGTGGTCAACAATGACTGCGTCGAGGAATGCCGCGCCATGGCGCCCGACAGCGTCGATTTGATCGTCACCTCGATCCCGTTTTCGACGCAGTACGAGTATTCGCCCAACTACGCCGATTTCGGCCACACCGACGACAATGCGCATTTCTTCGCGCAGATGGACTACCTGATCCCCGAGCTGCTGCGCGTGCTGAAGCCGGGGCGGATCGCCGCCATCCACGTCAAGGACCGGATCGTGCCGGGCGGGCTCACCGGGCTCGGCTTCCAGACGCTCTATCCGTTCAGCGACGACACGGTGCGCGCCTTCGGCAAGCACGGCTTCGCCTACCTCAGCCGCAAGACCATCATCACCGACGTGGTGCGCGAGAACAACCAGACCTATCGGCTGGGCTGGACCGAGCAGTGCAAGGACGGCTCGCGCATGGGCAACGGCCTGCCGGAGTACCTGCTGGTGTTCCGCAAGCGGCCCTCGGACAATTCCAACGGTTACGCCGACGTGCCGGTGCGCAAGGCCAAGAAGCTCTATGAGGGCGACGACGGCTGGAGCAATCCCGAGGGCTACAGCCGCGGCCGCTGGCAGCTCGATGCACATGGCTTCATGCGGGTCAGCGGCAACCGGCTGCTGATGCCCGACGAGCTGCGCGGGCTCGACGCCAAGGTGATCTACAAGCTGTGGAAAGCCTTCAACGTGAGAAGCATCTACGATTTCGAGCATCACGTCAGCGTCGCCGAGGGGCTCGAGGCGGCATCGTCGCTGCCTTCGGACTTCATGCTGATCCCGCCGCACAGCTGGCATCCCGACGTGTGGAGCGATGTCGCCCGCATGCTCAGCATGAACACGCTGCAGGCGCAGGCCGGACGCGAGCAGCACCTCTGCCCGCTGCAGTTCGACATCATCGACCGCTGCCTGGTGCAGTACTCGATGCCCGGCGAGACGGTGCTCGACCCGTTCGGCGGGCTGATGTCGGTGCCCTATCGCGCCCTCAAGCATCGGCGGCGCGGCATCGGCATCGAGCTCAACCCCGGCTACTTCGCCGACGGCCTCGCCTACGTCGAAGCGATGGCGCGCGACATGGCGGTGCCGGACCTGTTCGGGCTGCTGGAAACGGAGGAGGCCGAAGATGATGCCTGAAGCGAAGAGCACCGACGACAAACTGCTGCCATGCCCGTTCTGCGGCGAGCCGCCCCTGGTCGCCGGTGCGTCAATCTGGTGCGCTAACGTCTCCTGTTGGGGGCCGCACGTGTCGCAGTTTGCGCACGTGGAGGATGCAATCGCCGCATGGAACCGCCGCTTGGTGGCGAGCGCCGGCGACCGCCCCGACCCGACACCAGATGCGGCCTTCGACGCTTGGGTGGCTTCGTTGCCCAAGCAGAGCTGGGCGAAATATGACCTCTCGGCGTGCCGCTTGGGATGGGACGCCGCCCGCCGCGCCGCCCTCCCGACAGAGGCACCCGAGCTGGTGGCGCTCGTGTCGTTGGAATGGGAAAGCATCGACAACACAGCAATGTGGGCGAACGTCGTGCCGTTCTGGCTCCAGTATCGCATCACCCTGCGAGCCGATCGACAGAAGGTGCTCCGCTCGGAATGGCTGGGCAATCGCCGCGAGGACATTGGTATCTTCGCGGATTGGGATGCCGCAAAGGTCGCCGCTCAGACTGATTTTAACGAACGCCTCGCTGCGCTGCCTGTCTCGGGAGCTCCAGAGCAGACGATTGCCGAAGTCGCGCGAATTATTCTGTCGGTATCATCGGTCCCATACGACGACGCCAACGACGAACGCCGGGAAATGGCGCGGGCCGCAGCCGCCAAGGTCATCGCCGCACTCTGCCCAGCCACAGTATCTAGCGCCGAGCCGGTGGCGAAGATCGATGACCGCGCCGCCATTTCATCTGAGCAGGGCGAGGCGCCGGCGACGCCGGCCGATGTTCGCGAACTCGCCGACAGAGCGCGCAGGTTTGCACTCGGGCCAGCATTCGTAGAGCTCGGCTTCAATAAGACCATCTCGCTGGCTGCCGAGCAGGCCATCATGCTCGACCGTGCTGCCCGCTCCCGGAGGCCTGGAAATGGCTGAGCTGCGTGTCGAGAACCCGCGACTGACCGGCGACTTCGTCAAGCTGATGGCCGATGCCGGCGTGACGCTGCCGGTGCGGCTGCACGAGACGGAGGTCGGCGAGATCGTCGACGCCAAGGGCCGCGAGGTGTGCGTGGTCGATGTGAACCGCGAGCGGCCGGACGACGAGGTGGTGCATCTGTGCAGCTGGATCGTGGTGGCGATCAACACGTGCGGCGGATTTCAGGCAACCGGAGTTCCACGTGAAACCACGTTCTAAAATAGAGCCGCGCCGGCACCTGGTGTATTCGCCGGAGTTTCGCGAGCGGCTGGAGGCGACGCGCGCCAAGGTGGCGGCGTCGCGCGAGCGGCTGCGGCTGCTCGACCGGCGCGACAGCCTGGCGACGCTGATCGAGGCGAAAACCCAGCAGATCGCCGCGCATGCGCGCGAGTTCGAGGAGATCGAGCGGCAGCTCGGGGAGGGTGTACAATGACTAGCGGCGCGGTCGCAGGGCAGGAACGCGGAGCCTGCACCTGTTTGGAAATCCAGGGTGAAGATCCGGCCTGCCCCCGGCATGGCAACAAGGCCGTTATACGCGAGCTATATCGCCTCTCCGCCAGAACTGAGAACGCTCGCGCGGCCTGGGTCTTGGCCGAGGCTGCGCAACTCATTGAAGAGCAGGCTGAGCGGGTCGATGTCGTATCGCTTAGTCCAGCCGCGCGTGATGTTCTCATGGAACGCAGCCGCCAGATCGCCGCTGAGGGCTGGACGGCAGAGCACGATGACCAGCACGACGATGGGCAGCTTGCGAGGGCTGCGGCGGCCTACGCGATCTTCGCCGGCCTGCCAAGGCAATTCACGACGCTGGCGCAGTCCATGGGCCGCGCGATCCCGATGATCTGGCCGTGGGATGCAGGCTGGTGGAAGCCTTCCGAGCAGAACCGCCGCAACCTCGTCAAGGCCGGCGCGCTGATCTTGGCCGAACTCGAACGGCTGGACCGTCGAGGGCGGTCATGAGCACACTGACTTTTGCGCAGCTGCGCCGCGCCAACCTGGCGCGGCAGGGCCCGGACGGGTGGAACCGGCCGCTGCATGGCTGGTCGCGCGACGACTGGGCGGTGGCCCTGGGCGGCGAACTGGGCGAGACGCTGAACGTCGTCAAGAAGCTCAACCGCGCGCGGGACGGGATGCCGGGCAACCATCGGTCGGCGGCGGAGCTGCTGGGCGATCTGGCGGAGGAACTGGCGGACACCGTGCTCTATCTCGACCTGTTCATGGCGCGGGACGATGCGACGTTCGAGCAGCAGATCGGAGATCGGAGCTTCGTCGAGCTGCGCAATTTCACCGCAGCCTATCTCGATGATCGTTCGCCGTCGGCCATCGGCCGGGCGGCGATCCAGGCGCTGGCGCAGACAGTCGGCGCGGATCGCGGCGGGATACTGTTGCAACGGCTCGACGAGTTGGCCTTCGTCCACGATATCGACCTCGGCGCGGCCGTGGTCAGCAAGTTCAACTGGACCTCGGAAAAGCTCGGCTTTCCGCATCGGCTGGAGGCGGCATGACCGGCGAGGTGCTGCAGTTTCACGCCGACCGGCTGCGCCGAATGCTGCGCGATCTGCAGCTCGACCCGGCGTCGCTGCTGCCGGCGCCGGACGGGGCGCTGGTCGACGACATATCGCGGCGGCGGCTGACCCCGGCGCTCGACAACCAGACGCTGGCCGAGGGGCTGGTGAGCGCCGTCAAGATCGCCGCGAGCTATCTGGGAGAAGCGGGATGATGTGGGATGAGCTGACCGAGGAGCAGAAGCTGCTCTGTGCGCCGCAGCGGCGCCTGCGGCTGCAGGAGCGGCGCACCTGCGACATGATCGAGGTCGACCATGTGTGGTCGCCGGCGACGGCGCAGGAGATCGTCGAGCCGCTGCTGGTGTCGATCGGCCGCTATCCCGACGGCCGCATCGGCGAGGTGTTCATCGACGGGCGGGAAAAGGGCAAGGGCAAGGTGGCGCAGCGCACCACGGCGCTCAGGCAGGACGTGGCGGTGCTGATCTCGATCGCGCTGCAGTACGGCGCGCCGATCGAGGTGCTGCGCGATGCCATGGGGCGCGGCGAGGTGCAGGCGATGGGCCGGGTGCGGGTGATGCCGCACACCATCATCGGCAGTGTGCTCGACGCGCTGGCGGCCGAGGCGGCGGCATGAGCCTGTCGCCCGAACTTGCCGCCCTGCGCGACGAGGCGATGGCGACCAGCTGCGCGTCGTGGGCGATCCAGAAGCGGTGGGGTCTGCGCGGCCGGCACGAAATGGTGGGTGCCTGCCCGAACCCCGAGTGCGTCGGCGGCGGCGGCGTCGACCGGTTTTCGATCAACACGGTCAAGAACGTCTTCAACTGCCGCAAATGCGGGATCTCGGGCGAGGGCGTGATCAAGCTGGTGATGGACACCGAGCATGTCGATTTCGTGCGCGCCTGCGAGATCGTGACCGGCCGCACGGTGAGCGAGCCGATCGACGAGGCGAAGGCGGAACGGGCGCGCCGGGAGCGCGCGGCCGAACTGGCGAGGCGCGAGCGCGCGGCGGAAGCCTATCGCGAGCGGGCGCGGCGCGACGGGCTCGCCACCTGGTCGGCCGGCTTGCCGCTCGAGGCGCCGGAGGCGCAGCCGGTGCTTGACTACCTGGCGCGGCGCGCGCTCGACATCCGCGGGCTGGAGCAGGCGCCGCTGTCGATGTTCCATGCGCTGCGGTGCGCGCCGGAGCTGGCCTGGACCGAGGCCTATATCAACCCGGAGACCGGCAACCGTGGCTGGAGCACGCTGCATGTGGGCCCGGCGATGCTGGCGCACATCGTGCTGCCGGTGCGGCTGCAGGCGGCGCCGCTCGATGCGCGGCTCGACCCGCTCGGCCGCTTCGGCGGCGTGCACATGACCTGGATCGACCTCGGGGCGCCGAAGGGACGGCTGGTGCTGCCCGACGCTCCGGCAGAGGGCAGGGAAGGCAAGGGCAAGCCGCGGCCGACCAAGAAGGTGCGCGGGCGCAAGAAGGGTTGCGTCATCCCGCTGTTCACCCCGGCCGGTGCGCGCCGGCTGGTGATGGGCGAGGGGATCGAGTCGACGCTGACGCCGCTGGTGCACGCGTTCGAGCCCGACACCGCGTACTGGGCTGGCATCGACCTCGGCAACATCGCCGGCGCACCGATGGAGGTCGACGGCCGCAAGATCTGGGACGAGCCCGATCTCGACGATCTCGAATGCTTCATTCCGCCCGACTGGGTGGAGGAATTCGTGCTCCTGGGCGAGGGCGACGATGCCAGCGTGCACAGCCGCGAAAAGAGCCTATGCGGGCTGCGGCGCGCCAAGCTGCTGCGCGAGCGCGCGCGGCTCGAGCGGGCGGAGCTGCCGGCGCTCACCGGCATCTATGTGCCGCCGCCCGACGGCGACAGCGACATGAACGATCTGGCCCGGCGCGAGCTGGGCGAGGGGAACGACGCGACTGACACCACCGCGGCGGCGGACGGGGGACCTCAGGCGGTTGGACGAGCGGATGCAATCGCGGCCGATCGGACAGAGCGCAGAGGCGAAGACGGGGCACGATGACCAAAAAGACATCGCGGGTGCGTGATGCCATGGCCAAGGGCGAGGCTGTGACAGCCGAACCTTTCGACCCCAGCAAGGTGGCGGGTGACACGCCGGCCGCGCAAAAGCGGCGGACGCCGCGCAAGCCGCGCCCCAAAGCGGCCGCGGCCGAGCCGCCGGATGCCGGCGATCGGGATGACTCGGATGCCGAGGCGCCGAACTGGACCGAAGAGGAGCTGGCCGACGTCGCCGACGATACGCGGCCGCCCGAGCTGGTCGCAGTCGAGACGGCGATCGCGCGGCTATGCAGCGGCTACGACCAGAACGATGCCGGCAACGCGCAGCGGCTGATCGCATGGTTCGGCCCCAATCTCTGCTATGTCTCGGGCATGGGGTGGCTGACCTGGCGCGGCACGCACTGGCAGCGTGACGAGGGCGAGCTCGAGGCACGGCGGCTGTGCCAGCTGCTGGTCGAAAAGATCAAGCTCGAGCCGGCGCACATCATCGCGACGCCGGCGCAGCAGCGTCTGCTCGATGCCGCGGCGCACGCCATGAAGGTGGAGTCCGACGACCGGACGCCGGCGCAGCATGACCTCATCGGCCGCGCCGCCGCCCTGCGCAAGGAGCTGAACAGCCGGCGCAGCAAGCGCCGCAATTTTGCGGTTTCCTCGGGAAATTCCGGGCGCACGACGGCGATGCTGGCGCAGGCCGCGAGCTTCAAGGCGTTCGACCAGAAGAAGCTCGACGCCAATCACATGCTGTTCAACGTGCTGAACGGCACACTGGTGTTCAGCCGCATCGACGATCCGGAACAGGACACGGAAGGCGCCGACGTGGTGCCGCGCAAGATCGGCCACGTCGACATCCGCCCGCATGACCGCGAGGACATGCTGACCAAGATCGCCGATGTGGAGTACGCGCCCGAGGCGACCTGCCCGGAGTTCCAGAAGTTCCTCGACCGGATGATGCCCGACGAGAAGATGCAGACCTGGCTGAAAGTCAGCCTGGCCTATTCGCTGCTCATCGGCGGCAATGGCGCGCAGAAGCTGTTCTACCACTACGGCCTCGGCGCCAACGGCAAGAGCGCGCTGCTCGAAACCATCGGCGCCCTCGCGGGGACGTATAGAACGACGGTTTCGCCGGAGACGATCACGGGCGACGGGCAGCAGCGGCAGGGCCAGCAGGCCAACCCCGACATCGCGCGGCTGTTCAACACCCGGTTCGTGGTGGTGGAGGAGCTGCCCAAGAACGTGCCGCTCAAGGAAAACCTGGTCAAGGCCATGTCGGGCGGCAGCCCGCTGACGGCGCGGTTCCTGCAGAAAGAGTTTTTCGAGTTCACGCCGATCTTCACCGCCGTGCTGTCGGGCAACACCAAGCCGGCGATCACCGGCTCGGACAAGGGTATCTGGCGGCGCGTGTCGATCATCCACTGGAAGGTGTCGATCGGAGAAAAAGACCCCAGCCGCGTCGAGTTCCCCGAACTGATGCGGCGCTTCGCGGCCGAGCGCTCGGGCATCCTCAACTGGCTGATCGAGGGCGCCATGCTCTACCTCGGCAGCAGCCTGATGGCGTTCGAGCCGGAGGAGGCGCGGGCCTTCACCGAGGACTATCGCATGGAGCGCGACAATATCGAGGTGTTCGCCAGCTCGATGATCGTGCCGCACCCCGGCCACAACATCCAGGCGGGCAAGCTGTTCGAGCGCTATCAGCAATGGTGCGCCGCGAATGGCCTGGTGGCCGCCAAGCAGCGCACGTTCGGGGAGCGGCTGGGCGAGCTCGGCTACGCCAAGAAGACCGGCCGCGTGTACGAGTACACCGATATCACCCTGCGGGCGCTGCCCGCCGCCGATGATGACCCCGGCTGGGCGCCACCCGAGGGGTTCGAGTAGCGCTGGCAGCCGGGCCTTTTCAACCCCGAAGCCCCGCAACCCCCTCCACGGAAAAGAGAAAAGGCAGTCGCAACCCTCGCCCGCGCTGACGCGCGGCGATACGAGGGTTGCGAGAGTTGAGCGAGGGTGAAATGCGAAACCTCGCGGCGGCTTTCATTAATGATTTCAGGGTTTTGCACCGCTATTGCGAGGTTTGCGAGGGTGTTCCTCGCGTATATGTGGAAGGGGTGCGGGGTGGTGCCTTTTTAGCGGCGTTCTAGGCGGGCGTTCTGGCGGGCGATTTTGTGTCTCATGTCACATAGGGGACCCTCGCCACCCTCGCCACCCTCGCTGGGCCCAGCGTTTCCGGCGTTTTTTATCTGCGAGGGTTAATCACCAACCCTCGCTAAACCTCGCAAAGGGGAGAATATGAGCAAACTGGGGGATATGGCCGAAGACCGGCGGCTCAAGGACCAGCCGCGGGGCAAGGTCCGGCATCGGGGGGATCGCACTGCCGGACCCAAGGATTTGTCGTTCATGCTGGCGACCGGGTTGCACTGGTACGCGCTGCTCACCCGTGCCGGCAGCGAGCTCGATGTCGAGGCGCTGCTGACGGCGGAGGGGATCGTGGCCGTGGTGCCCGTCCGGCGCGAGTGGCGCCGGATCAACCGGTATGTGAAGCGCAAGGCGCAGGTGCGCTATTCGCTGCTGCCGCGCTATGTGTTCGTCGGCTTTGGCGCGGGGCAGGCCTCGGACTATGACGACGAGGTTCGGGCCATCTGCTCGATCATGCGCCGGCTGACCCTGGTGCAGGGGGTTGTCGGATGGGATGATCTGCCGCGCCGCATGGTGGCGCGCGAGGTCGCCGTGTTCCTGCGCGACCTCGGCGAGGTGATCGCGCCCAAGTGGCAGAAGCACGTGAAGAGCGGCAAGGAGTTCGAGATCGGCGACGAGGCGCAGATCACGGCCGGCCCGTTCGAGGGGCACATCGTGAAGGTCGACGACGTGATCGGCAGGCAGGCCAAGGTGACGCTCGACCTGCTGTTCGGGGGAGGTGCGCACAACGTCCTGGTGCCTCTTGCCAATCTGGAGAAATCAGCTTAGCCCTCGACGCTGGATGACCGGAGACCCGTCGCAGGCCGCTCGATCAGAGCGCGGTTCCCGAGCGGCGAATGGCCCAGCCAGTCGATACTGGTGACCGCCACCTCTGCGTATCCAGCCATCCACTCCCAGCGGTGATGTTCCTCCTGACCTCCTCACTACGGCGCGGCCCTTCGCGGGCGGCGCCGTTTTCGTGAGAGCGTCGCCGCGCCGCAAAATTGCGGACGGTCGACGGCCCGGCGGGTCCTTCCCCGTCCGCCAAACCCATGCGGGACGTCTTAGCGCAGGTGTGCGGTAGTTTTGGGGATTTTTGGCAGGGTTGACGGGGTTGACGGACGTGCTCGGGGCGGTTGACGGCGGGTTGACGGAGACGCTCTGGGTGCCGATCGCGGAAGCGGCGCGGCAGCACGATGTGTCGCGCGCCGCGATGCACAAGCGGGTGTCGAAACTGATCGACGCCGGCCGGCTCTCCACCAAGGACGGGCCGCGCGGCACCAAGCTGGTGAACATCGTGGCGCTCAATCGCGTCATCGCGACGGAGACCGATCCGGCGCAGGCGCTGCGCAATGGCTCAGTGCCCGATGCGCCCGATGAGCCCGAGCTGCCGGAACAGCCGGAGGGCGACGGCGACAGCGGGCAGGGCGCATCGTCGCCGGCGTCGGGTGGATCGAGGAGCTATCACGCGGCGCGCGCCAGCCGCGAGACCTACCAAGCCGAGAGCGCGCGGCTCGACCTCGACGAGCGGCTGGGCAAGCTCTGCTACGTCGACGATGTCGAGCGCCGCACAATGACCGCCATGCGCAAGGTTCGCGACCGCTTCCTGGCGCTGCCGGCCGTCATTGCCGACCGCCTGGCCGGCGCCCCCGATGCTCTGGCCATTCGCGGCATCCTGAGCGCGGAAATTCGCGCCGTGCTGGCGTCGGCGGCCAAAGACATGAGCGGCCTGGACGAGGACGACGAGACCGATGCCTTCGCTGACCTTGCATCAGGAGAGCGAGACCCGGATCAGGCGTAACGGCGCAGTGGTCTATCGCGCAGCCTCGGCGGGCATCATGCCGGACCCGCAGGAACTGGTGTCGGTGTGGGCGGAGAACCACCGGGTGGTGCCGGAGGGCGGCGCCGTCGCCGGCGAATGGCGCAACAGCACGGCGTACTACCTGGTCGAGCCGATGGATGCGCTGTCGCCCAACGATCCGTGCGAGCAGGTGATCATCATCAAGCCAGCCCAGTCGGGCGGCTCGGCCGTTGCCGAAAACTGGCTCGGCTTCGTGATGCACCGGACGCCTGGTCCCGCGATGTATGTCGGGCCGACCGTCATCGCGGCCAAGGACTGGTTCGAGGAGAAGCTGCAGCCCACGATCGAGGCGACCAAGGTGCTGTCGCCGGCGAAGGGCGGCGTGGTGATGCCGCGCAAATCGCGGGCGGGCGACGGGTCGAAGGCGAACCGGACAAAGTTCAAGGGCGGTTTTCTGCTGTTGGCCGGCGCCAATTCCGCCGCGTCGCTGCGGCAGCACTCGATCCGCTTCATGGTGCGCGACGATCGCTCGGCCTGGACGGACAATGCCGACGGCGAGGGCGACCCCAAGGAACTGAGCAGCAAGCGCCTCAAGACCTATCGGCGGTTCGGCCTTGCCAAGGTGCTCGACGTGTCGTCGCCGAAGTTCAAGGGCGAGGATATCGACGCCGACTACCAGAAGTCGGACATGCGCCGGTACTACATGGCGTGCAGGGGGTGCGGGGCGCTGACGGATTACGAATGGGAGGATGTGCAGAAGAACGCTACTCCACCCTATCGCAGCCATCTGGTGTGCCCTGCCTGCGGGACCGAGCACTACGAGGGCGACAAGCCGCGGATGCTGGCGCCGGAAAGCGGCGCCTGCTGGGTGCCGACGGCGCCGGATGCCGATGGCGTTGTGCCGCCCAAGACGATCCCGGCGAGCGAGATTGAAGTCTGGCGTCATCGCCACACCGGGCGGCTCGCCAAAGGGTACGCGATCACCGGCATCATGAACGCGTTCGACACGCTCGACAGCCTCGCCCAGCTCGAGGCCGAGGCGGGTGACGATCCGGAAAAGCGGCAGCCGTTCGAAAACGGCGATCTCGGCCGGGCGTGGGAGCCGAAGGGCGAGGGTCCGCAGTGGGAGACCATCGCGGCGCGCAAGGAAGGCGACTGGCGGCGCGGCACGCTGCCCGCCGGCGTGCTCTACGTGACCCTGACCGCCGACGTGCAGGCGGACGGTATCTACTGGGCGTTCGTCGGGTGGGGTCCGGGGAAGCAGGCCTGGCACATGGATCAGGGGTTTCTGCCGGGCGTCACCGACGAGCCGCTCGGCGGCGCCTGGCCCAAGCTCGACATGGTGGCCGACCATGGCGTCAGTTTCGGCGGCGTGCGCATCGGCGCCGACATGATCGCGGTCGACAGCGGCTACAACGCCGAGGCGGTGTACGAATGGGTGCGGCGCCGTCACAATGCCCTTGCGGTCAAGGGCGACGACGGCTGGAGCAAGAACCCAATCTCCCGCTCGCAGAACGCCGAGGTGCAGACGCACGGGCTCAGCGCCGGCAAGGCCCGCCGCTATGGCATCAAGGTGTGGATGGTGGGCACCTGGAGCATCAAGGCGACGCTGATAACGTTCCTGGGCAAGGTGCCCAAGGAGGGAGGCGCCGGGTTCCCGACAGGCTACCACCATTTCCCCGGCGACACCGAGGAACAGTACTTTCGCCACCTCACGTCGGAATACATCGTGAACGGCGAACAGCGTCGCGAGTTCAAGCAGCGCGGCCCCAACCACTGGCTGGATTGCCTGGTTTATGCCTATGCGCTGACGCACTTTGCGCAACTGTGGTCGTGGTCCGAGGAGCAGTGGGACGTTCGCGCCCGCGAGCTTAGCGAAATGACCCGGCCGGCGCAGGCCGACATGTTCGTTAACTCGGCAAAAGCCGTGGCGATGCCGGCGCCAGTCGATGGCGACGCTGCAGATGGGGCGCCGGCGGCGCCGTTGCGCGCCAAGCCGCAGTCCGACGGGCTCGACGCCCTCTCGAAACTCAACCAGTAGGCGAAAATGGCCGACATGACGCTCGCCGAGATCGACCAGGCGCTCACGGATCTGCGCGCGGCCAAGCAATCGCGCCTGGTGGGCGGCGTCCGGACCAAAACCGCCTATGTCAGCGGGTCGGTGGAGAAGCAATTCGCCTCGTTGGACGAGATCAACGGCGAAATCGCCCGCCTCGAGGTGATGCGGTCGCGTCTCACCGGCACGGCGAGCGGGAACGGACCCATCCATGTCGGCTTCGGGAGGCGATATTGAGCAATTCCAAGCCGCGGGTGCGGGTGCAGGCGGGTGATGCGGTGGGGGCGAGTGCTCGGCCGGTCGCGCATGGTGGCTCTGCCCGTACCAGCTATGCCGCCGGTGACCTCGGGCACCCGTCGATGCTGGGCTGGATGCCGTCGTCGCTGTCGGCGGACGCCGAATGGCTCCGCGACCGGCCGATTTCGGTCGGCCGCATGCGCGATGTCGAGCGCAACGACGGTTGGGCCTCGGCCGGCATCGACCGGCAGGTCGATATGCTGGTCGGCGGCTCTCTGCGGATCAATCCGAAGCCGCGCGCGGCCGCCCTGGGCATCGACACCGACGCTGCGCATGAGCTCGGGCGGCAAATCCAGTCGCAATGGCTCGCTTTTGCCGACGATCCGATCTTCCGCAGCGACGCCGAGCGCGAATTGCCCTTCGCGGGGCAGGCCGGCCTCATGGCGCGCGAGTTTGTCGGCATCGGCGAGGGCCTCGCGGTGCTCCGCTGGATCGAACGGCCCGGCTGGACCTTCCGCACCGCGGTGCAGATCGTCGATCCCGACCGCTTGTCCAATCCCATGGGGCAGCCGGACACGGACCGCTTGCGGGCAGGGGTGGAAAAGGACGAAAACAACGCTCCCGTGGCCTATCACATCCGGCAGGGACACCCCGCCGACGTATCGAGCGCAAGTACGGCCGCGTTCCGGTGGGACCGGATCGAGCGCTGGGACCGGATCGGCGACTGGGAGCGGCCCAAGGTGCTGCACCTTTACGAAAAGCGCCGGCCGGGCCAGTCGCGCGGCGTCGGGCGGCTGGTGGCCAACCTGGTCAAGTCGCGGATGCTCAGCCGCTACTCGGAGTCGGAGCTGCGCACGGCGGCGATCAACGGCAGCATCGTCGGCGCCATCTACACGCAGCTCGGCGCGGAGTATGCGGCCGATCGGCTCGGCGGTGCCCAGCCGGGGAACGACTGGAACGACTTCAACTCGCAGCGAGCGAAGTTCTATGGCGAGCGGCGCGTGCTCGATGATGCACGCTTCGTCACGCTGTTCCCCTCGGACCGGCTCGAGCTCAACACGCAGCCGCGGCAGACGGCCGGTTACCCGGCGTTCCAGAAAGCGTTTCTGCAGGCGTTCGCGGCGTCGCTAGGCCTCAGCTACGAGCAGCTCAGCATGGACTGGAGCAGCACCAATTATTCGTCGGCGCGCGCCGCGCTGAACGAGGTGTGGCGCGGCGTGCAGCGGCTGCGCTCGATCCTGATCTACCGCTTCGCCGTGCCGCTCTATGCGGCGTGGCTCGAGGATGCGCTCGATGCCGGCGTCATCGACGTGCCCAAGGGCTGCGCCGATTTCTACGAGGCGCCTGCCGCCTGGCTCAACGCCGACTGGATCGGCCCGGCGCGCGGCTTCATCGATCCCGTCAAGGAGGCGCAGGCCTCGACGCTGCGGATCAGGGGCCGGATTTCGACGCTCGAGCGCGAAGCCGCCGAGCAGGGGCAGGATTGGGAGGACATCGTCGCCCAGCAGGCCCGCGAGAACGAAGCGATGCGCGAGCTGGGCGGCGTCGAGACCGACACCAGCATCATCGCGCCCACCGACACGCTGCCGGCGCAGCAATAGGTCCGATCTCCGAAAGGCCAGCAAATGCGAAACTTCGAACTCGACCTGCGTCGGCCGGGGCAGGTGCTGCTGCTCGAGCGTGGTGCGGCGCAGGCGTTGATCGAGCGCGTGATGGATGGTCGGCCGGCGCCACATTCGGGTGGCGGCCTGCTGTCGCGTGCGCTCAGCATGGTCGGGCTGAAGCCGCGGGCCATGGAGGACGATGATGGCAACGAGCCGCGCATCGATACCTCGCGGCTGGCGCTGCCCCAGATCGACTGGGCCGGCACAGTGGAGTGGGGCGAAGGCTATGCCATCGTCGAGGGCATCGCGATCATCGACATTCAGGGAGTGCTCACTCCCGATGGCTACATCGACTGGTGGAGCTGGTGCTGGGTCGGCGGCTATTCGCAGATCCGCGGCGCCGTCCGTGCCGCGCGCGCCGACGATCGCGTGCAGGCGATCCTGCTGCGGATCGACTCTCCCGGCGGTTACGTCGATGGCTGCTTCGACCTCGCCGACGAGATCGCCGCTGGCAATGCCAAGGCGGGCGGCAAGCCGGTTTGGGTCAACGCTCGCATGGCATGCTCGGCGGCCTACGCTCTGGCCGCGGCCGGCGACCACATCACCGCCCTGGCGGAGGCGGATGTGGGGTCGATCGGCGTGCTGGTGCTGCATGTCGATGTCAGCGGCTTTTACGCCGAGCACGGCATCAAGATCGAGGCGATCCAGAGCGCGCCGCGCAAGACCGACGGCGCCGAGTGGAAGCCGCTCAGCGAGGATGCGCGGGCACACCTGCAGGCTGTCGTCGACCAGATCGCGCGGCGCTTTTCGGCGACGGTGACGGCTGGGCGCGGGATTTCGGCCGACGACATCGCCGCGTTGCAGGCGCGCTGGTTCCTGGCGCGCCATGATGACCCCGAAATGTCGGGGCTGGCGCTGCACCTGGTCGACGATATCGCGACCGACGAGGCGGCATTTGCCGCGCTCAAGGCTTCCCTGGCCAATTCCAACGGCGGTGCGCCGAGCGGGTCGGGGTCTGAGGCGGCATCCGATGCCGGGCGCACCAACTCAACCACGGAGAGTGACATGGGACTGAAAGAGCAGATCGCGGCCCTGCGCGACAAGGCTGCCAAGGGCGACAAGGCGGCAATGGCGGAGCTCGCCGAAATGGGCGTTTCGATCAAGGCCGCGTCGGAGGACGACGAGGAGAAGAAGGACGAAGAAGCGGCTGAGGACGACAAGCCGGCTGACGACGATGCCGACAAGCCGGCCGACGACGAGGGCGATGACGAGACCAAGGACAAGGAGCCGAGCGCCAAGGCGACCGGCACCAAGGCCGGCTTCGCGTTGCTTCGCCACAAGGAAGCAAAGGGCAGGGCGGCCCTCGCCAATCGGCTGGCGGAGCAGGTGGTGAGCGGCAAGATGAGCTACGGCGAGGCCGTCGACATGCTCGCCGATGCGCCGAAGGCCCGGCCGCTGAGCGATGCGATGCAAGGGCGCGACCGCAACCCCGGCAACGATGCCGGTGGCGGTGCCGCCAAGGCCGATGCCGAGCTCGGCTCGGCCGTCGATCGCATGCTTTCGCGGCAGGGCAAGAAGGCTGTCGGCTAGCTGGCAGCGCGACTGAACGCGATTTGAGGGCGGCGCTTCGCAAGAGGTTGCCGCCCTTGTTTGTATACGGCCCGGCGGCTGCCCGCCGTTCTTTTCCCGAACCCAAACCTGGAGAGTGCCGCGATGCACGCCTTTTCCGTGGCAGCGCCCAAGCTGCTGACTGCCCTGCTGGCCTATGAGGTCAGCCAGAACTATTGCCGAGAAATGGCGACGCTGCTCGCCGGAGACGGCGCCGATGTGACGTATGAGCTGGGCACTCTGCTCGGCTTCAGCACTGACACCGCGGTTGCGGCTGCGGCCGACGCCGGCAATGTCGGCAATGGCGTTCTGACCCTCGCCAATCCGGCGGTTGCCGCCGGCGTGGTGCCGGGCGCCTATCGCGTGATCATGCTGGAGGCTGTCGCTGATGGTGGCCGCTTCGAAGTGTTCGGCCCGGACGGTGTGGCCATCGGCCACGGTGCCGTCGGCGTGGCGTTTGACGGCGTCGTGAAGTTCACGATCGCCGACGGAGCCACCGACTTCAAGGCCAACGATGGCTGGACGATCACCGTCGCAACGGGCACCAAGCTCGTCGACTGGGACCCTGCGGCCGTCGACGGCAGCGCCGTCGTCGACAGCGTGTTGCTGGCGCGCACGACCGCTCCGGACGGCGAGGATGCGCCCGCACTGGTGCTGCGGCGGGGCCCGGCCATCATCAAGGCCGATGGCATCGTGTGGCCCGCCGGGGTGACCGACGATCAGAAGGCTGCGGCGATCGCAGCGCTGAAGCTCAAAGGCATCCTCGTGCAGTAACGCGCCCCTTCACCGCGTGACGAATACGGGCGGCGACCAGGGCATGGTCGCCGCCCAATTCATGTAAGGACCCGCGGCGGGCACCCGCCGATCTTCTCCACCCGAAACATCTTGAACCAGGAGCGGCGGCATGGACCCCGATTTCAACTTTCCCTACAGCGCGACCGATCTCACCGAGCAGATCAATCGCATCCCCAACTCCTATGGCCTGTTGCGCGTCATGGGCCTGTTCTCCGAAGAGGGCGTGATCTCGACCACGGTCGAAATCCGCATGGAGGACGGTCTCCTGGTCGTGCTTCCGGCGACCGAGCGCGGCGCGCCGGGCACCCTGGCCGGTCGCGAGACCGGAAAAACGCTGTTCTTCAAGGTGCCGCACTTCCCGCACCGCGACCTGATCAAGCCGGCCGATATCCAGAACATGCTGGTGATGCAGGGTCGCATGAAGCGGCCCGCGACCGTGGCCGACGAGGTGGCCAAGCGCCTCAACAATCTGCGCAACAACCACGCGATCACCCTCGAATACGTGCGCATGGGCGCCCTGAAAGGGACGATCAAGGACGGCAACGGCGCGGTGATCTACGACCTCTACGACGAGTTCAACATCGTGCAGCACGATGTCGACTTCGTGCTGGGCACTGCCGGAACCGACGTGATTGCCAAGGCTGAGGAGGTGACCGACTACATCATCACCAACCTCAAGGGCGAAGTCGCGAGCGGTATCGAAGTCCAGGTGGATGGCGGCTTCTTCAACAAGCTGATCCAGCATCCGAAGGTCGAAAAGTACTGGCTGCAGACCAACTCGGCCGGCGTGCTCGCCAACATGGAGCGGAACCGGCTGGGCGGCAATTGGGGCCGCGTGTTCGAGTTCGCCAACATCATGTGGCGCGAGAACAAGACCACCTTCCCGGTTCGCGTCAACGGTGCGCTGACCGGCGAAGCGGCGATCGAGGCGAACGCCGGCTACGCCTACCCGACCGGCACGCTCGACACCTTCAAGACCTGGTTCGCCCCCGCCGACACCATGTCGACGCTCAACGCGCCGGGCGACCAGATCTTCGTGTCGTCGGAGGTGCTCGACCACCAGAAGGGTATCGATTTGTGGTCGGAGTCGAACCCCCTGGCTCTGGTCAAGCGCCCCGAGTTGGTGGTGCGCGCCCACAGCTCGAACTGAAGATCGTGCCGCGCTCCGCAATTTTGCGGAGCGCGGCAGCTGTTTGGCGGAGGTCAACATGCGTCGCGACCTGGTGCAGGACGTGCTCGATGCGGCCGCCGAAGAATTGTTCGAGGACGTTCTCTACACCCATGCGCCCGCGGGACCGGTGACGGTTTCGCAGGCGATCTTCGGTGTTGAGATCGTGGCCGAGCGGGAAGAGTGGTCGGGGCAGGCGGTGCGCGGCACCACCCACACGACGCGGGCGCTCAAGGCCAAGTTCCCGAACCTCACGCGCGGCGACCTGATCGACGATGGCGTGGCGGTCTATCGCGTGCTCGATTTCGAGCCGGTCGGCGACGGGCGGTTCGAGGTGCTGATCAGCCTCGTGGTCGCTGGCTGATGAGCGACTTCCGGCTGCAGCTCGGTGCGGCGCTGACCGGCGACCTCGCCAAGATGATGGAAGAGGAAATCGACCGCGGTTCCACAGCCGTGAGAGCTGCGACCTCGCAGACGCTCGACTGGCTGAAGACCGCCCTGCGGCAGCAGGTGCTGGACGCCTTCGGATCGCAGCGCCTGGCCAACACCTGGCGCGGCAAGTTTTACCCCAACAAGGGGCTCGATGCCGCCGGCGTGGTGTATTCGAATGCGCCCCACATTATCGAAGCCTTCAGCGAGGCGACGGTGATCACCGCGCATGACGGGTTCTGGCTGGCCATCCCGTCGCCCGATTGTCCGCGCGGGCCGCGTGGCGCCCGGCTGACGCCCTCGACCTTCCCCGAAGACCGGTTCGGGCCGCTGCATTTTGTCTATCGGCCGGGCAAGGCCTCGCTCTTGGTGGTGGACAAGCTGCGGCGGCACACCGGCAAGCGCAAGGGCTACAGCAAGGCCTCGGCCAAGGCGATCCGCGAGGGGCGGGCCGAGACGGTGGTGATGTTCTTCCTGGTGCCGCGGGTGCAGCTCAGCAAGCGCGTCGACCCGCAGGGCGCCTACGGCGAGGCCGTCGACCGGCTCGTCGACAATGTCATTCGGGAGTGGAACGCCGATGGCCGCGCGCAAGGGTGAGCAAATCCTCGTGGCGCTCGAGGCGGTGCTGCAGGCGGCGGTGCCCGCACTGGGGCGCAATACGCCCCTGCCGGAGGCAATCGACCAGGTGCTGCGGCTGCTCGACGGTCCGCCGGCGCAGCAGACAGAGGCGTATCTCAATCCGCCGATGTACGAATTCACCATGCGGCCGTTCGTGCAGATCATCGTCGTCAACAGCGACGACGCGGCCCGCGACGCGGCCGTGGACACTCTCTACCAGGCGCTTGCCGCCGCCATTGCCGGCATCACGGATCTCGGCGGATTGATTACCGACATCCGGCCGCAGCCGCCGAGCGCGGCGCCGCGCGAGCTGTTCGGCATGCCCGGCATGTCGGGCGCCGAGTTCGATATCGAGATCGACTACTGGTCGGAAACGACCGCGGGGTGAACGCCCCACCACTCATCCCACCATCACCAGGAGACTGTCATGGCCAAGCCCCGCGCGGTTGGTTCGGATATTGTCACGCTCATCAGCGACGAGGCGGTGTACGGCACGGCGCGCGATGGTGCCGGCGGCGGCGTCTATACGCGGCCCTACCTCAAGTCGATCGGCCTGGGCGGCTCGCAGCCGCTCGAGGCCGACCAGCTGATCAACACCGGCAACCCCGACGACACCGACCCGTCGCTGGGTGCGTTCGATGTGAGCGGCCCGATCGCGGCGCCGCTCGACGCACGCGGGGCAGGGTTCTGGCTGACCATGGCGCTCGGCGCCGAGGCCGCGCCCACCGACCACGAGGATGGCACCTACACTCATACCTGGGCGTCGGGGAAAGACCTCAAGTCCTACACGGTGCAGACCGGGCATCCGAAGCTGACAACGCCGAAATGGCGGACCGCTCTGGGCGCCAAGGCCAACGGCTTTTCGCTGCCGCTGCAGCGCAACGGCCGGGCGGTGATGACCTTGCCGATGATCGCGCAATCGGAAGTCAAGGACGTGGCGGGGGCCCGCGACGCGGCGCCGCTCGCCTTCGATTTCCGGCCGTTCGACAATGCCACCGGCGGCGTCAAGATCGGGGGCAATGCGCTCGCCAATGTGCTGGGCGGGACCTTCGATTTCTCCAACGGGCTCGACGCTGCTGCGACCATCCGCTCGGACATGTTCATCGACGGCGTCGACGAGACGCAGCGCGTGCTGACCGGATCGCTCAACCTGCGCCTCGGCACCGACCACACGATCGACGACCTGATCGACACGACCACGCCCGCCGCGATCGAATATTCGCTGGCGCTGCGGTCGGCGGCGACGTGGAAACTGACGTTCTCGATGCCGCGGGTGTTTTTCGAACTGGCCAAGAAGCCGGTCGAAGGCCCTGGCGGCATCCAGGCGACGGTGAATTTCCGCGCTGCCTACGATGCCGAGACGCCGGCGCCGATGCTGTCGGTGACGCTGTTCAACGACGTGGCCGCCTATTGATGCTGCGGCTCGTCTACAGCCGCGAGCCGCGGTGGATCGAGATCGGCGGCGGCGCCGAGCTCTGCATCGAACCGGCGACGATCTACCAGGTCTATGCCGCGCAGGCTCGCGCCGCGGCGCTGCTCAGCGATCTCAAGGATGCTGGCGCGGCCGTGTCTATGGTCGGCGGGCAGGTGGTCAATGTGCCCGACCTGAGCGAGCCGGAGCGCGAGCAATCGACCCTCGAGGCGTTGTTCGTGATTTCGCTGGGCGAGCTCTTGATCAGCGACTGGCGCAACGTGCGTTCGGCCGATGGGACCGATCTCGATTTCGATCCTGCGCTGATCGTCGTGCTGTTCGAGGACGAGACGATCGCCGCGCGCTTCCTGAGGGAGGCGCGAGGGCCGCTGCACGAAGTGGACCTCGAGGGAAACGGATTTCCCGCCTCGCCGAGTGGCATTTCGGAGAGGGGCGGGGACGAAGCTACTGCGATGCCTGCCGCGACGAAGGCACCGCCTGCGCCACGACGCGCACGCATGAGTGCCCGTATCATCAGTTCGCTCCGCGCTCTCTTGAAGGGCGCGTGGTTTGGGAAGCGTTCCGGGCCAACGCCTGGCGCATGAGGCGCGGCGGCGGATTTTCCGGCGCGGCGTGGATCGACACCGAGGGGCTGCGGCGGCAGATCGATGCCGCCGGCGTCGAGGCCTCGATCGGCGAGCAGCTGCTCGGGGCGTGCGAGCTGGGCGCGATGATGGCCATCAACGACAGGGGCGACACCGATGGCGAAGGAACGTGAGGTTGGCGTCCGGCTGTCCGTCAAAGATGCCGATCTCGCCAAGCGCGCGCTCGCCACGTTCGGCGCCGAGGGGCAGGCCGCGATCAAGCGGATCGAGGCGGCGAGCGTGCCGGCCAGTGCCGGCCTTCTGCGGCTCAGCAATGCCATCCAGTGGGGCAAGGAGTACAGCCGCGAGTTCGCCGTCGAAGCGACGCGCAGTTTCCTAGGGCCGCTCGCGGCTATTGGGAGTGCCGCCGGCGCCATGGAGTTGCTCCGCGACGCCATCGAGCGGGTGAAGCAGGTCGCCGAACTCGGCGACATCGCGGACCGGATCGGGCTCGATGTCGGCAAGCTGCAGGGGCTGCAGGATACGTTCAAAGAGGCGGGGAACGACGTTGCCGATCTCAACAACGGCCTGCAGACGTTCGCGGCGAACCTCAGCAAGGCGGCGGTGCAGGGTGGGCCGCTCAAGGACATTTTCGACGCCAACCGCCTGAAGATCAGCGGCGACACCCTGACCGATCTCAAGGCCTTTGCCGACCTGGTGAAGAACGCGCGCACCGAGCAGGACAAGCTCTACCTGACCACGGTGGCATTCGGACGCGGCAGCAAGGAAATGGCCGATCTCCTGTCGGAGGGCAGCGTCGGGATCGGCCGTGCGGCCGACGAGGCCGAGCGGCTCGGCGCGGCGCTCGATGCGGCGGATGTCGAAAAGGCGCGGGCGATGACGGCGCAGCTCGCCGAGCTCAACATCAAGCTCGACGCCGCCAAGGATCGGTTCGCGCTGCTTCTGGGCCCGGCGGAAGTGGAGGCGATGAGCGCCTTTGCGGACGGGCTCGAGCGCGTGCGCGATGCGCTGGCCGGCATTGCCAGCGGCGATCCGCTCAAGGCCATTGGCCTGCTGGCGACCTTGGCGCGGTCGCTGACCGCGCCGGGCGCCAATATCGACTACAACGGGCTCATCGATCAGCTGGAGGGTCGACCCCCGGTCTCCATCACCGTGCATGGCGGCAGCCATGAGGACAAGCCGGCGACCACTTCCGGAAGCACCGCCCCGACCGTTCTGCCTGCGCCCCGCAATTCCGCGGCAGATGCCGCCGCGAAGCGGATCAAGGATGTGACGGACGCACTGCGCCAGCAGCTTGCCGTGCTCGGGCTGACCGACCGCGAGGCGGAAATCTCGAACAATCTGTCGCGGGCCAAGGTGGATGCCGCGAGCAAGGAAGGAAAGACAATCGCCGACCTGACCGGGCGGCTCTACGACCAGCAGCGGGCGCTGAAGGCGACCAACGACGCGACCATGTTCCTGGCGCAGACCGGCGAGCAGGTCTTCGAAAAGCTGATCGATGGTACCGAGTCATGGCAGGACGCGCTCGGCGACCTCGTCAGCACTATGGAAAAGGCGGTGCTGCAGGCGGCGCTGCTGGGCGACGGACCGCTGGCCGGCATCCTCGGCACGCAGAGCGCAACGAGCGGCCAGCCCGGCGGTGTGTTCGGCAGCCTGCTGGCGGGGTTGTTCGGCGGCGCCAAATCCGGCGGCGGTTATGTTCCCGGCCTCACCGGCCCGAAGCTGTTTGCCCGCGGCGGTGTCAGCGACCGACCGGCGTTGTTCGGCGATGCCGGCCCTGAGGCGGCGGTGCCGCTGCCGGATGGCCGCACCATCCCGGTGACGCTGAAGGGCGGCAGTAGCGGGCTCGCCCTCAATGTGCAGATCGTGCACATGCCCGGATCCGGAACCGACAGCGTCACGGCGACGCGCGACGGCGAGGCGGCACAGCTCAAAGCCCTGGTCTACAGCGTAGCTGCCGAAGGCGTGAGCTCACCCGGCAATCCGATCCACCGGGCCCTGCGGCGGACGTTTGCTCTCACTCCCGACCTCACGAGGCGATAGATGCCCGCAACCTGGCCGGAGACGCTGCCGCAGCGATTCCTCATCGCCGGCAACCAGCATCAGCTCGCCGACCCCCGGTTGATGAGCGCGACCGACACCGGTCCGGGCAAGTCGCGGCCGCGCTCCAGCGCGGTGCCGGACAGCTTCACCGGCTCGATGCGGATGAGCGGGGCACAGTGGGCGATCCTGACGGCGTTCGGGCGCGATGACCTGGCGCGCTGGTCGCTGCCCTTCACGATCCCGGCGCCCGACGGCGGTGACGACTGGCTGGTGATGCTGCGGCAGAACGCACTGCCGTCGCGTGTCAACATCGGCGGCGATCGCTGGACGGTGACGATGTCGTTGCTGGTGTTGCCGTGAGTGCTCTGTCCGATCGGCCGCAAGGGCGCCCGCTCGGCCAACCGCCGAAGGTGTTGCCGTGAGCGCGCTCTCGCTGACGTTTCGCACCGCGGCCCATGCCGAACGGACCGGCGAGGTGCTGGTGCTGCTGGCGACGGTGACACACGAAAGCCTCGAGACGCCGATCCGGGTGTCGAGCGATCCGACGACCCGGCTCGGCACCGACCCGTTGCGCTATGGCACCGTCAGCCGGGGCGACACCTACGAGTTCTACCCGATGTCGCTGGTGCTGCCCGAGGACAGCGAGGACACGGTGCCGGCCATGCAGTGGGTGCTCGACAACATTTCCCGGCAGCTCGTGCCGCTGCTGCGGTCGGTACAGACGCCGGCGAAGGTCACGATCGAGCTGGTGCTGGCCTCGGCGCCGGACACGGTCGAGGCGAGCTGGCCGGAGTTCGACCTGGTGGCGGCGCAGCCCAATGCCCTGACCGTCGAGCTGACGCTGAGCACCGAGTCCGACGCGGCCGAGCCGTATCCCTCCGGCCTGTTCACCCCGGCCGGGTTCGGCGGGCTGTTCTGATAGAGAGATATTCCGGATGGACTGGTCGGCATTTGTCGGGCTGCCGTGGCGCGATCGTGGACGCACGGCCGATGGCTATGATTGCTGGGGGTTGTTTCGCGCGGCGTTTACCGCCGGCACCGGCATCGAGCTGCCCAGCCATGACGAGGGCTATTCGTCGGCGGCGGATCGCGATGCCACGGCCGCCATCGTCTCCGGCGGCCGGGGCGACTGGATCGAGGTGGAGCGGGAGCAGCCGTTCGATGGCGCGGTGATGCTGATCGGCCGGCGCTACCACATCGGGCTCGTGGTGCGGCGCGGGCTGCTGCTGCATATGCCATTCCATGGCCTCAGCGTGATCGAGCCGGCAAGCCGCCTGCCGCGCGCCACCTATTGCAGGCATCGCCGCCTGCTGACCTCCGGCTGACGAGGGCTGATGTGATGCAGGTTCTGGCGCCGGCACGGGGGAAGCCCGCGCCGGACTACATCCTGCCCGGCGAGGGCCTGACGCTGATCGTCGTGCCGCACCCGCTATTGCAGCAGCGGCGCAGCATCGACGTGGTGCCGCTCGGCCGTTCGCTCGCCGAACTGGTGCGCCGCGCCCGCAATATTGCGGACCTGCCCGGCCGCGTCGAGGTGACGCTGGGCGACGGCGGGGTGGTCCCGGAAGCGCTGTGGACGCGGGTGCGGCCGAAGGCCGGCGCCATCGTCGTCGTGCGCAGCGTCGCCGAGTTCGGCGGCGACAACACGCTGGTGCGCACCGTGCTCGGCGCCGCCGTGACGGTCGCAGGGCTGTTTGCCACGGCGGTCAACCCGCTGCTCGGGGCGGCGGTGACCATCGGCGGGCAACTGGCGATCAATGCGCTGTTTCCGGTGGCGCCGCCGGTGCTCGCCAAGCAGCAGAGCGTGGGCTCCAGCAGCTCGCCGACCTATTCGATCTCCGGCGGGCAGAACGTTGCCGACCCCTATGGCGTGGTGCCCGAGATCGAGGGCCGGCACCGGGTTTATCCCAAGCTCGGGGCGCAGTGGTACACCGAGTTCGTCGGCGCCGACCAATACCTGATCGGCCTCGTGGTCTGGGGCTACGGCCCCAAAGAGGTCAGCGGCATCAAGATCGGCGAGACGCCGATCGAGAACTTCGACGACCTGCAGATCGAGACGCGGCTCGGCTATCCCGACGACGCGCCGGTGACGCTCTATCCGAGCGAGGTGGTGCAGGAGGATTTGAGCGTCGAGATCACCGCGACGGGCGGCGCCGAGGTGCGGACGACCGCGGCCGACATCGACGTGATATCGGTCGATGTGGTGGCGCCCTCGGGCATGCTGCGCGTCGATGGCAACGGCGTGGCGCAGACCTATACCGTGCAGCTGCGCGTCGACACGCGCGCGGCCGGCAGCGCCGACCCCTGGGTGCCGCTCGGCACGCTGACATTTACCGGCCGTTCGGGCGACCCGATCCGGCAATGCCTGCGGGTCGCGGTGGCGGCCGGGCAGTACGACGTGCAGGTCAGCAAGACCAGCACCGACTATGCCGGCACCGACCAGGTGAGCGAGCAGGTGGTGTGGACGGCGCTGCGGGGCTTTCGCAGCAGCCAGCCGATCAGCTTCGACAAGCCGCTGGCGCACTCGGCGATCCGCATCCGGGCGAGCTCGCAGCTCACCGGACAGATCGACAGCCTCAACGGCATGGTGGCCACCCGCTGCAAGGCGTTCAACGGTGCGGCATGGGCCGACGACACGGTCAGCAACTGGCCACCCGACCTGTTCCGCCATGTGCTGCAGGGGCCGGCCAATGCGCGCCCGAAGCCCGACAGCCGGATCAACATCGCCAACCTCGAGCGGTGGTGGGCCTACTGCGTGGCCAAGGGGTTCCGCTGCAACATCGTCTTCGACAGTCCCGGATCCGTGCTCGACCGGTTGAAGGCGATCGCGGCCTGCGGCCGCGCCGCGGTGACGCGCACGGACGGCATGTACGACGTGATCTGGGATGAGCCGGACGCGCCGATCGTGCAGCATTTCACGCCGCGCAATTCGCGCGACTTTTCGAGCCAGCGCGCCTATCTCAATCCGCCGCATGCCTTCCGCATCCGCTTCGTCAACGAGACGGCCGGATATGTGCAGGACGAGCGGATCGTCTATGACGACGGCTACAATGCCGACGGCAGCGGCGGGCTGACGGCGGCGACGCTGTTCGAGAGCGGCATCGAGTTTCCCGGTGTCACCGATCCTGCCCTGATCTGGCGGCATGGCCGTTTCCACATCGCGCAGGCGCGGCTGCGGCCGGAGACTTATCAGCTCACCACCGATTTCGAATGGCTGGTGGCGCGGCGCGGTGATCGCGTGCGGGCCTCGCACGACGTGGTGCTGTGGGGATTGGGCGCCGGGCGCGTGAAATCCGTCACGGCAGGCGACAACGACCAGGTGACGCTCGACGAGCCGGTGACCATGGTCGCCGACAAGACGTATTCGATCCGCTTCCGCGCTGCGGACGGCACCTCGATCCTGCGCACGGTCATCACCGATGCCGGCGATCGGACGACCCTCACGCTGGACGGCCATCACGACCTGCCGGCGGCGGCGGGCGATCTGTTCATGTTCGGCGAGACCGGCAGCGAGACGGTGGTGCTGCGGGTGCTGTCGATCCGCCCGGGCCCAGACTTTTCCGCCGTGCTGACGCTGGTCGACGATGCGCCGGAAATCTCGCTGGCCGACCAGGGCGCCATTCCGGCCTTCGACAGCCAGATCACCATCCCGAGCGATCCGTTCACCGCCGCTCCGGTCGGCCTTGCGGTGACCGAGGCCTATGAGGGTGTGGACGGAGCGACCGCCACCGGGGCGCTGCTCACGTGGGAGACGGTGGCGGGCGAGCGGCCGGTGTCGTTCGAGGTCGAGTATCGCGACGACGACGGCGACAAGGTCTGGCGGTTGGCGGCGAGCAGCCCGGTGGTGGCGCCCCTGAAGGCGACGTTCCTGCCTGGCCTGCTGCAGGGCACGTGGAGCTTCCGGGTGCGCTGCATCTTCGCCGACGGCTCGGCGTCGAAATGGGCCGAGCTGGCGCGCGTGGCCATCACGTCGGGCGCCGGGCTGCAACTGCCCAACGTGATGAATGTGGTGACCAGTTACGATGATGCCACGGCGACGATCAGTTGGGACCCGGTCAAGTTTTCCAAGCTCGACGTGTTCTACGAGGTGCGCAAGGGCGAGAGCTGGGAGACCGGCCTGCTCTACGGGCCCAATCTGGCGCAGCCGCGGTTCAAGATCGCCGGCAACGGCACCTACTGGATCGCCGCCAAGGCGCAGCCGCTGCCCGGCATCACCATCTATTCGGCGGTGCCGTCGTCGATCGCGATCGCCGGCGCCATCCTGGTGCGCAATGTGGTGGCGACGCTGCATGAGCATGCCGACGGCTGGGACGGGGTGCTGACCGACTGCACGATCGACGGCGAGGTGCTCAAGACCGATGCCGCCAACACGATCGCCTATTACGAGCTGGCGGCCGGCAAGATCTTCGACATCAACTTCCTGCGGCGGATGCGCATCGACGCCGCGGTGAAGGCGGTCGGCGTGCCGGTGACCCAGAACGTTCTCGACGATCCGGATTTCCTCAACAACCCCGACGTGCTGAGCGCCGGCAGCTCGGCCTTCGTAGAGGCCTGGGTGGAAATCTCGGTCGCGGGCGACGTGGACAACGACGTGTTCGCCGCCGGCGACGTGTTCGTCGCGCCCGACGTGTTTGCCGGCGGCGCGGTGTTCGGGCCGTACCAGAAGTTTGCGCCGGGCGAGTTCGAGGGGCGCTTCTTCAAGCTCCGTGCCGCGTTCCGGTCCCTGTCGGATGCGGTCTATGCGGCGCTGACAGAATTCGACATCACCGGCGATGTTCCCGACCGGATCGACCACTATTCAGGGCTGGCGATCGCCGCGGCGGGCACGAGCATCACCTTCAAGCCCAACGGCTCGGCAACCGCCAAGGAATTCAAGGCCGGGCCGGGGACCGACGCACTGCCGCACTACCAGGTGACGTGGAACAACACGGCCGGGGATGAGCTGGTGGTGTCGGACCTCAGCACCGCTGGAATGACGATCCAAATCCTCAACGGCGGCGCTCCGCAGGACCGCGTCGCCAACATCGAAGTGCAAGGCTGGTAATCATGATCAAGAAGCTCCTGGCGGCCGCGCTTGTCGCGCTGGTGTCGCTCACTCCGGCCATTGGCGCCCAGGCGACCTATTCGACCCCGACCACCGGGCCGATGAGCTTCGGCACGTTCGTGTCGAGCTATCTCAACCCGGCGCTGACGGCGATCCTGACCAACAATTCGGGCACCACGGCGCCGGCGGTGACGGGCCAGCCGGGAACGTACCAATGGTGGGTCGATACCTCGAGCTCGCCGCGGCTGCTGAAGATCTATGACGGCAGCCAGTGGCTGACCCTCGCCTCGATCGACGCCACGGGGCACGTGCTGACCGTCAACTCGTCGGCGCTCAGCGGCCTGGGCAGCAATGTCCTCAGCTGGTTGCAGACGCCATCCTCCGCAAATTTGCGGAGTGCGCTGACCGACGAGACGGGCAGCGGCGCTGCCGTGTTCGCCACCTCGCCGACGCTGACCACGCCCGACCTCGGCACACCCTCGGCGGCGACGCTGACCAATGCCACCGGCCTGCCGATCGCGAGCGGCATCAGCGGGCTCGGCACCGGCGTTGCGACGGCGCTGGCGACACCGTCGAGCGCCAATGTCGCCGCTGCCGTTACCGACGAGACGGGCACGGGCGCGCTGGTGTTCGGCACGGCGCCGACCATCACGCTGGGCAATGCCACAGGCCTGCCGATCAGCACCGGCGTGAGCGGGCTCGGCAGCGGCGTTGCGACCTGGCTCGCAACGCCCAATTCCGCAAATTTGCGGAGTGCGCTGACCGACGAGACGGGCAGCGGGGCGGCGGTATTCGCCACCTCGCCGAGCCTCACCACGCCCAACCTCGGCACGCCCTCGGCGGCGACGCTGACCAATGCGACGGGACTGCCGGTTGCGACCGGCATCAGCGGGCTCGGCACCGGCGTGGCCACCGCGCTGGCGACGCCGTCGAGCGCCAATGTCGCCGCGGCCGTTACCGACGAGACCGGCACGGGCGCGCTGGTGTTCGGCACCTCGCCGGCGCTCACGACGCCGAACCTCGGCACGCCATCGGCGGCGACGCTGACCAATGCCACCGGACTGCCGCTGGGCAGTGGCGTCACCGGCACCCTGCCGCTCGCCAATGGCGGCACGGGGCAGGCCTCGGCGGCGGCAGCGCGCGGCGCGTCCGGCCTCAACATCGACCAGGCGACGACGCACGGCGACAGCGACTACACGATCGCCGCCACCGACCGGTCGGTCATCACCTCGGCCAGCCTGACGGCGGCGCGGACCTGGACGCTGCCGGCCGCGAATTCGGTCAATGCCGGCCAGCACCTGGTGGTCGCCGACATGGCCGGCGGCATCAACGGCAGCAACACCCTGACGCTGCAGCGCGCCGGATCGGACACCATCAACGGCAGCGCCAGTGCCGTGCTCGGCAGCCAGTACGCCTATGCCGACCTGATCTCGGACGGGGTCAGCAAGTGGACCTATCCGCTCGCCGGCGGCGGCGGAGGCGGCAGCGGCACGGTGACCAGCGTCACCTGCGGCACGGGCCTCACCGGCGGCACGATCACCACCTCGGGCACCTGCAATGTCGACCTCGGCAGCACGGTGCAGGCCTACAATGCCACGTTGGCCAACATCGCCGCCGATCCCTCGATCCTCGCGGCGCAGCAGATCGCCCGCAATGGATCGTTCGCCATCGCGCAGCGCTCGCTGCCGGTCACCACGGACAACGCTTATTCGCTGGATGGCTGGCGGCTCGAGGAGGAGAACGCCAACGGCGCGTCGGTATCGCAGGACACCGCGGACGTGCCGGTCGGGGCGGGGTACGCGGCCAAAATCACGGTCGGGTCGGGCAACAACGGCAAGTTCGGCTTGTTCTCGCCGATCGAGAACAAGGACATGCTCAAGCTGAGGGGCGGCAAGGCCAGCCTGCTGATGCCGCTCAAGGCGACCTCGGGCCTGCTCGACAGCGGCAGCCACATCTGCATCGCCCTCCTGCAATGGACGGGGACCGCGGACAGCGTCGCGGCGGACCCGATCTCGAGCTGGGGTGCCGCCGGCACCAACCCGACGCTGATCACCAACTGGAGTTACGCCGGCTACAGCTGCAACCTCGGCACCACGTCGTGGGCCGACTACAAGCTCGAAAACGTCTCGATCTCTTCCTCGGCCACCAACATTGGAGTCATGGCCTGGAGCGACGACCGGAGCACAACCGCGAGCACGGACATCCTCAGAATTGGGGGATATGTGACTCTCACCCAAGGCGTCGCGGCAGCACCCGCAATAGTACTGCCGATTGAAGCAGAGCGCGTTCGCTGCCTTTGGTACTACCAGACCTACAATGATGGGTTCATATTCTCGGGCAACGTCACGAGCGGCACGTATCAATACTCGCTAGCGTGGTTGTTTCCGCTCCGCACGAGCCCGTCGGTTACGTTAAGCGACCTTGCCAACAATGGTTTTCCGGCATCGGCGCCGACCATCAATGCGGCCACGCCCACGCAACTCCGGGTGCAGAAAGTCTCAAGCGGCACCACGACTGGTGCGATCTTCTTCTTCGGCATCCCCGCCGTCGACGCCGATCTGTAGCTCGCACCCAAGGCGCGAGCGTCCCTCCGGGCATCATTCTCCCCGTCAGCGAGGAATGGGAGCGTTGCAACCGGCTATATAGAACAGGCTCCAAGCTTGTCGCGCCAGTGACGGCTACCAGCGATGGCGGCGGAAACTTCCGGTCGTATGCCCTGGCTACGTTCCCTCCGATGCGCACCACTCCGTCTGTGTCCATCAGATCGAGCGTTGCCGGAACGGCCGGCAAGGTCACGGTGAATGCCAAAGCATCTGTTTATGGCGGCACTCCTGCCGACAGCTCGGGAGGAAGCGTGGCCGATGATGTGACGATTTCCAGTTTTACCATCATCGGCGTGCACAGCTCGAACACCCAATACACGAGCGCCGACTATGCAGCGGACTCGGACCTGTAGGCTCTCACCCAAGGTGCGAACGGCGCGCAGGGGATAGTCCTCGCTGTTGAGCAGGAACTACGTCGAGCGCAGCGCTACTACGAACGCACCGGCGCCTATCGGAATACCTTTAACGTGGTCAACACCGGCAACGGGTATCCGGCCAATTTCAGCATCCCCTTCATGGTGGCGAAGCGCACCATTCCCACGATGAGCTCCAGCGGCGCAAGTTCAGCTTTTAGCCCGGTCGGCTTTGACGTGACGACAGTTTTCGGCACCCTCTACGGTGCCGCACAGAACGCCTCCGGAAGTAGCTCCACATCGTACATCTACCTGGACAGTGCGATTGCGGACGCAGACTTGTAGCTCGCACCCAAGGCGTAGCCGCGGAGACGGCGGTCGTTCTGCCCTACGCCGAGGAGCTGGGTCGAGCGCTTCGCTATCTCTACGTCTCAGGGGCGGGGACCGCCTTCTTCGGCCAGGTTTACACCACGACGCTCGCCGACGTTGCGGTTCCCATGCCGGTGCCGATGCGCACCGTGCCGGCCTTTTCCGCGCTTGGACTGGGCCAGATCGAAAATGGCGGCGGGTCGGGCGTCAACGTGACTTCGTGGACCGGCAGCATCATGACGGCAACACAGTCGTCGGTGCGCGCTACCGTGGCGAGCGGCATCGTCAGCGGCGACGCTACGAACACCTACGGAGCCGGCCCTGCCTTCAAATTCGACGCCGATCTCTAGGCGTCACTGACCACCAAGAGGACACCATATGATCAGACGCATCCTGGCGAGCGCGCTGCTGCTGCTCGCGCTTATCTGGCCCGCCTTCGCCGACCAGGTGATCGTCCACGGCTACACCGAGAATGGGGCGATCGACGCCACCATCGACGGGCAGCGGATGACGGTCCCCGACGACATGGCCAACCGGCACCGGCAGATGATCGCGGCCTGGGAGGCGGACGGCAACACAATCCTGCCTTACGTTCCGCCGGCGCCGTCGACCGATCCGAAGGACTATCCGCTCACCCGCGTCCAGTTCATGGCGATGCTCGACATCGCCGGTCTGCTGACCACGGCGGAGACGCAGATCGATGCCATCAGCGACCCCGTGCAGCGGGCCATCGCGCGGTCGCGGTTCGAGAACGTGCAGACGTTCAATCGCGACGATCCGCTGCTGGTGCAGCTGGCCGCGAGCGCCGGGCTCACGAGCGAGCAGGTCGATCAATACTGGATGCAGGCCAAGGACTTACCGGCCAACTGATGCGCCCGGTGGTGGGAGAGTCTTTGGGTGCGAGCTACAAGTCGGCATCGATGGCGATCTTGCCAGTCTCCCACGTGTAGGCGGAGCCCTGAACGATCCCGCTGGTGGTAAACAGCAACGCCCCATCGTTAAGCGTGCTCTGACGCTTGGAGATTGTCCCGGCGCTGACTGAACTGTTTTGGCCGAGAAGTATCCCCGTCACCAGCGTGATGAGAGACCAGGCTGCCAAGCGCTTCGGGGCGACCGAAATAGCTCCGGTTGCAAGGGTGGTCGAGAACCCCGACACAGTGGCATTCTCGAATGTCTCGTAGAACCAAAGGGCACGCCGACGCTCATCGGACGCAGGCAGCATCAGCGGCGCAGCGATTGAGGCGCCTTGGGTGCGAGCTAGAGGTCGGCGTCCAACACCACAAGATCGTCCGCCGTATTTGCGTAGAATGTGCATGCGGCAGTCGCCGAAGGCAGTGCGCGGAGCGTCACCCCAGCGATAGATGTGGACCACACTGAAGGTTGGCCGATGTTTGTGACGCCCCAGGTTCCGGCGACTGACGCACTGGGCGGTATCCGCATCGTGGAAAAAATCCAGGTTGTATCGACCGCCGACCCGGCGCCCCCGTAGCCACTCCACAAGAGGTTGCTCAGCACGCGATAGTAGCGCTGCGCCTGAGAAAGCTCAGCGACGACCGGAAAGACAATAGCACTCGGCGCCACCGCGCCTTGGGTGCGAGCTAGAGGTCGCTGTCGGCCCCGAGACTGGTCAGCGCGACAAATTGCGTCGTTCCCCCGGCCGCAGCATAGATTGCGGTGGCAGCGGTATTGGCCGCCTCGACGACGACGGCGCCCGATCCGCCTCCCTCAATCCCGTATGAGCCGGTCACTGACGGGGTCGCTCGCATCGGCACGGGCCAGGGCAAGATCAGGAAGCGCGATGTGTCCGCCGCGCTGCGCGGAAACATGCGCAGGTTGCCGCTCGGCAGCAGGTAGTAATAGCGCAGCGCAGCCATCCGCTCCGCTGCCGAGGATAGAATGATGCCCGCGGCGGCACTTGCGCCTTGGGTGCGAGCTAATTTGCCACCGAGAAAGCTCCGCTGTAAGCATTCGACGAAATGGAATTTTTTGCCGAATTGCTCAAGACGATGCTCACTGCCTTTTTCGGCGTGTTGAACCTGCCCACGTTGGCGGCCCTCTGGGCGGTGTCCATCCCGGTCAGCCTGCTGTGCCTGCACTGGCACGCGGTTGACGTGGGCCGGATCGCGCGGTCGGCGCCGCCGAGGTTTCGCGATTTGCCTGGCGCGCTGGTGATCGTGTTCCTGACCGGGCCACTTCTTGCGACCGTCCTGCTGCTCAGCATCGTCTGGCGTGGGCCCGATGCGTACTGAGCGCGATACCGCCCTCGATGGCCTACGGGGCTGGGCGGCGATCGCGGTCTGCCTCTACCACTTCATATGGGAGCTGTTCGGAGCCCGGTTCCCAGAATTCCGCAACCTTGGGACAGCCATCTTCTGCAACGGCCGCCTCGCGGTCTCGATCTTCTTCGTACTCACCGGCTACGTCCTGACCATCGGCTCCTGGGGCGCCGACAAGGCGGGCGTGCGGCGCCAGCTCGTGAAGCGGTACTTCCGGCTGACCATCCCCATTGTGTTCGCCGTCGGAGTGACGATGATCGCGGTCGAGCTCGGGCTCAACGATCAGATGCTCGCGGCCGGCGCCGCGATCAATCGACCCGACTGGCTTGGTAACTTCCTGCATTTTGAGCCTACTTGGGCCGGCGCATCGGAATTCGCGGTGGCCTTGGCCTATTGGCCAGTGCCGGTGGAGCTCAGCTACAACGCGTTCCTGTGGACCATGCCGTACGAGCTTCTCGGGTCATACCTGGTCCTGTTCGTGTGCCTCGCCGAACGCGTGGTGCGCGCGCCCCTGGCGCTCCTGGGCATCATGTCCGGCGCCATGCTGGCGGGTGGCGATTTCTGGGCGCTGGGAGCACCATTTGCGCTGGGAGGCTGCCTCGCAATCATGCGGCAGCAGGGGTTGCTGGCGCCGTCACACGGGTGGCTGCCCGTGGCTTTCTCCGCCATAGCGATCCTCGCCGGCGCCGCCGTTCAATGGTTGGCGCTGCCGGTATGGATGATGGTTCTGCCGGCGACGGCTGTCGTCGCGGGCGTGATATCGAGTGAGCGGATTAGCGCATGGCTGTCGACGCCCGCATCCCGGTCGGTGGGGCGTTTGTCCTATCCGATCTACCTGATGCAGTTCCCGGTGCTCATCACCCTCAGCTCGACGCTCATCGTCGGGGCGGAAAGTGGAGGGTTCCTCAACCAGATTACCGCGGTGGCGATCTCGATTGCCTCCGTGGCTGCGGTGGTGGTGCTGGCCTTGCCGTTCGTCTGGGTCGAGCGCCTGACCGCTGTTGTCGGAAAGGGACTGGACCGGGCAATGTCGCCCCGGGTCGCCTAGAGATCAGCGTCGTACGCATTGATGCGACTGACGATGAAGGCTGCCCCGGCGGCGGCGCTCCTGATCTGGAAGTATCCGCCGGTCGAATTTGCGGCAGCTTCATTCGTGGCCGAGGCGTTCGCCGATATTCCTGCGGCGACGGTGCTGCTAGCGGGGGTCGTCCGCATCGGCGTCGGGAAGTTGAACATCGCCGAAAAGTCTTGCGTTGCTGCGGTCGCCACCGCCTGAACAGCGAGAACGATTGACTGGTAGTACCGTCTCGCCCTCTCGCCCTCCGCCGCAATCGGCAAAATGATAGCGGAGGGGCTCGCTGCGCCTTGGGTGCGAGCCTCGCGGTGTCGCTTCCGCCCTTATCCGCAACACGCGTGTGCTCCAGTGAGGTGCTCCATGCCGGCAGCAAGCTATGGCCCATCGGTTCCGGTACTCAGCGCCGATGGGCAGTGCACCGGGTTTCCCGATAGCCTCGGACCGTGGGACTGGCACCAATGCTGCGTGCAGCATGATGCCGGCGGAACGGACGGGCAGCTGCTCGACTGCGTAGCGTCGAGCGTGCCCGGGTGGGCCGAGGTGATCGTCGTCCTCTGCATCGCGCTGATGGTGCTGCTGCGGCCGATCTACACCTGGCTGCAGCAGCACCACATCGTGAAATAACGTTCCACGTCATCATTGGAGACTGGCCATGAAACGCCTCTTGTCTGGAGCGGCGCTCTTGCTCGCCCTGCTGCTGCCGACCGCGCCCGCGGTCGCGGACCAATCCTCGCTGTGCCTGCCGACCAGCGGCGTGGTGTCAGGCCTCACCATTGTCACGGGCGCGAATGCGGCGCTCAAGGCCTTGGCCACCTCGTCGGCCGGCTCGTCGGCGCCGGGGAACGACTGCACCGGGGCGCCGGTGCTGGGCCAGCCCTGGCTCGACACCAGCGGCAGCAATGCCGTGGCGAAGATCTTCGACGGCACGCAGTTCGAGGTGCAGGGCACGCTCGACGATGGCACCGGGACCTGGCTGCCGCCGATCGGTGGCGGCGCCGGAACGCTGGCGAGCGCGGCAACCACGGATCTGTGGTCGATCCCGCAGAGCTATGTGGTGATTACGGGTACCACGGCGATCACCAAGCTGGCGGGCGCGGGCGCCGTCACCGGCACGCTCAAGACGATCAGCTTCGCGGGGGCGACGACGCTGACCTATGATGCCACCCAGCTCATCCTGCCGGGCGGGCGCAGCATCCAGACCGCGGTGGGCGACAAGGCTCTGGTGGTCGCCCTGGGCGGCGGGAACGCCGTGGTGGTCAGCTACACGCCGGCCGCGGGTGACGTGCCGACGGGGCATGTGGACCAGTATCTGCTGGCGAGCTGCCCTGCCAATTCAATCGAGCCGAATGGCGGCACCATCGGCGACGCGAGCTCGGGGGCGTCGATCCGCGCCAATGCCGACACGGCACCGCTCTACGCCGCCATGTGGGCGCTCGACGCATCGGTGGCGCCGATCCTCACCTCGAGCGGGGGCGCGAGCACACGCGGGGCATCTGCTGCGGCCGATTTCGCGGCGCACAAGCGCCTCACCGTCCCGGACGCGCGCGGCTACTTCCTGCGCTCGCTGGACGACGGCCGCGGCGTCGATGCCAGCCGGCTGCTCGGCTCAAGCCAGGCGTTTGCGACCAGCACCAGCGGTGTGACGGCAAGCGCCTCGTCCTCGGCCTCGGCGACGTCGACCTTCACCGGCAACGCCCTGCCTCCGCACAGCCACAGCTACACCTTCACCGACGACGTGAATGGCGCGGCCGGCAACAATCCGAACTCGTCGGAAGCGACCGGTTCAGCGCGGACCTTGTTCTCGAGCGGCGTGAGCGCCGGCACGCCAACCGGTTCGGTCAGCACCTCGGTGACGGTCACCACTTCGGTGGGCCTCAGCGGCGCGGCCGAGACGCGGCCGCGCAACCTGGCGGTGCTCACCTGCGTGCATCTGTGATCCGGCGCCGGTAGAGCTCGGCCGAGATCGCCTCGATGAGGGGTTGAAGATTGGGCGGCCCGCCGGACTGCCCAATGTGCCGCCGAAGATGCCACATGATTGTCCGTAGGCGATCGCTGGACGAGGTTTCGATCTGGAAGGCCTCGATCGACACCGGATGGTCGAGCCCGGCCTCGATCATCACCACGATGGCCTTCTCGTCCTCCTGTGCGGCGAGGGCCTCAGCGGCGCGGGCGGCTACGGCCGGCCACGCCCGGTTCACCTCGTCGGCGCAGGCCTGAACGTCCGGAGGGGAGCCGTAGGACGTCTCGCATAGGCCCGATATGTCGATCCGCCAGCGCCATTCCGGCGTGACCTGGTCGGCGCCGAAACCACGATAGATCAGCGCCGTCCCGCCGCCTGGCAGGTCCGCTGCAAAGCTATGGGGCTGCTCACCCCGCCGCCACGTCAGCCGATCCATGGCGGACGCTTAATCCCAACATCGGAGATTTTCCATGACCACCACGCTGGACATTCAGCGGCGCCTGGCCGCGCTCGGCTACGATCCGGGCCCGGCCGACGGCATCTACGGGCGCCGCACCATCGCGGCCGTGCGGCAGTTTCAGAGCAAGCACGACCTGATTGCGGACGGCATCGTCGGGCCGCTGACGCTGGCGGCGCTCAACGCGATCGTCATCAAGTCACCGGCGTTTCCGCCGCTCAGCGCCGACATCACGCCGCCGTGGATCGAAAACCTGCGGCCCTATCTCGGCCTCCAGGAGCGGCGCGACGGCCGGAAGCTGCGCGACTATCTCGACAGCGACGGCTCGACGGTCGGCGATCCGGCGATGGTGCCATGGTGCGGGGACGCGGTGCAGACGCCGCTGGCACTGACGCTGCCCGACGAGCCGCTGCCGGCCAACCCGTTCTATGCGCTCAACTGGTCGGGCTGGGGCGTGCCGGCACCGGCAGGCATGGTGCCGCTGGGCGCCGTCGGCACCAAGAAACGGCTCGACAGCAAGGGCAGGGTGGTCGGCGGCCATGTGTACTTCGTCGTCGGCCACGACAAGACGCACTTCCACGCGTTGGCCGGCAATCAGAACAATTCGATCTGCATCGCGCTGATCGCCAAGTCGACGCTGGTCGGCACGCTGCGCTGGCCGCTGACCTACCCGCGGCCGACGCGCAGCCTGCCCGAAACCACCATCAGCGCCACGATCGACGCGACCGAGGCCTGACAAATCCCGCGCCCGGCGGCACCGGGCAAAACCTCAACATCATCGGAGACTTCAATGCGTACTTTTCTCAGGGTGGCGGCGCTTGCCGCTGCCATGTCCGTCGCGGCTTTCGCCGTGCTGTCGCCGCTCGCGGCCATCGCACAGGAAACGGCGACGACTGTGGCCGGCACGCCGGCCGGCGACACCATTGTCACGGTCCCTCTCGGCAACTGGACGACCAATGTCCTCGATATTGCCGGCGCCATTCTGATGGCAGCGGTCGCCAGCCTCGTCGCCATTGCCGCGCGGATGCTCCCCGACTGGCTGCGGCCCCTGGTGACCACCGCGGTGCAGGCGGCGATCGCCAATTTTGTCCGGCAGGGCATCGCGTACGCCATCCAGGCGATCGAAGGGTTCGACAAGAACAAGACGATCGACCTGAATGTCGGATCGGCCGCGGTCGCCGTGGCGTTGCGCTACGTGATCGAGCATGCGCCTGGCTTCCTTGTCGGGCTCGCCGGCGGGGAAGAGGCGATCAAGGACAAGATTATCGCCCTCCTCGGCGAGGTTGGCATCACCCTCGACGCCAGCACCATGCCGGCCGCCGTCAAGGCGCAGGCCGCCGTGATGCCGGACAAGGTCTAGGCCGATGTCGTTTCGCATCATCAGCCTGCCGGGCTGGCTCGTGAACCTGATCCTCGCGGCCGCGGCATATCTGCGCGGCCGCGAGGATGAAGTGCAGCGTCAACACAAGAACACCGATGCGCTCGAGGAGCACTATGACGAGATCGCTAATAGCAATCTTAGCGTTGACGACGCCTTTGACCGGCTGCAGCGGCGAGCTGAAGCCGCTGCTCGACTGGACGACGGTGCGGCCGGCGAAAGTGGTGGGCGTTTGCCCAAAGCTTGAGGCGCCGCCGCCATCGGTAGTGGCCGCGCTGCGCGCCGACGCCAGGGTACATCCCGAAACCGGCACCTGGTCGGTCAGGCTCGAAAAGCACTACGAGCAGCTCGATGCATGCGAGGGCGCGAAATGACCGGCACCGTCAGCTGGGAAACGCTGCTGTGGGTGATCGGCAGCAATGGGGTGGTGTTGGTGGTCGCGTGGCGGATCCTCGACTGGATCGGCAAGCAGCTCTCCGACCGCGACCTCAAGATCGAAGCCGAGTCGGCGCGTGCAAAAATGATCGAGAAGGGCCTGGAGGATGCGCTCGCCGAATTCCGGACGCATGTGGCCGAGCGCTATGCCACCAAGGACGGGGTCAGCGACGGCCTCGGCCGGGTGGAGGCGAGCCTCCGTGAGCTCAAGGACCTGATAAACCAGATGCTGCTCAACCAGGCGATGCGTCCGCCTCCGTCAGACCGCCCGCCGCCGCCCCGCCGCTGAGCCTGCTTCCCAAAGAGCCCCGTGCCCTAGCCGGCGCGGGGCTCTTCGTTTGCGGCTTTAACGTCGCCGAGCGGCCAGGGGAACTTGATCTTGTTGAGCAGGTCGCGCTTCTGCTTCAGCGAGGCGCCGGCGCCGTAGTCGGGCCGGTCGAACTCGTGGCCCATCAGGTCGGTCTGCAGCCGGTCGGGCGCGCCGGCGGCGAGGATGCGATCCTGGAAGCTGTGCCGGAACGAGTAGAGCACGTGCCGCGGGGTCGGTCGCAGCTTGTTCTGGCGCAAAAAGGCATTGATCACATTGGAGAGGTAATCTTCCTTGTCGGCGTAGCGAAGGAAGCCCGCCGGCTGCTGCTTGATCAATTCTTTCGCGGCCCAGAGGGCGCAGCCGACCAGCGGGATTTCGCGATAGGAATACTCGGTCTTGACCCGGCGATCGTCACGCTCGGTGACGCGGATGTAGGGGATCTTTGCGTCCAGCACGAAATCCACACCGCGCAGGTTGCACAGCTCGCTCGGCCGCGCTCCCGTCTCGATGATGAGATAGACGACTGTGCGCGCTTCGATGTTGAGGCCGTCGAGGCGGCCCGGGACGAGGAAGTTCTTGCAGATGAAGTCGCCGTCGTACGGTAGCCACTTCCTGGACTTGGTACGTGCGGTGCTCTTCACCCGGACCTTGGCCCACACGTCGCCGAAGTGCGACAGCATCGTTTCATCGACGACCGTGATCATGCCCTTGAGATCGGAAAATGACCGGTTGATGGTGTCGGCGCGCAGGTGCTCGCGCTCCATCTTGTCGACCCACCAGTCGCGAAACATGATCACGTCGGCGCGGCTGATGTAGCGCAACTCCTTGTTGCCCATCACCTTGATCGCATAGTCGATGGCGCGGTGCCGGGGCGTCTCGTGCTTGCGGTACTGGTTGGGCGAGAGGCTGCTCAGGTAGGCGCGTCTGTTGCGTTCGTACAGCGACCACAGGTCTGACAGGCGCGGCGACGGCTCCTCGGCAGTGCCGGTGATTGCCTCGACAGCTCCCTCGGTGCCGCGCGTGTCGTGCTCGAGGGCAGCATCGAGGCGGCTCAGCACCTCGCGTGGATTGGCCTCGCTGAGGATTTCCTGCATCGTGCGGTAAGAAAAGCCCAGCGAGTGTGCGAGCTTGGTCGCAGCGCGATACCGGTCCGTGGCGTCGACGGCCTTATCGCCCTGCAGCAGCGCGGACCAGAACTGATTGAGACCTTCCTCGACGACGGCGGCGCGCGCCTTGGCGACGCTGAAATCGCGGGTGCCCAGCGAGTGTCGCACCTTGGGGCGCCGGTCGAGGTGCGCAACCGATCTGGGCACACGCCGGACATACTCGTAAATCTGGTTTTCGGGGCGGCGAACGATGTGATTGGCAGTTGGCAAATCGGCCTCGCTGGATGCCCTCATGGGCTCCATTTTGTGCTCCGATTTGTGCTCCAATTCCGGCTGCGGGATCAATCCTAATTCGCAATGCAATAGCTTAGCGTATTGAAAACGCTCACGTATTCTGTGTCTCGGGTCCTGAAAAATTGGCTCCGCGAGTAGGACTCGAACCTACGACCCAGCGGTTAACAGCCGCTTGCTCTACCAACTGAGCTATCGCGGAACATTGGCAGGCCCGAAGGCAGCGCCCGTGTAGAGGATTTGATTTCCTTTGCCAAGGGGCATTCACCGGCCATCTGCACGTGCCGCCCGCAGGGTTAAATTTGCGAGGTCCTGCGGGGTGTTGACGTTGAGGAACGGGTCGTCGTCGCGCAGCGCCGCGTAGTCGAGCCGCGCCGTGCGCAAACCGCCGGCAAGGCGCTTGAGGCTGTGCGGTGCGGTGCCGGCGCGCAGCCCGGCCGGCAGGTCGCGCACCGCAGCGAGTCGCCACAGCGCATTGGTCGGATAGTCCTGCGTGCCGTAGCAGCCCATGACGCAGTCCGCCCTCGGCGCGAGCGCCACGGCCCGCGCAAGGAAATCGGCCGGAAAGAACGGCGTGTCGACCGTAAGGCTCAGCAGCCAGGCGGCGCTTGTATCTGCCAGCGCGTCGATCGCCGCGGCCAGTCCCGCCAGCGGGCCCGCATAGTCGCAGGGCAGGTCGGCGATGGCGCGGCCGGCAGGCGGCGCGAAGCCGGTCGGGCCCACGGCGACGAGGATCGGCTCGCACCCCGCCACCGCAGCAAGCGCGCGCTCGATCAGCGGGCGGCCGCCGATCTCGAGCAGCGCCTTGTTGGTGCCGCCCAGCCGCTCGCCTTTGCCGCCGGCAAGGATCACCGCGGCGATAGGGCCTAGCTCGGGCGCCATCGCCGCAGCACCAGCATCAGCACGATTCCGGCGATCAGGCCCCAGAAGGCGCCGCCGATGCCGAGCACGGTCACCCCCGAGGCGGTGGTGACGAAGGTGAGGATCGCCGGCAGGCGCGAGTCCTCGGCCTGGAGCGAGCCGGCGAGCGCCGCGGCGAGGCTGGGCAGCAGCGCGAGGCCGGCGACCGCCTCGATCAGGATCGGCGGCGAGGCGGCGATGAAGGCGGCGGCGAGCGTCGCCAGCAGCGCCAGCGCCAGATAGGCGACGCCGGAGGCCACCGGCGCCACCCAGCGGCGCGCCGGATCGGGATGCGCTTCCGGCCCGGCCATCAGCGCCGCGGTGATGGCGGCGAGGTTGACGGTGATGCCGCCGAGCAGGGCGACCAGCGCGCTGGCGATGCCGGTCACAACGAAGGCCGGTCCCGGCGCCACCTCGAAGCCGTTGGCGCGCATCACCGCGATGCCGGTCAGGTTCTGCGACGCCATGGTGATGACGAACAGCGGCAGCGCCAGCTTCACCAGCGCCTCGAGCGTGAGCACCGGCATGACCAGATGCGGCGATGGTGGCGCCACCGCCAGCGCCCCCGGCGGCAGGTTGGCCGAGACTCCGAGCACGATCGCCGTGGCGACCACCGCCAGCGGCACGGCGTAGCGGCGCGCGAATTTGAGTCCGATCACCCAGGCAGCGAGGATCGGCAGCGCCAGCCAGGGCAGCTCGCCCACCGCCCGGATCGGGGCGAGGCAGAGATCGAGCAGCACGCCGGCCAGCATCGCCGCGGCCACCGGCGCGGGGATCATCGCCACCGCCCGCGCCAGCGGCTTGATGAAGCCGCAGGCGACGATCAGCGCCGCAGTCATCAGCAGGCCGCCGGTGATGGCGGGAAAGCCGCCGGCGATCGGCTGCAGCGTCAGCAGGAAGGCGGCGCCCGGGGTCGACCAAGCGAAGCTCAGCGGCGTGCGCAGCCGCCAGGCGACGATGGCGTTGAGCAGGCCGAGCGCGACGCAGACCGCCAGCAGTCCCGAGGCGGCCTCGTCGGGGCTGGCCCCGACATGGGCGAGGCCGCCGAGCACCAGGGTGAAGGTGCTGGCATAGCCCACCAGCGCCGCCAGCACGCCGGCGAGGATCGGCTGCGCGACATCGGCGGCACGCGGCGTTGACGCTGGTGAGAAGGCCGGGGACATCGCGGATCCGCGAAAAGGAGTGGAGGCCACGTCCGGAATCGAACCGGAATACACGGATTTGCAATCCGCTGCGTAACCACTCCGCCACGTGGCCTCGACGCGGCGCTGTTTATGGCAGTCGAGGCGTTTCCGCAAGGTTAGCGGCGCGCCTTGCCCGGCTGATGGCGCGGCGCTATGCACGGGTTCTTCCCGTTGCAGGACGTTTCCGATGACCGACTTCGCGCATGCCCGCAAACTCATGGTGGACAACCAGCTTCGCACCCATGGCATCACCGACCGGCGGCTGCTGGGGGCGATGGGGCAGGTGCCGCGCGAGCTGTTCGTGCCGCCGGTGCGGCGGCCGCTGGCCTATATCGACGAGGCGCAGCCGATCAGCGCCACGCGCAAGCTCGGCCCGCCGGCGCCGTTCGCCAGGCTGATCCAGCTGGCGACGATCGAGAGCACCGACCTGGTGCTCGATCTGGGTTGCGGCACCGGCTATTCGAGCGCCGTCCTTGGCGAGCTCGCCGAGCGCGTCGTCGCCGTGGAGGAGGATGCGGCGCTGGCCTCGGCGGCGCGCAAGGCGCTGGCCGCGCTCGGCGCCGGCAATGTCAGTGTCGTCGAAGGCAAGCTCACCACCGCCGGCAGCGGGCAGGGGCCGTACGACGTGATCGTGGTCGAGGGCACGATGGCCGACGTGCCCCAGGCCCTGTTCGACCAGCTCAAGCCCGAGGGGCGGCTCGTCGCCTATATCGGCGGCGAGGGCAAGGTGCCGGTGGCCAACCTCTTCGCCAAGTCGGGCAAGGGGATCGCCGCGCGCGCCGATTTCGACGGGCGGCTGCCGCCGCTGGTCAAGAGCGACACCGACAGCTTCGTGTTCTGAGCCTCGCCGCCGCTTACTAAACGGCGCTTAGCATGTGTTGCCCATGCACCACGCAGGCGCTGAATCGACTGTTAAATTTCGGTAGGTCTTGCGACGGAAAGTTGTGCGACCCAACTGCCGGGCATAGGGTGCCGGGGCTGGAGGCCGTTTTATGGTGTTCTTTCGTAGTGTGCGGGCGGGCGCGCTAGCAATTGTGATGTGTTCGGTGCCGGCGATGGCGCATGCGGAGACGCTGCGCGAAGCCCTCACCAGTGCGTATCTCAACAACCCGACCATCCTGTCGTCGTTGCTCAATGTGAAGGCAACGGCCGAAAATATTGCGCTGGCCAAGGCGGCGCAGCGGCCGTCGATCGGGGCGTCGGCCTCGGTCACGCAAAGTTATGTGCCGGGCTATGCGGTGCCCCCGCCGGTGGGAACCGTCGGGGCCAGCATCACCCAGACCATCTTCGACAATTTCAAGAGCGATGCCGACATCGAGGCGGCGCGGGCGCTGACCGAGGCCAGCCGCTATGCGCTGCAGAACGCCGAGCAGAACGTCCTTCTGGCGGTGGTGCAGGCCTATATGGGCGTCATCCAGAACACCCAGCTCGTGCAGTTGCGCCAGGCCAACGTCAAATTCTACCAGGCGCAGGTCGACAGCGCCAACGACCGGCTGAAGATCGGCGAGGGCACCAAGATCGACGTGTCGCAGGCGCAGGCGCGTCTGGCGCAGGGCACCGCGTCGTACCAGTCGGCGGTGTCGGCGCTGCAGACCAGCCAGGCCACCTATGAGCGTTATGTCGGCCATAAGCCGCGCAACCTCACCTCGAGCTACAGCCTCGGCAAGCTGATGCCGCGCAGCGTCGATGCGGCGGTGAAGGAAGCGGTGGCGGCCAATCCCGCCATCCTTTCGGCCAAGGCGGCGATCCGTGCGGCGCAGGCCAATTCCGATTCCGCCAACGCCGCCTTCGGGCCGACGCTGACGGCCGCCGGCTCGCTCGGCGCCACCGTGTTCGGCGGCGGCGCGACCACGCCGTCGGTGCCGACGGCGAGCGTCAAGTTCAGCCTCACCGTGCCGATCTATGGCGGCGGCGCGCTGGGCGCCAGCATCCGCAAGGCCAACATCAACCAGGTCAAGAGCGAGGTCGACGCGCTGGCGGCGCGCGACCAGATCAAGGAATCGGTGATCACCGCCTGGAGCACGCTGCAGAACGCCTCGGCCCAGATTACCTCCGCCAATTCGGCGGTGTCGGCCGGCGACCTCAGCCTGCAGGGCACCATCCAGGAGCGCGACGTGGGGCAGGCGACGACGCTCGACGTGCTCAACGCCCAGTCCGAGCTGACGTCGGTCAAGGAAGGGCTGATTCAGGCCAATGCCAGCAAGGTGATCGCCTCGTTTGCGCTGGTCGCGGCGACCGGCCATCTCACCGCCGCCGATCTCGGGCTCAACGTCGAGGTCAAGACCGGCGAGGACTACATCGCCAAGGTCGAAGACGTCTGGGCAGAACTGCGCGCGCTCGACTGAGCGCGCGTTTACCCGACTCTGTCGCGGTGCTAGCCCTCAGGCGCCCTGCCCATTGCGGCAGGAAGCTTGGGGGAAAATTCTATGAAAACGCTGCCGTTCTGGTTCCTGGCGCTGGGCACGCTGTTCGTCATCGTGGGGATGGCGTGGGGCATCCAGATGTCGATGACGCAGGATTTCACGCTGGCGCCGGCGCACGCCCACAACAACCTCGTCGGCTTCGTCGTCATGGCCGTCTACGGGGTCTACTACCGGCTGGTGCCGGCGGCGGCCGCCAGGCCGCTGGCGGTGGTGCATTTCTGGACGGCGCTGCTGGGCGTGCTGACATTCGTTCCGGGCATCGCCCTGGCCGTCACCGGCAAGGGTGAAATTCTCGCCGCCGTCGGCTCGATCCTCGTGCTGGTGTCGATGCTGATCTTCGGCTGGACGGTGTGGACCAACAAGGCCGGCCTCACCAACGCCTGACGGCGCGGCGCCCGTGTCCGGGTCGGCCGATCCGGACGCAAAGGCTGGGGAAGATCGCGGCGGGCCAAGGCTTTGCGTCGCAAAAATCACCATATCGGCCTAGAGTGACCGGTGGCGAATCAAGCGCAGTTTTTGCGGGATTGCGCGCTCGTCCAGTGTTCGAATGAGGCCTTGATGAACAAACCGGCGACCAAAGAGCCGTCAATGGACGAGATTCTGTCGTCCATCAGGCAGATCATTGCCGATGATGACGCTGCGGTCGCGCCGCCGCCGGCCCGGCCGGCCACCGCCGCTGCGCCGGCGCCGCAGCCGATCAAGCCCGCAATGTCGCCGCCGGCCGCCGCCGCGCCGAGGTCCGCACCCCAGCCGGCCCCGGCCGCGCCGCTGGCCCTGTCGCCGGCGCAGATGCTCGATCCGGAACCTGCCGCAGCCAGAAATGACTTCTCGGCGATGCTGGCCGAGTTCGAGCCGGAGCCGGCCGACGCCGATCCGGCCGCCGCGTTCCTCGCCGACGAGCCGGAACTGATCGATCCGGAAGACGTGGCCTTCGAGCCCGAGCCCGAGCCGGATCCCGAACCGGCGCCTGCACCGGAGCCCGTACGCGCGCCCGAGCCGGCGCCCGTCGCAACGGCGCCGGAGCCGCCGCCCGCGCCGTCGCCCCGGGTCGAGGCGGCTGCCGTTCCGCCGCCGCGCCCGGCGATGTCGGTCTCGCAGGCCGCGCCGCTGCCCGACCCGACGCTGTCGAACGACATGGCGGAGCAATTGCTGGCGCCCGCCACCGACGCGGCGGTGCAGGGCGCGATGTCGCGGCTCGGCGCCGTCGCCAGCATGGGGATCGGCGGCATGACCGTCGAGGCGATGATCCGCGAGATGCTCAAGCCCATGCTCAAGGACTGGCTGGACGAAAACCTGCCGGCGCTGGTCGAGCGCATGGTGGAAAAGGAAATCGCCCGCATTTCGCGCGGCGTGAAGTAGCCGTCCGAACGCTGGCGGCTGTTGACTTTGCGCCACCGGCCTTGCTTTAGACCCTGACTCCCGATTTCTCGCCCGCCCGGCACCGCGGCGGGCCGCTGCTGCTGGACCATCATGCTCGAAAAGACTTACGAACCAGGCGCCGTCGAAGGCCGCATCTACCAGACCTGGCAGGACGCCGGCGCGTTCAAGGCCGGAGCGGGGGCGCGCAAGGGCGCCGACACCTTCACCATCGTCATCCCGCCGCCCAACGTGACGGGCTCGCTGCATATCGGGCACGCGCTCAACAACACCATCCAGGACATCCTCGTCCGCTACAACCGCATGCGCGGCAAGGACGTGCTGTGGCAGCCGGGCACCGACCATGCCGGCATCGCCACGCAGATGATCGTCGAGCGCCAGCTCATGGAGCGGCAGCAGCCGTCGCGGCGCGAGCTGGGGCGCGAGAAATTCCTCGAGCGGGTGTGGGCGTGGAAGGCCGAAAGCGGCGGCGCCATCCTCAACCAGCTCAAGCGGCTGGGCGCGTCGGCCGACTGGTCGCGCGAACGCTTCACCATGGACGAAGGCCTCAGCGAGGCCGTCCGCAAGGTGTTCATCTCGCTCTACGAGAAGGGGCTGATCTACCGCGCCAAGCGGCTGGTCAACTGGCATCCCGGGCTCGAGACCGCGATCTCCGACCTCGAGGTCGAGAACATCGAGACCAACGGCAAGATGTGGCACCTGAGCTACCCGATCGAGAACTCGACCGAGACGATCGTGGTGGCGACGACGCGGCCCGAGACCATGCTCGGCGACGTGGCGGTGGCGGTGAACCCCGAAGACCCGCGCTACAAGGGGGTGGTCGGCAAATACGCCATCCTGCCGTTGGTCGGCCGCCGCATTCCGATCGTCGCCGACGACTACGCCGACCCGGAAATGGGCTCGGGCGCGGTGAAGATCACTCCGGCGCACGATTTCAACGACTTCGAGGTTGGGCAGCGCCATCACCTCAAGCCGATCAACATCTTCACCCCCGACGCCCGCATCAACGCCAACGCGCCGAAGGAATTTCGCGGCCTCGACCGGTTCGAGGCGCGCCAGAAGGTGCTCGAGGCGCTGGAGGAGCTGGGGGCCGTCCTCTGGGTCGAGGACAAGAAGATCATGGTGCCCTATGACGAAAAGACCAAGCAGGTCGTCATCGAGCCGTTCCTCACCGACCAGTGGTTCGTGAACGCCGAGGTGCTGGCCAAGCCGGCGCTCGCCTCGGTCAAGGACGGGCGCACCAGATTCGTCCCGCAGATGTGGGAGAACACGTATTTCTCGTGGATGGAGAACATCAAGCCGTGGTGCATCTCGCGCCAGCTCTGGTGGGGCCATCAGATTCCGGCCTGGTACGGGCCGCGGCTCAATACCGATCCCGAGTTCGGCAAGCCCGATGCCGGTCCGAAGATCTTCGTCGCCGCCACCGAGGACCAGGCGCGCAAGGACGCGCTCGCCTATTACGGCCGGCAGATCGAGATGCATACCTCCGGCCTCGGCTCCAGCAGCTTCCAGAAGGCGGTGGCCGAGTTCGAGCGCATCCAGCGCGACCGGCAGTCGCCGTCGGTCTGGGCTTCGCGCAAGGCGCAGGACCCGTTCGCCGAGCTCGCCGATTCCAAGGTGCCGATGCATCGCGACGAAGACGTGCTCGACACCTGGTTCTCGTCGGCGCTGTGGCCGTTCTCGACACTCGGCTGGCCGGAACAGACGCCCGAGCTCGCCCGCTATTACCCGACCAACGTGCTGGTCACCGGCTTTGACATCATCTTCTTCTGGGTCGCCCGGATGATGATGATGGGCCTCGAATTCATGGGCAAGGAGCCGTTCGACACGGTCTATGTGCATGCCCTGGTGCGCGACGAGCACGGCCTCAAGATGAGCAAGACCAAGGGCAACGTCATCGACCCGCTGAACCTGGTGGACGAATACGGCGCCGACGCCACCCGCTTCACGCTGGCGGCGATGGCGGCGCAGGGCCGCGACATGCGGCTCGCCTTGAGCCGCGTCGAGGGCTACCGCAACTTCGTCACCAAGCTGTGGAACGCCGCGCGCTTCCTCGAAATGAACGGCTGCGTGCGCAAGGCGACGTTCGCGCCCAACAAGGTCAACCTGCCGCTCAACCGCTGGATCGTCGGTGCCACGGCGCGCGCCGTGGCCGCCGTGCAGGGCGCCATCGGCGACTACAAGTTCAACGAAGCCGCCAACGCCGCCTACGATTTCGTCTGGGGCACCTATTGCGACTGGTATGTCGAGCTCGCCAAGCCGGTGCTGACCGGCGAGTCGGAGGCCGAAAAGCAGGAAACGCAGGCGACTGCCGCGTACATTCTCGACCAGATCCTGAAGCTTTTGCATCCGTTCATGCCCTTCGTCACCGAAGAGCTCTGGGGCGAGACCGGCAAGTCCGGGCCGCCGCGCGACCGGCTGCTGGCGCTCAGCGAGTGGCCGATGCTCACCGGCCTCGAGGACAAGGCGGCCGATGCCGAGGTGGAATGGCTGATCGCCGTCGTCTCCGGCATCCGCTCGGTGCGCACCGAAATGAACGTGCCGGCGGCGGCCAAGATTCCGCTGGTGATCGTCGGGGCGGGCGAAGAGACCGGCACGCGTGTCGAGGGCCAGCTCGCCGCGCTCAGCCGCATGGCGCGGCTGGGTGAGGTGTCCTACGGCGACGAGGTGCCCGAGAGCTCGGCGCAACTGGTCATCGGCGAGGCGACTTTCGCGCTGCCGCTCAAGGGCATCATCGATTTCGACGCCGAGCGCGTCCGCCTCAAGCGTGAGATCGCCAAGGAAGAGGTGGAGATCGCCAAGATCGACAAGAAGCTCGGCAACGAGCAGTTCGTCGCCAAGGCGCCGCCCGAAGTCATCGAGGAACAGCGCGAGCGGCGCGCCGAGGCGGTGGCGCGGCTCGAGCGGCTGAAGGCGGCGCTGGCCCGCCTCAGCTAGGCGCGGCGGCGGAGGATCGGATGGACGACGCCAAAGCTTCCCGCCGCAGCAGGCCGACCGTCCGCGAGGCGACCGAGTTCGACGCCACCGCCTTCGTCTTCGACGGCAAGGGCGGGGTGAAGCCGGTGGACTTCCCGGCCGTCGCGGCCGAGCCGCCGGCCAAGGGCTTCCTGCTGATCGCCGGCAGCCTGTCCTCGCCCGACTTCCGCGTCTGGCTGCACGACAATCTCGAAGCGCCCGCGGCCGAGGGGCTGACCGCGGTCGACCAGCACGCCCGTTGCACCGTGCTCGAGGACAAGGCGCTGGTGGTGCTCAAGGTGGTGCGGCCGAAAAGCGACCCGGACGACCTCAGCCGGCAGACCATGGCGCTGTGGCTCGAAAAGAGCCGCGTGGTCATCGCCAGCAAGCTGCAGCTCACCGAACTGGTGAGCGTGGCGCAATGGCAGCAATCGCGGCACGCGCCGCTCAGCCCCGCCGACCTGATCGCGCGCATGGGCATGCGGGCCGCCGATCGCGCCGAGCCGCTGGTCGAGCATCTGGGCGACCGGCTCGACAGCATCGAGGAGGCGATCATGGCCGCCCGCGGCCACGAGCATCGCAACGACCTCACCCGGCTGCGCCGCTCGCTCATCAGCCTCAGGCGCCTGCTGTGGCCGCAGCGCGACGTGCTCAACACGCTCGAAATCGAGGATCTGTCGTTCCTCACCACCCGCGACCGGGCGCGGCTGCGGGAGGCGTCGGCCCGCAGCGCCCGGCTCGGTGACGAGCTGCAGATCCTGGCCGAGCGGGCGGCGCTGGTGCACGAGCAGGTGCTCGACACCCGCGCCGAGCAGATGAACCGCACCATGCTGGTGCTGACTGCGGCCACGGTCATCGCCATGCCGATGACGGTGGTGTCCGGCCTCCTCGGCATGAATGTCGCCGGTATCCCGTTCTCGCAGAGCCCCGAGGCGTTCTGGTTCGTGGTGGTCGGGCTCGCCGTCGTCGGCAGCGCCATGGTGTGGTTCATGCGCACGCGCAAATGGCTGTAGCCGCCGGGCCACGGCGGCATTTGTGCCATTCCTGCAACAGCGATTGCGAATCCTGAACGGGAGCTGAACCGGCAACCATTCGGTAGGTCCTGACGCCACAATCTCTCCCCAAACGGAGGCGAGGACGGGATCAGGGAACGGGGCTCGAAGCGGCGAAGATCGCGACGAGCCTGCAGCGTACCGGAGTGGCCGGTTCCGATCTTGCACCCTTAGCGGGCCGCGCGGATAAGCGCTTGTTTGGAAGCGCTCTAAACGCGGGCGACGCCAGGGGAGTGGACTGATGGATAGCAACTACGTCGACAAATCGCGGCTGCCGAGCCGGCATGTGACAGAAGGGCCGGAGCGCGCGCCGCACCGCTCCTACCTCTATGCCATGGGGCTCACGAGCCAGCAGATTCACCAGCCGCTGGTCGGCGTGGCGACGGCGTGGAACGAGGCCGCTCCCTGCAACATCTCGCTGCAGCGCCAGGCGCAGGCGGTCAAGAAGGGCGTCGCCGCCAATCACGGCACGCCACGCGAATTCACCACCATCACCGTCACCGACGGCATGGCGATGGGCCATGCCGGCATGAAGTCCTCGCTGGCGTCGCGCGACGTCATCGCCGACTCGGTCGAGCTCACCATGCGCGGCCACAGCTACGACGCGCTGGTCGCCATGGCCGGCTGCGACAAGAGCCTGCCGGGCATGATGATGGCGATGATCCGGCTCAACGTGCCGTCGATCTTCATCTATGGCGGCACCATCCTGCCCGGCCGCTACCAGGGCCGCGACATCGTGGTGCAGGATCTGTTCGAGGCGGTGGGCCTGCATTCGGTCGGCAAGATGGACGACGAGACGCTGGACGAGATGGAGCGCGTGGCGTGCCCCTCGGCCGGCTCCTGCGGCGGCCAGTACACCGCCAACACCATGGCCATGGTGGCCGAGGCCATCGGCCTTGCGCTCCCCTACAGCTGCGGCGCACCGGCGCCCTACGAGATTCGCGACGCCTTCTGCGCCGCCGCCGGCGAGCAGGTGATGGAGCTGCTGAAGACGCAGCTCCGGCCGCGCCAGATCGTCACCCGCAAGGCCTTCGAGAACGCCGCCATGACGGTCGCCGCCACCGGTGGCTCGACCAATGCGGCGCTGCATCTGCCGGCGATGGCGCACGAGGCCGGCATCGCGTTCGACCTGTTCGACGTCGGCGAAATCTTCCGCCGGACGCCCTATATCGGCGACCTCAAGCCGGGCGGGAAATACGTCGCCAAGGATCTGTTCGAGGCCGGCGGCATCCCGCTGGTGATGAAGGCGCTGCTCGAGGGCGGATACCTGCACGGCGACTGCATGACGGTGACCGGCAAGACCGTCGCCGAGAACCTCGCCAACGTGAAATGGAACGACAAGCAGGACGTCGTGCGCCCCACCAGGAGCCCGATCTCGCCCACCGGCGGCGTCGTCTCGCTCAAGGGCAATCTCGCCCCCGACGGGGCCATCGTGAAGGTCGCCGGGCTCAAGACCCAGCGCTTCGTCGGGCCGGCGCGCGTCTTCGACACCGAGGAAGCCTGCTTCGAGGCGGTCAATACGCGGACCTACAAGGAAGGCGACGTGCTCGTCATCCGCTATGAGGGCCCCAAGGGCGGCCCGGGCATGCGCGAGATGCTGTCGACCACGGCGGCGCTCTACGGCCAGGGCATGGGCGACAAGGTCGCGCTCATCACCGACGGCCGCTTTTCGGGCGCGACGCGCGGCTTCTGCATCGGCCATGTCGGGCCGGAGGCGGCGGTCGGCGGTCCGATCGCGCTGATCAGGGACGGCGACATCATCACCCTCGACGCCGTCACCGGGGAAATCTCGGTGAATGTCAGCGAGGACGAGTTTGCCCGGCGCAGGACGAGCTGGGCGCCGCGCGAGTCCGAATATGGCTCGGGCGCGATCTGGAAGTATGCCCAGCTCGTGGGGCCGGCGCGCTACGGGGCGCTGACCAATCCGGGCGCGAAGGGCGAAAAGGAGCAGTATGCGGATATCTAGAGGTGCCTCGGCCCTCATTTCCGTAAGTGTGTTGTCGGCGCTGCTTGGGGCGGCGCCGGCTTTTGCGCAGGACAAGCCGCCGCTGCCGCCTGCCGATATTCCGGGCCCCGCGGCTACCGCTCCGGCGCAGCCGATGCCCGATGCCAGCACCGCGGTCGACGCCGCGCAGGCGATGGCGAGCGCCATGGACGGCGCCGGCGGCGGCATCTCCTCGGCGGAGCAGATCGCGGCGCTGCAGGATGCGGCGACCGCCGGCGATCCGATGGCGCAGTGGCAGCTCGGGCTGATGTATGAGAGCGGCGAGGGCGTGGCGCAGGACAAGGCCAAGGCCTTCGGCTATTTCGCCCAGATCGCCGACCAGCACGCCGATACGGCGCCGCGCGGCGTCGAAGCCGATATCGTCGCCCACTCCTTCGTCAAGATGGGCGAATATTACAAGGACGGCCTGCCCGAGGCGGGCATCCCCAAGGACGAGGACTATTCGATCCGCCTCCTGCTGCATGCCGCCAGCTATTTCGGCGATGCCGACGCCCAGTACCGCGTCGGCGAGATGTACCTCGACAAGAACGAGCTCGGCGACAACCCCATCCAGAGCGCGCGCTGGCTGTCGCTGGCGGCCAAGAAGGGGCACGTGCCGGCGCAGGCCAAGCTCGGCGACATCCTGTTCAACGGCGACGGCGGCCTCAAGGCCAACCGCGTCGAGGGCCTGATGTGGCTCTCGGTCGCCAACCAGCTGGCGCAGGGCACCGCCGATGCCGGCTGGATTGCCGACCTGCTCAATGCCGACATGTCGGTCGCGACCCCCGACGAGCGCAAGCAGGCCGTCGGCATGGCCGACCAGCTCGCCACGCAATTCGCCGGGCTCTAGCCCGAAAACCTGCCCCAGGCGCGGCTGAACAGCCCGGCGATGCCGCCGCGATTGCGCGGCGCCCGCGGCGGGTCGGGGAAATGCTCCGCCAACTTGCCGCGCTCGCGGCGGATGACGGTGCCGATGCCGAACCGGCACGCCCGGTCGAGGGCGGTTCGCGTGATATCGTCCATGGCTCGCTCTCCTGCCGGATGTGCAAGCTGGTCGATGCAACGATCGGAAATTCGACAGCAGCGGTCGGATGATCTTCTCAACCGGCCTGAAGTTCACTATTCTGGTCAGTATGACTAGAAATCGTGCCACATCGCCCACTGGTCCGCAGTCCGATCACTGGATGCTGCAGGACGCCAAAGCCCGCTTCAGCGAGTTGGTCCGCCGCGCTCGCAGCAGCGGCCCGCAGCACGTTACCGTGCACGGCCGCGACGAGGTCGTGGTGGTGTCGTCCGAGGAATTCGCCCGCCTGCAGGGGCGCGGCCGCACCGGGGCGGACCTGGTCGCCGCCCTGCGGGCGATCCCATGGCCGGAAGACATGGTTGAACCCGAAGGAGTGCGCGCGCCGGTCCGCGAGGTCGACTTTCCCTAGATGGCGATCACGCGCTGGCTGATCGACACCAACGTCGTTTCCGAGCTCAGGCGTTCCCGCCCAGATGCTCGGGTGGTTGGGTTCCTGTCAGCGCAGCGACTCGATTCCCTGCATATTTCCTGTGTCACGATGGCGGAGCTTCGCTACGGGGTCGCGCGGGCGGTCGACGCCGCACAGGCAGCGGAAATCGGTGGGTGGGTCGACAGGACAATTCGTCCGATGTTCGTCGGCCGAACCCTCGACGTCAGCGAAGAAACCATGCTGCGATGGCGATATCTCGTCGAAGGCGGCCGGAAGCTGGGGCATACGTTTCCGCAGCCTGATCTGATCCTCGCAGCGCAGGCGCTCGAGCACGACCTGACGCTGGTCACCCGCAACACGGCGGATTTCGAACTGGCGCACGTGCCGGTGCTCAACCCCTGGCTCGACCCGGCCGGCTGACGGCCGTTCTAGAACACGAAGCTGGCTTCCACCGGGACGTGGTCCGACGGCTTGTCCCAGCCGCGGACTTCGCGGTGCACCAGCACATCGTCGAGGCGGTCGGCGGCCTGCGGCGACAGCAGCAGGTGGTCGATGCGGATGCCGTCCTGGCGGTCCCAGCCGAAGGTCTTGAAGTCCCAGAAGGTGTAGTGCGGCTCGTCGCTCACGGCGCGCTGCGCGTCGGTGAGGCCGAGGTTCAGCAGCGTCCGCCAGCGCTCGTGGCTCTCGGGGCGGAACAGCGCGTCGCCCACCCATTTCTCCGGGAACGTCGCGTCGATCGCGGCCGGGATGATGTTGAAATCGCCGAGCAGGATGAACGGCTCCTCCAACTCCAGCCGCGCCTCGACGAAATTGATCAGCCGGTCCATCCAGCCCAGCTTGTAGGTGAATTTGTCGGTCGTCACCGGATTGCCGTTGGGCAGATAGATGCAGCAGACGCGGATGGCGCCGCTTTCGGTCGAGAACACCCCCTCGATCAGCCGCGACTGCTCGTCGCCATCGTCGCCGGGCAGGCCGCGGGTGACGTCGTCGAAGCGGTGCTTGCTGAGGATGGCGACGCCGTTCCAGCTCTTCTGACCGAAGGTCTCGACATTGTAGCCGAGCGCCTCGATCTCGAGCCGCGGGAAGGCCTCGTCGACCGACTTGATCTCCTGCAGGCAGACGACGTCGGGCGAGACCTCCTGCAGCCAGCGCAGCAGCGCGTCCATACGGGCCTTGACGCCGTTGATGTTCCAGGTGGCGATACGCATGGGCGAAACCGTAAACGTCGACTCGGCGGCCGGCAACCTCAGCCGAATACGGCGTTGCGGATCTGGTCGCGGAACGGGCCGTTGCAGCCCTCGCGCATGGTGTTGGTCATCACCGCCACGGTGGTCCGGGTCGCCGGATCGATGATCCAGTTGTTGCCCCATACGCCGCCCCAATGGACAAGGCCGCGCTTGTGCCAGCCGGAGGCCGCCGCATCCTCGATCACGGCGCCGACGAAGCCGAATTTCTGCCCCGGATCGCGCGGCCGCTCGACGCTGCCGATCTGGTTGGCGAAGGCGGCGTCGCGTGTCGCCGGCCGCAGCAGGTCGCCGGCCGCCAGGGCGTCCAGCAGCTTGATGAAATCCTGCGCCGTGCCAGCCATGCTGGAGCCGGCGCATTGCGGCCGGTCGCGCAGGAAGATGCGGCCCGGCGAGTAGATGCTGGTGGCGAACTCGTCGGTGATCGCCTGCGGCTCGGCCATGCGGAACGGCTCCGGTATGCCGTCGGCGTAGGGCACGGCCAGCCGCCCCGGATCGGTGGCATGAAAGCGGGTGTCGTCCATCCCGAGCGGGCCGGTGACATATTTCAGCACCACTGCCTCGAGGTCGTCGCCGTCACCGTTGATCGCCGCGAGCACGCCGCCGAGCACGTCGATGGACATGCCGTACTGCCAGGTCGTTCCCGGCGCGAAGGCGAGCGGCGCCCGGGCCAGCCGGCGCAGATTTTCCGCGAGGCCCATGGCCGGACCGGGGTCGGAACCGGTCGAGACGTCGTCGGGCACGTCATAGGTGACGCCCGAGGTGTGGGTCAGCAGGTGCCGGACCAGGATGCGCGGCGTCGCGCCGTCGGGCGCCTCGGGCGTGAAGAAGGGCAGGTATTTCGCCACCGGATCGTCGAGCGACAACAGCCCCCTGTCGGCCATCACCAGCGCCGCGGTGGCCACGATCGGCTTGGTGCAGGAGGCGAGGCGGAAAATCTCGTTGTCGGCGGTCCTGCGTCCCGCCTCGCGGTCGGCATAGCCGGCGGCGCGGGCAAAGACGGGCTGGCCGTCCTGGTGGATCAGCACCACGCAGCCGACGATGCGGCTTCCCAGCGCCGCGTCGATCGTGGCGTTGACTCGTTCGCTCAGGTTCATGGGCTCCTCCTGCCGGGAGGCTTTACGCCATCACACCGCGACCGAGAAGCTGGTACCGCAGCCGCAGGCGGCGACGGCGTTCGGGTTCTTGATCTGGAAGCTCTGGCCGATCAGATCGTCGACATAGTCGATTTCGGCGCCGCCCATGAATTCGAGGCTGAGCGAGTCGATCAGCACGGTGGCATTGTCCTTGGCCAGCACCAGGTCGTCGCTGGACGGGGTTTCCTGCACCAGCTTGTATTCGTACTGGAACCCCGAGCAGCCGCCGCCCGCCACGACGATGCGCAGCACCGTGCCGTCGGGCTGCTTGGCCAGCACGCGGCCGATCTTTTTCGCGGCGCGATCGGTGAGAATGACGGGATTTGGTGCTATTGCGGCCTCGGTCATGCTGCCAATCTAATATCGTTGGTTGCCGATGGAAAGGGCCGAATGAACGCGCAGGCGCCCTACGCAGCCGATCCCACCCGCAGCCGGGGCCGGCTCTATCCCGTGTCCGACAGCCCAACTCGCTCGGAATTCCAGCGCGACCGCGACCGGATCATCCATTCGACCGCGTTCCGCCGGCTGCAATACAAGACGCAGGTGTTCCTGCACCACGAGGGGCAGCATTTCCGCACAAGGCTGACGCACACGCTGGAGGTGAGCCAGATGGCGCGCTCGATCGCCCGGGCGCTGCGGCTCAACGAGGATCTGGCCGAGGCGGTGGCGCTGGCGCACGATCTGGGCCACACCCCCTTCGGCCATGCCGGCGAGCGCGTGCTCGACCGCAGGATGGCGGGCTTCGGCGGCTTCGACCATAACCTCCAGGCGCTGCGGGTCGTCACCCGGCTCGAGAACCGCTATGCCGAGCATGACGGGCTGAATCTGAGCTGGGAGACGCTGGAAGGCATCCTCAAGCACAACGGCCCGGTGGCCGGACCGGCCGTCGACGATGTGCCCCCCGGCGCCGATCTGCTGCCGCATACTCATGCCAGCCTCGAGGCGCAGGCGGCCGCCATTGCTGACGATATCGCCTACAACGCCCACGACATCGACGACGCCCTGCGCGCCGGCCTGCTGGCGCTGCCCGACCTCGCCGAGGTGCCGCTGGTCGGCCCGATCGTGGGCGAGGTGCTGGGGCGCTGGCCCGACATCGAGCGCAGCCGGCAGGCGCACGAGGTGCAGCGGCGGCTGATCACCCGCGCCATCGAGGACGTCATCGCCACCGCCGAAGCCGAGCTCGCGGCCGTCGCACCACGGTCGGCCGACGATGTCCGCCATGCCGGGCGGGCGCTGATCCATTTCTCGCCGGCCATGGCCGGCGCCGAAAAGCAGCTCAAGGCCGTCCTGTTCGAGCGCGTCTATCGCTCCGAGCCGGTGATGGCGCCGGTGCGCCGTTCGGAGGCGCTGGTGGGGGAGTTGTTCGACCGCTATCTCGCCACGGCCGACATGCCCGGCCGCTGGGGCGCCGCAGCCGCGGCGGCCGCCTCCGAAGCCGGGCGTGCCCGCATCGTCGCCGACTTCGTCGCCGGCATGACCGATCCCTACGCCGAGGCCGAGCATGCGCGCTTGTTTGACGGCAGGGGGCCGGTGGAGTAGGGGCTCCGCACCGCCAATCACGGACCGATCATGGACATTTTCGCCGATTTCGCCGCGCGCGTCGCGGCTGCGCTCAAGACCCTTTACCCCGAGGCGTCCGACGAGCTGATCGCGCGCGCCGTGGTCGAGCCGCCGCGCGATCCCGGCCATGGCGACCTCTCGTCCAACGCGGCGATGGTCATCGCCAAGCCGCTGGGCAAAAATCCGCGCGAGATCGCCGCGGCGCTCGCGGCGCAGTTCAGGACCGATCCCGACGTGGACAGCGTCGAGGTGGCCGGCCCCGGCTTTCTCAATTTCCGCCTCGACGCGCCGGTCTGGCACCGGGTGCTGAAATCGGTCGACCTGCTGGGCAGCGCCTATGGCCAGAGCGATCTGGGCAAGGGCGCCAAGGTCAATGTCGAATACGTCTCGGCCAACCCGACCGGGCCGATGCATGTGGGCCATACCCGCGGCGCGGTGTTCGGCGACGCGCTCGCCTCGCTGCTCGGCTATGTCGGCTACGACGTGACGCGCGAATACTACATCAACGACGCCGGCGGGCAGGTCGACATCCTCGCCCGTTCGGCCTTCCTGCGCTACCGCGAGGCGCTGGGCGAAAGCATCGACATTCCCGCCGGCTACTATCCGGGCGACTACCTGAAGCCGGTGGGCGAACAGCTCGCCGACAGCTATGGGCGCGAGCTGCTCGACATGCCCGAGGCCGAGTGGCTGCCGAAGGTCAAGGACCTGGCGCTCCGGATGATGATGGACCTGATCCGCACCGACCTCGCCAATCTGGGCGTCGAGCACGACGTGTTCTTTTCCGAAAAGACGCTGCACGGGCAGGGCGGCGACATCGACCTGACGCTCGCCTGGCTGCGCGAGCAGGGCCTCGTCTACCAGGGCCGGCTCGACCGCCCGAAGGGGCAGGTCGACGACGATTACGAAGACCGCGAGCAGACGCTGTTCCGCGCCACCGATTTCGGCGACGACGTCGACCGGGCGCTGGTCAAGTCCGACGGCAGCTACACCTATTTCGCCGCCGACATCGCCTACCACCGCAACAAATACCTGCGCGGCTTCACCCACATGATCAATGTGTTCGGGGCCGACCATTCGGGCTATGTCAGCCGCCTCAAGGCGGCGGTGAAGGCCGTGTCCGACGGCGCGGCAGAGGTCGACGTCAAGATCATGCAGCTGGTGCGGCTGCTCAAGAACGGCGAACCGTTCAAGATGAGCAAGCGCTCGGGCGATCTGGTGCTGCTCTCCGACGTGGTCGAGGAGGTGGGCGTCGACGCCACCCGCTTCATGCTGCTCTACCGGCGCAACGAGCAGGCGATGGACTTCGATTTCGCGCTGGTCAAGGAGCACACGCGCGACAACCCGGTGTTCTACGTGCAGTACGCGCATGCCCGCACCTGCTCGGTGTTCCGCACCGCCGAAACCGAATTGCCGGCGCTCGACCTGTCGCCCGAGGAATTGAGCCGGGCGCCGCTGGAATTGCTGGTTTCGCCGGCCGACATCGAGCTGATCAAGGCCGTGGCGCAGTGGCCGCGCGTGGTCTCGGCGGCGGCGCTTGCGCACGAGCCGCATCGTATTGCATTTTACCTGTACGAGCTGGCGGCGGCGTTCCACGCCTTCTGGGCCAAGGGCAAAGACGACAGGGCCTTACGCTTTGTTAACCCTGAGGACTTGAAACTGACGGTGGCGCGACTCGCGCTCGTGGGCGCCGTCAGGCAGGTTTTGGTCAATGGCCTCACGGTGTTGGGGGTGTCCGCTCCAGATGAGCTTTCATAATTCGGGCGCATTGGTGTGATGGTTGGCGAGCGTCTCGGCGGGGGTCGAGCAGGGGTGTCAACAACATCGTGAGCCTAGTCAATGCCGCCAGCGAGACCGCAGCAGATGTCTGATCCCGCCGATAAAACCGACGATCTTATCGCTGAACTGGCGAAGCTCATGGCTGCTGCTCCCGGCGGTTCGAAGCCTGCCGTCGCCCCCGTGCCGAAACCGGCGCCGCTGAGCAGCGTTCCGGCGGCCACGCCGCCGCAACCAGCCGCACCGGCGGCCGCGATGCCCGTTCGCATTCCCGGCATGGACCCGATTCCGCCGAAGCCGGCCGCGCCCGCTCCGGCGCCGCAGGCCGAGGCGCCCCGGGCGCCCGCCACCGGCACCATCCGCATTCCCGGCATGGACCAGCCGGCGCCGGTGTCGGCCAGCGCCCCGGTGAGCAAGTTCGATTTCGGCAAGCCGGTCAGCGCCGCCACGCCGATCCGGCAGGAGCCGCTGTCGACGCTGTCGGAGCGTCTTGCCGCGCACGATCCGGTGCCGCCGCAGCCGGCGCCCTCGGCCCGCATCCCCTCGAGCCTGACCCCGGTCAGCGAAAACCGCTCCTTCGCCGAAGGTCCGGCGCTGTCCGTCGCCAAGCCGGAACCGACGCCCGCCGCGCCGGCCACCGGCAGCGATTTCCATTTCGATTTCGGGTTCGCGCAGAACCCGCCGGCGTCCTCGACGCCGCCGCGCGCCATCCCGCCCCAGGCGCAGCCCGGGCCGCCGCCGATGGTCAACCGGCCCGCCGCCGACGATCCGATCGCGGCGCTGATCGAAGCCGACATGGAGGACGAGGAGCCCGAGACCGCGGGCGACGCCGACGAGGGCGAGCCCGAGCACCTCGACGCTGCTCCCGAGGCATCCCGCCCGCAGGTGGTGACGCCGATCCGTCCCGTCACGGCCGCCCCGGCCAAGCCGAGCATCACGCCGGTCACGCCCGGCGCGGCGCGGCCGGCCGCCAGCACGCCGATCCCGCTGAAGCCGGTCAGCGTGGCGCCGCGTCCGCCCGAGAGCGACCGCTTCGCCATTTCGCCCGGCGTCGGGCTCAACATGAAGCCGCAGCCCGGCCAGCCGCTGGCGGTCCCGCAGCAGCGGGCGCCCGAGCCGAAGCCGCCCACCGACGAGTCCGATCCGATGAGCGAGATCGAGAGCCTGATCGGCGAGGCGGTCCGCGTCGAGCTCGCGCCCGGTCCGGTGCGCGTGCAGGCCCCGCAACCGGTGGCGCCGCAGGTGTCGCTGGAGCCCGAGGACGAGCTCGAAGACGAGATCGCGGCCCATCCCGAGCCGGCGCCGCCGGCCGCTCCGGTGGTGCCGCCGCTGACCACGCAATTTGCGCCGCGCCGCGCCAATCTCAAGGACGATACCGCCGCCCGTTCGGCCGAGGACGCCATTCTCGCGGCTGCCGCCGCGTCGGGCGCCGAAGTGGATCGGGTCGAGCCGAGCATCGGCGACGAGAGCCCGTATCGCCGCCTGAAGGTGAAGCCGCAGCGCAGCGGCTTCTTTTCGGGCGGGGTCAGGCAATATGTCGGCATGGCTGTCGCCGGCACGCTGCTGCTGGCGGCCGGTCTCGGCCTCTATTGGGTGCTGAACATGGGCCGGCTGGGCGGCAACACCGGCGCCACGGCGCCGCAGCTCACGGCCGACACCACTCCGGTCAAGGAAGTGCCGGCCACCACCGGCAAGCCGGTGACGGACGCGGCCAAATCGCCGGTTCTCGCCAAGATGGACAACGCCACGCCGACGCCGAGCAGCGAGCAATTGGTGTCGACCGATCAGGCGACCGCCAGCGTCACGCGCGACGTGACGCCGGTCGCCAGCGACAACGACAACGGCCTTGCCAACCGCAAGGTGCGGACCGTGACGGTGCGTCCGGACGGCACCATCGTTTCGGGCGACGACGCCGTCGCCGGCGGCGAGGAGCTGCCGGTCGACCGGCCGAACGTGCCCTCGGTCCCGAGCGCCGAATCCACCAATCTGCTGGGCAATGACAGCCCCACGGCCGCGGCCAGCGCGCCGGCGCTGTCGCCGTCGACGCAGCCGCTGGCGCCGTCCACGTCCGACAGCACGCAGGTGGCGGACGTCGCGCCGGTGATCGATCCGACCGCCGTCGCTCCGGTGCCGATGCAGTTCCCGGTGCATGCAGCGGCCAGCGCCAGCCAGCCGCGCTCCACCGCGCCCGCCAATTCGAGCGTCAACGCCCTGGTCGGGGCGCAGACGCCCAACGGCCAGATCGATCTGCTCGGCGGCACGCCGGCCTCCAGCGCCACGCGGCAGGTTGCCGCGGCGACGCCGTCGCCGGCCAGGACTTCCGCGGCCAGCGACGATGGCGGCGGTGCTGCGGCCTATGTCCAGCTCAGCTCGCAGCCGAGCCAGGCGGATGCGCAGGCGTCGGCCCGCTCGATGACCTCGAAATACGGCGCGCTGTTCGGCGGCGGCAAGCTGGTGATCCAGCAGGTCGATCTCGGCCAGAAGGGCGTGCGCTGGCGCGTCCGGCTGCCGACCTCGTCGCTCACCGACGCCACCAGCATCTGCGCCCAGATCAAGGCGCAGGGCGGCGACTGCTTCGCCACCAACGGCTGAGCCGCATAGAAGATACCCACAGCAACATTCCCGCTCCGGCGGGAATGCCTGTTTCCTGCGGGCTGAAGCTCGGGTAACGGAGAATCGGCCGTTTTCCGGCGCAGCCCCTAGGCTGGCGCTTTCCGTGACGCGTGTGGACCCGACGCTTGACCGCTGACCAGACATCCGAGTGGCTCGAAGCCGCGCAGGCGGCGCCGTCCGGCGACGAGGTCATGTATGTCGACGTCGGCGGCTATGAAGGGCCGCTCGACCTGCTGCTCGATCTGGCGCGGCGGCAGAAGGTCGATCTCAGCCAGATTTCCGTGCTGGCGCTGGCCGAGCAATATCTGGGCTTCATCGAGACGGTGCGCGAAAAGCGCATCGAGATCGCCGCCGACTATCTCGTGATGGCGGCCTGGCTGGCCTACCTCAAGAGCCGGCTGATGGTGCCGCAGGCCGCTTCCGACGACGAGCCGACCGGCGAGATGATGGCGGCGCTGCTGCAGTTCCGGCTGAAGCGGCTCGAGGCCATGCGGCTCGCGGCGCAGCGGCTGATGAACCGGCCGCTGCTGGGCGCCGGCGTTTTCGTGCGCGGCGCGCCCGAGCCCATCACCATCCACCGCAAGGCGCTGTGGGAAGCCTCGCTGTTCGACCTGCTCAAGGCCTACGCCGTGCAGCGCGAGCGCGGCATCCCCACCGACTACACGCCGTTCGAGCGCCACGTCTGGTCGCTGCAGGACGCGCGCGACATCCTCAACCGCCTGATCGGCGACAACATGGACTGGGTGCCGCTCGACGCCTACCTCGTCGAGTACCTGGCGACGCCGGAGGAGCGCACCACGGCGCTCGCCTCGACCTTTGCCTCCAGCCTTGAACTGGTCCGGCTGGGACAGGTAGAATTGCAACAATCGCTGGCCTTCGGGCCGCTGCTCGTGCGCCGCCGCAAGAGCGACCATTCCCCGACCGAGAATTGATGTCCGACCCATCCAACGCGCCCGATCCCGAATCGGACCTCGAGACCGACGCGGCGCCCGCCGTCGAAACCGGACCGAGCGAGCATCCCGAGCTCGCCGACAAATCGCTGCGCATCCTCGAGGCGCTGCTGTTCGCCTCGGCCGAGCCGCTGAGCGTCGCCGAGCTCGCGCCGCAGCTGGGCGAGGGCGTCGACGTCGAGGCGCTGCTGCTCCGGCTGGCCGAGGACTATCGGCCGCGCGGCGTCAATCTGGTGCGCCGCGCCGACAAATGGGCGTTCCGCACTGCCGAGGACCTCGGCTACCTGCTGCGCCGCGAGCAGACCGACAACAAGCCGCTGAGCCGCGCGGCGCTCGAAACGCTCGCCATCATCGCCTACCACCAGCCGGCGACGCGCGCCGAGGTGGAGGAGGTGCGGGGCGTCGCCACCGGCAAGGGGACGCTCGACCTGCTGATGGAGGCAGGCTGGATTCGCATGCGCGGCCGCCGCCGCACGCCGGGCCGGCCGGTCACCTACGGCACCACGGAAGCGTTCCTCGATCATTTCAGCCTCGAATCGCTGGCCGATCTGCCCGGTCTCGAAGAGTTGAAGGGCGCCGGCCTGCTCAGCAACCGGCTGCCGCCCAACATGCAGATTCCGCTGCCCTTCGACGGCCCGCTGCGCGAGGACGAGGATCCGCTCGATCCCGACGACACCGAGGGCCAGGACGAGCCGGGCGAGGAGTAACCCTGCGGCAAATCCCATCCTTGTGTTCGGCGCGCTTTGAACCTATTTCTGGGCCTCCGGCGTAACTGAACTCTCCGCGTGAAAGGAACTCTCGATGCACGGTCCAGGACTTTGGGGCATCATTATCGTTGCCGTCGTGGTCGTCGTGCTCTTCGGCCGCGGCAAGATTTCCGGTGTGATGGGTGAATTCGCGTCGGGCATCAAAGCGTTCCAGAAGGGAATGCGCGACGAGCCCGAGACGACGAGCACCACCGCCCAGGTGCAGGCTCCCCCGGTTTCCGCCCCGGCCGAAAAAGCCAAGGACGCCTGAGCGGCGGGTCTCCGCCGTCCTCTGACAGGATAGACTGATGTTCGGTGTCGGCTGGACTGAGATGCTGGTGATCGGCGTCGTGGCGCTGGTCGTCATCGGGCCGAAGGACATGCCGGTGGTGATGAACCGGCTGGGCAAGGTCGTGGCCAGCATCCGGCGCATGGGCAGCGAGTTCCAGCGCGAGCTCAACAAGACCACCGGCCTCGACCAGATCACCGACCTTCGCCGCTCGATCACCGAGCCGCTGAAGCAGACGGCGCAGGAAATCACTCGCGAATTCAACCGCACCACCGAGAGTGGGTCGGTGGTGCCGTCCGGGGCCATCGCGCCCAAGGATCCGGCGGCCGAGAGCGTGGTCGCCGAAATCCACGAAAAGACCGGCATGAGCCCGGCCGGGCCGGGCAGCATCGCCCCGCCGGTGCCCGCTATGGCGGCCAGGGCCGGCGAGCCGCCGGCCGCGGTCGAGAGCCCGGCGCCGGTCGAGGCGATCGCCGCGGCCAAGCCGAAGGCGCCGCGCAAGCCGCGGGCCAGGAAGGCGCCGGCCGCCGCTGCGGCCGAGCCGGTGCAGAAGGTCGCCGAAACGCCGGCCTCCAAGCCCGCCGCCGCTGCTCCAGCCAAGCCGAAAAAGCCGGCCGCGCCGCGCAAGCCGCGCACGCCCAAGCCGAAGGCCGACGCGTCATGACCGCCACCGCGCTGCCGCCGCCCGACGCCGACGAGGACGAGCTCAAGGGCTCGGAAGCGCCGCTGCTCGAGCATCTGATCGAGCTCAGGAAGCGGCTGATCTACTCGCTCGCCGCCGTGGTGGTGCTGTTCATCCTCTGCTTCATCGTCGCCAAGCCGATCTACGACATTCTGGTGCAGCCCTTCATCTGGGCCGGCGGCAAGAACATGATCTATACGGCGCCGCAGGAGTTCTTCTTCACGCAGATGAACGTGGCGCTGTTCGGGGCGCTGTTCTTCGCGTTCCCCATCATCGCCGGGCAGATCTACGCCTTCGTCGCCCCGGGCCTCTACAAGCGCGAGCGCCGCGCCTTCATTCCCTATCTGGTGGCGACGCCGGTGTTCTTCCTGCTCGGGGCGGTGCTGGTCTATTTCGTCGTCGCGCCGATGGCGCTGCATTTCTTCTTGGGCATGCAGCAGACCACGGGCGACGTGCAGATCGAGATGCAGACGCGCGTCAGCGAATATCTGGGGTTCATCATGACCCTGATCATCGCCTTCGGCATCTGCTTTCAGTTGCCGGTGATCCTGACGCTGCTGGCGCGCATCGAGCTGGTCAACTCCAAGCAGCTCGGCAAGGGCCGCAAATACGCCATCGTCGGCATCCTGGCCATCGCGGCGCTGCTCAGCCCGCCCGACCCGATCAGCCAGATCGGCCTCTCCATCCCGATGTACGCCCTCTACGAATTCTCCATCTTCGCCGTCCGCTGGGTGGAAAAGCAGCGTGCCCAGCGCGACGCCGCGGAGGCGGCGAAGGCGTAGCTTTCAGTCGGGACTCCTCTCCCGTTTACGGGGGAGGGGGACCACGCGAAGCGTGGTGGAGGGGGCGGCCCCACGCTCGGTGCAAGCGGCCGCCCCCTTCCGACGGCTCGCCGCCCCTCTTGCCATCGGTGCGCCTCTCCCGCAAAAGAAGCCCTCATTTCTCGGGACTTTCGTCATGCTCGACATCAACTGGATCAGGGCCAACGCCGCGGCCGTCGACGCGGCTTTGCACGACCGCCGGAACGTGCCCTTTTCCGCCGCCGAGCTGATCGCCCTCGACGATGCCCGCAAAACCGTCATCACCCGCCTCGAAGAGGCGCAGGCGAGCCGCAACGCGCTGAGCAAGCAGATCGGCCAGGCCAAGGCGCAGAAGGACGAGGCGAAAGCCCAGGCGCTGCTGGACGAGGTCGGCAAGCTCAAGGACTCGATCCAGGCCGGCGACGCCGAGCGGCGCGAGGCCGAGGACAGGCTGCGCAACGCCCTGCTGGTGATGCCGAACCTGCCGCGGGACGAGGTGCCGCGCGGCGCCGACGAGAGCGCCAACGTCGAGTATTTCGGCCGCAACGGCAACGCCGCCACCGCCGCCAAGGCGCGCCCGCCGAAACCAAGCTTTTCGTTCAAGCCGAAGGAGCACTACGAGACCGGCGAAGCGCTCGGCATGATGGATTTCGAGACCGCCGCCAAGATTTCCGGTGCCCGCTTCACCATCCTCAAGAGCCAGCTCGCGCGCATGGAGCGGGCGCTGGGCCAGTTCATGCTCGACCTGCATGTCGACCAGCACGGCTACATCGAGGTCGAGCCGCCGGTGCTGGTCAAGGACGACGCGCTCTACGGCACCGGCCAATTGCCGAAATTCGCCGATGATCTGTTCTTCACGCCGCACGGCGATGGCCGGCTGGCCCTCATCCCCACCGCCGAAGTGCCGCTCACCAACCTCGTACGCGAGTCGATCCAGCGCGAGGAGGATTTGCCGCTGCGCTTCACCGCGCTCACCCCGTGCTTCCGCTCGGAGGCGGGCAGCGCCGGGCGCGACACGCGCGGCATGCTGCGCCAGCACCAGTTCGACAAGGTCGAGCTGGTGTCGATCACCACGCCCGAGCAGTCGGCCGACGAACTCGAGCGCATGCTCGGCTGTGCCGAGGCGGTGCTGCAGAAGCTAGGCCTGCACTACCGGGTGATGACGCTGTCGACCGGCGACATGGGGTTCGGAGCGCAGAAGACCTACGACATCGAGGTCTGGCTGCCCGGCCAGGACAGTTACCGCGAAATCTCGTCCTGCTCGGTCTGCGGCGATTTCCAGGCGCGCCGCATGGAGGCGCGGGTCAAGGGCAAGGACGGCAAGATCAGGCACGTGCATACGCTCAACGGCTCGGCGCTGGCGGTCGGCCGGACGCTGATCGCGGTGATGGAGAATTATCAGCAGGCGGACGGCTCGATCGCCGTGCCCGAGGTGCTGCAGCCCTACATGAACGGCTTGACGGTCGTCGCGGCCGCCGGCAAATGAGCCTGCGTATCCTCCTCACCAATGACGACGGCGTCGACGCGCCCGGCCTCGCCGTGCTCGAGGCGATCGCCCGGTCGCTCAGCGACGACGTCTGGGTGTGCGCCCCGGACGGCAACCAGTCGGGCGCCGCGCACCGCTTCACCTTCGGCCGCGAGCTCGAGCTGATCGAGAAGCGCCCGCGGGTCTTCGCCATCCCCGGCGGCTCGCCGGCCGACTGCGTCGTCACCGGAATGACGTTCCTGCTCAAGGACCATCCCGCCGATCTGGTGCTGTCGGGGGTCAACAACGGCCAGAATCTGGGCGACATCATCAACTGCTCCGGCACCGCCGCCGGGGCCCGCGAGGGCGCGCTGCAGGGCGCCATCGGCATCGCCATGAGCCAGGGCGTCGACTACGAGGTGGGCGCCGCCGTCGATTGGGCGGTGTCCCGCCGTCTCGGCGCCAGGGTGGTCGAGCGCATCCAGGCCGGCGCGCGGCCGGGCGTGTGGTTCAACGTCAATTTCCCGTTCTGCCCGGTCGACGAGGTCACCGGCATCCGCGTGGTGCCGACGCAGCGCTTCAGGCGCTCGCCGATGAGGTATTTTCCCTCGGACAATCCGGGCAAATTCTTCATCGCCATCCCGGAAACGCCGAAGCCGCTCGACCCCAGCCACGATTTCCACCTGCTGATGCACGGCAACGCCATCACCGTGACGCCGGTGTCGCTGCAGGCGACCGATATCGATCTGGCCACCGCGCTCGACGGCACCATCGCCCTGTAGCCGCGCCGAAGTTCCGCGCATCTTGCCCCCCGCAAGGGGGAAGGGAGCCCGGCTGCACCATCCGGGCCCGCCGGTCCTGCGCCTCCCTCCCCCTTGCGGGGAGGGACCGAGGGTGGGGGCCGCAACCACCGGCCCCTCCACCCCGCCCCCGTCGAAACGCCGCTCCGGCTTAACCCTAACCGCCGCTGAATCCGCCGCGCGGCGGTCGCCGCAAAACGCAAGCGCCTTAAACTCGTCTTTACCTAAAATGCCTATCGTCGGTCCATCGAATGGGTTGCGTACGAGTTGGACTGATGAGTAATCGTGTTGCCGGTCAGGCGCTCAGGATCGCCGCGTTCGCCGGTGTGGCGTTGGCCGCGACGTCGCTCGCAGGCTGTTCGTCGCTGGGCCTCGGCATGGGGGGCGGCGATGTCACCGCCTCGACCGGCCCGACGAATGCGATCGGCGGGCAGCAGGCCATGCCGACGGCGCTCTCACCCATCTCGCCCAAGACGCAGGTCGCCATGGGCCCCTACGTTCCGCCCGAAGATATTTCCGGTGGCTCCGGTGGCCTCGTCACCGGCAGCGCGCCCGTTGCCGCGGGATACACCTCGTCCGCCTTGCCGCCTCTTACAGGATCGAAACCGATGTCAGCCCAGCCCCAGCTTGCCAATCCGGCTCCGGCGCCCAAGCTCGCTTCGCTGGGCACGCCGCAATCGTCCAGCTCGAACCTGAACGTGGTTCCAGCCAACGCTTACGCCCACACGATCGAGAGTGGAGAGTCGCTCTACACCATTGCGCGCAAATACAACGTCACCGCGCAGGCGATCATGCAGGCCAACAGCATCACCTCGCCCGAAAAGATCTATGTCGGCCAGAAGGTGATCATTCCGGGCCGCGCCGATCTCGCCAAGCAGGTGCCGACCAAGGTTGCGTCGCTGGCGCCGGTGGAAGCGCCGCTCGGCGCCAGGCCGGTCGCGAGTGCCCCCGCCGGCAACAAGACGGCGGCGATCACCAATCCCAAGCTGGTCGATCCCGAAGCCTCGCCGGCCACCGTGCCGGTGCAGCAGGTCGCCACGGCGCAGCCGGCGCCGGTCAAGACCCCGCAGCCCGCCGCGCCGCAGATGTCGGGCGCCGACAAGTTCCGCTGGCCGGTATCGGGCAAGGTCACCACCGATTTCATCGCCTCCAAGGGCACCGGCATCAACATCGATGCGCCCGAGGGCAGCGCCGTCCGCGCCGCCGAGAACGGCACCGTCATCTATGTCGGCTCGGGGGTCGAGGGCTATGGCAACCTCATCCTGATCCGCCACCCCAATGGCTACGTGTCCGCCTATGCGCACCTCAAGGCGACCGGCGTCAGCAAGGGGCAGACGGTCAGCCGCGGCGACAATATCGGCTCGGTCGGCATGACCGGCTCGGTGAGCCGCCCGCAGCTCCATTTCGAGCTCCGCCAGGGCGCCACGCCGGTCGATCCGGTGCCGCTGCTGGCCGGCTGATGCTCGGCAAATGGTGAATGGTAAGACGGGGCTTCGGCCCCGTTTCCTTTACCATTCACCATTCACCATTCACCATTCACCATTCACTCACACCGCCTTGCCCATTTCGCCCGCCAGCGCCCGCACGAACTGGATGGCGACGCGGCCGGACCGGGCGCCGCGGGTCTGGGCCCATTCGATGGCCCGGGCATTCAGGGTCGCATCGTCGATCTCGAGCCCGTAGGCGTCGCAATAGCCGCGGATCATGCTGAGGAAGGTCGGCTGGTCGCAATTGTGGAAGCCGAGCCACAGCCCGAAGCGGTCCGACAGCGACACCTTCTCCTCGATCGCCTCGCCGGGGTTGATCGCCGTCGCGCGCTCGTTGTCGATCATGTCGCGCGGCATCATGTGGCGGCGGTTGGAGGTGGCGTAGAACAGGGCGTTGTCCGGTCGGCCTTCGAGTCCGCCGTCGAGGATGGCCTTGAGCGATTTGTAGCTGGTCTCGTCCTTGTCGAAGCTCAGATCGTCGCAGAACACGATGAAGCGGGCGTCCTCGGCGGCGATCATGCGCATCAGCCGGGGCAGGGACTCGATGTCCTCGCGCGAGATCTCGATCAGGATCAGCCGTTGCGCGAGATAACCTGACACTTCTGCATGGACGGCCTTGACCAGCGAGCTTTTGCCCATGCCGCGGGCGCCCCAGAGCAGCGCGTTATTGGCGCCGTAACCCTTTGCAAACTGTAGTGTATTTGCAAGCAGCGTGTCGCGCACGCTGTCGATTCCCTTGAGCAGGCCGAACGGCACCCGCGCCACCTTGGGCACCGGGATCAGATGGTTCTCCGCCGCCTCCCAATGGTACGCATCCTCCGCTCCGAGCAGGGGCCGCGCCGCCTCCGGCGCGGGCGCCATCGCCTCCAGCCGGTCGGCGATACGCTGCAGCGACGCGGCAATCTGCGTGAGGGTGTCGTCAGGCATTTCGGAAAATCCTGCGTCGAAATGGCCTCGGCGGCACTTCGAACGGCTTTGCATTGAATCGGTGCGGACTATATAGTCCGCGCGCTTTTGACCGGATGGATTGTTCCATTGCCGGAAACGCAGCCTATATGCGATCAACCGCGGCGTTTTGACAAGCCGACAACCCATCTGAGGAGTACACCATGTTCGTGACACCCGCTCTCGCGCAGAGCACCGGTGCCCCTGCCGCTGGCGCAGGCGGAATGAGCGACCTGCTCATCCAGTTCGCCCCGATCCTGCTGCTGGTCGTGATCTTCTGGCTGCTGATCTTCCGGCCGCAGCAGAAGCGCATGAAGGCGCAGCAGGCGATGCTTTCCTCGATCTCGCGCGGCGACACGGTGGTGACCACGGGCGGCATCGTCGGCAAGGTGACCAAGGCGGTCGATGGCGAGGACCTCGAGGTGGAGATCTCGCAGGGGGTGCGGGTCAAGCTGACGCGCAGTTCGGTCGCCGACGTGCGCAACCGCGCCAACCCGGTCAACGACAACAAAGCCTCCTGATCCGCCAGTAAGGACGACGTCCCAGCATGTTGCAGTTCTCGCCCATCCGCACCGCGATCATTCTCTTCGTCGCCGTGCTGGGCATCGTCTTTGCGATCCCCAATTTCTTCCCCAAGGAGACCACCGCGACCTGGCCGGGCTGGCTGCCGCACAACGGCATGACGCTCGGCCTCGACCTGCAGGGCGGGTCCTACCTGCTGCTGCAGGTCAACCAGCAATCGGTGGTCACCGAGCGGCTGAAGACGCTGCGCCGTGACGCCCGGCAACTGCTCGCCGGCGAGAATGGCATCGGCAACATCATCACCACCACGGACAAGGGGCTCACCATCGAGCTCACCGATCCGACGCAGAAGGCGGCGGCGCAGGCGGCGCTGCAGAAGCTGCAGACCGGCAACGGCATTCTCGGCGTCGGCGGCACGCAGGAGCTCGAATTCGGCGAGACGCCGGACGGCAAGCTCACCGTCACGCTCAGCGACGCCGGCATCAAGGACCGCATGTCGTCGCTGATCGCGCAGTCGATCGAAGTCATCCGCAAGCGTATCGACGAAGTCGGCACCACCGAGCCGATCATCCAGCGGCAGGGTACCGACCGCGTGCTGGTGCAGGTCCCCGGCTTCAACGACTCGCAGCACCTCAAGGAGCTGATCTCCAAGACGGCGCGGCTCGAATTCCACCTCGTCAATCCGACGATGACGGCCGAGCAGGCCAAGGTGCAGGGCATTCCGCCCGGCTACGAGATCGTGCCGAGCGCCGAGGGCGCCGCGGGCCCGCCCGAAGAGCTGATCAACGAAAATGTCGAGCTCGGCGGCGAAGACCTGACCAACGCCCAGCCCGGCTTCGATCAGCAGACCGGCCGCTCGGTGGTGAGTTTCAGCTTCAACACCCACGGCGCCATCGTGTTCGGCGAGATCACCTCCAAGAACGTCGGCAAGCGCTTTGCCATCGTGCTCGACAACCAGGTGATCACTGCGCCGACCATCCAGCAGCCGATCACCGGCGGTTCGGGGCAGATCACCGGCAATTTCACGCCGCAGAGCGCCAACGACCTGGCCGTGCTGCTGCGCGCCGGCGCGCTGCCGGCCACCCTCGATGTCGCCGAAGAGCGCAGCGTCGGTCCGAGCCTCGGCGCGGATTCGATCCATGCCGGCGTCACCGCGGGCGTGGTCGCGGCCATTCTGGTGGTGACCTTCATGGTTGTCGCCTACGGGCTGTTCGGCTTCTTTGCCGACATCTCGCTGGTGCTCAACATCGTCCTCATCGTCGGGTCGCTGTCGTTGCTCGGCTCGACGCTGACGCTGCCCGGCATCGCCGGCATCGTGCTCACCATCGGCATGTCGGTGGACGCCAACGTGCTGATCTACGAGCGCATCCGCGAAGAGCTGAAGGCGGGTAAGTCGATCCTCGCGGCGATCGACGCCGGCTTCCGGCGCGCCTGGGGCACGATCATCGATTCCCACCTGACCCAGCTCATCGCGGCCGTCGTGCTGTACTTCCTGGGCTCGGGTCCGGTGCAGGGCTTCGCCGTAACGCTGGCGCTCGGCATCCTGACCTCGCTGTTCACCTCCTACACGGTGACGCTCTACTTCGTCGGCGCCTGGTATCGCTGGCGCCGGCCCAAGACCATCAAGATCCAGGTCTTCCGCTTCATTCCGGACGGCACCAAGGTGCCGTTCATGAAGATTTCGCACTACGCGATCGTCTTCTCGGTGATCATCTCGCTGCTGGCGATCGGCTCGGCCTTCACCAAGGGCTTCAACCTCGGCATCGACTTCATCGGCGGCTCGGCCATCGAGCTGCAGAAGAGCGGCGATGGCGACGCCGATCCGGGCAAGATTCGCGAAGACCTCGCGGGGCTCGGACTGGGCGACATCCAGGTGCAGCAGTTCGGCACGCCCAAGGACGTGCTGGTGCGCGTGCAGACGCAGCCGGGCGGCGACGCGGCGCAGCAGGCCGCGGTCAACAAGGTGACGGCGGCGCTCGAAAGCGACCAGTATTCCATCCGCCGTGTCGAGACGGTGGGGCCGCAGGTCTCGGGCGAGCTCACCACCAAGGGCGTGATCGCCGTGCTGGTCGCGCTGGTTGCGATCCTGATCTATGTCTGGTTCCGCTTCGAGTGGCAGTTTGCGCTCGCCGCCATCACCACCACGACGCACGACGTGATCATGACCATCGGGCTGTTCTCGGTGGCGGGGCTCGAATTCAACACCTCGTCCATCGCGGCGGTACTGACGCTGGTCGGCCTCAGTCTCAACGAAACTGTGGTGATCTCCGACCGCATTCGCGAGAATTTGCGAAAATACAAGAAGATGTCGCTGCCCGAGCTGATCGATCTCAGCATCAATCAGACTATCGTGCGCACGTCGCTGACGCAGTTCACCATTCTCTTGGCGCTGTTCCCGCTGGTGTTCTTCGGCGGTGAATCGATCCGCGGCTTCACCATCGCTATGACCTTCGGGTCGATCTTCGGCATGTATTCGTCGGTGTTCATCGGCGGTCCGATCCTGATCTATTTCGGGCTCAAGGCGCGCGGTGACACGCCGGCCGACAGTAAGGCGGCGAAGATTCCGAAGCGCGCCGACGGCGCCGCCGTCTAGATGGCCGAGCCGGGGCAGGGGTTCTACCCGTACCAGGCGGTGATCGAGGGCTATGGTAATGGCGGCTTCCGCTTTGCCGGCATGAGCCACCGCGGCTCGCTGCTCTGCCTGCCCACCGGCATGCATGCCTGGGAAGCGACGAGCGCGGCGGAAATCAGCCGCGCCAATCTGCAGCCGGTGTTCGCTGCCGCCGACCAGATCGACGTACTGCTGGTGGGGCTGGGCATGGACATCGCCGGGTTCGACAAGTCGATCAGGCAGGCGCTGCGGGAGCGCAACATCATCGTCGAGGCGATCGCCACCGGCGGGGCTGTCCGCACCTACAACATCCTGCTGGGCGAGAACCGGGCGGTCGGCGCGGCGCTGATCGCCGTCGAGTCGTCGCGGTGACGCAAGAGAGCGCTGCCTACGCGACGCGCTACCTGCGCGACATCGACCGCGACCGCTATCTCGCGACGCTGGTGCTGCCGTCCAGGGAGCGCGAGGCGATCACTGCGCTCTACGCCTTCAACGCCGACATCGCCTCGGTGCGCGAGCGGGCGCGCGAACCGGCGGCCGGCGAAATCCGCCTGCAATGGTGGGCCGACGCGCTTGCCGGCAAGGGGCACGGCAATGTGCGGCAGAACCCCCTGGCCGACGCGCTGCTGTCGGTGATCGCCGACTATAGCCTGCCGACGCCGCCGCTGACGCGGATGATCACGGCCCGCCGCTTCGACCTCTACCAGGATCCGATGCCCGACATGGCCAGCTTCGAGGGCTATGCTGGCGAGACGGTGTCGGCGCTCTACCAGCTCGGAGCAATGATCCTCAATGGCGGCGCGCCGGTCGAGACGGGCGACGCGGCCGGGCATATGGGCGTTGCCCATGCGCTGATCGGGCATCTGCGGGCGTTCGGCTACAATGCGAGCCAGGGACGCATCTTCCTGCCGTGGGAGGTGTTCGAGATCTGCGGCGTCAAGGAAAGCGAGGTGCTCGCCGGCCAGGCGTCGGACGGGCTCGCCGTGGCGCTCACCAAGCTCAGCGAGACCGCCGCCGAGCACCTGCGCAAGGCCGATGCCGGGACCGCGGCGCTGCCGCGGCCGCTGCGCGCCGTATTTGCACCGCGCGCCGTGCTCGGGCTGCAGCTTCGGCGTGTAGACCCCGACGCCCCATTCGTCCGTACCGACGATCTCGCCGACTGGCGGAAGATCGCCGCGCTGGGCTGGTGGAAGCTGCGCAACGGTTGAGCGGTCAGGCCCAGGCGGCGATGTCCGCCAGCGCCCGGTCGCTCATTGCCTTGCGCTTGGCCAGCGTCTTCTCCGTGGCCTTCCAGCGTCCGACGAGACCTTCCGGCTTCTTCACCGTCACCGGCGGCAGCAGGCCGAAATTGACGTTCATCGGCTGGAAGCTGCGCGGCCCCGGCTCGCCCTCGGCTGCCAGATGGCCACCGAGGATGTGGTCGAAGAGACCGCCCAGTGCCGTGGTCGGCCCCGGCGCCTCGAGCCGTTCGCCGCGCGCTTCGGCCGCCGCCATGCGTCCGGCGACGAGGCCGATCGCCGTGCTCTCGACATAGCCTTCGACGCCGGTGATCTGGCCGGCGAAGCGCAGCCGTGGCTCGGCCTTGAGCCGAAGCTGGCGGTCGAGCACCTTGGGCGAGTTGAGGAAGGTGTTGTGGTGAAGGCCGCCGAGCCGCGCGAACTGCGCGTGCTCCAGCCCCGGAATGAGCCGGAAGATTTCGGCCTGGCCGCGATATTTGAGCTTGGTCTGGAAGCCGACCATGTTCCACAGCGTGCCCAGCGCATTGTCCTGCCGAAGCTGCACGACGGCGTAGGGTTTGACCGTCGGGTTGCGCGGATTGGTGAGGCCGACGGGCTTCAGCGGCCCGTAGCGCAGCGTCTCTCGGCCCCGCTCGGCCATCACCTCGACCGGTAGGCAGCCGTCGAAATAGGGCACATTCTCCCATTGGTGGTAGACGTGCTTCTCGCCGGCCAGCAGCGCATCGACGAAGCGGTTGTACTGCGTTTCGTCCAGCGGGCAGTTGAGATAGTCCTGCCCGGTGCCGCCGGGCCCGACCTTGTCGTAGCGCGACTGTTTCCAGGCGATGTCCATGTCGATCGACTCGCCATGCACGATCGGCGCGATGGCGTCGAAGAAGGCCAGCTCCGCCTCGCCGGTCAGGCCCTGGATCGCCTCGGCCAGCGGCCGCGAGGTGAGCGGGCCGGTGGCGATGATGACATTGGTCCAGTCGGGGGGCGGCAGGCCGGCGACCTCGCCGAATTCGACGGTGATGTTGGGGTGGCCACGGACCGCCGCGGTGACGGCATCGGAAAATCCCACCCGGTCGACCGCGAGCGCCCCGCCCGCGGGCAGTTTGTGGGCGTCGGCCAGGCGCATGATCAGCGAGCCGCAGCGCCGCAGTTCCTCGTGCAGCAGGCCGACGGCATTGTGCTCATGGTCGTCGGAACGGAAGGAGTTGGAGCACACCAGCTCGGCGAACCCGCCCGTGAGGTGCGCCTCGGTCAGCTTGTGCGGCCGCATTTCGTGCAGCACGACCTGCGTGCCCGCCTCGGCGGCTTGCCAGGCGGCTTCGGAGCCGGCGAGGCCGGCCCCCACAATATGTATGGGTTGATCGGACATGGCGGCCGTCCTAACAGCCAGTCGGTATGGTCGCAACGGGAGGATTATCGTGGCGATGACGCTATGGGGACGCGAGACGTCCGCCAATGTCCAGAAGGTACGCTGGGCGCTCGCCGAGATCGGGCAGGACTACGAGCACATCCCGCTCGGCGGCAAATATGGCGGCACCCGCACGCCGGAATATCTGGCGCTCAACCCCAACGGGCTGGTGCCGACGCTGCGCGACGGCGATCTCGTCCTGTGGGAGAGCCACGCCATCGTGCGCTATCTCGCGGCGCGCTACAGCCCCGGCCGGTTGTGGCCGGACGATCCGGTCGCCCGCGCCGATTGCGATCGCTGGACGGACTGGACGGCGACGACCTTCCAGCCGGCCTGGATCGACTTGTTCTGGAGGTTCTACCGCACGGCGCCGGAGCAGCGCGACGAGAGCGCCATCGCCAAGGGCGTTGCGGCCACCGGGAGCTGTCTCGGGATCATGAACGGGCAGCTCAAGCGCACCCGATTCCTTGCCGGCGATCATCTTACCTATGCCGATATCGTCGCCGGCACGGCGATGTACCGCCTGACCACCATGGATCTCGACATGGCCCTGCCGGACAACGTCGCGCGGTGGCACGGCGAACTCAGGGCGCGGGCGCCGTATCGGCTGGGGGTCGAGGTGGATTATTCGGAGCTGGCCGGACGAAGCTCGGCCTGATCGCGGGGCCGGGCCCCGGAATCAAAACGCTCGCTACCTTGAGGGAAGCGAGCGTTCGGATCGTGGCCACCTGGCGGCTCTGCGCCGAGACCTTAGAGGGTCTGCGCATGATTGCGCGCGATCTTCTGGATGTCGGCGCGACTGATGCCGAGGTCGTTGAGCTGACGGTTGTCGAGAGCGGTGAGCTCACGGACGGTCTGCTGATATGCGGCCCACTTCTTGAACGTCTGACGAATACCCATTTCATTTCTCCTTCTGCTAGCGGCCGGATGCTTCCTGCTCGCTACGGTGCTGAGATAGTGCCGATCGCGGAGTCTGAGCAGTGGGTGATTGGTCAGAACAGCGGTACCAAAAACGCATAGCTCTTTTCGGCGTCGTTCATCGGGAATTAAGAGATTGCCGAGCTAACAGGTCGGCTTTTCCGCCCGATGGATCGGTCAGCACTGCCGATCGAACAGGCTGCGGGTCATTTTCGGGAAATCCGGTGCCGAAATGCCAAGGCTGTCGACGTTTCGCCGTGGCGGCGCGCCGATTTCCCGCCGCGTCGGGCGTGGATCGATGAGGCGCTGCTGGCGCCAGACGGCTCGAACGAACATCGCAATCACCCTTCGGAGCGGTGGCAGGGCAGCCGAACATTGTGCGATTTGCCGCCGCGGTCCATGGGCGAGATGGCAGTTGCGCCATGCGAAATGCGCATGGCAAGCGTCATACGGGCGACATCTTGTCCGTGCGAGCTATGCAAAATACGGTGCAGGTATGGCCCCGCGGGACGCAAAGTCGCCGCAAGACTTACTCGGCGGCCGCGCGGCGCGGCGCCAGGGCCTCGATCAGCGCGTTGGAGTCGCTGATCCAGCCGAACAGCAGCTCGATGGTCAGCAGGCTCGCCTCGTGGTTGGTGCGCGCCGTGTCCCAGGCGATCGGCTCGGCGGTGCAGTCCTCGAGCACGATGCAGCGATAATCGCGGAACATCGCGTCGCGTACCGTCGATTCGACGCAGATGCTGGTGGTGGCACCGGTGATGATCAGCGTATCGACGCCCATCGCCCGGAGCCGCTCGTCGAGATCGGTATGGAAGAAGCCGCTGTAGCGGGCTTTCGGTACGATGGCGTCGCCAGGGTGCGGGGCCAGTTCGGGCAGGATCGCGGTGTTCCAGGTGTCGGCGACCAGCACGCGGCCGGTGCTGCCGTCGGGAGCGGGGAACGCTTTGCCGAGCTGCATGCGCTGATGCTTGATGAAATGCGGCGCCCGGGCCGAGCCGGCATCCGACAGGTCGGCGGCGTGTTGCTGCTTGAGATAGACGACAGGCAGGCCGGCGGCACGTGCCGCGGCCAACACCGCGGCCACCGCCGGAACGATGGCCTGGATCGGCGCGATGTCGATGCCGGCGCGGTCGAACATGCCGCCCCTGCTGCCGAAATCGTGCTGCATATCGACCACGATGACGGCGGTGTGCGCGGTATCGAACTCGATACCCGACGGGCGGGCCGGCAACAGCGTCGATGCCATGGTCTGCTCCTCCTCAGATGTGGAGGGATCATGGGACAGTTGCCGGCGCCGGGCAATCCCGCGGCGGCGGGCCGGTTTCGCGCCGGCTACTCCGCCGCCTGCCGGGCCGGGCGCTTCTGCTTGGCCGGGCGCCGCTCCATGACGTCTCGCAGGAACTTGCCGGTATAGGAGCGCTTGTTCTCGATCATATCCTCGGGCGTGCCGACGCCCACCACCTCGCCGCCGCCGTCGCCGCCTTCGGGACCCATGTCGATGATCCAGTCGGCGGTCTTGATGACTTCGAGGTTGTGCTCGATCACCACCACGGTGTTGCCCTGGTCGACCAACTCGTGCAGCACCTCGAGCAACTTGGCGATGTCGTGGAAGTGCAGGCCCGTGGTCGGCTCGTCCAGCATATAGAGGGTGCGGCCGGTGGCGCGGCGGCTCAATTCCTTGCTGAGCTTGACGCGCTGCGCCTCGCCGCCCGACAGCGTCGTCGCCGGCTGGCCGACCTTGACGTAGCCGAGCCCGACGCGCTGCAAGGTGGCGAATTTCTCGCGGATCGAGGGCACCGCCGCGAAGAACTCGGTCGCTTCGTCGATGGTCATGTCGAGCACGTCGGCGATCGACTTGCCCTTGAACTGCACCTCCAGCGTCTCGCGATTGTAGCGATGACCCTTGCACACCTCGCAGGTCACGTAGACGTCGGGCAGGAAGTGCATCTCGATCTTGATGACTCCGTCGCCCTCGCACTTCTCGCAGCGGCCGCCCTTGACGTTGAAGCTGAAGCGACCTGGACCGTAGCCGCGCGCCTTGGCTTCCGGCAAGCCGGCGAACCATTCGCGCAGCGGCCCGAAGGCGCCGGTGTAGGTCGCCGGGTTGGAACGCGGCGTACGGCCGATCGGGGACTGGTCGATGTCGATGATCTTGTCGAGGAATTCGAGGCCGGTCAGATGACTATGCGGCGCCGGATTGACCCGGGCGCCGTTCAGCCGCCGCGCCATCGCCTGGTACATGGTGTCGATCATCAGCGTCGACTTGCCGCCGCCCGACACGCCGGTGATGGCGACGAACAGGCCGAGCGGCACGTCCACCGAGACGTTCTTGAGGTTATTGCCGGTGGCGCCGTCGAGGTGGATCTTCTTCGACTTGGTGGGCTTGCGCCGTTCCGGCGGGGTCGGGATCTGCAGCTTGCCGCTCAGATACTGGCCGGTGATCGAATTCTTGTTCCGGAGGATGTCCTCGGGGGTGCCTTCGGCGACGATGTGCCCGCCATTGACCCCGGCGCCGGGGCCGATATCGACCACATGGTCGGCGGTAAGAATGGCATCCTCGTCGTGCTCGACCACGATCACGGTATTGCCGATGTCGCGCAGCCGGCGCAGCGTTTCGAGCAGCCGCTCATTGTCGCGCTGGTGCAGGCCGATGGAGGGCTCGTCGAGCACGTAGAGCACCCCGGTCAGTCCCGAGCCGATCTGGCTCGCCAGCCGGATGCGCTGGCTTTCGCCGCCCGACAGCGACCCCGAGCCACGGCTCAGCGTCAGATAGTCGAGGCCGACGTCGTTGAGGAAGCCGAGCCGCTCGCGGATTTCCTTGAACACCCGCTCGCCGATCTGGTTCTGCTGCTTGGTCAGGCGCTTGGGCAGGTCCTTGAACCAGGCCGCCGCGGCGCGGATGGACATGTCTGAGACCTGTCCGACATGCAGCCCGTCGATCTTGACCGCCAGCGCCTCCGGCTTCAGCCGGTAGCCGTTGCAGGCGAGGCAGGGCTTCGAGGACATGTATTTCTCGATTTCCTCGCGCATGCCGGCGCTTTCGGTCTCCTTGTAGCGGCGCTCCAGATTGCCGATCACGCCCTCGAACGCCTTCTTGGTCTTGTAGGTGCGCAAGCCGTCGTCATAGGTGAACTGGATCGGCGTGCTGCCGGTGCCGAACAGCACGGCGTCCTGCACCTGCTTGGGCAACTCTTCCCAGGCCGTGCCGGTCGAGGCGCCGAAATGCTTGGTCACCGCCTGCAGCGTCTGCTGGTAGTAGGGCGCGCTGGTCTTGCTCCAGGGCAGGATGGCGCCGTCGCGCAGCGACAGCGTGACGTCGGGCACGATCAAATCGGGGTCGATCTTCTGCTCGGTGCCTAGCCCGTCGCAGACCGGGCAGGCGCCGAACGGGTTGTTGAACGAGAACAGCCGCGGCTCGATCTCGGGAATGGTGAAGCCCGAGATCGGATCGGCGAATTTCTCGGAAAAGATCAGCCGCTTCGCCTCGCCCTTGTCGTCCTTCTCGTTGGCGAACTCGGCGAAGGCGATGCCGTCGGCCAGCTTCAGCGCTGTCTCGAAGCTCTCGGCGAGGCGCGGCGCGATGTCGGGCCCGACCACGACGCGGTCGACCACCACCTCCACGTCGTGCTTGATCTTCTTGTCGAGATTGGGCGCATCCTCGATGTCCCAGAACTCGCCGTCGATCTTCACGCGCTGGAAGCCCTTGCGCATCAGGTCGTTGAGCTCGCGCTTGTATTCGCCCTTGCGGCCGCGGGCGATCGGGGCGAGCAGATAGAGGCGCGTGCCCTCGGGCTGCGCCATCACCTTGTCGACCATCTGGCTCACGGTCTGGCTCTCGATGGGCAGGCCGGTGACCGGCGAATAGGGGATGCCGACGCGGGCAAACAGCAGCCGCAGATAGTCGTAGATCTCGGTAACGGTGCCGACGGTCGAGCGCGGATTGCGCGACGTGGTCTTCTGCTCGATCGAAATGGCCGGCGACAGCCCGTCGATCTGCTCGACGTCGGGCTTCTGCATCATCTCGAGGAACTGCCGGGCGTAGGCGCTCAGCGACTCCACGTAGCGGCGCTGGCCTTCGGCATAGATCGTGTCGAACGCCAGCGACGACTTGCCCGAGCCGCTGAGCCCCGTCATCACGATCAGCTTGTCGCGGGGCAGCCGCAGGTCGATGTTCTTGAGATTGTGCTCCTTGGCGCCGCGGATCACGATCTCACGGTTCTGGGCGGGGGACGATTTGGCGGGCATCGGGCAATCCATCGGCAGGCGCGGGACCATAGCCGCATGGTCCGTCAGCATCTGTCAGTGTTTCGGGTTCTGGAGAGGCGCAGCCACAGAAATAGGCAGGGCCGACCGCTTCCACAAGCTAACCACGACGCCCCGGGACTGTCATCTCACACCCCGTCGCGCCGGCGAGAACATAAGCGGAACATAAAGGAGTCGGTCAAGCCCTACGGGACCGGCGTGGAACGTTTTCGCGCCGACCGGCATTGAAGCACGTCAACCTACCCCTTCAGGAGCGTCAATTGGGTATTGTCTGGACCATCATCATCGGCGCCATCGCCGGCTTCGTCGCAAAATTCCTCGTCCCGGGACCGAACGAGCCCCGTGGCTTCATCCTCACCACCATCCTCGGCATCGTCGGTGCATTCGTCGCCTCCTATCTCGGGCAGATGCTCGGCTGGTACGCGCCCGGCGAAGGCGCCGGGCTGATCGGCGCCATTGTCGGCGCGGTCATCGTGCTGCTGGTCTGGGGCTTCATCGCGCGGCGTCGCGCGTGATCCGGACATATTTCCAGGGAGAACAAAATGGCGAATAGAGGCATGCCCTCGATGCTGGCGCTGCTCGGCCTGTTGGCCGTGGCCGGTTTCCAGAACCGCGACAAGATCGCCGCGGCGCTCAACAATCTCGGCGGCGGCGCCTCTGGCGGCGGCACGTCCGGCGGCGGCGCGACGGGGCAGGGCGGTGGACTCGGAGGCCTGCTCGGCGGGATCGAGAACGCCGTGACGGGCGCCTCGGGTGCGGCCTCGGGTGCGGCCGCGGGAGCCGGCGCGGCAGGCGGTCTCGGCGAGATCCTGTCGGGGCTCGGCAGCGGCGGCACCGTCACCGGCGGGCTCGGGGACCTGATGAACAGCTTCCGCGATGCCGGACACGGTGCGGTCGCCGATTCCTGGGTGACGCCCGGCGTGCCCACGCAGGGCCTGACCCCGCAACAGGTGGAGCAGGCGGTCGGCGCCGACAATCTGGACCGGCTGACGCAGGCCACCGGGCTGTCGAAGGACGAACTGCTGAAGCGGCTGGCAACCGCGATCCCGCAGACCGTCGATACGCTGACGCCGGGCGGCAATATGCCGACCGAGCAGGAAGCGCGGAAAAACCTCGGCCTACCCTCCTAGGCCCGGCACGAACAGTCTCGACCCGGTGCGGCATCGGCATCCGGGTCGAGACGTCCATCTCAGCGATGTCAGGCCGCTAGAATACGAACTGGCCGATGGCGAGAGCCACGATCAGGGTGATCACCAGCAGCACCACGAAGATGTAGAACAGGATCTTGGCGATCCCGGCGCTTGCGGCGGAGATGCCGGTGAAGCCGAACAGGCCGGCGATGATCGAAATCACGAAAAAGATGAGCGCCCATTTGAGCATGTTGTTGTCTCCACGGCGCGACGCACGCCGTTCCGGATAAACACACGAAGGGCGCAAGCGTTCCTAGGCGCTGTCACCCAGATAGATGCCCTTCTGCTTGAGGTAGGCGACCTCCTCGGGGCTGGCGAGCTCGCGGTCCCAGCGCGCCAGCGATTTGTTGATGTAGCGGAAGAAGGGCGGGCCGAGGAAGGCGTAGAGGATCATCGCCATGTAGCCGCGCGGCAGGGTCACGGCCTGGTCGTCCCGGGACGGCTCGAGCTCCCAGAAGCGCCTTGTGGCGATGGCGTGGTGGTTGGAATGCAGCATCAGGTTGTAGAACATGCCGGTCGATACGCGCCGGTGGCTGTCCCAGCTATGGCGCGCCTCCACCCGGGTACCGGGGATGCGCACCAGGCCGTAATGCTCGATGTAGTTCACCACCTCGAGGTAGATCTTGCCGATGAAGCCGGCATAGGCGGAATAGAGGATGCCGATGGGGCCCAGGAACCAGACGTAGAAGGCGACCACCACCAGCGTCATCAACTGCCCGCGCCAGAAGCGGTTGTTCCAGAGCGTGTTGGGAATGCCCTTGCGCTTCAGCCGTTCGGCCTCGAAGCGCCTGGCGGCGAGCCACTGGCCGATGGTCGAGGAAAACACGAAGTGGACGATGTACTGGCCGCGGCGCGCCGTCGCCGGGTCGAGCTCGGTGCCGACATTGCGGTGGTGGCCGTGCACGTGCTCGATGGAAAAGCCGGTGTCCCAGGTGAAGGCCAGCAGCCAGCGGCCGACCAGGCGGTCGAACGGCTTGTCGGTGCGGTGCACGAGTTCATGAGCCACGTTCACGCCGGCGGCGCCGTAATACATGCCGAGGCTGGCCCAGGCGCCCGGCCCGATGAGGCCGCTCATCGTGGCGGTGGCGGCGCGGGCGCCGACCGGGTCGATGCCGAGGGCCCGCGACAGCGCGTCCATCACCGGGATGCCGGTGGCCGAGGTGACGTTGAGCGTCACCAGCGTGGTGAAAATGATCAGCGGCAGCGTCAGGAACAGCATGAGCTGGCAGTACCAGACCGGCGGCATCGCCTCCTTGTCGCCGGCATCGCCGAACAGCTCGTCGACGAAGCCGATGAGCACGAAGGACAGAAGCATGCCGGTCCAGGTCCAGCCGCCGCCCAGCGCCATGGCGTAGGTGCCCACGAGGATGAAGATGTTCATCATCGAGTAGCGCACGGTGTTGGCGGCGCGCGTCGCCAGCAGCGAGTTCATCAGGCGCGGCGGCGGGGCGGCGGAGTCGTCTTGCGTCGTCAAAGCTGACTCGTGGTCTCGGGTTTTCGTGCTTGAAACTATTGTATCGACTCGCAGTTCTCAATGCACGGCGAATGCGGCGAAAACGTTGGCCCCGGCTTGAGAACAAAATACGAACATTCTATACTGTGCACAAAGCTCCCGCGGGGCTGAGAGGGGGCCGGGCGGTCGGATACAGTGCCGGCCGCATTCCACGGAAGCGGCGTAAGAGCGAAAGGACAAGCTATGGCTGGCAGCGTGAACAAGGTGATTTTGGTCGGCAATCTGGGAGCCGATCCGGAGGTGCGGACGCTGCCCAGCGGCAACAAGGTGGTGAACCTTTCCGTCGCCACGTCCGACAGCTGGCGCGACAAGAACAGCGGCGAGCGCAAGGAAAAGACCGAGTGGCACCGGGTGGTGATCTTCTCGGAAGGCCTCGCCCGCGTGGCCGAGCAATATCTGCGCAAGGGCAGCAAGGTCTATCTCGAAGGCGCGCTGCAGACCCGCAAATGGCAGGACCAGTCCGGCCAGGACAAATATTCGACGGAGGTGGTGCTGCAGGGGTTCAACTCGAACCTCACCATGCTCGACGGCCGCGGCGAGAATGCCGGGGAGTCCGGCGGCTTCTCGAGCCCGCCCGCCCGCTCCGAAGGCCGCCGCCCCTCAGCCAGCGCCCCAGCCTTCGAATCCGGCGGCATGGACGACGACATTCCGTTCTGAGCGGTACTGGTCCGCAAACGAAAAGGGCGGCCCGGGGCCGCCCTTTGCATCTGCATTTCCCGAAGGCTCAGGCCTTGGTGAAGGGGATGTTGGCGTCGACCTTGTCGCCGGTGTCGTTGAAGGTGGCGTGGAACTCGACCTTCAGCGAATTGCCGCCGGACAGCACCACCGTCGAGGCGATGGAAATGTCGTTGCCCTCGTTGTCGTCGGCGCGCTGCTTCAGGTCGAACACGATCTGGTCGCCCCTCTTCTGGCCCACGGCGACGCCGCGGAAGCCGCCGATGCCGGAGTTCATCACGGCCTCGTAGCGCTTGTTGGCGTCGGAATAGGCGATGGTGCCGGTCACCGAGAGCTGGGCGCCGCCCAGCGAGCAGCGGCCGGTGTAGTTGAGCTTGCCGCCATTGCCCGAGCTCAGCGCCATCTTGCAGCTCACGGGCTGGGTCTGCGAGCCCGAAAGCTGGCCTTTGCCGTTCCACGTGCCGAGATATTTCTCGAGCGCGCCGATTTCAGCCGGGCCGGCCAGAGCGGGCACGACTCCGGCGACCAGCATGGCGCCGCCGAGCACAGCCGCCCGCATAAGGGGTCCGAACAGGTTCATTTTCAAAGTTCCTCCAAGGGTGAAGACTCGCCCCCCGGCGACAGAAGGGGTGCGAGGATGGCTGACTCCATGCCCCGCAATGCGAGGCGAGCGTTACCACAAAAAGCGCTGTAAACAAGGCCGTGCGCGGTGTTTCCCGGTAGCGGCGGGGTGTTTGCGTGCATTCCGGACTGGCTGTTGCAGCAAGTCCGCGGGACGATGGCCGCAATACTTGCTTTTTTCTGTCCCCACAGGCCCGGTGGGCCTCGAAAACGGCCCAATTCCGCACCATATGCGATAGCAGTGGATTGCAGGCGTTCGATCGCCGCCAAAGCCCCGTGGAATTAGGCTTTTCCGGGGGAATCGCATAGACCCACTAGCAGTTCGAACGACCTCGAAAAAGCACCCCTTGGCCGACATTCCAGACGACGACGGCGCTGCCGTGCCGCCCTCCGACATCGCCCCGATTTCGATCACCGACGAAATGCGCCGGTCCTATCTCGACTACGCCATGAGCGTGATCGTGAGCCGGGCGCTGCCGGACGTGCGCGACGGCATGAAGCCGGTGCACCGGCGCATCCTGTTCTCGATGCACGAGCAGAATTTCACCTGGAACCGGCCGTACCACAAATCGGCGACCGTGGTCGGCGACGTCATCGGCAAGTATCACCCGCATGGCGATCAGGCGGTGTACATGTCGCTGGTGCGCATGGCGCAGGACTTTTCCATGCGCCAGCTGCTGGTCGACGGGCAGGGCAATTTCGGCTCGATCGACGGCGATATGCCGGCGGCTATGCGCTACACCGAAGTGCGCATGGAAAAGATCACCGGCTCGCTGCTCGACGATCTCGAGAACGACACGGTCGATTTCCGCGAGAACTACGACGGCTCGCGCCAGGAGCCGACGGTGCTGCCGGCGCGCTTCCCGAACCTTCTGGTCAATGGCGGCGGCGGCATCGCCGTGGGCATGGCCACCAACATCCCGAGCCACAATCTGGGCGAGGTGATCGACGCCACGCTGGCGGTGCTCGCCAATCCCCACATCACCGTGCCGGAGCTCATGCAGCATTTGCCGGGCCCGGATTTTCCGACTGCCGGCGTGATCCTCGGCCGGGCCGGCATCCGGCAGGCCTACGAAACCGGACGCGGCTCCATCCTCGTTCGCGGCAAGTCGAACATCGAGGAGATGCGTGGCGGCCGCGAGGCGATCATTGTCACCGAGATTCCATATCAGGTGAACAAATCGCTGATGATCGAGAAGATGGCCGAGCTGGTGCGCGACAAGCGCATCGAAGGCATTTCCGACATCCGCGACGAATCCGACCGCCACGGCATCCGCGTGGTGATCGAGCTCAAGCGCGACGCGGTGCCCGACGTGGTGCTCAACCAGCTCTACCGCTTCACGCCGCTGCAGAGTTCGTTCGGCTGCAATTTCGTCGCCCTCAATGGCGGCAAGCCCGAGTTGATGGGCATCCAGCGCATCCTCACGGCCTTCGTCGAATTCCGCGAGGAGGTGGTCACTCGCCGCACCCGGTTCCTGCTGGGCAAGGCGCGCGACCGGGCCCACGTCCTGGTCGGACTCGCCGTGGCGGTGGCCAATATCGACGAGGTGATCGCCGTCATCCGCCGCGCCGCCGATCCGACGGCGGCGCGCGAGGAACTGATGGCGCGCGACTGGCCGGCGAGCGACGTGGCGCCGCTGATGGCGCTGGTCGACGATCCCCGCCACAAGATCAGCGACAGCGGCACGTTCCGCCTGAGCGACGAGCAGGCGCGGGCCATCCTGGCGCTGACGCTCAGCCGCCTGACGGCGCTCGGCCGCGACGAGATCGGCGACGAGCTCAACGGGCTGGGCCAGGACATCGCCGAATACCTGTCGATCCTGCGCTCGCGCGAGAGGGTGCAGGAGATCGTCCGCACCGAGCTGCAGGCCATCAAGGACGAATTCGCGACGCCCCGCCTCACCAGCATCGACGAGGCCGCCGGCGATTTCGAGGACGAAGATCTCATCGCCCGCGAGGACATGGTGGTGACCGTCACGCATGGCGGCTACATCAAGCGCGTGCCGCTCAGCGCCTATCGGGCGCAGCGGCGCGGCGGCAAGGGCCGCTCCGGCATGGCGACGCGCGACGAGGACTTCGTCACCCGCCTGTTCGTCGCCAACACCCATACGCCGGTGCTGTTCTTCTCGTCGGCGGGGCAGGTCTACAAGCTCAAGGTCTGGCGCCTGCCGATCGCCGAGCCGCAGGGCCGCGGCCGGGCGCTGATCAACATGCTGCCGCTCGACGATGGCGAGCGCATCACCTCGATCATGCCGCTGCCCGAGGACGAGGCGGACTGGCAGAAGCTCGACATCATGTTCGCGACCCGCTCGGGCGGGGTGCGCCGCAACTCGCTGGCCGATTTTGTCGAGATCAACAAGAACGGCAAGATCGCCATGAAGCTCGACGAGGGCGACGTGATCATTGGCGTCGAGACGTGTTCGGCGGAGAGCGATGTGCTGCTGACGACGTCGGGCGGCCGGGCGATCCGTTTCGAGGTCGGGGACGTGCGTGTATTCAAGGGCCGGGACTCGACGGGGGTGCGCGGCATCACGCTCGGTGCGGGCGAGAACGTGATCTCGATGTCGATTCTGCGGCACTTCGAGGCGACGCCGGCCGAGCGCAACACCTTCCTCAAGCAGTACGGCGCCTATCGGCGTGCCCGGACAGGGGATGCCGCAGAGATCGATGCGCCGACGCCCGCCGAGGAGATCGAGGACGAGGGCGGAGAGGTCGCGCTGTCGGTCGAGCGCTATGCGGAAATGGACGCGTCGCAGCAATTCGTGCTGACCCTCACCGAGCTCGGTTTCGGCAAGATTTCGTCGTCGTTCGACTTCAGGATCTCCAATCGGGGTGGAAAAGGCATTCAGGCGACCGACCTCGACAAGATCGACGAGACGGGCGTTCTGGTGGCGGCCTTTCCGGTGGAGGAGAGCGACCAGATCATGCTGGTCAGCGATGGCGGCCAACTGATCCGCGTGCCGGTCGAGGGCATCCGGTTCACCAAGAGGGCCTCCAAGGGCGTGCGGGTGTTTCGTACCGCCGAGGGTGAAAAGGTCGTGTCGGTCGAACGGATCAGCGAACCCGAGGGCAGCGACGGCGAGGCGGATGAGGCGCCGGCCGAAGGCTGATGCGCAGCCTGCGGATCGGGGAGATCGTCCTCGAGCCGCAGGTCGCGGCCCACGCGGCCGAACTGTTCACTGTGCTCGACGATCCGGACCTCTATGGCTTTGTCGACGACAAGGGGCCGGCGAGCGAAACAGCGCTGCGCGAACGGCTTGCCCGGCTGGAAAGCCGTCAATCCCCGGACGGGTTGGAACAGTGGCTGAACTGGGTGGTACGGAACGCGACCGGCGCGGTGACCGGCTACGTGCAGGCGACGGTGCGGGCGCACGGCGAGGCGGAGATCGCCTATGTGCTCGGCCGGCGGTTCTGGCGCCAGGGCATCGCGTTCGCAGCCTGCTCGGCCATGCTGGAGGAACTGGCAGGCGCCTACGGCGTAACGCGTGCCGTCGCGACGCTCGATCCGGACAACATCGCCTCGCTTGCCTTATTGCGAAAACTGGGGTTTCGGTTCGAATCCGAGGACATCGCGGCGCATGAGGTGCGTCATGTCCGCGACCTTTGAGGAGCATCATTTTGTTCAGCCTCGCCACACTCATCCCCTATCTCGGCGCCTGCTTCGTGCTCGCCATCGTGCCCGGCCCGACGGTCACCGTGATCCTCGCCAACGCGCTGCGCTCCGGCACGCTGGCCGGGCTGTCGATCATTGCCGGCACGCAGCTCGGCCTCGTCACCATGATCCTGGTGGTCGGGCTCGGGCTCGAGGCGGTGATGGGCTTCATGGCCTTCGCCTTCGACTGGATCAAGCTCGCCGGCGCCGCCTATCTCGTCTGGCTCGGTTTCAACATGCTGATGAGCAAGGGCGAGCTCGGCACCGCCGCGACCGGACCGGCAAAGTCCTACCGGCGGCTGATGCTCGACGGCTTCGTGGTGATCTGGTCGAACCCCAAGGCGCTGATCTTCCTCGGCGCCTTCCTGCCGCAATTCGTCAGCCGCGAAGGCGCCGCGTTCCCGCAGGTCGTGGTGCTCGGCCTGTTCTTCATGCTGGTGGCTGGAGCGTCGGATTCGATGTACGCGATCCTCGGCGGCCGCGCCCGCGGCCTGCTGTCGGCCGCCCGGGTGAGGCTGCTGAGCCGGATCTCGGGTGTCCTCCTGATGGCCGGCGGCGTATGGCTGGCGCTGGTCAAGAAGGCCTGACGGTCCTGCTATTTTCGCGGTTTCGCTCGCCGGCTCGGGTCCGGGCAGGAAAACCGTTGCCAGTCCTCCCGGAAACGCTCTAGAGGCGATCGTCCCGCCGCGCGAGTCGTCGCCATCCTCCATATTCCTGCGCTCTCCGTTCTGATCCCCTACACGATCGCGGCGTTCGTCGTCGTGGCCGTGCCGGGCATTACCGTGTCGACCGTGGTCAGCACCGCGCTCGCCCGCGGGCTGGTGCCCGCCTACTGGTTCGAGCTCGGGGCGGCGCTGGGGCGGTTCTCGATGGTGCTGGTGGTGGCCGTGGCGCTGCAGGCGGTCGCGGGGCTCGTCTCGACGCTGTTCGACGTCATCAAGTATATCGGCGCGGCCTATCTGCTGTATCTCGGCATCGGCTATCTGACCTCGCGCGGCGGCATCAAGCTCAACGCCCAGCAGGAGCGGCGCTCGCCGTGGCGGCAGGTGGCGGCCGGTTTCTTCACGTTGTGGAGCAATCCCAAGGCGATGCTGTTCTTCGGCGCCTTCATCCCGCAATTCGTCGATCCCAACTACCCGGCCTGGCCGCAGGTGCTGTTCCTCGGGTTGATCGAGATCGGCGCGGCGTTCATCACCGACAGCGGCTATATCGCGCTGTCGGTGGGTGCGCGCAGCGTAATGACCGGCGGCGCGCTGGTCTGGGTCAACCGCGTCGCCGGCGTGATCCTGCTCGGCGCCGCAATCTGGCTGGCAACGCTCAGCCGCTAGTGCGCTTGTGCTCCGGCCAGCCGCCCGCGAGGGCGTCTGCTCGGCCAACCGGCAGTTTGTCCGTGCTCTGGCCGACCGGCCGCGAGAGCGTCCGTTCGGCCAACCGCGAGGCGGGCCTGCTTGCCTTGGCGGCGGGGGCGTGACAGAACCCCGGCGCACACCGCGTGGGGCATTGGGGAGGGCGGCGACGTGAGCAAATTGATCGGATTTTACCCGGGGTCGTTCGATCCGCTGACCAACGGGCACCTCGATGTCATCGAGCGCGCCTGCAAGCTCGTCGACACGCTGGTCGTCGCGGTGGGCACGCATGCCAGCAAGCAGCCGCTGTTCTCGCATGCCGACCGGCTGGCGCTGCTCGAGGCCTCGCTCGAGCCGGTGGGCAAGCGCACCGATACCGAGATGCGCATCGTCGATTTCGACGGCCTGGCGGTCACGGCGGCGCGCCAGCACGGCGCCAAGCTCATCATCCGCGGCCTGCGCGACACCACCGACTATAATTACGAGATGCAGATGGTCGGCATGAACGCGCAGATGGCGCCCGATCTGCAGACGGTGTTCCTGCCGTCGTCGCCGCCGGTCCGCCATATCTCGGCCACGCTCGTGCGCCAGATCGCACAGCTTGGGGGCGACATCTCGAAATTCGTCCCGGCCAACGTTCTGGAAGCACTCAAATCCAAATGAACTCACCGCTCAAGCGCGCCGGTGCCATTTTCGGCATCCTGGCCATCCTCGCGGCTGCCGTGTTCGGCGCCTCGCTCGCTGCTCCCGCCAAGGCGGCGGACGGCACTCCGCATTTGATCCTGACGCTCAAGGATGGCGACGTCGACATCCAGCTGCTGCCCGACGTGGCGCCCAAGCATGTCGAGCGCATCGTCACGCTCACCAACCAGGGCTTCTACAACGGCCTCACCTTCCACCGGGTGATCGACGGCTTCATGGCGCAGACCGGCGATCCGACCGGCACCGGCATGGGCGGCTCGGACCTGCCGGACGTGAAGGCGGAGTTCTCCAACCTCCATTACGATCCGGGCACGGTCGGCGCGGCGCGCGCCAGCGATCCGGACACCTTCAACTCGCAGTTCTTCATCACCTTCGCCGATGCCGGTTTCCTCGACGGGCAGTACACGGTGTTCGGCAAGGTCGTGTCCGGCATGGACGCGGTCAACAAGATCAAGAAGGGCGACCCGCAATCGGGCGAGGTCCAGGACCCCGACAAGATCATTTCCGCAAAGATCGTCTACAAATAGGAAGGAGCCAGCGATTGGCTGACATCAAAGATCCCGAGAACACGCTGCTGATCGAAACCACCAAGGGACCGGTGGTCATCGAGATGCGCCCCGACCTCGCCCCCAACCACGTCGCCCACATCAAGAAGCTGGCGCGCGAGGGCTTCTACGACGGGATCGTGTTCCATCGCGTGATCGATGGCTTCATGGCGCAGACCGGCGATCCGACCGGCACCGGCACGGGTTCGTCGAAATATCCGAACCTGAAGCAGGAATTCAGCGCAGAGCCGCATGTGCGCGGCACCGCCTCGATGGCCCGGGCGCAGAACCCCGACAGCGCCAATTCGCAATTCTTCATCTGCTTCGACGACGCCCGCTTCCTCGACAAGCAATACACGGTGTGGGGCAAGGTCATCGAGGGCATGGAGAACGTCGACCAGATCAAGCGCGGCGAGCCGGTGCGCGATCCCGACAAAATGATCTCGGTGAAGGTCGCCGCCGACGCCAAATAGCGGAGCGCGCGGTGAAGCCGATGACCATCCTCTGGGTTCTCCTCGGCGTCATCTCGGGCGCCTGCATTGCGGTGCAGGCGCCGATCAATGCCCAGCTCGGACGCGACCTCGGGCTGCCGTTCGCGGCAGCCTTCGTGTCGTTCGCCGCCGGCACGGTGGTGCTGGCGGTGGTGACGTTTGCGACCGCCGCGGCGCTGCAGGTCCAGATCCACTGGGCGCAGCCCGCCTGGTGGCTGTTCATCGCCGGCGGCGCGCTGGGAACGGTGTTCGTGACCTCGACCATCGTGCTGACGCCGCAGATCGGCGCTGCGGCGGTGATGGGGCTCATCGTCACCGGCCAGCTTCTCGCCGGGCTGGTGATCGACAAGACCGGCTTTCTCGCCGCGCCGATGCACGGCATCACCCCCGGCCGCATCGTGGGTGCCGCCCTGCTGGTGGTCGGCGCGCTGATGATCCGGCTGCTCTAGAGGCTCTCATGCTGCGATCGATTGCTCTTCTTGCTGTGGTTGCTGCGTCGCCCGCGATGGCGACGGAGTGGGTGCATTGCGCCGACGCCGGCGGCGCCGCGAGCTTCGACTATCTCGCCGGCGACGGCACCGGCGTGCTGCAGATTTCGGCCGTCACCATCACGGCGGCGGAAAAGGTCTGGGCCAGCGATCCGGCGAACGGGCCGGGCGACCCGGTGTCGGTCGGCCAGGCCTATGAGGATGGCGCCATGGTGCTGATCCACGCCATGGACAAGGATTTCGGCAAGCTCGCCGAGCTGAAGCTGTTCAAGGCCGGCGAGGCTGACGCGGTGGCGCTGGGCGGCACGCTGCGCATCGTCGGGCAGGGCGCCTGGACCGTAAGCTGCGATCCCGGCTGATGCGCGTCGACCTGTTCGATTTCGAGTTGCCGGAAGAGCGGATCGCGCTGCATCCGGCCGAACCGCGCGACAGCGCGCGCATGCTGGTGGTGCGGCCGGGCGAGCCGCTCGCGGACGGGCGCGTCACCGACCTCGTCGACATCCTCCGGCCGGGCGACGTGCTGGTGGTCAACGACACCAAAGTGCTGCCGGCCGAGCTCAGGGGCACGCGCATCCGCGGCGAGGCCCGTGCCTCGGTGTCGTTCAACCTGCACAAGCGGGTCGATCGCCAGACCTGGCGCGCCTTCGCGCGGCCGGCCAAGCGGCTGCATTTGCTCGACCGGCTGGAGCTGGGCGACGACGGCTCGCTGCTGGCGACCGTCGCCGGCAAGGGCGAGACCGGCGAGGTGACGCTGGAGTTCGACCTCGGCGGGCCTGAGCTCGACGAGGCGATCAAGGCGCACGGCGCCATGCCGCTGCCCCCCTATATCGAGGCCAAGCGGCACACCGAGGACCGCGACAAGACCGACTACCAGACGGTCTATGCCGCCGTGGACGGCGCCGTGGCGGCGCCGACCGCCGGGCTGCACTTCACCGAAGGGCTCTTGCAGGCGCTGAGCGACAGGGGCATCGGCATCGAGCGCGTTACCCTGCATGTGGGCGCCGGCACCTTCCTGCCGATGAAGGCCGACGATACCGACGACCACGTCATGCACGCCGAATGGGGCGAGCTGACCGAAGCCGTGGTGCACCGGCTGGAGGCCGCCAAGGCCAGGGGCGGCCGCATCGTCGCCGTCGGCACGACGAGCCTCAGATTGCTGGAGACGGCGGCGCGGGCGACCGGCACGCTGAAGCCGTTCATCGGCGAAACCGACATCTTCATCACCCCCGGCTTCCGCTTCCGCGCCGTCGACGTGCTGATGACCAATTTCCACCTGCCGAAATCGACGCTGTTCATGCTGGTCTCGGCCTTCTCCGGGCTCGAGACGATGCAGGCGGCCTACGCCCACGCCATCCGCTTCAAGTACCGGTTCTATTCCTACGGGGATTCGTCCCTGCTGTTCCGCGCGGAGCAGGGGGACGATCAATGACCGACTTTTCCTTCACCCTGCTGGCCACCGACGGCATGGCGCGCCGCGGCCGGATCGATACCTCGCGCGGCGAGATCAGCACCCCCGCCTTCATGCCGGTGGGCACCGTGGGCACGGTCAAGGCGATGTATCCCGAGCAGGTACGCGAGACCGGCGCCGACATCCTGCTCGGCAATACCTACCATCTGATGCTGCGGCCGGGGGCCGAGCGGGTGGCGGCGCTGGGCGGACTGCACGTGTTCATGGACTGGCCGCGGCCGATCCTTACCGACAGCGGCGGCTTCCAGGTGATGTCGCTGGCCAAGCTCAGGAAGCTCACCGAGCAGGGCGTCACCTTCCGTTCGCATATCGACGGCACCGCCTACGAGCTGACGCCGGAGCGCTCGATCGAGATCCAGACGCTGCTCGACAGCGACATCATCATGCAGCTCGACGAATGCATTCCGCTGCCCTCCGAGCGCCCGGAGATGGAGCGGGCGATGGAGCTCAGCCTGCGCTGGGCACAGCGCAGCAAGGATGCGTTCGGGGTGCAGCCGCATCGCGCGCTGTTCGGCATCAACCAGGGCGGCGACGACGCGGAATTGCGTTCCAGATCGGCGGCGGGCCTCAAATCCATCGGCTTTTCCGGCTACTCCGTGGGCGGGCTGGCGGTGGGCGAGCCGCAGGAGACGATGTTCCGCGTGCTGAGCGAGATCACGCCCGAGCTGCCGGCCGACAAGCCGCGCTATTTGATGGGCGTCGGCAAGCCCGACGACATCCTCGGCGGCATCGAGCGCGGCATCGACATGTTCGACTGCGTGCATCCCACGCGCGCCGGCCGGCACGGCCATGCCTATACGCGGTTCGGCGTGATCAATCTCAAGAACGCGCGGCACAAGGACGATCCGCGGCCGCTCGACGAACTGTCGCCCAATGCCAATTGCCGGCGCTTCTCCCGCGCCTATCTGCACCATCTGGTCAAGACCGAGGAGATCCTCGGCGCCATGATCCTGAGCCAGGTCAATCTCGGCTATTATCAGGAGCTGGTGCAGGGCGCGCGCGAGGCCATCGCGTCGGGCGCGCTCGCCGACTATGCTGCCGCTACCCGCGCCGGCTGGGCGCGCGGCGACCTGCCGTTGAACTGAAGGACAAGACCATGGCGTCCACCCGCAAATCGCTGCTCAACACCATGATGAAGCATCGCAAGCGCCTCGAGGCGGTGCCGATGCGGGTGCAGTTCGCGCTCGATCCCAACCGCTTCAGGCGCTTTTCGGCCAGCGCCGGCGACATCCTGCTCGACTATTCCAAGAACCGCATCGACGAAAAGGCGATGGAGGCGCTGTTCGACATCGCCCGCGCCGCCGACGTCGAGGGGCGCCGCAAGGCGATGTGGGCCGGCAAGCACATCAATGTCAGCGAGAACCGCGCCGTCATGCACATGGCGCTGCGCTACCAGGGCGACCGGCCGGTGAAGGTCGATGGCCGCGACGTGATGCCGGAGGTGCGCGAGGTGCTCGCCCACATCAAGCTGTTCGCGGGGCAGGTGCGCGACGGCACGGTCAAGGGCGCCACCGGCGAGAGCTTCACCGACATCGTCAATATCGGCATCGGCGGCTCCGACCTCGGGCCGGCCATGGCGACGCTGGCGCTCGCCCCCTATACGCGGCCGGACCTGCGGGCGCATTACGTCTCCAACGTCGACGGCGCGCATCTGCACGACACGCTCAAGGGGCTCGACCCGAAGCGGACGATGTTCATCATCGCGTCCAAGACCTTCACCACCGACGAGACGATGACCAACGCGCATTCGGCGCGGGGGTGGATCGCCCGGGCGCTGGGCGACGCCGCGGTGCGCGACCATTTCGCGGCGGTCTCGACCAACCTCAAGGCGTGCGACGATTTCGGCATCCGGCCGGACCGCATCTTCGGCTTCTGGGACTGGGTGGGCGGCCGCTATTCGGTGTGGTCGGCGATCGGCCTGCCGGTCGCCATTGCCGTCGGCTTCGACAATTTCGCGGCGTTCCTCAAGGGCGCCTACGAGATGGACCAGCATTTCCTCAAGACCCGGCTCGACCGCAACCTGCCGGTCATCATGGGCATGCTCGGCGTCTGGTATCGCAACGCCTGGGGTTTTGCGACGCATGCGGTGCTGCCCTACGACCAGCGGCTCAGCCGCTTTACCGCCTATCTGCAGCAGCAGGATATGGAGAGCAACGGCAAGTCGGTGACGCTCGAGGGCAAGCCGCTGGCCTATGACAGCGGCCCGGTGGTGTGGGGCGAGCCCGGCACGGTGGGCCAGCACTCGTTCTACCAGCTCATCCACCAGGGGACCTCGGTGATCCCGTGTGACTTCCTGATCGCCGCCAATCCGCACGAGCACATGCCGCCGCACCACGACAAGCTGGTGGCGAACGTGCTGGCGCAGTCGGAGGCGCTGATGCTGGGCAAGACCAAGGACGAGGTGGTGGCCGAGCTCAAGGCGCAGGGCCTCGACAAGGAGCAGATCAAGGCGCTGACGCCGCACAAGCTGTTCCCCGGCAACCGGCCGAGCAACACGCTGATGTATCCCAAGCTGACGCCGGAGATGCTCGGTAGCCTGGTGGCGCTCTACGAGCACAAGGTGTTCGTGCAGGGCGTGGTGTGGGACGTCGACTCGTTCGACCAGTGGGGCGTCGAGCTCGGCAAGCAGCTCGCGAAGGCGCTGCTGCCCAAGGTGCAGGGTACCGCCAGGAACGAGGGCAACGACGCCTCGACCAAGGGCCTGCTCGCGCACTATCGCAGCCTCAAGGTCTCGGAGTGACCGTCACCGGCGAGGACGACCTGGTGCGGCTCAAGGCCGTGGGGCATGTCTGCGCGCTGGCGCGCGACGCCATGGCGGCGGCGCTGCGGCCGGGCATCACTACCGCCGAGCTCGATGCCATCGGCGCCGGTATTCTCGCGGCGCATGGCGCGCGCTCGGCGCCGCAGCTCGCCTACGACTTTCCGGGCGTGACCTGCATTTCGGTGAACGAGGAGATCGCGCACGGCATCCCGGGCGGGCGCGTCGTCGCCTCGGGCGATCTGGTCAATATCGACGTCTCGGCAGAGCTCGACGGGGTCTATGCCGACACCGGCGCGTCCTATGTGGTGCCGGCCGCAGATCCAAAGCTGCTGGCCCTCTGCCGCGACGGCAAGCGCGCCATGTGGGAAGGCATCCGCGCCGTGCGCACCGGCGCCGGGCTCGCCGACATCGGCATGGCCATCGGCGCCTTTGCGCGCAAGCACCGCTATACGCTGATCGAAAATCTCGCGAGCCACGGGGTCGGCGACACGCTGCACGACGAGCCGCGCGAAATCTCGACCTGGCCGGATCGCTCCGAGCGCCGCACCATCACCGAAGGGCTGGTGTTTACGGTCGAGCCGTTCCTGTCGCTGGGCGGCCGAACCGCCGACGAGCGCGGCGACGACGCCTGGACGCTGGTGTCGCGGCCGCCGGCGCTGTGCGTGCAGTACGAGCACACGGTGGTCGCGACGCGCCGCGGCGCCATCGTGGTCACCCTGAACTAGAGGGATGCGAGCGCGGGCGGGACATGGACTCGTCTGCCGTTTCGTTGGCCGGCGCGAGAAACCGGAAAAATCGCGCCATTTCCCTTGCCGCCGCGTCCGGTTGACGCGCGCCGCATCCTTGGGGCTAACGAGGTCAACAGCTTGGGGTTGCAGCCTTATGCGGTTGACTCAAGTCGGGACAACAGTATGTTCCGCCGCACTTCGGGCGTGCACGTTCTCGCCCAAGGGGCCGGTAGCTCAGGGGTAGAGCATTCGACTTTTAATCGAATGGTCGCGGGTTCGATTCCCGCCCGGCCTACCATCTTTTCGCGCAGTCAGTTCAGCAGCGGCAGCGGATCGCCGATGAACGGCACGCTCTGGCAGGCGATGCCGGCCTTGGCGACGCGGCCGCAGAGGTCGCGGGCGTCGGCTTCGCTGGAAATCGGCCCGGCCACCAGCCGCCGGCCGCTGCCGCCTTCGACGTGGCCGAGCAGCGGTCCGAGCCCTATCAGCAGCGTGCCGACCCGGCCGGTCATTCCCTGCCAGGTGGCCTCGGCTTCATCGGAGTCGATCGGCGGGCCGAGCGCGATGCCGAAGGAGGCCGGGTCCGGCGCGACGTCGGCCGCCAGCGGCTTGGGCATCGCCTGCTCCGTGGCGGCGGCCGGGGCGGTGGCGCTCGCCAGCGGGGAGGTGGTGTAGGTTACGGAGCCGCCTTCGACCGGGAAGGATTTTGTCGTGGCGCCGGTGGAGGCGGTGACCAAAGTGCGGTCGACGCCGGGGGGATTGTTCAGCGATTCCAGGATGTTGGGGACGGTCTGCTCGAGCGCGCCGAGGCGGCGGGCGAGATCGGTGCCGGACACTTCGGTGAGAACGTGCTGTTGTGCAAGGACACTATTCTCCTGTTTGAGCCGGGTTGTCTCGCTTCTCAGCGACACCATTTCGGCGCGGAGCTGGTTGAGGGTGGCGCCGTCGAGGCGGGAGGCGTGCAGGCCGCCCAGCACGCCATCGGGAATGAGGGCGGAGAGGTTGGCGCCGAGCACGGCCACGGCCCAGACCGCGAGCGCGAAAACGCCCCAGAAGGTCACGTCCCGTGAGCGGAACTGGTCGCTCGCCTTCGCCAAATGCAAAATCCCGCGAAACCGCTCGAATCGCGGCCATCTCGGCTACTTTACCATCGTGGCGCCGTAATGGTTTCCCAACCCGGCGCTGCTATACAATCGAACGAACTCTCATGTGGAAACGGGGCGCGCATGGCTGACCTGGTGTCGATCATTCTGGCGGCGGGCGAGGGCACCCGCATGCGATCGGCGATCCCGAAAGTCCTGCATCCGGTGGGCGGGCTGCCCATCGTCGGCCACGTCGTCCGCGCCGCGATGGGCGCCGGAGCCGGCCGGATCGCGGTGGTGACTGGGCCGGGGCACGAGGCGGTGCGCGACGCCGTCCGGCGGCTCTGCCCCGACGCCAGCTTCTTCGAGCAGATCGAGCGCAAGGGCACCGGACACGCCGCCTCGATGGCGGCGCCGGCCTATGCCGACGCCGAGGGCTATGTGGCGGTGGTCTATGCCGACCACCCGCTGCTGAGCGCGGTGAATTTCCGCGACGTGCTGGACCGGCTCGATGCCGGCTGGGACGCGGCGATCCTCGGCTTCACGCCCGAGGACACGCTGACCTATGGCCGCCTCATCACCGACGGCGAGCGGCTGCTCGCCATCCGCGAGCACAAGGACGCGACCGAGGCGGAGCGGCGGATCGGGCTGTGCAATGCCTGCGTGCTCGCCTTCCGGGCGCCGGTGTTCCGGGCTCTCATCGACAAGCTCGAGCCCAACAATGCGGCGGGCGAGTACTACCTCACCGACCTCGTCGAGCTCGCCAACGCCGCCGGGCACAAGGTGACCTATGCGGTGGCGCCGGAGCGCGACGTGATGGGCGTCAACGACCGGGCGCAGCTCGCCAAGGCCGAGCAGCAGTTCCAGGAACTGAGGCGCGACGATTTCATGCAGGCCGGGGTGACGCTCAAGGACCCGGCGAGCGTCTACTTCTCCTACGACACCGAAATCGGCCGCGACGTGACGATCTTCCCCAATGTGGTGTTCGGTCCGGGGGTGAAGATCGCCGACAATGTCCAGATCCGGGCGTTCTGCGACATCGAGGATGCAACGATCGGACAGGGGGCGACGATCGGGCCGTTCGCCCGCATCCGCGGCGGGGCGGAGCTCGGCGCCGACGTGCATCTGGGCAATTTCGTCGAGGTCAAGAAGAGCCGCATTGGGGCCGGCACCAAGGCCGGGCATTTGAGTTATCTCGGCGACGCGGCGATCGGCGAAAATACCAATATCGGGGCCGGCACCATCACCTGCAATTACGACGGGGTGAACAAGGACACGACCACCATCGGCTCCAACGCCTTCATCGGGTCGCAGACGGCGCTGGTGGCGCCGGTGACGGTCGGCGACGGCGGCTATACGGCCTCGGGCAGCGTCATCACCGACGACGTGCCGGCCGGCGCGGTGGCCTTCGCGCGGGCGCGGCAGGAGAACAAGCCGGGCTATGCGGCCAAGCTCAGGGAAAAGGCCCTGGCCAGGAAGGCGGCCAAGCAGGCCGCGAAGGGAAAGAGCTGATGTGCGGGATCGTCGGGATCATCGGCGTCGAGCCGGTGGCGCCACGGCTGGTGGATGCGCTGAAGCGCCTCGAATATCGCGGCTATGACAGCGCCGGCGTCGCCACGCTGGAACATGGCTCCATTGCGCGGCGGCGCGCCGAGGGCAAGCTCGGCAACCTGCAGAGCAAGCTCGGCATGGAGCCGCTGGCGGGCAATATCGGCATCGGCCATACGCGCTGGGCGACGCATGGCGCGCCGACCGAGACCAACGCGCATCCGCATGCGACCGACAAGGTGGCGGTGGTCCATAACGGCATCATCGAGAATTTCCGCGAGCTGCTCGAGGACCTGGCGAAAGACGGCTATCTGCCCAGGACGCAGACCGACACGGAATCGGTGGCGTTGTGGGTGACGCGCGAGATCGACCGCGGGCTCGACCCCGAGATGGCGGTCGCGCGGACGCTGAAGCAGCTGCGCGGCGCCTTCGCGCTCGCCTTCATGTTCAAGGGACACGAGCATCTGCTGATCGCGGCGCGGCATGGCGCACCGCTTGCCGTCGGCTATGGCGAGACCGAGATGTATCTGGGCTCGGACGCGATGGCGCTGGCGCCGTTCACCTCGCGGCTGAGCTATCTGCTCGACGGCGACTGGGCGGTGATCACGCCGAGGGGCGTCACCATCCGCGACGGCGCCGACGCCATCGTGCGGCGCGAGACGCTGGTGTCGCAGGCTTCGGCGCTGCTGGTGGACAAGGGCAACCATCGCCATTTCATGGCCAAGGAAATCTACGAGCAGCCCGAGACCATCTCGCACACGCTCAGCCATTACGTGGACATGGGCGCCGAGCGGGTGGCGCTGCGCGAGGCCCTGCCGTTCGACTTCAAGACGCTCAGCAGGCTGACCATCTCGGCGTGTGGAACGGCGTATTACGCCGGGCTGATCGCCAAATACTGGTTCGAACGCTATGCGCGGCTGCCGGTGGAGGTCGATGTCGCCTCCGAGTTCCGATATCGCGAGCCGCCGGTCGAGCCCGGCAGCGCGGCTCTGTTCATCTCGCAGTCGGGCGAGACCGCCGACACGCTGGCGGCGCTGCGCTATTGCGCCAAGGCGGGGCAGCACGTCGTCAGCCTGCTCAACGTGCCGGATTCGACCATCGGGCGCGAAAGCGAAATGGTGTTTCCGACGCTCTGCGGTCCGGAGATCGGCGTCGCCTCGACCAAGGCGCTGACGGCGCAGCTCACGGCGCTGGCGAGCCTCGTGGTCGCGGCCGGCGTGGCGCGCGGCACCATCGACAGGGCGCAGGAGCGCGAGATGGTGCGGGCGCTGGTCGAGCTGCCGGCCGCGGTGAGCGCGGCGCTCGGCACCGAGGCGCAGGTCGAAAAGATCGCCAAGGGGCTGAGCAAAGCCAAGGACGTGCTCTATCTCGGCCGCGGACAGATGTTCCCGGTGGCGATGGAGGGCGCGCTCAAGCTCAAGGAGATCAGCTACATCCATGCCGAGGGCTATCCGGCGGGCGAGCTCAAGCACGGGCCGATCGCGCTGGTCGACGAAGTGATGCCGGTGATCGTGGTGGCGCCGTCCGACGATCTGCAGGAAAAGACGCTCAGCAACATGCAGGAAGTGGCGGCGCGCGGCGGCCAGATCATCCTCGTCACCGACGCCGACGGGCAGGCGCGCATCGGCCAGGGCGTGGCCGAGACGATCGTCATCCCGAAAGTCGCGAGCTTCGTGGCGCCGATCCTGGCGCTGATCCCGGTGCAACTGCTGGCCTACCACACGGCGGTGTTCATGGGCACCGACGTGGACCAGCCGCGGAATCTGGCCAAGTCGGTGACGGTGGAGTAGGGGCGGCGCCCCTCCCTTCGGCCGGGGTCTTGCGCCCGGTCCCCCGACATGCGAACTCGCGGGCATCATGAGTTCGCCACCCCTCACCATCACGCCGCCGGACCATCCGCTGGTCGGGCGGGTCACGCCCCCCGGCTCGAAGTCGATCACCAATCGCGCACTGCTGCTGGCGGCGCTGGCCAAGGGCACGAGCCGGCTGACGGGGGCGCTGAAGAGCAAGGACACGGCGCTGATGGCCGCTGCCCTGCGGCAGATGGGGGTGAGCGTCGAGGAGCCGGATGCGACCAGCTTCGTGGTGCGGAGCGAAGGCTATCTCGCGGCGCCGGCGGAGCCGCTGTTTTTGGGCAATGCCGGCACGGCGACGCGCTTCCTCACCGCCGCCGTGGCGCTGGTCGACGGCACGGTGGTGGTGGATGGCGACGAGGCGATGCGCAAGCGGCCGATCGCGCCGCTGCTCGTGGCGCTGCGCTCGCTCGGCATCAAGGCCGATGCGTCGACCGGTTGTCCGCCGGTGACGATCGAGGGGCACGGCCATTTCGGCTCGGGCCGGGTGGAGATCGATGCGGGGCTGTCGAGCCAGTACGTGTCGGCGCTGCTGATGGCGGCGCCGTTCGGCGAGGGCGCCATCGACGTGGCGCTTGCCGGCAAGGATCTCGATGCGCGCGGCTACGTCGATCTGACGATCGCGGCAATGACGGCGTTCGGCGGCAATGTCACGCAGCTCGATCCCACCACCTGGCGCGTGGCGCCGACGAAATACACCGCGACCGATTTCCGCATCGAGCCCGACGCGTCGGCGGCCACCTACCTGTGGGCGGCGGAGGCGCTGACCGGCGGCCGCATCGACCTGGGCGTGCCGATGGAGGCATTCACGCAGCCCGACGCCAAGGCGGCGGCGTTCATCCGCATGTTCCCGAAGATGCCGGCCGTCATCGACGGCTCGCAGATGCAGGATGCGGTGCCGACGCTGGCGGTGCTGGCCGCGTTCAACGACACGCCGGTGCGCTTTGTCGGCATCGCCAATCTGCGGGTCAAGGAATGCGACCGGATCAGCGCGCTCGCCACTGAGCTGGCGCGCATCCAGCCGGGCCTCGCGCATGAGGAGGGCGACGACCTGGTGGTCAGCGGCGACCCGCGGCTGCGCGGGGCGGCGCAGCGCAACGCCACGACGCGCATCGAGACCTACGAGGACCACCGCATCGCCATGAGCCTTGCGCTCGCGGGCCTTCGGATCGGCGGCATCACCATCCTCGATCCGGACTGCGTGGGAAAGACCTATCCCGGCTATTGGCAGGCGCTGCGGGCGCTGGGGGTGACGCTGACGCCGACGGCGTAGCCGAGCGTCAGGCGGCGGCGGTCTCTTCGGCGAGCCTGAGCTCGGTTTCGCTGAACACGCGGTTGCGGCCGGCGTGCTTGGCGGCATAGAGGCAGCGGTCGGCGCGCTCGATCAGCGCCGACGGCGTGTCGCCCGCGCGGTACATCGCCACGCCGAAGGAGGCGGTGATGCGGCCAAGCTTCTCGTTGGTCGAGCGCTTCAGCAATTCCTTGGCCTGCACGGCGCGGCGGATGTTGTCGGCGACGATCACCGCGCCTTCGAGGTCGGTCTCGGGCAGGATGGCGGCGAACTCCTCGCCGCCATAGCGCGCCGCCATGTCCTTGCCCTTGATGTTGGATTTGAGGGTCATGGCGACGAGGCGCAGCACCTGGTCGCCGGTCTGGTGGCCCCAGGTGTCGTTGAAGCGCTTGAAGTGGTCGATGTCGACCAGCATCAGGCAGAAACCGGTACCGAGCTCGGCCTCCGAGAAGGCCTTCAGCATGCCCTCGTCGAAGGATTTGCGGTTGTAGATCTTGGTCAGAGGATCGAGCATCGACTCGCGGCGCACCTCGTCGAGGTCGCGCTGCAGGGCGGCGATGTCGTCGCGCGAGGCTTCGAGCTTCTGCTCCAGCGCCTGGTTGGCGTCCTGCATGCGGCGCGTTTCGCCGAGCAGGCGTTGCGCCAAGGTGCGCAGTTCGGCTTCCGACATGTCGGCATGGCCGAGGTCGCCGCTCGCCGCCTGCAGCGTGCCGGAATAGGCGTTGGCGGTGGCCATGGCGGTGTCGATGGCGTCGTGCACCGCCTCGATGCGCGTCGCCATGCGCTCGGAGACGTTGGAGATGCGCTCGTTGGCATCCTGCGATTTGAGGAATTCGTTGTACAGGCGCTCGGCCAGCTCCTGCGTCGCCGAGCCGTCGCGGAAGATCTGGTTGACGCGCTGGTTGAGCGAGGGATTTACGCCGGTCGCGTAAGTGTAGAGCAGCTCGTAGAATTGTGGGTAGGGGGGGATCTGCCCGCGGCGAAGCAAATCCATTGCCGAGTTGGCATAACCCAGGGCACGCCTGAATTCCTGTTCCGACACTGTGCCCCCGAACGGTCTTCTGACCTTATCGTCTTCATCGGTAGTTTTCCGATGAGTCAATTAAGGGGCGGTAAAAGACCGGTCGCGGCCGGCGCGAATTTACGCAAAATCTGGCGCCGGCAACTATTCGATCCGACAGGGATCAGCGAACATTGCCGGGGCGCAGCAGGAAGGCCGGCACCGGGCCGTCGGAGCCGAAGGGCGACTGCGCGCCGCCGCCGGGCGGACGCGGCGCCGGCGGGGTGCGGCGGGGCGGCTGGGCCTCGTTGCGCGCCGGACGGTCGGCAGCCTTCTCCGGCTTTTCGGCGCGGGGAGCTTCGGCGTGATGGTCCTCGGCCTTGTGCACGCGCGGCTTGTGGTCGGCGGATTTGTGCCCGTCGGCCTTGCGGCCGCCGCGGTGGCGGTCGCGGCGCGGGCGCGCCTCGTGCGCATCGGCCTCGCCGGCGTCGGCGAGCTCGAGGCCGTCGAGCTTGACCTCGGGGATGTCGCGCTGGATCAGCTTGACGATGGCGTCGACATATTTGCCGTCCGAGGGGGAGGCGAGGGTGATCGAGGTGCCGGAGCGGCCGGCGCGGCCGGTGCGGCCGATGCGGTGGACGTAGTCCTCGGCGTGCGTCGGCACGTCGAAATTGAACACGTGGCTCACCGCCGGGATGTCGAGGCCGCGGGCGGCGACGTCGCTGGCGATCAGCAGCTGCAGCTTGTCGGTCTTGAAGGCGTCGAGCGTCTCCATGCGGCTCTTCTGGTCCATGTCGCCATGCAGGCCGCTGGCCGAGAAGCCGTGGCGCTGCAGCGAGCGGGCGAGGGTCGCCACGTCGCGCTTGCGGTTGCAGAAGATGATCGCGTTCTTGAGGTCTTTCTCGCTGCGGATGATGGCGCGCAGGGCGGCGCGCTTTTCTTCCGGCTTGCCGGAAACCTTCACCAGCTTCTGGTCGATGGTCTCGGCGGTGGAGTTCTGCCGCGCCACCTCGATTTTCACCGGATCGCGCAGGAAGCGGCTGGTGAGCTTCTGGATCTCGGGCGGCATGGTGGCCGAGAAGAACAGCGTCTGCCGGCGCGGCGGCAGCAGGCTGCAGATGCGCTCGATGTCGGGAATGAAGCCCATGTCGAGCATGCGGTCGGCCTCGTCGATGACGAGGATGTCGACGCCGGTCAGCAGGATGCGGCCGCGCTCGAACTGGTCGAGCATGCGGCCGGGCGTGGCGATGAGCACGTCGGCGCCGCGGTCGAGCACGCGGTTCTGGTCCTCGAAGCTGACGCCGCCGATCAGCAGCGCCATGGTGAGGCGGTGGTTCTTGCCGTATTTCTCGAAATTCTCGGCGACCTGCGCGGCGAGCTCGCGCGTCGGCTCGAGGATGAGGGTGCGCGGCATGCGGGCGCGGGCGCGGCCGGATTCGAGCAGCGTCAGCATGGGCAGGACGAACGAGGCCGTCTTGCCGGTGCCGGTCTGCGCAATGCCGATCAGATCCTTGCGCTCGAGAACGTGCGGGATCGCCTGCGCCTGGATTTCGGTGGGCTTGGTGTAGCCTGCGGCCATAACCGCGTCAGTCACCTTGGCGCTGAGGCCGAGCCCGGAAAAGTCTTCTGGCAATGTGTTCGTCCACTCAGGGGGTTGGGAGAAGCCGGCGTTGAGGCCTTGCGGCCGAGCGGCGGAGTGGTTCCCGACGGGCCGGGAACATAGAGGGAATCACCCGCGAGTCAACGGCATTCCCTAGCGTTTGCTTAATGTGGGGGTGCGATCGTCAGATGTCGAGGTCGGTGACGAACTCGGCATTTTCCTGGATGAACTCGAAGCGGGCTTCGGGCTTTGATCCCATCAGGCGGTCGACCGAGGTGCGGGTGTCGTCGCGATCCTGCAGCACGCGCACCTGCAGCAGCGAGCGCGTGCGCTTGTCCATGGTGGTCTCGCGCAGGTGCGCATAGGGCATCTCGCCCAGGCCCTTGAAGCGCGTGATGTCGGGCTTCTTGCCCTTGAACTCGGTCTCCAGCAGGGCGTCGCGATGCGCCTCGTTCATGGCGTAGGCGACCTTGGGACCGGCGCTCAGCCGGAACAGCGGCGGCATTGCGAGGTAGAGGTGCCCGTCGTCGATGAGCTTGGGCATCTCCTGGAAGAAGAAGGTCATCAGCAGCGAGGCGATGTGGGCGCCGTCGACGTCGGCGTCGGTCATCAGGATGATCTTGTCGTAGCGCAGATCGTCCTCGCGGTAGCGGTCGCGCGTGCCGCAGCCGAGCGCCTGCGTCAAATCGGCGATCTGCTGGTTGGCGGCGAGCTTTTCGCGCGTCGCGCCGGCGACGTTCAGCACCTTGCCGCGCAGCGGCAGGATGGCCTGGCTGGCCCGGTCGCGCGCCTGCTTGGCGCTGCCGCCGGCGCTGTCGCCTTCGACGATGAACAGCTCGGCGCCCTGCGCCGCCGATTGCGTGCAGTCGGCCAGCTTGCCGGGCAGGCGAAGCTTGCGCGTCGCCGACTGGCGGTCGATCTCCTTTTCCTTCTTGCGCCGCAGTCGTTCCTCGGCGCGTTCGATGGTCCAGTCGAGCAGCTTGTTGGCCTGCTGCGGGGACGCCGCCAGCCAGTGGTCGAAGGCGTCGCGCAACGCGCTGTCGACGATGCGGGTAGCCTCGGGCGAGCTCAGCCGATCCTTGGTCTGGCCGACGAATTCCGGCTCGCGCACGAACACCGACAGCATCACCGAGCACTGCACCAGGATGTCGTCGGCGGTGATGTTGCCGGCGCGCTTTTCGCCCTTGAGTTCGGCGTAGGAGCGGATGCCGCGGAGCAGGGCGGTGCGCAGGCCCTGCTCGTGGGTGCCGCCTTCGCCGGTGGGAATGGTGTTGCAGTACGATTGCACGAAGCCGTCGGCGAGGTTCCAACTGATGGCCCATTCCACCGCGCCGTTGCTGCCGGGCTTGCCGTGCTGGCCGGAGAAGATGTCGTCGACGATGCGCTGTTCGCCCTCGATGCGCGAGGCGAGGAAGTCCCTGAGGCCGCCGGGGAAGTGGAACGTCGCCTTGTCCGGCACGTCGTCGCGGGCGAGTTCGGGATCGCAGGACCAGCGGATTTCGACGCCGCCGAACAGATACGCCTTGGCGCGCGTCATGCGGAACAGCCGCTGCGCGGAGAAATGCGCGTCCTTGCCGAAGATCTCCGGGTCGGGGTGGAAGCGCTGCCGGGTGCCGCGGCGGTTGGGCACCTTGCCCACTTCCACCACTTTGCCGGTCGGCTTGCCGCGCGAATAGGTCTGCCGATAGAGCACGCCGCCGCGCGCCACTTCCGTGACCAGATCGTCGCTCAGCGCATTGACCACCGACACGCCGACGCCGTGCAGGCCGCCCGACGTTTCATATGCCTTGGAGTCGAACTTGCCGCCGGCGTGCAGCGTCGTCATGACGATTTCGAGCGTCGACTGTTTCGGGAATTTCGGGTGGTTCTCGACCGGGATGCCGCGGCCATTGTCGTCCACGCTGACATAGCCGTCGGCGCCGAAATGCACCTCGATGCGGCTGGCATGGCCGGCGATGGCCTCGTCCATCGCATTGTCGATGACCTCGGCGAACAGATGGTGCAGCGCGTTGCTGTCGGTGCCGCCGATATACATGCCCGGCCGCCGGCGCACCGGCTCGAGCCCTTCCAGCACCTCGATGTCCGCCGCCGAATAGGAGGAGGAATGGGCGGTGGCCCGCTCGTCGGTCTTGCGTTTGGGGGAGGGCGGCGGGGCGTCGCCGAAAAGGTCGTCCTTGGGAGGCATCGTGGTCCGGTCAATCGAATCGCAGCGCTGGTTCTAGCATAGTCGCAGCCGCAGGTTGCCGCTCTGTTCCCGGTGGGCAGGTCGGAGCCGACCCGTTTGCAGCATCGCGAACAGGCCCCACGTGGACGACAGGTCGGGCTGCTCCATCACATGAACGGCAGATGAACGGGCCGGCATAGCTTTGTTCACGGCTCCGGCGCTAGGGTGTGCCCAACGCTTCGCAAAGGAGCGGCGCAATAGCCCCACCAAGGAGATCTCCATGACCCTCATGACCACCGTCAAGGCCGGCGTCGTCGCCCTGGCCCTCGGCGCATTCGCCGCGCCCGCACTGGCCGCTCCGCCGCCCCCGCCGGGCCCGCCGCCGCCGAATGTGAGCTTCTCGTTCAACTTCGGGAACGGCGGCGGCCCGGGCATGAAGTTCAACTACGGCAACAAGCACAGCAAGATGTGCCTGTCGGACAAGCAGATCTACTGGCAGCTGCAGGACATGGGCTTCAAGAAGGTCAAGATCTGGAAGTCCAAGGGCTACCAGGCGGTGGTGGTCGCGAGCTGGAAGGGCAGCTGGTACCAGTTGCTGGTTGACCGCTGCACCGGCAAGATCAAGCGCGCGCCGCTCAAGTACAAGGGCTTCGGCGATCCCGGCGTCGGCATCACGCTGCACTTCGGCTTCTGACGCTTCAGGCCATCCGATCCAGCATCCCGGTCCACCTGTCGGTGGGCCGGGATTTGTTTTGTGCTCAAGGCCTTACGGCGTGACCGCTGCCCCAAATCGAGGCAGCCGATTAACCAAAGCTTCGGGCCTTTCAAACACTTCCGTAACCTTGGGCTGCTACAAGGAGGGCATACGGTTTTTGTGTCTGGAGTAGCCGTATGCGTAGCAGCGATGGCCTGCGTATCGAGCCGTCTGCTCGCCATGCTTTCGAGCTTTCGAATCTGGGGTGGCTGCAGGCCGGGTTTGGTAGTTTTGCGTACCGGCTTGCCCATCTCCGATTGCCGCGTTCGGGCGTGGTGAGCGCGCTCGTCCTCGTTTTCCTGCTGGTCTGACCGCGGCGCGCCTGCGCCGGGCGTGCCTTTTCCGATACCGCTCCGCCGAAAGCGAAAGGGCCCCTGCGGGCCCTTCCTGAGCGTCGCGATGTCACGGCCGATCAGGCCGAGTAGTACATCTCGTACTCGACCGGATGCGGGGTGTGCTCGAACTTGATCACTTCCGTCATCTTGAGGTCGATGTAGCTGTCGATCTGGTCGTCGTCGAAGACGCCGCCGGCCTTGAGGAAATCGCGGTCCTTGTCGAGGCTTTCGAGGGCCTCGCGCAGCGAGCCGCACACGGTCGGGATCTGCTTCAGCTCTTCCGGCGGCAGCTCGTAGAGGTCCTTGTCCATCGGGTCGCCCGGATGGATCTTGTTCTTGATGCCGTCGACGCCGGCCATCAGCAGGGCGGCGAAGCCGAGATAGGGGTTCGCCAGCGGATCGGGGAAGCGGACCTCGACGCGCTTGGCCTTGGGCGACTGGCCGAAGGGGATGCGGCAGGAAGCCGAGCGGTTGCGCGCCGAATAGGCGAGCAGCACCGGCGCCTCGAAGCCCGGCACCAAGCGCTTGTAGGAGTTGGTGCTGGGGTTGGTGAAGGCGTTGATGGCCTTGGCGTGCCTGATGATGCCGCCGATGTAGTAGAGCGCATCCATGCTGAGGCCGGCATACTGGTCGCCGGCGAACAGGTTCTTGCCGTCCTTCCAGATCGACTGGTGGCAGTGCATGCCCGAGCCGTTGTCGCCATAGACCGGCTTGGGCATGAAGGTGACGGTCTTGCCGTAGGCATGCGCCACCTGCTGGATCACGTATTTGTAGATCTGCACGTCGTCGGCCGACTTGATGATCGGCGCGAACTTGATGCCGAGCTCGTGCTGGGCCGAGGCCACCTCGTGATGGTGCTTCTCGATGGTGACGCCCATGGCGCCCATCGCCGCCAGCATCTCGCCGCGCATGTCCTGGGCGCTGTCGAGCGGCGGCACTGGGAAGTAGCCCTTCTTGAGGCCGATGTGATGGCCGTGGTTGCCCATCTCGTAGTCGGCGTCGTTGTTGGTGGGCAGCTCGGAGGAGTCGACCTCGAAGCCGACCTTGTAGGTGGTGTTGGAATACTTCACGTCGTCGAAGATGAAGAATTCGGGCTCGGGGCCGAAATAGACGCTGTCGCCTAGGCCCGACGATTTGACGTAGGCCTCGGCCTTCTTGGCCGTGGTGCGCGGGTCGCGGTTGTAGGGCTGGTAGGTGAGCGGCTCGAGCACGTCGCAATTGATGGCCAGCGTCGAGGCGCCGAAGAACGGGTCGAGATAGGCCGAGTTCGGATCGGGCATCAGCACCATGTCGGACTCGTTGATGGCCTTCCAGCCGGCGATCGAGGAGCCGTCGAACATCGTGCCCTCCTCGAAGATGTCCTCATCGATCATGGTCTGGTCGAAGGTGACGTGCTGCAGCTTGCCGCGCGGGTCGGTGAAGCGCAGGTCGACGTACTTGATCCCCTCGTCCTTGATCCGCTTGAGAATGTCGTTGCCAGTAGTCATGGTTTTCCCCGTTGAAAGTCCTGGTGTGATTGGGCGAGGGCGCTCAGAGCGCGTCGTCGCCGGATTCGCCGGTGCGGATGCGGATGGCCTGCTCGATCGAGTAGACGAAAATCTTGCCGTCGCCGATGCGGCCGGTCTGCGCCGCGGTGCGGATGGCTTCGATCGCCTTGTCGGCGAACTCGTCCGGGCACACGACTTCGATCTTCACCTTGGGCAGGAAATCCACCACGTATTCCGCGCCGCGATAGAGCTCGGTGTGGCCCTTTTGCCGGCCGAAGCCCTTGGCCTCGGTGACGGTGATGCCCTGCAGCCCGACTTCCTGCAGCGCCTCCTTCACTTCATCCAGCTTGAACGGCTTTACGATCGCCTCGATCTTCTTCATGCAGGCCTCCACTTCGACCCTTGCGGGTGTCGCCGATCAGCATGCACGGGCCATGCCAGCGTCCGCAGGGGGTTGGTTTTTCTCGATGTTGCAGTCGGTTAGGCGAATATTCTCAGCAATCGAGTCACGCCGGTTGCTGCTGTGCCGCCCAAACATTGTGCAATGTGCCGGCGAAATTGGCAAAACGTCGCCCGAGCCGATTGCGCCGTGCAAACGGAATGCGCAGTCGCGGGCGTTGACCTCGGGCGGTCGCTGCGATAGCGGCATGTAATAACATTACGCTGCGAGGACGGTATGGACGACGCGATCATCATCGGGGGAAGCTTTGCGGGACTGACGGCGGCCATGCATCTGGTGCGGGCGCGGCGGCGGGTGACGCTCGTCGACACCGGTCAGCCGCGCAACCGCTACGCGGCCGCGGCGCACAACGTCCTCGGCTTCGATGGCGTGCCGCCGCTCGACATCCGCCGTGCCGGGCTGGCCAATGTGCTGGCCTATCCGACGGCCCGGCACGTCGCGGCCGAGGCGGTGGGCATTGGCGGGGTGCGCGACGACTTCGTGGTGCGCCTTGCGGGCGGCGAGAGCCTCGTCGGGCGCCGGATCATCCTCGCCTATGGCGTCGCCGACCAGCTTCCGGCGATTCCGGGCTTTGCCGAATGCTGGGGCAAGACGGTGATCCACTGTCCCTATTGCCACGGCTACGAGGTGGCGGGCGGGCGGCTGGGGCTGTTGTATTCGAGCCCGGCGTCGCTGCATGCGACGGTGCTGCTGCGCGACTGGACCGACACGCTGACGCTGTTCACCAACGGGCTCGATCTGCCGGACGGCGTGGAGGCGCGGATCAAGGCCCGCGGCAATGGCGTGCTGGAGGGCAGGGTGGCGGCCTTCCTGCACGAGGCGGGCCGGCTGCGCGCGGTGCGGATGGAAAGCGGCCGGGAGGTCGGGCTCGACGCCATGCTGGCGCATCCGCGAGTGCTGCCGTCGGCGCGGCTGCACGAGGATCTGGGGGCCGAAACGCTGGAGGCGCCGCTCGGGCCGTATCTCAAGGTCGACGACGAGGGCCAGACCACGGTGCCCGGGGTGTTCGCCGCTGGCGACCTGGCCGGGCCGCGCCACAGCATCAACGGCGCGATGCATGGCGGCATGATCGCCGGGGTCGGCTGCCACCGCTCGCTGCTCGATTGGAGCTGAGGGGTTTTCAGGCTTTGACTGGGTTGGGAACATCATATAGATGCAGCCAGCCCGGCCGATGGGCGGTTGCGGGTGTGGCGAAACTGGTAGACGCAACGGATTTAGGTTCCGTCGCCCAAAAGGCGTGGAGGTTCAAATCCTCTCACCCGCACCAGTTTGGCGAAACATCCCTGCCTTCGGCCCCCGATGGAATTTGGAACGGATTGTTGAATGCAGGTCACCGAAACCCTCAATGAAGGCCTGAAGCGCAAGCTGAGCCTGGTCATCCCCAAGAGCGACCTGACCGGCCGCCTCGAGACGCGGCTGAGCGAACTCAAGAGCCAAGCCAACATCAAGGGTTTCCGCCCCGGCAAGGTGCCCGCGACCTATCTCAAGAAGATGTACGGCAAATCGGCGATGGCCGAGGTGATGCAGGACGCCATCAACGCCACTGTGGGCAATGCGCTGACCGAGCGGTCCGAGCGCGCCGCGACGCAGCCCAAGGTCGACCTGCCGGAAGACCAGGGCACCATCAACAAGGTGCTGGACGGCGAATCCGACCTCGCCTTCGACGTGAGCTACGAGGTGCTTCCTGCTGTCACGCTGATGGATTTCTCGACGCTCAAGCTCGACCGGCCGGTGGTCGAGGTGACCGACGAGGACGTCAGCAAGGAAATGCAGCGCGTGTTCCGCCAGAACCGCGGCTACGAGCCCAAGCCCGACGACGGCGTCGTCGCCCAGGGCGACAATCTCGGCCTGTCCTTTGTCGGCAAGATCGACGGCAAGACGTTCCCGGGCGGCAGTTCCGACCATGCGCATTTGATCGTCGGCTCGGGCGACTTCATCCCCGGCTTCGAAGACCAGCTCGTGGGCATGAAGAAGGGCGAGACGCGCGAGGTCCAGGTGACCTTCCCGGCCGACTACAACAATGCCGAGCTGCAGGGCAAGAAGGCGACCTTCGACGTCACCATCCTCCACATCGACGCGCCGATGGCCGGCGAGCTCAATGACGAATTCGCCCAGCGGCTGGGCCTCGAGAACCTCGAGGCGCTTCGCACCGCGGTGCGCGAGCAGATGACGGCGGCGCTGGCCTCGATGAGCCGGCAGGCGGTGAAGCGGCAGATCCTCGATGCGCTCGATGAAGGCCACAAATTCGCGGTGCCGGAGCAGCTCGTCGATGCCGAGTTCGAGACCATCTGGCAGCGGGTCGAGCACGAGGTGACCGATCACGGCCGGTCGTTCGAGGACGAAGGAACGACCGAAGCGGAAGCCCGCGAGCAGTATCGCAAGATCGCCGAGCGCCGCGTGCGCCTCGGGCTGGTGGTGGCCGAAGTCGGCAACGCCAACAAGGTCGAGGTGACCGAGGACGAGCACCAGCAGGCGCTGATCGCCGAGGTGCGCCGCTTCCCGGGCCAGGAACAGCAGGTCTACGACTACTACCGCAAGAACCCGCAGGCGCTGGCCGGGCTGCGCGCCCCGGTGTTCGAGAACAAGGTGGTCGACTACATCGCCGGCATCGCGACGCAGACCGACAAACCGATGAGCCGCGAGGACCTGGCAAAGATCATCCAGGACGAAGGCGACGACGTGCCGGACGAGCATCACCACGACGACCACGATCATCACGACCACTGAGGTTGGTGACTTATCTCAAAGGCCGCCTCCGGGCGGCCTTTTCATTTGGAGGCGGCCGATGCGGATCGACCATGTGCAACTCGCCATCCCGCGCGGCAGCGAAGCTGTCTGCCGGGCGTTCTATTGCGGGCTGCTTGGCTGGCGCGAAATCGACAAGCCGCCGGCGCTCGCGGCGCGCGGCGGGCTGTGGCTCGACATCGGCGCGGGGCAGGTGCACCTCGGCGTGGAGGAGGATTTTCGGCCGGCCCGCAAGGCGCATCCGGCGCTGTCGGTCGAAGATTTGGACGGCCTGGCGCGGACGCTGCAGGACGCAGGTGTCAGCGTTGCGTTCGACGACGCCATTGCCGGTGTGCGGCGGTTCTACGCGCACGACCCGGTGGGCAACCGGCTGGAGTTCATACAGGGGCGTTGAAGCGGGCAGGGGGCTGCAGTGAGCTCCCCTCCCCCGCAAGCGGGAGAGGAGCGCCGACTGCGCGTACTTTCGCGAGGCTGATACTCGCGGTAAGACCGTGGCATGCACGAACTCCTCGCTCCTGCCGAAATGTCCCGCGCCGACCGTCTTGCCGAGGCGGCGGGAACGCCGTTGCTGGTGCTGATGGAGAATGCGGGCAGGGCGGTGACGAACGAAATTCTACACCGCTACGGCAAGCGCCCGGTGCTGGTGCTGTGCGGCCCCGGCAACAATGGCGGCGACGGGTTCGTGGTGGCGCGGCAATTGCGCGAGGCGGGTTGGCCGGTGGGTGTCTGCCTGCTGGGGGATCGTGCCCGCCTCAAGGGCGATGCCGCGACGAACGCCGCGCGCTGGGGCGAGACAGTGTCGTTCGACCTGAACGATGCAGGCCTCGTGGTCGATGCGCTGCTTGGCGCCGGGCTCGACCGCGACGTCACCGGCGAGATGGCGGTGGCGATCCGGCGGGTCAACGAGAGCGGCGTTCCAGTCGTGGCGATCGACGTGCCGTCGGGGGTCGATGGCGGCAGTGGCGCTATTCGGGGCGTGGCGGTGCGGGCCGATCGCACCGTGACGTTCTTCCGGCGGAAGCCCGGCCATCTGCTCGCGCCGGGTCGCGATCTGTGCGGCGAAATGGTGTTGCGCCAGATCGGTATTCCGGCGTCGGTGCTGCTTGAGATTCGCTCAACGGCGCATGAGAATGGCCCGCATTTGTGGTCGGTGCCGCACGTCGCGCGCGAGGCGCACAAATACTCCCGCGGCCATTGTGTCGTCGTGTCCGGTGGCGCCCTGCAGACGGGCGCGACGCGGTTGAGTGCGACGGCAGCGCTGCGGGCGGGGGCGGGGGCTGTTACACTTGTCGGCGAACGCGACGCCCTGATGGTTCACGCCGCGCATGTCACGGCCATCATGCTCAAGCCGTTCGCCTCGCTCGCCGAGTTTCGCGACATCCTCGCGGGCAAGGTCAACGCGCTGGTCATCGGCCCGGCGGCCGGGGTCACGCCCGAGACGCGCGAGCATGTGCTTGCCGCGCTCGAGCTTGTCCCCTCGGTCGTCATCGACGCCGACGGCATGAGCGTGTTCAAGGACGACCCTGAAACATTGTTCCAGGCAATCAGGGCGCGAGCCGATCGGCCCGTGGTGCTGACGCCGCACGAGGGCGAGTTCACGCGCCTGTTCGGCGAGCTGCCCGGCAGCAAGCTCGAGCGGGCGCGTGGGGCGGCGCGGCGGTCGGGGGCGATCGTCATCTACAAGGGCAGCGACACGGTGATCGCGGCGCCCGACGGGCGGGCGGCGATCAACGGTAACGCGCCGCCGGGCCTCGGCACCGCGGGCGCGGGCGACGTGCTGGCCGGCATCGTCGGCGGCTTCCTCGCGCAGGGCATGGCCGGCTTCGATGCGGCAGCCGCGGCGGTGTGGGTGCATGGCGAGGCGGGCAGCCGCTTCGGCCGCCCGGGCCTCATTTCCGAGGATCTGCCGGGATTGATCCCCGACGTGCTGGCGGCGCTCTAGCCGGCGGCCGGCGCGGAGGCCGTGCTCCAGGTGCCGTCCGGCTTGCAGGTGGCGGTCATGGTCTTGTTGCCGCTGACCGACGAGGTCGCGCCCACCGAATAGAAGGAGTCGGCGAAGAAGCAGCCGGCGGCCGGTTTTTCGGTCGCCGCCCAGGTGCCGTCCGGGTTGCAGGTTTCGACGGTCGCGCCGGCGCGGATGGTGGCGCCGGGCGAGAAGGTCTTGCTGCCGAGCAGGCACCGCGCCGCCACCGGCTCGGGGCCGGTCTGCGATTGTGCAAGGGCGAGCGAAGGCATGGCGGCAAACGCCGCGAGGATCAAAATACGAAGCATAATAAGGTCTCCTGAAATACGGAGAGCTTACCAAACGACGTCGAGCCGTTCCAGTCCGTGGAAATGGTAGACGTTGTTGTAGCGCGGCGGCGCGGCCAGCCTGAGCCCCGGCAGGCGGCGGAACAGCGTCGACAGCGCCACCTGCAGTTCGATGCGGGCAAGCGGCGCGCCGATGCAGAAATGGATGCCGGCGCCGAAGCTGACGTTCTGTCCGTCGGTACGGAACGGATCGAAACTGTCGGCGTCCCTGAAGCGCGTCGGGTCGCGATTGGCGGCGCCCAGCATCAGGCCGATGACCTCGCCCTTCCTGAAGCTCTGCCCGTCGTCGAGCGTCACGTCGCTGAGTGCATAGCGGGTGAACATGTGGAGCGGCGCGTCGAAGCGCAGGCACTCCTCGACCGTCGCTTCGGTCTGTTCGGGCGTGGCGAACAGCGTTTTGGGGTCGCGGCCGCTTTCGAGGATGGTCTTTACCGCATTGCCGGTGGTGTGCACCGTCGCCTCGTGGCCGGCGTTGAGCAGCAGGATGGCGGTCGACATCACCTCGTCCTCGCTGAGCTTCTGCCCATCGACCTCCGAGGTCAGCATGTGGGTGAGCAGGTCTTCCCTGGGCGCCGTGCGCCGCTCGGCGATGACCTCGCGCAGATAGGCCATGAAGTCCTCGGACGCGCGGTTGGCGTCGAGCTCGGTCTCGCGCGTGACGCCGTACATGTACATCTGGACCATGCGGTTGGACCAGTTGAGGAGCTGCGGCGCCATCTCGGCCGGCAGCCCGATCATCTCGGCGATGACCACCGCGGGGATCGGCGCGGCGAAGTTGCGGATCAGCTCGGTGCCGCCTTCGGGCTCGAGCCGGTCGATCATCTCGTTGGCGAGCCGCTCGATGCGCGGGCGCAGCTGCGCGACATTACGCGACACAAAGGCACGGTTCACCAGATTGCGCAGGCGCGTGTGCGCCGGTGGCTCCAGCGCCAGCAGCGAGTATTTCTCGGTCAGGTCGAACGCCGCCGTGTGGTCCTTGGGCGGCGGCCAGCCCAGTTCCTCGCGGCTTGCCACATGCAGGATCTGCCGGCCGAAGCGCTTGTCGCGCAGCAGCGCGTTCACCTCGCGGAAGCCGGTGAAGCACCAGTGGCCATAGTCCTCCCACAGGAAGGTCGGCGTCCCCAGATGCAGCGCCGAATAGAAGGCGTAGGGGTTCTGGTAGAAGGCGGCGTCGCGCGGCCGCGCGCTGGCGCGCCGGTCGGTGGCCGAAATGGCGAAGGCGGGGGCGTGTTGGTTCATGCGCCGAGGATATTGGGGCGCGTGGCGAATTCAACTGCCCCGCTGACCGGTTTCTGCCCGCCCCCAAAGGCATCGGCGGCACCCCAAGGGACGCCGCCGGCGGTTCGATCGGATTGGTGCTCCGGATCAAAAGTTAAAGAATTCCTTGAGATCGCTGATCTTCTTGTCCCAGAGCTTGACGTTCTGCTCGAACGTGTCCTCCGACACGCCGTTGAAGGTCGAGAAGGCGAAATCCAGCGTCGGATCCTTGTTGTCGTCGAGCCAGACACGGCCGGTGATCTGCTTGCTGTTCCACTCGTTGGCCTTGTCCATCGTGGTGCCCTTCTTGAGATCGAGGGCGACGTTGAACAGCAGCGTGTAGCAATCGGCCAGGTTGTCGTCGCAATCGTAGAAGTCGATATAGGTCTTGAGCCCTGAGATCCGGACGGCGATCGAGGTCCGGCCGGAATCCATCTTTTCGAGCTTGCCGGGGTAGCCGAGATTGCTCAGCGCCGTCAGCACGCTCTGCGGGTCGCGTGCGGTGACGTTGTCACCGGCCGGCGCGCTGGTGTCGGGCGGCTGGGTATTGTCCTCCGGCGGCGCGCTGGAATTGTCGTCTTCCGGCGCGCTGGAGGCGGTGTTCGGCGGCTGCGCGTTTTTCGGGCTCAGGCTGTCGGTGTCGCTGGAGCCGGCGGCGAAGGCCGGCATGGCCGTGGCCAGCATCAGGCCCGCGGCGGCGAGCAGGACGAGATGTTTCATTGAAGGTTCCCCAAGGTTACTGCACCACATTTGCAGACTGCCCCGCTTCCGTAAACTGACATCGGGGAGGCAATTTGGCCTGTTAGGTACGCTGGTGTGACCGCCCTTGCTGGCCGCCACAGTCCCGCCTATCTCTGCCTTTACCGCGCCTTAACACCGGCTCGTCTCACCTCGGCCAATCGCGCGCCGATTCGGCATTCAGCTCAGGGGCATCTGGAAAAATGAGAGATCTCGTCGATACCTATACCAATTACCTGGTGCCCACCGTGGTGGAACAGACCAACCGCGGCGAGCGCGCCTTCGACATCTATTCGCGCCTGCTCAAGGAGCGGATCATCTTCGTGACCGGGCCGATCGAGGACAACATGTCCTCCCTGGTGATCGCCCAATTGCTGTTCCTCGAATCCGAGAACCCCAAGAAGGAGATCAGCCTCTACATCAACTCGCCGGGCGGCGTGGTGACGGCGGGGCTGGCGATGTACGACACCATGCAGTTCATCCGGCCGCAGGTCGCGACGCTGTGCGTCGGGCAGGCGGCGTCGGCGGCGTCGCTGCTGCTGTGCGCGGGCGAAAAGGGCATGCGGGCGGCGCTGCCCAATGCCTCGATCATGGTGCACCAGCCGTCGGGCGGCTACCAGGGCCAGGCCACGGACATCCTGATCCATGCCCAGTTCACCGAGCGCCTGAAGCGCCGGCTGAACGAGATCTATGTCAAGCACACCGGGCAGGACTACGACACCATCCACCAGGCGCTCGAGCGCGACAACTTCCTCACGGTCGAGCAGGCCAAGGATTTCGGACTGATCGATGCGATCTACGAGAAGCGGGCGGCGCCCGACGCTCAGTAAAATCGTCGGTGTTAAGCCTATCGCGATGCGACACGGGACTGTGTCGACAGGGCAATTGTGGGGTGCCGGATCGGCCGCTAAGCTCGACCCGGCAACATATTGTTTAAGTCTCGCGCGTTAGCTTGAGTCCAGCGCGGGTTGGCGGGGGCAAGGCCCCCGAGGAGTGACGGATGTCCAAAGATACTTCCACCGGCGAATCCAGCAAGAACACGCTGTATTGCTCGTTCTGCGGCAAGTCGCAGCACGAAGTTCGCAAGTTGATCGCTGGACCGACCGTGTTCATCTGTGATGAATGCGTCGAATTGTGCATGGACATCATCCGCGAGGAAAACAAAACCTCGATGGTGAAGTCCAGCGAGGGCGTGCCGACCCCGCAGGAAATCTACAAGGTGCTGGACGATTACGTGATCGGCCAGTCACGCGCCAAGCGGAACCTGTCGGTCGCCGTGCACAACCACTACAAGCGGCTCAACCACGCGGCCAAGAATCAGGACGTGGAGCTGGCCAAGTCCAACATCCTCCTGGTCGGCCCGACGGGCACCGGCAAGACGCTTTTGGCGCAGACGCTGGCCCGCATCCTCGACGTGCCGTTCACGATGGCCGATGCGACGACGCTCACCGAAGCCGGCTATGTCGGCGAGGACGTCGAGAACATCATCCTCAAGCTGCTGCAGGCCGCCGACTACAATGTCGAGAAGGCGCAGCGCGGCATCGTCTATATCGACGAAGTCGACAAGATCTCGCGCAAGTCCGACAACCCCTCGATCACTCGCGACGTGAGCGGCGAGGGCGTGCAGCAGGCGCTGCTGAAGATCATGGAAGGCACCGTGGCGTCGGTGCCGCCGCAGGGCGGCCGCAAGCACCCGCAGCAGGAATTCCTGCAGGTCGATACCACCAACATCCTGTTCATCTGCGGCGGGGCCTTCGCCGGCCTCGAAAAGATCATCCAGGCCCGCTCCGAGGGCTCTGGCATCGGCTTTGCCGCCACGGTCAAGGACCCGCGTGACCGCCGCGTCGGCGACGTGCTGAAGGAAGTGGCGCCCGAGGATCTGGTGAAGTTCGGCCTCATTCCCGAATTCATCGGCCGCCTGCCGGTGATCGCCACCCTCGAAGACCTGGACGAGCCGGCGCTGATCCAGATCCTGACCGAGCCCAAGAACGCGCTGGTGCGCCAGTACCAGCGGCTGTTCGCCATGGAAGACACCGAGCTGACCTTCCACGAGGACGCCCTCAAGGCCATCGCCCGGCACGCCATCGAGCGCAAGACCGGCGCCCGCGGCCTGCGTTCGATCATGGAAGGCATCCTGCTCGACACCATGTTCGACTTGCCCTCGCTCGACGGCGTCGAAGAGGTGGTGATCTCGGAAGACGTGGTGAACAACAAGGATGCCCGCCCGCTCTACATCTACTCGGAGCGCAAGAAGGAAGAGGCGCTGTCGACCAGCGCCTGAGGCAACTTGCCGACAGAAAGTGATGAGCGCCGGGCACCTGTTGCCCGGCGTTCTTGTTTTTGAAGACGACAGGTCATATTCTTACGTTGTGCCCATCGATGGAGGCGACGTATGACGGCCCGCAACACAACCCGTTTGTCGAGCAAATTCCAGATTTCAATTCCGAAGTCCGTTCGGGAGGAAAACGGGTGGCGGGCGGGCCAGGAATTTGCCTTCATCCCGCGCGGCAAAGGAGTCGTGCTGGTGCCGATCCCGACACTTGAGGAGTTGCGCGGCATTGCCCGAGGCGCCGATCCGACCGGGTACCGCGATCGCGAAGATCGCTATTGATGCGCACTGTCGATACGTCGGCCTGGATCGAGTGGCTGCTCGACTCGCCGACGGGAGCGGCCTTGGAAGCTGAGCTTCCCCCGCTGGCCGAATGGATCGTCCCCACCATCGTGCAACTCGAATTGTCTAAATGGCTGGTTCGGGAGCGGGGCGAGGCAATTGCGGACAGGGCTGTTGCCCTGACCCAGCGGTGCGTTGTCGTGCCGCTGGATACTCCTATCGCGCTCATAGCGGCAGAGATGTGCGCGTTGCACGGGTTGTCGACCGCCGACGCCATAATCTATGCGAGCGCGAGCGAGCATCGCGCCGACCTGCTGACCTGCGATGCGCACTTCAAGGACCTGCCGGGCGTGGTCTACGTTGCCAAGCGGTCGAACTAGCGCCAATCGACATTCAGGATTCCGTTGTGCTGGGATGCGTGATTCATAGGTGTCCGCGATTTGCGGAGACTGAGGATGGCGACGAAGCGGTATGAGTTGAGCGATGCACAATGGCGGCGGATCGAGCCGCTGCTGGCTGGCAAGGCCGGCGATCCGGGCCGAAGTGGAGCGGACAACCGGCTGTTCGTGAACGGAGTGTTGTGGGTGCTGCGCTCAGGCGCGCACTGGCACGATCTGCCCGAGCGCTACGGCAAGTGGAAGACACTGCACAAGCGCTTCTCACGCTGGTCCAGGGCTAAGGTGTGGGAGCGCGTCTTCGACGATCTCACCCGCGACCGGGATAATCAGTATCTGATGCTCGACAGCACTCTGGTGCGCGCCCATCAGCAGGCGGCGGCTGGAAAAGGGGGGCTTCGGACCAGGCTCTGGGGCGTTCCCGAGGCGGACTGACCACCAAGATCAACATGATCTGCGACACGCTCGGTCGCCCACTCCGCTTTCTGCTTGCGCCCAGCCAGAGCCACGACATCCTGGCCGCTCCAGCCCTGCTCGAAGGCTTCACCTGCCAGGCCGTGCTCGCCGACCGGGCCTACGACACCAACGCCCTGCGCAGCCTCGTCGCCGATGTGGGAGCCGAGGCGGTGATCCCCTCGACCCGCTCCCGCTCAACACTCATCCCGCATGATCGCATCATCTATCGGTGCCGCAACCGCATCGAACGCTGCTTCAACCGCCTCAAGCACTTCCGACGCTTCGCTACACGCTACGACCGACGCGCCACCCACTTCCTCGCCTTCATCCACCTCGCTGCAGCTATGATCTGGATGACCTGAATGTCGATTCGACCTAGCGCCACGACAAGCCCCGCTGGCCTTGCCCCGCCGCAGGGACTAGATTTGTGCGCGAGGGCGTCGCAGCGGCGGAGAGCAACATGAAATACGACAGTATCCTCGGCACAGTCGGCAATACGCCGGTCGTCCGGATCAATGCGCTCGCACCCAAGGGCGTGACGCTCTACGTCAAGGTCGAGGCGTTCAATCCGCTCGGCTCGGTCAAGGACCGGCTGGCGCTGGGGGTGATCGAGGCAGCGGAGCGGGACGGGTCGCTGCAGCCGGGGCAGACGGTGATCGAGGCGACCTCGGGCAATACCGGCATCGGGCTGGCCATGGTGTGCGCCGCCAAGGGCTATCCGCTGGTAGTCACCATGGCGGAGAGCTTTTCGGTGGAGCGCCGGCGGCTGATGCGGTTCCTTGGGGCCAAGGTGGTGCTGACGCCGGCGGCGCTGGGCGCCACCGGCATGATCGACAAATGCAAGGAACTGGCCGCCGCCAAGGGCTGGTTCATGACGCGGCAGTTCGAGAACGACGCCAACCCGGCCTATCACGCCAAGACCACGGCGCAGGAAATCCTGCGCGATTTCGAGGGCGAGCAGCTCGACTATTGGGTGACCGGGTTCGGCACCGGCGGCACGCTCAAGGGCGTCGCCGGCGTGCTGAAGCAGGAGCGGCCGGAGACGCGGATCGTGGTGGCCGAGCCCGAGACGGCGCCGATGCTCACCTCGCATGAGAAGCAGGCGCGCAATGCCGACGGCTCGCCCGCGTCCCGGCACCCGGCGTGGAAGGCGCACCCGTTCCAGGGCTGGAGCCCCGATTTCATCCCCAAGATCACCGGCGATGCCGTGGCAAGCGGGCTGATCGACGAAATCGTGAGCGTGCCGGGCGGCGACGGTATCAAGGCCAGCAGGGCGCTGGCGCAGAAGGAGGGCATCTTCGTCGGCATCAGCGCCGGCGGCACCTTCGCGGCGGCGCTGAAAGTCGCCGAGAAGGCCGCCCCGGGCTCGACCATCCTCTGCATGCTGCCCGATACCGGCGAACGCTATCTGTCGACGCCGCTGTTCGCCGACATCCCCGCCGACATGACCGACGCGGAACTGGCCATTTCACAGTCGACGCCCGGGCAGCAGCTTCCGGTGAAGCCGCCGGCCCCCTAGCGCCTCGCCACCAGCGCCGCCATGTCGGTTGCGCCCGCAGCGCCGAGGCCGTCGGCGACGCCGGCCCGGTCGGCGTCGGGGCGGTTCTGGCTGGCCTTCCACTTGCCTTCGAGGCGGGCGATGGGGATTTCGAGGCCGAAGATGCCCTTGAGCTGGGCGTCGATATAGGCGGCGGGCGCATCGTCGATGGCCCAGGGATGGGCGCGAGCCGCCTCCTGCGCCGCCGTCAGCTCGCCGATCTGGGCGCGCAGCCAGGCTGGATCGTCAATCACCACCGGCGTGCCCCACGCCTGCACCACGACGTAGTTCCAGGTGGGGACGACCTTGCCGTGCTCGGCCTTGGACGGATACCAGCTCGGCGTGATGTAGCTTTCGGGACCCTGGAAGATCACCAGCGCTTCGGCGCCGCCGGCAAGGGCCAGGCGCTGCTCGTTGGCGCGGGCGAGGTGGGCGCGCAGCACGCCGGATTGGCCGCGCGAGCGATCGAGGGTGAATGGAACGAGGTTCGCCTCGAGCCCGCCGGGCCCGTGCGTGACCAGCGTGCCGAGCCGGTGGGAGTCGATCAGGGCGTGCAGCACCTCCAGCCGATCTTCGCGAAAGGCGGGCGGGCGGTACATCAGCCGGCCAGTGCGGGTTGCCTTGCGTCGACGCCGACAGGGGCGGCGAAGAGGTCGTATTCGTCCGAGCCGGTGACGGTGACCGCCAGCTTGTCGCCGGGCTTGATGCCCTGGGCGTTGTCGATGATCACCTGGCCGTCGATATCGGGCGCGTCCCATTTGCTGCGGGCGATGGCGCGGCCCTCGGCGGGGCGCACGTCGTCGACCAGCACCTCGATGGTGCGCCCGACCTTCTTGGCGAGCTGCGCCGTGGATACGCCCTGCGCCACTTCCATGAGCTGGGCGAAGCGCTCGTCCTTGATCTCGTCGGGCACGATGCCCTCGAGGTCGTTGGCGGGGGCGCCGGTGACTGGTTCGTATTTGAAGCAGCCGGCGCGGTCGATCTCGGCCTCTTCCAGCCAATCGAGCAGGAAGTCGAAGTCCTCCTCGGTCTCGCCGGGGAAGCCGACGATGAAGTTGGAGCGGATGGTGAGGTCGGGGCAGAGGGCGCGCCAGCCCTTGATACGCTCGAGCGTCTTCACCTGGTTGGCGGGGCGGCGCATGGCCTTAAGCACGCTCGGCGAGGCGTGCTGGAACGGGATATCGAGGTAGGGCAGGATCTTGCCCTCGGCCATCAGCGGGATCACCGCGTCGACGTGCGGGTAGGGGTAAACGTAATGGAGGCGGGTCCAGACATCGAGCTTGCCCATCTCCTCGGCCAGCGTCTGGAACTTGGCGGTGACGTCGCGGCCGTGGAACTTGCTCGGCGCGTATTTGACGTCCACCCCGTAGGCCGAGGTGTCCTGGCTGATCACCATGATCTCCTTGACGCCGGACTTCACCAGCCGTTCGGCTTCGTAGAGCACCGAGGCGAGCGGGCGCGAGCTCAGGTCGCCGCGGATCTGCGGGATGATGCAGAACGAGCAGCGGTTGTTGCAGCCCTCGGAAATCTTCAGATAGGCGTAGTGCTTGGGCGTCAGGCGCAAGCCGGCTTCCGGCACGAGGTCGACGAATTTGTTGGGCACCGGCGGCAAATGTGCATGCACGGCGTTGACCACGGATTCGTACTGGTGCGGGCCGGTGACGGCGAGCACGTTGGGGTGGGTCTCGCGGATCAGCGTCTCCTCGACGCCGAGGCAGCCGGTGACGATCACCTTGCCGTTCTCGTTGAGCGCTTCGCCGATCGCCTCGAGGCTCTCCTGCTTGGCGCTGTCGAGGAAGCCGCAGGTGTTGACGATGACGACATCGGAGCCGGCGTAGTCGCGGCTGAACTCGTAGCCCTGCGCGCGCAGCGTCGTGAGGATGCGTTCGGAATCGACGAGCGCCTTCGGGCAGCCGAGGCTGACGAGGCCGATTTTCGGGGCGGATTGGGTCATTGGGGCGCCGATATAGCGCAAAACCCCGCAAAAGCAATGATCGGCAGTTTGCGATAGAGGCAGGGCAGGCGTGCGCGGCGCAACCTTACGGCAATTTTAGATGGCAATCGATCGCGAACGCTCAATTCTGCGTTGCGGCGCTACTCGGGGCCGCGAAGGCCGGCTAGCACATGCGATGTCGACAAAGCAGGTGACGTCATGACCACGCCTCTCGCCAAATATACGCTGTGGATGCTCGGGATTTTCCGTATCGTGACCGCTCTGGTGTTCATGGAGCACGGCACCCAGAAGCTGTTCCATTTTCCGCCGATGGAGCGTTTCGGCGCGCCCGGGGGCGCTGGCGGCGCCGGGCGGACGGCGGCGCGGGCGCTGCAGCAGGGCGCCGACGCCGTGAGTTCGGCGGCGAGCAGCGCCGTGGACGCGGCCAGCGCGGCGCTCGGCAATGCGGCCGAGACAATGTCCAGCATCGCGTCCAGCGTCCAGCCGCCGACCGGCGGGACCGCGCCGGGCGGTGCGGAGGGTGGCATGCCGCCGTCGATGCAGACGCTGTTCCTGGTGGCCGGCATCCTCGAGACCTTCGGCGGCCTGGCGCTGGTGCTCGGCCTGCTCACCCGGCCGATCGCCTTCATCGTCGCCGGCGAGTGCGCCGTGATCTTCTGGTGGATGGATGTGGGGCGCACGCACACGATCTTTCCCGCCAGCAATGGCGGCGAGGTCGCGGTGCTGTTCTGCTTCAATTTCCTGCTGCTGGTGTTCGCCGGGCCGGGCGCCTTCGCGCTCGACAATCTCATCGGCAGGCGAAAGGCCTAAAGCTTCGGTGACGGTGTGCGCCGGGCGGTGCGGCGGGGGCCGCGGGGCGGCGTGATCTCGACGTCGGGGGCGGGGTCCGTCGCCGGCGTGATCAAATCGTCGACGTCCACGATTTCGTCCTCCTCGTCGGCCATCTCGTGGATGGCGTCGCGCACGTCCTCGAGCAGCGAGGTGGAAATGCGCGTGCGGCTGACCGAATCCGCCGCCGCCTCGTTGGCCTTGAACCAGACCAGCAGCGCCTCGCACACGGTGCGCAGCATCACGAGGCCGAAGCTGCCATAGACCACGATCTCGAGCAGGCTCCACAGGCCGTCGCCGAAGCTGCTGGCGAAGGCGAGGACGAGATGCGTCACCGCCCACATCAGCAAGGTGGCGAGGCCCGTGACGTAGAGCACGGGGATCAGCCGCGGCGACAGTACCGTGTCGAGCCGGAACAGCGTCGAGCCCATGAAGATGCGGCGAAGGTCATCGGAGGTCATGTTCGGCACTCCAGCGGCGCGGGATTCGTGAAACTGCCCTCAAGATGAGGGCCTCAGGCCGCCGTGACAAGGGCTTGCGGGGCAGCGGCGGGGCTCACGGTCGGCCCGAAACGCCGTTCGAACGCGGTTCGGAGCGCGCCATCGACCTCCGGCATCGATACCAATTGCCCCAGATCCTCGAGGCTGGTGACGCCGCGGTCGGCAATGCCGCAGGGCACGATGCCGGCGAAATGGCCGAGATCGGGGGAAACGTTGAGGGCGATGCCGTGCGTCGTCACCCATTTGCTGACGCGCACGCCGATGGCCGCGATCTTGCTCTCGCCGCCGGGGCGGCCCGGCTGGCGGACCCAGACGCCGATGCGGCCGTCGCGCAATTCGCCGGTGACGTTGAAGCCGGCGAGCGTATCGATGATCCAGCCTTCGAGCCCCTGCACCAGGCAGCGCACGTCGCGGCCGCGGGCCCTGAGGTCGAGCATCAGATAGGCCACGCGCTGGCCGGGGCCGTGATAGGTGTATTCGCCGCCGCGCCCGGCCTCGTAGACCGGAAAGCGCTCGGGATCGAGCAGGTCTCCGGCGTCGGCGGAGGTACCGGCGGTATAGAGCGGCGGGTGCTCGACCAGCCAGACCAACTCCGGCGCGTCGCCACGCGCGATGGCGGCGGCGCGGTCCTTCATGGCCTGCAGCGCGAACGGATAGTCGACGGGAGCGTCGGCCACGACCCAGTCGACGGGAGCGGCGTCGGCGCGCCGCAGCCGCTCCGGCCCAACGCAGGTTAACGCTTCGGTAATCATGCCCGGCCGATGCTCCGAAGAGGCCCTCCGCACTGATTCAGCGGAGGCAAGTCAGGTCTATATATGAATACGCTCGACCAGATTGAAGTCGATATCACCGTGGAGCTCGGCTCGACCATCATGCCGATCCACCACCTGCTGCGCATGGGCCGGGGCGCCATCATCGAGCTCAACAGCACCGAGCACGATCCGCTGAAGATCTACGCCAACAACACGCTGGTGGCGAACGGCGAAATCCGGGTCGAGGACGGGCATCTGTCGGTCGAAGTGACCGAAAAGGTGTTCAAGCTCGGCTGATCTGCCGGCGCCGGCCACCGCAATCCTGAGTTTTGGGACGATCTCCGCGGGAGATCATGGTGCGGTCGAGAAGACTCGAACTTCCACGCCTTGCGGCACAGCGACCTCAACGCTGCGCGTCTACCAATTCCGCCACGACCGCACGCCATGGTAGGGGCCACGCCGTCGGCGAAGCGAGGCAGCGTGTAGCAAACGATTCCCGATGTCACAAGCACTATTCGGCGGGCGGGAAGGGCCCGGCGGACCCGTCATTTGGCTTTCCGCGCCGGGCGCGCCGCCGCCAGTTTTCGCTGCCGACTTTGCCATGCCCAAGTCTGGCGCATCGAGGTTCGATTGGCTACACCGCCGCCATGACCAGCGATCCCGCCACCGCCGACGCCAAGGAGCCCGAGGGCGGGAAGGATGACCTGCGCGGCGCCGACGACCAGGTCAATCCGGCCTGGCTGGCGCGGCTGCGGGCCCGGCTCGAGGCCGACGACAAGGACGCCGTGGTGGCGCTGACGGCGCCGCTGCACGCCGCCGACATGGGCGACGTGCTCGAGGCGTTCGACGCCGGCGAGCGGCTGAAGCTGGTGACGCTGCTGGGCGACAAGTTCGACTTCTCGGCCCTGACCGAGGTCGACGAGTCGGTGCGCACCGACCTGATCGAGGAACTGCCGCCCGCCGACGTCGCGCGCGGCGTCGCCGAGCTCGACAACGACGACGCGGTCTACATCCTCGAGGACATCGACACGCCGGCGCGCGAGGACATCCTCGCCCAGATGCCGGCGTTCGAGCGGCTGAACCTGCGGCGCAGTCTCGACTTCCCCGAGGATTCTGCCGGCCGCCTGATGCAGACGGATTTCATCGCCATCCCGCCGTACTGGACGGTGGGGCAGACGATCGACTATCTGCGCACCGAGCAGGAGCTGCCCGACGAGTTCTACCAGATCTATGTGGTGAGCCCGTCCTACAGCCTCGAAGGCATCGTCGCCCTCGACAAATTCCTGCGGGCCAAGCGCGACGTCCGCATCGGCGATCTGATGCAGAGCAACGTCATCGAGGTGCAGGCCACCGAGGACCAGGAGCGCGCCGCGCGCACCTTCGAGCGCTACGACCTAGTGGAGGTCGCGGTGATCGACGAGAGCAAGCGGCTGGTGGGCGTGCTGACCATCGACGACATCGTCGACGTGATCCACGAGGAAGCGACCGAGGACATGCAATTGCTCGCCGGCGTTGGCGGCGAGGAGATTTCCGACACCGTGCAGAAGACGGTGCGCGGCCGCGCCACCTGGCTGGTGGTGAATCTGGTGACGGCGGTACTCGCCTCGATGGTGATCGGGCTGTTCGACGCCACCATCCAGCAGATGGTGGCGCTCGCCGCGCTGATGCCGATGGTCGCCTCGATGGGCGGCAATGCCGGCACGCAGACCATGACGGTGACGGTGCGGGCGCTGGCGATGGACGAGCTCGACAGCTACAAGGTCCGCCGCCTGATCGCCCGCGAGATGCTGGTGGGCATCCTAAACGGGCTGATCTTTGCGCTGCTGATGGGGCTGCTGACCTGGCTGCGCTTCTTCAACCCCGGGCTCGGCCTGGTCATCGGCCTCGCCATGATCGTCAACATGATCGCTGCCGGCTCGGCCGGCGTATTGATCCCGCTGGGGCTGAGCAAGCTCAAGGTCGACCCGGCCGTGGCCTCGTCGGTGTTCGTCACCACCGTCACCGACGTGGTCGGGTTCTTCGGCTTTCTCGGTCTCGCCGCCCTCTGGATACGTGTCTTCGGATCCCTGCCATGAAGCTGATCTTCGCCAACCGCAACTATTCGAGCTGGTCGCTGCGCCCCTGGCTGGTGCTCAAGCATTTCGGCATCCCGTTCGACGAGGAGCTGGTGCTGCTGAGCGGCGAGGGCTGGAAAGAGACGCTGCGCCGGAAATCGCCGACCGGGCGGGTGCCGGTGCTGGTCGATGGCGGCGCGGTGGTGCCCGAGAGCATCGCCATCATCGAATATCTCAACGACAAATATCCGGCCAAGGGCATCTGGCCGTCCGACCGGCTGAAGCGGGCACAGGCGCGGGCGGTATCGGCCGAGATGCATGGCGGCTTCCGGGCGCTGCGCGACCTCGCGCCGATGAACCTGCGGGCCAGCCATCCGGGCAAGGTCGACGCCGATGCCGTGGCGGCCGACCTGCGCCGCATCGAGCAGATCTGGGGAGAATTGACCGACGAGTCCGGCGGGCCGTTCCTGTTCGGCAAGTTCAGCGGCGCCGACGCCATGTTCGCCCCGGTGGCGACGCGCATACGCACCTACGCGCTGCCGGTCTCCGACGCGGCGATGGAATATGTCGAGGCGATCTACGGGCTGCCGGCGTTCCAGGAGTGGCTTGCCGAGGCGATCAAGGAGCCGTGGGTGGTCGAGGACGACGAGATCGACGTGATCCAGGCACGGGCCGCCGCGAAATGATGCACATGATCAAGCTCTGCGTCGGCGTCGCGACGCTGGAGGAGCTCGAATCCTACCGCAGCGAGCGGGCGCATTGGTGGGGGGCCGATTACGGCGAGGACGTGCATGTCCACCGCACGCGCACGATGCCCAAGCGACGCGACGAGATCGAGGGGCAGGGCTCGATCTACTGGGTGATCTCGGGCGTCATCCGCTGCCGGCAGCCGATCCTCAGGCTCGCCGAGGCGCGCGACGAGCAGGGCCTCGCCTGCTGCGACATCATCATGGCGCCCGACATGGTGCGCGTCACCCCGCGCCCGAAATCGCCCTTCCAGGGCTGGCGCTACCTGACGCCCAAGGACGCCCTGCCCGATCTCGCCAGCGCCGGCTTCGCCGAGGAGGGCGACGAGGAACTGGCGCTGGAGCTGAGCAAGCTGGGCCTGATCTGAAGAAAGGCAGGGGAGGCCGCCGACTCGTCTCCGCTTTGGCCGGTCAAGTGAATTGCAGCGGTACTGTTCGCTGGCCCGCGGTTTGTGGCGAAACTGCCTCTTGAACCAAATCACGATTTCGCCGCAGATTCCGTCGCCGGAGACATGGAGGCCGCATGGGGCGCACGGGCACGCATGTCATCGTGGTGGGGAACGAGAAGGGCGGGTCGGGCAAGTCGACCACCGCCTTCCACCTTGCCGTCTACCTCATGTACCAGGGGTTTCGCGTCGCCTCGATCGACGTCGACAGCCGGCAGCAGACCTTCACCAACTACGTCAAGAACCGCCGCAACTGGGCGCAGGCGCGCGACCTGACGCTGCCGCACACCACGCATTTCCACCTGCCGCTGACGAAATCGGATTCGATCAAGGAGAACCACAAGCTCGAATTCGACCTGTTCCGCCAGGCGGTGGTCGAGGTCGAGGGGGTGGCCGACTTCCTGGTCGTCGACACGCCGGGGTTCGACACGCATCTGACGCGGCTGGCGCATTCGCTGGCCGATACTTTGATCACGCCGCTCAACGACAGCCTGATCGATCTCGACGTGATGGCGCATGTCGATCCGGTGACGGGCGATCCGCGCGAGATGAGCCATTATTCGCGGCTGGTGCAGCGGGCGCGCACCGAGCGGCTGGCCATCGACGGGCGCACCATCGACTGGATCCTGGTGCGCAACCGCATCTCCATGCTGTCGTCGCGCTCGATGCGGCTGGTGCAGTCGGCGATCGAGAAGATCGCGGTGCGGCTCGGCTGCCGCGTGGCCGACGGCATCGCCGAGCGGGTCATCTTCCGCTCGCTGTTCCCGATGGGGCTCACGGTGTTCGACCCGCTGGACGAGGAACTGCTGGGCGGGCTGCCGTCGATGTCGCATCTGAGCGCGCGGCAGGAATACCGGCAACTGGTCGAGGCGCTGAAGCTGCCCATCAGCGATCGCGTCGCCGCCCGGCGGGCGGTGGCGGCAACGATGACGCCCGGCGCCACGCCGAAATTCGAGCATATGGCCGGCACCACCTGACGGTTGCCGCTCCCGGTTTCGGATTCGTTAAAGACCTGCACGCTAGCCTTTAGAGAATCGCCCTGGAGCCGTGCGTGCAGCTCGACAGCTTCACTCTTCTTGTTGCCGGATCGTCGCTGCTCATCCTGCTGGGCGGGGTGTTCTTCGTCGTCTGGCTGCGCCATCGCAACACGCCGGAGCTCCTGTGGTGGAGCTTCCCCTTCGCGGCCGGCGGCGCCGCGGCGCTGGTCTACATGCTGCCGCACTGGGACACCGATTTCACTGCCATCGCCATCGGCAATGCCGCGCGCCTGTTCGCGGTGGGCTCGCTCTGGCAGGGCATCCGCGTCTTCGAGGGCCGCCGGCCGGCGTTGCGCCGCCTGCTGCTGCTCTGCCTGGTGTGGATCGGCCTGTGTTTCATCCCGGCCTTCGTCACCAGCATGGTGGCGCGGATCGTCGCCGCGTCGCTCATGATCGGCGCATTGGCGGCGATGATGGCCTTCGAGGTCTGGCGTCACCGCGACGAAACGCTCGCCTCGCGCTGGCCGACCTTTGCCGTCCTTGCCAGCTTCACCGTATTCATGGCCATCCGCGTGGTGGCGGCGCCCTGGGCGCCGTTCCCCTTCGGGGTCGCGCCGGTCGATCCGATCTGGCTCGCGGTTTTCCTCTGGCTGATCTTCGGCCACGCGACCTTCGCGGCGGTGTTCTTCCTCGCCATGACGCTGGAGCGGCGCGAAGCGCAGCAGCGCAGCTTCGCGCTGTCGGATCCGCTGACCGGCCTGATGAACCGGCGCGCCTTCGCCGATTTCGCGACGCGCATGAACCGGCGCCGCGCCGGCATCCGCAGCACGATGGCGCTGCTGGTGCTCGACCTCGACCACTTCAAATCGGTCAACGATCGCTTCGGCCACGAGGTCGGCGACCGCATGCTGAGATCCTTCGCCGACGTGGCCGAGGCCAATGTGCGACCGTCGGACCAGCTGTTCCGCATGGGCGGCGAAGAATTCTGCTTTGTGCTGCCGGAGACCTCGCTGCAGGAGGCGATCAACGTGGCCGAGCGCATCCGCAATGCGGTCGCCGCCTGCACGGTGGAGACCGCGCACGGGGCGGCGGTGGCGACTGTCAGCATCGGCATTGCGGCGACGCAGTTCGCGGTGGATGTCGAGGTGCTGCTGGCGGCGGCCGATGCCGCCGTCTACGAGGCCAAGTCCCGCGGCCGCAATCGCGTGGTGGTGGCCGAGCCGTCCACGCTGCGGCGGCTGCCGGACCCCGGCCGGACCGACCGCCTCAGCGCCTAAGCTCAGCTCACTTGCCGGTGTGAGGGGCCGCTGGCCGCCCCGGAGAACGTGCCGGTTCGCCGTCAGCCCGTGGCGGGCAGCAAAATACGCACGGCGCGCTGGCCACCGGGACCGAAGACGTCGATGTCGACTTCGACCGGGGGCATGATCATCCGCCGGGTGCGCGCCGACAGCGTCAGCACCACCGACAGCAGGTCGGAGACGCGCTGCCTGGCGGGCCGCCGGCTGAGATGGTTGACGATGTCATTGACCGCCTGGCGATTGGCGGAGGCGTCTGCGAGCTGCGACTGGCCCACGAAGCGGGCTAGTTCGGTAAGGCTCGACGTGTCGCTCATTTGGGCTACTCCATACACAGGCCACAAACGCGCTTCCCGGTTCGGCTACCTCTTTCGATGCATCGCCTCAGCTCTGCATCGCGAGGCAGCTCATCTTGGCTTGCTTGAGCTGCTTGCACATGTCGTTGGCCGCGCCCTGGCCGGAGAAACCGCCGAAGCGGGCGCGGAAATAGATCTGGCCGTCCTTCTCGAAGCGCTCGACGAAGCTCTGGAGCTTGCCGAGCGAGCGGACCTTGCCGGCCGCCGACTGCAGCAGGCCGTTGGCGCCGTCCTGCGTCGGCGAGGCGCCGATCTGGACGATCCAGCCCTGCGGCAGAGCGGCGGGCATCGGCTGCTGCGGCGCCGCCTCGGCGACCTGCGTCGAGGCCTTGTCGAAGCCGAGCGATTGCGGAGCGGCATCGCTCTGCGGCGCGACGGCGGCTTCAGTCGAGATGCTGCCCGAGGTCATGAGGTCGACGGGCTGGCCGTCGCGGCCGATGCCGACCGGCGGGATCAGCGGCGCCGACGGACGGGTTTGGCCCAGCGGGGCCGGCGCGGCACCCAGCGAGTAATTGTCGGTGAAGGCGCCGACCACGTCGCCCAGCGTCTTGCGCTTGGGAGCGCCGGCGGCGGCGTTGACGGCCTGCACGGCGGGCGGCATGCCGAGGTCCACGGGGCGCTCGATCGGCTCGGGGGCAAGGCTCGCGACCGTGGTGCTGTCGACGGTGTCGACGTCGCCGATGCCGATCTGCGGATTGGCCGGCGCTTCGTCGTCGGCGCCGCGGAATGCGGGCGCCGGCATCGGCACCACCGGGCTGGCGGAGGCGACCTGCACGTCGGCATCCTGCGGCGGGATCGCCATCGAACCCTTGCGGCCCGGCGTCGGAATCAAAGCGGCTTCGAGATAGCTGCCGGAGCGCGATTGCGGCAGGTATTCGTTGACAAGGCTGCGCACCTTGGCGTCGCGCGAACCGGCCGAGCCGAAGCCGAAGCCGACCACGACGATGTGGTGGCCGTCGGTCCGGGCGGCGGTCAGCAGGTTATAGCCGGCGGCGCCGGTATAGCCGGTCTTGATGCCGTCGATGCCGTTCTTGCCGAGCAGGTTGTTGTGGTTGCCGTAGGTGCGCTTGCCGTATTTGAAGCTCTTGGTCTGGAAGAACTCGTAATATTTCGGGAAGTGCTCGTAGATGGCGATGCCGAGCATCGCCTGGTCGCGCACGGTGGTGATCTGGCGGCTGTCGGGCAGGCCCGAGGCGTTCACATAAGTGGTGCGCGACATGCCCAGCGCCCGGGCCGTCGCGGTCATGCGCTTGGCGAAATTGCTCTCGCTGCCGCCGATATATTCGGCCACCACGCGCGCCATGTCGTTGGCGCTGAGCGTGCAGATGGCCTTGATGGCGTTCTCGACGGTGATGGTCGAGCCGGCGCGCAGCCCGAGCTTGGTCGGCTGCGCCGAGGCGGCCCATTTGCTGACCGGCATCTTGTCGGTGAGCTTGATGTTCCCGGCGGCCAGCTCCTGGAACAGGATGTAGAGGGTCATCACCTTGCTGACGGAAGCCGGGTAGCGATACTCGTCGGCGTCGCTCTGGTAGAGCACCTTGCCCGACTTGGCGTCGACGACGATGCCGGCATAGGCGCGTGGCGCCTTGGCCTCGGCGACGCTGGGCGCGAGGAGGAAAATGCCGATGAAAACTGCTGCAACGGCGCGCCACAGGGAACGGCGCGAAACATCATAGACCCTTTGGGAAGCCAACCCCGGTACTCCAAACAAACGGGGCCTTCTGGCCCTCCTTGGCAACTGAAACGAGGGCTGACGCGGCTTCCCCCAAGCCCTGCGCCATCACCTTCGGTTGGGGCAGAATAGGGGCGCGCCCTTACCAATGGGTAAAATGCCGCAGCAATTGAATCCATCGGCAACAGATTGTGAAAACAGGGGTTTCGACCTGCCCGGATGGGGAGGAACGGCCCCCCTTAACACCGGGTGTCTTTTGCCTACATAATGGCTCCACCATGCTGCGTCGTTTCGATCGCCCTAGCTCTTTCTCCGATCAGACGACCCGGACCGTCGCTGGACCGGGCCAGCCGCCAAAGGCGGCGCGCGATGATCGGCAGGGCGAGGGTGGGTCGCGCTACGACACCGGCACCATCACCAGAACCAAACCCAAGACGCAGAAGCCCAATCTCTACCGGGTGCTGCTGCTGAACGACGACTACACCCCGATGGAGTTCGTCGTTCTCGTCCTGCAGGACGTCTTCAACAAGTCACGCGAAGACGCCATGCGCATCATGCTGCACGTCCACAACAAGGGCGTAGGGGAGTGCGGCGTCTACCCATACGAGGTGGCCGAGACCAAGGTCACGCGCGTCATGGATACGGCACGCAAGAACCAGCATCCGCTGCAGTGCGTGATGGAAAAGCAATAGGAACATCATATGCCCTCTTTCTCCCGCGGATTGGAAAAGGCTCTGCATCAGGCGATGAACCTCGCCCGCGAGCGCGCGCATGAGTTCGCGACGCTCGAGCACCTGCTCCTGGCCCTGACCGACGACCGCGACACTATCGCCGTGCTCAATGGCTGCGACGTCGACGTCGAGGCGCTGAAGGGCGATCTCGAGGATTTCATCAACGAGGAGCTCGACAGCCTCGTGGTGCCCAACGGCCAGGACGCGCGGCCGACGGCCGCCTTCCAGCGCGTGATCCAGCGCGCGGTGATCCACGTCCAGTCGTCCGGCAAGGAGGAGGTGACCGGGGCCAATGTGCTCGTCGCCATCTTCGCCGAGCGCGAGAGCCATGCCGCCTATTTCCTCGAGCAGCAGGATATGAGCCGGCTGGACGCGGTCAATTTCATTTCGCACGGCATCACCAAGTCCGGGCCGAACGAGCAGCGCTCGGTGCGCGGCGCCGAGGACGGGCAGGGTAGCGCGCATGGCGAGGAGGGCGGCGGCCAGCAGCGCCAGGGCAACGGGCAGTCGTCGGCGCTCGCCGATTTCTGCGTCGACCTCAACGCCAAGGCCAAGGCCGGCAAGATCGATCCGCTGATCGGGCGCGATCCGGAGCTGCGCCGCACTATCCAGGTGCTGTGCCGGCGCTCCAAGAACAATCCGATCTATGTGGGCGATGCCGGCGTCGGCAAGACCGCCATCGCCGAGGGCCTCGCGCGCAAGATCGTCGAAGGCGAGGTGCCGGAGGTGCTCAAGGGCGCCACCATCTATGCCCTCGACATGGGCTCGCTGCTCGCCGGTACCCGCTATCGCGGCGATTTCGAGGAACGGCTGAAGGCGGTGATGAAGGAGCTCGAAAAGCACCCCGACGCCATCCTGTTCATCGACGAGATCCACACCGTGATCGGCGCCGGCGCCACCTCGGGCGGAGCGCTTGATGCGTCCAACCTGCTGAAGCCGGCGCTGGCCTCGGGCAACATGCGCTGCATCGGCTCGACGACCTACAAGGAGTACCGGCAGTTCTTCGAAAAGGACCGCGCGCTGGTCCGCCGCTTCCAGAAGATCGACGTGGCCGAGCCGACGATCTCCGACGCGATCGAGATCGTGAAGGGGCTGCGCCCGTATTTCGAGGACTACCACAAGCTCAAATATACCGACGACGCGCTGAAGGCCGCCGTCGAGCTCTCGGCTCGCTACATCAACGACCGCAAGCTGCCGGACAAGGCGATCGATGTGATCGACGAGACCGGGGCGAGTCAGATGCTGCTGCTCGCCGAGGAGCGCAAGACGCTGATCGACGTGCCCGAGATCGAGGCCACCATCGCGACGATGGCCCGCATCCCGCCCAAATCGGTCAGCAAGTCGGACACCGAGCTGCTCGCCGGCCTCGAGGACAACCTGAAACGCGTGGTGTTCGGCCAGGACGCCGCGATCAGCGCCCTCAGCTCGGCCATCAAGCTCGCCCGCGCCGGCCTGCGCGAGCCGGAAAAGCCGATCGGCTCGTACCTGTTCACCGGCCCGACCGGCGTCGGCAAGACCGAGGTCGCCAAGCAGCTCGCCGATACGCTCGGGGTCGAGCTGCTGCGCTTCGACATGTCCGAATATATGGAGCGCCACACCGTCAGCCGGCTGATCGGCGCCCCGCCGGGCTATGTCGGCTTCGACCAGGGGGGCCTTTTGACCGACGGTGTCGACCAGCATCCGCATTGCGTGGTGCTGCTCGACGAGATCGAGAAGGCCCATCCCGACCTGTTCAACATCCTGTTGCAGGTGATGGACCACGGCAAGCTGACCGACCACAACGGCAAGTCCGTCGACTTCCGTAACGTCATCCTGATCATGACGTCGAACGTCGGCGCGATGGAACTGCAGAAATCGCCGATCGGCTTCGGCCGCAAGCGCGAGCAGGGCGACGACGAGGACGCGATCAACCGCATGTTCTCGCCGGAGTTCCGCAACCGGCTCGACGCCATCATCTCGTTCGCGCCGCTGCCGCCGGCGATCGTGCGGCAGGTGGTCGAAAAATTCGTGCTGCAGCTCGAGGGCCAGCTCGCCGAGCGTGGCGTGACCATCAACCTGACGCCCGAGGCGGCGGAGTGGCTGGCCTCGCGCGGCTATGACGAGCGCATGGGCGCGCGGCCGCTCGGCCGCGTCATCCAGGAGCACGTCAAGAAACCGTTGGCCGACCAGGTGCTGTTCGGCGAGCTGGTGAATGGCGGCACCGTCACGGTGGCGGTGGTTGGCATCGGCCCCGACGCCAAGCTCGAGCTCGTCGCGGCGCCGCCGCGCCCGGCTAAGCCCAAGGCGCTGGTGGGTCCCAAGGCCGTCGCCAAGAAGCCGGCCAAGGCCGACGAAAAGAGCTGACGGGCGCGCGCTCGAAATTTGCCAGGGCCGGGAGCGATCCCGGCCCTTTGTTTTGTTAGGCGGCGGCGATGGCGGCGTGGGCCGCCGACAGGCCGGCATCGATCGAGGCGACGTACTGGACCTCGGGGGCGCGCACGCCGTGCGCCGCCAGCGTCGCGGCGGTCGTGGCCCCGGCGCCCGAGATCAGCAGCCGGACGCCGCTGCGCCGGGCCTTGCGGGCGATCCCCTCGATGGTGTTGGCGGCCGTCGAGTCGATGAACGGCACGGCCGAGAAATCGAGCACCAGCGCCTTGTGGCGGTCGGCGATGCGGTCGAGCACAGCCCCGACGCTCGCTGCGGCGCCGAAGAAGAAGGCGCCGGTGATGCGGTAGACGGCGACGTCCGGATCGGTGGAGGCAGCCGGGTCGTAGCGCGGCCGGCCCGGTTCGTCGGGCTCGTCCTCGGCGATCGGCGGGACATGCACCTCGACCCCCGCCGACTGCGCCATGCGGTGCAGGAACAGCAGCGCGCCGAGCGCGAAGCCGACGATGATCGCCGGCGTGAGGCCGAGCACCACGGTCAGCCCGAAGGTGATCAGCAGCACCATGGCGTCGCCCCAGGAGGTGCGGACGAGGGCGGCGAAGGCCGGCTTCTCGATCATGTTCCAGGCGACCACGGCCAGCACGCCGGCAAGGCCGGCGAGCGGGATGAAGCTCGCGAGCGGCGCGGCGACGACCATGAACAGCACCACGAACACGGCGTGGAACATGCCGGCGAGGGGGCTGCGGGCGCCGGAGCGGACGTTGGTGGCGGTGCGGGCCACGGTGCCGGTGGCGCAGATACCGCCGAACAGGGCCGAGGCCATGTTGGCGATGCCCTGCGCCACCAGCTCCATGTTGGAGCGATGGCGGCGGCCGGTCATGCCGTCGGCGACCATTGCCGAGAGCAGGGATTCTATGGCTCCCAGCAGGGCGAAGGAGACGGCGTCGGGAAGCACCGCCATGACTTTCTCCACGGAGATCGCGGGCAGGTGCGGCGCCGGCAGCGAATTGGGGATGCCGCCGAAGCGGGTGCCGATGGTTTCGACCGGCAGCTTCAGCAGCGCCACCACCAGCGCCCCCAGCACCACCGCGATGAGGATGCCCGGAAACTGCGGGGCGTAGCGGCGCAGGCCGACGATCACCAGCACGGTGCCGATGCTGACGCCGACGGCGGCGGAATTCAGCGTCGGCAGCGCCGCGCCGATGGCTTCGAGCTTGGGCACGATATCGGCGGGATTGCTGGCCATGTGCAGGCCGAGCAGGTCGCCGATCTGGCCGATGAACAGGATCACCGCGATGCCGGAGATGAAGCCCACCGTGACCGGGTAGGGGATGAATTTGACGTAGCTGCCGAGCCGCAGCACGCCGATCAGCAGCAGGAAGGCGCCGGCCATCAGCGTGGCGAGGAACAGGCCGTCGACGCCGTTGCGGGCCACGCAGCCGGCGACCAGCACGGTGAAGGCCGCCGCCGGCCCGCCGATCTGGAAGCGGCTGCCGCCGAGCGCCGAGATCAGGAAGCCGCCGACCGCGGCGGTGTAGAGGCCGCGCTCGGGGGTGACGCCGGAGGCGATGGCGATCGCCATCGACAGCGGCAGCGCGACGATGGCGACGGTCAGCCCGGCGATGACGTCGGCGCGCAGATCCGACAGGCTGTAGCCTTCGCGCAGCACGGTGATGAGCTTGGGGGTGAACAGATCGGCAGCTCTCGGCGGTTCGAGACGCTGGGTCGACGCAGGGACCATGACACGGCCTTCATAAAGGGCGCGGCGATCATCGCGGAGGGTGGTCGTCGTGGATTGACGCGCGGTCAATCAGGGTTTCGGGGGCGGTTCCCGAAGCCGAACCCCACGCCCGCCTGCTTCGCTGCGCGCATTGTCGCCGATCAGGTCGACGCCGGCCCGGTGCAGGGCCTCGATCACCTTGGTCAGCGTCTCGACCGTGCCGCGCACCACGCCGTCGCTGCTCTCCATCCGCTGGATGGTGGGAAGCGAGACGTCGGCAAGACCCGCCAGCGTCTTCTGGTCGATCCCCAGAAGGGCGCGGGCGGCGCGAAGCTGGCCGGAGGTCATCATGCGATGCTGCTTGAACTCGCAGAAGTAAGGTTCAGTCCGGACATCCTGATGTTTATTACATCAGTTATCACGAAAATACCATGACTCGGCCGAAACGCCATATCGGGAAAAATCACGAGGCCAACTGCGCGGCGATGGCCGCCGCCTGCGTCGCGAGCTCGCCGGCGTCGGCCGGGCCGCCGCCGGCGTGCCGCCCGAGCTCCACGCCCTCGTAGATGGGGATCAGGTGGAAGTGCAGGTGGAACACGGTCTGCCCCGACGGCGCCTCGTTGAACTGCACGACGCGCAGCCCGTCGGCCCGCATCGCCGCCTTGACCGCCCGGGCGAGCCGCGGCAGCTCGGCGGCGACCTGCGCCACCGCGGCGGGATCGGCGTCGAGGATGTTGCGCGAGGGCGTTTTAGGGAGCACCAGCACGTGGCCCCGGGATTGCGGGAAGGCGTCCATGATGGCCAGCAGATGGTCGGTCTCGTACACCTTGGTGCTCGGGATCTCGCCGCGCAGGATCCTGGCGAAAATGTTCTGCGGGTCGTAGTCGGTCACGAGGCGGCTCCCATCAATTGCGTGCTGCGCGGCACGCGGCCATCTTCGGCCATCACCTCCTCGATCACGTCGACCGCGAGGTTGGTGCCGTCCTCGAGCCGGAGCTTGTCGCTGAGCTCCTGGGCGGCGCGCGCATAAGCGGGGGTGGAGGCGAGATCGTCGAGCGCGCCGGCGAGCAGTTGCGGCGTCAGCTTGCGCAGCCGCACCGGCTGCGGCCCGACGCCGAGCTCGTAGATCAGCCGGCCCCAATAGGGCTGGTCGAAGAATTGCGGCACGGCGAAGGTCGGCCGGCCGGCGTAGAGGCCGGTGTGGGTGGTGCCGGCGCCGCCGTGATGCACCACCGCCTTGACGTATTTGAACAGCTCGGTGTGCGGGGCCCGGTCGATCACGAACACGGTATCGGGCAGCGCGTCCTCGCGGACGCCGCCCCAGCCCTTGCCGATGACGGCGCGGCCGCCCCATTGCTTCAGCGCCCGGGCGACGATCTCGGTGTTGCGCTGGGCGCCCCACGACATCGAGCCGAAACCCAGATAGATCGGCTTGTCGCCCTTGCTCAGGAATTCGAGGAACGCCGGCGGCGGCGTCCAGCCGGTGCTGTCCTCGAGACGCCAGAAGCCGGTGATGATGTTGCTCTCCGGCCAGTCGCCGGGGGCCGGCGAGATCGAGCCGGAATAGGCGTGCAGCGTCGGCAGCGGCTCGCCGCGCAGCGAGCCGCGGAAGCCGCCGCGCTTTTTCGGCCTGAGGCCGAGATAGCGGCGCAGCCGGTCGCGCGGCAGGTCCCAATAGGTCTGCTGCACCTTCTGCACGGTGTAGCTCAGCCTGTTGATCAGCGGATCGAAGGCCGGGCTCTTGGCGAAGGGCTCGCGGTTGAAGCGGTAGAGCAGGGGGTCGACCGGATCGAGCCCATACTCGAAATACGGAAATTCGTTGGTCGGGTTGAGCGGCTGGAACACCGTGAGCAGCACCGGAATGCGCAGCGCCTCGGCGATGTCGATGCAGAAGGTGGTGTTGTTCTGAAAGACGATCGCATCGGCGTCCTGCGCCATCAGCCAGGCGCGCTTGCCGGCCTCGCGCAGCACCTTCTGGCCGTCGCGCAGCAGCATCGGGGCGTAGAGGATGAGGCTCTTGGTCATGGCGCTGTCGAACTGCGCCTGCCGCAGGAAGGCCTGCACGTCGCCGCCGAGGCTGAAGAACTCGATGCCGTGGCCGGAGACGAACGGCTCGAAGTCGTCGGAGGTGCCGATGACCACCGAATAGCCGCGCTTTTTCAACGTCATGGCCAAAGCGACGAAGGGCTGGACGTCGCCCAGCGTGCCGATGGTCGCGATAGCTATGCGTTTCGCCATGAATGGTTCAGTTCTGCCGCAAGGCCCTACATATGGCCCTTGCGACAGGAAAAACTATCTCCCGCTGCCCGAGTCAATGGCGACACGGGGCTGCACCGCCGCCGGATCGGGCGTTTGCCGGATGAAACGGAAGTAATTCCACAGCGCCAGCGTGGTAAAAGTGACCGGCACGTAGGAAAAACCGCGGCGGATGAAGAAGAGCGCGATGCGGACGGCAGTATCGGCCGACATCGGTCCCGGCCCCATGGCCGAGGTGAAGGCCGACGGCACGATGTGGCGGTAGAGCACGTCGGGGCTGCGGTAGTAGCCGAGGGCGCGGCGGGCGAAGGCCCGCTTGCTCGCCGCGTAGTCCACCAGATCCGCCTGGCCCATATCGCCATGGAACTCGGCTTCCGAGCCGACGGCCCAGATCTCGGGCGGCACCAGCCGGTCCTTGCCGAGCGCGATGAACAGGTCGGCGAGCTCGGCAAAAGTGGTGTAGTTGGCGTCCCACGCCTCGGGCCCCTTGGCGCCATGGGCGAGGATCAACACGTCGGCGTGCTCGAGCTTCGGGCGCATGCGCTCGACGTCGCCGGCGGCGAAATCGACGCCGTGCCGCGCCGTCTCGACCAGCCCGCCGAGCGCTTCGATCTTCGCCTTCATCGCCGAGCCGAAGGCGCCCGAGGCGCCGGTGATCAGGAAGCGGCGGTGGCGGATGGTGCAGGAGCGGCCGAACACCAGGTCGAAGACGTTGAGGTAGGACGAATAGAAATTGTCGGGCGTGATGTGGTGCATCGCGTGGTAGGCGGCATTGACCTTGAACAGGCTCTGCCGGCCGCTGACGCGATCCATCGACATGTGGTTGGCGTCCATGCCCTCGGTGCGGATGTTGTTGATGAAATTCCACACATGCAGCGCCAGCACCGCGGTTACCGGAATCCAGTGAAAGACCAGGTAGAACAGCGCCGTGCCGGCGGCCGAGGTCAGGAATTCGGGCAGCAGATGGGCCCAGAAATTGGTCATGGCGAGATCGGCGTGCACCTGCATCTTGCCGTCGAGGAAGCGGTGGTGGACGTGGTGCCAGGAGGCGAAGGTCCTGAGCAGCGCGAAGCGCGACTTGCTCCAGCGGTGCAGCGCCCAGTGGATGGTGTCGAAGATGAAGGTGGAGATGGCGAACGCCACCACCCCCTGGACGATCCACACCAGCACGTCCCAGACGCCGATATTTCCAAGGTTCAACTGCCTGATCCCATTGCCGCGCGCGACCTTCCGGCCCAAAGGTTGCCCTTATCGCAGGGCCAGTCTATGTGGCCCTGAGGGGCCGACGGGCCGCAACTTGCCATTTCGAGCTTGAGCCATGCAACTCGCCTTCGTCATCCCGGCCTACAACGAGCAGGCCCTGATCGGCAAATGCGTCGAGTCGGTGCTCGCCGAAATCGAGCGCAGCGGCCGCACCGGCATCGACGTGGTGGTGGTCAACAACAATTCCACCGACCGCACCGCCGAGGTGGCGGGCGCCTATGCCGGGGTGCGGGTGGTCGACGAGAAGCAGAAGGGGCTGGTGTCGGCCCGCGACGGCGGCTTCAAGGCGACGACGGCGGAACTGGTGGCCAATATCGACGCCGACACCATGGTGCCGCCCGGCTGGCTCGACGTGGTGTTCTCCGAGTTCGAAAAGGACGACAGGCTGGTCTGCCTCTCGGGCCCTTACGTCTATTACGACCTCAGCGCCTGGAACCGCTTCCTCATCGCCATGTTCTACGGCCTCACCAAGCTGATCTACTGGGTCAACCGCTACGTGCTGCGGGTCGGATCGGTGGTGCAGGGCGGCAATTTCGTGTTCCGCCGCGACGCCTGGATCAAGGCCGGCGGCTACAACCGCGAGATCAAATTCTACGGCGAGGACACGGACGTCGCGGTGCGGCTGAGCAAGGTCGGCAAGGTCAAGTTCATCTTCAAGCTGAAGATGCTGACCTCGGGCCGGCGGCTGGCCGAGGAGGGCGTGTTCCGCACGGCGCTGACCTATACGCTCAACTTCTTCTGGGTGACGTTCGCGGGCAAGCCGGCGACGAAGGAGCACACGGACATCCGCCCGGGGGAGTGAGGGGCAAGCCTCCGACGGGCGGCTTTCGGCACGTGCTGCGGTAGGTGCGGGGGACGCGATGTGTGGGGGGCGATGCGTCAGTCGCCGTGCTTGAACGGGGTGTAGGCGCTGAGCTGTTCCTGTTCGCGCAGCACCGCGGCGCGTTCCTGGCGGAGGAAGCGGTCGATGGCGTCGCGCAGGCCGGGATGGCCGATCCAGTGGACGGAGCGGGTGGTGGTGGGGGCGTAGCCGCGCGCCAGCTTGTGCTCGCCCTGGGCGCCGGCCTCGACCACCTGCAGGCCGTGGGCGATGGCGAAGTCGATGGCCTGGTAGTAGCAGAGCTCGAAATGCAGGAACGGGATGTTCTCGGTGGCGCCCCAATAGCGGCCGTAGAGCGTGTCCCCGCCGAGCAGCGACAGCGTGCCGGCGATCGGCCGGCTGCCGTCATAGGCGAACATCAGCACCACGCGGTCGGCCATGGCGTCGCCCAGCATCGAGAAGAAGCGGCGGTTGAGGTAGGGCCGGCCCCATTTGCGGCTGCCGGTGTCCTGGTAGAACTCGAAGAAGGCGTCCCACACCGCCTCGGTGAGGTCGGCGCCGGTGAGCCAGCGGATGGCGAGGCCTTCGACCGCCTCGCGCCGCTCGCGCCGGGTGACCTTGCGGTGGCGCGACGACATGGTCTCGAGATAGTCGTCGAACGAGGCGAAGCCGGCATTGTGCCAGTGGTATTGCGTGTCGGTGCGCAGCAGCCAGCCTGCGTCGGCGGCGAGCGCCGCTTCCGCCTCGGGCACGAACGTTGCGTGCACCGACGAGATGCCGCGCTGTTCGGCAAAGCCGGCGGCGGCGGTGAGCAGGGCCTGCTTCACCGCCGGATCGGCCGTGGCGGTCAGCAGCTTCGGGGCGGTGACCGGGGTGAACGGCACGGCGCATTGCAGTTTCGGATAGTAGCGGCCGCCGGCCTGCTCGAAGGCGTTGGCCCAGCCGTGGTCGAACACGTATTCGCCCTGCGAATGCGATTTCTCGTACATCGGCAGCAGGCCGATGACGGCGTCGCCGTCGCGCAGCAGCAGGTGGCGCGGCTGCCAGCCGGTGCGGCGGGTGGCGGAGCCGGACTCCTCGGCCGCGACGAAGAAGGCGTGGTCGAGGACGGGGTTGGCATGCGGATCGGTGGCGGCCGCCAGCCCGTTCCAGACCTTCGCGTCGATCTCGGAGGCAGAGCCGGCGATCGTCGCTGTGAGGGTGTCAGGCAATTGCCGGCAGGAATCCTTCGAACACGATCTGGTCGGCGCCGCGCCGCGAGGCCGTCGCCGCCTGTTCGGATGTAATGGTCCAGGCCGTCACTTCCATCCCCCGGGCGCGAAAGAAGCGCACCGCCGGCAGATACAGCGAGACGTTGCGGCAGGAGATGAAGTCGAAGCGCGTCAGCGGCCAGTGCAGCAGGTGGCGCAGCACGAATTTCTGCCAGCCGGAGAGCCTGGGGTCCCAGTTCGGCTCGTCATAGCCGTAGGTGATGATGCCGAGCGGCGCGGCGATGCCCTCGCGCCGCATCGCCATCAGCAGGTTGGGATCGAAGGATTCGATGGTGTAGGGGCCGGTGTAGCCCTTGAGGGCGGCGGCGACGGTGGCGGCCAGCGCCCGGGTGCCGGCGGCGTCCTTCTGCTGCTTGAGCTCGATCTGGAGCTGGGTGCGGCCGCCGACCTGGTCGAGGAACTCGGTGAACAGCGGCGGCACGTCGCCGCTGCTGCTGCCCTTGAGCGTGAGAGTCTTCACCTCGGCGATAGGGCGGGCGTCGGAGCGGCCGGTGGCCTCGGTCAGGCGGTCGAACTCGTCGTCGTGAAAGATGAACGGCACGCCGTCGCTCGACAATTGCACGTCGCATTCGATGGCGTAGCCCTGCTCGAGCGCAGCGGCGAAGGCCGAGCGCGAATTCTCGATCACGCCCTTGCTGCGGTCATGCAGGCCCCGGTGCGCGATGGGGCGGGGGAACAGCGTGCTCATGCGACCTCGACGATCGCCTCGATCTCGACCGCCGCGCCGCGCGGCAGGCTCGGGACGCCGATGGCGGAGCGGGCATGCCTGCCCTTGTCGCCCAGCACCCCGATGATCAGGTTGGAGCCGCCATTGGCGACCAGATGCTGCTCGTGGAAATCCGGCGCCGAGGCGACGAAGATGGTGAGCTTGACCATCTGCACCACGTCTTCCAGCCGCACATTGGCGGTGTGCACGATCTGCGCCAGCACGTTGACGGCGCAGAGTTCGGCGGCGTTGCCGCCCTGCACCACGTTCATGGTGTCGCCGAGCAGGCCCTCCATCACCACCTCGTTGGCGTCGATCGAGATCTGGCCGGAGATGTAGAGGAGGTTGCCGACCCGCCGGACGGGCACGTAGCTCGCAACCGGCGCCTTGGGTTGCGGCAGTTCGTAGCCGTATTGCCTCAGTTTCTCGAGCGGGGTGGTCATCTGCTTTTGCCTTCTTCGATCTTGTCTTCGTTTGCCCTGGGCTTGCGCCGGTCGTAGAGCTTGCCGCGGATCACCGCATCGTTGCCGAAGCGAGTCCGTACGAGGTCCATAGCACGTTCCGCCGCGGCTTTGCGCGCCACGCCCGGTTCGACCAGGTCGGTTGGATCGCGCCCGTCCGCCTCGCCGAGGCCGGAAAGGCCGATGCCGATGAGACGGAAGGCGGTGCCGTCGACCTCCCGGGCCAGGAGCTGCAGGCCGGTTTCGTAAAGCACGCTGGCAAGTTGCGTCGAAATCATCAGGTGCCGGGCGCGCGTGCGCAAGCGAAATCCGGCGGATTTGAGCTTCAGCGTGACGGTGTCGCCGACGAGGTTCCTGGCCTTCACCCGCTCCGACAGGCGCTCGGACAGCGCCAGCAGCTCGGTCGACAGCCCGTCGAAGTCGCTGAGATCGGTGTTGAAGGTGGTTTCGGCGGAGATGGTCTTTGCCTCGCCGTCGATGCTGACGGCGCGGCTGTCCTCGCCGCGCGACAGGCGGGCGAGGCGGGCGCCGGTCTCGCCGTAGCGCCGCATCAGGTCCTCGGGCGGTGTCTGCTGCAACTGGCCGATGGTGTCGAAGCCGTCGCGGCGCAACGTCTCGGCGAATACCTTGCCGACGCCGTAGATCAGGTCGACCGGCTGGCCGACGAGGAAGCCCAACGTTTCGGCGCGGCCGATGACGGCGAAGCCGCGCGGCTTGTCGAGGTCGGAGGCGGTCTTGGCCAGGAATTTGTTGTGGCTGAGCCCGATCGAGAGGGTGATGCCGAGCGTCGATTCGACGTCGCGCGCCAGCTTCGCCAGCACCTCGGCGGGCGAGGCGCGGTGCAGGGCCGCAGTGCCGGAGAGGTCGAGGAACGCCTCGTCGATGGAGAGCGGCTCGACCAGCGGCGTGAGCTTGTCCATCAGCGCCCGGATCTGCCGGCTGACGCCGACATATTTGGCCATGTTCGGGCGGATCACCACCGCGTCGGGGCACAGCTTCAGCGCCGTGAACATCGGCATGGCCGAGCGCACGCCGGACTGGCGGGCGATGTAGCAGCAGGTGGAGACGACACCACGGGTGCCGCCGCCGACGATCAGCGGCTTGTCGCCGAGGCTCGGATCGTCGCGCTTTTCGATCGAGGCGTAGAAGGCGTCGCAGTCGACATGGGCGATGCTGAGCGCGGTCAGCTCGGCATGGGCGACGAGGCGCGGCGAGCCGCATTGCGGGCAGCGCGCGGGGGGCGTGTCGCGCTCCCCGATCCATCCGCAATTCCGGCACAGCGCCTGCAGCATCGCCCGACTCAGTGCTCGGCCGCGTGCAGCTTGCCCCAGACGCGCATGATCGCCTCGGGCGAAAGTCGTGCGTCGGCGGCGATGGCGAGCAGCAGCGGCTCGTTGGCGACGACGTAGTCGATGAGGCCGCGGGCGAAGCCGTCGGTGCCGACCAGCTTGCGCAGCTGATCCGGCGTCAATCCGGATTGCATCATGAATTCAGCAAGTTGCTCGGGATCGCGAGCGAGGTGCTGCAGGCAGAGATCGGCGAGCTCGCGGGCGGTCGGAAGGGAGGCTTTGAGCGGCAAAGGCGGCGGTCCGTTACGGGTTTCGTAAGCCGGTTGATGTTACCCGAGCCATGGGGCAGAACACAGTGCCCTTGCGCCTGAAGGCCCATTCCATGCCCAAGACCGTGATGATCGTCGAAGACAACGAGCTCAACATGAAGCTCTTCAACGATCTGCTGGAATCGCGCGGCTATTCGATCATCCAGACGCGCAACGGCATGGAGGCGATCGGGCTGGCCCGGGCGCACCACCCCGATCTGATCCTGATGGACATCCAGCTGCCGGAAGTGTCGGGGCTGGTGGTGACCAAATGGCTCAAGGAAGACGACGATCTGCAGTCGATCCCGGTGATCGCCGTCACGGCCTTCGCCATGAAGGGCGACGAGGAGCGGATCCTGCAGGGCGGCTGCGAGGGCTACATCTCCAAACCCATTTCGGTGCCTCACTTTTTGGAAACGATTGCGCGCTACATTGGCCCGGCCAATTAGGTCCTTCGGGCCTCACTCCTGGTTTGTCATTTGCGTCGAGGGGCGGCCGGTCTTTGACAGCGCGCGTGCTGATCGTTGACGATATTCCCACCAATGTGCGCCTGCTCGAAGCGCGCCTGACGGCGGAATATTTCGAGGTCAAGACCGCGGCGTCTGGCCGCGAGGCGCTGGTAATCGCCGCGGCGGGCCAGACCGACATCGTGCTGCTCGACGTGATGATGCCGGAGATGGACGGCTTCGAAGTGTGCGCGCGGCTCAAGGCCGACCCCGCGATGGCGCACATCCCGGTGGTGATGATCACCGCGCTGGACCAGCCGTCGGACCGGGTGAAGGGGCTGCAGGCGGGCGCCGACGACTTCCTCACCAAGCCGGTCGACGACGTGCAGTTGATGGCGCGCGTGCGCAGCCTGGTGCGCCTCAAGGCGCTCACCGACGAATTGCGCGCCCGGGCGCAGACCGGCGAGGAGATCGCCATCGAAGACGCGATGCGCGCCATGGACGCGGCCAACGCGCAGGGTGGCAAGGTGCTGCTGGTCGATACCGATCCGCGCAGCGCCGAGCGCATCCGCGGCTATCTGGTGCCGACCAACCAGGTCGACCTGCTCGCCACGCCCGCCGACGCCGCGTTGCAGGTCGCGACGGGAGGCTACGACATCGCCATCGTCAGCATGGCGCTCGGCGGCTTCGACCCGCTGCGCGTCTGCTCGCAGATGCGCACGCTGGAGCAGACCCGCACGCTGCCGATCCTGCTGGTCGCCGAGGAGGCGGACCGCGCCCGCGTGGTGCGCGGCCTCGACCTCGGGGTCAACGATTTCATCATGCGGCCGGTGGAGCGCAACGAGCTGGCGGCGCGGGTGCGTACGCAGGTGCGGCGCAACCGCTATGCCGCCGAGCTGCGCCAGACGGTCACCAACACGCTGGCGCTGGCGGTGACCGACGAGCTCACCGGGCTCTACAACCGGCGCTATTTCGACCGGCACCTGGCGCTGATGCTCGACAAGGCGCGCGAGCAGGAACGCGACATGGCGGTGATGCTGATCGACATGGATTTCTTCAAGTCGGTCAACGACACGCACGGCCACGATATCGGCGACGCGGTGCTCAAGGAGTTCGCGCAGCGGCTGAAGCGCAACATCCGCGGCGTCGATCTCGCCTGCCGCTTCGGCGGCGAGGAGTTCGTGGTGCTGATGCCCGACACCGATTACCGGCAGGCGCAGGGCGTGGCCGAGCGCGTGCGCATGGCGGTGGCCGAGCGGGGCTTCGAGACCTCGGCCATGCGGCCGCTGAGCGTCACCTGCTCGGTGGGCGTGGCGCTCAACGAGCACGAGCTCGACACGCCCGAAATGCTCCTCAAGCGCGCCGATGTGGCGCTCTATCGCGCCAAGCGCGAGGGCCGGAACCGCGTGGTGTTCGACGCCGCCTGAGCCGGGCGTCCTGCCGCATTTGACACAAATGCGCGGCAGGTAAGGTTACTGTTTCACTAATCCCGACATGTTTGGTTGAGTTTGTAACGGCCTCCGCTAGGGTGCCGCCAACGAGATGAGACACGAACCTCATCCCACAAATCCCTACGGTTCACCTCAGGTCCGCCGCAACTCCTGAGTTCCGTAGGGCGGCCGATCCGGAGCTGCTGTGAGGCCTCTTCGGCACCCACTCCGGATCGGCCACTAATTCCTCCCATGCACCCAAACGAAAACCCCGCGTCTCGGACGCGGGGTTCTTTTTCATGCTGCCGATGGGGGGCAGATTTACTTGATCTTGGCTTCCTTGAACTCGACGTGCTTGCGCACGACCGGGTCGTACTTCTTGAAGCTCAGCTTTTCGGTCTGGGTGCGCGAGTTCTTCTCGGTCACGTAGTAAAAGCCGGTGTCGGCGGTGGACACGAGCTTGATCTTGATGGAGGCGGCTTTGGCCATGACGGAATCCTTGGGGAAGAGCGGGCCAAAGCCCTGAAATTTGCGCGCAAACTACGGATTTGAGGCCGATTGTCAAGCGCGGCCGGGCGGCCGGCGGCGGCTCAGGGATAGGTGGGGAGCGCCGGGTCGGGCTGGCGCTGCGCCGGATCGAAGCCGTGCATGCGGTTGGCCCATTGCAGGCCGACGATCGCTCCCTTGATCGAGGGCAGCAGGAGCAGCGGCAGGATTATCGCCGCGGGCACCATGGTGACGAGGTACACCCAGGGCTCGACCGTCCAGTGCAGCTCGAGCTCGAGCATCAGCCCGACGATCAGGTGGCCCACGATCAGGATGGCGATGTAGGGCGGCATGTCGTCGGCGCGGTGGTGGAACAGCTCCTCGCCGCACACGTCGCAATGGTCGGCGACCTTGAGATAGGCGCGGAACAGATGGCCCTTGCCGCAATGCGGGCAGCGCAGGCGCATGCCGTTCATGATGGCCTGGCCGACGTTGCGATGCTCGGGATCGGTGATGGTGACGGGCATTGCTACCTCTTTCGACCCCGCGGGCCGTAGCTTCGAGATGGCCGCTTCGCGGCGCGTTTGACAGATGACGGTTTGACGCGGCTGCCCTCGCTCAAGAGCTCGAAACGCAGCGCGCCGGCCACCGGCGCCGCCTCCAGCAGCCGCACCCGGACGGTGTCGCCGATGCGGAAGGTCTCGCCGGTGCGGTCGCCCACCATCGCCTGCATCTGCTCGACGAAGCGGTAGTAGTCGTGCCCCAGCGTCGAGGCGGGGATGAAGCCGTCGGCGCCGGTGTCGGCGAGGCGCACGAACAGGCCGGAGCGGGTGACGCCGGAGATGCGGCCGGTGAATTCGGCGCCGATCCTGGCCGCCAGAAATTCGGCCAGCAGCCGGTCGGAGGTCTCGCGCTCGGCCAGCATGGCGCGCCGCTCGGTGGCCGAGATGTGCTCGGCGATGGCGGGCAGCCGGGCGATCTCGCCGTCGCTGAGCCCGTCCTTGCCGAGGTCGAGCGCCGCGATCAGCGCGCGGTGGACGATCAGGTCGGCGTAGCGCCGGATGGGCGAGGTGAAGTGGGCGTAGCGGTCGAGGTTGAGGCCGAAATGGCCGAGGTTCTCGTGCGCGTAGACCGCCTGTGCCTGCGAGCGCAGCACCATCTCGCTGACCTGCTCGGTCTTGCCGGCGGCGCGGGCCCGGGCCAGCACGCGGTTGAAATCCTGCGTGCGCACGGCCTCGGATTTGCTGAAGCTCAGGTCGAGCGAGCCGAGGAAATCGCGCAGCGCGTCGAGCTTTTCGCGGCTGGGCACGTCGTGCACGCGGTAGAGCAGGGCGGTCTTGCGCTTTTCCAGCGTTTCGGCGGCCGCGACGTTGGCGGCGATCATCATCTCCTCGATGAGCCGCATGGCTTCGAGCCGCTCGGGCGTGCGCACGTCGGCGACCATGCCGCGGGCGTCGAGCACGATCTTGCGCTCGGGCAGGTCGAGGTCGAGCGGCGAGCGCTTTTCGCGGGCCCGCACCATCGCCTCGTAGGCACGGTAGAGCGGTTTGAGGATGGGCTCGAGCAGCGGCGCGGTCTGGTCGTCGGGGCGGCCGTCGATCGCCGCCTGCACCTGTTGGTAGCTGAGCCGCGCCGCGGAGCGGAACAGCACGCGGTGGAAGCCGTGGCTCTGCTTGCGGCCCTCGGAGTCGAACACCATTCTGACCGCCAGCGCCGGCCGGCTCTCGCCTTGCTTCAGTGAGCAGAGGTCGTTGGAAATGCGCTCGGGCAGCATCGGCACGACGCGGTCGGGAAAATACACCGAATTGCCGCGCAGATAGGCTTCGTGGTCGAGCGCCGTTCCAGCGCGCACATAGGCGGCGACGTCGGCAATGGCGACGGTGACGATGTGGCCGCCGGGATTTTTCGGATCGCGGTCGGGCTCGGCATGCACGGCGTCGTCATGGTCCTTGGCGTCGGGCGGATCGATGGTGACCAGCGGGATGTGGCGCCAGTCCTCGCGGCCCTTGAGGGTGGCGGGTTTGGCCTCCTCGGCTTCCTTCAGCACGGAGGCGGGGAAGCGGTAGGGAATGTCGAGGTTGTGGATGGCGATCATGCTGACCGCGCCTTCCGAGCGCGGATTGCCGATCACCTCGACCACCTTGGCCTTGGGGATCATCAGCCGGCCGCTGGCCTTGCTGGTGACCTCCACCAGGTCGCCGTCGCGGGCCTCGCCGAGGTCGCCGCCGTCGATGCGCATCTCCTTGAGCTTGCGGTCGACCGGTACCAGCCGGGCGCCGCCATCGTCGATGCGCACGATGCCGATCTGGCCGCGCCGCGGCTTGTCGAGGATCTTCATCGGCTTGCCGGTGTAGTGCGGCAGCGGGCCGTCGCCGGCGCTGATGCGGGCGAGGATGCGGTCGCCGGGCGCCGGCACGACGCGGGTGGTCTTGCCGATCTCGAGGCGGACGCGGGGCTTTTCGCCCTCCTCGTCGTTCCAGTTGGCGGGAAAGGCGTGCAGGTCGTCGGGGTCGGCGTCGGCGGGAATGTCGAGCGCGGTCACCGCCGGCAGGGCCGCGGTGCGGCGCAGCGTCTTGCGGGTGCGGGCGATGTGGCCCTCGCCCTCGAGCTCCTTGAGCAGGAGCTTGAAGGGCGTGCGCATGTCGCCATGGATGCCGAAATATTTCGCGAGGTCGCGCTTGCCGTCGAGGTCGGGCCGGCTGGCCATCGCTTCGAGGACGGCCTCGCGGGAGGGCAGGGTGCCGACCTGGTAGCGCCGGGCCGGCTTCGGTTTGGGTTGTGGTTTGGGAGACTTTGTCATCGTGCGAAGCCCAACCACACGAATGTTGCGGTCAGGCGTCTTCTTTCTTCGTTCCTGCAGCGGCCTTCCTGGCCGCGGGTTTCTTTGCGGGGGCCTTCTTGGCGGTCGCTTTCTTGGCCGGCGCCTTTTTCGCGGCGGCCTTGCGGACCGGCTTGCGGCCGCCGGTCTTGGCGGCGCGCTCGGCGAGCAGCGCCAGCGCCTGTTCGAGCGTCACGTCCTCGGGCTTCAATTCCTTGGGCAGGGTGGCGTTGACCTTGCCCTGGTTGACGTAGGGCCCATAGCGGCCGTCGCGCACCGAGATGGCGCCGTCGGCGTGCTCGAAGGTCTTGAGCGCGGCGATCGGCGTCTTGTTGCGGCCGAAGCGGCCGCCGCCGGCGGCCTTCTGCGCCAGCAGGTCCACGGCGCGGTTGAGACCGACCGTGAACACCTCGTCGACGTCCGAGAGGTTGGCGTAGGTGCCGTCATGCAGGATGAAGGGACCGTAGCGGCCGAGGCCCGCGCTGATCGGCTTCCCCGTTTCCGGGTGAAGGCCGACCGCGCGGGGGAGCGCCAGCAGCTTGAGCGCTCGCTCGAGCGTCAGGCTATCGGGAGTCCAGCCTTTGGGCAGGGAGGATCGCTTCGGCTCGCTGCCGTCGCCAAGCTGGACATATGGGCCGAAACGACCCGATTTCAAGTACACGGTGAGGCCGCTTTCGGGGTCCGTGCCGAGTATGCCGTCGCCGGGCGTGGCTTCGGCCGCGCCGGTCGCGGCGTCAGAGAGCTGCATGGTGTAGCGGCACTCGGGATAGTTCGAGCAGCCGATGAAGGCGCCGAACTTGCCCAGCTTCAGCGAGAGCTGGCCGGTGCCGCAATTGGGGCAGCGGCGCGGGTCGGAGCCGTCGGCCTTGGGCGGGAAGATGTGGTCGGCGAGCAGCTCGTTGAGCGCATCGAGCACCTGCGAGACGCGCAGATCCTTGATCTCGTCGGTCTGGCGGGTGAAGTCCTGCCAGAAATCGCGCAGCACGTCCTTCCAGCGCAACTGGCCGGCCGAGATCTGGTCGAGCTTTTCCTCGAGGTCGGCGGTGAAGCCGTATTCCACCAGCTTGGCGAAGAAGCTCTGCAGGAAGGCCGTGACGACGCGGCCGCGATCCTCGGGGACCAGCGCGCGCTTTTCCAGCCGCACGTAATTGCGGTCCTGCAGCACCGAGATGGTGGCGGCATAGGTCGAGGGGCGGCCGATGCCGAGCTCTTCCATCTTCTTGATGAGGCTGGCTTCGGTGTAGCGCGGCGGCGGCTGGGTGAAGTGCTGCTCGATCACCGCTTCGTCGAGTTTCGGCGTGTCGCCGACGCTCAGCGGCGGCAGCTCGCGGTCGTCGTCGTCCTGGTCGGTGTCGTCGCGGTCCTCCTTGGCGGCGACGCCATAGACGGCGAGGAAGCCGGCGAAGGTCACGACGGACCCGACGGCGCGCAGCACGATGTCGCGGCCGGGGGCATTCACGGCGATATCGGCGGTGGTGCGCTCGATCTCGGCCGGACGCATCTGGCTCGCCAGAGTGCGGCGCCAGATCAGGCCGTAGAGCTTGCGCTGGTCCGCATCGCCGACGCTGTCGGGCTGGCGGAACATGTCGGTGGGACGGATGGCCTCGTGCGCTTCCTGCGCATTCTTGGCCTTGTTCTGGTAGATGCGCGGTGTGTTCGGCAGGTAGGCGGTGCCGAAGCTCTTCTCGATGGCGCTGCGCGCCGCGGCGATGGCCTCGGGCGCCATGTCGATGCCGTCGGTTCGCATATAGGTGATGACGCCGTCCTCGTAGAGCCGCTGCGCGAGCTGCATGGTGCGGCTCGGCGAAAAGCCCAGCCGCGAGCTCGCATCCTGCTGCAGGCTCGAGGTGGTGAAGGGCGCATAGGGATTGCGCTTGGTCGGCTTCTTGTCGACCGAGCGCACCTCGAAGCGGCCCGCCTCGATGGCGGCCTTGAGCGCCGCGGCCTCGTCGCCGGTCTTGACGTCGAGCTTGTCGGTGACCTTGCCGTCGACGGAATAGAGGCGGGCCTCGAAGCCCTTGCCCTTTTCGATGAGCTTCGCCAGCACCGACCAGTATTCGACCGGCCTGAATTTCTCGATCTCGGATTCGCGGTCGCAGACGAGGCGCAGCGCCACCGACTGCACGCGGCCGGCCGAGCGCGAGCCGGGCAGCTTGCGCCACAGGATCGGCGACAGGGTGAAGCCGACGAGATAATCGAGGGCGCGGCGGGCGAGGTAGGCGTCGACCAGCGGCACATCGATGTTGCGCGGGTTCTTCATCGCCTCGGTGATGGCGTTCTTGGTGATGGCGTTGAACACCACGCGGCTGACCGGCTTGTCCTTGATCAGCTTCTTCTGCTTGAGCACGTCGAGCACGTGCCAGGAGATGGCCTCGCCCTCGCGGTCGGGGTCGGTGGCGAGGATCAGCTCGTCGGCGTCCTTCAAGGCATTGCCGATGTCGCTCAGCCGCTTGCGCGAGGCGGTGTCGACCTCCCAGCTCATGGCGAAATCGTCGTCGGGCAGCACCGAGCCGTCCTTGGCCGGCAGGTCGCGCACATGGCCGTAGCTGGCGAGGACCTCATAATCCTTGCCCAGATATTTGTTGATTGTCTTTGCCTTGGCCGGGCTTTCGACGACGACCAGTTTCATCCGCAACGCTTTCGAGGGGTCTTCAAACGCGGCGCAAAATGGTGAAGCCGGCGGATGCTGTCAACCGGCGGACCGAAGCCCCCGCGGCCTTCCCCTAAAGGGGAAGAAAACCGTGGGTCACGGCCGCAGCGCCACCAGCTGCCCGGCCGACCATTCGAGGCGGCCCGCCAGATCGAGCTCCAGCAGCAGCGTCTGCACCGCGCCGACCGGCAGGCGCGTGGTGGCGATGAGCTGGTCGACGGCGATGGGGGTGACGCTCAGCGCGTCGATCAGCCGGTCGCGCTCGCTGTCGCCCGGCTCGGCATCGAGGATGGCCTCGCCGGGGGCCGGCTGCCATTCGGGTTCCAGCAGGCTGGCGCGCGACGGGTCGGCCTCGCGCAGCGCCTCGATGATGTCGTCGGCCGAGGTCACGAGCCGCGCCCCCTGCTGGATCAGATGGTTGGCGCCTTCGGCGCGCGGGTCGAGCGGCGAACCGGGCACGGCGAACACCTCGCGATTCTGCTCGAGCGCTAGGCGCGCGGTGATCAGCGAGCCGGAGCGTTTCGCCGCCTCGACCACGACGACACCCAGCGACATGCCGGAAACGATGCGGTTGCGGCGCGGGAAATCCTGCGCCCGCGCCTGCCAGCCGAGCGGCATCTCGCTCAGCAGCGCGCCGCCATGTTCGACGATGGCGCGGGCGAGCGGAATGTTCTCCTCGGGATAGAGCCGGTCCACGCCGCCCGCCAGCACCGCCACCGTGCCGGGGCCGAGCGACGCCTTGTGGGCCGCCGCATCGATGCCGCGGGCGAGGCCGGAGACGACGACATAGCCATGCGCCGCCAGATCGCCGGCCAGCAGCTCGGTCATCCGCTGGCCGGCCGCCGAGGCGTTGCGGGCGCCGACGATGGCGACGGTGCGCATGAGCTCGAGCCCGTCGCCGCCGATCATCGACAGCAGCGGCGGCGCCCCGGCGGTGTAGCCGAGCAGCGGCGGGTAGTCGGGCTCGCCGCTGGCGACGAGCCGGCCGCCGAGCCTGTCGAGCGCCGCGATCTCGTCTTCGGCCTCGGCCACGGTCGGGATGCGCGAGCCGATGCCGATGCGGGAGGCGAGGCCAGGCAGGTCGCGCAGGGCCTGTTCGGCCGAGCCGGCGCGATGGACGAGCTGGCGGAAGGTGACGGGGCCGACGTTCTCGGTGCGGATCAGCCGCAGCCAGGCGATCTTCTGCGACGGCGTCAGCCTCTTGCCCGCCGGGCCCGCCATCAGCCCGGCCCGGCGGCTTGCTTTCCGGCGCCGATCTTGGGCTCGGTGCCCGCCATCAGCCGGCCGATATTGCTGCGATGGTTCCAGATCAGCAGCACGGCGATCACCGCGGCGGTGGCGGCAAAGCGCACGCCGTCGAGCGCGGTCCACTCCATCAGCCAGGCCACATAGGCAAAGATCGGGGCGGTCACCGCCGCGGTCAGCGCCGACAGCGAGGACAGGCGGCGGGCGAGGGCGATGACCAGCCACACGGCGCAGAAGATCAGGCCCACCGGCCAGGCGAGGCCCAGCAGCACGCCGATCATGGTGGCGACGCCCTTGCCGCCCTTGAATCCGAGCCAGACCGGGTAGCAATGGCCGAGGAAGGCAGCGAGGGCCGCCACCAGCTCGGCGTCGCCCGGCCAGAAATAGCGGGCGACCAGCACCGCCGCGGCGCCCTTCAGGGCGTCGAGGACGAGAGTCGCCGCCGCCAGCTCGCGCCGGCCGGTGCGCAGCACGTTGGTCGCCCCGATATTGCCGGAGCCGATCTTGCGCACGTCGCCGAGCCCGGCGCCCCGCGTGATCAGCAGCCCGAACGGGATCGAGCCGAGCAGATAGCCGACAATGGCAGCGAGGATGTATCCGGTCATGCGTCCCCCTCCGGCCACTGAGCATGGCGGAAGACGGAGCGGCCCGCAACGAAGGTCTGCATCACCGCCCCCTGCATTCGCGCGCCCTCGAAGGCGGTGTTGTGCGAGCGCGAGACGATGTCCTGTTCGGCCACGACCCACGGATAGTCGGGGTCGATCACGATGATGTCGGCGGGGGCGCCGATGGCGAGCCGTCCCGAGCTCAGGCCGAGGATCTCGGCCGGCCGCTGCGTCATGGCGCGCAGCAGGGTCAGCAGCTCGACGTCGCCGGAATGGACCAGCCGCAGCGCCGCGGCCAGCAGCGTCTCGAGCCCGATGGCGCCTTCGGACGCTTCGGCGAAGGGCTGGCGCTTCACTTCGCTGTCCTGCGGATCGTGGGCGGAGTGGATGACGTCGATGGTGCCGGCCCTGAGCCCCTCGATCATCGCCTGCCGGTCGTCCTCGGAGCGCAGCGGCGGGGAGAGCTTGAAGAAGGTGCGGTAGGGCGCAACGTCGTTCTCGTTGAGCGCGAGGTTGTTGATCGAGATGCCGGCGCTGACCCTGGCCCGCCGCTTCGCCGCGGCGACGAGCTCGAGCGCGCCGGCGGTCGACACCTGCGCGGCATGGTAGCGGACGCCGGTGAGCGCGGCGAGCTGCAGGTCGCGGGCGAGCGGGATGGTCTCGGCCTCGGCGGGGATGCCCTTGAGGCCGGAAATGGTCGCCAGCGTGCCTTCGTTCATCACGCCCTCGCCGGCGAGCGAGGCGTCGGCGACGTGGTGGACGATCGGCAGGTCGAAATTGGCGGCGTAGGTCATGGCGGCGCGCATCAGCCCGGCGGACTGGATCGAGCGCCGGCCGTCGCTGAGGCAGACGGCGCCGGCCTCGCGCAGCAGGCCGAATTCGGTGATCTCCTCGCCGGCGAGGCCGCGGGTGATCGCCGCTGCCGGCAGCACATTGACCCTGGCGGTGGCCGCGGCGCGGCGGACGATGAAATCGACGATGGCGCCGTCGTCGACCACGGGCGTGGTGTCGGGCATCAGCACGAAGCTGGTGACCCCGCCGGCGGCGGCGGCGTCGGCGGCGGTGGCGAGCGTTTCGCGGTATTCGTGGCCGGGCTCGCCGGTGAACACGCGCATGTCGATGAGGCCGGGCGCGACCACCAGCCCGCGGGCGTCGATCAGCGTCGCGCCGTCGGGCACGCCCTGCGGCGCGCCTTCGGCGAGGCCCTCGATGCGGCCGTCGGCGACCAGCAGCGCGCCCTTGCGGTCGGTGTTGCTGGCCGGATCGACGATGCGGGCGTTGGCGATGACGAGGGGGGCGGTCATGCGGCCACCTGCGTGGGGTCGGCGAGCAGCGCATCGAGCACCGCCATGCGCACGGCGACGCCCATCTCCACCTGGTGCGTGATGACCGAGCGGGGGCCGTCGGCGATCGCCGGGTCGATCTCGACGCCGCGGTTCATCGGGCCGGGATGCATGACGATGGCGTCGGATTTGGCGAGGCTCAGCTTGTCGGCGTCGAGGCCGTAGAAGCGGTAATATTCGCGCACCGAGGGGATCAGCCGGCCGGCGGCGCGCTCGTGCTGCAGGCGCAGCATCATCACCACGTCGACACCCTCGAGCCCCTTGCGCATGTCGGTGAACACCTCGGTCGCCAGCGCCTCGATGCCGCGCGGCAGCAGGGTTTTCGGGGCGATCACGCGGGTGCGTACCTGCAGGGCGCCGAGCAGCAGCAGGTTCGAGCGGGCGACGCGGGAATTGGCGATGTCGCCGCAGATGGCGACGGTCAGCCCGGCGAGCCGGCCCTTGTGCTGGCGGATGGTGAGGGCGTCGAGCAGCGCCTGGGTCGGGTGCTCGTGGGCGCCGTCGCCGGCATTGATGACGGCGCAGCCGACCTTCTGGCTGAGCAGTTCCACCGCGCCCGAGGCCGGGTGGCGGACGATGATCACGTCCGGCTGCATGGCGTTGAGGGTCGCCGCGGTGTCGACCAGCGTCTCGCCCTTGGTCACCGACGAGGTCTTGACCGACATGTTGGTGACCTGCGCCCCGAGCCGCTTGCCGGCGATCTCGAAGCTGGCCTGGGTGCGGGTGGAGGGTTCGAAGAACAGATTGATCTGCGTCTTGCCGCTGAGCGTGGGCAGCGATTTGCGCTGCTGCCGCGACACCGGGATCATCGCCTCGGCGCGGTCGATCAGTTCGACGATTTCGTAGGGGCTGAGATCGGAAATGCCGAGCAGGTTGCGGTGGGGAAAGGGTCGCCGGCCGTTACCTGCTGGAGTGCTCATTCGCTCCGGTCCTCGATGCGGGCGGGGTCTAGCGCACGCGGCCAAGTGGGGCAACCCGGCTCAGGGACTTATCCTTAGCCGGTCGAGATAACCCTGCAGGATGTAGCTGGCCGCGAGCTTGTCGACCACTTCGGCTCGCCGGTCGCGGCGGGTGTCGGCCTCGATCAGCATGCGGGTGACCGCCGAGGTCGACAGCCGCTCGTCCCAGAAGGCGATGGGGAGCGGCGTCTTCTGCCTCAGATTGCGAGCGAAGGCGCGGGTGGACTGCGCCCGGGGGCCCTCGGAGCCGTCCATGTTGAGCGGCAGGCCGAGGACCAGCGCCACGGCCTTGTTGTCGGCGATGAGCTCGAGCAGGCGGGCCGCATCGACGGTGAACTTCGTCCGCGCAATCGTCTCGAGCGGCGTCGCCGTGTAGCGCAGCGCGTCGGACACCGCGACGCCGATGGTCTTGGTGCCCAGGTCGAGACCGAGCAGCTTGCCCGCAGGAGGGAGGTTGGGCAAATCTGCGCCTGTTTCAGGACTGTCCATACTTCACTTGTTTTGGTGCACGTAGTGCACTATTTTGAGGATTGATCGATGCCGACCATCATTGTGCTCGGCAATGTGAAGATACAGATTTTCGGCGACGACCACGCGCCACCGCATTTTCACATTATCACGCCGGACGGGGAAGCCCTTGTCAGGATGGCGGATTTTCGGGTGCTGGCCGGCAAGGTCAGGGGGCGTGACGCAAGGCGGGCTTTGCAGTGGGCCAGCCAACACCGCGAGGACTTGATCGATGCTTGGCGAAGATACAATAGCAGATGAGGCAGATGACTGGATTGAGGTCGGCCGCCCGCTGCCGCGCATTTCATGGGCGGAGCCGCTGGAAGAGCGAAATGTTCGGCTGCTCTGGCGGGGTAGCTCGGTTCCGATCGTGGTGGATATCGCTCCGGCGCTGGCCAATCTGCGCCTATTCAAGCGGCTTCGCACGGACGACGATCTGTTTCGGCAATTGGCCGTCAACGAGGACGGCAACGCGCTCGAATGGCCCGATGGTGCGGAGCTTTCCGCCGTGTGGATCGAGCGGCTGGCGGAGGCGGCGCTGGACAATGCGCAGTTCCGCGAGGCGATGGACGAGATGCACATGTCGCTCGACGGCATGGCGGCGCATCTGGGGGTGTCGCGGCGGTTGATTGCGGACTACCGGAAGGACAAGCCGATCCCCAAGCTGGTGGCGCTGGCCACGCGCTACCTGCTCGAACGCCGCAGGGCCGCCTGGTGAAGCTCACATGGTTCGGCGGAACGACGCTGCGGATCTATATCGGCGGCGAGATCGTGGTGGTGGATGCCGCGGCGGCGCCTGCCGGCGTCGACCGGGGGGAATTGCTGGCCGGCGCCGACCAGGTGGTGACGCTGGGGCAGGTGCCCGAGATCAACCCGGCGTTCTGGCGCAACCGGCCGGCGGCGCGCGGCATCGACGACGTGCCGCCGCTCGACATCCACGGCATCGGCCCGGCGGCGCTGCTGATCGCGGCGGCGGGGGAGCCGCCGCTGGTGATCCTCGGTTCGGGCCAGCCGCCGCAGTTCGGACGCTGGGCCGACGAGGCGGTGATCGTGCTGACGGCGGCGCGCGACTCGTTCATCGCCGAGGCGACGGTGCTGCTGGACGTGGCGCGGCCACGGCTGGTGGCGCTGGCGGTGGACGAGCAGACGCTGGACGTCGCCATCGCGCAATTGTCGGAGCATCTCGACGGCGCCGGGCTGGTATCGCTGGAGCCGGGGCTTGCGGTCGAGGTCTGAGCGCGGCTAAGAACCGGCCAATCAGGAGCTTTTGCATGTCCGTCGACGCCGCAACCGTCAAGCGCATCGGCCGCCTCGCCCGGATTCGGGTGGAGGAGCACGAGGTCGAGAAATACCAGGGCGAAATCAACGCCATCCTCGGATTCGTCGAGCAATTGGGCGAGGTCGACGTCGAGGGCGTCGAGCCGATGACCTCGGTGACGCCGATGCAGTTGCGGCGCCGCGAGGACAAGGTGACCGACGGCGGCTATCCCGAGCTGATCGTCAAGAACGCGCCGCTCAGCGAGGACAATTTCTTCATGGTGCCCAAGGTCATCGAGTGACCGTCCGCATCGCCGTCGAAACGCCGCTGCAGGACGACGTCCGCGACCTCGTCGCCGAGCTGAGCGCGCATCTGCTGCCGCTGTCGCCGCCCGAATTCCAGTTCAAGATGACCGTCGAGCAGATGGCCGGCGCCGATACCACGGTGTTCGTGGCGCGCGACGAGGCGGGGGGCGCCGTCGGCTGCGGCGCCCTCAAGCTCGCCGGCCATGGCGAGGCCGAGGTGAAGCGCATGTTCACGCGCCCCTCGGTGCGCGGCCGGCGGGTGGGCTCGGCGCTGCTGGACGCGATCGTGGCGCTCGCCCGGCAGAAGGGCGTCGCGCTGCTGCTGCTTGAAACCGGCGAGGGCGCCGGATTCGAGGGGGCCTGGCGCCTCTACGAGCGCGGCGGCTTCAGCCGGCGGGGCGCGTTTTTCGACTATCCGGACAGCCCGTGGTCGCGCTTTTACGAGAAGCGGCTCGCCACGGCAGAGTTGCCCGCAACCCGCTAAGACGCTAGGTCAGGCGGGAATTTCTCCGACGAGACATCAGAGTTGACCGATCTTACCAAGCTGACGCTTGCCGCCGCCCGCAAGGGGCTGAGGGACAAGAGTTTTTCTTCCGCCGAGCTGACCGATGCCTATCTGGCCGCGATCGCGGCGGCCAACCCCAAGCTCAACGCCTATGTGGCCACCACGCCCGAGCAGGCGCGGGCCGGCGCCGCCGCGTCGGACGAAAAGCTGGGCAAGGGGCAGGGCGGGCCGCTCGAGGGCATCCCGCTCGGCATCAAGGACCTGTTCGCGACCCGCGGGGTGCACACCCAGGCGGCGAGCCACATCCTCGACGGCTTCAGGCCGGAATACGAATCCACCGTCACCGCCAATCTCTGGCGCGACGGGGCGGTGATGCTGGGCAAGCTCAACATGGACGAGTTCGCCATGGGTTCGTCCAACGAGACCTCGTATTACGGTCCGGTGATCAACCCCTGGCGCAGCGGCGGCAGCAACGCCCAGCTCGTGCCCGGCGGCTCGTCGGGCGGCTCGGCGGCGGCGGTGAGCGCCTGGCTGTGCGCCGCGGCGACGGCCACCGACACCGGCGGCTCGATCCGCCAGCCGGCGGCGTTCACCGGCACCGTCGGCATCAAGCCGACCTATGGCCGCTGCTCGCGCTGGGGCATCGTCGCCTTCGCCTCCTCGCTCGACCAGGCCGGACCGATTGCCCGCACCGTCGAGGACGCGGCGATCATGCTGACCTCGATGGCGGGGTTCGACCCGAAAGACTCGACCAGCGTCGACCGTGCGGTGCCGGATTTCGCCGCAGCGGTGGAGCGCGGCGTCAAGGGCCTCGTCATCGGCATTCCGAAGGAATACCGGATGGACGGCATGCCGCCCGAGATCGAGGCGCTGTGGCAGCAGGGCATCGCCTGGCTGAAGGCCGAGGGCGCGACGGTCAAGGACATCTCGCTGCCGCACACCAAATACGCGCTGCCGGCCTATTACATCGTGGCGCCGGCGGAAGCCTCGTCCAACCTGGCGCGCTACGACGGGGTGAAGTACGGGCTGCGCGTCAGCGGCAAGGACATCACCGACATGTACGAGCTGACCCGCGCCAAGGGGTTCGGCGCGGAAGTGCGGCGGCGGCTGATGATCGGCACCTATGTGCTCTCGGCCGGCTACTATGACGCCTATTACGTGCGGGCGCAGAAGGTGCGCACGCTGATCAAGCGCGATTTCGAGCACGCCTTCGCCGACGGCGTCGACGCCATCCTGACGCCGGCGACGCCGAGCGCTGCCTTCGGCGTCGGCGACGAGGACATGAACGCCGACCCGGTGAAGATGTACCTCAACGACGTGTTTACCGTGACGGTGAACATGGCCGGGCTGCCCGGCATCGCGGTGCCGGCGGGCAAGGATGCGAGCGGCCTGCCGCTCGGCCTGCAGCTCATCGGCAGGCCGTTCGACGAGGAGACGCTGTTCGCCGCCGGCCGCGTGCTGGAACGCTCGGCTGGAACGGTGTTCGCGCCGGAGCGGTGGTGGTGAGCATGGCCGAAGCCGACATCTTTTCGACCGCCGACTGGCGCGACGTGCCCAAGGACATGTCGAAGCCGCTGCAGGCGCTGTGGTGGATCCGCAAGGGCGAGTTCCGCGTCGGCCCCGAATGGGAGCAGGCGCACGCCATCGTGCAGGCGATGGAAGGCACCATGGAGTTCGACTGGGTGCATGCTTTGCTGCACTGGATCGAGGCCGACATGGGCAATGCCGACTACTGGTACCGCCGCGCCGGCAAGAAGCGCTCGGCCCCCAACGTCAAGGCCGAATGGGACGTGATCGCCGCGACGCTGAGCGGCGTCACGCGGCACTGACCGCCGGGCGGCCGGCATGCTCGAATCGATCTCAGCGGGCGCTGCGACGCTTTGCTTTTGAGCCGTTGCCGGAGGCGGGCTTCGCCTTGGCGGCGAGCGTGAGGCGGATGCCGGTGAGCAGATAGGCGAGGCCGCGCTCGAAAACCGCCTCGGTGTCGATGTCGGTGCCGCGCATCAATGGCCGCATGGCTTCGGCGAGCAGGGGGAAGGCGGCGACTTCCTGGAGGGGGTCGCCGACCGCGTCGGGCTCGGTTTCGGCGCGCTCGCGCTCGTTCTGCTCTTCGAGGACATAGCCGACGACGTAGCGGGTCACCGAGAGGGCGATGGCCAGCGCCTCGTGGGCGGTGAAGCCGGCGGCGACATAGAGCTCAAGCTGGCGTTCGTAGTCGGCGAAATCGGCGTCGGTGGGGCGGGCGCCGGTGTTGATGCGGGCGCCATCGCGCACCGCGAGCAGGGCACGGCGAAAGCCGCGGGCATAGGCCAGCGTGAACTCGTCCCAGCGCTCGTCCGGACGCGGCACGCGACGGCTGTGGAAGCGCAGCAGCATTTCGTGGTTCAGCGCATCGAGCAACGCCGCCTTGCTGGCGAAGTGCCAGTAGAGCGCCGGCTGCTGCACGCCCAGCCGCTCGGCCAGCCGGCGGGTGGTGAAGCGGTCGAGCCCTGCTTCGTCGAGCAGGGAGAAAGCCGCATCGAGAATTTTTTCGCGTTCGATCGCCATGGGCCTTGACTTATCATCGATAAGGAACTTTATCACCGATAAATTTCTTTATCGTTGATAAGGAGGCGGGAATGAACCGCTCGCTCTTGGTCATCATCGGCGTCGTGGCGCTCGACGCCGTCGGCATCGGACTGATCTTTCCGATCCTGCCCTCGCTGCTGGACGAACTCACCGGACATGGCGAGGTTTCGACCATCTATGGCGTGATCATCGCGGCCTATGCGGCGATGCAGTTCCTGTTCGCGCCGATCCTGGGGCTGCTGAGCGACCGCATCGGGCGGCGGCCGGTGCTGATCGCCTCGCTGGCGGGCGCCACCATCGACTACCTCATCATGGCGTTCACGCCGGCGCTCTGGGTGCTGGTCGCCGGCCGCATCATCGCCGGCATCACCGGCGCCAGCATGTCGGTCGCCGGCGCCTACATCGCCGACATCTCGGCGGAGCAGGAGCGGGCGCAGCGCTTCAGCTGGATGAGCGCGGCGTTCGGCGTCGGCTTCATCGTCGGGCCGATCCTGGGCGGGCTGCTGAGCACGTATTTCCTGCGCGCGCCGTTCCTCGCCGCCGCCGGGCTCAACGCGCTGAACCTCGTGCTGGCGCTGACCGTGCTGAAGGAGAGCCGGACGCCCAGCCGCGAGACATTCGAGCTCGGCACGCTCAACCCGTTCGCGCCGCTCAAATGGGCGTTCAGCTTCGCGGCGCTGGCGCCGCTGCTCGCGCTGTTCCTGATCTTCGCCATCAATGGCGACATCCCCGGCACGATCGCGGTGCTCTACGGCCAGGCCAAGTTCCACTTCGACGGGGTGACGGTGGGGCTGTGGCTCGCCACCTTCGGCATCTGCCACACGCTGGCGCAGGCGTTCGTCACCGGGCCGCTGAGCCGGCGGCTGGGCGACCGCGGCACGATGATCGTCGGCATCGGCGCGGACGTGCTGGCGTTCCTCGGCTTCGCCTTTGCGACGCAGGGCTGGATGGCGTTCGCGCTGTCGCCGCTGTCGGCGCTCGGCGGCGTCGGCCTGCCGGCGCTGCAATCGCTGATGTCGGCGCAGGCCGGGGAGGACCGGCAGGGCGAATTGCAGGGCGTGCTGGCGAGCGCCCAGAGCCTCACCTCGATTGCCGGGCCGCTGATTGGAACGACGGTCTTCGCGCTGACGGCGCCGGCCTTTCCCGGCGCGGTGTGGCTGGTGGCGGCGGCGCTCTATCTGCCCGCCATCCCCGTCCTCGGCTGGCTGTCGCGGCGACGGCGGGCGGCGCCTGCGGCGGCATGAGGCCGGGTTGTGGCCGGCTAGAACCTGAACGACAGCCCGCCGCCGACGGTAAAATGCGTGCCGATGCTGGTTCCGGTGCTGGCGAAGCCGAAGCCGTTGAGGCTGAGCTGGTCGTTCATCTTGTAGCCGATGCGGGCGCCGACTTCCGCGAGGGTATAGTCCTGCGCCGCGGTCGCGACCGTGCCGCCGCCGGCCATCGTTCCGTCGACCTGGCCGGAGGCAAAAGCGTGGCCGAGCGCGCCCGTGAGCGTCAGATCGAGCGACTCGTTGATCCTGGTGGTCCAGGCGAGCGACAGCTTGAGGATGTCCGTCGCCAGCGCGCCATCCGAGAACGTGGCCGGAAACGGATTGCCCACGGACGATTCCGTGTAGGCGTCGGTGCGCAGCCAGTTGTGCTGATAGGCGCCGGCCAGCACCAGCTCGTTGCCGGCAGCCGGCGCCCAGATCACGCCGCCCCTGGCGTAGAGGCTGGCGGCAAGGCCCGACGTGCTGCCCGTGCCCGTCGCGGTGGTGGCGCCATTGCCATAGTCGCGGCTGAAGGTCATGGCGATGCCGGGCGCGGCCCAGCCGCCGGCCTCGACGAAGGGGCGCAGCGCGCCGCCGGTCCAGATGTGCCGCAGCCCGCCGGCGAGAACCAGCGCCTGCGTGACATCGACCGCGCCGTATTCCTGCTGCGTCAGCGCCACGCCGCCCAGCAGCATGACGTTGTCATCGCCCCAGCGGCCATGGGCGCCGGCGGTGATCGAGCCGGCGCCGGCGAAAAATTCGGCGTCGGCGGGTCCCGAAACCGGCGCAAGCGAACCGAGCAGCAGCCCTGCCGTGGCGTCGAGATGCCCGGAAACGGCCGCCCTCGCGTCGGCCAGTTCCTGCACCGAGACCGTCTGCTGCTGCGGCGTGGTGACGCCGCTCGTGCAGGCATCGACGAACGCGTCGCAATATTGCAGCAGATACGGCACCGTATGCGAGGTCCCGGTCGCTGCCGTGGTCATCTGGCCGGAAATGTACTGGCCGTCGCCCGAGATGGAGTCGGCGGTGACCAGGTCGATGCCGCTCATGTCGACGCCCGAGGTGATCATCAGTGCCCTGAGATCGGCCATGCCGGTGCCGCCCTGGGCCGCGTCGGTCCAGCGGAAGGCGTGCATGGTGCCGGCACCGCTGTCGGCGCCGAGGATGTAGCCGAAATTGTCCACGCTGGTGCCACTGCCGAGGAAATCGTTCGAGGTGGAGTATTCGCCCACCACGATCATGCCGTTGTCACTGACATCCGTGGCGATCGATCCCGCGCCGGCGGCGCCTTCCGGCGCGCCGAGGTCCACCATGCCCGTGGCCGCAGTCCAGCGGAAGGCGCGGTTGCCGCCGCCGCCGACGATGACGCTGCCATCGTGCGTCGCGGCCATGGCGATGGAATTGTTGTTGCCGATTACGCCAAGGTCCTGGTAGCCGCCGGTCACGGTCCAGGCGAAGGCGTGCGAAACCGTGCCGCTGTGGATCGTGCTCTGGAAATCGCTGGCCCCGAAGACGACGTTCCCGTCGTCGCTGACGCCCATCGCCCGCGACTGGTCATGCGCGCCGCCGGAGGCAGACCCCAAATCCACCATGCTGCCGCTCGCCGCGGTCCAGCGGAAGGCGTGCTGCCAGCCGCCGTCCACCGTCGCTGCGCCGACCACGACGCCGCCATCGGCGCTGACGCCGAGGCCAATGCTGGTGCCGTCCTCCGTCAAAGCGCCGAGGTCCAGCGTTTGCGCGGTTTCGGTGTCGTAGCGAAAGGCGTGATAGGAGGTGCCGTCGCCGTGATCCAGATAGCCGGTGACGAAGGGGTCGCCCGAAACATCGGTGGCGCCGCCTTCTCCGCCAAACGACTGCGCCGCATCCCATTGGATGGTCGCCGCGGTGCCCGAGCCCATCCCGGTCGCTGTTATGAACATTTCCCCGGTGAACGGCACCGTCACATAGGTGCCGTTAGAGAAATACGACACCTTGCCGGCATAAGCCAGGATGCTGCCGTCAGATGTGCTGATAATATCGGTCGAATCGATATTGTGGGAATGGTCCGGCTGCCCCAGCGCCTCGTCCAGGGCACTGTCAATCGCGGCGTCGATGCCGGGTGACAAACCGTCCGCCCGTGCCGGGCCGCACCAGGCCACGGCAAACACCCCGGCGGCGGCCAGCACCCCGGCGGCCCGCCGCGCCACACGCCATGTGCTCGAGCCTATGTTCATGTCGACCCCCATCGCCGTGCCCAAGACTTGAAGTAACCATACACACGCGAGCGAAGTCCGCCACTCAAAACAGGAACGGGCCGGAGCCGCGGTGCGGAATCGGTGGATATACTTGCAGTACGACAATAAACTTGTCGCTTCTGGCGCTGGCACCGGCCGGCGGTCTCCCGGGCGTGTGTTGATTTCCGGCGCCGGCCGAACGACATGTCGCCGACACGTCGTCGCCGTCGAGGGCATCTCCCCGTGAACAAACCGCTGGTCATCATCCTGGGCGCCGTGACGCTCGACGCCATCGGCATCGGCCTGATCTTTCCGATCCTGCCGCGGCTGCTGGAGACGGTGACGCATGCCGACAACGTCGCCCCCTATGTCGGGGTAATCTACGCGCTCTATGCGGCGATCCAGTTCGTGTTCGCGCCGGTGCTGGGGGTGATGAGCGACCGCTTCGGCCGCCGTCCGGTGCTGCTGCTGTCGCTGGCCGGCGCCGCGATCGATTACCTGTTCATGGCGTTCGCGCCGGAGCTGTGGATGCTGGTGGTCGGCCGAGCCATCGCCGGGCTGACCAGCGCCAACATGGTGATCGCCACCGCCTACATCACCGACATCACGCCCGAGGCGCAGCGGGCGCAGCGCTTCGGGCTGTTCCACGCCATGTTCGGCATCGGCTTCATCGTCGGGCCGGTGCTGGGCGGGCTGCTCGGCGACATCTGGGTGCGGGCGCCGTTCCTCGCCGCCGCCGGACTCAACGGCCTCAACTTCCTGCTGGCGCTGCTGCTGCTGCCGGAATCGCGGCCCGGCCGGCGCGACGTGAGGTTCGACCTGCGCAGCCTCAATCCGCTGGTACCGCTGGCCTGGGCGTTCTCGCTCAAGGGGCTGCTGCCGCTGATCGCGGTGTTCTTCATCCTCAATTTCGTCGGCAACATGTACGGCACCGTGTGGGCGCTGTTCGGCACCGACGCGTTCGAGTGGAACGGCCTTATGGTCGGGCTGTCGCTGGGCGGCTACGGAGTGTTCCATGCCGCGGTGCAGGCGCTGCTGCCCGGACCGGCGTCGCGGCGCCTCGGCGAGCGCAACGCGCTGCTGGTCGGCATGGCCTGCGAGATCATCGGGCTGCTGCTGACGGCGATTGCGACGCAGGGCTGGGTGGTGTTCGCGGTGCTTCCGCTCTACGCGCTGGGCGGGGTCGGCGTGCCGGCGCTGCAATCGCTGACGACGCAGCAGGCCGATGCCGACAAGCAGGGACAATTGCAGGGCGTCATGGCCTCGATCGTCAGCGTCGCCTCGATCTTCGGGCCGCTGTTCTTTTCGGCGGTGTATTTCGGCGTGCGCGACACCTGGCCCGGACTCGTCTGGGCGGCGGGCGTCGCGGTGTACCTGCTGGCGATTCCGCTGATTTTGGGCGTCCGCCGGCCGCCACCGGCGCCGCAGCCCGCCTGATTTGGTGGAAAACCCCGGAATCCGGGGGTTTCGGGCTCATGCGGCAGTCGTTTTCGATTGACCGCACCAAATTGCCGTCCCATTAACGTCGCGCGGTCATGACGGGGCAAAACGCCCGGAACTCCTTGCGTTTCGCTCGGAATCATCAAAGGAATGGCCGCGCTTTCTGCTTCGCCGAGAGGGCGGGCTTTTCACTGTGAGGAAACGCTATGAACAAGAACGATCTGATCGGCGTGGTCGCCGACGGCGCGAGCATCACCAAGGCCCAGGCCGGGGAAGCCGTTGACGCCGTCTTCGACGCCATCACCAAGTCTCTGAAGAAGGGCGACGAGGTCCGGCTGGTCGGCTTTGGCACGTTCTCCGTCTCCAAGCGCAAGGCCTCGATCGGGCGTAACCCGGCCACCGGCGCCGAGATCAAGATCCCGGCCTCGATGCAGGCCAAGTTCAAGCCCGGCAAGGGCCTCAAAGACGCGATCAACTGATCCGTCGGAGTTTCCGAATTTCGAGCGGCCCTGTGTGCCTCGCGCAGCAGGGCCGTTCGTTTTGCGCAAGCGTTGACGGTTTCGTGCCGAGACCCTAGTTACTCGCCGTCGCACGGACGGGCGGTTAGCTCAGTGGTAGAGCATCTCGTTTACACCGAGAGGGTCGGCGGTTCGAGACCGTCACCGCCCACCATTCCACCTTCGATCGCGGTCTCGCGGAACGCCTGCCGAAAGGCCCTGTTGCCTGCTTGACTTGCCCCAACCGCGTCGATACACGGACGCCACGTTGCGCGGGGCTCTGCTTCGCCGTCAGCGGGTGTAGCTCAGTTGGTTAGAGCGTCGGCCTGTCACGCCGAAGGTCGCGGGTTCGAGTCCCGTCACTCGCGCCATTTCCCGAAAGTGCTGGAGAGATTGCGCGACGGCGCCCGATCTGTGGCGTTCGTGCCACACCTGTGGGCCGCCACATTCTCGCCGCCCGGGCGACCCATTGCCCTCACAAATCCCTAGGATTCTCAACGTCGCCAGCGCGCCTGGAGAGTCGTTCTAAGCCAGCGATTCCGGTGCGCGGCGCAGCGTTTCGAGGGACGGAACTGCCGCAGAGGAGGCGGCGTTGTCGGTCCGAATATCCAAGGAGAACAGGATGCGCCTGTTCAAGATCGCCAGCCTCGCGGCCCTGCTTGCCGCCCTCAGCCCCGCCGCGCAGGCGGTGGATCTGCTGACGGTGCCCACCTCGGGCAACGATTCGTTGCCGGTCGCCGATTCCGGCTTCGACTGGAACGGCTTTTACGCCGGCGTCTATGGCGTGGCGCAGGGCAGCACGGTGGGCGGCGGCCAGCTGGGCCTCGGCCTCGACGTGGGCGCCAATGCGCGCTTCGAATTCGTGCTGGTCGGCGGCGAAGTGGCGATTCAGGCCCTGGGCGGCGGCGCCGGCACCACGGCCTATGTCGAAGGCGTCGGCAAGGCCGGCATCGCGCTCACCGACAACGCCATCGCCTATGGCGCGGTGGGTCTGGGCACGGCGCTGGGCGGTCCGTCCGAAACCGATCTGCTGGCGGGCGGCGGCGTCGATCTGGCGCTCGCCGACAATCTCAGCGTCGGCGCACGATATCTTCACGGTTTCCCGGTAACGGGAGCGAATCCGAAGAACCAGTTCACGATCGGGGCCAATTTCCACTTCTAGGGCTTTGATCACATCTGCGGCATGTGGCGCTACGCCTGGGCGGAGCGCGGTTTGTGACGAGGAATCAAAAGGTTGCCTATTCCGGCAAGTGTGGCGGATCGGGCACATGAATGACCAAAACGGGGCGGGGGCGGTGTCGCTCGGACGATATCGGCGTTAAATAAGGGCTCTCGTGACTCGCGGCTCCCAAGCGAGTTCCGACTTAGACACGTAAAAGGACTTTGATATGCGTTCTCTCAAGCTTGCCTTGCTCGCTACCGCGGCTACGGCTGTGCTCTCCTCGGCGGCGTTCGCTGCCGATCTGGTTGTCGACACGCCGACGGTTCCGCCGGTCGTGAACAACAGCTTCAACTGGGACGGAGCCTATATCGGCGCCTTCATCCAGGGCCAATCGGCTCCGTCGGCCTTCGGCCTCGGCGTCAATTTCGGCGTGAACGCCCTCATGGACAACCTCGTCCTTGGTGGCGAGATTGAAGCTGTGGCCTCCACCGGCTCGAACTTCTCGGGCCAGGCGACCGCCAAGGTCGGCGGCCTCCTCGGTGACAGCGCGATGCTCTATGCCTTCTCCGGTATCGGTTCGCGGACCGTGACCAGCTGGTACGTTCCGGCCGGTGTCGGTGTCGAGTTCGCCGTGGCCGACAATCTCGGCATCAAGGCGGAAGCGCAGTACAACTTCGACCTGACCAACACCGCCGAGAATTCGGCGGCCGTGAAGGTCGGTCTGAGCTGGCACTTCTAAGAATCCCGCCCACGGGCGTCGATTTGGCAAGGGGCTCCGCTGGCGGGGCCCCTTTGCTTTTGCCCGCGCGGGCTGTCGTAACCACTCGTTAAGCCTATGAGATAATTAAATTTTGTCGCTAATTGTCGGCAAAGCTGTGGTCGCGCAAAATCCCTGGCACCAAATTCCGACCTCCAGGGGACACCTCATGAAAATCGCGCACTCACTTCTGGCGGGCGCCGCACTGGCGGTCGTCATGGCTTCGGCGGCCAATGCCGCCGACCTGCTCAAGCCGGCCGACCCGATCTATTCGAGCCCGCTGTTCAACTTCGAAGGCCTGTATATCGGCGGCTCCGCCGGCGGCGCGCTGTCGGGCGGCACGGGCTACGGCACGCTCGGCGTGGTGGTCGGTGCCAATTTCGCCGTCAGCGACGGAATCATGGCCGGCGTCGAGTTCCAGGGCGACGCGTACTGGAACAGCGGCTTCACCGCCTACGACGCCCTGGCGCTCGGCCGCATTGGCGGGTTCGTGTCCGACAACACCATGCTCTATGGCGATGTGGGCGCCGGCTTCCTCAACAGCTCGGCGGCCTATGCGCTGGGCGGCGGCGCCGAGATGGCGCTCACCGACCAACTCAGCCTGCGCGGCGACCTGCAGTTCATCGGCGCGTTCGGCGGCCTGCCCTCGACCGCCAAGGCGACTGCCGGGCTGCTCTGGCACATCAACTGACGCTCTTCTGCGACGTCGATTCCATGCACGGAAGGCCCTGCGCGAGCGGGGCCTTTTCGTTTGCCCCGGAGGCGCAAAAAGCTGCTCCCCGCAATGGTAAGATGAGCAAATCCATCAGGTTTTGTTTTCCTTGAATCGAGGTAGGCCGTGGGCTAAGCCCGGTGCATCGAAACCGCGCCGTCCACGGGGCCCATCATTGCCCTCTGGCCCACGCGTTTTCGGCCGGTATTCCGCCGGCGTCCGAATAGGCGCAGAATGAACGATCTGCTCAGCAACTACCTGCCGATAGTCATCTTTATCGGCCTGTCCGGCGTTATCGGCCTGGCCCTGCTCCTCGCCCCCTTCGTCGTCGCCGTGAAGAGCCCCGACCCCGAGAAGGTGTCCGCCTACGAATGCGGATTCGATGCCTTCGACGATGCGCGCATGAAGTTCGACGCGCGATTCTACCTCGTAGCGATTCTGTTCATCATCTTCGACCTCGAGGTGGCGTTCCTGTTCCCCTGGGCCGTGGCGTTCAGGGATGTGGGCTGGTTCGGCTTCTGGTCGATGCTGATCTTCCTCGGCGTGTTGACCGTCGGCTTCATCTATGAGTGGCGGAAAGGTGCGCTCGAATGGGATTGACCGAAACCCTCGTCGCGCCGGCCCCCAGGGGCGTGCTCGATCCGCGGACCGGCAAGCCGATCGGCGCGGACGATCCGTATTTCGTCGAGATCAACAACGAGCTCGCCGACAAGGGCTTCCTGGTCACCGCCACCGACGAGCTGATCAACTGGGCCCGTACCGGCTCGTTGATGTGGATGACCTTCGGGCTTGCCTGCTGCGCCGTCGAGATGATCCAGATGTCGATGCCGCGCTACGACGTCGAGCGCTTCGGCCTCGCGCCGCGCGCCTCGCCGCGGCAGTCCGACGTGATGATCGTCGCCGGCACGCTGACCAACAAGATGGCGCCGGCGCTGCGCAAGGTCTACGACCAGATGCCGGGGCCGCGCTACGTCGTGTCGATGGGCAGCTGCGCCAATGGCGGCGGTTACTATCATTATTCGTATTCGGTGGTGCGCGGCTGCGATCGCGTCGTGCCGGTCGACATCTACGTGCCGGGCTGTCCGCCGACGGCCGAGGCGCTGCTCTACGGGTTGCTTCTGTTGCAGAAGAAGATCCGCCGCACCGGCACCATCGAGCGTTAGGAGCGAAACATGGGGGATGTTTCGACCCTGAGCGCCATCCAGGAGCGCGTTGTCCAGCTTTTGGGCGACCGCATCATCGAGCAGGCCATCGCCTTCGGCGAGCTGACGGTGCGGCTGCACCGCGAAACCGTGCTCGACGCGGTGCGGCTGCTGCACGACGATCCGGGGACGGCGTTCATTTCCATCGTCGACGTCTGCGGCGCCGACTACCCGGAGCGCGACGAGCGCTTCGACGTCGTCTACCACCTGCTGTCGCCGACCAGGAACGCCCGCATCCGCCTCAAGGTGCGCACCGACGACGAAACGCCGGTCCCCTCGATCACGCCGGTCTTCCCCGGCGCCGACTGGTTCGAGCGCGAGGCCTACGATTTCTACGGCATCCTGTTCTCGGGCCACCCTGACCTGCGCCGCATCCTCACCGATTACGGCTTCGACGGCCATCCGCTGCGCAAGGATTTCCCGACCACCGGCTACGTGGAAGTCAGGTACGACGAGGAACGCAAGCGCGTGGTCTACGAGCCGGTGAAGCTGGCGCAGGAATTCCGCCAGTTCGACTATCTGAGCCCCTGGGAAGGCACGGACTACGTGCTGCCGGGTGACGAGAAGGCGAAGCAGTGAATGGTGAATGGTGAATGGTGAATGGTCACGCAGACGAACGAGATACGCGACTATCGCGATCTGATCGTCTGGCAGGAAGCGATGGAGATCGCCGAAATGGTCTATTCGCTGACTCGCGCCTTTCCACGCGAGGAGGCGTATGGGCTGGTCTCGCAGATGCGCCGCTCCGCCGTCTCCATTCCATCGAACATCGCAGAAGGATTCGGTCGGGCGCAGCGTCGCTCCTTCGTGCAATTCCTCAGGATCGCGCAGGGATCTTTGAAAGAACTCGAAACACAGGCGCAACTGGCGGCCCGTATTGGCATGTTGGACGTCGAGGGTCTGTCCGACTTGCTCGATCGGAGCGAGCGGCTAGGCAGGCGGCTGGTTCAGTTTGTCCGTTCTCTAGAGCGTGGCGCTTCGCAGTGACCATTCACCATTCACCATTCACCATTCACGTTCAGCCGGAGGCCTCTCATGGCTGAGGCGGACGTTCGCAATTTCACCATCAATTTCGGGCCGCAGCATCCGGCCGCGCACGGCGTGCTCCGCCTCGTGCTCGAGCTCGACGGCGAGGTGGTCGAGCGCGTCGATCCGCATATCGGGCTCTTGCATCGCGGCACCGAGAAGCTGATCGAGAGCAAGACCTATCTGCAGGCGGTGCCGTATTTCGACCGGCTCGATTACGTCGCGCCGATGAACCAGGAGCACGCCTTCTGCCTCGCGGTGGAAAAGCTGCTCGGGCTCGAAGTGCCGTTCCGCGGTCAGCTGATCCGCGTGCTCTATTGCGAGATCGGCCGGCTGCTCAGCCACATCCTCAACACCACGACCCAGGCCATGGACGTGGGGGCGCTGACGCCGCCGCTCTGGGGCTTCGACGAGCGCGAAAAGCTGATGGTGTTCTACGAGCGTGCCTCGGGCAGCCGCATGCACGCGGCCTTCTTCCGGCCGGGCGGCGTGCACCAGGACCTGCCGCAGGCGCTGATCGACGACATCGAGGCGTTCTGCGATCCGTTCCTCAAGGTCTGCGACGACCTCGAAGTCCTGCTCACCGGCAACCGCATCTACATGCAGCGCAACGCCGACATCGGCGTGGTGTCGGCCGAGGACGCCTGGAAGTGGGGCTTCTCCGGCGTGATGGTGCGCGGCTCCGGCGTTGCCTGGGATCTGCGCAAGGCGCAGCCCTACGAGTGCTACGACCGGCTCGACTTCGACATCCCGATCGGCAAGAACGGCGATTGCTACGACCGCTACCTCGTGCGCATGGACGAGATGCGGCAGTCGATCCGCATCATGAAGCAGGTGATCGCGCTGCTCAATTCGCCGGAGGGGCAGGGGCCCGTGACCTCGACCGACGGCAAGGTGGTGCCGCCCCGGCGCGCCGAGATGAAGCAGTCGATGGAAGCGCTGATCCATCACTTCAAGCTCTATACCGAGGGCTACAAGGTGCCGGCCGGCGAGGTCTATGCCGCCGTCGAGGCGCCCAAGGGCGAGTTCGGCGTGTACCTGGTGTCCGACGGCACCAACAGGCCGTATCGCTGCAAGATCAAGGCGCCGGGCTTCGCACATCTGAGCGCCATGGATTTCCTCTGCCGCGGCCACATGCTGGCGGACGTCTCCGCCGTGCTGGGCTCGCTCGATATCGTCTTCGGTGAGGTCGATCGGTGATCGCGATTGCACGCAACATTGTCGCTGCTGGGGTACCTTTGGTCGTCTGCTGCGCCTGCGGGCCGGCGCTCGCGGCCGATCTGGCAGTGGATTGCCAGAAGGTCGCGGCACAGGGCTTCTTTCCTGTGAGCTACAAAGAGATCGGGCAGGCCGATGTGGCGGGCGTGGGTGATGTCTTTTCGTTCAGCGATGGACGCTGCCTGTGCCAGGCGAGCTTCGAGGATGTCCCACGAACAAGACGCGAGGCATCGGCTTTGGCAAAGACCAATCCCGCGCTCGTCTCTAGCCTCTATTGCGAGGTGAACTAGTCCATGTCTGTCCGCCGCCTCGCCGCCGATGCCGTCCAGCCCGCAAGCTTTGCGTTCTCGCCCGAGAACCAGGCCTGGGCGGAGAAGGTCATCGCGCGCTATCCCGCCGGCCGCCAGCAATCGGCGGTGATCCCGATCCTGTGGCGGGCGCAGGAGCAGGAGGGGTGGGTCACCCGCGCCGCCATCGAGGCGGTCGCCGACATGCTGGGCATGGCGTACATCCGCGTGCTCGAGGTGGCGACCTTCTACACGCAGTTCCTGCTGAAGCCGGTGGGCAGCGAAGCGCACATCATCGTCTGCGGCACCACGCCGTGCATGCTGCGCGGCGCCGGCGACCTGATCAATGTGTGCCAGCACAAGATCGCGCACGACCCGCTCGAGGTATCGGCCGACGGCAAGCTGAGCTGGGAAGAGGCGGAGTGCCTGGGTGCCTGCGTCAACGCCCCGATGGTCATGATCGGCAACGACACCTACGAGGACCTGACGGTCGAGAGCTTCGAGCACATCGTCGAGAGTTTCCGCGCCGGCAACGGCAAATCGGTGACGCCTGGCCCGCAGATCAAGCGGCAGTTCGCGGCGGCCGAAGGCGGGGCGACGACGCTGCTCGAACGGCCCACCGCCGAGCGGACCTACAAGCCGTTCCCGCCGCCGCCACCTCCGGCCGCGCCCGCGGCGCCGGCGACTGCTCCCGCAGCGGCTCCGGCCCCGGCTGCTCCTGCACCCGAGCCCACCAACAAGGGCAAGGGCAGCGAAGTCTCCGAGGAGAATGCGCCGGCGGTGAAGGGCACGCCTGCCGAGGCCAAGGTCTCCGAGGGCAAGGCGGAAGCCGAGCGCGTCAAGGCCGATGCCGGCGCCAACGCCAATGGCGAGCCCAACCGCGCCATGCGCGAGGACGCCACCGGGGCGGAATCGCCGGCCGGCAAGCTCGACGGCGGCAAATCCACCCGCACGCCGAAGAAGCTGTTCGACGTCCCCGCCGGGCCGGCAGACGACCTCAAGCTGATCAACGGCGTGGGGCCGGTGCTCGAACAGACGCTCAACGCCATCGGCATCACCACCTGGCGGCAGGTCGCGGCGCTGACGCCGGAGCAGATCGAGGCGGTGGAGGCCGAAGCCGGCTTCAAGGGCCGCATCGCCCGCAACAACTGGCTGCAGCAGGCAGACGTCCTCGCCCGCGGCGGCGTCGAAGAATACCGCCGTGTCTTCGGGAAGGATCCGAAGTAATGCTCGCTGACAAAGACCGCATCTTCACCAATCTGTACGGCCAGGGCGACTGGCGGCTGGCGGGCGCCCGGGCGCGCGGCGGCTGGCAGGACACCAGGACCTTCATCGAGCGCGGGCGCGACTGGATCACCAACGAGGTCAAGGGCTCGGGCCTGCGCGGCCGCGGCGGCGCCGGTTTTCCCACAGCGCTCAAATGGACCTTCATGCCGAAGGTGTCGGACGGCCGCCCGCACTACCTCGTCATCAATGCCGACGAGTCCGAGCCGGGCACCTGCAAGGACCGCGAAATCCTCCGCCACGATCCGCACCATCTGGTCGAGGGCGCGCTGCTGGCGAGCCGCGCCATGGATGCGCATACCGCCATCATCTATGTGCGCGGCGAGTTCATCCGCGAGCGCCAGCGGCTCGAATACGCGGTGCAGGAAGCCTATGACGCGCGCCTGATCGGCAAGGACAACGTCAACGGCTGGGATTTCGACATCATCGTCCACCACGGGGCCGGCGCCTATATCTGCGGCGAGGAAACGGCGCTCCTGGAATCGCTCGAGGGCAAGAAGGGCCAGCCGCGGCTGAAGCCGCCGTTCCCGGCGGCGATGGGCGTCTATGGTTGCCCGACCACCGTCAACAACGTCGAATCGATCGCCGTCGTGCCGGAGATCCTGCGCCGCGGCGGCGCCTGGTTCGCCGGCATCGGCCGGCCGAACAACACCGGCACCAAGCTGATGTGCGTGTCCGGCCACGTGAACAAGCCGGCGACGTTCGAGGAGGCCATGGGCATCCCGTTCGACGAGATGATCGAAAAGCATTGCGGCGGCATCCGCGGCGGCTGGGACAACCTGCTGGCCGTGATCCCCGGCGGCGCCTCGGTGCCGTGCGTGCCCGCCGAGAAGATCCGCCACGCGCTGATGGATTTCGACGGCCTCAAGGAGGCCGGCTCGTCGCTCGGCACCGCTGCCGTGATCGTCATGGACAAGTCGACCGACATCATCCGCGCCATCTGGCGGCTCAGCGCCTTCTACAAGCACGAAAGCTGCGGCCAGTGCACGCCGTGCCGCGAGGGCACCGGCTGGATGATGCGGGTGATGGAGCGCATGGTCGAGGGGCGGGCCCAGAAGCGCGAGATCGACATGCTGTTCGAGGTGACCAAGCAGGTCGAGGGCCACACCATCTGCGCGCTGGGCGACGCCGCGGCGTGGCCGATCCAGGGCCTCATCCGCAATTTCCGCCACGTCATGGAAGAGCGCATCGACCAGTACACCTACCGGTCGGACAATGACGACGCCGTGCCGTCGGTGGCGGCGGAGTAAGCGATGGCCGATGACCCGGACAATATCGTGCTCGTGATGCTTCGCCGGATGGACGAGAAGCTCAACCGCATCGACACCAAGCTCGATCGGCTTGGCGATGACGTTCACGATCTCAAGGTTCGCATGACCTCGGTTGAAGAGGGGTTGGTCGGCGTGAACCGTCGGCTGGACCGAATTGAAATGCGTGCGGATCGGATCGAAACGCGGCTCGATCTGGTGGAGCCGAGCCGCTGATGCACGTCGCTGAGCTCAACATCGGCCGGTTGACCTACCCGATCGACGATCCGCGCATGGCGGATTTCGTCGACAATCTGGGGCGGGTCAACGCCATGGCGGAGCGCATGCCGGGCTTCGTCTGGCGGCTGGTCGGCGACGGCTCCAACGATGGCGCGCTCGATCTGAGGCCGTATGCGAACGACCCGATGATGGCCGTCAACATGAGCGTCTGGCAGACGGTCGAGCAGCTCGAGCAATATGTCTGGAACACCGTTCACAAGCGGTTCTACAACCGCAAGGCCGAGTGGTTCCAGCCGATGCAGTCGCATCATTTCGTGATGTGGCCGGTCGAGGAGGGGCACATCCCGAGCCTCGAGGAGGCCAAGGCCCGGCTCGACCATCTCGAGACCCACGGCAACAGCGACCACGCCTTCGACTGGTCGCATCTGGAACATGTCAAGCTCTGGCAATCCCAGAGGTGCGGATAGATAGATGGCAAACGAAGCAGACGACGCTGTCATCCAGATTTTGAGGCAGATTCAGGACAAGCTGGTCGAACATGACCGGCGGTTTGACCGCATGCAGCACCAGATGGACCACCGCTTTGACGGCGTCGACCGAAAGCTTGGCGAAGTGATTGATGCGACGACCAAGGCCCTGGGCACCGCCGCCATTGCAAACGTTCGTCACGATAGCGTGCAGACCCAGCTTGCCGAGGTGGAGCTGGAAGTACGTGACCTTCGGGCCCGTGTCCGAGAGCTCGAGGAGAAGGTCTAGGCCATGGCCAATATCAAAGTCGACGGCAAGCTGGTCGAGGTTCCGGACTACTTCACGCTGCTGCAGGCGGCGGAAGCGGCGGGGGCCGAGATCCCGCGCTTCTGCTACCATGAGCGGCTGTCGGTCGCCGGCAATTGCCGCATGTGCCTGATCGAGGTGAAGGGCGGGCCGCCCAAGCCGCAGGCGTCGTGCGCCATGGGCGTCAAGGATCTGCGTCCGGGCCCGAACGGCGAGCCGCCGGAAATCTTCACCAACACGCCGATGGTCAAGAAGGCCCGCGAAGGCGTGATGGAATTCCTGCTGATCAACCATCCGCTCGACTGCCCGATCTGCGACCAGGGCGGCGAGTGCGATTTGCAGGACCAGTCGATGGCCTATGGCGTCGACAGTTCGCGCTTTGCCGAGAACAAGCGCGCGGTCGAAGACAAATATATGGGGCCGATCGTCAAGACCTCGATGAACCGGTGCATCCAGTGCACCCGCTGCGTGCGCTTCACCACCGAGGTCGCCGGCATCACCGAGCTGGGCGCCATCGGCCGCGGCGAAGACCTCGAGATCACCACCTATCTCGAGCGGGCGCTGACCAGCGAGCTCAGCGGCAACGTCGTCGACCTCTGCCCGGTCGGCGCGCTGACCAGCAAGCCGTACGCCTTCCAGGCGCGGCCGTGGGAGCTGGTCAAGACCGAGAGCATCGACGTCATGGACGCCGTCGGCTCCAACATCCGGGTCGACAGCCGCGGGCGCGAGGTGATGCGCTTCCTGCCGCGCGTCAACGACGCGGTGAACGAGGAGTGGATCTCCGACAAGACCCGCCACGTCTGGGACGGGCTCAAGTCGCAGCGGCTCGACCGGCCGTATGTGCGCGTCGGCGGCAAGCTCCGGCCGGCGACGTGGGACGAGGCGTTCGCCGCCGTCGCCAGGGCGGTGAAAAAATCCGGCATGGGCAACAAGGTCGGCGCCGTCGCCGGCGATCTCGCCGCCGTCGAGGACATGTACGCGCTCAAGGCGCTGATGACCGCCATGGGCTCGGGCATGACCGACGTGCGTCCGCCGATGTCGGGGATCGATCCGTCGATGCCGCGCTCGGCCTATCTGTTCAACCCGACCATCGCCGGCATCGAGGAGGCCGACGCGATCCTCATCGTCGGCTCCAACCCGCGCAAGGAAGCGGCGGTGCTCAATGCGCGCATCCGCAAGGCCTGGCGGCAGCGCAGCACGCCGATCGCGGTGATCGGCGACCATGCCGACCTGACCTATCCCTACGACTATCTGGGCGACGACATCTCGGTGCTGGCCGAGGTCGCCGCCGGCAAGGGCTTCGGCGAAAAGCTGAAGGCCGCCAAGAAGCCGCTGGTGATCGTGGGCGAGGGCGCCGTGTCGCATGGCGCCGCCTGGAACAAGCAGATCGGCCGCGACGTGATCGCGCTCGCCAGCAAGGCCGCGACCCTGGGCGAGGTCGCCGAGGGCTGGAACGGCTATGCGCTGCTGCACAACGCGGCGTCGCGCGTCGGCGGCATCGACATCGGCTTCGTGCCGCACAATGGCGGCGTCTGCTCGGCCGACCAGATCAAGGCGGCCGGCGACGGCAAGCTCGACGTGCTGTTCCTGCTCGGCGCCGACGAATACGACACGCGCGCCATGGGCGACGCCTTCGTGGTCTATGTGGGCACGCATGGCGATGCCGGGGCGCACCGCGCCGACGTCATCCTGCCGGCCGCCGCCTACACCGAAAAGTCCGGCACCTACGTCAACACCGAGGGCCGCGTGCAGCTTGGCGAGCGCGCCGTGTTCCCGCCGGGAGAGGCCAAGGAGGACTGGGCGATCTTCCGGGCGCTGAGCGCCGTGCTCGGCATGCCGCTGCCGTTCAACTCGCTGCGCGACCTGCGCCGCGCCATGTATGCGGAATTCCCGCATCTGGCGCAGATCGACCAGATCGTGCCGGCCGGCATCGAGGGCATCCGCGACCTCGCCGGCCGCGAGATCAAGACCAGCTCGGCCAAGCTTCATTCACCCATCGGCGATTTCTATATGACCAACCCGATCGCGCGCGCCTCGGCCATCATGGCCGAATGCTCGCAGCTCCAGGCTGGCCTCAAGCAGGCGGCGGAGTAAGCGCATGCAGTTCATCGCCGCCGCCGCCAACTACCTTCTCGGCATCCCGGTCCTCGGCTGGGGCGACCAGATCGGCTTCGTCTACAAGGGGCTGCTGTTCCTCGTCGCGCTGCTGATCTTCACCGCCTACATCCTGCTCGCCGACCGCAAGATCTGGGCCGCCGTGCAGGTGCGCCGCGGTCCCAACGTGGTCGGGCCGTTCGGCCTGCTGCAATCGTTCGCCGACCTGCTGAAGTTCCTGCTCAAGGAGCCGATGATCCCGGCGAGCTCGGACAAGATCGTGTTCCTCTTGGCGCCATTGGTGACGTCGGTGCTGGCGCTCTCGGCCTGGGTGGTGATCCCGCTCGATGCCGGCTGGGCGCTCGCCAACATCAATGTCGGTATCCTCTACATCCTCGCCATCAGCTCGCTGGGCGTCTACGGCATCATCATGGGCGGCTGGGCGTCGAACAGCAAATACGCCTTCATGGGCGCGCTGCGCTCGGCGGCGCAGATGGTGAGCTACGAGGTCTCGATCGGCTTCGTCATCATCACCGTGCTGCTCTGCGTCGGCTCGCTGAACCTGTCCGACATCGTGCTGGCGCAGCATCAGATGGGCATCGCGCACGCGCTGGGTGTGCCGTGGCTCAGCATTCTCGACTGGTTCTGGCTGCCGCTGTTCCCGATGTTCATCGTGTTCTTCATCTCGGCGCTGGCCGAGACGAACCGGCCGCCCTTCGACCTGCCGGAAGCGGAGTCGGAGCTGGTGGCCGGCTTCATGGTCGAATATTCGTCGGCGCCGTACCTGCTGTTCCAGCTCGGCGAGTACATCTCGATCCAGCTGATGTGCGCCATGACCGCCATCCTGTTCCTGGGGGGCTGGGCGTCGCCGATCGACCTGCCGCCGTTCAACTGGGTGCCCGGCTGGATCTGGTTCATCCTGAAAGTCTGTTTCGTGTTCTTCGGCTTCGCCATGGTGAAGGCGTTCGTGCCGCGCTACCGCTACGACCAGCTGATGCGCATCGGCTGGAAGGTGTTCCTGCCGCTGTCGCTGGTCGCGGTGGTGGTGGTCGCCGGGGTGCTGCAGCTCACCGGCTGGGGCTGGCACGGAGGAGCGATGTGATGGGAGTGTTCCGCGCCATCAACGGGCTGCTGCTCAAGGAGTTCGTCGTCGCCTATTGGGTGTCGCTGCGCTACTTCTTCGCGCCCAAAAAGACCATCAACTATCCGTTCGAGAAGATGCCGTATTCGCCGCGCTTCCGCGGCGAGCACGCGCTGCGCCGCTACCCCAACGGGGAAGAGCGCTGCATCGCCTGCAAGCTGTGCGAGGCGATCTGCCCGGCGCAGGCCATCACCATCGAGGCCGGCCCGCGCCAGAACGACGGCACCCGTCGCACGGTGCGCTACGACATCGACATGGTGAAGTGCATCTATTGCGGCATGTGCCAGGAGGCGTGCCCGGTCGACGCCATCGTCGAGGGGCCGAACTTCGAATTCGCCACCGAAACGCGCGAAGAGCTGTATTTCGACAAGAACAAGCTGCTCGACAATGGCGACCGCTGGGAGCGCGAGATCGCGCGCAACATCGCGCAGGACGCGCCGTACAGGTGAGATGACATGACCCTTGCGCTGTTCTTCTTCTACGTGTTCTCGATCATCGCGGTGGCGTCGGCGCTGATGGTGATCGCCTCGCGCAATCCCGTGCACTCGGTGCTGTTCCTGATCCTCGTCTTCGTCAACGCGGCCGGGCTGTTCATGCTGGCCGGGGCGGAGTTCCTGGCGCTGATCCTGATCGTCGTCTATGTCGGCGCCGTGGCGGTGCTGTTCCTGTTCGTCACCATGATGCTCGACGTCGATTTCGCCTCGCTGCGCCAGGGCATGCTGCAATACGCGCCGGTGGGCGTGGTGGTGGGCGTGATCCTGCTGCTCGAATTGCTGCTGGTGGGCGGCTCGTTCGTGATGGCGCCGCAGGTGAGCGGCGCCTCGGCGGTGCCGATCGACCACGCCGTCGACAACACCCGCGCCCTCGGCCAGGTGATCTACACGCGCTACGTGTTCCTGTTCCAGGGCGCCGGCGCGGTGCTGCTGGTGGCCATGGTGGGCGCCATCGTGCTGACGCTGCAGCACAAGGCCAACGTCAAGCGGCAGAACATCGCGCACCAGACGCAGCGCACGCGCGCCGAGGCGACGGAGCTGGTCAAGGTGAAATCGGGGCAGGGGGTCTGAGCCATGTTGGACGCAGCGGGCATCGGCCTCGGGCACTATCTCACGGTGGCGGCGATCCTGTTCACGCTGGGCGTGTTCGGCATCTTCCTCAACCGCAAGAACATCATCATCATCCTGATGTCGGTCGAGCTGATCCTGTTGGCGGTCAACATCAACTTCGTGGCGTTCTCGGCGCAGCTGGGCGATCTCGCCGGACAGGTGTTCGCGCTGCTGATCCTCACCGTCGCCGCCGCCGAGGCCGCCATCGGCCTTGCCATCCTCGTCATCTTCTACCGCAACCGCGGCACCATCGCGGTTGAGGACGTCAATCAGCTCAAGGGCTAACCCTCGTGATCCAGGCCATCGTCTTCTTTCCGCTGATCGGCGCCCTGGTGGCAGGGCTGCTCGGGCGCGTCATCGGCCACCGCACGTCGGAATACGTGACCACGGGCCTGCTGATCGTCGCGGCGATCCTGAGCTGGATCACCTTCTTCGGCTACTGGTTCGCGCCCGAAGGGGCCGAGCACGCCGTGACCAAGGTCGAGATCATGCGCTGGATCGCCTCGGGCGACCTCGACCTGCGCTGGATTCTGCGCGTCGACACGCTGACTGCGGTCATGCTGATCGTCGTCACCACGGTGTCGAGCCTGGTGCACGTCTATTCCATTGGCTACATGGCCGACGATCCGCACCGGGCGCGGTTCTTCGCCTATCTGTCGCTGTTCACCTTCGCCATGCTGATGCTGGTGACGGCCGACAATTTCCTGCAGATGTTCTTCGGCTGGGAGGGCGTCGGCCTCGCCTCATACCTGCTGATCGGCTTCTGGTACACGCGGCCCGCCGCCAACGCCGCCGCCATCAAGGCGTTCGTGGTCAACCGCGTCGGCGATTTCGGCTTCGCGCTGGGCATCTTCGCCGCCTACATGGTGCTGGGGCATCTGGGGTTCGACGAGGCCTTCGCGGCCGTTTCGGGCGCCAGCGGCAAGACCATCCACTTCCTCAGCTGGGATCTCGACGCGATGACCGTCGTGTGCCTGCTGCTGTTCATGGGCGCCATGGGCAAATCGGCGCAGTTCCTGCTGCACACCTGGCTGCCCGACGCCATGGAGGGCCCGACCCCGGTCAGCGCCCTGATCCATGCGGCGACAATGGTCACCGCCGGCGTGTTCATGGTGGCGCGGCTGTCGCCGATGTTCGAGGCCTCGCCCTTCGCCATGAGCGTGGTGTTCGTGATCGGCGCCATCACCGCGTTCTTCGCGGCGACGGTCGGGCTGGTGCAGAACGACATCAAGCGCGTCATCGCCTATTCGACCTGTTCGCAGCTCGGTTACATGTTCGTGGCGCTGGGCGCTGGGGTCTATTCGGTCGGCATCTTCCACCTGTTCACCCACGCCTTCTTCAAGGCGCTGCTGTTTTTGGGCGCCGGCTCGGTGATCCACGCCATGCACCACGAGCAGGACATGCGGAACATGGGCGGGCTGCGCCGCAAGATCCCGATCACTTACTGGATGATGCTGATCGGCACCTTCGCGCTCACCGGCGTCGGCATTCCGTTCACGCCGCTCGGCTTCGCCGGCTTCTTCAGCAAGGACGCCATCATCGAGGCCGCCTATTCGGTGGGCGGGAACCTGGGCACCTTCGGCTTCTGGTCGCTGGTGATCGCGGCGGGCTTCACCAGCTTCTATTCCTGGCGGCTGATCCATCTGACCTTCCACGGCGAGCCGCATCACGACGCGCCGGCGGCGCATGACGACCACGCGGCGCATGACGACCATGGCCACGATGCGCATCACGCCTTCGACCATGCGCATGAGAGCCCCACCGTCATGCTGGTGCCGCTCTACATCCTCGCGGCGGGCGCGGTGCTGTCAGGCACGGTGTTCACCGGCTATTTCTTCGCCAATCCCGAACTGGTGCAGCATTTCTTCAACGGCGCCGTCGCGGTGGTGACCGAGCGCTACGAGGCCGCGCACCACGTGCCGGTGCTGGCAAGTCTGGCGGCGACCATCGCCATGCTGATCGGCTTCGGCGTCGCCTGGTACATGTACATGGTGGACCGCACCGCGCCGGCGCGGCTCGCCGCGTCGAACCGCGGGCTCTACCAGTTCCTGCTCCACAAATGGTACTTCGACGAGCTCTACGACCGCATCTTCGTGCGTCCGGCCTTCTGGATCGGCAACGCGCTGTGGAAGGGCTTTGACGACTGGCTGGTCGACCAGACGCTGGTCGAGGGCCTCGGCGCCCGCGTCAAGGACGTGACCAACCGCGTCGTCCGCCTGCAGTCGGGCTACCTCTATACCTATGCATTCGTGATGCTCATCGGGATCGCGCTGCTTTTGACCTGGGCCATCGTTGCCGGAGGGCTCCTGGGATGAACTCGATCCTGACGCTCGTCACTTTCCTGCCGCTGCTCGGCGCCGCCATCCTGCTGTTCGTGCCGGCCGGCGACAGCGGCAAGACCGCCGCGCGCTGGGTGGCGCTGGTCGTGTCCGCCGCGACCTTCATCCTGTCGCTGTGGATGTGGTCGCGTTTCGACAATGCCAACCCCGGCTTCCAGTTCGTCGAGAACTACGAGTGGATCGGCTCGTCCATCGGCTACCGCATGGGCGTCGACGGCGTGTCGGTTCTGTTCGTGGTGCTGACGGCGCTGCTGACGCCGGTGGTGGTGATCTCGAGCTGGAACTCGATCCAGACCCGCGTGCGCGACTACATGCTGGTGTTCCTGATCCTCGAGACGCTGTGCATCGGGGTGTTCACCGCGCTCGACCTCGCGATGTTCTACGTGTTCTTCGAGGGCAGCCTGATCCCGATGTTCCTGATCATCGGCATCTGGGGCGGCAAGCGGCGCATCCAGGCGGCGTACAAATTCTTCTTCTACACCTTCACCGGCTCGGTGCTGATGCTGCTCGCCATCATGGCGATGTACTGGCAGGCCGGCACGCTCGACATCCGCAAGCTGCTCGCCTTCCATTTCGATCCGGCGCTGCAGACCTGGCTGTGGCTGGCGTTCTTCGCCTCGTTCGCGGTGAAGATGCCGATGTGGCCGTTCCACCGCTGGCTGCCGGAGGCCCACGTCGAGGCGCCCACCGGCGGCTCGGTGATCCTGGCGGCGATCCTGCTGAAGCTCGGCGGCTACGGCTTCATCCGCTTCTCGCTGGCGATGTTCCCCGACGCCTCGGTGCAGTTCGCGCCGTTCGTGTTCACGCTCTCGGTCGCGGCGATCGTGCTCACCTCGCTGGTGGCGCTGGTGCAGACCGACATGAAGAAGCTGATCGCCTATTCGTCGGTGGCGCATATGGGCTTCGTCACCATGGGCATCTTCTCGGGCAACGTCATGGGCGTGCACGGCGCGGTGTTCCAGATGATCTCGCACGGTATCGTGTCGGGCGCGCTGTTCCTGTGCGTCGGCGTCGTCTACGACCGGCTGCACACGCGCGACATCGCCGCCTATGGCGGGCTCGTCTCCAACATGCCGCGCTACGCCGTCGCCTTCATGGTGTTCACCATGGCCAATGTCGGCCTGCCGGGCACCTCGGGCTTCATCGGCGAGTTCCTGACAATGATCGGCACCTTCCAGGTCAACACCTGGGTGGTGTTCTTCGCGGCGTTCGGCGTGATCCTGTCGGCGGCCTATGCGCTCTACCTCTACCGGCGCATCATCTTCGGGGCGCTGACCAAGGAGTCGCTCAAGGGCCTGCTCGATCTCGACGCGCGCGAGATCACCGTGCTGGTGCCGCTGGTCGTGCTCACCATCTTCTTCGGCTTCTATCCAGCGCCGATCCTCGATGCGACCGCCGCATCGGTGAACCTCGTCGCGGAAAACTTCAGCAAGGCGATCAGCACCGGCGCGGCGCTCGTCGCGTCGGTGAACTAGGGAACAGTGATGACCTCCGATCTTACGAGCTTCGCGGCCCTGGCGCCGGCCTATCCCGAACTGCTGCTGGCGGTCGGGGCGGTGGTGCTGCTGCTCGCCGGCGTGCTGTTCTCCAGGGAGCGCTCGACCGGCCTGGCGCTCATTTCCATCGTGCTGCTGATCGCGGTGATCGCCGTGGCCCTGTGGCAGCCGGCCGAGGGCACGCTGTTCAATGGCGGCTTCATCGTCGATGGCTTCGCCCGCTACATGAAGCTTCTGGTGCTGGGCGGCTCGGCGGTGACGCTGATCCTTTCGACTTCGGCCGCCAAGCCGTTCGGCCTCGACAAGTTCGAATATTCGATCCTGGTGCTGCTGGCGACGCTGGGCATGATGGTCATGGTGTCGGCCAACGACCTGATGAGCCTGTATGTCAGCCTCGAGCTGCAGAGCCTCGCGCTCTACGTCGTCGCCGCGCTCAAGCGCGACGATTCCCGCGCCACCGAGGCCGGCCTCAAATATTTCGTGCTCGGCGCGCTCGCCTCGGGCCTGCTGCTCTACGGGGCGTCGCTGGTCTATGGCTTCACCGGGCTGACCCAGCTCGACCAGATCGTCGGCGCTATCGCCGGCGAGCATCGCTCGATCGGGCTGATCTTCGGCATGGTGTTCCTGCTCGCCGGCATCGCCTTCAAGATCTCGGCCGTGCCGTTCCACATGTGGACGCCCGACGTGTACGAGGGCGCGCCGACGCCGGTGACGGCGTTCTTTTCGACCGCGCCGAAGGTTGCGGCCATGGCGCTGATCATCCGCGTGGTGACGGTGAGCTTCGGGCCGATCACGCATGACTGGCAGCAGATCGTGGTGTTCCTGTCGATCGCCTCGATGGTGCTGGCCGCCTTCGCCGCCATCGGCCAGAACAACCTCAAGCGCCTGTTGGCCTATTCCTCGATCGGCCATGTCGGCTTCGCGCTGGTCGGGCTCAGCGCCGGCACCGCGGTGGGCGTCGAGGGCGTCGCGATCTACCTCGCCATCTACATCACCATGAACATCGGTTTCTTCGCCGTGCTGCTGTCGCTGCGCACTGCCGACGGCGCCTATGTCGAGACCATCCCGCAGCTCGCCGGCCTGGCGCAGAAGCGGCCGTTCGTCGCCGCCATCATGGCGGTGGTGATGTTCTCGTTCATCGGCCTGCCGCCGCTCGCCGGCTTCTTCGCCAAATGGCAGGTGTTCCTCGCCGCCATCGATGCGCATCTGTTCGCGCTGGCGATCATCGGCGTGCTGGCGAGCGCCGTGAGCGCCTTCTACTATCTGCGTATCGTCAAGGTGATGTATTTCGACGAGGCCACCACTGAGTTCGAGGCTGCGCCGGCCGAACTCACCGCCGTCATGGCCGTGACCGGCTTCCTGCTGGTGACGTATTTCGTCACCGTCGGAGCGCCGCTCTACAACGCTGCCCACGCGGCGGCCGGAAGCCTGTTCTAATTGGCCAGTTTCTGGCTCGGGCCTGTTGCCTCGGCGCGAGGTTTCCGCGTCTTCGGCTTCGACGAGATCGGCTCGACCAGCACCGAGGCGGCGCGCGCGGCCGGGGCCGGTGATGCCGGCGATGTGTGGTTCGCGGCGCTGCGGCAGACCGCGGGACGCGGCCGCCGCGGCCGCGTCTGGGAGACGCCCTCCGGCAATCTCGCGGCGAGCCTGCTGCTGGTGCCCGGCTGCGATCCGGCCGCCGCGGCGACGCTGGGGTTCGTTGCCGGCATCGCGCTCAACCGGGCGCTGATCGCCGCCCTGCCGGCCGGAGTAGTGAAGCAGGGCATCGACGGCGCCGACGGGGCAGGGCACCGTCTCGCGCTCAAATGGCCCAACGACGTCCTCGCCGACGGCGCCAAGCTCGCCGGCATCCTGCTCGAGGCGCACAAGCGGCCCGATGGATCGCTGGCGGTGGTGATCGGCTTCGGCGTCAATGTCGTATATGCACCTTCCGGGTTGCCTTATCCGGCGACCAGCCTGGCCGATCTCGGCCTGGCGGCCAGCGCCGAAACGCTGTTCGCCACGCTGGCGGAGGAATGGGTCGTCGCCTACGAGCTGTGGAACGGCGGCCGCAATGTCGGTGCCGTGCTGGCCGAGTGGCGTTCGGCCGCTGCCGGCATCGGCGCCGAGGTGGCGGTGAAGCGCGACACCGACGTGGTGCGCGGCATCTTCGAAAACATCGATGAGAGCGGCCGGCTGATCGTTCGGGCCAATGACAATTCGCGCATCGCCATCTCGGCCGGCGACGTGCATTTCGGCGTGACCGCCACTGTGAGGGCCTGATGCCGACACCCCGTCCCGACGAACTGGTGTTCGTGCCGCTTGGCGGCGTCGGCGAAATCGGCATGAACATGGCCGCCTACGGCTTCGGCCCGCCCAGCGGCCGCAAATGGATCGTGGTCGATTGCGGCGTCACCTTCGCCGGTCCGGCGCAGCCCGGCATCGAACTGATCATGGCCGACCCGACCTTCCTCGAGGACAATGCCGAGGACGTGCTGGCGCTGATCCTGACGCACAGCCACGAAGACCATTACGGCGCCGTGCTCGATCTCTGGCCGGCCTTCGACCGGCCGGTCTATGCCACCGCCTTCACCGCCGCGATGCTCAGCGCCAAGCGCGCCGCCGACAACATCGTCGACGACGTCGCGGTGCGGCCGATGCAGGTGGGCAAGCCCTTCACCGTCGGCCCGTTCACCATCGAGGCGATCAACGTCGCCCACTCGATCCCCGAAAGCTGCGCTCTCGCCATCACCACCCCGGTCGGGCGCGTGATCCACACCGGCGACTGGAAGCTCGATCCGCGTCCCATCGCCGCGCCGCCCACCGACGAGGCGCGCTTCCGGGCGCTCGGCGCCGAGGGCATTCCGATCGCGCTCGTCTGCGACAGCACCAACGCGCTCAAGGACGGCGAGAGCCCCAGCGAGGACGAGGTGGCGGCAACGCTCGCCGCGCTCATCGCCGAGGCGCCGCACCGGGTGGCGCTCACCACCTTCGCCTCCAATGTCGGGCGCGTCATCTCCATCGCCCGCGCCGCCGCAAAGGCCGGCCGCCAGGTGGTGATGTCGGGCCGGGCGCTGCACCGGATCACCACCATCGCGCGCGAATTGGGCATGCTGGAGGGGTTGCCGCCGTTCCTCGACCAGGACGCGTTCAAGACGCTGGCGCGCGACAAGATCGTGGTGCTGTGCACCGGCAGCCAGGGCGAGGCGCGCGCCGCCATCGCCCGCATCGCCCGCGGCGAGCACCCGGCGATCGACCTCAACGCCGGCGACCGGGTGATCTTTTCGTCCTGGGCCATCCCCGGCAACGAGCGCGAAGTCATCGACATCCAGAACCTGTTCATCGATCGCGGCATCGACGTCATCACCCAGCATGACGGTCTGGTGCACACCACCGGCCACCCGCGCCGCGAGGAACTGAAGCGCCTCTACGACTGGGTGAAGCCGGTGACGCTGGTGCCGGTGCATGGCGAGGCGGCGCATCTCGAGGCGCATGCCGCGCTCGGGCGCCAGCACGGCATCGCCAACGTGGTGCACGCCCGCAATGGCGACATGATCCGGCTGTTCCCCGAGGTGACGCAGTTCCCGGGCGAGGTGCGCACCGGCGAGCTCTATCTCGACGGCAACGTGCTGTGCACCCCCGAGGAATCCGGGGTGAAGGGACGCCGCCGCCTGAGTTTCGGCGGCCATATCGTGGTGAGCGTCGTGGTCGACCGGAGCGGTGGCATCGTCTCCGGCCCCGATTTTTCCATCGAGGGTCTGCCCGAGGTCGAGGACGACGACGAGTCGCTGACCCGGCTGGTGCGCAACACCGTCAACGGCGCGCTCAAATCGATCCCGCCCAAGCGGCGCGCCGACCCCGACGTGGTCGACAACGCGCTGCAGCGCGCGGTGCGCGGCGAGGTCAGCGCCTGGTGGGGCAAAAAGCCCAATGTGACGGTGTTCGTGCACCGGGTATAGGCTCACGCCATGATCGCTCCCGCCACCTTCATCGCTATCTATTTCGTGGTCTGGTGGACGTGCCTGTTCATCGTGCTGCCGTTCGGCGTGCACAACCAGGTCGACGCCGGCGAGATCGTCCCCGGCACCGACCCGGGCGCGCCGGTCAAGCCCATGTGGTGGGCGCGCGTGCTGTGGACGACGCTGCTCTCCATCCCGGTCACCGCGCTGCTGCTCTGGGCCATCAGCGCCGACTGGCTGCAGGAGTACTGGCGCTAGTGTCAGCGGATCGTTGACACCTGTCAGCGGATTGCTTACATTGAGGCGTGATCCGCAGCTTTCGCAGCAAAGGTCTGGCGGAGCTGTGGTCCACCAACCGCAGCAGCCACATCGACACGCGGTTGCAAGCGAGGATCATGCGACGGTTGCTGGCGCTGCGCGACGCAGCATCGTTGGACGCGCTGCGGGTTCCAGGCTTCGATTTCCACGCCCTGCATGGATACGAGCCAACGCGCTACTCCATTCACGTCAATGGACCGTGGTGCCTGACATTCGAGTTCGAGGATGGTGACGTGTACCGGCTCGACCTCGAGCAATATCACTGAGGTGACGATGGACTATCCGGCTGCCCGAGATCCTGACCGCCCGCCGATGCATCCGGGTGAACTGCTGCGTGAGGACGTATTGCCGGCGCTTGGACGAAGCCGGAAGGAGATCGCCGGGCTGCTCGGCATTTCCCGGCAGCATCTCTACGATATTCTCAACGAGAAGAAGCCCGTGACGGCGGCGACGGCCCTGAGGCTGGGCAAGCTGTTGGGCAATGGGCCCCAACTCTGGGCCAATCTGCAACTCAGATACGACGTCTGGCATGCCGAGCGCGACATCGATGTCAGCGCAGTGCCGACGCTGGTACAGCCGCGCGACGAGGCGGCCTGAGCGCAAGTCCAAAAGAAAAGCAGGGCGCGAAGCCCTGCCGTGAATAGTTTGACGACAATACGCTGGTCTTAGGCACGCAGTGAAGCGGCGGCCAGCGCTCCTCCCTTGACGTTGTCGACGTCCGGCGACTTCGAGGCCGCCTGTAATTTATTGCGCGAGAGCCTAACAAGGCGGATACGTGCTGTCACCTAGATTCTGCGACGATTTTGCGACCGGCGGCGGGGTGGACACGGCTTGACCGATGCGGTCTGACTGGGGCACCCAATGCCCGCGAGTCGACCGGCTTCTTAGGGGTTTCCATGCGTCTCAGCCGCTATTTCCTGCCCGTCCTGAAGGACTCTCCGAAGGAAGCCGAGATCGTCTCGCACAAGCTGATGCTGCGCGCCGGCATGATCAAGCAGCAGGCCGCCGGCTCCTATTCCTGGCTGCCGCTCGGCTACAAGGTGCTGGAGAAGGTCGTTCGCATCGTCGAGGAGGAGCAGAACCGCTCCGGCGCCATCGAGCTCAAGATGCCGACGCTGCAATCGGCCGACCTTTGGCGCGAATCCGGGCGCTACGACGCCTATGGCGAGGAGATGCTGCGCCTCAAGGACCGGCACAAGCGCGACATGCTGTACGGGCCGACCAATGAGGAGATGATCACCGACATCTTCCGCACCTTCGTGCACTCCTACCGCGACCTGCCGCTCAACCTCTACCACGTGCAGTGGAAGTTCCGCGACGAGGTGCGGCCGCGCTTCGGCACCATGCGCAGCCGCGAATTCCTGATGAAGGACGCCTATTCCTTCGACCTCGATTTCGCCGGGGCGCAGCAGGCCTTCTACCGCATGTTCGTCGCCTATCTGCGCACCTTCTACCGCATGGGGCTGGTGGGCATTCCGATGCGCGCCGATTCCGGCCCCATCGGCGGCGACATGAGCTACGAGTTCCACGTGCTGGCCGACACCGGCGAGAGCGCGGTGTTCCTCGACGCCGACCTCGTGCACAAGCCCATCCCGCCCATCGACATCGACTTCCGCTCCGATCTGACGCCGATCTTCAAGGACTGGACCTCGCTCTATGCGGCGACCGACGAGATGGTCGACGAGGCCGAGTTCCGGGCCAAGGTGCCGGCCGACAAGCAGCTCAGCGCGCGCGGCATCGAAGTCGGCCACATTTTCTACTTCGGCACCAAATATTCCGATCCCATGAAGGCGACCGTCACCGGCGCCGACGGCAAGGAGGTCACCGTGCACATGGGTAGCTACGGCATCGGGCCGACCCGCCTCGTGCCGGCGATAATCGAGGCGAGCCACGACGACAACGGCATCATCTGGCCGGTGTCGGTGGCGCCGTTCGAGGTCGAGCTGATCAACCTCAAGGCTGGCGACCACGACACCGATTTCGCCTGCGACAAGCTCTATGACGCGCTGCAGGATGCCGGCCTCGACACGCTCTACGACGACCGGGACCAGCCGGCCGGCGCCAAATTCGCCACCGCCGACCTGATCGGCATCCCGTATCAGCTGATCCTCGGGCCGCGCGGGCTCAAGGAGGGGAACGCCGAGATCAAGCATCGCAAGACCGGCGAGCGCGAGACGCTGCCGGTCGCCGCGGCCGTCGACCGGCTCAAGGCCCTGATCGAGCCCGAAAGGCGGAACACGGTTTGAGCGACGCCGCGGCTGCGCCCACGCACCACACCGCCGGCCCGTTCTCGCGCTTCGAGTGGATGCTGGCGGGGCGCTATCTGCGCTCGCGCCGCCGCGACACCTTCATCTCGGTGATCTCGGCGCTGACGCTGATCGGCGTCGCGCTGGGCGTCGCCACGCTGATCGTCGTGATGTCGGTGATGAACGGCTTTCGCGATGAGCTGCTCACCAAGATCCTCGGCCTCAACGGCCATTTCACCGCCTATCCGATCGATGCCAAGTTCACCGATTACGACCAGACGGCGATGAAGATCGAGAAGGTGAACGGCGTGCTGTTCGCCATCCCCTATGTCGAGGGCCAGGCGCTCGCCTCCGGCCAGCAGGAATCGGCGGGCGTGTCGGTGCGCGGCATCTCCGCGGCCTCGATCGACAAGCTGAAGCTGTTGAAGCAGGGGGCGGTGCTGGGCGGCTGGGACCAGTGGGACCAGTCCAAGGGCGTCGCCATCGGGCAGCGCCTCGCCGAAAAGCTGGGGCTGACCATCGGCGACCAGATCACCATCGTGAACCCCAACGGCGCCAATACGCCGTTCGGCAAGACGCCGCAGATCCGCAGCTACCCGGTCAACGTCATCTTCAATTTGGGCATGGTCGAGTTCGACAGCTTCTACGTCTACATGCCGATGCAGCAGGCGCAGAGCTATTTCAAGCTCTACGAGGACGTGCTGAAGCCGGGCGTGACGCCGCCCGGGCCGGAGGCCAGCGACGCCGAGATCGATGCGGCCTACCAGCGCCAGTACCAGGCGACGGCGATCGAGATCTTCATCGACAACCCGGACAATGTCGGAGCGGTGCGCGACCGCATCCAGAAGCAGGTCGACCGGCCGCTGATCCTGTACGACTGGCAGCAGCGCAACGAGACGTTCTTTTCGGCGCTGCAGGTCGAGCGCGTGGTGATGTTCGTCATCCTGTCGATGATCATCCTGGTCGCCGCCTTCAACATCATCTCGTCGCTGATCATGCTGGTGAAGGACAAGGGCAGCGACATCGCCATCCTGCGCACCATGGGCGCGACGCGCGGCTCGATCATGCGCATCTTTTCGATGACCGGCACCGCCATCGGCGTCGGCGGCACGCTGATCGGCCTCGTGCTCGGGCTGATCGTCGCCTCCAACGCCGAGACGCTGCGCGCGTTCGTTTCCAACCTCACCAACGTACCGATCTTTCCGCCCGAGGTGTTCTTCCTCTCGAGCCTGCCGTCCAAGATCGACGTGACCGAGGTGAGCGTCGTCGCCGGCCTCGCGCTCGGGCTCAGCTTCCTTGCCACGCTCTATCCGGCCTGGCGCGCCGCGCAATACGATCCGGTCGAGGCGCTGCGCTATGAGTGAGCCGCATCTGAGGCTGCGCGGCGTCCACCGCCATTACGGCAGGGGCGAGACGCTGGTGCGCGTGCTGGAGGCGGCCGACCTCGACGTGGCGAGCGGCGAGCTGGTTGCCATCGTTGCGCCGTCCGGCGCCGGCAAGTCGACGCTGCTGCATCTGAGCGGCCTGCTCGAGCGGCCGCAGGCGGGCGAGATCGAGATCACCGGCACCCCAACCTTCGCCTTGTCCGAGCGGGGGCGCACGCTGCTGCGCCGCACCACCATCGGCTACGTCTACCAGTTCCACCATCTGCTGCCTGAATTCACGGCACTCGAAAACGTCTCGATGCCGCAATTCATTGCCGGCAAGGGGCAAAGCGAGGCGAACCGGCGCAGCCAGGACCTGCTCGACCTGCTCGGCGTCGGCAACCGCGCCACGCACCGGCCGGCGGAGCTGTCGGGGGGCGAGCAGCAGCGCGTCGCCATCGCCCGCGCCGCCGCCAACCACCCGCAGGTGATCCTCGCCGACGAGCCCACCGGCAACCTCGACCCCGCCACCTCCGATCTGGTGTTCGCCGCCCTGCAGGACCTGATCCGCAACGAAGGGGCCGCCGGCCTCATCGCCACGCACAACCACGATCTGGCCCGCCGCGCCGACCGCATCGTGACGCTCAAGGACGGTCTGGTGCAGCCGCTGGTGCTCTGAAACTTGCAGTCGGTCCCCTCGTCCCTCAGGGGAGAGGTGATCCAGAGCGTAAACCCGATGTGGCGGGTCACTGACCCGTCATCAGCCTGTTCACCGCGCCGGTCGACAAAATCCCTTCGGTCCATCCGAACGTGCCCGGTCCGGCCAGCTCCGCGGCCGCGTTCTTCAGGGCCGTGTAGGCGACGCGCGACAGCCCGCCGCCGGTGCTGACGCGGCGGACGCCGGCGGCCTCGAGCTCGGCCAGCGAGGGGCCGGGGCCGCCGCGGACGACGTTGACCGGCCTGGTCACCGACTGCACCACGGTGCGGATGGCGTCGAGGCTGGGCAGGCCGGGGGCGAACAGCACGTCGGCACCGGCCTTCTCGAACGCCTGCAGGCGGCGGATGATCTCGTCGAGGTCGGGCTGGCCCCAGAGGAAACCCTCGGCCCGCGCCACGAACATGAACGGGAAATCGAGGCTGTGCGCCGCCTCGGCCGCCGCCGCGACGCGCTCGACGGCGTGGTTGAACTCGTAGATCGGGGCGCCCGGCGCGTTGGTCGCGTCCTCGATGGAGCCGCCGACGAGCCCGACCGCCGCGGCCTGGCGGATGGTTTCGGCGGCATCCTCGGGGCGCGGGCCGAAGCCGTTCTCGAGGTCGGCGGCCACCGGCAGATCGACCGAGTCGACGATCAGTCTGGCGTTCCACAGCGATTGCTCGCGGGTCACGCCGCCATCGGGCTTGCCGAGGACGAAAGCAAGGCCGGCGCTGCTGGTGGTCAGCGCCTTGAAGCCCTGCGCCGCAAGGATCTTGGCGCTGGCGCCGTCCCATGGATTGGGGATGGCGAACAGGCCGGGGCCGTGATGCAGCGCCTTGAAGATGCGGGCCTTTTCCGCCTGGCTCACGGCAGGTTCATGCCGAGCGTCTTGGCGGTCTCGGCAGCGGTCTTGCAGTAGGCGTCGGTCTGGTCCTTGGTCCAGTCCTTCTGCTTGGCATAGAGCGCGTGCGTCGCCTGGAACACGTCGACGTTGAACATGGCGTCGCCCGACGGCGCGTTGGCGTCGCGATAGGCGTCGACCTTGGCGCGGGAGATGGAGAGGTTGCACACGTCCGCCGAATTGTAGAGGCCGGCGAGTGTCGAGACGGCGGTGGCCCGATCGACCGCGGCGACGGCCGGCGCGGTGGCGGCGATAAGCAGAAGGGAGGCGAGAGCGGCTTTCAGCATGACGCAGTCATAGCACGGACGATGTCAGGGGGAAGTGCCGAGCCGCCACAGCGACACCACTTCGCGCGCCCGGGCGAAATGCAGCGGATCGGCGCGGTCGCGGGCGCCTCTGGGGGAGGGGGCGGCGTCGAGCCGGCCGAGGGCGCGCAGGCCGGCGGCGGCGATCATGGCGGCGAGCTCGCCGGGGGCGCGCAGACCCAGATGCTCGGCCAGGTCGGACAGGATCAGCCAGCCCTCGCCGCCGGGCAGCAAATGCGCCCCGAGACCGGCGAGGACGGCCCGCAGCATGGCGCCGTCCGGGTCGTACACCGCGGCCTCCAGCGACGTGCCGGCCCGGGCCGGCAGCCAGGGCGGGTTGCAGACGATCAGCGCGGCGCGGCCGTCGGGGTAGAGCCGGCCGGGCACCAGCGTCACCCGATCGGCGACGCCCAGCCGGGCGAAGGCGTCGGCGGCCGAGGCGAGGGCGCGCGGGGCAATGTCGGTCGCCACCACCCGCGGCACGCCGCGCTGCAGCAGCACCGCCGCCAGCACGCCGCTGCCGGTGCCGAGGTCGAAGGCAACGTCCACCCCGGCGGGCAGCGGCGCCGTGCCGACGAGATCGACATAGTCCTGCCGGGTCGGCGGGAACACGCCGTAATGCGGGTGGATCCTCGTTCCACCCAGCGCCCGGATCGGAACACCGTTCTTGCGCCATTCGTGCGCGCTGATCATCGCCAGCAGGTCGCGCAGCGGCAGCACCGCCTCGCCGGCGAGCGGCCCGACCGCTTCGGCGACGGCGAGGGTCACGTCGGGGGCCCGCCGCAGCGGCACCTGGCCGTCGCGCAGCGGCACCAGCAGCAGCCCGAGCAGGTTGGCGCGCTGCGCCTGTGCCTGCCGGTAGGCGTGGAAGGCGGCCGCCGGATCGTCGGGGGCAGGGGCCTGCGCCGGCGGTCGATGCGGCGGCCCAGCGCCTGCAGCATCTGCCGGGCGTTGTGATAGTCGCCGCTCCACACCAGCGCGGTGCCCTGCGACACCAGCCGGAAGGCCGCATCGGCGGTGGTCTCGTCGCCGGCTGCGACGGCGCGGTTCGGCGCCGGGCCGCCGCGCGCCGACACGAAGCGGGCGCGCTGCACCGCGCCGTCCGCCTCCCACGCGATGTCGCCGGCCGCGTCGCTCATGGCGGTCATTTACCGTTGATTCACGGTTACAGCGATGTTGCTAGACCAGAACAGATTGAGAACATATAAGAACAAAACAGCAACAACGGAGGTCGAGATGCTGATGTTCCTGAAGGACGCCATGGCGATGGTTGCGCTTTGCGGCTTCACCGGTGCGACGCTGGCCTGGATGGATATGGCCAGCCGACTCGTGTGACCTGTGGATTGAAGACACTCCGGGCTGGCCCGATCCGCACGGAGGTTTAGGACCCTCTGATGCCCGGCCCCGGTTTCATCCATCTGCATATCCACTCGCAATACTCCCTGCTCGAGGGCGCGCTGAAGCTCGGCGCGCTGCTCGACCTGGCCAAGGCCGACAAGCAGCCGGCGCTCGGCATTGCCGATACCAGCAATCTGTTCGGCGCGCTCGAATTCTCCGAGAAGGCGGCGGGCAAGGGCATCCAGCCGCTGCTCGGAGCCGAGCTGACGCTGGATTTCGAGCCGGCCGCCACCCGCATGCTGGAGCGCAGCCACGACCGCGGCCAGTTCGGCAAGGGCTCCGTCGTGCTCGTCGCCGGCACGCAGGACGGCTACGCCAATCTCTCGCGCCTCGTCAGCCGCGCCTATCTCGAGGGCGAGGCGGGCCGGGCGGCCGCCCAGCTCGACTGGCTCGATCCGGACGATCTGCGCGGCATCATGTGCCTCAGCGGCGGCCCGGAGGGCGCGATCGATCCGTATTTCGCGCAGGGGCTCGACGGACAGGCCGAGCAGCGGCTCGAAGCGCTGCGCGCGCTGTTCGGCGACCGCCTCTATGTCGAGCTGCAGCGCCACGGCCGGATGCAGGAACAGTCGAACGAGGCCAAGCTCATCGACTACGCCTATCGCCGCGGCGTGCCGCTGGTGGCCACCAACGAGCCGTATTTCGCCACCCGCGCCGACTACGAGGCGCACGACGCGCTGCTCGCCATCGCCGCCGGGTCGGTGGTGGCGCAGACCGAGCGCCGCAAGCTCACGCCCGAGCACTATTTCAAGTCGCGCGACGAGATGCAGGCGCTGTTCTCGGACCTGCCCGAGGCGCTCGACAATTCGGTGGAGATCGCCCGTCGCGTCTCCTACCGCCCGCGCACCCGCGGCCCGATCCTGCCGCGCTTCGCCGCCTCGCCCGACCAGACGGAGGAGGAGGGCCTCGCGGCCGAGGCGGAGCGGCTGCGGGTCGAGGCGCATGAGGGCCTCAAGCGCCGCTTCGACAAATACGGGCGCGATGAGCGCTTCAGCGTGGCGCAGTACGAGGAGCGGCTGGAGTTCGAGCTCGGCATCATCGTGAGGATGAAATATCCGGGCTACTTCCTGATCGTCGCCGACTTCATCCAATGGGCCAAGGCGCACGACATCCCGGTGGGGCCCGGCCGCGGTTCGGGCGCCGGCTCGCTGGTCGCCTATGCGCTGACCATCACCGACCTCGATCCCCTGCGCTACGACCTGCTGTTCGAGCGCTTCCTCAACCCCGACCGCGTGTCGATGCCGGATTTCGACGTCGATTTCTGCCAGGACCGGCGCGGCGAGGTGATCGACTACGTGCAGCAGAAATACGGGGAGAACCAGGTCGCCCAGATCATCACCTTCGGCTCGCTCCAGGCCAAGGCGGTGGTGCGCGACGTCGGCCGCGTGCTGCAGATGCCGTACGGGCAGGTCGACCGCATCTCCAAGCTGATCCCGGCCAATCCGGCCAATCCGGTGAGCCTGGCGCAGGCGCTGGACATGGAGCCGCAGCTCAAGGCGATGCGCGACGGCGACGAGCAGGTGAAGGAGCTGATCGCCATCGCGCAGAAGCTCGAGGGCCTCTACCGCCACGCCTCGACGCACGCCGCCGGCATCGTCATCGGCGAGCGGCCGCTGACCGAGCTGGTGCCGATGTACCGCGATCCGCGCTCCGACATGCCGGTGACGCAGTATTCGCTGAAATGGGTGGAGCCGGCGGGGCTGGTGAAGTTCGACTTTCTCGGTCTCACCACGCTGACGGTGCTGCAGAAGGCGGTCGAGATGATCAACCGCAACGGCACCAAATTCGCCCTCACGGACATCCCCATCGACGACAAGCAGACTTTCGACAACCTCACCAAGGGCGACGTGGTCGGCGTGTTCCAGGTGGAAAGTCCGGGCATGCGGCGGGCGCTGGTCGACATGCGGCCCGACCGCTTCGAGGATCTGATCGCGCTGGTGGCGCTGTACCGGCCGGGGCCGATGGCCAACATCCCCACCTATTGCGCCCGCAAGCGCGGCGAGGAGGAGGTGGAATACCTGCACCCGCTGCTCCAGCCCATCCTCGAGCCGACCTACGGCGTCATCACCTACCAGGAGCAGGTGCAGCAGATCGCCAAATCGCTCGCCGGCTACACCCTGGCTGAGGCCGATTTGCTGCGCCGCGCCATGGGCAAGAAGATCAAGGCCGAGATGGACGCGCAGCGCGAGCGCTTCCTCAAGGGCGCCGAGGAGCAGAACGGCATTCCCCGGGCGCTCGCCAACACCATCTTCGATGCCTGCGCCAAATTCGCCGAATACGGCTTCAACAAGTCGCACTCGGCGCCGTACGGCTACATCACCTACCAGACGGCGTACCTGAAGACGCACTTCTTCCAGGAGTTCATGGCGGCGTCGATGACGTACGTCATGAGCAACACCGACAAGCTCAACGAATTCCGCGAGGACGCCAAGAAGCACGGGATCGAGATCATCGCCCCGTCGGTCAACACCTCGGACGCGGTGTTCACGGCGCGCGACGGCAAGATCTTCTACGCCATCGGCGCCATCAAGGGCGTGGGGCAGGCGGTGGCCGAGCACATCGTCGAGGCGCGCGGCACGACGCCGTTCCGTGACCTCGCCGATTTCGCCACCCGGGTCGATCCGCGCATCATCAACAAGCGCACGCTCGAAACGCTGATCAATGCCGGGGCCTTCGATTGCCTGCATCCGCGGCGCGAGCAGGTGTTCGCCTCGATCGACGCCATCGTCGCCACGGCGCAGCGCACCGCCGCCAACGCGTCGGACGGCATCATGGACATGTTCGCGTCCGATGAGCCCGAGCCGATCCGGCTCACCGCCAACGTCGCGCCCTGGGGCCTCGCCGAGCGGCTCGAACGGGAGCGGGCCGCCATCGGCTTCCACATCTCGGCGCATCCGCTCGACGACTATGCCGGTCTGTTCGAGAGCATGAAGATTATGCCCTTCGTGCGCTTCGAGCACGGGGTGAAGGAGGGCGACCTGTCCGCCGGCCGGCTCGCCGGCACCATCGCCAGCCGCGCCGACCGGCGTACCAAGAAGGGGACGCCGATGATGATGCTGTCGCTGTCCGACCCCTCCGGCAGCTTCGAGGTCATCGGCTTTTCCGAGGCGGTCGAGCAGTACGGCCGGGTGCTGCAGCCCGGCGCCTCGGTGATCCTCAACGTCGAGGCCGACGAACGGCCCGACGGCATCAGCCTGCGCCTGATGTCGGCCGTTCCCATCGACGAGGCGGCGCAGAAGGCCGGCAAGACCCTCAAGATCGAGACCAGCGACGCAAAATGCCTCGTGGCGATCAAGTCGCAGCTCAAGCCCGGCGGCAACGGCCGCATCACCTTCGTGGTCATGCGCGACCAGGGCCGCAAGCTCTATGAGGTCGATATCGGCGCCAACTGGCAGATCAACCCGGCGCTGGCGGGGGCAATCAAGAGCTTCGACGGTGTGGTGGACGTACGGCTGAACTGAAGGGGACGCCGGCAAAGGTCCGATCGAATACGTCACGTCGGCATCGGTACGTGGCGCAGGCACGCGCCGTGGCTTAGTATTGCGGCATGGACAGGCTTGGTATTTCCTCGGAAGCGACTGCCGAGATCGACCGATTGGCGTCCCGCTACCTCTGGTGGGAGCCGGTGGCGGGGCATGTGCATTCGACGCCCCGCAAGATCGCCCAGATCATGCATCTCGGTACCTACGAGGATGTGCGGCGCGTCGAAGCCCTGGCCGGCGCCGCCATGCTCGCCGCCATCATGCGCCAGTCGCAGCCGAGCTGGTTCGACGACAAATCCTGGGATTTCTGGCGTGGGCGGCTCATGGCGTCCGGCGAAACGGACATTCCCGAACACCGCCCGGCGCGCAGTGCTGCTGGCCGCGCGTGACGCCGTCCGCGATCTCCCGGGGGTCGCGGTGACGCCTAGTTCCCTGGCCGGCGCGGACAGCGGTGGCCCGTAGCCCGCACGGCGGAGCCTTGCGCTTAGTCCCCGATTCCCCTATATCCGCGCCGCGCCCAGCCTGATCCGGGCGTAATTCACACGCGAAGCCGGCGCGCTGACGCGACCTAGATGGTCAAAGCGCTCCACCCGGTGCCGAACGGCTCCATCGCTTCGCGGAGGCTCAACCGGGAAAGGACCGCCTCACATGGCATTGCCAGATTTTTCCATGCGCCAGTTGCTCGAAGCCGGCGTTCATTTCGGCCACCAGTCGCACCGCTGGAACCCGAAGATGGAACGCTACATCTTCGGCGTGCGCAACGACATCCACATCCTCGACCTCGGCCAGACCGTGCCGATGCTGCAGCGGGCGCTGCAGCTCGTCTCCGACACCGTGGCCGATGGTGGCCGTGTGCTGTTCGTGGGCACCAAGCGCCAGGCGGCGCCGCTCGTCGCCGAGGCGGCGCGGCAGTCGGCGCAATATTACGTCAATTCGCGCTGGCTCGGCGGCACGCTGACCAACTGGCAGACCATTTCGCAGTCGATCGCGCGGCTGCGCGAGCTCGAGGCGCAGGTCGCCGAGGGGGTCGAGGGCCTGACCAAGAAGGAGCGCCTGCTGCTCGACCGCGAGCGCGAGCGGCTGGAGCGCGATCTCGGCGGCATCAAGGACATGGGCAATCTGCCCAACCTGCTGTTCGTGATCGACACCAACAAGGAAGCCAACGCCATCAAGGAAGCCCGGCGCCTCGGCATCCCGGTGATCGCCATCATCGACAGCAATTCCGATCCGGACACCGTCGATTTCCCGATCCCGGGCAATGACGACGCTGCCCGCGCGCTCGAGCTCTACACCTCGCTGGTGTCGAAGGCCGCCATCGACGGCATCTCGCGCTCGTCGGCCGGCCGCGGCGTCGACCTCGGGGCCGCCGACGTGGCGCCCGAAGAGCCCACCGTCGCCGCCGAATAAGCCGCACGCACGGCAGCGTTCAGTTTCAACCGACAGGCGCGGCCCCATCTCCTATGGGGTCGCAGGAAAGGTGATCGAAATGGCTATCACTGCAAATCAGGTCAAAGAGCTCCGCGAGATGACCGGCGTGGGCATGATGGATTGCAAGAAAGCGCTCGAGGAGACGGCGGGCGACATGGAGGCGGCGGTCGACTGGCTGCGCACCCGCGGCCTCGCCAAGGCTGCCAAGAAGGCCGGCCGCGTGGCCGCCGAGGGTCTCGTCGGCGTGGCCAATGAGGGCACTCGCGCGGCCATCGTCGAGGTCAATTCCGAGACCGATTTCGTGGCCCGCAACGACCAGTTCCAGGGCATCGTCGGCAATGTCGCCAAGCTCGCGGTCGAGGCCGCCGGCAGCGTCGAGAAGCTGGCCGAGATGCCGTTCCCCGGCACCGGGCGCTCGGTCGCGGCCGAGCTGACCGACGCCATCGCCAAGATCGGCGAGAACATGAATCTGCGCCGCTCGGCGGTGGTCGAGGTCAAGGACGGCGTCATCGGCAGCTACGTGCACAACACGGTGAAGCCGGGCATGGGCAAGCTGGGCGTCATCGTCGGGCTCGAATCGAGCGGCGACAAGAGCGTGCTGGCCGGGCTCGGCAAGCAGCTCGCGATGCACATCGCCAACACCAATCCGGCCTCGGTGTCGTCCGACGACATCGATCCGGCGATCGTCGCCAAGGAGCGCGAGATCTACACCGAGCAGGCCAAGGAGTCCGGCAAGCCGGCCGAGGTCGTCGCCAAGATGGTGGAAGGCCGCGTGCGGAAATTCTTCGAGGAAGCGACGCTCCTGGCCCAGACCTTCGTCATCGATGGCGAGAGCAAGGTGAAGGACATCGTCGCCAAGGCCGAGAAAGAGGCCGGAGCGCCGATCAAGGTCACCAAATTCGTGCGCTATGCGCTGGGCGAGGGCATCGAGAAGCAGGAAAGCGATTTCGCTGCCGAGGTGGCGGCGACCTCGGGCGTACCACAGCAGCCCAAAGACACGCCGCCGACCAAGCATTGAGCCAGTCGAGGCCGGGCCCGTTGCCCGGCCTCTTGCTATCGGGCGCACGATCCTCGAAAAGGCCCCGATAAATAAGCACTTGCCGCATCGCGCGTTCTGGGATCGGAAGGCGTTATGCTCTAAATCTCTCGCCGCTGCCGGAATCGCCCGCGCGGCCAATCCCGAGGCGCGCCCGCATGGCCAAACCCACCTACAAGCGCATCCTCCTCAAGGTCTCCGGCGAGGTGCTGGCCGGCGACCAGTCGTTCGGCATCGAGATGGCCAATCTCGATGCGACGGCACGGCAGGTCGTCAATGCCGCCAAGGCCGGGGTGCAGATCGCCATCGTGCCGGGCGGCGGCAACATCATCCGCGGCGTGTCGGCCGCGGCGGGGGGCGCCGACCGCGTCACCGCCGACATGATGGGCACGCTCGGCACCGTCATCAACGCGCTGGCGCTCTCCAGCGAGATCGCCCGGCAGGGCGTCAAGTCCAAGGTGTTTTCGGCCACCACCATGCCGTCGGTGGCCGACACCTATACGGCGCGGGCCGCCAAGGCGGCGCTCGACGACGGTTTCGTGATCGTTCTGGGCGGCGGCACCGGCAACCCGTTCTTCACCACCGACACGGCGGCGGCGCTGCGCGCCATCGAGCTCGACTGCGACGTGCTGCTCAAGGGGACCAAGGTCGACGGCGTCTATACCGAGGATCCCAAGAAGAATCCGAAGGCGACGCGGTATGAAACCGTGAGCTATGACGAAGTCATCGCTCGCAACCTCAAAGTCATGGACACGGCGGCCTTCGCGCTTGCGCGCGATAATGGCCTGCCCATACTGGTCTATGCACTGGACGACAAGGAAGGACTGATGGGGGTTCTCAGCGGCAAGGTCCGTTCGACCCTGGTCGGGACCCCCAGGAAATAGGAGTAGCTCGATGGCACCGGTTCCCACATTCTCGCTCGACGAGATGAAAACGCGCATGCAGAAGTCGATCGCTTCGCTGCGCGACGAGCTGGCGGGGCTCAGGACCGGCCGCGCCAGCGCCAGCCTGCTCGAGCCGGTGATGGTCGAGGCCTATGGCAGCAGGATGCCGCTCAACCAGGTGGCGACCGTCACCGTGCCGGAAGCCCGGCTGCTGTCGGTGCAGGTGTGGGACCGCTCGATGGCGCAGGCCGTCGACAAGGCGATCCGCAATTCCGGCCTCGGCCTCAATCCGGCCACGGAAGGCGCCACCATCCGCGTGCCGCTGCCCGAGCTCAACGAGGAGCGCCGGCGCGAGCTGACCAAGGTGGCGCACAATTATGCCGAGCAGGCCAAGGTGGCGATCCGCCATATCCGCCGCGACGGCATGGACCTGCTCAAGAAGCTGGAAAAGGACGGCGTCATGGCCCAGGACGACAGCCGTGCCAAATCCGACCAGGTGCAGAAGGCCACCGACGCCGCCATCGCCGAGGTGGATCAGGTGCTCAGCGCTAAGGAACAGGAAATCATGCAGGTTTAGCCTGCACCTATGCCGCCGGCCCTGGAGGGCCAAACCATGTCCACCGAGCCCGCCGCGCAGCCGCGCATTCATCCCAGGTCGGAACTGCGGATTCCCGCCCATGTCGGCGTCATCATGGACGGCAATGGACGCTGGGCCCAGGCGCGCGGCAAGCCGCGGACCGAGGGCCACGTCGCCGGCGTCAAGGCGCTGCGCGGGCTGGTCGAGAGCTGCATCAATTACGGCATCCAGTACCTCACCGTGTTCAGCTTCTCGTCGGAGAACTGGACCCGGCCGCGCGACGAGATCAGCTTCATTTTCGGCCTCCTGCGCCGCTTCGTCGCCTCCGACCTCGAAAAGCTGCACCGCAACAATGTGCGGGTGCGCATCATCGGCGCGCGCGAGGGGCTCGACGACGGCCTGCGCCGGCTGATCGCCGAAGTCGAAGCCACCACCGCGCAGAACACCGGCCTCAAGCTGCAGGTCGCCTTCAACTATGGCGGCAAGGCCGAGATCGCCGAGGCGGTGCGCCGCATCGCGGCGCTGGTCGCCGCCGGTCGGCTCAAGGCCGAGGACATCACCGAGGACACCATCGGGCGCGCCCTTTACACCGCCGGCATGCCCGACCCCGACATCATCATCCGCACCAGCGGCGAGCAGCGGTTCTCCAACTTCCTGCTGTGGCAGGGCGCCTATGCCGAGCTGGCGTTCGTCGAGGAGAACTGGCCGGATTTCGACGACGCCGCGTTCGTCAAGGTGCTCGAGGACTATTCCGGCCGCGACCGCCGCTACGGAGGCGTCGAGGCGCGGCGGTGACGTCACCCGGTCCATCAGATCCGGTGCCGCCGGCACGCTCCGGCCCATCCTGGACCGATCTGGGGCCCCGCCTGCTGTCCGCCGCCATCATCGTCGCCGTCATCGCCACGGGCCTCTATTTCGGCGGCTACGTCTTCGCCGCGCTGGCCGCCGTGGTGGTCGGGGTCACCTATCGCGAGTGGGAGCAGATGGTGACGCTGCAGCCGCTGGCGCCCTTCGGCATGGTGCTGATCGGTCTGCTGGCGCTCGCCGCCGTCACCTATCCGCTGCTCGGGCCGCTCGGCGTCATCGCCTTCACGGCGCTGGGGGGGCTCGTCGCCACTTTCGGCGACAAGGCGGTGCTGCCGTGGCGGGCAGGGGGGCTCGCCTTCTTCGGCCTGCTGCTGATCGCCGTGCTGGGGATGCGCGGCACCACCTCCGCCGGCATCGTCGCCGGCTGGTACCTCGGCATCGTCATCGCCCTCAACGACACCGGCGCCTATTTCGTCGGCCGCGTCATCGGCGGCCCGAAGCTGGCGCCGATGATCTCGCCGGCCAAGACCTGGTCGGGCGCCATCGGCGGCTGGGTCGCCGGCACCCTCGCCGGCACCCTCTACTGGCTGGTGTTCACCGACTCGCCATGGCTCGTCGGGCTGGTGTTCTCCGCCGTGCTGGGGCTGGTGGGGCAGGCGGGCGACCTCACCGAAAGCGCCATCAAGCGCGTCTTCCGCATCAAGGATTCGAGCGACATCATCCCCGGCCATGGCGGCTTCATGGACCGCCTCGACAGCGTCAGCTTCGGCGCCGTGGCCCTGTTCCTGATCGGCCTTGCCCACGGCGGCATCTGGGCCGTCGCCGCGGGATTCCTGTATTGGTGAGGCGAGGGCTCACGGACGGGCGCGCTTCGGTTCGGAGTCGGGCTCGAAGCTGATGCGGAGTTTCGTGCGGGTCGCCTTTGCATACCGCTGCAGCGTACGGGTCGAGGGCGGGCTGCGGCCGCTTTCCAGCCGGGCGATCGTGGCCTGGGTCGTGTTCATGGCCTCTGCCACCTGTGCCTGGGTCAGGCCGGCGTCGCTGCGGGCCTTGATGAGCGCGCCGGCGAGGGCGAACTCGTCTTCAAGCGCATCATAGGCCGCGACGTAGGCGGGGTCCTTCCGCCAGCGTGCGAACACAGTTTCAGCCGGTATGATCGGTTGGCTCACGGCAATAATTTCAACTCTGGATCGGCAAGGTAATGGCGCTACAATGCGCGCCGCCAATGCGGGAAGGAAGCGGCAATCGAGCGGCGAGTCGTCGTTCCCATGTCCAACTGTGACCGCAATCGGCGCCTAGCGTTGGGCGCGATCCAGGAGCGTTAGTACTGCCTTTGCTCAGCCTTCCCGTCCTTTACGCCATCCCCGCCTTCATCGTGGTCCTGACCATCATCGTGTTCGTGCACGAGATGGGGCACTATCTCGTGGCGCGCTGGAACGGCATCGCCATCCAGACCTTCTCGCTCGGCTTCGGCCCGGAGCTCGTCGGCTTCAACGACCGGCACGGCACGCGCTGGCGCGTCTCGGCGATTCCGCTGGGCGGCTACGTCCGCTTCGTCGGCGACATGAACGCGGCGAGCATGCCGGATCCCGAGGCGACCAGGGACCTGCCGCCCGAGGAGCAGGCGCGGCTGTTCGTCAACAAGAACGTGTGGCAGCGCATCGCGGTGGTCGTCGCCGGCCCGCTGGCGAACGTGCTGTTCACCTTCCTCGTGCTCTACGCGCTGCTGCTCGGCTATGGCCGCTACACCATCCCGCCGGTGATCGGCGACGTGGTGGCAGGCGGCGTCGCCCAGCAGGCGGGCCTCGAGCCCGGCGACCGCATCCTGTCGGTCGACGGCTTCGACGTCCGCGGCTTCGAGGATTTCCAGCGCCTGATCTCGACCGCGCCGGAGCGCCCGGTGCGCATCGTGCTGGAGCGCGCCGGCGTCGACAAGACGATCGTGCTGACCCCCGACGTGGCGGTCGAGACCGACCGCTTCGGCAACGCCCAGCGCATCGGCCGCATCGGCGTCAGCCGCACCATCGAGCAGGGCGACATCACCCTCTACCGGCCCAGTCCGGTCGAGGCGGTGGCGATGACGGGCGAGGAGATTCGCTTCATCGTCGACCGCACCGCGGCGTTCCTGGGCGATTTCTTCGTCGGCCGGGGCGACGTGCAGCAGCTGGGCGGGCCGGTCAAGGTGGCCAAGGTCTCGGGCGAGGTGGCGACGCTGGGGATCGTGGCGCTGATCAACCTCGCGGCGCTGCTGTCGCTCAACATCGGCATCTTCAACCTGCTGCCGGTGCCGGTGCTCGATGGCGGGCATCTGCTCTACTACATCATCGAGGCGGTCCGCGGCCGGCCGCTCAGCCAGAAAGCCCAGGAAATCGGCTTTCGCGTCGGCTTCGCCATCGTCGGCAGCCTGATGATCTTCACGCTGCTCAACGACACCCTGCTGGAGGCCTTCCGGCACGTCTCCTGAGCAGGTCGCCGGGCGAGGCGCGCGCCCGTCGCTCCATATGGGCGGGGCAATCCCCCCGCCGCCCGGCCCCGACTCGCTAAGTATCTGTTAACCTTGGTTTTCGGGGTGTTGCTGAAATGCACGGGGACCAAGCTTTTGCTAACGCAACAAGCCCTTGCGGCTTGCCCTTGGTTAAAAAACCAGTAAATGCTTCGAACCGGAGTAGCTGGGGGAGGCTGTGCATGGCGATTCCCCCGGCCTTTCGTCTGAGAGGCAGTTAGAATCATGATCGATCCCACCCGGCTGCTGCGCAGTGCATTCTTGGCGCTGGCGCTCCTGTTCTTGGCGCCGGTCGGCGCCGGGGGCACGCTGTTGGGGGTCGAAGCCGCGCAGGCGGCCACCGTCGCCAGGATCTCCGTCATCGGCAACAAGGAAGTCGACGACGCCGCGGTCATCAAATATTTGGCGGTGCGGGTCGGCGAGCAGGCGACGAGCGCCAAGCTCAGCGCCTCGGTCGATGCGCTGCAGGCGACGGGGCTGTTCAAGTCCGTCAGCGTCACCATGCAGGGCTCCACCGTGGTGGTGAAGGTGGTCGAGAACTCGATCGTCTCGTCGGTGCAGTTCGAGGGCAACCAGCGCTTCTCCGACGCCAACCTCGTGGCGATGATCGACCTGATGAACCGCGGCACCGTCGACCAGGCGGGCCTCGACCGCGACATCGCCACCATCAAGAAGGCCTATACCGATGTCGGCTACACCAATGTCGACGTCTCCACCCGGCTGGAGCCGGCCGGCAACGGCCGCACCCGCGTCGTCTTCGTCATCAACGAAGGCGGCCGCAGCGGCATCGCCGCCATCAACTTCACCGGCAACAATTCGATCAGCTCGTGGAACCTCAAATCGATCATCAAGACGCACGAGACGGGCTGGCTGAGCTGGCTGCTGCGCGATGACAACTACACGCAGGAGCAGCTCGACGTCGATCGCGTGCTGATCCAGCAATACTACGCCAACCACGGCTTCCCGGATGCGCAGGTGACCTCGGCGGTCGCCGAATACGACGCCAAGCGCAACGGTTATTTCATCACCTACACCATCGTCGAAGGCGACCGTTATTCCTTCGGCAAGATCGGGGTGGAGACCTCCATCGCCGGCCTCGACGCCAACAATCTGACCAACACCATCCGCACCCGCCAGGGCGACCGGTTCTCGTCGGCCGAGCTGCAGCAGTCGGCGCAGGACATGGCGGTGGAAGCGACCAATCTGGGCTATCCCTTCGCCGACGTGCGGCCGCGCGTCGAGCGCGACCCGGCCACGGGCACGTTCGGGGTGACCTACCTCGTCGACGAGGGCGCGCATCTCTACGTCGAGCGCATCAACATCACCGGCAACGCCAAGACCCGCGACTTCGTCATCCGCCGCGAGCTCGGCTTCGCCGAAGGCGACCCCTTCAACCGCGCCATGGTGACGGCCGGCAAGCAGCACATCGAGGCTCTGGGCTTCTTCTCCAAGGTCGACGTGTCGGCGCAGCCCGGCAGCGCCGCCGACAAGGTGATCCTCAATATCAACGTCACCGAGCAGTCGACCGGCGATTACGGCATCACCGCGGGATACGACAGTTCGTCGGGCATCTTGGGCGAGCTCTCGGTCACCGAGCGCAACTTCCTCGGCCGCGGCCAGTACATCAAGGCCTCGCTGGGCGCGAGCCAGACCGGCAAGTCGTTCAACTTCTCGTTCACCGAGCCCTACTTCATGGGCCTCAAGATGTCGGCGGGCGTGGACGCCTACCACATCATCAACGACGAGACCTCGTCCAACATCTACGGCACGACCTCGACCGGCGCGCAGTTCCGCTTCGGCCTGCCGGTCACCCGCGACCTGTCGGCCCAGCTCTTCACCGGCCTCGACCAGACGGTGATCGCGGATTCGGACCACAATTCGTCGTTCTTCACCGACGGGCAGAAGCTCAACAAGGCGTGGGTCGGGTACTCGCTGACCTACAACACGCTCGACGACCAGAAGCACCCGACGGAGGGCCTCTACGCCACGCTGACGCAGCAATATGTGGGCTGGAACTACAACTTCGTGAAAACCGAAGCCAAGGCCCGCTACTTCATGCCGATCTTCCCCGATGCGGGGCTGGTGGGCAGCGTTAAGGGCCAGGCGGGCATCATCAATACGTTCGGGTCTTCGGGCCTCAACCCGGTGGAAGCCTTCAACTACGGCAATACCCTGGTGCGCGGCTTCCAGCCGTCCAACATGGGCCCGCGGATCGGCGCGCAGCCGGTCGGCTACACCGCCTATGCCGGCGGCTCGCTGGAAGCGACGTTCCCGATCCCGATGCTGCCCGAGACCTACGGGCTCAGCGGCTCGGTGTGGGCGGATGCGGCGGTGGTCGGCGGGCAGGGTGCCTCCGGGGCCGTGGATCCGACGTCGATCAACCAGCCGCTCAAGAGCTCGGTCGGCGCCTCGATCATCTGGGACTCGCCGTTCGGCCCGCTGCGTGGCGACTTCGCCTACGTGCTGACCAAGGCCACCGACGACAAGACGCAGATGTTCGCGCTGACCCTGCAGACCTTGCTCTGATCCAGGTGGCGTGAAACAGTTCGAGGGCCGCGGGGCCTCAGCGCCGCGGCCCTTTTCATTGGCGCAATTGCAATGGTCGATACCCGTTTCCACAGCTTTGCCGGCCCGGCGCCGCTCGGCACCCTGCTGGCCGCGCTCGGCCTCGGCGCCGACCTTGCGGACGGGGACGGGCCGACCATTTCCGGCGTCGAGGAGCTGGTGCTCGCCGGCCCCGAACATATCGCGCTGGCTGCGCATGCCGACTATCGCGAGGCGCTGCGCGCCACCGCCGCCGGCGCGGTGATCGTCTCCGCCGAGCTGTCGTCGGACGTGCCGCCCGGCACCATCGGCATCGTCGCCGGCAATCCGCATCTGAGCTTTGCCGATCTGCTCGACCGGCTCTACCCGCACGACACCCGCGGCACCGTGCTCGGCCTGCTCGGCCCGCACGACAGCCTGCCTTATACGGAAAACGACGTGCGGCTCGGCCCCGGCGTGGTGCTCGGCCCGGGCGTCGAGATCGGCCGCGGCACCGTCATCGGCCCCAACACCGTCATCGGGGCGGGGGTCAGCATCGGCCGCAACTGCACCATCGGCTCCAATGTCAGCGTCGAATGCGCCTATCTGGGCAACAATGTCGTGCTGCATGCCGGGGCCCGCATCGGCTCGGAGGGCTTCGGCTGGCTCGACCACGGCATCTCCAACCGCAAGATCCCGCAGCTTGGCCGCGTCATCATCCAGGATCGCGTCGAGATCGGCGCCAACTCCACCGTCGACCGCGGCGCCCTGGGCGACACGATCATCGGCGAGGGCACCAAGATCGATAACCTCGTGCAGATCGGCCACAATTGCCGCATCGGCCGCAACTGCCTCCTCGCCGGCATGTCCGGCCTCGCCGGCACCACCACGCTCGAGGACAGCGTCATGGTGGGGGCGGCCGCCATCACCACCGGCCACTTGACCATCGGCCGCGGCAGCGTCTTAGCTGCGCGGGCGACGGCGACCAAGAGCTTCCCGCCCGGCTCGCGCCTCGCCGGCTTCCCCGCCGTCGACGCGCGGGAGTGGCGGCGTGAAGTTGCGACCCTGCGGCGACTGAGCAAGAAGGATTGACCGTGGACCTCCAAGACCCGGCGGCTGACGCCCCCACCACGCTCGAATCGATGGATATCGACGCGATCCTGCAGTGCCTGCCGCACCGCTACCCGTTCCTGATGATCGACCGCATCCTCGAGATCGACGGCGACAATTCCGCCATCGGCATCAAGAATGTCAGCGTCAACGAGCCGATCTTCCAGGGGCATTTCCCCGGCAATCCGGTGTTTCCGGGGGTGCTGATCATCGAGGGCATGGCGCAGACCGCCGGCGCCATCGCCATCGCCGCCGACAAGACCAACGGCCCGCACGTGGTCTACATGGTCACCGTCGACAAATGTAAGTTCAGAAAGCCGGCGCGGCCCGGCGACGTGATCGAGTACCACATCAAGAAGATCCGGCGCCGCTCCGCCATGGGCTGGTACGAGGCCCGGGCGATGGTCGGCACCACCCTCATCGCCGAGGCGGAAGTCGGCGCCATGGTGATGTCCGGGACCTCCGTCTGATGGCCCACAACATCCATCCGACCGCCATCGTCGAAGATGGCGCGGTGCTGGGCGCCGACGTGAAGGTCGGGCCGTTCTGCATCGTCGGCCGCGACACCCGGCTCGGCGACGGCGTCGAGCTCATCTCGCATGCGGTCGTTACCGGCCGCACCAGCGTGGGCGCCCGCTCCACCATCTACCCCTTCGCCTCGATCGGCCACCGCCCGCAGGACCTCAAATATGCCGGCGAGCCCTCGACCCTCGAGATCGGCGAGAACACCACCATCCGCGAGCACGTGACCATCAATCCGGGCACCGCCGGCGGCGGCATGGTCACCCGGATCGGCTCCAATTGCTGGATCATGATCGGCGTCCATATCGGGCACGACTGCATCATCGGCAACAATGTGGTGTTCTCCAACAACGTCACCTTCGCCGGCCATTGCCGGGTCGACGATTTCGTGGTGATGAGCGGCTATTCGGGGGCGACGCAGTTCGTCCATATCGGCGCCCATGCCTTCGTGGGCGGCCTCAGCAAGGTCGAAAAGCACCTGATCCCCTACGGCACGGCGGTGGGCAATCCGGCCGAGCTGAGCGGGCTCAACCTCGTCGGGCTCAAGCGCCGCGGCTTCGACCGCGAGGCGATCCACAATCTGCGCACCGCCTACCGCATGATCTTTGCCGTCGAGGGCACGCTGCGCGAGCGCGTCGACGACGCCGCGGCGATCTTCCCCAACGACGTGCTGGTGCAGGACGTGGTGAAGTTCATCATCGACGCCAAGGACAATCCGCTGACGCTGCCCCGCAACGGGCACAACGAGGACTGATGCCCCGACGGCTGACCCTCATCGCAGGGTCGGGAGCGCTTGCGCCGCTGATGGCCGAGGCCGCGCGGCGCCATGGCGATACGTTGCAGGTCATCGATCTGGTCGGCCGCACCGACCTCGAGGGCGATCGCGTCGAGCACATTCCGCTGGCCGAGGCGCCGCGCCTGATCGCGGCGGTCCGCAGCTTTCCGACCACCCATCTGGTGCTCGCCGGCGCCGTCCACATTTCCGACGCCGAGCGCGAGGGCATCGCCGGCGCCTTCGGCCTGGCCGGGCAGGTGGCGCGCATCGCCGGCGATGTCGGGCTCGCCGGCATGATCCAGCTCTACTGCAGGATGAACCGCATCAGGCTGATCGGCGCGCACGAGATCGCGCCCGACCTGCTGGCGCCGGAGGGCCACATCGCCGGCCCGCCGCTCGAGCCGGGGCTCGCCGCGCCGGCGGCGGCCGCGCTGGCCGCGGCGCGCGCCATCGGCACCATCGATCTCGGCCAGACCGTGGTCGTCTCCGGCACCCGGCCGGTCGCCGCCGAGGACGCCGGCGGCACTGATGCGCTGCTCGTTCGCGCGGCCGAACTGCGCCGGCAGGGGCTGGTCGGCAATGCCGGCGCGCCGCTGATCCTCGCCAAGGCGCGCAAGCCGAAGCAGCCGAGCTTCGTCGACCTGCCGACCATCGGCGCCGAGACCGTCGCCAACGCCGCCGCCGCCGGCATTTCGGTGATCGTCGTCGAAGCCCGCGGCACGCTGCTGATGGACCGGCCGGGCCTCGCCCGTGCCGCCGCGGCACATGGCATCGCTATCGTCGGCCTGCGCCATGGTTGATCCGGTCCGCCTGTTCATCCTCGCCGGCGAGCCGTCGGGCGACCGCATCGGCGCCGATCTGGTGCGCCGGCTGCGCATCAGCCGGCCGGTGACGCTGCTCGGCGTCGGCGGCGAGGGCCTGGTCGGGGAGGGGCTCAAATCGCTGTTCCCCATGTCCGACCTTTCGGTCATGGGCCTGCAGGACGTGCTGAAGCGCGCGCCGCTGCTGCTCTGGCGCATCCGCCAGACGGTCCGCGCCATCCTCGCCGCCGAGCCCGACCTCGTGGTGCTCATCGACTCGCAGGTGTTCTGCCAGACCGTCGCCGAGCAGTTGCGCAAGCGCGGCTATGCCGGCCGCATCCTGCTCTATGTCGCGCCCAGCGTCTGGGCCTGGAAGCCGGAGCGCGCGCCGCTGCTGAAGCCGCTCTACGACGAGGTGCTGGCGGTGCTGCCGTTCGAGCCGGCGGTGATGAAGCGGCTCGACGGGCCGCCCGCCACCTATGTCGGCCATCCCGCGCTCGAGCATACGCTGCTGCGCGCCACCCAGCCCGGGCGCGGCCCGCTGCTGCTGCTGCCCGGCAGCCGGCGCGGCGAGCTGCGGCGGCATCTGCCGCTGATGGAAGAGATGACGCTGGCGCTGAAGCGGCACCCGCGGATCACCGATTTCGTGCTGCCGACGCCGCGCCACGAGGAGGAATTCGTGCTCGACGCGGTGCGTGCCTGGGACGTGCCGGTGTTCGTCACCAGCGCCTCGGCGCGCAAATGGCAGGCGTTCCGCGAGGCCGTCGCGGCGGTCGCCGTCACCGGCACGGTGACGCTGGAGCTGGCGCTGTCGGGCGTGCCGATGGTCACCACCTACGTCGCCGACCGGGCGCAATGGAGCCGCGCCAGCAAGGCGAGGCTCCGCTTCGCCTCGCTGCCCAACATCCTGGTCGGGGACGAATTGGTGCCCGAGCTGCTCGGGCCGCAGCGCCGCTCCGGCGAGGTGCTGGCGGCGCTCGAGGCGCTGCTCGCCGACGAGGCGGCGCTCGCCCGCCAGCGCGAGGGCTTCGCCCGCATCCGCGCCGGCATGGAAAAAGGGGCGCCCGAGGCGCCCCGCACCGATCCCGCCGAGCGGGTGCTGGCGCACCTGCCGGCCGTGCCGGGCGGCAAGGCGGTCCCCAGTCAGCCCGCAGCGGCGGCGAGCGCCGGCTCCTCCCCGCAAGGGGCAGGGGAGCCCGACTGAAACGCCGATGCCTGCGGCTCCATCGCCCCCCCTCCCCCTTGCGGGGAGGGGCTGGGGGTGGAGGCAAAACCACCCGGCTCCGTCGTCTCGTAAGACTCTTAGCGCTTGTTCAGCGGCACGTAATCGCGCTCGGGCGAGCCGTGGTAGAGCTGGCGCGGCCGGCCGATCTTCTTCTGCGGATCGGCGATCATTTCCTTCCACTGCGCGATCCAGCCGACGGTGCGGCTGAGGGCGAAGATGGCGGTGAACATCGAGGTCGGGAAGCCGATCGCCTCGAGGATGATGCCCGAATAGAAGTCGACGTTGGGATAGAGCTTGCGGGTGATGAAATACTCGTCCGTCAGGGCGATGTGCTCGAGCTGCTGCGCCACCTGCAGCAGCGGGTTGTTCTCTACCCCGAGCTCGTCCAGCACCCGCCGGCAGGTCTCCTGCATCACCTTGGCGCGCGGATCGTAGTTCTTGTACACGCGGTGGCCGAAGCCCATCAGGCGGATGCCCGAGGATTTGTCCTTCACCTTGGCGATGAATTCGGGGATGCGGTCGGGGGTGCCGATCTGCTTCAGCATATTGAGCGCCGCCTCGTTGGCGCCGCCATGCGCCGGGCCCCAGAGGCAGGCGACGCCCGCCGCGATGCAGGCGAACGGATTGGCGTCCGACGAGCCGGCGAGGCGCACCGTCGAGGTCGAGGCGTTCTGCTCGTGGTCGGCGTGCAGGATGAAGATCAGGTCCATCGCCCGGGCGATGACCGGGTTCACCTTGTACTCTTCGGCCGGCACCGAGAAGCACATGTTGAGGAAGTTGCTGGCGTAGTCGAGGTCGTTCTTGGGATAGACGAACGGCTGGCCGACCGAATATTTGTAGGCCATGGCGACGATCGTCGGGATCTTGGCGATCAGCCGGATCGAGGCGATCTCGCGCTGCATCGGATCGGTGATGTCGGTCGAGTCGTGATAGAACGCGGCCAGCGCGCCGACCACGCCGCACACCACCGCCATCGGATGCGCGTCGCGGCGGAAGCCGCGGAAGAACAGATGCATCTGCTCGTGCAGCATCGTGTGGGTGGTGACGCGCTTGTCGAAATCCTTCATCTGCGCGGCGTTCGGCAGCTCGCCGTAGAGCAGCAGGTAGCAGACTTCGAGGAAGTTCGACTTCTCGGCCAACTGGTCGATCGGGTAGCCCCGATACATCAGCTCGCCCTTGTCGCCGTCAATGTAGGTGATGGTGCTGTCGGTGGCCGCCGTCGAGGTGAAGCCGGGGTCGTAGGTGAACATCCCGGTCTGCCCGTAGAGCGACCTTATGTCGATGACTTCAGGCCCGACCGAGCCCGTAAGTATCGGAAACTCATAGGTTTTGTCACCGATGACCAGTTTGGCGACGGTGTCTGACATGGGGTGCTCTCCTTGTGGGCCATCGGCCTCGCGGACAGCAAGATCATGGCCAGATGCGGTCGGATGCTTATGGGCTCAGCCCTAGACCATTTGCCCTGTTTCTGCAACCGATGGGTGAATAGCACTGACCTATTAGGATGCGGATTCAGGCGTTCGCCTGATCACCAATTCGTGCAAGACTCTCGGCCTTGCCGATCAGCACCATGACCTCGAAAATCCCCGGCGACACGGTGCGTCCGGTGAGGGCCACGCGCAGCGGCTGCGCCACCTTGCCGAGCTTCAGCCCGCGGCCTTCGGCGAAGGCACGGATGGCGCCATCGATCGCCGGCACGCTCCAGTCGGAAAGCTCCTCTAGAACGGCCTTCGCGCCGGCCAGCATGCCGCGCGTCTCGGCGGTGAGCTGCTCGGCGGCGGTAGCATCGACCGCGATCGGCCGCACCGCATAGATGAACTGCGCCAGATCGATCAGCTCCAGCACGGTCTTGGCGCGCGGCTGCAGCTCGGGCAGGGCGGCCAGCACCGTCGCCTTGTTGGCCGTGAGGCCGGCGTGGTCGGTGGTGCGGCCGATCTCGTTGGCCGTGTCCACCATCACCCCATAGAGATAGTCGGGGCTGGCGGCGCGGATGTAGTGGCCGTTGACGTTCTCGAGCTTGACGAAGTCGAAGCGCGCCGCGCCCTTGTTCAGCCCCTCGAGCGAGAACCATTCGATCATCTGCTCGATCGAGAACAGCTCGTCGTCGCCATGGCTCCAGCCGAGCCGCGCCAGATAGTTGAGCATGGCCTCGGGCAGATAGCCCATCTGCCGGTAGGCGCCGACGCCCAGCGCGCCGTGGCGCTTCGAAAGCTTGGCGCCGTCGGGCCCGTGGATCAGCGGGATGTGCGCCATCTCCGGCACGTCCCAGCCCATGCCGTTGTAGATGATGATCTGCCGCGCCGCGTTGGTCAGGTGGTCGTCGCCGCGGATGATGTGGGTCACGCCCATGTCGTGGTCGTCCACCACCACGGCCAGCATGTAGGTCGGCGTGCCGTCCGAGCGCAGGATGATGAAATCGTCGAGGTTCTCGGTCTTGAACACCACCTCGCCCTGCACGTGGTCGTTGACCACGATCTCGCCGGTCAGCGGCGCCTTGATGCGGATCACCGGCGCCACGCCCTCCGGCGCCTCCGACGGGTCGCGGTCGCGCCACATGCCGTTGTAGCGCGGCGGCAGGCCCTTGGCCCGCGCCGTCTCGCGCATCTCGGCCAGCTCCTCGGGCGAGCAGTAGCAATAATACGCCTGGCCGCGGGCCAGCAGCTCGCGGGCGATCTCGGCATGGCGGGCGGCGCGCGAGAACTGCAGCGTCGGCGGGCCGTCCCATTCGAGGCCGAGCCAGGTCAGCCCGTCATAGATCGCCTGCACCGCCGCCTCGGTCGAGCGCTCGCGGTCGGTGTCCTCGATGCGCAGCAGGAACTGGCCGCCGGTATGTCGCGCATAGGCCCACGAGAACAGCGCCGTGCGGGCGCTGCCGATGTGCAGGTAGCCGGTCGGCGAGGGGGCGAAGCGGGTAACGACGGTCTTGCTGGCAGGCTGGGGCATGGAGGTCCTTGGCGGGAATGCGGCGCCGTGTGTAGCATGGCCCCCGGGGATCGCAAGGGCGGGGGGCTCATGGCGGAAACCCTGGAAATCGGCGGTCCCGAGCTTCAGGCGCGACCGTTGCGGCCGGCGCCGCCGGCCCCCGTGCCGCCTGTTGTTGCGCCGCCGCGCCGCCGCTTCAAGGGCCTCGCCGCGAGCACGATTGTCGCACTCGACGAGCGCCGGCTGTTCGTGCTGCTGCCCTTCGCCATGATCGGCGGGCTCATCGCCGGCCTGGTGCTGCCGCCGATGCATCCCTATGCGCTGGCCGCCGGCGCCGGCGGGCTGGCGCTGCTGCTCGCGGCGGCGTTCGCGTCGCTGGCGCGGATGCGCGTCGCGGTGCTGCTGGCGGCGGCGTGGGCCGGCCTCTGCCTGCTGCCGCTGCACGGCGCGCTGTTCGGCACCGCCATGCTGGCGCGTCCGGCCTATGGCGACTACCGGGCGCAGGTCGACGAGATCGTCAGCGAGACGGCCAGCGAGCATCGCGTCATCGTCTCATCGATCGCGCCCACCGGCAGCGACCGCGCGCTGCCCATCCGCCGCGCCCGGGTGCTGGTGAAGGGCGGGCCGGATCTGGCGCCGGGCGACGTCATCGCCGGCAAATTCCGCTTCGCCCCGGTGCCGGGGCCGGTCTATCCGGGCGGCTTCGACACGCAGTTCCACGCCTATTTCGATGGGGTCGGCGCCTATGGCAGCACCATCCATCCGCCGACCCTGCTGTCGTCGGGCAGCGCCACCTCGCCGGCGCACGCGCTCGACGCCATCCGCCGCGGCATCTCGGCGCGCATCGATGCGGTGCTGCCCGAGCCCGCCGCCGGCGTCGCCCGCGCCATCATCAATGGCGACCAGAGTGCGGTGACCGACGCCGCCCGCACCACCATGGCGACCGCCGGCATCGCGCACGTGCTGTCGGTCTCGGGCCTGCATCTCAGCATCGTCGCGGGCGGCGTGTTCTGGGTGCTGCGGCTGCTGCTCGGCAGCTTCGAGGGCCTCGCCCGGCGCATTTCGGTGAAGCGCTTCGCGGCCTGCGGCGGCATGGCTGCGGCGGTGTTCTACTACGGCATTTCGGGCGGCAACGTCGCCGCCCTGCGCTCGACGCTGATGATCCTCCTGGTCTTCGGCGCCGTGCTGTTCGGCCGCCGGGCGCTGACCATGCGCAACGTCGCCATCGCCGGCATCATCGTCGTCGCCACCGATCCGGCCAGCGTGTTCCGGCCGAGCTTCCAGCTCAGCTTCGCCGCCGTGGTGGCGCTGATCGGCGCCTATGAGAGCATTCGCTCGTCGCGCCACCGCGATGCCGGCGTGCTGGCGCATGCCGCCGGCTACGTCAAAGGCATCGTCATCACCAGCCTCGTCGCCGGCGCCGCGACGCTGCTGTTTTCGATCTACCATTTCCAGCAGACCTCGCCGCTGGGCGTCGTCGGCAATCTCCTGACGTTGCCGCTCGTCGGCTTCGTGATGATGCCGGCGGCGGTGCTCGCCGTGCTGGCGATGCCGTTCGGGCTCGACGCGCCGCTGCTCGACGCCATGGGCTGGTCGATCGAGCGCATGCTCGACATGGCCGGGCTGGTGGCCGGCTGGAGCGCGCATCTGCGGGCGACGCCGCTGCTCACCCCGTGGGCGCTGGCGATCGGGCTCGCGGCGCTCGCCTGGTTCGCCTTCTTCAAGGACCGCTGGCGCCTCGCCGGACCGGCGCTCGCCGTGCCGCTGGTGGTGCTGTTCGCCGTCGACCGGCCGCCGGACGTGCTGGTCTCCGACACCACGCAGGCGCTCGCCGTCCGCGGCGGCAACGGCCTCGAGCTCGGCGACGGCAAGGCGAAAAGCTTCGCCCTCGACGTCTGGCGCGCGACCTATGACGACCCGATCGCGACGCCGGCGGCGCTCAGCTGCGATTCCATCGCCTGCATCGGCGACAGCGCCGTCGGCTTCAGCTACGCCATCATCGACGATCCGGCCGGCTTCGCCGACGAATGCGGCCGCGCCGATCTGATCGTCGCCCGTATCGCCGCCCCGACCTGGTGCACCGCCGGCACCGTCATCGATCCGCCGGAACTGCTGGCGCACGGCGTCCACTGGCTGCGCTGGGATGCCGGGCGGAAAGCGTTCGAGGTGCGGCCGGCGATCGCGGCGCTCGACCGCCCCTGGCGGGTGCCGTGAGGCTCAGATCCTGACGAGGTTCTCGGGCAGGCCGGGCACGTCCACATCGATGGCGAAGACGCCGCCGGCCAGCGGTTCGGCCGCCAGCTCCTCGGCCGTCAGCCCGTCGCGCGCCGAGGTGATGTAGAGCGTCTTCAGCTCCTTGCCGCCGAAGGCGGGGCAGGTGGGGCGGCTCACCGGCACCCTGACCACGCGGTCGACGCTGCCGTCCGGGGCGAAGCGGATGACGCTGCCGGCGCCCCATTGCGCGTTCCACACATAGCCGGCGGCATCCACCACGGCGCCGTCGGGTTCGGCCGGCGGCTCGACGCGGGCGAAATCCTGCCACGCCCCGCTCGGCAGGCCGGTGTCCCGGTCGATCGCCACCTTGCGGAGGGTGCGGGTGGCGCTGTCGGTGAAATAGGCGGTGCCGCCATCGGGCGAAAAACAGGTGGCGTTGGGGATGTGCAGGTCGCCGAGCAGCCTGGTCACCGCGCCGTCGCGCACCGAATAGAGCGCGCCGGCCGCCACCTTGCCCGGGTCCTTGAGCCCCATGGTGCCGATCCAGAAGGCGCCGGAGGGCCCGACGCGCCCGTCATTGGAGCGCACGCCGGTGCTGCCAGGATCGAGCGGCACCAGCAATTCGCGCGCATCCGTCGACAGGTTCAGCTTGAAGATGCCGGCCGCCGAGGCGATGGCGAGGTTGTCGGCGTCGATCACCCCCGCCGCCGTCACCGTCGCCTCGAAGGTGAAGCGGTCGACCATGATGCCGCCGGCGGTCGCCGAGAACAGCGTCTTGTTGAGGATGTCGAACCAGAACAGGCGTTCGACCAGCGGATGCCAGAAAATGCCTTCGCCCAGTTCGCACCGGCTGTCGATGAACAGCTCCGCCGTGTCCGTCATGTGGTCTTGCCCCCGTCATAGGCCGCCACTGCCGCGCGCGCCCGCTTGCCGATCTCGTCCAGGCTCATGCCCGGCTTGAAGATATAGCTGCCCAGCCCGAAGCCGGCACAGCCCGCCTCGAAATACTCCCGGAAATTGTCGGGGTTGGCGCCGCCCACCGCATAGAGCGGCATATCCTTGGGCAGCACCGCCCGCATCGCCTTGATGCCCCTGGTGCCCAGCACCTCGGCCGGGAAGAATTTGAGTCCGGTGGCGCCGGCGCGGATGGCGCGGAAGGCGTCGGTCGGGGTGAACACGCCGGGATAGGACTTCATGCCGAGCGCCCGGGTGCGCTGGATCACCGCCTCGTTGGTGTCGGGCGAAACGATCAACTGGCCGCCCGCCGCCTTCACCGCCTCGGCGTCCTCCACCGTCAGCACCGTGCCGGCGCCGATCTCGGCGCGGCCGGCGAAGCTGCGCGCGGCATTGGCGATCGACACCAGCGGGTCGGGCGAATTGAGCGGAATCTCGATGATGCCGATGCCGGCGGCGAGCAGCACCTCGCACACGGCGTTGGCTTCGGCCGGCGTCACGCCCCTCAGGATGGCGATGATCTGGCGGGTCATTGGGCGCGAGCCTCCTTCAGTCCGGCGATGGTGGCGTCGGCGGCGTCGAGCGCAAAGCTCTGGACGCCGATGCGGGCGAGCGCGGTGCCGTAGAGCGTGGCAAAGCGCGCCGAGCCGATGAGCGGCACCGGCTCGGGCCCCAGCCAGTCGCGGTGCCCGCCGATCTCGGCGCCGACCAGCAGCCCCGAGAGGTAGCCCGAGCACCAGTCGGCGCCCTTGCCCGACAGCAGCCCCGCGGCGCGGGTGCGGAAGATCAGCGCGCTCAGCAATTCCGGCTGCGCCAGCCCCGCCGCCATGCCGTCGGCGATGCCCGCCTCGATCTCGGCGCCGTCGACGTCGCCCGCGAACGAATGCCTCAGCACCGAATGCTGCGACAGCACCTCGTAGAGCTCGCCGGTCATCGCCGAGGAAAAGCGCACGATCCGGCCGCCGCGAATCTCGACCCATTTCGAATGCGTGCCCGGCAGGATGGCGACGCCCTCGAAGCCCGGCCGCAGCCCCAATAGGCCGAGCAGCTGCGTTTCCTCGCCGCGCATCACGTCCTCGTAACCGGCCTGCCGCTGGCAGACGCCGGGCAGGATGCGGACGCGGAAGCGCGCGTCGGCGCCCTCGGGCGACACCGCACGCGACAGCAATTGGTGCAGGTCCGCGGGCGTCTCGAAATACGGGGCCTCGAGCCAGCCCTGCCGCGCCCCCGCCATGCCGCAGACCACGACGTCGACCGTGCCGGCGACCTTGTCGCCGATCAGCTCATCGAGCACCGCGGGGTAGTCGGCGCGGCCGATCTTGCCCATGCCCTTGTCGGCGCCGACCGCGAAGGCCTGTCCGCCATCGGCGGCGATGCCCCAGGCCCGCACGTTCGAGGTGCCCCAGTCGACCGCCACCCACTCTGCTTCTGCCACCGTCCGACTCCGCCAAAACGCGGCGCGACCCTAGAGCGTTTCCAGGAAAAGTGGCAATGGTTTTCCGGTCCGGAAACACGCCAGAACAAAGGCTTAGAGCAGATCGCCGAGGCAATGGACCGGCGATCCGCTGCACCTTCAGCAGGCAGGCAAGCAGGACCGGCGGGCGAAAAACCTGCCGAAAATCAAACGCCCGCGGCGCGCGTAGTCGCCAGGCTCAGTATTTGCGCAGCAGGCCGACCAGCCGGCCCTGCACCTTCACCCGGTCGGGCGGGAAGATGCGCGTCTCGTAGGCCGGGTTGGCGGCCTCCAGCGCCACCGAATTGCCGCGCCGGCGCAGGCGCTTCAGCGTCGCCTCCTCCTCGTCGACCAGCGCCACGATGATCTCGCCGGTCGCCGCGGTATCCTGCTTCTTGATGATCACGGTGTCGCCGTCGAAGATGCCGGCGTCGACCATCGAATCCCCGCGCACTTCGAGCGCATAATGCTCGCCGCCGGTCAGCATTTCCGGCGGCACCGCGATGGTGTGGCTGTGGCTCTGGATCGCCTCGATCGGGGTGCCGGCGGCGATGCGGCCCATCACCGGAATGGAGACCGGACGGCCCGCTTCCGACATGCCCGGCATCGGCGGGGCGCTGCGCGCCGGCGGCGCCGCCACCCGGCCGAGCGTGCCTTCGATGACGTTGGGCTCGAAGCGCGCCTTGCGGCCGCCCAGCGACGGGTTCATCGAATCGGGCAGCTTGATCACCTCCAGCGCCCGGGCCCGGTTGGGCAGGCGGCGGATGAAGCCGCGCTCCTCCAGCGCCGTGATCAGCCGGTGGATACCCGATTTGGAGCGCAGATCCAGCGCGTCCTTCATTTCGTCGAAGGAGGGGGGAATGCCGCTCTCCTTCATGCGTTCATGGATGAACATGAGGAGTTCATGCTGCTTGCGCGTGAGCATCGGCGGCCCCCTTGGGGAATCAGAACAAAGGCTGAACGATGTATAGATGTTCCGGCTCTGTTCTGCAACATCGGGGTAAACAATGGCTTAAGGCGCGGCGCGCGTCGGCCACTGCCGCATCCTGACAGCATGCCGTTCCAGAACGGCGCTGTTCAGCAAAGGGAGCTTTCCATGCACTTCGCCTCCGTCCGCCTCGTCACCGCCGACATCGACGCCCTCGTCGCCTTCTATTCCCGCCTCACTGAAACCACGCCCTCCCGCCCGGCGCCGGAATTCGCCGAATTCCGCTTCGGCGCCGCCGCCCTCGCGCTCTCCAGCGAGACGCTGGTGGCGCGCTTCAACGCCGGCGCGGCGGTGGCGGCCGCCAACCGCTCGGCCATCGTCGAGTTCGAGGTGGCCGACGTCGATGCGGTGCGCACGCGCCTCGGCGACAGCGCCGACGTCGCCATGCCGCCAACCGACATGCCATGGGGTAACCGCTCGATGCTGCTGCGCGATCCCGACGGCAACGTCGTCAACGTGTTTTCGCGCCCGCGCTAGCGCGCCGAAACCGGCAAGTCGCGACGTGTCTTTGTTTGTTTCGTTAGTGTTACCGCCAGACCATGATTGCGCGGGGTCTTTGACCGACGCTAACTGACCCTGGCCAGCCTTGCGGGCGCCCGCCTCGGGCTGGCCTCATTTTTCCGCGCGTGAGTGTGTCGCCGTGACCAAGGACGAGGCCCGCAAGCAGGTGTTGAAGCTGTGGCGCGCCTTGCCGCCGCTGGAGCGCCAGAGCTTCGCCCAGGCCGAGGCGTTCGCGCTCGGCCTCGCCCCGTCGATCGAGTTCGAGACGATGGGCAACAAATCGCGGGTCATCGTCGCCTGGCTGCAGCGCGACCTGCTCGACATCGCCGCCGCCGTCGAGGCGGTGCGCCAGCAAGCCGCCGCCAGGCAGCGGCCGGCGCCCAAGGCCCCAGCCTCCAAGGCGCCCACGGCCAAAGTGCCGGTGCCCAAAATTCCGGTGCCCAAGACGCCGGCCGAGTGACGCGCCGCCAGTCGACTCTTCGCGGCTGCCGGCGCCGGCGTCAGCTCAGCATGTTGAGCGGGATGATCTCGATGATTTCGCCCGCCGGGGTGCCGGGGTCGTTCTCCGGCTGCACGATCAGCGCGTCGGCCTCGGCCAGCGAGGAGGAGTGGTTGCTGTCGGTCTCGGCGATCGGTGTCACCTCGAGAAAGCCCACCTCGTTGCGGCTGAGCTTGCCGCGCACGAAATGCCGGCGCTCGCCATTGGGCGGCAGGTCCGCCGCCAGCGGCACGCCCATGAACGGCCAGAACGGATCGGTATGGCCGGTCATCAGCCGCAGCGCCGGCCGCACCAGCACCGCCGCCGTCACGAATGCCGAGATCGGGTTGCCCGGCAGGCCGAACACCAGCGTCTTGCCGCGGGTGCCGAACATCAGCGGCTTTCCCGGCCGCATCAGGATTTTCCAGAAATCGAGCTGCACGCCGAGGTCGCGCAGCACGTCCTGCACGAAGTCGCGCTCGCCCACGCTGGCGCCGCCCGAGGTGATCAGCACTTCGACGCCATAGTCGAAGGCGCCCAGGATCGCCGTCTCCAGCGCCCGCTTGTCGTCGGCGACGATGCCGAGGTCGACGACCTTTTCGGCATAGGAGGAGAGCAGGGGGATGAGGCCGTAGGAATTGGAGGCGACGATCTGGTCGGGGCCGATCTCGCTGCCCGGCGGCACCAGCTCGTCGCCGGTGGCGAGCACGGCGAGCCGCGGCCGCCGCGTCACCTCGAGCTGGGCGTAGTTCGCCGACGCCGCGAGGTTCAGCATCGCCGGATTGAGCGGCACGCCGGCGGGCAGCAACTCCTTGCCGGCGGTGAAATCGTAGCCCTTGCGGCGCACCGATTTTCCCGGCCGCACCGTGCTGTGGAACACCACCTGGTTGCCGTCGGCGGTGGCGTCCTCCTGCATGATCACCGCGTCGGCACCGATCGGCAGCGGCGCGCCGGTGAAGATGCGCACGCACTCGCCCGACTGCATCATGCCGGTGAAGCGCTGCCCGGCCTGCGAGGTGCCGGCGAGGAACACCGGCCGGCCGGGCACGATCTCGGCGGCGCGCACGGCGTAGCCGTCCATGGCGCTGGCGTCGAACGGCGGCTGCGTATGCTGGGCGATCAGCGGCCGCGTCAGCACCCGCTTGTGGGCGCGGGCGAGGGGGACGGTTTCGGGCAGCGGCGTCGGGATGCGCGTGAAGATCCGGTCCAGCGCATCGTCGACACTGATCACCGCTTGAAATCCCCGGATTTGCCGCCCGACTTTTCCATGAGCTCGACGGCGCTCACCCGCATCGCCCGGTCGATGCCCTTGGCCATGTCGTAGAGGGTCAGCGCCGCCACGGACGCCGCGGTCATCGCCTCCATCTCGACGCCGGTGCGGTCGTGCGTCTCGGCCGTCGCAAGGATGGTGATGGTGCCGGCTTCGGCCGAAATCGCCACCTCCACCCGGTCGAGCGCGATCGGATGGCAGAGCGGGATCAATTCGCTGGTCTTTTTGGCGGCCATGATGCCGGCGATGCGGGCCACCGCCAGGGCGTCGCCCTTCTTGAGGCCGCCGCCGGCGATCGCCGCCACCGTGGTGGGCCTGGCCTCGAGCGTGGCGCGCGCCACCGCCCGGCGCGCCGTCGCCGGCTTGTCGCCCACATCGACGATATGGGCCTCACCCTTGTGGTTGAGATGGGTGAGCGCCTCGGTCATGGCCGGCCCTTGTCGCCCCACAGCAGCAATTGCGTGGCGCGCGTCACGTCGTCCTGCCGCATCAGGCTTTCGCCGACGAGGAAGGTGCCGATCCCCGCTTCGTCGTGCAGCCGCCGCACGTCGGCATAGCTGCCGATGCCGCTTTCGGCGACCAGATGCACGCTCCCGGGCACGCTGCCGGCCAGCGTCACCGAGGTCTGCAGCGTCGTCTCGAAGGTCCGCAGATTGCGGTTATTGATGCCGATGAACTCGGCGTCGAGCGCCAGCGCCCGGTCCATCTCGATCTGGTCGTGCACCTCGACCAGCGCGTCCATGCGCCATTCGGCGGCGGCGTCGAGTAGGTAGCGCGCCACGTCGTCGGTCACCGCCGCGAGGATGATCAGGATGCAGTCGGCGCCCCAGGCGCGCGCCTCGGCCACCTGGTAGGTCTCGAACATGAAGTCCTTGCGCAGCACCGGCAATTGCGTCGCCGCCCGCGCCTCGATCAGGTAGTTCGGCGCGCCCTGGAAGCTCGGCCGGTCGGTCAGCACCGACAGGCACGCCGCGCCGCCCAGCTCGTAGGCCCGCGCGATCGCCGCCGGCTCGAAATCGGGGCGGATCAGGCCCTTGGACGGGCTCGCCTTCTTCACCTCGGCGATCAGCGCGAATTCGCCCTGCTGGCGCTTGGCGCGCAGCGCCGAGAGGAAGCGCCGCACCGGCGGCGCGTCGTGCGCCTCGGCCACCACCTCGTTCCAGGGGCGCAGCGCCTTGGCCGCCGCGATCTCGTCGCGCTTGTAGGATTCGATGCGGGTGAGGATATCGGACATGGCTAGCGCAGGATTTCGACGAGAAGCACCCACCCGCCCTGGAGCGTGGTGATGAAGGGGATGATGATACCGCTGGCGATCCAGTAGAGGCCAGTCTCGTCGCCGTTGACGAGCAGCAGGCCGCCCACCAGCGCGGGCAGGGCGGTGATGATCACCAGCAGCAGCGGATAGAGCGACCAGAACAGCGGGTCGGCCTTTTCGCGGCGGGCGAACAGGTTGCGCACCTCGAGCGCGCCGGTCAGCGCCACGACGATGCCGGTGACGACCGCCTCCCAGCCGAAGGCGGCGAGCGATTGCCGCGGGAACAGCCCGAGGCTCGCCAGCACCAGGGCGGCGGCGATGATGATCAGGGTCTGCGCGGCGCGCGGCGGCAGCGTCGGCAGGGCCATGATCTCCTTGATGTTGATGGACATGGCGACGACCAGCAGGCCGGCGAGCGCCGCAGCGGCGCCCACCTCGGCCACGAAGAAGTCGGTCCAGCCCTCCATCAGCCGTTGCTCACGGAGATCAGCTTTGCGAGCGTCGCCTTGGCGCGGCCGCTGTCGATCTCGCGCGCCGCGAGGTCGGCGCCCAGCTTCAGCGTATCGGCGCGTCCGGCGACGATGAGGGCGGCCGCCGCGTTGAGCAGCACGACGTCGCGATAGGGGTCGCGCGCGCCGTCGAGCACGGTGCGCAGCCGGCCGGCATTGTAGGCCGGGTCGGCGCCCTTGAGGTCGGCCATGGTGCTGCGCTTGAGCCCCGCATCCTCCGGCGTCACCTCGAAGCTCGTCAGGTTCCCGCCCTTGATCGAGGCGACGAAGCTCGGCCCGGTGGTCGACAATTCGTCGAGCCCGCCATCGCCATGCACCACCCAGGCCGCGACGGCGCGGTTGGCGAGCAGGGCGGCGGCCACCGGCTCCACCCAGTTCTTGCCGTAGACGCCCAGCATGTAGCGCCGCGCCCCGGCCGGGTTCGACTGCGGGCCGAGCAGGTTGAACATCGTGCGGGTGCCGAGCTCGGCGCGCGACGGCCCCACATGCTTCATCGCCGGATGATGTGCCGGCGCGAACATGAAGCCGATGCCGGCTTCGGCGATGCAGCGCGAAATCTGCTCCGGCGTGAGGTCGATCTTGACCCCCAGCGCCTGCAGCACGTCGGACGCGCCCGATTTGCTCGACAGCGCCCGGTTGCCGTGCTTGGCGACCGGCACGCCGGCCGCCGCCACCACCAGCGCCGTGGCGGTCGAGATGTTCAGCGTCTCCGCGCCGTCGCCGCCGGTGCCGACGATGTCGACCACGTCGTCGGGCGCCGCCACCGGCACCATCTTTTCGCGCAGGATCGACACCGCGGCGGCGATCTCGCCCACCGTCTCGCCCTTGACCCGCAGGCCCATGAGGAAGGCGCCGATCTGGCTGGGCGTCGCCTCGCCCGCCATGATGACGGTCATCACCGAGCGCATTTCCTCGCCCGTCAGGTCCTGGCGCGCTGCGATCTTTCCGAGAGCTGCCTTGATGTCCATCACGCGGCCTTCCGCACGCCGAAATCGCGGCTGAGGGTCAGGAAATTCTGCAGGAGCGCGTGGCCGTTCTCCGAGGCGATGCTCTCGGGGTGGAACTGCACCCCGTGCAGCGGATAGCGCCGGTGCTGCAGGCCCATGATCAGCCCGTCCTCGCTGCTGGCGGTGATCTCCAGCTCGGCCGGCAGGCTGTCGCGCCTGACGATCAGCGAGTGGTAGCGGGTCGCCTCGAAGCCGGAATTGAGGCCGCGGAACAGGCCCTTGCCGGTGTGGCTGATGCGGCTGGTCTTGCCGTGCATCAGCTCGGGGGCGCGGATAACCTCGCCGCCCATCGCCTGGCCGATGGCCTGGTGGCCGAGGCAGACGCCGAGGATCGGCGTCGTGTCCTTGAAGCGGTCGATCAGCGCGAGGCAGATGCCTGCCTCGTTGGGCGTGCACGGGCCCGGCGACAGCACGATGCCCTCCGGCGCCATTTCGGCGATGTCGTCGAGGCCGATCTTGTCGTTGCGGTAGACGACCGGCTCCGCCCCGAGCTCGCCGAGGAAGTGCACGAGGTTGTAGGTGAAGCTGTCGTAATTATCGATGATGAGGAGTTTCATGCGTCGCTCACGGCCCCTCACCCCGGCGCTGCGCGCCGACCCTCTCCCCAGAGGGGCGAGGGGACCCGACTGGGAATTTCGGTTCTGTCGTCCCCTCGCCCCTTCGGGGAGAGGGTGCCGACCCCGGGCTCGTCCCGGGGGAGGCGGGTGAGGGGCCGTCAGATAGCCGGCTCCCCGTCACTGTCCCACCCTCGCTTCTCCGGCGTAGCGTAATGCCTCTTCAGCGGCGCTGAAAAGGGCGCGGGCCTTGTTTTCGCATTCGAGCTGTTCGAGCTCGGCCTTGGAATCCGCCACGATCCCCGCCCCGGCCTGCACGTAGAGCGTGTTGTCCTTGATGATGGCGGTGCGCAGCACGATGCAGGTATCCATCGTGCCGTCGGCGCCGAAATAGCCGACGCAGCCGCCATAGATGCCGCGCCGCGCCGTCTCCAGCTCGTCGATGATCTGCATCGCCCGCACCTTGGGCGCCCCCGAGACGGTGCCGGCCGGAAAGCCCGCCGCCAGCGCGTCGACGAAATCCTTCGATGGATCGAGCGTGCCGACCACGTTGGAGACGATGTGCATCACGTGCGAATAATATTCGAGGAAGAACTTGTCGGTGACCTGCACCGAGCCGATGCTGGCGACGCGGCCCACGTCGTTGCGGCCGAGGTCGAGCAGCATCAGATGCTCGGCCAGCTCCTTGGGATCGCTCAGCAATTCGTCGGCCAGCTCCTTGTCGCGGGTCGGCGTCGCGCCGCGCTTGCGGGTGCCGGCGATGGGGCGGATGGTGACCTGGCCCTTTTCCACCTTGACCAGGATTTCGGGGCTCGAGCCGGCCACGGCGAAATCGCCGAAATCCAGCATGTACATGTAGGGCGACGGGTTGGTGCGGCGCAGCGCCCGGTAGAGCGCCGTCGGCGGCAGGTCGAATCTGGCCTCGAAGCGCTGGCTCAGCACCACCTGGAAGATGTCGCCGGCCCGGATGTACTCCTTGGCCGCCGCCACCATCGCGGCGTACTGCTCCTTGCTGGTGTTGGAGGTGATGGCGATGCCGCCGAGGTCGGGCAGGCCGGTGGCGTAGGGCAGGGTGCGGCTCAGCCGCGCCGTGGCGTCGTCGATGCGCGAATGCGCGCTTTCCCAGGCCTGCCTGGCGGTGATGCCGGCCCGCCGGTACACCGGCGCCGTCAGGTACAGCTCGTCCTTGAGCGTATCGAAGATCGCCAGCACCGAAGGGCGCATCAGGATGGCGTCGGGCAGGCCGAGGGTTTCGGTGTTGCTGTCGGGCAGCACCTCCATCAGCCGCACCATGTCGTAGCCGAGATAGCCGTAGATGCCGGCGGCGGTGGAGGGCAGGCCCTCGGGCACGTCGGTCTGGCTCTCGGCCACCAGCGCCCGCAGCGCCTCGAGCGGCGGCGTCGCCAGCGGCGCGAACGCCTCCGGCGTCACATTGGCGTTGCGGTTGATGCTGGCCTTGCCGGCCTCGACCCTGAGGATGATGTCGGGGTCGAACCCGATCATCGAATAGCGGCCCTTGGTGGCGCCGTCCTGCACGCTTTCGAGCAGGAACGTGTTGCGCCGCCCCTCGCTCAGCTTGAGGTAAGCACCGATCGGCGTCTCGAGATCCGCCACCACGCGGCGGAAGACGATCTGCGAGCGCCCGGCATCATAGGCCGTCGCGAAGGTCTCGAAGCTGTCCCCCGCCATCGCATCACTGCGGCTGGTCAAGGTTGAGCAGCTGGCTCAACGCTTGCTGGTTGATCTTGATGCCGGCCTCGTCGCGGATGCCGCCGACGAATTCGGCATAGAGCGCGTCGCGCTCGGAATTTTCGAGGAAGTCCTTGATGTTCTTGTCGCCCTCGCCCGGCGCCGGGGTCACGTCGGTGACGTGGTAGACGACATATTCGCCGTCGCCGTCGATGGCCCAGCCATGGCTGTCGGGGCCCTTGGAGAAGATCGCCGCCGCTACCTGCTGGGTCAGCACATTGGTCTTGTCGCCGTCGCGGGTGATCGGCTGGCTGATGGTCGCGAACTGCGTGCGCTCAGCCGCCACGTCCTGGAACGACTTGCCGCCGTCGAGCTCCTTCATGATGGCGTCGACCTCGGCCTTGAGCGCCGCGTCGGTCTTGGCGGCGGTCCAGGCGGCCGTCACCTTGTCCTTCACCTCGTCGAGCGTCTGGTCGCGCGCCGCCTCGACCTTGCTCAGGTCGAAATAGATGTTCTCGTTGGAATTGACCGCCACGGTCGGCGCCAGCTTGCCCTCGGTCGCGGCAAAGATCGCCGTCGCCACCCGGGCGCGGTCGGCCGCGGGCAGGGCGGCGACCGACGACAGCTCGGGCCCGCCGGCGGTGATGCTCACGGTCGCGACCGGCAGCTTGTAGCGGTCGGCGATCTCCTTGAGCGGCTTCAGCCCGGCCCTGAGGGATTCGATCTGGTCCTCGATGTCCGCATAGGCCGCCTTGGCCTTGGCCATGGCCAGCTTCTTGGCCACCGCCGGCTTGGCCTCCTCGTAGCTGGTCGTGCCGCCGGCCTCGATCTTGGTGACGCCGATCACGCGCTTGCCGCCGATGCCGGGGATGATGGTGAAATCGCCTGCCTTGGCGAGCCCGAAGGCGGCGTCGGCCACGGCCGGGTCGATCACGTCGGCCTTGGCCTGCAGCCCGAAATCGGTCGCCGTCAGCCCCGCCGCCTTGACGTCGTCGAGGAAATTGCTGCCCGGCGTGAAGAACGCCTCCTTGCTCGGATCGGTCAGCACCACCTGCTGGATCTGGCGTTTTTCGACCGTGGTCAGGCTGTCCTTGGTCTTGTCGTATTCGGCTTTGATCTCGTCTTCGGTCGGCTGGTAGTCGGGCAGCGCCGCCAGCGCGTCGGGGGTCAGCACCAGCACGTCGGCGGTGCGCGTCTCCTTGGTGCGGAAATCGGCCTGGTGGTCCTTGAGATAGGTCTTGAGGTCGTCGTCGGTCGGCGCGGCGATGTCGGGCAGGCTGGTGGAGTTGAGGGTGAAATATTCCACCGTGCGCGTGTCGTTGCGGTAGCGGTTGAGCAGCTCGGCGGCGGTCTTGGGCACCGGCGAGCCGGCGAACAGGCCCATCGCGATCTGCTGGCGGCGGGCGGCCCGCGTCTGCAGGTCGAAATATTCCGCTTCCGTATAGCCGCTCTGCGCCAGCACCTGCTGGAAGGTGGCGCGGTCGAAATTGCCCAGCGTGTTGGCGAAGCTCGGGTCCTCGCGCACCATCTTGGCCAGTTGCGCGTCGGAGACGCCGATGCCGTAGCTGGTCGCCAGCTGGTTCACCGCCGCGTCCGAGGCCAGCCGCGCGATCACCGCGGTCGGAATGCCCATCTGCAGCGCCTGCTGCGAGGTCGGCATCTGCCCGGTCTGCTGCGCGAACTGGTTGAGCTGCTGCTGGTAGGCGCGCTGGAACTGGGTGGTGGTGATGTCCTCGTTGCCGACCTTGGCGAGCGTGGTCGAGCCGAGGTCGAGCAGCACGTTGGAGATGCCGAATCCGGCCATGCCGATGAGCAGCAGGCCACCCAGGATCTTGCCGACCAGGGTCGTGGCGAAACGGCGCATCAGGTTCAGCATTGGCAGGCAATCCAGGCGGTGACGTTGCGGCCCGAAGGGGTTATGGCAAACTCTGTTGCCGCGCAAGAGCAAGGATTTCCGCCAAGTGCCTCAGAATATTACCCCCCTGATCGCCGGGAACTGGAAGATGAACGGGCTGCGCGCGGCGCTGTCCGAGGTGGAGACGCTGGCGAGCCGCCTGACCGCCGGCCCGGCGCCGCGCTGCACCGTCGCCATCTGCCCGCCGGCGACGCTGCTCGGGCCGATGAACCGCATCACCGCGCCGGCCGGCATCGTGCTCGGCGGCCAGGACTGCCACCCGGCGCCCTCCGGCGCCCACACCGGCGACATCAGCGCCGCCATGCTGGCCGATGCCGGGGCGCAGATGGTGATCGTCGGGCACTCCGAGCGCCGCGCCGACCATGGCGAAACCGACGAATTGGTGCGGGCCAAGGCCATCGCCGGCCTCGCCGCCGGCCTCACCCCGATCATCTGCATCGGCGAGACGCGGGCCGAGCGCGAGGCCGGCGCCGCCGACGCCGTCTGCGCGCGCCAGCTTCTCGGCTCGGTGCCCGACCAGGCGGCGGACGAGGACGTGGTCGTCGCCTACGAGCCGGTCTGGGCCATCGGCACCGGCCTCACGCCCACCGCCGCCGATATCGCCGCCATGCACAACTCCTTGCGCCAGCAGCTGATTTCGCGCTTCGGCGGACGCGGCGCGGCGATCCGCATCCTCTATGGCGGCTCGCTGAAGCCGGCCAATGCGCGCGAAATCCTCGCCATCGCGCACGTCAATGGCGGCCTCGTCGGCGGCGCCAGCCTCTTGGCGGACGACTTCGCCGCCATTATCTCCGCGGCGTAATTCCCACGTCCCGCCCGAATATCGGCGCAAGCCGCTGGCATTTGGGGAGCGCGGCGTGTATGACCCGCGCCGATTTGGTCAGCACGCCTCACCGCTGCGGGCTCTGAACTGAAAGCCGTCCCCTTATGCAAAACGTATTGCTCGTCGCCTACCTCATCATCGTCCTGGCGCTGATCGGCGTGATCCTGCTGCAGCGTTCGGAAGGCGGCGGCCTGGGCATGGGCGGCAATGCCGGCGGGCTGATGACGGTGCGCGGCTCGGCCAATTTGCTGACCCGCAGCACGGCGATCCTGGCGGCGCTGTTCTTTGCCGCCGCCATCGGCCTCACCATCATGAGCGAGCTCGACCGCGGCACCGACTCCATTCTCGACCAGGCCGTGAGCACCGGCCCGCAGCCCTCGACCGTGCTCGACGCGCTGAGCCAGATGCAGGGCGACACCTCGTCCGCCGCGCCGGCCACGGCGTCGTCCGATGCCGCCGATGCCGGCCTCGCGCTCCCCGTCACCGCCGCGCCGTCGGCGTCCGCCGCCGTCGAGCCCTCCGCCAGCGCTTCGGCCGCGAGCAGCGCCGCGCCGGCCAGCAGCGAGGCCGCGCCGCCGAGCAGCAGCGCTCCGGCGCCCGCCAGCAGCGAGGCGGCGCCGGCCGCCAGCAGCGCGCCTGCCCAATAAGGCGGCGCCACCGCAGGACACCGGAAGGGGATGGCGACATCCCCTTCTTCTTTTTGGATTTGGCCGCGCCGTCCGGGCCGGCCCGAAATGGTCTGATGGAGTCGAGGCTGTGGGCGCAGCCTCGCGGCTCTTCCGAATCAGAAGCGCGCGCCCGTAAGGTGAAGGCCCATGGCTCGGTACGTTTTCATCACCGGTGGCGTGGTTTCCTCATTGGGCAAAGGTCTCGCGTCCGCGGCGCTCGGCGCCGTGCTCCAGGCGCGTGGCTACAAGGTGCGCTTGCGGAAACTCGACCCCTACCTCAATGTCGATCCCGGCACGATGTCGCCCACCCAGCACGGCGAGGTGTTCGTCACCGACGACGGCGCCGAGACCGACCTCGACCTCGGCCATTACGAGCGCTTCACCGGCCGGCACGCCAACAAGCGCGACAACATCACCACCGGCCGCATCTATTCCGACCTGATCTCGAAGGAGCGCAAGGGCGAGTTCCTCGGCGCCACCGTGCAGGTGATCCCGCACGTCACCGACGCCATCAAGGAATTCGTGCTCGAGGGTAATGACGACTACGATTTCGTCTTGATCGAGATCGGCGGCACCGTCGGCGACATCGAGGGCCTGCCGTTCTTCGAGGCCATCCGCCAGCTCGGCAACGATCTGCCGCGCCACCACGCGGTCTACGTCCACCTGACGCTGATGCCGTACATCCCCTCGGCCGGCGAGCTCAAGACCAAGCCGACGCAGCATTCGGTGGCCGAGCTGCGCTCCATCGGCATCTCGCCCGATGTGCTGCTGGTGCGCTGCGACCGGCCGATCCCGAGCTCGGAGCGCCGCAAGCTGGCGCTGTTCACCAACGTCCGCGAAAGCGCCGTGATCCAGGGCCTCGACGTCGCCTCGATCTACGACGTGCCGCTCGCCTACCACAAGGAAGGCCTCGACCGCGAAGTGCTGGCCGCCTTCGGCATCACCGACGCGCCCGCGCCCGATCTCGGCCAGTGGGAGGAGGTGTCGTCGCGCCTGCACAACCCGGAGGGCGAGGTCAACATCGCCATCGTCGGCAAATACACCGGCCTCAAGGACGCCTACAAATCGCTGAGCGAGGCGCTGGTGCATGGCGGCATCGCCAACAAGGTCAAGGTCAACCTCAACTGGATCGACAGCGAGATCTTCGAGCACGAGGACCCCGCGCCCTATCTCGAGCACATCCACGGCATCCTGGTTCCCGGCGGGTTCGGCGAGCGCGGTTCGGGCGGAAAAATCCAGGCGGCGCGCTTCGCCCGGGTCAAGGACGTGCCGTATTTCGGCATCTGCTTCGGCATGCAGATGGCCTGCATCGAGGCGGCGCGCAACACCGCCGGCATCAAGAACGCCAACTCCACCGAATTCGGCCCGACCAAGGAGCCGATCGTGGGCATGATGACCGAGTGGACCAAGGGCAACGAGAAGGAAACCCGCTCCGCCGAAGGCGACCTCGGCGGCACCATGCGGCTCGGCGCCTATCCCGCCCAGCTCACCCGCGGCAGCCGCGTCGCCGACATCTACGGCACCACCCGCATCTCCGAGCGGCACCGGCACCGCTACGAGGTGAACATGGCGTACCGCAAGGTACTCGAAAAGAACGGCCTGCTGTTCTCCGGCGTTTCCCCCGACGGCACGCTGCCCGAGATCGTCGAGCGCACCGACCATCCCTGGTTCATCGGCGTGCAGTTCCACCCCGAGCTCAAATCCAAGCCGTTCGAGCCGCACCCGCTGTTCGCCAGCTTCATCGCCGCCGCCATGGACCAGAGCCGGCTGGTGTAGCTCGACCGGCGCGCTTGACCGCCGGCGGCGTGCGGCTAAGCTTGCGGCATGGCCGACATCGTCAACCTCAACCGCGCCCGCAAGCAGAAATCCCGTGCCGAGCGCGAGCAGCAGGCCGCCGAGAACCGCGTGCGGTTCGGCCGCAGCAAGGCCGAAAAGGCCCGGGACGCCGCCGAAAAATCGCTGGCCGAAAAGCTGGTCGAGGCGCATCGGCGCGACAGCGACTGACCGCAGGATTCCGCCCCATGACGACTCTTTCCGATTTCACCGCCTCCCGCCTCGGCGGGGCTCCCGAGCCGCTCTCGGCCTATGCCGGCAAGGTGGCGCTCATCGTCAACGTCGCCAGCCAGTGCGGCAACACCCCGCAATATGAGGGGCTCGAGGCACTGTACCGCAACTACGGCCCGCGCGGCTTCGTGGTTCTGGGCTTTCCCTGCAACCAGTTCGGCGGGCAGGAGGCCGGCAGCGCCGAGGAGATCGCCGCCTTCTGCACCCTCAACTACGCCGTCGATTTCCCGATGTTCGCCAAGCTCGAGGTCAACGGCCCGGCCGCCGATCCGCTCTACGCCTGGCTGAAGCACGAAACGCCGGGCTCGGCCGACCGCGACATCGAGTGGAATTTCGCGAAATTCCTGGTCGGCCGCGACGGCCGCCCGGTCCGCCGCTTCGCCGACAAGGTGCAGCCGGCCGACCTCGCGCCGGACATCGAAACGCTGCTGTAAGGGGCCTCGCCGGGACCAGCCCCCGCACGCAGGACCAACCCCGCCACATCGTCAGTCCCGAGAAACCATCCACATCGTCATTCCCGCGCAAGCGGGAATCCAGACCGGGCTCACGGACGTCCGAGACCTTCGCCTGGAGTCCCGCTTTCGCGGCAATGACGATGGGGAGGAATGTGGGAAGGACGACGGCGACAGACACGCGACCGCCGCCCCGCCACGCCGCCCCGCCAAACAAAAAGGCCGGGCGCGCGGCCCGGCCTCAATCCCGTCCCCGCCGCCTCAGGCGTTCGAGGCGAACACCAGCACCGGCTTGTCCATCCACAATTCGGGGAAGTTCGCCTTCATGTCGGCGATCTTGGGCTCGTCGAAGAACGCCAGATAGCCCGGGTTCACCTTCATCGTGTAGGCGTTGTCCTGGTGGTAGTCCTCGGCCTGGAAGAAGTTCTTGTAGGGCGTCACTTCCGTCACGATCCTGCTCGGATACACCTTGGCGGCGTCGAGCTGGGCGATATAGGCCTTGGCCACCTTGGCCTGCTCGTCGTTGAGGACGAACAGCGCCGAGCGGTAGCTCGTCCCCTGGTCGTTGCCCTGGTAGTTGAGCGTCGTCGGGTCGGTGATCACCGAAAAGAAGATCTGCAGCAGCTTGCCGTAGCTCACCACCTTGGGGTCGAACTCGACCTTCACCGCCTCGGCGTGGCCGGTGGTTTCGCTGCCCACCATCTCGTAGGTGGGGTTGTCGACGGTGCCGCCCGAATAGCCGGAGATGGCGCTTTTCACGCCCTTGACGTGCTGGAACACGCCCTGCACGCCCCAGAAGCAGCCGCCGGCGAACACCGCCGTCTCGGTAGTCGCGGTCGCCGCCGGCTCGTCGATCGCCGGGGCAGGGGCCTCGACCGGCAACAGGCCCTCGGCCATGGCGCTGCTGCTCCACGCCCCCATGCCGATGCCGAGCGCCGCCACCGGCACGATCAGCGTCGCCATGGCGGCCTTGGCGATCCTGCGCAACTCCATCATCGCTTCTCTCCCTCGCGAGGCGGAGCCGTCCGCCCGCATGTGTCGCCGTAATGTGGCGCGTCGCGGCGCAAAATCCAGTCGCGCTGGCGCCGTTGTGATCGTGCCGCCACCGCGCGTGAGCCGGCGTGAGCGTCCGGCTCGACTCCGTGGGCGAGGCGGCAGGGGAACTCCCCCGGACTCCACCCGTTACCCCGGCATCATCCATCCTCAAGGAGACGGAAAAATGCCGACAGCATCGGGACATACCACCGCCATTCGCGCCTCGCGCGTCATCGGCACCGAGGTCAAGGACAATAGCGGCAACGTCATCGGCAAGATCGAGGACCTCATCCTCGACAAGACCGAGAACGCCATCATGTTCGCCGTTGTCGGCTTCGGCGGCATGCTCGGCATGGGCGAGAAATTCCATCCGGTACCGTGGTCGACCCTCGATTTCGACCCGGAGCTCGACGCCTATGTGATCCCGCTCAGCAAGGACGAGCTCGAGGCGGCGCCGGCGGATTCGATCAAGGATCTGACCAAGAACGACGGCGCCGGCATCCGCGAGCGCGCCTACGACTATTACAAGGCCCAGCCCTACTGGCACTGAGCCGGCAGGACGCCTTGCGTCGAGGGCGGCCGCGGGCCGCCCTTGGCGTTTCCGCCGCGCGGCGCCCAAGAACAACGATCCAGACGGTACGGCATCGACATCGATATCCCCGCCGCCGGCGCCGGATTCCGCAGTCCCCGCAATCGCTTGCAACAATCTTTGCGTCCGCCGGTCCGCCTCGCCCGGGGCGGCGCTACAGTGTCGCCGTCGCCCACCGCCACCGTGGCGGTCCTGACGAGGGGCCGGGTGGGCGAGACGGGCGGACGGCGGTCGCGCCGTCCGGGTCCGGCAGTGGGTCGCAGGGCGTTCAAAGGCGCTCTCCCGCCCGGCCGCTCCCAAAATCCCGCCGCGGAGCTGCGCTGGGTGCCTCGCACTCAGTCTTCAGTCTCGGAGGCGCCCGGCGCACTCCGTCCACGGGACCGGTCCGTCCCGCGGCAGGGCAGACTCCGAGGCCGCAGGGCCGTCGGCCGCTCCGCCATGCCCGCTCGGAACCGGGCGAAAAATTCCGCCGGAGCCCTTCCGATTGTCGCGGGGCTTGTCTAACAAGGGCGGCAATCGGTTGCAGCAGAGGTTTCGGCAATGTCTTCCATCATCGATGTCACCGGCCGCCAGGTCTTCGACAGCCGCGGCAACCCGACCGTCGAGGTCGACGTGGTGCTCGACGATGGCAGCTTCGGCCGCGCCATGGTGCCGTCCGGCGCCTCGACCGGCGCGCACGAGGCCGTCGAGCTGCGCGACGGCGGCAAGCCGTTCCTCGGCAAGGGCGTGACCAAGGCGGTCGATTTCGTCAACACCGAGATCTATTCCGAGATCGAGGGCCTCGACGCGCTCGACCAGATCAGCGTCGACCGCGCCATGATCGAGCTCGACGGCACGCCCAACAAGGGCCGGCTGGGCGCCAACGCCATCCTCGGCGTGTCGCTGGCGGTGGCCAAGGCGGCGGCGGAAAGCTCCGACCTGCCGCTCTACAAATATCTGGGCGGCCCCAACGCCCATGTGCTGCCGGTGCCGATGATGAACATCATCAATGGCGGCGCCCATGCCGACAATCCCATCGACATGCAGGAGTTCATGATCCTGCCGATCGGCGCCGAAAGCTTCGCGCACGCCATGCAGATCGGCTCGGAGGTGTTCCATACCCTCAAGAAGGCGCTGCACGCCGACGGGCACAACACCAATGTCGGCGACGAGGGCGGCTTCGCTCCCAACCTCAGCTCCGCCGAGGCGGCGCTCGAGTACATCGTCAAGTCGATCCAGGCCGCCGGCTACGAGCCGGGCAAGGACGTGGCGCTCGGCCTCGACTGCGCCTCGACCGAATATTTCAAGGCCGGCAAGTACGAGATGAGCGGCGAGGGCAAGACGCTCTCGTCCGACGACAACGTCAAATTCCTCGAGGGCCTCGCCGGCAGATTCCCGATCATCACCATCGAGGACGGCATGGCCGAGGACGATTGGGAGGGCTGGAAGGCGCTCACCGCCGCGCTCGGCAAGAAGCTGCAGCTCGTGGGCGACGATTTGTTCGTCACCAACACCGAGCGGCTGCGCTCGGGCATCAGGATGGGCGTCGCCAATTCCATCCTGGTCAAGGTCAACCAGATCGGCTCGCTCAGCGAAACGCTCGACGCCGTCGATATGGCGCACCGCAACGCCTACACCACGGTGATGTCGCACCGCTCGGGCGAGACCGAGGATTCGACCATCGCCGACCTCGCGGTCGCCTGCAATTGCGGGCAGATCAAGACCGGCTCGGTGTCGCGCTCCGACCGCATGGCAAAGTACAACCAGCTCATCCGCATCGAGGAGATGCTGGGCAGCTCCGGCCGCTATGCCGGCCGCGACGCCTTCAGGGCGCTGGCATAAGCACCTCGATTGCGCTGGCGCCGCAGCCGCTTAGGGGGCGCGGCGCGGCACATTAATCCCCCTTCAACCGGGGGGTGTTAAGATGGCCGCAACCGTCAGCGAGGCCATCGTCGTCCATGTCCACCCGTCTCCGCCGTCCCTCGCTCTGGCGCCAGTTGCTGGTCACCGCCGCTCTCGTCGCCTTCCAGGGCTATCTGGGCTGGAGCGCGCTGGTGGGCAATTACGGCATCGAGGGCCGCAAGACGATGCTGGCCGACATCGACACGCTGAAGGTGCAGTCGGGCGGGCTCGCGGCCGCCATCGACTCCTACCGCCACAAGGTGTCGCTCTTTGCCCCCAAGAGCCTCGACCCCGACATTCTCACCGAGAAGGCGCGGGCGATGCTGTCGATGGCGCAGGTGGGCGACATGGTGGTGATGATCGATCCGAACACCGGTAAACCTGTCTCCGGTTCACAGGCGACGTCAACCGAATCTGGGGCAATGCCAAAAATCGAAAGCGGCATAGACTGATAGCGCCGTTTCCTGCTGCAATTACTGCATTGCGCTCGACGAAAGCCTTGCGCTACCCTCGCAGCCGATGGCGTAATGCCATGCTCACAAGCGGCATCCGGAGACGATGAATGGCGCGCAAGCCCGCCCCGAAAGCGGAAAAATCCGCTTCCCTCTCCAACATCCCTGAATTCAGCAAGGAGCAGGAGCTCGCCGCCTATCGCGACATGCTGCTCATCCGCCGCTTCGAGGAGAAGGCCGGCCAGATGTACGGCATGGGCCTGATCGGCGGCTTCTGCCATTTGTATATCGGCCAGGAAGCGGTGGTCACCGGCGTCACCATGGCCAGCCGCAAGGGCGAGGACGCGCAGATCACCGGCTATCGCGACCACGGCCACATGCTGGCCATGGGGCTCGAGGCCAGGGGCGTGATGGCCGAGCTGACCGGGCGGCGCGGCGGCCTCAGCAAGGGCAAGGGCGGCTCGATGCACATGTTCTCCAACGAGCACCGCTTCTACGGCGGCAACGGCATCGTCGGCGCCCAGGTGTCGCTCGGCACGGGCCTCGCCTTCGCCAGCAAGTTCAGGGGCGACGACACCGTCAGCCTCACCTATTTCGGCGACGGCGCCGCCAACCAGGGGCAGGTTTACGAAAGCTTCAACATGGCCAAGCTGTGGAAGCTGCCGGTGGTCTACATCATCGAGAACAACCGCTACGGCATGGGCACCTCGCTCGAGCGCGCCTCGGGCCAGACCAACCTCGCGCGCCGCGGCGAGGGCTTCGACATTCCCGGCGAGCAGGTGGACGGCATGGACGTGCGCATGACGCACGACGCCGCCAAGCGCGCCATCGCCCACGCGCGCGAGGGCAAGGGCCCCTACATCCTCGAAATGCTGACCTATCGCTATCGCGGCCATTCGATGTCCGATCCGGCGAAATACCGCAGCAAGGACGAGGTCACCACCATGCGCGCCGAGCACGATCCGATCGAGCAGGTCAAGAACCGCATTCTGGAAAAGCGCTACGGCACCGAGGACAGCCTGAAGCAGGTCGAGGCCGAGGTGCGCGCCATCATCACCGAGGCCGCCGACTTCGCCACCAACGATCCCGAGCCGGATACCGCCGAGCTCTGGACCGACATCTACGCCGAAGCCTGAGGACAGCCGATCATGCCGAACATCCTGATGCCCGCGCTGTCGCCCACCATGGAGGAGGGCAAGCTCTCCAAATGGCTGGTCAAGGAAGGCGACACCGTCAATCCCGGCGACGTGTTGGCCGAGATCGAGACCGACAAGGCGACCATGGAGGTCGAAAGCGTCGACAGCGGCAAGGTGTCGAAGCTGCTGATCCCCGAGGGGACCGAGGGCGTGAAGGTCAACACCCCGATCGCCATCGTGCTCGGAGAGGGCGAGTCTCCCGGTGAGGAGATGCCCAAGCCGCCCGCCGCCTCCGCCACCCCGTCGATGGTGACGGCGGAAGCGCCGGCGCCTGCCCCCGCCGAGGCCAAGGCGCCCGCCGCCGCGGCCGCGCCGGCCTTCACGCCGGCCGCCGACCCCGACCTGCCGGCCGGCGTCGAGATGGTCGAGATGACGGTGCGCCAGGCGCTGAACGAGGCCATGGCCGAGGAGATGCGCCGCGACGAGACCATCTTCCTGATGGGCGAGGAGGTGGCCGAGTACAACGGCGCCTACAAGGTCAGCCAGGGCCTGCTCGACGAGTTCGGCGCCAAGCGCGTGGTCGACACCCCGATCACCGAGCATGCCTTCGCCGGCATCGGCATCGGCGCCGCCTTCGCGGGCCTGAGGCCCATCGTCGAATTCATGACCTGGAACTTCGCCATGCAGGCGATCGACCAGGTGATCAACTCCGCCGCCAAGCAGCTCTATATGTCCGGCGGGCAGGTGCATGCCCCGATCGTGTTCCGCGGCCCCAATGGCGCCGCCTCGCGCGTCGGCGCGCAGCACAGCCAGGACTATTCGGCCTGGTACAGCCACGTGCCCGGCCTCTATGTCGTCGCCCCGTTCTCGGCCGCCGACGCCAAGGGCCTGCTCAAGGCCGCCATCCGCTCCAACAACCCGGTCGTCTTCCTCGAGAACGAGATTCTCTACGGCTCGACCGGCCAGGTGCCGAAGGTCGACGACTACGTGCTGCCGATCGGCAAGGCGCGCATCGCCCGCGCCGGCAAGGATGTGACGCTCGTCAGCTTCTCGATGGGCATGCGCTACGCCACGCAGGCGACCGAAAAACTGGTCGCCGCCGGCGTCGACGTCGAGCTCATCGATTTGCGCACGCTGCGGCCGATGGACTCGGCGACCGTCATCGAGAGCGTCAAGAAGACCGGCCGCCTGGTCTCGGTGGAGGAGGGCTGGCCGCAGGGCGGCATCGGCGCCGAGCTTGCCGCGCGGGTCATCGCCGAGGCGTTCGACTATCTCGACGCGCCGCCCACCCGCATCACCGGCAAGGACGTGCCGATGCCCTACGCCGCCAATCTCGAAAAGCTGGCGCTGCCCAGCGTCGACGACGTCGTCGCCGCGGTGAACGCCGTGACGTATCGGGGATGAGGATCATGCCCACGCAGGACGAAATCGACCGCAAATTCCTCGATGCCGCCTATGAGGAGGCGCAGCAGGGGCTGCGCGAGGGCGGCATTCCGATCGGCTCGGTGCTGGTGCGCAATGGCGAGATCATCGGGCGCGGCCACAACCGCCGGGTGCAGAAGGGCGACCCGATCCTGCATGGCGAGATGGACGCGATCCAGAACGCCGGCCGGCAGAAGACCTATCGCGACGTCACCTGCTACACCACGCTCAGCCCCTGCATGATGTGCACTGGAACGATCATTCAGTTCGGCATCTCGCGCGTGGTCGTGGCCGAGAGCAAGAACTTCAAGGGTTTTCAGGACGTCATGACCCTCGCGGGGGTGGCCGTGAAGGACTACCACGACCCCAAATGCGAGCACATGATGGCGGAGTTCATCAGGAACAATCCGTCCGTGTGGAACGAAGACATCGGCGAGTGAGGCGAGGATGAGCATCAACATCACCATGCCGGCGCTGTCCCCCACCATGGAGGAGGGCAAGCTCGCCAAATGGCACGTCAAGGAGGGCGACAGCGTCTCCTCCGGCGACGTGATCGCCGAGATCGAAACCGACAAGGCGACGATGGAAGTCGAAGCGGTCGATGAGGGCAAGATCGGCAAGATCGTCGTCCCGGAAGGCACCGACAATGTGAAGGTCAATGCCGTCATCGCGGTGCTGCTGACCGAGGGCGAGAGCGCGGCTGATGTGAAGGCGCCTGCGGCGCCGAAGGCGGCTGAGGCACCGAAGCCACCGGCGCCCGTTGCAGCACCCGCTCCGGTGACGACCGGTACAGCGGCCATCCCAGCAAAGGAAGTCGACGCCCGAGCGCAAGTTGCCCAAACCATTGAGATCGCGCGCAGCAGCGCAGCCAATGCCAACGGCGCCCGCATCTTCGCCTCGCCGCTCGCCCGCCGGTTCGCCAAAGAGGCCAACATCGATATCTCCGCGATCGCCGGCTCCGGCCCGCATGGCCGCGTGGTGAAATCCGACGTCGAGGCCGCGAAATCCGGCAAGACGCCGCTCAAGGCCGCCCCCGCGGCTGCGCCAACTTCCGGAGGCGCGCTCGCCGCCGGCATGAGCAAGGCGCAGGTGATGGCGCTGTTCCCCGAGGGCAGCTATGACGTCGTTCCAAACGACGGCATGCGCAAGACCGTCGCGGCGCGGCTCACCGAAGCCAAGCAGACCATCCCGCATTTCTACCTGACGCTCGATTGCCGGATCGACGCGCTGATGGAGGCGCGCGAGAAGATCAATGCCGCCGCGCCGCTCAAGGACGGCAAGCCCGTCTACAAGCTGTCGGTCAACGACTTCGTGATCAAGGCGTGGGCCATGGCGCTGCAGCGCGTGCCCACCGCGAACGCCACCTGGGCCGTGGATTCGATCCTCTACCACAAGCGCTCCGACGTGGCGGTCGCCGTGGCGGTGCCGGGCGGCCTGTTCACTCCGGTGGTGAAGTCGGCCGACCAGAAGACGCTGCGCCAGATCTCGGACGAGGTGAAAGATCTCGCCGGCCGCGCCCGCAACAAGAAGCTGGCGCCGCATGAATACCAGGGCGGCTCGACCTCGGTGAGCAATCTGGGCATGTACGGCATCACGCAGTTCTCCGCCGTCATCAACCCGCCGCACGGCACCATCCTTGCCGTCGGCGTCGGTGAGGAGCGCGTCTATGCCGACAAGGGCCAGGTCAAGGTCGGCCAGTTCATGACCGTCACCTGCGCCTGCGACCACCGCGCCGTCGACGGCGCCCTCGGCGCCGAGCTGCTCGCGGCGTTCAAGGCGCTCATCGAAACCCCGGTGATGATGCTGGCATGAAAACCATCCTCTGCTACGGCGACAGCCTGACCTATGGCGCCAATCCGATCCCCGGCGGGGCCCGGCATGCCTATGAGGATCGCTGGCCGACGCGGCTCGAGGCGGGGCTCGGCGGCAAGGCGCGGGTGGTCGCCGAGGGATTGGGCGGCCGCACCACGGTGCACGACGACTGGTTCACCAGCGCCGACCGCAACGGCGCGCGCGTGCTGCCGACGCTGCTGCACTCGCACGGGCCGCTCGACATGGTTGTCCTCATGCTGGGGACCAACGATCTGAAGCCGTTTCTCGGCCGCACCGCCATGGAGGCGTCCAAGGGTGCCGTGCGGCTGATCGAGATCGTCCGGGCGCATTGCGGCGCGGCGATGCCCATCGTGCTGGTGGCGCCGCCGCACATCGGCGACACGCAGCATCCCGAGATGCTGCTGCATTTCGGCGGCCAGCCGGCGATCGATGAATCGCGGCAGTTCGCCAGATGGTACCGGCAGCGCGCCGAGGAGGCGGGGGTCGCGTTCTTCGATGCGTCCACCGTGGCACGCCCCGACCCGAACGACGGCGTGCATCTCGACGCCGCCAACACGCGCGCCATCGGCGAGGCCCTGGCCCCGCTCGTCGGCAAGCTCCTCGGACTCTAGGAGGCCCCAATGGCCGATACCTACGATCTCATCGTCATCGGCGCGGGCCCCGGCGGCTACGTCGCCGCCATCCGCGCGGCGCAGCTCGGCATGAAGACCGCCATCGTCGAGCGCGAGCACATGGCCGGTATCTGCTCCAATTGGGGGTGTATTCCGACCAAGGCGCTGCTGCGCACGGCCGAGATTTACGGCCACATGGCGCACGCCAAGGATTACGGCCTTACCGCCGACAAGTTCGGCGTCGACCTCGCCGCCACCATCAAGCGCTCGCGCCAGATCGCGGCGCAGATGAACAACGGCGTCCAGTTCCTGATGAAGAAGAACAAGGTCGACATCATCTGGGGCGAGGCGGTGCTGACCGGTCCCGGCGAGATCAAGGTCGAGCCGACCAAAAAGCCCGCCATGCAGCCGCAGGTGCCGCCGCCCAAGGCCACGCTCGGGGCAGGGACCTACAAGGCCAAAAATATCATCGTCGCCACCGGCGCCCGCCCGCGCGTGCTGCCCGGCATCGAGCCCGACGGCGAGCGCATCTGGACCTATTTCGAGGCGATGACCCCGAAGGCAATGCCCAAATCCCTGGTGGTGATGGGCTCGGGCGCCATCGGCATGGAATTCGCCTCGTTCTACCGCTCGCTCGGGGCCGAGGTCACGATCATCGAGCTGCTGCCGCAGATCCTGCCGGTCGAGGACGCCGAGATCGCCGCGCAGGTGAAGAAGCGCTTCGAAAAGCGCGGCATCAAATTCATGATCGAGGCCAAGGTCACCAAGGTCGACAAGTCCAAATCGGGCGTCGTCGCCCATGTCGAGCTCAAGGACGGCAGCAAGGTGGAGGTGCCCGGCGACGCGCTGATCTCGGCCGTCGGCGTCGTCTGCAATACCGAAAATCTCGGGCTCGAAAAGCTCGGCGTGAAGATCGAGCGCGGCGCCATCGTCGTCGACGACCATGGCCGCACCAACGTGCCGGGCGTGTGGGCCATCGGCGACGTCGCCGGTCCGCCGATGCTGGCGCACAAGGCCGAGCATGAGGGCGTCATCACCGTCGAGACCATCGCCGGCCTCAAGGTGCACGGGCTCGACAGGCGCAAGATCCCCGGCTGCACCTATTGCGAGCCGCAGGTCGCATCGGTCGGCCTCACCGAGGCCAAGGCGAAAGAGACCGGGCGCGAGCTCAAGATCGGGCACTTCCCGTTCATCGGCAACGGCAAGGCGATCGCGCTCGGCGAGCCCGAGGGCATGGTCAAGACCATCTTCGACGCCAAGACCGGCGAGCTGCTGGGCGCGCACATGGTCGGCGCCGAGGTCACCGAGCTGATCGAAGGCTTCGTCGTCGCCATGAACCTCGAAACCACCGAGGAAGAGCTGATGCACACCATCTTCCCGCATCCGACGCTGTCTGAGATGATGAAGGAAAGCGTGCTCGACGCCTACGGCCGGGCGCTCAACATCTGAGGCGAACCATGTCGGCTGAAGTCACCTCGCTCGTCATCTTCCTGCTCACCGGCCTTGCCGCCGGCTGGATCGCGAGCCTGATCCTGGGCGGCAGCGGGCTGGTGCGCTATCTCGTCATCGGCGTCATCGGCGCCCTGGTAGGCGGCTATGTGCTGAAGCTCACCCACACCAGCCTGCCGCTCGAAGGCTGGCTCAACGACCTCGTCACCGCGGTGATCGGCTCGATCATCGTCATCATCATCGCCCGGATCGTCGCCAAATGAGCGGGGTTGATCCGAAGCGGCGGGATGTCGATATCAGCGCCGGGTGCAGGAGAGGTTGAACATGGGCATTCCGGAGCGGCAGGGCGGCGAGGGCGGATCGATATTGCGCGACGACACCATGCGCCACGTCATCGTATTCCTGGTCATCGGCGCCATCGCCGGCTGGCTCGCGAGCTGGATCGTCGGCGGCGACGGGCTGCTGACCTATCTGCTGTCGGGCGTCATCGGCTCGTTCGTCGGCGGCTATCTGTTCTCGCTGCTGAAGATCAGGCTGCCTGTCAGCAACATCTGGCTCAGCCAGATCATCACCTCGACGGTCGGCGCGATCATCGTGGTGCTCATCGCCCGGCTGATCGCCGGGCACTAAGGAGTTTCGTGGTCACCCTGCTGGACGCCCGCCCGCGCCATCCCGAGAAGGTCCACCGGCCCGACACCGAAGTGCTGCGCAAGCCGGACTGGATCCGCGTGCGCGCGCCGGGCTCGCCGGTCTATCGCGAGACGCAGCAGATCGTGCGCGAGCACAACCTCGTCACCGTCTGCGAGGAGGCCGGCTGCCCCAATATCGGCGAGTGCTGGTCCAAGAAGCACGCCACCATGATGATCATGGGCGAGATCTGCACGCGCGCCTGCGCCTTCTGCAACGTCGCCACCGGCCTGCCGACCCAGCTCGATCCCAACGAGCCCGGGAACGTCGCCAACGCCGTGCAGAAGCTTGGCCTCAACCACGTCGTCATCACCTCGGTCGACCGCGACGACCTGATCGACGGCGGCGCCGAGCATTTCGCCAGGGTGATCCGGGCGATCCGCGCCTGCACGCCGCAGACCACCATCGAGGTGCTGACCCCCGATTTCCTGCGCAAGGAGGGGGCGCTCGAGGTGGTCGTCGCGGCCAGGCCCGACGTCTTCAACCACAACCTCGAGACGGTGCCGAGCAAGTACCTCAAGGTCCGGCCCGGCGCCCGCTACTTCCACTCCATCCGGCTGCTGCAGCGGGTCAAGGAGCTCGATCCGACGATGTTCACCAAGTCCGGCATCATGGTCGGGCTGGGCGAGGAGCGGAACGAGGTGCTGCAGCTCATGGACGATCTGCGCTCGGCCGATGTCGATTTCCTCACCATCGGCCAGTACCTGCAGCCGACGCGCAAGCACCATCCGGTGATCCGCTACGTCGCGCCCGACGAATTCAAGTCCTACGCCACCATCGCGAGGACCAAGGGCTTCCTCCTGGTCTCGGCCAGCCCGCTCACCCGCTCGTCCCACCATGCCGGCGAGGATTTCGCCGCCCTCAAGGCCGCCCGGCTCGCCAAGCATGCCTGATCTGTTCCTCGAACGGCACGTGCCGCATCTGGTCAACCGCATGTTCGACCTGGTGAACGACCTCGACAGCTATCCGGAGTTCGTCCCCAACTGCAAGGATATGCAGGTCAAGCGCGACGACGGCGCCGAAGGCGACGTCCGCTTCGCCAGAATGACGATCCAGTTCGGGCCGATGACGCAGTCCTACACCAGCCGGGTGACGGCCGACCGCAGCGCCCACACCATCACCGCCAGGGCGGTCGACGGGCCGTTCAGCTATCTCGACAGCAAATGGACCTTCACGCCGGAAGGGGCGGGGACGCGCATCCGCTTCGACATCGATTTCAAATTCTCGAACCCGCTGATCGCCACCGTGGCCGAGGCCGCCTTCGCCGCCAAGCAGGACGAGATCCTCGACGCCTTCGTCGAGGAGGCCGACCGCCGCTTCGGCGACTAGGATTGCCGCGGGTCAGACCAAGCTGAAGCTGCCGTTCAGTGCCGGTTCAAGCCATCGGCTCCATCGTCCGCGCATGCCGCAATCAAGCGGCACATCGATGGAGAGCCCCATGCAGTCCATGATCCGCACCCTCGTGATCGCCTCGTCGCTCACGGTCCTGGCCTTCGGCGCGACGCCCGCTTTTGCGCTCTGCAAATACGGCACGCCGCATTGCGTCAATCCCAACCCGGGCCCGAAACTGCCCAAGGTCAACACCACCCGCCTGCCGGATTCGCCTCCGGGCGACGACGACTGCAAATATTACGGCAGCTGCGACGATGGTTCGCCCGAAGGCACCGGGCCCGACGGCGGCCCCAATGGCGGCCTCGGCAACGGCGGCAGCCCGGCCCTGACCGGGGGCGACAACGGCCAGCTCCAGCAGTTCCACGTCTCTGCCGCAGCGCTGCTGCGCCACTGATCCGGCGATGGCGGTTCCAAATCGCAGCGGCGTGTTCGCGCGATTTGGAACGCGGTTATGCGATCGCCTTTTTCATCAGCTTCAGCGCCTCGATCACGCTGGCCTGCCGGATTTCGTCGCGGCTCCAGCTCGGATCGAAGGTTTTCTTGAGATGCCGGGTCGCATCCGCCGTCGCCACGGCGAAATGCACGAGGCCGATGGGCTTTTCGCGGCTGCCGCCATCGGGGCCGGCAATGCCGGTGACGGCAACCGCCAGATGCGTGCCGGCGGTGTGCATGGCGCCTTCCGCCATCGCCTCGGCGGTTTCCTTGGAGACCGCGCCGAATTCGCGCAGTACGCCGTAGGGAACGCCGATCATCGCCAGCTTGGCCTCGTTGGCATAGGTAACGTAGCCGCCATAGAACGTGTCCGACGCCCCCGGAATGGCGGTGAGGGCGCCCGCCAGCAACCCGCCGGTGCAGCTTTCGGCGGTGGTCACGGTAACCCCCTTGGCCGTCGCGGCGGCGCCGACCTCCTTGGCCAGTTGCGCAATGTCGTCCGGTAGCCGCATTCAGTCCTCCCGTGGCAGTTCGATCGTCGCGGTCGCCATGGCCACCACGCCTTCGGAGCGGCCGGTGAAGCCGAGCTGCTCGCTGGTGGTGGCCTTCACCGCGATCCGGCTCGGCGCAATTCCGGCCGCGGCGCCGATCGCGGCCTTCATCGCCTGCACATGCGGCCCGATGCGGGGCGCTTCGCAGACGATCGTGAGGTCGAGATTGACGAGCCGCCCGCCGCGCTCGGCCACCAGCCCGGCGGCATGTTTCAGGAACACGCTTGAGGCGGCGCCCTTCCATTGCGGGTCCGACGGCGGAAAGAACGAGCCGATGTCGCCTTCGCCCAGCGCGCCGTAGATCGCATCGGTCAGGGCATGCAGCGCCGCGTCGGCGTCCGAATGGCCCTTGAGCCGCGCGCCGTGCGGAATGCGCACGCCGCCCAGCCACACCGCGTCGCCCGGCTCGAACGGATGCACGTCGAAGCCGCTGCCGGTCCGGGTTTCCATGCTGCCGCCTCCCAAGAGCCGCTCCGCCCGTTCGAAATCCTCGGGATGGGTGAGCTTGATGTTGCGCGCCGACCCGGCGGTCAGCGTCACCGGAATGCCGGCCCATTCAGCGATCGATGCATCGTCGGTGAAGTCGTCCGCGGCAGCCGCCGCCCGGCGATGCGCGTCGAGAATGTCGGCGAAGGCAAAGCCCTGCGGCGTCTGCGCCGCGAACAGCTGCCGGCGATCCTCGGTGCCGTCCACCATCCGCCCGTCGGACGATCGCTTGATCGTGTCGGTCACCGGCACCACGGGGAGGGCGGCAGCGCCCAGCGCCGCCAGCACGCCGTCGATCACCGCGTCGTTCACCAGCGGCCGCGCCGCGTCCTGGATCAGCACCAGGTCCGGCGCGCGTTCGCCCAGCGCCTCGAGTCCGGCCAGCACCGAGCCCTGGCGGGTCGCCGCTCCGGGTACGGCGTCGAGCAGCCGCGGATGGCTGAGCCCGAGCGCCGCGTAGCGCTCCGCGTGCTGGGGGTGGATCACCGGCAGCACCCAGGTCACGTCGCGCCGCCGGGTGAAGGCCTCGATGGTGCGGGCCAGCACGGCGCGGCCGGCCAGCGGCCGGTACTGCTTGGGCGCGCCGCCCATGCGTTCGCCGAGGCCGGCGGCGACCACGATGACGGCGATGGTTTTCGGGTCGGCCCCCACGGCATGCCTCCGGCGTGATGCGGCTGGTCTAACGAGGCACGTCGCCCTGGGCAAGCCGACCCGGCCGCGCGTATTGACCTGTTGCGCAATGCGGCGTTTTGGTTATTCTTCGCGCAATCCTTCCAACTGCGCAAAAGTGGGGCATTCATTGCGTGATCCTGCCTGCGGCTTGAGCATCGGCGATCAGGCGATCCGCAATCGGGCGTTTCTCGCCCCCATGGCCGGCATCACCGACCGACCGATGCGACAGCTCGCCGCCCGCTATGGCGCCGGCCTCGTCGTCTCGGAAATGATCGCCAGCGGCGCGCTCAGCGTCGGCAACGACGACATGCGCCGCAAGCTGATGCCGTCGCCCGGGCTGCCGCACATGGTGCAGCTCGCCGGCTGCGACGCCGGCTGGATGGCCGCCGCGGCCCGGATCGCCGAGGACGCGGGCGCCGATATCATCGACATCAATTTCGGCTGCCCGGCCAAGCGGGTGATCAACGGCTATGCCGGCTCGGCGCTGATGCGCGTGCCCGACCTTGCCGAGCGCCTGGTGGAGGCGGTGGTCGGCGCGACCCCCCGACCCGTCACCGTGAAGATGCGGCTCGGCTGGGACGACGACAGCCTCAACGCTCCCGACATCGCCCGCCGCGCCGTCAACGCCGGCGCGCGGATGATCACCGTCCACGGCCGGACGCGCCAGCAATTCTACAAGGGCCAGGCGCGCTGGCGGCCGGTGCGCGAGGTGGTCGAGGCCGTCGATGTGCCGGTGGTCGTCAACGGCGACATCGTCTCTCTCGACGCTGCCCGCGAAGCGCTCGCCCAGTCCGGCGCCGCCGCGGTGATGCTCGGACGCGGGGCGCAGGGACAGCCCTGGCTGGTCGGCCAGATCGCCGCCGGGCTCGCCGGGACGCCGGCGCCGGCCGCCCCGGAAGGCGACGAGCTCACGGCGATCGTGGTCGAGCACTATGAGGGCGTGCTCAGCGAATACGGGACCGAAATCGGCGTCCGCGCCGCCCGCAAGCATCTCGACTGGTATCTCGAAGCGGCCGCCGTGGCGTTGCCGAAGGACACGCGCAAGCGCCTGCTGGAATGCACCGCGCCGGCCGAGGTCATCGGCCTCGTTCGCGCGATCTTTTCCAACGAGCTGCGGCAAGCGGCATGAGCGGGTTTATGCCGCCGACCCTGCCGCTTTCGGTGCTGCAGGCGCTGACGCAGCCGGTGATCGTGGTCGACGAAGCCCGCAAGGTTGTGTTCGTCAACTATGCGGCGGAATCGTTCTTCGGCGCCTCGCTGAGCGTGCTCGGCCGGCAGCGGCTCGACGACCTCATCGCCTTCGGCTCGCCCATCGTTACCCTGGCGCAGGCGGTGGCGGAGCGGCGCGCGCCGATGACGGAATATCGCGTCAGCGTCGGCTCGGCCCGCTTCGGCGATGCCGCCGACGACCGTATCGTCGACGTGTTCGCGAGCCCCATCTCCGAGATCGACGCCCGCGTCGCGCTGCTGTTCCAGGAGCGCACCATGGCCGACAAGATCGACCGGCAATTGGTGAGCCGCGGCGCCGCGCGCTCGGTCACCGGCCTTGCCTCGATGCTGGCGCACGAGATCAAGAACCCGCTGTCGGGGATCCGCGGGGCGGCGCAACTGCTCGAGCAGTCGGTGACGCCCGACGAACTGCCGCTCGCCCGGCTGGTCCGCGACGAGGTCGATCGCATCGTCGATCTCATCGACCGCGTCGAGGTGTTCGGCGACGATCGTCCGATCGAGCGCGAGGCCATCAACATTCACGTCGTGCTCGACCGGGTGAAGCTGCTCGCCAAATCGGGCGTCGCCCGCAACATCACGTTCTCCGAGGATTACGACCCGTCGCTGCCGCCGGTGTTCGGCAACCGCGACCAGCTCATCCAGGTGTTCCTGAACCTGGTGAAAAATGCAGCAGAGGCGCTGGAGCGTACGCCCAAGGCCGAAATCCGCATTTCCACCGCGTTCCGCCCGGGCATCCGCATCGCGGTGCAGGGGGTGACGCAGCGCATCTCGCTGCCGCTCGAAATCGTCATCGAGGACAACGGGCCGGGCATCCAGCCCGACCTGCTGCCGATCCTGTTCGATCCGTTCGTCACCACCAAGGCCAACGGATCTGGCCTGGGACTTGCATTGGTCGCCAAGATCGTCGGCGATCATGGCGGCGTCATCGACAGCGACAGCCGCCCGGGTCGGACGCGCTTCCGCGTGCTGCTGCCGGTCGCAAGAGGTTTGAAGATGCCCGAAGAGACCGCCGAGGTGGCCGCCCAATGAGCCAGACCATCCTGCTCGCCGACGACGACGCCGCCATCCGCATGGTGCTGAACCAGGCGCTGACCCGCGCCGGCTACGACGTGCGGCCCACCGGCAATCTCTCGACCATGTGGAACTGGGTGAGCCGCGGAGAAGGGGACCTCCTGATCACCGACGTGGCGATGCCCGACGGCAATGCCTTCGACGTCATGCCCAAAATCAAGAAGCTCAGGCCCGATTTGCCCGTCGTGGTGATGAGCGCCCAAAACACCTTCATGACGGCGATCCGCGCCAACGAGCTGGGCGCCTACGAATATCTGCCGAAGCCGTTCGACATCACCGAGGTGCTGTCGGTCGTCGCCCGCGCCCTCGCCGACGCCAGGAAGCCGGGACCGGCGGCGCGCAAGGACGAGGAGCCGGCCGAGACCATGCCGCTGGTCGGCCGCTCCGCCGCCATGCAGGACATCTACCGGGCCCTGGCGCGGCTGATGCAGACCGACCTCACGGTGATGATCACCGGCGAGAGCGGCACCGGCAAGGAGCTCGTCGCCCGCGCCCTGCACGATTTCGGCAAGCGCCGGAACGGGCCGTTCGTCGCCATCAACATGGCCGCCATCCCGCGCGACCTGATCGAGGCGGAGCTGTTCGGGCACGAGAAGGGGGCCTTCACCGGCGCCACCGCCCGCCAGTCCGGCCGCTTCGAGCAGGCCGAGGGCGGCACGCTGTTCCTCGACGAGATCGGCGACATGCCGATGGATGCCCAGACCCGCCTGCTGCGCGTGCTGCAGGAGGGTGAATACACCATGGTCGGCGGCCGCACGCCCATCAAGTCCAACGTCCGCATCGTCGCCGCCACGCACCGCGACCTGAGCCAGATGATCCGCCAGGGCCTGTTCCGCGAGGACCTTTACTACCGGCTCAACGTCGTCCCCATCCGCCTGCCGCCGCTGCGCGAACGCAGCGACGACATCGGCGACCTCGTCGCCCATTTCCTGCGGGCGGCGCAGCGCGACGGCGAGCCGCTGAAGACCCTCGCCCCTGACGCCATCAAGCTGATGCAGAGCTACGCCTGGCCGGGCAATGTGCGCGAGCTCGAAAACCTGGTCCGCCGGCTTGCGGCGCTTTATGCCGACGAGAGCATTTCGCGCGAGATCGTCGAGGCCGAGCTCAACATCTCCGACCGGCAGGCGGTCTCGGCCACGGCCGGCCCGATCGACGTCTCGGCGGCCGTCGAGACCCACATCGCGCAACTGCTGCGCGACCACGAGCCGAAGCTGCCCCCCGCCGGCCTGTACCAGCGCGTCCTCGACAAGGTCGAAGCGCCGTTGATCGCCATGGTGCTCAATGCCTGCGGCGGCAACCAGATCAAGGCGGCCGAGCTGCTCGGGCTCAACCGCAACACGCTGCGCAAGAAAATCCGCGCACACTCGATCGAGATCGTCAAGCACAGCCGCCGCAACGGCTGAGAGAGCCTGCGGCCTATTCCTCGACCCAGGAGTCGAAGCTGCCGTCCCGGCGCAGCCGCGCGATCATGAAGCCGCCACGGCCCTCGCGCACCTCGAAGGCAAAGTCCGGCTCGATGCTGCGATACACTTCGGCGGTGCTCTCGGCGCCGTCGCGGGAAGAGCGCACGATGGGCGCCCCGCCGCCGTCTTCCCGCACAAAGGCTCGCGACATGGCTTACTCCGGCAGCGCGTAGGCGATGAGCTGGTCGGCCACCTTGGGCTCGAGGATCGAGTTGCCGCCCACGGCGAACACAACATATTCCTTGCCCTTGTAGGTGTACACGGCCGGCTCGGCCACCGCCGGCGCCTCGACCGTCGAGCTCCACAGCACCTTGCCGCTTTTGAGGTCGATGGCCCTGACGCGGCTGTCCATCGAGGCGCCGATGAAGATCACCCCGCTCTTGGTGATCACCGGGCTGCCGATGGTCACCGAGCCCCAGCTTTCGGGCATATAGAAGCCCCATTTCTGCACCTCGCCGAACGGCTCGCGCCAGTTCAGCTTGCCGGTATTGAGGTCGTAGGACGACAGCGTGCCGTAGGGGCCGTTCCAGCACGGCATGCCCATGGGATTGAGGAAGGTCTGCAGCTCGAAGCCGTAGGGCGCGCCGAGCTGGGCGAAATAGCCGTTGGCGTTCTTCTGCCCGATGCTGAGGCCGGCGTTGACCTTGTCGTAGTCCTCGCGCTTCAGCAGCCGGTAGATCTGCGCCACGCTCGAGGAATTGACCACATAGGTATTGGTGGTCGGATCGAGCGCGCCGCCTCCCCATTCCACGCCGCCTGCCGTCGCCGGGTAGGCGAGGGTGCCCTGCAGGCTCGGCGGGGTGTAGCGCCCTTCATAGCGCAAACCGGCCATGGTGCGGCTGCAATAGCCGGCGCTGAGCACGTCGGCGAGCGTGGAGATACCGGGGAACTGGTCCGGTGTGGTGGCTTCCGGAGTCGTCGGCCAGGGCTGTGTCGCCGCCGCCTGCTCGCCCGGCACGTCCGACGCCGGTACCGGCTTTTCGTCGATCGGAAAGATCGGCTGGCCGGTGAGGCGGTTGAGCACATAGAGGAAGCCCTGCTTGCTCGACTGGATCAGGGCCGGAACGGTCTTGCCGTCCTTTTGCAGGTCGAACAGCACGGGCGCCGAATTGGTGTCGTAGTCCCAGATGTCGTGATGCACGATCTGGTAGCTCCACACCACCGCGCCGGTATCGGCGTTGAGCGCCGTCACCGAGGTCGACAGCGGCATCGGCGCGGTGCGGTCGCCGCCGTAATAGTCGGGACTGGGCGAGCTCACCGGCATGAACACCAGATTGTTGGCCTCGTCCACCGACATGGACGACCAGACGTTGGAGGTGCCGGTCTTGGGATCGAGGTCGGGCGGAATGGCGTCGAACTTCCAGTTGAGCTTGCCGGTCTGCGCGTCGACTGCGAACACCGAGCCGGGCGGCTGCACCGCCTGCGTCCAGTCCTGTCCGGACCAGCCGATGAACAGCTGGTTCTTGTAGACGGTCGGGGGCTGCAGGATGGACAGCGGCCATTTGGCGTTGACCGTGTTCCACTGGTTGATGTCGAGAACCCCGTTCTGGCCGAAGCCGGTGCAGGCCTGGCCGCTGTCGGCATCGACGGCGAACACCTTGCCGTTCATGGTGCCGAGGTAGATGATCTTCTGGCACGGCTGGCCGGCCACCGGCGTTTCGGCCTGCCAGTAGCTGAGGCCGCGATTCTTGAGTTCGCCCTGGGTCGGATCGACCAGCGGCACGTGGGTGTCGAACATCCACTTGGTCTTGCCGGTGTCCGGCTCGAGCGCGAAGATGCGGTCGAACACGGTCGACACGTACAGCGTGTCGTTGACGAACAGCGGCGTCGCGCCCCAGTCCGAGGCCTTGGGACCGTTGGGGTCCTTGCCGTCCGATACGTCGCCGGTATGCATCTGCCAGGCCGTCTGCAGCTTGCCGACATTGTCCGGCGTGATCTGGTCGGCGGTGGCGTATTTCTGCGCGTTCAGCTGCCCGGTGAAGGTGTACCAGGCCTGGCTGCCGTCGGCGGCGACCGACCCCGGTTGCGCCGCGACGGCGGATGAGCAGAAGAGGGCCGTCGCGAGGACGGCGGGAAGCATTTTGTGGGTGAGCATGGGGCTAGCCGAGGTTGGGCGTCAGGCGACGGGAAGGACGGACGAGGTGGGCGATCCACGCAACGAAGGCCAGCACCACCAGCGCAAGGAGGATCCAGGCTTCGAGCAGGTAGGCGGCTGCCGCGGTGCCGACGAAATCGAGGAACAGCAGGATTTCGAACAGCGTTCGCACCCAGCCGCGGACCCGGCGCGTGCCGATCAGCACCGCCGCGGCGCCCATCAGGAAGGTGGACACCACCACCAGCAGCGCGCCTTCGCTGCCGTGGATGCCGTTGCCGGTCCAGAAATAGTTGAAGATGGAATCGAGGAAGGCAAGCAACGCCAGCAGGGCGACGAGCCAGATGGCAGTGTCACCCGAGTTCCGAATATTCATTAGGTGCATTTGAGAAGACCTGATAAGCCGCGCGACGCCCGCGTGCTTGTCGAACCCGAGGCACTCATTTTCGTTCCAGCCGGCCGCTCACTTTCGCTTGTGCGAAGCGGCGGGCGGCAACTTCGAGTGTCACATTTCAGCAACATTTGTCTTGAAGGGTCGGCGCGATTGGGTCAGTTTACGCCGACTTGGCGGCTTTCCGGGAAACGGTCTGTGACATGAGCGACACAGCACTGGCCACGAGCGGCATCCCGGGCGCGGCCGAGGAGCCCTCGTCGAAATCGCGATCCCTGTTCACCGAGCGCGGCCGGCAGGCCCTGCGCGCCGTCGGCCTGATCGTCGTCGTGCTGTCGGTGCTCACCGCCTCCGGCTCGTTCCTGATCATGACCGGGGCGACCAGCATCGAGCCGACCCCCGAGGTCTGGACCCTCATCTGGGTGGCGAACGGCCTGTTGGTGCTGCTGGTCATCGCGCTGGTCGTCACCGAGGCGATGCTGCTGGTGCAGTCGCGCGTCCTCGGGCAGGCGGGCTCCGGCCTGCAATTGCGCATGGTGACGATGTTCGCCGTCGCCGCCGCGGTGCCCGCCATCATCGTCGCCGTGGTGGCCACCATCTCGCTCAACCAGGGCCTCGACCAGTGGTTCTCCGAGCGCACCAAGACCATGGTGGAAAGCTCGCGCCAGGTTGCGCGCTCCTACATGCTCGAGCACGCGCAGGTGCTGCGCGACGACGTGATCTGGGTGGCGGGCGAGCTCGAGCAGGCGCGCAACACCTTCGAGACCGACCGCGTACAGTATCAGCGCATCCTCACCGCGCTGGCCGTGACCCGCTCGCTGCCGTTCGCCGAGCTCATTTCCGGCGACGGCGATACGCTGATGAGCGCCCAGATCAACGCGCAGGGCGTCGCGCCGAAGCTTCCGGACGGGCTGATCCCGCATGTGGTCGAAGGCGTGCCGACGCTGATCTCGCCGGGCGACACCCAGCTCATCGGCGCCGTGATCAAGCTGCGCAGCTACACCAACACCTATCTGTTCGTCGCCCGGCCGGTGAACCCGGAAGTGCTGGAGTTCATGCGGCTCACCGACGACAACGTCACCGAGTATCGCCAGTACGCCTCCAACCGCCTGGTGTTCCAGATCACCTTCACCATCATGTATCTGGGCCTCGCCCTGGTGCTGATGCTGGCGGCGCTGTGGATCGGCATCGCGCTCGCCAACCGTTTCGTCGACCCGATCCGCAATCTGATGATCGCCTCGAGCCGCGTCTCGGAGGGCGACCTCGACGTGCAGGTGCCGGTGCAGCCGGGCAGGGGCGATCTGCGCGACCTGTCCGACCGTTTCAACACCATGACGCAGCAGCTCAAGACGCAGCGCGTGGCGCTCGTCCATGCCAACGAGACCAACGAGAAGCGACGGCAGTTTACCGAGGCGGTGGTGGAGGGCGTGTCGGCCGGCATCGTCGGGCTCGACGCCTTCGGCGCCATCACGCTGTTCAATGCGCGCGCCGTCGAAATGCTCGGCCGCGACGAAATCTCGGTGATCGGCCAGCAGGTTGGCGAGGTCGTGCCGGCGCTCGGCCCGGTGGTCGAACGCGCCAAGTCGTCGCGCCGTGGCCAGATCCGCGACCAGATCGAAATCGGCTCCGGCCCCGACTACCGGACCTACCAGGTGCAGCTCACGCGCGAAGGCTCGATGGCCGAGAGCAAGGGCTTCGTCGTCACCCTCGACGACATCACCGACCTGCTGTCGGCGCAGCGCACCGGCGCCTGGGCCGACGTCGCCCGCCGTATCGCGCACGAGATCAAGAACCCGCTGACGCCCATCCAGCTTTCCGCCGAGCGCCTGCGGCGGCGCTATGCGAAAAAGCTCGAGGACGATTTCGAGGTGTTCGACAAATCCATCAACACCATCCTGCGCCAGGTCGGCGACATCGGCCGCATGGTCGACGAGTTCTCGTCCTTCGCCCGCATGCCCGAGGCCAAGCCGGTCCGCGGCGACCTGTCGGAGACGGTGCGCTCGGCGGTGTTCCTCGAAAGCGTCCGGCTGCCCGACGTCACCATCAACATGGATTTGCCCGAGGCGCCGCTCGAGGCGGTGTTCGACCAGCGCCTGATCTCGCAGGTGCTGACCAACCTCATCAAGAACGCCGTCGAGGCGATCGAGGGCGCCGGGCTCGAGGCCATCAAGGACCCGGTGATCACCGTGCAGATCCGCACCGAGGGCGACAAGGCGCGCGTCGCGGTGTCCGACAACGGCAAGGGCTGGCCGAAGGAAAATCGGCAGCGCCTGCTCGAGCCCTACGTCACCACGCGCGAGAAGGGCACCGGCCTCGGCCTTGCCATTGTCGCCCGCATCATCGAACAGCACGGCGGCAGCGTCGACCTGATCGATTCCGAGCCCGACGCCAACGGCCGCGTCGGTGCCTGCTTCACCTTTACCCTGCCGCTTCCTACATCGGACGCCGGCGCGGTTTCCGAACCACCCGCCCAAACCGCGGAGGGCGACGCAGCGCCCCAGCCCGAAGGCCAAGAGGAGCCGCCCGTGATGGCGGTCGAAAAGACCTGAGATGGCACGTGACATCCTGATCATCGACGACGAAGACGACATCCGCGACCTGATCGCCGGCATCCTCGAAGACGAGGGCTACGAGACCCGGCAGGCGCACGACGCCGATTCCGGCCTCAACGAAATCGCGCGGCGGCGGCCGAGCCTGGTGTTCCTCGACATCTGGATGCAGGGCTCGCGCCTCGACGGGCTGCAACTGCTCGACGTGTTCCAGACGCAGCACCCGGAAATGCCGGTGGTGATGATCTCGGGCCACGGCAATATCGAGACGGCGGTCTCGGCCATCCGCCGCGGCGCCTACGACTACATTGAAAAGCCGTTCAAGATCGACCGCCTGCTGCTGATCACGCAGCGCGCCATGGAGGCGACGCGGCTCAAATCCGAGGTCGAAGAGCTGCGCGGCCGCGCCAGCACGCAGTCGATCGACCTCGTCGGCTCGTCGCCGGCGCTGCAGCAGGCGAGGGGGGTGATCGAGAAGTCGGCGCCCACCAATTCGCGCATCTTCATTGCCGGCCCCTCCGGGTCCGGCAAGGGCCTCGCGGCGCGGCTGATCCACCAGCGCAGCCCGCGCGCCGAGGCGCCGTTCGTCGAGATCAACTGCTCGCTGTATTCGCCCGACGAAGTGCAGATCGTGCTGTTCGGCCGGGAAACGCGCGAGAAGGCCGGCACGCTGCGCACCGAGGTCGGCGCGCTGGAGCGGGCGCATGGCGGCACGCTCTATCTCAGCGAGGTTGCGGCGCTGCCGGCGGCGGCGCAGGCGTCGCTGCTGCGCACGCTGGTCGAGAACAAGTTCAACCGCGTCGGCGGCACCGTGGCGGTGCCCATCGACGTGCGCATCATTTCCGCCAGCTCGCAGAACGTCGCGCACCTGATCGAGGACGGCAGCTTCCGCTCCGACCTGTTCCACCGCCTGTCGATCGTGCCGCTGCAACTGAGCCCGCTCAAGGAGCGGCGCGAGGACGTGCCGGCGCTGGTCGAGCTGTTCATCGACCAGATCGCCCGCATGCACAATCTCAAGAGCCTCGCCATCGGCGAGGACGCGGTCGCGGTCCTGCAGGCGCAGGACTGGCCGGGCAATGCCCGCCAGCTCCGCAACTCCATCGAGCGCCTGCTCATCCTGATCAAGGATGCGCCGCCGGAGAACGGCGTGATCAACGCGCAGATGCTGCCCTCGGACATCGGCGAAGTGCTGCCCACGGTCGGCGACACCGACGAGTCGGCGCATCTGATGAGCCTGCCGCTGCGCGAGGCGCGCGAGGTTTTCGAACGGCAATACCTCCTCGCGCAGATCGAGCGGTTCGGCGGAAACATCAGCAAGACCGCCGAATTCGTCGGCATGGAGCGCAGCGCTCTCCACAGAAAGATCAAATCGCTCGGCCTGTAGAGGGCTCGGGTAGGCAGCCCGGCGCCGATATGCCATATTGCGCGCGTGGGGGGCGGACCAGTCCATCGAGACCGGCGGGCAGATGTGCCTTCCGGCCTTGGATGTGTTGGCGGCGGCGAGACCGCCAAAATGACAAGAGGCCACAAATGCCCGGCGAAAAGGCACAAAACCTACAAGACGCGTTTCTAAATCATGTTCGCAAGCAGAAAGTCCCGGTGACCATATTTCTGGTCAACGGCGTGAAGTTGCAGGGCGTGATTACCTGGTTCGACAATTTCTGCCTGCTGCTGCGCCGCGATGCGCAGTCTCAACTGGTCTACAAGCATGCGATCTCGACGATCATGCCCGGAGCGCCGATCCAGCTCTTTGATCCCGAGCACGTCGAAGACTAGATAGAGCGCATGTCGGACGAAACCGAAGAGGGCCGCCCCGGTGGCCCCAAACCTGTTGACCACCGCGTCGCACCGACGCGCGTGGGGCTGGTGGTGCCCGAAGTTCGCGGCACGACGAGCGGCCATTCGATCGAAATGCGGCGCCAGGAGTTCGAGGGCCTGGCGCGCGCCATCGATGTCGAGGTGGTGTTCGTGGAGGTGGTGCGCGTCCGCGAAGTGCGCCCGGCGACCTTCCTCGGCGCCGGCATCGTCGAGCAGTTGAAGGCCCGCGTCGCGGCCGACGAGATCGAGCTGCTCCTGGTCGACACCGCGCTGGCCCCGGTGCAGCAGCGCAATCTCGAGACCGAGACCGGCGCCAAGGTCCTGGACCGCACCGCGCTCATCCTCGAAATTTTCGGCGACCGCGCCCGCACCCGGGAAGGTGTGCTGCAGGTCGAGCTCGCCCATCTCAACTACCAGCGCAGCCGCCTCGTCCGCTCCTGGACCCACCTCGAACGCCAGCGCGGCGGCTTCGGCTTCCTCGGCGGCCCCGGCGAAAGCCAGATCGAGAGCGACCGGCGCCTGCTCGAGGATCGCGTCAAGCTGCTCGAGGATCGCCTCGACAAGGTCAAGCGCACCCGCGGGCAGCAGAAGGGCAATCGCGACGCCCTGCAATTCCCCATCGTCGCCCTGGTCGGCTACACCAATGCCGGCAAGTCCAGCCTGTTCAACCGGTTGTCGGGGGCAGGGGTGCTGGCCAAGGATCTGCTGTTCGCGACCCTCGACACCACGGTGCGCAAGATCCCCCTGCCGCACGGCCGCGAGGTGATGCTGTCCGACACGGTCGGCTTCGTCGCCGACCTGCCGACGACGCTGGTCGCGGCCTTCCGTGCCACGCTGGAAGAGGTGATCGAGGCCGACTTGATCCTGCATGTGCGCGACGTCGCCAATCCCGACACCGCGGCGCAGGCGCAGGACGTACTGAAGGTCCTCGGCGAGCTGGGCGTCTCCAGCGAAGAGACGCCCATCATCGAGGTGTGGAACAAGCTCGACCTGCTGGGGCCCGATCCCGACGCCCGGCGCGAGGTGCTGCAGCACGTGATGCCTGCCGGCTCGGTTGCGGCGACGGTGCCGGTGTCGGCCGCCACGGGCGAGGGGATCGACGCGCTGCTGCAGGCGATCGAAACGGTCCTCGCCGGCAGCAGCCGCACCTTCCGCGTGCGCGTTCCGCATGCCAACGGCGCCGACGTGAACTGGCTCTATGGCCATGCCGAGATCATCGGCCGCGACGCGCCGGACGACGAGGGGCAGACCTACGAAGTGCGGATCGACCCGCGCCATCGCGCCAGCTTCGCGCAGCGCTTCGCCGGCCGCATCGAGGCAGCCTAGCCCTGCGCCTTGTCCGCCGCGCGGATTTCGTTCCAGTAGCCGTCAAGCCGGTCGAGGCCGGCTTCCGCCAGCGGCACGCCGTCGTCGCGGGCGCGCGCCTCGACATAGTGGAAGCGCCGGGTGAATTTGGCGTTGGCGTCGCGCAGCGCCGCCTCCGGATCGACATCGAGCTGCCGCGCCAGGTTCACCGTCGCGAACAGCAGGTCGCCGATCTCCTCGGCGATGCGTGCTTTTTCCTGCGACAAGGTCACGGTTTCCTCGACCTCGTCGAGCTCCTCGCGCACCTTGCCGATGGTCTCGGTCCAGCTCGGCCAGTCGAAACCGACCTTGGCGGCGCGCTTGGTCAGCTTCTCGGCGCGCGACAGCGCGGGCAGGGTGTGCGCCACGTCGTCGAGCACCGAAGCCGGTCCGGCGTCGGCGCCCTTGGCCGCCGCCTTCTTCGCCCGCTCGTCCTCTTTGACGTCGTCCCAGCGCGCCTTGGCGCCGCCGGCATCGCGTGCCGCCTGCTCGCCGAAGACGTGCGGATGGCGGCGGATCAGCTTTTCGGTGATCGCCTGCACCACGTCGCCGAAATCGAACAAACTGGCTTCCGCCGCCATCTGTGCATGGAACACCGGCTGCAGCAGCAGGTCGCCAAGTTCCTCGCGCAGATCCTTGAAATCCTTGCGTTCGATCGCGTCGGCAACCTCGTAGGCTTCCTCGATCGTGTAGTGCCGGATGCTGTCGAAATCCTGCTCGAGGTCCCACGGGCAGCCGCCCTTGGGGTTGCGCAGCGCCGCCATGATCTCGAGCAGCCGTCCGATGTCGCGCGACGGCTGCATCGGCGGCAGCTCAGACAAGGTCGCACTCCACCACGTCGTCGCCCAGCCGGGCGACCGCATGCCCCGGACCATCGGTCAGCACCAGCCCGCACAGCGACCCGGTGGTGATGATGGTGCCGGCCTTGAGCGGCAGCTGCGGCAGTTGCGCCTTGGCATAGGCGACGACCGAGGCCAGCACGGTGCCGAAACCGTGCTTGGCGGGCGCCGCGTAGATCTGCTTGTCGGCGAACTCCAGCGTGACCGTCAGCCCGTCGATCGCATCCTTCAGGCGCCGCGGCTCGCCGCCGATCACATAGCCCAGCGCCGACATGTTGTCGGCGAGGCCGCCATTGACGCCGGCGGCAGTGCGATTGCTGAAGCGCGAGCCCACGACCTCGATGCCGGTGAAGTAGTGGTCCACCGCGGCGGCGACGTCGGTTTCCGGCCCGACATCCTTGCCGAGCACCAGGCCGACCTCGACCTCCAGGCCGAGCACGTTGGCAAGGGGCAGGCGCATGCCGCTGCGGCCGACATTGGCCCCATAGATCGGCGACGCGACCCCGGCGCCATCGGCCTGCACGGCGGTCTTCAGCATGCCCACCTTGGCGCCGACGGCGTCGAGCACACCGAGCTGGATGCGGTTGGCGGCGTCGCGACCCAGCGCGGCATAGGGAGCGGGATCGACAGTGTGCGTGCCGCGACGCTGCCCGTCGGCGAGCGCCGCGATCATTTCGGCTTCAGTCATGAAAAGGAGTCCGGACTCGGTTGAGAAGAGGCAGCAAGGTTAGCGCGCCGCCGCCGCAAAGACCAACCCGTCTTCCCACATCAGCGATTCGCATAATATATATTATGGAACTTGCGCCGACGCCGCTATGGCCGGAAATCCTTTGGACTTTAGGCGAAGTCGTCGGGCCGGCCCGCTCTGCGTCGCCGAAAGCCGCGCAGCAGTTTCGCCCCTCAGGCTGCGCGGCATGCGATCCGCCGGTGCGTTGCCGGCGGATCGTCGCAGTGTCTCAGCCGAGGCCGGACGATGCACGTCCGCGGCTGGCCAGCGCGTCGATGGTCACGGCGATGACGAGCACGATGCCGGTGACGACGTAGCGTGCCGCCGCCGACAGGCCCAGCAGGCCCATGCCGTTATCGATCGAGGCGATCACCAGGCCGCCGAGGATGGCGCTGATGGCGCGGCCGCGGCCGCCGAACAGGCTGGTGCCGCCGATCACCGCCGCGGCGATGCAGTACAAGACCAGCGTGCCGCCATCGAGGTTGGTGGACACTGAGCGCAGCCGCGAGGCGTAGATGATGCCCGCGACGCCGCCCATGAATCCGGCAATGGTGAACACCGTCACGCGGATACGGTTGACGCTGATGCCGGCGCGGCGCGCCGCTTCGGCATTGCCGCCGATGGCATAGACATAGACGCCGAACTTGGTGCGCTTGAGGATGGTGGTCCACAGCCAGGCGAAGCCGAAGACGATCAGCAGCACCCACGGCACGCCCTGGATGGAGATGGCGCCGCGGCCGCGGTCAATGTTGCAGAGCGCGATCACTACGATCCCAGCGACCACGATGCCGGCGACCTTCAGCACCAGCACGCTCACCGGCTCGGTCGCGTGCTTGCGGCGGCGGTAGCTCAGGATCATGTCACCACAGATCAAGACGACGAGAATGGCGCCGACGATCCACCCCGCCGTCGGCGTGAGCAGCCCGTTCGCCAGGTTGACGATCATCTGGTCGTTGATCGGAATGGTGCCGCCATTGCCCAGGATGATCAGCATCACGCCGTTCCAGGCCAGCAGGCCCGCGAGCGTCACGATGAACGACGGCAGGCCGATGGCGGTGATGATGATACCGTTGATGAAGCCGATCGCCGCGCCGCAAAGCAGCCCCGCGCCGACGCCGACATACCAGGGATAGGCGTCGTTGCCGAAGGTCAGCAGCGCCATCACCACGCCGGCCACGCCGCCGATGAAGCCGATCGACAGGTCGATTTCGCCGAGCAGCAGGATGAAGATCATGCCGAGCGAGAACAGCATGTAGACGGCGCCCTGCACCATCAGATTGACCAGGTTGCCCGGCGTCAGGAAGTTGCCGTTGAGGCTCTGGAAGATCACCGCGATGATGATGAGCCCGGCGATCACCGGCAGCGCGCCGGTGTCGCCGGCCCGCACACGGGCGAGCCAGTTGGCGAAATAGTCGCTGAAATTGCCGGTTGCCGGCACGATGGCCGGGATCGGCGCGGGGCCGGATCCAGTGGCCTGCGGCGCGGGATTGCTGTCGGTCATGAGGCCCCCTTCCCGGCTCAGACGGCGTTCGCGGCGTCGGCCGCGGGCGTTGCGGCGATGCCGGGGAAGCGCGTTCCCGAGCGTCCGACGGTGATCAGTTCGACCAGCTCGCGGCTCGACACGTCGGTCTTATCGGGCTGCGCCACCAGCACGCCGAGGCGCAGCACGGCGATCGAATCCGCCACCTTCAGCACGTCCTCGAGATTATGCGAAATGATGATCACGCCAAGCCCGCGGTCGGCCAGGCGGCGTACCAGCGCCAGCACCTGCGCGGTCTGCGCCACGCCAAGCGCGGCCGTCGGCTCGTCGAGCACCACCAGCTTGGAGTTCCACATCACCGCCTTGGCGACGGCGACCGACTGGCGCTGCCCGCCCGACAGGCTCGAGACCTGCTGGCGGATGGATTTGATGGTGGTGACGTTGAGCCCGGCCAGCGTCTCGCGCGCCAAATCCTCCATCGATTCCTCGTTGAGGAACGGACCGCTCATCCGCTCGCGGCCGAGGAACATGTTCTGGACGATGTCGAGATTGTTGGCGAGCGCCAGGTCCTGGTACACGAATTCGATGCCCAGGGCCGAGGCGGCCTTCGGGTTGGGAATGTTGACCTCTTTGCCTTCCCAGAAGATGGCGCCGCCATCGAGGCCATAGATGCCTGCAAGGCATTTGATCAGCGTGGTCTTGCCGGCGCCGTTGTCGCCGACCAGCGCCGTGACCTTGCCCGGATAGACGGTCATGTCGACGCCGCGCAGCACCTCCACGGCAGCGAAGTGCTTCTTGACACCTCGCAGTTCAAGCAAAGGAATGTCGGCCATGGCCCCCCCCGAAACTGGCTCAGACTAGCAAGCCGCCCGGCCTGTGACGAGCCGGGCGGCGCGGTCGCGGTTTCGGGACCTTACTTGATGCCGGCGTCGGCGCAGGGCTTGGCGAAATCGCCCGAGCAGAGCTGCGCCGGATCGATGAACTTGTCAGCGATCACGGTGGCCTGGATGTTGGACGCCGTCACCGATTGCGGCACCAGCAGCAGCGACGGAGTCTTGTGGTTCTGCGCGTCGACTTCGCCGTTCAGCAGCGCCGGGTCCGGCGTCTGGCCGGCACGGGCGAGGATGGCGAGGGTCGCAGCGCCCGCGACTTCCTCATAGATCGGCTTGTACACGGTCATGTACTGGTAGCCGGCGAGGATGTTCTGGATGCCCTGAAGCGTTGCGTCCTGCCCGGTGACCGGCACGGTCTTGGGCGGAACCTTGTTGTTCTTCAGGATCGAGATCGCCGACTGGCCGAGGCCGTCATTGGCCGCGAGCACCGCGTTGATCTCGGGGTGCGCCTGCAGCGCCTGCTCGAACATGGTGGCGCCCTGCTGGTTGTCCCAGTTGGGCACGCGGATGCGGCTCACCAGGGTCGCCTTCTTGGCGTCGTAGAGCGGCTGCAGCACGGAGTCGTAGCCCTGCTCGAACAGCGTGGCGTTGTTGTCGGTCGGCGAGCCGCCGAGCTCGAAGATCTTGGGGTCCTTGACGCCCCAATCCTTGATCGCGGCGACGAGGCCCTCGCCCTGCAGCTTGCCGACCGCCACGTTGTCGAACGACACGTAGTAGGCGGCATCGCCATTGAGCGTCAGGCGGTCATAGTCGATCGACACAATCCCCTGCGCCTTGGCGTTTGCCTGGATGGCAGCGGCCGAGCCGGAGTCGAGGTTGGCGATGACGAGGACCGAGGCGCCCTGCGTGATGGCCTGCTCGGCCTGGGTCTGCTGCGTCTGCGGCGAACCCTGGGCGTTGGTGATGATGTAGTCGTCCTTGCTCAGGCCGGCGGCCTTGAAGGCGGCTTCGAAGCCCGGCGCGTCGACGCCGGCCCAGCGGGCGCTGGACTGGGTGTCGGGCAGCAGCACGGCGATCTTGCCCTTGCCGGCCTTCACTGCGTCGGCGAGCACGGACAATTTGGCGAACGTCGCGTCCTGGCCGCCACCCGCGGCAAGGTCTGCCGCGGTCAGGCCGGCGGCGAACGCCCCACTGCCCGCGCTGAGCGATACGGTACCCGCCATCAGAGCAATAGCGGCAACTGTCGATAAGTAACGCATGAGTAATCCTCCCTGCTTTGCACAATTTCGGTCGTCTCGACCCGAGCGCAAAGCGTGGGGTGTTATCGGCGCTCCTTGCGGGGCCTGTCAACGCGTGGCGAGGAAAAATCTGTATCGATACAAATCTTCGTGTTCGTGACGATAACATCTTGAAACGCCTGAGTTTTGTCGCAAAACTTCAAATTGCTGCCAGTTTCCTCGCAGCGTGGTGCAAGCGCGAAAATGTGCACGTACCTCAGCTGGACGACAGAACCCGCCCCGAGGTGACATCGATGCGCAATCCATCATAGGCCGGCTGCACGTTGGCGGGCGTGATCCGCTCGGTTTCGCGGTAGTCGAGATCGATGTGCAAATTGGTCAGCACCGCCTGTCGCGGCCGGAAGCGGTCGACATGCTCGAGCGCTTCGGCGAGGCTCAGATGGCTCGGATGCGGCGCCGGCCGCAGGGCGTCCAGCACCCAGACGTCGAGGCCGGACACGGCGTCGCTCGACTCCGCGGGGATGCCGCTCAAATCGCAGGAATAGGCGAAATCGCCGATCCGGAAGCCGAGCGAGAAGATCTCGCCGTGCTCCTGCCGGAACGGCAGCACGTCGATGTCACCACCCGGTCCCGAAACCGTCAGCGGGACGCCGGCCGTAATGACGTTCTGGTTGAGGATGGGCGGGTAGCCGCTGCCCGGCGGCGCGGTGAAGCAGTAGCTGAACGACTGCACGATCCGCTGCCCGGCCTCGTGGCTGAAATAGACGTCGACGCGGCGGCGGTTGTTGAGCGCCAGCACGCGCAGATCGTCGATGCCGTGCGTGTGGTCGGCATGCTCGTGCGTGTAGAGCACGGCATCGACCCGATCGACCGCGGCGTCCAGCAATTGCTCGCGCAGGTCGCAGCCTGTGTCGATGACGATGCGGGTCGGCGGGCTGTCGCCGGTGCGGCCTTCGAGCAGCAGCGCGCAGCGCCGCCGCCGGTTGCGCGGATCGGTGGGGTCGCACGCCCCCCAGGCGCCGCCGATGCGCGGCACGCCGCCCGACGAGCCGCACCCCATGATGGTGGCGACGATGCTCTGCGCCCGCGCCATTACGCCGGCTTCGCCTTGGAGAACAGGCGGTAGAAATTTTCGGTCGTCACCCGTCCGATCTCGTCGAGCGGCACGCCGCGCAATTCCGCCAGTTTTTCGGCGGTATGCAGCACGAAGCCGGGCTCGTTGGTGCGGCCGCGATGCGGCACCGGGGCGAGGTAGGGCGCATCGGTCTCGACCAGGATGCGGTCGGCGGGCGCCAGCTTTGCGACGTCGTGGATGATGGGGGCGTTCTTGAAGGTGAGGATGCCGGAAAAGGAGATGTAGCCGCCCAGGGCGAGGCCGCGGCGCGCCAGATCCATGCCGGAGGAAAAGCAATGCAGAACAAAGGGAAAAGCGCCTTTCTCCATCTCTTCCTCGAGGATTGCGGCGACGTCGTCGTCGGCGTCGCGGGCGTGGATCACCAGCGGCAGCCTGGTGATTCTGGAGGCGGCGATGTGGCGGCGGAAACCGGTGGCCTGGGCGACCGGATCGCCCTCGTAGTGATAGTCGAGCCCGACCTCGCCAATGGCCACGCAGCAAGGGGTTTCGGCCAGCCGGACGAGGTCGTCGGTGGTGATATCGAGCTCCTCGTGGGCGTGATGCGGGTGGGTGCCGACGGAACACCACACCGTGACATCCTCGCTGGTTATCGCGCGTAGCTGCGCGAACTGCTTCACCCGGGTGGAGATGGTGACCACGCCGTCGACGCCATTGGCCTTGGCGCGCGCCAGGACGCCGGCGCGGTCGGCGGCGAGCTCGGGGAAATCCAGATGACAATGGCTGTCGATCAGCACTTCAGCCGGCCTTCACCTGCTCGAACTTCCTGAACACCGGCTCGGGCGGCGGCAGCCTGGTGCCGGCCGCAACGAAAAGGTCGGGATCGAGCGCGTGCTGCAGCAGCCGCTCGCCGGCCGGCACCGCCAGCAGGTCGAGCACCTTGGCCGCCGATTGCGGCACGAAGGGCTGCGCGGCGATGGCGCAGCGGCGCACCACGTCGGCTGTGGTGGCGAGGATCGCGCCCATGCGCGCGAGGTCGTCCTTCCTGCCCCACGGCGCCTGCTCGGCGAAATAGAGGTTGGCCGCGCTCAGCGCGCCGATCAGCTCGGTGGCCGCTTCGTGCAACTGCTCGGTGACCATCGCCTCTTCCATGCGCGAGACGGCGGCGATGGTTTCGGCGACGATCTTGCCGTCCTCGCCCGAGCCCTCCTGCCGCGGCGGCAGCTCGCCGCCGAAATTTTTGGCGATCATCGCCAGCGAGCGCTGCGCCAGATTGCCGAAATTGTTGGCGAGGTCGGCATTGTTGCGGTTGACGAACTTGTCGCGGCCCCAGTCGCCGTCCTGCCCCCACGACACTTCGCGCAAGAGGTAGTAGCGCACCGGATCGACGCCGAACTCGTCCACCAGCGCGAACGGATCGACGACGTTGCCCAGCGACTTCGACATCTTCTTGCCTTCCGACGTCAAGAAGCCGTGGGCGAAGACGCGCTTCTGCACCGGGATGCCGGCGCTCATCAGGAAGGCCGGCCAGTACACGGTGTGAAAGCGGATGATGTCCTTGCCGATCACGTGCAGGTCGGCCGGCCAGTATTTCTGGAACTGCGCGCCCTTGTCGTCGGGAAAGCCAACGCCGGTGATGTAGTTGGTGAGCGCGTCGATCCACACATACATCACGTGGCCCGGCGCGTTCGGCACCGGAATACCCCAGTCGAACGTCGTTCTGGAAATGGAGACGTCCTGCAGGCCGCGCTTGACAAAGGAGATGATCTCGTTGCGCCGCTCCGCCGGAGCGATGAAATCGGGCTGCTCCTCGTAGAGCTGCAGCAGCCGGTCCTGGTAGGCCGACAGGCGGAAGAAATAGCTGTCCTCCTCCACCCATTTCACTTCGGCGCCGGACGGCGCGAACTTCTTGCCGCCCTCCCCGTCGGTGAGCTCGTCCGCGTCGAAATACGCCTCGTCGCGCACCGAGTACCAGCCCTTGTAGGTGGACTGATAGATGTCGCCATTGTTGGCCGCCGCCATGCGCCGCCAGATCTCCTGGCTCGATCTGAAATGCCGTTCTTCGGTGGTGCGGATGAAGTCGGTGTTGGAGATGTCCAGCGTCTTCGCCAGCTCGCGGAAGCGCGCCGAATTGCGGTCGGCGAGCGCCCGCGTCGACAGCCCCTCGCGCTGCGCCGTCTGCACCATCTTGAGCCCGTGCTCGTCGGTGCCGGTGAGAAAGAACACGTCGCGCCCCTCGAGCCGGCGCCAGCGGGCGATCGCGTCGGTCGCGATCATCTCGTAGGCGTGCCCGATATGCGGCTCCCCGTTCGGATAGGCGATGGCAGTGGTGATGTAATAGGCGTTGCGGGTCATCGGACTGGGGCTGCGGCGAGATGGGTCTGGGCGTGCCGCCTGATCTCGTCGAAGATCGAGACCAGCGTCTGCCGCGCGTCGAGGTTGTACTCGTCGGCATCGGCAAAGGCGGCGGTGGCCTTGTCCCATAGCGCCGTGGCCGAGGCAAGCCGGGCATTTTGCCCGGAACCGGCGGCATTGCGGGCTTCGGCGGCGATCCAGTCGGCCAGCATCTCGCGGCCGAAGGCGAACGCCGCCCCGTCCTTGTCGGCCGCCAGCGCGTCGGCGATGCCCAGATACACCGCGGCGCCGCCGTTCGCGGGCCCGCGCAGCCAGCCCTGCAGCGCCGTGAGCCCGGCATTTTCGCCCAGCGCCAGCGCCTCGAAGCCGCGCCGCGGCCGGCCCGCGGCCAGTTCCACGGCATGCTCGACCCCCGGCCCCTCCCCCAGCACGCTGCGGACCTCGGCATCGGGCAGCGGCCGCAGCGCCACCTGCTGGCAGCGCGAGCGGATGGTGGGCAGCAGGCCGCCCGGCTTGTGCGAGACCAAGAGGAACAGCGTCTCGGGCGGCGGTTCCTCGAGAATCTTCAGCAGCGCGTTGGCCGAGGACGGGTTGCAGTCGTCGATCGAGTCCACGATGACGATGCGGAAGCCGGCGCGGCCGCGCGTCATCCGCGCCTCCTCGATCAGGCCGCGCACCTCCTCCACCCGGATGGCGGTGTAGAAGCCCTTGCCGGTGTCGCGCGGCGCCTTGCGCAGCACGCGCAAATTCGGATAGGCGCCGGCCGCCATCTGCGCCGCGACGTGCTCGGGGCTCTCGTCGCCGGTGCGGCCGAACACTTCGCGGGCAATGTCGAAGGCGAAGGTGGCCTTGCCGATACCGCGCGGGCCGTGCAGCAGCATGCCGCCCGGCAGCCGGGACGCCGCCAGCGCCGCCATGACCTTGGCGCGCGCCGCGGCGTGGCCGACCACGCTGGAACGGCTTTCCGGCAGCGGGACGCCGGCGAGCTGGTCGGGCTCGCGAAGATCGTCCTCGCCGCTCACGCCGTCTGCTCGACCCGCAGCTCGGGAAAGCGCCGCAGCAGCAGGTCCCAGATTTCCTGATGCAGCGCATCCTCGGACTGGTTGGCCGGGATCACCACGCAACGTTCGGCATTGCGCCGGGCAATGTCGAGGAAGGCGTCGCGCAGCCGGCGGTGCCAGTCGAGATCTTCCTTCTCGAAGCGGTCGCCGGTTTCGGCCAGCACGGCTTCGGTCTCGCGCGCCAGCACGCGGCGGAACGCCAGCTCCGGGTCCATGTCGAGGACGATGGTCAGGTCCGGCTTGTGGCCGTTGAGCGCCAGTTCCTCCAGCGCGTCGATGAGCTTGACGTCGACGCCGCCGGTCAGCCCCTGATAGGCGCGGGTCGAATCCGAGAAGCGGTCCGAGATCACCCAGCGCCCGGCCTCGAGATTGGGAGCAATGAGCTGGTTGACGTGGTCGAGCCGCGCCGCCGCGAACAGCACCGCCTCGGCGCCCGGTCCCCAGGCTTCCGAACGGCCCTGCAGGATGAAGGCGCGGACCGCCTCGGCCTTGGGCGTGCCGCCCGGCTCGCGCGTGCGCCTGGCCTCGATGGCGCGGTCGCCGAGCGCGGCCACGAGGCGCTTCACCTGGGTCGACTTGCCGACCCCTTCACCACCCTCGAACGTGATGAAGCGCGCGTCATGCGAAATATCGCCGGGCATCAGGGCAGCCAGCCGAGCAGCAATTGCTTGGCCGCATCGGTCGAGCGGCGGAACAGGTCGCCCTGGTCCACGGTCTCCTCGGCATAGAGCGGCGTGGTCTGCACCTCCTTGCCGTCGCAGAACACATGCAGCTTGCCGATCTCCTGGCCCTGCTGCACCGGCGGCCGCAGCGGGCCGCGATAGGTCACCGTCGCCGCCGGGCAGTTGCTCGAGCCCTTGGGCACGAACAGATCGATCTTGCCCTTGCCGATCATGCCGACGCTCGACTTCTCGCCGCCGAACACATTGGCGTAGGCCACCACCTTGCCTTCGCCATAGACCGGCAGCAGCTCGAAGCCGCGCATGCCCCAGGTGATCAGCTTGCGCGCCTCCTCGGCGCGTTCGCGCATGGTCTTGAGCCCGTGCAGCACGGCGATCAGCCGCCGCCCGTCATTGGGCGCCGACACCACCTCGCCATAGCCCGATTCCTCGGTGTGGCCGGTCTTGAGGCCGTCGACGCCGATGCCGACCTCGAGCAGCGAATTGCGGTTCGACTGCCGGATCTTGTTCCAGGTGAACTCCGGCATCGCGAAGATCGGATAGTATTCCGGGAAGGTCTTGATGATGTAGCGGCTGAGGATCGCGAGGTCGTGCGCCGTCGAATACTGGTCCGGGTCGGGCAGCCCGGTGGCGTTGACGAAGTTCGAATTGGTCAGCCCGATCTGCCTGGCGAGCTGGTTCTCGATCTTGGCGAAGGTCTGCTCGGTGCCGCCGATGCCCTCGGCCAGCGCGATCGCCGCGTCGTTGCCCGATTGCACGATGACGCCCTTGAGCAAATCCTCGACCCGGATCTTGGAGTTGAGCACCGCGAACATGGTCGAGCCGCCCGACGAGGCGCCGCCCTCGCGCCAGGCATGCTCGGAGATGAAGAACTCGTCGTTGAGGCTGAGCTTTTTCTGCTGCAGGTAGGTGAACACCACCGCCAGCGTCATCAGCTTGGCCATGCTGGCCGGCTCGAGGTGCTCGTCGGCGTTCTTGGCGTAGAGGATGGAGCCGGTCTCGTAGTCCATCAGCACGGCGAATTTCGCCTTGCTGTCGAACTCCTGCGCCCAGGCGGGCGCAACCAGGCCGATCGCCAAAATCCATGCCAGCAGGGTCAGGCCGAAGCGAAACCGCATGAGTCCAATCACTTACGCGCCGCCGCGGCGCAGTCCGACTAATAAAGAACTATGTCGGTGAGGCCAAGTTGTTGCGCAAGCGACAGGACATCGCTGCGCGCCACACCGGGCTTAAGATGGGTAAGTGTCAAGCGTGTGGCCGGCCGGGCGCCGGTCTGGACGACGTCCTCGTCCACGGCGCCGAGCATGGCAAACGATTCCTCGACCGAGAGCGCCGCCACCGGATCGCTGAAGGTGCCGAGCTCGAGCCTGATCTTGCGGGCGTCGTCGTCGACCGCCGCCTTCCAGTCGTCGAGCGCCGCGGCGCGGGTGGCCATGGCGCTGGCGGCGTCGACCGCGGCGTTGATGTCCCGGCCGCTCTGCGGCGTTTCGGCATAGCCGAACAGGCTGACGATGCCGCCGATCAGGCCGCCCGACAGCGGGTCGCGGTCGCGCGGGCCGGAGCGCGAGGATGCCCTGGGCGCCGTCTCCGCATAGGCGACGCGGATGTCGCCCCCGCCCTGCTGCTCGATCGGCGAGGTGGTGTTGAGCGAGGCCATCAGCATGCGGTTGTCGTCGCCGTTGAGCGGCGCCGGCCCGACATACTGAATCTGCACATGGGCGCTGCCCTTGTCGACGTAGCCGAGGAGCGAGGCCGCCTCGTAGCTCAGGTCGGCGACGCGGCCCTGCAGATACGGTCCGCGGTCGTTGATGCGGACCAGCACCGAGCGGCCGTTTTCGAGATTGGTGACGCGGGCATAGCTCGGGATCGGCAGCACCGGGCTCGCCGCGGTCAGGTAGTAGGCGCCGAAGATTTCGCCATTGGCGGTGCGGCGGCCGTGAAAATCCTGGCCGTACCAGGAGGCCTCGCCGGTCTCGACATAGCCCGGCCCGTCCACCGGCTTGTAGGTCTTGCCGCGCACGACATAGGGCGTTTCGGGCATCACCCGGCCGCCGCCGCGCGGCGGGTATTTCGCCGTGGTCACGCGCGGCGAGACGGCGACGCCGAACTCCTTGGAGGTGAAGGCGGCACGCTTGACGTGCCCATGGTTGGTCGCGCAGGCGGCGATCACCGGCGCCATCACGACAATCAGCGCCAGCAGGCGCCAGCCACGCAGACTCGACAACGACAACAACGCACCTCAACCCCGATCGAGGCGGTATTTTAGCAACACCGCCGGGACGTTCGCGGAACATCGGGGATCGTGGTTGCAGCCGGGTTAATTTGTGTCGAATTGCGCCGATCTAGCGCGTGGCCCAGGCGCGCAACGCGGCGTTGACCAGCTCGGGCTGCTCCAGCAGCGCCAGGTGGCCGGCGCGCGGGATGACCTCGAGCACGCTGCCGGCAATGCCCCGGTGCATGGTCTCGGCGGAGGCCGGCGGGGTGATCCGGTCGCCCTCCCCGACGATGATGGTGGTCGGCACGCGGATGGCGGCCAGCATCGGCCGCGAGTCCGGACGGGCGAGGATCGCCTGCTGCTGCCGCACATAGGCCCCGGGGCCGTTGGCCTCGGCCATGGTGCGGTGCAGCGAATAGAGCCGCGATTCGGCGACATTGTCGGGGTGCACGGAGTCGGGGAAGGACTGCTCGACCACCAGCGGGAACTTGCCGCCGCGGGCGAGCGCGGCACGCCGGCGGCGGGTGTCGGCGACGTCGGGCGGATCGGCTTCGGCGCGGGTGTCGATCAGCGCCAGCTTCAGCACGCGCTCCGGCGCCTGCCGCAGGATCTCGAAGGCGAGGTAGCCTCCCATCGAGAAGCCGCCGAGCGCAAACGCCGGCGGCGCGTCCTTGAGGATCGCGGCGGCGATCTGCGCCATGTCCTCGCCCGCGAGGTGGCAGGCAATGGTCACCGGGCCGTACTGCCACAGGGCAGCGGCGGCGGGCGCGTAGACGCGGGCATCGCAATTGAGGCCGGGAATGAGCAGGAACGGGGTCATGGGGTGCACACGCGAAAGACTGTTTCCGCCGTCCCGCTTAGCGCAAAAAACCGTGGCTTGTCCGGCCTCTGGCGTTGATATAAAGATATCTTTATATCCCGTGTCCTAGCGTTGACGCGCCGGCCGGGCCTATGAGGCCCGCCAAAGGGAACAGATTTCGCCATGACCAAGCCGCTGCCGCCCCATACCGATGCCCGCGCCGCCCTCACGGCCGCCGCGAGGGAGCGTATCCTCGTGCTCGACGGCGCGATGGGGACGATGATCCAGCAGCTCAAGCTGGACGAGGCCGGCTATCGCGGCGAGCGCTTCAGGGACTGGCACAAGGACGTGCGCGGCAACAACGATCTGCTGGTGCTCACCCTGCCCGAGGCGATCCGCGACATCCACCTCGAATACTTCCTCGCCGGTGCCGATATCTGCGAGACCAACACGTTCTCGTCGACCTCGATCGTGCAGGCGGACTACGGCATGGAGGGGCTCGCCTACGAGCTCAACGTCGCCGGCGCGACGCTGGCGCGCGAGGCGGCGCAGCTCGCCTTCGACAAGGACGGCCGGCGGCGGTTCGTCGCGGGCGCGCTCGGACCGCTCAACAAGACGGCGTCGATGTCGACCGACGTCAACAATCCGGGCCATCGCAACATCACCTTCGACCAGATCGCCGCCTCCTACACGGAAGCGATCAACGGCCTGATCGACGGCGGCGCCGATCTGCTGCTGTTCGAGACCATCACCGACACGCTCAACACCAAGGCCGGCATCTTCGCGGCGCAGCGCATCTTTGCCGAGCGCGGCTTCGAGCTGCCGATCATGATCTCGGGCACCATCACCGACCTTTCCGGCCGCACCCTCAGCGGGCAGACGCCGACGGCGTTCTGGTATTCGGTGCGGCATGCCAAGCCCTTCACCATCGGCCTCAATTGCGCGCTCGGCGCCAACGCCATGCGGCCGCACGTCGCCGAGCTCAGCGACGTCGCCGATACCTTCATCTGCGCCTACCCCAATGCCGGCCTGCCCAACGAATTCGGCGGCTATGACGAAACGCCCGAGTTCATGGCCCGCCAGATCGAGACGTTCGCGCGCGAAGGGCTGGTCAACATCGTCGGCGGCTGCTGCGGTACCACGCCCGACCACATCCGCGCCTTCGCCGAAGTCGCCGCCCGGCACAAGCCGCGCCAGGTGCCGCAGGTGCCGCGCCAGCTTCGCCTGTCCGGGCTCGAGCCGTTCACGCTGACGCCGGAGATTCCGTTCGTGAACGTCGGCGAGCGCACCAACGTCACCGGCTCCGCCCGCTTCCGCAAGCTGATCACCGCCGGCGACTACACCGCCGCGCTCGAGGTCGCCCGCGACCAGGTGCAGAACGGCGCGCAGGTGATCGACGTCAACATGGACGAAGGCCTGATCGATTCCGCCAAGGTGATGGTCGAGTTCCTCAACCTGCTCGCCGCCGAGCCGGACATCGCGCGCGTGCCGCTGATGATCGACAGCTCGAAATTCGAGGTGATCGAGGCCGGGCTGAAATGCGTGCAGGGCAAGCCGCTGGTCAACTCGATCTCGATGAAGGAGGGCGTCGACAAATTCCTCGAAGCCGCCCGGCTGGTGCGCGCCTACGGCGCCGCCGTGGTGGTGATGGCGTTCGACGAGCAGGGCCAGGCCGACACGCAGCAGCGCAAGATCGACATCTGCAGCCGCGCCTACAAGCTGCTGACCGAAGAGGTCGGCTTTCCGCCCGAGGACATCGTCTTCGACCCCAACATCTTCGCCGTCGCCACCGGCATCGACGAGCACCGGAACTATGGCGTCGACTTCATCGAGGCGACGCGCGCCATCCGGCAGACCCTGCCTTTCGTCCACATTTCGGGCGGCGTCTCCAACCTCAGCTTCTCGTTCCGCGGCAACGAGCCGGTACGCGAGGCGATGCATGCGGTGTTCCTCTACCACGCCATCCAGGCGGGCATGGACATGGGCATCGTCAATGCCGGCCAGCTCGCGGTGTATGAGAGCATCGACCCCGAGCTGCGGGAGGCCTGCGAGGATGTGATCCGCAACCGCCGCGCCGACGCCACCGAGCGCCTGCTCGACCTCGCCGAACGCTACAAGGGCGGCGCCGCGCAGGAGGGCAAGGCCAAGGACATGAGCTGGCGCGAAAAGCCGGTGGCCGAGCGCATCAGCCACGCCCTGGTCAACGGCATCACCGAATTCATCGACGAGGACACCGAGGCGGCGCGGATCGAGGCGGCGCGGCCGCTCGACGTCATCGAGGGGCCGCTGATGGCCGGCATGAGCGTCGTGGGCGACCTGTTCGGCTCGGGCAAGATGTTCCTGCCGCAGGTGGTCAAATCCGCCCGCGTGATGAAGCAGGCCGTGGCCAAGCTCCTGCCCTACATGGAGGCCGACAAGGACGGCGGCGGCGAGTTCAGGTCGGCCGGCAAGATCCTGATGGCCACCGTCAAGGGCGACGTGCACGACATCGGCAAGAACATCGTCGGCGTCGTCCTGAGCTGCAACAATTACGAGATCATCGACCTCGGCGTGATGGTGCCGACGCAGAAGATCCTCGATACGGCGCGCGCCGAAAAGGTGGACGCCATCGGGCTCAGCGGCCTCATCACCCCCTCGCTCGACGAGATGGTGCATGTCGCCGCCGAGATGGAGCGCGAGGGCTTCGACATCCCGCTGCTGATCGGCGGCGCCACCACCTCGCGCGTGCACACGGCGGTGAAGATCCATCCGCAATACACCAGCGGCCCGACCGTGCACGTCAACGACGCCAGCCGCGCCGTCGGCGTGGTCTCGGCGCTGCTCAGCAAGGAGCAGCGGCCGGCCTACGTCGCCGACGTGAAGGCCGAGTACGAAAAGGTGGCCCGGCGCCATGCCGAGGCGGAGGCCGAAAAGCAGCGCCTGCCGCTCGCCGCGGCGCGCGCCAACGCCTTCAAGACCGACTGGTCGGCCTATACGCCGCCCAAGCCGAGCTTCCTCGGCACGCGCGTGTTCGAGAGCTACGACCTCAACGAGCTGCATCGCTACATCGACTGGACGCCGTTCTTCCAGGCCTGGGAAATCCGCGGCCGCTACCCCGCCGTGCTCGACGATCCGGAACGCGGTCCGGCCGCCCGCCAGCTCTGGGAGGACGCGCAGGCGATGCTGCGCGAGGTGCTGCAGAAGAACTGGTTCCGGCCCAAGGCAGTGATCGGCTTCTGGCCGGCCAACAGCGTCGGCGACGACATCAGGCTCTATACCGACGACAGCCGCAGCGAGGAGCTCGCGACCTTCTATACGCTGCGCCAGCAGCTCGGAAAGCTCAAGGACAAGCCCAACCTCGCCCTCGCCGACTTCGTCGCGCCGGTTGGAACGCCGGACTATATCGGCGGCTTCGTGGTCACGGCCGGGCTCGAGGAGCACCTCATCGCCGAACGCTTCGAGCGCAAGAACGACGACTACTCCGCCATCGTCATCAAGGCGCTGGCCGACCGCTTCGCCGAGGCCTTCGCCGAAGCGATGCACGAGCGCGTGCGCAAGGAATTCTGGGGCTACGCCGCCGACGAGCACGCGACGCCGGACGAGCTGATCCTCGAAAAATACCGCGGCATCCGCCCCGCGCCCGGCTATCCGGCGCAGCCCGACCACACCGAAAAGACCACGCTGTTCCGGCTGCTCAACGCCCGGCAGCGGATCGGCGTCGAGCTCACCGAAGGCTATGCGATGTGGCCCGGCTCGTCGGTCTCCGGGCTCTATCTCAGCCACCCCGAGGCCTATTATTTCGGCGTCGCCAAGGTGGAGCGCGACCAGGTCGAGGACTACGCCAGACGCAAGGGCATGGCGGTGCGCGAGGTGGAACGCTGGCTCGGCCAGATCCTCAACTACACCCCGGCGACGGAGAAGGCGTCGTGATAGCGACGCCCTACGACCGGACCGCGTCGTCCATTCCCGTGACCGTCGTCACCAGCCCGGCGGGGCTGGGCGCCGTCGAGCCCGGCGCGCGCGTTCTGCATCTCGAGCCGGCGCTGCACGAGCACCAGCCGGGCAGCGAATGCGTCGCCTGCGCCGCCCGCGGCGACGTCCGGGCGCTGCTGTTCGACCTGCTGCAGAGAGCCCGCAGCGAGCAGCGGCCGCTGCTTTCGGTGGTGGTCGACGCCTCCGCCATCAAGGACAGCAAACCCATCATCGACCGGCTCGAGACCGGCACGGTGCCGGCCTTCGGCCTGCGCGACCACACGGTGCTGCGCAGCTTCCACCTGGCGCGGGTCATCTAGCGCGGTCGGGCGGCAGGCCTCAGGCCGCTTCCGCGAGGTCGACCACCACGCGGTTGCGTCCCTGGCGCTTGGCCGCATAGAGCGAGCGGTCGGCGCAATCGAGCAGGCTGCGCAGGCTGTCGCCCGGCCGGAACGGCGCCACGCCCACCGACACGGTGATGCCGCCCAGCGTTCCCGCCCCCAGCACGCCGCGCAGGTCGGCGTCGGCGATGGCGCTGCGGATGCGGTCGGCGACCACATTGGCGGTCGGCAGATCCGTCGCCGGCAGCACCACGAGGAATTCGTCGCCGCCCGGCCGGCCGACCACGTCGCCGCTTCGCGCCGACGCCAGCAGCGCCCGGCTCACGATGCGCAGCACCTCGTCGCCGACCTGATGGCCGTAGCGGTCGTTCAGCGATTTGAAATGATCGATGTCGATCACGGCGCAGGCGAGCGGCGCCCCCGAGGCGTGATGGGCCTTGATGGCGGCGCCCAGCGCCTGGTCGAGCCCGCCGCGATTGGCGAGGCCGGTCAGCGGGTCGCGCCGGACGCTTTCGCGCGAGCGTTCGATGTCCGCGCGGGTGCCGTCGAGCTCGGCCTGCGCCGCCTGCAGCTCGCCGACCAGCGTCACATTGGCCTGTCGCATGGCCTCGTGCGTCGCCTGCAGCCGCCCGACCCAGTCGCGCACCAGCCCGGTGTCGAGGGTCGGGGCGCCGAAATGCGCCGAGGCCTGTGCCAGCGATGCCGACTGTGCCGCCGAGGCGCGCACGCTTTGCGTCAGCAGCACGTCGAGCGTCTGCAGCCGCTCGGTGATGCGGGCGATCGCCCGCTCGACGGTTTCGTGCGACTCGTACGGCTCGACGAACTCGGCATAGAGCCGCTCGCCCACGGCGCTGCTGCCGCGGTCGCCTTCGGCCAGAATGTCGCGCACGCGCTCGGAGAACAGCCCCTGCACGCCCGACACGTAGTCGTAGAGCAGCTTGTAGAACGCCGGCTGCGGCGGCACCCGGGCGCGTTCGAGCAGCCCGATCACCGCCGCGCCCTGGCTCGCGCTCAAATCAATCGCCGTCAACGCCGCGGCCAAATTCTTCGCCCCCAGGCTCCCTTCTGGGAGCTCGCGGGTGCAGTGTGGACTCAAAGACGTTTCCGAACTGCTTACGCCGGCACCGGGAAAACACCGCGGCGGATGTCTGGCGGAGCTAAGGCGTCAGGTCGCGCGGCGGCGGCAAGCCATTGATCAGGCTGGCGGTGGTGACGGTATTGGCGAGCAGGCAGGCGATCGTCATCGGCCCGACGCCGCCCGGCACCGGCGTGATCCAGCCGGCCACCTCACGCGCCGCCTGGGTGTCGACGTCGCCGACGAGGCGGGTCTTGCCCTCGCCCTTGTCGGGCGCCGGCACGCGGTTGACGCCCACGTCGATCACCGCCGCGCCCGGCTTGATCCAGTCGCCCTTGATGATGTGCGGGCGGCCGACGGCGGCGACCACGATGTCGGCCTGCCGCACGATGCCCGGCAGGTCGGCGGTGCGCGAATGGGCGATGGTTACGGTGCAGTTCTCGCGCAGCAGCAATTGCGCCATCGGCTTGCCCACGAGGTTGGAGCGCCCGACCACCACCGCGTGCTTGCCGGCGAGGTTGCCGACGAAATCGCGCAGCAGCATCAGGCAGCCGAGCGGCGTGCAGCTCACCGGCCCGGGCAGGCCGATCTGCAGCTTGCCGACGCTGGCCGGGGTGAAGCAGTCGACGTCCTTGTCGGGCGAGATGGCGAGAATGACCCTGGTCGGGTCGATCTGCCGGGGCAGCGGCAATTGCACGAGAATGCCGTGGATGTTCGGATCGCCGTTGAGCCGGTCGACCAGCGCCAGCAGCTCGCCCTCCGAGGTGGTCTCGGGCAGTTCGTACTTTTCCGAATGCATGCCGGCTTCGACGGTCTGCCTGGCCTTGTTGGCGACGTAGATCTCGCTCGCCGGATCGTGCCCGACGATCACCACGGCGAGGCCGGGGGTGACGCCGTGCTCGGCCTTGAGCCGGGCCACGTGCCCGGCAATGCGGGCCCGGAGGCCCTCGGCATAGGATTTTCCGTCGATGATCTGGGCTGCGGTCGCTGTCATGGGCGCGGCTATTTCACACTACCGGCCGTATCTCAACCCCCGCGGCGGCGAGCCCGGCCCTGACAGCGCGCGCGATCTCGACCGCGTCGGGCGTATCGCCGTGGATGCACAGCGATTTCGCGGTGGTGGCGATCACCCCGCCGTCGACGCCGACGATCTCGCCGCGCTCGGCCAGCCGCACCGCCCGTGCGGCGATCGCCGCCTTGTCGTGCAATACCGCGCCCGGCATCTGCCGCGGCACCAGCAGGCCGTTTGGCTGGTAGGCCCGGTCGGCATAGGCCTCGCGGATGGTCGTGAAGCCCAGCGCCTCGGCCACTTCCGACTGCGCCGAATTGTCGATGGCGAGGATGGCCATGCCGCTCACCAGCCCTTCCACCGCGGCAAAGCAGAGCGCGGCAACCGCCGGCTCCTCGGCGGCCATGTTGGCCAGCGCGCCGTGCAGCTTGACGTAGCGCACCGGCCAGCCCTCCTCCTCGCCCAGCTCCACCAGCCGGCGCACCTGCGCCCGGATGGCGGCGTCGAGCTCCTCGGGCGGCAGCACCATGCGGGTCCGGCCGAAATTGGCGCGGTCGGGAAAGCCCGGATGCGCCCCGACCACGACGCCGCGCGCCCTGGCGGCACGCAGCGCCGCCCGCATGCTGTCGTCGTCGCCGGCGTGACCGCCGCAGGCGATATTGGCCGACGACACGATGTCGAGCATCGCCTCGTCGTCGCCGACGCCCTCGCCGAGATCGGCGTTGAGATCGAGGCTGGCGGTCATCGTGCGTGCTCCAAAGTCACCGGCCGGAACCGGATTTCGGCCCCCGGCCGCAATTGCGCGAAGCGGTCGAGATCGGCGCTGACCACGGTGGCGATGCGCGGATAGCCGCCGGTCGGCTGGTGGTCGCGCATCAGCACGATGGGCGTGCCGTCGCCGAGGATCTGGATGTCTCCCGGCACGATGGCGTCCGAGACGAGGCTCAGCCGCCGCTGCGCGCGGAACACGCCGTCGGGGTCGGCCAGCCGCACGCCCATGCGGTCGAGACTGGGCGAAATCGCGAACCGGCCGCCGGCAAAGGCAGCGCGCACCGGGGCGTCGAACAGCTCGGCATGCAGCCCCCACAGCACGCGGATCGGCCCCTCGCCCGCCACCGCATTTGCAGCCACGGCCGCCGCGCCCTCGCCGCCGAAGGCGATGCGGTCGCCGGCCCGGAGCGCCCTGCCCTTGAAGCCGCCGAGCCCGACCGTGAGGTTGGTCGCCCGGCTGCCGAGCAGCGGCGGCACCTCGATCTCGCGGTCGAAGCGCAGATAGCCGTAATTGCCCGCCGGCCCCGGCGTCACCTCCACCACGTCGCCGGCCTCGAGCGCCAGCCGCCCCGGCCAGTCTCGCGCCTTGCCGTTGACGCTGAGCCCGAACGTCCCGCCGGCGCAGCCCAGATGCAGCGGCCCCTCGGCGCGAAAGGCGAGGCCGGCCGCCGTGATCTCGATGCCGGTCGCGCCGGCCCGCTCGAGCTGCGCCCCGGCCGCGGCGAAGGCGCCGCGATCCATCGGACCGGAGGCGCTGATGCCGTGCGCCAGCATGCCGAAGCGGCCGGCATCCTGCAGCGTCGCCAGCGGCCCGGCGCGGGTGATGGTGAGGGCGCTCACGCCGCTCTCCGGAACTGCACCAGATCCCCTGCCGCGAGCCGCGTCGGCGGCAGCTTTCGTGGATCGAAATTCTGGAACGCCGTCCGCCCGAGAATGTGCCAGCCGGTGCGGATCGGCGTCGCCGCGATCGCCGTCTGTCCGGCCGCGAACAGCACCGTGCCCGCCGGCACCAGCGGCCGTACCGCCTCGCGCCGCGGCAGCAGCAGCGCCGCGTCGTGGAAGCCGCAATAGACGAAGCCGGGCGCAAACCCGGTCGCCAGCACCCGCAGCGGCTGCGCATTGTGCCGCGCGACGAACGACGCCGGCGTCAGCCGAAGCGCCGCCGCCACCTCGGCCAGATCCTCGCCGTCGAAGCTCACGGCGATCTCATGCCGCGCCGGCGGCGCCGCAATCTCGGGCCCCCCCAGCCGCAGCATCACCTCGCGCCGGACCGTCTCGAGACTGCTCCCCTGCTCCACCCGCAACAGCACCGACACCAGCCCCGGCGCCATTTCGGCGACGCCCGGCACCGGCTCCGCGGCCAGGCGCCGCGCCAGGGCGATCGCCGCCCGGTTGGCCGCCTCCGACAGCGTCTCGGCAAATCGCACCAGCAGCGCCCGGTCGCCGAGCGGCAGCAATGTGGGCTTGAGCTCAGGGGTCACCACGATATGGCGCCCGCGCCGCGCGCGCTCAGGTCCACAAGATCGGCAACGGAAGGCATCGGCGGCAATTCTCGGACGGGCAACGCCGGTGCATATTGCCGAGCCGCCCGCGGCGGTGCAAGGAACGCCGACGCGGCGCGACGGGCGGAGCCCGGAGACGCGGAACAGCACGTGCCGCACGAACGTCCGGCTCGCTTCACCACAGGGAGCCCTCGATGGACGTCATTGAAACCGACCGCCTGGTCCTCAGAAACTTCCGCAAGGACGACGCCGCCGATCTCTTCGCCTATCTGCACGACCCCGTGGCGAGCTGCTTTTTCTCCTTAAGGCTCGAGGACATGCGCGCGGCGGAAGCAGAGGCGGAAACGCGCAGCCAAAGCGACGAGTACATCGCCGTATGCCTGAAGGACACCGGCCGGCTGATCGGCGACCTGTTCGCCGTGCCGGAAGACGAAACGGACACCTGGTCGGTCGGCTGGAACTTCAACCCGGCCGTCGCCGGCGCCGGCTTTGCGTCCGAAGCGGCGCGCGCCCTGTTCGACTACCTGTTCGGGGTCAAACAGGGGCGCCGCCTCTACGCCTATGTGGAAGACCACAACCTCGCCTCGCAGCGCCTGTGCGAGCGGCTGGGAATGCGGCGGGAGGGGCTGTTCAAGGAGTTCGTGTCGTTCCGCACGGACGATGCCGGCGCGCCCATCTACGAGAACACGATGCAGTACGCCATCCTGCGCAAGGAATGGGCGGCCTGACCGTCAGCCGCTGCCCTGGGCGCCGCTTCCCGGCGCGGCAGGCGGATTGCCCGTACCGGGCACGAGCTTGATCATCGTCTGCTGCGCCATGGTGCCGTTCGCGATGACGATCTGGCGGCCGTCGTCCGTCCGGAGCACCGTGTAGCCGAGCGAGATGTCCTCGACCTCGCCGATCTCGAACGCGTGCTGCGTGGGGGCGGCGACCTGCACGCGATCGCCGCGGCGGAACGGCTTGTACAGGACCAGGCTTATGCCCGCGATGAGGTTGCCCAGCGTGGTCTGTGCCGCAAAGCCGACGATCACCGACGCCAGGCTGACGCCGGCGAGCAGCGCCGTCCCGAGGCGGTTGAGCGCCGGGATGAGATGCGCATAGAGCGTCGCGAGGACGATCCAGATCACCAGGATCGTCAGGTGACTGAGGAAGGACAGCGTGATCTGGTCGATCCGGTCCGAACGATCGTAGCGCAGCGCCTCACGAAACAGCCGCCGCACCAGCGCCGACAGGACAAGCCCAACCAGGGCGAACAAGCCGCCGAGCAGCAAGGCGCCGGTGATCTGGTGCGGATCGAGCAATTGCGACATCGGTCAAGCCTCGCGGGTCGGGCGGTCTGTCCACGGCAGCATTGTGCGGCAATCGGGAGACTCCGCAAGATTTGTCGGCTCGCCCCGTGCCATCGTGCTCATGCATCGGAACTGGACGGCCATGAACACATCGAAAGCACCAATTGCATATCAGACCCGACTGAACCGGGTTATCGACCACATCTACGACCATCTGGACGACGACATCCGCTTCGACGATCTGGCGGAAATCGCCTGCCTGTCACCCTGGCACTGGCATAGGGTCTATACCGCCATGCGCGGTGAAACCATCACCGAGACGATCCGCCGGCTTCGGCTGTCGCGCGCAGCCGAGCGGCTGGCGAACTCGGACCTGGCCCTCGACGCGATCGCCCGACGTGCCGGCTACAGTTCGGCCGACGCCTTCGGACGGGCGTTCAAGGACGCCTACGGCAAGAGCCCGGCCGACTACCGCGAATCCGGCAGCCATGCGGCGTTCAGGGCCGCCCTGCTGGCGGAGGACGGCGCGGGGTTTCCGGTTTCGATGGAGACGCTCGCTCCGATCCGCTGCGTGAGCATCGCCCATGCCGGCTCCTACATGCAGATCGACCGCGCGATGGGACGGCTGTTCAGCGCGCTTGCCGCCCAGGACGCCGTGGCGCCGGATCGGCGGATGATGGCCGTGTTCTATGACGACCCCGACCTCGTGCCGGTCGAGGACCTGCGGTCACGCGCGTGTTCCCCGGTTGCCGATGGCGTCGCGCTGGCGCCGCCGATCGAGGAGGCGATGCTCCGCGGCGGGCTTTATGCGCGGCTGCGCTACCAGGGCCCCTATGCCGACATGAAAGGCGCGTATCGCTGGCTGCTCGGCGTGTGGCTGCCGCAATCCGGCCACGAGCCGGACGATGCCCCGATGTTCGAAGCTTATCTCAACAGCCCGCAGCAGGTCGCGCCGAACGCGCTCGTCACCGACATCCACCTGCCGCTGCGGGCATCGTGATGCGCGGCGCTCCGGCAGTGCCGATCATCCCCGCGGAGGTCGCGTCGGCCTTCGCGGCGTTCCCGGAGCCGGTCCGCGCGCAGCTCCTCGAGGTGCGGCGGTTGATCTTCGCGACAGCCGCTGAAACCGGCGGCGTCGAGCCGCTGACCGAGACGCTGAAATGGGGGGAGCCCGCCTATCTCACCGAAGCAACGGGAAGCGGCAGCACGATCCGGCTCGGCCTGCCGGCATCGACCGAGGGCATGGGGGCAGTGCTGTTCAACTGCCGCACACCCCTGGTCGAGACGTTTCGCGCGCAGTTCGCCGAGGCATTCGTCTTTCAGGGCAACAGGGCTCTTCTGCTCGATCCATCCGCTCCGCTGCCGACCGAACAGCTTTCGATGTGCCTGGCCATGGCGCTGACCTATCATCGGCGGCGCGCGGCATGATCCGGTCCGGTTGTTCGAACGCCGCCAGCGTTCGAGCCAGTGCCTCGGTCGGCTGTCGATCGGAGGCGTGCGGCAGCGCCACCCGAACGGTGCGGTCATCATCGCGATAGCGTCGCCACATGCGTCAGAACTTCACGCTGAGGCTGGCACGGACGCTCTGGTCGGTGCGGCCGGAACCGAACTGGCCGCCATAGGAGATGCCGAGCACGGCGTTGGGCGACAGGTTGAAGTCCAGCCCGGCCTCGACCACGGCAGCATCCCGGGCAATCGGAACTCCGCCGATGGAGAAGGCATCGCCACCGCCGGCGAAGCGCATCATCGCATCCGGTGTGACATCGCCGAGGGCATGACGCCAGCCGAGTGTGCCCTTCGCCGTGACGGTCGCCTCGCCGAGCCTGAAGGAGGTCGAGGCGCGAAGGCCCAGCGTCGTGAAGGTCGCATCGGTGATGGCCGATGGGCTGGTCAGTGCAGCTTCGCCCCCCCTCTCGGTGAAGCCATCGGTATGCAGGTTGACATAGGCGAGGTTCGCGAAGGGCTCGAACCGGGCAGCGCCCATGTCCATGCCATAGGCCAGTTCGCCGAAGATCTGCATGGTGCCGGCAGCGTATTTGCCGTTCAGGCTGTCGCCGAAGCCGGGGAAGGCAACGCTGCGGTTCGTGGTAATGTCGTGCCACGTATAGGCCGCGCCCGTGCGGAAGGCGAGATCGCCCCAGCTCGTGCCGCCATAGAGACCGAGATGGACGTTGTCGCTCGACCCCGACGCTGCCCGATCGCGGGCAGCGAAGCTCGTCTGGCTGTAGCCGGCGACCGCACCGAGGCGCCAGCCGTTGAACATTGGAGCATCCGCGCCGACGAAGACGCCGCCGGTGGAACGCTCGAGGCGGGCGGCATTGCCGTCGCTGTTCCAATGGCCCCACGATCCGAAGGCCTGTCCCCACACCGCCGCGCCCATGCCACCGGAGGCCGCGCGCAGGCGATCGTTGACGGCGCTGCGGACGAAGCCGCTGTCCTCGATCATCACCGTGGGCAGCGAAGCGTGGACCTCGCCGGACAGCTGGTCGAAGGCGTATCGCGCCTGCGGAGCCGTCAGGTCCAGCACCGCAGTGTAGACGGGGTTGCCGAGGCCGAGGCTTTCGACACCGCCGCCGGCGGCGATCTGGTTGGGGGTGATGCCGACATTCTGGAAGCCGACAGCGTTGCGGGTCATCGTCAGCCAGACATTGTTGGCGTCGTAGCTGAGCGACGGGTCGAGGAACGCAAGGTTCGAGGTCACGCCGCTGAAGGTGCCGCCGACTCCACCGGGGCCGTTGGCGGTGAGGATCTTGTAGGGGGTTGCGGGCGCATAGTTGCCCGTGCCGGCGAGCACCGCCACCGTGCCGCCGCTGATCGTCGCCATGCCGGACGCGCTAATCCAGTCATGTTGTCCGCCCGCATCCACCTTCACCTCGTAGATCGACAGCGGGTCGAAGGTAATGTTGCCGGCGACGTTGAGCGTGCCGAACCCGCCATTGCCCGGCGCGATGATGCCGGTGACGGTGGTGTCGCCGACCGTGCCGACGCCCTCAAGGCGGCCGCCGGCAAGCACGTTCATCGTGCCGCCGAGTTGACCGTCTACCGCCAGAGTGCCGTCTTCGACCCTGGTCGCGCCGGTGAAGCTGCTGAAATTGCCGGTCAGATCGGTCCTGCCCGTGCCGATCTGGCGCAGCAAACCCGTGCCGACCATCGAGCCTCCGATGGTCAAATCGTCCGAACGGTTGAAGACGAGCGAACCGCCGACGAAAATATAGCCGGGGCCGCCGATCGACCCCGTCGTGCCGCCATTGCCGATGCTCAGCGACGCGCCATCGAGGACACTGGTGCCGCCGGTGTAGCTGTTGTCGGCGGTGAGAGTGACGCTCCCCGTCACGACCTGCACCATGCCCGACCCGGAAATCGTGCCGGCAAAAGTCGTGGCGTCGCTGCGCCCGAAGCGCAACAGGCTGTTGTTGGTGACGTTGCCGACGATGGAGCCACTCGTGCCGCTGACGCCATCGCCGATCTGCAGCGAGCCGGCGCTGATCGTCGTGCCGCCGGTGTAGCTGTTGGCGCCGGTCAGGATCAGTTCGCCGAGATCGGCCTTCACCAATTGGCTGGCGCCGGTCAACTGAGAGGCGATGGTCGCGGAAGAACTCGCCCCCGCCGGCGTTCCGTCACCGACCCGGATCGACGTGCTGCCGCCCGTGCCGTTCAGCGTGACGGGATCGCCGGTGACGCGCCAGCCCGAGCCGATGAACTGCATCCCGGTGGTCGAGATCGCGCCGCCCGAATTGTCCACCGTCACAGTGCCGGGATTGTTCTGGAAGATGGCGTACTGGCCGCCCCAGGCGGCGGCGGACGTGCCGTTCGCGTCGGTCCAGTTCGTCGGGCCGGCGATCCAGGTACCGCTACCGCCATGGATCGTATTGTCGGCCGACATTTGCGTGCCGTTCCAGAACTCCGTGGCGCCGCCGGCACCGCCGCTGACGACAAGGTTGACCTGACTGGCCATCGCGGTCTGCACCGTTCCCGACCCCGATGGCAGCGTCCCGACAGTGAGGCCGTTGTCGGTCAGCGCGCCGGCATAGTCGAAGATGCGATAGACGCCGGTGCCGAAGCCGCCGAAATCGGTCGCGTTCAGCGTTCCGTCGAGCACCAGATTGCCGTTGACCTCGAACAGCCCCGTGGTGTCGCCGGGCGCGCTGAGCGCCACGTTGATCTGGCTGGTCGGATTCAGCGCCAGCGATGCCATCGTCAGCACCTGACCGCTGCGCCCTTCGAGCGTGCCGCCATTGGCGATGAATGTATCGCCCACGCTGCCCGAGCCGCCGAGGGACGTGCCCGACTTCACCTCGACCCGGCTCGCCGCCATGGATCCGTTCACCAGCATCCGGCCACCCTCTACGGTGGTGGTGCCGGCAAAGCTGGTGGTGCCGGTGAGCGTGAGGGTCGCGGACCCCTGCTTGATGAAGTCGCCAGTGCCGGTGATGCTGGAGGGAAGCGTGGTAGTGACCGACGTGACGGTGGTGAGCGCACCGGTGCCGATGGCGAGGGTGCCGCTTGCGAACCCCCCCAGGTCGCCGATGGTCTGCGCGTAGCCATTGAGGTCGAAAGTCCCCCCAAGGAGCCGGAGCGTCGTGGTGGTCGGCAGCCGGTTGTCGGCGCCCAGCGCCAGGCTGCCGCTCCATACGGTGGTGGGCCCCGCATAGCTGCTCTGGCCCGTGAGGGTGAGCGTGCCTGCGCCTTCCTTCTCGAAGGAGCCCGAGCCGGAGATGGCGCCGCCAAAACTGTAGTCCGTCTTGCGGCGGAACATCATCTCGCCATTGTTCAGCACGTCGCCGACCAGCGTGCCGTCCTGCGGTTCGGACCCGACCAGCGCGCCGACATAGAGCCGGCCCTCCTGTAGTTCGGTGCCACCGGTCCAGCCGTTGTCTCCCTTGAGCGTGAGCCAGCCGGAGCCTGTCTTCACCACCTTGCCGATGCCGGAGATATTGCCGGTCGCATCGGTGAAATAGTCGGTGCTGTTGAGAAAAAGCGTGCCGTCGTTCTTCGTGGCGACGGGCAGGAGCGACCAGGGGACGGCGGTCTGGGCGATCTTGAGGGTGGCGCCGGCGGAGATGTCGATGGTGCCGTCGAAGGACGAGACGCCGCCGGCGAGCGTGGTGGTGCCGGCCTGAACGATGACGTTACCTTTGCCGCTCCCGCCAGTGATATAGGGCGCGAATACGTAGTCGTTCGCGTTGTGGTTGAAGACCAGCGTCCGCGTTCCCGGATTCGGCGAGCCTTCGAAGACGACGTAGGGCGCCTCGACGGCGCCTGGCGCCACCGCCGGCTGCCCCGCCGCCGCGCCGATGATCAGCGTTCCCGAGGTCCCCGTGCCGTTGCCGATGATGATGCCCTGGTCCGGATCGGTGATGCGCAGCGTCCCGCCGTCGGCGACCGTCAGGACGCCGCCGGCCACCCAAATGCGGCTCGAGGACGAGAGCGTGCCGCCGCTGTCGACCGTCCCGACGTTCAGTATCTCGACCTCGGTCGCCGTGAGGGTGCCGCCCTGGGTCACCGTCACCGAGCCGGGGGCCAGCACGCTGACCCGGCCGTTCGAGTCGAGCGTGCCGCCATCGGTGACCGTCAGCGTGCCGGAGTTGCTGATGCCGCCCTTGGCCGACCAGGTCGAGCCCGTTCCGGAAACCAGCGCCTCGCTCTTGCTGTTGATGTTGACGATGGCGCTCGTGTCCGCCGAGGCGCCGTCGAGAACGTTGAAGACGCCGCGGCCGGGTGATCCGATATTGAAATTCACGCCACTCGTGATGACGAAGGAGGAGCCGGTGCCGGTGACGGTCAGCGTTCCGTCGGCCGCCGTCGAATCACGCCCCAGCGTAACGATGGCGTTGCCGCCCGGATTGACGATCTGGAGCTTGCCGCCATCTTCGACCACGAAGGAGCCCACATTGGCGTCATAGGAAACGGTGAGCTCCGTGGCGGTCCATTGCGATCCCGCGCCGGTCACCAGCACTCTGCCGGTCGTGACGGGAAAACCGACTGTGCCGGGAAAGTTGGCCACGACGGTGTGCTTGGTCGTGACCTGCCCGCCGTTCGAGACGGTGACGGCGCCTTCGCCATGGTCGCCCACGATGAAATAGGTGCCGGTGTCCGTGATCCGGCCCGCGCCCGTCACCAGAAGCCCACCCACGGTGCCGGCGGTACTGCCGAGCTTGACCCCTGCGGACTGCGCCCCGGCCGCGTTTATGACCACGGGAGACGCCGTGGAGCCGTTGTTGATGACGACCGGGAGGGCGGATGTGGGTACGCTGCCGGACGACCAGTTGGTCGGAGCGAACCAGTCCATGGTCCCGGCTCCGCCGGTCCAGGTCTGGGCGAAGGCGGGCGATGACGCGGCGAATCCGGCAAGCGCGGTACCGGCGAGGAGTCCGGGGACGAGCCTCCAATACCCGATCAGTTTCGTCGCCGTGCCGCCCGCGCGCGCGCAAGTGCGGCGATCGGCCCGCATTCCAGTGCCGCCGCATCCGGCGTGCGGCGCGGCCCCATTGTAATCATGACAAATCGCCATTCGCCCCCCGATGGCAAGACCGCATATCCGCAGAGGCGACAACGCACGCGAACCCTCGCGCCACTTTCGATCCCGGGCCGGCCGTTCATCGCCGAATGCACCCCGGATGCTTCACGCCTTCATCGACTGCGGATAAGCATGCGGTTTTCAGGGGGATGTGTCTCTCCTCGGAAATGAGAGGGGGGCCCAAAAAAAAAGCCCGCCGTTTCCACGACCGAGGGAAGGTTACGACAGCCCGCTCAGCACAAGGCGAGCGATGGCCTGCGCGCGCGTTCTCGCCCCGAGCTTGCGGCGTGCCTGGTCGATGTGGCTTCGCACGGTGGTCTGCGACACGCCGAGCAGATTGGCGATGGCCGCATCGGTCTGGCCGGCCGCCACCCAGCGGATGCATTCCAGCTCACGGTGGGTAAGGGTTGCTTGCGGGTCGGCGACGGGCGCAACGCCGGTCAAGGTGCGGCACCGTTCATGCGTCAGGAACGCCAGTTGGTGCAATTCGCAGCGCAGCGCAGACGGCATCGGCTGTTCCTTGCCGGCCATCGTGACGAGCCCGAAATAGCCGCCCGGCCCGTAGATCGGCACCGAGAACCCATCCGTCCAGCCCCACTCGGCGGCGGTGTCCCAAATGTCCCGTTCGGCGCGCGACAAGGTGCGCTCGGCCTTCGCTTCGAGCCAGGTAAAAGGCGCGATGCGCCGTCTGGATTCGGCGACGACATAGTCGGCAGCGACGAAATTGCGCCGGACATAGAGTTCGATCCAGGCCGGCGGCCAGTCCTGAAAGAAGAAATGTGTCTCCGGCCCGTTGTCGGCCGGCAGGAAAGCGCCGCAGGCGCTGGCCGTATAGCCGTGGACTGCGATCCGCTGCCTGAAACAGTCCTTGACCGCATCCATCGTCAGGCATGCGGCAAGCGCCTCGGCGAAGTCTCCCGTGATCATTGAAATCTGCTCAACCCAAATTCAAGCACGAGAACATGCGGTGCAGCATAGTGTATCGTCCGCAAACGCCTCAAGCGTTACGGTTGGAAGCCGTCGCCAAAACAAGAAACCGTTCTGGGGTGCGTGGCGGAAGCGGTGGGATTCGAACCCACGGTACGGTTGCCCGTACGCTAGTTTTCAAGACTAGAGCCTTAAACCACTCGGCCACACTTCCATATCGCCTCAGGGGAGAGCTGCTTATGATACGCTTACTCGCGATCCTCGCGCAGCCGCCGGTTCATTGCTAACCCCTTGCAGCAAATTCACTTTTATGCACGTCAGGTGCCAAGTCCAGCGGTTTTCAAGACCGGAGCAATCAACCGCTCTGCCACCTGCCCGTGGCCGCCCATGTAGCGGCGGACGCTGCGCAAGTCCAGATTAGGGCAGCAGCAGCGTGGTGCCGGTGGTTGCCCGCGCCTCAAGCGCGCGGTGGGCGTCGGCCGCCCGCGCCAGCGGGAAGCGCTGGTTGATCGAGGGGCGGATGTGCCCGGCTTCGACGGCGCCGAACACCCGAGCCATGGTCCGCCGCAGGCTTTCGGGGTCGCCGTAATAGTGCGCCGTGGTCGGCCGCGTGACGTAGAGCGAGCCGCGCGTCTGCAGCATGCTGAGGCTGACGCCGGTCACCGGCCCCGAGGCGTTGCCGTAGCTGACCATCAGCCCGCGCGGCCTCAGGCAGTCGAGCGAGGCCTCGAAGGTCGCCTTGCCGATGCCGTCATAGACCACGTCGACGCCGCGGCCGCCGGTGGCCTCGCGCACCTTCCGCACCCAGCCGTCCTCGCGCGAATTGAAGGCGAATGCCGCGCCGTTGGCGCGCGCGCCGGCGACCTTCTCGTCCGATCCGGCGAGCGCGATCACCGTGGCGCCGGCCGAGCTCGCCCACTGCACCAGGAACGAGCCGACGCCGCCCGCGGCGGCATGCACCAGCATGGTATCGCCGGGCTTGAACGGCCAGGCCTCGAACAGCAGATAGTGCGCCGTGCCGGCCTTCGACAGCACCGCGGCGGCCGTCTCGAAGTCGATGTCGTCGGGCACCCGCACCAGCTTGTCGGCGGCGATCAGCCGCTCCTCGGCATAGGCCCCGACCGTCCCGGCATAGGCGACGCGGTCGCCCGGATGGAAATCGGCGACGCCCTCGCCCACCGCCGTCACCACGCCGGCGGCTTCGACGCCGGGGGTGAGGGGCAGCTCCATCCTGTAGAGCCCGGTGCGGTGATAGACGTCGATGAAATTGAGCCCGATCGCCGCCTGCTGCAGCTTCACCTGCCCCGGGCCGGGCGCACCCACCTCGCGCGCCTCGAGCCGCAGCACCTCCGGCCCGCCATTGGCGTGGATGACGATGGCACGGCTCATGATTTCTTCCTCGGCGCCGATTTCGGCCGCGATTGCGCGCGGCCCGTCCGGGTGGAGCGCGGCCTGGGCTTGTCGGGCTCGGTCAGCGTTTCGACCGGCACGGCGCCGCTGGCGGCGGCCCGCACCGGCTTGGGGGCGATGCTGCCGGCGGCGAGCTTGCGCTGCTTGCTGAAAATGTTGATGCCCTCGACCAGCACGGCAAAGCCCATGGCGGCGTAGATGTAGCCCTTGTCGATGTGGAAGCCGAGCCCGTCGGCCACCAGCGACACGCCGATCAGCACCAGGAAGGCGAGCGCCAGCATCTTGGTGGTGGGGTGGCGGGCGACGAAGTTCGCGATCGGCCCGGAGGCGACGAACATCAGCGCCACCGCCACGACCACCGCGGCGATCATCACCTCGACGTGCTGCGCCATGCCGATGGCGGTGATGATCGAGTCGATGGAAAACACCAGGTCGAGCAGGATGATCTGCGTCACGATCGCCGACATCATCGCCTTGGCCTGCTGCTGCAGCGTCGGCTCGTGCGGCTCCTCGATCTCGGCATGCATCTCGTGCACGGCCTTGTAGATGAGGAACAGGCCACCGCCGAGCAGGATGATGTCGCGCCACGAAAAACCGTGGCCGAAGGCGCTGAACACCGGCTGGCTGAGGGCGATGATCCAGCTCAGCACCAGCAGCAGCGCGATGCGGAAGATCAGCGCCAGGCTGAGCCCGATGGTGCGCGCTCGGTCGGCCTGCGCCTTGGGCAGCTTGCTCACCAGCACCGAGATGAAGATGACGTTGTCGACGCCGAGCACCACCTCCATCAGGGTCAAAGTGGCGAACGCGATCCAGGCATTTGGGTCGAGCAACAGGTCGAACATCGGGGGCTCCGCCGGGGAAGGTGCTCCAATCTAGGTATCCGCCCCGGACGTTGGAAGTCTCGCCCGGCCGGCATTTCGCACATTTCCATTCCGGTCCATCGCCGCGAGGCGCAAAAAACACCTGTCCGCTCCGCTGGTTGCCGGAGAGTCCGGGTGATACGCTTCAAGGCAAATCCCCAAGGACTTTCCGCGATGGATACATTCACCCCCATTCCGGCGGCGATCGGCGGCGTGCTGATCGGCCTGTCGGCGGCCCTGCTCTGGCTCGGCAATGGCCGCATCGCCGGCATCTCCGGCCTGTTCGGGCAATTGCTGCCGCCGGCGCGGACGGTCGTGTGGCGGCTGGTGTTCCTCGCCTGCCTCGTCGGCGGCACCGCCCTCGCCGCGGCGCTGCTGCCCGGCCTCGGCCATCGTCCGCAAAGCCTCGTGGCGGCGCCGGCCTGGTTCGGCGGCGGCAGCATCGTCTGGATCGCGCTCGCCGGCCTGTTCACCGGCTTCGGCACCAAGATCGGCAATGGCTGCACCTCGGGACACGGCGTCTGCGGGCTGGCGCGGCTGTCGAAGCGCTCATTGGTCGCGGTGGGCGTGTTCTTCGTTGTTGCTATCCTCACCGTGACCGTGACGGGAATCGTCTGATGACCAAGTCGTCCAACCTGCCCTATCTGGCCGTGGCTGCCGTCGCCGGCGTGCTGTTCGGCGCCGGGCTCTACATCTCCGGCATGGTCGATCCGCTGAAGGTGCTGCGCTTCCTCGATCTTGCCGCCATCCCGCGCGGCGGCTGGGACCCGAGCCTGGCATTCGTGATGGTTCCGGCGGTGGTGGTGATGTTCGTCGCCGTGCGCCTCGGCCGCCGGCGTGGCCGGCCGGTGTTCGACACCGCCTTCCACGAGCCCGAATTCAACCGCATCGACACGCCGCTGGTGGCCGGCGCGGCGCTGTTCGGCATCGGCTGGGGCATGTCGGGCATCTGCCCAGGCCCGGCCATCTCGCTGCTCGCCTTCTGGCCGCACGCTCTGCCGATCTATCTCCTGGCGCTGTTCATCGGCTCCTATGGCGGCTCGCTCGTCGTCCCCAGCGGCCGCGTCCGGCGCCTGGCGGCGGCGCGGTGAGCACCGCGGTCGTCGTCGGCGGCGGGCTGGCGGGGCTGGCGGCGGCGGTCGCCGTCGCCAAGGCTGGGCTCGACACCGTCCACCTCGTGCCCAAGGGGCCGCCCGACCGCCGCACCTCGGCGCTGATGCTGCCGGCGGTCGACTACCTCAAGGCCGCCGGGCTGCTGCCCGACCCGGCCGCCATCGGCCAGCCGCTCACCCGCATACGCATCATCGACGGCACGCGCCGGCTGGTCCGGGCGCCCGAAACGCTGTTCGACAGCGCCGAATTCGACCTGCCCGCCTTCGGCTGGAACCTGCCCAACGTCAGGCTCGCCGAGAGCTTCGAGGCGGCGCGGAGCGCGCTGCCCAACCTCAGCAGCCGCGAAACCACGCTCGACGACCTCGAGATCGGCGCGGACCACGCCACGCTGCGCCTCGCCGACGGCGCCACGCTCACGGCCGACCTCGTGGTCGGGGCCGACGGCAAGAAATCGCGGGTGCGCGAGAGCGCCGGCTTCCGCGCCCGCGAGAACGGCTTCACCGAGGCGGCGCTGGTCTGCGACCTCGGGCTCGAGCGCCCGGTCGGCGGCGCCTCGGTCGAGTTCCACTACGAGCACGGCCCGTTCACGCTGGTGCCGGCCGGCGGCAACCGCGCCAACCTCGTCTGGATCGACCGGCGCGACACGCTCAAGACGGCGCAGCAGAGCGGCAAGGACGCGCTGGCCCGCCTGTTCGCCGACAAGTCGCAGCACCTGTTCGGCAAGATCGAGCTGCTGACGCCCGCCCACATGTTCCTCCTCTCGACGCTGACCGTCGACATCGCCGGCAAGGACGGCGTGGTGCTGGTGGGCGAGGCCGCGCACGCCTTCCCGCCGATCGGCGCGCAGGGGCTCAACCTCGGCCTGCGCGACGTGGCCGACCTCGCCGCCAGCCTCGCTGCGGCCGACCTCACGCGCCCCGGCTTCGCCCGGGGGCTGAGCGAGGACTATGCCCGCCGCCGCGCCGGCGACCTCAGCCGCACCGGCACGGTGGTCGATGCGCTGTTCCGCTCGCTGCTCGCCGAATTCCTGCCGGCGCAGGTGCTCAGGGCCGGCGGCCTGTGGGCGCTCAAGCTGGTGCCGCCGCTGCGCAAGGCCGCCTTCGACGTCGGCATGGGCGTGCGCTGAAAACGACAGGGGCGCCCCGCGAGGCGCCCCCTGAACCTTCCGGTCTCGTCCTGGCTTTACTTCGCCGGCGGTTGCGAGCTCGAGGCGCTCGAGCTGGCGTCGCCGCCCTGCAGCTTCTGCCGGGCCTGCTCGGCGCGGTCGGCGAGGATCTTTTCCAGCGCCGCCTCGCCCGAGGCGTTCTTGTTGAATTCGTCGAAGGTCAGCGCCGCTTCGCCATCATAGACGCCGGTGAAGCCGGCGAGGTTGATGGTGATGACGAGGTCCTCGTTCTTGCGGTTCTTGGCGGTCAGCGTCAGCTTGCTGCCCTTCTTGAGGCTGTTCACATAGGCCTCGTTGACCACGAGCTGGGTGGCGCAGCTCTGCGGATCGCACAGCATGTAGGGCACGCGCACCGGCTTGCCGCCGTCGATCTGCCAGGTGACGCCGAACGGCAGCAGCACCCCGAGCGGCACCGCGGCCACGGCAAGCAGGCGGCTCTCCTGGCCCGGGTCGTCGCGCAGCAGGAACGAGCCGAGGAACTGGTTGCTCTGCGTCACCACGACCTGGCGCATGATGCAGGCGCGCTTGCCGTCCTTCTCGGGGTCGCAGATCTTGAGCCAGTTCTGGTTCGGCGCGGCGGCCGCGGCCTGGTCGCCGGCGGCCGGCGGCTGCTGCGACGACGCGGTCGACGCGGCCGGCTGCGAGCTCGAACTGGCCTGCGCAAAGACCTGGCCCGCGGGAAGCGTCAGCGCGGCAATAGTCACGCCGGCGGCGAGAAGCGATTTGAACGTCATCGATATTCCTTGGGGTTCCCGAGCGATCCAGCGGTTCTTTGGGCCGCCTTGCGTTGCGAGCCCTTCAATGGGCGAATTCGGGCAATAACATGACCGGGAAGGCTTTCCAAATCTTTCTCCGGCGGGCTGTTGCCGCACTGCATGGGAGGACCGCCCTGCTGCTGTGAATAGTCCGGACACTGCCGGAGATGTTCGGCATCAATTTGACCCGGGCCGGGCAAATTCTGGTGATCAGGCGGCGACGGCCTCGGCGAGCCTGGCCATGCGATTGAGGATCGCCGCGGTGCCCTTGAGCCGCGACGCCGCGTTCGGCCAGTCGCGCGAAAACACCAGCTTCTGGTCGGGTTTGAGCCGCACGGCCATGCCCGGATCCTGCACCAGCTGCACCAGCCCGGCCGGGTTGGGAAACTGGTTGTGACGCAGCGTGATCACGGCGCCTTTGGGGCCGGCATCGACCTTTTCGACATTGGCGGCGCGGCACAGCGCCTTGACCAGAATCACCTTGAGCAGCGCCTCCACCTCGTCGGGCAGCGGCCCGAAGCGGTCGATCAGCTCGGCGCCGGCGGCGTCGATCTCGCGCGCATCCTTGAGGTCGCCGAGCTGGCGGTAGAGCTGCATGCGCACCTGCAGATCCGGCACGTAATGCTCGGGGATCATCACCGGCATGCCGAGCGAAATCTGCGGGCTCCATTCATTGGCGTCCTCATACGCCTCGGCGCCGTCCTTGAGCGAGGCCACCGCCTCCTCCAGCATGGCCTGGTAGAGCTCGAAGCCGACCTCCTTGATGTGGCCCGACTGCTCCTCGCCCAGCAGATTGCCGGCGCCGCGGATGTCGAGGTCGTGGCTGGCGAGCTGGAAGCCTGCCCCGAGGCTCTCGAGCGATTGCAGCACGTTGAGCCGCCGCTCGGCGGTGTCGGTCAGCTTGCGCTGCGGCGGCACGGTGAACAGTGCATAGGCGCGCTGCTTGGAGCGGCCGATGCGGCCGCGGATCTGGTAGAGCTGCGCCAGCCCGAAATGATCGGCGTGATGCACGATCAGCGTGTTGGCGTTGGGGATGTCGAGCCCGGATTCGACGATCGTCGTCGCCAGCAGCACGTCGAACTTGCCGTCGTAGAAATTGTTCATGATGTCGTCGAGCTCGCCCGCCGCCATCTGGCCGTTGGCGACGACGAAGCTCACCTCCGGCACCTGCTCGCGCAGGAACTCCGCGATGTCCGGCTGGTCCTTGATGCGCGGCACCACGTAGAACGACTGCCCGCCGCGATATTTCTCGCGCAGCAGCGCCTCGCGGATCGAGATCGGGTCGAACGGCGAAATGAAGGTGCGGATGGCCAGCCGGTCGACCGGCGGCGTCGCCAGCAGGCTGAGGTCGCGCACGCCGGTGAGGGCGAGCTGCAAGGTGCGCGGAATCGGTGTCGCGGTCAGCGTCAGCACGTGCACGTTCCCGCGCAACTCCTTGAGCCGCTCCTTGTGACCGACGCCGAAATGCTGCTCCTCATCGACAATAAGCAGCCCCAAATCCTTGAATTCGATGGATTTTCCGAGCAGCGCGTGGGTCCCGACGACGATGTCGACCTGGCCGCTGGCGATGCCCTCCTTGGTCGCCTTGAGGTCGGCGGCGGCCACCAGACGGCTCGCCTGCGCCACCTTGACCGGCAGGCCGGCGAAGCGCTCCGTGAAGGTCTTGAAGTGCTGCCGCGACAGGAGCGTGGTCGGCACCACCACCGCCACCTGCTTGCCCGACATGGCCACGGCGAAGGCGGCGCGCAGCGCCACCTCGGTCTTGCCGAAGCCGACATCGCCGCACACCAGCCGATCCATCACCCGCCCGGCCGCGATGTCGTCGAACACGGCCGAGATGGCGGCGAGCTGGTCCTCGGTCTCGTCATAGGGGAAGCGGGCGGCGAACTCGTCATAGGCGCCCGAATTGATGTCGACCGGATCGGCCCTGGCGAGCTGGCGCTGCGCCGCGATCTTGATCAGCTGCTCCGCCATGTCGCGGATGCGCTTCTTGAGCTTGGCCTTCTTGGCCTGCCAGGCGACGCCGCCGAGCTTGTCGAGCTCGACGTCGCTGCCGTCCGAGCCGTAGCGGCTCAGCAGCTCGATGTTCTCGACCGGCAGATAGAGCTTGGTCTCCCCGGCATACTGGATCTCGACGCAATCGTGCGGCGCGCCCATCGCCTCGATCTGCTTGAGGCCGAGGAAGCGGCCGATGCCGTGGTCGACATGCACCACGAGGTCGCCAGCCGACAGGCTCGTCGCCTCGGTCAGCGCGTCCGACGCCTTTTTGCGCCGCTGCGGGCGCAGCAGCCGCTCGCCGAGGATATCCTGCTCGGACAACACCACGAGGTCGGCCGTCTCGAAGCCGTTCTCGAGCGGGAGCACCGCCAGCGCAGTGACGGCCGCCGAGGTGCTGACGGCGTCCTGCCAGTTCTCGGCGAGGCGCGGATGCCGGAGACCATGGTCCTGCAGCAGTTGCGCCATGCGGTCGCGCGAGCCGTCCGACCAGCAGGCGATCACCGTGCGCCGCCCGGCCTTGCTCTCGGCCTTGAGCAGCGTCACTACCGCCTCGAACAGGTTGACGTCCTGGGCCTGCCGTTCGGCGGCGAAATTGTGCACCAGCCGGCCGCCGGCGTCCTCGGTGCGCGTCTCGTCGGGGTGGGCAAACACCGAGAGCTGGATCGCCGCCGTCGGGCCGAGGCGATAGGGATGGCCGTCGACCTCGTAGAGCTCGCCGGGCGGCACCGGGTTGTACGGCGCCCCCGCCGTCGCCAGCTTCTTGTCGGTGCGGGCGGTCTCGCGCGCCTCGTAATAGTCCTTCACCTGCGCCTGGCGGTCGGCGAACGCCTCGCGCGCCTGGTCGTCGAACACGAAGGGGGCGTCGCCGGTGTAGTCCGCGAGCCGGTCGAGGTGGTCGTAGAAGAACGCCAGCCAGTGCTCGAGCCCGGGGAAGCGCTGGCCGGCGCTGATCGCGCCATAGAGCGGATCGTCCACGGTGTTGCCGCCGAAGCTGGCCGTGTAGCGTGCCCGGAAGCGCTTGATGGTTTCGTCGTTGAGCAGCACTTCGCTCATCGGCGCCAGCGCGATCGCCGGCAGATTGCCGGTGGTGCGCTGCGTGCCCGGATCGAAGGTGCGGATGGATTCGAGCTGCCGGCCGAAGAAGTCGAAGCGCAGCGGCGTCTCCATGCTGGCCGGATAGAGGTCGACGAGGCCGCCGCGCACCGCATACTCGCCGGTCTCGCGCACCGTCGGCACGCGCAGATAGCCATTGAGCGAGGCCCACTGGATCAGCTTTTCGCTGTCGACCACCTGCCCCGCGCGCGCCGCAAAGGCCATGCCTTCGACCACGTCGCGCGGCGGCAGCTTCTGGATCAGCGCGTTGACCGCCGTCAGCACGACGGCGCCCCGCGTCGCCGGATCGCTCAGCGCCGACAGCGTCGTCATGCGCGCCGCGAGGGTGACGCCGTTTGGCGACACCCGGTCGTAAGGCAGGCAGTCCCAGGCCGGCAGCGTCAGGATGGTGTGCCCCGGCAGCATGGCACGCAGCACGTCCTCGAGCCGCTGCAGGCGGCGCCCGTCGCGGGCGACGAACACGGCGGCGACCGGCGCGTCGGGCTCGGCCCGCAGCCGCTCCTCGACGAGGCGCGCCAGCACCGTCGGCTGCATGCCGTCGGGGACGTTGACGATGGTGCGGGTCGGGCGGGCGATCTCGGTCATGCTGTCTTCAGCCGGTAGGCGATGATGGTTTCGAGCAGGTCGGAATCGGCATCGGGCGGCGCGGGCTCCTGCCCCATCACCCATTTGAGGAGGTCGGTGTCCTCCTCGTCCATAAGCGCCTCGAGCCGCTCCAGTTCCGGCGCCCCGTAGTGCTCGACATGCGCGTCGGCGAACGGCCCCAGCACCAGGTCCATTTCCTTGGTGCCGCGGTGCCAGGCGCGATAGCGCAGGCGCCGGCGGCGCATAGCCAAATCTTCACCGGCGTCGTTTTGGGGAGCCATGAGCGGGTGGTCTCGGGGGATGTGGATGGGCTGTTTACGCCCTAGGATGGAGTCCGGCAATGCCGCATTTTTGTATATACAATAATTGACTTGAGCGATGTTGAGGGGCATATGGACATCACGTTCGATCCCGTGAAGCGGAACAAGACGCTCCGCGAACGGAAACTGGATTTCCTGCGGGCGGTCGAGATTTTCGAAGGACCGAACTACCGGTTCGTGGACGATCGGTTCGACTACGGCGAGGAGCGCATCGTCACCATCGGCTACCTGGATGAGCGCATGATGGTTGTGGTCTGGACGCCGCGGGGCGCCGCACGGCACGTGATTTCGATGAGGAAAGCAAATGACCGCGAAAAAGTCCGCTACGGAAAGTTCCTGGATTGATCCGGATGACGCGCCGGAACTCACTGACGAGTGGTTCGAGAAGGCCGACCTCTACGACGGCGAGAAGCTGATCCGTCGTGGCCGCCGTCCGTCTGACTCCCCCAAGCAGGCCATCTCGCTGCGCGTCGACGCCGACGTGCTCGACAAGTTCAAGGCCGACGGTCCGGGCTGGCAGAGCCGGATGAACGACGCCTTGCGCAAGGCGGCCGGCCTCTAGCTCCAGCGTGGCGCGTCCCCCCGCCCTCGATCCGCTGTTTCGCTCCCTGCGCTCGTTCAAGGGCGTCGGGCCGCAGCTTGGCGCGCTGCTCAACCGCTATTTCGGCAGCGACGAGCACGAGGCGGTGGCGCTCGACCTGCTGATGCACATGCCGGTCGGCAGCATCGACCGGCGGCGCATGGACGGGGTCGCCTACACCTTCGTCGGCCACCAGGCGACGCTGAAGCTGCACATCGACCGGCACGAGCCGGTGCCGCGCAACATGCCGACGCGGCCGCACCGCGTGTTCGCCCATGACGAGACCGGCGAGATCCAGCTCGTCTTCTTCCGCGCCACCGGCGGCTGGGTGGAAAAGCTGCTGCCGGTGGGCGGGGAGCGCTACATCGCCGGCACCATCGGCTTCTTCCAGGGGATGAAGCAGATCACCCACCCCGACTACGTGCTCGAGGTGGACAAGTTCGCGGCCATGCCGCTGGTCGAGCCGGTCTATCCGCTGACCCAGGGCCTCACTTCGAAGGCCCTGATCAAGCTGGTGCGCGAGGTGCTCGCCACCCTGCCCGAGCTGCCCGAATGGATCGCGGCCGAGCGCATGGAGCAGTTCCGCTGGCCGAGCTTCCACGAGGCCATGAGCAAGATGCACGCCCCCGAGGAGCCCGGCGACAGCGAGCTCTGGAGCCCGGCGCGCATGCGGCTCGCCTATGACGAATATCTTGCCGGCCAGCTGGCGCTGCTGATCGTGCGCTCGACGCTGATCTCGCCGCGCGGCATCGCCCGCAGCTTCACCGGCGAGATCACCGGCCGGGTCCTGCAGTCCCTGCCCTTCGCGCTGACCCCGGGGCAGCAGATGGCAGTCGACGACATCCGCGCCGATCTCGCCAAGCCCGAGCGCATGTCGCGCCTGCTGCAAGGCGATGTGGGCGCCGGCAAGACCGTGGTGGCGCTGATGGCGATGGCGGCGGTCGCCGAAAGCGGCGCGCAATCGGCGCTGATGTCGCCGACCGAGCTGCTCGCGGCGCAGCACTATCGCACGCTGCAGCCGCTGGCCGAGGCGGCGGGCCTCAGGGTCGCCCTGCTCACCGGCAAGCAGGCCGCGGCCGAGCGGCGGGCCGTGCTCGCCGGCATCGCCGACGGCAGCACGCACATCGTCGTGGGCACGCATGCGCTGTTCCAGTCGCAGGTCGAGTTCCACAATCTCGGCCTCACGGTGGTCGACGAGCAGCACCGGTTCGGCGTCGAGCAGCGTCTGGCGCTGAGCGACAAGGGCCGGCACGCCGACCTGCTGGTGATGACGGCAACCCCCATCCCGCGCACCCTGGTGCTCACGCATTTCGGCGACATGGCGGTCAGCGTGCTGCGCGAGAAGCCGCGCGGCCGGCAGCCGATCGACACCGCGGTGCTGTCGATCGGGGAATACGACCGCGTGATCCAGCGGCTGCAGGCGCGTATCGCCGACGGGGCGCAGGCATTCTGGGTGACGCCGCTGGTCGAGGAGAGCGAGGAGCTCGACGTCGTCTCCGCCGAGGATCGCTTCAAGGCGCTGCAGCAGGTGTTCGGCGCCGAGGTGGCCCTCGTCCACGGCCGCATGTCGGCGACCGCCAAGCAGGAGGCGATGGCCCGCTTCCAGCGCAACGAGACCAAGATCCTGGTGGCGACCACCGTGATCGAAGTCGGCGTCGACGTGCCCAACGCCACGATCATGATCATCGAGCATGCCGAGCGCTTCGGCCTCGCGCAACTGCACCAGTTGCGCGGCCGCGTCGGCCGCGGAACGCAGCGCTCGGCCTGCCTGCTGCTCTACAAAGAGCCGCTGACGGACACCGCCCGGGCCCGGCTCGAGACGATCAAATCCACCGAGGACGGCTTCGAGATCGCCGAGCGCGACCTCGATCTGCGCGGCCAGGGCGATTTGCTGGGCACCCGCCAGTCCGGCATGCCCGGCTACCGCCTCGCCGTGCCGGACGTGCACCGGCACCTGCTGGAATACGCGCACGAGGACGCAAGCAACGCGTTCAACGGCAACCGGGGCCTCACCGGCCCGCAGGGCGAGGCGCTGCGCACCCTGCTCTATCTGTTCCGCAAGGATCTGGCGCTGCCGCTGCTGCGCGCGGGATAGCGGCCGTCAGTGCACCGTGTATCCGTGGCCGGCAGAGCGCCGCACGCAGGCTTCGATGCGCGCCGGCCCGATCTCGTCGAGCAGATGGCGGATCGGCGCCCACATGCGCCAGTTCGGATTGACGGCTCGGACCGTCAGCCGGTCGTGCACGATGTCGAAGAAGACGTTCGCGGAGCGGGCGAGGGACAGGAATTCGGCAACGCCTTCGTCCGAGATATTGGCGTTCGGTTCAATTGCAGGTTTCATCGCAACCTCTCATTCACTGCGAGGGCAATGCCTGCCGGCCGCGATCGGTCGCAGCTGATCTGTCGACGTGGTTGAAAATGGATGAACGGCCGGCGGGCGCGCCTAATGCGCCGCCCGCGCCTCGGCCAGTGCCTTGAGGTCCGCCGGCTTCAGCGTCACGCTCTCGCCGCAGCCGCAGGCATCGGTCTGGTTGGGGTTCCTGAAGGTGAAGCCGGACTTGAGGATGTCCTCCTCGAAATCCATCACCGTGCCGAGCAGGAACAACGTCGCCTTGGGCTCGACATAGATGTCGACGCCCTTGTCGACCACGTGGTCGTCGCCCGGCACCGGGGTGCCGACATAGTCGAGCGTGTAGGCCTGCCCGGCGCAGCCCGCGTTCTTGATGCCGACGCGCACGCCGATCACCGGCTTGTCGCTGTCGGCCATGATCTCGCGCACCCGCTCGGCGGCCGCGTCGGTGAGGCTCATGATCGGAAGGGGCATTTTCGTTTCCTGCTCTGTCCAGGCGATCCGAAGACGGCTCGCCCGGCCAACCGCTACGTCTATCGTCACTTACCGATATACGCCTGCCGCGGCAGAATTACCACCAGTTCAGCGCAACCTGCGCTTCCTCGGACATGCGGCTCTGGTCCCAGGGCGGATCGTACACCATGTTGACCGTCACCCCCTGGATGCCCTCGACCGACATGGCGGCGTTCTCCACCCAGCCGGGCATTTCGCCGGCGACGGGGCAGCCCGGTGCGGTCAGGGTCATGTCGATGGTCAGGTGCCGGTCGTCGTCGAGGTCGACCTTGTAGATGAGGCCGAGCTCGTAGATGTCGACCGGGATTTCCGGGTCGTAGACGGTCTTCAGCACGCCGATCAGGTCGGCGGTGATCCGCGCGACCTCTTCGGGCGGGATGGCCGCGGACATGTTGGGCACGATCCGGTTCTGCTCGGTGAGTTCAGCCACGGGAGCCGGCATTTCCACTGTCTTTTCGGTCGCTTGGTCGGTCATGCGAAGAACTTCTGTGCTTTTTCGAGGCCCGTCACCAGGGCGTCGATGTCGTCCTTGCCGGAATATAGGGCGAGCGAGGCCCGGCAGGTAGAGGTGACGCCGAAACGCTGCAGCAGCGGCTGGGCGCAATGGGTGCCGGCGCGCACGGCGATGCCGTAGCGGTCGAGGATGGTGGCGACGTCGTGCGCGTGCGCGCCCCTGAGCTCGAACGAGAAGATGCCGCCCTTGCCCGGCGCGTCGCCGATCAGCCGCAGCGAATTGATGCGCTTCAGCCGGTCGGCGGCGTAGGCCGCCACCTCGTGCTCGTGGTCGGCAATGGCGTCGCGCCCCAGCCCCTCGACATAGGAGATGGCGGCGCCCAGCCCGATGGCCTGGACGATCGGCGGCGTGCCGGCCTCGAAGCGGTGCGGCGGCTCGTTGTAGATGACCGTGTCGAGCGTCACGGTGTCGATCATCTCGCCGCCGCCCTGGTAGGGCCGCATGCCGGCGAGCAGATCGTACCGACCGTAAAGTACGCCGATGCCGGTCGGTCCGTAGAGCTTGTGGCCGGTGAAGACGTAGAAATCGGCGCCCAGCGCCTGCACGTCGACGGCGTTGTGCACCGCCCCCTGCGAGCCGTCGACCAGCACCGGCACGCCCTTGGCATGCGCCATTTCGACGATCCGGCCGATGGGATTGACGGTGCCGAGCACGTTGGACATGTGGCTGACGGCCACCATTTTCGTCCGTGGACCGATGGCCCGTTCCAGCGCGTCGAGGTCGAGCACGCCGTCGTCGTCGACGTCGATCCATTTGAGCACCGCGCCCTGCTGCTCGCGCAGGAAGTGCCACGGCACGATGTTGGAATGGTGCTCCATGATGGTGAGAACAATCTCGTCGCCCGCGCCCACGCGCGGCGCCGCAAAGGACGAGGCCACCAGGTTGATCGCCTCGGTCGCGCCCTTGGTGAAGACGATCTCCTCGGGCCGCGCCGCGTTGAGGAAGCGCTGCGCCGCCTTGCGGCCGTCCTCATAGGCTTCGGTGGCGCGGTTGGCGAGCGTGTGCAGGCCGCGATGCACGTTGGCATAGGCATGCCGGTGCGCCCAGTCCATCTTGTCGAGCACCGCGTTCGGCTTCTGCGCCGACGCCCCGCTGTCGAGATAGACCAGCCGGTTGCCGAAGATCTTCTCCTCGAGGATCGGGAAGTCGGCCCTTACTTTGGCGAGATCGAAGCTCATGGGTGTGGCTCTGCGAGCAGGACTCGAACCTACGCCGCGTTCCCTCCCAGCCACCGCTCCACCACGCCCTCGAGCACCAGGTGCAGTTCCTCGTCCTCGACCGGGTCGAGCACTTCCTCGAGGAAGCCGCGCACCAGCATGCTCTCGGCCTCCATCTTGGGGATGCCGCGGCTCATCAGGTAGAACATCGAGTCCTCGTCGAGCGCGCCCACCGTCGAGCCATGGCCGCAGACCACGTCGTCGGCGAAGATTTCGAGCTCGGGCTTGCTGAGGATTTCCGCCTCGTCCGACAGCATCAGGCCCTGCATCATCAGCTTGGCGTCGGTCTTCTGCGCGTCGCGGGCGACCACGATCTTGCCCTGGAACGCCGCTTTGGAGCGGCCGCGCGCCACCTGCTTGAACAGTGGCTTGCTGGAGCAGTTCGGCACCGCATGCGTCAGTTCCAGCGTCACGTCCGAATGCTGGCCGTCGACCGCGAGGTTGAGGCCGGTGAAATCGCCATGCGCGCCCTCGCCCTCGAGCCGCGCGAACAGATTGACCCGGCTCAGCGCCGAACCGACATGGATGGTCAGCGTCCGGAGCCTGCTGCTCGCGCCCACATGGTATTCGGCGGTGGCGAAACTGGTGACGCCGGCGCCGCTCAGATCGAGCAGGATGTGCGTCAGCTCGGCGCCCTCGCCCACCGCGACATAGCTCGCATGGTTGTTGAGGTGCGCCTCGTCGCTGCCCGAAAACGTCTCGATCACGGTGACCTTGCTGCCGTCGGCGACGAACAGGTGGACGCTGTCGTTCATGTGTGCCGCCTCGCCTTCGGTGCGGCGGTCGACATGCACCACCTGCGGCATGCGGCTGCGGATTTCGAGCTTCAGCGTCTCGGCCGCCAGCGCGCTGTTGAGCCGCACCAGCACGTCGTCGCGTTCGGTCAGCGCCGCGCCCTTGCTGATCGTGGCGCGCATGCCCGGCGGCATCTCGCCGGCGATGTCGGCGACGCCGTTGGTCATGGGAATGCGGTGCGCGCCGGCGATGCGCAGCGCCGGCTCGCTCATCGCCGCCTCGGCGCCGGCCAGCTCGGGCACGGCGCGCAGCAGCATCTTCAGATCGGTGTAATGGTAGCTCTCGACCTTGCGGGTCGGCAGGCCGATGGCCTGCAGCCGCTCGGCGGCCGCGGCGTTGCCGCTGGCGTTGAGCTGGGCGATCAGGGCCTGCTCGGCCGGCCCGATCCTGACGGGAACATGCACGGTCACGCTGCGGCCTCGTCGAAACCGGCATAGCCCTTGGATTCGAGTTCCAGGGCCAGCTCCTTGGGGCCGCTCTCGACCACCCGGCCGTCGGAGAACACATGCACCACGTCCGGCACGATGTGGTTGAGCAGCCGCTGGTAGTGGGTGATCACCAGCATCGAGCGATACGGGTCGCGCAGCGCGTTGACGCCGTCCGACACCACCTTCAGCGCGTCGATGTCGAGGCCGGAATCGGTCTCGTCGAGCACGCACATCTTGGGCTTCAGCAGCGCCATCTGCAGGATTTCGGCGCGCTTCTTCTCGCCGCCGGAGAAGCCGACATTGAGCGCCCGCTTCAGCATGTCGGCATCGATGTGGAGGTCGCGCCCGGCATCCTTCACGGCGCGCATGAAATCGGGGGTCGACAGCTCGCCCTCGCCGCGCGCCTTGCGCTGCGCGTTGATGGCGGCCTTGAGGAAGGTCATCGTCGCAACGCCGGGGATTTCGATCGGGTACTGGAAGGCGAGGAACAGCCCGGCCGCCGCCCGCTCGGACGGCTCCATGCCGAGGATGTCCTGGCCGTCGAGCAGCGCTTCGCCCTCGGTGACCTCGTAGTCCTCCTTGCCCGCCAGCACGTAGCTCAGCGTCGACTTGCCCGAGCCGTTGCGGCCCATGATGGCATGCACCTCGCCGGCCGGAACCACGAGGTTCACGCCCTTGAGGATTTCGCGGTCGTCGATCCGCGCGTGCAGGTTACGAATTTCGAGCATCGGGGTGGTCACGTCAAAATCTCCAACAGTCTTCAGGCCTTCGGTTCGCCGTCCCAGTACTCGACGCCGTTGCCGAGCCGGTCGAGGTGGCGGACCGTTGCCTTGTCGTAAGGATTGCGGGTGCTCCGGCTGAAGGCGCCGAACTTGCCGGAATCGGGGTATTCGCAGACCTCGGCAACCGACATGGTCGAAATGCCATAGTAGCGCAGCACGCCGGTGCCGGTGTTGATGATCTGGTGCGCGGTGTCCTGCCCGCCCGCCGGCGCGCCGAGCACGTCGCCGGCCTTGATCGGATAGCTCTCGGCGCCGAACCGGTACGTCCCTTCGCCTTCGAGGATGATGAACATCTCGTCCTCGACGTGGTGGTTGTGGAACGGGCAGCTCGACCGGCCGGGCTCGACCTCGGAATAGCTGATGCCGAGGTCCCTGAGCCCGATCATCGGCCCGATGCGCGCGTCCGCGGCGCCATAGAACTCGCTCCGGCTCCAGCGGTCCAGCTCGAGGTCGGCGATGTTGACGACGGGCTTTGTCACCTTGCGTTCTCCGGGCGTGGAAAGCGGAGCGTCGGCCGGCTCTGCGTGCCGTCCGGGTTGCGCACATTGATCACCAGCTCGCCGACCTCGGGCAGGTCGCCGACATTGACCGGCGGCAGGTCCGATACGCAGAAATAGCGCAGCGGCGTCGTGCCGGTATTGGTCAGCTGGTGGGCGCGGTCGAGCCCGCCGGCGGGAGCGCCCAGCATGTCGCCGGCCTTCACCGCATAGGAGGCGTCGCCGAAGCGATAGGTGCCTTCGCCCTCGACGATGTAGATCAGCTCGTCCTCGCCGTAATGCACGTGATAGGGGAACGCCGCCTCGCCCGGCCGCACCACGAAATAGCTCGCGCCCAGCCGCGTCAGGCCCAGCGCTCGCGAGACGTTGGTCTCGTCCGAGCCCTGGCCCGGCCGGCGGTCCTTGCGCGTCAGCGGCAGCGCCGCCAGCGTGGCCACGGGGCTGAGCGTGTCCGCCATCAGCCGACGCTCCCCTCCAGCGAGACCGAGATCAGCTTCTGCGCCTCGACGGCGAATTCCATCGGCAGGTGCTGCAGCACGTCGCGCACGAAGCCGTTGACGATCAGGGCCACCGCCGCTTCCTCGTCGAGGCCGCGCTGCTGGCAGTAGAACATCTGGTCGTCGGAAATCTTCGACGTCGTCGCCTCGTGCTCGAACACGGCGGAGGCGTTGCGGCTCTCGATATAGGGCACGGTGTGCGCCCCGCATCTGTCGCCGATCAGCAGGCTGTCGCACTGGGTGAAGTTGCGCGCGCCCTTGGCCTTGGCGTGCGCCGACACCTGGCCGCGATAGGTGTTGTCGGAGAAGCCGGCGGCGATTCCCTTGCTGATGATGCGGCTCGAGGTGTTCTTGCCCAGATGCAGCATCTTGGTGCCGCTGTCGACCTGCTGATAGCCGTTGGAGATGGCGATCGAGTAGAACTCGCCCTGCGAGTTGTCGCCGCGCAGGATGCAGCTCGGATACTTCCAGGTGATGGCCGAGCCGGTCTCGACCTGCGTCCAGCTGATCTTGGAATTGTCCCCACGGCAATCGCCGCGCTTGGTGACGAAATTGTAAACGCCGCCCTTGCCGTCCTTGTCGCCGGGGTACCAGTTCTGCACCGTCGAGTACTTGATCTCGGCGTCCTTGAGGGCGACGAGCTCGACCACGGCGGCGTGCAATTGGTGCTCGCCGCGCGCCGGCGCGGTGCAGCCTTCGAGGTAGCTCACATAGGCGCCCTCGTCAGCGATCAGCAGCGTGCGCTCGAACTGGCCGGTCTTGGCCTCGTTGATGCGGAAATAGGTCGAAAGCTCCATCGGGCAGCGCACGCCCTTGGGCACGTAGCAGAACGAGCCGTCGGTGAAGACCGCCGAATTGAGCGTGGCGTAGTAATTGTCCGACGGCGGCACCACCGAGCCCAGGTACTGCCGCACCAGCTCGGAATGCTCGCGGATCGCCTCCGAGATCGAGCAGAAGATGATGCCGAGGCTCTTGAGCTCGTCCTGGAACGTCGTTGCAACCGACACCGAGTCGATCACCGCGTCCACCGCCACCCTGGGCTGCTCGACGCCGGCGAGCAACTCGCGCTCCTTCAGCGGCACGCCGAGCTTCTCGTACATCTCGAGCAGCGCCGGATCGACCTCGGCCAGCGATTTCGGCCGGTTGGCGTTCTTGGGCGCCGCGTAATAATACATGTCCTGGAAGTCGATCTTGGGATAGTGGACGCGCGCCCAATTCGGCTCGTCCATGGTCAGCCAGCGCCGATAGGCGTCCAGCCGCCACTCCAGCATCCATTCCGGCTCGCCCTTCTTGGCCGAGATGTAGCGGATCGTTTCCTCGCTCAGCCCCATCGGCGCGCGATCGGTCTCGATCTCGGTGGTGAAGCCGTATTTGTACTTGTCGACATCGAGCGCGAGCACCTGCTCGACGGTCTCGTGCTCGATCTCGTCCTTCAGCGTCGGAATGGCGTCCTTGTAGTTCGTCTCTGCCATCTGCAGTCCCTAGGCCGCTCTGCCGCGGCGTTGCCGGTGCCGCTCCAGCACCGTGTTGAATCCTTCGAGGAAGGCCTCGATCCCGGCTTGGGTCGAGTCCCAGCCGACGCTCAGCCGCATGGCGGCCTCACCCAGCCCGGCCGGCACGCCCATGGCCTTGAGCACGTGGCTCGGCCCGACCTTGCCCGACGAGCACGCCGACCCCGACGAGACCGAAATGCCCATGAGGTCGAGCCCCATCATGGCGACGGCGTTCTTGAGCCCGGGCACGGCGAAATTGCTGGTGTTGCCGATCCGCTCCGCCGCTGCGCCGAAGATCACCGCATCGGGCGCCAGCGACCTGATCCCGGCCTCGGCCCTGTCGATGAGCGCCGCGGCGTCGGCGGCGTAGTAGCGCTGCGGGAACGCAGCAGCCGCCGCGCCGAAGCCGGCGATCAGCGCCGCCGCTTCCGTGCCGCCGCGGCGGCCGGTCTCCTGCCCGCCGCCCGGAATCAGCCGAACCTGGTCGGCATGGCCTTTCATCAGCAGCGCCCCGACGCCCGCCGGACCGCCGATCTTGTGTGCGCTCACCGCCATCATATCGGGAGCGCGGGCGGCAAATTCGAGCCCGATCTTGCCGAAGGCCTGCACCGCGTCGACGAACAGATAGTGCGGCGAGGCGCCGACCAGCACCTCGATGCGGTCGACCGGCTGCACCACGCCTGTCTCGTTGTTGACCAGATGCACCGCGACCAGCAGCTTCGCCGTAAAGGCATCCGCCCGCGCCATCGCGGCGGCGATCTCCTCGACCCGGATGCGGCCGTCGGCGTCGAGCCCGACCGTGGTCACCGGCAGCCCGGTGGCCTCGGCGGCCTTCAGCACCGCGGCATGCTCGCCCGCCGACACCACGATGCCGCCCACGTCCAGCGCCCTGGCGCCGCCCACGATCGCCTGGGTGATGGCCTCGGTGGCCGAGCCGGTGAACACCACCTGCTCGCGCGTCGCGCCGGCCAGCGTCGCGACCTTGGCGCGGGCATCGTCGATCAGCGCCCGCAGCGCCCGGCCATGGGCGTGCACCGAGGACGGATTGCCGCGCAGCGCCAGCGCCGCGACGATGGCGTCGCGCGCCTCGGGCAGCAGCGGCGCCGAGGCGTTGTGGTCGAGATATGTCACACCGACGCTCATTCGAATGCCACCGGCGCGTCCGAACGCGCCCACCCGCCTAAACTTCTTGAATTTTCGCGGGCGCTTCCTCTAGAAGGAGCGCTCGCCGAGCTCGCCCGCAGGCATCATTGCCTGCGGCTTCGAAAAACCGGTTTGGAACTATTCTAAACTGATTTTTCGAGCCTACTTTTAGGGAGCAGCGTCCCATTCGTCAAGCCGGACCACCCGGTTCCGGGCGCCGCCCCGGACAACGGAAAGACCCGATGCCAGAAGTCATTTTCAACGGGCCGGAAGGCCGCCTCGAAGGCCGCTACCAGCCTGGGAAAGACCCCAACGCGCCGATCGCCATCGTGCTGCATCCGCACCCGGAATTCGGCGGCACGATGAACAACCAGATCGTCTATAACCTCTTCTACATGTTCGCCAAACGCGGCTTTTCGGTGCTGCGCTTCAATTCGCGGGGAGTTGGCCGGTCGCAGGGCCTGTTCGACCACGGCATCGGCGAATTGTCCGACGCCGCCTCGGCGCTCGACTGGCTGCAGACGCTCAACCGCGAATCGCGCGGCTGCTGGATCGCCGGCTTCTCGTTCGGCGCCTGGATCGGCATGCAATTGCTGATGCGCCGCCCCGAGGTCGAAGGCTTCATCTCGGTCGCGCCGCCGGAAAACCTCTACGATTTCTCCTTCCTCGCCCCCTGCCCGTCCTCGGGCCTGATCATCCATGGCGAGAAGGATCGCGTGGCGCCGCCCGCCGCGGTGCAGAAGCTGGTGGACAAGCTCAAGACGCAGAAGGGCATCACCATCGAGCAGCAGATCGTCGAGGGCGCCAACCATTTCTTCGAGGGCAAGATCGACGAATTGACCGAGCGCTGCGCCGAATATCTCGACCGTCGCCGCGCGGATATCGCGGCGGGCAAGGGGCGCTAGCCACACGCCCCGGACCTCGTCCTTCGGAAGGCTCGGGACGAGGTCCTCATGAGCGGCAACCGCCCTCATGACGAGCCGGTCGATTCACGGGGCAAGCAATGGCCGCCAAATACAAATCCGACTTCCTGAATGTCCTCGACCAACGGGGCTTCATCCACCAGATCTCCGACCCCGAGGGCCTCGACGCGCTCGCGGCCAAGGGGCCGATCACCGGCTATGTCGGCTACGACGCCACGGCGACCTCGATCCACATCGGCAATCTGATCACCGTCACCATGCTCTACTGGCTGCAGGAGACCGGGCACCGGCCGATCAGCCTGATGGGCGGCGGCACCTCGATGGTGGGCGACCCGACCGGGCGCGAGGCCGAGCGGCAGGTGCTGACGATCGACAAGATCAACAGCAACATCGAGAGCATCAAGAAGGTCTACAGCCGCATCCTGCGCTATGGCGACGGCCCCACCGACGCCATCATGATCAACAATGCGGACTGGCTGCTGAAGCTCAACTATGTCGAGTTCCTGCGCGAGATCGGCCGCTATTTCTCGGTCAACCGCATGCTGAGCTTCGACAGCGTGAAGCTGAGGCTCGATCGCGAGCAGTCGCTGACCTTCCTCGAATTCAACTACATGATCATGCAGGGCTACGACTTCGTCGAGCTCAACCGCCGCTATGGCTGCGTGCTGCAGATGGGCGGCTCCGACCAGTGGGGCAACATCATCAATGGCGTCGACCTCAGCCACAAGATGGGCGGGGCGCAACTCTACGCGCTGACCACGCCGCTGCTCACCAAGTCGAGCGGCGAGAAGATGGGCAAGTCGGCGTCCGGCGCCGTCTGGCTCAATGGCGACCTCTTCAGCCCGTACGAGTTCTGGCAGTATTTCCGCAACGCCGAGGACGCCGACGTCGGCAAGTGGCTGAAGATCTTCACCCGCCTGCCGCTCGACGAGATCGCCCGGCTCGCGGCGCTGGGCGGCTCCGAGCTCAACGAGGCCAAGAAGATCCTCGCGACCGAAATCACGGCCATCGTGCACGGCCGCGAGGCCGCCGAGCAGGCAGCCGCGACCGCCGCGGCGACCTTCGAGGCCGGCGCGCTCGATCTGTCGCTGCCCACCGCCGACGTGCCGCGGGCCGAGCTCAAGGCCGGCCTCGGCATCCTCGCGGCGCTGGTCAGGGCCGGCCTCGCCGCCAGCAATGGCGACGCCCGCCGCGCCATCCAGGGCGGCGCCATCCGGCTCAACGACCAGCCGGTCGGCGACGACAAGCTCACCCTGACCGAAGCCGATTTACTGCCCGAAGGCGTGCTGAAGCTGAGCTCGGGCAAGAAGCGCCACGCGCTGCTCAGGGCTGTTTAGTCCTCAGGCAGGCGCAGCACCCGTTGCCAGTGCTGTCCACCGCTGAAGACGCGTTGGACATCGACTCGCTTCGCGCGGACGACGACGGCGATGACCACCCGGCGCTCGAAGGCAATGATCCTCAGTCCCGGCCGGTACCGGCTGTAGTCCACGCCTCGTTCTGGAAATTGATCCAGGCTGGTGATGAAGCTGCGCAGGCGTGTGACGTAGTCGAGGGCCGTCAGCGGAGTTCCCTGGTCCGCAATCCACGAGGCGATGCGGTCGAGATCGGCTTCGGCGCGAGGCGCCAGGACGACCGGCCGCCGGGGCACTACTCGGCCGCTTTGATACGAGCGCGAAGCTTCGCTTCGATCCGGTCGAATGCCTCATCTGCAGGCACGAGGCGTTCCGGATGGGCGTCCATTTCATCGACGGTCGGCAGAACCTCTTCCAGCAACCACCGCTCGACCATGGCGTCTTCGTCCTGCATGCCCCGGATGCTGGCACGAAGAACTTCGCTGCCCGAGGCGTAGCTGCCCGAGGCGACTTTCTCGTCGATGAACTTCGCCTGCTCCTGCGTAAGGCTGAAAGTGCGCTTGATGACGTTTGGCATGGCTGCTCCAGAAGGCCCCACCATCATAGCAGGCAGGATGAAGGTTTCATACCGTCGGCCGCCTTTCACCCCACCGCCGTCTTCACCAGCGCGGTGATGCGGGCTTCCTCGGCGGCGGTGAGCCTGGTGATCGCGTAGACGGTCGGCCACATGTTGCCGTCGTCGAGCTTCGCCGCGTCGTTGAAGCCGAGCGTGGCGTAGCGCGCCTTGAACTTGCCGGCCGGCTGCAGGAAGCAGACCACCTTGCCGTCGGCGTTGGCGTAGGCCGGCATGCCGTACCAGGTCTTGGGCGTCAGGCCCGGGGCGGCGGCGCGCACCAGCTTGTGCACCTTTTCCGCGATGGTTTTGTCGGTGCCGGTCATTTCGGCGATCTTGGCGAGCAGGTCGGCCTCGCCATTGGCGCTGCCCTTGGCCTGGCCCTTCTTTTCGGCCGCGTATTCGCGCATGGCCGCCTTCTCTTCGGCCGAAAAGGTCGGCTCCGCCTTCTTGCCGGGGGCTTTTGCCATCGTCCTGTCTCCTTATTCGACCCTGGGCTGTTCCTTGGCGCGGTATTCGAACAGCGAGCGGAAGGCGCCCGGCGCCAGCGCCGACATCGGGTTGATGCGGAAGTCCGGCTTGTCGAGCGGCCCCTTCACCTGGAAGGTGATGCCGAACAGCCCGCCCGCCGGGCCGCCGCCCAGCGGCCCGAACAGCTTGCCGAAGGCGTTGTTGATGCCGAACATCGGGATCACCGTGCCGACCAGATCGTACTGCTTGCTGTCGGTGTAGATGAAGCCCTTGCCGCTGCCGCCGATGCTGTCGCCGGTGACCACGGCATTGTTGATCTGCACGCGGTCGACGCGGTGGGTGAAATCCACCTGCGCGCTGCGGAAGGCGAGGTTGTTGCCGCGCGACAGCAATTGCACGCCCTCGGGGTGGCCGCCGAGGATATTGGCGACGTTCTTTTCGTCGACGATGGCGAAATTCTTGATGTTGACCACGCCGGTGTCGACCTTGGCGCCGCTGTCGGTGGTGAGCAGCAGGCTGCCGTCGCCGCCCTGCAATTGCGCATAGACGCCGACCAGCCTGAGCAGCGTGCCGAGGTCGTTGAACACCACCGACATCGAGCGGCCTTCCGGCGTCGGGTTGGTGACCACCGAGACGGTCGAATTGCCGGTCAGCTGCGCCTGCAGGCTCACCTTCTTGAGGTCGCTGCCCTTGAGCGCCAAATTGAGCGACATGTTGTAGGCGGTGGTGGCGTAGAAGCCGAGCGCCCGCTTGAGCTCGGCGTCGATGGCGAGGGTCTGGGTGAAGCTGGTCGCCTGCGGCCCGGCCGAGCCCTGCTCGAGGCTGAACGAGCGCTTGAGCAGCGGCTTCAGGTCGAGCTGGTCGCCGCGCACGCGCACCGCATAGCCGCCATTGATCGGGGTCAGCGAAATCTGCGCCGCATCGCCCGGGCTCAGCGCGAAATTGGTGAACTCGGCCGATTGCAGGCCCTTCTTGGCGTCGATCTCGAGCCCGCCCTCGAGCTTCACGTCGCCGAAGCCGAGCTGGAGCTTGCTGACGTCGGTGGTGTTGCCCGCCTGCTTGATGTTGCCCGAGGCGCTGCCGGCGACGCCCGCCGCCTTGCTGATCCCGAGGTCCTTGATGTTGAGCGCGGCGTTCTTGAGATCGACCGCCACGTCGATCGAGCCGTCCGACAGCGGCTTGGCCAGCAGCGCCACCTTGCCGGTCGCGAACTGGCTGACGTCGTAGCCGAGCTTGCCGAGGTCGCCGAGGTCGACCGTGGCGTTGATCACCGTATTGGGGTTGCGCGGGTCCTTGAGGTCGCCCTCGACCGTGGCGCTCGCCGTTACCCCGTCGATCGCCGCCGAGCCGCCGACGCGGAAGCCGGCCGGCGTCGCCATGAAGGACAGTTGGCCGTCGCTGAACGAGTGCCCCTGGATCGGCGCCGAGCTGCCGAAATCGACGACATTGCCGTTGATGGTGTAGTCGATCTTCTTGGTCTGCATCTGCGCGTCGAGCGTCAGCGTCGACAGCAGCCGCACGTTGAGGTTGCCGTCGAGCGTGTCGATGTCGACCGGCAGCTTCTGGCCCTGCAGCGGATCGGGCTGCACCTGGGCGAGGATCGCCGACAGCGCCGGGATCTTGCTCGACACGTCGCCCGAGAGCTCGACCAATTGCTCGCCGGCATTGGCGCCGGGGGTCATCACCACGGCGGCGTTGGCGACTTCGATATTGCCCTGCCTGGTCTGGATCTGCCCGCCATCGGCGGCCAGCGTGATCTCGGAATCGTGCATCTGCAGCCGCGTCTTGCCGATGATTTCGATCGGCGCCATGCTGTCGAACGGCTTCACCTTGACGCCGTCCGCGACCATTTCGACGAACACCCCGTTCTGCGGAATCCTGGTGAGGTTGTTCATGTCGAGCGTTCCCACCGGGAACGCGAATTTCATGTTGGCGCTTTCGAGCTTGCCGCCGACCACGCTCTTGAGGAACCACGCCCGCGCGTCGGGACCGAGGAAATCCGGCCACATCGCCTTGAGCGCGCTGACGTCGACGTTCTGCGCCGCGACCGCCATGTCGAAGCCGAGCCCCTTGCGCAGCAGGTCGAGGCGGCCCTTGCTCTCGATGCGCGTGCCGTCCGGGCCGCTGAGGATCGCCTGGTCGATGCCGACGGCGCCGTAGAGCGGCGCCGACCAGCCCTTGAAGCTCATGTTCTCGACCGGCTGCGTGTCGCCGAGTTCGGGCGACTGCACCTTGATGTCGCTGGCGCTCATCGAGATGCCCACCGTCGGGCCGTAGAGCTCGTCGAGGCCGAGCTTGAACACGCCCTTCATCTTGGCCGAGAGCGCGCCCATGGTCAGCGCCGCCGCGTCCATGTCGAAGGTGCCGGTCTGCGGCGTCCAGCGCACCTCGATGATGTTGCTGGCGATGGGGAAGTAGTTGTCGCCGAAGCGCAGATCGGTGCCGGTCATGTCGACGTGGAAGTCGCCGTCGTGGATCTTGCTGGTCTTGGCGTCGAAGCCGATATCGAGCGAGATGGCCGAGGCGCCGACGATGCCGACCATGGAATCGGGGTCGTTGATCATCGGGGCGAAGGAGGCGAGGTCGAAATTGTTGAGCGAGACCTTCATGCGCGCCTCGCCCTTGTCGTTGAGCACGCGCTCCAGCATGCCCTGCATGACGGTGCCGCCGAAATTGGCCGAGAAGCTGCCCTCCACCGCCTTGCCGTTGGGCGTCGGGGCGATGTCGAGGTTGATGTCGGTGAAGGTGCGGAAGAAGCCGTAGACGGCGTCGTTCATGTCGACGGTGGCGTTCTTGATCACCAGCCGGGAGAAGCGGCCCATCTCGGCCTGCTCGATGATCGAGGAAATCCCCGCCTCGGCGGCTTCGAGGTTGAACACCAGCCAGTCATTGTCCGAGCGCATGTGCGTGGCTTCGGTCTGCTCGCCGCGCACGTCGATGCCGCCGGCGTGGATGCCGGCGTCGGGGAACGCCGTCGAGCCTTCGAGCACGCGCACGGTGGCCGGCCCGCCATTGGGGTCGGGCACCACTTCGAGGTCGGCGAGGCGCGGGCCGAACAAATCCTGGTTGATCTGGATGTGCGGGCCGACCACCGTCACCGTGGCGCCGGGCTGGCCGATCAGCGCCCGCACCGGCGAGAAGCCCACCTCCAGCGCCTGCATGCCGATCTTGGCGCCCGAAGCGGTGTCCTTGTAGACCACCGGCGAAAACTGGATCACCGGCCAGGCGTAGCCTTCGAGCGCCAGCGCCATGTCGCCCAGTTCGAGCTCGGTGCCCTTGGGCATCGAGGCGACGACGACGTTGCGGAGCTGGCCGGCGAGGAACGGCAGCGGCAGCGGGTGCACCAGCAGCACGACGTAGAGCGCCAGCAGCAGTGCGAAGGGGATGCCGAACAGCCACGCGGCGGCCAAGCCGACGGTGCGGGCGACAGAGCGCCTGCGGACCCTCTGACCTGGTGGCGGCGTTGGTTTCAATTATGGTCCGAAAGCTGGTGACGGCGAGTCGAAGGGGCCCCCGGACTCATCCTCCAGGCGCAGTCTCTTGTCCGACGAGTCCGGCTGCAATATGGCACTTGGGTGCGAAAAATGCCCGGCCGGCCGGGCTTGGAGGCCTCATGGCGATGCTCGAGACGGGGGCTGCGGCGCCCGATTTCACCCTCCCCGACGACCGCGGCCAGAGCTTCAGCCTGAAGCGCCATCGCGGCCACCCGGTGGTCGTCTCCTTCTACTGCGAGGACGACAGCGGCGGCTGCGTCACCGAGAACCAGGAGTTCAGCGCGCTGGCGCCGCAGTTCGGAGACATCGGCGTGCCGATCGTCGCCATTTCCCCGCAGGACATTGAGTCGCATAAGAAATTCAGCGCCAAATACGGCTTCGCCCATCCCCTCCTCGCCGATCCCGGGCTGGCGGCGATCAGGGCCTATGGGCTGTGGGAGAAGAAGAAGCTCTGGGGGCACGAATTCATGGGCGTGCTGCGCGTCACCTATCTGATCGACGCCGATGGCCGCATCGCCGGCGTGTTCAAAGCGTCGCGCATCAAAGGTCATGCACAAAAGGTCCTCGACGCTGCGCGGCAGCTCGCCGCCTCGCCTGATTGAGGGTACGCCGGCGCACCCTTTTCGCCTTATTAACCTTAACAGACCATGATCGTCCCCAGCGTTTTTAGCGTCGTGGGAGTGGTCGGTGCGTGCGAAGGTTTCCCTGAGGCCGTTCGGCAAGGGCGCGGCGCCCGTTGCGACCTCCCCCGACGGCCGGCTCTCCATCCGCCCCATCGTCCTCTATCTCGGCTTTGCCGGGCTGCTGGCCACCAACGCACTGACGCTGGTCGGTTTCCTGATGGCGCCCGACGTCGCCAAGCTCTTTGCCGGCAAGGCCGATTCGGTGCTGACCGCCTATGAGGACCGCATCGCCCAGCTTCGCCTCGAGGTCGACCGCCTGCAGTCGCGCCACTACGCGCAGACCGGCGACATCAATCTGCAGTTGCAGGAGCTGGCGCAGACGCAGGAGGTGCTGGCCGAGCAGCATCAATATGTGAAGCAGCTCGCCGACAAGGCCGCAGCACTCGGCATCGAGCCGGCCGGCGCCCCGGCCGCCGACGATTCGACCCCCGCGGTCGACGCGCCCTCCGACCCGGCGCAGGATTCGCTGGGCGGCACCGATGGCGACACCGACGCCAAGGTCGCGGCGGCCACGGCCAGCGTCAACAAGATGATGGACGAGTCGCGCCTCGCGCTCGCGGCGCTCTCGGACGAAACCACCACGCGGACCGACCAGATCCTCGGCACCCTCGCGACCATCGGCATCAAGCCGAAACTGCCCGACGACGATACGGCGGAAGGCGGGCCGCTGCTGCCGCCGGTCGACGGCGCCGAGGGCACGTCGCTGATCGACGACGCCAACGACATCGCCGCCGCGCTCGACCGCTTCAAGGCGGCGCGCGACGCCGCCGCCATCGCCCCCGTGCACAAGCCGCTGAGCAGCTATTCGCGGGTGAGCTCGATCTTCGGCAATCGCAAGGACCCGTTCACCGGCCGCCTCGCCTTCCATTCCGGCATCGACTTCGCCGCGCCGCAGGGCAGCACGGTGATGAGCGCCGGCGCCGGCACCGTCACCTTCGCCGGCCAGATGTCGGGCTATGGCAACGCCGTCGAGGTGACGCACGAGGGCGGCATCATCACTCGCTACGGCCACCTCAGCGCCTTCCTCGTCAAGGAGGGCGACACGGTCTCGACCGGCTCGCCCATCGGCCGCGTCGGATCGACCGGCCGCTCCACCGGCCCCCACCTGCATTTCGAGGTGCGCCGCGCCGACACTGCCGTCGATCCGGCGCGCTATCTCAACGCCGGCAAGGTGCTGCAGAAGATCGTCACCGGCTGACGGCGGGATCGGCCGCTAGTCGATATCCTTGACGGTATCGGCATAGCCGGCAACGCGCGCCGCCAGCGAGGCTTCCATGAACGGATCGAGGTCGCCGTCGAGCACGGCGCCGGTGTTCGACGTCTCGTGCCCGGTGCGCAGATCCTTCACCATCTGGTACGGCTGTAGCACGTAGCTGCGGATCTGGTGGCCCCAGCCGATCTCGGTCTTGGACGCCGCCTCGGCATTGGCCGCCGCCTCGCGCTTTTCCAGCTCCTGCTCGTAGAGCCGCGCCTTCAGCATCTGCATGGCGGTGGCGCGGTTCTTGTGCTGGCTGCGCTCCTGCTGGCAGGCGACGACGATGCCGGTCGGCACGTGGGTGATGCGGATCGCCGAATCGGTGGTGTTGACGTGCTGGCCGCCGGCGCCGGACGAGCGATAGGTGTCGACCTTGAGGTCGGCCTCGCGGATCTCGATGTCGATCGAGTCGTCGACCACCGGATAGACCCAGGCCGACGAGAAGCTGGTGTGCCGCCGGGCGGCGCTGTCATAGGGCGAAATCCGCACCAGCCGGTGCACGCCGGCCTCGGTCTTCAGCCAGCCATAGGCGTTGTGGCCCTTGATCTGGATGGTCGCCGACTTGATCCCCGCCTCTTCGCCGGGGTGGATCTCCATGGTGTCGACCTTGAACTTCCGCCGCTCGGCCCAGCGCGTGTACATGCGCAGCAGCATCGAGGCCCAGTCCTGGCTCTCGGTGCCGCCGGCGCCGGCGTGGATTTCGAGGTAGCAATCGTTGTGGTCGGCTTCGCCGTTGAGCAGCGTTTCGACCTGCAGCCGCGCCGCGGTGTCCTGCAGCGACTCGATGGCCCTCTCGGCCTCCTTGACCACGGCCGCGTCGCCCTCGGCCTCGCCGAGCTCGATCAGCTCGATATTGTCACTGAGCTGCCGGGCGAACGATTTGACGGCGCCCACCTGCGCGTCGAGTTCGTCGCGCTGCCGCATGATGTCGCGCGCCTTGTCGGGATCGCTCCAGAAATCGGGCGATTCCGTGCGGGCGTTCAGATCCTCGAGCCGGGCTTCCGCAGTATCCCAGTCAAAGATGCCTCCTCAGCAGGCTCAGCACCTGCTCGATTTCGACAACGGCTTTTTCGGTTTCGGCACGCATGGACGAACTCACTTCGGTCGATTGCCGCCCATGTAGTGGAGCCGGCTGCCGGGCGCAACCTTGAGTTGCTCGGGCCACGGACCTATGTTTTTCCATGGAGTTCGAGTGGGATGAGGAAAAGCGCACCGAGGTCATTCGCATTCGCGGCGTCGACTTCGTGCTGGCAACCCAGGTCTTCAAGGATGTGGACCGCATCGAGGAGGTCGACAACCACAAGGACTATGGCGAGGTGCGCCACAGGACTTTGGGCTGGGTAGGTTCGAACAGATTGATGGTCGTCTATACCATGCGCGGCGAGGTGTGCCGCATCATCACGGCGTGGAAGGTCGAATCCAGATGAGCGACGAAAAGATCAGGCGTTACACCATGGCTGAGATCGAAAAGATGATCGCGGCCGGGCAATACTATCCTGTGCCGGACGACGCCCCTGCCCTGCCGGTCGATGATGAGTTCTGGCGGAACGCCAAGCCAGTGCGCCGGCCGGATCGCACGGTCGTGGAACTGGACGTCGCATCGGCCGCGGTCGAGCAGTTCAAGAAGGCCGGTCCCGACTATCTGCGGCGCATGGCTGACGTCCTCGAGAAAGCCGCTCGCAAGGCCTCCTAGCTCAGAACAGCCCCCCGCGGCCGAACAGGAAGCCGCGGCCGGAATCGTTCGAGCCGTCGCCGCCGCCATCGTCGATGTTCTGCGGCGGTTGCGGCCGGCCGCGGCTGGTGTCGGGGGTGCCGAAGCCGTCGTCGCCGCCGCCATCGTCGCCGATGCCGTTGAAGGCGTTGGAATTGACGCCGATCACCGAGGTCACGAGGTTGGGGCCGGTGCCCGGCTTGAACGCCTCGGCAATGGCGGCGCCGCCGGCCGTCGCCTTGACGCCGGTCTTGGGGTCGATCCAGATCTGCGACATGCCCGGCGGCATGTTGAACGGTGTCGGCGGCTTGCCCTTGAGCGCATCCTGCATGAATTCGGTGAACACCGGCACCGCCAGGCCGCCGCCGGTCGCCTCCGCGCCCAGCGATTTGGGCTTGTCGAAGCCGAGATAGACGCCGGTCGCGAGTTCGGGGGTGAAGCCGATGAACCACACGTCGCGGCTGTCCGAAGTGGTGCCGGTCTTGCCCGCCACCGGCCGGTTGAGCCGCTTGGCGTAGGTGCCGGTGCCGCGCTGCACCACGCCCTCCATCATCGAGGTGATCTGATACGCCGTCATCGGGTCGAGCACCTGCTGGCGGTTGTCGATGATCAGCGGCTCGCTCTGGTGCTGCCAGCTGGTGGCGTTGCAGCCGTCGCAGACGCGTTCGTCGTGCTTGTAGATGGTCTTGCCGTAGCGGTCCTGGATGCGGTCGATCAGCGTCGGCACGATCTTGCGGCCGCCATTGGCGATGGTGGCGTAGGCCGCCGTCATCTTCATGTCGGTGGTCTCGCCGGCGCCCAGCGCCATCGCCAGCACCGGCGTCAGCTTGTCGTAGATGCCGAACATCTTGGCGTATTCGGTGATCAGCGGCATGCCGATGTCCTGCGCCAGCCGCACCGTCATGACGTTACGGGAAAGCTCGATACCGCGCCTGAGCGTGCTCGGGCCGAGGAAGTCCTTCTCGTAATTGTCGGGCTTCCACACCGAGCCGTCGGAATTGACGATCTCGATCGGGGCGTCGAGCACCACCGAGGCCGGGGTGTAGCCGTTGTCGAGCGCCGCCGAATAGACGATCGGCTTGAACGCCGAGCCGGGCTGGCGCAGCGCCTGCGTCGCCCGGTTGAACTCGGACTCCGAATAGGAGAAGCCGCCGACCATGGCGAGCACGCGGCCGGTGCGCGGGTCCATCGCCACCAGCGCGCCCTCGATCTGCGGCACCTGCTGGATGGCGTAGCTGCCGTCCTTGCCGGCGACCGGCGCCACGTAGATCACGTCGCCCGGCTTCAGGGTCGAGAACTTCTTGCCCACCCATTTGGCGTCGGCGGTGCTGATGGTGCCGGTCTTGCGGTCGGGCAGCAGCTTGCCTTCGACGTCGTTGCCGGGCCTGAGCCCGATGCTGTCCTGGTTGCCGTCGGCCGACAGCACCACCGCCAGCGTCCATTCCGGCACGTCGTCGAGCGGCTTCACCGTGGCCACCGCCGGCCCCCAGTCGCCGGAGATGTCGACGGTCGCCACCGGGCCGCGGAAGCCGTGCCCGTGGTCGTAGCTCACCAGCCCGTCCATCAGCGCCTTGCGCGCATATTCCTGCAACTTGGGGTCGAGCGTGGTGCGCACGCTGAGGCCGCCGCCATAGAGCTGGTCCTCGCCATAGATGGTCGAGAGCTGCCGGCGCACCTCCTCGGTGAAATATTCGGCCGAATAGAGCTGCGTGCCGGACGAGCGCGGCGTGACGTTGAGCGCCTCGGCCGCGGCCTGGTCGTGCTCGGCCTTGGTGATGTAGCCATTGGCCAGCATCTGGTCGAGCACGTAGTTGCGCCGGTCGATCGCCGCCTGCGGATGCTTGAACGGATGGTAGTTGTTCGGCCCCTTGGGCAGGCCGGCGATATACGCCATCTCGCTCAGGTCGAGCTGGTACAGCGCCTTGTCGAAATAGTTCAGCGCCGCCGCCGCCACGCCGTAGGAATTGAGCCCGAGGAATATCTCGTTGAGGTAGAGCTCGAGGATCTTGTCCTTGGAGAAGGTGCTGTCGATCCTGAGCGCCAGGATGGCTTCCTGGATCTTGCGGTCCCAGGTCTGCTGCGAATTGAGCAGGAAGTTCTTGGCCACCTGCTGGGTGATGGTCGAGCCGCCGCCCTGGATGGAATCGTCGCCATTGGCGCGCGCCAGCAGATTGTCGCGCAGCGCCCGCACCACGCCGTCGATGGAAATGCCGTGATGGCTGTAGAAGTCCTTGTCCTCGGCCGAGATGAAGGCGTGGATGAGCTGCGGCGGGATGGTCTCGATCGGCTGGAACAGCCGGCGTTCGCGCGCATATTCGGCCAGCAGCGTGCCGTCCGCGGCATGGATGCGCGTCGTCACCGGCGGCTGGTAGTCCTTGAGCACGGTGTAGTCCGGCAGATCCGACGCGATCTGGTTGAGATAGATCGCGCCGGCGACGACGCCTGCCAGTGCGCAGAACACGCCGAAGCCGAACAGCCAGCCCAGTATGCGGAACATTAAACCCCTAGCCCGAAGAGTCGCGGCGCGGGAGGCGCACCCCGAACTCCGTCGGAAATCATCTCAGAAGGGCGGAAATATGAACGAAGCCGCACGACACCTCGCGCTTTAGCCGAGCCACGCCTGGAAGTCATCCTCCGCTCGCCGCGGTCAGCGGCGCCCCCAGATCGGAGCCGATGTCCTTGAAATAGCGCTGCACCCCGGCCGCGATGGCGTTCACCACCTTGTTGCGCCAGTCGACGTTCTCGAGGTTGGCGATGTCGGCATTGTTGCTCATGAAGCCCAGCTCGATCAGCATCGAGGGCACGTCGGGCGCCTGCAGCACGAAGAAGTCGGCCTGCCGCAGCGGGAAGCGCCGCAGCGCCACCGAGGGCTGCATGGCGTTCACGATGTCCTGCGCCGCGAGATAGGATTGCTGCCGCACCTGCCGCCGCATCAGGTCGACCAGCATCTCGACCGCCGCCGGCTTGGTGTCGGGCTGCAAATAGCCGGCGACGATGTCGGCGTGGTTCTCGCCGTCGGCCAGCACCTTGTCGAGGATGTCGGTCGCCCGCGCGTCGCGCGTATAGATGCTGGCGCCGCGGATGTCGGCCTCCTGGAAGGTGTCGGCGTGCAGCGAGATGAACAGGTCCGCCTTGTTCTGCCGCGCCAGGTCGACGCGCTCGTTGAGGGTCAGGTAGGTGTCGTCGTCGCGGGTCATGGCGACGTCGAACAGCCCCGTGCCGACGAGCAGGTCGCGCAATTGCAGCGCAAAGGCCAGGGTGATGTCCTTTTCGTGGATGCCGTTCGGGGCGCTGGCGCCGTTGTCGATGCCGCCATGGCCGGGATCGAGGACGATCAGCGGCCGGCTGCCGCCCGTCGCGGGGACCGAGGGCCGCAGCGGCACCGCCACGGCGGCCGGCGGCGGCGTCACCGCGGCGACGCTGGACGACGCCGCGCTCGCTGGCGCCGCGGGCGCTTCCGACGAGGCCGGGTCGGGGTCGGCCCCACCCATGGCGCGGGCCAGGTCGGCCGCGGCGCGCTGCTTGAAATCCGCATCGCTGGTCGGGATCAGGTCGACGATCAGCCGCGCCGGCTGGCCGCCGATCGGGTCGAGCACATAGGCCTGCTGCACCACCGCCGGCTGGGCCAGGGTCAGTTCCGTGCGGGCCCGCCCGTCTTCCGCCATCACCGTGTCGAAGGCGCTGACGAGGCCGCTGCCGCTGACCGCGCCGGGGCTCGAGATCGCCACCGTCTGCGCCTTGATGTCGATGGCGATGCGCTCGGGCGCATCGAGCGAGGCGATGGCAAATTCGGTGGTGCCGGTGAGGTCGACGATCAGCCGCGCCCGCTCCGGGGTCGTCGTCACGCGCGCGTCGAGCACGTCGGGCAGCCGCGCCGCGGCCCAGGCGGCGGGGGCCCAGAGCGCCAGGAGGAGCGCAGCCACCCACATCCGCAGGCGTCCGCGTCCCGCGCGCGCGGATCCCTCAGAATTGAACAACAGGTGGGCGCTCCCCATATCGGCTGTGGCGACACAAGCTGAGTCTTTAGGCGATTCTGCGGCGCCGGCGGCAGCGATCCGCACGCACGAACGGCTTACAACCTCATGGTTTCGTTACAGCGGGGAGTTTTCGATTGCCAACCGGCGGCAAGGGTCCTACACGCTGTTGCTGAGGCGGACTGCTGCCCCATCCCGCGCGACCACGGCGTAGGCCGTTCCCGGAAAGCAAGGCAGCAGAGGGACTTACGATGGAACATCGACGTCCCGAATGCGGCAGATTCCACCGCCTCGACAAGTTTTCGGTTCGTTCCGGACCGAGCGGTACGCCGGGTTTCCGGCGACCACACAGGAAGAGGTTGGATGACCACTGGGTCGACAAAACCTGACGCAATGCCCCTATCCGCTTGCGCTTTTGTCATTGCTGCCCAGCCAGTCGACAGCCTCGGCATACCCCTCGGCGCATCGTTCGTACGCGCCTCAACCCTCAAACCTGTGGCCGCGCATGGCGCACGACGGAGGCGCCCGGTTCGCCGGGCCCCCAGTGTTGGCGCGCGACGGCCTGGAGTATCCCTTTATGGCTATCAAGAGAATGCTGGTGGATGGCATCCACCCGGAAGAAACCCGGATCGTCGTCACCAACGGTAACCGCCTCGAAGAATTCGATTTCGAATCCCAGAGCCGCCGCCAATTGCGCGGCAACATCTACCTCGCCAAGGTCACCCGCGTAGAGCCCTCGCTGCAGGCAGCGTTCGTCGAATATGGCGGCAACCGCCACGGCTTCCTGGCGTTCAGCGAAATCCATCCCGACTACTACCAGATCCCGGTCGCCGACCGCGAGGCGCTGATGCGCGCCGAGGAAGAGGCCGAGCGCGAGGAGCATGCCGCCGAGATCGCCGACGAGCCCGAGCCGGTGCGCAGCGCCGCCGCCGAGGCGCCGGCCGTTGAGGCGGTGTCGGCGCCGGTCGACAGCGCCGAGGACGATCCGGCCGAGCAGACCGAGAACGCCCCCACCGAGGCGGATGCCGAGGCCGACCCGCAATCCACCGTGCCCGGGCCGGTCGAAGCCGCCGAAGACGAGGCCGGCGAGGACGACGATCCCGGCCATATCGAGCAGGCGCCGGCCAACAACGAGCCGGTCGAATCGCTGGGCGGCAGCGGCGATCTGCTGGAAGAGACGCGCGAGCGCCGGCAGCGGCAGCCGCGCCGTCACGCCTACAAGATCCAGGAAGTGATCAAGCGCCGGCAGGTGATGCTGGTGCAGGTGGTCAAGGAAGAGCGCGGCAACAAGGGCGCGGCGCTCACCACCTATCTCAGCCTCGCCGGCCGCTATTCCGTGCTGATGCCCAACACCGCCCGGGGCGGCGGCATCTCGCGCAAGATCACCAACGCCGCCGATCGCAAGCGGCTCAAGGACATCGTCGGCGATCTCGAAGTGCCGCAGGGCCAGGGCATCATTCTGCGCACCGCCGGCGCCTCGCGCACCAAGGCCGAGGTCAAGCGCGACTTCGAATACCTGCAGCGGCTGTGGGAAAGCGTGCGCACGCTGACCCTGCAGTCGACCGCCCCCTGCCTCGTCTACGAGGAAGGCTCGCTGATCAAGCGCACCATCCGCGACCTCTATTCCAAGGACATCGACGAGCTGTGGGTCGCGGGCGACGACGCCTACCGCGAAGCCAAGGACTTCATGCGGATGATCATGCCGAGCCACGCCAAGAACGTGCAGCTCTACAAGGACGATCAGCCGCTGTTCTCGAAGTACAATGTCGAGGGCCAGCTCGACCAGATGTTCTCGCCGCAGGTCACCCTGCCCTCGGGCGGCTATCTGGTGATCAACCCCACCGAGGCGCTGGTCTCGATCGACGTGAACTCGGGCCGCTCCACCAAGGAGCACAATATCGAGGACACGGCGCTGCAGACCAACCTCGAGGCGGCTGAGGAAGTCGCCCGGCAGCTCCGCCTGCGCGACCTCGCCGGCCTCATCGTCATCGACTTCATCGACATGATCGAGAACCGCTCCAACCGGGCGGTGGAACGCAAGCTCAAGGACGCGCTGAAGAACGACCGCGCCCGCATCCAGGTCGGCCGCATCAGCCATTTCGGCCTGATGGAAATGAGCCGGCAGCGCATCCGCTTCGGCGTGGTCGAGAGCTCGACGCACAAATGCCCGACCTGCAACGGCACCGGCCTCGTCCGCTCGGTCGAGAGCGTGGCGCTGATGGTCATGCGCAACGTCGAGGACCACGTGCTCAAGAAGCCGGGGCAGTCGATCAACGTCCGCGTGCCGGTGGACGTGGCGCTCTACATCCTCAACTCCAAGCGCACCACGCTCAACAATCTCGAGGCCAAATACGGCCTCTCGATCACCATCGTCGCCGACGACCATGTCGGCCCGCAGCACTACGCCATCGAGCGCGGCGAGGCGCGCGCCATTCCCGGCGAGCAGCCGCAGGCGCAGCATGTGCGCGTCGACAGCGCCATCGTCGAGGAGATCGACGACGAGGCGGTCGAGGACGAGGACGACGAGGAAGCGGACGGCGAGGCCCGCGAGGCGCGCTCCGACGACAATGGCGAGCGCAATGGCCGCCGTCGCCGCCGCCGCCGTGGCGGCCGCGACCGCGAGCGGGGCGACCGCAACGACCGCCCGCAGCCGGCGCAACTGGCTGAAGCCGACGCCTCCGACGAGGCCGAGGGCGACGGCGAAGACGACGAGGCCGCGCCGCAGCAGGCCAACGGCAATGGCGCGCATGACGAAAACGGGGATTCCCGCCGCCGTCGCCGCCGCGGCCGCCGCGGTGGCCGCCGCAACCGCCGCGAGGGCGGCGATGTGGTGAACGGCGATGCCGGCAATGGCGCCGAGGCGCCGGCCGAGGGCGTCGCGGGCATCAGCGAGGAAGGCGCCGAGCGGATTGTCGCCGCCGTGCTGGCGCAGGACGCGATCGCCGCCGAAGCCGGCGTCGAGCCGGCGATCACGGTGATCGCGGCCGAGGAGGATGCCGGCGAGGACAAGCCGCGCCGTGCCCGCCGCAGCCGCAAATCGCCCGACGCCGACGCCGCGGTGCAGGACGCCGTGACCGATGGCGCCGAGAACACCGCCCGGCCGCGCAGCCGCTCGCGCCGCGCCAAGGCCGCGCCTCCCAGCGAGGCGGAGGCGCTCGAAGCCGCCGAGGCGATCGCCGTGATATCGCCCGAGCCGGCGCCCGCGCCCGCTGCGGACGCAGCGGCGGCGCCCGAGCCGGATCTCCTCGAGGAACGCCCGTCGCGCCCGAAGAAGGAGCTGCCGCCCGACCAGATCGTGGTCAGCTCCTCGGCGCCCGCCGCAACCGACGAAAAGCCCAAGAAGGCCGGCTGGTGGCAGCGCGGCTTCTTCGGGGGCTGATCGGACAGGGGCGGCTTCCGGGCCGCCCTTTTCTTTGCCCGCACTGAGCCGGCCGGCTATGCTGGCCCGATGTCCCGCACCGAACGCCTGCTCGATTTGCTGCAGATCCTGCGCCGCCATCGCGCGCCGGTGTCGGGGGCAACGCTCGCGGCCGAGCTCGACGTGTCGATCCGCACGCTCTATCGCGACATCGCGACGCTGCAGGGCCAGGGCGCCGAGATCGACGGCGAGCCTGGCCTCGGCTACGTGCTGAAGCCCGGCTTCATGCTGCCGCCGCTGATGTTCTCGATTGACGAGCTGGAAGCGCTGGTGATCGGCATGCAATGGGCGCGCCGGCAGGACGACGACCGCCGCCTCAGCCAGGCCGCCGCCAACACCCTCAGCAAGATCGCCGCCGTGCTGCCCGACGAATTGCGGCGCGAGCTCGATGCCGGCACGCTCTACGTGCCCAACCGCCGCAATCTGCCGGTGCAGGTCGACTCGTCGCTGCTGCGCGACGCCATCCGCAAGGAAATCAAGCTGCGGATCGGCTATCGCGACGATGCCGGGCGCGAAACCGAGCGCATCATCTGGCCGTTCGTCATCGGCTTTTTCGAGCAGCACAAGGTGGTCGGCGCGTGGTGCGAGCTGCGCGAGGATTACCGGCATTTCCGGCTCGACCGCATCGCCTCGGCGGCCGCCACCGGCGAGCGCGCGCCGCGCCGCCGCCACGCGATGCTCAAGGAGTGGCGCGAGAAGATGGATCTCGAGCGCGCCCGCTGGCAGCGCGAGGCCGCTGCCAGAAACTGACAGCCGGCGGGTGCATCAGAGGGGCGTTCCAGCCACGGAGTACCCCCGATGACCCACCCGAACTTCATTCTCGCCTATGTCGCCAGCGCGCCAAGAAGCGCCGCGCTCTACAGCCAATTGCTCGAGGCGCAGCCGGTCGAAGCCTCGCCCGGCTGGGCCCTGTTCGCGCTACCCAACGGCCTCGCGCTCGGGCTGTGGAGCCGCGACGAGGTCGAGCCGCGCGCCACCCTGCCCGGCGGCACCGAGATCGGCTTTCCGGTCGAGAACGACGCTGCGGTGACGGCAACGCGCGACGCCTGGGCCGGCCTCGGCCTCAAGATCCTGCAGGAGCCGACCCGCATGGATTTCGGCTACACCTTCACCGCCGCCGACCCCGACGGCCACCGGCTGCGCGTGTTCGCGCCGGCGGCCTAATCCGGCGCGGCGCCGCGCACGTCGATCACCGCCACGGCATCGGCATAGAGCCGGTGCCACCCCGGCATCGCCGCCATCGCCGCCGCCAGCGGCGTCCCGGGGGTGAGCATGGTCCAGCCGACGTCGTTGTCCGCGAGCACGGCGGCGACGTCGGCCGGCCGGCCGGCGAGCAGCGTGTTGTAGCGGTCGAGGAAGGCGTCGCCGTAAAGCTCGGCGCGCGAGTCGATGTAGGGCGCGATGCCCGCCCGGATGAGGTAGCCGCCGAACTCGTAGGCGTTGAGGACGTGCTGCGTCCGCAGCGCGGGCGGCACCGCGGCGATCGCCGCCGCCGGGTCGCGCCCGGTCACCGGCGCGGCGATCGGCAGCAGCAACCGCAGCGTGGCCAGCAGCGCCACCGGCAGCAGCACCCACGCCGTCCCGCCGGCCGGCATCCGCCCCGTCCGGCCGAGCGCCGCGGCGATCGGCTCGGCCAGCAGCAAAATCCCCAGCAGCCCCAGCAGCATTTCGTGCCGTTCGGTCCTGATGCTCAGCGCCAGCAGGCCGAGCAGCAGCAGCCAGCGGATCCAGCCGATCCGGGGGCGCCGCAGCAGCCAGAACACCGCGAAGGCCAGCACCACCACATGCAGCGGTTGCACCGCATCGAAGCGCAGCGGCGACCATTCGCCGATGCCCTGCACATTGTGCATCGCCAGCAGCCGGATCGGCTGCAGCAGCCCGTCGAGGCCGAACGGCGTGCACAGCGCCGCCGCCACCGCGGCCGCCGCGAACAGCAGCCAGCCGCCGAGCGCGCGGCGATCCTCGAGCACCGCCTCCAGCGCGAACGGCGCGATCACCGCGATGCCGGCAAGGAAGCTGCCGTGCATATTGGCCCACAGCACCATCGCTGCCAGCAGGCCCCACGCCGGCCGCCGCCGTTCCCGGCGGGCGGCCAGCAGTCCCCCGAACCACACTACCATCACCGGCAGCACCAGGATATGCGGGCGCGCCAGCAGATGCGGCGCGAACAGCGCCAGCCCCGCAAGCAGCGTCAGCGCCAGCGGCAAGCCGCTCAGCGACCGCCCCGCCTCCCGCGCCAGCAGCCAGGTCGCGAGCCCGAACGCCGCCGCCGTCAGCAGCATCACGCCCGGCCAGCCGGCAGCGGCAAAGCCCAGGCTGAGCAGCACCTCCGACAGCCATTCATGCGCCACCCAGGGCTGCCCGGCGAAGGTGTAGGAGAACGGGTCGACATGCGGCACGGCCCGATGCGCCAGGATCCAGTCGCCGGCGCTCAGATGCCACCAGGTGTCGCCGTCGTTGAGCAGGTTGAGCGGCCACAGCACCAGCGCGAAGACGGCGAGCGCGAGCAGCGCCGGCTCCTGCCCCGCCGCCCAGCGCAGCAGGCCGCGGCGCGACGCGGGTCCCGTCGATGCCGGTGAAGACTCCATCGCCCGCAGCCTAGCCGGGCGGCCTTAACCTCGGCCTAAGCCTTGAGGAACCGCCGCAGCCGCTCCAGCGCCTTGTCCATGGTCTCGCGGCTGCCGGCATAGGAGAAGCGCACATAGCGGCCGCCGTTCACCCGGTCGAAATCGACGCCGGGGCTCGCCGCGACGCCCGCCTCGGCCAGCATGCGCTTGCAGAAGGCCAGCGAGTCGTTGGTGAAGCGGCTGGCGTCGGCATAGGCGTAGAAGGCGCCGTCGCCTTCATCGACGCCGAAGCCGAGCGCCCGCAGCCCCTCGGTCAGCAGCGGCCGGTTGGCCGCGTAATGGGCCTTCTGCGCCTCGGCATAATCGCGCTCGCCCAGCGCCGCGGTCGCTGCCACCTGGCTCAGCGTCGGCGCCGCGATGAACAGATTCTGCTGCAGGATCTGGGTGCGCCTGAGGATGTCGTCGGGCAGCACCATCCAGCCGATGCGCCAGCCGGTCATGCAGTAATATTTCGAGAAGCTGTTGATCACGATGGCGTCGCGGGTGAACTCCAGCGCGCTCACCGACGGCCCGCGATAGTCGAGCCCGTGATAGATCTCGTCGGAGATGAAGCGCACGCCGAGCCGGGCGCAAACGGCGACGATCTCGCCCAATTGCGTCCGATCCACCGCCGCCCCGGTCGGGTTGGCGGGCGAGGCCAGCAGCAGCCCGGCGAACGGCTCACGCGCATGCGCCGCGGCGATCGCCGCTGGCGTCAGGTGCCAGCCTTCGGCGGCGCTCACCGGAATTTCCACCGGCCGGTAGCCCATGCCGTAGAGCGTGTTGAGATAGGCGGTATAGCCCGGCCGCGTCACCGCGATCTTGGCCCCGGGTGCAAAGCCGCCGAGGAACGCCAGGATGAAGCCCGACGACGAGCTCATGGTGGCGATGATCGAGTCCTCGCTCACTGCCACGCCGTGCTGCTCGCGATAGTAGCGGGCGAGCGCCGCCCGCAGCGCCGGCATGCCGGCGAAATGCGTGTAGCGCTGCGGCCCGTCGAGCACGCCGCGCACCGCCTCGATCACCCGGGGCGCCGGCGGCGCGGCGGGCTGCCCCTGCTCGAGGAAGGCGATGTCGCGCCCCTCTGCCTCGAGCGCGCGGGCCAGCGCGTTGATCTCGAGGCCATGGAACGGCTCCATGCCGGCGGCGGTCGGGCTGGTCATAACTTCGTCGTCTTCGCTGGCGATGAGGGCATTCGCCTAGCGTCCCCGGTCAAATCTCTCAACACAAATTGATTTCCGGCGCGGCGCCGTGTCTATCGTCGCGGTGCTAGCATCCGCCGGCCGGAGGGAATTCGATGTCGCGCCTGAGCCTTGTCCTCGTGCTGTTGGTCGGCCTGCTGGCCGGCGGCCTCGGTTCGCTGCTGCTGCGCAGCGGCGCCGACCAGACCGAGCTCAAGGCCGCCATCGCCGAAGTGCTGGCGCAGCAGGACAAGCCGAAGGCCGCCGCGGCGCTCGATCCGGCGGCGGTCAACAAGCTCATCGAGGACTATCTGATGAGCGATCCGACCATCCTCACCCGGATGACCGATAAGCTCGACGCGGAGCGGCAGGTCGCGTCCCGCGCGGCGATGAAGAGCCAGCTCGACGCCCACGCCGCCGAGATCTATCAGGCCGCCGACAACGTCGTGCTCGGCAACCCCAAGGGCGACGTGACGCTGGTCGAGATGTTCGACTACAATTGCAGCTATTGCCGCGGCGCCCTGCCCGACCTCGCGACGCTGATGGCCGAAGACCCCAACCTCAAGGTCATCCTCAAGCAGTTCCCGATCCTTTCGGACGGCTCGGTCGACGCCGCCCGCATCGCCGTGCTGGTGGGCGAGGATCCGAAGATCAACTATTGGGACTTCCACCGGAAAATGTTCGCCGAGCGCGGCGAGGTCGGCGCCAGCCAGGCGCTGCAGGTGGCCGAGCAGGTGGGCGGCAACCGCGCCGAGCTGATGCTCGACATGAACGGCAAGAAGGCCACCGACGCCATCCAGGCCACCTACAAGCTGGCCAAGGCGCTCAACATCGGCGGCACCCCCACCTACATCCTGGGCGACGAGATGATCCCGGGCGCCGTCCCCATCGACCAGCTCCGCGCCAAGATCGCCAATCTGCGCGCCTGCGGCTCCACATTGTGCCCGGCGGCGGCCCCGATTCCGGCCGGCTGAGCCGGATTCCCGTGCAATTCTGAACGGTCCGCTTGCACCCGCACGTCCCGGCAGTGCACAACGCCGAAACCATGGCCAAGCGTATCCTCGTCATCAACGGCCCCAACCTCAACATGTTGGGTATCCGCGAGCCCCAGACCTACGGCACGCAGACGCTGGCCGACATCGAGGCCATGTGCAAGGCCGAGGGCAAGCGCCTCGGGCTCACGGTCGAGTGCCGGCAGACCAATCGCGAAGGCGAAATCTGCGAGTGGATCCAGGCGGCCTACGGCAAGGCGCACGGCATCGTGCTCAATCCGGCCGGCTATTCCCACACCTCCGTCGCCATCCGCGACGCCATCAGCGCCGTCGCCATTCCGACCATCGAGGTCCACCTCAGCAATATCCATGCGCGGGAGGAATTCCGCCACTTTTCCTATGTTTCTGCGGTCGCGATCGGGGTGATTTGCGGCCTCGGCGCGGCGGGGTATAGGCTGGCGCTCGAAGCTTTGGCCGAACGGCTGGGCGCCTGAACCGAACCCGAAGAAGAAAACGTGCCCAAGGGAGGCAAATCGATGACCAAGGACGCTCCGGCAGATCAGGCCCTGATCGAGGCCATCGCCAAGCTGCTCAACGAGCAGAACCTGGCCGAGATCGAGATCGAGCGCGAAGATCTGCGCGTCCGCGTCACCCGTACCTATGCCAATTCCGGCGTGCAGCAGGTGATGGTGCCCGCTCCGGCGCCCATGGCGATGGCCGCTCCCGCCGCGGCGCCCTCCGCCCCGGCCGGGTCCGCCGCCAAGGCCGCCGCCGCGCCGGCCGACGACCTCGCCTCCAACCCCAATGCGCTGACCTCGCCGATGGTGGGCACCGCCTATCTGTCGCCCGAGCCGGGCAAGCCGACCTTCGTGTCGGTGGGCTCGAAGGTCTCGGAGGGCCAGACCATCCTCATCATCGAGGCGATGAAGACGATGAACCAGATCCCGGCGCACAAATCCGGCACCGTCTCGCGCATCCTCGTCACCGACGCCGCGCCGGTCGAATACGGCCAGCCGCTCGCGGTCATCGACTGATGTTCCAGAAGGTCCTCATCGCCAACCGGGGCGAGATCGCGCTCCGCGTGCTGCGCGCCTGCAAGGAACTGGGAATTTCGACGGTCGCGGTGTATTCGACCGCCGACCGCAACGCCATGCATGTGCGCATGGCCGACGAGAGCGTGTGCATCGGCCCGCCGCCGGCCAGGGACAGCTACCTCAACATCCCCTCGCTGCTGGCCGCCTGCGAGATCACCGGCGCCGACGCCGTGCATCCGGGCTACGGCTTCCTCAGCGAGAATGCGCGCTTCGCCCGCATCCTTTCCGAGCACAAGATCACCTTCATCGGCCCGTCCGAGCACCATATCCAGATCATGGGCGACAAGATCACCGCCAAGCAGACGGCGGTGGAGCTCGGCATCCCGGTGGTCCCCGGCTCGAAGGGCGAGGTGAAGACCGAGGACGAGGCCAAGAAGACTGCGGCCGAGATCGGCTATCCGGTGCTGATCAAGGCCACCGCCGGCGGCGGCGGGCGCGGCATGAAAGTGGCGCATACCGAGCTCGACGTGCTCACCGCCTGGTCGACCGCCCGCTCGGAGGCCAAGGCCGCCTTCGGCAACGACTCCGTCTATATGGAGAAATACCTCGGCCAGCCGCGGCACATCGAGGTGCAGGTGATGGGCGACGGCAAAGGCAACGCGGTGCACCTGGGCACCCGCGACTGCTCGCTGCAGCGCCGCCACCAGAAGGTCTGGGAAGAGGCCACCGCCCCCACCGTGCCGGCCGAACAGCGCGACCGCATCGGCGAGATCTGCGCCGCCGCCATGCGCAAGCTCAAATATTCGGGCGCCGGCACCATCGAGTTCCTGTACGAGAACGGCGAGTTCTACTTCATCGAGATGAACACGCGGCTGCAGGTCGAGCACCCGGTGACCGAGCGCGTCACCGGCGTCGACCTCGTCTACGAGCAGATCCGCGTCGCCTCGGGCGAGACGCTGAGCCTCAGGCAGAAGGACATCACCTTCACCGGCCACGCCATCGAGCTCCGGATCAACGCCGAGGACCCCAACACCTTCGCGCCCTCGCCCGGCACCATCAAATTCTACCACCCGGCCGGCGGCGTCGGCGTGCGCATCGACAGCGCCATCTACAGCGGCTACGCCATCCCGCCCTATTACGACAGCCTCATCGGCAAGCTCATCGTCTACGGCCGCACCCGCGAGGAGTGCCTGATGCGCCTGCGCCGCGCCATCGACGAATTCGTCGTCGACGGCATCAAGACCACGCTCCCCTTGTTCCAGCGCCTGATCAAGGAACCCGACATTCTCGCGGGCAATTACGACATCCACTGGCTGGAAAAGTATCTGGGGATGAAGCACTAGTTCGACACGAGACCCGTTCTGGGTGGGGGCGACATATTGCGCCACCCCTTGTCTCTCGGACATTTTTGTCCGATATTCATGTCACAGCCGAGCGGGGGCGACGGCATGAAGCGGGACCGGTTCATCAGCCAGCTCAAGCAGGATTGCGGCGCGGCCGGCCTTGCGCTCGTGGTCGACAAAAAGCTCGGCAAGGGCTCGCATTACCGGCTCGAGGTGCGGGACGGCGACCGGCTCGTGGCCAAAACGACCCTCAAATCGGGCGAGTTGTCGCCGGCCTACATGGCCCTCGTGCGCCGGCAACTCGGCCTCTAGGAGACGGAAGATGGAGTATCGCTGCGAACTCGATGCCAACGGCGAAGGCGGCTTTCTGGTGCGCTTTCCCGACGTTCCCGAGGCGCTGACGGAAGGCGCGACGCGGCAGGAGGCGACCGTCAATGCCTCGGATGCGCTGGAAGTCGCATTGCTTGGACGGATGAAGGACGGGGATGACCTCCCTCCCCCCTCCTACCGGGGAGGAGCCCCGGTCCCCATCGCCGCGCAGGCCGCGGCGAAGCTGGCGTTCTACAGTGCGTTCCGGAGGTCCGGCCTGTCGCAATCGGCTCTCGCCCGCAAGCTCGGCAAGGACGAGGCGGAGGTGCGCCGCATGCTCGATCCGTATCACGCGACGAAGCTTCCCGCCCTCGACGAGGCGTTGCGCGCGCTCGGCCAGCGCCTGGTGGTGAGCGTCGAGGCGGCATAGCCGCCCCGAAGGGGGTCAGCCCATCGACCTCAGATACTGCGCCGGCTTCGTGCTCAGCGCGCTCCACGTGGTCAGCGCGCCGGTGACGATGGTCAGCACGATCGAGCCGGCCAGCACGCCCAGCACCAGCAGCGGGTTGACGCCGAAGCCCACGTCCATCTGCGCGCCCTTGACGATGGCGTAGGCGCCGGCGATGCCGACCAGCATCGACAGCAGCGCCGCGAAGCCGCCGAGCAGCGCATATTCGAGCGCGAATACCTTCACCACGTCGCCGCGGGTCGAGCCCAGCACCTTGTTGACCACGGCGTCGGCCTCGCGCTGCTTGCGCCCCGCCGCCATGGTGCCGGCCAGCACCAGGAGGCCGTTGACCACCGCCAGGGCACCGACGATGTTCACCGCCGTCGACAACTGGCCGAGAATGCCCGCCGCCTGGTTGAGCGCCTCGCCCACCGGCAGGAAGGTGATGTCGGGATATTTCTTGGCCAGCGCCCGCTCCACATCCTTCTCGTGGCCCTCGGCGGCCTTGATGGTCGCAAGGTTGGTGCCGGGGAAGTCGTCGAACGTGCCGGGCGTCGCCGTCACCAGGAAGTTGAGCCCGCTCTGGAACTGGAAGTCGCGCAGGTTGGCGACGGTGACGTCGAAGGATTCGCCGAACAGCGTCAGCTCCAGCTTGTCGCCGGGCTTGATGCCGAGGCTGATGGCGTCCTGGTCGCGCAGCGACACCAGCGGCGGGCCGGAATAATCCTCAGGCCACCAGGCGCCGGCGGTGACCTTGGAATCGGCCGGCAGGTCGGGCCGCCAGGTCATCAGGATTTCGCCGGTCAGCATGTAGGCGGCTTCGCCCGAGATGTCCTTGCGGTCGCGGATCTGGTCCGACGGCACGCCGTTTACCTTGGTGATGGCGGCGCGGATCATCGGCGAGTGCTGGAACTCGGTGACCTGCCCGGTCGATTTGAGGAAGTCCTGCAGATCCGTCACTTCGTCGTCGAACAGGTCGGTGGCAACGAAGGTCGGGGCGTCCTTGGTCACCTGCCCCAGCAGCTGGTCGCGCAGATTGACGCTGAGGATCACGATCACCAGCAGCATCGCGAGGCCGAGGCCCAGCGACATGATCACCGTCGGCGCCGGCGAGCCGGGCCGGTAGATGCCGCGGAAGGCGTTGCGGAAGGTGGCGCTCGGCAGGGGCGGAATGGCGCGGAGCACGACTTGCAGCAGCCGCCCGGCGAGGCTCAGCAGCAGGTAGGCGGCGATCACGCCGATGGCGTAGTAGCCGACGAGGCTCAGATCCTGCGTCGTCCACCAGGCGAGCCCGAAGATGCCGAGCCCGGCGACGAGCAGCGGGATCAGCACCCACGGATCGAAATATTCGCGCGTCTTGAGGTTCTGGATCGAGGTGCCGACGGTGCGGAACAGCATGGCCGGCCGCAGCTTTTCCGCCCGCACCAGCGGGATGTAGGAGAAGGCGAAGGCGGCGAGGATGCCGAACAGCAGCGCCGTCACGAGCGCCGGCCATTCGACCGAAGGCGGCAGATCGACCGCGAGGATGCGGCCGAGCACCGGCAGCGCCGCCGCGGTCAGCGCCGCGCCGATCACGAGGCCGATGACGATGCCGGCCAGCGACATGATGCCGACCTGGGTGAAGAAGTGCACGAGGATGCGCGGCCCGGTGGCCCCGAGGCTGCGCAGCGTCGCGATCGAGCGCTGCCGCTCCTGGATATAGGCGGAGACGGCGTTGAAGATGCCCACCCCGCCCACCAGCAGCGAGCTCAGCCCGACGATCAGCAGGAAGCGCACGAACAGATCGTAGAAGCGCGCCAGCGTGCCCGCCGCGTCGTAGGGCGACTGCACCTTCCATTCGGGATCGGATTTGAAGTGCGCCTCGACCTTGGGCTTGGCGATGGTGTAGTCGCCCTGGTCGGGGTTGAGCTTGATCTTGTAGCTGTACTGCGTCAGCAGCCCCGGCAGCGGCGGCCGCGTCTCGGGATTGGCCTGTTCCGCCTCCACCGACATCAGCGTGGTGAGGCCCAGATGCAGGCCGCGCAGGGCGCTGTTGGGCAGCGAGCCGAGCAGCCCGCGCGCCTCGAATTGGGTGCCGTTGACGGTGAAGCGGCCGCCGAGGTCGATCCCCAGCCGGTCGAGGATCACCGGATCGACGATGGCGCCATAGGCGCCGTCCTTGAGGGCCAGCAGGTCGGCCGGCTTCTCGCCGGGCTTGAGCTGCGGGCTCACCACATTGCCGTAGAGCGGGTAGAGGTCGTCGACCGCGTAGATGTCGAGGAACGCCGTGTTGCCGCTGTCGTCCATGGCGTCGGCGCGCGAGTTCGACGAGATCGTCTCGCTCACCTCTCCCAGCGTCTTCATGTAGGCGAGCTCGTCGGGATTGGCGCGGCGGTCGGCGCGGTTGACCTGGATGTCGCCGCCCATCAGCGTGTTGGCGTCGCGCAGGATGGCGCCCTTGAGCGCATCGCCCACCGAGCTCACGCCGGCGATGGTCGCGGTGCCCAGCGCCAGGCACGCCAGCAGGATGCCGAAACGGCGAAGGTCGCCGCGCAGGTCGACCAGCGCGACGCGGATCCAGTTGCGGAGCTTGGTCATGCCGGGACGGCCTCTTTGGTGGTCTCGGTGAGCTGGCCGTGATTCATGGTCAGCATGCGGTCGGCCTTGGCCGCGAGCGAGCGGTCATGGGTGATCAGCAGAATGGCCGTGCCCTTCTTGCGGGCGAGGTTGAACATCAGGTCGATCACCAGCGCGCCGGTGTCCTGGTCGAGATTGCCGGTGGGCTCGTCGGCCAGCATCAGCTTGGGGCTGGTCACCATGGCGCGGGCCAGCGCCACGCGCTGCTGCTCGCCGCCCGAGAGCGCGCTCGGCAGGTGCGTCAGCCGGTCGCCGAGCCCGACTTCGGCCAGCGCCGCCGCCGCGTGCTCGCGGATTTCGCGAAAACTCTCGCCGGTCTCGGCGATCTCGAGCGCCAGCGCCACGTTCTCGAGCGCCGTCATCGAGGGAATGAGCTGGAAGTTCTGGAACAGGATGCCGAGATTGTTGCGCCGGAAGATGGCGAGCTGGTCCTCGTTGGCGGTCGAAATGTCCTGGCCGGCCACCACCACCTTGCCGGTGGTTGCCCGTTCCAGCCCGCCCAGGATCATCAGCAGCGAGGTCTTGCCGCTGCCCGACGGCCCGACCACCGCCGTCACCTCGCCGGCCGCGACCTTGAACGTCACATCCTTGAGGATGTGCAGCATGGATTTGCCGCTCATCAGTTCAAGGTTGGCTTTTTCGGTCTGGATCACGGCTTCGGGCATTGGCGGGCGGACTCGCATTGGTTCCGGGGCAAAAACGGCGCCTTCTTAGGCGATAAAATGTGAACGCTGGCAATACACGTTGTCGCGCCGATATGACTCTGTGACGGCAAGTGGAGCGCCCATGTCACGCAAAACCGACCCTTTTGCGGTCGATCTGACCCCCGGGCTGATCCTGCGCGCCTACCAGGCCGGCATCTTCCCGATGGCCGAGGACGCCAGTTCGGACGACCTCTTCTGGGTGTCGCCACAGCGCCGCGGCGTCATTCCGCTGGAGGCCGCCCACATCTCGCGCAGCCTGCGCAAGACCTTGAAACACAACCCTTATTCGGTGCGCATCGACACCGATTTCGAGGCCGTGATCGAGGGCTGCGCCACCGCCGGGACCGACCGCGACAGCACCTGGATCAACGCCGCCATCCGCCGCCTCTACGGCGAATTGTTCCGGCGCGGCTTCGTCCACACGGTCGAGGTGTGGGACGGCGCCGACCTCGTGGGCGGGCTCTACGGCGTCTCCATCGGCGCGGCGTTCTTCGGGGAATCGATGTTCCACCGCAAGACCGATTGCAGCAAGATCGCCATGGCGCATCTGCTCGGCCGGCTGAAGGCGGGGGGCTACCGCCTGCTCGACACGCAGTTCATCACCGACCATCTGCGCACCTTCGGCGGCATCGAGATCGCCCGCGAGGACTACGAACTGCGCCTCGCGGACGCCCTCAAGCACGACGCCGACTGGGCGGCGATCGACCGCGGCGGCCCGCCGCCGCCGCTATTTTAGGTCGCCGCCCCAGATCAGCCCTGGCGTCGGGCCGCTGATCCGGCACCAGCCCTTGCCGCCATTCTCGCAGGCCACCACGGTCACAGGGGCGCCGGCGTCGAGGTAGGCGATCTCGGTGCCCTGCCGGTCGGCATAGACCGTGGAGGCTTCGCGCAGCACCCGGACCTTGCCCCTGGGCCCGAACTGGCCGCCCGCGGGCCCGAACGGCAGGCCCCTGGCGCCGAGCGAGGCGCCGTCGCGGCCGATATGGATCTCGAACTGCAGCGGCACGTCGCCGCCACCCCTGCCGAACGGTCCGCCGGCAGGGCCGTGCCCCGGCCCGTGATCGCCCCCCTTGCCGAACGGACCGCCCTGGCCGTTGCCGAACGGGCCACCCTGCCCCGTGCCCTTGCCGTCGCCGCCCTTGGGGCCCGCCGCCGGCGTGTCGTCGTGGCAGAGCAGGCCGAGGCTGCGCACGCCGCCCTTGTAGGTCCCGAGCAGCCCGGTGGCATATTGGATACCGGGGCAGTCGATGCTCTTGGACGCCGTCGAATAGGTGCCCACCGACGAGGTGGTGGGCTTGACGAGCAGGCCGACCTTGTTGCCGGAGGCGACATGGCACGACAGCCGCACCCGCTCGACCGCCAGGTTGAGACCGACGAACACCTGCAGCCCGCGCACCACCATGTCGTCGGGGCAGCGCGTCGAGCTGTAGCCGCCACTCAGGGCATGCTGGTCGGTGGGGCCGAACATCTGCTTGAGCCGATGCGCGGTGCCGAGCCCGCCGGGCAGCACCGGCTTGCAGACGGCGCTGACGCCCAGCAGCCGCTCGGCATTGTTGTAGTCGAACCCCACCAGCGCCTCGCCCGGATCGCAGGCGGCGGCGAACGCCGTGCCGGTGCCGTCGCCCGGCGTGTTGGTGCGCGTATCGGCCAGTACGCCCGCCGAACCGGCGAGCAGCAGCCCAACCGCCAGCGCCAATGTCTTCGGAATTGCCATGATCGGTATGTCCCTCGTTCGCGCCCCGAAGCGATCATGGCATCCGGCGACGGGACCGTCGTCCACCGCCTGGTGGATGACGCGGGCTATTGCGCCGGCGTCTCGGCGGAGGCCGCTGCGGGCGGCGGCGGCACGTCGCTCGACTGCTTACAATCGACCAGCCAGATGTCGTAGACCGGGTGGTCGATGGGGTTGAGCGCCGGGCTCTCTGCGAACATCCAGCCGGTGAAGATGCGCTCGGTGCCGCCCTTCAGCGACACCTGGTCCACCTCGACGAACACGCTGGTGCGCTGCGTCTCGGTGGGCGGCCGCGTGTAGCAGACGCGCGGCGTGATCTGCAGCGCGCCGAACTGCACGGTCTCGTTGATATAGACGTCGAAATTGGTGATCCGGCCGGTGATCTTGTCGAGCCCGGAGAACGAGGCCACCGGGTTCGAGATGGTGGCCGCCGCCGTGGGGCTCGCCAGTCCCGCGACCAGCACCAGCGCCAGAAGTCCTCGCACCGGCGTCAGGCGTCCGGCGACCAGGCGTCGTAGTCGCCGGTGACCTTGGGGCGCTCGCCCTTGTTCAGCAGGCTGCCGTCCGGCCGATACGCCAGCGCCGAGCCGGTATAGTTGCGGATATGCGGCTTTTCCCATTCGCGCGGCGTGTAGTCGCCGTCCCTGGGGACCTCGTTGGTCCGGTAATGCATCCAGCCATACCAGCCGGGCGGAATCGTGGTCGGCTCGGCATAGCCGCCGGCATAGATCACCATGCGCCGCTCCATGCCGCTGGGGCCGGTCGCCTTCTTGCTGCGGTAGTAGCGGTTGCCGAACTCGTCCGAGCCGACATAGACGCCTTGCGTCGCCGCCCACAGCCGCGTGCCCCAGGTGTTGCCGCGCCACCAGGCGAAAATCTCGATGAAGAAGTCTTTCCAACCACCCTGGGGCATGCGCGAACCTACCGGAATCTTCAGTGCCCAAGCCTCTAGCACCTGACCCCGCCCGCGCCTAGGCCCAGCGGCGCCACCGGCACCATCATCGCCAGCGCCACGAGCGCGAGCGCCGTCCCGCGGAGCATTGCCGCTCCGCTCGCCACCCTCCCTCGTGGCCGCGGCCAGCCTCCCCGCTATCCCCAGCCCGGCCGAAAATTCTGCGCTTGACAGGTTTCGCCGGTGCGGCCCGCTCGGCGTGCCTGTCGCGGACGCCGACTTCATGTGCCGCGTGAGGTCGAAAATTCGCCTCGATTTTGACCGGGTTTAGCGCGGATTCCGGTTGCCGCTTTTGAGCTCGGCGCGGCATTTTCGCGCCGCCGAATCGATGCGGTTTGAACGCCGGTTTCGGCGCTTTCGGTTGTCCCCGCTATTCACAATGCCTATACTAAATCTAGCGAAAACGGCATGGCCCAACACTAGCTATGGTCGTTTTGCCGGTTTACGCCGTTGACGCCTTTTCTGAATCGGACCACAAATTTGCCCCGCTGCAACGGTCGCGTTTCCGGCCGCCGCGGCCAAGTCCTCCCGGAAGAGTTCGGCATCAGATCGGACACACCTGGAGGCACGGGGCAAAGCCGATCCGTGGCGACGGAGAGGTTTCAGTAAAGCGTCAAGCAGGACGGATGCCGTGGCGGCGGCAGCAGGGCCTTCGTGCCCGCGAATTTGGGGACTATTGCGACTATGCACATCGATCGTCGGTACACCGAAGCCAACCAGGACGCCTATCGGGGCATCGAATTCCGCTCGACCACGAGCGAAATCCGCAACCCGGACGGCTCGGTCGTCTTCAAGCTCGAAGGCATGCAGGTGCCCTCGACCTGGTCGCAGGTGGCCGCCGACATCATCGCGCAGAAATATTTCCGCAAGGCCGGCGTCGCCAAGGTGCTGAAGAAAGTCGAGGAGAACGACGTCCCCTCCTGGCTGTGGCGCTCGGTGCCCGACGACAAGGCGCTCAAGGCGCTGCCCGAAAAGGAGCGCTACGGCTCCGAGAGCGACAGCCGCCAGGTATTCCACCGCCTCGCCGGCACCTGGACCTATTGGGGCTGGAAGGGCAAATATTTCGACAGCGAGGACGACGCCCGCGCCTTCTACGACGAGCTCTGCTACATGCTCGCGACGCAGAAGGTGGCGCCCAATTCGCCGCAATGGTTCAATACCGGCCTGTTCTGGGCCTACGGCATCGACGGCCCCGGCCAGGGCCATTTCTACGTCGACCCCTTCACCAAAAAGCTGGTGCAGTCCAAGAGCTCGTACGAGCACCCGCAGCCGCATGCCTGCTTCATCCAGTCGGTGAACGACGACCTCGTCAACGAGGGCGGCATCATGGATCTGTGGGTGCGCGAGGCGCGGCTGTTCAAATACGGCTCGGGCACCGGCTCCAATTTCTCGCAGTTGCGCGGCGAAGGCGAAAAGCTCAGTGGCGGCGGCAAGTCGTCCGGCCTGATGAGCTTTTTGAAGATCGGCGACCGCGCCGCCGGCGCCATCAAGTCGGGCGGCACCACCCGCCGCGCCGCCAAGATGGTGGTGGTCGACATCGACCATCCGGACATCGAGGCCTACATCAACTGGAAGGTGAAGGAGGAGCAGAAGGTCGCCGCCCTGGTCACCGGCTCCAAGGTCGTCAGCAAGCACCTCAAGGCCATCATGAAGGCCGCCGTGAACTGCGACGGCAATGGCGACGACTGCTTCGACGTCGGCAAGAACCCGGCGCTGAAGCGCGCCGTCAAGGACGCCAAGAAGGCGCTGGTGCCCGAGAACTACGTGCAGCGGGTCATCCAGTTCGCGCGCCAAGGCTACACCGACATCGAATTCCCGATCTACGACACCGACTGGGATTCCGAGGCCTACCTCACCGTCTCCGGCCAGAACTCCAACAACACCGTGCGCGTCACCGACGACTTCCTCAAGGCCGTCGAGACCGACGGCGAGTGGAACCTCGTCGGCCGCACCTCGGGCAAGATCACCAAGACGCTCAAGGCCCGCGATCTGTGGGAGTCGATCGGCTATGCCGCCTGGGCCTCGGCCGATCCGGGCATCCATTTCCACACCACCATCAACGAGTGGCACACCAGCCCCGCCGCCGGCCCGATCGTCGCGAGCAATCCGTGCTCGGAATACATGTTCCTCGACGACACCGCTTGCAATCTCGCCTCGGTCAATCTGCTGCCCTACCGCAATGCCGACGGCAGCTTCGACGTCGCCCGCTTCGAGCATACCTGCCGGCTGTGGACGATCGTGCTCGAAATCTCGGTGATGATGGCGCAGTTCCCCAGCCGCGCCATCGCCGAGCGCTCGTTCCAGTACCGCACGCTCGGCATCGGCTACGCCAATATCGGCGGCCTGCTGATGACCTCGGGCATCCCCTATGACTCGGCGGAAGGCCGCGCCATCTGCGCCGCCATCACCGCGGTGATGACCGGCGCCTCCTATCTCGCCTCGGCCGAGATGGCCAAGGAGCTCGGCGCCTTCGCCGATTACGAGCGCAACGCCCCGCACATGCTGCGCGTCATGCGCAACCACCGCACCGCCGCGCACGGCAAGGCGGACGGCTATGAGGGCCTGTCGGTCAACCCGGTGCCGCTCGACCACGGCTCGCTCAAGGACAAGGCGCTGTCGGCGCGCGCCCGCTCGGTCTGGGACGAGGCGGTCGCGGCCGGCGAGCAGCACGGCTACCGCAACGCCCAGGTGTCGGTGATCGCCCCGACCGGCACGATCGGCCTCGTGATGGATTGCGACACCACCGGCATCGAGCCCGATTTCGCGCTGGTGAAGTTCAAGAAGCTCGCCGGCGGCGGCTATTTCAAGATCATCAACAACGCCGTGCCGCCGGCGCTGCGCACGCTGGGCTACAGCGAAAGCCAGATCGCCGAGATCGAGGCCTATGCCGTCGGCCACGGCAACCTCAACCAGGCGCCGGCGATCAACCCCTCCACGCTGCGCGCCAAGGGCTTCACCGACGACAAGATCGCCGCGCTCAACGCCGCCACCAAGGCCGCGTTCGACATCAAATTCGTGTTCAACCAGTGGACGCTGGGCGCCGACTTCCTCAAGGGCCTCGGCGTCACCGCCGAGCAGCTCGGCGACATGAATTTCGACCTGCTGAGCTTCCTCGGCTTTTCCAAAAAGGACATCGAGGCCGCCAACATCCATGTCTGCGGCGCCATGACCCTCGAGGGCGCGCCCGGGCTCAAGGCCGAGCACCTGCCGGTGTTCGACTGCGCCACCCCGTGCGGCAAGATCGGCAAGCGCTACCTTTCCGTCGACAGCCACATCCTGATGATGGCGGCGGCGCAGCCGTTCATTTCGGGCGCCATCAGCAAGACCATCAACATGCCCAACGACGCCACCGTCGAGGACTGCAAGCAGTCCTACATGCTGAGCTGGCGCCTTGCCCTCAAGGCCAACGCCCTCTACCGCGACGGCTCCAAGCTGTCGCAGCCGCTCAACGCCTCGCTGATCGCCGATGACGACGAGGAAGACGACGAGGCCGTCGACACCCTGCTCGCCGCCAGCCAGGCGGCGCGCGTGCCGCAGGTGGTGGAAAAGATCGTCGAGCGCATCGTCGCCACGCACGACCGCGAGAAGCTGCCGACGCGCCGCAAGGGCTACACGCAGAAGGCCATCGTCGGCGGCCACAAGGTGTATCTGCGCACCGGCGAATACGAGGACGGCCGGCTCGGCGAGATCTTCATCGACATGCACAAGGAAGGCGCCGCCTTCCGCGCCATGATGAACAATTTCGCCATCGCCGTCAGCCTCGGCCTGCAATACGGCGTGCCGCTCGACGAATATGTCGAGGCCTTCACCTTCACGCGCTTCGAGCCGGCCGGCATGGTCATGGGCAACGACCGCATCAAGAACGCCACCTCGCTGCTCGACTACGTGTTCCGCGAGCTGGCGGTGAGCTATCTCGACCGCGAGGATCTGGCGCACGTCCATCCCGATGCCGGCAACATGTCGCTGGGCAAGGGCGTCGCCGAGGACGCCGCGGTGCGTGCCCCGGCCCCCGCCCCAGTGCCGGCACAGAACGTCGTTTCACGCGGCATGACGCGCGGCAAGCTGCAGGGCCAGAACCTGCTCTTGGTGCAGGGCGGCCCGCACGCCCAGTTCAACCCGGTGGCCTCGATCCAGCAGAGCACGGTGACGGCGCTCAAGAGCTCCACCGCCCTCAAGGCCGACCCCAACCCCAGCGTCTTCAACGCCGGCGAGCTCGACCCCATCCCCTCCCCGCCCCCCAGCCAGGACGCGGGCAAACTGAGGGCGCAAGCGCAGATGCAGGGCTACACGGGGGATCAGTGCAGCAACTGCAACAGCATGCGCATGAAGGTCAGCGGGCACTGCATGGTGTGCGAGGACTGCGGCACGACCACGGGGTGTAGTTGAGGACTAGATACCACAACGGCGTCCAAAAGTGATTCGCCGACGAACAGTTCTTGTGGTTGGAGCCGGTGCGAGCACCAACTTCGGACTTCCTGCTGGCGCTGGGCTGAAGTCAGACATTGCGACCTTGATGAAGTATCAAGTCGATCGGACAGTTTCCGGCAATCTCAGCAGGATCTTTTTTACACTGGAACGAGCGTCTCGAGACAAGCGGCTGGAGATGCCTGATCTCAATGTAGTCCTTGATGCTGCTCGCGAGATACGAGGAGCGATGTCGATCGCTCAATCGATCGATAACTACCTCGATGCCCACAGGGCAGATTCCGTCATCAATCTCGTGGGAAAGATGGCAATTTGCCAAGCGATCATTGAGCGCGAAGCGACGTCTAACATAACCAGTCCGGATAGCTCAAACATCTACAACCAGTTTGACTTTTCGAGATCAGAAAACACTTGGCTCAATGCATTCCTGAGGAAGGTGACCGAGGGTATACCCCGCGAGGAGATTGAGCGCGTTTTTGCTAACGTAGCGATCGTTACGTTTAACTATGACCGTTGCATCGAGCAGTACCTATTTTACGCGCTACAGCGATACTACCGCGCCTCCGAGCAGGATGTGATCTCAGCTCTCAGCAACCTCCAAATAGTCCATGTCTATGGAAAAGTCGGCAGACTCCCCTGGCAGAGAGGCGCTAGTAGCGCCGTTCCATTTGGCGACCTCTCCAAAGCCAATCTCTTCGATGTTGCATCTACTATCTCCACTTTCACCGAGGCGCGGTACGACTCGGCGGTGATTGATGACATCGCCGCGGCTTTCGACAACGCTGTTCGCATCATATTTCTCGGCTTTTCCTTTCAAGAACAGAACGTCGACGTACTGCCCCAGGTAGCGTCCCATGTGGACATCTTCGGTACCGCTCAGGGCATGTCCAATACCAACCTAAAAGTAATAGAAAATAAGCTTCCTGCGCACTTCAAGTTGGTTAAGCAATTGGTACTGGACGACATTGGCGCCGAAGCTTTCATTGACAATTATTGGCGCGTTCTAGAATGACGCTCCTATCGAATTGATCCTTCTTGAGCTACCATCTCTTACCGTCAGTAGCCGGCACCGTGGTTCTAGCCTATACACGAGCACTCACACCCGTGACCCGCGGCATTGAGGCAGGCTGGGGAGCCACGACAACTGCCAAACTGGTTTCAACAGGTTTCATCAATCGAAAACACAATGAACCGTGCGGGTGGCGGCCGGTCGAACTCCTCGCGGTGCCGTTCACCATAACCGCATTGCCATCTTGTTCACGTCATGAGCGCGCGGTTCTTTGGTCCACAGTTTCACTTGGATCATTGCCATGCCCCTCCGCCTCGTCCTTACCCTCGCCCTCCTCCCCGCTCTCCTCATCACTCCCGCGCTCGCCAAGAGCCATGGGCAGATCCTCAGCAGTGGCGGGGCCTACAGCACCGCGGCCAAGCCCGGCGCCGACATTCCGGCGATCTGCAAGAACATCCTCGCCAAGCAGAACAGCTCCAAGCAGGCGATGGCCGATGCGGCGCAGCTGTATTTTCACGGCACGCTGATGGGCCAGAAATGCGTGGCGGTCGACTACGTCAAGGCGATCACGCTGATGAAGGCCTCGGGCCACATCGGCGAATACAACAGCCTCGTCCACGCGCTCAGGGAGCGTGCCGCCAGCGGCAACGCGCTCGCCGTGGCGGCGGTGGCCAGGCTCAAGCTGTAGCCTCGATTTCTAACGCGCGGCCAAACGGCAAAGCGCTGGCGACCGGCGGGCGCCGACGCCGGCAGTCCTTCACATCGTCATTCCCGCGCAGGCGGGACTCCAGGCGGAGTGTTCGGACGTCCGCGAGCCCGGTCTGGATTCCCGCCTGCGCGGGAATGACGATGTCGGAAATACAGGGAACGACGATCGAGGTGGGCGAAGCCCAGGCCCTGCAATCGATCCACCTGTTCCTCTCCTCCGTAAACGGGGAGAGGATTGCCGGCGCGGCCGCTTGCGCTCCGTCGCCATCGCGCTATCCTCCCCTCATGCCCCACCTCACCCCCTTCGAGCGCATCACCCTCGCCGTCGAAGCCCAGATTCCGCTGGTGCGCGCCATGGAGGCGGCGCTGGGCAGGGAGCAGGCGCACAAGCTGGTGCGCGCGGCGCTCGACAAGTCCAACCGCGCCATGGTGGCGAAGCGCGGGAGCCTGCTCGATATCGACACCCTCGCGGCCGAGTTCGCCGGCTTCGGCGAGGGCGTGCGCTACGAGTTCACCACGCTGGAGCAGACTGAAACGACGCTCCGGAACGAGGTTACACATTGCGACTATGCCGCGTTCATGCAGCGCATCGGCGCCCGCGACCTCGGCGAGCTTTTGATCTGCGACGGCGATTTCGCCATGGCCGACGAGCTCGGCCTCAAACTCGAACGCACCACCACCTGCATGGCCGGCGACGGCCACTGCAATTTCTGCTACCACGTCAAGCCTGCCGCCCCCGCCGCCTGACGCCCTCCCGCCGCCGCCGGCGCCACTCCGCTGCCGGGCCTGTCGCAGGGCGTGTTGGCCGGCCGGCCGCCTTCGCTTCCACGAAAACGCCGCCACCCGCCGTCTCGCCGCCGAGGCGGACGGCGGTATCGAGGCGTCCGCTCGCCCTGTGCACAAAAGCAAACGTCGTTAACGCGATCTTAACGATTGTGAAGCAACTCTAAATGCGTTCGGTCGGCGGCCGCACCTCTTCGGGCCAGATACGTCTGGTGTCCCTCTTCCCCGCCGGCCGGACACCAATCTCCTCAGCCTCCTCGAAAAAATTGCGCGGCGCATGTCGATCCGCTGGTTCGCCGTTCGTCAACACGGCACACTAGCCAGTGGAGGATCTCGGAATGGCATCGCGTTACGGCTGGGTGATCGTCGCGGCGGGCGCGCTCATCACCTGCGTGGCAATGGGGGCGATGTTCGCCCTGCCCGTCTATTTGCAGCCCATCGCCGAGGACACCGGCTGGAGCCATGCCGGCATCTCCTTCGCCATGACCATCGGCTTTCTGGTCATGGGCGTCGCCGGCTTCCTGTGGGGCACGCTCAGCGACCGCATCGGGCCGCGCCCGGTGGTGCTGATCGCCGCCGCCATGCTCGGCGCCGGCCTGTTCATCGCCAGCCGCGCCAGCGATCTGCTGGTCTTCCAGCTCGCCTATGGCGGCCTCGTCGGCGCCGCGGGCGGCGCCTTCTTCGCCCCCATCATCGCCGCCACCGTCGGCTGGTTCGACAAGCACCGCAGCCTCGCGGTGTCGCTGGTTTCGGTCGGCGGCGGCGTGGCGCCGATGGTGATGACGCCGCTCGCCTCCATCCTCATCGGCAGCTATGGCTGGCGCCTGGCGATGCTGTCCATCGGCCTCGCCGCGGTGCTGGTGATCCTGCCCACGGCGCTGCTGATCCGCCGTGCCCCGGCCGCGGCCGAGCTGCCGGCCGGCGCGCCCGCGGCCGAGCCGGCGAAGCCGGTTTCGGTGGGGGCGGCGCTGCGCACGCCGCAATTCATCGTGCTCGCGGCAACGTTCTTTCTGTGCTGCGCGGCGCATTCCGGGCCGATCTTCCACACCGTCAGCTACGCCATGATCTGTGGCGCCACGCCGCTGGCGGCGGCCAGCATCTACAGCGTCGAGGGCGTGTCGGGGCTGTTCGGCCGGCTGATCTTCGGCGTGCTCGCCGACCGCTTCGGCGCACGGCGGCTGATCCTGGGCGGGCTGCTGCTGCAGGCCGCCGGCATCTACAGCTACATCTACGTGTCGCAGCTGCCGCATTTCTACCTGCTGGCGCTGGTGCTGGGCATGGCCTATGGCGGGGTGATGCCGCTCTATTCGGTGCTGGCGCGCGACTATTTCAGCCAGTCGATGATGGGCACCGTGCTCGGCGCCGCCACCATGGTGTCGAGCATCGGCATGGCCTTCGGGCCGGTGGGCGGCGGCTGGCTCTACGACACCTTCGGCACCTATCACTGGCTCTACATCGCCTCGGCCGCCGTGGGGCTGGGCGCGGCGCTGATGGCCCTCGCCTTCCCGCCGCCCGGCAAGCCCGCGGGGCTGGCACCCGCGCCGCAGCCGGCCTGACCGGCTGCCTTTCCTCCGTCACGGTGCCGGGCTAGCGTCCGGCCCCCACCCCAAAGGAGATGTCGATGACCAGCAGCCGGCTCAACCCCTATCTCAGCTTCGACGACAGCGCCCGCGCCGCCATGGAGTTCTACAAATCGGTGTTCGGCGGCACGCTGACGCTCTCCACCTTCGGCGAGGCCGGCATGTCCCAGGCCGAGGGCGACAAGGACAAGATCATGCACGGCCAGCTCGAAACGCCGGCCGGCTACACGCTGATGGGCTCCGACACCCCCGCCAGCATGGGCGCGCCGCGCCCCAATGGCGCGGTGTCGCTGTCCGGCGACGACGAGGCATCGCTCAAGGCCTATTGGGACAAGCTCAGCGTGGGCGGCACGGTTTTCGTGCCGCTCGAAAAAGCCCCCTGGGGCGACAGCTTCGGCATGCTGGCCGACAAATTCGGCGTGTCCTGGATGGTCAACATCGCCGGCGCGCGCTGAGGCGCGCCGGCGCCATGCCCGCGATTTCCGCCGGCATCGTGCTGTTCCGCCGGCGGGCCGGCAGGGTGGACGTCTTCCTCGTCCATCCCGGCGGTCCGTTCTGGGCCAGCAAGGACGAGGCCGGCTGGTCGATTCCCAAGGGCCTCGCCGATGCCGGCGAGGAGCACGAGGCGGCGGCACGGCGCGAATTCGCCGAGGAGGTCGGCGCCGTTCCCGGCGGCGCATTGCTGCCGCTCGGCAGCTTCCGGCAGTCGGGCGGCAAGACCATCGTCGCCTTCGCGCTCGAGGGCGAGTTCGACCCGGCGGCGCTCCAATCGAACACAACCGAGATCGTCTGGCCGCCCCGCTCCGGCCGAACGCTCACCATCCCGGAAATCGACCGCGCCGGCTGGTTCGACCTCGAGACGGCGGCGCACAAGCTGCATCTGGGTCAGCGCCCGATCCTCGCGGCCCTGCGCGGCAGGCTCGGCGGCAACGACTAGCGCGGGAACCTTCATTGCGACTATCCATTGCTGCACTGGGTCAATGAGGGATTCTCCATGCGATATCTGCGCCTCGCGGCCGTGATTGTTCCGGCGCTCCTGCTGGCTGCCTGCGGCGGCGACTCCAATCCGCCCCCGGCACAGCCCTCCGCTGCGCCGTCGACGGCCGCGCCCGCAGCCCCGGCGCCGGCCGCCCCGCCGCAGAGCAAGCCCGCCAGCGACAAGGACCTCGCACCATTGTTCGGCACCTGGGGGCTCGATCCGGCCAATTGCGGCGCGCAGGTCCTCAAGATCAGCAAGACGCGCTTCGAGGGCCCCGGCAGCGGCTGCGACATCACCGGCTTCAACGACAATGGCGACGGCACCTACACCGCCACCATGAGCTGCACGGCCAAGGGCCAGTCGTCGACCGAGCGCATCCAGATGCGGCCGATCTTCGCCCCGAGCGGCGAAGGCATCGACCTCACCTATCTCGACCGCGACAACCTCAAATCCGAAGTGCTGCGCTGCGACGTGCCGAAAAAGCAGTGATCAGCGGCGGCGCCAGCGCCGGCGGGTGGTCGACAGCCAGCGCTGTAGCCGCACGATGGCGTTGCCGACCGGCCGCTTCAGCGGCGGCACGTCGATGGCCAGCACCAGAAGGCCGAGCGGCAGCATCCACAGGCCCAGCACCGGCAGGAAGCTGAACACGCCGCCCAGGATCAGCAGCACCGCCAGCGGGATGCGCACCAGGTGCATGTGCGGCCGCCGCACCCAGCGCAGGAATCCGGCCGTGGCCGGCACCTGCCGGCCAATGCGCTCGAACTGCCGGTTCAGCCGGGACTCGGCATGGGGGGTGGTCATCGTGGTCACCAGGTCGCTCATGCCAGCGATATGGTGCGCCACCCGACCGGCGCAAGAGTGGAACCGCCACTGAGATCAATGCGTTGCACGACAAACCCGGAGCTTTCCATGCCCTGGCTCGAACGCCTGAACGACCGCAACGCCCGAAAACTCGCGCATGTCCTTCGCCACAACGCCGCGGAAGCCGGCGAGCTGGCACAGGATCGCTGGCAGGATTTTGCCCGCAGCGCCGGCGCCATCGCCGGCCGGACCGCGCACGACGTCGCCGATTATGGCCGCCAGCGCGGCGCCGAAGTGCTGCGCGAGCAGGCGCAGCGCTACGCCGGCCTCGCCCAGGAGCGCACCCATGACCTGCGTGACCACATGCGCGACCGCGCCCGTCGCTACGCCCATGCCGCCGGCGAGGCGGCAGGCGAGCTCGTCGACTACGGCCGCCGCGAAAGCGCCGTGCTCGCCGAGGCCGCGGCGGTGCAGGCCAGGCGCGTCGGGCGCGCCGTCAAGGCCGACCCGGTGCCGATCATTGTCGGCGCCATCGGCATCGCCCTCGTCGCCAATCTGCTGTTCGGGCGCCGCCGCTAGCCTCGGAACCTCCTCTTAACCCTGCTCCGGCATGCTGGGATCGCATCGATCCCGGAGCAGGTCTTGTTTCGCGTACTGCCCGTCATCGCCGCCCTGGCGGTCGCCCCGCTGATGGGCGGCTGCGCTATTCTGCCGTTCGGCGCGTTCCTGTCGCCGTCGGACTGCATGACCCGCGTCATGTATTTCGAATCCAACCGCTCTTCCGCCGAAGGCATGCTGGCGGTCGGCACGGTGGTGATGAACCGCGTCAGCGATCCGGCCTATCCGCACACCGTGTGCGGGGTGGTCGGCCAGTCCAACCAGTTCGCCGACGGCGTGCTGTGGAAGCCGATGCAGGAAGGCCGCAGCCTCGCTCTGGCGCGCTCGATGGCCGATCGGGTGCTGCATGGCTATCGCCACCCCGGCGTCGGAAACGCAAAATTCTTCCACACGGAAGGCTACACCTTCCCCTATACCAACATGCACTACACCTGGGTCGCCGGCGGCAACGCGTTCTACGAGAAGTATTGACCCGCCGGCGCCGGATCGGAGCCGCCGATGATCGATACGCCCGAAGACAGCAAGCTCACCCGCAGCAAGTCGCGCTGGGCCGAGCTCGGGAAATTCCTGACCGGCACGACCTCGCGTCCCGAGGACAGCCGCCTGCCGCCCGGCCAGCATCTGGTGCGCAACTGGCCGGTCCTCGACCTCGGCCAGACCCCCAACGTGGCGCGCGAAACCTGGCGGCTCGACCTTGCCGGCGCCATCGAGACCCCCACGACCTGGACGTGGCACGAGCTGATGTCGGCGCCGCAGACGCACAAGCGCAGCGACATCCACTGCGTGACCTCGTGGTCGCGCTACGACAACAATTGGGACGGCGTCACCACCCACGATCTGATGGACGCGGTGCGGCCCCGGCCCGAGGCCACGCACGTGCTGTTCACCAGCAATGACGGCTACACCACCAACATGGCGATCGAGGATTTCGCCTCGCCCGAGGCGCTGCTCGTCCACAGCTGGGAGGGTGCCCCGCTGCCGCTCGAGCATGGCGGGCCGGTGCGGCTGGTGGTGCCGCACCTCTATTTCTGGAAGAGCCCGAAATGGATCCGCCGCATCGAGTTCGCGACGCGCGACCACCCCGGCTTCTGGGAAGTCCGGGGCTATCACAACCACGCCGATCCGTGGCGGGAGGAGCGCTACTCCTGAGGGCGGCCACCCGGCCGGAAGACTCAGCCGGTGAAGTCGCGCTTGCCCACCGGCACGCCGGCGTGCCGCAGGATGTCGTAGGCCGTCGTCACGTGGAAGAAGAAGTTCGGCAGCGCGTTTTCGAGCAGGTATTTCTGCGCCGGCCACTGCACTTCCTCGCCGCGCACCTTGAGCGGGATCAGCTTGTCCTCGGTGCCGTCGAGCTGCGCCGCCGGGACCGATCTGGCGAAATCGAGGCCGGTCTCCAGCCGCGCCTTCACCTCGGCCCAGGTCTTTTCGGTGTCCGCCCAGGTCGGCGCCGCAACGCCGCTCACGCGCGACAGGAACAGCTTGGCGCGATCGGTGGACGACTGGATCTGGAACGAGAACGGCAGCATGTCCGGCGCCAGCCGCATCGCGACATAATTGTCGGGGCTGAATTTACGCTCCTCGGCATAGGCCTCGGCCTTGTCCATCACCGCATGCAGATTGCTGAGCATGCGAACGAACGTGCCCGCGGAGGCAGTGGAAAAATTCATCGGCATCGTGGAATTCCGGATTCATGGCGGGGGTCCCGGCGAGGAACGGTTCCATCGCCAGTCGCCGATGGTTTGCCCCAAACGCGCCGGGTTTGCAACGGTCTTGCGCCGCGCCCGAACTCGCCGCGCCGCGCCGGGATTAGCACTCCGTTAACGGCCCCGGACTAGCGTTTTCGGGACGCAGTCAGGACTCGACCATGGCGATCACGGGCACCGATTTTCTCGACGACAACCTCGCCGGATTGCAGCAATTGCAGTCGCTGCAGGCATCGGCCGCGCAATATTTCAAGGGCACCGACGGCAAGATGCATTCAGCCGGCTCGTTCAAGGGCATGGATGGAAAATACCACGCCAAGGGCTCGTTCTACGGCCGCGACGGCAATTATCACCCGGCCGGCTCGTTCCTCGGCAACGACCGGAAATATCACCTCAAGGGCTCGTTCCTGGGCAAGGACAACACCTGGCACATCGAAGGCTCGAAGATCGGCCGCGACGGCAATTACCATGGCCCCAACGCCCGGCAGAAACCCGACGGCACCTACACCGAGGACAAAACCGACTCGATGCTGCAACTGCTGGAATCCTCGGGTGCCATTTCCTGAGGCGGCTCACCGATCCGGCGGGACGCGCTCCGGTTCGCCCGGCCCAAAATACAATGGCCACAGCCCCGTTGCCGGAACTGTGGCCGTTGTGGAGACGCCCGCCGCACTGTTGAGGGCTTGGGGGCAGCGGCAGGCGCCTCGCGGTTCACCGGTGCATGGGTCGTTTGCAGAAATCCAGCGAACACCGCATAGATGGACGATTGGCGCGGCAATTAAAGGCCCTCTCACCGACGTGTGATGTTCATGTCCGAGTTGTAAGCCCGGTTGCCCGGCGGGGACAAAATCCCTAAGAGAAAACCGCAAAGCCGAGCTTTGCAGCCGGCGTTGCAACGAGATCCGAATGGACATCATTTCGCCGCCGCCGGCGCCGCAGAAGGCCTTCACCAACCCCGAGCACGCGTGGGCCTATCTGGCCGAGCTCTACCACCGCAATACCGAGTTCATCCGCCAGCACCTGATCGGGCTCAGCCGGGGGATCGTGCCCAAGGGCCGGGTGCGCGCCTTCTACCCGGAGGTGCAGGTCACCTCGCGCAGCTACGGCAAGACCGATTCCACCCTCGCCTACGGCTATCTGCACACGCCGGGCATCTACCGCACCACGGTCACCGCGCCGGAACTGTTCAAATCCTATTTGATCCAGCAGTTCTCGGTGATCCTGCGCAACCATGGCGGCACCATCGATATCGGCGAATCCGCCACCCGCATCCCGCTGCACTTCGCGCTCGCGCCGGACGAGCGCATCGACGGCGAGGCGATCAACGCCCTGCCCATCCCGCTGCGCGACCTGTTCGACGTGCCGGACCTGCAGGACACCGACGACGAGATCGCCAACGGCACCTTCGTGCCGCCGCCGGGCGGCCCCTACCCGCTGGCGCATTTCACCGCGCCGCGCGTCGACTATTCGCTGTACCGGCTGAGCCACTACACCGGCACCGACGCCGACCATTTCCAGAACTTCGTGATCTTCACCAATTACGGCTTCTACGTCGACGAGTTCTGCCGGCTGTCCAAGCAGTACATGGCCGAGGGCCACCCCGACTACGAGGCGTTCGTCGAGCCGGGCAATCACGTCACCCGCAATGTGCGGCTGGGCGGCGGCACCGAAGGCGTCGCGGCCAGGCGCGCGCCGCAGATGCCGGCCTACCACCTCAAGATGTCGGGCTCGCGCGGCATCACCTTCGTCAACATCGGCGTCGGTCCCTCCAACGCCAAGACCATCACCGACCACATCGCGGTGCTGCGGCCGCACGCCTGGATCATGCTTGGCCACTGCGCCGGGCTGCGGAACTCGCAGGAACTTGGCGACTACGTTCTCGCCCATGCCTATCTGCGCGAAGACCATGTGCTCGACGCCGACGTGCCCGTCACCGTCCCCATCCCCGCGCTGGCGGAGGTGCAGGTGGCGCTCGAGCAGGCGGTGGCCGAAATCACTCATATGGAGGGCATCGAGACCAAGCGCATCATGCGCACCGGCACCGTCGCCACCTTCGACAACCGCAATTGGGAGCTGCGCGACCAGGCCGAGATCACCAAGCAGCTCAGCCAGTCGCGCGCCGTCGCCCTCGACATGGAATCGGCGACCATCGCCGCCAACGGCTTCCGCTTCCGCGTCCCCTACGGCACGCTGCTGTGCGTCTCCGACAAGCCGCTGCACGGCGAATTGAAGCTGCCCGGCATGGCCTCGGACTTCTATCGCACGCAGGTCAACCGGCACCTGCTGATCGGCATGCGCGCGATGGAAATCCTGCGCAGCCAGCCGCCAGAAAAGCTCCACTCCCGCAAGCTCAGAAGCTTCGCCGAGACGGCGTTCCAGTAGGGCCGGGTTGCCGGACGCGGCCCGGACGCCTATTTTCTGCGGCAGGAGATCTGGCGATGAAACCGTCCGTGGCCTTCGAGAACAACCGGGCGCTGGTGCGCGAGGTGGTCGGACGGTACCGCACCACCAATCCGCGCCTCTTCGGCTCGGTGCTGCACGGCACCGACAAGGAAGGAAGCGACGTCGACATCCTGGTCGACGCCCTGCCCGGCGCCACGCTGTTCGATCTGGGCGGACTCGAGGAAGAACTGACGGAGAAGCTGGGCGTGCGGGTGCAGGTGGTCACGCCGCAGGAACTGCACCGGTTCTTCAAGGACAAGGTGCTCGCAGAGGCGCAGCCGGTGTGATCGACGAACGCCTCGCGGTTTATCTCGATGTAATGAAGGACGCTTCGGCGCACGCGATGGCCTTTGTCGAAGGTCTATCGAAAGACGAGTTCCTGAGGGACGAGAAAACCAAAGCTGCGGTTGCCATGTGCTTTATCCGCATCGGTGAGGGAACAGCACGGATCGAGCAACGCCTCCCGGACTTCATTGCAGGCCATCCGGATTGGCCGTGGAACGAAATACGCGCCATGCGCAACCGTAGCGCGCATGACTACGAGCAGCTGAATTTCGACACGATTTGGGTGACGCTGCACACGTCCGTGCCTCGCCTCTACGCATTGATCGACGCCCTCGGCCCCCTCGACCCACGCGATCACAGCGGCTCGTAGTCGAGCTCGATGAACGCGTCGACCTCGCGGTTCCAGCGGTCCTGCACGAAGGCGACGTGCTTGGGGTGGCGGTCGTAGGCGTCGTAGGCCTTCCGGTCGGCGAACTCCATCGAGAAGCCGAAGCGGTAGTCGGTCTTTCTGCTGACCTGGCGAAGCTGCTCGAACCTCTCGACACCCGGGATCTTTTCGAGCGCCAGCCTCGCGTCGCGCAGGAACCCCTTCTCCTGCAGCGAGCCGTGCGCATGTTTGAGGTTGAACACCACGGTATGGCGGATCATCTCAGGCCTCCGCGTCGAGAGAAACCGCTTCGCTGGCGGCGATCGCCGCCATATTGACAATGCCGCGGCTGGTCGTCGAGGGCGCCAGGATGTGCGCCGGCACCCGCGTGCCCATCAGGATCGGCCCGACGGCCAGCGCGTTGGTCATCTCCTTGAGCAGCGTCATCGACAGATTGGCGCTTTCGAGGTTGGGGAAGATCAGCAGATTGGCCTCGCCGCGCAGCACGGTGTCGGGGATGTAGCGCTCGCGCAGTTCCTGGTTGAGCGCCAGGTCGCCCTGCATCTCGCCCTCGACGATGAAGTTCGGCGCGATGGTCTGCAGCATGCGATAGACCTCGCGCATCTTGAAGGCGCTGTCGCCATCGCGCGAGCCGAAATTGGAATAGCTCAGCAGCGCCGCCTTGGCCTCGATGTTGAAGCGCTTGAGATGGCTGCGCGCCTGCAGGGCAATGGCCACGATCTCGTCGGCGGTCGGATCGATGTTGACGTAGGTGTCGGTCAGGAAGAACGCCCCGCGCGGCATGATCAGCATCGACAGCGCCGACAAATTGCTGATGCCGTCCTGTACGCCCAGGATCGAGCGGATGTCGCGCATGTGCTTGATGAACCGCCCCTGCAAACCGCAGAGCATGGCGTCGGCCTCGCCGCGCTTCACCGCCAGGGCGGCGATGGTCGTGGTGTTGGTGCGCACGATGGTGCGCGCCGTCTCCGGGGTCACGCCGCTGCGCCCGACCAGCGAGTGGAACAGCGCTACATAGTCGCGGTAGCGCGGATCGTCTTCCGGATTGATGATCTCGAGGCGATCGACGTTGAGGTTGAGGCCGAACCGCTTGATGCGGCTTTCGATGACCTGCGGCCGGCCGATCAGGATCGGGCTCGCGATCCGGTCTTCGATCAGCACCTGCACGGCGCGCAGCACCCGCTCCTCCTCGCCGTCGGCGAAGGCGATACGCTTGCCCTTGCCCTGCGCCCGGTCGATGATCGGCTTCATCACCAGCCCGGAGCGGAACACGAAGCGGTTGAGGCTGTCCTGGTAGGCGACGAAATCCGTGATCGGCCGCCGCGCCACGCCCGTGTCCATCGCCGCGCGCGCCACCGCCGGCGCGATCCTCAGGATCAGCCGCTGGTCGAACGGATTGGGAATGATGTGCTCGGGCCCGTACACCGCCGGCTGCCCCGTCGGCGACACCTCCAGCCCCGGGTCATGCGCCAGCTTGGCAATGGCGTAGGACGCGGCAACCTTCATCTCCTCGTTGATGGCGGTCGCCCCCACGTCGAGCGCGCCGCGGAAGATGAAGGGGAAGCATAGAACGTTGTTCACCTGGTTCGAATAGTCCGAGCGCCCGGTGCACACCATGGCGTCGGGGCGTACCGCCTTGGCGTCCTCGGGCATGATCTCGGGATTGGGGTTGGCCAGCGCCAGCACCAGCGGGTTGGGCGCCATGCGCTGCAGCATCTCGGGCTTGAGCGCGCCCGCCGCCGACAGGCCGAGGAAGATGTCGGCGCCGTCGATCACTTCGGCCAGCGCCGTCGCCTCGGTATCGTGCCGGCAGAACTTGCCGCGCCATTTGTCGTTGACGTCGTTGCGCCTGTAGGTGAGCAGGCCGTCCTTGTCGGCCACCCAGATGTTCTCGAGCTTCGCGCCGAGCGCGATCAGCATGTTGAGGCAGGCGATCGCCGCCGCCCCTGCCCCACTGGTGCAGATCTTGACCTCGGCGATGTTCTTGCCGGCAAGCTCGAGCCCGTTGAGCACGGCGGCGCCGACAATGATGGCGGTGCCGTGCTGGTCGTCGTGGAACACCGGGATCTTCATGCGCTCGCGCAGCGCTTCCTCGATCTCGAAGCACTCGGGCGCCTTGATGTCCTCGAGGTTGATGCCGCCGAAGGTCGGCTCCAGCGGCCGCACCACCTCGATGAATTTCTTGGGGTCGGTCTCGTCCACCTCGATGTCGAACACGTCGATGCCGGCGAATTTCTTGAAGAGCACGGCCTTGCCCTCCATCACCGGCTTGCTGGCCAGCGCGCCGATGGCGCCGAGCCCGAGCACGGCGGTGCCGTTGGAGATCACCGCCACCAGATTGCCCTTGGAGGTGTACTTGAACACCGCCTCCGGATCGTCGGCGATCACCTCGCAGGGCGCGGCGACGCCGGGCGAATAGGCGAGCGACAGGTCGCGCTGGTTGCCGAGCGGCTTGGTCGGCTGGATTTCGAGCTTCCCGGGCTTGGGATGCTCATGGAAATGCAGCGCCGCCTCCCGGCGGGCCAAAAGCTGCTCACTCACGTCGGACATAGGCTAACCCCTCGCAGTCAAAGGGTGTGGTGCCACTAAACCGCCAGCAAGGGAAGAGCGCCGAAGGGTGCAGCTTCAGGCCGCCGCGACCTGCGTCGCGGGGGCGGCCGGCGCCGGCCGGGCGCTGCCGTTGAGGCCCAGCGCCAATTCCCGGAAGGCGCCGATCTTCAGCGCCGGAGCGAACAGGAAGCCCTGCGCCATCAGCACGCCGCGCGAGCGCAGATACAGCGCCTGCGCCTCGGTTTCGACGCCCTCGGCCACGATTTCGGTGCCGAGGTCGCGGCACATCGAGATCAGCCCGTCGAGCACCGGCACCTGCTGCGTTGCCGGCTTGATCATGTCGACGAACACCCGGTCGATCTTGATCACGTCCACCCCGAGCGTCTGCATGTAGGCGAGATTGGAGTGGCCGGTGCCGACATCGTCCATGGCGATGCGCACGCCGAGCGCATGCAGTCCCGCGATCACGCTGTTGGCGACCGCCGAATTGCCGAGCGGGTGGCGCTCGGTGATCTCGAACACCAATTGCCGGAACGAAATGCTCGACGGGCCGAAGATCGCCTGCACGTCCTCGACGATGCTCGGGTCGCGGAAATGCCCCTCGAACAGGTTGATCGACACCTTCAGCTCGGGCATGTCGGCGCACAGCTCGTTGAGGTCGTGCCGCACCTGCTGCATCAGGCTCAGCGTCATCGGGATGGCGAGTCCGGTGACCTCGGCGTAGTCGATGAACGCCCCCGGCATGACGATCTCGCCGTTGCGCTTCTCCCACCGGCACAGCACCTCGCACCCGGCCAGCGCCCCGGTCCTGAGATTGATCACCGGCTGGTAATAGGGCTTGATCTCGCCCGCGGAGATGGCGCGTTCGAGGTCGAAAGCCGGCAGCTTGCTGCGCCGCACATATTGCAGCGCCAGCACCAGGAAGGCGCCGCTCATCGCGCAGGCGACGACGGTCAGGATCATGTCGAGGTCGGCATAGTCGGCGCGCACGATGGCGAACGGCACCGCCGCCTCGACCCGGATCGGCAGTTCGCCGGCGAACCCCTCAGTGGAGATGAATTCCGTGTCCCTGCGGTTGTCGAACGGGCCGGCATCGCCGGCGACCATCACCGGCGTGCCGTTGGTCAGCGAAATGCGCACCATCGCCGTCGGCTTGAAGCGGCTGAGCACGCCGCGCGTATCGCTCGACACGATCGGCACGAACACCGAGACCGAGCGGCTCGCTCCGAACGCCTGGCTGATCTTGAGCACCGGCGGCGACAGGCCGGCGAGTTTGCCCACCGCCACGGTCTCGGTGTGGCCGGGGATGGCGAGGCTGGCCGACAGCGGCGAATATTTCACCGTCGCGCCGAACGCGTCGCAATATTGCGCGCCATCGGCGCCCTCGACCAGCACCTGCCGCAGATACAGGCTCTCCTGCATCGCCGCATGCACGTTGGCGGTGAAGGTCGGGGTGCATAGCGACGGACTGTTCGCCAGGATCTTGCGCAGCGAGTCGATGGCGTCATACGCCCCGTCCTGGATGCGCTCGGTGATGGCGTCGATCGACTGCTGCATCTGGGCGCGCTCGCGCACCCGCACGTAGTTGTCGAGCAGATAGTCGACGCCCATGACCGGCACGAACGCCAGGATCGCCGCCACCAGCGTCAGGATATGGGCGTACCGAGATTTCAAGCGAGTCCCCGCGAGTCCTCGCGAGGGTACGAAAGCCCGCTTAAGGGACTGTTAACGTCCGTTAACCATCCCCTTAGGCGGTGGCGCTCTCCTACTTCTCCTGCACATTCAGCCGCAGATGCAGCTCGCGCAACTGCTTGGCGGTCGCCGGGCTCGGCGCGCCCATCAGCAGGTCCTGCGCCTGCTGGTTCATCGGGAACAGCGTGATCTCGCGCAGATTCTCGGCGCCGCAGAGCAGCATGACGATGCGGTCGACGCCGAAGGCGGCGCCGCCATGCGGCGGGGCGCCGTACTGGAAGGCGCGATAGAGGCCGCCGAACTGCTCCTCCACCTCCATCCGCGACTTGCCGGTGAGCTCGAAGGCTTTCACCATCGTCTCGGGCTCCTGGTTGCGGATCGAGCCGGAGGCGATCTCGAAGCCGTTGCACACGGCGTCGTACTGGTACGCCTTGATGCTCAGCGGCTCCTCATTGTTCAGTGCCTCGAGCCCGCCCCGCGGCATCGAGAACGGGTTGTGCGCGAAGTCGAGGCGCTTTTCCTCCTCGCTCCACTCGTAGAACGGGAAGTCGACGATCCAGCAGAGCTCGTAGCGGTCCTTGTCGACGAGGTTCAGCTCGGTGCCGATCTTGGTGCGTGCCTCGCCGGCGAAGCGGTACATCTTCTCCGGCCGGCCGAGCACGAAGAACACGGCGTCGCCCTCGCCCAGCCCGAGCTGGGTGCGGATGGCCTCGGTGCGTTCCGGCCCGATGTTCTTGGCCACCGGCCCGGCGCCCTCCAGCGTCTCGCCTTCCTTGCGCCAGAAGATGTAGGCGAGGCCCGGCTGGCCTTCCGACTGGGCCCAGCCGTTCATGCGGTCGCAGAAGGCGCGGCTGCCGCCCGATCTGGCCGGGATGGCCCACACCTCGGCCTTGTCGTCCGAGGCGAGTTGGCTGGCGAACACCTTGAAGCCCGAGCCGGCAAACTGCGCGTTCACCTGCTGCATCTCGATCGGGTTGCGCAGGTCCGGCTTGTCGGTGCCGTATTTGCGGATGGCGGTGTCATAGGGAATGCGCGGCCACTCCCGGGTGACCGGCTTGCCCTCGGCGAACTGCTCGAACAGCCCGGTGATCACCGGCTGCATGGTCGACCACACGTCTTCCTGGGTGACGAAGCTCATTTCGAGGTCGAGCTGGTAGAACTCGCCCGGCAGCCGGTCGGCGCGCGGGTCCTCGTCGCGGAAGCAGGGCGCGATCTGGAAATAGCGGTCGAAGCCCGCCACCATCAGCAATTGCTTGTACTGCTGCGGCGCCTGCGGCAGCGCGAAGAAGGTGCCCGGATGGATGCGGCTCGGCACCAGGAAGTCGCGCGCGCCTTCGGGCGACGACGCCGTCAGGATCGGCGTCGAATATTCGGCAAAGCCGGCGGCGTTCATGCGCTGGCGCATCGACGAAATGACCTGCGTGCGCTTGACGATATTGGCGTGCAGCGTCTCGCGGCGCAAATCGAGGAAGCGGTAGCGCAGCCGGATGTCTTCGGGATAGTCCGGCTCGCCGAACACCGGCAGCGGCAGTTCCTTGGCCTCGCCCAGCACTTCGAGCTCGCGGATGAACACTTCCACGGCGCCGGTCGGCTGCCTGGGATTGACCGTTTCCGGCGTGCGCGCCTTGACCTCGCCGTCGACGCGGATCACCCACTCCGAGCGCACCGTCTCGGCCAGCCTGAAGGCCGCCGAATCCGGGTCGATCACCAGCTGGGTCAGCCCGTAATGGTCGCGCAGATCGATGAACAGCAGCCCGCCATGGTCGCGCACCCGGTGCACCCAGCCGGAAAGGCGCACATTATTGCCCACGTCGCCCAGGCTCAGGGCTGCGCAGGTATGTGTCCGGTAGCGGTGCATTTTCAGGTCTCTTGAAGCGTTGGAGTCGGGCCGAAATGGCGCCGGACAAGCGCACGCAAGGGGGGGATTGTCAAGATTCCGGGGCTTTTGCCCGCCGCCGGACCGCAATCATCGTGAATTCGGTTCTGGAGCCAAGGGCTTGGGCCTGCTAAGAGCAACAGGCTAAGTCCCGGTGTCCCGGGACGCCTGAATGAAGACTGGACCAATGGAGCTGACCACCTCGACCGACGCGCTCGCGCAATTCTGCAAGCGCGCCAGCAAATTCGATTTCGTCACGGTCGATACCGAATTCCTGCGCGAAACCACCTACTGGCCGAAACTCTGCCTGTTGCAGGCCGCCACCCCCGAGGAAGCGATCCTGGTCGATCCCCTCGCCGACGGCGTCAGCCTGCAGCCCTTCTTCGACCTCCTCGGCAACTCCAAGGTGGTGAAGGTCTTTCATGCGGCGCGGCAGGACATCGAAATCTTCGTCAAGCTCTCCGGCAGCGTCCCCAGCAACGTCTTCGACACGCAGATCGCCGCCTCCGTCTGCGGCTTCGGCGACAGCGTCTCCTACGACAACCTCGTGCGCTCGGTGACCGGGGTCGATCTCGACAAATCCTCGCGCTTCACCGACTGGTCGCACCGGCCGCTCAGCGAAAAGCAGCGGCTCTATGCCCTCGCCGACGTCACCCATCTGCGCGACATCTATGTGAAGCTGCTCGAGCAGGTCACCGCGACGCATCGCTGGGACTGGGTCGAGGACGAATTGCAGACGCTGCGCTCCATCGACACCTATGTGGTCAAGCCCGAGAACGCCTGGGAGCGGCTCAAATCCAAGCTCAGCCGGCCGCGCGATCTGGCGGCGCTCAAGGTCCTCGCCGCCTGGCGCGAGCGCCGCGCGCAGGACGGCGACCAGCCGCGCAGCCGTGTGCTCAAGGACGATGCGCTGATCGAAATCGCCATGCAGCGCCCGACCGCGCCGGAGGCGTTCGACAAGCTGCGCGCCGTGCAGCGCGGCTATGGCCGCTCCTCCGCCGCCGCCGAGATCATCGCCCTCATGAAGCAGGTCGAAGCACTGCCAAAGGGCGAGCTGCCGCCCGCCGCCGAGCGCTATCGCGGCCCCTCGCCCAAGGGCGCCGTCGGCGACCTCGTGCGCGTCCTGCTCAAGGCGGTGAGCGAGGAGCACGGCGTCGCCGCGCGCATCATCGCCACCTCCGACGAGATCGACGCGCTGGTGCTCGACGACGAGGCCGACGTGCCTGCCCTGCGCGGCTGGCGCCGAAAACTGTTCGGCGACAAGGCCCTCGCCATCAAGCACGGCAGGATCGCCCTCGCCGCCACCCGCAAAGGCGTCCGCGAGATCGCCATCGGCGAGTGACGCTGGCTCCGGCCGATCGCGGCCGGCCCTGGCCCGGGTTCCAGATTCCGGATGAAACATTCGCCTGTCGGCTGTAGCGTGCGGGCGCAACGATGACGGACCCCGCACTTTCGGCCGCAAACTCCGACCGCCGGCTCCACTTCTCGAGCACCGCGCTGGCCGCGCGCGATCGCCTCGACGTGGTGCGCGAAGTGCTGGCGCGCGAGATCATGCGCTTCGAGATCGATCCCCTGCCCGGCCATGCCCTCGAGATGGACATCACCATCCAGCGCCTGCCCGGCGCGAGCGTCGCCAGCAATTACATCTCGGCGGCGCGCAACACGCATTCGGCGGCCATGCTGGACGACGACGATCCGGTGCTCTCCATCGTCGCCTCCGGGGCGTGCACCTGGGAGCAGGCCGGGCGTGTGTGCACGGTGCGGGCCGGCGAGGCCGTGCTCACCACGCGCGGCGAACCGGGCACGTTGCAGCGGCACGTCGCCTCGCGCGTCCTCAACATCCGGCTCGACCGCGCCATGTTCGCGGCGCAGGCGCGGCATTTCGACGACCGGTTGCTGCTGCTGATCGACCGGCGCAGCGCGCCGCTGCGCCTGCTGACCGCCTATGCCGAGATGGTGCGTCGGCGCGACGTCATGGCGGCGCCCGAGCTCGGGCGCAGCGTGACGCTGCACCTGCACGACCTCGCCGCGCTTTGTCTCGGTACGACCGATGCAGCGGGACGCGGCGCGGAGACCCGCGCCCTGCGTACCGCGCAATGCGCCGCGCTCAAGGCCGATATCCTCGCCCATCTCACATTGCATCGCCTCTCCGCCGACTGGCTGGCGAGCCGGCACGGCATCTCGGCGCGGACGGTGCGCGCCCTGCTGGCGGACGAGCACACCAGCCTCACCCATTTTGTGCGCGAGCAGCGGCTGCTGCACGCCCGCCGGCTGCTGGCCGATCCGCGGCAGGCCGGCCGGACCATCGGCGAAATCGCCTATGGCAGCGGCTTCAACGATCTGTCGTATTTCAACCGCGCCTTCCGCCAGCGCTTCGGCATGACGCCGTCCGACGCCCGCATCGCCGACGCCCAGAGCCGCTAGGCGCGCTGCTCCGTCCCGGCGGAGGTTTGCCGTCCAGTCCGTGCCGTGCTGTCGCCCCGTCCAAGCCCGCAACGGTGTTTGCGGCTAGGCTCAATGCCCGGACTCGACGCGTGCAGGGGCATTGGCATGAAAATTCAGGGAATTATCGTTGCTGCCATGATACTGGCGGGCAGCTTCGGCGCGCCGGTGCCAGCGCAGGCAATCGATTTCGTAAAGATCTGCGATGCCTTCGGCGCACAGTGGGCCTACGTTCCCGGTACGGACACCTGCCTCAACGTCATGACGGGCGCAACCAAGACCCCGGCGAAGGACGACCAAGGCAACACCATCTCCGGCCAATATGTCGACGGCGTGTCGCCCCTGCAGCAGGGGGTCGTCGACGCGCAGGGCACTGGCACGCAGGCCCTCGCCAAGGCGATCGACGCGCAGGCCCGGGCGGACCGGGCCATCGACGGCGTGGCGATCAGCCTCGCCATGCAGCCCGCGATCGTGACCTCCGGTCACACCTTCGCCGTCAGCGCCAATGTCGGCACGTTCGAGGGCAAGTTCGCGCTCGGCCTCAGCGCCGCAATGGCGGTGAACGACAATGTGCAGGTCCATGCCGCGTTCGGCAGCAGCTCGGGCGGCGCGATGGCCGGCCGCGCCGGCATAAACGTCTCCTGGTAGCGGCGGCGCGAGGCTAACCCGCGATCGTCTCGCTCGACTTGATCCCGGCGACGCCGGCGAGCTGGTCCAGCCGGCCCTCCAGATGCTCGCCCGACAGGAACGCCAGGTCCTGCGGCAGATGCAGCCGCAGGCGGCCGTCCTCCAGGGTGAAGTGCGTGCGCGGCAGCACGCCGGGCATCGCCGCCGACATCGGATAGGCCACGCGGAAGATGGCGCCGAGCAGCCGCGCCTTCATGTTCGCCGCCGGTCCGGCAAGGGCCATCAGCGACTGGCTCATGCTCTTGTGCTTGAGGCCCATGTAGCGCACCGCCAGCGTCTCGGCGAGGAACGCCCGCGCCGCGTGGTCGACGCCGGTGAGCGAGCCATAGGCCACGAGGTCGACGCTCTGCTCGCCGCGATAGTCGGGATGGCCACGCCAGCCGATGTCGCTGAGATAGCAGGCGACCTTGCGCAGCCGCTCCTCTCCCGGCGTCTCGCGCACATGGATGGCGGCGAGGAAATCCGCCGTGAACTCGATCAAATCCTCGGCGTGCGCCCGCGAGCGCGAGCGCAGGATGGAGATCTCCTCCGCCCCCTGCAGCAGCGGATCGACCCGCTGCTCCGCCTCCGGCAGCAGCCCGTAGAGATAGCCCTCGCGCACGCCCAGCGCCGAGAACAGCACGCTGTCGAACTTGCCGGCGCGCAGCACCTCGCTCAGCACCGCGGCGCCCATCGGCACCAGTTCCTTGCGCGACGAGCTGACGCTGTCGGCGCCCGGCATGGCCTTGCCCGCCCCCACGGCGTCGACGATGTCGTCGCACAGCCGCGCGATGTCGCTGGCCTTGGCGGCGTAGTGCTGCACCATGTGCAGCGGATAGTCGCGCAGCACCTGATGCATCTTGGCCAGCGACCGCCAGGTGCCGCCGATGGCGCAGAACTGCCCGCCCGGCTTGCCGCTCAGCAGCCCGGATCTGGCGAGCCGGGCCCGCGCCACCTCGCGCGCCCTGGCCGGCGAGCGCCCGGAATCGTCCTGCAGCCGGATGACGCCGAGCTCGTGCGTTTCGCCGCGCGCATCGCTGCCGTCGACGATCGCCGACAGTTCCAGGCTGCCGCCGCCGAGATCGCCGACGATGCCGGTGAAATCGGGGATGCCGGCGACGACGCCGAGCGCGGCGAAATGCGCCTCCTGCTCGCCGCTCAGCACGTGCACCGGCGCGTTCATCGTCGCCTCGACGGCGTTGACGAAGGCATCGGAATTGCTGGCGTCGCGCACCGCCGAGGTCGCGAGGATATGCACCTCGCCGGCCTTCATCAGCTTCACCACCAGCGCAAAGCGCTGGATCGCGGTGAGCGCGCGGTCGATGTTCTCGTAGGCGAGCCGGCCGCTCTGCGCCAGGCCGCGGCCCAGCGCGCACGACGATTTCTCGTTGTAGAGCGGCGTCAGCGAGCGGGCGTGCCGCTCATAGACCACGAGGCGAACCGAGTTGGAGCCGATATCGAGCACGGCGACCGGCTTGGCGCCCTGGATGCGCCCCTGCGCCGTCGGGTCCGCGTCATGGCCCCAGAGCTGGTTCAATCATCACTCTCTTCGTTTTCGCGCGTCTCCCGCGAGAGCGCGCTGCCACGGCCGCTGAGGCTGGCATTGGTCATGAAATAGCTGTGCGCGTTGAACGGCTCCTCGCCCTCCTTGAGCGGCACCCGGTGCGACGAGCCATCCGGCAGAACCTCCCAGCTCTGCTGGTTGTCGCGCAGATACGACACCAGCATGCGGTCGAGAATCTGCTTATGCACGGTCTTGTTGAGGATGGGAACCATCACCTCGACGCGCCAGTCGAGGTTGCGCTGCATCATGTCGGCCGACGACATGTAGACCTTGGCCCGCCGCGACGGCATCGGCTCGCCCTGCCCGAAGCAGAAGATGCGGGAATGCTCGAGGAAGCGGCCGACCACCGACTTCACCCGGATGTTGTCGGAAAAGCCCGGGATTCCCGGCCTGAGGCAGCAGATGCCGCGCACGATCAGCTCGATCTTCACGCCCTTCTGGCTCGCATCGTAGAGCGCGTCGATGATCTCGGGGTCGACCAGCGCGTTCATCTTCAGCCAGATGCTCGCCGGCTGGCCGCGCTCGGCGAAGGCCACCTCGCGGCCGATATGCTCCAGCAGGGTCGAGCGCAGATTGACCGGCGACACCGCGATCGCCTCCAGCTCGGTCGGCCGCGCATATCCCGTTATGAAATTGAACACGCGAGAAACATCGCGCGTTATCGACGGGTCGGTGGTGAAGTAGCTGAGGTCGGTATAAATCTTGGCGGTGATCGGGTGGTAATTGCCCGTGCCGAGGTGGCAATAGCTCACCAGCTTGCCGTTCTCGCGCCGCACCACCTGGCTCATCTTGGCGTGCGTCTTGAGCTCGATGAAGCCGAACACCACCTGCGCCCCGGCGCGTTCGAGGTCGCGCGCCCAGCGGATATTGGCCTCTTCGTCGAAGCGCGCCTTGAGTTCCACCAGCGCCGTCACCGACTTGCCGGCCTCCGCCGCCAGCACCAGCGCCTTGACGATCGGGCTGTCGCGCGAGGTGCGGTAGAGCGTCTGCTTGATCGCCACCACGTCGGGGTCGCGCGCCGCCTGCATCAGGAACTGCGCCACCACGTCGAAGCTCTCGAACGGGTGGTGGACCAGCAGATCCTTGGCGCGGATGGCCGCGAACAGATCGCCGTTGAAGTCGCGCACCCGCTCCGGATAACGCGGTATGTACGGGGTGAATTTCAGGTCCGGCCGGTCGATCTCGCAGATCTTGGCGGCATCGGCCAGCCCGAGGAAGCCTTCGACCTCGAAGGTGTCGGCGGCGGTCGCGCCCAGCCGGTCGGAAATCTGCCGCCGCAGCGCCCGCGGCATCTTCTTTTCGATCTCGAGCCGGATCACCTGCCCGCGCCGGCGCTGGCGCAGCGCGGATTCGAACTCGACCACCAGGTCGGCCGCCTCGTCGTCGATTTCGATCTCGCTGTCGCGGATCACCCGGAAGGCGCCGGAGCCGGCGACCTCGTAGCCGGGGAACATCTTGTGCAGGAACAGGTTGATCAGCGTATCGATGGTCACCACCTCGATCCGCCCCTCGCTCGCCAGCCCCGAGGGCAGCGTGATGAAGCGGTCGAGGTTGGAGGGCACGCGCACCAGCGCCGTCAGCGTCTGCACCGAGCCCGGCCGGGTCAGCTCGAAGGCCAGGGTGAACCCCAGGTTCGGGATGAACGGGAACGGGTGCGCCGGATCGACGGCGATCGGCGTCAGCACCGGGAAAATTTCCTCGCGGAACAGCCGCTGCAGGTAGCGCACCTGGTCGGGCGACAGGTCGGCCGCCTCGTGGATCACCACGTCCTTGTCGTACAGCTCCTCGCGCAGCGTCTGCCAGGCGTCCTGCTGCTCGAGCTGCAGATGCTGGGCCAGCGTCGCGATCTCGTCGAGCTGCTCGGCCGGGGTCAGCCCGTCGGCGCTCTGCGTCGTGATCCCGGCGCGCAGCTGCCCCTTGAGGCCGGCGACGCGCACCATGAAGAATTCGTCGAGATTGTTGGCCGAGATCGACACGAAGCGCATGCGCTCGAGCAGCGGATGGTTGGGATTGTTGGCCTCCTCCAGCACCCGCATGTTGAACTGCAGCCAGCTCACCTCGCGGTTGACGAAGCGCGCCGGCGAGACGCGCAGCGCCTCGATGTCCGGCTGCGTGGCCTCGTCGGGCAGGATTTCCCCCATCTCATTCATCGTCGTCGCCTTCCAGGTCGAGTTCGAGCTGCGCGACACCGCGCTCGGCCAGCGCGGCGGCAGCGATGCGGCGGGTAATGGCAGTGCCCTGCGCCAGCGCCATGCGGTCGAGCAGGTCGGTCAGGGCCACCGCCTCCTCGGGCGAGCGTTCCATGCGCCGGACCAGATAGGCGACGACCTTGGGATCCACCGCCACCTGCCGGTCGCCGAACAACTTCACGAACATCTGTGACAATTGAATGTCATCGCTGAGCGCGAGGGTGAAATGCTGGGCGAGTCGGGCCCGTGACTTGAGATCATCGGTCGCGAACGGCCAGTTGGCAATCGGCGCGCGGCTGGTCATCAGCACCGGCCGGCCGTCGCGCATCGACTGGTTGAGCAGGTGGAACAGCGCCGCCTCGGCGTAGCCGGCGCGATCGACGTCCTCCACCAGCAGCGGCTGCCGGCCGGCGGCGTGCGCCAGCACCTCGGCGCTCTGCGGCGTGGCCGGCATCGCCCCGGCGCGCTCCTGCCAGATGCGGCCCAGATGCGACTTCCCCGCCTTCGGCGGGCCCTCGAGCAGCGTCAGCGGGTGCGGCCAGCGCGGGAAGGCGCGGATATGCGCCAGCGCCAGCCGGTTGCCGTCGCCCTCGATGAAATCGTCCTCGAGATGCGACGGCTCGTGCCCATAGTCGAAGGGCAGTTGTCCGCCGCTGCGGTCGGGGCTCATTTGCGGCGCGGCGCCCGTCGTGGCGGCGTCCTGGCCGGGGTCGCCGGCTCGGGCGCCGGCGCGGTCAGCGCCAGCTCCGGCTCGGCCGTCGACTTCACCGGCCGCTCGCCGCGATAGAGGGCGCTGTCCTTGTAGCGGCGGATCGCATAGCGCGCGAGCGTGGCGGTGATCGCCGACAGCGGCACCGCCAGCACCAGGCCGAGGAACCCGAACAGGAAGCCGAAGGCGAACAGCGCGAACATCAGCCATACCGGGTTGATGTTGATGCTCTGCCCCACCAGCCGCGGATAGAGCACGTTGCCTTCGAGGAACTGGCCGATGATGTAGACTACGAACACGATGATCACGAACCACCAGTTCGGCGCGAACTGCACCAGCGCGATGCCCATCGACAGCGCGAACCCGGTCAGGAACCCGAAGAACGGGATGAAGCTGAACAGGCCGGTCATCAGCCCGATCACCAGGCCGAAATTGAGCCCCGTCAGCGTCAGCGCCGTGGCGTAGTAGATGCACAGCACGAGGATCACCGAGCCCTGGCCGCGGAACACGCCGGCGATGGAGCGGTCGATCTGGTCGAGCACCTGGCGGATTTCGCGGCGATGCTCGCGCGGCAGCAGGTCGTCGATCCCCTTCACCATGCCGCTCCAGTCGAGCAGCAGGTAGAACGCCACCACCGGGGTCAGGATCAGCACGGCGATGGTGTTGAGCACGGTGAGCCCGCTCTGGGCCACCTGCGCCGTCATCGAGCCGAGGAATTCGACGCCCGAGCCGATCAGTTGCGTCAGCTGCGCCTGCAATTGCGCCGCCCGTTCCGGGCCCAGCCATTCGTTGAGCTGCGGCGCCAGCGAACGCACGAGGTTGTTGAGATCGCTCACATATCCGGGCAGCAGCGAGATCAGCCCGCCGAACTGGCTGGCGATCAGCGGGGTGATCACCAGCAGCGCGCCGATGATCACCGCCAGCACGCCGAGCAGCACGATCGCCGCCGACCAGGCACGGTTGATGCCGGTCCGCTCGACCAGCACCACCGCCGGATTGAGGATGTAGGCGAGCGCGATGCCGATCACGAACGGCAGCAGGATCGGCCGGAACAGCCAGATCAGCAGGATCACGACGACGGTGAAGCCGACCCACACGAAGACCTGAGTTCTGAGTGTCATCGACTGGTCGTGCCCTTGCGTCCCGCGGGTTGAGCGGCTATCAGCGCGAACAGATTTCGCCCTCCCAAGAGCCGGCATCAGCGCCCATGTCCGACGCCTCGAACCTGCCATCAAACGGGCTTTCCTACAAGCACGCGGGCGTCGACATCGACGCCGGAAATGCCCTTGTGGAGGCCATCAAGCCGGCGGTCCGCTCCACCCGGCGACCCGGCGCCGACGCCGAGATCGGCGGCTTCGGCGGCCTGTTCGACCTCAAGGCGGCCGGTTTCATCGATCCGGTGCTGGTAGCCGCCAATGACGGCGTCGGCACCAAGCTCAAGATCGCCATCGACACCGGCAACCACTCCACCATCGGCATCGACCTCGTCGCCATGTGCGTCAACGACATCGTCGTGCAGGGCGCCGAACCGCTGTTCTTCCTCGACTATTTCGCCACCGGGCGGCTCGATGTCGACACCGGCAGGGCCATCGTCGAAGGCATCGCCGAGGGCTGCCGCATCGCCGGCTGCGCCCTGATCGGCGGCGAGACCGCCGAGATGCCGGGCATGTACCACGACAAGGACTACGACCTCGCCGGCTTCTCGGTCGGCGCCGCCGAACGCGGCACGCTGCTGCCGCGGCCCGACGTGCAGGCCGGCGACGCGCTGGTGGCCCTCGCCTCCTCCGGCGTCCACTCCAACGGCTTTTCGCTGGTGCGCCGCATCGTCGAAGTCTCCGGCATCGACTGGTATCTGCCGGCCCCGTTCGATCCGCACCGCACGCTGTCGGGCGCCCTGCTCACCCCCACGCGCATCTACGTCAAGCCGATCCTCAGCGCCCTCAAGGCCGGCATCGGCATCAAGGCGCTGGCCCACATCACCGGCGGCGGCTTCATCGACAACATCCCGCGCGTGCTGCCCGACACCGTCGCGGCCCATGTGAACCTCGACGCCGTCAGCGTGCCGAAAGTCTTCGGCTGGCTCGCCCGCGTCGGCGGCATGAGCGAGCGCGAGATGCTGCGCACCTTCAACTGCGGTGTCGGCATGGTCGCCGCCATCGCCGCGTCCGAGGCCGACCACCTCGTCGCCCACCTCACCGAGCAGGGCGAAAAGGCGGCGATCATCGGCAGCGTCACCGAGCGCACCGGCGAGCCGGTCACCTTCGCCGGCAAGCTCGCCCTGTGACGGCCAGAAAGCGCGTCGCCATCCTCATTTCCGGCCGCGGCTCCAACATGGCCGCCCTGATCGAGGCTGCCCGCGCCCCCGCCTACCCCGCCGAGATCGTCGGCGTCTTCTCCAACGTCGCCGACGCGCCGGGCCTCGCCACTGCCGCCGCGCAGGGCATCCCGACGGCGGCGCGCCCGCATCGCGATTATGTCGACAAGCCCGCCTTCGAGGCGGCGATGGACGAGGTCCTCGCCGGCTGGCAAACCGAGATCGTCTGCCTCGCCGGCTTCATGCGGCTCTTGTCACCAGCGTTCTGCACCCGCTGGGCCGGCCGGCTGATCAACATCCACCCCTCGCTGCTGCCCCGGCACAAGGGCCTCCACACGCACGCGCAGGCGCTGGCCGACGGCAGCACGACCCATGGCTGCACCGTGCATTTCGTCACCCCGGGCATGGACGAGGGCCCGACCATCCTCCAGGCCAGCGTGCCGGTCCTGCCCGGCGACACCGCCGACACCCTCGCCGCCCGCGTCCTGGTGGAGGAACACAAGCTCTATCCCAAGGCCCTGGCCCTGGTGGCGCGGGGCGAGATCGCGCTCTGACTTGTCGATCCTTGCGGCGGCGGATCGACTAAAGGCAGACTGCGCACGGAAACCGCGATGCCCTTCACCGACGACGCCCTCACTTACCTCGAGACCCACGGCATTCCACCTCTGCCGGCCGCCACCGACAGCGGACTCGTCGATGCCGAGGGCGCCCGCATCTGGTACGCGGCATTCGGCAGCGGCCCGCCGGTGATCCTCTTGCATGGCGGCCTCGGCAATGCCGGCAATTGGGGTCACCAGGTGCCGGCGCTGGTCGCCGCGGGCTACCGCGCGATCGTCCTCGACAGCCGCGGCCAGGGCCACTCCACCCGCGACGACCGGCCCTACAGCTACGAGCTGATGGCGGCCGACACCCGCGCCGTCATGGATCACCTCGGCATCGCCCGCGCCGCCTTCATCGGCTGGAGCGACGGCGCCGACACCGCCCTCGTCCTCGCGCGGGAGACGCCCGAGCGCTCCGCCGGCGTCTATTTCTTCGCCTGCAACGTCGATGCCGGCGGCACCCTGCCCTTCGTCTTCACCGACCGCATCGGCCGCATCTACAGCCAGCACGTCAAGGACTACGCGGCGATGTCGCCGACGCCCGATGCGTTCGAGCCGATGCGCGACGATCTCGGCATCATGCAGAAGGCGCAGCCCAGCTACACCGCCGCCGACCTCGCCTCGATCGCCGTTCCGGTCTGGGCGGTGCTCGGCGAGGGCGACGAGTTCATCCGGCGCGAGCACCTGCAGTACATCGCCGACACCATCCCCGGCGCCCGCTTCCTGCTGCTGCCCGGCGTCAGCCATTTCGCCCCGCTGCAGCGGCCGGGCGCGTTCAACGCCACCCTGCTCGACTTTCTGAGGAGCCTCCGCTGGTGACCGATATCGTCCTCCGCCGGCTTGGCGCCGCCGATGCCGCCGCCTATCGCGCGCTGCGCCTCGCCGGCCTCGCGGAATCGCCCGAGGCCTTCGGCTCCGACGTCGCCACCGAAGCCGCCGCGCCGGTCGAAACCTTCGCCGAGCGCCTGGCCACCGTCTATGTCGCCGGTGCCTTCGCCGGCGGGCAGCTCGTCGCCGTCGCCGGCTTCCGGCCGCTCGAGCGCGAGAAAACCCGCCACCGCGGCGACCTCTGGGGCGTCTATGTCGCGCCCGAGGCGCGCGGCGCCGGGCTCGGCCGCCGCGTGGTCGAATACGCGCTGGCGCATGCCCGCACCCGCGTCGAGCAGGTGCACCTCGCCGTCACCGCCGGCAACGCGGCCGCCGTCGCCCTCTACGAGCATCTCGGCTTCGTGCGCTACGGCACCGAGCCGCACGCCCTGCGCGTCAACGGGCGCGATTTCGACGAACATCTGATGGTGCTGCGCTTCCCCTGAACCGCATCACCGGATTTGATCGGACTCATCGTCAAAAACGGTTCGACCCGACTCCGGCCCGCTCCTAGATTGCGCGCAAACGGAGACCACCATGCCGATCCGCTACTGGGCGCTCATCATTGCACTGGGCGCCGTCTGGGGCTGCTCGTTCCTGTTCAACGCCATCCTTATTCGCGAGATCTCGCCGCTGTGGGTGTCGGCCGGGCGCGTGAGCATCGGCGCCCTGATCTGCTGGGCCTTCTTTTTCGCTCTGCGGCGGCCGGCGCCGACCGACTGGCGCATCTATGCGCAGCTCGTGGTCCTCGGCATCATCAACTACGCCATCCCCTTCGCGCTCTTCCCCTGGTCCGAGGAGCACCTGGCGAGCGGCATCGTCGGGGTGATCAACGGCATGACGCCGATGACCACCGTGATCGTCAGCCAGCTCTGGCCGGGCGGCGAGAAGGCGACCTGGAACAAGATCGTGGGCGTCCTCGTCGGCCTCGCCGGCGCGGTGCTGCTGGCCTCGCCCTCGTTCGGCAATGGCGCCTCGGGCCAGGTGCTGGCCTATGCCGCGGCGCTCGGCGCCACGCTCTGCTACGCGCTGACGCTCAACTACGCCCGCCGCTTCAAGGCCATCGACCCCACCGTCGTCGCCTCGAGCTCGCTCACCGCCGCCGCGCTGATCATGATCCCGGTGGCGCTGCTGGTCTCCGGCGCGCCGGTGATCACCCGGGCGGAGACCTGGGGCGCGCTCATCGGCATCGGCGTGTTCTCGACCAGCTTCAGCTTCCTTCTGGTCTACTGGCTGCTGCCCAAGGTCGGCGCCACCAACTTGTCGCTCAACACCTTCATCACCCCGATCTCGGCGATCCTGTTGGGCGTGCTGGTGCTGCACGAAAGCTTCCTGCCCGTGCACGTCGCCGGCATCCTGGTGATCTTCCTCGGCCTCGTCTTCATCGACGGAAGGCTGGTGAAACGCCGGAGGCCGGCCGCGGCCTGAGCCGGAACGTCTCGCCCCCCGGACCGTTTGGCCCGGGAAGGAGGACCCGCCATGGCCCGCAACGCCGACCCGCACCCCGCGCCGTCCAACCCCGATGAAGGCCCGGTGCCGCAGTTCCCGCCCGGCGCCGCACCGCCCGGCAAGATCGACAACCTGCCCCGCCCCGGCGTCCGCCCCGATGAAACCCCGCCCGAGCGCAAGCCCTTCCCCGACGTGACACCCGACCCGGGCATCACGCACGAATAAGGGTCAGCGGATCGTGGAAGACTTGCTTTCCGGCGAGCGGGTGGGTGCTTCTGCGGCCGCAGGCATGGCTGCCACGGCGTCCGATCCGCGATAGGCAAGAATCTGCGCCTGCTGCTGCGGCGTCAGCATCGCAAAGAAACCACGCATCGGCTTGAGACGGGACAAATCTTCGGCGTTTGATGTCATTCCACCAGCCTCAGCATGCATTGCCTGCCGCGTTGCTCAGCTCCGATTGTTTCGACGCAATACCTTAAGAACTCCTCTCTTTCGGGGTGCCACCAGATTTCGCGCTTACCAAGCGAGGTCGCGAAGTTCGCCGCAACCTCCAGAACGACCCAAAGTCGCTGCCCCTTGAGTTGAGGATGGCTGTCCGGCCGTCCTTCGACATGTCGCACAATTACCTGAGGACCGTGACCGGTGCAGACCGCCAGCGCCTCGAGCTCATCGCCGATCCAGACGGCAATCTCCAACGCGATCGGCCCGAAATCGTGGCTTGCAATCTCTGCCCATGCGAACCTTGGCGCCGACCACAAACGATCAGGTGTAGTCGCGTCGAACGACGTGATCCTCAGATCGAGGCGATAGAGTTCGCGCAGATAGGTCTCTGCATTGCGGCGCGCCTGCTCGCCGGCAATTCTGTAGAGTTGCTCATCGCCGGAGATCGACCTGGCGAATTGGCATCATGAACAATCAAAGCAATGGCCAAATCGTGTCGGATGCCGTCCCTTGGCGCCAGCCCTGGCACCGGCTTGCCCACAGGGTGTGCACTGAATCGAGATGCACCACCCAGTAGCCCTTGGCCGTCACTCGAGCCCCAGCTTCTTCTTCAAGATCTCGTTCAGCGCCTGCGGGTTGGCCTTGCCGCCCGAGGCCTTCATCGCCTGGCCGACGAACCAGCCGATCATGGTCGGCTTGGCCTGCACCTTGGCGACCTGGTCGGGGTTGGCGGCGATAATTTCGTCCACCACCTTCTCGATGGCGCCGAGATCGGTCACCTGCTTCATGCCGCGCCGCTCGACGATCTCGGCCGGGTCGCCCTCGGGCTCCTCGGCGATGATCACCTGCAGCAGGTCCTTGGCGCCCTTGGACGAGATGGTGCCGGCCGCCACGAGGTCGACGATGCCGGCGATCTGCGCCGGCTTGATGTGCGTCTCGAAGGCGCTCAGCCCCTGGCTGTTGGCATAGGCGGCGATGTCGCCGGTCACAAGGTTGGCTACCGCCTTGCCGTCGCGCTTGCCGCTACCGTGCCGGACCGCGCTCTCGTAGTAGTCCGCCGTCTCGCGCTCCAGCGTCAGCACCATCGCGTCGTACGGCGTCACGCCATACTCCTTGACGAAACGCGCCTGCTTTTCGTCCGGCAGCTCCGGCAGGTGCTGCGCCAGCGCGTCGATGAACGCCTGGTCGAACTCCAGCGGCAGCAGGTCGGGATCGGGGAAATAGCGATAATCGTGCGCCTCCTCCTTGGAGCGCATCGAGCGCGTCTCGCCGTTCTTGGGGTCGAACAGCCGCGTCTCCTGGTCGATGCTGCCGCCATCTTCCAGAATGTCGATCTGGCGGCGCGCCTCGAACTCGATGGCCTGGCCGGCGAAGCGGATCGAATTGACGTTCTTGATCTCGCAGCGCGTGCCGAACGCGCCGCCCGGGCGCCTGACCGAAACGTTCACGTCGGCCCGCATGGAACCCTGTTCCATATTGCCGTCGCAGGTGCCGAGATAGCGCAGGATGGTCCGGAGCTTGCTCAGATACGCCTTGGCCTCGTCGGCCGAGCGCAGATCCGGCTTCGAGACGATCTCCATCAGCGCCACGCCCGAGCGGTTGAGGTCGACGAAGCTCATGTTCGGATGCTGGTCGTGGATCGACTTGCCGGCGTCCTGCTCGAGATGCAGCCGCTCGATGCCGATCTGGATCGGGGCGCCCTCGCCCATGTCGAGCAGCACCTTGCCCTCGCCGACGATGGGGTCCTTGTACTGGGAAATCTGGTAGCCCTGCGGCAGGTCCGGATAGAAGTAGTTCTTGCGGTCGAAGATCGAGCGCGTGTTGATCGCGGCCTTGAGTCCGAGCCCGGTGCGCACCGCCTGCTTGACGCACTCCTCGTTGATCACCGGCAGCATGCCCGGCATCGCCGCGTCGACGAAACTGACATTGGAATTGGCCGGCCGGCCGAACTCGGTCGAGCTGCCCGAGAACAGCTTGCTCTCGGAGGTCACCTGGGCATGCACCTCCATGCCGATGATGACCTCCCAGTCGCCGCTCTGGCCCTTGATGAAGCTCTTGGGGTTGGGGGTACGCGTATCGATGATGCTCAAAGGACGAGGCTCTTGTTCATTCCGACCTTGTCTATGGCATAGCCGAGCGCCGGAGAAAACTTCTCGCGGTGCCAGACGGTGGCAAAGCCGTGCCGTTCGTAAAACCGGACGGCCTGGCGGTTGGCCGCGAGGGTCTCGAGCTCCGCCATGGCGAAGCCTTGCGTGCGAATATCGGCGACGAGCCGGGTCAGCAGCGCCGCGCCGATCCCCCGCCCCTGCCAGGCGGGGCCGATCCAGAGGTCGGAAATTTCCTGGTTGCGATGTTCGCGCGCGCCCCAGCCGGCGATCTCGCCCGCCATTTCGGCCACGAGGACCGTGTCCGGCGCCTCCGCCGCGAAGCTGCAGAACTCCCGCCGCAGCGCCGCCCGGTCGGTTCGTCCGGCATCGTTCCGGCCGAAGGCGCTGGCCGCCCAGGATGCAAAACCGATCTCGCCCAGCAGTTCGGCCTCGTCGGCGCGCGCCGGGCGGAGCACGATCGCGGACATCTGGTCAGCCGATGTCGTCGATGGGCCCGTGCCAGGGGTCGAGGCGCTTTTCCAGCCGCACGCTCATCTGCGTCTCGCGGCCGGGCTGGCCCTCGCTCTTCAGCGCCAGGATCTGGTAGCCTTGGTGCTGGTAGAAATTCACCGCCCGCACATTGTCGGCCAGCGTGTCGAGCTGGATGCGCTCGTGCCCTTCGAGCTCCAGCATCGATTCCATGCGCCTCAGCAGCGCCGAGCCGACGCCGTGGTTCTGCAGCAGCGGCGTCACGAACAGGAACGGGATGTAGGCGCGGCCGCGCATGCGCTGGCACCAGCCCACCGACACGCCGTTGACCTCGGCGACGATGACGCGGTCGAGGCCGTCGCGCACCGCCGCCTCCAGCCGGATCTTTTCGGCGCTGCGCGAGGCCGCCGCGCCGTTGAGGAAGGGCAGCAGGTCACGCTCCCAGGCGATGAACGCGATGTCGGCGAGCGTGTCGATCTCGCTGGGCAAGGCTCCACGAATGAGCGTGTTGAGGGACATCAGGATTTCGCGCCGCGTCGGGCGACGATAATGCCCTTTTCGTAGTTCACGTTCCAGTCGATCAATGTCTTCCAGATCAGCTCGGCCTGGTCCTCGTCGAGCCCCAGCTCCTCGGCGCGCTTGCGCTGCTTGTCGAGGATGGCCTTGATCCGCACCGGGTCGTGCGCCTCGTGCGGATCGGTCTTGATCTCGGCCATGCGCGTCACATAGCCGTGGCGCTCGGCGAACAGGCTCAGCAGCGCCTGGTCGATGCGATCGAGCTCGGCGCGCACGTCTTCTTTGGTCGTGCAATCGGAGGGAGGTTTGTTCAAGACGCAACTCGCCGCAGGCGGAGAACTCCCTCTGGTTTGCACGTCCCCGCCGACGATTTCAACCGCCACGACACTTGTTTGTTGGCGAGGAACGGGCGTAGCCTGTGATGCGGGCGCTAAGCGCCTGAAGTAGAGGGGAAAAATCATGTTTCGACTGGCTGTACTCGTCGCCGCGGCGAGCTTGTCGTCTGCGGCCCTGGCGGCGGACTCGCCGTCCGTCGATTTCGGCAAGCACGTCTCGATCATCGGCGGATGCCACGATTGCCACACCGTCGGTTATGCCGAGAGCAACGGCCAGATCGACCCCGACAAGGCGCTGAAGGGCAACCCCGTCGGCTACGACGGGCCGTGGGGCACCAACTTCGCCAAGAACCTCCGGCTCACCGTCGCCAACATGAGCGAGGACGACTGGGTCAACTTCGCCAAGACCTTCACCGTCGGCCCGCCGATGCCCTGGTTCAACGTGCACGAGTTCAACGAGCTCGAGAGCCGTTCGCTCTACATGTACATCAAGTCGCTGCCCGGCGATCCCGGCCCGCAGGCGCCCGCCGACATTCCGCCCAAGAAGTAGATTTGACGCGGCGCCCGCGCCGGCGCTATGCAGATGCCGATCGGCGGTCGCGCCCCTCGCGCGGCTGCCCCGGAGCCTGCACATGACCAGCCCTGTGGAGACCTGCTAGGGCTCCGTCGAACGTCCGGCGGAGCTGATGGGAACGAGGCGCCGTCCAGCGCGATGCGGACGGCTGCCTGGCGCAATCGGGGCATGGCCCCGTCCCAGGTCTTCACACCAATGGATATTTCGAGAGAAGAACAGCGCGTGCTGCACGTGCTGGCGCAGGGTGGCGTGCTCGAGCCGCGCAAGGACGGCCGCGGCCGCATCGAGCGGATCACCTGTATCAACCGCGACGGCTTCCTGCTGCCCATCGTCGACATGGCGCTGTTCAGGAAGCTCAAGCGCCGCCGCACCGTGGCGTCGCAGGGCGGCGGGCCGTACCGCATCACGCGGCGCGGCCTCGAGCTGGTGCGCAGCGAGTTCGACAACCGCTGACCCGCAAAAAGCAGAACGGCGCCCGCGGGCGCCGTTCCATGTCTTGTGCCGCACCGAGCGTCAGTGCGCGATCGTTCCGGCCTCGTCGCCGTCGATCGACAGATCGGCCACCACCGGCGCCGCCGGCTTGGCCTCCTCGTCGTAGCGCCACTCGATCGGCTCGGGCTGCCGGATCAGCGCGTGCGACAGCACCTCGTCCATCCGGCTCACCGGGACAATCTCCATCCCCTTGGTGACGATCTCGGGGATCTCCTTGAGATCGCGCACATTGTCGATCGGGATCAGCACCTTCTTGACGCCGAACCGCAGCGCCGCCAGCAGCTTCTCCTTGAGGCCCCCGATGGGCAGCACGCGGCCGCGCAGCGTCACCTCGCCGGTCATGGCGACGTCGTGGCGCACCGGAATGCCGGTCATCACCGAAACGATCGCCGTGGCCATGGCGATGCCGGCCGACGGTCCGTCCTTGGGGGTCGCCCCTTCCGGCACGTGCACGTGGATGTCGCGGCTGTCGAACAGCGGCGGCTTGATGCCGAAATCCACCGCCCGCGAGCGGACATAGCCGTTCGCCGCCGAGATCGATTCCTTCATCACGTCCTTGAGGTTGCCCGTCACCGTCATGCGGCCCTTGCCGTGCGTCATGATGGCTTCGATGGTCAGCGTCTCGCCGCCCACCGAGGTCCAGGCGAGGCCGGTCACCAGTCCCACCTGCGGCTCGGCATCGGCCTTCTCGTTGCGATAATAGGGCGGGCCGAGATACTCCTCGAGCAGTTCGGGGGTGATCTCCACCTTCTTGCTCTTGGCCTGCAGGATGGCGCGCACGGCCTTGCGCATCAGCTTGGAAATCTCGCGCTTGAGGTTGCGGACGCCGGCCTCGCGCGTGTAGTCGCGCACGACCTTGGTCAGCATCTCGTCGCTCAGCACGAATTCCTTCGCCTCGAGCCCGTTTTCCTTGAGGGTCTCGGGGATCAGGTGCCGCCGGGCGATCTCGAACTTCTCCTCCTCGGTGTAGCCGGAGAGGCGGATGATCTCCATGCGGTCCATCAGCGGGCCGGGGATGTTGAGCGTGTTCGACGTGGTCACGAACATCACGTCGGACAGGTCGTAGTCGACCTCGAGGTAATGGTCGTTGAACGTCGCGTTCTGCTCCGGGTCGAGCACTTCGAGCAGCGCCGAGGACGGATCGCCGCGGAAGTCCATGCCCATCTTGTCGATCTCGTCGAGCAGGAACAGCGGGTTGGACTTGCCGGCCTTGCGCATCGACTGGATGACCTTGCCGGGCATCGAGCCGATATAGGTCCGCCGGTGGCCGCGGATTTCGGCCTCGTCGCGCACGCCGCCCAGCGACATGCGGATGAATTCGCGGCCGGTCGCCTTGGCGATCGACTTGCCCAGCGAGGTCTTGCCGACGCCCGGCGGGCCGACGAGGCAGAGGATCGGACCCTTGAGCTTGCCGGTGCGCGACTGCACCGCCAGGTATTCGACGATCCGCTCCTTGACCTTTTCGAGGCCATAGTGATCGGCGTCGAGCACCTCCTGGGCGTAGTTCAGGTCGCGCTTGATCTTGGACTTCTTGCCCCAGGGCAGCGACAGCAGCCAGTCGAGGTAGTTGCGCACGACCGTGGCTTCCGCCGACATCGGGCTCATGGTCTTGAGCTTCTTGAGCTCGCCCTCGGCCTTGGTCCGCGCTTCCTTGCTGAGCTTGGTCTTCTTGATGCGCTCCTCGAGCTCGGTGAGCTCGTTGGAGCCCTCCTCGCCGTCGCCCAGCTCGCGCTGGATCGCCTTCATCTGCTCGTTGAGGTAGTACTCGCGCTGCGTCTTCTCCATCTGCCGCTTGACGCGGCTGCGGATGCGCTTTTCCACCTGCAGCACGCCGATCTCGCCCTCCATCAGGCCGAGGATCTTCTGCAGCCGCTCGGCCACCGACACGGTGCCCAGCAGGTCTTCCTTCTCGGTGATCTTGATGACCAGATGGCTGGCGATGGTGTCGGCCAGCTTGCTCGGATTGTCGATCTGGCTGACGGCATTGACCACTTCGGCCGAGATCTTCTTGTTGAGCTTGACGTAGTTCTCGAACTCGGTCTGCGCCGAGCGGGCCAGCGCCTCGATCTCGACGGCATCGCCTTCGGGCTCGAGCAGCTTGGTGGCCTCGGCCTCGAAATATTCGTCGGTCTGCAGGTAATGGTCGATGGTGGCGCGGTTGAGCCCCTCGACCAGCACCTTCACGGTGCCGTCCGGCAGCTTCAGCAATTGCAGCACCGAGGCGATGGTGCCGGTGGGGAAGATGTCGCCCGGCTTCGGGTCGTCATCCTGAGCGTTCTTCTGGGTTACGACGAGAATGTGCTTGTCGTCGCGCATGACCTCTTCGAGGGCTTTCACGGACTTTTCCCGGCCGACGAAAAGCGGCACGATCATTCCGGGGAAGACCACGATGTCTCTGAGCGGCAGGACCGGATAGACCCGGTCGCGATCGAATTCGGCGCCGTGGGAGGGGACGTCCGACATATGTTTTCCTTTCCGGGGCGCGCAGGAGGAAGATGGGAGGGATGCGCGCCCAAACAGCAATCAGTTCGACGCCTCGACGAGGCCGCCAGCCTGATTCTGCTTGTTAAATAGGGTCTCACGGTGGTGAGACAAGTCAACCTGCCCGTCCGGCGAGGCGGTCGGACTGTGCCGCATCGGGCACACTCACCGCAGCGGCGGCCGGATGCCCGTATAGCGCGCCCGCGGACGGATCAACACCCCATTCTGGGCCTGTTCGAGCATATGCGCCAGCCAGCCGACGGCGCGGGCCAGCGCGAAGATGGTGGTGGGCGCCGATACCGGCAAGTGGTGCGCCGCGGCCAGCGCCACCAGGGCGAAGTCGATATTGGGCGGCTCGGCCACCACGATCCCCGCCGCCTCGGCGAGGGCGGCGAAGGCCGGCGGCAGCCGCACCCGCTGCAGCAGCGCCGCGGCGCGGGCGTCGCCGCGCGGATAGAGCCGGTGGCCGAAGCCGGGCACCACCCTGCCCTCCCCCAGCCAGTCGCGCAGCCGCTGCGCCGGGTCGGCCGGCGGGCCGTCGAACTCCTCGGCCAGCACGGCGACGGCGGTGGAGGCGAGGCCGTGCCGCGGACCGAGCAGGCTCGCGAGCCCCGCCAGCGCCCCGGCCGCCAGCGGCGCGCCGGTCGACACCGCGACGCGGGCGGCAAAGGTCGAGGCATTGAGCTCGTGGTCGGCCAGCAGCACCAGCGCGCAGCGCAGATCGTCGGCGGCGCCGGGCCGGCCGAGGGCGGCCGCGAGCCGCTGGTGCAGTTCGCCGGGCCCCGGCCCCAGCAGCGCATCGGCGAGCGTCGCCAGCACCTGCGCCGCGTCCTCGCGCAGCGCCTGGGGCGAGCGGTAGAGGCTCGGCGGATCGGTCGCCACCCGCCCGGCCAGCGCCAGCAGGGCCGAGGCGATGGGCGTATCGCCGGCACAGGCGGCGGCCGGAACCGCGGCCAGGGCATAGCCGCCCCACAGCAGGTCGGCGACCTGCTCCAGCGTCGCCGTGCGGCTCAGCTCCACCGCGTCGCGGCCGCGATAGAACAGCCGGCCGCCCTCGACGGTCGAGACCGCCGACGGCAGCACCGGGTCGCCCCAGTCGATGGCGCCGGCCGCGACCGCGTCGGCGCGCCGCCGGCCGGACGGGCGGCGGGCCATGCGGTCGACGTCGGCGCCGTCATAGAGGCTGCGCCGTGGATCGGCGGGGTCGGGCCGCGCGTTGATCCGGCCCCGGCTGACATTGGCGTAGAGCGTCTGCGGCTTGACGCCCAGCCGCCGCAGCGCCTCCTCGGTGCTCAGCCACATTGATCAATACCATCAAGATTGACGTCAATCTTGCCGATCCTATCTTGCGGACGGAACGAAGAAAAGGAGCCTCTCATGGCCATCGGACTCGATGACGTGGTCGCCGCGGAAACCACCCTCTCGGATGTCGACGGCCTCGCCGGAAAGCTGGTGATCCGCGGCCATTCGCTGGACGAGCTGGCGGGCCGCACCAGCGCCGAGGAGATGCTGGCGATGCTGTTCGCCGAGGTCTTCGACACGCCGGTGACGCCGCGCGCGCTCGGCGCGGCCCGGGCCGAGGCGTTTGCGCGGCTGTCGCCGACCTTCCCCACCCTCGCCACGCTGCCGCTGTTCGACGGGGTGCGCGCCGCGGTGGCGCTGCTCCCCGACGACACCGATCTGGCGACGGCGCTGCTGCTGGTCGCCACCCCCGCCGCGGTGCTGCCGGCGCTGATCCGGCTCAAGGCCGGACACGCGCCGATCGCCCCCGACCCGGCGCTGGGGCACGCCACCGACGTCATCCGCATGCTGTCCGGCACGGTCGATGCCGCCAAAGGCAAGGGGCTCGACGCCTACCTCGTCACCGTCGCCGACCACGGCCTCAACGCCTCAACCTTCGCCGCCCGCGTGGTCGCCTCGACGCAGGCCGGCCTCACCTCCGCCGTGCTCGCCGCCTATGGCGCGCTCAAGGGCCCGCTGCATGGCGGCGCGCCCGGCCCGGTGCTCGACATGCTCGATGCGGTCGGCGCGCCCGAACACGCCGATGCGGTGCTGGGCGCCATGCTCGAGCGCGGCGAGCGGCTGATGGGCTTCGGCCACCGCATCTACCGTGTGCGCGACCCGCGCGCCGACGCGCTGAAGGCGGCGCTCGGCAAGCTGCCGCCGTCGCCCCGGCTGGATCTTGCCCTCGCCGTCGAAGCCAGCGCACTGCGGCTGCTCAAGCAGAAAAAGCCCGACCGGCCGCTCGAAACCAATGTCGAATTCTTCACCGCCCTGCTGCTCGACGCGCTCGGCTTCCCGCGCGAGGCGTTCACCGCGGTGTTCGCCATGGGGCGCACCGCCGGATGGATCGCGCATGCCCGCGAGCAGGCGATGTCGGGCCGGCTGATCCGCCCGAAATCGCGCTATATCGGCCCGACGCCGCGGCAGGCGGCCTGACGCCGCTGTTTCGTCGCGATCTGCATTGGCTCAGCTAGCTGCGTAGTTGTCGCCTGCCAGAGCAGAACTTGGTATGCATCAGGCAGGTTTCGTTGGTTGTGAAACCCAATAGACGCATCTCCCTACTTAAATGAATTGCGGGTCGCTTCGTCGAAATCCGCGATATAGTCAGTGCTGGAAATCCCGTAGGTGTGTCCGGAATGCGCAGCGACGAGGTTGCTGACTCTTGCTGCTAGTTTACTGGCATGTTCGAGGGCCGGAACAACGGCGGTCTTGCTCAAGCCATCAATTTCTACGGAGACTTGGTTTTCTGTGTTCCGATCGGCAGGCGGGGGGTACAGAAACATCCTGCAGCCTAGGATCGTTTGACGCTGCATGTGGCATGAGAGCCACCCATGTATCTGCCCGCTCGCCCACAAGAGCACAAATCTTGGCTGAATATCGGGCGAGCTGACTCCGTAACATACTGACACATCAGGAGATGAGGCCACAGCAACGCCAATTTGACCCAATTCTAATGATCTCCGCTTTTCGTTAGAAAGTTCCGTCAGAATTTTGGCCATCGAACAGGCCTCTGGCTCTCGATCAAGATTAAACAGAACGGCACTCAAGAGAGGCACAGGTAGCACCTCCAAACCATTATTCTGCGGCGGGAGTATACTGCCGGGGTCAAGTTTTCTGACCTGAACAATCAGGTCAAATGTGCAAGCCCGCGTTCCTCCTTCTGCACATTCAGGAAACAACTCTGTGGCAGGATATCTTGTGAGCAGAATCTCGAGATCTGCGCTCGAAAGTGTTTTGCTCTGAGCCTGCGCATACGCCGACGTGGGAAGCAGATGGCCAACCACAAGTGCCAAGGCCAGGACGCATAAACGCGCTGCCAGCGACAGGCTGTTGCGGCTGTAGTTACCTGACTGCCCCGGTTCCGCCATTGCGCGCCTCAGCTGATCTGCAGCTTGAGCCCGAACCGGATGACGCTTTCGGCGGTGTCGCGGATGGAGTCGCGGGCGCTGATATAGGGGTGGCCCATCAGCGCCTCGCCCTTGCGGCCGTCGAACACCTTCTCGTTGCCGATGTCGTTGATGATCTGGCGCGCCGGCCCGCCGAACATGGCGACGAGCTTGATGATCCAGTCCGGCACCGTGCGCTGCACCACCTTGCGGTCGGGATAGAGCTCCTGCACCACCGCGGCGACTTTCGGGAACGGCATGTATTCGGCGGTGGCAAGGTAGCGCTGGCCGATCGCCTCCTTGTGCTCGAGCGCCGCCACATGCATGTCGGCGACGTCGCGCACGTCGATGATGGAAAAGCCGTTGCTGGGCAGTGCCGGGGTCGAATTGTCGAGCAGCCCCGACACCATGCCCAGCGAGATCGAGGCGTCCTCGTCCAGCGCCGGGCCGATGATGGCGCCGGGATGGATGGTGGTCAGCTCCATGCCGTTGGCCCTGGCGTAGTCCCAGGCGGCGCGCTCGGCCCGGGTCTTGCCGACGCAATAGGCCCAGGTCCAGCGCATGGCCTCGAGATTGGTGAAATAGGTCTCGTCATAGACGCGCCGGCCGCTGGTCTGGCCATGCCCGTAGCCGACGGTCGCGATCGAGGAGGTGAGGATCACCCGCCTGATGCCGGCCGCGTGCGCCATGCGCAGCACCCGCTCGGTGCCTTCGACCGCCGGGCGGATAACGATATTGGGGTCCTTCGGCTCGTCGCCGCGGATGATGGTGGCGACGTGCATCACCGCGGTGACGCCCGCCATCGCCTCGGGCCAGCCGGCGTCGTCGAGGATATCGGCCTTGACCAGCTCGAGCCGGCCCGCCGCCGCCTCGCCCACCAGCCCGGCAACGGTCTTGCGCACCAGCGCCGCCTTGGCGTCGGAGCGCACGGTGCCGCGCACGCGATAGCCCTTTTCCAGGAGCTTCACCACGCACCATTTGCCGACGAAGCCGGAGGCGCCGGTGACGAGGATGAGGTCGCTGGCCGCCATGTCCGGCTCCCGAAGTTAATGTTGCGCGGACTTACCCGCTCAGGCCGCCGCGAGCAAGCGGGCAAAGAAAATGGGCGGCCCGGACCCCCGGACCGCCCACAGAATTCGTTCGCCGCGGCCGCTTATGCGGCTTCGGTCTCTTCCGCCTTCTCCTGCACCGGGCCGGAATCGAGGCCCTTGGCGGAGGTGTCGCGGTCGACCAGCTCGATCACCGCCACGGCGGCGTTGTCGCCGTAGCGGAAGCCGGCCTTGAGGATGCGGGTGTAGCCGCCATTGCGGTCCTTGTAGCGCGGGCCGATGACGCCGAAGAGCTTCTGCACCTGGGTCTCGTCGCGCATCTGCGCCGCAGCCTGGCGGCGGGCGTGCAGATCGCCGCGCTTGCCCAGCGTGATCAGCTTCTCGACGATCGGACGCAGCTCCTTGGCCTTGGGCAGCGTGGTGACGATCTGCTCGTGCTTGATCAGCGCGGCCGACATGTTGGCGAACATCGCCTTGCGGTGGCTCGCGGTGCGGCTCAGCTTCCGGTTGGTGTTTCCGTGGCGCATTTGTAACTCCCTAGCGGCGGCGTCTCACGACGGGCGTGCGACCAAGTGGCCGCGCTTAATAGTGATCTTCGTAGCGTTTGGCCAGATCGTCGATATTCTCCGGCGGCCAGTTCGGAACGTCCATGCCGAGGTGCAGACCCATCTGCGCCAGGACTTCCTTGATCTCGTTGAGCGACTTGCGGCCGAAGTTCGGGGTGCGGAGCATCTCCGCCTCGGTCTTCTGGATGAGGTCGCCGATATAGACGATGTTGTCGTTCTTGAGGCAGTTGGCCGAACGCACCGAGAGCTCGAGCTCGTCGACCTTCTTGAGCAGCGCCGGATTGAAGGCGAGCTCGGGCACGCTGTCCTGCGCCTTTTCCTTGGTCGGCTCCTCGAAGTTCACGAACACCGAGAGCTGGTCCTGCAGGATGCGGGCGGCGAAGGCGACGGCGTCCTCCGGCGCGATGGCGCCGTTGGTCTCGACCGTCAGGGTCAGCTTGTCCTTGTCGAGGCTTTCGCCGGCGCGGGTCGCATCGACCTTGTAGGAGACGCGGCGGACCGGGGAGAACAGCGAGTCGACCGGGATGTAGCCGATCGGGGCGTCTTCCGGGCGGTTCTTGTCGGCGGCGACGTAGCCCTTGCCGGTGTTGACGGTGAATTCGATGTTGATCTCGGCGCCGTCGTCGAGGTGGCAGATCACCAGCTCGGGGTTCAGCACTTCGATGTCGCCGGTCACTTTGATGTCGCCGGCGGTCACGGCGCCCGGGCCCTGCTTGTTCAGCGTCAGGCGCTTGGGGCCTTCGGCCTGCATCTTGATGGCGATTTCCTTGACGTTCAGCACGAGGTCGGTGATGTCCTCGCGCACACCCGGCAGCGAGGAGAACTCGTGCAGGATGCCGTCGATCTGGATGGCGGTCACCGCAGCGCCCTGCAGCGACGACAGCAGCACGCGCCGCAGCGCATTGCCCAGGGTCAGTCCATAGCCGCGCTCGAGCGGCTCGGCCACGACCGAAGCCACGCGCGAATTGTCGCTGCCCGAAACAAAGTCCAGCTTGGTCGGCTTAATCAGCTCTTGCCAGTTCCTCTGGATGGTCACGGTAACGTCCTTTCAAAAGTGCGGCGCTCGCCCGCCGCTCGGCCGCAAGTACCAAAAGGGCACACCGGCCGCCGGGGGAGGCGCGGCCGGTTGCCAAACCCAATCAGACGCGGCGGCGCTTGCGCGGCCGGCAGCCATTGTGGGGGATCGAGGTCACGTCGCGGATGGAGGTGACGTTGAAGCCGGCCGCCTGCAGGGCACGCAGCGCCGATTCACGGCCCGAGCCCGGCCCGCGGACTTCGACCTCGAGGGTCTTCATGCCGTGTTCCTGCGCCTTCTTGGCCGCATCTTCCGCCGCGACCTGCGCAGCGTACGGGGTCGACTTGCGCGATCCCTTGAAGCCCATGACGCCCGACGACGACCAGGAAATGGTATTGCCCTGGACGTCGGTGATGGTCACCATGGTGTTGTTGAAGCTGGCGTTCACATGCGCAACGCCGGACGTGATGTTCTTGCGTTCCTTGCGACGAACGCGAGCGACTTCAGCTTTTGCCAATTTTGTTCCTTCGTTTCGATATCGGCGCTGCCGTAGTTCCAGCAGCTACATCAAGGACGCATCCGCGCCCTTATCCAAAAAGGACGCCGAAGCGTCCTTACTTCTTCTTGCCGGCGATCGGCTTGGCCGGGCCCTTGCGGGTGCGCGCGTTGGTATGCGTGCGCTGGCCGCGGACCGGCAGGCCGCGGCGGTGCCGCAGGCCACGGTAATTGCCCAGGTCCATCAGCCGCTTGATGTTCATCGCCACGTTGCGGCGGAGGTCACCTTCCACGACGTAGTCGCGGTCGATGGTCTCGCGGATCTGGATCACTTCCGCGTCGGTCAGTTCGTTGACCCGGCGCTCGGGCGGGATGCCCACCTTCTTGCAGATATCCTCGGCGAACTTGTCGCCGATGCCGTGGATGTACTGCAGCGCAATAACCACGCGCTTGTTCGTCGGGATATTGACGCCAGCGATACGAGCCACGTCTGCTCTCCTTCATGCCGGCATCCCGTTACATAGGTGCCGTTCGTGTAACAACAAGGGACCGGTTCCGACCCCTCACCCGTTTCGAGGAACCGAATCCAGCCCAAAAATCCTTGAGACTGGCGCGGTTCTATTGGCCGATTCCGGCAGAGTCAACTGCCGGAGAGCCCGAATTTGATCCCTGCCCTATGCTCCGAGCGCATGGCGGATGGCCGCCGTGACCTCGTTCACCGGCTGCATGCCGTCGACAGTCTTGAGCAATCCCTTGCCCGTGTAATAGGCGACCAGCGGCTCGGTCAGCTCGCGATAGACGTCGAGGCGCTTGCGGATCACCTGCGCGTCGTCGTCGGCGCGCGCCCCGCCGGTTTCCTTGGCCCGGTTGGCGACGCGGGCGACCAGGGTGTCGGCGTCGGCGGTGATCTCGATCACCGCGTCGAGCTTCAGGCCCTTCTGCTCCAGCATGGCGCCCAGCGCGTCGGCCTGCGGGATGGTGCGCGGGAAGCCGTCGAGGATGAAGCCGTTGGCGCAGTCGGGCTGGTCGATGCGCTCCGACACGATGCCGTTGACGATCTCGTCGGACACCAGATCGCCGCGGTCGACGATGGCCTTGGCCTCGACGCCGAGCGGCGTCCTGCTGGCGATCGCCTGGCGCAGGATGTCGCCGGTCGACAGCTGCGGAATATGCAATTGCTCGACCAGGATCTTGGCCTGCGTGCCCTTGCCGACGCCCGGGGGTCCGAGAAGTATGAGCCTCAACGCTTGCGCCCTCCCAGCCGCGACCGCTTCACCAGGCCCTCATATTGCTGCGCAATCAGGTGGCTCTGGATCTGGCTGATGGTGTCCAGCGTCACCGTCACCATGATCAGCAGCGAGGTGCCGCCGATGAACTGGCTGACGTTGAGCTGGCTGTGGATCACCTCGGGGATGAGGCAGACCACCGTCAGGTAGATGGCGCCGACCACGGTGATGCGGGCGAGCACGTAGTCGATGTGCTGGGCGGTGCGCTCGCCCGGCCGGATGCCGGGGATGAAGCCGCCCGAGCGCTTCAGATTGTCGGCCGTCTCGGTCGGGTTGAACACGATCGAGGTGTAGAAGAAGCAGAAGAAGATGGTCAAAACGCCGTAGGTCAGCAGGTAGACCGGTTGGCCGCGGCCGAGCAGCGCCGCCACCACGCCCAGCCATTGCGGGGCGTCGCCGCGCGAGGCGAAGGAGGCGATGGTCGCCGGCAGCAGCAGCAGCGAAGAGGCGAAGATCGGCGGGATCACGCCCGAGGTGTTGAGCTTGAGCGGCAGGTGCGAGGTGTCGCCCTGGAACATCTTGTTGCCGACCTGGCGCTTCGGATACTGGATCAGCAGCCGCCGCTGCGCCCGCTCGAAGAACACGATGACGGCGATCACCACGATGGCGAGCAGCGGCAGGCCGATGGCCCAGAAGCCGGCCAGCGCGCCCTGGCGCAGCAGCTCCAGCGTCTGCACGATCGTGGTCGGCAGGTTGGCGACGATGCCGGCAAAGATGATCAGCGAGATGCCGTTACCGACGCCGCGCGAGGTGATCTGCTCGCCCAGCCACATCAGGAACATGGTGCCGCCCACCAGGGTGACGATGGTCGAGATGCGGAAGAACCAGCCCGGATTGAGCACCACGCCCTGGCTGCCCTCGAGGCCGACGGCGATGCCGTAGGCCTGGATGGCGCAGAACACCACCGTGAGGTAGCGGGTGTACTGGTTCATCTTGCGACGGCCGGCCTCGCCCTCCTTCTTCAGCGCTTCCAGCCGCGGCGAGGCGGTGGTCAGCACCTGCACCACGATGGACGCGGTGATGTAGGGGATGAGGTTGAGGGCGAAGATCGCCATGCGGTGCACGGCGCCGCCGGCGAACAGGTCGAACATGCCGAAGATGCCGTTCTGGGCCTGCTTGAAGGTCTGCGCATAGGCGTCCGGATCGATGCCCGGCACCGGGATGTAGGTGCCCAGCCGATAGACGAGCAGCGCGCCCAGGGTGAACAGGATGCGCTGCTGCAGGACCTTCGCCTTGGCGAAGGTCGAAAAGTTCAGATTTTTGGCAAGCTGTTCGGCTGCGGACGCCATGATCGCCTATTCCCTATTGTGCGTGGCTGAACGGAAACCGAAGACCATCACGCGCCACGCTCTGCGGCCCGGCGCGATCAGGCGTCAGCCTTGGTTTCTTCAGCCTTGGGCATATCGACCTTGCCGCCCAGCGCTTCAATAGCCGCGACCACGCCGGCGGAGGCGTGGGTGACGTTGAAGCTCACCTTCTTGCTGGTGAATTCGACCGGGCCCTTGACCAGCCGCACGCCGTCGCGGGCGCGGCGGATGACGCCGGCCTTGACCAGCGCCGCGGCGTCGATGACGCCCTTGTGGTCGAGCTTGCCGCTGTCGATGTAGGCCTGGATGCGGTCGAGGCGCACGGTGTTGTAGCGCTTCACGTTGGGCACGTTGAAGCCGCGCTTGGGCATGCGCATGTGCAGCGGCATCTGGCCGCCCTCGAAGCCGCCGATGGCCACGCCCGAGCGCGCCGTCTGGCCCTTGCCGCCGCGGCCGCCGGTCTTGCCGACGCCCGAGCCGATGCCACGGCCGACGCGCACGCGCTTCTTGTTAGCGCCCTGATTGTCGCGAAGTTCGTTCAAGCGAGCCATGTCAGTCAGTCCTTACTTACCTTCGACCACGCGCACGAGATGCGGGATCTTGCCGATCATGCCGCGCACTTCCGGCGTGTCCTTGAGCGTCCGCTGCTTGCGGATCTTGTTGAGCCCGAGCCCGACCAGGGTCGCCCGCTGGTCGGCGGTGCGGCGCGAGGGGGACGCGTATTGCTCGACGGTTACGGTCTTGTCAGCCATTTACGCCTCCACCGCTTCCTGGCCGCGACGGGCCTGCAGGTCGGACACTTTGAGGCCGCGGCGGGCCGCGACCGAACGCGGGCTGTCGACCTGCTTGAGCGCCTCGAAGGTGGCGCGGACCATGTTGTACGGGTTCGAGGTGCCGGTCGATTTGGCGACGATGTCGTTGACGCCCAGCGTCTCGAAGATGGCGCGCATCGGACCGCCGGCGATGATGCCGGTGCCCGGCACGGCCGAGCGCAGCACGACCTTGCCGGCGCCGTGGCGGCCGGTGACGTCGTGATGCAGGGTGCGGGCCTCGCGCAGCGGCACGCGGATGAGCTGGCGCTTGGCCTGCTCGGTCGCCTTGCGGATGGCCTCGGGCACCTCGCGGGCCTTGCCGTGGCCGAAGCCGACGCGGCCCTTCTGGTCGCCCACCACCACCAGCGCGGCAAAGCCGAAGCGCTTGCCGCCCTTCACCACCTTGGCGACGCGGTTGATGTGGACCAGGCGGTCGATGAATTCGCTTTCGCGCTCTTGAACGTCTCTCATGTCGTCTCTCTCTTTCGCGCGATCAGAACTTGAGGCCGGCTTCGCGGGCAGCGTCCGCCAGGGCCTTGACGCGGCCGTGGTAGAGGTAGCCGCCGCGGTCGAAGATCACTTCCTCGACCTTGGCCGCCTTGCCGCGCTCGGCGATCAGCTTGCCGACGGCGCTGGCCGCATCCTGCGAGCCGCCGTTCTTGACCGAACCCTTGACGTCCTTGTCGAGGGTCGAGGCCGCGGCGAGCGTGCGGCCCGACGCGTCGTCGATGATCTGGGCGTAGATGTTCTTGTCCGAGCGGTGCACGCTCAGACGCGGGCGGCCATAGGCACGGGCCCGGATGGCTTTACGAACGCGCGCCTTGCGCCGTTCTGCTCCCTTGTGGCTGATGGGCATGTCTGGCGCTCCTTACTTCTTCTTGCCTTCCTTGCGCGCGACGTATTCGTCGGCGTAGCGGACGCCCTTGCCCTTGTAGGGCTCGGGCTTGCGGAAGGCGCGGATATCGGCGGCCACCTGGCCGACCTGCTGCTTGTCGATGCCCGAGACCGTGATGTCGGTCTGCGTCGGGGCGGCGAGCGTGATGCCCACGGGCGCCGGGAACACCACTTCGTGGCTGAAGCCCAGGCTCAGCTTCAGATCCTTGCCGGCCATGGCGGCGCGGAAGCCCACGCCCTGGATCTGCAGCTTCTTTTCGAAGCCGTCCTTGACGCCCTTGACCATGTTGGCGATCAGCGCGCGGGTGGTCCCCCAGGCAGCGCGGGCCTCCTTGGTGTCGTTCGCCGGCTCGATGACGATCCCCTCGTCGGTCTGCCTGGCGTTGACGATATCCATGAGGGTCAGGGACGTTTCGCCCTTGGGGCCCTTGGCGGTGACGGTGCGGTCGCTGATCGCGACCGTGACGCCGCTCACCGGAGCGATGGGTTTCTTGCCTGTACGGGACATTCTAGCTTTCCTTCGGAGTCATCGTCGATGACGTGCCTTCTATTCTGCGCATGCGCCGGTCCGAAAACCGGAAACCCGCTTTCGGGCGCATGCCTGTCTTAGAAGACGCGGCAGACTACCTCGCCACCCAGATTCTGGGACTTCGCTTCGTGATCGGCCATCACGCCCTTGGGGGTCGACAGGATCGACACGCCGAGGCCGTTCATCACCGACGGGATGTTCTTGACCGACACATAGACGCGGCGGCCGGGACGCGAGACGCGCTCGATCGTCCGGATCACCGGGGTGTTGTCGGCATATTTGAGCTCGATCTCGTATTCGTTGAGGCCGGTCTCGGTCTTCTGCTCGGAGTAGCCGCGGATGAAGCCCTCCGACTTCAGCACGTCGAGCACGCGGCCGCGCATGGTCGAGGCCGGCGTCGACACGGTATCGCGGCGGCGCATCTGCGCGTTGCGGATGCGGGTCAGCATATCGCCGATCGGATCAGTAAGGCTCATTGCTCGGTCTCCTTACCAGCTCGACTTGACCATGCCGGGCACCTGCCCGAAATTGCCGAGCTGACGCAGCGCGATGCGGCTCAGCTTCAGCTTGCGGTAGTAGCCGCGGGGACGGCCCGAGACTTCGCAGCGGTTGCGCACACGGCCCGGAGAAGAGTTGCGCGGCAGTTCGGCGAGCTTGAGCTGCGCGGCGAAACGGTCTTCCATGCTGAGCGCGTGGTTCATCGCGATCTGCTTCAGCTTGGCGCGCTTGCCCGCATACTGCTTGCTCAGCTTCTTGCGGCGGTTGTTCTTCTCGATAGAGCTGGTCTTTGCCATTTATCGTCCTCTGCCCCCTCTTACTGCCGGAAGGGGAAATTGAAGGCGCGCAGCAGGGCGCGGGCCTCGTCGTCGGTCTTGGCCGTGGTGCACACCACGATGTCCATGCCCCAGACCTGCTCGATCTGATCGTAGGAGATCTCGGGGAAGATGATGTGTTCCTTGATGCCCATGGCGTAGTTGCCGCGGCCATCGAAGGCGTTCGGGTTGAGGCCGCGGAAGTCGCGCACGCGCGGCAGGGCGACGTTCACCAGGCGGTCGAGGAATTCGTACATGCGCGTCTTGCGCAGCGTGACCTTGACGCCGAGCGGCATGTTCTCGCGGACCTTGAAGCCGGCGATCGACTTGCGCGCATGGGTGATGACGGGCCTCTGGCCGGCGATCTTTTCGAGATCGGCGGCGGCCGCCTTCACCTTCTTGGAATCGTTGACCGCCTCGCCGACGCCCATGTTCAGCACGATCTTTTCGAGCTTGGGCAACTGCATGACGTTCTTGTAGCCGAACTGCTTGAGCAGGTCGGCCTTGATCTGGTCTTCGTACTGCGTGCGCAGACGCGGGACGTAAGCGGTCTCAGCCATCGATCACATCTCCGGTCGAACGGGCGACGCGCACTTTCTTGCCGTCGTCCTGAATCTTGAACCCAACGCGGGTCGGCTTGCCCGCCGCATCCACGAGCGCGAGGTTGCTCAGGTGGATCGGGGACTCCTTGGTAAAGATGCCGGCATCCTGCGCCGCCGTCTGCTTGGTGTGACGGCGCACCAGGTTGAGACCCTGCACGGTGGCGCGGTTCTCGGTCGGGAACACCTGCAGCACGGTGCCGGTCTTCTTCTTGTCCTTGCCGGTCAGGACGACGACCTTGTCGCCCTTCTTGATCTTGGCGGCCATTACAGCACCTCCGGCGCGAGCGAAATGATCTTCATGTGGTTCTTGCTGCGCAGCTCGCGCGGCACGGGCCCGAAGATGCGGGTGCCGATCGGCTCGGCCTGGTTGTTGATCAGCACCGCGGCGTTCTTGTCGAAGCGGATGATCGAGCCATCGGTGCGGCGCACCGGGGCGGCGGTCCGCACCACGACGGCCTTCATCACCTGGCCCTTCTTGACGCGGCCGCGCGGGATGGCGTCCTTCACCGACACGACGATGATGTCGCCCACCGAGGCGTACTTGCGGTGCGAGCCGCCGAGCACCTTGATGCACATGACGCGACGCGCGCCGGAATTGTCGGCAACGTCGAGATTTGACTGCATCTGGATCATGGCTTGATGCCTTCTCGTTCCATTCGCCACGCCTCACGGCGGGCTGAAATCCTGTTCTTTAGGCGTGCTGGACCAGGGTCCAGCGCTTGTTCTTCGAAATCGGCGGGCACTCTTCGATCCACACCGTGTCGCCGACCTTGGCCGAATTGGCCTCGTCATGCGCATGGTACTTCTTGGACCGCCGCACGGTCTTTTTCATCACCGGATGGGTGAAGGCGCGGTCGACGCGCACCACCACGGTCTTTTCGTTCACGTCGGAGACCACGGTCCCCTGCAACACGCGCTTGGGCATTCGTCTCTCCTTACTTCGCCGCGGCTTTTTCGCCCAGGATCGTCTTGATCCGGGCGATCTCGCGACGCACTTCCTTGACGCGGCCGGGCTTTTCGAGCTGCTGGGTCGCGCGCTGGAAGCGCAGGTTGAACTGCTCCTTCTTGAGGCCGAGGAGCTGGTCCTTCAGTTCGTCGGGCGTCTTGGCCCTAAGATCGGAGTTCGCCATTGTATCTCGTCCTTAGTCCGGAATGCGGGTCACGACCCGCGTGATGATCGGAAGCTTCATGGCGCCCAGGCGCAGCGCTTCCTTGGCGACGTCCGGCGGGACGCCGTCGATCTCGAACAGGATGCGGCCGGGATGGACGCGCGCCGCCCAGTACTCGACCGATCCCTTGCCCTTGCCCATGCGGACTTCCACCGGCTTCTTGGAAACCGGCAGGTCCGGGAAGACGCGGATCCACACGCGCCCGGCGCGCTTCATCTCGCGGGTGATGGCGCGGCGGGCCGCCTCGATCTGGCGGGCGGTGACGCGCTCGGGTTCCTGCGACTTCAGGCCGAACTGGCCGAAAGCGAGCTCGGTGCCACCCTTGGCATTGCCATGGATGCGGCCCTTGTGCGCCTTGCGGAACTTGGTTTTCTTTGGCTGCAGCATCTATCCTGCCTTCTCAGTTCGCGGTCGCGCCGTCGGTGTCGGCGTTGCGGCGGCCACGCGGCCCGCGACGCTCCCCGTCGGGACGATCGTCGCGCTCGCGGCGCGGCGCACCCTGGCCGGCGCCCTCGCCGCCCTCGGTGGCGCGACGTTCATGCGCCATCGGGTCGTGCTCGAGCACTTCGCCCTTGAAGATCCACACCTTGACGCCGATGACGCCATAGGTGGTCTCGGCCTCGGCCACGCCGTAGTCGATGTCGGCGCGCAGCGTATGCAGCGGCACGCGGCCCTCGCGGTACCACTCGGTACGGGCGATGTCGGCGCCGCCGAGACGACCGCCGACGTTGACGCGGATGCCGCCGGCGCCCATGCGGATCGCCGTCTGCACGGCGCGCTTCATGGCACGGCGGAACGCCACGCGGCGCTCGAGCTGCTGGGCGATGCCCTGCGCCACGAGGTTGGCGTCGGTCTCGGGCTTGCGCACTTCAACGATGTTGATGTGCACTTCGCTGTCGGTGAACGACTTCACCTTGGCGCGGATCTTGTCGATGTCGGCGCCTTTCTTGCCGATCACGATGCCCGGACGGGCAGTGTGGATCGACACCCGGCACTTGCGGTGCGGACGCTCGATGACGACCTTGCTCACCGCGGCCTGCTTGAGGTCGTCGAGCAGGGTTTCACGGATCTTGATGTCTTCCTGCAGCAGCTTGCCGTACTCGCCCTTGTTGGCGAACCAGCGGCTGTCCCAGGTGCGGTTGATCCCGAGGCGCAGACCGATCGGGTTGATCTTCTGACCCATTATGCGGTCTCCTCAGCTTGGCGAACCACGATGGTGAGGTTCGAGAACGTGTGCTCGAGGCGCGCCGAGTGGCCGCGGCCACGGGCCATGAAGCGCTTCATCACCAGCGAGTCCCCGACATAGGCCTCGGCCACGACGAGCGCGTCCGGGTCCAGGCCGTGGTTGTTTTCGGCATTGGCGATGGCGCTCTCGAGCGTCTTTTTCACCGGGCCGGCGATGCGCTTGCGCGAGAAGGTCAGCTCGGCCAGGGCCTTGTCCACCTTCTTGCCGCGGATCATCTGCGCGACGAGGTTCAGCTTCTGCGAGCTGGTGCGCAACAGGCGCAGGACGGCCTTGGCCTCGTTGTCCTTGAGCGCGCGCTTGGTCTTCGGCTTGCCCATGTTACTTCCTCTTGGCCTTCTTGTCGGCCGAGTGCCCGTAATAGGTACGGGTCGGCGCGAACTCGCCGAACTTGTGGCCGATCATTTCCTCGGACACCGAGACCGGGATGTGCTTGTGGCCGTTGTGCACGCCGAAGGTCAGCCCGACGAACTGCGGCAGGATGGTGGAGCGGCGGCTCCACATCTTGATCACTTCGTTGCGGCCGCCGTCGCGAACCTTCTCGGCCTTCTTGAGCAGGTAGCCGTCGACGAACGGACCCTTCCAGATTGAACGAGTCATGGCTTAGCGGCCCTTCTTCACGTGACGGCTGCGGACGATGAACTTGTCCGTCCGCTTGTTGCTTCTGGTCTTCTGGCCCTTGGCGGCACCGCCCCACGGCGTGGTCCAGTGCATACCACCCTTGGTGCGGCCGCCATGCGGGTGGTCGACCGGGTTCATGGCGATGCCGCGGGTCTGCGGCTTGATGCCGAGCCAGCGGCTGCGGCCGGCCTTGCCGACCACAGTGTTGGCGTGGTCCTGGTTGGACACGGCGCCGACGGTGGCGAGGCACGAGCCATGCACGCGGCGCTGCTCGCCCGAGTTGAGGCGGAGGATGGCCCAGCCCGCGTCGCGGCCGACATATTGCGCATAGGCGCCGGCGGAGCGCGCGATCTGGCCGCCCTTGCGCGGCTTCATCTCGACATTGTGGACGATCGTGCCGACCGGCATGCGCTCGAGCGGCATGGCGTTGCCCGGCTTGATGTCGACGGTCGACAGCGACGAGACGACCTTGTCGCCGGCGGCCAGGCGCTGCGGCGCCACGATATAGGCCAGCTCGCCGTCGTTGTACTTGATCAGCGCGATCCAGGCGGTGCGGTTGGGATCGTATTCCAGCCGCTCGACCGTCGCGACCTCGTCGAAACGGGTGCGCTTGAAGTCGACCAGCCGGTACGAGCGCTTGTGCCCGCCGCCACGGTGGCGCGAGGTCATGCGGCCGGTGTTGTTGCGGCCGCCCGAGGCGCTGAGGCCTTCGGTCAGCGTCTTGACCGGCTTGCCCTTCCACAGCTCCGACCGATCGGTCGTGATCAGGAAGCGGCGACCCGGAGACGTCGGATTGTAAGTTACGAGACCCATGGTTCTTCCTCCTCTAGACGCCGGTCGAGATATCGATCGACTGGCCGTCGACGAGGGTTACGATTGCCTTCTTGACGTCGTTGCGCACGCCCTTGGTATTGCGGAAGCGCTTGGTCTTGCCCTTGCGCACCAGGGTGTTGACCGCCTTGACCTTGACCGAGAACAGGCCTTCGACGGCCGCCTTGATCTCGGTCTTGGTGGCATCGATCGCCACGTCGAACACCACCTGGCCGTGCTCGGAGGCGAGCGTCGACTTTTCGGTCACCACCGGCGAGCGGATGATGTCGTAATTGCTGTACTTGCTCATGCGAACCGCGCCTCCAGCGCTTCGACGGCAGCCTTGCTCAGGACCAGCCGGTTGCGGCGCAGAATGTCGGCGACGTTGATGCCCTGGATGGGCAGCACGTCGATCTGCGGGATGTTGCGAGCGGCCAGCGCGAAGTTCTGGTCGAGCTCGGCGCCGTCGACGATCAGCGCATTCGACCAGTCGAGCTTGCCGAAGGTGGCGCGCAGCGTCGCCGTCTTGGCCTCGCTGGTCTTGAGCGTATCGACGATCGACAGTTCGCCCGCCTGCGCCTTGGCCGAGAGCGCCAGCTTCAACGCCAGGGCCCGCACCTTCTTGGGCAGGTCGATGGCGTGGCTGCGCGGGGTCGGGCCGAACGCACGACCGCCACCGCGGAACTGCGGAGCGCGGCGGCTGCCGTGACGGGCGCCGCCCGAGCCCTTCTGCTTCACCGACTTCTTGCCGGTGCGGGCGATCTCGGCGCGATTCTTCACGTCATGGGTGCCGGCCATGGCCTTGAGGCCCTGGTAGCGCACCATGCGGTGCAGGATGTCGGCGCGGGGCTCGAGGCCGAAAATCTCGTCCTTGAGGCTCAGCGAGCCGGCGTCCTTGCCGTCGAGGGAAGTGACCTGGATGTCCATTATTTGCTCTCCCCGGCGGCGGCCGCGGCGGGCGTGAACTTGCCCGGCGAAACGACGTCCTTGTGTGCCGGCTTCTTGACCGCGTCGCGGATCTGGATCCAGCCGCCCTTGGCGCCCGGAACCGCACCCTCGATCATGATCAGGCCGCGTTCGACATCGGTCTTGACCACGCGCAGGTTCTGCGTGGTGACGCGGCGGTCGCCCATGTGGCCGGCCATCTTCTTGCCCTTGAACACCTTGCCGGGGTCCTGGCGCTGGCCGGTCGAACCATGCGAGCGGTGCGACACCGACACGCCGTGCGTGGCGCGCAGGCCGTGGAAGTTCCAGCGCTTCATGCCGCCGGCAAAGCCCTTGCCGATCGAGGTGCCGGTCACATCGACGAGCTGGCCCTCGACGAAATGGTCGGCCTGCATCGTGGCGCCCACTTCGATGAGATTGGCCGCGTCGACGCGGAACTCGGTGATCTCGCGCTTCGGCTCCACCTTGGCGACGGCGAACTGCCCGCGGTCGGCCTTGGTGATGTTCTTGGTCTTGACGGTGCCGGCGCCGAGCTGCAGCGCGGTGTAGCCGTCCCTGGCCTCGGTGCGCTGGCCCACCACCTGGCAGTTCTGCAGCCCGAGCACGGTCACGGGGACGTGCGTGCCGTCCGCCTTGAATATGCGGGTCATGCCCAGCTTCTGTGCGATCAAACCAGAACGCATCGATTGTACCCTTTTTCCTAGGCGCCCGGCCGGGTCATTGTTGCAAGAGGACCCTGTTGCGCGGCCGGCGCGAAAAACCCGTTAGAGCTTGATTTCGACGTCGACGCCGGCGGCGAGATCGAGCTTCATCAGCGCATCCACGGTCTGCGGCGTCGGATCGACGATGTCGAGCAGGCGCTTGTGGGTGCGGATTTCGAACTGCTCGCGCGACTTCTTGTCGATGTGCGGCGAGCGGTTCACCGTAAACTTCTCAATCCGCGTCGGCAGCGGGATCGGTCCGCGGACCTGCGCGCCCGTCCGCTTGGCGGTATTGACGATCTCGCGCGTCGACGTATCGAGCACGCGATGGTCAAACGCCTTGAGGCGGATGCGAATGTTTTGACCGTTCATCTTGCTTTCCCAACCAGAATGGCACGCGGCGCACGCTCATGCGCGCGCCGCGATAGAACCTTATTTCAGGATCTTGGCGACGACGCCCGAACCGACAGTGCGGCCGCCCTCACGGATAGCGAAGCGGAGCTTCTCTTCCATGGCGATCGGCACGATCAGCTGCACGGTGATATTCACGTTGTCGCCCGGCATCACCATTTCGGTGCCTTCCGGCAGGGTCACCACACCGGTCACGTCGGTGGTGCGGAAATAGAACTGCGGACGGTAGTTGGCGAAGAACGGAGTGTGGCGGCCGCCTTCTTCCTTGGTCAGGATGTAGGCTTCGGCCACGAACTCGGTGTGCGGGGTCACGGAACCGGGCTTGCACAGCACCTGGCCGCGCTCGACCTGGGTACGCTCGATGCCGCGGATCAGCGCGCCGATGTTGTCGCCGGCCTGGCCCTGATCGAGCAGCTTGCGGAACATCTCGACGCCGGTGACGGTGGTCTTCTGCGTCGCCTTGATGCCGACGATCTCGACTTCCTCGCCCACCTTGACGATGCCGCGCTCGACACGGCCGGTCACCACGGTGCCGCGGCCCGAGATCGAGAACACGTCTTCGATCGGCATCAGGAACGGCTGGTCGACCGGACGGGCCGGCTGCGGGATGTAGCTGTCGACCGCAGCCATCAGCTCCAGCACGGCGTCGTGGCCGAGCTTCTTGTCGCCGTCGTTGAGCGCCTCGGTGGCCGAGCCCTTGATGATCGGGATGTCGTCGCCGGGGAATTCGTACGAGCTCAGCAGCTCGCGCACTTCGAGCTCGACGAGCTCGAGCAGCTCCGGATCGTCGACCATGTCGCACTTGTTGAGGAACACGACGAGGGCCGGCACGCCGACCTGACGGGCGAGCAGGATGTGCTCGCGGGTCTGCGGCATCGGGCCGTCGGCGGCCGACACGACCAGGATCGCGCCGTCCATCTGGGCGGCACCGGTGATCATGTTCTTCACATAGTCGGCGTGGCCGGGGCAGTCGACGTGGGCGTAGTGACGGTTGGCCGTCTCGTACTCGACGTGCGCGGTGTTGATGGTGATCCCGCGCGCCTTCTCTTCCGGCGCGGCGTCGATCTGGTCATACGCCTTGAACTGGGCGCCGCCCGTCTCGGCGAGCACCTTGGTGATCGCAGCCGTCAGCGAGGTCTTGCCATGGTCGACGTGACCGATGGTGCCGATGTTGCAATGCGGCTTGTTGCGGGAAAACTTTTCCTTAGCCATCGCTATCTCCTAAACAGCCCGTCGGGCCGGCTTTGGTTTTCGTCTTACTCTTCGATCCGTTCAGGTCAGGCGTACTTGGCCTGGACTTCCTGGGCGACTGCCTGCGGAACCTGCTCGTAGTGATCGAACGTCATGGTGTACTGGGCGCGGCCCTGGCTCATCGAGCGCAGCGAGTTCACGTAGCCAAACATGTTGGCCAGCGGAACCATCGCGTCGATGACCTGGGCAATGCCCCGCGCCTCGGTGCCGCGGATCTGGCCGCGACGGGAATTGAGGTCGCCGATGACGTCGCCCACATAGTCTTCCGGGGTCAGCACTTCAACCCGCATGATCGGCTCGAGGATCTTCGGGGAGGCCTTCTCGATGGCCTCCTTGAAGCCCGCGCGGCCGGCGATTTCGAAGGCCAGCACCGACGAGTCGACGTCGTGGTAGGCGCCGTCCGTCAGGGTGAACTTCACATCGACGATCGGGAAGCCGATCACCGGACCGGCACCCATCACCGAGGCCACGCCCTTTTCGACGCCCGGCACGTACTCCTTGGGCACGTTGCCGCCCACCACTTCCGACTTGAACTCGAAGCCGGCGCCCGGCTCGTTGGGTTCGATGCGGAACTTGATGCGGGCGAACTGGCCCGAGCCACCCGACTGCTTCTTGTGGGTGTAGTCGTGCTCGACGCCCTTGGTGATCGCCTCGCGATACGCCACCTGCGGCGCACCGATATTGGCCTCCACCTTGAACTCGCGCTTCATGCGGTCGACGATGATGTCGAGGTGAAGCTCGCCCATGCCGGAGATGATGGTCTGGCCAGATTCCTCGTCGGTCTTGACACGGAAGCTCGGGTCCTCGGCGGCAAGGCGCGCGAGGGCGAGGCCCATCTTTTCCTGGTCGGCCTTGGATTTGGGCTCCACGGCGATGTCGATCACCGGCTCGGGGAACTCCATGCGCTCGAGGATGACCTTGTGGTTGGGGTCCGAGAGCGTGTCGCCGGTGGTGGTGTCCTTGAGGCCCACGATGGCGACGATGTCGCCGGCATAGGCTTCATTGATCTGCTCGCGCGAATTGGCGTGCATCTGGAACATGCGGCCGACGCGCTCGCGCTTCTCCTTGACCGTGTTCTCCAGCATCGCCCCCTGCTCGAGGTGGCCCGAATAGATGCGGCAGAAGGTCAGCGAGCCCATGTGCGGGTCGTTGGCGATCTTGAAGGCCAGCATCGACAGCGGTTCGTCGTCGGAGGCATGACGCTCGATCTCGGTATCGGTCTTGACGTCGATGCCCTTGATCGCCGGGATGTCGATCGGCGAGGGCAGGAAGTCGATGACGCCGTCGAGCAGCGGCTGCACGCCCTTGTTCTTGAAGGACGAGCCGCAGAACACCGGGAAGAAGTTCGAGTTGATGGTGCCCTGGCGGATCAGCCGGCGGATGGTGTCCTTGTCCGGGATCTCGCCGTTGAGATAGGCCTCGGTCGCGGCATCGTCGATCTCGACGATCGTCTCGATCAGCTGCTCGCGATACTTGACGGCCTTCTCCTTGAGGTCGGCCGGGATGTCGACGACGTCCCACTGCGCGCCCAGCTCTTCATTGTGCCAGACGAGCGCGTTCATCTCGATGAGGTCGACGACGCCGGCGAAATTGCTCTCGGAGCCGATCGGCAGCTGCACCACGGCGGTCTTGATGCCGAGGCGCTTGTGCAGGGTGTCGACGCAGAAATAGAAATCGGCGCCGATCTTATCCATCTTGTTGACGAAGATCAGGCGCGGCACTTCGTACTTGTCGGCCTGGCGCCACACGGTCTCGGTCTGCGGCTCGACGCCCTGGTTGCCGTCGAGCAGCGCGATGGCGCCGTCGAGCACGCGCAGCGAGCGCTCGACTTCGATGGTGAAGTCGACGTGGCCGGGCGTGTCGATGATGTTGAAGCGGTGCATGCGACCGTTGCGACCCTTCCAGAAGGTGGTGGTCGCCGCGGACGTGATGGTGATGCCGCGCTCCTGCTCCTGCTCCATCCAGTCCATGGTGGCGGCGCCGTCATGGACTTCGCCGATCTTATGGGACTTGCCGGTGTAGTAGAGGATGCGTTCGGTCGTGGTGGTCTTGCCGGCATCGATGTGGGCCATGATGCCGAAATTGCGGTATTCGTTGATGGGATATTCGCGGGCCATCGGTCAGGTCTCCAATTACCAGCGGTAGTGCGAGAAGGCGCGGTTGGCGTCCGCCATGCGGTGCGTGTCTTCGCGCTTCTTGACCGCCTGGCCGCGGCCGTTGAGGGCATCCATGAGTTCGCCGCTGAGGCGCTCCTTCATGGTGTGTTCGCCGCGCTTGCGGGCGCTTTCGATCAGCCAGCGGATGGCGAGGGCCTGCTGGCGGTCGGTGCGGACTTCGACCGGCACCTGGTAGGTGGCGCCGCCGACGCGGCGCGAGCGCACTTCCACCGCCGGACGGATATTGTCGAGCGCGGTGTGGAAGACGTTGATCGGGTCCTGCTTGGACTTCTGCTGCACGATGTCGAAGGCACCGTAGACGATGCTCTCGGCGACGGACTTCTTGCCGTCTTCCATCAGCGAATTCATGAATTTGGTGACGACGATATCGCCGAACTTGGGATCGGGGATGACTTCGCGTTTCTCGGCGCGGTGACGACGGGACATATCTCGATCTCCTTACTTCGGCCGCTTCGCGCCGTACTTGGAACGGCGCTGCTTGCGATCCTTCACCGACTGGGTGTCGAGGACGCCGCGCAGCACGTGGTAGCGCACGCCCGGCAGGTCGCGCACACGGCCGCCGCGGATCAGCACCACCGAGTGCTCCTGCAGATTGTGGCCTTCGCCGGGGATGTAGGAAATGACTTCGCGCGAGGTGGTCAGACGGACCTTGGCGACCTTGCGCAGCGCCGAGTTCGGCTTCTTCGGGGTGGTCGTGTAGACACGGGAACAGACGCCGCGTTTCTGCGGATTCTGCTCCATCGCCGGGACTTTATTCCGCTTCGGCTTGGTCGTCCGAGGTTTGCGGATAAGCTGATTAATGGTCGGCATTCACGCTCTTTCCATCGCCAAATTCGTCACTTTGCGCTCTGGCCGACCGCGCCCCAACGGGCTCGTCCGGCCAACCGCCTCCTGCAAGACATGAGCAAACCGAAACGGCGCCCTGCCGATCCGTCCCGGATCGCGGCGCCTTCTCAATGCAGCGGACCACTTCCCAGGAACGGAAGCGTTCATGCGCACAAAGATTTGCTACAAGTCTCGCCTTTGGCGGTGTGTTTGAGAGCCTTGGATGCCCGCACAAGGTGGCAGATACCCGGTTGGCGCTCACGACCGACCGCTAAGGTGGCGCCTCTCTATAGGCGATGAGTCCGGGCGTCAAGGATTCTTTGCACAGCTTTCTGCATGGCCGCCCTGCCCTCGCCGCGTCCGGCCCGGCCAGGCTCAAACGCCTGCCGCGCCGGGCCGCACGACGGTCCGCGCGCCGTCGTCGCCGGCGGTCCAGGCGGCGGCGATGCCGGCGAGCGGAACGAGCCTGGTGTCGAGGCCGAGTCGGCCGGCGCCCGCCGCCGCCAGCAGCGCCGCGATCGACCCCCGCAGCCGCTCTGGCGGCAGGCTGCCGAGGCCGCTGCCCACCAGCTCGATGGTCGACGCGCGCAGCACGGCGCTCGGCAGCGCGATCTCGGGCCCGGCGACCGAGCCGATCGACACGAAGCGCAGCGGCCGGTCCTCGCGGCCGGCCCGCGCCGCCGCGACCAGCGCCACCCGCGCCGGCGCGCCCCAAAGGTAGTCGAGCACCACGTCGACGCCCTGCGCGAATTCGGCCTTGAGGCTTGCCTCCAGCGCGGCGTCGTCGTCGCCGAGCGGGATCACCGCGTCGGCGCCCAGCCCGCGCAGGCGCTCCAGCATGTCGCGGTTGCGGCCGGTGGCGATGACCCGCCCCGCCCCCAGGTGCCTCGCGATCTGCACCGCGAGCCGCCCCGAGGTGCCGGTGGCGCCGTTCACCAGCACCGTCTGGCCGGGCGCGAACTGCGTCCGCTCGGCCAGCGCCGCCCAGGACGAGACGCCCGGATTGCCGATGGCGGCGGCGGTCACGTCGTCGAGGTCGTCGGGCAGCGGAATGCCCGTCCCGGTGCGGATGACCGTCCGCTCCGACAGCGTGCCATAGGGCGGCCGCGGCATGAAAAAGAAGATGCGCTGGCCGTCCGCCCGGCGCCCCACCCCGTCGACGCCCGGAATCACCGGATACGTCCCGGTCGACGAATAATGCGAGCCCGCGACCCGGCTGCGGGTGACGGGACTGATCGCGGCGGCGGTGACGGTGACGATTTCTTCGCCCTCGCCCGCCACCGGCTCCGCGAAATCGACATAGGCCGGGGCCTCCCCCGCCGCCGAAACAACTGCCGCCTTCATGATTGCGTCCTTTCGATATATGTGTATTGTGCACATATATAGGGAGCGGCCGGCGATGACGTCAAGCAAGAATGTGCAAAATACACGCATGTCGGGACAGGTGAAGCGGCTGCATCTGGCGCTGATGGAGATCGTGAGCGCCATGAACCGGGCGCAGAACGACGATGCGCTCTTGGCGGAAGCCGGCATCCAGCTCGACCGGGCGCTGTTTCCGCTGCTGGTGGCGATCGAGCGCTTCGGGCCGATCAGCGTCGGCGAGCTCGCCGACCGGGCCGGCCGCGACTACACCACCGTCAGCCGGCAGCTCAAGAAGCTCAGCGCGCTCGGGCTGGTGGCGCGCGCCAGCGGCGAGGCCGACCAGCGCGTCACGGTCGCCACCGTCACGCCGGCGGGCAGGCGGATGACCGAGGCGCTGGACCGGGCCCGCGAGCGCCTCGCGCGCCTCGCCCTCGCCGACTGGAGCGAGGCGGATCTCGACCGGCTCGTCGGCCTGCTCGAGCGGCTGACCGGCACGGTCCGCGGCGGGGCTAGCGCACCAGCCCCAGAATGAAGCCGTCCCAGCCCTTGGCGCCCACCGTCTGCAGCGCCGTGGCGTCGATCCGCGGATGCGCCTTGAGCAGCTCGAAAGCGGCGCGGGCGCCCTTGACGTTGCGGTCGTCGGAGGCGGCGTCGACCACCCGGCCGTCGCGCACCACATTGTCGAGCACGATCACCGTGCCCGTCCGCGACAGCCGCAGCGCCCAGTCGAGATAGCCCGGATTGTTGGGCTTGTCGGCGTCGATGAAGATCAGGTCGAACGGCCCGAGCCCGTCCGCCTCGACCTGGGGCAGGCTGTCGAGCGCCGCGCCCACGCGCACCTCGACCTGTTCGAGCAGCCCGGCCCGCGCCAGATTGTCCCGCGCCACGGCGGCGTGCCGCTCGGAGAATTCGAGGCTCAGCAGCCGGCCGTCCTGCGGCAGCGCCCGCGCCATCCAGATGGTCGAATAGGCGCCCAGCGTGCCGATCTCGAGGATGTTGCGCGCCCCCGAGATCGCCACCAGCAGGCTCAGGAACTTGCCCTGCGCCGGCGACACGTCGATCGCCGGCAGCCCGCCCGCCGCATTGGCGCGCAGCACCTGCCCGAAAATCGGATCGGCATCGGCCAGCAGGCTGGCCTCGATATACGCATCAACCGCGCCCCAGGCTTTTTCGCTCATCTCGTCCGACCTCATGGGTTCGAATCGGGTTAGCGCCGGACCGGGTCTCTGACAAGCTGCGCGCAAAACAAAGGGGCGCCGGAGCGCCCCTTCAAGTCTCGTCGATGGGCTTTCGCCTTACTCGGCCGGTTCGGCCGGCGCCGGGATCTGCACGGTCTCGGCCTGGCGACGGCGCTCCTCGAGGATGAGGTCGTCGCGCTTGGACGCGATCGACTTCTGCTTGGTGGTCGACGCACCGGTGCCCGCCGGGATGAGGCGGCCGACGATGACGTTCTCCTTGAGCCCTTCGAGCAGGTCGGCCTTGCCGGAGACCGCCGCCTCGGTGAGGACGCGGGTGGTCTCCTGGAACGAGGCCGCCGAGATGAAGCTGCGGGTCTGCAGCGACGCCTTGGTGATGCCCAAGAGCACCGGAACCGCCTTGGCCGGCTTCTTGCCGTCGGCCACCAGCTGGTCGTTGAGCTCGTCGAAATCGAGCTTGTCGAGCTGCTCGTCCTTGAGCATGCCCGAGTCGCCCGGTTCGGTGATCTCGACCTTCTGCAGCATCTGCCGGACGATGACCTCGATGTGCTTGTCGTTGATCAGCACGCCCTGGAGGCGATAGACCTCCTGGATCTCGTTGACGAGGTAGCGCGCCAGCTCCTCGACGCCCTTGATGGCAAGGATGTCGTGCGGGGCCGGGTTGCCGTCGAGGATGTACTCGCCCTTCTCGATGGTGTCGCCTTCCTGCAGATGGAAGGGCTTGCCCTTCGGGATCAGGTACTCCACCGGCTCCGAGGTCTTGTCCTCGGGCTCGATGATGATGCGGCGCTTGTTCTTGTAGTCGCGGCCGAAGCGGATGGTGCCATCGATCTCGGCGATGATGGCGTGATCCTTCGGACGACGGGCCTCGAACAGCTCGGCCACCCGCGGCAGGCCGCCGGTGATGTCCTTGGTCTTGGCGCTCTCGAGCGGGATACGCGCGAGCACGTCGCCGGGGGCCACCTTGTCGCCGGGTTCCACCGCGATCACGGCGTCCACCGACAGCAGGTAGCGGGCTTCGCCACCGCGGTCGAGCTTGGCCACCGCCCCCTTGCGGGTGATGGTGATGGCCGGCTTCAGGTGCTCGCCGCGCTGGTTGGTGCGCCAGTCGGTGACGAGGCGCTTGGTGAAGCCGGTCGTCTCGTCGGTGGTTTCCGCCATCGAGGCGCCGTCGACCAGGTCCTCGAAGGCCACTTCGCCGTCGACTTCGGCCAGCACCGGGCGGGTGTACGGATCCCACTCGGCGATACGCTGGCCGCGCTTGACCTCGTCGCCCTCGTTGACCAGCAGCTTCGCGCCATAGGCCACGCGGTGCGACGCCCGCTCCTTGCCATCCGGATCGAGGATGGCGAGCGCGACGTTGCGCGCCATGACCACGTGCCGGCCGCCCGCCACCTTCGCCAGATTGGCGTTGCGGATGGCGATCTTGCCTTCCGCACCGGCCTCGAGGAACGAGGTGTCGACCACCTGCGCCGTGCCGCCGATGTGGAACGTGCGCATGGTGAGCTGGGTGCCCGGCTCGCCGATCGACTGCGCCGCGATGACGCCGACGGCCTCGCCGATATTGACCGGCGTGCCGCGGGCCAGGTCGCGGCCGTAGCAGGCGGCGCAGCAACCGATGCGCAGCTCGCAGGTGAGCGGCGAGCGGATCTTGACCGACTGCACGCGGGCCGCCTCGATGGCGTCCACGTCCTTTTCGCCCAGCAGCGTGTTGGCCTTGACGATGACCTTGCCGGTCTCGGGGTGATGCACCGCCTCGGCCGTGGTGCGGCCGAGGATGCGCTGGCCGAGGGTCGCAACGACCTGGCCGGCGTCGATGATCGCCTCCATGGTGAGGCCGGCACTGGTGCCGCAATCGAGCTCGGTGATGATCGAGTCCTGCGCCACGTCGACGAGGCGGCGGGTCAGGTACCCCGAATTCGCGGTCTTCAGCGCCGTGTCCGCGAGGCCCTTGCGGGCGCCGTGGGTGGAGTTGAAGTACTCGAGAACGTTCAGGCCTTCCTTGAAGTTGGCCGTGATCGGGGTCTCGATGATCGAGCCGTCCGGACGCGCCATCAGGCCGCGCATGCCGGCGAGCTGCTTCATCTGCGCCGGCGAGCCGCGGGCGCCCGAATGGCTCATCATGTAGACCGAGTTGATCGGCTTCTGACGTCCGGTCTCCTTGTCGATCTGAACGGCAGCGATGCCCTTCATCATCTCGTCGGCGATCTTGTCGCCGCACTTGGCCCAGGCGTCGACCACCTTGTTGTACTTTTCGCCCTGGGTGATGAGGCCGTCATTGTACTGCTGCTCGAATTCCTCGACCAGCTTGCGGGTGTCCTCGACGATCTTCTGCTTGGACGCGGGGATCACCATGTCGTCCTTGCCGAACGAGATGCCGGCGCGGGCGGCGTGCTTGAAGCCGAGATCCATGATGCGGTCGCAGAAGATCACCGTCTCCTTCTGGCCGCAGCCGCGATAGACCGTGTCGATCATCTTGGAGATGGTCTTTTTGGTCATCAGCTGGTTGGCGGTCTCGAACGGCACGGCCTTGCGGTGCGGCAGCAGCTGCCCCAGCATCATGCGGCCCGGCGTGGTCTCGACGATCTTGGTGGTGTACTCGCCCTTGTCGTCCCAGACCTTCACGCGGCCCTTGATCTTGGTGTGCATGGTGACCACGCCATTGGCGAGCGCGTGCTCGATCTCGCCCATGTCGGAGAACGCCATGCCCTGGCCCGGCTCGCCCTCGTTCATGAGGGAGAGATGGTACAGGCCCAGAACGATGTCCTGGCTCGGCACGATGATCGGCTGGCCGTTGGCGGGGTGCAGGATGTTGTTGGTCGACATCATCAGCACCCGCGCCTCGAGCTGCGCCTCGAGGCTCAGCGGCACGTGCACGGCCATCTGGTCGCCGTCGAAATCGGCGTTGAAGGCGGCGCACACCAGCGGATGCAGCTGGATGGCCTTGCCCTCGATCAGCATCGGCTCGAACGCCTGGATGCCGAGGCGGTGCAGCGTCGGCGCGCGGTTGAGCAGCACCGGATGCTCGCGGATCACCTCGTCGAGGATGTCCCAGACCTCCGGCTTTTCCTTCTCGACCAGCTTCTTGGCCTGCTTCACCGTCGAGCTGAAGCCCTTGGCCTCGAGCCGCGAATAGATGAACGGCTTGAACAGTTCGAGCGCCATCTTCTTGGGCAGCCCGCACTGGTGCAGCTTCAGCTCCGGACCGACGGTGATCACCGACCGGCCGGAATAGTCGACGCGCTTGCCGAGCAGGTTCTGGCGGAACCGGCCCTGCTTGCCCTTGAGCATATCGCTGAGCGACTTCAGCGGACGCTTGTTGGCGCCGGTGATGGTGCGGCCGCGGCGGCCGTTGTCGAACAGCGCATCCACCGCTTCCTGCAGCATGCGCTTTTCGTTGCGGATGATGATGTCCGGCGCGCGCAGCTCGATCAGCCGCTTCAGGCGGTTGTTGCGGTTGATGACGCGGCGGTAGAGGTCGTTGAGATCGGACGTGGCGAAGCGGCCGCCGTCCAGCGGGACGAGCGGGCGCAGCTCCGGCGGGATCACCGGCACGACGGTCATGATCATCCATTCGGGCTTGTTGCCCGACAGGATGAACTGCTCGACGACCTTCAGCCGCTTGGCCAGCTTCTTGGGCTTGAGCTCGGTGGTCGACTCGGCGATCTCGACGCGCAGATCCGCGGCGATCTTTTCGAGGTCGAGCCCCTGCAGCATCTCGCGGATGGCCTCGGCGCCGATCTTGGCGGTGAAGCTGTCGGCGCCGTATTCGTCCTGGGCGTCGAGGTACTGCTCCTCGGTCAGCAGCTCATTCGTGGTGAACGGCGTCAGGCCGGGATCGAGCACGACATACTGCTCGAAATAGAGGATGCGCTCGATGTCCTTGAGCGTCATGTCGAGGAGCAGCGCGATGCGGCTCGGCAGCGACTTCAGGAACCAGATGTGGGCGACCGGCGCGGCCAGCTCGATGTGGCCCATGCGCTCGCGGCGCACGCGGCTTAGCGTCACTTCGACGCCGCACTTCTCGCAGATGACGCCCTTGAACTTCATGCGCTTGTACTTGCCGCACAGGCACTCGTAGTCCTTCACCGGCCCGAAGATGCGCGCGCAGAACAGGCCGTCACGCTCCGGCTTGAACGTGCGGTAGTTGATGGTCTCGGGCTTCTTGATCTCGCCGTACGACCAGCTCAGGATTTTCTCCGGGCTGGCGATGCTGATCTTCATCTGATCGAACATCTGCACCGGGACCTGCGGGTTGAACGGGTCCATGACGTGATTGTGGCTATGCATTCAGTATCTCCTCGTCTCCGTCAGGCGCGTGGGGAGAAGCGCGACTGGCGAGGCGTGTTTCCAATGGATGGGCGAAGGGGGCGGATCACTCCGCCGCCTTCTGAGGAGCTTCAAGTTCGGCTTCGTGCGCGCCGGGCGCGGGAAGCTCGGTGCCCTCGGCCATCTCAAGTTCGACGTTGAGACCCAGGGACCGGATTTCCTTGACCAGCACGTTGAAGCTTTCCGGAACGCCGGCTTCGAAGGTGTCGTCGCCGCGCACGATGGCCTCGTAGACCTTGGTGCGGCCGGCCACGTCGTCCGACTTGATGGTCAGCATTTCCTGCAGCGTGTAGGCGGCGCCGTAGGCTTCGAGGGCCCACACCTCCATTTCGCCGAAGCGCTGGCCGCCGAACTGCGCCTTGCCACCGAGCGGCTGCTGGGTGACGAGCGAGTACGGGCCGATCGAGCGGGCATGGATCTTGTCGTCGACCAGGTGGTGGAGCTTCAGCATATAGATGTAGCCCACGGTCACCTTGCGGTCGAACGCCTCGCCGGTGCGGCCGTCGAAGACGGTCGACTGGCCCGACGAGTCAAGCCCGGCGCGTTCCAGCATCGCGACGATGTCGGCTTCCTTGGCGCCATCGAACACGGGCGTTGCGATCGACACGCCCTTGCTCAGATGCTCGCCGAGGCGAACCATGCTGTCGTCGTCGAGGTCGGTCACCGACTTGTCGCCTTCGAACAGCGCGCCGACTTCCTTCTTCAGCGGCTTCAGATCGCCCTTCTGCTGGTAGATGCGCAGCATCTCGTTGATCTTCCGGCCGACGCCGGCGCAGGCCCAGCCCAGATGGGTCTCGAGGATCTGCCCGACGTTCATGCGCGAGGGCACGCCCAGCGGGTTGAGCACGATGTCCACCGACGTGCCGTCGGCGAGGTACGGCATGTCCTCGACCGGCACGATGCGCGACACCACGCCCTTGTTGCCGTGACGGCCGGCCATCTTGTCGCCCGGCTGGATCTTGCGCTTGGTGGCGACGAAGACCTTGACCATCTTCATCACGCCCGGCGGCAGTTCGTCACCGCGCTGCAGCTTGTCGACCTTGTCGATGAAACGCTGCTCCAGAAGCCGGCGGCTCTCCTCGTACTGGGCGTTGAGAGCTTCCTTCTCCTGCATCAGCTTGTCGTCCTCGACGGCAAACTGCCACCATTTGGCGCGCGGCTGCGCGTCGAAGATCTGGTCGTTGAGCTTGGTGCCGACCACGTAGCCCTTGGGGCCGGCGGTCGCCGCCTTGCCGAACAGCATCTCCTTCAGGCGCGCATAGACGTTGCGGTCGAGGATCGACTGCTCGTCGTCGCGGTCCTTGGCCAGGCGCTCGATTTCCTCGCGCTCGATGGCCATGGCACGCTCGTCCTTGTCGATGCCGTGGCGGTTGAACACGCGCACCTCGACCACCGTGCCGGCGTCGCCCGGGGGCACGCGCAGGCTGGTGTCGCGGACGTCGGAGGCCTTCTCGCCGAAGATGGCGCGCAGCAGCTTTTCTTCCGGCGTCATCGGGCTTTCGCCCTTGGGCGTGATCTTGCCGACCAGGATATCGCCCGGACCGACTTCGGCGCCGATGTGCACGATGCCGGCTTCGTCGAGGTTCTTCAGCGCTTCTTCCGACACGTTCGGAATGTCGCGCGTGATTTCCTCGGGCCCGAGCTTGGTGTCGCGGGCCATCACCTCGTATTCCTCGATGTGGATCGAGGTGAACACGTCCTGCATGGCGATCTTCTCGCTGAGCAGGATCGAGTCTTCGAAGTTGTAGCCGTTCCACGGCATGAAGGCGACGAGCACGTTGCGGCCGAGGGCGAGATCGCCCAGTTCGGTCGACGGGCCGTCGGCGACGATGTCGCCGGCCTCGACGTGGTCGCCCACCACCACCAGCGGACGCTGGTTGATGCAGGTCGACTGGTTCGAGCGCTGGAACTTCATCAGATTGTAGATGTCCACGCCCGACTTCGACGCATCCGTCTCTTCGGTGGCGCGGATCACGATACGGGTCGCATCCACCTGGTCGACGATGCCCTTGCGCTTGGCGACGATGGCGGCGCCCGAGTCACGGGCGACCACCGACTCCATGCCGGTGCCCACGAACGGCGCCTCGGCACGCAGCAGCGGCACCGCCTGCTTCTGCATGTTCGAGCCCATCAGGGCGCGGTTGGCGTCGTCGTTCTCGAGGAACGGGATCAGCGAGGCGGCGACCGAGATGACCTGCTTGGGCGACACGTCCATCAGGTCGACGGTCTCCTTGGGGGTCAGGCCGTTGTCGCCGGCGTGACGCGCCACGACGAGGTCCTGGGTGAACTCGCCCTTGGCGTTCAGCGGCGCCGAGGCCTGCGCCACGTAGTGCTTGGACTCCTCCATCGCCGACAGATAGACGACCTCGTCGGTCACCTTGCCGTTGATGATCTTGCGGTACGGGGTTTCGATGAAGCCGTATTTGTTGACGTGCGCGAACGTCGCCAGATTGTTGATCAGGCCGATGTTCGGACCTTCCGGCGTCTCGATCGGGCAGATGCGGCCGTAGTGGGTCGGGTGCACGTCGCGCACCTCGAAGCCGGCGCGCTCACGCGTCAGACCGCCCGGCCCGAGGGCCGACAGGCGCCGCTTGTGCGACACTTCGCTCAAGGGGTTGGTCTGGTCCATGAACTGGCTGAGCTGGCTCGAGCCGAAGAACTCGCGCACCGCCGCCGCTGCCGGCTTGGCGTTGATCAAATCCTGCGGCATCACCGTGTCGATCTCGACCGAGCTCATGCGCTCCTTGATGGCGCGCTCCATGCGGAGCAGGCCGAGCCGGTAGTGGTTCTCCATCAGTTCGCCGACCGAACGCACCCGGCGGTTGCCGAGGTTGTCGATGTCGTCGATCTCGCCATGGCCGTCACGCAGGTTGACCAGCGTGCGCACCACCTCGACGATGTCCTCCTTGCGCAGCGTGCGCATGGTGTCGGGCGCGTCGAGCTCGAGGCGCATGTTCATCTTGACGCGGCCCACGGCGCTGAGGTCGTAGCGCTCGCTGTCGAAGAACAGCGATTTGAACATGGCTTCGGCCGTCTCGATGGTCGGCGGCTCGCCCGGACGCATGACGCGGTAGATGTCGAACAGCGCGTCCTCGCGCGACTCGTTCTTGTCGACGGCCAGCGTGTTGCGCAGATAGGCGCCCACGGTGACGTGGTCGATGTCGAGGATCGGCAGCTCGTCGAAGCCGGCCTCGGTCAGCTTCTTCAGGAGCTTCTCGTCGATCTCGTCGCCCGCCTCGGCGTAGATCTCGCCGTTGCTGAGATTGACCAGGTCCTGCGCGATGTAGGTGCCGTAGAGGTCCTCGTCGGTCGCGACCAGATGCGTCACGCCCTGCTCGGCCAGCTTCTTGGCCTGGCGCGCGCTCAGCTTCTTGCCGCCCTCATGCACGACCTTGCCGGTCTTGGCGTCGATCAGGTCGAAGGTCGGCTTGGAGTTCTTCATCGACTCCGGGTCGAACGGCTTCTTCCACCCGTCGCCCTTCTTGTTCCGCTCGTAGTTGAGCGTCTTGTAGTAGGTCGCGAGGATTTCCTCGGCGTCCATGCCGAGCGCCTTGAGCAGGCTGGTCACCGGGATCTTGCGGCGGCGGTCGATGCGCGCATAGACGATGTCCTTGGCGTCGAACTCGATGTCGAGCCAGGAGCCGCGATACGGGATGATGCGGCCGGCGAACAGCAGCTTGCCCGACGAATGGGTCTTGCCCTTGTCGTGGTCGAAGAACACGCCCGGCGAGCGGTGCATCTGCGAAACGATGACGCGCTCGGTGCCGTTGACGATGAAGGTGCCGTTCATGGTCATGAACGGCATGTCGCCCATGTAGACGTCCTGCTCCTTGATGTCCTTGACGGAGCGGGCGCCGGTCTCCTCGTCGACTTCGAACACGATCAGGCGCAGCGTCACCTTGAGCGGCGCTGCGAAGGTCATGTCGCGCTGCCGGCACTCGTCGACGTCATACTTCGGCTGCTCGAATTCGTATTTCACGAATTCCAGCGACGCCGTGTTGGAAAAGTCGGTGATCGGGAAAACAGACTTGAAGACAGCCTGCAGCCCCTCTTCCGGACGCCCGCCCTTGGGCTCGTCCACGAGGAGGAACTGATCGTACGAGGCCTTCTGCACCTCGATCAGATTTGGCATCTCCGTGACTTCGCGAATGCTGCCGAAGGATTTGCGAACCTTCCGGCGGCCGTTGAACGTGGTAGCCATACCCGCTCCTATCTTTCTGTCGATGTCTCGGAAGCAAATGTCCAAAGCCCCGACCATCAGCCGTCGGACCTCAGGAAATCTGCCCTTCGAATTAATGTTGGGTAGTCGTTCCGCAACGAATATGCTCGCCGAAGCCCCCAATGCGCCCGGAGGTGGCGAGACGAACGCGATGCCGCTTCTATTCAACTTCGCGGCGAAAATACGGCGGCGCCCGTAGGCGCCACCGAACTCGTGTTCAAGCTTACTTGAGCTCGACCTTGGCGCCAGCCGCCTCGAGCTTCTTCTTGATGTCCTCGGCCTCGGCCTTGGCAACGCCTTCCTTGACGGTCTTGGGCGCGCCTTCGACCAGCGCCTTGGCCTCGCCGAGGCCCAGGCCCGTGATCGCACGGACTTCCTTGATCACGTTGATCTTGTTGTCGCCGAAGGCGGCGAGCACGACGTCGAACTCGGTCTTTTCCTCGGCCGGAGCGGCAGCGGCGGCAGCCGGGCCGGCAGCCGCGACGGCGACCGGAGCGGCGGCGGAGACGCCCCACTTCTCTTCGAGCATCTTGGAGAGTTCGGACGCCTCGAGCACGGTGAGAGCCGAGAGGTCGTCTACGATTTTGGCGAGATCAGCCATTTGTTTGTCCTATTGATGTTTCGTTGCAGTTCGAACCAGTGGGGCCGCGTGCGGCCCCGTGAGTTGAGCCCTAGGCTTCGTTGCCCTTCTCGGCGTGCGCCGAAAGGACACGAGCGATCTGGCCGCCGGGTGCCTGCAGGATCGAGGCGATGCGCGTGCCGGGCTGCTTGAGCATGCCGGCGATCATCGCACGCAGCTGATCGAGCGAAGGCATCGTGGCGAGCGCCTTGACCTTGGCCGGGTCGAGACCCGTCATGCCCATCGAGCCGCCGAGGACTTCGAACTTCTGGTTCTTGTCCGCGAAGGCCGACGCCACTTTCGGCGCCGTCATGGGGTCCTTGGCAAAGGCGATGACCGTCGGGCCTTCGAACAGGCCCGAGATGTCCGCAGTGCTGGTGTCCTTGAGAGCAAGCTTGGCCAGGCGGTTCTTGGCGACCTTCACGCTGCCGCCGGCCTGCTTCATCTGCACGCGCAGAGTCTCCAGATCAGCGACGGTGAGGCCGGCATTGCGCGCGACGACGATCGATCCAGCCTCGGCGAACGAGGACTGGAGCGAGGCGACGACCTCACGCTTTTCCGCTCTTTCCACTCTTAGTCTCCACATTTGGCCCGGCAGGCGCAAAGCACCGTCCGGACCGTCTGCCAATTGCTGCCCCCGATTGCGCGAGGTCAGCGGTTGATGCCTGTCAACCGAGCCGACGCGTCGGGAGCGAACTGCCCCTTCGGCGGCAACTGGCCTGGTTCGAACCGCGGCCGGCGGGCCGTTCGACCCGTCGAAATCGGTTCTTACCCCGTCTATTGCAGGCCCCCGAATTCGAGGAATTAAGGCTCGCGCCACCATGCAGTCTCGGACAGGACTTTGCCGCCTTGCGGCGGCGTCCGGGCGGCTCGCGCCGCCCGAATTGCTTAGGCGCTCAGCGACGCCGGATCGACGTGCACGCCGGGGCCCATGGTCGAGCTCACGGCGACGCGCTTGACATAGGTGCCCTTGGCGCCGGCCGGCTTGGCCCTGGTCACGGCGTCGGTGAACGCCTTGATGTTTTCGAGCAGCGCGGCTTCGCTGAACGAGGCCTTGCCGACGCCGGCATGGATGATGCCGGCCTTCTCGACGCGGAACTCCACGGCGCCGCCCTTGGCGGCCTTCACGGCCCCGGCGACGTCGGGCGTCACGGTGCCGACCTTGGGGTTCGGCATCAGGTTGCGCGGCCCGAGGATCTTACCCAGCCGGCCGACGAGCGGCATCATGTCCGGGGTCGCGATCACGCGGTCGAACTCGATCTTGCCACCCATGACCTCGTTGACGAGGTCCTCGGCGCCGACGATGTCGGCCCCGGCCTTCTTGGCCTCCTCGGCCTTGGCGTCCTTGGCGAACACGGCGACGCGGACGGTCTTGCCGGTGCCGTTGGGCAAATTGACCACGCCGCGGACCATCTGGTCGGCATGGCGCGGGTCGACGCCCAAATTCATCGCCACTTCCACGGTCTCGTCGAACTTCGCCTTGGCGCGGTCCCTGACCATCTTCACGGCGTCGCCGAGCGCATACAGCTTCTTGCGGTCGACGCCCTTGGCGATCTCAGTCGTACGCTTGCCAGCCATCTGCTCAGCCCTCCACCTGGATGCCCATCGAACGGGCGGAGCCGGCAATCATCTTCATGGCGGCGTCGACGTCGTAGGCGTTGAGGTCCTTGAGCTTCGCCTCGGCGATCTCGCGGATCTGCGTGTTGGTGATGGTGCCGGCCGAGTCCTTGCCCGGCAGCTTGGAGCCCGATTTCAGGTTCATCGCCTTCTTCAGGTAATAGGTCACCGGCGGCAGCTTGGTCTCGAACGAGAAGCTCTTGTCGGCGAAAATGGTGATCACGACCGGGGTCGGGGCGCCCTTTTCCTGGTTCTGCGTGGCGGCGTTGAAGGCCTTGCAGAATTCCATGATGTTGAGGCCGCGCTGGCCGAGCGCGGGACCGATCGGGGGCGACGGGGTCGCCGAGCCGGCCGGCACCTGAAGCTTCAGGTAGCCAGTGATTTTCTTTGCCATGTTACGTCCTTCACTCTCTTGCCGGCGTCACCCGGCGGCTAGACGCTGTGGTTCGGGTGCCAGGCGGCTTGGCGGCCGCCATCCCTCCCACAGTTTCGGGCAGTCGCCTGCCCCAGGGATCAGACCTTCTCGACCTGACCGTATTCGAGCTCGACCGGTGTCGGCCGCCCGAAAATCGACACTTCGACCTTGAGCCGCGCGCGCTCCTCGTCGACTTCCTCGACGACGCCGTTGAAGCTCGCGAACGGGCCGTCGGCGACGCGCACCTGCTCGCCCACCTCGAACGAGACGGAGGGCTTGGGGTGCTCCACGCCTTCCTGCACCTGCTGCAGGATGGCCATGGCTTCCTTCTCCGAGATCGGCATGGGCTTGTCGCCCGAGCCGAGGAAACCGGTGACCTTGGGCGTGTTCTTGATCAGATGGAACGCCTCGTTGGTCATGTCCATCTTCACCAGCACGTAGCCCGGGAAGAATTTGCGCTCGGCGTCGACCTTGCGGCCCCGGCGCATCTCCACGACCTTCTCGGTCGGGACGATCACGTCCTCGAACAGGTCCTGAAGCTTGTTCTGCGCCACCTTCTGGCGGATGTCCTCGGCAACCTTCCGCTCGAAGTTGCTGTACGCCTGAACGATGTACCAGCGTTTGGCCATGCCGCGCTTAGTCTCCGAAATTCCGTGTCCGATCCGCTTAGCGGATGCTGAGGACGAGCTGCACCAACCAGGAGATGATCTGGTCCGACGCCAGGAAGAAGGCGCTCGCGAGCGCCACCATCACCAGCACCATCACCGTCGAAATCAGCGTCTCCTGGCGCGTCGGCCAGGTCACCTTGCCGACTTCCTGCCGGACTTCCTGCAGGAATTTGACGGGGTTCATCACGGCCATCGGCATCACTTTCAACGAAACAGTCTGGGGGGCGATTTGCCCAATAACAAACTGCCGCGCGAGTCACCCCGGCGGCTGAGAGCGGCTTATCTAGTGAACTGTCCACTCAAATGCAACAGCGAATCGTCGGGGAAAGCGGCGGCCCGGTGGGCGCGCCGGCCCGACATGTGGGGTCGCCCCGCGATCCGTTCAAGCCGGAGTGGTGAATGGTGAATAGTGAATAGTGAATGGTAAGCGGTGAACGGCCGCACGAAGCGTCGACGCTCCTGCCATTCACCATTCACCATTCACCATTCACCATTCACCATTCACCATTCCCCCCCCCTCACGCCAGCGCCGGCGCCCTGTGCAGCCGCCCGTTGAGCCAGCGCAGCGCCAGGCCGAACAGCACCAGCAGGATGCCGCCGCCCAGCACCGACAGCGGGTTGGCGCCCAGATATTCGAACCATTGCGTGTAGAAGTGGATGGCGCCGAACACGGCGGCGGCGTTCACCACCCAGCGGCGATTCTCGTAGATGCCCCAGACCGCCGCGACGACCAGCAGCACGGCCCAGGCGACGCTGAACCAGCTCGCCGGCCAGCCCAGCGTCGTATCGCCGAACAGCGAGCCGACGAGGAAGGCGCCGTTCAGCATCAGGATGGCGGTGCGCGCCGCGATGATCGCCACCCGCTCGTAGGCCGAGGCCAGTTGCCGCGAGACCAGGAACAGCGCCACCGCCACCACGATCAGCATCGAGATGGTGAAGGCCGGCCGGTCGACGCCGAAGAAATAGCTGGCGTGCCAATAGGCGGTGCCGGTCCCCAGCACGTACGACAATTGCAGGATGGCCAGCGCCGCCAGCAGGCCGGAGCGCGCGAGGAACGCCGCCGCGCCGAGCCCGAGCGTCAGCCCGACGCCCACCAGCGGCGAATTGTCGGACAGCACGATGGCGCCGCCGGCAATGCCGAGCGCGCCCAGCGTCACGCAGGACTGCGCGAACAGCTCCCATTTCGTCGCCCGGTTGAGGATCAGCGCCAGCCCCGGCACGAACAGGATCACCCCGATCAGGATGACCGCCTGGGCACTGGGAAACAGGAACCCGCCCCCCAGCGCCACCGCCACCATGCCGAACGACAGCAGGATGTTGCTGCCCAGCGATCCGGTCCCGGCCGCCCCGAGCTTGGCCAGCCGGTCGGCCTCCTCCCGGCTGAGCTCCCCCCTGGCCACCAGCTCGGTCAGATCCAGCGTCACCTTCATCGCTCCCCCCTCGAACAGCCCTCGCGCCATTCCGCCACAAAGCGCTGAAAATTCAAGGCAATTCGGGTGGAGGCGAGGCCACGCGGCGCCAGCCGTGGCACCGCGCCGTGACAGTCGCCGGCAGAGACGCGATTCCGTCCCGCGATAACCTGACAGTGTTGCATGGAATTCCGGCCGGGCGCCGCGATCCGGCGCCGGGCGATGGCCATCAAGAGGCCTTATGCCTGGCAGGGGCAGCAGGACTTGAACCCGCGACCCTCGGTTTTGGAGACCGATGCTCTACCAACTGAGCTATACCCCTCCGAGGCGGTGCTTCGTCTAATCGCAAAGCGGCCGCGGCGCAAGCCGTTACGGCGCCGCGCCCGAGTGTTGCCGAATCCGCGCAGTGTGCAGAATTGGCACACATATGATTGTCGGCGTTTTCGCTCTGGCATAGCTTCCCGGCGCACCCGCGGCTCAGCGCGGGTTCGTCCAGGGGAAATCCAATGAAAAAAATCCTGATTGCCGCGGCGCTCGTCGCCTCCACTGCCATGCCGGCCACCACCGTGCTCGCCGCCGACGCGCCCGCCGCCAGCACGCCCAAGCCGGTCTGCTTCATCCTGCCGCTCATGCCGGACTGCCTGTCGGCCTGGAAGAGCGAGAGCGACGCGTTCTGGCACAAGGTGACCCCGGCCCCCAAGGCTGCGCCGAAGACCGCCGCCGTGGTCGTTCCGGCCGCGCCGAAGCTGCCGGCGATGCCGAGCTGCACCAAGGCGCCCGCCGGCGCCGGCCACCTCTACGACTGCAAGTAGTCGCAGCCGCTGTGGCGGCCGCTGCCCGCAGCGGCTGCTGCGCCCGTTCGCCCCGGCCCGCGCCGGGGCGATGTCATTTCCGCCGCCTGAGGTCGCCGTCGAGTCCGAGGTCGCGGCGCAGATGCGGGCTCATCGCCAGCAGATCGAGATCGTTTTGGCGCTGCCGGCTCAGCGCCATGCGGAGCGCCGCCAGCGCGCGGATGCCGATCCGGTGCCGGCCCAAAACCTTGTCCCGATACAGCATTCCGATCTCCTGCGGGTGGCGTTTCGATGCTGCAGAGATGCACCCGCCGGGGCTCGAATTCCAACGCGATGTCCGCTAGTGTGCATAAGCTGGACTTATGCCAATGACCGACGCCCTCCCCCCGCTCGCCGCCATCCGCGTTTTCGAGGCCGCCGCCCGCCACCTCAGTTTCACGCGCGCCGCCGCAGAACTGGGCATGACGCAGGCGGCGGTGAGCTATCAGATCAAGCTGCTGGAGGAGCGGCTGGGCGCGCCGCTGTTCCTGCGCCGCCCGCGGGCGCTGGCGCTGACCGAGGCCGGGCAATGGCTCGCGCCGCGCACCAGCGAGGCCTTTGACCTGCTGCGCGACGCCTATGGCCGCTTCGGCCGGCAGGAGCGCACGACGCTCACCGTCAACACCATGCACACCTTCGCCGCGCAATGGCTGAGCCCGCGGCTGGGCAAGTTCCAGTTGCAGCACCCGCAGATCGCCGTGCGCATGGAAACCACGACGCGGCTGGTCGATTTCGCCCGCGAGGAGGTCGACGTCGTCGTCCGTGCCGGCAAGGGCAAATGGGAGGGACTGACCTCGCTGAAGCTGGTGGATGTCCGTTTCACCCCGATGCTCTCGCCGGATCTCGCGGCCAGCGTCGGCGGGCTGCGCACGCATGCGGACCTGCTGAAGGTCCCCCTGCTCGACCCGATGGATCCGTGGTGGGACCGCTGGTTCGCGGTGCACCGGCTGCCGCTCGACGCCCTGAAGCGCGAGAACGCCCCGACCATCCTGCTGCAGTCGATCACCGCCAGCGCCGCCATGGCCGGTGGCGGCGCGGCCCTGCTGATCCCGGAGTTCTTCGAGCTCGAGATCGCCGCCGGCCGGCTGGTCGCGCCCTACGAGACGCTGAGCGAAGACGGCAACGCCTATTGGCTGGCGTTTCCGGAAGGGCGGCGAAACGTGCCCAAGATCAAGGCGTTCCGCGACTGGATCGCCACCGAAATCCGCAACTGACGGAACGCCGGCGGCTCAGCCGCGCGCCGTGGTCGCGGCGTAAAGCGCAATCGCCGCCGCATTGGAGACGTTCAGCGACTTGATCGGCCCCGGCATGTCGAGCCGCACCATCTCGTCGCACAATTCACGCGTGCGCTGCCGCAGGCCCTTGCCCTCGGCGCCGAGGACGATGGCGAGCGGACCGCCGTCACGGCGCGGCGCCAGAGGGGTCGGAGCGTCGGAATCGAACCCCAGCACATGCATGCCGCGGCGTTTCAGCAGTTCCAGCGTGTCGCCGAGATTCCGCACCTCGATCAGCGGCACCAGGTCGAGCGCGCCGGAGGCGGCCTTGGCCATCACGCCGGTCTCGCGCGGGGCGTAGCGCTGCGTCGTCAGCAGCGCATCGGCGCCGAAGGCGCAGGCGGTGCGCAGGATGGCGCCGACATTGTGCGGGTCGGTCACCTGATCGAGCACCACCACCAGCCGCAACGGCGCGATATCGTCGAGCCCGAAGCGGCTGACCGGGGCGACCTCGAGCGCCACGCCCTGGTGCACCGCCTCGCCGCCGAGCAGCCGGTCGAGCTCTTTCGGCGTGACCTCGCGCTGCCGGACCTTGCCGATCGGACCGGTCTCCTTGAGGCGCGCGAGGGCATTGGGCGTGGTCAGCAATTCGCGCTTGTCGCGCCGCGGATTGTCGAGCGCGGCGCGCACCGTGTGCAGCCCGTACAGGTACACCGGCCCGCTGTCGGGGTCGTATTTCGGCTTGGGCGGAAACTTGTTGACGCTCATTCAGCCCGGCCTCTGCGCACACGAAGGGATGGAGCGGGTGAAGGGAATCGAACCCTCGTATTCAGCTTGGAAGGCTGCTGCTCTACCATTGAGCTACACCCGCAGTCCGGGCCGAGACTCCCTGGCGGGGAGTGGTGGAGGGGACTGGATTCGAACCAGTGTACGCTAAGCGAGCAGATTTACAGTCTGCCGGATTTAACCACTCTCCCACCCCTCCACTTAGAGACGGAAGATATAAGGCGCGAACAGGTCCCTGCGCGCGCCGTGGCGGTTTATGGTGATGGGGTCGGAGGCTGTCAACCGGGAAAACGACAGGGCCGCGGCGAACCGCGGCCCGTCGTGGTTTTCCGCCTGCCTTACGGCGTGCAGCGGATGTAGGCCTTGCCGTCGATGGTCAGGGCATCGGGCGACGTCTGCGCGATGGCGATCGTGCGCGACCCGCTGCCGCCGCCGGCCTCCAGCGTCGCCTTGCCGTCCACCAGCGCACCGAAATTGCCGTAGGATGCACTCGGCCCGTCGCGGAAAGTCGAGCCGGTGATGACCGCGAAGTCGGCCTCCGACGCGGTGCCGGTCGCCGCGCAGGCCGCCGCATCCTTGGCCCACACGCCGATATAGCCGAAGCCGTCGGCTTTCGAGCCCGGAGCCGCCACGCCGACATCGCCGGTGAGCGCGCTGGCCGCCAGCTTGCCGGTGGCTGCGGCGGCCGGTTCGGCGGACGAGGCCGCGGAGGATGCCGCCATTTCCGACGACGAGGACGACGGCGCCGCCACTTCCGAGGAGCTTGCCGTCATCGCGGACATCTCCATCGACGAAGACGCCGGAGCCATCGCCATCTCGGACGAAGACGGCGCTTCCGACGACGAAGCAGCGGAGGCTTCCGAGGACGAACTGGCGACGGCTTCAGACGAACTCGTCGTCATCGCCGCCATCTCCATCGAGGACGATGACGGCGCTGCGGAGGACGAGGCCACCGGGGCTTCGGTGGAGGAACTGGTCATCGCCGCCGACGCGCTGGCTGGCGCCTCGGACGAGCTCGCGGTCATGGCCGCCATCTCCATCGACGAGGAGGCCGGCGCCATCGCTTCCGAGGTCGCTGCCGCCACAGCCGGATTCTCCGAGCTCGAGGCAGGCACTGCGGCTTCGGACGAAGAGCTCTCGGCCGGTGCGGAGGACGAGGTGGCGGCGGCCGCCATGGGCGCCTCGGACGATGACGTCGTGGCCGCGGCGGCCGACGAGCTGGCGAGTGCGGCGGCCGCGGCCGAGGACGACGCTGCGGCGGCAGATGCTGCGGCCGCTGACGACGACGCCGCGGCGGCGGATGCCGTGGCTTCCGACGATGACGCAGCGGCAGCGGCCGCCGAGGAAGACGCAGCCGCGGCCGATGCCGCCGCGGCCGACGAGGATGCAGCCGCAGCCGCTGCTGAGGACGATGCCGCAGCGTCGCTCGCGGCTTTCTCGGCGGCAGCCGACGACGCCGCCGCGGCTTCGGAACTCGCCTTGGCCTCGGCCGCGGAGGACGCCGCTGCCTGGTCGGCCGACGCTTCCGTAGCGGCACTCGAGCTCGACGACGAACTGGTCGGAGGCGTGTTGCCGCCGCAGGCGCTGAGCATCAGGCTCGCTGCCAGCACCATCGGCAGCCCGGCAATCAGTTTGATCTGCATGGGATTTCCTCTTTGGTCGCAAGATTGTTGATTGAGCCCTCGGCGGGGCTCTTGCGCCTAGTGTTACACCAGGAACTGCGCTTTTGCCGTGACTGCTTCGTGGCAAGTCACGCTATTTTTCAGGGGTCGCGTCTCCGTGGTCAATGGCCGAAGGCGACCACGATATTGACGGCCGCGGCGACGATCACCGTGTTGAAGAAGTACGAAAAGATGCCGTGCACCAACACCAGCCGCCGCATGGCGTTGGAGGTGATCGCCGTGTCCGATGTCTGCGCCGTCATGCCGATGACGTAGGCGAAGTAGGCGAACGCAATGCCGTCGGGCTCCTCGCCGCCCGGAAAGTCCAGCCCGGCGGCGATCTTGCCGGATTTCGGCTTGCCGCGTCCGCGATCGGCGGCCTGATAGTATTCGTAGGCATAGTGCATCGCCCACATGGTATGGACGGCGAACCAGCCCAGAAGCACCGACACCACGCCGAGGGCAAGCTGGCTGGACACCAGATTCTGCGGATTGCGCAAGGCAATGAACAGCGACGCCGCCGCCGCCGCCACCGCGGCCAGCATCACCAGCAGGATCAGCCCCGCCGGCGCGTCCTCCTCGGCGGCGTAGCGGCGCAGGAATTCCGCCGACAGCTTGCGCGCCGCCGCTGCGGTCAGCACGAGGTAGCTCAGGAAGAAGACGTTCACCGCACTGGCGAAAGCGAGCCCGCCGTCGAGCACGAGCAGAATCAGCCCGACGGCCAGGCCCAGTGCGGCGGCGATGTAGAAATTCCTGTGCCGGGTGGTGCCGAGCATGTCGCTCTCCTGTCGTCTGCGGCCCTCAAACGTCCGCAAGGCCATTGCCCGATCTGCACGATCGGATATTGGAACGACAATGCCGCATCCTCGTCTCGCCTTCCACACCTGGCCTGCCGCCATCTACGCCATCGGCGACGTGCATGGCTGCTTCGAGCAGCTGCTGGCGCTGGAAGCGGTGATCGCGCGCGACGGCGCGGCGATCGAGGGCGAAAAATGGCTGGTGACGGTCGGCGACCACATCGACCGCGGCCCCCGGTCGCGCGAGGTGATCGAGCATGTGATGGCCCCTGCCCCCGCCGGCTTCCGGCGGTTCGCCCTGCTCGGCAACCACGAGGCGATGCTGCTCGATTTCTTCGCCAACCCGGCGGCGCACGCCTACTATCTCGATGAGGGCGGCACGACCACCCTCGCCTCCTACGGGCTCGCCATCGGCCGGCCGCTGCGCAGCCAGGCCGGCACCCTGGCGGCGCTCGCGGCCTTTCCCGACGCCCACCGCCAGTTCATCGCCGCACTGCCGATCAGCCTGTCGCTGCCGGGCTGGCTGTTCGTGCATGCCGGCATCCGGCCGGGCGTGCCGCTGGCGATGCAGAGCGACGAGGACCTGGTCTGGATCCGCGCCCCGTTCCTGACCTCGCAATTGACCGGCGGGCTGCGGGTGGTGCACGGCCACACGCCCGGCCGCAGCATCGTCGCGACGCCGCACCGGATCGACGTCGACACCCATTGCTACCATACCGGCACGCTGTCGGCGGTCCGCGTCACGCCCGATGGCGCCACGGAATTCTTTTCCGTCAGCGGCGCGCCCGCCAGCCGGTAAGGCGTCGGGCAGGCGGCAGATCGTCGCTCCAAGCTGCCGAAATCGCTGATTGTTTTGGTGCCGGCGGAGAGGATCGAACTCCCGACCTTCGGTTTACAAAACCGCTGCACTACCGCTGTGCTACGCCGGCAACCGGGCTCTGCTAGCATCGCGCCTGGGCTCGCGGCAAGCCGCGGATCGGGGGATCGCTAACGGCGCTGATCGTCCGGCAACCCGCTGTTGGTCGGGCGCAACCGGCATGCTAGGCAGGCTCGGCCTTGCCGAGGAGCCCTCCGTGCCGGACTTTTCCCCCGATCGCCTCACCTTCCTGTCGAGTGGCACGCCGGAGGCCGACGCTGCCATGGCCCGCCTCCGCGACCGCTACGGCGACGTGGGATTCGATGCGGCCGAGGTGGTGGTGGCGCTCGGCGGCGACGGCCTGATGCTCGAAGCGCTGCGCAAGGTGATGGAGCGGCACATTCCGGTGTTCGGCATGAATTGCGGCTCCGTCGGCTTCCTGATGAACGATTTTGCCGATGAGGGGCTGGTCGACCGGCTGGCCGCGGCCAAGCCGACGCGGATCACGCCGCTCGCCATGCATGTGCTCGACACATCGGGCGTCCAGCACGATGCGCTGGCGCTCAACGAGGTGTCGCTGTTCCGCATGACCTACCAGGCGATGAAGGTCGAGATCGTCGTCGACGGCAAGACGCAGATGGACGAGCTGATCTGCGACGGCATCCTGCTCGCCACGCCGGCCGGCTCGACCGCCTACAACCTCTCGGCGCACGGACCGATCCTGCCGATCGACGCGCCGCTCCTGGCGCTGACGCCGATTTCGCCGTTCCGGCCGCGGCGCTGGCGCGGCGCCATCCTCGGCAACAATGCGGTGGTCACCTTCCGCCCGCGCGAGATCGACAAGCGTCCGGTCAGCGCCGTGGCCGACAATGTCGAGTTCAAGCACGTCGCCGAAGTGGTGGTGCGCGAGACGCGGGCGCACCAGGTGACGCTGCTGTTCGACCCCGGCACGGGGCTCGAGGAGCGCGTGCTCAGCGAGCAGTTCCGCTACTAGTCCGGCCAGCCGGAGCGCCGCATGGCTAGGCCGCGGGCAGCGCCAGGCGCTGCTCGTCCGGCAGCAGCGCCGGCATGGCGCGGTCGCCGGCCACGTCGCCGGCGAAGGCCGACATCACGCCGCGGGCGGCGCGCCGGGCCAGAATGACATTCTGCTCGCTGAGATAGGCGAAGGCGTCTTCGAGCTCGGGCGGAATCACGCCCTCGTGCTCGACGATCAGTTCCTCGGTCAGTGCCGTCACCACGAAATGGCGGGCGGCGACATCGTCCGCGAGGTCGGCGGCGCGGGCATGGAAGATCAGCCGCGCGATCAGATTGCACACGCCCTGGCTCAGGCCGCAGCGGACGAGCAAGGCGTTGAGCGCCGGGCGGCTGCCGGTTTCAAGCAGCGAGAAGACCTTTTCGCGCGGCGCGGCGGCGAGCGTCGCGAGGCAGTCGGCAAAGAACAGCACGTGGCCGTTGACCACCGCGTGCAGCATCACCCGGGCGGAGAGCTTCTCGCTCTCGACCAGCTCGGCGGCGAACGGCGTCGAATCCGCCTCGGCCTCGGTCTCGCCGATGGCGGTGAGCGCGCTGTCCATGGCGTCGCGCAGCAGCCGCTCGAGCCGCGGCGCCGCAATGGCGCCCTTGACGATGCGGGCGCGGCGCAAATGTTCCACCGCGGCCTCGACCAGCAGCAGCCGGGCGCTGGCCGGCAGGTCGGTGCGCTCGAGCAGCAGGCCGCGCAGTTCGGCGTCGCCGATCCCCTGCTCGATCGCAAGAGCACTGAGCTGCACCGGCGGCACCGGCACGTCCTGGCGGCCGACCAGCTTCAGCGTGACGCTGCGCTCATTGCGCTCGATCAGGGCCTGCGCCACCCGGGCACTGATGCGTTCGCGCAGGGCCACGGCCAGCAGCATCACGCTCCCCGCCTTGCGCACGAGGCCGACGAGGTCGGCGTCGATCAGCGCCGGCGAATATTGCGCCACCGCCCGCGAGATGACTTCGCTGTCCTGCAGTAGTGCCAGCAGGATCGGACGCGGGGCGTCGGCGGCATGCAGCAGGCCATAGGCGAGCGCGGCGCGGACGCGGACGGAGGGATCGTCGAGAAAGCCGATCAGCGCAGCGTAGAGGGCGGCATGCTCGTCGGCCGGCCCGGTGTGGCGGAGATAGGCCTGCGCCGCGAGATGAGCCGCCTGCCCACGCGCTTCGCTGTCGCCGGACTGACTGAGGGCGACGAAGTCCTGATACGCAACCATCGAACTCTCCGGACGACCGGAAAGACCTTAGCGGCCGAGGCTTAAGGAACGGTTCACCCTGTTCGTTGAGAGCCCGGTAACGATCAGCGGCGGCTGTAGAGCTGCGTGACGAAGGCGCTGTCCGCGAGCGGCGGATGGGTCATCAGCACCCGCGGCCGCGGCACGTCCGGGGCCGGAGGCATCATCTCCGCCGCCGGGGCGGCGTCAGGGACAGGCGCCGCGACGCCCGGCGGCAGCAGCGGCGCGGGCGTCGGCAAGGGCGCAAATCCGAGGGCCGACGAGTCGCCGGTATCGTCCTGCGGCCCGCTCATCGCGTCGTCGATCGCCTGGAGCGGCTCGGGACCGCCCGTCAGATCGAGGGGGCTCGCCTGCCCCTGCGGCATCAGCGCCAGCGGCGATTGCAGGCCCTGCGCCTGCAGCAGCGGCGCAGCGGCCTCCTCGCCGATCAGCGGCTTGGGCACCCCCGTCGAGGCTTCGGTGCTGAACAGCGCGTTGAACGACATGTCGGCCTTGGTGAACCGCGACGGCACGGCGTCGGTCGACCATTTGGCGGTGGGGTCGGCCGCCAGCTGCTGGGCGGCGAATTTCGGGTCGGGCACCACGTCGGCGGCGACGATGCCGTCATGCTGCGCCACCAGCGCCTTGTAGACCTCGCGGATCGTCCGGGCGTGCCCATCGGCATAGAAGATGCGCGGATTGGCCTTGGCCTGCCGCGGAAACAGCCGCGCCGCGACCTGGTCGGGGTCCTGCAACCCGGCGTTGAACAGTTTTTCGGCGCCCTGCGGACCGAGAAAGTGCGCGATGTACAGCTCCCCCGGGCTCGGCATGCGCCCGAACTTCTGCTGCAGATAGGAGCCGTTCGAGCGGGTGAAGGCGGCCGCCATGTCGGCGGCGACCTGCGGGTCCTCACGCAGCTTCAGCACGTCGGCGCGGAGCTTTTTGTCCTTGATGACGTAATCGCCGTCGCGGTCCTGGGTGATGGCGTCGGCATATTTTTGGTAGCCGAGCCGCGGCCCCTCCTGCTTCATCACCTGCAGCCAGGACGAGTCGAGGAACTGGAACAGGCCCACGGCCGACGAGCTGGGCGCCTTGGCCGTCGGGTTCAGCGACGATTCCCGCTGCGCCGTGTCGAGCAGATAATTGAAGTCGACGCCGCTCTTGTCGCCTGCGTTGTTGAGCACGTAGGCGAGGCTCTGCGGAATGGTGATGGGTTGGACGCCCATGGCGAATCCGGGTGGCTGTCGTCGGTTAACAAAGCGCTAACAGCCGTTAACGTCCGGTTAACCGTTCCAGCGCGTCACCACCTTGGCGAGGTCGGGACGGTCGCGGTCCTCGATCGTGGTGGTGGGCGTGCCGATGTGGACGAAGCCGACGAAGCGCTCGCCGCCGCGCGCCCCCAGCATCTGCTGCGCCGCCGTGTCGAAGGCGAACCAGCGGGTCACCCAGCTCGCCGCATAGCCCAGCGCGAAGGCGGCATGCATCAGGTTGAAGCAGACATTGCCGGCCGAGAGCAATTGCTCGAGCTCGGGCGCCTTGGCGAGCGGCTTGTGCGAGAAGATGACGCCGATGGTCACCGGCGCCGGCAGGAACTGCCTGCGTTCGTTGGCGAGCGACGCCTCGTCCAGCGCCGGGTTGTTGCGCTTGGCGATTTCGGCCAGCTTTTCGCCGGCGGCGAGGCGCGCGTCGCCCTCGATCACCACCAGCCGCCAGGGGGTGAGCTTGCCATGGTCGGGCACGCGGGTGCCGATGGCGAGGATTTCGTTGAGCTCGTCCGGGCTCGGGCCGGGGTCCTTGAGAAAGCCGATACCGACGGAACGGCGGGTCTTCAGGTAGTCGCGCAGAGCGGCGTTGGCAGGCATGTTCTGATCCTTGCAGGTGCTCGCCCCTTATGACACAGCTTTTCCCCATTCCAAGGGTAGCGATGCATCGCCCCGCGGGAGTCGGGCGGCACGGGAATCCTGCTTTGAAATTATGGCGATGGATCGCGATGGTGGCGCTCATGGCAGCGCCGGCGTTCGCCCAGGACGCGCCGTTGATGCCGGCGCCGCTGCCGACCTTCCACGCTCCCCTCGCCGACGGCGCCGCGGCGCCCGACGCCACGTCCGACAGCGGCCAGCAGGGCACGCCGCTGGCTCCCGGGGCCGCATCGGAGGGAGGCGCCGCTCCGTCCGCCGACGCGGCGCCCGCCCCGCCGGCGACGGCAACGCAGGCCATCGCCGCCGTGGCGGATCCGCAGCCGGTCCGGCTCGAAGCCCTGGTCTCCGACGGCGGCAAGACGATCGAACAGGGGCTCGTCTGGCGCATCTTCGCCGCCAAGCCCGACGGTTCGGGCCAGCTCCAGCTCGCCGCCAAGTCCGACCAGGCGGTGGCGAAGGTCAAGCTGGTGCCCGGCAGTTACGTCGTGCACGTCGCCTATGGCCGGGCGCAGGCCAGCGACACGCTGACCGTCAAGGAAGGCGAGAACGACAAATCCATGGTGCTCGAGGCGGGCGGGCTCAGGCTCAACGCCGCCGTCACCGGCGACGTCCAGATTCCGATCAACCTGCTCCGTTTCGACGTCTTCACCGCCGGGCAGACCGACGCCGACCGCGCGCTGATCGCCCAGAATCTGGGGGCGAACGACATCATCACCGTCAACGCCGGCACCTATCACATCGTGTCGTATTTCGGCGACGTGAACGCGGTGGTGCGCGCCGACCTCAAGGTCGACCCCGGCCAGTTGACCGACGCGACCCTCTACCACAAGGCGGCGCAGGTCTCGTTCAAGCTGGTCAGCGAGGCCGGCGGCGAGGCCATCGCCGACATCGACTGGACGGTCAAGACCGCCGACGGAACCACGATCTTCACCAATACGGGCGCCTTCCCCTCGACCGTATTGCAGGAGGGCGACTACCTCGTCTTCGCCAAGCGCGGGGACAAAGTCTACAATCGTCAGTTCGAAGTTCAGCCGGGCCAGCCCAAAGAAATCGAAGTTTTGACGACCGTCTACTGACGCCTTCACACCCATCCGATTTCATTGCTGCACCCGTTCCGGATGCTATAAGCGGCGCGTTAACCCGCCGGGGGGCGGACATCATGGCACAACCAGACCGGCGTCTGGTTCCGATCGTCTCGCTGGACGTCGTCGGATACTCGCGCCTGGCCGAGATCAACGAGCGGCAGACCCTGCGCCTCGTGCAGCGGGTCTACGACCGGCTGGTCGCGCGCACCATCGGCCGTTATGGCGGCAAGGTATTCAAGACCATGGGCGACGGCCTGCTGGCCGAATTCCAGAGCGTCGTCGCCGCCGTCGAATGGGTCGCCGACCTGCAGAAGGAACTTTTCGAGCGCCAGTTGAGCGTGCCCGGCGGCGGCAGATTTCAGGTGCGCGCCGGCATCGTGCTCGCCGACGTGCTGGTGGCCGGCGACGATCTCTACGGCTCGGGCGTCAATTTGTCGGTGCGGGTGCAGGCGATCTCGCCGCCCGGCGGCATGGCCATCACCAAATGGATGTACCAGTATCTCGACGGTCGCACCGACCTGCAGTTCACCGACCTCGGGCCGCTCGACCTCAAGAACGTCAGCAAGACGGTGCGCATCTTCGTCTGGCATCCCGACGGCGTGACGCAGAAGCAGGCCGCGGAAGTGCCGCCGCCGCCGCCCTCCAGCCGGCCGTCGGTGGTGGTGCTGCCGTTCGACAATCTGTCGGGCGAGGCCGACCAGGCCTATTTCGCTGACGCCGTGGTCGAGGAAATCACCGCAACACTTTCCCGCATCCGCGATTTCTTCGTCATCGCGCGCAATTCGGCCTTCTCCTACAAGGGCCGGGCCGTGGACGTGCGCCAGGCCGGGCGCGAGCTCGGCGTCCGCTATGCGGTCGAGGGCAGCGTGCGGCGGGTCGGCGAGCGGGTGCGCATCACCGCCCAGCTCATCGAGACCGAGACCGCCAACCACATCTGGTCGACCCGGATCGACGGCGCCGTGTCCGACCTGTTCGACCTGCAGGACAAGGTGGCGGCCGAGGTCGCGAGCGCGCTCCACCCCTCGATCCGTCGCGCCGAGGTCGAACGCGCCCGCAGCAAGCGCCCGGAGACGCTGGCGGCGTACGACCTCGTGATGCGGGCGCTGCCGCATCTTTGGGCGCATCGCATGGCGGAAAATCCGCAGGCCATCTCCTACCTGACCAAGGCGCTGGCGCTGGAGCCGACCTACGGGCTCGCGGCGGCGCTCGCCGCCTGGGCCCACGGCCAGCAGGTGGCCTACAACTGGACCACGGACATCGAAACCGAGCGCGCCGAGGGGCACCGGCTCATCGAGATCGCCACCATGACCGCCGGCGACGACCCGACGGCCCTCACCGCCCTGGCCTCGGCCATGATGCAGCTCGGCGGCGACGTGCGGCACGCGGTCAATCTGGCGCAGCGGGCGCTCGACCTCGACCCCAACCATGCCTGGGCATGGATGCGGCGCGGCTACGGCCTCGTCTACACCGGCCGGCCCGAAGACGGCCTCAAGGCGTTCGAGCAGTCGGCACGGCGGTCGCCGCTCGACCCGTTCGCGTTCAATGTGCATCTGGGGACGGGGCTCGCCCATTTCGCCGCCGGCCGCCCGGAGCGGGCGATCGATTTCGCCCGGCAGGCGCTGTCCGAACGCCCGGGGCTGACCTGGCCGTATCGCGACCTCGCCACCTACTACGCCAATTCCGGCCAGATGGAGCTGGCGCGCGACGCGCTCGACAAATTCATCTATCTGCGCCCGGTGATGAGCGCGGCCTCGCTGCGCGACGGGCTGCGGTTCATGGAACCGGCGCTGCTCGACCGCTATGTCGGCGGGCTCGAGCTGGCCGGCCTGAAATAGGCGTTAACGCGCACCGCCGCGATCCCGAACAATTGTCGGCTTTGCGTTGCCGCGTTCGCAACGCTGCGCCGATAGAGTGCCGAGGCATCGCTCGGGAACTCGGCTCTTGGACCTTCGGCTCGAAAAACGCCTCTCGCCACGGCGCAACACCGCGATTTCGGCGACGATCGCCTATGACGGCGGGCGGACCCGCCTGGGCTGCGTGATCCGCAATCTGTCGGACGGCGGCGCCAAGCTCGAAGTCGCGACCGTACGCGGCATTCCCGACCAGTTCGACCTGCTGGTGCCGCGGCACCGGCCGCAGCATTGCCGCGTCGCCTGGCGGGCGCTCAAGGAAATGGGCGTGCAGTTTCTCGACTGACGGCGTTCAACTGCGGTTCATCCAGCCCGCCCTATGGCTCGGCCCGGGGCATCAGACTGGAGGGAACCCGATGCGTCACCGGGCTTTTGTCATTGCCGGCCAGCGTACCGCGATCGTTGCCAACGACGACTGCGATTTCCGCCACGGGGCCACTGCTCATTACGTGCCCGTCGGGGTGCAGATGCCCGCCCGCAGCCACGATCGCGCTGAAACGCTGTTCCTGGTCGAGGACGGGATGCTCGAATTCATGATCGGCGGCGCGGCCGGGCTGGTGCTCAGCGGCGATTTCGTGCGCGTGCCGGCCGGCGTCTCCTACGCCTACCGCAATGCCGGCGACACCATCGCGCGGCTTCTCGTCCGCTCGGCCAATCCGCGCGGCAGCCGGATCGCCGCTCACATCAGCGCGACCTTCGCGGCCTGATCAGCGCGGCACGACCGGCTTTGCCAGCAGCGGTGCCACCGGCCCGAGCGGCGTCTTCCTCTCGCCGACCCTGACGAAGCCCATGGCCTCGTAGAACGGCATCGCACGCGCATTGGCGAGCACGTGCAGCCGGCTCGCGCCCCACGCCGCCGCCTCGCGTTCGATGGCGTGCAGCAGCGCCGTGCCGATGCCCTGCCGCCAATGCGTGGGCTCGACGAACAGCCCCTCGAGCTCCGCGTCGTTGCCGTCGTGGGCGACGATGGTGGCGAAACCGACGATACGATCGCCGATCTGGGCGACGACCACCTCGTTGTTGGCCAGCATCTCCTCGTCGAGATCGATCAGGCCCGGCTCGTCGAGCAGGCGCTGCCGCATCTCGCCCTCTTCGGCCGCCAGCGACGCCCGGCGCTGCAAATCGATGAGATTGAGCCGGTCGTCGGGATGAGCGATGCGGATGTCGAGCCTGCTCATCCCTGCCCCGCCGCCCGCTTCAGCAACAGCTCGCGCTCGCGCGCATTGCCGGTCAGCTCGGCGGCACGCCGAAACTCCACCCGCGCCTCGTCGTGACGGCCCAGCCGTGTGAGGAAATCGCCACGCACACTGGGCAGCAGATGATAGTTGCGCATCGCCGGCAGCTCCTGCAACGGCTCGAGCAGGCGCAAGCCGGCTTCGGGTCCATGTGCCATGCAATGCGCGACCGCCCGATTCAGTTCGATCACCGGGGACGGCGTGACCAGGGCGAGCTCGTCATAGAGCGCCGCGATCTGCCGCCAGTCGGTGTCGGCCGCCTTGCGCGCGCGCGCGTGGCAGGCGGCGATGGCGGCCTGCAACGTATACGGCCCCATCGCGCCATCGAGCTCGATGGCCCGGGCGAGCGCCGCGAGCCCGCGCCGGATCAGAATCTGGTTCCAGCGCGTGCGGTCCTGCTCGAGCAGCAGGATCGGCGTGCCGTCCGCCTTGACGCGCGCCGCCGCGCGGGAGGCCTGGATTTCCATCAGCGCCAGCAGCCCGTGCACCTCGGCCTCGTCCGGCATGAGCTGCGCGAGAATGCGCCCGACCCGCAGCGCCTCGTCGCAAAGCTCGGTGCGCATCCAGTCGTCGCCGGCCGTCGCCGAATAGCCTTCGTTGAAGATCAGATAGACGACCTCCAGCACCGAGCCGAGGCGCTGCAGGCGTTCCTCGCCGCGCGGCACCTCGAACGGCACGTGGGCATCGGCGAGCGTCTTCTTGGCCCGCACGATGCGCTGCTGGATCGTCGGCTCGGCGGCAAGATAGGCGCGGGCGATCTCGGCGGTGCTGAGCCCGCCGACGAGCCGCAACGTCAGTGCCGCGCGGGCCTCGGGGCCGAGCACCGGATGACAGGCGGTGAAGATCAGGCTCAGCACATTGTCCTTCACGTCGTCGTCGAGGCGGGCGTCGAGATCGGGTGCATCCTCCTGGCGCAGCTCCTCGCCATAGGCCAGCTCCGGCAGGCTGCGCGCCAGCACCTTCGAGCGCCGGAAATGGTCGATGAAGCGGCGCTTGGCGGTCTGCATCAGCCACGCGCCGGCATTGTTCGGAATGCCGTTCTGCGGCCAGTCGCGCAGGGCCGCGACCAGCGCATCCTGGGCAAGCTCCTCCGCCTGCCCCACGTCGCGCGTCAGCTTCGTGAGGCTGCCGATGAGCCTTGCGGCCTCGATGCGCCACACGGCCTCGACAGCGCGATGGGTTTCGATCTGGGTCATGGGCGGCGGAGTGGATCAAATCCGCTCCGCCGCCGCAAGCCGCTATTGCTGCATCTGCTGCTGCACCAGCTTTTCGTAACGATCGCGCTGCGCGTCGCTGAACCCCAGGCTCTCGGCGGTGGCGAGCGGCCGGATTTCGATCTGCACATTGCCGTGCCCGTCGCTCGGCGGCCATTGCTTGACCAGCTCGATCACCTCGGCGAGCGAGTGCGCCTCGATGATCGAATAGCCGGCGACCAGCTCCTTGGCCTCGGTGAACGGCCCGTCGATCACGCTCGGGCTGCCGTTGGCGAACGACACGCGGGCGCCGTGCCGGCTGGCGAGCAGTCCGGCGCCCTGCTTCATGGCACCGGCCCGCACCAGCTTCTCGTTGTACGACGTCATGTCGTCGATGAGCTGCTGGCTGGGCATGGCGCCGGCCTCGGTCTCGGCGTCGGCCTTGCGGATCACCATGAACTGCATCCCGGCCTCCTAAACGTTGTAGCCGCCGTCGATCTGGCGGATTTCGACGGTGATGTCGGGCATGTGGTTGTCGATGTGCAGCTGGACGAACTCGGCGCCGATCTTTTCGGCCGCCGCGAGGTCCGGCGCCTCGATCACCGCATAGCCGCCGATCACCTCCTTGGCCTCGGCGAAGGGGCCGTCGGTGGTCACGGCGTGGCCGCTGCGGCCGGCGATCCGCCTGGCGCCGCTGGAGCGCTGCAGCCCGCCGGTCGAGATCAGCGCCCCGGAGGCGACCACCTTCTCGATGTAGGGGCCCATGGCGTCCATGATTTCCTGCGGCACGGGCCTCGCGCCGGAATCGTAGCCTTCGCCGGGAATGATGGTCATGAAGTAGCGCATTGGTCGGTCCTCAATTGGTGACGGGTTTCTGGGTGCGGTCGCGGAACTCCTGCTCCTTGCGCAGGTGTTCCTCGGTGATGGGGTCGGCATCGAAGTCGGCGGTCTCGAACACCTGCCGGATCTCGAGCTCGTCGCCCGGTTCCATCGGCGCGCGGCGCGCCCACGCAATGGCGTCCTCGAGCGACTTCACCTGCAGGATCCAGAAGCCGGCGACCAGCTCCTTGGCCTCGGTAAACGGTCCGTCCTTGACCGTGCTGGCGCCCTTCTCTCCGAAGGCGATGCGAGCGCCTTTGGACGAGGGATGCAGCCCCTCGCCGGCGAGCATGATGCCGGCATCGATGAGTTGCTCGTTGTACCGGCCCATGGCGGCGAGCTGTGCGGATGTCGGCATGGCGCCGGCTTCGCTGTCGGCATTGGCTTTGACGATGACCATGAAGCGCATTGCAATTCTCCGTTTCTGGCGTCTGCAGACACAACGAAATGCCGCATCCGGAATCGACACCGTTCGGCGAGATTTTTGAACTTTCTCTCAAGCTGCTGAATTATCACGACAATCTTTATTTAACTCAGCGGTTGACAATGCAATAGCTGCCGCTATATTAAACCATATAGTTTACAACCATCCGGTTGAACAACATGACCGACAGATTGAGCCTCACCCTGTCCGCCCTCGCCGACCCGACGCGCCGGGGCATTCTTGCCCGCCTGGCGGCGGGCGAGGCCACGGTGAAGCAACTGGCCGCGCCCTACGACATGAGCCTCGCCGCCGTCAGCAAGCACCTCAAGGTGCTGGAGGGGGCCGGGCTGATCTCGCGCGGCCGCGATGCGCAATATCGCCCATGCAAGCTCGAGGCGGCGCCACTGCGCGATGTCGCCGGCTGGCTCGAGGACTACCGCAAGTTCTGGGAGGCCAGCCTCGACCGGCTCGAGGACTATCTGGCCGAGTTGCAGAAGGGAGACGCCGATGGCCCCCGCAACTGACGCGTCGAGCGGCGTGCGATGGGCGACATCATTCCCTTCCCGCGCCGTCCCGGCTGGGCAGCGCTCTATCTTCGCCTCTGGAACGCCAGTCTCGACCGGCTCGGCGCCTATCTCAACAACAGCTTGAAAGACAGGGAACGCGACATGACCGATCTCAGATTCGACTATCCCAGCGATCAGCCTGTGATGATCACCACCCGCACATTCGACGCGCCGCGCGCCCTGGTGTGGAAATGCTTCAGCGAACCGCAGCACGTCGCCCGCTGGTTCGGACCCAAATCCATGTCGCCGGTGAGCCGGATCGACACCTTCGAGTTCCGTGTCGGCGGCAAGTGGCGTTACGTCACGCAGCCCCCAGGCGGCGCACCGGCGATCGTCTTTCACGGCACCTACAAGGACATCGAGACGCCGGCCCGGATCGTCAACACTTTCGCCGTCGAAGGCATGTATGAAGAGAACGACCTGCTGACCGAGACCCACACTTTCGAAGCGCGGGGCGAAAAGACGTTCTACCGGGCCGTCGCCAATCTGGGCAGCCTCGCCGCACGCGACGCGGTCGTTGCCAGCGGCATGGAAACCGGCGCCCGCGAGTCGCTGGCCCAGCTCGACGACCTGCTGGCCGAGTTGCAGGAACCGGTGAAATGATCGCCGCCCCCGCCACCGGCGACGGCAGGACGCTGGTCATCAGCCGCACCGAAACGCTCGACTTCCGCAGCGGCGGGAGCTGGCGGCACGTGATGATCGGCCCCGACGGCCGCGAGTATCCGACCGACAACGTCATCCTCGAGGTGATCATCCCCGACGCCACCCACTACAGCATCGGCAACGACCCGCGGCTGGCCGCTACCGTCGCCGGCTTCCTCGACGCCTGACGGAGATGGCAATGTCCGAGAACATCGTCGACGCCCCGCCGGGCGAGGCCTATTTCACCATCACGCGCAGCTTCGAGGCGCCACGGCGGCTGGTGTACAAATGCTACACCGAGCCGCAGCACATGGCGCATTTCTGGGGCCCGCGCGATACCACGCTCATCGAGTGCCGCATCGACCTGCGGGTCGGCGGCGTGTGGAAGGTGCGCTGGCAGTATGCCGACGGCCGCGGCTGGGGCTATGCCAGCGTCTATCTCGACATCGTGCCCGATACCATGCTGCACTATCGCGACGCCCCCGCTGACTGGGTGTTCGGCCTCGACGGCCTGCCGCCGCTGGAACTCGACTCCACCATCGCGCTGGCCGACCAGGGCCGGAACACCGTGGTCACGGTCACCGTGCGCTGCGCGTCGGTCACGGCGCGCGATGAAAATCTGCGGCGCGGCTTCACCGGCATGGTGAGCATCGGCAACGACCGGCTGGCCGAATACCTCAAGACCATCCCCCTCGGATCGGCGTGAAAAGGAGATCGAGATGCCCTTCGTTGCGTCCAGGGACGGCACCCGCATCGGCTACTCCGTGGCGGGCGCCGGCCCGGCCCTCGTCATCGTCGACGGCGCGCTGTGCTGGCGCGCCTCCGGTCCGTCCGGCGCGCTCGCGGCCGCGCTCAGGGACCGCTTCACCGTCTACACCTACGATCGTCGCGGCCGCGGCGAAAGCGGCGACGCCAGGCCCTATGCCGTCGCCCGGGAGGTCGAGGACCTCGATGCGGTCATCACGGCGGCCGGCGGCACCGCCGCGCTGTACGCGATTTCGTCCGGCGTGCCGCTGGCGCTGGCGGCCGGCAACAGCCTGCCGGCCGGCCGGATTGCCAAAATGGTGCTCTACGAGGCCCCGATTTATGCCGATCCGAGCCACCAGGCCGACCCGGCCTATGTTCCGCGGCTCACGCAATTGCTGGCCTACGGCAACCACGTCGGTGCCGTGAAGCTGTTCCTGCGCAATGTCGGCGTGCCCGGCTTCGGGCTGCTGATGATGCAGATCATGGGCATCCTGCGCAAGCTGGCCCCGGTCGCCCCCACCCTCGCTTACGATACCGCGCTGTGCGCTCCCTACTGGACCTCGAGCCCGCCGTCGCCGGCGGCCTGGCCGAACGTCACCATGCCGGTGCTCAATGTCGGCGGCGGCAAGTCCGACGCCTGGATGCAGAATGCGCAGTCGGCGATCAGCCGCGCGCTGCCCAACGCCACGCACAGGACGCTGCCCGGCCAGAACCACATGGTCGCCGCCGGCGCCATCGCGCCGCTGATCAGGGCGTTCGTCGCGGGCTGACGGTCAGAACTCGGTCCAGTCCTCCCGCTTGAGCGCGGCATTGCCCTCGGCGAGGTAGACACGCGCCGCGGCGGCGGCCTTTCCCCGCGGCGGCCGCGTCGCGGGCGGATGCTGGCGGGCCGCCTCCGGAGCGCCGCGCCCGCCGTCCTCGAGCACGAAGGTGTCGACGATCCGGTCGAGCTCGCTCGCCTGGCCCTCGGTCTGCTCGATGGCGGCGTTGGTCTCTTCCACCAGGGCGGCGTTGTGCTGCGTCATCTCGTCGACCTGCTTGACCGCCGAGGTGAGCTCGACGATGGCGCCGGACTGCTCCGAGGTGGCGCGCGTGATCTGCTCGATGAGAACGCCGTTCTCGTGAATGCCTTCCAGCATCGCGGTGACCTTCTGCGTCGCCTCGGCCACCTTGCGGCTGCCGGTCGCCACCTCGCCGGACGATTGCTCGATCAGCGCCTTGACCTCCGAGGATGCGCCGGCCGCCGATTGCGCCAGGCGCCGGACTTCGATCGCAACGACGGCGAAGCCCTTGCCGGCATCGCCGGCCCGCGCCGCCTCCACCGAGGCGTTGAGCGCCAGCAGATTGGTCTGGAACGCGATGTCGTCGATCAGCCCGATGATGTTGGAGATCTTGGTCGAGGAGGCCGAAATGCGCTCCATGGCATCGTTGGCTTCGGTCATGACGCCATTGGCTTCGGACGCCGTCACCGACACCGCCTTCGCCTTGGCGCTGGCCGAGGCCGCGCGCGCCGCATTGTCGCCGACCGTGGTCGAGAGCTGCTCCAGCGCCGCCGAGGTCTCCTCCACGGCGGCCGCCTGCTTGGTGGTTCGGTCGGCAAGATCGTTGGCGCCCGACAGGATTTCGCCGGTCGCGGTCTTCAGCGAGCTCGATGCCGTGCGCAATCGCCGGACGATGTCGCGCATGGTGGCCACGGTGCCGTTGTAGGCGACGCGGACCTTCTCGAGATCGCCCTTGAACGCATCGTCGATCACCGCGGTCAGATCGCCGTCCGCCAGCCGGCTGAGATGGGCGCCCAGCACCTTGACCGCCTCCTTGCGCGCCGTGGCGTCGGTGGCGTCGGTGGCGTATTTCACCACCTTGTACGGCCTGCCGCTGACATCGAAGATCGGATTGTAGGACGCCTGAATCCAGACTTCGCGGCCATTCTTGCCGAGGCGCCGGTATTCGGCCGCCAGGCTCTCGCCGCGGCGCAGCGTGTCCCAGAACGCGGCATAGTCGGCGCTCTGCGCGTAGGCCGGGTCGACGAACATGCGATGATGATGGCCGACGATCTCGTCGAGGCCGTAGCCCATTGCCCTGCAGAAATTCTCGTTGGCCGTGAGGATGGTGCCGTCGAGGTTGAATTCGATCACCGCCTGAACGCGGCCGATGGCCGCGAGCTGGCTCTGGGCATCGGCCGCGGCCAGCTTGCGGGCGGTGACGTCGGCGGCGATCTTGACGACCTTGCACGGCTTTCCGTGCCGATCCAGAACCGGATTATAGGACGCCTGGATCCACACCTCGCGGCCGCCCTTGGCGATGCGCTTGTATTCGGCGGCGTCGTGCTCGCCGCGGCAGAGGCGGCGCCAGAATTCCGCATAGTCTGGCGACTGCGCCTCCGCCGGGTCGACGAACATGCGATGGTGCCGTCCCTTGATCTCGGCCAGCGTGTAACCCATCGTCTTGAGGAAATTGTCGTTGGCGCCGAGGATGGTGCCGTCGAGCGCAAATTCGATGATCCCCTGCGACCGCGAGAAGGCTGCAAGCGTCGCCGCCGCGTCGTGATCCGACACGCCGAGAAGGCGGCGCAATATCGTCGTCATGAAATGCTCCCAGAGCCCTAAAACATGCACGGAAGTGTTCCGGCAACGACCCTAACAGAGCGTGAAGAAGGCGGCTCGCGCAGACCCGTAGAGCGAAATTTCGTCCGGCAGGCGCTCGGTAGAAATACCGATCCCCTCGTCATTTCTGACGAGGGGATGTGTCAAATCCAGTCCGCCCGGCGGCGCCGCGGCTGCGGCGTCAGGCGGCAAGCCGGGGCGAGCGTTTGAGATCGGGCGGCGTCGCCTCGGTCATCAGCTCGACGATGGCGTCCATCGCCGGCATCACCTTCTGGCCTTCGGTGCCGAGGCGGCGGATGGAGACGGTCCCCTCCTCCGCCTCGCGCTTGCCGACCACGAACAGCAGCGGCACTTTCTGCGTCGAGTGCTCGCGCACCTTGTAGTTGATCTTCTCGTTGCGCACGTCGAGCTCGGCCCGGATGCCGGCGTCGCGCAATTGCCCGACCAGCTTTTCGGCATAGGCATCCGCGTCCGAGACGATGGTCGCCACCACCACCTGGGTGGGCGACAGCCACATCGGCAGCTTGCCGGCATAGCTTTCGAGCATCATGCCGATGAAGCGCTCGAGCGAACCGAGGATGGCGCGGTGCAGCATCACGGCATATTTGCGCGAGCCGTCCTCGGCCACATAGGTGGCGTCGAGCCGCTCGGGCAGCACGTAGTCGAGCTGCAGCGTGCCCACCTGCCAGGAGCGGCCGATGGCATCCTTCAGATGGAATTCCAGCTTGGGCGCGTAGAAGGCGCCCTCGCCTTCGGCAATGACGAAGTCGTAGCCGGTGGCGCGCAACGCGTCCCCCAGCGCCTTCTCGGCAGCGTTCCAGCGCTCGATGGTACCGCCGAACTTCTCCGGCCGCGTCGCGAGCTTGATCACCACATTGTCGAAACCCATGTCCTCGTACACCGAATAGAGCAGGTGCACGAAACGCTCGGTTTCGGACTGGATCTGCTCCTCGGTGCAGAAGATGTGGGCGTCGTCCTGCGTCATCTGCCGCACGCGCAGCAGGCCGTGCAGCGCGCCATGCGCCTCGTTGCGGTGGCAGCAGCCGAACTCGGCCAGCCGCATCGGCAGGTCGCGGTAGCTCTTGGTGCCCTGGTTGAAGATCTGGATGTGGGCCGGGCAGTTCATCGGCTTCAGCGCCATGAGGTCGGCCTTGCCGCTGAGCACCGGCCCCTCTTCCTCGGTGCCGGGCACCTCGTCGGGAACCACGAACATGTTCTCGCGGTATTTGCCCCAGTGGCCGGAGGCCTCCCAGAACTTGGAGCTCATGAGCTGCGGCGTCTTCACCTCGGTGTAGCCGCCGGCGTTCACCCGACGGCGGATGTATTCCTCCATCTGGTTGTAGATGACGAAGCCCTTGGGGTGCCAGAACACCGAACCGGGCGCCTCGTCCTGCAGATGGAACAGATCGAGCTCGCGGCCGAGCTTGCGGTGGTCGCGCTTTTCGGCTTCCTCCAGCATCCTGAGGTAGTCGTCGAGCTCCTTGCGGTTGGCGAACGCCGTTCCATAGATGCGGCTGAGCACCGGGTTGTTGCTGTCGCCGCGCCAATAGGCGCCGGCCACCTTGGTCAGCTTGAAGGCCTGTCCGACATCGCGGGTCGTGCGCATGTGCGGGCCGCGGCAGAGGTCGAACCACTGGCCCTGCTTGTAGATCTTGATCGACTGGTCGGCGGGGATGGCGTCGACCAGCTCGACCTTGAAGGTCTCGCCCTTGGCGGCGAACACGCGCCTGGCCTCGTCGCGCGACCACACCTCCTTGGTGAAGGCGGCGCCGCGGTCGATGATCTCGGCCATCTTCTTTTCGATGGCCGGGAATTCCTCCTCGCTGAACGGCGTGTCGCGCTTGAAGTCGTAGTAGAAGCCGTTCTCGATGACGGGGCCGATGGTCACCTGCGTGCCGGGCCAAAGCTCCTGAACGGCTTCGGCGAGAACGTGCGCGGCATCGTGGCGGATGAGTCCCAGTCCGTCCGCGCTGTCGCGCAGCACGAACTCGATACGGCCGTCCTCGTTCAGCGGGTCGCTCAGATCCGTGAGCACCCCGTTCCACTTCATGGCGACGGTCTTTTTGGCGAGGCTGGGGGAGATCGCTTCGACCACGGTGGTCCCGGTGGTGCCACGCGCATAGTCGCGTACTGCACCGTCGGGGAACGTCACCTTGATCATTTTGGTCTCCTGAGTTGCCAATATTGGCGGGAACGCCGGAAAACGGCGGCGTGCGGCTCTTATCATGGCCGGAGTCGGGGTGTCACCCGCCCGCGGCGCGCGCAAGGCGTTCACCCCCGGCTCACCGACGCGCTCAGTGCCTGCTGCGGGCAATAACCTGCGAGAATGTCAGGCCCAGCGACCGTATCTCCACGGTAAATACCACCGTGCGCGTGATGGTAGTGCCACGGGCACCGGGTCATATCCGTGCGTCCCGCCCGGCCGGCAGCGGGTGATCCGGGCCAGCCCCATCCAGCCGCCGGGCCAGAAGCCGAAGCGCCAGATGGCGTCGCGCGTGTATTCGCTGCACGTCGGCGCATGCCGGCAGGTGCGGCCGGTAAAGGCCGAGAGCGTGTAGCGGTAAAGCTGGATCAGTCCGTAGGCGGCGAGCTTGAACGGAAAGTCGACGACGCGCCAGAAAGTGCTCACAAAACGAGTCAACTGGCGGCCGCAACGGCTTGGCCGGCCTCGATCTTGTCGAGCGCGTCGACCACCGCGTCGAACACCAGCAAGGTCGAGATATGACGCGGAACGTAGTCGCGGACAGGCTCGAGATAAGCGAGGTCGGCCCACTTCCCGGCGGGCGGCGCGCCGTCGGCCTTGAGCATTTCGGTCATCTGCGCGCGCAACGCGCGGAACTCGGCCACGGGCGTCCCGACGATGTGCGCAGCGACGATCGCCGCCGAGGTCTGGCCCAGCGCGCACGCGGATATCTTGTGCCCGTAAGCACATATCCTGCCGTCGGCGGACACGGCGACATCGACCTCGATGGACGACCCGCAGACGCGGCTCACCCGGCGCGCCGTCGCATCCGGATGGGCCAGCCGCCCCGGAATTGGTTGATTGGCCGCGATTTCGAGGATCTTTTGGGAATAAAGATCGCTCAGTTCCATTGTAGTTACATCGCTGTTTCTTGAGGCCTTTTGCCCCATGCTCATATAGTCGTCCCACCGGCCGATGTCAGCGTGCCCTGCCTGAGGCACGTGGTCCGGAACATTTCGGGCTCCGCCAGCATCTAATGCCCGAGATCAAAAGGAAAACCTCAAATGGACGCCAGCGCCAAGCCGACCGCCGCGACGCCGTCAAGCCTGAAGCCCTTCGCGCGCCCCACGCGGGAAGAGGCCGAGGCGGCGGTGCGCACCCTGATCGCCTGGGCCGGCGACGATCCGACGCGCGAAGGCCTGCTCGACACGCCACGGCGGGTCACCAAGGCATATCGCGAATTCTTCGCCGGCTACGAGGAAGATCCCAAGGCCATCCTGAGCAAGACCTTCAAGGAGGTCGGCGGCTATGACGACATCGTGATGGTCAAGGACATCCCGTTCTCGAGCCACTGCGAGCACCACATGGTGCCGTTCTTCGGCAAGGCGCACATCGCCTACCTGCCGCATGACGGTGTGGTCGGCATCTCCAAGCTGGCGCGGCTGGTCGAGGTGTTCTCCAGGCGCCTGCAGGTGCAGGAAGTGCTGACGGCGCAGATCATCGACGCCATCAACGAGCACCTCAACCCGCGCGGCGCCGCGGTGATGCTCGAGGCGGAACATATGTGCATGTCGATCCGCGGCGTGCACGCGCACGGCGCACAGACCGTGACGCAACGCTTCACCGGCGTGTTCGCCGAGGAAAAAGCGGAACAGGACCGCTTCTTCCAGATGATCCGCGGCCAGCGCTGATCAGTTGAAGCGGAAATTCACCCCGACGGTGACGGAGTCGCTGGTGGGGTGGGAACTGGTCTCGTAGTTCTGGCCCACATAGAAATTCGGCGCCGTCAGTGCAGTGTGAAGATACTGCGCCGTCAGGCTCCAGTTTTCATCGAGCGCCACTTCCGCACCCACGCCGGCGGTCCAGCCATAGCCGATGCCCTCGTCGGAGAGCGGCGCGCTGACCAGTGGCGGCGCCAGGGTATTGGTCGCCGAGGTCTTGAGATGGGCGACCGCGAGGCCCGCCGTGGCATAAGGCAGGAAATTGCCGACCGCGAAGCCCAGGCGCCCGCGCAGCGTCGCCTGAATGTCGGACGAGGCCGTGACCGTGCTGCTCGACAGCATGTATCCACCGCTCGAGGCGATCAGCGGATCGGGCATGGTGGTGCTGATGTCGCCGGCGCTGACGCCTGCCTCGACGCCCAGCACGACGTTGCCCATCTGCTGGTTGTAGCCGGCCTGCACGCCACCAGTGAAACCGTGGGGCAGCGAGTTGATGGCGACGGACGCGTACGGGCTGGTCGCGATAAACGCGGCGTGCGAATCCGACGCCGTGTAGCTGAGATTTCCGCCCACATAGCCACCGGTCCAGTCGACCGTCGGATCCTGCGCCATTGCGCCCATGGTCCCCGCGGCCAGTACCGTGGCAGCCAGCGCGATCGACTTCGTCCTCATCCTTGCCCCCAAAAAGCCAGAATCCTCAATGGCACAAATACTGATGACAAACATTGAGAGACCCCTAACGGTCGTTCACGCATCCGTGATCCACGAATGTCGCAATGCCGATCAAGCCGTTCGCCGGGTGGTATTGACTGCGTGCTTCGTGAGGCACGGTCGAGATCTGGCTTGCCCTGAAGCGCTAGCCTTTGGCTCAGGGCGCGCGGTAAAAGCCCGCCATGAGCATTGTTTTCGCCGATCCCGCCGCCCTCAGCCACGCGCAGTTGGAAGAGGGCACCGTCTTTGCCCCGCGCTTCGACGTGCAGGGGCTGATCACCGCCATCGCGCAGGACGCGGCCGGGCGCGTGCTGATGGTGGCGCACATGAACGCCGAGGCGCTGCGGCTGACGATCGAGAGCGGGGACGTGCACTATTTCTCCCGCTCGCGCGGCAAGCTTTGGAAGAAGGGCGAGACCTCGGGCGAGGTGCAGAAGCTCATCCGCCTCGCGACCGATTGCGACCAGGACGTGCTGCTGCTGACGGTCGAGCAGACGGGACGCGGCGCCGCCTGCCACACCGGCCGGAAGAGCTGCTTCTACCGGGTGCTGCAGGACGGTGCATTGGCCGACACCGGCGAGCCGCGGCTGTTCGATCCGGACGCCGTTTATCGCCGCTGAGCCGCCAGCAGGTCGACGACGCGCGCCACGGCGTCGCGGCGGCGGGCCGGGCCGACGGTGGTGACCGCCAGCGCGCGCGGCAGCGCCACGCGCATCGGGAACGGCGCCACCAGCCGGCCGCTGGCGAGGTGCTCGCGGATCAGCGCCTCGTGCCCCATCAGCACGCCGGCACCGTTCACCGCCTCGGTGACGGCCAGGGCGTAGAGCGAGAACAACGGGCCGCGCGGCGCGAAGGCGAGGTCCGGGGCCACCGCGTGCATCCAGGTCGACCAGTCGTCGGCCCAGATGGCGTCGGTCAGGCAGGTGGCCGACAGCAGGTCCCTAGGATCATCGAGGTTCGCCGCGAGCGAGGGGGCGCACACCGGAAAAATCACGTCGTCGTCGAGCCCCTGCCCCTCCCCCACCGGCCGATAGAAGATCGACAGGTCGAACGGCACGCGCTTGAGGTTGGGTGGCCGTTCCATCGCAGTGATGGAGATGGCGATGTCGGGCGCCGCGGCACGGAGCGCGGGCAACCGCGGCGACAGCCAGAGCTGGGCGATTGCCGGCAGCGCCGCGATATGGACGCGCGGCGCCGCCTCGGACCGCAGCCTCTGGGTCGCGGCGGAAAGCGTGTCGAAGGCAGAGACGAAGTCCGGCAGCAGGCGGCCGGCCAACGGCGTCAGCCCGATGCCGTGCGCCCGCCGGTCGAACAGCGGCGCGCCGATTTCCGCCTCGAGCCCCTTGATATGTGCGGCGACGGCGCCGGGCGTGACGCCCAGTTCTTCCGCGGCGGCAACGAAGCTGCCGAGCCGCGCGGCGGCCTCGAAGGCGCGCAAGGCGTTGAGCGGCAGGCTGCGGGGACGTGGCGGGGCGACGGGCATCGATGAGCCGCAAATTTCCTAGGGCTAGATTTCCAGAATACTGGTTTGCCGTGGGTCCGCAAGTTTGCTCGCATGGCGTCTCCAGCAGGAGAGACCGATGACCGCCCTCGCCCCACGCCCCTGGGTTCCGACCGAAGACTACGTGCAATCGCTCGCCGCCAGGACCGCAAGCCAGTCCAACGAGGCGGTGGCGATGCGCATCGAGGAGCTGATCGCGCGCAACGAGGAAATCCACGAGCGCGACTGCTTCAACCTCAACCCGGCGACCAATGTGATGAATCCGCGAGCGGAAGCGGCGCTGAGCCGCAAGCTCGGCTCGCGTCCCTCGCTCGGCTATCCCGGCGACAAATACGAGATGGGGCTGGAGGCGATCGAGCAGATCGAGGTGATCGCCGCCGAGCTCGCGGCGGAGGTATTCGAGGCGAAATATGCCGAAATCCGCGTCGGCTCGGGGGCGCTTGCCAACCTCTACGGCTTCATGGCGCTCAGCAAGCCGGGCGACACCATCATCGCGCCGCCGGCGAGCATCGGCGGCCACGTCACGCACCACGCCGGTGGCTGCGCCGGGCTCTACGGGCTCACGACGCTCGATGCGCCGGTCGATGCCGAGAACTACACCATCGATATTCCCGCGCTGCGCGAGCTCGCGCACGAGCGCCGGCCGGTGCTGATCACCGTTGGCGGCAGCCTCAATCTGTTCCCGCACCCGGTGCCCGAGGTGCGGGCCATCGCCGACGAGATCGGCGCCAAGGTGCTGTTCGACGCGGCACACCAGTGCGGCATGATCGCCGGCAAGACCTTCCCCAATCCGCTGGCGCAGGGTGCACATCTGATGACGATGAGCACGTATAAGAGCCTTGGCGGCCCGGCCGGCGGGCTGATCGTCACCAACGACGCCGACATCGCCGAGCGGCTCGACGCCATCGCCTTCCCGGGCCTGACCGCCAATTTCGACGCGGCGAAGTCCGCGGCGCTGGCGATCACCCTGCTCGACTGGCGCGAATATGGCGAAGCCTACGCGCAGAAGATGGTGGCGACGGCGCGCGTGCTCGCCTCGGCGCTGGCGTCAGAGGGGCTCGCGGTGCACGGCGCCGATCACCGCTTCACCCGCTCCCACCAGTTCGCGCTCGACGCCGCGCCGTTCGGCGGCGGACAGGCGGCGAGCAAGACGCTGCGCAAGGCAGGCTTTCTCGCCTGCGGCATCGGCCTGCCGGGGGAGCCGGTCGCCGGCGACATGAACGGGCTCAGGTTCGGCACGCCGGAGCTGGTGCGCTGGGGCATGAGCGAAGCCGACATGCCGAGACTCGCGGCGCTGATCGCCGAGGCGCTGCGCGCCAACGATCCCGGCACCATCGCTCCCCGCACCGCCGCCTTCCGGCAGCAATTCCAGGGGTTACACTACATCCGTCAGTAGTGCGGCGGGGGCGGCTCCGGGGGTTCGACCAAAGCGGGGTTGTCGGCGATGTCGCGCAGGCGCTCGCCGAGATTGCCGATCAGCCGCTTGAGTTCGGCGATCTCGGCCCATTGCGCGGTGACGGTCCTGCTCAGATCCTCGATCGCCTGATCCTGGTAGGCGACGGTGGTTTCGAGCCGCTCGAGGCGCTCGGCGTCGGTCATGCTTGCCTCCGTTCGAACAGCGGCACCAGCAGCAGACCGGCGAGGAAGCCGCCGATGTGGGCCTGCCAGGCTACCTGCAAATCGCTGTTGCCGGTGAACATCGGAATCAGCGGCACGATGCCGTTGAGCACGATCCAGGTCAGCGAGAAGAACCGAGCCGTCGGGTTGCGGACGAACTCGCGCAGGCTCGCGAGGTGCCGGCCGAGCAGATGCCGCTCGCCGGTCTTTTCGTCGATGGCGACGACCGGCGGCTGGAAGATGAAGCGCACCGCCGCGCCGGTCAGCGCCGCGACGCCGCCGGACGCGCCCAGCAGCACCTGAACGTGCGGCAGGGTGGTCGCGGCGAAGGCCAGCGCACCGGCCAGGGCGCCGGCGAGAAACAGCACCACCATGCGCACGCCGCCATAGCGCTGCGCCACCGGGGTGGCGAAGATGGCGAGCCACACGGTGTTGAGGCCGACATGTTCCCAGCCGGCATGCAGGAACGCATGCGTGAACGGCGTCCACAGCAGCGGCCAGTAGCCGCCCTCGACGCTCGCCGGATCGATCAGGCGATAGGGTACGAAGGCGAACCAGGTGAGCAGCGCCTCGTGCCCGTCCGGGTTAAGAATCAGGTCGCTGGCGGCCTGGATGGCCAGCAGAAGCCCGCCCAGAAGCAAGACCGAAAGTGGCAGGTTGAAAATCGGCTGGCGCTGCGGCGGCGCAGCATGGTCTTGATCTGATTGAGGTTTTTCGTCGCCGCGCATCTGAACTCCAGGGTCTTCGGGCTTTAACGCCCTGTTCACCGACTTATCCACACCACACCCCCGCCATTAACCCTAAGAAAGCTTTAAAGGCGATTTCCGCCCAAGCTTTTGCGACTGTGCCTCGGGCGGCAATGCGGACCTTCGGGGAACGCCGGCCGAGGCTTGGATATAGGTTGGCGTCGATGCAGAAACAGAGCACCAAAACGCTCTACGACTACTGGAATACGCTTCGCGGCTCGCGCAGCGCTCCCGACCGGCGGGACATCGACCCCACCAGGATCCGCGGCGCCCTCGCCAACACCTTCATCCTCGAGCTCAACGACAACAGCGAGTTCGACTTCCGGCTCGCCGGCTCGCACATCTGCGCGGCGTACGCACGGGAGCTGAAGGGGCGGTCGTTTTCGCGCCTCTGGCATCCGCGTGACCGCGACGCCATGGGCACGCTGGTGCGCGCCGTCACCGAAGACCATGCGGTGGCGCTCATCACCTTCACCGGCATGACGGCGATCCATACCCGGCTGTCGGTCGAGACCATCCTCCTGCCCGTGCGCCACAACGGCTCGACGCAGACCCGCCTGCTCGGCGCCATGACCGTGCTCGACGAACCCTACTGGTTCGGCGTGCAGCCTGTGGTCGAGCAGCGCATCACCGGCCTCCGGCTGATCTGGCCGGACGACCAGTCGCATGCCGAGATCGCCCGCGACATCTCCGCTTCGGTGCCGCAGGAGGTGATGTTCGCCAGCGCCGGCGGGCCGCCGCAGCCGATCGCCGGCGTGGTGTTCGGCCGGCAGGCACGGCGTTACGCGCACCTTGCCGTCATCGACGGCGGGCGCACGTAAAAAACCCCGGATTCCCGGCAATCTTCGTGGGCATCCTCATATTCGGTTAACCAAACGCCGGTAGCGTCTGTCGGGTCAATCGAGTGACGCGGCCAAATGCTGACCGACAACCCTGCCCCGCAACGCAGCGCCCGAGCCTCGCGCAATTATGTGCAGCTCCCGCGTTTCCAGCGCGTCAAGATTTCGGTGCTCGGCCGCTACATGCTCGCCGACCGTCGTGAGTTCCCCTGCCAGGTACTGGAAATGTCTCCCGGCGACGCCGTGGTGATTGCCCCTGTCGCCGGCAATCCCGGCGAAAAGGTCATCGCCTATCTCGACCACATCGGGCGTGTCGAAGGCGCGATCATCGATTCGATCGATGGCGGCTTCACCATGGACGTCGCCGCCAGCCCGCGCAAACGCGACAAGATGGCGGCACAGCTCACCTGGCTCGCCAACAAGGACATCCTCAACCTGCCCGAGGATCGGCGGCACGAGCGCGTGGTGCCCGACAACCGGCATTCGACCGTGGTGCTGGACGACGGCCGCCGCTACAATTGCAAGATCATCGACATCTCGCTGTCGGGCGCGGCGATCGAGCTGGCCGTGAGGCCGGCGATGGGCACGCCCGTGACCCTCGGGCGCATGCGGGCCCGCGTGGTGCGGCACTTCCAGGACGGCGTCGCGGTCGAGTTCGCCTCGGCGCAGGAAATGCTGACCGTGGTGCAGCAGAACCTGCGCATCAACTGAGCCGTCCGGCGGCCCGGCATGGTTAAGCCGGCCTTTCTGCAATCAGGACAATTCGCTTAAAAACTCGTCGCGACTTTTGCGAGTGAGGCAATTTGGCGGCGGCATCTTGATCTCCATCAGGGGGTTTCAAGATGTCCAACTCAGTCACCATCACGCTCGGCGGCATGCTGATCGCCAGCGTCATGTTCACGTCGCCGGCAGCCGCGTCGTCGTCGGTCGATCTCTCCAATCCGGCGTTCGCGCCGGTCAGCGGCCAGACCAGCATTCCAGTGGGCGCCGACGATTTCTGCCGGCGCGTGCCGCAGGCGTGCCGGGCGGAGGCCCGTGTCGTCGAGGTCGAAACGCTGACACCGGCGAGCTGGCAGCAGTTGGTCGCCATCAACGACAACGTCAACGCCACGATCACGCCCGAGACCGACGAGGACAACTACCAGCTCGCCGAATACTGGACCTATCCCACCGACGGCCGCGGCGATTGCGAAGACATCGCGCTCGAAAAGCAGCGCCAGCTCATCAGCGCCGGATGGGATGCGAGCACGCTGCTGATGACCGTGGTGCGCGAGCGCGACGGCAACGGCCATGCGGTACTGATGGTTCGCACCGACCGCGGCGACCTCATCCTCGACAATCAGGTGGGCCGCGTCCTCGTCTGGAAGGACACCAACTACGAATACATCAAGCGCCAGTCGCAGACCGACGCCGGCAAGTGGGTCGGACTGGTCGACGACCGCGCCACCATCGTCGCGGCGCGCCGCTAGCCGCCGCTGGAGCAGAATTCTCGGGCCCTTCCCCCCTGATACGGTGCCCGATGAAGAGGGGCCGGCTTCTCCCCCGAGGCCGGCCCCGCCCTTCTCCCCCTGGAGAAACTCAGCCGACGATGGCGAAATAGATGCCGAGGAAGAACAGCCCGGTGAGGAAGCTCCAGCCGAAAGCGACGAGCGCACTTACCAGCACCGAGCCGACCGACAGCGTGCCATCATCTTCCTGACGCCAGCCCATCTGCAGCATGATGAACGGGCCGCAGACGAAACTCATGAACAGATGGCCGAACATGTGCACGACGGTCTTGCCGTCGTAGCGCAGCATCGCCTGCTGACCGATCGTCCACTGGTAGAAGTAGGTTCCGGCCCCTGCGATCGCGAGCCCCACAGCCATGATGAACCCTGCCAGCAGCAACTCGAACATCATCGCACCACGCCTCACCGCCGCGTCTGCCGCGCGGCCTCGTTAACTCTCCATTAATCATAAGAGCGGCCATATCGGCTGTCACCTGCTCCCCGAGCGACTGGTTAATTCGCACATGGATTCGACCGCTGCGTCGGCACATCGGACGCCTCACCGCCACCCGCTGGGCTACAATCTCGGTGCGATCGCGGTGCTGGTGGGACTTGCCGCGCTCGGCCTCGCCTACGCCATCGATGCGATGGAGCGGTCAAGCGGCACGCCGGCCTCTGCCAGTACGGCGCTGGTCACGCGAACCCTGGGCGGCACGACACTCACCATTCCCGCCGACTGGCTTGCGGACGACAGCGGCCAGCAGGGCGGCTTTGCCAAGCAGGTCGATCTGCGGCTGTCGCTGCCGCTCGGCCCCGACGCCGCACCGCGCGAAATCGACGTTACCCTCACCCAGCGCAGCCGCGTGCGGCCGAGCGCATCGCTGCTCGACGGGGTGTACCTGCATCAGTTCCAGCAGGCGCAACTGAGCGGCCCGGTCGGGCTCATCGGCAAGCCGTTGCGGGCGAGCGACGGGTTCGAAGGCGAGACGGTCTGGTACGATCCGCTCCGATCAAACCCGTTCGTCGCCAAATGCCAGGCGGCGGTGGTGGCCGGCGCGCCGGCCAAATGCCTGCGGACGGTGTATCTGGGATCGGGCATCGCAGCGGTTTACGCGTTCGACGACGACGTGCTGCCGAACTGGCGCAAATTCGACGCCGCCCTGCATCCGCTGCTCGACCGGATCGGCGCGCTCTAGAGTTTTTCAACCCGCACGGCGGTGCCGTAGGCCAGCATCTCGGTGATGCCGTCGGCGATGTCGTTGCTGTCGTAACGCATGGCGATCACGGCGTTGGCGCCGTGCTCTTCGGCGTGCTTGATCATCAGGTCGAGCGCTTCCTGCCGCGACGTCTCGGCCAGCGTCGTGAACAGCGAGAGATTGCCGCCGACGATCGACTGCAGCGCGCCGCCGATGGTGCCGAAGACGTTGCGGGAGCGCACCGTGATGCCGCGCACCAGACCAAGGATCTCGACGACGCGATAGCCGGGCAAATCGTTGGTGGTGGCGACGATCATGGTCAGTTCACCTCGTCGAGGTCCTCTTCGAGGATGGCCATCTGGAAATTGTAGGATTTGTCGCCGTCCTCGTCGTCGACATAGATCAGGCCCAAGAACTCTTCCCCGAGATAGACCTCGACGCTGTCGTTCTGCTTGCGCGGACGCACGTCGATGCTGCGGTTGTTGAATTTGATCTGCAGGTATTTCTGCAGCTTGATGATCTCGGGGTGGTTCAAAGTCCGCCGCTCCAGTCGCTTCAGGGTGGGCCACAATAGAGCGGGATCGCCGAAAGGGGCAGAGGTTTTTGGCCCGATCCCGCGCTAATCGCGCTTGCGGCGTTCCGCAGACCCGACGCGGCGGAATTCAGCCGCTTAGATCGGCGACCACCTGATCCATGGCCGAAGCCGGCTGCAGCGCTCCTGCCTCGCCCACCACCTTGGCGGGGATGCCGACGACGGTGACGCGCGGCGGCACGTCCTTGACCACCACCGAGCCGGCGCCGACGCGGGCGCAGTCGCCGACTTTGATATTGCCCAGGATGATGGCGCCGGCGCCGATCAGCACGCCATCGCCGATCTTGGGGTGGCGATCCTCATCGGCCTTGCCGGTGCCCCCCAGCGTTACGCCCTGCAGGATCGAGACATTGTCGCCGATCACCGCAGTCTCGCCGGCAACGAAGCCGGTGGCGTGGTCGAGCATGATGCCCTTGCCGATGCGGCAGGCGGGATTGATGTCGACCTGGAACACCTGGCTCGAGCGGCTCTGCAGATAGAGGGCAAAATCCTTGCGGCCGGCGAGGAACAGCGCGTGCGCGAAGCGATGCGTCTGGATCGCCTGATAGCCCTTGAAATAGAGGAACGGCACGATGGCGCGGTGCGTCGCCGGATCGCGCTCGAGGGTGGCGGCGAGGTCGGCGCGCGCCTCGGCGCCGATCGCCGGCCTGAAGTCCAGCGCGTCATGGAAGGCCTGGCGGATCAAATCGGCCGACACGTCGGGATGGTCGAGCCGCTCGGCCAGCCGATGCGCCAGCGCCGCCTCGAAGCTTTCGTGGTTCAGCACATTGGCCATCACCATCGAGCTGAGGCTCGGCTCGGACTGGAGGACGTCGCGGGCGTTGGCCCGGACGGCGTCCCAGACGGGGTCCATGGATGCCACGGCCACTGGCGATTTGAGCGATACGCTCATCGAAAGATCTCCATCGCAGGATGCCGATATACGGCAAACCCATGCCGGGGACCAAGCCCCGAGGGGCAAAATGGTTCACGTTTTGCCGTCAGCGGCGAGCCAGGAATTCGAGCGCCGCCGCCTTGAACTTCGGATCGCCGGTCGCCAGCATGTGGTTGCGCCTTGGGATGACGAAGGCCTCGCCGTGCGGCAGCAGCCGCGCCAGCGCCTCCGGGTTGCCGGCCATGTCGTCGGCGCTGCCCACCGCCACCAGCGTCGGCTGCACGATCCGCCGGACCTCGGCCTCCGGCATGGGTTCGCGCGAGGAGATCATGCAGGCGGCCAGCGCCGCCCGGTCGGCCCTCGAATGATCGGCAAAAATCCTGAACTGGCGGCCGGTTGCGCCTTTTACCTCAGCCAGCGAATCCGCGGTCAGCGCGGCGATGATCTCTTCGGAGTCCTCAAGTCCGGTGACGAGGTTGATGCCCATGCCGCCCCACACCGCCCGCGTCACGCGCTCGGGGTGGCGCAGCGCCAGATAGCCGGCGATGCGTGCGCCCATGGAATAGCCCATGACCGGCAGGCTGGCGTGCCCCAAATGGTCGAGCAGGCGCGCCGCGTCGTCGGCCATGTCGTGGGCGAAATAGAGGTTCGGGTCGTAGAGCTTGCGGGACCCGCCATGGCCGCGATTGTCGATGGTGACAGGCGCCCAGCCGGCCTGCTGCAGCACCTCGACCCAGCCGGTGTTGAGCCAGTTGATCGCGCCGGACGACGCAAAGCCGTGAATCAGGAGGATGGGCCTGCCCTCGCCGTACACGTCATAGGCGAGGTCGATCCCGGCGGAGCGAAACATTGGCATGCCGGCCGAGTAGCACGCCGCCCCTTGCCCTCCAACAGCGGACATGGTTGCTCTGCGGGCGAGATGACCGACATCCGTTTCGCCTACGCCACTCTCGACGATGTGCCGCGTGTCGCCGCGCTGGTCGAGACGGCCTATCGCGGCGAGGCCGCGGCCACCGGCTGGACCAACGAAGCGGCATTCCTCACCGGTCCGCGCAGCTCGCCGCAGGAGGTGGAGCGGCTGGTGCGGGCGGCCGAGTCGCGCTTCGTGCTGGCGCTGGACGACGACATCCTCGCGGGCTCCGCCCTGATCAAGCGGCACCACGACGGGGCGTATTTCGGCATGTTCGCCATCGATCCGGCGCGGCAGCAGCAGGGGCTGGGCAAGGCCATGATGGCGCAATGCGAAACCGCGGTGCGCGAGCTCTGGGCGGCAAGATATCTGCGACTCGGCGTCATCAGCCTCCGGCACGAATTGATCGCCTGGTACGAGCGCCGCGGCTTCGTCGTGACCGGCGAGCGCGAGCCGTTCCCGTTCGACGAGGCTCCGGGCGCGCTGCGGACCGATTTCGACCTGGTGGTCCTTCAAAAGCCACTTTAGGCCCTATATGGTCGCGCCGACCGCAACCTCCTCATTCGCGAGACGTCCATGGCCGCCCATCAGAGCACCCCGCATTTCCACAATACCGAGGGCCTGAAGCGCATCGAGGTCGGCTCCAAGGAATTCATGTGCGTGGGCGCCCTGCCGCCGTTCGACCATCCGCACATCTACATCGACATGGGCAAGGACACCGAGATCGTGTGCTCCTATTGCTCGACGCTCTACGTGTACAATCCGGAGCTGGCCCCGGGCACCTCGCAGCCGCTGTCGGCCGTGTACCAGGCCGAACACGCCTAGTTTCGCGTCATGGCCAATGGCCGGACCATCTACATCGCCGGAGCCGGCATCGCCGGCATGACGCTGGCGCTGGCGCTGGCGAAGTTCGGCGCCACCGTGGTCGTGCTCGAGCGCAACAGCAAGGTGCAGGAGGTGGGCGCCGGGCTGCAGATCAGCCCGAACGCACGGCGCGTCCTCAACCAGTTGGGCCTCGACAAGACCATTGCGGCGCGCAGCTTCGAGCCCAGGGCCATCGACGTCTACCCCTACCGCGCCAAGGCGCCGGTGGTCAGCCTCGAGCTCGGCCCGGTCATGCGCGAGCGGTACGGCGTGCCCTATGCCGTGATGCACCGCGCCGACCTTGCCGACGCGCTGTACCGGGCCTGCAAGCGGTTCGCCAATATCGACCTGCTGTTCGGGGTACGCGGCTTCGATGCGGTCAACCACGCGCGCGGCACGTCGCTGGTGGTCGACGAAGCCAATGGCGGCAATCGGAGCGCCCGGGTGTTCGCGCTGGTCGGGGCCGACGGCGTGCGCTCGGAAACGCGCACGCGTGTGCTCAATGGCCCTGCGGCCACCTATTCCGGCTTCGTTGCGTGGCGTACGACGATCTCGGCCGACCTGCTCCAGGGCGTGCTGGCGCTCGACCGCACCACGATGCTGCTGGCACCGGGCTACCACATGGTGTGCTACCCGCTGCCGGCGCGGAAACAGGTCAACGTCGCGCTATTCGTCAAGACCAAGGCAAAGGACCTTGCCGGCGATACGCCGCCGAAAGAGCCCAAGCTCCCCTGGGCCGCGATGTCTTCGCCCACCATCGATGCCGTCGTGCGCCTGGCGCAGGGCGGCTGGGGCTATTGGATCGTCGACACGGTGGATGCCGCCGTGTGGTCGGACGGGGGTGTAGGTCTCATCGGCGACGCTGCGCACGCGATGCTGCCGTTCCAGGCGCAGGGCGCGGCGATGGGCATCGAAGATGCCGCCATCCTCGCGCCGCTGCTGATGACCGAACCCGACGCCGCCTCGGCCTTCCAGCGCTTTGGCGCCATGCGCAAGGAGCGGGTCGAGCGCGTCCGCAAGATTTCGGACTTCAACGGCTTCGCCTACCATCTCGAATGGCCGTTCACGCTCGGACGCGACGCCGTGCTGCGCGCGCAGGGTCCGCGCGGCCATCTCAAGCGCCTCGACTGGCTCTACGGCTTCGACGCCGCTCCCGAGCCGGCAGTCCCACCGCCCGACCGCGCCGCAAGGCTGGCCGAGGGCAGCGGGCCTTAGCGCTTGCGCTTGCCCGCGCCCCTGTGTCAACTGCCGCCCTTGCAACGCCCGAGACTCCATGGCCTCTGACCGCAAAGACTCGCCGCTCACCCTCGCCTGCATCCTCATTACCATCCTGTTGGACATGGTGGGCTATGGCATCATCGTTCCGGTGTTGCCCGAACTGATCAAGGATCTGACCGGCGGCGGCGTGGCCGAGGCGGCGGTGTTCGGTGGCTGGCTGGTCTTCGTCTACGCCTCGATGCAGTTCCTGTTCTCGCCGGTGCTGGGCAACCTCAGCGACCGTTTCGGCCGCCGGCCGGTGCTGCTCGGCTCATTGCTGGGGCTGACGTTCGACTACACCATGATGGGGTTCGCCCCCGTCGTCTGGTACCTGTTCATCGGCCGCTTCGTGTCGGGGGTCGCCGGCGCCGCGGTCGCCACGGCCACCGCCTACATGGCCGACATCACTCATCCCGCCAAGCGCACGCAGCGCTTCGGCCTGATCGGGGCTGCGTTCGGTCTCGGCTTCATCATCGGCCCGGTGATCGGCGGCGAACTAGGCGAATTCGGCCCCAAGGTGCCGTTCTATGCGGCGGCGGTGCTCGCCTTCGCCAACTTCCTCTTCGGCCTGTTCGTGCTGCCGGAATCGCTCGACCACAAGCATCGCCGGCCCTTCAGCATCCGCCGCGCCAATCCGTTCGGGGCGCTGCTGTCGCTGCGGAAATTCCCGGTGGTGCTGTGGCTGATGCTGGCGCTGTTCATGTTCACCACGGCGGCGCAGGCGTTCCCCTCGGTCTACAACTACTTCACCATCGAGGTGTTCAACTTCACCTCGTCGCAGATCGGCCGCACGCTCGGGCTGTTCGGCATCGTCTTCGCGCTGTTCCAGGCGTTCGGCGTCGGCCCGCTGGTCAAGCGCTTCACCGAGACGCCGGTGGTGGTCGTCGGGATGCTGGCGGCGGTCGTCGCCTTCACCGGCATTGCCTTCATCAAGCACGAAGTCTGGGTCTATGTGTACATCGTCATCGGCGCCGTCAGCGGGCTCGCTGCGCCGGCCATCAATGGCGTGCTGTCGCGGCAGGTGCCCGACAACGCGCAGGGCGAATTGCAGGGCGCGGTGAACGCCGCCAACTCGCTGGCCACCATCATCGGTCCGCTCGCGGCCACGCAGATCTTCGCCTATTTCACCTATGGCGAGGGCTCGCCGGGCTATTTCCCCGGGGCGCCGTTCGTCGGCGCCGCCGTCCTGACCGCCGGCGCGGTGGTGCTGTTCACCGCCATCGCGCTCCGCTTCGATCTCGGCCACAAGCCGAGCGTCGCGACGCATCCGCGAACTCCGGAAATGTCGCCCCCGGGCCAGATGCACATTCCCCGCGATGCCCACGAGGACGTACAGCCGCCTCTCTAGGACTTTGTCAGGACAAGCGGGAGCGCCGCGCCGTGTCGGCAGCGCCATGCGCCCAGCCGGGCCCGTGGTGAGGCGGCAGGACGCTACTTGCCGATCGTGCTGGGCCAGGTGCCGTGCTGCTCGCCGGGGCGGTCGATGAGCTCGAAGCCGTGGGCGCCAAAGAAATCGCGCTGGCCCTGCGTCAGGTTGGCGGTGCCCAGCGCCTGACGGTAGCTGTCGAAATAGGCGAGCGAGGCGGAAAGGCAGATCATTGGGAACTCGCCGAGGGCGGCTTCGGCCACCACCTTGCGCAGCGATTTGTGCGCGTCCTGCATGATGGCGACGAAATCGGGCACCATCAGCAGGTTCTGCGCCCCGCCCTTGGCATAGGCGGCAGACATCTGGTCAAGGAAGCGCGAACGGATGATGCAGCCATTGCGCCAGATCTTGGCGATGGTGGCGAGCGGCAGGTTCCAGCCGTTCTCCTCGGACGCCTTGGCCAGCACGGCGAAGCCCTGCGCGTAGGAGACGATCTTGCCGGCGAGCAGCGCCTTCTCCAGCTCGGCGAGCGGCACGTCGGCCTTGCCGGCGCTGCGCTTGCCGTAGACCTTCTCGGCGGCGACGCGCTCGTCCTTGCGCGAGCTGATCGAGCGGGCGGCCACGGCGCCCTCGATGGCCGTCGCCGGCACGCCGAGTTGCTGGCCGGCGATGGCGGACCACACGCCGGTGCCCTTCTGGCCGGCCTTGTCGAGGATCAGCTCGACCAGCGGCTTGCCGGTCTTGGGCTCAATGGCCTCGAGCACGTAGCCGGTGATCTCGATGAGGTAGGAGTTGAGCGGCCCCTTGTTCCACGCCTTGAACACGTCGGACGCCGCCTTTGGGTTCATCCCCAGGCCGTCGCGCATCACCCCATAGACCTCGGCGATCATCTGCATGTCGCCATATTCGATGCCGTTGTGGATGGTCTTGACGAAGTGGCCGGCGCCGCCCTCGCCCAGATAAGCGCAGCACGGCTCGCCGTTGAACTTGGCCGAGATGGCTTCGAGGATGGGCTGGGCGTTCTTCCACTGCGCCTCGGCGCCGCCGACCATGATCGAGGGACCGTGCCGGGCCCCCTCCTCGCCGCCGGAAACGCCGATGCCGAGATAGCCGATGCCCTTGCGCTGCAGATAGTCGAAGCGCCGCTGCGTGTCGGTATAGAGCGAATTGCCGCATTCGAGGATGGCGTCACCGGGTTCGAGCATCGGCAGCAATTGCTCGATCATCTCGTCGACCGGCTTGCCGGCCTTGACCATGATGATGATCGAGCGCGGCCGCTTCACCGACTGGATGAAGGCCTTGATGTCGGCTTCAGGAATGCATTTGCCGTCGAGCCCCTGCGCTTTCGCCACCACCATGAAATCGTCGATCTTGCTGGCGGTGCGGTTGTGCACTGCGATGGTGTAGCCTTTTTCGGCAATGTTCAGCGCCAGGTTGGAGCCCATCACGGCAAGACCAATAAGGCCGATATCGGCAGACGGCATGAAAGCTCCTCCAAGGCGCAAAGTGTTCTTTTCGGTGAACTTTCTGGCACGCGACACCGGCTTTTGCCAGCCTAAAAGCGGCCGGGAATCCAAGGCTGCAAGCGCTGTCAGCCCTTAACAGCCGACCGCGGCTGCGCTACTGCCGGCCCATTGGATCGGAGGCCCGTGAATGGATAGCCTGTCCCAGTTCAGTCTCGCCGGAAAGCGCGCCCTGGTCACCGGATCAAGCCGCGGCATCGGCTTTGCCATCGCTGCTGCGCTGGCCGGTGCGGGTGCGGACGTCATCCTCAACTCGCGCGATCCCGAAACGCTGGGCAAGGCCACTGCCGACCTCGCCGAGTCCGGGGCACGGGCCCGCGCGGTGGCATTCGACGTCACCAGTTCGGTGAGCGTCGGGGACGCGGTCGAGTTCATCGAGCGCGACATTGGGCCGATCGACATCCTGGTCAACAACGCCGGCATGCAGTTCCGTGCGCCGCTGGAGGAGTTCCCCGAGGACAAATTCGAGCGGATCATGTCGACCAACGTCACCTCGGTGTATCTGGTCGGGCAGGCCGTGGCGAAGCGGATGATCCCGCGCGGCGCCGGCAAGATCGTCAACATCTGCTCGCTGATGAGCGGGGTGGCGCGCCCATCGATCGCCCCCTATGCCGCCAGCAAGGCGGCCGTCGCCAATCTCACCCGCGGCATGGCGACCGAATGGGCGCGGCACGGGCTCAACGTCAACGGCATCGCGCCGGGCTATTTCAAGACCGAGCTCAACGAGGCGCTGGTCAAGGATGCCGAGTTCAGCGCCTGGATCGGCCGCCGCACGCCGATGGGCCGCTGGGGCGAGGTCGCCGAACTGGGCGGCGCAGCGATCTTCCTGGCGTCCGATGCCGCGAGCTTCGTCAACGGCCACATCCTCTACGTCGACGGTGCCTTCATGGCGACGGTGTAGCGGCGCCCTTTTCTCGCGAGGTCGTATCAGATAAGGCTGAAAAGCGCTTTCAGCCGTACGAGTCCTTCTCTCTTGAGTCTTCAGCCTGCCCGCATCCTCATCGTCATGGGCGTTTCGTCCAGCGGCAAGACCGTGACCGGCAAGGCCATCGCGCGGCGCCTGCACGCCCCGTTCCTTGATGGCGACGACTACCATCCGGACTCCAACAAGCAGAAGATGCACGCGGGCATTCCGCTCGACGACAACGACCGCTGGCCGTGGCTGTCGGCCTTGGCCAAGGCGCTGCACGAGGCGGCGGAGCAAAAGGGCGTGGCCGTCGGCGCCTGCTCGGCGCTCAAGCGCAGCTATCGCGACTATCTGCTGAAGGAGGCAGGCGAGCCGATCCTGTTCGTCTATCTCGAGGGCAGCCAGAAGCTGATCGAGGAGCGAGCCTCGGCTCGCCACCACGAGTTCATGCCCTCGTCGCTGGTCGGCAGCCAGTTCGAGACGCTCGAAGTCCCCGGCGCGGACGAAAACGCTATCAGCGAGCCGGTCACCCTGCCCGTCGAAACCATCGCCGAGCGCGTCGTAAAGGCGGTTCCGCATTTGAAGAGCTTCCGGCGGAAGCAGTAGCGTCGCGCACCGGCACCTGCTGCACCGCGACGATCGAGCCATCCATCGGAAACTCGTGCTTCGACAGCGCCGTCGGCCAATCCGTCATGCCGGCAAGGCAGTAGGATTTGATCGAGCGTAGCGACAGGAGCGGCGCGGCCGGCAGCACGGGCAGGTCCTGGAAGGGCGTCTCGACCGGCACGGTCACGTCGCCGATAGCCCGGCGGAAATTGAGGTCGCCCTTGAGGACGTTGAGGACATCCGGCCCTTCCCCCAATTCGTCGAGCGGCAGCCGGTCGAAGAATTTCGGCGACGACCAGAAGGCATGCGCGGCGAAGCGGATTCCGCCGCGCTGCACCGCGTTTTGCAGGCGCTTGCCGAAGCCGTCGCTGCCCAGCCGGTCGAACAGGATGGTGACGTCGTCGGCGGTGGTGTCGGAGACGAACATCGGCAATTGCTTGACGTGCACCACCACCTCGACGCCAGCCTCCGCCGCGATGACGCACAGGATCAGGTCGGCGACGAACTCGCCGCCGAAATTGTCGGCGATGAGGTTCAGCCGCCGGACGGAGCCGGCGTCGAGCGCCAGCGCCTCGCGCCCAAGCTCGTAGCGGCCGGTGGGCGAGCCGATCTGCGACAGATCGTGCGCATTGGCGTCGAGCGCCAGCGCCAGACCCTCAGCCAGCGTCGAGACGCGGCCGAGCGCGTCGTCGGCCCATTTGAGGTGCCGGTCGAGATCGCGGTGCTTGGTGGCGCGGAACGGATCGGCACGGGTGTCGGCGAAGCGTACCGCTTCGAGGATGCGGAAATACATCCAGAATTCGAAATCGAAGAACGGCGCCTCGCCGATGCGCCGGCCGTTGACGCGCGCCGGAAATCCCTCCCAGCCCGCGAACGGCCAGTTGCCGAGGTCAACCACCATCGGCGCGCCGGCGGCGATGGCGCGCGAGATGGCCTCGAGCCGCGCCACGGTTTCGGTGTCGAAGCCGTCGCCGGCATTGCGAACGATCATCGGGATGCGCTTCGCCATCGTCTCGGCGACGAAGCGGCGATAACGCTCCATGGGACCGACGGAGCGGGATCTAGGCACGCGGGGCCACCGTCAGAAGCCGAACGCGTATTGGCCGGTGGGGCTGGCGGCGTGCTCCAGCGCCAGCATGCGCATCTTGGCGCCGACGCCACCGGGCGAGGAAAAGCCCACCGCCTTGTCGCCGGCACCCAGCACGCGATGGCACGGAATGATCAGGGGAATGGGGTTGGCGCCCATCGCCTGCCCCACGGCACGCGACAGCGCCACGTCGCCGAGGGTACGGGCGATGGCGCCGTAGGTGGTGGTTTCGCCATAGCCGATCTTCAGCAGCTCGGCATAGGCTTGCCGGTTGAACTCGGGGATGCCGTCCAGGTCGAGCGGCACACCGGTGAAGTCGATCTTTTCGCCTTCGGCATAGCGCCGGATCATATCGGGAAGCGCGGCGAAGCGGCCGTCGGGGAAACCCGGCTCGGCCGGATCGCGCGAAATCCAGATTTCGGTCCTCGCCCGGTCGCGGCCGGGCAACGCCACACGCGCCACGCCGGTATCGGTCCAGGCGAGGCCGAAGGTGCCGAGCGCGGTGTCGACAAGGCAGTAGCGCATGGCCGGCAATATAGTCGCGGGCTGCGACGGACCCAACCCGGTTTTGGCGGTGCAGCGTCAATCAAAGTGAGCATGAGGAAAACAAGCACAGGAACGGCAATGAAACGAAGGCGAGGGCAATGCATATCCATGGCCCGAAGGCGAAAGGCAGGCTGATCAACAGAAACCGAGCCCGCTTTCCGACGACAGCGAACGCGCCAGCTACGATTACTACCCAAGCGATCGGCCCCCATATCAAGAACAGCCCCAGCCATTCGGGATAGCCAGCCAGGGCAAGCCCTCGCGCGATCACAACAACGGTAAGGAACGCCATGAGGCCCGCAACAGCGAGCGTCGCGGCGGCGAAGGGAACCAGCAGCCATCGGTGCGCCATGTTCCCATCTTCCTTCGTTGCCTCCATGCGGGGCACCAGCCCGCTCAGGCGACCGGGCCGCCCGGCGCGGTGAATGGCGCGCCCGGTGCGGGCCGGCCGATGCCTGCCCAGTTGGCGGCCTTGTCCTTGAGCTCGCGGAACTTCCGGCTCACCTGGCCGATGCGCTCGTCCCAGGCGGGGTCGGGCGACTGTCCGGCGATGACGCGGAAATAGACGTCCATCATGGCGGCGATGGCGAAGGGCTCGATCAGCGCCGCCTTCACCGCCCAGGCGAAGAGGATGGCGAAGACGAAGCCGCCTGCCCCCCAGGCGTTGGGAATGAACCAGACCAGCGCTGCGGCGGGCGCCAGCATCAGCAGGAACACCACGAAGCTGAGCACGTACATGATGATGGTCAGCCAGGCGGCGTTCTTGAGCATCACCTTGTAGTTCTGCGCGTAGAGCACCACGGCAGTCTCGGCGTCCTGCCACGGATTGGTGGTGCGCACGCGGAACAGATAGCCGAGCACCACCTCGTCCATCAGCCCGATGGCGACGCGCAGGAAGGCGCGGACCACGGCAAGCACGTTCTGCAGCCCCGGGATCGGCAGGAACGAGGCGATGCCCTGGATCAGCCCGAGGATCGCCGCCAGCACGCCGCGGACCAGCAGGTCGACGCCGAACAGCACGCTGGTTTCGGTGAAATGGTTGCGCACGATCTCGGTGGCGTAGTTGATCTGGCCCTGCCCCTGCGGGATCTGCCGGCCGTCGAGCAGTTCCACCAGTACGGCGATGTGGCCGGCCTTGACGATGTAGAGCAGATATTCGCGCAGGAACCAGATGGTGCCGGCCGTCACCGCAAAGCCGATGATGCCGCCCCAGGCCATGGCGCCGACACGGAAGTCCGGATCGCCGAAGGCCCCGACGCCCCAGCCGATGCCGACGCCGGTTCCCGTCACCAGCACATAGGCGACGGCGATGCCGAAATAAACGATGACGCGGAAGACGATGAAAGGAAGCGTCTGGCCCATAAGGCCGAGCGTGCGGCCGACGGAAAAGTCCCACATGGCGAACCTCGATGCGCGCCCCGCGCGGTGCGAGGTTATCGCGAATCGCGCCGCGGCGGCAATTCACCGCAGGCGACGCCTGTCGATCAGGTGAAAAGCACGGCGGCCAGTGCAAGCAATGCCGGAATTGTCTGGATGAGGAGGATGCGGACACCGACGGTTGCCGCCCCGTAAGCACCCGCCACCGCAACGCAGAGAAGGAAGAAGATCTTCACCGGGTCGCCGGCGTCACCCAGCCAGATGCCCCAGATCAACCCGGCCGCCAGGAAGCCGTTGTAGAGCCCCTGATTGGCGGCCAGCACCTTGCTTTCCCGGGCGAAGGATTCGCTCGTGCCGAACGCCTTGCGGCCGCGCGGCGTGTCCCAGAGAAACATCTCCAGCACGACGATGTAGAGATGGATGACGGCGACAAGGCCGGTGAGGATGTTGGCGATCATGAGGTCTTTCTTACAGCCTCCCCCGTCCATGGCCAACGACGGCGAAACGCCGGCAATTCCGCAAAGCTTCGTTTACGCGCCGGCCGTAGTCTCGCGGCGATCGGAAGCCTTGGGGGCAACGGTGTCGGGACGGGATCTCGTCGAAGATTTGCGCAGCGGTGCGAAGCCGCCGCCGCGCGCCGCGCGCTCCGTCGGACTTGTCGACATCGCGCTCGCCCTCGTTGCAATCGTCGCGCTCACCGGCGTGGGCTATTTTGGCTACACGAACTGGCTGCAGCCGCGCCTTTCGGGCCCTGGCGCCCCGCAGCAACCGCCCGCGCTCGCCGCCGCTCTCCCCGCCAAGCCGGCACCGCAGCCCTGGACGGATGCGGACGACGCCCGATGTGTGCAAAAGGCCCGCGCCGAGGCGCAGTCGAAGGGGCCGCGGCAGGTGATCTCGCCCAACCCGTCGCTGGCGCCGGGCTTTGCCGGCATGGCGAGCCTGCTGGAATGCAAGATTACGCGAAAGGTCGAGCGCTTCTGTGATCCCGAGCAGAAGGGCAAGCTGGTCGAGGCCGTGAACGACTATCTCACCCGCACCGACCTCATCGTCGGGGCGCTGGGATTGCAGGGCGCGCCGATGGCGATCATGGGGCAGATCGTCGGCGGCGAAGCCGCCGCCGGTTCCGGCATCTATGAGGCGCAGCGCGCCGAAGTCCTCGCCTTCATGCAGACCTACAATGGGCGAGTGGCCAAGGCCATTCGGGCACTGGCGCGCGACGGCCTCGTCGCCCCCACCGATTTTGCCGGCTTCCTCGGCGGAACGCCGGAAAACGTCAAGGCGCTGTTCGGGGCGGCGCTGGCGGAACGCAACATCTGCGCGTGAGCGGGTGCCATAAATAAAGAGCCGCCCCGAAGGGCGGCCCTGTCGCGGCACGTGCGTGAGTTCACCTGCCAATCCTAAATGTCGTCGATTCTCAGTGCTTGAGGTCCTTGCGGGCCTCGTCCTTGGCCTTGCCCACGGCCGACTGTACCTGTCCGGCCGCCTTGTCGAGCTTGCCTTCCGCCTGCAGCTTGACGTTGCCCGTCATCTTGCCGGCGGCATCCTTCACGGCGCCTTTCATCTGCTTGCCCGCGCCTTCGATCTGGTCCTTGTGCATCTGGTTAACCTCCTCAGAATGCAGTCGGTGAGGAAACGGCCGGACGCCGCGGCGGTTCCCGTCCGTTTCATGAATTCGGGGCCCATCTCAGCGGCAAGCTGCGCTGCACAGGCGTTCATTGCCGCTGCGTGACGTCCAAAAAGCGCGGCCGTCGGCCGGAACGCCATTCTTCACACGACGTCAGGGGTCAACGGGGCGGAACGCCGGGGGCGGCCGCGGAACTCGGCTCGCCGAGATAGCTCACCTCGATGCGATGGAACAGCGGTCCCTGCTTCATGCCGGACAGCCATTTGTCGAAATCGGCGCGATCCCGGAATCCGGCCTTGCGCGCATCGGCGGCCGTCACGTCCGCCGGGTCCATCTCGTCCATGCGACCGATCCGCAGCAGCCCGATCCTGGTCTTGAGCGTGCCGCCCGCCTTGACCGAAGGCCGCGTCCAGCGCCGGAACTGCAGCGTGATGTCGCCCCGCCTGATCGCCTCCAGCACCTCGGCCTTGATCAACATCGCCCTGCCCTCCTCATAACCGGCTCGCGGCGCACCGCGCCGGGCGTTTGATAGCGGCTCTGGGGGGAAGGAGCACGCGCAATGTTTTCTGCCATCGGCCTCGCGGCGACCTGGTGCTGGTGCTGCCCGCGGCCACCCGGCTGGCTCTGGTCACGGCGCCGCAGGCGGAGGCGCTGACGCCCCACGATTGGCTCGGCGTCTACACGCATCAATAAGTGGTGCGGGCGGCGGGACTCGAACCCGCACGGGGATACCCCCTCGGGATTTTAAGTCCCGTATGTCTACCATTCCATCACGCCCGCACATGCTGGACGTACGTGGAGCGGTGCGGCAAGGCAATGGCTAGTCCGTGCCGCCCGCGATCGGCGCCACGTAGGCGACGTCGAGGTCCCAGGGGAAGAAGATCCAGGTGTCCTGGCTGACTTCGGTGATGAAGGTGTCGACCATCTCGCGGCCCTTGGGCTTGGCGTAAACGGTGGCGAAGTGGGCGCCCGGCAGCATGTCGCGTACGGCCCGGGCGGTGGCGCCAGTATCGACCAGATCGTCGACGATCAGGATTTTCCGCCCGGCCTTCGCCTTCTCGACGATCTGCGGATCGATCGGCTTCAGCAGCCTGATCTCGCCCTGCGACTGGTGATCGTAGCTCTTGACCGCGACGCAATCGACGGTGCGGATGTTGAGCTCGCGGGCGACGATCGCCGCCGGCACCAGGCCGCCGCGGGTGATGGCGACGCAGGCCTCGAACGGTCCCTCGCCATTCAGCCGCCAGGCGAGCGCCCGGCTGTCGCGATGGAACTGGTCCCAGCTCACCGGGAAACTCTTGGTACGCGGATCGTTCACGACTGCTCTCCTCGCAATCTCAATAGGGATCGGGCGACGGGAAGCCGCCCTTGGCGTGTTCCGCAGCCACCATGTCGTACACGGCCTTCGCCGCCTGCCTGAGCCGTGCCTCGTCGGCCGAGCGCAGCACCAGCTCGGTCATCACCGTGCCGTCGCCCATGCGCGGGTAGCTGCCCATCTTCACGTCGGGGAATTGCTGCTGCAGCGCGGCCAGCGGGCCACCGATATTGCCCTCGCCTACCCGCGACTTGACCGTCAGCGAATGCACCTTGCGGCCGCCCTTGAGGGTGGGCGCGATCGAATCCAGCATCGCCCGCATGATCACCGGCACGCCCGCCATCACGTGCACGTTGCCGATGCGGAAGCCGGGGGCGGCGCTCACGGAGTTGACGATCAGGCTCGCGCCCTCGGGAATACGCGCCATCCTGAGCCGCATCTCGTTGGGCTCGGTGCCGCGCTCCTTCCAGCGGGCTTCGAGCATGGCCCGCGCCTCCGGGTTGATCGGAAGCGCCACGCCGAACGCCTTGGCGATGGCGTCGGCGGTGATGTCGTCATGGGTCGGGCCGATGCCGCCGGTGGTGAAGACGTAGGTGTAGCGGGCGCGCAGCGCGTTCACGGCGGCGATGATGTCGTCCTCGACATCGGCAACCACCCGCACCTCCATCAGGTCGATGGCAAGGTCGGTGCAAAAATCGGCGGTGGCGCCGATATTGACGTCCTTGGTGCGCCCCGAGAGGATTTCGTCGCCAATGACGAGCAGCGCGGCGGTCGGGTTCTTCGGATCGTCAGTCATCTTCGTCGGCCGGAGCGGGAAAGGCGCATGCATCGCGCGCCGGCGCGGCAAAAGCAACGGGCGCACGGGCTTTTGCACCAGAGCGGGATTGCCGATTCGCGGCTGCTCCCGGCTTTTTTTCGCGCTCTGTCGGATCGGTCGCGGGAGTGCCCGATCGTTCGCTCCCTCCGACGCAAGGCAGCCCGGCCTTCCAAATCCGTCCCCGACGGACTATTTCTGAACGACGCGAAAGATATCGAGATGATTACGTACGTCGACGCCGAAACCAAGACCCGCCGCACCTCGGGCATCATTCCGCTGCACGGCGAGGCCGGGTTTGCCGGCATGCGCAAGGCGGGAGCCCTCACCGCCGAGGCGCTCGACCTGCTGACCGAGCATGTGAGGCCCGGCGTCACCACGGCCTTTCTCGACCGGATGGCTTATGAGTTCGCCATGGATCACGGGGCGATCCCGGCGACCCTGTTCTACAAGGGCTACCGCTATTCGATCTGCACCTCGATCAACCATGTGGTGTGCCACGGCATGCCGGAAGAGCGCCCGCTACGCGAAGGCGACATCGTCAATATCGACCTGACGCTGATCGTCGACGGCTGGTACGGCGACAGCTCGCGCATGTACCCGGTGGGCGAAATCTCGCGCAAGGCGGAGCGGCTGATCGAAGTGACTTACGAGTCGCTCTATGCCGGCATCGCGGCAGCGAGGCCCGGCAACACCACCGGCGACATCGGCGCCGCCATCCAGGCGCACGCCGAGGCCGAGCGCACCTCGGTGGTGCGCGATTTCGTCGGCCACGGCGTCGGCCAATTGTTTCACGACGAGCCCAACATCATGCATTTCGGCGTGCCGGGCACCGGCGTGGAGCTCAAGCCGGGCATGATCTTCACCATCGAGCCGATGATCAATCTCGGCCGCCCGCACGTCAAAATCCTGTCGGATGGCTGGACGGCGGTGACGCGCGACCGCACGCTGTCGGCGCAAGCCGAGCACTCGATCGGCATCACCGAGACGGGGCACGAAATCTTCACCCTCTCCCCGCGCGGCCTGTTCAACCCGCTCGACGCCCGCAAATAGCGATGGGGGATGAGGCCAAGCCGGCGCTGGACGGACTGGCCGAAGCCCCTGCGGTCGACCTCAAGACGGGCCATCGCGACCGGGTGCGCGAGCGCTTCAAGCGCGTCGGCGGCGAGGCCTTCACCGATGCGGAACTGCTGGAAGCGGTGCTGCATCTGGCGATACCGCGCCGCGACACCAAGGACCTCGCAAAGCTCCTGCTCAGGCGCTTCGGCTCGTTTTCCGCGGTCCTCGCGGCGCCAAGGGCGCAACTGGACGAATTCGCCGGGCTTGGCGATACCACGATCACCAGCCTCAAGATGATGCAGGCGGCGGCGCAGCGCTATGCCCGTGACCGGGTGGACCAGACGCAGCCGATCCTCAGCTCATGGGCGGCCCTGATCGATTACTGCCGCTCGGCCATGGCGTTCGAGGACGTCGAGCAGTTCCGCGTACTGTTCCTCGACAAGAAAAACCGGCTGATCGCCGACGAAGTGCAGCAGCGCGGCACCATCGACCACACCCCGGTCTATCCGCGCGAGGTGATCAAGCGCGCGCTCGAACTCGGCGCTACCGCCTTGATCCTCGCGCATAACCACCCGTCGGGCGATCCGGCGCCCTCCACTGCCGATGTGCAGATGACGCGCCAGATCATCGACGTCGCCAAGCCGCTCGGCATCACCGTCCACGACCACATCATCATCGGCAAGTCCGGCCACGCCTCGATGAAGGCGCAGCGGCTGATCTGACGGGTACGCTACTCGGAGTCCGGTGCCGAGGTGGCGGCCCTGCCGCCCAATTTCAGGACTGCGCCACGCACCGATTTCGCCATCGCCAGCAGCTTGGGATCGGACTTCACCCGCGCCTTGAGCTGGTGCAGGCCGCGGTGGCCGGCGGCCGCCAGCAGGCCGCGGCGCGTCACCGGCACGTAGTGGTGCCGCACCGGCACCTGCACATTGCACCAATGGCGCTTCTCGTCGGTCAGCCCCTCGCCCATGTCGAAGACGCGATAGCCGGCGTCGAACACGGTCTGCATCACCCGCAGCAGGCATTGCTTGCCCGGTGAGCCGGGGCGAAGCGCCGGGTCCTCGCTCATCGACGAAATCAGGCAGAAGATGCGGTCGCCATAGACGATGTTGTAGCGCACCGCGACGACGTCGCCGTTCAGCGTCAGCACATGCAGCTTCACCGGCACCTGCGAGCCCAGAGTGGCCGTGGCATCGTAGAAGGCGCGGATATTGGGGCCGCAGAACGGATCGAACACACCCATCTCGCGGAACCGTGCCGCGCGCTGGCGGAACATGGTGTCGAGCACGAGGCCGGCCGGAATGCCGCTCTCCATCTCCTCGAAGCGCACCTCGCCCATGGCCTCGAGCTTGTCGCCCTGCTGACGGTCATGCTTGCGGCGCGACTTGTTGCGCTGGGTCTTGTCGGCGTCCTCGAAGCCGGCGAAGGCGGCGCGATAGAGGGTGTCGGCTTCGATCGACTGGCCAAGCTCGGCGAACAGGTCGACTCCGTCGACGACGAGTTGCGGCACCGATTTGAGGTAGACCAGATCGGCGCCGGGAACGTCCGCGAGCATCTGCCGCCAGAGCGCCGCCCGGCGCGCCGGTGGCATCGCGGCGAGCCGCGATGTGTCGACCAGGGGGGCGTTGCAGCCGACATGGGCGCCGGGAAACCAGGAGAGCAGGCGTACGCCCTTGTCCCAGCGCCGCTGCAGCGGCAGCAGCGCCACGGGCACGCCGGCGTCCTCGGCGAGGATGAAATACTGGTTCGCCTCGGCGACGCCGAGGTTCGAGATCCACAGCCGTACGAATTCGAAAATCTGGCCCGGCGACTCGACGCCGCCGGCGGTGAGTCGGCGCCAGACCGCCTCGACGCCCTCCAGCCGGTGGCCGACCGAAACATGGAAGCTTCCCACCGCGGACTCGATCGTCCGCGGCATGGCCTCGACCAGCGACGTGCGTGCGAGGGCTGCACTCTGCGCCATTCCGGCAATCCTCATCTTCCCGCTTGCAAGCTGGCGGGCAGGCATGAATCTGCGGTTCACTTTGCCGCTAATCCCGCGCGAGGACTGGCTTTTCTGGCGCCAGGGTTAATTTCAGCCGAAGCTTTGCAGGATCGGGAAGGTTTCGAGGAACCAATAGCTGAGGCGGGTGAACTGACCCGTCAGGAACAGCAGGCCGGTGAGCACCAGCAGCACGCCCATGACCTTCTCCACCGTGCCCAGATGTCTGCGAAAGCTGGCGAAGAAGGTGAGGAACGGCCCGATGGCAATGCCGGCGAGCAGGAACGGCACGCCCAGCCCCAGCGAATAGATGCCGAGCAGGCCGGCGCCCTGCCAGGCCGTATCCTGTACCGCCGCGACCGACAGGATCGCCGCCAGCACCGGGCCGATACACGGTGTCCAACCGACGGCGAAGGCCAGTCCGAGCAGAAAGCCGCCCATCGGCCCGCTCGCGGCGCCGGGGCCGGAATGCCGGAACTGGCGGTCGAGAAAGCCGATACGGAAGACGCCAAGGAAATGCAGGCCCATGGCGATGATGAACAGACCGGCGACCGGGGTGATCACCGGCAGCGCCTGCCGGAACGCCTGGCCGAAGGCCGTCGCCGTCGCCCCAAAGGTGACGAACACCAGCGAGAAGCCGAGGATGAAGAACACCGAGGTGAAGACGGATTTGCGCCAGATCACCCCCGCTGTCGCGCCATCTGCCCGCAACTGGTCGAAGCTCGAGCCGGACATATAGGTAAGATAGGGCGGCACCAGCGGCAGCACGCAGGGGCTCAGGAAGCTCAGCACCCCTGCCCCGAACACCAGCGGAAACGAAAACCCGTTCATGCCGGGCTTGTGGCAGGGGGTTGTCGGCAAGGCAACTGCCTCAACGTCGCGTGATGGCATCGGGGCGAGACGCGCCTCTTGCTCACCACACCAACCGCGGCTAAGTCGCATCTACCCGCTTTCGGATATCTACCCAACATCGGATACAAAGCGCATGACCCTACCGATCCGTATCGCGCCATCGATCCTCAGCGCCGATTTCGCGCGTCTGGGCGAGGAAATCCGGGCCATCGCGGCAGCGGGCGCAGACTATATCCATGTCGACGTGATGGATGGCCATTTCGTGCCCAACATCACGCTGGGCCCGATCCTCGTGCAATGGATACGCCCGATCACGACCAAGGTGCTGGATTGCCATCTGATGATCGCGCCGGCCGATCCCTATATTCCAGCGTTCGCCAAGGCGGGGGCCGACATCATCACCTTGCACGCCGAGGCCGGTCCGCATCTGCACCGCTCGCTGCAAGCGATCCGGGCCGAGGGCAAGAAGGCGGGCGTTGCGATCAATCCGGCGACGCCGGTGTCGGCGCTCGAGCACGTTGTCGACAGCGTCGACCTGATCCTGGTGATGAGCGTCAACCCCGGCTTCGGCGGGCAGAGCTTCATCCCCGAGGCGGTGACCAAGCTGAAACAGGCCAAGGCGCTGATCGGTGGACGGCCGATCGACCTCGAAGTCGATGGCGGCATCAATCCGGAAACCGCCGGGCCCGTGGCGCGCGCGGGCGCCAATGTGCTGGTGGCCGGCAATGCGGTGTTCGCCGGCAACGACCCCAAGACCTACGCTCCGCGCATCAAGGCGATCCGCGATGCCGCCTCGACGCTCGATGTCTAGCCCTGTGCCCTCGGGTCTCAGCCACATGACCTTCGTCGTGGCCGACCTCGATGCGATGGAGGCGATCCTCGTCGGCGTATTGGGCGCACGGAAAGTCTACGATAGCGGCCCCAAGCAGTTCTCGCTGTCGGAGGAGCGCTTCTTCGAAATCGGCGAAGAGCCGCTGTGGGTCGCCACGATGCAGGGCGAGGCCCTTCCGGCTCGCAGTTACAATCACGTGGCCTTCAAGATCGACGATAGCGATTTCGAGATCTATCGCGCGCGCATCGCGTCCCTAGGGCTGGATTTGCGTGAGAGCCGCCCGCGAATCGCCGGCGAAGGCCGCTCGCTCTATTTCCACGACCACGACAATCATCTGTTCGAGCTGCACACCGGCACACTAGCCGAACGGCTGGCGGCCTATGCTGCCGCGGCACCATCGAGGACTTAACCATGATCCCGCGCTACTCCCGTCCCGAGATGGTGGCCATCTGGTCGCCCGAGACGAAATTCCGCATCTGGTTCGAGATCGAGGCGCACGCCACGACGCAGCTTGCCAATCTCGGCGTGGTGCCGAAAGAGGCGGCCGAAACCATCTGGGACAAGGGCAGCAAGGCCACCTTCGACGTCGCCCGCATCGACGAGATCGAGGCGACCACCAAGCACGACGTCATCGCCTTCCTCACCCATCTCAGCGAAATCGTCGGCCCCGAGGCGCGCTTCGTGCACCAGGGCATGACCAGTTCCGACGTGCTCGACACGACGCTCGCGGTGCAATTGGCGCGCGCCAGCGACATCCTGCTCGCCGACATCGACACGCTGCTTGCGGCGCTGAAGCGCCGCGCCAAGGAGCACAAATATTCGATCACGATCGGGCGCTCGCATGGCATCCATGCCGAGCCGACGACCTTCGGCATCAAGCTCGCCCAGGCCTATGCGGAGTTCGCCCGCGCCCGCGAGCGCCTGGTCAACGCCCGCCGCGAGATCGCCACCTGTGCCATCTCCGGCGCCATCGGCACCTTCGCCAATATCGACCCGTCGGTCGAAGCCTATGTCGCCGACAAGCTCGGGCTGGTGCCCGAGACCGTGTCGACGCAGGTCATCCCGCGGGACAGGCATGCGATGTTTTTTGCAACGCTGGGGGTGATTGCGTCCTCGGCGGAGCGGCTGGCGACTGAGATTCGGCATTTGCAGCGGACGGAAGTGCTTGAGGCGGAAGAGTTCTTTTCGCCGGGGCAGAAGGGCTCGTCGGCGATGCCGCACAAGCGCAACCCGGTGTTAAGCGAGAACGTGACGGGCCTTTCTCGACTTGTTCGCGGCATGGTCACGCCGGCGCTCGAGGATGTGGCGCTCTGGCACGAGCGCGACATCTCGCACTCGTCGGTCGAGCGCATGATCGGGCCGGACGCCACGGTGACGCTGGACTTCGCCCTGGCGCGGCTGACCGGGCTGATCGACAAGCTGCTGGTCTATCCCGACGCCATGAAGCGCAACCTCGATTTGCTGGGCGGGCTGCACAACTCGCAACGCGTACTGCTGGCGCTGACGCAGGCCGGAATGAGCCGCGAGGCCGCCTATGCCGCGGTGCAGCGCAACGCCATGAAGGTGTGGGAGATGCGCGGCGACCGCGCCGGGAAATTCGCGAGTCTTTTGAAGGCGGACCCCGAGGTTTCTCAGAATCTGAGTCCGGCCGAGATCGACGCCATGTTCGACGATTTCTATCACCTCAAGCACGTCGATGCGATCTTCGAGCGGGTGTTCGGGCCGGATCTCTGACCGGTGAAGATCGCGGAAGCCGACATCCTGATCGCGCCGGGGCTGGGCAATTCGCCGCCCGAGCACTGGCAGCGCCGCTGGGCGCGGCGCATGGCCAATGCGCATGTCATCGAGCAGGACGATTGGCAGACGCCGGCGCCGGCCGACTGGATCGGCCGCATCCATCAGGAGATCATGCTGGCGACCCGGCCGGTGGTGCTGGTCGGCCATTCCCTGTCGGTCGCCGCGATCGTGCTGACGGCGCAGCGCCTCGCCGACACCAAGGTGCGCGGCGCATTCCTGGTGTCGCCGCCGGATTTCGACGGCCCTGACCTCCCGCCCGAAGCCAGGCCGTTCAAGCCGCCGACCGATCCGCTGCCCTTTCCCTCGATGGTCATCGCCTCGACCACCGACCCGCTGGTGACGGTCGAGCGCGCGCAGGGCTTTGCCGCCGACTGGGGCAGCGCCTTAAAGCTCGCGGGCGACGCCGGCCACATCAACGCCGCCTCCGGCCACGGCCCATGGCCGGAAGGGCTGCTGATGTTCGCGGAACTGATGCAGCGGCTGAAGGCCTAACCCGTCGCAGAACGGTGTCGTCGCGCAGGAGTGCGAGGATTGCGGCCTCGGCCTGCGCTCCTTCGGCGCGAACGCGTTAGCGGCGGTGGGCGATGAACGAGATCTTCTTGTGCCCCGTTCCCTTGGCCGGCGTATACTCACAGACCAGATTGTCGAGCAGCGGGCGCTTTTCCTTGAGCAGCCCGGCGATAAAGCCGAGAACCAGGCTCGGCCGGCACGTCATGGTGTCAGCCGTCCAGGCCATGCCCTTGTTGCACGAGGTGCGGCTCAGCCTGACGTCGACGAACACGCCGGCGACGTTCCAGTTCAACCGCCCATCGCAGCGCAGCCCGCCACCCCGCACCGAATAGGTGCCGCGATGCTTCAGGCAAAAGCTGAAGCTGTACTTGTCATAGATATTGCCGACGGCGGCATAGCAGTTGGAGACGATGACGCCGCCCGGGACATCCGGCACCGCGACCCGGACGTCGCGCTCGACGGCCGAAGCGGCACTGGTGAAGATGAACAGGCAGGCTGCGAGCACCGCAAGCATATTGGCAAGCTGACGCATGATCATACTCCCGCAAGCAAATGCCGGCAGGTTATGCCCGCGAGGCTCGTCGCGGCAAGGCCTCAGCCTTCGGCCAGCACCTGCTCGCGGGCGGTGATGGTCAGTTCGGCCATCTTCTTTCGAATCATGTCGTCGGACACCGAGGCGCCCTTGGCCTTGAGGTCGGCGGAAATCTTGCGGAACACGTCTTCCTCACCGGCTTCCTCGAAGTCGGCGGCAACCACCTCGGCGGCGTAGTCCCTGGCGTGCTGGTCGGACAATCCCATGTGCTCGGCCGCCCACAGGCCCAACAGCTTGTTGCGGCGGGCCTCGGCCTTGAACCGCAGCTCGTCGTCGCGCGCGAACTTGGCTTCCTGGGCTTTTTCGCGGTCGTCAAACTGGGCCATCTCGGTCTCGCCTCGTGCTCTCAAACGCGGCGCCGCGCGCCGCCTCCGTAGAGGAGATAGTCGGTGCGATGGCTTTAATCAACGGCCCGTGAAGCATGCCACATGGAGCGAGGAATCCGGGGCAAGCCGTTCTGCGGCTTCAGCTATTTCCGGGCAGCCCGGCCACGCCCCGAAAGAGCTTGCTTTCGGGAGGGGTTCTGGCGCATGAACGGCCCAACCTCCCCCACCCGATCGCTGTCAGGATTTTGCCAATGAACCGTCGGCGGAAGATTTACGAGGGCAAGGCGAAGGACCTCTACGAGGGTCCGGAGCCGGGCACTCTGGTTCAGTACTTCAAGGACGACGCCACCGCCGGCAACGGCGCCAAGCACGATATCATCGACGGCAAGGGCGTCCTCAACAACCGCATCTCCGAATACATCTTCACCAAGCTCAATACGCTGGGCATCCCCACGCATTTCATCCGCCGCATCAACATGCGCGAGCAACTGATCAAGGAAGTCGAGATCATTCCGCTCGAGGTGGTGGTGCGCAACGTCGCGGCCGGCTCGCTGGTCAAGCGCCTCGGGCTCGAGGCCGGCACGCAGCTGCCGCGCTCGATCATCGAATTCTACTACAAGGACGATGCCCTCAACGACCCGATGGTGAGCGAAGAGCACATCACCGCGTTCGGCTGGGCCACCCCGCCCGAGCTGGACGACATCATGAGCCTGGCGGTGCGCGTCAACGACTTCCTCACCGGCCTGTTTATGGGCGTCGGCATCCAGCTCGTCGACTTCAAGATCGAGTGCGGGCGGCTCTACGAGGGGGACACGATGCGGATCGTGCTGGCCGACGAGATCAGCCCGGACAATTGCCGGCTGTGGGACATCAAGACCCGCAACAAGCTCGACAAGGACCGCTTCCGCGAGGATCTGGGCGGGCTGGTCGACGCCTATCGCGAAGTGGCGCAGCGGCTCGGCATTCTTGTGGAAACCGACAACGCGCTGACGACCGGGCCGCGCCTGGTCCAGTAAGAAGCGCGCATGAGAGCCCGCGTCACCGTCACCCTCAAAGCCGGCGTGCTTGACCCGCAGGGCCAGGCCATCACCGGTTCGCTCAAGAGCCTCGGCTTTTCCGGGGTTTCCGCCGTGCGGCAGGGCAAGGTGTTCGACCTCGAGCTGGGCGAGACCGACCCAGCGGAGGCGCGGCTCAGCCTCGCCGCGATGTGCGAGAAGCTGCTCGCCAACACGGTGATCGAGAACTACGCGATCGAGATCGTCTGAACCGCAAAGCCCCGCCCGCCCTCCCGTCGTTGCGTACGCGGGAAGGCGGGCGGGGCTTTCGGACCGTCTGCTGCCCGCTACAATTTCACCTGCGGGCGGCCTTCTCCGGTCTCGCTGTGCGTCTGCTCCAGGGTGGGGCGGATTTCGACGCTGGCGTATTTCATCAGGGCACTGTCCCTGGTCAGGGCGATGGCCTCGTCCATGTCCCGGGCCTCGATCAGGGTGAAGCCGCCGAGCCATTCCTTGGTTTCGAGGAACGGGCCGTCGGTGCGGCTGATGCCGCGCCGGCCGCCACGGATGGTGACCGCGGTTTCCGGGCCCTGCAGCGGCTGGCCGAGGATCAGATGGCCGGAGCGGCGCATATCGATGTCCTCGACAATGGTGTCGTCGGTGAGCTTGGTCAGCTCGGCCTCGGAGACGCCATCGAAGGCGCCGGGCTCGAAATAGACGAGGCACATAAATTTCATCTGGAGTCTCCATGCTTGTGTCGCAGGTAATCGCGCGACGAAGGGCGAAATCGACAATACTCTGTCAGGGCGTCTCGCAGGCTCTGTCATGGCGGCAGGTGCGGCGTTCGAGTCACACCGCGAGGCAATCGCGCCTGCGACGCCAAAGTGCCCTGTTTCGGGCCGGCGAATCCGCTAGAGCGATGCCGTTCGTCCGGTTGCCCCTGCCATGCTCAAGACCTTCTCGCTGTCGCTGCTGTTCATGCTTGCCCTCGGGCTCATGATCGCGGCCTATTCCAGCATCCCAACCTGATCCAGCGGCGGGGCCGAATTGGCTCGTATCGTCTTCCTCAGCGTGCCGGCCTACGGACACCTCAATCCGGTGCTGCCGATCGTGCGCGAGCTGGTGCGCCGCGGCCATGAGGTCACGGTGTTCGACGAGCCGCCCTTCGCCCCGGTAATCGCGGCGACGGGGGCGAAATTCGTCGCCTACCCGCCGGTGATGAGCATGGAGGACATGGCCGCCGTGCTGATGAGCGGCGACCTGATGGCGACGTTCGAGCTGTTCGTGCGCTCGACCCCGGCGCTGCACGAATTCTGCTACCGCACGCTGAAGCGCGACAAGCCCGACATCATCGTCGCCGACGGCATTGCGCTGTGGGGCGAAATGGTGGGGCGGGCGCTGCGGGTGCCGCATGTGATCACCAGCCCGTTCTTTGCCTACGAGATCGGGCGCAACCAGGCGCCGGGCGAGTTCCCGGCCAGCCTCAAGAGCTTCCTCAGACATCTGGGGCCGCTGGTCTGGGGCTGGATCGCGGTGGCGCTCAAGGGGGTGTGGCTGCTGCCGCTGCACTGGCCGATCCAGCCGGTGCGCGGCGACCTGACGCTGATGCTGACCAGCCGCGAGGTGCACCCGCCCTCGCCCATCTTCGACAAGAAGGGCTGGGCCTTCGTCGGCGCCATGATCGACCCGGCGACGCGGCTCGACAGCTTCGATTTCTCGCGGCTCGACGGGCGGCCGGTGATCTATGTGTCGCTGGGGACGCTGATCTTCGGCAAGACCGATTTCTACGAGCGCTGCATGCAGGCGCTGGCCGACTTCTCCGGCCAGGTGCTGCTGTCGGCCGGGCGCGGCTCCGACCTCGGCCGCTTCGCCAAGGCGCCCGGGAACTTCATCGTCGCCGAGACCTTCCCGCAGCTCGAGGTGCTGCAGCGTACCGACCTGTTCATCACCCCGGCCGGGCTCAACAGCCTGCACGAGGCGCTGTGGTTCGGCGTGCCGATGGTGGCGGTGCCGCAGCATTTCGAGCAACTGCACAATGCCGAGGCGATGAGCACGCGGGGCGCCGGCATCACGCTGCCGGACGAGGCGCATGGCGGCACGGTCAGCCCGGCCGAGCTACGGCGGGCGGTCGATACGGTGTTCGCCGACCTCGCGGGCTACCGCAGCAAGGCGCTGGCGCTGGGCGAGAGCCTCAAAGCGGCCGGCGGGTTCGCGGCCGCCGCCGATCTCATCGAGCGCACCGGCGCGCGGCGTTCAGGTCACGTTCAGCCGGACGCCGTCACAAGCGCGTCGGCGGCGGTGCGGTAGTCGTTACCGGCCGCTTAACCAAACCGATTCAACACGGCTTAACCGGCCGACCCTATAACCGAGACATGCGCTGCGTAGCGCGCGCGACCACCAGTAAAGCCCGCCCCAAATGCTCAAGACCTTCTCGCTGTCCGTGCTGTTCTTCCTGACCCTGGGCGTGATGTTCGCCGCCTATGCGTCGGTGCCGACGGGCTTCTGATTTCCTGACAATTTTCGGCATTAAGCACGCCGGGTAACCGTCGCGACGGTTGTCACGGGCGTTAACGCGCCCGCTGCTCTATGTCGGAAGCTCCAACCTGGAGTTTTGCGGCATGTCAGGTCAGAACGCGCGGCTTTCGTGGGTCGATACGGCCAAGGGAATCTCCATCATCCTCGTGGTGATGATGTATTCGGTGTTCAACGTCGGCCAGGATGCCGAGGGCATCGGCCTGTTCCACTACGTCATCGGCTTTGCCACCCCGTTCCGGATGCCGGAATTCTTCCTGATCTCGGGGCTGTTCCTCGACCAGGTGCTGTCGCGAACCTGGAAGGCGTATGCCGACCGGCGCGTGCTGCATTATTTCTACTTCTACGCCGTGTGGGCGGTGATCCACATCGTGCTCAAGATCGGCATCATGAGCGCGGCGCCCATCGAGGCGGCCAACGACGTGCTGTGGGCCATCGTCGAGCCCTATGGCGTGCTGTGGTTCATCTACCTGCTCGCCGCCTTCAGCGCCGTGACCAAGCTGTTCTACGACCTCAAGGCGCCGAAATGGGCGGTGTGGGCGTTCGGCGCCGCCTTCCAGATGGCGCACGTGCAGACCGGCAGCTACCTGGTCGACCAGTTCTGCGCCTATTTCGTCTATTTCTACTCGGGCTACATCTTTGCGCCGATGATCTTCCGGCTGGTCGACTGGGCCGCCGCCAACACACGGCTGGCGCTGCTCGGGCTCGCCGCCTATGCCGTGGTCAACGTCGTGCTGGTGTTCTCGCCCGGCTTCGAGGTGCTGCCCGGCGAAATCCAGCTCGGCTGGGGCGGCGTCCCGGGGGTGCGGCTGCTGCTCGCCATCGCCGGCGCCCTGGCGCTGTGCGTCACCGCCGGGCTGATCACCAACTTCAAGGCGGTCACCTGGTTGCGCTGGCTGGGCGAGCATTCGATCGTGGTCTACCTGGTGTTCGTGCTGCCGATGTCGTTCGCCCGCATCGGGCTCAGCAAGCTCGGCCTGATCCAGGACGTGACGCTGTCGAGCTTCCTGGTGATGGTGATTGCCATCGGCGCCTCGGTGGGGCTGTACCTGCTGGTACAGAAGACCGGCCGCGGCAAGTTCCTGTTCGAGCGCCCGGCCTGGGCGCATCTCAGCGGCGTCAAGGGCAGCCGGTCGTATCGCCCGGCGGCGGTGCCGGCGGAATAGGACGGGGCGTTGCGGTGGCGGTGTGTGCGCCGAGAGATCGCACCCCTCACCCGGCTTCTAGGCTCGCTTACGCTCGCCAAGGCGCCGACCTCTCCCCTGAAGGGGCGAGGTGAGGCTGACTGCCAGCAACGGTTTCGGTGGGATGACACCTTGGGTCGGGCTTGCCTTTTGGCGGTGGACGCAGCACTAGTCGGCCTATGAAATCAGCCGTCGTTGTCTTCCCCGGCCTCAACCGCGACCGCGACATGATCGCGGCGCTCGGCACGATTTCGGGCCGGGCGCCGGCTGTCGTCTGGCACAAGGAGACGGAGTTGCCGGATGTCGACCTGATCGTCATCCCGGGCGGCTTTTCCTATGGCGACTATCTGCGCGTCGGGGCCATCGCGGCGCGCTCGCCGATCATGGCGACGATCCGCGAGCGGGCGGCGAAGGGCGTGCACGTGCTGGGCGTGTGCAACGGCTTCCAGATCCTGACCGAGGCCGGGCTGGTGCCGGGGGTGCTGATGCGCAACGCCTCGCTACGCTTCGTCTGCCGCGAGGTGCGGCTGAGGGTCGAGACGGCCGATACCGCCTTCACCCGCGGCTATGCGCAAGGCCAGGTGATCACGACGCCGGTGGCGCATCACGACGGCAATTATTTCGCCGACGCCAATACGCTCAAGGCGATCGAGGACAACGGCCAGGTGGCGTTCCGCTATGCCGAGGGCACCAATCCGAACGGGTCGGTCAACGACATCGCCGGCGTGCTCAACCGCGAGCGCAACGTGCTCGGCCTGATGCCGCACCCCGAGAATCTGATCGAAAGCGCGCATGGCGGGCTCGACGGCCGGGCGCTGTTTGCGGGGCTGCTGCAGGTCGCGTGATTCCGGCTTGCTCCGGCCGGCCATTGACGGTTTGATCCGGCAGGATCAACAGCGGCCGAGGGCAAGGTGAAACAGACGCTGACCTGGGTTGGTTTCGTCGCCGGCGCCGCCGCCCTGATCCTGCAACTCGCCATCACGCTGCCAGCCCGCCTCGACAAGGGCGACAGCCTGGTGGGGGGGCTGGTGTTCTATTTCAGCTTCTTCACCATCCTCACCAATCTGGCGCTGGTGCTGATCTATGCTGCCGAGCTGTGGCCGCGCGCGCCGCTCGGCTGGTTCCGCCGGCCGGTGACGCAGGGCATGATGGCCGCGGCGATCACGCTGGTGATGGTGTTCTACCATCTGATCCTGGCCGAGACGTGGGACCCGCAAGGGCTGAGCCTCGTCTGCGACGTGGCGCTGCACTACGTGACGCCGCTGCTGTACCTTTTGTGGTGGGTGCTATGCAGCCGGCACGGGGCGCTGCGCTGGAGCGACATTCCAGCCATGCTGCTGCCGCCGACGATCTATCTGGCCTGGGCGATGGCGCGCGGCGCCGTGGTGGGCGAATATCCCTACCCCATCCTCGAGGCCAACCGCATCGGCTACATGCTGGTGGCGCTCAACGTGGTGCTGGTGCTGGTTGGCCTCACGGTGCTGTGCGCCCTCGCCATCGGGGCCGACGGGCTGCTGGCCCGGGCGCGGAGGCTGCCGTTGTGAGCCCGGGCGAACGCAATGTCTATGGCGAGCCGCTGGTGCCCTGCTCGATGGACCCGCTCACCGGCTTCTTCCGGTCCGGCTATTGCGCCGCCGGCCCCGACGGCGGGGCGCGGCACCTCGTCTGCTGCGAGATGAGCGCGGCGTTCCTCGCCTTCAGCAAGACGGTCGGCAACGACCTCAGCACGCCGCGCCCGGAGATGGCCTTTCCCGGCCTCAAGCCGGGCGACCGCTGGTGCCTGGTGGCGCCGCGCTGGGTGGAGGCGCATGCCGCCGGGGTGGCGCCGCGCGTGGCGCTGCTCTCGACGCACGAAGGCGCGCTCGACTACACCGACCTCGCCACGCTCAAGGCGTATGCACTGGATCTGAGCTGAGCACGGAGGCCCCCATGGCGCGCATCGTCGGCTACATCGCCAGCAGCCTCGACGGCTTCATCGCCGGCCACAACGACAGCCTGGACTGGCTGACGCCGAAATATGACGAGCTGCTCGGCCCCGACTACCAGCGGCATTATGCCGAGTTCATCGGCCGCATCCGCACCACGGTGATGGGGCGCGCCACCTACGAGTGGTCGGCGGCGCACGGGTCGCCCTCGCCCTACCCCGACAAGCGCACCATCGTCGTCACCTCGAAGCGGCTCGCCGGGGCGCCGGCCGACATCGAAATCTGGCGCGAGGGCGTCGACGCGCTGGCGGCGCACCTGCGCAGCCTCGACGACGGCGACGTCTGGATGGTCGGCGGCGGACGCCTGCAGATGGCATTCCTCGAGCGGGGGGCGCTCGACGAGATCGAAATCTTCGTGATCCCCGAGATCATCGGCGGCAGAACCCCGCTGTTTCCGGCCACCGGCCTGCGCCGGACGCCGCGCCTGATCTCGGCGCAAACCCTGGCGGCCGGCTGCGTGCGGCTGCACTATGGCTTCGATTGAGGCCGGATAAGCGGGCGCGTCCCCTGTTCGCTCGCGGAGAGCTGGGCTAAGAGGGCCGCATCGCGCTCTCCCCGCTGGCGGTGCCATGACATTCGACAATCATCGCGAGATCACGCCGGACCTGGTCGCCGACCACGGCCTCAAGCCCGACGAATACCAGAAGATTCTGGGCCTGATCGGGCGCACACCGACCTACACCGAGCTCGGCATCTTCTCGGCGATGTGGAACGAGCACTGCTCGTACAAATCTTCGAAGAAATGGCTGCGCACCCTGCCGACGACGGGCGAGCGGGTGATCCAGGGGCCGGGCGAGAACGCCGGGGTGGTCGACATCGGCGACGGCCAGGCGATCGTGTTCAAGATGGAGTCGCACAACCATCCCTCGTTCATCGAACCGTATCAGGGGGCGGCGACGGGCGTGGGCGGCATCCTGCGCGACGTGTTCACCATGGGGGCGCGGCCGGTGGCGGCGATGAATGCGCTGCGCTTCGGCGCGCCGGAGCACGACAAGACCCGGCATCTGGTGTCGGGCGTGGTGGCGGGGGTCGGCGGGTACGGCAATTCGTTCGGCGTGCCGGTGGTGGGCGGCGAGGTGGAGTTCGACGCGCGCTACAACGGCAACATCCTGGTCAACGCCTTCGCGGCGGGCCTCGTCGACACCGACAAGATCTTTTACTCGAAGGCCGAAGGGGTCGGGCTGCCGGTGGTCTATCTCGGGGCCAAGACCGGGCGCGACGGCGTCGGCGGCGCCACCATGGCCTCGGCGGAATTCGGCGACGACATCGAGCAGAAGCGCCCGACGGTGCAGGTGGGCGACCCGTTCACCGAAAAGCGGCTGCTGGAAGCCTGCCTCGAACTGATGGCGACCGGCGCGGTGATCGCCATCCAGGACATGGGGGCGGCCGGCCTCACCTGCTCGGCGGTGGAGATGGGCGCCAAGGGCGACCTCGGCATCGCGCTCGATCTCGACCGGGTGCCGGTGCGCGAAGCCGAAATGACGCCCTACGAGATGATGCTGAGCGAGAGCCAGGAGCGCATGCTCATGGTGCTGCATCCGGAGAAGGAAGCCGAAGCGCGCGCCGTGTTCGAGAAATGGGAGCTCGATTTCGCCACCGTGGGCATCACCACCGACGACCTCCGCTTCCGGGTGACGTGGCGGGGCGAGGAGGTCGCGAACCTGCCGATCAAGGAGCTGGGCGACGAAGCGCCGGAATACGACCGGCCGTGGACGCAGCCGACGGTGGTGGCGCCGCTCGCCGAGAACGATATTCCACAGATGGAGGTGGCCGAGGCGCTGCTCAAGCTGGTCGGAGGCCCTGCCCTCAGCTCGCGCCGCTGGGTGTACGAGCAGTACGACACCTGGATCCAGGGCAATTCGCTGCAGCGGCCGGGGGGCGATGCGGGGGTGATCCGCGTCGATGGACCAAACCCGCACAAGGGCCTCGCCTTCACCTCGGACGTGACGCCGCGCTATTGCGAGGCCGATCCGTACGAAGGCGGCAAGCAGGCGGTGGCCGAGGCGTGGCGCAACCTCACCGCGGTGGGCGCCGAGCCGCTGGCGGCGACCGACAACCTCAATTTCGGCAATCCCGAGCGACCCGAGATCATGGGGCAATTGGTCGAGGCGGTGCGCGGCATCGGCGATGCCTGCCGGGCGCTCGGCTTCCCCATCGTTTCGGGCAATGTGTCGCTCTACAACGAGACCAACGGCCAGGGCATCCTGCCGACGCCGACCATCGGCGGCGTGGGGCTGATCGACGATTGGCGCCGGTCGGCGCGCATCGGCTTTGCCGGCGAGGGAGAGTGCATCCTGCTGGTCGGGGCGCCCGACTGGTGGGGCACGCATCTGGCGCAGTCGATCTACATGCGCGACCTGTTCGGCCGCACCGACGGGCCGCCGCCGCCGGTCGACCTGGCGATGGAAAAGAAGGCCGGCGACCTGGTGCGGCTTTTGATCCGCGACGGCCACGCCAGCGCCGTGCACGACCTGTCCGACGGCGGGCTGGCGGTGGGGCTGGCGGAGATGGCGATGGCCTCGGGCATCGGCGCCGTGGTCAACCAGCTCGAGGGGGGCGACCCGATCCCGCAATTCTTCGGCGAGGACCAGGGGCGCTATCTGGTGACGCTCAAGCGCGATTTCGTCGACACATTCTACGACGAGATCTACCCCTATGCCGGGGTGTTCGCGCCGTGGATCGGCAATACCGGCGGCACCGAACTGGTGCTGGGCAAGGCGCGGCCGATCGCGGTCACCGACCTCAGGAGCGCGCACGAAAGCTGGTTCCCGACCTATATGGCCGGCGAGATCGCGGCGTAGGCGTTCAACTCAGGCGGTCGTGCCGGCGGCCGTGCTCGGCGCGCCAGACATAGACGATGAGGGCCAGTGTCGACGCCGCGAAGGCGACGAGGATGGCGACGTCGGTGAAATCGAGCAGCGGCTGCATCCACATCGTAAGGTCACGCCGCGTGGGCGTGCTCCCTGGTGCGGGCGCGGGAGCGACGGCGGGCTGCCGCCTGGGCGGCCTTGCGCTCGGCGGCGATGCCCGCCACCACCATGGCGATATCGGCCTCGAGCCCGGCGAGCACGGCGTCCAGCGGCTTCTTCTTGCGAGAAACGGACTTCATCATACGCATCCCTCAAAACGACTTGTCGGCAACGCCGGGATGAAAGACCTGCGCAGTCCTCGAGGCAAACGATTGTCGCGAGCACAGTAAAATCGTGAGGTTAATTGCCGTGGCCGGCGCGTTGTCGCTGCCGGTCGGCCATGCCATATCTGCAGGCAGATCAGCGGCGGAGGTTCCCATGCCCATGACGGCATCCGAAATCGAAAAACGCATCAAGGCCGCCCTGCCCGATGCGCGGATCGAGCTGCGCGACCTCGCCGGCGACGACAACCATTGGGCGGCGACGATCGTCTCCGAACAGTTCCGCGGCAAATCGCGGGTGCAGCAGCACCAGATGGTCAACGCCGCGTTCGGCGCGGACATGGGCACGGTGCTGCATTCGCTGGCCATCCAGACCTCGGCGCCGGCGAGCGGCGACGCCGCGCAGGTGAAGACGGGCGGCAACTAGGCGCGTGCGATGCTCGCGCGGGGCGGGCCCCTCCAGTGGGTGGGGCAAGGCCCCCTCATCCGTCTCGGTCCTACGGGCCGATCCACCTTCTCCCCCTTGGGGAGAAGGGAGTCCCGACTGCGGGAACCCCGACTGCTGCGCCCGCGCTTCATCGTCACATCCCGATGAACGGCTCGACAGATGGGCAAACTGGGCCTATCTAGTCGGCAAATTCCGGTCTCCCCGGCGGCGAAAGGCAGAGTCATGAGCGATATCAACGCCCGCATCGACGAGCAGGTGAAGTCCAACGACGTGTTCCTCTACATGAAGGGCACGCCGGACTTTCCGATGTGCGGCTTTTCCGGCCGCGTGGTGCAGATTCTCGACTATCTCGGGGTCGACTACAAATCGGCCAATGTGCTCGAGGACCAGGAGCTGCGCGAGGGCATCAAGGCCTACACCAACTGGCCGACCATCCCGCAGCTCTACGTCAAGGGCGAGTTCGTCGGCGGCGCCGACATCGTGACCGAGATGTTCCAGGCCGGCGAATTGCAGGCGCACCTCACGGACAAGGGCATCGCGGTCAAGCAGACCGCCTGACGCCTGCGCCGTCTCTCGCAAATCCCCGGCCCCGCGGCCGGGGATTTCGTTTTTGCGCATGAGCGGCGATGATGGGTGCCATCACAACATGTCGTTTCGGGCTGTTCCGAACCTCGGCTAGAGTTTGCCCATGAGCCTTGCCGTCTCCGCACCTGCCGCCCGCTCCGCCGCCGTGCCGCTGATCCTCGTGGTCGTCGCCGGCTGCGTGATCGCGGCGATCACCAACGGCATCCGCACCAGCTTCGGGCTGTTCACCCTGCCGGCCACCGCCGAGCTCGGGCTGAGCCGCGAGGCGTGGGGCATGGCGATGGCGATCCAGAACCTGGTGTGGGGCATCGTGCAGCCGTTCGCCGGCGCCATCGCCGACAAGCGCGGCACGGCGCGGGTGATCGTCGCCGGGCTGGTGATCTATGCCGCGGGGCTGGTGCTGATGGTGGTGTCGCCGAGCGCGCTGCTGCTGAACCTGACCGCGGGCATCCTGTGCGGCGTCGGCATTTCGGCCTCGTCGTTCTCGATCGTGATGATCGCCTTCGGCCGCAACGTGCCGCAGGAGAAGCGGCCGCTGATCTTCGGGGTCGCCACCGCCGCCTCGTCGTTCGGCCAGTTCATCTTCGCGCCGATCGGCCAGGGCTTCATTTCGGCCTTCGGCTGGCAGAGCGCGCTGGTCTACCTGGCGCTGTTCCTCGCCATCGCGCTGGCGCTCGCCTTCGCGCTGCGCGGCAAGACCGAGCAGGCGTCGGGCGCCGCCGATTTGCCGTTCATGCAGGCGCTGTCGCGGGCCTGGGGCTTCGGCTCGTACCGGCTGCTGGTGATCGGGTTCTTCGTGTGCGGCTTCCACCTGGCGTTCATCAACGTCCACATGCCGGCCTATCTGGTGCAATGCGGGCTGAGCCCGGAGGTGGGCGGCTGGTCGATCGCCATCATCGGGCTGTTCAACATCGCCGGCTCGCTGGCCTCAGGGTATCTGGGCGGCAAGCTGCCCAAGCAATTGCTGCTGGCCTCGATCTATTTCCTCAGGGCGCTGGCCATCGCCGGCTTCGTGTTCTTCCCGGTGACGCCGCTGACGGCGTACCTGTTCTCGGCCGCCATCGGTTTTCTGTGGCTGTCGACGGTGCCGCTGACGGCGGGGCTGGTGACGCTGTTCTTCGGGCCGCGCTACATGGGGATGCTGTACGGCGTCGCCTTCCTCAGCCACCAGATCGGCTCGTTCGTCGGGGTGTGGCTGGGCGGTTATGTCTACGACACCACCGGCTCGTACAGCCTGGTGTGGTACCTCGGCATCCTGCTGGGGCTCGGCTCGGCGGCGATCAATTTGCCGATCCGGGAGATTGCGGACCGCAAATTTCACGCGGTTGCCGCCTAAGTTCTTAAACGTCCTGGCATCCCGAGCTTGCAAAGGCGGGACGGCAGGTTCATGGTCCGACCCTCTCGGGTCGCCTCCTCCTCGCCCGATGGATATCACATGGCAGAGCAGTCCCACCTCAACCGGGTCCTTTCCCGGCCGGAATTCATTGGCCTTGTTGCGGCGCTGATGGCGCTCAACGCGCTGGCGATCGACGTCATGCTGCCGGCCCTGCCCTATATGGGCGACGCGCTGGGGGTATCGAACGAGAACGAGCGGCAGCTCGTGGTGTCGGCCTACATGATCGGGTTCGGCGCGGCGCAGCTCGCCTTCGGGCCGATCACCGACCGCTTCGGCCGGCGGGCGCCGCTGTTCGTGGGCATGGCGCTCTACGTGCTGTGCGCGTTCCTTGCAACGTTCGCGCCGACCTTCGCCATCCTGCTCGCCCTGCGCTTCTGCCAGGGGCTGGGGGCGGCGGCGACGCGCGTCATCGCCATTTCGGTGATCCGCGACCGCTATTCGGGGCGCGAGATGGCCTCGGTGATGTCGCTGGCCTTCATGGTGTTCATGGCGATCCCGATCATCGCCCCGGGCATCGGCCAGGTGATCCTGCTGTTCGGCAGCTGGCACTACATCTTCCTCTTGATGGCGGGGCTCGCCACGGTGTTCGGCATCTGGGCCTGGCTGCGCCTGCCCGAAACGCTGCACCCCGAATATCGCCGCGAGCTCAAGCTGTCGGTGATCGGCGCGGGATTCCGCGTCGTGTTCACCAATCGCGTGGCGTTCTTCTACGGCCTCGCCGGCATGCTGTTCTTTTCGGCGATGTTCGGCTTCATCATCTGCACGCAGCAGATCTTCGTGGGCATCTACGGGCTCGGAACGCTGTTCCCGGTGGCCTTCGCCAGCGTGGCGCTGCTGATGGCGCTGGCCAATTTCCTCAATTCGGTGGTGGTGAAGCGCTTCGGCATGCGCCGCATCAGCCACCTCGCGACGCTGATCTACGTCGCCTGCGGCGTGGCGATGCTGGTGCTGGCGCTGCTCGGGCCGGTCAATTTCTGGGTGTATTACGCGCTGCTGATGGTGCTGCAGTTCGTGTTCGCCTGGGCGACGTCGAACATGAATTCGCTGAGCATGGAGCCGCTCGGCGCGGTCGCCGGAACCGCCGCGGCGGTGTTCGGCTTCATGCAGACGGTGGGCGGCGCGCTGATCGGCACCTTCATCGGCCAGCAGTTCAACGGCACGCTGATCCCCAATTCGCTGGCCTATGTGGTGATGGGCGTGCTGGTGCTGGGCTGCGTGCTGATCGCCGAAAAGGGCCGGCTGTTCGGCGTCGGCGTCGAGTACCAGGCGCCGCCGGCGACGGCGATGGCGGAGTAGCGCGGACGCATCCGCCGGCCGGTGCTGGTGGCCCCACCCCAGCGGGGCCCGACTGCGATATCGGTGGCGGCGACCTGCGGTCAGGTCTTGAGGCCGACGAGCACGGTCCAGCCCAGCATCGGGCGGATGGTGCGCAAATAGTAGTCCCAGCCGGCGCGGCTCTTGTCGAGCACCTCGTCGTGGTCGGGATGGTCCGGGTGCTCCCTGGCCCAGCGCAGCGTGGCGTGCCGGTGGTGGCTGGCGTAGCGCTCGAAATCGGCGTCGGAGGCCGAGATCATCGCCGACACGTCGGCGCCGTGGCGCTGCACCACGCCCAGGGATTCGATGGCGTCGAGCGGCAGGTGCTGGTGGGTGTTGACGGCCGGCCGGTGCTTCAGCGTCAGGTCGCCGACCACCACGGCGCCGCCGGGCCGGGTCGCGGCGACCATCCACTCCACCGCCTGCACGAAGCCGCCGAGGGCGAAGGTGGCGCCGAGGCAGAGCACCACGTCATAGCTATCGGGCTCGGGGACGAAATCCTCCGCCGGGCCCTCGACATAGTCGATGCGGCCGCGCGCCGGCTGCCGGCGGCGGGCGAAGTCGATGAACGCCGGATTGAGCTCGAGCCCGGTGCCGTCGATGGCGTGGCGATCGGCCCATTGCCGCATCAGCCAGGCCTTGCCGCAGCCCACGTCGAGGACGCGCAGGCCGTCGCGGATGTCGCAATAATCGTCGAGCAGCCGGAGCTTGCGGTCGGTCACCGGGTTCTGGATTTCGATGTCGGCCTCGGCGATGGCCCAATAGTCCTTGAGATCCACGGCGCTCCTCCGCCCTGCATGGCTCTGCCGAGCCTATACCGTGAACACCTCGCGACGCAAAAGGCTCCAGCTGTCCTGGTCGGTGGCGAGCAGCAGGCCGCCACCGAGATCGCTCGGGCGGTAGGCGGAGCCGTCGAATTTGCGCACACAGGCCCCCGCCTCCACCGAGATCAGCGTTCCAGGCAGATGGTCCCACGGCATCAGCTTGTTGAACATCACGGCGTGGCAGTGGCCGCTGGCGAAGGTGCGGTAGTCGTGGCCGGCGACGCGATAGTTGGCCGAGATCGCCAGCTTGGCGAGATTGCCCAGCACCTGCACCTTCGCGTGCGGCGGCAGGAAGCCGATCGAGACATGCGCCACCATCTGGGCCAGCGGCACCGGCTCGGCCACCCTGAGGCGCCGCGTCTCGCCGTCGGGGCGGCGCAGGAAGGCGCCGGCGCCGCGCTCGGCCAGCACCCAGTCGTCGCCCATCGGATCGTAGATGATGCCCGCGACGGTTTCGCCCCGGGCGACGACTGCGGCCATGACCGCATAGAGCGGCAGCCCGGCGGCGAAATTGGCGGTGCCGTCGACGGGATCGAGCGTCACCGCCAGATCGGCGCCGGCGAGCCGCTGCAGCACGCCGGGGTCGGCGGAGACTGCCTCCTCGCCGATCACCACCGCCTGAGGCCAGCGCCGGTTGAGCACGGCGGTGATGCGCTTTTCGGCCTCGGTGTCGGCTTCGGTGACGAGATCGGTCGGGCTGCTCTTGGTGTGCACCGTCTCCGGGTCCAGCCGGCGGAAGCGCGGCAGGATTTCCGCCCTGGCCGCATCGCGCAGGATGTCGGCAAGCTCGATGACGTCGATCTCAGGCATGTGGAACGGTCTTTCAGATGTCAGGCAAGCGGGCGGAGGCCGAGGAAGTCGAACAGCTTGGGATCGAGCATGTGGCTGGGGCGGATGTTGCCGAGGGCGCGGATCATCACGTCCTTGCGGCCGGGCATCCTGCGCTCGATGTCGTCGAGCATCGCCTTCATGGCGTTGCGCTCCAGCCCCTCCTGGCTGCCGCAGAGATCGCAGGGGATGATCGGGAAGGCCATGTGCTCGGCGAAGCGCGCGAGGTCGGGCTCGGCGCAGTAGATTAGCGGCCGCAGCACCTCGACGTCGCCCTCGTCGTTGAGCAGTCTCGGCGGCATGGCGGCGAGCTTGCCGCCGTGGAAGAGGTTCATGAAGAAGGTTTCGAGGCTGTCCTCGCGGTGGTGGCCGAGGACCAGCGCCGAGCAGCCCTCCTCGCGCGCGATGCGGTAGAGATGGCCGCGCCTGAGCCGCGAGCAGAGCGAGCAATAGGTGGCGCCCTCGGGCAGCTTGTCGGTGACGATGGAGTAGGTGTCCTGATACTCGATGCGGTGGCGAATGCCGTTGGCCTCGAGGAAGCCGGGCAGGATGTGCCTGGGGAAGTTCGGCTGCCCCTGGTCGAGGTTGCAGGCGATGAGCTCGACCGGCAGCAGACCGCGCCATTTGAGGTCGAGCAGGATGGCGAGGAGGCCGTAACTGTCCTTACCGCCCGACAGCGCCACCAGCCAGCGCTCGCCGGGCCGGACCATGGCGAATTTGTCGATCGCCTCGCGGGTGAGGCGGACGAGGCGCTTCCTGAGTTTGTTGAACTCGACCGAGCGCGGCGCGGCGCGGAACATCGGATGGGCGCCGGCGGCGTCCTCGGCGCTCTCTTCGATGCGGTCGGCGCTGACGATCTCGTTCATGGCGGTGTCCTACGCCGCAGGCCCCGAGATAACAATGCGTTTAGGTGGATTACATCGGGGTAAGGCCATGCCAATTCCTTGCTCCGGCCCGTTTCTTCCAGTTACATAACAGAACCTTAGCGCCCGAGGAGAGCTGCTTCCCGTGTTCCGCTCGTTCTTCCCCTCGCCGGTCAATTTCTTCATCTCCGCGGTCGCCTGGACCGCCGTGGCGATGACGCTCTGGTTCACAGCCGGACCGGCGCTGGAGCCGTATCTGAGCCTCGGGCCATGGCTGGCGGTGCATCCGACGCCGGGCGCCGCCGAACCGTTCTTCGACGCGCACCGGGTGTGGCTGTACGAATACGTGATCCTCGCCGGCTATCTGTTCTGCGTGCCCTGGGCGATCTTCAACGACAACCGGCGCTGGTACTGGTGGAGCGTGGTCGGCTCGGTGACGATCTTCGAGGTGATCTACTTCAACGTGCAGGTGAGCGCCTGGCTGAACGACTGGTACGGCTCGTTCTACGACCTGATCCAGAGCGCCCTGGCCAAGCCCAATTCGGTCAGCATCGACCAGTATCTGGGGCAGATCGCGACCGTGGCCATCGTGTTCGCGGTCAACATCTTCGTGCTGGTGCTCAACGCCTTCCTCAACGCGCATTACCTGTTCCGCTGGCGGCGGGCGATGACGTTCTACTACATGGCCAACTGGCCGCAGGTGCGCACCATCGAGGGTGCGGCGCAGCGCGTGCAGGAAGACACGCAGAACTTCTCGCAGATCGTCGAGGGCATCGGGCTCAACATCATCTCGTCGTTCATGACGCTGATCGTGTTCCTGCCGATCCTGTGGGGGCTGTCGAGCCACATCGTCGATTTGCCGTTCTTCGGCCACGTCGAGGGGAGCCTGGTGTGGCTGGCGCTGTTCCAGGCGGTGTTCGGCACGGTGCTGTTCGCGGTGGCGGGCGTCCGCCTGCCCGGCCTCAACTTCGCCAACCAGCGGGTCGAGGCGGCCTACCGCAAGGAACTGGTCTATGGCGAGGACGAGGCGGGCCGGGCGCAGCCGGTGACGGTGCGCGAGCTGTTCAAGAACGTGCAGCGCAACTATTTCCGCATCTATTTCCACTACACCTATTTCAACGTCTTCCGGTACGCCTTCATCAACGCCAGCCAGTTCTTCCCGTACCTGGCGATGGGACCGACGATCGTCGCCGGCGCCATCACCTTCGGCATCTTCAACCAGGTGCTGAACGCCTTCGGGCAGGTGGCGGATTCGTTCAGCTTCCTGATGAATTCGTGGACGACGATCATCAATCTGATCTCGATCTACCAGCGCCTGCGCGGCTTCGAGCGGCAGATCCCGCTGAGCTCCAAGATCTTCGCCAACGACTACAACGACCCGCGCTACCTGGCGACGGCCTCCGTGCCGGCGGGGGCGGCACCGCAGGTGATGCCGGAGTAGGCTCAGTCGTCGTGGAAGACTTGGCCAGGAAGCGTCGGTAGCCAGGGCAGCGCAGAGCGGAAGAAATACTGGCGCTTCGGCGCCAGACTGGCGCGCTGGGCCAACGCACCGACCCTGAGCCCGAGCTTCCTCGACCCCGCCGGCTCGTCGCTGGTGGCCCAGAGCGGGGAGCCGCAGTCACGGCAAAAGGCCTGCTGTCGCCGCTTGCCGCTGTCGGCCACCTTGATGTAAATGCGCGGCTCGCCGCGCAGCAGCCGGAAATCCTGTTCGGCGCAGGGCGCTGTCACCCGGAACGCCGTGCCCGAAAGCTGCTGGCAATCGGTACAGTGGCAGATGCGGACGCGGTCAGGATCGATCTCCGCCGCGAAGGCGATGGCGCCGCAATGGCATTGGCCGTCTACGTGCATGATTTCTCCCGGCTTTCCGAAGCCAAGGCTAGCACCAAAGCAAAGGGGCCGCAGGTGGCGTCGGAGCAGGAACCCGAAAAAACAGAGGTTCCCGCTTTCGCGGGAATGACCCGGTGGATGGGGGAGCCCTCACAAACAAAAAGGCCGCCCTGAGGGCGGCCTTTGAATTTCGGAGCAGAACGCGGTCAGCGCGAGTAGAACTCGACCACCAGGTTCGGTTCCATCTGCACCGGGTACGGCACGTCGGCCAGGGCCGGGACGCGGACGTAGGTGGCGACCTGCTTGCCGTGGTCGACTTCCACATATTCCGGCACGTCGCGCTCGGCGAGCTGGTTGGCTTCGAGCACGATGCCGAGCTGCTTGGATTTCTCCTTCACCTCGACCTTGTCGCCCGGCTTGACCTGGTAGGACGGGATGTTGACGCGCTTGCCGTTGACCAGGATGTGGCCGTGGCTGACGAACTGGCGGGCGGCGAACACGGTCGGCACGAATTTGGCGCGGTAGACGATGGCGTCGAGACGGCTCTCGAGCAGGCCGATCAGGCGCTCGCCGGTGTCGCCCTTGATACGCGCGGCCTCGACATAGAGCTTGTGGAAGGCTTTTTCGGTGATCGAGCCGTAATAGCCCTTGAGCTTCTGCTTGGCGCGCAGCTGCAGGCCGTAGTCCGAGGTCTTGCCCTTGCGGCGCTGGCCGTGCTGGCCGGGGCCGTAGGCGCGGGCGTTGAGCGGCGAGGCCGGACGGCCCCACAGGTTCTCGCCCAGACGGCGGTCGATCTTGTGCTTGGCTTCAATGCGCTTCGACATCGTAATCCTTTCATGGAACGTCGAAAGAGATTGCGCCCTCCTCTGCCCTGCCTTGCGGCAGGACCGACAGACCATTGAAACAACGATCCCGGGTGCGCTTTTGGGGTCAAGCCCCGAAAGTGGCGGTCGGATACGGGCAAAGCCCGGCAAAGTCAAGCTGACGCGGTAGGGTATTTCACGACGAGATCGACTCCGGTGGACGTGGCCCCCACCCCGTCCCCTCCCCGCAAGGGCAAGGGGGAGGGGAGCCTGACTGAACCATCGTTGTATCGGTTCCATCGCCTCCCCTTCCGGGGGCGAGCGGCCCAAGCGCAGAGGCGCGTCCACCAAGACGCGAAACGCTCCGTCAGCCCTCGACCATCGCCCGGTCCAGCGTGCGCTGGCGACGGAGGCCGGGGAAGCTCTGGCTCCAGATGGCGGCCACCGCCATGGTCGCGGCGCCGCCGAGCGCCACTGCCGCCTGGGCGCCGATCCAGGCCGCCATGACGCCGGCGCGGAACTCGCCGAGCTCGTTGGAGGCGCCGATGAACACCGAATTGACGGCGTTCACCCGGCCGCGGACGCTGTCGGGGGTCCACAGCTGCATGATGGTCTCGCGGATCGACACCGACACCATGTCGCAGGCGCCGATCAAAGCGAGCAGCGGCACCGACAACCAGACGCTGGTGGAGAGGCCGAAGAGCAGCGTGAACAGGCCGAAGCCGCCCACGAAGACGAAGAGGATCACCCCGGCATTGTCGCGGATGGGGAAGCGGGCGAGGAGGAGCGCCGTGGCGATGGCGCCGACGCCGGGGGCGCCTCGCAGCAGGCCGAGGCCCCAGGGGCCGACCTCGAGGATGTCGCGGGCGAACACCGGCAGCAGCGCCACCGCGCCGCCCATCAGCACGGCGAACAGATCGAGCGAGATGGCGCCCAGCACCACCTTCTGGTCGAAGATGTAGCGGAAGCCGGCCAGCAGCGTCTGCACGCTGCTCGGCTCGCTGCTGCTGCGCGGCTGCTGGTGCACCTGGCCAATGGCGATGGCGGCGACGCCCACCAGCGCCACGGCGGTGCCGTAGGCGACGGCCGGGCCGACGCCGTAGAGCAGGCCGCCCACCACCGGGCCGACGATGCCGGCCAGCTGCCAGGCGGTGGCGTTCATGGTCACCGCGTTGGCGAGCGCCTGCGGCGGCACGAGGTTGGGCGCCAGCGAGGCACCGGCGGGGCCGATGAAGGCGCGGGCGGTGCCGAGGCAGACCAGCACCACGAAGAACGGCCAGATGATGTGCAGATGCTGGAGCGAAAAGGCGAGGAAGGCGAGGCCGCAGCACGCTTCCACCGCCAGCGCCGCCTGGATGATGCGGCGGCGCGGGAAGCGGTCGGCGGCGAGGCCGGTCACCAGCACCAGGAGCAGCGCCGGCAGGAACTGCGCCAGCCCGACCAGCCCGAGCAGCAGCGGCGAACGGGTAATGTCGTAGACCTGCCAGCCCAGCGATACCGAGGCGATCTGCGCGGCAAAGCTCGAGCAGAGCGAGGTGGCCCAGAACAGGCGGTAGTCGCGATAGGCGAAGGCCCTGGTGGCAGGAGCGGCCGAACCGGCGGGAGAGGACATGGCAGCCGAGCCCATCGCACGCCGGCCCGATGCGGTCAAATCGGCTCGCCCGCCTGCCCCCGGTTCGGACGGTTGGCCTTGGGGCGCTCGTGCTTGCGCTCGATCGCGGAGATCACCCCGTGCAGGGTGCGCACCTCCTGGCCCGACAGGGTGCCGCGGCTCAGCATGGCGCGGAGGTTGTTGACCACGTGCGGCCGCTTGTCGGGGGCGGTGAAGAACCCGGCCTCGTCGAGCGCGCGCTCGAGATGCTCGAACAGGCTCAGCAATTCGCCCTTGGTGGCGGGCTCGGCGACGGTTTCGGAGAACAGCAGCCTGTTGCCGAGGTCGGTCTGGCGCCGCCACTCATAGGCCATGATCAGCACCGCCTGGGCGATGTTGAGCGAGGCGAAGGCGGCCTCGACCGGCAGCGTCACGATGGCGTCGGCGAGCGCCACCTCCTCGTTATAGAGGCCCCAGCGCTCGCGGCCGAACAGGATGCCGGCGCCGCCGGCGCCGGTTTCGATATGGGCGATCACCCGCTGCGAGGCCTCTTCCGGACCCAGCACCGGCTTCTGCAGGTCGCGGCGGCGGGCGGTGGTGGCGTAGACCAGCGACAAATCGGCGATCGCCGCCTCGGTGCTCGGGTACACCCGCACCCGCTCGATCACGTGGTCGGCGCGCGAGGCGGCGGCCACCGCCTTCTCGTTGGGCCAGCCGTCGCGCGGGTTGACCAGCCGCAGATCCCACAGGCCGAAATTGGCCATGGCCCGCGCCGTGGTGCCGATGTTCTCGCCGAGCTGCGGTTCGCACAGGATGATCGCGGGGCTCGGGCGATACTCGAATTTCTGGGTCTTGTCGGTGCCGGCCATGGCCGGCACTTACGGCGGAAGCCGCGGGAAGATCAAGCGACCTTGTGGCGGGTGATCTCGTGCACCTTGGCGCCGCGGCTCCATTCGCGGTCGAGCACGGCAAAGTGCAGTTCCTCGTCCCACTCGCCCTGGAACAGCGCGTGCTCGCGATAATGCGCCTCGAGCCGCATGCCGAGCCGCTTCAGCAGCCGGGCCGAGGCCTCGTTCTGGCCGGCGGTGCGGGCATAGACGCGATGCAGGCGGAACTCCTCGAAGCCGAGGGTCACCACCGCCTTCACCGCCTCGGAGGCATAACCCTTGTTGCGGAACAGCGGTCCGATGGCGAAGCGGATTTCGCCCTGCGCGGCGGTGGAGTCGGTGTAGCGCAGCGACACGTGCCCCATCACCTTGCCGTCGGATTTGCGCACGATGGCGAGGGTCAGCACTTCACCCGGCCGGGTGAGGCGGGTCTGCTTGCGCATCGATTCGAAGGCCGCCTTGGCCTCCGATTTGTCGCGCGCCTTCCAGTCGAGGTAGCGCTGCACGTCGGGCAGCGAATAGTAGCTCAGCACCCCGTCGAGATCGGATTTCTCGAAGGGCCGCAGGATCAATCGTTCGGTTTTGATGGTCTGGTCAGATATAGCCATTGGCGCCCTCCGCTGCGCGCTAAGCCCTGACCACAAAACGTGACCCGCGACGGCCCAGTTCCGGCCGCCATCTGAACTAAATTTTCGTGATCGTCACAAATCCGTCGCAGCGCTGCGCGCCGCCCCACTCGCGATCGAGGATGGCGAAGATTCGCTCCTCGTCCCAGCGCCCCTTGAAATGCGCATGCTCGCGAAAATGCGCCTCCTGGCGCATGCCCAGCCGCTGCATGACGCGGAACGAAGCGGTGTTGCGGGCGTCGCAGCGCGCGTAGACGCGGTGCATGCCGGCATCGGCGAAGGCGAACGCCAGCAGCCCGCACGCGGCCTCGGTAGCATAGCCCCGGCCGTGCACGTCGGGGTGGAAGATGTAGCCGATCTCGGCCTGCCGGTCGGCGACGCTGCGCCAGATCAGCGACACCTCGCCGATCAGCCGGCTGTCGTCGCGGCGCTCCACGGCCAGGAGGATCTTGTCGCCCTCCCCCGAGAACGCCACCTGCGTGGTGCGGGCCCGCACCGCTTCGGCGCATTCCTCGTGGTTCATCGGCTCGTCGAACAGATATTCGGCCACGTCCGGCCGGCTGCGGTAGGAATAGACGGCGTCGACGTCGCCGCGGTTGAACGGCCGAAGCCGCAGCCGCGCCGTCTCGATGGGGTAGCGCGGCACGTAGAGGACGGCGGCCGGGATAGGAAGCGGCTGGCTCTGGCTCATGGCTGGCCGGAGGTAAGCCCGTCGCGCCGGCAAATCAACCGCTTGCGGCGCAACGTCCGCCGGTGCAGCCTCCGGCGCATGGACCGCGCGCCCCGCCCTGTCGTCGACCTTACGGCCCGCTGCGCCTGCGGCGGCGTTTCGCTGCACTTTGCCGGCAAGGTGCTGTCGATGTTCCTGTGCTCGTGCGAGGACTGCCAGCGCGCCACCGGCACCGGCCATGCCGCCATCGTGCTGGCGCGGCGGGCCGATGTCAGCGTCACCGGCGAAACGCGCAGCTTCAGCCGTCCCGCCAATTCCGGCGCGACGCTGACCAGCAGCTTCTGCCCCGATTGCGGCACGCCGCTGTTGGCGCAATCGAGCCGGGCGGCGGAGCTCGCGATGCTGCCGGTCGGCCTGTTCGGCGCCGCGGCGGCGGCGTGGTACGCGCCCAACCAGCTGATCTTTGCGCGCAGCCACCGCGAGTGGGATGTGATCGACGCCGCCCTGCCGCAGCACCAGACCTATCGCGACGGCGGAGCGATGATGTGACCGCCGCCTCAGATGCGCTCGCCGTGCGGCTCCGGCCGTTGCTGCCCAAGGGGCTGGCCGAAAAGGCCATGTTCGGCGGCATCGGCTTCATGCTGGACGGCAACATGCTGGTGGCGACCACGGCCAACGGGGATTTGCTGGTGCGGATCGATCCCGAAAAGATGGAGGCGGCGCTGGCGCGGCCCGGGACGTCCCGGATGCAGATGGGCTCGCGGACGATGAGCGGCTTCGTCGCGGTCGATCCGGACGCCCTGCCCGACGCCGCCGCGCTCAAGGACTGGATCGCCACCGCCCGCGCCTACGTCAGGAGCCTGCCGCCAAAATGAAGACCGCCGCGAGGAGTTCGACGCTCGACCACCTCGTCGACCGCATCCGCCTGCTGCTCGAGGGCGATCCGCGGATCAGCGAAAAGCAGATGTTCGGCGGCCTGACCTTCCTGCTCAACGGCCACATCCTGGTCGGCTGCAAGAAGGACGGCCGCATCCTCCTCAGCGTCGGCCGCGAGCACAATGACGCGGCGCTGGCCCGGCCCGGCGCCACGCAGATGATGCATCGCGACCGGCCGATGACCGGCTTCGTGTGGATCGACGCCGACGCCATCGAGGACGACGACGACCTGGCCGACTGGGTGCGCACCGCCGAGCGCTGGGTGGCGCAGATGCCGATCGAGGCGCCGAAGCCGGCCAGGCGGGCGGCTAAACCGCGGAAAACACCAGCGACGCGTTGACGCCGCCGAAGCCGAAGGAGTTGCTGAGCGCGTGCTTCAGTGTCTTCGGCTTGGCCTCGAGCGGCACCAGGTCGAACTGTTTCGCCACCTCTTCCGGGTCGTGCAGGTTGAGCGTGGGCGGCAGCATCTGGTGGCGGAGCGCGAGGATGGAGAACACCGCCTCGATGGCGCCGGCGGCTCCCAGCATATGGCCGGTGGCCGATTTGGTCGAGCTCACCGCCAGCGATTGGCCACGGTCGCCGAACACGGCGCGGATGCCGTTGATTTCGGCGTTGTCGCCGACCTCGGTGGAGGTGGCGTGGGCGTTGACGTAGCCGATATCGTCGGGGCGGAGGCCGGCGCTGCGGATCGCCTGGTTCATGGCGACCTGGGCGCCGGCGCCGTCGGGCGAGCCGGCGGTCAGATGGTAGGCGTCGGCCGAGGTGCCGTAGCCGGCCGCGATGGCGAGCGGGGTGGCGCCGCGGGCGAGCGCGTGGCTCAGCTTTTCGATGACGATGACCGCGGCGCCCTCCGACAAAACGAAGCCGGCATGGCCCTTGTCGAAAGGGCGCGAGGCCTCGGTGGGGGTGTCGTTGTGGCTGGTGTCGAGGGCGCGGCTCGCGGCGAAGCCGCCGATCGAGATGGGATCGACCGAGCCCTCGGCGCCGCCGCACACCATCACTTCGGCCTCGCCGGTGCGGATCAGCCGCATGGCGTCGCCGATGGCCTGGGCCGAGGCGGCGCAGGCGGTGACCGGCGCGCCGATCGGTCCCTTGAAGCCGTATTTGATGGAAATCCAGCCGGCCGCGAGGTTGGCGAGGAAGCTCGGCACGGTGAACGGCGACAGCCGCCGCGGCCCCTTGTCGTTGATGATGTTGACCGCCTCGGCCATCACCGGCGAGCCGCCGACGCCCGAGCCGATGATGGTGCCGGTCACCGCCTGCTTTTCCGGCGTGTCGGCCACCCAGCCGGACTGCGCCAGCGCCTCGGCCGCGGCGCCCAGCCCGTACTGGATGAACAGGTCCATCTTCTTGATGTCCTTGGGATCGATGACTCGCGTCGGGTCGAAGCCGTCGGGCTGCTCCTTGCCGGGCACCAGCCCCGCGATCTTGCAGGCGAATTCGGTGGTGTCGAAACGCGTGTTGACGACGGTGCCGCTGCGGCCCGCCATCAGCGCCTGCCAGTTGGCGTCGACGCCAACCCCCAGCGGCGAGACGGCGCCCATGCCGGTGACGACAATCGGATCGGAATCGGCCATGTCAAAATCCCTTTCAGACTTTGGCGAGACGCTGCAGCATCTTGATGCTGTCGTCGAAGATTGTGGATGAAAGCTCGGCCTGCATGTCGAGTTGCGCCCGCCGCCACGACGGCAGCACGTCGGCGACCAGCGCCGCGCCCTTGGGCGTCACTTCCGGGATGCGGCCATTGCCGCGGTCGGGGTGCCGGGAGGCGACCAGCCCCATGGCCTCGAGCTTGTCGAGATTGCGGGTCAGCGTGGTGCGGTCGAAGCCGCGCGCCTCGGCCAGGGCGCTGACGGTGACTCCGGGCATCTCGCCCAGGCCCCCGAGCAGCGAGAGCTGCGTCGCGGTGATGCCGAACGGCCGCAGATAGGCGTCGTAGCGGCGGGTGACCGCGCGCGCCGCCATGCGCGAATTGGACACCAGGCACTGGCTGAAATCGTCCGGCATGGGGCGAGAGATAGCGTGTATCTACACGGTGTCAAGGTCGGCTCGGCTGCGCTGTCTCCATCCGGGCAGCCTCGGCAGACGGCGTCGAGGCCGCCTAGTCCCCTTCTCCGCTTGCTGTTTCGTGCTATAGCGCGCCGCAGCATTCCCTGAGGAGACCTCTATGTCCAAGATCAAAGTCGCCAACCCTGTCGTCGACCTCGACGGCGATGAGATGACCCGCATCATCTGGCAGGCGATCAAGGACAAGCTGATCCTTCCCTATCTCGACCTGCCGATCGAATATTACGACCTCGGCGTCGAGAACCGCGACAAGACCAACGACCAGGTGACGATCGACGCCGCCAACGCCATCAAGAAATACGGCGTCGGCATCAAATGCGCGACCATAACGCCGGACGAGGCGCGCGTCGAAGAGTTCAAGCTCAAGAAGATGTGGAAGTCGCCCAACGGCACCATCCGCAACATCCTGGGCGGCGTGATCTTCCGCGAGCCGATCATCTGCAAGAACGTGCCGCGGCTGGTGCCGGGCTGGACGCAGCCGATCATCGTCGGCCGCCACGCCTTCGGCGACCAGTACAAGGCCACCGATTTCGTCGTTCCCGGCAAGGGCAAGCTGACGATCAAGTTCACCGGCGAGGACGGCAAGGTGATCGAGCACGACGTGTTCGACTATCCGGGCGGCGGCGTGGCGATGGCGATGTACAACCTCGACGACTCCATCCGCGACTTCGCGCATGCCTCGTTCAACTACGCCATCAACCGCAAGGTGCCGTGCTACCTCAGCACCAAGAACACCATTCTCAAGGCCTATGACGGGCGCTTCAAGGACATCTTCCAGGAGATCTACGACAGCCAGTACAAGGCCAAGTTCGAAGAGCTGAAGATCTGGTACGAGCATCGGCTGATCGACGACATGGTGGCCTCGGCGCTGAAGTGGAGCGGCGGCTATGTGTGGGCCTGCAAGAACTACGACGGCGACGTGCAGTCCGACACCGTGGCGCAGGGGTTCGGCTCGCTCGGCCTGATGACCTCGGTGCTGATGACGCCCGACGGCAAGATCGTCGAGGCCGAGGCGGCGCACGGCACGGTGACCCGCCACTACCGGCAGCACCAGCAGGGCAAGGAAACCTCGACCAATTCCACCGCCTCGATCTTCGCCTGGACCCGCGGCCTCGCGCACCGGGCCAAGCTCGACCACAATATCGAGCTGGGCAAGTTCGCCGATACGCTCGAGAAGGTCACCGTGGCAACCATCGAGGAGGGCAAGATGACCAAGGATCTGAGCCTGCTCGTCGGTCCCGACCAGCAATGGCTCAGCACGCTGGGGTTCCTCGATGCGATCGACGCCAACCTCAAGACGGCGATGGCCTGACATGGCGCGCCGCCGGGTTCCACGCGATCCCGGCGCCGGCCGCCGGCTGGAACGGCGGTCCATCGGCGCGAGCCTCTTGGCGCTGGCGATGCTGGCGCCGGCCATGGCGGGCGCCGACGACAAGCGCATCGACGCCCCGGCCTTCACCGCAATCGAGGTTTCCTCCGACATCGCCGCGGTCGTCCATACGGGCGGCGCCATTTCGGTGGTGGCGCATGGCGATGCGCCGGGGCTCGCTGCGCTGCGCACCGAGGTCAAGGACGGCATTTTGCGCGCCTGGATGGAGACGAAAGCGCTCGATGCCGGAAAGCATCGGGTGACGCTCGACATCGGCGTGGCAGAGCTCGGCGCGATGCTTGCCAGCGGCGGCGCCTCCATCGACATCTCCAACTGGACCGGCGAGGCGCTGAGCGCGGAAGCCGACGGCGGCGCGTCGATCACGGCGCACGAGGCGCGCGGCACCGCCTTCGTGCTGCGCGCCAATGGCGGCGGCAGCCTGGTGATTTCGGGCGCCTGCGACAGCGCCGACGCCAGCTCCAGCGCCGGGGGGCGCCTCGACGCCGTGGCCCTCGCCTGCGCCGACGTGGTGGCGCGCGCCACGGGCGGCGCGGCGCTCGGCATCGGCGCCAGCCGCTCGGTCGATGCCGAGGCCAGCAACGGCGCCAGCATCACCGTGCGCGGCAGGCCAGCGCGCACCCATACCGTGTCGAAGAACGGCGGCAGCATTCGCGTCGAGTAGCGGCGGCCGCCATGTCCTCGCCACATAGCTTGCGCATCCGAGGTGGAGGGCGGAGGGCAGCATGATCAAGCGGATTCTCGTCGGGCTGGTGGTGGTCATCGGCGCGATCTATTTGTGGAACGCGTCGTGGCTGGCGCCGGCGCCGGACGGCGGCATCCGCCTCATCGCGCATCGCGGCATGCACCAGGCGTTCGACCTTGCCGGCGTCAAGAACGACACCTGCACGGCGACGCGCATCCGCGAGCCGATCGTGCCCGAGATCGAGAACACCCTGCCGGCGATGCAGGGCGCCTTCGCCGCCGGCGCCTATGCCGTGGAGCTCGACGTGCATCCGACCACCGACGGGCATTTCGCGGTGTTCCACGACTGGACGCTCAACTGCCGCACCGAGGGCACCGGCGAGACGCGATCGCACGACCTCGCTTATCTCCAGACGCTCGATGTCGGCTACGGCTACACCGCCGACGGCGGCAAGACGTTTCCGCTGCGCGGCACCGGCGTGGGCATGATGCCGTCGCTGGAGGAGGTGATGGCGGCGATGCCCGACAAGCACTTCATCATCAATTTCAAGTCCAAGGAGCAGCGCGAGGGCGACATGCTGGCCGATTTCGTGGCCGCGCATCCGGAGTGGACGTCGGCGGTGTGGGGCGCCTATGGCGGCGACGCGCCGGTGTTCGAGGCCAAGGCCAAGCTGCCCGACATCAAGGCCTGGGGCGGCAAGCAGATGATCGGCTGCGTAACCCAATATCTGGGCTATGGCTGGACCGGCATCGTGCCGGCGCCGTGCCGCGACACCATGGTGATGGTGCCGATCAACTTCGCCTGGCTGCTGTGGGGCTGGCCCAACCGCTTCATCGACCGCATGCAGGCGGCCGGCTCGGAGGTGATCCTGATCGGCCCCTACAGCCCGGGCGACGCCGGCACCTCCGGCATCGACACGGCCGCCGAGGCCGCGGCCATCCCGGCGGACTTTTCAGGCTACATCTGGACCAACGAGATCGCGACGATCGCGCCGCTCCTCAAGGCCCGAAACTGACATGTCAGCCATCGACGCATCCCGCCGCCGAGCGTATAGGTAGCCAAGCTCCCACCCCGAGTCCTCGAGTTCCAGATGCCTCCCGGCGTCCTTTTCGCCCTTAGCGCGTATGCGCTCTATTCGTGCTGCGACGCCATCATCAAGGGCCTGGGCAGCGGCCTTTCCGTCTACGAGCTGGCCTTCTTCACCACGCTGTTCTCGCTGATCCCGGTGATCTTCACCACGCCCAAGGGCGAAAGCTGGTGGCGGCTGTTCCACCTCAAGCATCCGTGGCTGCTCAACATGCGCGGCGTCAGCGGCATGCTGGGCAACCTCTGCATCATCTACGCCTTCGTGACGATTCCGCTGGCCGAGGCGTATTCGCTGGCGTTCCTCGCGCCGGTGTTCATCGTGTTCATCTCGGTGTGGCTGCTGGCCGAAAAGGTCAGCGTGCCGCGCTGGGCGCTGCTGGCGGCGAGCTTCATCGGCGTGCTGATCGTAGTGCGGCCGGGCTTCCGCGAGCTGCATCTGGGGCACCTCGCGGCGATCATGGCGGCGGTCTGCGGCGCCGTCACCACCAGCGTGCTGCGGCGGATCGCCAAGGAGGAGCAGCGGATCAGCCTGATCGGCGTCGCCTCGCTCTATATCCTTGTGGTCAACGGCGCCATGATGGTGATCACCGGCGCCTTCCACCTGCTGGACCTGCGGCAGCTCGCGCTGCTGCTGACGGTGGGGGCGCTGGGCGGCACCGGCAACATGCTGTTCATCGCCGCGACGCGGCATGCGCCGGCGAGCCTCGTGGCGCCGATCCAGTACAGCCAGATCTTCTGGGCCATCCTGTTCGGGGCGGTGTTCTACTACGAATATCCCGACGGCATCGCCTATATCGGGCTGGCCGCGATCGTGGTGGCCGGCATCTTCAACGTGCTCGACGACCGCACGCGCATCCGCTTCCTGCCGCATCTGTCGCAGGGCGGCGAGGGGCCGTCGGTGCTGCGCGAGTCGACGCGGCCGCTGCGCGCCATCGACGAGGAAGGCGCGGTGCTGGAGGCGCCGATCGCCGGCGCCGCCGAGGCGACGTCGTCGGAGCGCTGAGTCGGCCGCCACGGCTGGAGGCTTCCCTATTTGCTCTGGCCGATCGGCCGCGAGAGCGTCCGCTCGGCCAACCGCGGGGGTGGGGTCAGAGCGCTGAGCGCACCGCCGCCACGGCATCCGCCGCCTTGCCGCCATCGGGACCGCCGCCCTGGGCCATGTCGGGACGGCCGCCGCCGCCCTGCCCGCCCAGCGCCGCCGTGGCCCGCTTCACCAGATCGGCGGCCGAGAATTTTCTCGTCAGATCGTCGGTGACGCCGACCGCGACGGTGCCCTTGCCGTCCTCGCCCCGGAGCGCGAGGGCGACGACGCCGGAGCCGAGCTTTTTCTTTTCGGCATCGACCAGGCCACGCAGATCCCTGGCCTGCACGCCCTCGACGACGCGGCCGACGAAGGCGGTGCCGTTGACCGTCTCGGCCGCGGTCGCCGCGGCGCCGGACGCGCCGCCGAGCGCCAGCTTCTTCTGCGCGTCGCTGAGCGCGCGCTCGGCCTTCTTGAGGTTGTCCTGCAGCGCCTCGATGCGCGGCAGCATGTCGGCCGGCGTGGTGCGCAGCACGTCGGCGGCGCTCTGCACCAGATTGGCGTTGCTGCGCGCATGGTGGCGGGCGCCGCGCGCGGTGAGCGCCTCGATGCGGCGCACGCCGGCGGCGACGCCGCTGTCGCCGAGCACGGTGATGAGGCCGATGTCGCCGGTGCGCCGCACATGCGTGCCGCCGCACAGCTCGACCGACCAGCCGACGGCGTTGCCGGTGGGATCGCCCATCGACACGACGCGCACCTCGTCGCCGTATTTCTCGCCGAACAGAGCGCGGGCGCCGGACTGCTTGGCCTCCTCGACCCCCATCAGGCGGGTTTCGACCGGGGAGTTCTGCAGCACGATGTCGTTGGCGATGTCCTCGACCTCGGCCAGCTCCTGCGCCGTGATCGGCTTGGTGTGGACGAAGTCGAAGCGCAGCCGGTCGGGCGTCACCAGCGAGCCGCGCTGGGCGACGTGGTCGCCGAGCACCAGCCGCAGCGCCTCGTGCAGCAGATGCGTCGCCGAATGGTTGGCGCGGATGGCCGAGCGGCGCTGGTGGTCGACCAGCAGGCCGAGCGGCGTGCCGATGCGCAGCGCGCCGGCGGTGACCTTGACGCGATGGCCGAAGACGCCCTGGTTCTTGACGGTGTCGAGCACGTCGGCGGCGTTCTGCTCGAACGACATGCTGCCGGTGTCGCCGACCTGGCCGCCGCTCTCCCCGTAGAACGGCGTTTGGTTGAGGACGACGTAGCCCTCCTCGCCGGCCTTGAGCTCGTCGACCATGCGGCCGTCCTTGACCAGCGCGGTGACCACGCCTTCGGCGGCTTCGGTCTCGTAGCCCAGAAATTCGGTGGGGCCGACCTTGTCGGCGACGGCGAACCACACCTTGTCCTCGCCGACCTCGCCGGAGCCCGACCAGCTCGCCCGCGCCTCGGCACGCTGGCGCGCCATGGCGTCCTCGAAGCCGGACAGGTCGACGGTGATGCCGCGGGTGCGCAGCGCGTCCTGCGTCAGATCGAGCGGGAAGCCGTAGGTGTCGTAGAGCTTGAAGGCGGTGACGCCCTCGAGCATGTCGCCCTGCTTGAGATCGGCGGTGGCGTCGTCGAGGATGGCGAGGCCGCGGCTCAGGGTCTTGAGGAAGCGCTGCTCCTCGAGGCGGACGGTTTCCTCGATCATCTGCTCGCCGCGCACCAGCTCGGGATAGGCCTGGCCCATCTCGCGCACCAGCGTGGGCACGATCCTGTGGATCACCGGCTCGGCGGCGCCGAGCAGGGTCGCGTGGCGCATGGCGCGGCGCATGATGCGGCGCAGCACGTAGCCGCGGCCTTCATTGGAGGGCAGCACGCCCTCGGCGATGAGGAAGCTCATCGAACGCAGATGGTCGGAGATGACGCGCAGGCTGGGGTTGGCGGGGTCGCCAGTGTAGCCGGTGGCCTGCTGCGCCGAGGCGATCAGCGCCCGGAACAGGTCGATCTCGTAATTGTTGTTGGTGCCCTGCATCACCGCGGCGACGCGCTCGAGGCCGGAGCCGGTGTCGACCGAGGGTTTCGGCAGCGGGATGCGCGAGCCGTCCGGCAGCTGCTCGAACTGCATGAAGACGAGGTTCCAGATCTCGACGAAGCGGTCGCCGTCCTCCTCGGGCGTGCCCGGGGGGCCGCCCCAGTATTTGTCGCCGTGGTCGTAGAAGATTTCCGAGCACGGGCCGCACGGGCCGGTGTCGCCCATCTGCCAGAAGTTCGACTTGGCGCCGAGGCGGACGATGCGCTCCTCCGGCAGGCCGGCGATCTTCTTCCACAGCGCCATCGCCTCGTCGTCATCCTGGTAGATGGTGGCGGTGAGCTTGGCTGCCGGCAGGCCCCATTCCTTGGTGAGCAGGTTCCAGGCGAGCTCGATCGCGCGCTCCTTGAAATAGTCGCCGAAGGAGAAATTGCCGAGCATTTCGAAGAAGGTGTGGTGCCGCGCGGTGAAGCCGACATTGTCGAGGTCGTTGTGCTTGCCGCCGGCGCGCACGCATTTCTGCGCCGTGGTGGCGCGCACATAGTCGCGCTTTTCGGCGCCGGTGAAGACGTTCTTGAACTGCACCATGCCGGCATTGGTGAACATCAGCGTCGGATCGTTGCGCGGCACCAGCGGCGACGAGGGGACAATGGTGTGCCCGTTCTTCTCGAAGAAGCCGAGGAAGGAAGACCGGATATCGTTCACGCTCTGCATGGCACGTCTCGTCACAAGAAAAAGGGCGGCTCAATGCCGCCGCAACGTCAGGAAAGGCCTTCTATCGCGGGGCTTGCGGCTATGTCCACTGCGATGAGGGCGGCGGCGCGCGGGAGGCTCCCGCATGCCGGTGCCGTCCCTGCGACAGCGGGGAGCCAATTCGGGGCCGGCGCTGGGGGGCATGGGTCCCCGCGTTGGCGAAGCCCATGCCGCCTGGATGAGCGTGCAGACCGGCGTCGGCTCGGCTGTCGTCCCTGCGAAAACAGGACCCACGCCACTCCTGGCGCCAATGTCGGGTTGGGTCCCCGCTGTCGCGGGGATGGCACGGGTGGATGAGGCTGTTCCCTAGCTCCCACACCCATCGGGTGTGACGCACCTCACACCCGATGGGAGGCGTAAAAAACAACAAGGGCGACGGGGGTGACCCGTCGCCCTCTGACCGAACCCCGTGACAGGTTCGAATGGGTTATTCGCTGTCGGCGGCCTCGTCGCCTTCCGGGCCGGACAGCAGGGCCTCGTTGAGCAGGCCCGAGCTTTCGCGCACCGACGCCTCGATGGCGTCGGAGATCTGGGGGTTGTCCTTGAGGAACTGGCGGGCGTTCTCGCGGCCCTGGCCCAGCCGCTGGCTGTCGTAGGAGAACCAGGCGCCGGACTTTTCGACGACGCCGGACTTGACGCCGAGATCGAGCAATTCGCCGGTCTTGGAGATGCCCTCGCCATACATGATGTCGAATTCGACCTGGCGGAACGGCGGGGCGAGCTTGTTCTTGACCACCTTGACGCGGGTCTGGTTGCCGATGACCTCCTCGCGCTCCTTGATGGCGCCGATGCGGCGGATGTCGAGGCGCACCGAGGAGTAGAACTTCAGGGCGTTGCCGCCGGTGGTGGTTTCCGGCGAACCGTACATGACGCCGATCTTCATGCGGATCTGGTTGATGAAGATCACCATGGCCTTCGACTTGGAGATCGAGGCGGTGAGCTTGCGCATGGCCTGGCTCATCAGGCGGGCCTGCAGGCCCGGCAGCGCGTCGCCCATCTCGCCCTCGAGCTCGGCCTTGGGGGTGAGCGCGGCGACCGAATCGACCACCAGCACGTCGATGGCGCCGGAGCGCACCAGGGTGTCGGCGATCTCGAGCGCCTGCTCGCCGGAATCGGGCTGGGAGATCAGCAGCTCGTCGACCTTGACGCCGAGCTTTTTGGCATAGACCGGATCGAGCGCATGCTCGGCGTCGACGAAGGCGCAGATGCCGCCGTTCTTCTGGGCTTCGGCCACGACGTGCAGGGCCAGGGTGGTCTTGCCCGAGCTTTCCGGCCCGAACACCTCGATGATGCGGCCGCGCGGCAGGCCGCCGATGCCCAGCGCGATATCGAGCCCGAGCGACCCCGTGGAAATGGCCTCGACCTGGACGATCGCGCCCTGGTCGAACTTCATCACGGTGCCCTTGCCGAAATTGCGCTCGATCTGGCTGAGCGCGGCGGCAAGCGCCTTGTCCTTGTCCATGGAACCCTCGATAACGCGAAGCGGTGCGGCTGCAGCAGCCATAGAGATTCTCCTTATTCCATGCCGGAGGACGGGCGGAAAGCGCGTCGGTACGTGCGGTGTATGTGCCTACTTTGTTCTCATTTTGTTTCCAAATCGTCAAGAGGCATTTCGCGTCTTTTGTCACCTGCGCCAGCCGCGTCATGACGCCAGGAAGTCACGTCCGATAGGCCGGATTGCGGGGCTGTGCGCCGTAAAATCATACTTATGACGCTTGCGTTTTGGGTGTGGTCTGGCACTAGTGCGCGCCAGCGCGGAGGAGCGGACGATGAATTTGATCCAGTTCACCAAGGACAATGGCGGCCGGGCGGTCGGCGCGATCGACAAGGGCAAGGCGCATGTCGTGAAGGGCGCCGACAGCGTCTACCGGCTGGCGCTCAAGGCGGCGGCGGATGGGGTGAAGCTCAAGGCGCTGGTCGGCGACAAGGGGCTGGGCAAGGCCATCGATGCGGCGGCGATCCTCAAGGAAGGCCGCATGCTGCCGCCGATCGACCATCCCGATCCGGCGCATCTTTACGTGACCGGCACCGGGCTCACGCATCTGGGCTCGGCCTCGACGCGCGACGCCATGCACAAGGCGAACCAGCAGGCGGCCGAAGCGCCGCTCACCGATTCGATGAAGATGTTCCGCATGGGGCTCGAGGGCGGCAAGCCGGCCAGGGGACAGGAGGGCGTGCAGCCCGAATGGTTCTACAAGGGCAACGGCACGATCGTGGCGGCGCCGGGCGCGCCGATCCCCTCCCCCGCCTTCGCCAAAGATGCAGGCGAGGAGCCCGAGATGGCCGGCATCTATGTGATCGACAGGAAGGGCCGGCCGTTCCGGGTGGGCTTTGCGCTCGGCAACGAGTTTTCCGACCACGTGACCGAGCGGGTGAACTATCTGTGGCTCGCCCACTCCAAGCTGCGCTGGTGCTCGTTCGGGCCGGAGCTGAGGCTCGGCGCCCTGCCCGGCAATGTCAGCGGCACCTCGCGCATCCTGCGCAAGGGCAAGGTGGTGTGGGAAAAGCCGTTCCTCAGCGGCGAGGACAACATGTCCCACAGCATCGCCAATCTCGAGCACCACCACTTCAAGTACCGGCTGTTCCGGCAGCCGGGCGACGTGCACGTGCATATGTTCGGCACCGCGACGCTGAGCTTTGCCGACGGCATCACAACCCAAGCCGGCGACGTGTTCGAGATTTCGGAGCCGCAGTTCGGCTTGCCGCTCCGCAACTCCGTGGCATGGGACAAAGCCGAGGCGGTGAAGATACACTCGCTGTGATGGCACAGAAGATTCTCTACGATACCGATCCGGGCGTCGACGACGCGATGGCGCTGCTGCTGCTGGCGCGGCACCCCGAGGTCGAACTGGTCGGCATCACGTCGGTGTTCGGCAATGCCCCGATCGAGACCACGACGCGCAACGCGCTCTACCTCAAGCAGCTGTTCGGCATCGCGGCGCCGGTGGCGCGCGGCGCCGCCAAGGCGCTGGGGTCGGCGGAGATGCCGGCGGGGGCGGCGTTCGTCCACGGCGACAACGGGCTCGGCAACATCCCGATCCCCGAGGTGACGGCCAAGGCCGATCCGCGGCCGGCGGCGCAGTTCATCGTCGACATCGTGCGGGCGCATCCGGGCGAGGTGACGATCGTCGCGGTGGGGCGGATGACCAACCTCGCCGAAGCGCTGGCGCTCGACCCCGGCATCGCGCCGCTGGTCAAGGCGGTGTCGGTGATGGGCGGGGCGTTCGGGCGCAACGGGCATTTCGGCAACGTCACGCCGGTGGCCGAAGCCAACATCATCGGCGATCCGGTGGCGGCCGACATCGTGTTCGGCGCCCGCTGGCCGATGACCATCGTCGGGCTCGACGTGACGCATGAATCGGTGATGACCGACGCCTATATGCGGGCGCTGGCCGCCGAGGCGGGCACGGACGGCGCCTTCCTGTGGGAGGTGTCGCGCTTCTATGCGGGGTTCTACACGAAGAGCCAGCAATACCTCGACGGCTTCGCCGTGCACGATTCGAGCGCCGTGGCGGCGGTGCTGCACCCGGAATTCTTCACCTATGCGCGCGGGCCGGTGCGGGTGATCGCCGACGGCATCGCCAGCGGGCAGACCATCCTCAGGCCCGAGGGCTATTACGACCGCGCCAGGGACTGGGACGGCAGGCCGTCGTGCAACGTGGCGGTGACGGTGGATGCCGCGGCGTTCCTCAGATTCTACCGCGATACCATCATCGACGGCGCGCGCTGATGTACGGGCTGATCGGCCGTATCCGGGCGGTGCCGGGCCAGCGCGCCGCGCTGGCGGCGGTAATGGTAGAGGACGGCGCGATGCCCGGCTGCCTGAGCTACGTCGTGGCCGAGGACCCGGCCGATGCCGACGTGCTGTGGGTCACCGAAGTGTGGGTGGACGAGGCGGCGCACAAGGCGTCGCTGGCGCTGCCGCAGGTGCAGGCGGCCATCGCCAAGGGGCGGCCGCTGGTCGCCGGGGTCGACAGCCACGTCGCGACGCGGGTGCTCGGCGGCATCGGGCTCAAGGGATAGCGCGGTGAACCCGTTGGCGAGCTGGCAGTTCTGGGCGCTCGGCTCGGCGGTGTTCGCGGCGCTGACGGCGATCCTCGCCAAGGTGGGCGTCGAGAACGTCAATTCCGACTTCGCCACCTTCATCCGCACCATCGTGATCCTGGCGGCGGCGGGCGCCATGGTGCTGGTCACCAAGCACTGGCAGGCGCCAGCGACGGTGACGCCCAAGACCTGGACCTTCCTGATCCTGTCGAGCATCGCCACGGGGCTGAGCTGGATCTGCTATTTCCGCGCGCTGAAGCTCGGCAACGCGGCGCAGGTGGCGCCGATCGACAAGCTGAGCGTGGTGCTGGTGGCGATCATCGCGGCGCTGTTGCTGGGCGAGAAGCTGTCGCCGATCAACTGGGCCGGCGTGGCGCTGATCGGGGTCGGCGCGGTGCTGGTGGCGCTGCGGGTGTAAGACGATGGTGCAGTCGGACCCTTCTCCCGCTTGCGGGGGAAGGTGGCGCCGAAGGCGACGGAAGGGGGGAGCCGCTTGCGCCGATGCTTGGGGCCGCCCCCTCCACCAGCTTCGCTGGTCCCCCTCCCCCGTAAACGGGAGAGGAGCGCTGACTGCAGGCTCAGACCGGCTTCTTGTACTGGTAGATGCCGACGTCGATGGAGCCTTCGGCGAAGCCGGCTTCGCAGTAGCTCAAATAGTAGACCCATTTGCGCTTGAAGGTCTCGTCGAAGCCGAGCTTCTGGATTTCGTGCCAGCGCTCGAGGAAGCGTTCGCGCCAGAGCGCCAGGGTGCGGGCGTAGCTCAGGCGGAAATTCTCGACGTTTTCGAGCATCAGGCCGACGCGCCTGCCCTGCTCGCGCATGGCCGTCTTGGTCAGCAGCATGCCGCCGGGGAAGATGTAGCGCTGGATGAAATCGGGGGTGGAGCGGTAGCCCTCGAAATCGGCCTCGTTGATGGTGATGGCCTGGATGGCGGCGGTGCCGCCGGGCTTCAGCCGGTCGAACACGGTCTGGAAATAGCTCGGCCAGTGCTCCTCGCCCACCGCCTCGATCATCTCGATGGAGCCGATGTGGTCGTACTGGCCCTCGGTGTGGCGATAATCCTCGAAATGGAAGGTGGCGAGGTTGTCAAGCCCCTGCCGGGCGATGCGCTGCTGGGCGTAGGCGAGCTGCTCGCGGCTCAGCGTGATGCCGTAAACCGAGGCGCCATAATCCTTGGCCACCGTTTCGGCGAACCCGCCCCAGCCGCAGCCGATCTCGAGCACGCTGTCGCCGGCCTTGACGCCGGCGGCGTCGGCGACGGCACGGTATTTGGCGTGCTGGGCCGCCTCCAGCGCCTGGTCGTCGGACGAAAACAGCGCGGAGGAATAGGTCATCGAAGGGTCGAGCCACTGGGCGTAAAACTCGTTGCCGAGGTCGTAATGCTCGGAGATGTTCTCCTTGGATCCGTCGACCGTGTTGGCGCGGCTCAGATGGTAGGCGATGTCCTGGGTGGCGCGGCCGAACCAGCCGGCGCCCTTGGGCTGGAACTCGTTGCGGTTCTGCAGGAAATAGCGGAACAGCGCCGTCAGATCCTCGACCTCGACGTCGCCGCGCATATAGGCGTTGGCAAAGCCCACGGTGCCGCGGCGCAGCGTTTCCGGAATCATCGAGAAATTGTGGACGACGAGCTTGGGGTGCTCGCCGGTGCCGGGCCGCCCGAAGGTCTTCGACCGGCCGTTGGGAAAGGTGATGGTCACGGCGCCGCGCTTCGGGCGGCCGATCAGCCGTTCCCCGAACCAGGCGGCGACGCCCGAGGTCAGATGGTTCCAAAGCGTCGGACCACGCAGGCTGCGCTCGTCGGCAAGCTTATCCATAGTTCATCGATCCAGAAATCTGCCGCCAGCGCCCCCCGCGCCGGCCGCTCACGCCTTCAGCCGCTGGTTGGGCGGTCGATCCGCCGTCCATCGGCTGTCGCCGATAATTTAGCGGCCACAATGCGATATGCAAGCCGGAGCGCGGCTGCAAGTGCGCAGTGTGGGTGGTTTGCCACGATCGGCGCGCGCCAGCCCTGACTGAGGCCACGGCGGACGGCGCGCCTGGAAAGATGTCGTCAGTCCTCGCGCCGGTCAGCGCATGAACTTGCAGGTGATGAGCGTCAGCGTCGAAGCAGCCAGCAGCATCGGCAGCAAGAAGATCGCGGCGTCGATGTAGTCGAGAAGGTTGAGCATTTGTTAACTCCCTCATTGGGCAGCTCTTTCGGCCGCCTCCATTGAACAGATGCTGGAGCGGGAGTTCATCCGGCGTTCACGCGCCGGAAATAGCGGCGATCAGCGTTAAGCGGGACTTTCCGCGGCGTCGGTGACGCGCAATTGCACGCTGGTCTGGCCCTGGTAGTGGTCGAGGCTCAGCGTGCCGGCGACGTGGAGTGGCCGGTCGTCGCCCGCGGCGAGCAGCGCCTGGCCGAGCGGCGTGGTGGCGGCGCGGAAGGCGATGGCCTTGAGCCGCGCGCCGTCGCCGGAATTGAGCTGGAAGCTCACATGGCCCCCTGCCCCCACCACCTGCGGGAACTTCACGCGATGGGCGGGAAAGGCGAAGACCGGCTGCGGGTTGCCGGCGCCGAACGGTCCGGCCCGCTCGATGTCCTCGACGAAATCGACGGTGGCGCCGCGGGCGCTGAGCGCGGCATCGATCCTGAGATCGGTGAGCGCCCGGGCGGTGCCGACAGCGCCGCGCAGCGCGTCGCTCATGTGGGCGCGGAACGGGCCGAGCTGGCCCGGCTTCAGGGTGACGCCGGCCGCCATGGCGTGGCCGCCACCCTTTTCGATGATGTCGGCCTCGACGGCGGCGATCACGGCGCGGCCGAGGTCGACGCCGGGCATGGAGCGCCCCGAGCCCGTGCCGGTGCCGTCGGGATAGAGCGCGATGGCGAAGGCCGGGCGCTCGAAGCGCTCGCGCAGGCGGGCGGCGACGAGGCCGACCACCCCGGCATGCCAGTTGGCGGAGGCGAGCACCAGCACCGGCGGCCCCTCGCCGTCGCCGATCTCCTCCTCGGCGACGCGGGTGGCCTCGGCGACCGCGTCGAGCTCGATCTTCTGGCGTTCGGCGTTGAGCTCGTTGAGGCGGGCGGCGATCACCAGCGCCTCGTGCTCGTCGTCGAGGGTGAGCAGCCGGGTGCCGAGCGCCGCATCGCCGATGCGGCCGCCGGCGTTGATGCGCGGGCCGACCAGATAGCCCAGATGGTAGGGATTGAGCGGGCCGGTGACGCGGGCGGCGAGCGCCAGCGCGCCGATGCCCCGGTTGGCCGCGTGGCGCGCCACGTCGAGGCCGCGCACGACGAAGGCGCGGTTGAGGCCGGTGAGTGGAACGACGTCGCAGACGGTCGCCAGCGCCACCAGGTCGAGCAGTTGCATCAGATCGGGCTGGCCGGTGTCGCCGCGCTGGCGCAGCAGCCGGTTGGCCGCGACCAGCACCATGAAGGTGACGCCGGCGGCGCAGAGGTAGCCGAGGCCGGAGATATCGTCGGGCCGGTTGGGGTTGACGATGGCGAGCGCGGCATCCGGCAGGCCGTGGTCGCTGAGATGGTGGTCGATCACCAGCACATCGGTGCCGCGGCCTCTGGCGTGGGCGATCGGCCCGGCGCTGACGGTGCCGCAATCGAGGGTGACGATGAGCGTGGCGCCGGCGTCGATCAGCTTGTCGATGGCGGCGACGTTCGGGCCGTAGCCCTCGAAGATGCGGTCGGGGATGTAGACCTCGGGATCGAGGCCGAAATGCCTGAGATACCGGCTCATCAGCGCGCAGGCGCTGGCGCCGTCGACGTCGTAGTCGCCGAACAGCGCAACCTTCTCGTTGTTGGTGATGGCCGTCACCAGACGGGCGGCCAGCCGGTCCATGTCGGCCATGGTGGACGGGTCCGGCATCAGGTTGCGGATCGTGGGGTTCAGGTACTCCTCGGCGCCCTCGATGGTGACGCCACGACCGGCAATGATCCGCGCCAGGATTTCACTGACGCCCAGACGCTGCGCGATCGCCTGCGCGATACGCGTCTCGGCGTCCCCGAGCCGGTCCACCCAGGCGCGGCCGGTGATCGATTTCATGACGTTGAGGAAGGGCTCGGCCATGGCCCGGAGGTAAGCGCAATTGCGCGCGCCGTCGAGGCGGGCAAAAGCGACATCGTCGCGATTTCAAGGTCTAACACGCAGATTTTTGGCCCCCATATCTTCGCCATCTTTCACGATGGGGACCAAGATGCTCCGTTCTCGCTGGTTTCGACTTTCGGCGCTGTTCGCCGTGCTGCTGACGGTGTTTTCGCTGTCGGCGGTGAGTACGGCCGAGGCGCGGTTCGGCGGCAGCTTCGGCAGCCGCGGCATGCGCACCTACCAGACGGTGCCGGCGACGCCGACAGTGCCGGGCGTCACCGGGCCGGTGCAGCGCTCGATGACGACGCCTGGCTACAACAACGCCGGCGGCCTCGGCGCGCCTTACGCGCGAACCGGCGGACTGTTCAGTGGCATGGGCGGCTGGCTGCTCGGCGGCCTGCTGTTCTCGGGCCTGTTCGGCATGCTGTTCCATGGCGGGCTGATGGGATTCGGCGGCTTCGGCGGCATCTTCAGCCTGATCATCCAGGTGGCGATCCTGTACTTCGTGCTGCGCTGGGTGTTCCGCCGCTTCGGCTGGGGCCAGCAGCCGGCGGCGAGTGGCCCGGGCTATGGCGGCAATGGCTACAATTATTCCGCGCCGCGCCAGGACTGGCAGCCGTCCGGCGGCGGCTATGGCTCGGGTGCCGGTGGCAGCCGCGGCGGCAAGGACGAGATCGGGGTCACCAATGCCGACCTCAACGTGTTCGAGCAGCGGCTGAGCCAGATGCAGGATGCCTTTTCCCGCGAGGACCATGACGCGCTGCGCCGGATCACGACGCCGGAGGTGATGAGCTACCTCAGCGAGGAGCTGGCGCAGAACGCCGCCAAGGGCCTGCGCAACGAGGTGTTCGACGTCAAGCTGCTGAGCGGCGACATCGCCGAGGCCTGGCGCGAGGGAACGGACGAGTATGTAACGGTGGCCCTGCGCTACGAGAGCCGCGACGTGATGCGCAACCGCGCCACGGGCGAGCTGGTCTCGGGCATCGACGGCCTCGACCAGCACTCGGAGGTATGGACCTTCGTCCGCCACAACCGCGGCGAGTGGCTGCTGAGCGCGATCCAGGGGGCGTAAGCCCTGGGACCGGGGATTGGCGCGGGCGACCGAGGGGCCGCCCGTTTGCATTTTGGCGCAACTGCGCCCAGATATACATTCAGACAATGTATATCCGGAGCGATGACATGCGTGTCGCAAAGTGGGGCAACAGCCTGGCAATCCGACTTCCCTCGGGTGTGGTCGACGCGCTGGAGATCAAGGAGGGCGACGAGATCGAGCTTCACGCTATTGACAGCCGGGAGTTCGACGTCGCCAAAAAGCCGACCCGGAACGAGCTGATCGCTCGCCTGCGCAAATATCGCGGCCTGTTGCCTGCGGACTTCAAATTCGACCGCGGCGAGGCCAATGAGCGCTGACTTCCTCGACAGCAACGTCGTTCTTTACCTCGCCTGGACAGATGAACAGAAGGCGCTCACCGTCGAGGATCTGCTGCGAGGTAAGCCGCTGATCAGCGCGCAGGTTCTCAACGAGGTCACCAACGTGCTGCTGAGGAAACGGCGGCTGGACTGGGCGGTCATCAACGGCTTTGTCGACGGGCTGCTGTCCGTAACAACGGTGCTGCCGATCGGCGAGCCCACCAATCGGAACGCCAGGACTCTGGCGGCGCGCTACGGCTTCGCGTGGTATGATGCGGTTATCATCGCGTCCGCCCTCGAAGGAAACTGCACACGCCTGTTCAGCGAAGATATGCAGCATGGCCAGCAGGTCGGTGAGCTGACGATCGTCAACCCCTTCCACTAACCCTGGTGGCATCGAGGCCGAAGTGACGGCAAGCGGTCTGCAACGATGCTGCGGAAGCAGGAACAGCGGATCGTGGCCGGGTGCGCCACCCTCCATCCTTTACCGGTGATGTTCCGCCGTGATCCAGCGGACGGTCTGGCTCCAGGAGCGCATGACGACGGTGGCGGTGCGGACGGCGTTTTTCTTGTAGCGGACACCGCTCAGCAGGCTGCCGTCGGTGACGCCGGTGGCGGCGAACAGCACGTCGCCCGAGGCGAGCTCGTTGGTGGCATATTTGCGGTTGGGATCGGTGATGCCCATGCGGCGGGCGCGCTCGCGCTTTTCCTCGCTGTCGAGCATCAGCCGGCCCTGCATCTGGCCACCGATGCAGCGCAGCGCCGCCGCCGCCAGTACCCCCTCGGGCGCGCCGCCGGAGCCGATATAGATGTCGATGCCGGTGTCCTCGGTGTTCACGGCATGGATGATGCCGGCGATGTCGCCGTCGCTGATCAGCTTGATGGCGCAGCCGGTCGAGCGCAGTTCCTCGAGCAGCGCGCCGTGGCGCGGGCGGTCGAGCATGCAGGCGGTGATCTCGCTGACCGGCACGCCCTTGGCGCGGGCCAAAGATTCGATATTTTCGCGCGGGCTCATGTCGAGGTCTACGGTGCCGGCGGCGTAGCCGGAGCCGATGGCGATCTTCTGCATGTAGACGTCCGGCGCGTTGAGCAGCCCGCCGCGCTCGGCCATGGCCAGCACGCAGATCGAGTCGGGCTGGTTCTTGGCGCAGAGCGTGGTGCCCTCGAGCGGATCGACGGCGATGTCGACCTGAGGGCCGTTCCTGCCGCCGACCTCCTCGCCGATGAACAGCATCGGTGCCTCGTCGCGCTCGCCCTCGCCGATGACGATGCGGCCATCGATGCGGACGTTGCCGAGCTCGTTGCGCATGGCTTCGACCGCGGCGTGGTCGGCCGCCTTCTCGTCGCCCTTGCCGCGCCAGCCGGCGGCCGCGATGGCGGCCCGCTCGGTGACGCGGACCAGCTCGAGGGTCAACGAGCGGTCGATGATGGCCGTGGCGGCGCCGGTCTCGGTCTGGGTCAGCTTCACGTCGGGCGTCCTCGGTTCAGTGCTGTCGATGTGCCGCCATTCCGCGCCGGCGAGCCGTCGCCGACTGTCCTCGACAGGCGCTAGAGACTCTCGATCCGGATGAGCTGCGGCTGGCCGACTATGAAGCCGTCGGCGGCGATCAGCGCAAGCGCTTCCCGCACGGACTGTTCCAAAGTCGAATGGGTCAGCAGCACGATGGTCCGGATGCTGGCGTCGGCGGGCCCGGCGTCGGTGACCCGCAGATCCGGCCGCTGGATGACGCTTTCGAGCGAAATGCCGGCGGCACCCATGCGCGAGGCGATGGCGGCGAAGGCGCCGGGCACGTCGCGGGCGTTGAGGCGGATATAGTAGCCGCCCTCATGCGCCTTCATCGGCGCCTGCCGATACGGTACCAGCTCCTGGCTCGGCACGCCCAGCGGCGGCACGCGGTTGCCGCGGGCGATATCTAGGATGTCCGAAAGCACCGACGAGGCGGTGGGCGGACCGCCGGCGCCGGGGCCGGCGAGCAGCAGCTCGTGCACGTGGTCGGTCTCGAGCGCCACGGCGTTGAGCACGCCGTCGACGCCGGCGATGGCCGAGGATTTGGACACCAGCGTCGGATGGACGCGCTGCTCGATGCCTTCGGGCGAGCGCTGGGCGATGCCGAGCAGCTTGATCTTGTAGCCGAGGTCGCCGGCGACCTTGATGTCGGCCTGGGTGATCGAGGTGATGCCTTCGACGAAGATCTCGTCGGGGGCGATCTCGCAGCCGAAGCAGAGCGAGCTCAGGATGGCGAGCTTGTGGGCGGTGTCGAAGCCGCCGACGTCGAAGGTCGGGTCGGCCTCGGCGTAACCCAGGCGCTGCGCGTCCTTGAGGCAATCGTCGAACGAGATGACCTCGTTGCCCATGCGGGTGAGGATGTAGTTGCAGGTGCCGTTCATAATCCCGTAGACGCGGGCGACACGGGCCGAGCCGAGGCCCTCGCGCAGCGTCTTGATGACGGGAATGCCGCCGGCGACGGCCGCCTCGAAGCCAAGCTGGGCCGCGTTCTCCTCGGCCAGCCGCGCCAGCGCCACGCCGTGGCGGGCGAGGAGCGCCTTGTTGGCGGTGACCACTGGGCGGCCAATCTCGAGCGCCGCGCGCACGGCGGCGAGCGCCGGGCCGTCCTCGCCGCCGATCAGCTCGACGAACAGGTCGATGCCGTCGGATTTGGCGAGCGCCACCGGATCGTCGAACCAGGCGAGGCCGGAAATGTCGATGCCGCGGTCCTTGCTGCGGGACCGCGCGGCGACGGCGGTGACGACCACCGAGCGGCCGAGCTTGCGGGTCAGCTCCTCGCCGTCCCGCTGCAGGATGCGCACCAGGGTGGCGCCGACATTGCCGAGGCCGGCGACGCCGATGCGCAGCGGCGGGGCGGGCGGGGCCTCGGCGGCGTCCTGCATGGCCTTGAGGATGCGCTGGCGGGTTTCCGAGCGCGGCTCCCGGCCCTCGCGCAAATCGAAGACGAACAGCGGGTCGCCGGCGATCTGCCGGCCGAAGCGCGTCGGGGTCCAGCCGCGCGCGGCGATGAAGGATTCGATGGTGTCGCGGAAGGACTGGATATCGGACATGACGCGCTCCGGAATGCGCGAGCGTCATGCTAGGCATTTGCCTATTCGTCAATAGGATTGAAGCGATGTGATAGCATTGCTATCTTTGATTGCATCGATATCAATGCAGACAGGAGGCTCAAATGGCTGCTTTGACGATCCGAAACATCGACGAGACGCTCAAGAGAGAGCTGCGCAAGCGGGCCGCTGCCAATGATCGGTCTATGGAGGAAGAAGCGCGAACGATCCTCCGAAAGGCGCTCTCGAGACCAACCGCCGCCGATAAAGGCCTAGGGACCGCGATACGCAAGCTGGTGGAGGAGCATGGCGGCGGCTTCGAACTCGATCTGCCCCCGCGCGGACCGGCGAGGCCTCTGCCTGATGTCTTCGACGAATGATCATCGTCGATACCAACGTGCTCGGCGAGCTCGTGCGGCCACACCCGAATGCAGATGTCATTGCCTGGATGGACCGGCAGGCGGCGAGCGAACTGGTGACGACGGCGATCACCGTTGCCGAGATGGAATTGGGCATCGCAAAAATGGCCGAAGGCAAGCGCAGAACCCAACTTGTCGCGCTCAATGCCGCCATCCTCGGGCGGCTGGCAGCTGTCCTGCCGTTTTCCGCGGACGAGGCAGTGAGCTACGCTTATGTCGTGAACAAGCGCCAGCGGCTCGGGCGCCGGATCGAACCACTCGATGCCCAAATCGCGGCGATCGCCCTGTCGCATAAGGCGGTCGTCGCCACGAGAAACACCAAGGACTTCGACGACACCGGCCTCGACCTCATCAACCCCTGGGAAGCCTGACTACTTCGCGCTGGCGAGTTGCACCACGTTGCCCTGCCCGGCCTGGTGGCCGCTCAGGAACTTCTTGATGGTGCGGGCGGCCTGGCGGATGCGCTGCTCGTTTTCGACGAGGGCGAGGCGGACATACTGGTCGCCATATTCGCCGAAGCCGACACCGGGGGCGACGGCAACGCCGGTCTCCTGGATCAGCAACTTGGCGAATTCCAGCGAGCCCAGATGCGCATACTGGTCCGGAATGGGCGACCAGATGAACATGGTCGCCTTGGGCGACGGCAGGCGCCAGCCGGCGCGGGCGAAGCTCTCGACCATGACGTCGCGGCGCGCCTGGTAGATGTCGCGGACTTCGGCGATGACTGAATCGTCGCCGTTGAGCGCCGCCGCGGCAGCCACCTGGATGGGGGTGAAGGCGCCATAGTCGAGATACGACTTCACCCGGGCCAGCGCCGCGATCAGCCGCTCGTTGCCGACGGCGAAGCCGACGCGCCAGCCGGGCATCGAATAGGTCTTGGACATCGAGGTGAACTCGACGGAAATGTCCATGGCGCCCGGCACTTCGAGCACCGAGGGCGGCACCTCGCCGTCAAAATAGATCTCGGAATAAGCGAGGTCGCTGAGGATGAAGATGCTGTGCGCCTTACAATAGGCCACGACCTCCTTGTAGAAATCGAGCGTCGCCGTATAGGCCGTCGGATTGCTGGGATAGTTCAGCACCAGCGCGATCGGCTTGGGGATGGAGTGGCGGACGCCGCGATCCAGCGCGCGCATGAAATCCTCGCCCGGCTCGGCCGGCATCGAGCGCACCACGCCGCCCGACATGATGAAGCCGAAGGAATGGATCGGGTAGGTCGGGTTGGGCACCAGCACCACGTCGCCCGGCGCGGTGATGGCCGACGCCATGTTGGCGAAGCCTTCCTTGGAGCCGAGGGTGGCGACGACCTGGGTGTCGGGGTTGAGCTTCACGCCGAAGCGGCGGCCGTAATAGCTCGCCTGCGCCTTGCGCAGCCCGGGAATACCGCGCGAGGTCGAATAGCGGTGGGTGCGCGGGTCCTTCACCGTCTCCTGCAGCTTTTCGACGATGTGTGCCGGCGTCGGCATGTCGGGATTGCCCATGCCGAGGTCGATGACGTCGACGCCGTTGGCGCGGGCCTTGGCCTTGATCGGATCGATGTGCGCAAAGACGTAAGGCGGCAGGCGGCGGATGCGGTGGAAATCGTCGTTCATGGGATCCTCGCGGGAGGTGCGATGGCTGCGGCGCGTCGGCGCACTGTCGGCAGGCATTATCGCGGAATTATGGTTTGGGCCCGGTTAAGCCCGGCTCGGTCGGTTCCGCTCTCTCCAGTCGCCCGGCGACCCGTGGAGAGAGCTAGCGAGCGGGGGCGGCCGCTGCCGGCGCGGCAGTCGTCACCCAAATCAGCCGGATGTACTTCCGAAGGACCATGCTTCGCTCATACGGAGGCATGATGCGATTGTCCAGCCGGGGTGGCTGGCGCCCTGCCCTCATTTGCGATGGGCGAGGCGGTAGCTAAAGAGGGTGGCGACGAGGATGGGGACGATCACGCCGATGGCGGTGGCGGTCAGCAGGATCGCGGGCTGGCCGGAGAGCAGCGCGGTGCAGGCCATCAGCAGGCCGCCGAGCAGCATCAGCCAGCCGCCGAGGCGGTTGGTGGCCTGCCAGTTGGCGGCGTCGGCGAGGGTCCAGGGCAGGCGAATGCCGACCACGCCGTTGGGCTGGGTCTTGGGCATGATGTTGCCAAGGACGACGAACACGACCCCGAGCGCCAAGACGACGATGCGGACCATGTCGACGGCGATGCCGACGCCGATCATCACGATGGCCGTCTGCACCACGACAAACAGGCCGAGCAGCACCGACATGGCGGTCGTCAGCGCCTGACGCCCGCCTGCCGCCGCGGCGCTGCGGCGGACCCAGACCAGCAGCCCCAGCACCAGCACGGCGATGGCCGGCAACAGCAGCAGGGCGAGATCACGCGGCAGGAAGCCGTCGGCCGCGCCGGTCACGCCCCAATGCACCGGCAGGTCGACGCCGGCCGGCACCAACACGAAGCCGGCGATGCTGGCGACGGCCAGCGCCACGGCAAGGACGAGGTTGAACGGCGTTGCGACGGGATGGGTCATTGGTCACGCTCCCTGAAGGCGAGGAGGCCCGACAGCGCTTCCTCGAGGATGGACATGTTGAGGTGATAGACGAGGGTGGTGCCCTGCCGTTCCACCACCACCAGCCCGGCGTCGCGGAGCTTGGCGAAGTGGGCCGAGAGCGTCGGCTTGCTGAGCGGAAAATGGCCGGCCAATTCGCCGGCGCTCATCGGCCGCTGCCGCAGCAGCGCCAGGACCTGCCGCCGCACCGGATGGGCAAGGGCTTCGAAGACGGCGTTGATCGGCATGGGCAGAGCTTCTTTCGTCGCTCTGCTAATTAGTCAATCTACTAAATATCGTCAAGCTGCCTAATGGGCCTGGAAGAACGGCAGCGCCACGCCGGCGCCGAGCAGCACGATCACCAATTGCAGCAGCAGGAACAGGGTGGTGAGGCCGGGCAGGATCAGCCGCAGGGCGGCCGCGGCGCCGGCCCCGCGCCCGGCATTGCCGAAACGGCTGATGACCGCGACGACCAGCCAGACGGCGGCGGTAGCGATCGGCATCTGGAGGAGGGCGAGATTGCGCGGCAGGGTGGCGTCGACATGGCCGTCGAGCCCCCAATGCACCGGCAGCGGCTTGCCGTCGGGGATCAGCAGGACACCGGCGATGGTGGCGACGACCAGCACCGCGAGCAGGACGAGATTGACGGGGTTGCGCAGCATCAGGCGGTCACGGGCGGCAGGAAGGCGCTGTCGGAAACGCCGAACAGGCTGAAGATCCGCTCGGACCCGGGCGTGGAGACGACGGCACGATCGAAGGGCATGGCAGGCTCCGATGCTGGTCTCGCCGGCGCAAACAAAAAGGCCGGGAGTGCTCCCGGCCTTGTAGCATCGATCCGAAGCTCAGCGCTTGGAGAACTGGAAGGAGCGGCGGGCCTTGGCCTTGCCGTACTTCTTGCGCTCGACGACGCGGCTGTCGCGAGTGAGGAAACCGCCCTTCTTGAGCACGGCGCGCAGCTCGGGCTCGTAGTGGGTGAGCGCCTGGCTGATGCCGTGGCGCACGGCGCCGGCCTGGCCGGAGAGGCCGCCACCGGAGACGGTCGCGACCACGTCGTACTGGTCCTTGCGGGCCGCGGCGACGATCGGCTGCTGCAGGATCATCTGCAGCACCGGGCGGGCGAAGAACAGGTTGAAGTCCTTGCCGTTGACGGTGATCTTGCCGTTGCCGGGCTTCACCCACACGCGGGCGATGGCGTTCTTGCGCTTGCCGGTGGCGTAGGCGCGGCCTTCCTTGTCGAGCTTCTGCACGTGCACGGGGGCGGCCGGCTGGGCGCTGGCGGCCGAGGTGGTGCCGAGGTCTTCGAGCGAATTGATGGTCTCGGCCATTAATCGGCCCTCACGTTCTTGGAGTTCATCGCGGCGACGTCGACCTTTTCGGGCGACTGCGCCTCATGCGGATGCTGGTCGCCGGCATAGACGCGCAGATTGCGCAGCTGCTGGCGGCCGAGCGGACCGCCGGGGAGCATGCGGCGCACGGCGTTCTCGAGCACGCGCTCGGGGAAGCGGCCGTTGAGGAGCTGGCGCTGGGTCCGGTCCTTGATGCCGCCGGGGTAGCCGGTGTGCCAGAAGAATTTGCGCTGATCGAGCTTCTTGCCGGTCAGCTTCACCTTCTCGGCGTTGATGACGATGACGTTGTCGCCCATGTCCATGTTGGGCGTGAAGGTCGGCAGGTGCTTGCCGCGCAGGCGCAGCGCCACGATGGAAGCGAGGCGACCCACGACCAAATCGGTCGCGTCGATCAACACCCATTTCTTCGTGATGTCACCCGGCTTGGCCGTGTAAGTCGACATCGGAATTTCCTTGAAATCTGGCGGGGTCCGCCGGTTTTGGTGGCGCGTGTGTAGCAGGGATTCTGCTACCGTCAAGCGCAGATTATTTCTACTGAAAAATCAGTCACTTGCGCTTTCGGTATAATAATACCTCGACGCGGACGCCTGCGTTTTCAAGCATAGCCGCGCCGGAGCAGCATGTCGGCCGCCTTGTCGAACTCCGCCTCGGTGGGCAGCGCGAATTTGAGGGTATCGGCGTGGCGGGTGATGACGCCGAACACCGTCGCCACGGCCACGGCGTCGGTCAGCGCCTCGCGCGTGACGCCGGCCTGCAGCACGGCGGCGGCGTCTGCCGCACTGACATCGTCCGGCGTGCGGGTCAGCTTCTCGAGAAAGCCGAGCGTGGCGATCAGGCCGAGCGGCAGCGGCGCCGTATGGTAGTCCGCAAGGGCGGCATCGACCGTGGCCCGCGTCAGCCCCCGCGCCGAGGTCGCCCGGTGGGCGCCGACGCAGAAGGCGCAGGAATTCCACTTGGCCACCAACGCCGCCATCAGTTCGCGCTCGCCGACGCTCCACTGGCTCGGATCGCGCATCGCCACCTGCGTCCACTCGCCGAGGATGCCGAGGAAATCCCGATGGTAGAAGGCCGCCCGGGCGGCGTCGGGGAGACGCATGCCCGAGACCAGCGAGATGAAGTGGATCAGCAGGCGATTGCCGAGGCTGTCGCCGCGGTCGATTTCGGCCAGCCTCATGGAAGGCTGGCCTCGTCGATGGCGGCGAGCCCCGCCTTCCAGCGCTCGAGCGCAGCGCCGACGGCCGCGGCGGCGACCAGCTCGAACGCCGCCCGGTCGGACCCGGCCAATTGCCGCACCGCCGCCATCTGCGCATCGGTCACGCGATAGGCGGCCGCGCCGATCTGGCGAGCGAGATCGTCGTAGGGCGGCGCAATCGGCGGACCTCCGGCGGCGCGCCGGCCCATGTCCTGCCGCAATTGCGGAGGGGTCTCGGCGGGTTCGGCGAAAACGCGCTGCTCGAGGCGGGCGGCAAGGGCGCGGTGGTCGGCTTTTTCGGTCGGCATGGGAATTCCTTCGCCGGTCAGTATGGCCCCGACCGCCGCCGCCGCCAACGAAAAATCAGGCTGCGACGCGGCGCGGGGTGATGTCGGCGAGCCAGGCCATGGTGGCGCCGGCGAGCATGAAGGCGAGGGCCTGGTGGCCGAGGGCCAGCGGCAGCGGCACGCGCAGCACCAGCGTCGAGATGCCGAGCACGGCCTGCAGCAGGATCAGCAGCGCGATGCGCGGCAGCCAGCCATTGGCGCCGGCGAAACCCCCTGCCCCGCGCTTCCATAGGAACAAGGCGGCGGCGTAGAGCACGATGACATAGGCGATGGTGCGGTGGATGAACTGCACGGTGAGGGCGTTCTCGAACAGATTCTTCCACCAGGGGTCCATGACGTTGAGGCCGTCGGGCACGAGGCTGCCGTCCATCAGCGGCCAGGTGTTGTAGCCCTGCCCGGCGTCGAGGCCGGCAACGAAGGCGCCGGCGATGATCTGCAGGTAGACGAGGCCGAGCAGCAGCAGCACCGGGCCGCGCTGCACATCGGCGGGGATCGGCCGCGCCGGGCCCAGCCGCCGCGCCACCCAGATCAGGGCGAGGAACAGCAGCAGCGCCGCGCCCAGATGCGTCGCGAGGCGGTATTGCGAGACCGAGGTCAGGTCCTGCAGGCCGGACGACACCATCCACCAGCCGATGGCGCCCTGCAGGCCGCCGAGCAGGAACAGCACGGCGAGCGGCACCGCGAGGTTCCAGGTGAAGCGGCGCTGCACCAGAAAGACCAGGAACGGCACGGCGAAGACGAAGCCGATGACGCGGCCGAGGAAGCGGTGGCCCCATTCCCACCAGAAGATGAACTTGAACTCGTCGAGGCTCATCCCCTGGTTGAGGACGGTGTATTGCGGGATCTTCTTGTAGTTGTCGAACTCGGCCTGCCAGTCGGCGGCGCTGAGCGGCGGCACGATGCCCGAGATCGGCTGCCATTCGGTGATCGACAGGCCGGATTCGGTGAGCCGGGTGATGCCGCCGACCACCACCATCGCCAGCACCATCAGCGCCACGACGTAGAGCCAGATGCGCACCGGCTTCAGGCGGTCGGCCGGGGCGGCGTTGGGGATGGACTCGGCGGCAGTGAGCGAAACCACGGGCATTGACCGGACAAGGAAATTCGGGCGAGGGAATAGCCCCGTCCCCCGCCCCGCGCAATAAGGGCGCATTGTCGCGTGGCGCCGCCCATCGCCGCCGCCGCCCGCCGGCCCGAAGGAGCCGACGCCCGCATGCAGCAAAAGACCCGCAAGCTCTGGGGCACCGTGGCCATTATCGTGCTGCTGATCGTCTATCCGCTGGCGATCATGCAAATCTACGTGACGACGATGATGGATTTGCCCTGGTGGGGCGCGATCCTGGTGCTGTGCATCGCGGGGCTGTTGTGGTTCTACCCGGCGAGTTGGGTGGTGCGCTGGATGAGCAAGCCGGACTGAGGCGCCTGTTCTTGTGGGTGCGAGCAGGGATCAACGCTTGGCTTAAAGTTAATCATCATAATCGGGAATCTCCGGCGCAAGAGTATGCGCGAGAGAACTCACCTCTGACTCGATGCTCTGCAGTGCATCACCCAAGATTGTCGAGGAGACTTCGATGGACGCGAGCGCAGAGTTTATCATCTTCAATTCTGCCACTACTGCTGAGGATTCACTCATGTGCGATGGGCTGCAAACGTCATTCGTATCAAACCGTCCGCCTATGTGATCCGCTGCGGATCTCAATTCATCGAGGTCGTGTTGTATTGCCTGCAGTTCTGCGGACCGCATCTCATCAATGTCGTCCCTAAGGTTTCACAGCTGAAATATCGCTTCGCGTAGACTGCCGTGGATAGCGCCTAGCGTGCCCAGAATGCCGAGCACAGCGAGCCCCGCGAACATGACCAAGATCAACTGACCATCGCTCACTCCGAGCTTCATCGCCATGCCGTGCCACCACCCGCCGTCCATCCCGACCTCCCGCACAACAATGTTGCCAGCTTAGCATCGCGCCAGCAGCTACCCCTTGCCCAGCATCGTGAACACGGCGGGCGTTGCGAACACGTCCATGTAGCGGCGGGCCTGGAACAGGCCGTTGAGCGAGACGCGGGGCAGCGCCGTGAGGCTGTCGCGGTGGCGGCGGTAGAGGCCGCCGGGAATGGTGGTGACGGCGGAGCGGAGGCCGAGGCCGGCGGCCATGGCGTATTCGCGCGGACCGGCCGAGGCGGTGCCGCCGATCGGATAGCTCAGATGAATGGGGCGCCTGCCGAACTGCGCCTCGAGCACCTTCAGCGACATGGCGATCTCGCTCTGCGCCTGCTCGGCGGGAAGCTTGGCGAGTTCGTAATGGTGCACGGTGTGGGCGCCGATGGTGCAGAGCTGGTCGGCGGCGAAGCCGCGCAGCTCGGACCAGTCCATGATCAGCGAGCGGCATTGCGCGGCGAGGTCGTAGTCGTATTTGGCGGCGAGGTCGCGGATCAGCGCGACGCGCTCGGGCTCGGGCATGGCGCGCATCCTGAGATAGAGCGCGTCATAGGCGGCGTGCTTTTCGCGCAGCGTGGCGGTGGGCACGATCTCGGTCTCGCCGGCGATCTCGACGGCGAGCGCGTCGCGGGCGGCGACGATGTCCTCGAGCGCCTGCCACCAGACCTCGCCGACGCCATCGACCAGCGCCGTGGGCACGTAGAGGGTGAACGGGCATTGCTGGCGGCGGAGGACGGGCAGCGCGTATTTGAGGTTGTCGCGATAGGCGTCGTCGAAGGTGAAGACGGCGAAGCGCTTGACCTGGAAATCGGCCTCGACGCGGCGGATGGCCTCGTCGAGATCGACGATGTCGAAGCCGAGCGCCCGCACCCGGCGGATGGCATAGTCAAGGAAGTCCGGCTTCACCTGTAGAATCGCGTTCGGGGCGAAGTCGGCCGGATCGTCGGGCAGCACGCGGTGCAGGGTGAAGATGATGCCGCGGGCGCTCGACAGGGCGCGGACGAGCCCGGTGATGCGGCTCGCAGAGAGGGCCTCGAACATGCCGCGGATGGCGGCGTAGCGCAGCCCCGCCATTACGCGACTTCGGATTGCGCCTCGGGCACGGCGACGCTGCGGGCGGTGTCGAAGCCGAGCGCGGTGGCGTCGGCGGCGGCCGCTTCGGCCAGCGAGGCGGGGGTACCGGCGCCGCGCACCAGCACCAGCCGGCCGGGTGCGCCCTGGAACAGCGGCAGGTTGGAATTGAGGCCGACGCGGCCGGTCAGCACGATCACCACTTCGTAGATGTCGGCCAGCGCCTCGACCAGGGTGACGGCGCGCGGCGAGCGGCGGTCGAGGGTCGCGAGCTGGCCCCATGGCACTTCGGCGAGGCCGTCGCGCAGCCGGTGCACGACGTCGCCGAAACTCACCTGCCCGGCGCAGAGGTCGCTGATCCCCGGCTCCGCCGACATCCGGCCGCTGCCGGCATCGACGCGGCAGACGCTGAGGCCGGCCTGCAGGGCGTCGCCGGCGAGAATGTCGGCAACGATCGCGGCGTCGCGCGCCTCGCTGACGCCGGCGAGCAGCACGATGCGCACGCGGCCGAGCGCGAGGTCGGCGCTGAGGTTGGAGAGCTCGAGGGCGTTGGCGGCGGCGGCGCGATGGCGCGGCGCCGGAACGGGCTCGACGGCCCAGGCCGGCGCCGTGGGGGCCGCCTCGAAAGCATCTGCGTCAGCATCCGGCGCGTCGACCCCCGGTGCGTCGAAGGCGGTGACGACATCGGGCTCGGGCATGTCGCCGAGATCGAGCTCGGGCGCTGCGACCTCCGGCTCGATCTCGGCCGGCTCGTCGGCGAAGGCGTGATCCGGCTGGCCGTCCTCGGCGTCGTGATCGGGCGGGGCGTCGTCCGCGGGCCCGGCGTCATGGCCGAACGACGGTTCGTGCGGCCGCGCGTTGCGATCGTAAACGGCGCGGCCGGACATCAGCTCGCCGAAGAGCACCGTTCCAATCTGCAGCGCCAGCGAGACGAATCCCACGGCGCCGAGGATGAGCGAGGTTTTAGGTGACACCGGCGACACCGACGGCGCGGCCTGGGTGACGATGCGGACGTCGGGCAGCACGGAGCCGGTGTCGGTGCGGCCCGAGGCGTCGCGGTATTTGAGCAGGTAGGAGTCGAGCAGATCGCGCTGCGCCTTGGCCTCGCGGGTCAGGCTGTCGAGCGTGACGCCGTCCCTGGTCTGGGTCGAGGCGGCGGACTGGGCCCGCTTCAGGTCGTCGTTGAGCGAGGCGATGATGCCGTTCTGCACGTCGACCTGGGCGGCAAGGCCATCGGCGATGCGCTTGGCCTCGGCCCGGATCTGCGCATTGGTCTGGGTGATCTGGGCGTTCAGCGCCTTGATGGTCGGATGCGCCGGCAGCAGCAGCGCCGATTTTTCGGCCAGCGTCGATTGCAGCGTGGCGCGCTGCTGCATCAGGCTCTGCACCACGGCGCTGTTGCGCACGTCGTCGGCGCTTTCGACCGAGGCGCCGGATTTGAGCAGCGAGCGGATCAGGTCGCCGCGCTGCTGCGCCGAGTTCTTGGCGGACTGCGCGTCGGTGATCTGCTTGCCGATGTCGGAGATCTGCTGGTCGGGCAGCGTCGTGCCGTTGGAGCCGGCAAAGATGGCGTTCTGCGACTTGAAGTCGGCGACCTTGGTATCGGCGGCCTGTACCTTGACGCGCAGCTGGTCGATCTGCTGCTGCAGCCAGAGGGTGGCGTCCTTGGTGTCGGCCAGCGACTGCTCGGCGCGGCGTTTGACGTGCTCGGCGGCGATGGCGTTGGCGATCCTCGCGGCGAGATCGGGATCGTAGGAGCGGACGTGGATGGAGATCACGGCGCTGTCGAGCTCGCGCACCACCGTCAGCCGGTCGGCGAGGGTGTTGAGCACGGTGTCGTCGACGCTCTTGGGCTCGGGCTTCTTGCCGATGAGGCCGAGCACCATGGTCAGCGGACTGCTGCTGCCGGCGCCGTTGAACTCGGGCAGCGACCGCAGGTTGAGCTGGTCGGCGACCGCCTGCAGCGTATCGCGCGACTTGATCAGCTCGATCTGGCTGGACAGCAGCGCGTCGATGGAGATGCCGGAATTGCTGCTGCTCGAGGTCTGCGTCGCGGCCTGGGTGTAGGTGTTGGAGCGATCCTCGACGAGGAGGCCAGCGACCGATTCATACTGCTTGGGCACGAACATCAGGATGAGGAAGGTCGCCACCAGCAGCAGCGCCGTGACGACGATGATGCGCAGCGCCCTCGCCCACAGCGCGCCGACGAGCGCCACCACGTCCATCCGCAAATCTTCGGCAGATGCCGACTCGACCGTCATCTTATGCCTCGCAATCGTCGGACGAGTTATCGGGCGGACGTGGTCAACAATCGGTTAAGGCGGTTGCAAAACGCATCGGCGGGCCGGGCGCATAAGCACATTGTTAACCATAGCCGGCCGACACTCCGCGGTGACTCGCGAGATGGTACGTTCGAATGCGCTGGCTGCAGCTCGGTCTGTTGTTGCTTCTCCTGCCGCTGGCGGCGTGCTCGATCAATCGCGTCAGCACCTATCAGGCGGAAACGCGGGGTCCGTACACGCTCGACGCCGGCGACGTGATCGCGGTCTCGGTGTATGGCGACGACACCATCAGCAAATCCTACAAGATCGACGAGGCCGGCATGGTGTCGATGCCGCTGGTCGGGCCGCTGCCGGTGCGCGGGCTGACCACCAATGCTGCGGCCGCCGAGATCGCCGCCGCCCTCGCCCGCGGCTTCATGCGCAACCCCAATGTCTCGGTGCAGATCGACACCTACCGGCCGTTCTTCATCCAGGGTGCGGTCAAGAGCGCCGGCCAGTTCGCTTATGTGCCGCAGATGACGGTGCGGGCGGCGATCTCGACCGCCGGCGGCTACACCGACACTGCCAACCGCAGCCGGGCGACGATCTACCGCAAGGACGGCGACCAGATGCAGAAGGCCACGGTCGACCTCGATTTCCCGATCTATCCGGGCGACACCATCGTCATCGCCGAACGCTGGCTCTGACGAATTGCCCGCGCCGCCGCTCCGTATCATGCAGGTCCTGCGCGCGCCGGTGGGCGGGCTGTTCCGGCACGTCTACGACCTCACCCAGGAGCTGGCGCGGCGCGGCCACCAGGTGGGCGTGGTCGCCGACAGCCTGACCTCGGACGCATTGACCGGGCAGCGGCTGCGTGAGCTCGCCCCGTCGATCGCGCTCGGCACCTATTATTTCCCGATGCCGCGCACCGTGGGGGTGGGCGACGTCACCACGCCGCTCCGGGTGCGGCGGCTGGCCAACACGCTCAAGATCGACGTGCTGCACGGGCACGGCGCCAAGGGCGGCGTACATGCCCGGCTGTCGCGCCTCGGACGCGGCGACCGGGTGGCGCTCAACACCCCGCATGGCGGCGTGCTCAACTACAAGCCGGGCACGCTGGTCGGCGGCTTCTTCCGCTCGATCGAGCACGCCATCGGCGCCATCACCGACGCCTACATCTTCGAAAGCGCCTTCGCGCAGCGGCGCTTCCACGAGATGATCGGCCGGCCGCCCTGCGCCGAAGAGGTGATCCACAACGGCCTCGCGCCGGAGGAATTCGACCCCCTGCCCTGCGATCCGGACGCGCACGATTTCGTCTATGTCGGCGAGTTCCGCGGCGCCAAGGGCATCGGCTATCTGATCGAGGCGCTGGTCGAGGTGAAGGCGGCGGACGGGCGGCCGGCGACGATGGCGATGGCCGGCGGCGGCCCCGAATTCGAGCAGACAAAGGCGCGCATCGCGGAACTCGGCCTCACCGACCGGATCGAGCTGCTCGGGGTGCGGCCGGTGCGGCAGGCGCTCAACCGCGGCCATTGCCTCGTGGTGGCGTCGCTGGCGGAATCGCTGCCCTATGTGATCCTCGAGGGCAGCGCCGCCGGGCGGCCGGTGATCTCGACCAATGTCGGCGGCATCTCCGAGATTTTCGGGCCGACGTCGGGCAGCCTGTTTCCCGCCGCCGACACCGCGGCGCTGCGCGGCGCGATGCAGAAATTCATCAACGATCCGGCGGCGGCGATGGCGGAGGCCAAGGTACGGCTCGACTACATCCGTCCGCGCTTTTCGATCGCGCACATGGTCGACCAGATCGAGGCGCTCTACTACGAAACGCTGGCGAAACGCCGCGGCTGACCGCACGGTTGAATAAAGCTGTCATGGTTAATCATGACCGCAGGTTTTCACTCGGTCTTCATGCATTTCTTCCTATCTTTGAAAGCAGTTAGAGTTCGCCCGAGTTCTGCCGTCCGATGTTCCGCCTCGATCCGACCCAAGCCGTTCTCAGCCACGTCGCACGCAAGGGCGCCGCGGGCCCGGCGGAGCTCAGCGCCGAAGCGCGGCAGATCATCGCCACCCCGATCGAGCCCAGCTTTTCGTCGACGGTGATCGTCGGCCTCGCCCAGGGCGTCGAGGCGTTGCTGCTGGCCACGCTCGGCTTTGCGGTGTTCGCCAGCTACATCGACAGCAGCCAGGGCTTCATCTACCTGCCGGCGATCGCGCTCGGCACGCTGTTCGCCAATATCCTGTTCAATGCGGCGCGGACGCACCGCATCGCCGCCTATCGCACGCTGGTGCAGCAAACCGGCCGGGTGCTGGCGGCGTGGTCGGTGATGTTCATCACGCTGATGAGCCTGATCTTCCTGCTCAAGGGCGCGGATCTCGTGTCGCGCGTCTGGCTGGTCGGCTGGTATCTGAGCGGCGCCGTGGTGCTGGTGGCGTTCCGGCTGTCGCTGCGGGCGCTGGTGCTGCAGTGGACGCGCGAAGGCCGGCTCAAGCGCCGCACGGTGATCGTCGGCGGCGGTCACGATGCCGAAGTGCTGGTCGAGCAGATCAAGCGCTCGGACGGCGCCGATGTGCGCCTGCTCGGACTGTTCGACGACCGCAACGACGAACGCTCGCCGGAATCGGTGGCGCAGGTGCCCAAGCTCGGGCGCGTCGCCGACCTGCTCGAATTCGCGCGCCAGACGCGCGTCGACCTGGTGATCGTGTCGATGCCGCTGAGCGCGGAAACGCGGGTGCTGGAAATGCTGACGCAGCTCTGGGTGCTGCCGGTCGACATCCGGCTCAGCGCGCATATGAGCAAGCTGCGCTTCACCTCCAAGGCGTATTCCTATGTCGGCGACGTGCCTGTGTTCGACATGGTCGACCGGCCGATCTCGGACTGGAACCTCGTTTTCAAATGGCTGTTCGACAAGATCGTGGCGGTGGTGGCGCTGATCCTGCTGTCGCCGGTGATGCTGGTCACCGCCATCGCCATCAAGCTCGACAGCAAGGGGCCGGTGTTCTTCAAGCAGAAGCGGCACGGCTTCAACAACGAGCTGATCGAGGTCTACAAGTTCCGCTCGATGCGCACCGACATGGCCGACGCCACGGCCAGCAAGCTGGTGACCAAGGGCGATCCGCGCGTCACCCGCGTCGGCCGCTTCATCCGCAAGACGTCGATCGATGAGCTGCCGCAGTTCTTCAACGTGCTGACCGGGCAGCTCTCGGTGGTGGGCCCGCGCCCGCATGCGACGCAGGCCAAGGCCGACAACCTGCTCTACTACGAGGCGGTGGAGGGGTATTTCGCCCGCCACAAGGTGAAGCCGGGGATCACCGGCTGGGCGCAGATCCACGGCTGGCGCGGCGAGACCGACACGGTCGACAAGATCATGCAGCGGGTGCAGCACGACCTCTATTACATCGAGAAATGGTCGATCCTGCTCGACCTCTACATCGTGCTGATGACCCCGGTGTCGCTGTTCTCGAAATCCGAGAACGCTTACTAAGATGGCGATGACGGCGGCGGCCCCGGCGCTCGACCTCGCGCGGCGCCGCGCCGACGGACGCTCGTACATCCGGGCGAAGTTCACGACGCTGCTCGACTGGGCGGTGGCGGTCTGGATCTTCGCGGGCAGCGTGGTGATCACCGAGCCATCGCCCTACGAGCTTGTCTTTTTCGTCGTGCTCGGCATTTCGCTGCTGGCGGGCAGCTTTGCCTTCCACCGCTCGACGCTGGGCTTGATCGTCCTGTGGGGCAGCCTGATCCCGTTCGCGGTGATCGCGGCATTCCAGCCAAAATTCAGCACCATCCCGACGGCCCTGCAGTTCGAAGCAGTGACGATCTTTCTGTTCTTCACCAGCTTCTGGGTGGCGAACTACGTCGCCGACGCGCCGCAAAAGCACATGCGGATCATCGTGGGCGCCTACATCCTGACGGCGACGATGTCGGCGGCGCTGGGCACGGTCGGCTATCTGGGGCTGATCCCGCACGGTCACGACCTGCTGACCAAATACGATCGCGCCAAGGCGCTGTTCAACGATCCCAACGTCTACGGGCCGTTCCTGATCCTGCCCGCCTGCTACGCGCTGCAGCGCATCCTGCTCGACCATCCCAGGCGGGCGGCCATCGCCGGCGTCGCCTTCGGCATCCTCTGCATTGGGGTGTTCGTGAGCTTCTCGCGCGCCGCGTGGGCACATCTCATCGCCTCGTGCCTCGGGGTGTATTTCCTCTGCTTCTTCGGCGTCGCCAACGCCAGGGAGAAGGTGCGCATGCTGGTGCTGCTGCTCTTGGGCATGCTGATGATGGTGGTGGCGCTGGGCGGCATGCTGTCGATCCCCTCGGTGCAAAAACTGTTCGAAACGCGCGCCTCGGCACAGAACTACGACGAGGGCGAAACCGGGCGCTTCGGCCGGCAGGGCTTCGCCTTCGAGCTGGCGCTCAACCATCCGTGGGGGATCGGGCCGCTGGAGTTCCGCAATCTGCGCGTCAAGGAGGAGCCGCACGACGCCTATGTCAACGTGCTGCACGTTTATGGCTGGGGCGGCGGATTGGTGTTCTACCTGTTCATCGGCATCACCATCTGGCGCGGCGTCAGCTTCGTGCTGCGCCGCTCGCCCAACAAGCTGCTGCTGATCCCGCTGATCTCGACCTTCATCCCGCTCTGCGTCGAGGCGGCGATCATCGACCTCGACCACTGGCGGCACTTCTATCTGCTGGGCGGGCTGATCTGGGGCGTCACCGCCGCCTACAACAAGGTGCTGCCGGGCGAAGACAAGCGCCTGTCGGCGCTGGTGTAGCTCAGCGCGCGGTGCAGTCCGCCGCTGCGATCACCTTGATGTCGTCGGCGGCATGCGGATCGTAGACATAGGCGAAATAGCGGGCGTCGGTCACCGCCACCAGGGTGACGCCGTCGCCGAAGAGGTTGGGCGCGATCCGGAGTTCGGTGGCCGGCGCCGCGAGGCAGACGCGCGCCGCCGCGAGGTCGGCGGCCGCCTGCTCGGGCACCGCGACGGTGGAAAACCCCTCGGCCGCCAGTTCGGCGGCGATCGCATCGCGGAGCGGTGGAAACACCCCGTCGCGGGCGAAATAATTGCCGTGCGCCAGGGCGTAGGCAGCAGCCCCGGTATAGGCGGCACGCACCGCGCGCTCGAGCTCGGCATCGCTCAGGCCCGCCGCCGGCAGGGGCGACGGCTCGGACGACGGCGCCTCGGGCGACAATGAAGACGCACTGGCCGACGAAACGTCCTGCGCCCAGGCCGGCGTCGTGGCCACGGTCGCGCCCAGTATCACGATCAGCGTCCGCCAGATCATCGCCATCCTCCCGCTGATGTCACTTGACCATGACGGCGGGCGGAGGAAAATCCTCTCCCGGACCTGTCAGACAGACTTTTCGTCATGTTTGCTCGAAAAGCCGATCGTATTGACAGCGGCGACGCCATTGTGGACGTTCGTAACCGGATGGTGACTTAGCGCTCCGGAACGGACGGGTTGCCTCAGGCTCGGGAGGACGAGCCGACACAGCAGGGAGGATTAAACATGACAATCAGCCTCGACCGCCGGAAGTTCCTGATGGGATCGACCGCGCTCGCCGCCGCCGGCGCAATGGGCGGGCTCACGCCGGCCCAGGCTGCCGACGTGCATCTCAGGCTCTACTGGTGGGGCGGCCAGGCCCGCGCCGACCGCACCAATGCGGTGAGCGATCTGTTCGCCAAGGCCAATCCGGGCTTCACCTACGACAAGGAATTCAACGCCTTCAACGACTACTGGCCGAAGCTGGGCACGCAGGTGGCCGGCGGCAACGCCCCTGACGTGTTCCAGATGGATTACCGCTATATCGTCGAATACGCCAAGCGCGGTGCGGTGCAGGCGCTCGACGAGTATATCGGCAAGGGGCTGGACCTCAGCGATTTCGACGAGGACCAGATCGAAGGCGGACGCGTCGACGGCAAGCTCTATGCGATCAGCCTGGGCGCCAATTCGGTGGCCATGATGGTCAACACCAAGGCGTTCGAGGACGCCGGCGTGGACCTGCCGACCCGCGACTGGAGCTATGACGACTACAAGGCCAAGGCCGACGCCTTCAACTCCAAGTCGAACGGCATGCGGCTCCTGGCCGATGGCAGCCAGGGCGGCGATCCGCCGCTCGAGAACTGGCTGCGCGCCCGCGGCAAGGCGCTCTATACCGCCGACGGCAAGCTCGCCTTCGAGGCGGACGACCTCATCGAATGGTTCAAGATGTGGGACGATCTGCGCAAGGCCAATGTCTGCGTCGGCCCCGACGACCAGGCGCTCGACGCCACGGCGGCCATCGACACCACGATGATCACCCTGGGCAAGGCGGCGACCACCTATGCCAACTCCAACCAGCTCATCGGCTTCCAGGCGGTCAACAAGAACCCGCTGACGATGATCAACTTCCCGCGCCCCAAGGCCGGTGTCGGTGGCGGCCATTACCGCAAGCCGAGCCAGTTCTGGAGCGTCAATCCGAAGTCGGCGCACCTCGACGAGTCGATCAAATATGTGAGCTTCTTCATCAACGACGTGCCGTCGGGGCTGATCCTGGGCGTCGAGCGCGGCATCCCGTGCGCCAAGCACGTGCGCGACGCGCTGGCGCCGACGCTGAGCGCGCCGGACCAGCTGTCGCTCAACTTCGTGTCGAACCTCGGCGACCTCCTGGGCAAGCTGCCGCCCTCCCCGCCCGCCGCGGCGGGCGAAGTGGCCACGCAGCTCAACACCACCGCCCAGTCGATCGCCTTCGGCCAGACCACGCCTGAGGACGCCGGCGCCGCCTTCATCAAGGAAGCGCAGGACATCCTCGACCGCGCGGCCAAGAAGGCCTGAACCCTGTGACCGCGCGCTCCGTCGGCGCCGCGAGCGATCCGCCGGGTCGCGCGGTCACTCCTTCTTTCTGGTCCCGCATCTGGACCGAGAACGGTCCGGGCTATCTGTTCCTCTTGCCCTGGTTCATCGGCTTCTTCGGGCTCACGATCGCACCGATCCTGAGCTCGCTGTATCTGAGCTTCACCAATTTCGACATGCTGACGCCACCGCAATGGGTGGGCATGGACAACTACGTCCGCATGTTCACGAACGACCCGAAATTCTACCAGTCGATGCGGGTGACGCTGCTGTTCGTGGCCTTCTCGGTGCCGCTGAAGCTGGCCTTCGCGCTGGCGGTGGCGCTGCTGCTCAACCGCGGCATGAAGGGCCTGCCGATCTATCGCGCGGTGTTCTATCTGCCATCGCTGCTTGGCGCCTCGGTGGCCATCGCGGTGCTGTGGCGGACGCTGTTCGCCGGCGACGGCTTGGTCAACCAGGGCCTGGCGCTGATCGGCATCCAGGGGCCGGCCTGGATTTCCAACCCGCGCTATTCGCTATGGACGCTGGTCGCGCTGGCGGTGTGGCAGTTCGGCTCGCCGATGATCATCTTCCTCGCCGGGCTCAGGCAGATTCCGCAGGACGTGTACGAGGCCGCCAGCCTCGAAGGCGCCGGGCGCTGGCGCATCTTCTGGAAGATCACGCTGCCGCTCCTGACACCGGTGGTGTTCTTCAACGCCATCATCCAGACCATCGAGGGGTTCAAGAGCTTCACGCCGGCCTTCATCATCTCGGGCGGCACCGGCAACCCGGTCAACTCGACGCTGTTCTACACGCTCTATCTCTACCAGGAGGCGTTCGCCTTCTTCCGCATGGGCTACGCCTCGGCGCTGGCCTGGGTGCTGCTGATCATCGTCGCCGTGTTCACCGGCATTTCGTTCCTCTCCAGCCGCTACTGGGTGCACTATGACAACTGACACCGGCCTGACGGTGGTGCGCAGTGCGACCCCGGCCTGGCGCCGGCGGCTCGGTTCGGTGATCGCGCATGTGCTGCTGATCGGCGCCTCGGTGCTGATGCTCTATCCGCTGCTGTGGATGCTGTCGGCGTCGTTCCGCCCCGAAAGCGAAATCTTCAACTCGCATTCGCTGATCCCGAGCTCGGTGAGCCTGCACGGCTACATCAGCGGCTGGTTCGGGCTGAGCCGCAGCTTCGACACCTTCTTCCTCAACTCGCTGACCATCTCGCTGTTGTGCGTGGCCGGCAATCTCGCGGCCTGCTCGCTGACCGCTTTCGCCTTCGCGCGGCTCGAGTTCAAGGGCAGGAACTTGTGGTTCGCGCTGATGCTGGGCACGCTGATGCTGCCCTACCAGGTGACGCTGATCCCGCAATATGTGCTGTTCCTCAACATCGGCTGGGTGAACACCTTCCTGCCGCTGGTGGTGCCGAAATTCCTCGCCGCCGACAGCTTCTTCATCTTCCTGATGGTGCAGTTCTTCCGCGGCCTGCCGCGCGAGCTGGACGAGGCGGCAATGATGGACGGCTGCTCGCCGTGGCGCATCTACTACAAGATCCTGCTGCCGCTGTCGCTGCCGGTGCTGACGACGGCGGGCATCTTTACCTTCATCTTCACCTGGGACGACTTCTTCGGGCCGCTGATCTATCTCAACAGCATCTCGACCTACACCGTGACGATCGCCCTCCGGACGTTCGTCGACTCCACGGCGGAATCGAACTGGAGCGGGCTCTTCGCCATGTCGATCCTGTCACTGGTGCCGATCTTCGTCATCTTCCTCTTCTTCCAGCGCTACCTGATCGAGGGTATCGCAACGACAGGCATGAAACGCTGATCTAATGACCATCAAATTCGCCGCCATCGGACTGACCCACAATCACATCTACGGGCAGGTGGACTGCCTGCTGCGCGAAGGCGCGACGCTCGCCGGCTTCTGGTCGGACGAGGAGGACGTCGCTGCCCCCTTCGCGGAGAAATATCCGCAGGCCAGGCGCGCCGCCGACCGGCGCGAGCTGCTCGACGATCCGTCGATCGCGCTGATCCTCACCTCGGCCATTCCGGCCAGGCGCGCCGAGATCGCCATCGCCGCGATGCAGGCGGGCAAGGACGTGATGAGCGACAAGCCGGGAATGACCAGCCTCGCCCAGCTCGACGAGATCAAGCGCGTGCAGGCCGCGACGAAGCGCATCTTTTCCGTCTGCTATTCCGAGCATTTCGAGACGCGCTCGACGGTGAAAGCCGGCGAGCTGGTCAAGGCAGGCGCCATCGGACAGGTGGTGAACACGGTGGGGCTCGGGCCGCACGCGCTCAACAACAACAAGCGGGCGCCGTATTTCTTCGACCGCCAACAGTACGGCGGCATCCTGTGCGACATCGCCAGCCACCAGGTCGAGCAGTTCCTGTTCTTTTCCGGCAGCGACGATGCCGAGATCGTCTCCGCCTCCGTCGCCAACCGCACGCATCCGCAATATCCGGGACTGCAGGACGTGGGCGACATGCACATCGAGGGCCCGACGGCGACCGGCTATGTCCGAGTCGACTGGTTCACGCCGGCGGGGCTCGGCACCTGGGGCGACGGGCGGCTGACCATCGTGGGCAGCGAAGGCTATATCGAGCTCAGGAAGTACATCGACATCGTCGGGCGGCCGGGCAAGGACCATCTGTTTCTCGTCGACGGCAAGGGCACGCACTACATCGACTGCTCGGACGTCGACCTGCCCTACGGCCGGCAGCTCATCGCCGACGTGCTGAACCGCACCGAGACGGCGATGCCGCAGGCGCGGTGCTACAAGGCGATGGAGCTGGCGCTGACGGCGCAGCGGATGGCGGAACGCGGAACGGTATGGGCGCAATGAGCAAGATCTTTACAGTCGCGATCGTCGGCGGCGGTATCGGCCGCAGCCACATGATCGAGGGCTACGTGCCCAACGCCGACAAGTTCAAGGTGATCGCGATCTGCGATCTCGACCCGGCGCGGATGAACGCGCTGGCCGACGAATTCGGAGTCGAGCGGCGCACGGCCAGCTTCGACGACCTGCTGGCGATGGACGATCTCGACATCATCGACATCTGCACGCCGCCGATGGTGCACTACCCGATGATCGTGGCCGCGCTCGACGCGGGCAAGCACGTCATCTGCGAAAAGCCGCTGGTCGGCTCGCTCAAGCAGATCGACGAGGTGATCGCGGTCGAAAAGCGCGCCAAGGGCAAGCTGATGCCGGTGTTCCAGTACCGCTTCGGCAACGGCATCCAGCAGGCCAAGGCGATCATCGACGCCGGCCTTGCGGGAACGCCGTTCGTGGGCACGGTGGAAACGCTGTGGCGGCGCGAGGCCGAGTATTACGCCGTCCCCTGGCGCGGCAAATGGAAGACCGAGCTCGGCGGCGTGCTGATGGGCCACGCCATCCATCCGCACGACATGTTCTGCTATCTGATGGGACCGCTGAAATCGCTCTACGGGCGGGTGGCGACGCGGGTGAACCCGATCGAGGTGGAAGACTGCATCTCGGCCTCGGTGGAGCTCGAATCCGGTGCGCTCGGCTCGTTCACCGCCTCGCTCGGCTCGGCCGACGAGATCACCCGGCTGCGGCTGGTGTTCGACAACCTCACCATCGAGAGCGACCATGCGCCGTACAATCCGGGCGCCGCGCTGTGGAAAATCCTGCCGCGCAACGACGGCACGAAAAGCGCCATCGCCGACCTGCTGAAGGACTGGCGAGACGTGCCGCCCCGCTTCACCACGCAGATGGCGCGCTTTTACGATGCGCTGCTCGGGCGCGGCCCCCTGCCCGTCACCACCGCGGATTCGCGGCAGGCGCTCGAGATCGTCACCGCCTTCTACTATTCGTCGCTGACGCATCAGGAAGTGGTGTTCCCGATCGGGACCGACCATCCGAAATATCAAAGCTGGCTGCCGGAGGGATTCGTGTGAGCGCGGCAAGCATCAGTCTCAAGCAGATCGTCAAGCGCTACGGCGATTTCGAAGTCGTGCACGGCGTCGACCTCGACATCGAGCCAGGCGAGTTCGTGGTGTTCGTCGGCCCATCGGGCTGCGGCAAGTCCACGCTGCTCCGCATGATCGCGGGGCTCGAGCCGATCAGCGGCGGCACGCTGCTGATCGACGGGCAGGCGATGAACGAGGTGCCGGCGGCCAAGCGCGGCATTGCGATGGTGTTCCAGTCGTATGCGCTCTACCCGCACATGACGGTGTACCAGAACCTTGCCTTCGGGCTCGAGACGGCGCGCGTGCCGAAATCCGAGATCCAGCCGCGGGTGCAGCGGGCGGCGGAGATCCTGCGCATCGAGCCGCTGCTGAAGCGCAAGCCCAAGCAGCTTTCGGGCGGCCAGCGGCAGCGCGTCGCCATCGGCCGCGCCATCGTGCGCGAGCCGCGCATCTTCCTGTTCGACGAGCCGCTCAGCAACCTCGATGCAGAATTGCGCGTGCAGATGCGCGTCGAGATCGCCAAGCTGCACAACGACCTGGGCAACACCATGATCTACGTGACGCACGACCAGGTCGAGGCGATGACCATGGCCGACAAGATCGTGGTGCTGTCGGCGGGCAATATCGAGCAGGTCGGCGCGCCGCTCGAGCTCTACAACAACCCGCGCAACAAATTCGTCGCCGGCTTCCTCGGCTCGCCGAAGATGAATTTCGTCGAGGGCACGGTGAAGTCGCTGGAAGGCGGCGCCGTGGTCAATGTCTCGGGCAGCGAGTTCCGGCTGCGACAGGCGCTGCCCAATTACAAGGTCGACGACAAGGTGACCTTCGGCATCCGGCCCGAGCATATCGGGCTGACCGAAGCATCCGGCGTCAAGCTCGCCGATCTGCGCGTCGATCTGGTCGAGCAGCTCGGCGACACCACCATGGTCTATGCCTCGACGCTGCGCGGGCAGCCGCTCACCATCGCGCTCGAGGGGCAGCGCCACATCGCGCCGGGCACCATGGTGCCGACCTACATCGATCCCAACCGCTACCACGTGTTCGGGCCGGACGGGCTGGCGCTCACATGAGCGACGCCCTCACTGCCGCGGCCGATGCCCACCCGTGGGTGACCGTGGCGCCCGGCAACCGGCGGCGCGTGCTGGTGAGCCAGCCGCAACTGATGCAGGTCGAGTTCGCCTTCGACGAAGGCGCCGTCGGGGCGCTGCACGCGCATCCGCATGTGCAGGCGAGCTATGTCGCCGAGGGTACGTTCGAGGTGACCATCGGCGACAGCGTGACGGTGCTGGGCACCGGTGGCAGCTTCATCGTGCCGCCCAATGTGGTGCACGGCGTCAGGGCGCTCAGCGCCGGCCGGCTGGTCGACTGCTTCACGCCGCGGCGCGAGGATTTTCTGTAAGCGAGTCTGGCGGCTGTGGCCCCCACCCCCGGCCCCTCCCCGCAAGGGGGAGGGGAGCGATGGAACCGCGTTCTCCGGTGTTGCAGTCGGGCTCCCCTCCCCCTTGCGGGGAGGGGCTGGGGGGGGGCAAAGTGCTCTACTGTTCGCCGCCCCGGCCTATCGCTCCAGCACGATCCCCGCCTTCGCCAGCATCTTGTCGACGTCCACCCGCCCGGCCCCGGCGATCGAGGCGTTGGCGGCGATGCCGGTGAGGATGGACCAGGCGCCTTCCTTCTGCGTCGAGGCACGGTTGTATTTATCGGCGGGCATGCTGGCCGGCTCGAACAGATAGCCCAGCATCACCGGATCGGCGCCGCCATGGTCGCCGCTGCCGGCCCACACCGGCACGTCCTCGGGCCGCCTGCCGGCGAGATGCAGCGTCGTGGTCATGTTGTCGCCATGCGCCTTGTCGCGCTTGCCGCCGAACACGCCGTGCACCTCGATATGCTTGTGCCTGAGCTCGCCCTTGGAGCCGTGGAAGGTGATCTCGAGGCCCTCCCAGGGCGAATAGGCGCACAGCGTGTAGTTGAGGAACACGCCGTTGGCGTAGGTCGCCTGCACCTGCATGGTGTCCTCGATGGTGATGTCGTCGGCCCACACGCATTTGTCGCGGTAGTAGCCGTCGGCGTCCTCGGCCTCGAGGTACATGTCGCGCAGGCTCTCGTCAGCCTCGAGGTCGAGCCGATAGTCGCATTTGTCGAACACCGGGCAGCCGTGGCAGCGCGGCCCGTGGTTCTCGAGGCCGAGCTCTTTGGCCGTTTCGGGCGTGTAGAACACGCGCTTGCCGTTGGCGCTGACGGTCTTGGGCGTCGAGGCGACCCACCAGTTCATCAGGTCGAAATGGTGCGTGGATTTGTGCACCAGCAGCCCGCCCGATTTGTCCTTGTAGCGGTGCCAGCGGCGGAAATAGTCGGCGCCGTGCACGCGGTCGAGATACCAGGTGAAATCCACCGCCTGGATGTCGCCGATGGCGCCCGACATCAGGATGTCCTTCAGTTGCGTGCGCGCCGGCGTGTAGCGGTAGTTAAAGGTGACAGTGAGGTGCCTGCCGCTCGCGCGCTGCGCATCGAGCACCTGCTTGAGCTTGCCGAGGTCGATGGTCATCGGCTTTTCGGTCATCACGTTGCAGCCGGCGCGCAGGGCGCGGACGATGTAGTCGTGATGCAAATAGTCGGGCACGGTGACGATCACCGTATCGGGCCGCTGCTCGGCGATCATCCTGTCGAAATCGGCGGCCTCGTAGGTGGCGATGCCGTTGCCCGGCTGCGGCGGCGCCTCGCTCACCGACAGCGCCAGGCGCTTGTCGTTGACGTCGCAGAGCGCGACCAGCCGGTTGTCCCTGGGATGGGTCTCGGTGACCGCGCGGCGATACATCTGGTGGCGCCCGCCGACGCCGACGATTGCGTATTTCACTGACAGAATTCCCTTGCCGCCCCGGGGTCGTGCGCGGCGCTCGAGGCCCAGTCTGGCGCGAGGCGGCGGGCCAACTCAAGCGCTAGTTTGCGCTTTCCGATCAAGAGTTTGAGGCACGGGCCGGAGCTCGGCCCGGCGGCCCTGCCACAAAATCACCCCTTGCCTCCGGGCCCCCGGTTCGCTAGGGCATCCGGCGATGTCGGGGTGTAGCGCAGCCTGGTAGCGCATTTGTCTGGGGGACAAAGGGTCGTCGGTTCAAATCCGGCCACTCCGACCATCTCTCCCCATCTGGATTTGCGGTTACGGCCGGCTGTCGCCGGGTTCCGGATCGGGCAGCAGCCCGTGGCTGCGCAGCCATTCCTGCAGCAATTGCGGCCATTGCGACAGCGACGGGTTGGAGCCGCCGAGGCCGCTGCCGTGCTGGCCTTTCTCGAAGATGTGCAACTCGGCCGGCACGCCGTTGGCGTGCAGTTCCGTATAGAAGCGCACGACGCTGTCGGCGGGCACGATGGTGTCTTCGTCGGTGCTGAACAGGAAGGTCGGCGGCATGCCGGGGCCCACCTTGCCGGTCGGCAGATAGCCGGCATAGGCCGCCGGCTCGCATGGGCCGCCGAGCAGGAATTGCGAATACATGCAGTAGTCGGAATTGCCCTTCGGGTTGAGCTTGGGGCCTTCGACCCAGGGATAGGCGAGGATCAGGAAATCGGGGCGGTCGCTGACCTTGTCGATGTCGTCCGCCGGCTCGGCGGCAGCGTCGGAGGCTTCGGCGGCGGTGGTCGCCGCAAGATGTCCGCCGGCGGAAAATCCCAGCATGCCGATGCGCGCGGGATCGATGCCGAACTCACCGGCTTTCGCCCGCACGAAACGCATGGCGCGGGCGCCGTCGAGGAGCGGCAGCGGCAGGCGGCCGGCCTTGCCGACGCGATAGGTGAGAACGAAGGCGGTGACGCCGCGCGCGGCGAACCAGCTCGCCGGCTCGCTGCCTTCCTGCGCCACCGCCAGACTGGCGTAGGCGCCGCCCGGCGCGATGATGATCGCCGTGCCGTTGGCCCAGCCGTCGGGCGGACGAACGATGCGCAGCGTCGGACTCTGCGCGGCGTCGTCGCCGGTGGCGCCGGGCGCGCGCCCGTCCCACAGGCGGAAGGTTTCGGTCTCGGGTGGTGGCGCCAGCGCGCCGCCATCGCCGTCGGCCGCGACGGAGGCCGAGGCGTGCAGGGCAAAGCCCAGCGCCAGGGCCGCAATGATGATCGCCAGAAGCTTGAGCCTGTTCACCGCACCCTCGAGCCACATCGAAGCCGGCACTGCGGCTTCCCGAAAATCCCATAGCGCAGGGCGCGGCGGACGAGGATGGTTAATGCAAAGTGTAGTAAAGGCCGGCGCCGCCGCGAGGCTCAGGCCTCGCCGGCGTCCGGCGGCGGGGTGGGCTTCAGGCCCTCCTTGCCCCAATGACTGTAGCGGTCGAGCAGGCGGTCGAAGGTCACAAGCTCGTCCTCGGTCCAGCATTTGAGGGCGCGGCCCAGCATGCCGCCCTTGCGACGGCGGAATTCCTCGCCGAAGGCCCAGCCCTTCTCGGTCGCCTCCAGCACGATGCGGCGCGAATCCGTCTGCGAGGCGACGCGGCGGATATAGCCCTTGTCGACCAGTTCGGAGACCAGCCGGCTGGCCCGCGACGGGTCGATGTGGAGCCGTTCGGCCACGGTGCCCACGGTGACTTCGCGGCCGGCGTCCTCGAGGTTCTCGGGGTGCCAGTGCGAGACGGCGCCCATCACGTCGAGCAGTTGCAGGTCGATGCCGGCGTCCATCTCGCGCAGCACGTCGGCGACGAATTCGCGCTTGCTGATGGAGCGGCGCATGCGCTGCATGGTGGCGTCGATCCTGACGATCGCCGCCGCCGCCTCAGGGCTGTAGCCGGCCGCGATATAGACTTCGGCAGACTTCACTTCGCTGGAGGTGTCGCGCGCCGGCTGGTGCGTCTTGTCCATCCGATTCATGTGCGCGCCTTATCACAATTTCATGCATTTAGCAAGTACGTGCGTACATCACATATATGCTGTTGACATACATCTGCAATGAGCAGATAACCCGCGCCTCGTTTGAGAGGCACTCCCATGACTATCGATGCTCAGCTTTCCCGCGCCGAGGCCGGTCCCGACCGCACGACGCTCATTGTCTACCTCGGGGCCCTCACCGCGATGTTCATGGGCGTTCTCGACATGAACATCGTCGTGACCGCCCTGCCCACCATCGCGCACGATCTCGGCAATGTGCATTTGCTCGGCTGGGTGGGCGCCGCCTACCTGCTCTCCACCGGGGCGGCGTCGCCGTTCTACGGCAAGCTCGGCGACATGTACGGCCGCAAGCCGGTGGTGATCTTTGCGGTCACGGTGTTCCTGCTCGGCTCGCTGCTGTGCGGCTTCGCCTGGTCGATGGAGGCGCTGATCGGCGCCCGCGTGATCCAGGGGATCGGCGGCGGCGGCCTGATGGTGTCGGCCTTCGCCATCATCGGCGAACTGTTCGAGCCGCGCGAGCGCGCCCGCTACCAAGGCTATTCGTCGGCGGTGTTCACCCTCGGCTCGGTGCTCGGCCCGGTGGGCGGCGGCTACCTCACCGACCTGCTCGGCTGGCGCTCGATCTTCCTGGTGAACATCCCGATCGGCCTCGCCGTGCTGGCCATCGTCGCGCTGGGCATGCGGCGCAAGGCCAATGCAGTGCACCACCGCATCGACATCCTCGGCGGCGTGCTGCTGGCGATCGCCACGGTGGCCGTCGTCTACTGGAGCGACCACGTGCTGGAGCCGACCGGCCAGGATGTGTGGACCTATCTGCTGCCGGTTATCGGCGCGGTGGCGGTCGTCGCCTTCGTGCTGGTCGAGCGGCGCGCCGCCGAGCCGATCATTCCGCTGCGGCTGTTCGCCAACCGCACCATCAGCATGGTGACCATCGTGTCGGTGCTGGGCGGCATGTCGACGCTCGGGCTCTACTTCTACTTCGCGCTGTTCATGCAGATGATCACCGGCCTGCCGCCGGGCGAACTGGGCCTGCTGTTCCTGCCGATGTCGGTGACGGTCGCGGTGGTGTCGATCGCCGCCGGGCGGATCGTCGCCAGCACCGGCCGCTACAAATGGCTGACGGTCGCCGGCATGGCGGTGGGCATCGGGCTGATGCTGTTCTACGCCAACATGGATGCCAACACCCCGCTCTGGGTGCTGTGCATCGCCTCGATGGCGTTCGGCGTCAGCATGGGGCTCACCATGCAGACGCTGGTGGTGGCGATCCAGGCAGCGGCGCCGCTGCAGGACATCGGCGCCGCGACCGGCCTCATCACCCAGGCGCGGACCATCGGCGCCAGCCTCGGGCTCGCGCTCAACGGCGCGGTGATGGTGCTGGGCCTCACCCATGCCACCGTGGCACTGGCGCCGGACGTGGCGGCGGCGATCCCCGGCGGGCTCGCGGCGATCACCCCGAAATCGCTCGAAGGGCTGGCCGGCCCGGTGCGCGACGCGGTGCTGCACGGCTATGCCACCGGCTTCGCGCCGACCTACCTGTTCGTCGGCGGGCTCTATCTCGCCGCCACGGTGCTGCTGGCGCTGCTGCCCGACGCGCAGATCCCGAAGCGGGCGCATTGAGGCACTCGGGCCACAGTCGAACGACCAGGCGCCGTTCGGTCATGATCGCGATGGTGCAGTCGGGTTCCCCTCCCCCTTTGCGGGGAGGGGCCGGGGCGGCGCGAACCGGCGTCCGGATCAGCTCCACCGAACTAGAACAAAATTCCTGGAACGAGCCCTGCCCTATTCGCGCGCGCGCTCGAGCAGGCGCTTGCACTCCAGCAGGTCGCGCAGCACGGCGTTGAGGCGCTCGCGGTCGGCGGCGTCGAGCGCCGGGCCTGCGCCGGCCAGCATCGGCGGCATGGGCGCCTCGTCGATCGCCGAGGGCAGGTCGTCCGGCTCGACCGGGTCGGGCGCGACCGGGGGCGGCAGCGCCTCCACCGGGCCGCCATTGCCGATGGCCGCGACGTGGCGCACGCCCTGATCCTTGAGGATCTTCTGCACGCCCTTGATGGTGAAGCCCTGGTCGTAGAGCAGGTGCCGGATGCCCTTGAGCAGCAGCACGTCCTCGGGCCGGTAATAGCGCCGGCCGCCGCCGCGCTTCAGCGGCTTGATGGTCGAGAAACGCGTCTCCCAGAACCGCAGCACGTGCTGCGGCAGGTCGAGTTCGTCAGCGGCTTCTGAGATCGTCCGGAACGCCTCGGGAGACTTGTCCACCCCGAATCCCTTTCAGAAAGGGCTTATTTTCCAGAGCGAACCATAGATTTGTTGATCTTGGATTTCAACACGTTGCTGGGTTTGAACACCAGAACCTGCCGCGGCAGTATGGGGACTTCCTCGCCGGTCTTGGGATTGCGGCCGATGCGCTGGTTCTTGGAGCGCACCTGGAACGAGCCGAAGGACGAGAGCTTGACGTTTTCTCCCGAGACCAGCGCGTCGCCGATGAGGGCGAGGAACCGTTCGACCAATTCGGCCGACTCGGTGCGCGACAGCCCTACGGATTCGTACACGGCCTCGGCGAGGTCCGCGCGAGTGACAGTCTTCTGGGTCATGCCTCTCCCCCATTACGCCAAACCGGATCCGCCGCTTCCCGACAGGCGCCCTGCCCGAGAGGCGAAAGATTAGCCCCCACGGGCAATTAAGGCAATCGCGCCGGTCGGTGCAATTGTTTTGACAGTCAGATGCTTAGGGCGCGTCGCGGACGCCCGAAAATGCAGATGGGGCGCTCGTGGTAGTGCGACTGCGCCACCTCGGTGAAGCCGAGGCGCGCCGCCAGCCGGCGCGAGCGCACATGTTCGGGGTCGATGATGGCGGTGAGCCGCTCGCGCGGCCCATGCTGTTCGGCCCAGGCGAGGCAGGCGCGCATGGCCTCTTCGGCGAGGCCGCGGCCCTGAAAAGGCCGGCCAGCGCCCAGCCGGCCTCCATGCTGCCGTCGAGGCTGGGCGCCAGGCCGCGCTGCATGTCCTGGAAGCCGCATTCGCCGGCAAGCGCGCCGGTCGCGCGATCCTCGATGGCCCAATAGCCGAAGCCCAGATGATGCCAGACGCCGACGTGCCGCATGAAGCGCGCCCAGCTCTGCTCGCGATCGAACGGCGTGCCGCCGAGGAAGCGGACCACCGCGGGATCGGCGAACATCTCGAAATAGGCGTCGAAATCCGCAAGGCGGTAGCCCCTGAGGCGGAGCCGGCCGGTCTCGAGCACCGGGATCGCGACCATAGGGCTACCAGCGGATCAGCGAGGCACCCCAGGTGAAGCCGCCGCCCATGGCCTCGATCATCACCAGATCGCCGCGCTTGATGCGGCCGTCGCGCACCGCCTCGGTCAGCGCCAGCGGCACAGAGGCCGCCGAGGTGTTGGCGTGGCGGTCGACAGTGATCACCACCTTTTCGGGCGGGATGTGCAGCTTCTCGCCGGCGCCTTCGATGATGCGGCGGTTCGCCTGGTGCGGGACAAACCAGTCCAGATCCTTGACCGTGTACCCCGTCGACGACAGCACGTTCTCGACGACGTCGGTGATCTTCCCCACGGCGTGGCGGAAAACCTCCTTGCCCTCCATATGCACAAAGCCGATGGAGCGCGTGGTGGAAGGGCCGCCGGTGGTGTTGAGCTTGTCGGCGTAGTGGCCGTCGGAGCGCAGCGACGAGGCGAGGATGCCGCGATCGCCGTCGCCGCCCAGTTCCAGCACCGCGGCGCCGGCACCGTCGCCGAACAGCACGCAGGTGGTGCGGTCGGTCCAGTCGAGGATGCGCGTGGTGGTCTCGGCGCCGATGACGAGCGCCCGGCGGGCGAGGCCGTTCTTGAGGTAGGAATCGGCGGTGACCATGCCGTAGACGAAGCCGGAGCAGACCGCCTGGATGTCGAAGGCGGCGCCGTGATGCATGCCGAGCTTCTGCTGCACCAGCGTCGCCGTGGCCGGAAAGGTCAGGTCCGGCGTGCTGGTGGCGAGGACGATCAAATCGATCTCGTCGGCGGAGATGCGGGCATCGTCGAGGGCACGGCGCGCGGCATGCAAAGCGAGATCGGAGGTGAACTCGCCCTCGGCGGCGACGTGGCGCTGCTTGATGCCCACGCGCTGCTGAATCCACTCGTCCGAGGTGTCGATCATGCGCGACAGCTCGTCATTGGTCATGATGCGGGCCGGCAGATAGCTGCCGACCCCACGCACGATGGATCGCAACGCACTCACGCGGGATTCGCCTCTCTGTCGGTTTGGGCCGGGGCCGGGAACGCAGGGAACCGCCGCATGCCTTCGGAAATCTTGTCGATCAGACGGCTGCGCGCCATCTCGTAGCCGAGGCCGAGCGCCGCCTTGAAGCCGATCTCGTCGGTGCCGCCGTGCGATTTGATGACGATGCCGTTGAGGCCCAGGAACACGCCGCCATTGACGTTGCGCGGGTCGAGCTTGCGGCGGATGGCGTTGAGCGCCTTGCCGGCCAGCATGGCGCCGAGCATGGAAAAGACGTCGGCCTTGAGGGCGTTGCGCAGATAGGTGCCGACCTGCCGCGCCGTGCCCTCGGCGGTCTTCAGCGCAATATTGCCGGTGAAGCCCTCGGTGACGATGACGTCGACGGTGCCCTTGCCGATGTCGTCGCCCTCGACGAAGCCGTGATAGGTGAAGCCGGCGCCGCTCGCCCGTTGCAGCATGGCGGCCGCCTCCTTGACCTCGTCGTGGCCCTTCATCTCCTCGGTGCCGACATTGAGCAAGCCGATGGTCGGCAGCTCCTGATCGAACAGGGCGCGGGCGAGCGCCGCGCCGAGGATCGAGAAATCGACGAGCTGCTTGGCATCGCCGCCGATGGTGGCGCCGACGTCGAGCACCACGATGTCGGCGCGCAGCGTCGGCCAGATGGCGGCGATGGCCGGACGCGAAATGCCCTCCATGGGCCTGAGGCAGAAGGTCGACATCGCCATCAGCGCGCCGGTGTTGCCGCCCGAGACGGCAACGTCGGCCTCGCCATCCTTGACCGATTGCAGCGCGGCCCACATCGACGAATTGCCCCTGCCCTTGCGCAGCGCCTGCGACGGCTTCTCGTCCATCGAGATGACGTTATCGCAATGCACGACGCGGCTGACCGGCTTCAATTCGGGGAATTTGTCGAGCAGCGGCGTGATATCGGCCTCGCGGCCGTGAAAGATGAAACTGACGTTCTTGCGTTCGCGCAGGGCCAGCCACGCACCGTGGATCGCCACCTGAGGCCCGATATCGCCGCCCATGGCGTCGACCGAAATGCGAATGGAATCGACCATCTGTACCGTATCTGGCCCGCCGCGCAGGCGCGGAGCACCTTAATCAAACGCCTTCGAGGCGCAAGAGCAGGCGAAGGGCCAGCTATTCCTCTTTGGGTTTCAACGCCTTGAGCGCGGCAAAGGGATGGTCTTGGGCGGCATCGGGCGCAAGACCCAGAGCGTCGACGCTTTCGCCGGGCGCCCGTGGATAAAGATCGACCGCGAGCACCAGCGTTTCAATGACGAGGTCGGTCAAATCCGCCTCGTTGCCTTCGAAATGGTCGGGAATGTCGTCGCCTTCGAGGTCGACGAAGATCTCGGCATTGGCCGGGCCGGCATAGGGCTTCTCGCCGCCGGGCAGGAAGATGCGGTCGACCGGCTCGGCGATCTGCTGCGTCAGCGGCTCCAGCGTCACGACCGAAGGCTGCGTGACGGCCGCCGTGAGCCGGCCCGTGACGCGGATGCCGCCGCGGAATTTCACGGCGTGCAGCTTGACCTCGAGCGCATCCACCGAGGTAACGCCGACGATGCGGGCGAGCGCCGCGCGCTCTTCGGCATCGGGCGACACGTCGATATCGCGGCCCGTGGCCGGCATCGAGTCGAGGCGCACGCTGGCGCCGCGCAGATGCAGCTTCGGGGCGCTCACGCCGCGGCTCCCGCAGGATGGATCAGCGCGGCCACGGGCTCGGCGGCGAGCCGCTTCGCCTCGTCGAGGAGATAGGCGGCGAGCGTCGCGGCGTGGGCATTGGCCTCGCCATAGACGTTGCGGGTCAGCACCGCCTCGACCGCCGCGGGCTGGCCGCTGTCGAGCGCCTCGCCGAGCACGCCGACGAGGCCGTAGAAGACGTTCCCCATCTTCTTGACCTTGGCCGGCACGCCCAGATCGGTGACCCCCAGCTCGCGCAGCGAGCGGTCCATGTCGCGGAAGAACAGGTCGACCAGCGCCTGGCCGAAATCGCGCGCCTCCGATTCTCCCTTGAGGCGGCGTAGCAGCAGCGCGAGGTGCAGCGAGATCATGTCGAAACGGCCGGTGACCGTGTCCGGAACGCCCCACTCGGCGTAGAACTTCTCCTGCCGGGATTGCGCCACAATAGCGCGATAGGCCTCGAAGGCAGCGTCGGGGGCGGCAGATTTGCGGAAAAGACTGAAAATCATGGACATGCTCCGCGGCACTGCACGGCCGGAGCGGTTCGAAGCCAGCTTGCCAGCCGGCAGGATTGGCAGCTAAACAAACCGGCGCCTGACCGCAGGCCCGCGTCTTAGTCGAGAGACCTCGTGAAAGTCAAATCCATGCTCCAGCGCAAATCCGCCCCGGTCCTGCTCACTCTGACGGCCGCCGGCCTGCTGGGAGCGACGCTGGCGGGCTGCTCGATGGGGTCGGGGCTGGCGCTCTCGACCAACAAGATCCAGGGCTATGCGATTTCGCAGGACGCGCTGGCGCAAATCCGGCCCGGCCAGAGCCAGGAGCTGGTGGCCACGGTGCTCGGCTCGCCGCAGACGATGAACGCCTTCAACGAGGGCTCCGCCTGGTACTACGTGCAGACCAAGGTGAACGAGACGGCGTTCGGGCTGACGACAGTGCAGGACCGCACGGTGCTGGCGATCTATTTCGACAAGAACAAGCGCGTCGCCGACAAGGCGGTGTACTCGGCCAAGGACGGCAAGGTGTTCACCATCGAGGGCCGCAAGACCCCGTCCTATGGCGAGGACAAGACCTTCGTCCAGTCGCTGATCGACTCGATCTGAGGCGCGCCGCGCCGCTTCAGCCGGCGGCGGTCAACTGCCGGGCGATGGTATCGAGCACGGCGTGCACCATGCCGGGCGCGTCGTCCTCGTAGAACGCCTTGGCAATATCGACATATTCGGTGATCACCACGCCCGGCGGGATGTCGCGGCGGCGCAGCAGTTCGAACGCGGCCGCCCTCAGGATGGCGCGCAACGTCGCATCGATACGGCCGACCGGCCAGTCATGACTCAAGGCCTTGTCGATGGTCGGGTCGATGTCGAGCTGGCTCTTGATGACGCCGCCGACGATCTGGCGGAAGAAGTCGGCGTCGGCGGGCAGATATTGCTCGCCCTCGACCTCGCGGCCGAGCATGTGCGCCGAGAACTGGCTGAGCGTGTCCTCGAGCGTCTGCCGGCCCACATCCATCTGGTACAGCGCCTGCACCGCGGCAAGCCGCGCCGCCCCGCGCTGGTTGGCGGGCCGCACGGGCGAGCCGGTCGTGAGAGGCATGGAGGTCATGGAATTCAACGGCGCTCGAGAGTGCGCACCTTATCTTCGCCCAGCGCGCGGCGGTCAACCTGCGAAAATCGCGCTGCGGCAATGCGGTCGGCGAGACGATTGCCGATCACCCGTCGGCTGCTAGAATGTGGATGCTGCATCGGGGGAGCAGAATGTCGACGGAAGCAGACAAGGAGCGACTCAAGCTCACGGCCAACCTGCTCAACGCCTTGGCCTCCGGCACCATTCTCAGCGCGCTGATCGCACCCTATGTGGCGATAGGCTTGGGAAATTTACCGGCGAACGCTTCGCCCGTAAACCTGCTCGGGCTGAGCACGTTTGGCCTGGCTCTCGGCGTTGTGCTACATTTGGTGGCGCGTCGACAGTTCAATGGACTGGATCGCCTATGACGACACTGATCCTCTGGCTTTGGGCGCCCTTCGTGGTGGGCGTGGTGATCGCCGTGGCGAGCTATCTCTCCTGGCGAGACAGGCGTCGCGACGGCGGCCGGCATCGCAGCGCAGCGGAATAGCTAGCGGCGCTCGAGAGTGCGCACCTTGTCTTCGCCCAGCGCGCGGCGGTCAACCTGCGAAAATCGCGCTGCGGCAATGCGGTCGGCGAAGCTGCCGAGCAGCGCCGCGGGCACGCCGGAACGGCCCAGCTCGACCGGCGTGTCGATGATGTGCAGGCGATCGACCAGCTCGCCGGCGATGAAGGATTCCGCCAGCCTGGCGCCGGCTTCGACGAACAGGCGGTTGATGCCGCGATCGCCCAGGATCGACAGGACCTGCCGCAGGTCCGGGCGGCCGTGGCGGCCTTCGACCGCTATCACCTCGACGCCGGGACGCAGGGTCAGCGGCCGCTCCGGCGTGGTGAAGACGACAATGGGAATGCCCGAGACGGCTGCGAACAACTCGCGCCGCAGATCGATGTCCCGCGCGCCGGCGAGGATGACGCGAAGCGCGCCCCTGCCCTCGAGGCCATCGAGGTGGATGCGCAGGTCATTGTCCTCGATCTCGGCCCGGGCGGCGCCCGAAAGGATCGCGTCGGCGGCGGCGCGTTCGCGCTCGATGAAGCGCAGCGCCTCGGCGCCGAGCAGGGTGTCGCTGCCGGGCGCGGCATAGCCGACCATGCCGTCGGCGCTCAGCGACAGCTTGAGGGTGACGAAGGGCCGGCCCTTGGTGATGCGCGTCGTGTAGCCCTCGTTCAGCAGCCGCGACGGGGCATGATCGAGATGCACGGCCTCAATGCCCGCTTCGGCGAGCGCGGCGAGCCCCTGCCCCGCGCGCTGCGGATCGGGATCGAGCATGCCGGCGACGACACGGCCGATGCCGAATTCGAGGATGGCGTCGGTGATGGGCGCATGGCTGGTGTAGTGCGCCGCCGGCTCGAGCGTGACGTAGAGCGTGCGGCCCTCCGTCATGCCTCTCGCCTCGGACAGCGCCAGCAGCTCCGCCGGGTCCGAGCCGCGGGGCGGCGTCGCGGCGCGGCCGAACAGCAATTGCCGGCCGGGATCGACGACCAGCGCGCCGACGGTGGGCGCCGCGCCGGTCGAACCGAGCGCACTGCTCGCGAGGCGCGCGGCGGCATCGAGCCAGCGCCGGTCGGACGCGCCGTCGGTCAATCGTCGTCTTCGCCCAGCGTGGGCAGCTCGCCGTTCCTGAGCTCGCTCAGGAACGAGCGGAAGTCGTCGGCCTTGCCGAAGTTCTTGTACACCGAGGCGAAGCGCACGAAGGCGACGTCGTCGAGGTTCTTGAGCCCTTCCATGACGAACTCGCCGATCTGGTCGGAGGTGATCTCCACCTCGCCCAGGCTTTCGAGCTGGCGCACGACGCCGGAGATCAGGCGCTCGACCCGCTCGGGCTCGACAGCGCGCTTGCGCAGCGCCGTGTTGACCGAGCGCGCCAGCTTGTCGCGATCGAAGGGGACCTTGCGGCCCGACTTCTTGATCACCGTCAGCTCGCGCAGCTGCACGCGCTCAAAGGTGGTGAAGCGGCCGCCGCAACTGGGGCAGATGCGGCGGCGGCGAATGGCGCTCGAATCGTCGGTCGGACGGCTGTCCTTGACCTGCGTGTCGTCATTTCCGCAGTAGGGGCAGCGCATCTACCGGCTCAATCCTGATAGATCGGGAAGCGCGCGGTGAGCGCCCGCACCTTGTCGCGCACCGCAGCTTCGACGGCGGCGTTGCCGTCGTCGGAGTTGGCCTCGCGCAGGCCGTCCAGCACCTCGACGATGTACTGGCCGATGAGGCGGAACTCGGCTTCGCCGAAGCCGCGGGTGGTGCCGGCCGGAGTGCCGAGGCGCACGCCCGAGGTGACGAACGGCTTTTCCGGGTCGAACGGAATGCCGTTCTTGTTGCAGGTGATGTTGGCGCGGCCGAGCGCCGCCTCGGCGCGCTTGCCGGTGGCGTTCTTGGGCCGCAGGTCGACCAGCATCAGGTGGTTGTCGGTGCCGCCCGAAACGACGTCGAGGCCATGCTCGATCAGCGCCGACGACAGCGCCTTGGCATTGGCGACGACCTGCCGGGCATAGGCCTTGAACTCGGGCTGCAGCGCCTCCTTCAGCGCCACCGCCTTGGCGGCGATGACGTGCATCAGCGGGCCGCCCTGCAGGCCGGGGAACACCGCCGAGTTGATCTTCTTGGCGATATCCTCGTCATTGGTGAGGATCATGCCGCCGCGCGGGCCGCGCAAGCTCTTGTGCGTGGTGGTGGTCACCACATGGGCGTGCGGCACCGGCGAGGGATGGACGCCACCGGCGACGAGGCCGGCGATGTGCGCCATGTCGACCATCAGGTAGGCGCCGATGGAGTCGGCGATCTCGCGGAAGCGCTTCCAGTCCCAAATGCGCGAATAGGCGGTGCCGCCGGCGAGGATCAGCTTGGGCTTGTGCTCGTGCGCCTTGCGCTCGACCTCGTCCATGTCGAGCAGATGGTCGTCCTTGCGGACGCCGTAGGAGACGACCTTGAACCATTTGCCCGACATGTTGACCGGCGAGCCATGCGTGAGGTGGCCGCCGGAATTGAGGTCGAGGCCCATGAAGGTGTCGCCCGGCTGCAGCAGCGCGAGAAACACCGCCTGGTTCATCTGGCTGCCGGAGTTCGGCTGCACGTTGGCGAACCCGGCGCCGAAGAGCTGCTTGGCGCGCGCGATGGCGAGATTTTCCGCGACGTCGACGTATTGGCAGCCGCCATAGTAGCGCTTGCCGGGATAGCCCTCGGCATATTTGTTGGTCATGATCGAGCCCTGCGCCTCGAGCACCGCCTTGCTGACGATGTTCTCAGAGGCGATCAGCTCGATCTCGTGCTGCTGGCGGCCGAGCTCGTTGCGGATCGCTTCGGCGATCTCGGGATCGGACTCGGCAAGGGTCGCTGAAAAGAAGTTCGGAAACAGCGGAAGTGACGCGGCGGCGCTCATGGGCGTTCCCCGTGGTGAGAGGGCGGACAGGTCCGGCGAGTGCCCGGCTTTATCATGTGCCGAGCGGCGATTCCAAGGCCGGCGGCAGCCTCAAAAAGTGGGGGGATGATGGCTGGCATAGGGCTCCCTTCAGGTTCGAGTGGGTGCCCAGGCGAGCGGCGGAAACCGTTCGCGTTCCCCGATGGTGGCCCATCTTTCTCGCCAGTCGCGCGAACCGGCCGATTATGGACGAAACCGGGCTGCGGCGGAAGGCCTCGCCCCGGAACGATGCGGCGGCTTGCGAGTTAGCGACGACATCAGGTGACGCAAGGCCGCCCGACGCGCGGCACGCCGGGCTCGGCTCTGCCAAACCAACAAGAAAACCAAGGAGATCACAATGTTCGTATCCCCCCTCGTGGCCGCCCTGCTGATCGGCAGTTTCTGGACCGGCATCGGGACAGCGGCCGTGGTCAGCAACTCGGACGTCTGGGACCACCATCGCAGCGACGTGGTGATCAGCGCCCAGGCCACCGATCACGACACCGCCTGCGCGGCCAAGTACCGCTCGTACAATCCCGATACGGGAATGTATCTGAGCAGCCGCGACTACAAGTGGCACGATTGCCGGCTCTAAGCCGGTCGCGTCCAGCTCAAGGGCCCGCTTCGGCGGGCCTTTGCTTTTCGCCGGCCTAAGCGTCGCGCTGCAGGCGCCGCCTGAGCTTGGCCAGCGCCAATTGCTGCATCTGGATTTGCGTGGCGGCCAAAGGCGCGATGACGATGACCTCGATGCCGGTGCGGGCATCGATGGCGGCGACGCGCATCTGGCCACCGATCTGGGTGAACTCGAAATAGATTTCGCCCTCGCCGGAAGCGCTGCCGCTGCCGCCTCCGGGCGCCACCTCAGGCGGTGGTGGTGTCGATCAGGCCCCGGCTGTCGAACTGGTAGACGTCGTCGCGGAAGCTGACGATGCCGTTCCGGTTGGCCCAGGCGCTGACATAGGTGGTGTGGATCGGGGTCGCCTGCTTGAGGTTCACGTCGAGCCGCTCGTTGGAGTTGAACACCGCCTCGACCGCCGTCTCGTCCCAGCCGCCATTGGGGCCGAGCAGCCAGGTCACCAATTCGTCGACGCCCTCGACGCGCACGCAGCCCGACGAATGGAAGCGCGCATTCTCGGCGAACAGCGATTTCGACGGGGTGTCGTGCAGATAGACGTCGAACTTGTTGGGGAAGTTGATCTTGCAGTGCCCCATCGAATTCTCGGCGCCCGGCTCCTGGCGGAACATGTAGTTCACCGCCTCGTCGGTGTGCCAGTCGATGTCGGTCGGCTGCAGCTCGTTGCCCTTGCTGTCGTAGATATGGATCTTGAACTTGGTCAGGTACTGCGGATCGTCGTTCATGTACTTGATCAGGTCCTTTTCGATCAGGCTCTTGGGGACGTGCCAGTACGGATTGAAGTTGATCTGCTGGATCTTGGAATCGAGGATCGGGGTCGGGCGGTCGATGCGGCCGACCACGGCGGTGTGGCGCTGGGCCACCTGCCCCACCTCCACCGCTTCGATCGAGGCCGCGGGGATGTTCACCACCACATAGCGGTCCGAGGTCAGGCTGCCGGCGGTCTGCTGCACGCGCTGCAGGTTGAGCTGCAGCTGGCTGAGGCGCTGCTGGGCGGTCACCTGCAGCGCGTAGAAGGTCGGCTCGTCGATCTTGCCGTTGGGAATGATGCCGTGGCGCACCTGGAACTTGCGGACGGCGAGATCGAGGTCGTCGCCGAAGCTGGTGTCGACGCGCTTGGCGTTGGGCATGTCCCCGACCAGGATCAGATGGCGCTTGAGGTCGATGACGGCGCGGCCGTCCTTGCCCAGCGACAGGCCGAAGGTCTGGCGCGACGGCTGCTCCCAGCCGCCCTGCTGCACCACCTGGGTGTAGTAGGCGATGGCGTCCTGGATGTTGTTGGCAGTGTCGAAGCTGAGGATCGGCTCGGGCGTATCGATGGCCGCCAGCGCCGCCGCGGTGTTCTTGTCGACATCGACCGATTTCATCCGCGCATTGCGGGCGAGGATATCCCAGATCGAGTCGGAATCCCCGTCGGCGCGGGCAGCCGGGGCGAAGGCGGCGGCCACGCCAAAGGCGGCGGCCGAGGACAGAAGCTTGCGCCGGGTCAAAGTCATACGATCACCAATTCATTCACGAGGGCAGCCGTCCGCGGGCGGCAAAAATACCACCCTCGCCGCTTCGGCCACAACACAATGTGCCGTGAACCTCGGATACGCCAAACGCAATGAACCGGCCGGAGGGGACGCCGCGACGACGGAGTTTCTAAGGGGCTTTGCGGCACAAATAAGAAACGCCGGCGCATTGGCCGGCGTTTGCTGGGCGAATGTGGCCCGAGGGCCACATTGCTTGCCTGCGCTCTGGCCGACCGATCCCAAGAAGGCTCGCTCGGCCAACCGCTGTGTGTTTGCGCTCTGGCCGACCGATCCTAAGGGATTGGTCGGCCAGACGCTGTATGTGTATCAGAGCTTGTAGAGGATCTGGTCGACCCAGAAGCGCTCCAGCCGGCCCAGCGCCTTGTTGAGGCTTTCGAAGGCGCCCTCGTCGAGGCCGCCGACCTTGTCGATCGACTTGAGGTGGCGCTCGTAGAGCTCGTCGATGACTTCGGCGACTTCTTCGCCCTTGGGCGTCAGACGAATGCGGACGGAGCGGCGGTCTGCGCGAGAACGTTCCTGAAAGATGTAGCCGGTTTCCACCAGTTTTTTCAGGTTGTACGAGACGTTGCTGCCCAGGTAGTAGCCGCGCGAACGCAGCTCGCCGGCGGTCATTTCGGCGTCGCCGATGTTGAACATCAGCAGCGCCTGGACCGGATTGATGTCGTCCCAGCCCATGCGGTCGAACTCATCCTTGATGAGATCGAGCAGCCGGCGATGCAGCCGCTCCACACGGCTGACGGCCTCGAGATATTGCGGCTTCAGGCGGCCCGCACTGCCCGGCGCCTCTGCCTCGACGGCATTGGATTTGGTTGCCATTGTTGCCTCACTGTTCCTGTGGTCCGGGCGATTGATCGCCTCTCATAGGACGCAACTTAGCCACACCCGAATAAGATCGACTTAAGCCGCACACTTAAGACTATCTTACTGAAAAAGTTCGGGATTTTGGCTTTACGAGGGGTTACCGAAGTGCAGAAAACGGTAAGCTAAACAGAGCCTTTCCGCTTACTTTGCTCTAGTCGTGCGCCCGTTCGCGGAACCGCAGGCTCAGCACCAGCACCAAGACGATCGACACCAGCAATACCAGGCGCACGGCAAAGCCGATGGCGCTCATCTGGATGTCGTGGTTGCCCATCAGATACATGCCGAGCTCTAGCACCGTGGAGCCGACCAGCAGCACGGCGCCCCAACTGGCGCGTATCCACAGGCCGACGGAGGCAAACAGCTGCGCCAGCGCAAACACCGACAGCCAGACGAAGCCGGTGACGCCGAGGATCTGGATCGGGCTCTGCGCCCCGGTCGACACCCCCAGCAGCCGCGAGGCGTCGTTGAGCCCGAGCAGCAGCGCAATGATCGCGACGATGCGCACATAGCGGCCGGCAATCGGGGATTTGAAGTCCATGCCGGCAGCATTATCGCCAAGGCCGTGGGGTGTCATCTTCTAAAGAGGACGCCCGGCTGGTATGAGGCCGGCCATGAGCGACTGGCCCCGATACGACATGGATTTCCTCAACGGCCGCCGGCAGCGGCGGCTGCGGCGGACGGCGTGGATGCGCGATCTGGTGCGCGAGACGGCGCTGACGCCGGCCGATTTCATCTGGCCGCTGTTCGTCATCGACGGACAGAACGAGCGCACGCAGATCAGAACCATGCCCGGGGTCGAGCGGCTGAGCGTCGACCTTGCGGTCAAGGCGGCAAAGGAGGCGGCGGCGGCCGGCATCCCGGCGCTGGCGCTGTTTCCGAACACGCCGGACGCGTTGCGCAATCCCGATGGCAGCGAAGCCTACAATCCGGACAATCTGATGTGCCGGGCGCTGCGGGCCATCAAGGACGCGGTGCCGGAGATCGGGCTGATCGCCGACGTGGCGCTCGACGAATATTCATCGGACGGCCAGGACGGGCTGGTGCGCGACGGCGAAATCCTCAACGACGAGACGGTGGCGGCCATGGTCCGTTCGGCGCTGGTGCAGGCGGCAGCCGGGGCCGACATCATCGCGCCCTCGGACATGATGGATGGCCGCGTCGCGGCGATCCGGCAGGAGCTCGACGCGGCGGGACACGAACAGGTGGCGATCATGGCGTATTCGGCCAAGTTCGCCTCGGCCTATTACGGGCCGTTCCGCGAGGCCGTGGGCTCGGGCAAGCGGCTGTTGGGCGACAAGAAGACCTACCAGCTCGACTACGCCAATACCGACGAGGCGCTGCGCGAAGTGGCGCAGGATCTCGAGGAAGGCGCCGACATGGTGATGGTGAAGCCGGGCATGCCGTATCTCGATATCGTGCGGCGGGTGCGCGAGAGCTTCAACGTGCCGGTGTTCGTCTACCAGGTGAGCGGCGAATACGCGATGATCCGCCTCGCCGGCGACGCCGGGGCGATCGACGGGAAGGCGGCGATGCTGGAATCGCTGTGGGCGTTCAAGCGCGCCGGCGCCAAGGGCATCCTCACCTATTTCGCGCTCGAGGCGGCGCGGCTTTTGGGCTGACCTCGTCCGGCATTTGCATTTGCCCTCGGAGTCGGCCCGGCATAAGCTTGCCCCAGGCGCGAGCGGCGATGACGGACCAGACACCCGAAAACACCCAGCTATTCCTCACGGCCCCGATGCCGTGCCCGTACCTGCCCGGCAAGCAGGAGCGGAAGCTGTTCACGCACCTCACCGGCCGGCGCGCGGCGTCGCTGCATGCGCTCCTGAGCGACAACGGCTTCCGGCGCAGCCAGAATCTCATCTACAGGCCCGCCTGCGAGGGCTGCGCCGCGTGCCAGTCGGTGCGCATCGTGGCCCGCGAGTTCGAGACCACGGCGCGCTATCGCCGCATCCTCAAGCTCAATGCCGACATCGAGGTGGAGGTGCGGCAGCCGCGCGCCACCGCCGAGCAGTTTGCGCTGTTCAAGCGCTATCTCGAGGCGCGCCACACCGGCGGCGGCATGACCGCGATGAACTTCGTCGACTACGAATACATGGTCGAAGACACGCCGGTGCAGACGGTGCTGGTCGAGTACCGGCTGGGCAGCCATCCGGACAAGCCGCTGTGCGCGGTGGCGCTGACCGACGTGATGCCGGACGGGCTCAGCATGGTGTATTCGTTCTTTGCGCCCGAGCTCAGCCGGCGCGGCCTCGGCAACCTGCTGATCCTCGACCACGTGCGGCAGGTGCGGCTCGCCGGGCTCAGCTATGTGTATCTGGGCTACTGGGTCGAGGATTCGCCGAAGATGGCGTACAAGGGGGAATTCCGTCCGCTGGAAGTGCAGCGCGGGCCCCTGGGCTGGCGCCGCCTCGACTGAGAGTTCTCTTGCGCTTTGTACTCGGTGTCCTGCGCCTCGCGGTGGCGCTCCTGATCGTTGTGACCGCGGTGCCGGCGATCCTGGCCATCTTCGGCTCGCTGCTGGCGCCGCTCGATATCCTCAACCACCTGCAATTGCTGTTGTTCTTCGGGACGCTCGCGGCGCTGATCCTGGCGCTGATCGTCCGCATGCGGCGCTGGGCGGTGCTGCTGGCGTTCCTCGGCCTGTGCGCCTCGGGCTGGACCTACGTACCGGAATGGCTGTCGAGCCTCGGCCCGCGGCCGGCGGTGGCGGCCGGTACGCCGACGCTGAAGCTGATGACGCACAATGTATTCGGGCTCAATTACGACATGCAGCGCATGGCCAAGGCGATCTTCGCCGAGGACCCGGACATCGTGGCGCTGCAGGAATATTTCCCCGAGCAGATGGCGCTCGACGGGCTGCTGAAGCCGAAATATCCGTACTCGGTGCGTTGCCAGGGCGGCAAGCGCGCCAATCTCGGCCTCTATTCGAAGCTGCCGTTCGACAAGGAAATGAGCGCGACCGACTGCCCGAGCGACGCCTATGGCAAGCAGCGCACGGCCCACATCATCGCCGGCTTCACGCTAAGCGACGGCACGCATTTTTCGGTGATGACGACGCATATGGACTGGCCGTTCCCGATCGACCGGCAACGCGAGGAGTTCGAGGCCGCCGAAGCGGCCGCCAACGCCATCAAGGGGCCGCTGCTGGTGGTGGGCGATTTCAACTCGACGCCCTATTCCTACGCCATGAAGCGGTTCGAGGCGGCGACCGGGCTCACCCGCGAAACGCGCAACCTCGTGACCTACCCCGTCGCCATCACCGTGCCGCGCAAGGTGTCGCGCAGCGGGCTGCTGCGGCTGACGCCGTTCCTGCCGCTCGACCAGGTGTTCGAGCGCGGCATCACCGTGACGGAGCTGCATCGCGGCGCGGACACCGGCAGCGACCATCTGCCGGTGGTGTTTACGTTCGCGGTGGGGAAGTAAGCGAATACGATTCTAGCCGAACTTGTTGTTGCGCGGGAAGCCGGTGGGGGGCTGGCGGCCGGCCTGGGCGCGGTCGCCGAGCCAGTCGCGCATCTCGGCCATGCTCTTGGTAAAGGTGCGGCCGGACGAATCCACCCAGCTCAGGCCCTCGGAGGCGTTGAACAGCTTGGCGTCGGAGATGCCGCCATCCTTGTATTTCTGCAGGCGCACGCCCTTGCCGCGCGCCATCTCCGGCAGCTCGGAGGCGGGAAAGATGAGCATCTTGCGGTTCTCGCCGATCACCGCGACGGTGTCGCCCGCGGCCGGCACGATGAGCTTGGCCTCCTCGCTGCCCGAGACGTTGAGCACCTGCTTGCCCTTGCGGGTATTGGCGATCAGCTCGTCCTCGGCGACGAGGAAGCCGTTGCCCACCGACGAAGCGATGAGGCGCCTTGCGCCCGGGCGATGGACGAACAGATCGACGAAATCCTGCCCCTCCTCGAGGTCGACCATCAGGCGCAGCGGTTCGCCCTGCCCGCGGCCGCCCGGCAGCCTGTCGGGCGCCAGCGTGTAGACCTTGCCGGCGGTGGAGAGCAGCAGCAGCTTGTCGGTGGTTTCGGCGTGGAGCGCCACCTTCAGCCGGTCGCCGGCCTTGAAGCCCTTGTCGTCGATCTCGGCGGCGTGGCCCTTCATGGTGCGGATCCAGCCCTTCTCCGAGAGGATCACGGTGATGGGCTCGCGCTCGATGAAGGCGGCCTCGGCCTCTTCGGCGAAGTCGGCATGCGGGGCATCGGCGAATTCGGTCTTGCGGCGGCCTAGAACGGTGTCCTTGCCGTAGACCTTCTTGAGCTCGCCGATCTGCTTGGTGATCTCGCCCCATTGCTTCTTGTCGGAACCGAGCAGGCCGGTCAGGTGCGCCTGCTCCTCGCTCAACTGCTTGTGCTCGGTGCGCAGCTCGATCTCCTCGAGCTTGCGCAGCGAGCGCAGGCGCATGTTGAGGATGGCCTCGGCCTGGTTGTCGGTGAGCTTGAAGCGCTTCATCAGCCGCGCCTTGGGATCGTCCTCCTCGCGGATGATGCGGATCACCTCATCGAGGTTTAGGTAGGCGACGATGTAGCCGTCGAGCACTTCGAGGCGGCGGGCGATCTGCTCGAGCCGATGCTGGGTGCGGCGGACGAGCACGTCCTTGCGGTGTTCGAGCCAGGCGCGCAGCGCTTCGCCGAGGCCCATCACCCGTGGAATTGTGCCACGATCTAGCACGTTCATGTTGAGCGGGATGCGCTGCTCGAGGTCGGTGACCTTGAACAATTGCTCCATCAGCACCGCCGGCTCGACCGTGCCGGCGCGCGGCTCGAGCACGACGCGGATGTCGTCGGCGCTCTCGTCGCGGATATCCTTGAGCAGCGGCAGCTTCTTGGCGAGCAGCAGCTCGGCGATCTTTTCGATCAGCCTGGACTTCTGTACGCCGTAGGGAATCTCGCTGACGATCAGCTGGTAGACGCCGCGCCCCTTGTCCTCGCGGTGCCAGCGGGCGCGCAGGCGGAACGAGCCGCGCCCGGTAGAATAGGCTTCCAGCACCGACGCCTTCGGCTCGACCAGCACGCCGCCGGTGGGAAAGTCCGGGCCCGGCACGTGCTGCATGAGGTCCTCGATGCTGGCCTGCGGCTTGTTGATCAGCAGCAGCGCTGCCTCGCACAGCTCGGCGACATTGTGCGGCGGGATGGAGGTGGCCATGCCCACGGCGATGCCGGTGGCGCCATTGGCGAGCAGATTGGGGAAATTGGCCGGCAGCACCACCGGCTCCTGGTCGGCGCCGTCGTAGTTCGGCTTGAAGTCGACGGCGTCCTCGGCCATCCCCTCCATCATGCGCATGGCGACGTCGGTCATGCGCGTTTCGGTGTAGCGCATGGCGGCGGCGGCATCGCCGTCGATGTTGCCGAAATTGCCCTGCCCGTCGGCCAGCGGATAGCGCATGGAAAAGTCCTGCGCGAGCCGCACCAGCGCGTCGTAGATCGACTGGTCGCCATGCGGATGGAACGAGCCCATCACGTCGCCGACCACCTTGGCCGATTTCTTGTAGGCGCCGCCGGGATCGAGCCGCAGCAGCCGCATGCCGTGCAGGATGCGCCGGTGCACCGGCTTCAGCCCGTCGCGGGCGTCGGGCAGCGCACGCTGGGTGATGGTCGAGAGCGCGTAGCTGAGGTAGCGCTCCTCGAGCGCCTTGCGCAGGTCGACGACGACCGGATCGTCCTCGGGCGGCAGGGTAGCGGGATCGGTCTTTTTAGGCATCGGGTCGTCCGGAACGAATCATGGCCGGACTATACAGGATCGGTCAGCGCCTCGATCAAACCATCGCGGACTGCCGGCGGGTCGAGCTGGCGCGGGTCCCAGACGTGGCGATGGAGGAAGTGGCCGGTGAGGCGGAAGGCCGCGGCGAGGTCGGCGCGGCCGGCATCGGCATCGGCGACGAGGAAGGCCGGCAGCGCCAGCAGGCGATCGGCGTAGGGCTGCGCCGCGTCGCGGCTGACGGCGCGGCCGGTCTTGGGCGACACGTGGGTCAGGTCGGTGGTCCGGCCGGTGGCGGCGCAGGCGGCGAGGTCGAGACCGAAGCCCAGCTCGTCGAGCAGGGTCAGCTCGAAGCGGGCGAGCTCGACGGCGAGCGCGTGGCCGTCCTTGCCGTCGTCGAGCGCATCGACGGCCAGTGCCAGCAGCCGGTCGTGCGGATCGCGCTCGGGCAGCAGGCGCAGATGGTCGCACAGGAGCTGGCACGCATAGAGACGGGTGCGGTCGGCGATGAGGTCGGCGGCACGGGCATCGATGAGCTCGACCGCGAAGGTGCCGAGATGCTCTTCCAGCCGGGCGCGCCAGCTCACCTGCACGGTGTTGCCCGGCTGCAGCGTGGCGGCGAGGCGGCTCGAACGGCCGCCGCGGATCAGCCCGAGGGTGCGGCCGCGGCTCGCCACCATCACCTCGGCGATGACGCTGGATTCGCCGTGCCGGCGCACGCCGATCAGCAGGCCTTCACCCTGCCACTGCATGGGACACCGCACGCGCGGAGGAGTCCCCCTCCCCCCTGCGGGGGGGGGCTGGGGGGTGGGGGCCACATGCACCGCCGGCGCGCGCTGCCCCCCTCCCCGGCCCTCCCCCGCAAGGGGGGAGGGAGCGCAGGCATCCCGTTCCGAGCCGGCTCACTTCGTCCATCCCAGGCCCATTTCGCGGTAGCGCTCGGGGTCGTCGCCCCATTTCTCGCGCACCTTGACGAAGAGGAAGAGATGCACCGGGGTCTCGAAGATCTGCATCAGCTCCTTGCGGCTCTCGGCACCGATGGCCTTGATGGCCTGGCCGCCGGCGCCTAGAACGATCTTCTTGTGGGTGTCGCGGGTGACGTAGATCACCTGATCGATGCGGTAGGAGCCGTCCGGCTGGACGGTGAATTTCTCGGTCTCGACGGTGACGTTGTAGGGGATCTCGTCGTGGATGCGCAGGAACAGCTTTTCGCGCGTCACCTCGGCGGCGGTGAGCGCCAGCGTCAGGTCGGTCAACTGGTCCTCGGGGAAGTGCCAGGGACCGGGCGGAATGTGGGCGGCGGCCCAGTCGAGGAAGTCCTTGACGCCCGAGCCGCGCAGCGCCGAGAGCATGAAGGTGGCCTCGAATTTCAGCCGGGCGTTGAGCGCCTCGGCGAGGCCGAGCAGTTTTTCGTGCGGGATCAGGTCGATCTTGTTGAGCACCAGCACGCGCGGATTGCGCACGTTCCCGAGGCCATCGAGCAGCGCCTCGACCTCGGCGGTCACGCCGCGCTCGACGTCGACGATCAGCGCCACGATGTCGGCATCGCCGGCGCCGGTCCAGGCAGCCTCGACCATGGCGCGATCGAGCCGGCGCTTCGGCGCGAAGATGCCCGGGGTGTCGATGAACACGATCTGCGCCTCGCCCTCGGTGACGACGCCGCGGATCTGGGCGCGGGTGGTCTGCGCCTTGTGGGTGACGATCGACACCTTGGTGCCGACCAGGGCGTTGAGCAGCGTCGACTTGCCGGCGTTGGGCGCGCCGACCAGGGCGATGAAGCCGCAGCGGGTGTCGGCGGGGGTCTCTGGCGTGTCGTTCACGATGTGGCTCCCTGCCAGACTTTTTCGCGCACCAGGAAGGCCTCGGCTGCCTTGTGCTCGGCCAGCTTCTTGCTCGGCCCGGTGGCCGTCAGCGGGTCGAAGCCGTCGAGCCGCACGGCGATGGTGAACTCGGGAGCGTGGTCGGGGCCGGTGCGCTCGACCTCCTGATACACCGGCGGCTCGAGGCCCCTGCCCTGTGCCCATTCCTGCAGCGTGGTCTTGGCGTCGGCGCGCTCGGTGCCGGACTGGCCGATGTGCTCGCCGAACAGCCGCTCGATGATCTCGAAGGCCGGGCCGAGCCCGCCATCCATATACACCGCGCCGAGCAGCGCCTCGATGACGTCGCCGAGGATGGCGTCCTTGTCGGCGCCGCCGGTGCGCGCCTCGCTGTCGCCGAGGTTGAGATCGCCGCCGAGCTTCAGCTCGCGCGCGATCATGGCGCAGGTCTCCTTGCGCACCAGGGCGTTCAGCGACCGGCTGAGGTCGCCTTCATTGGCCTTGGGGAAGCGGCGGTAGAGCATGTCGGCGACGACCAGCCCGAGCACGCGGTCGCCGAGGAATTCGAGGCGCTGATACGACAGCGCCACGCGCTTGGCCGGCGCGATGGCGCTCGAATGGGTGAGCGCGCGGTCGAGGAGGTCGGGGTCGGCGAACTTGTAGCCCAGCCGGGCCTCGAGTTGAGCGTGCCCCTTGCTCCTATGATTCATGCGGCCTCGCTGCTACGGCGCCGGAGTGGTGGTGTAGGTCTGGTAGACCGACTGCAGCATGCGGTCCCAGCGGATATTGGCCGGCCACTGCCAGATCTGCCACGGCGGAATGTTGTCCTTGATGGAGAAGAAGCGCGCCTCGGCCTTGCCGATGAGGTTGCCGGCCGGCACATAGCCCACCTGGCTCAGCACGCGGCTGTCGGCGGAGCGGTCGCGGTTGTCGCCCATCATGAAATAGTGGCCGGCGGGCACGTCGTATTCGGCGGTGTTGTCGAGCGGCTGGTCGTCGGAGATCTCCTGGATGGAGTGGACGACGCCGCCAGGCAGCGTTTCCTTGTAGATGATCACCGGCACGGTGGTGTCGTAACTGTCCTTGTCCTCGCCGGTGCCGACCTGCTCGCGCTCGACTTCGGTGCCGTTGATGTAGAGGCGGCCCTGCTTCATCTGGATGCGGTCGCCCGGCAGGCCGATGATGCGCTTGATGTAGTCCTCGTTGGTCGGCTCGTTGTGGAAGACGACGATGTCGCCGCGCGCCGGCGCGTTGAAGGCGAGGATACGGCCGTTGAATGGCAGCGGAATCGGGAACGAATACTTGCCCAGGCCCCAGACCCATTTGTTGGCGACGAAGTAATCGCCAATCATCAGCGTCGACTGCATGGAGGCGGTGGGGATGGAGAAGGGCTGATAGAGGAAGGTCCTGAAGACCAGGGCAATCAGCAGCGCCTCGATGATCACCACGACAGTGTCGCGGAGCTCGTTCTTCTTGGCTTTCTTGTCGGCCTTGGTCGTGGCGGTCTCGCTCATTGTACCCTGTCTCACTGCCCTCGCGGGCGCTGTGGTTAGGCTTCGGGGCGCCTGAAGGCAAGCGCGTTCAAGAATCCTTGTGGTCGCACGAGTGTCAACCGGCCGGCAGCGCCTCGATGATGACGAAGGCCTGCGCCATGCCGCCGTCGTCGGTGATGGTCAGGTGGATATGTGGTTCGTGCCCGGCCGGAACAAGGCGGGCCAGCGCCCTCGCGGCGCCATTGGTGAGCTTCATCGTCGGCTTGCCGCTGGGCAGGTTCACCACGCCCATGTCGCGCCAGTAGACGCCCCAGGAAATGCCGGTGCCCAGCGCCTTCGAACAGGCCTCCTTGGCGGCGAAGCGCTTGGCGTAGGAGGCGGCGCGCTGCGCCCGGCGATCGGATTTCTGCCGCTCGATCTCGGTGAAGCAGCGCTGGGTGAAGCGCTCGCCGTAGCGGTCGAGCACCTGCTGCACGCGCGAAATATCGCACAGGTCGTTGCCGAGCCCGACGATCATGGGCGCACCTGGAGGGCGGGGAAAGGCCCCCTCGCCCGCCGCGGCGCGGCGCCCCCTGCTGCGTGCGCAGGCCTCACGCCAGCCCCCGGCTGCCGGGCTTCACCGCCGGGATCGCCGCCAGTTCGGGCGGCAGGGCGTCGGCGGGATAGGCCGGGACCTTGTAATTGGCGAGGGCCACCAGCGGCACGCCGACATCGGCTTCGCCGGCGGAGCGGTCGATCAGGCAGGCGGCGGCGACCACATCGGCACCGATGGCCTTGAGGCAGTCGATGCATTCGCGGATGGACAGGCCCGTGGTGACGATGTCCTCGACCACCAGCACCTTTTCGCCGCGGGCGATCTCGAAGCCGCGGCGAAGCTGGAATTTGCCGTCGACGCGCTCGGTGTAGATGGCCGGAACACCCAGATGCCGGGCCGTCTCGTAGCCGGGGATGATGCCGCCCACGGCGGGCGAAACCACCTGGCTGACGCCGCCATAGCCTTCGGCGCGCAGCTTTTCGGCCAGCGCCCGGCACAGCTTTTCCGCCTTGTCCGGATGCATGAAGACGCGCGCCTTCTGCAGGAACACGGGCGAGCGCAGCCCGGAACTCAGGATGAAGTGGCCTTCGAGCAAGGCGCCGCACTGGCGGAAGATGTCGAGGATTTCGTCGGTGGTCATGCAGGCACTTTCTCTTCGTCCTCGCCGTCCCAGTCGGCGAGCGCCACGCTTTCGGCCTCGGCGACAGTGGCCCGGCGCACCTGCGACAGGCCCGGCGTCAGCTTCAAAGCCGACAGCACGTCCGTCAGTTGCGCCAGATCCTTCACCTCGAGCTCGAAGATGTTCTTGTGGAAGTCGGGAGCGACGATCCGCATCACGAGATTATGGATGTTCGCCTCCGAAGCGGCAATGGCCGTGGAAATCTGCGCCAGCCCGCCCGGCTTGTTCACCGTCAGCATGGAGATGACGACCTTGTGGTTGCGGTCCTCGCGGCCGGCGATGTCCCAGCGCACGTCGATCCAGGCGACGTCGGAATCGTGCAGCGCCACCAGCGCGTCGGAGTGGATCGGATAGATCATGATCGGCTCGCCCGGCCGCATGATGCCGACCAGCCGGTCGCCCGGCACCACGCCTTCGGGCGAGATCGCGACCTTGGTGGAAAAGCCGAGCTGCGCCAGCGCCGCGCGCGCATTGGGGCCGGAGCGCTGGCCGCCGGGTACGCGGAAGCGGAACATGTCGGTGTCGCGCAGCGCGAACCAGCCTTCGGCCTTGTCCGGCGTCGGCAAATCGAGCGCCTTCTTGCGCCGCTTCTTGACGCCCTTGACGGCAGCCAGCTCGATGCCGAGCTGGTCGGCATCGACCTTGCCCTCCCCCACCCCGATCAGCAACTCGCGCTTGCTGGGGTGGCCGAGCGCCTTGGCCAGACGCTCGCCCTCCTCCTCGTCGAGCACAAGGCCGTCGCGCTCGAGCATGGTGGCCAGCATGTGCTCGCCGAGCGCGTAGGCGCGCTGCTGCGCCTGCACGCGCACGGCACGGCGGATGGCCGAGCGGGCCTTGCCGGTGGCGGCGATGGTCTCCCAATTGGCCGGCGGCAGGTGGTTCTGGTCGCGGATGATCTCCACCTCGTCGCCCGACTGCAGGTGGCTGACCAGCGGCACGATGGCGCCGTTGATCTTGGCGCCGACGGTGGTGTCGCCGATGTCGGTGTGCAGCGCATAGGCGAAGTCGATCGGGGTGGCGCCGCGCGGCAGCGCGATCAGCCGGCCGCGCGGGGTGAAGCAGAACACCTGGTCCTGGAACAGCTCGAGCTTGGTGTATTCGAGGAAATCTTCCTTGGTGGCGCCGGTGGTGATGTGCTCGATGGTCTGGCGCAGCCAGGCGAAGGCCTGGCTTTCGGTGCTGAGCCGGCTGAGGTCGGTGCCTTCCTTGTAGGCGGCGTGCGCGGCGATGCCGTATTCGGCGATGCGGTGCATCTCCTCGGTGCGGATCTGCAGCTCGATGCGCTGCCGCCCCAGCCCGACGATGGTGGTGTGGATCGAGCGGTAGTCGTTGTGCTTGGGGACGGAGATGTAGTCCTTGAAGCGGCCGGGCACGACCTTCCAATTGGTGTGCACGATGCCGAGCGCGCGGTAGCAGTCGGCGATCGTCGGCACGATGATGCGGAAGCCGATCATGTCGGAGAGCTGCTCGAGCGCGATCTGCTTGCGCTCGATCTTGGTGGCGATCGACCAGGCGGATTTCACGCGCGACGAGACCTTGGCGTCGATCCCCTCGTCCTTGAGCTTGCGCGTCAGCTCGGATTCGATGGTCTCGATGGTCTCGTGAAACTCGGCCTGCATCTCGGCGAGGCGGCCGGTGATGGCCCGGTAGTGATCGGGCTGCAGCGTGCGGAAGGCGAGGTTCTCGAGCTCGGAGCGCATGTCCTGCATGCCCATGCGGCCGGCGAGCGGCGCATAGATGTCCATCGTCTCCTGGGCGATGCGCTGCTGCTTGTCCGGCGGCATGGCGTCGAGCGTGCGCATGTTGTGCAGGCGATCGGCGAGCTTGACCAGCAGCACCCGCACGTCGGCCGAGATGGCGAGCAGGAGCTTGCGCAGGTTCTCGGCCTGCGCCTCCTCGCGGGTGACCAGTTGCAGGCGCTCGATCTTGGTCAGCCCGTCGACGATCTCGCCGATCTCGGCGCCGAACAGCTGGTCGATCTCGGCCCGGGTGGCGTCGGTGTCCTCGATGGTGTCGTGCAGCAGCGCCACCGCGATGGTGGCGTCGTCGAGCTTCAGGTCGGTGAGGATGGAGGCGACTTCGAGCGGGTGGTTGAAATAGGGATCGCCCGAGGCGCGCTTCTGCGTGCCATGCTTCTGCATGGCATAGACGTAGGCCCTGTTGAGCAGGTTCTCGTCGGCGTGCGGATTGTAGGCCTGCACCTTCTCGACGAGTTCGTACTGACGCATCATCGCCGCGATCCTCGCGGCCAGGAGGGTAACATCACGCCGTCCAAAATGAAAAAGGCGCCCGGGACTCCGGGCGCCTCGTCACTATAGATCGAGTTTGCCGCCGATCAATCGTCGCGGCGCTCGGGCGGCGCCAGGCTCTCGATGCCGCGCAGCAGCTCGTCTTCGGAAATGGTGTCGAAGGTGTCGCCATCGGGATCGGCATCCGCATCGAGCAGCGGGGCGGCGTGCTTTTCGGGCTCGTCCACCTCGACATATTTCTGCAGCGAGTGGATCAGATCCTCGCGCAGATCCTCCGGCGAGATGGCGCCGTCGCCGATCTCGCGCAGGGACACCACGGGGTTCTTATCGTTGTCGCGATCGACGGTGATCGCGGCGCCGGCCGAGATCATGCGGGCGCGGTGGGCAGCGAGCAGCACGAGATCGAAGCGGTTGTCGATCTTTTCAATGCAGTCTTCGACGGTGACGCGGGCCACGGACGTCTCCACAAATTGAGGGAATTGGCGGGGCTCTTACACGAGCCCCGGGGCGAGTTCAAGGATTTCGCGGCACAGGGCGCGTTTTCCGGGGATTTCGACACCATATGTTCTGAAACTGGAGCAATTGATTTGAAGTGGCACCGATGTCTTGGTATTGCCACAAACGCGGCGGGACGTGGGGGCAGCCTGAGCCGCTGGGGTTTTTGCGGCGCCGATCATATTTGCCGGGGGGTCTGAGAGGCCGGCCGCCCCTGCCAGGAGGGTAATTGCATGTCCATCGATCCGCGCGAGAAGGTGGTGCTGTTCATCGACGGCGCCAACCTCTATGCGACCAGCAAGGCGATCGGCATCGACATCGACTACCGCCGGCTGCTCGCGGAGTTCCAGTCCAAGGCGTATCTGCTGCGGGCCTATTACTACACGGCGCTGGTCGAGGACCAGGAATACTCCTCGATCCGGCCGCTGATCGACTGGCTGGACTATAACGGCTTTACGGTGGTGACCAAGCCGGCCAAGGAGTTCACCGACGCCGGCGGCCGCCGCAAGATCAAGGGCAGCATGGACATCGAGCTGACGGTCGACGCGCTCGAAATGTCACCGTATTTCGATCACTTCGTGCTGTTCTCGGGCGACGGCGATTTCACCGCGCTGGTCGCGGCGCTGCAGCGCAAGGGCAAGCGGGTGACCGTGGCCTCGACCCTCAGCACGCCGACGCCGATGATCTCGGACGATCTGCGCCGGCAGGCCGATTTCTTCCTCGACGTGGCCGAGCTCGCCAAGACCGTCGGCCGCGCCGTGTCGGAGCGCCCCGCCAGCGCCGAACGGCATGTTGACCGCACGCCGGTGACCGCCGACCATAAGTAGGTCCGAGTCTTACCTTCCCTTGTGCCTGTGCTGACCCAGCCGCCGCGCGACTGTCCGCTCTGTCCGCGCCTCGTCGCCTTCCGGCACGAGGCGCAGCGGCAGCATCCGGACTGGTACAACAACCCGGTGCGCTATTGGGGCGACGAGGCGGCGCGGCTGATCATCATCGGCCTCGCGCCGGGCATGAAGGGGGCGAACCGCACCGGGCGGCCGTTTACCGGCGACTATGCCGGCGACCTGCTCTATGCGACGCTGAAAAAGGTCGGGCTCGCGACCGGCGAATACCGGCAGACGCCGGACGATACGCTTCGACTGCATGATGTGCTGATCGCCAACGCGGTGGCCTGCGTGCCGCCGCAGAACAAGCCGACCACCGAGGAAATCAAGACCTGCCGGCAATTCATCGGCAAGCGCCTCGGCGAGCAGAAGCCCCTCGCCTACCTGGCGCTCGGCCGCATCGCCCATGACCAATTGCTGGTGGCGCTGGGCGAAAAGCGCAGCAGCCGCCCGTTCGGGCACGGCGCCGAACACGAATTGTCCAATGGCGCCCGGCTGTTCGACAGCTACCATTGCTCGCGCTACAACACCAATACGGGCGTGCTGACCACCGAGATGTTCGAGGACGTGGTCGGGCGGGCGGCAGCCTACATCCGAAGCTAGCCGGCCTTCTTGATGGCGGCCTTCAGCGCCTCGTCGATGCGCGTCTGCCAGCCGCTGCCGCTGGCCTTGAAATGCTCCACCACCTCGCGGCTCAGGCGCAGCGAAACCGGCACCTTGGTCGGCGCCTTTTGCGGACCACGGAGCTTGGGGAAGGCCTTCAACACCTCCGGGGGGAGAACTTCATGCGCGGGTCTCGCGCGCTTGAAATCCTCGGCGGTCCATTCCGGATTGTCGTCATCGAAGACGATTTCGTCGTCGTCAAAGCCGCGGGGTTTCTGGGACATAACGATCCATCTCCTTCTGGTGGGCCCGTCGTAGGCTGATGACCCGTGTGCGGCCACCTCTTGCGGTGAACACCAGGCAATAAGCCCGACCGTCAATCGTTCCCCAGGCGCGGTAGCGCGCCTCGCCATACGCGAAGCGCACGTCAGGTTCGACGTGCAGCGTCGTCAGTTCCGACGCCCGCCTCAGCGAAATCTTATGCTTGGCGAGGTTGGTCGCTTCCTTGTCGGGATCGAACTCGATCTGCATGGAAATATAGGGGCTCGGTCATTATCGCGCAAATCAAATCGTATATACAATCAGCCATGTTTCAGGAGCCGCGCCTTTTCGCGGTTCCAGTCGCGGTTCCGCTCGGTCTCGCGCTTGTCGAAGCTCTTCTTGCCCTTGGCGAGGCCGATCAGGAGCTTGGCCCTGCCGTGCTCGTTGAAATAGAGCTTCAGCGGCACGATGGTGTTGCCGGCGCGCTCGACGCCTTCGGTGAGCCTGGCCAGTTCCTTCTTCGACACCAGCAGCTTGCGCGGCCGCTTTTCCTCGTGGTTGAAGCGGTTGGCCTGCAGGTATTCTGGAATGTGGGCGTTGATCAGCCACAATTCGCCGCGCTCGGGCGAGGCGTAGCTCTCGGTGATCTGGGCCTTGCCGGTGCGCAGCGACTTGACCTCGGTGCCGGTCAGCATGATGCCGGCCTCGAGCGTGTCGAGGATCTCGTAATCGTAGCGCGCCCGGCGGTTTTCGGCGACCGGGCCGGTGACGATCATCGTCGGCTTGTTGGGTTCCTTGGCCATGGTGCGGATATAGGCAGCGGATGGCGTTTCGCCACTCGCTGCCCGGCGCGTCCCCTCAGTTCAGCAGGCCGGCGCTGGCCATGGCGCTGTCGATTGCCTTTTCGTTGGCGTCGCTGATCGGCACCACCGGCAGCCGGAGCTCGTTGCCGCACAGGCCGAGCTTGCTGGCGGCGTATTTGATGCCGCCCGGATTGTTCTCGAGGAACAGGCTCTTGTGCAGCGGCACCAGCTTGTCCTGCAGCATCAGGGCGGCGGAGAAATTGCCCTGCATGCAGGCATTCTGGAACTGCGCGCACAGTTTCGGCGCGACATTGGCCGTCACCGAGATGCAGCCATGGCCGCCATGCGCCATGAAGCCGAGCGCCGTCATGTCCTCGCCCGAGAGCAGGATGAAGTCCGGCCCGAGCTTCGAGCGGGTGAGCGACGCCTTTTCCATGCTGGCGGTGGCGTCCTTGACGCCGACGATGTTGGAATGGGCCTCGCGCAGCCGCGCCATGGTGTCGACGCTGATGTCGACGACGGTGCGGCCGGGCACCGCATAGAGGATGATGGGCAGCGCCGTGGCCCTGGCCACGGCGGAGAAATGCTGGAACAGCCCCTCCTGCGTCGGCTTGTTGTAATAGGGCACGACCGACAGCACCGCATCGGCGCCGATCTCCTCGGCGAAGCGGGTCAGCGACACCGCTTCGGCAGTGGAGTTCGAGCCGGCGCCGGCGACCACCGGCACGCGGCGGTCGGCGACCTCGACGCAGATCTCGATGACGCGGCGATGCTCCTCATGCGTGGCGGTCGGGCTCTCGCCCGTCGTCCCCATCGGGGCCACGCCGTGCGAGCCCTCTTTGATCTGCCAGTCCACGAAGGCTGCGAACGCTTTCTCGTCCACGGCCCCGTTCGCAAACGGAGTGAGAAGCGCCGGGATCGAGCCTCGCAGCATTTTCTGGTTGTCCTCAATGGTTGGCCGCCGTTTCCATTCAGGTCGGCGACAGATTGTGGCCCCGGCTTTTCCGCCCTTTGGCCATAGTCGCGCACCATAGTTTCAGCCGTTCGGCGGGGCAAGCAGAGACCCGCAGGACGACCCGCGAGGTCCTTGCAGCAACGGAATGTTCACCCTGAGGGGCGACACTCCGCATCTGCAAGGGTGGGGGCACCTTGTTGGACACGTATCGAGGACCAACAGGACCAGACCATGTTCGTTGTGCACGGGATGCCGACCCGGCTCCTGATGGGGGCGTTCGCCACCGCGCTGATCGTTGCGACGTCGATTTCGTTTCCCACGGCACCCGCCGCCGAGGGGATCGACGAGATCATCACCGCTTCGGTGAAGCCGGTGCCCGTCCCCATGCCCGCCGAACCCGTGGCGATGCCGGCGCCGCTCGGCAGCGACGCCTTCGCGGCGGCGCTGAACCTGGTCTCGACCGGCAAATACACCGACGCCTATGACGCGGCGCGCGCCCTGCCCAGCGACATCGAGCGCCGCGTCGTGCAATGGGCCGCGATCTACTACGGCAATGGCGCCATCCCCTATGACAGCGTCGTCCGCTTCGAGAAGGACGCGCCCGATTTCGTCACCGCGAGCGTGTTCAGGACGCGGATCGAGCAGGCGCTGACCAAGTCCAACGCCAGCGGCGATACCCTGATCTCGGTGCTCGGCGGCAGCATGCCGAAAACCCTCGACGCGCAGATCGGGCTGGCGCAGGCCTATGTCGCGGCGGGCAAGACCGACCGCGCCGCGGCCATCGCGCGCAGCATCTGGGTCAACGACTATCTCGACGCCAAGACCGAGCAGAAGGTGCTCGACAGCCTCGGCAGACTGCTGACCGCCAAGGACCATTGGGCGCGCGCCGAGCACCTGATGATGAACGACCGCGCCAGCGCGGTGGAGCGGCTGTTCCCCTACATGACGCCGGCGCAGAAATCGCTGGCGGTGGCGCGCAACGCCGTGTCGCGCAACGACAAGAACGCCAAGGCGCTGCTCGACAAGGTCGATCCGGCCATGAAGAGCAGCCCGATCTACAATTTCTCGCGCGCCCAGCGGGCACGGCAGTTCCAATTGTGGGACGACGCCATCGCCTATCTCGACAAAGGCAAGGCGAACGATCCCGATCCCGAAAACTGGTGGTACGAGCGGCGCACGCTAATCCGGCAATTGCTGTCGGCGGGCGACGCCAAGCGCGCCTATCGGGCGGCGGCCGACTACACCTCCGGTCCGGAAGGCCGGCTGGTCGAGGCGCGCTTTCATGCCGGCTGGATCGCCCTCAGCTTCCTGCGCGAGCCGAAGGCGGCGATCCGGCATTTCGAGGCCGAGGCGAAGCTCAGCACCCTGCCCGACTCGGTGACGCAGGCCAATTACTGGCTGGGCCGGGCGCGCGCGGCGGACGGCGACAGCAAGGGCGCCAGGGCCGCCTACCAGGTGGCGGCGGATTACGGCACGATCTATTACGGCCTGCTCGCCCGCGCCGAGCTCGGCATGAAGCCGGTCGAGCTGCGCGCCATGCCCTCGACCAAGGACGCCGAGGCGGCCTTCGGCAGCCGCGACCTGGTGCAGGCCATCAACCTGCTGGTCGCCGACAAGCAGAACGACATGGCCGGAGCGCTGCTGCGCAAGCTGGCGCAGGACGACCTCAAGGACGGTGGCGAGTTCGTGCTGGCGGCGCGGCTGGCGCAGAAGATCGACGCACACCACCTGGCGATCGCCATCGCCGATATCGCCGACAAGCGCGGCATGCCGCTCGACCTGTTCAGCTTCCCCAAGGACGGGCTGCCGACCACCAAGCTGGCCGACGTCGACATGGCCGCGATCTATGCCATCACCCGCACAGAGAGCCGCTTCCAGACCGACGCGGTGTCGTCGTCGGGCGCGCTCGGGCTGATGCAGCTGATGCCCGGCACGGCCAAGGAGACGGCCAAGAAGATCGGCGTCGCCTACTCGCCGCACAAGCTGACCTCGGACCCCGAATACAACACGCAGCTCGGCTCGAGCTACCTCGCGGCGCAGCTCAAGACCTATAACGGTTCGCTGCTGCTGGCGGCGGCGGCGTACAATGCCGGGGCCGGCAACGCCAACAAATGGATCGCCGCCTATGGCGACCCGCGCGCCGCGAACGTCGATCCGGTGGTGTGGGTGGAGCTGATCCCGTTCCAGGAAACCCGCAAATATGTGCAGCGCGTGCTGGGCAATTACCTGGTCTATCGCGCCCGGCTGGGCGGTTCGGCGATCAGCCCGATCACGGCGCTGCATTCCATTGCCGGCTAGGGTCGGGTAACACCGGGGCATGGCCAAGGCCCGCTCCGTTCCGTCCGACCATCCGCCGCTCGAGGGGCTGCCGGTGCGCCTCGTCACCGTCGGCAGCGCCGGCGAGACGATGGCGGTGCACGCCGGCGGGCAGCTCGGGCCGGACCGCGTGCCGGTGCTGTGCGTGCCCGGCTACAACCGCAACATGGCCGACTATCGCGATTTCCTGCGCGTCGGCCGGCACTTGCTGCCGGAGACGGCGCCGATCGTGCTGGTCGACCTCAAGGGCCGCGGCCGCTCCGCCGACCGCAGCCGGGCCGACGACTACACCTCGCTCAAGGACGCCGCCGACCTGGTCGACATCTGCCGGGCGCTGGCCATCGAGCGCGCCATCTTCGTCGGCCAGGGCTATGGCGGGCAGGTGCTGATGGCGCTGGCCGCCGACCGACCGGCGCTGATCGCCGGCACGGTGCTGATCGACGCCGCCCCGGTCTCCGATCCGCGCGGGCTAGTGCGGCTCAGGACCACGCTCAACGAGCTGACCGGGGTGCGCGGCGAGGCGAGCCTCCGGCCGATGCTGCGGCGGATGACGGCGGCGGACTATCCGGAAGCGCCCGAGGCGATGATCGACATGCTGGCCACGCGCACGCATTTCGTCGACAAGCGCGGCCGCCTGCAGCCGCTGTTCGATCCGACGCTGATCCGGCTGCTCGAACCGTTCAGCCTCGACGACGTGCTGACGGCGCAATGGCCGCTGTTCGACGCGCTGGCGACGGCGCCGCTGCTGATGATGCGCACGCAGATGACGCAGCAGCTCCGGCGCGACACGTTCGAGGAGATGATGCGGCGGCGGCGCGATGCCGAAGCCTTCGTCATCGACGCGCAGGGCTCGCCGGCGCTGCTCGACACGCCCGACAACGTGCAGCCGATCGCCGATTTCGTGCGCGATGTCATGGGGCTGAAGCGGGCCGCCTAGAGGCCGATCGACTTCCAGCAAGACTCCGTGCAGTTCGCCCCGAAACATGTCAGGCGTCGGCGCGACGCGGCGTGCCCTCGAGCAGCGCCCTCGCCTGCCCCTGCCAGTCTTCGCGGCCGATGCGGCCACGAGCGAAGGCGTGGTTCTCGAGCCACAGCACTTCCTTCTGGTCCCAGCCGGCCACCTGGTCGAAATGGTAGATGCCCAGATTGTTGAGCGTTGATTCATCCAACGGTCCGAGACCGTTGATCTGCCTGAGATTGTCGCGCTGATGCTGGCGCGGATGCGGCAGGCCGCGCGGCTTGCCGAAGCCGGCGTCGGCGACCGACGCCTCGGCGTCGATGCCGTTGCGGGCCAGCACCTGCTCCACCGCCATCTGCGCTGCGGAAACGGCGGCGGTGACGTCGGTCAGTTCGGGCGCATCGGGCAGCGCCCGCGCGTCGCGCCGCGACCAGCCACCTTCGATCGCCCGCATGGCGTCGTGCTCGGAATATTCGCGCGCCGGCTCCGGCGATGCGGCGGGCTCAGCCGTTGCGACCGGCTGCGGTGTCGTGACAGGCTCCGGCGCTGCGGCGGGTACGGGCGTTGCGACAGGCTCAGGTGGCGCGAGCGGCTCGGGAGCGGGAGCCACCGGGGTCGCGGCGACAACGTCGGCAGGCTCGGGCGGCGCAGGGGCGACATCGGGCTCGGCAAGCACAGCGGGAGGTGCCGGCGTCGCGTCCCGCATCTCCTCGGCAAGCGACGACAGCAGGCCGACGTCGAGGCCCGGCTCCGGCGGCGCCTCGTCGGCCGGGGGCGCGGCATCGGCCACCGCCTCCGGCTCACGCGCGAACTGGTCGGCCTCGCGGCCGTGGATCGCCCCGGCCCAGGCCACCCCGGGCTGCGACGCCGGCATTGCCGCAGCCGCGCTCGGCGCGGGATCGATGACGGCGGCCTCGGCGGTCCCCGGTTCGGCCGTCTCGCTCGCGGGCAGCGGATCGCTCTGGATGGGAGCAGGCTCCTGGATCGGCGGCGGTTCAACGGCGGCTCCCGCCGGGCCCTGCTCCACCGCCAGCACCGCTGCGACGGTCGGCTCGGCCACGGCTGCATCGACGACGGCCGGAGTGAGTGGAATGGCGGTCGAGAGCGACTTCAGCGTCTCGAGTCCCGAGACGTCCGACGCCGGCGACGGCGGCAGCGATTGAGCCGGAGGCAGCGGCGGCGGCGTGCTGGCGACGGGCGCGACAACCGGCGCCTTCACCAATGCGTCTTCGGCCGGAGCGGCCGGCGCAAGCGCCGCAGCGAGGCGTTCGGCCGGGATCGCGGGTTGCGCCGGGCGAGCGGCGAGACGGCGGGCGGCGTAGCCGAGCAGCCAGCCGATCGCATAGGCGATGCCCAGCAACGCGGCGACCTCGGCAATGTGGATCAGGGTTCCCATGATGCTTGGAGGATCCGCCTTAGCTCTTCGGACGGGCGTAGCTGAACCAGCCCGCGACGAGGCCGACGAGCAGTGCGCCCGCCATATAGGGCCAGTAGATCGGCAGCAGATAGGTCAGGGACGCGAGCAAGGCGCTATTCCTCGGTGATCTCGAACGCGATTCTACGATTCTTCGCCTTGCCCTCGCGAGTGTCGTTGGAGGCGATCGGATCGGTCTCGCCGAACCCTTCGGCATAGAGGCGCCCCTCGTCGACGCCGCGCTTGACCAGCTCGGACACCACGGCCTCGGCGCGGGCCACCGACAAAGCGAGATTGCTGTCGGCGTCGCCGTCGGAATCGGTGTGGCCCTGCACGTGCACGAACGCCTTGGGACACAGCGCAAGATCGGCCGCGAGCTCGTCGAGAATGGGCGTCGAGCTGTCTTCGAGCGCCGCCGTTCCCGATTTGAAGACGATGGCGTTGCGGGTGCTGAGGCCGTCGATGCGCAGGCGGCAGGCGTCGATCGGCGCCAGCAGGTCGAGCCCCACCGACCAGTCCCGGCCGCCCGGCAGCGCCGCGATGGCGGCGCCGACGGAGTCGATCACCGCCTGCTGCCCGACCTTGCCGCGCAGCCACCATCTGCTGCCGTCGAAGCCGACACGGCCTTCGGCAAGCTGCGCCAGCGCGCTGATGCCGGCGGTGGCGCTTTCGGCGAAGCCCGCGGGCAGGTCGGCCGCCACGGTCAGCTTGTCGGTCCTGGCGCCGGCGAGCGTGCCGAGATCGTCGGCGACCTCCGCGCTCGGCACCACGCCGGTAAGCGACATCGGGCCGCCGGCGGTGCGGCTGGCCTCGAACAGCAGCGTCTCCGGCATCGGCTGCACGGCGGTGAGCGTGGTGGGCGCGATGGCGCGGGACTCCGCCGAGGATGAACTGGCGGGTGCGGACGACGACGGCGCGACCGACGAGGCCTCGGGCGAGGACGACGCGGGCTCCGAGGACGCAGAGCTGCTGGGCTCTTCCACCGACGCGGACGCCGGTTCTGCCGACGAGGCCGGCAGCTCGCTCGCGGCAGGTTCAGGCTCCGCCGACGAGGCCGGCGGCGCAGACGAGACGGCGAGCGGCGGCTCGCTCGAGGACGAGGCCGGCGGCAGCGAGGTCACGTCGGGCATCGACGACGCGCTGGGCTCCGCCGAAGCCGCGCTCGACGGCGCCGGCGGATAGTTGGCCAGTGCCGTGGTCCACAGCGCGCCGCCCTTGCTGCCGGCCTTGAGCGCGGCCAGCGCGGCGTCGCCATCGGCGGCGGTGGCGACAGTGCCGCTGAGGCGCCAGGCGCTGCCGTCGAACGCCGCCCTGCCCTCGGTCAAATGCGACAGGGCATCGAGCCCGGCCAGCAGATCGTCGGAGAACCCGGCCGGCTCGCCCGAGGCGATCGCGGTGGCGTCGCGGCTGACGGTGCCGGCGCGCGCGGCGGCAAAGCCTTTCAGCGACTCGCTCGGCAGGTAGCCCGAGAGCTCCACCGAACCGTCGGCGGCGCGGGTGGCGCTCCACACATAGGGCGCGGCCACCGGGGCCGAATCCCGCGCCTGGATCGCGACCTGCCAATTGGCCGGATTGATGCGGGCCGTCAGGGCCGCCTGGATGCTGTCGCGCGCCTTGGCGTCGGCGACGGATCCGGTTAGCGTCCATTTGCTGCCCGAAAGGCTGAGCGCGCCGTCGTCCAGCGCCTGCAGCGCATCGAGGCCGGCCGCGACCCCGGTCTCGAAATCGGCTGGCGCGCCGGCACCGAGCGCGGTCGAATCGCTGACGTTGGCGGCGCGCGTCGCGAGGCTGGCTTTGACATCGTCGCTGGGCACGAAGCCCGAGATGGCGAGACTGCCGTCGGCGGCCTTCTGCGCCCGCCAGACATAGGGAGCGATGATGGGCAGCGTGGGCTCGGGGACATGCACCGAATACGACCAGCCCGCCGTGCGCAGACCGGCCACCGAATAGGCGGCATCGGCGGCGAAGCCCTTCTTGGGGCTGTCGACGGTGCCGTCGATGGACCAGTTGGCGCCGTCGTAGGCCAGCGTGCCGGAATCGAGCAGCGCCAGGATGTCGAGGCCCTTGCCGGCCGAAAGCACGAAGTTCTGGGGGGCGCCGTCCGCCGGATCGGCCGTGTCGCCGGCGAGCTTTGCGATCTTGGCCTCGAGCGCGGCGCGAGCCGCCTCGTCGGGCACGAAGCCGCCGAGGGTGACGGCGCCGCCATCGGCCTTGCGGGCGGAGAAGGTGAACGGCTTGGCGATCGGCGGGTGCAGGTCGGTCGCCGCGAGAGCCACCCCCTGCGGCGCGCCCTGCGCCAAAAGGCCGGTGGCGGCCTTGAAATCGGCGATGGTGCCGGCCCGGCCGCTCACGCTCAGGCGCTCGCCGTCCACGCTGGCCTTGCCGCTGGCCAGATGGCCCAGCAGGTCGAGGCCGAAATCGACCGCGGAGGCGAAGCGCTGCGGTGCGCCGCGGGCCAGCGTCAGGCCGGCGACATCGGCGCCCTGCAGGGCAGCAAGCCGATCCTTGGTCGCCTCATCCGGCACCACGCCGGAAAACACCAGGCCCTTGTCGGCCTTGTCGATCACGAGGGCGAAATCGGCGACGCGCGGCGGCTCGAGGCTGGCGGTGCCGCCGAGGCCCGCCGCCGCTGCGGTCACCGCGTCGGCGATGGCGGCACTGGCCGGCGCCCCGCTGAGGGTGATCTTGCCATCATTGATCGATGCCTGGCCCTGTTCGAGCTGCAGCAGAGATTTGAGCAGCGCCAAGGTGTTGGCGGCGAAACCTGCCGGTTCACCGGAAGCCAGCGCCAATGTCGTCGACACCGTGATGCCGGCCGGCGCCAGGGCCCGCAGCTTGTCGGCAAGATCCGGGTCCGGCGTGTTTCCCGAGATGGTGACGGCGGCGCCATCGAACGCCGCGGTCCAGACATAGGGCGAGGCCAGCGGCGGCGTCACCTTCAGAGCGGCAAGCTGCAATCCGGCTGGCGCACTGGCCTGCAGCGTCTGCAGCGAATCGAAGGCGACCGCGGATTTGGCGCGGCCTTCGACCGACAGCGTCGAATCGGCGAGCTCGACGTGCCCTTCGTCGAGATCGGCCAATGCCGCGAGGGCGAATTTCGCGCCGGCGCCGAAATTGTCGGGCGCGCCCGACGCGAGCTTCATCGAATCCGCCGGGGTGCCGGCGGCGCTCAGCAACGCCGCATGCAGCGCGTCGTCGGGATATCCCCCGGAGAGCGCGACCTGCCCCGCACTCACGGAGGCGGAGAACACGAACGGACTCATCTTTTCGGCGAGCGCCACGGCGGAGGTCACGGCGCGGACGCCGCTGACCGCCGCGACCTTCGCCACTGCCTGGTCGATGGCGGCCTGAGTGGTGGCGGTTCCGCTGATGGTTGCATCACGGCCGTCGACCGACACGTGGGCCCAGGGAAACTGGCCCGGATCGAGGGCAGCGCCAGCCCGCGCGGACAGATCGTCGGAGACCATCGCTCCAGTCTGCGTCACCGCCAATGCCGTTCCGGCGATCACCGTGATCGCCCCCGGAACGAGCCACTTCCAGACCATGCCCGCCATCTTACCCCCGAAACGCCGCCGCAGCCGCTTCGCGACGCCCGCGATAGCAGACGGCGCAGCTCAAGAACATCGGTCTATCCAATTGCTTATCGGCAATTCTTTGACGCAGTGCTTGATCGCACCGTCGAACAGCAAGCCGCATCGCACTTTTCCTGACCGCACTCCGGCGCTTCGGATATCGCGCGCAAGTTGAACGCCGCCTGAACTCCCCGAAAAGAGAAAGGCCCGGCTGGGCCGGGCCTTTCCGAAATCCACCAGAGTGGAAATCTTACTTGATCGACTTGGCAGCCTTGAACACCGCCTTGTAGCCGCCCAGCGAGTTGACGGTGAGCGCGGTGCTGGAGGTGAAACCACCGCCCGGAGCCCAAGCAACACCCGCCTTGCCGTAGAAGTCGGACGACGGACCACCCAGGGTGCCCACGGCCGGCGCAGTCGTCGACTCGTAACCGGCAGCAGCGGTGAGCGTGATCGACTCAGTGACCGCGGCCGACAGACCAGCCTCGACGCGCCACAGGTCGTACGCAGCAGCGCCATCGTTGGTGCTCGCGCCCGGACCGGTATACGTCGTGTGGTGCCAGTAGTTGCCACCCAGGTTGATGGTCACGCCATCGGTCACCTTGGCGGTGGCCGAACCGCCAACGCCGTAGCCGTCAGAGGCAGTTTCGCCCGAAGCCGCGAGGGTGAACATGTCGAACGTGGCCGCCACAGAGCCGAGGGCGTTATAGTAGCCGGTGTTGTCGGTCGCTACCGCGGCCACAACCTTGATCGGATCCCACGCGCCGGTGAAACCGGTGTGGATCTTCCAGCCGCCATTGCCGACAGCACCGCTGAAGTGCGCCGAAATGCCGTCACCGGCATAGGACATCACGCCAACCGCGGTGAGGTTGCCGAACGTACCGGCAAGACCTTCGAGGCCGCCGCCGACCGACACGCCATTGCCGAGGTTCGACACGATCTGGATCACGTCGCCACCGGTGGTCGCACCGGAGGTGTGCCAGCTCACGCCGGTGTTCACGGCGTTGGAGTTGAACAGGCCGAGGTAGTTCAACGGAGCGTCGTCACCCTTGTTGAAGATGGACGACTTGTAGCCGGCCATGATCATGGTGGTGTCGCCGATGCCGACCCAAGCCTCGTCGATACCGACGGTCTGGTCAGCATTCGAGGGGAAGCCGTTCTTGCCCGTGTTACCAGCCTTGTCGCCGGTACCATTCTCAGAGATCAGCTTGATCACCGCCTGGGCCGGACCGAAGTCGGAATCGGCGGTGGCGACGAACTTCAGCCAGGTGTCAACGTCGCCCTGGTTGCTGTCGAGCGGCGAAGCCGGGTTCAGAACGTTGTAGTTGTTGTCGTTCGAAACGCTGGCGAAGTCGCCATAGACGCGGCCCGGGGTGTAGTCGCCCCAGTCGTATTCAAACGCGACGTTGCCGGTGATGACGAGGCAGTTGTCATCCGACGAGATCGTCAGGCCAGACAGACCGAGCTCGTCGCAGACGTCCAGCGACGTCACGACGCCCAGGTCGGCGGCGTAGCCGGCGGTCGACAGACCAGCCAGCGCGGCGGAACCGAGAAGCAGGCTCCTGATTTTCATTGTTGACCTCCAAAGTCAGTCATTCATTTTGCCGGGTTACCCCGACGGTTTGCCGAAACGCGACCACACTTGCTTGTGTGTGTTGCCGTCGCGTTTGCGACCGACAAACGATCCCATGCATGGATTCGCATTAGCCACATTACCCACGACGGGGAGGGGCGCAATCGCACAAAGGCCAAATTGTGGATGCGCCACCATGGTTGACCCGGCGATGTTGCAGATTCAGCACAGCTTTGGAAACCTCCTGTTAACGGGCCTGAATCGCGGGTTAATATTGCGCTTCATTGCGGTCCCGGACCCTGCTGGCCGCCGCCAATTGTGGCGGTGAACAGGCAGTCCCGGGGCGGCCTCCCCTCCCCTATCGACCACAGGAGCCTTGGTTTGGATACGCAGCGCAGCATCGTCGTCACCGGCGGAACGTCTGGAATCGGGCGGGCCGCGGCGCTCGGCTTCGCCGGCGCCGGCTGGCGCGTCGCCACCTGCGGCCGGCGCGCCGACAAGGTCGCGGAATTGCGGGCGGCCGGGGTGGAACTCGCCGAAACCGCCGACGTGACGCGCCCCGAAGAGGTCGAGCGGCTGTTTTCCGCCGTAACCGAACGATTCGGGCGGATCGACGTGGTTTTCAACAATGCCGGGGCGTTCGCGCCGGCCGCGGTCGTCGGCGACCTGCCGGTCGACACCTGGCGGCGGATGATCGACGTCAACCTCAACGGCGCCTTCTACGTGGCGCGCGAGGCGTTCCGGGCCATGCGGGCGCAGTCGCCGCAGGGCGGACGCATCATCAACAACGGCTCGATTTCGGCCTATGCGCCGCGGCCCGGCGCGGCGTCCTATACGGCCAGCAAGCACGCCATCACCGGCCTCACCAAGGCCATCTCGCTGGACGGGCGGCCGTTCAGCATCGCCTGCGGGCAGATCGACATCGGCAACACCGCGACCGACATGACTGCCGGCATGTCGGCGGGGTCGCTGCAGGCCGACGGCTCGATGCGGCCGGAGCCGACCTTCAACGTGCAGCACGTCGTGGATGCCCTGCTCTACATGGCCAATCTGCCGCTCGAGGCGAATGTGCAGTTTATGACTGTCATGGCGACGACGATGCCCTATATCGGGCGCGGCTAACCTTCCCAACGCCGGACCTTCGCCTTGGCCCTGCCCCTTCCGATCAAGTCAGACCTGTTGAAGCCGCTGTCGGTGCTCGGCAGCGTGCAGCAGGGCGCACGCGCCTACTACACCGACCTGCGGCGCAGCAGCGACCCGCATCTCGTCGTCGCCGCCTGGTGCACGCTACTCGACGGCAGGCTGCTCAGCACCACCGACTGGCCGCAATTGCTGACGCAATGCGGGCATGGCGCCGTGCGCAGCCGCGCCTTCGGCTATTTCCAGGAACTCAAGGAGCACGGGCTCGCCCTGCAGGTGGCGCAAACGCCGTTGACACAGTCGGGCGATCTGCAGCAACGCCTGATGGTGGCCGAAGCTCACGACGATGCGGCAGAGATCGCCGAGCTGCACGGGGCGCTCTATCGCGAAACCGGTGACCTCAAGCATTTGCTGTCGGCTTCCGAACAGGCCGAGCGTGCCGGCGGCTGGCGCCCGTCGCTGCACTGGGCGCTGCGCTTCCTCGCCGCCGCGCCGCTGAACCCCTCCCCCGTGCAGCGGCTGTATGTCGTGCTCGAAAATTCCGGGCAGCCGCAATTGCTGCAGGAGGTGGCGGAGATCCTGCTGGCGCGCAACCTGCACCTGCAGATGTCGCAGGTGTTCCTGGCCAATGCAGCGCAGCTGCGCGGCGAGCCCGAGCGCTGCCTCGAGCGGCTGCGCGGGCTCAGCGATGCCAAGCTGCTCGCCGATCCGGCCCTCCACAATTACCTGGGGCCGGTGCGGGCGCTGCGCGCCGCCGCCTACGAGAAGCTCGGCCAGTACCGCGAGGCGTACGAGGCCTATCGCCTGCTGCAGGAAGGCGAGCGCGACAAGACCATCACCCCCGACGACTTCGTCCGCGGCATCCGCATCCGCGCCAAGCTCAACGTCCCCCCGCTGCCGCCCGACGATTTTCCGGTGGTGACGCAGATGCTGGGCTTTCCGCGCTCGGGCACCACGCTGCTCGAAAACGTGCTCGCCGCCCACCCCAGCATCGAAACGTTCGAGGAAATCCCTGACCTCAACGTCGCGATCGACCGCATCGAGCGCGTGCTGCTCGGCAAGGTTCCGCCCGAGCCGCCGGAGGCGACGTTCGCGGCCGCTCGTGCGCGCTATTTCGAGGAGCTGGCGTTCCATCGCCGCAAGCCCGAGGCGACGGTGCTGGTGGACAAGATGCCGATCCGTTCCGCGGATGCGGCGCTTATCTCCAGGCTGTTTCCGGAATGGCGTTACATCTTCTCCATCCGCCATCCCTACGACGTGGTGCTGAGCTGCTTCAAGCAGCGGTTTTCGCCCAACCCGGCGATGGAGAATTTCCGTAGCATCGAGAGCTCGATCCGTCTCTACGACATCGTGATGAGCGAGTGGTTCGCGCATCACACGCTCGACGACGCCAACGTCTGCTACGTGCGCTACGACGAGCTGGTCACCGATTTCGAGCCAGTGACGCGGCGGGTGCTGGATTTCCTCGGCGTCGAATGGAGCGAGTCGGTGCGCGATTTCTCGGCTGCCGCAAGCAACCGCGCCGCCAAGACGCCGAGTTACCAGAAGGTGCGGCAGGGGCTTTCCATCGGCGTGCAGACGCAGTGGCGCAACTATGGATTTCTGTTCCAGTCGGACGCTGCGAAGCCGCTGCGCAAATGGGCCGACTTCTTCGGCTATCCGGTCGAGTAGCGTTCCATTCTTGGTTTGCGGCTACGCCTTCATCACCGCGATGTTGAAATCGGCGGTGCCGAGCACGCTGTAGAGCCGCACCCACAGCGGCAGGATCTGCTCGGCGGCGCGCGCGCTGGTGATGTCGCCGAGATCGATGATGGAATGCCAGCCGAGGCTGCGCAGGAAATCCATCACCCGGCCCTTGGCGGCCTTGTCGTTGCCGGACACGAAGATGGTGTGGTTGCCCGGCACGCGCCCCGGCTGCATCATCACCTCGGCGTTGACGGTGTTGAGCGACTTGACCACGAAGGTCGCGGGCAGCGCGCGCTGGATCTGCTCGCCCAGCGAGTCGGTGTTCACCACCGACAGATGCGGCGGATAGCCGTTGGAAAAATCGAGCGGGTTGGCGACGTCGAGCAGCACCTTGCCGCTGAGCTCGTTGGCGAGCAGCGACAACAGGCCCACCGATTTGTCGCCGCGCGTGCAGTTGAGCACCATCTCGCCATGCCGCGCGGCGTCGGCGAAGGTGCCGGCCTTGCCGCCGGTGCGCCGGGCGAAGCCGACGACCTTCTCGTTGTCGGCGGCGCGGGCGCCCATCATCACGTCGTGGCCCATGGCGACGAGCCTGGTGCCGATCGTCTGGCCGGCGGCGCCGGTACCCAACACGCCGATCTTCATGACCCGGCCTCCTATGCCGGCCAGGCCGTCTCGCCGCCGATGATGGTGCGGCGCATGGCAAGATCGTCGGACAGATGCACGAGATCGGCGCGCTTGCCCGGCGCCAGCGAGCCGCGCTCGGCCTCGACGCCGATCGCCTCCGCCGGATAGCGGGACGCCATGCGCAGCGCCTCCTCGAGCGGCAGGCCGAGCGTCTTGTGCACGTAGGTCACGGCGTCGATCATGGTCAGGTCGGCGCCGGCCAGCGTGCCGTCGGCAAGCCGCAACGCGCCGTCCTTGCGATAGACGGTGCGGCCGGTGAGCTCGAAGCTGGTCGCGTCGGTGCCGGTCGGCGACATCGCGTCGGTGACGAGGAAGATGCGGCCCGGACCGCGCTTGGCGCGCAGCGCGATGCCGATCGCGGCGGCATCGACGTGGATGCCGTCGGCGATCAACCCCGCCCACAGCGCGCCCAGGTCGAGCGCCGTGCCGACGACGCCGGGGTCGCGGTTGCCGATCTGGCTCTGCGCGTTGAACAGATGCGTCACCATGCTGGCGCCGGCTCCGGCGGCGGCTCTGGCCACCGGGTAGCTGGCGTTGGAGTGGCCGATGCTGACGGTGATGCCCGCTTCGCTGAGCCGGGTGATCTGGTTCGGCGTGACGGTTTCCGCGGCGACGGTGGAGATCAGATTGGGCAGGCGCTTGCGCGCCTCGACCAGCGCCACGAGATCGGCCTCATCCATCGGCCGGATCAGCGCCGGATCGTGCGCGCCCTTGCGGGCGACGCTCAGATGCGGCCCTTCGAGATGCAGGCCGAGGAAGCCGCGCAAGCCCTTGGCGGCCGCCGCCTCGCCGGCGGCGATGGCCAGTGCGGTCTTCTCGCGCGTGTCGGTGATGAAGGTCGGCAGGCAGGCCGTGGTGCCGAAGCGAGTGAACGCCGAGCAGATGGTCTCGACGGTGGCCAGGTCCGGCGTCAGGTTGAACTGCACGCCACCGCCGCCATTGACCTGCAGGTCGATGAAGCCGGGCGCGAGGATGCCGCCATCGAGCGGCACGCGCTGTGCGTCGGTCGGCGAATCCGCGGCGATGATGCCTTCGATGCGGTCGCCATTGACGACCAGCGCCGAGCGCTTCCACCACAGCTCGCCATCGAAAATGCGGGCGCCGGTATACGCGATGCGGGTCATACGGTCTCCGTGACCTTCTTGAGGTGAGGCGGGTGGTCGGGATCGAGACCGCGCGCGCGCGACAGCTTTTCGACAAAGCCGTAGAACGACACGATCAGCGACAGCCCGTCGGTGATGGGGTGGCCGGTGGGGGCGAAGGGCAACTGCCTGGCGGCGGCGACGCGCGTGGTGGTGGCGAACGCGGTGGCGCCCTGCTTCGCCAGCCGGTCGGCGATCTCGGCGACCGCAGCCTCTGACGCGTCGCGCGCGGCGAGCGCCAGCACCGGGAAGCCGGCCTCGACGATGCGCGCCGGGCCGTGCAGCACCTCGGCGGCGCTGTAGGCTTCGGCGTGAATGCCGCAGGTTTCCTTGAACTTGAGCGCCGCCTCCTGGGCGATGGCGAAAGCGGGGCCACGGCCGAGCACATAAAGCGAGTCGCGCGTGCCGAGCGCGTCGAGGAACGGCGTCCAGTCGGCATCGAGCGCCTGCGTGAAGGCGTCGGGCAACTGCTTCAGCGAGCTGAGCAGCACGGCGTCGCCGGTCCAGTGGCCGAGAATGCCGAGGCCGGCGACCACCGAACTCACGAAGCTCTTGGTGGCGGCGACCGACTGCTCCTTGCCGGCGCTGAGGTCGACGGTGATGTTGGAGGCGGCAGCGAGCGGCGAATCCGCGGTGTTGGTCAGGGCAATGCCAAGGGCGCCGTTGCGCTTGGCCGACTCCGCCATGGCGACGATGTCGGGGCTCTTGCCCGATTGCGAGATGGAGATGGCGGCGCAGCCGTCGAGCTGCAGCTCGCGGCCGTAGATCGACATGATCGAGGGGCCGATCGAGGCCACCGGCACGCCGGCGACGAGCTCGATGGCATATTTGAGGTAGGCGGCAGCGTGGTCGGACGAGCCGCGGGCGATGGTCGCGACCATCACCGGCTGCAGATGCTTGAGCGCCGCGCCGGCCTCGGCGAGGCGGGTGCCGGACTGGTCGAGAAGCCGGCGGGTGGCGTCGGGTATCTCCTCGATCTCGATGCGCATATGGGTCGCGTTGTTTGTCATCAGCGTGCTCGCGGATCGCCGAGGCGGAGCTCGGCCACAAAGTCATAGGTATCGCCACGATAAATCGAGCGGGTGAATTCGACCACACGTCCCGACGGCAGGTAGGACGTGCGTTCGATGTGCAGGCTCGCCACGCCCGGCGCGACCTCGAGCAGATCCGCATCGTCCTGGTCGAGGCGGACGGCGCGGATGCGCTGGATGGCACACACGGGCCGGTGGCCGGTGTTTTCGAGATGCGCGTAGAGCGACGTTCCGACTGCTTCGGGATCGGGCAGGATGTCGGACGACAGCGCCGCGCGCTCGATGGCGAGCGGGGTTTCGCCGGAGAGCCGCAACCGCGCCACGCGCGCCACGCGGTCGCCGGACGAGAGGCCGAGCGCCACCGTCTCCTCGGGCGACGGCGGGTAGAGGCCGCGCTCCAGCCAGATGGAGCGCACCACCATGCCGCGGCGCGCCATGTCCTCGGTGAAGGAGGTGAGCTGGCTGAGCGATTGTTCGACGCGGCTCGGCTGCGGCGCAACGTAGGTGCCGGAGCCGTGGCGCTGCACCAGCACGCCATCGCGCACAAGATGCTGCACCGCCTTGCGCACGGTGACGCGCGACACCTCCATGCGGGCGGCCATATCGCGCTCGGAGGGCAGCGCATCGCCGCTGCGGATGCGGCCGCCGGTCACCGCCTCCTCGATCATGCGCTTGAGCTGCAGATAGAGCGGCCCGCCACCCGGAAGCCCGGACGACGTGCCGTCGAACAGCAGATATCCGGGCGAAGCCATACCTCTATAATACCAATATCAGACCACTTGCCAAGCCGGATTTTCGACAGGCACGGCCGGGCTCAGGCCTTGCCGCGCAGCACGTCATCGACGAAGCGCATGTTTCCGGCGGTCAGCCCGGCGTCGACCGGCAGCACCGCGCCGGTGATTCCGGCAGCAGCCGGCGACGCGAGGAACAGCACGGCGTTGGCGACGTCGGCGGGCGACACCAGGTGGCCCAGCGGATAATGCGGCAGCACCCGTTCGAGCAGCGCCGGATCGGCCGCCAGCCGGTGGTCCCAGGCCGGCGTGCGCACCGAGCCGGGCGCGACGACATTGGCGCGGATGCCGTCGCGGCCCCGCTCCACCGCCAGCGCCCTGGCATAGGCGATGAGCCCGGCCTTCGCCGCCGAATAGGCCGGATTGCCGAAATGGGCGAGGCCGTTGACCGACGACACGAAGACGATGCTGCCGGCGCGGCGCGCCGCCATGGCGTCGACGATCGGCCGCAGCAGCGCGTAGGCGCCGTTGAGGTTGATGTCGACCTCCGAGCGCCAGACGCCGACATCGAGGCTCTCGAAGCTCTCGCCGCGGGTGAAGCCGGCGTTGGAGACGACGATGTCGGGGCAGCCCGAGGCGGCAACGAAGCGCGCCGACGCCGCCTCGGTGGCCGGCAGGTCGGCGAGATCGACGGTCAACTGCCCGGCCAGCGCCAGGTGCGCCATGCCCGCCGCGTCGCGGTCGGCGCCGAACACCCGCGCGCCCGCCGCCATGAAGCGCTCGACCAGCGCCGAGCCGATGCCGCCGCCGGCGCCGGTGATCAGCACGCTCCGGCCATCGAGACGGAAGGGATCGGGCGCGGTGGCCATGGCGGGACTCCTCGGTTGGGTGGCGGCGATCCTAGCGGCGCGGGCCGGGCGGCGGCAGATGCAAATTCTCGCATTTGCCGCATGAATCGCCGCCTCCGCCCGTGCTAGGCAGGGCAGCAGAGTCCTCCCTGTCCACTGGGGTTTCCCGTGCGTATCTTCACAGCGGTGCTGGCCACCGAAACCAACACCTTCGCCCCGATCTGGATCGACCGGCGCGCCTTCGAGGCGTCGCTCTACGCCCCGCCCGGCCAGCATCCGGCGACGCCGACGCTGTGCAGCGCGCCGATCACGGTGGGGCGCGAGCTGGCGAAGAGCGAGGGGTTCGAGCTGATCGAGGGCACCGCCGCCTGGGCCGATCCGGCAGGGCCGGTCAACCGGCTGGCCTATGAGGGGCTGCGCGACGAAATCCTCGACCAGTTGCGGGCGGCGCTGCCGGTGGATGCGGTGGTGCTGGGCCTGCACGGCGCCATGGTGGCCGACGGCTATGACGATTGCGAGGGCGATTTCCTTGCCCGGGTGCGCGAGATCGTGGGGCCGGACGTGCTGGTCTGCGCCGAGCTCGATCCGCACAGCCATCTCACCGACAAACGGGTCGCGGCGGCCGATTTCTTCACTGTGTTCAAGGAGTTCCCGCATACCGACTTCGTCGACCGGGCCCGCGATCTGTGGCGGATCGCGCTAAGCACGCTGCGCGGCGAGGTGACGCCGACGATGTCGGTGTTCGATTGCCGGATGATCGACGTTTTTCCCACGTCGCGCCAGCCGATGCGGGGGTTCGTCGACCGGCTGTTCGCGCTGGAAAAGTCCGAGCCGGAGGTGCTGTCGATTTCGGTGATCCATGGATTTATGGCAGGTGATGTCCCGCAGATGGGCACCAGGATGCTGGTCGTCACCGACAATGCGCCCGGCGCCGGCGCGGCGCTGGCCGAAAAGCTCGGGCGCGAGCTGTTCGCGCTGCGCGGCACCTTCATGGCGCCGCAGGTCGACGAGGCGGCGGCGGTCGACCAGGCGCTGGCCGCGACCGCCTGGCCGGTGGTGATCGCCGATGTGTGGGACAATCCGGGCGGCGGCACGGCGGGCGACGCGACGGTGCTGCTGGCCGAGCTGATGCGGCGCGGCGCGCGCGACGTCGCCGTCGGCACCATCTGGGATCCGATCGCGGTGCAGGTCTGCTTCGCCGCCGGCGAAGGCGCCGAGATCCAGTTGCGCTTCGGCGCCAAATCGGCGCCCGACACCGGCGCGCCGATCGACAGGCGGGTGACCATCCGAAAGCTGGTCAAGAACGCCGAGATGCGGTTCGGCGAGAGCTTCGCGCCGTTCGGCGACGCGGCGTGGATCAGCTTCGACGGCATCGACGTGATCCTCAATTCGACGCGGGCGCAGAGCTTCGATCCGAGCCTCTATTCGGTGATGGGGATCGACCCGACCTCGCGAAAGATCCTGCTGATCAAATCGACCAACCATTTCTACGCGTCGTTCTCGAAGATCGCGGCACAGATCATCTACTGCGCCGCCGGACACCCCTACCCCAATACGCCGGCGACCACGGCGTATCGCAAGGCGCCAAAGAACATCTGGCCGCGGGTGGAGAACCCGTTCGGCTAGAGCCGATTAGAATATCGCTCTGACTCGGCCAACACGCCACCCCCCACAGGTGTGGGTGGAATTGGCATCTCCCGTATCGGTCAGCCCTCGGCCCAATGGCCGTACATGATCGGCATCAGCCCGGCGAAGGCGCGGAAGCGGGGCCAGGATTTGTTTTCGGGAGTCGTCCAGCCGGTTTCGGCCACCGCCGACAGGCGCGGGAAGACCAGGCGGTCGAAGATGGCGCGGTCGGTCATCGATTCCGACCAGATGCAGGTCTGGACGCCGAGCAGGTGCTCGAGCTGCGCCGCGCCCATGCCCTCGCGCGGCTCGAACGCATAGGTCTCTTCTGGCCCCGACCAGCCGGCCCAGCCGGCGCCCGGCTCCGCCCACGAGGGCGAATTGGCCATGTCGAGATAATAGCGCTGGCCGGGCGAGACGACGATGTCGTAGCCGGCCGCCGCCAGCGCCGCGTTGATCTCGACATTGCGCCAGCCGACGAGGTAGCTCGACGCCTGGTCGAGCACGCCGCCATGCGCCGCCTCCTCCCAGCCGCCGGTGATGGCGCCGCGCTGCCGGATATGCGCGTGGATGCGGCGGATGAACTCGGCCTGCAGCACCGCAGTGGCCGAGCCTTCGATGGCGTCGGCGCCGTCGTGGTGGCCGATCCGGTTAAGCTGGGCGCGATGGCGGTCGGCCGGCGCCTTGCCGCCGAGCGCCTCGAGCCGGGCCAGCGCCAGCGGCGAGCCCGACCAGGCGGCGAGCGGCACTTCGTCGGCGCCGAGGTGGAAGATGCCGGCCGGGAACAGCTCCAGCATCTCGTCGATCACGGTCTCGACAAATTCGTAGGTACGCTCGATCGCGGGGTTGAGGCAGTTGTTGGGGAAGCCCTGCACCGACTGGTATTCGCCGATCTCGCCGGGGTCGCGCAGCCAGGGCAGCGATTGCAGCACGGCATAGCAATGGCCGGGCATGTCGATCTCGGGCACGATGGCGATGCCGAGGCTGTCGCCCAGCGCCACGATGCGGCGGATGGCGGCCTTGCTGTAGTAGCCGCCGGTCGGCTGCGGACCGCTGCCGAGCAGCGGCGGCAGCGCCTTGCCGTAGCCGCGCCAGGCGCCGATTTCGGTCAGCTCCGGATAGGCGTCGATCTCGACGCGCCAGGCCTCGTCGTCGCTCAGATGCCAGTGGAAGCGGTTCATCTTGTTCCAGGCGATGAGCTTCAGCAGCCGCTCGACCTCGGCGCTCGCATAGAACTGCCGGGCCACGTCGAGATGCGTGCCGCGCCAGCGCAGGTCCGGCGCGTCCTCGATGGTGCCGCCGGCAGGAAACACCAGCCGGTCGGGAGCGTGGCGGGCGCCGCGCAGGATGTGGCCGAGCGTGATCAGGCCGTAGAGCATGCCGGCCCCGGTGCTGGCCGTCACCGTCGCGCCATCGGCGGCAAAGGCGATGACGTAGCCCTCGGGCGCCAGGCCGGGCTGCGCCGCGATGCGCACCGGCCAGCCGTTTTCAGCCGCCGGGCGCACCAGGCCCTCGACCGGGAACAGGTCCGCCGTCAGCGCCGCGAAGGCGTCGGCCGCCGCTGCGGCGTCGGCGCCGTGCGGATCGAGCGCGAGGCCGGGCGGCACCGGCACGGCGCCCGTGACCGCCACGTGCCGCGGCCATGGAATCACCGAGATCGGCGCCGGCACGGTTGCCGGCATGGGAAAGCGCATGGCGCCCCGCAGCCGCGGCGCGTTGCTGCCGACCAGCGCCGTCGGCTCGATGCCGACCGGCACGATGTTGCCGTCGCCGAGGACGACGTAAGCGGTGTTGGCGCCGTCGTTCCAGTGTCGCAGCGGGAACGACAGCTTGCGCACCGTCACCTCCCAGGTGCTGCCCGGCTCGAGCACGACACCGGCGGGCGGCGCCAGCAGCGTGTGATTGGAGAGCCGTTCCAGCAGCCGGCCGCCGTCGATTTCGGCATGCGCGTCGATGCGGCCGGGACCGTTGATGCCGAGCCGGAAATCGTGCAGCGGCGTCTCGCCGGCATTGCTGAGCGCGATGCGGTAGGTCGCCTCCCTGCCCTCGGCGGCCGGCGTCCAGGTGGTGGCGAGATGCAATCGTGGCGTGGCCATGCTCGGTCCGTGACTATGAGATGGGCGACGGCTCAGGCGGCGACCGTCTTGCCGGCAAGCGCGGCGTCGAACTCCTGCCAGATCGGGCGCATGTCGACGACGGAATTGCTGATCCGGGCCTCGTCCATGCTGAGCGCGAGCAGCCCCGCCTCGAGAGCGTTGACCACCGAGACGGGCAGCGGCGCGCCATCGGTCAGGTGCCTGAGGATGTCGGCGGCCATCTGCTCGTCGGCACCGTAGTGATCGGAGAGGTCGGAGAGCTGGTATCTGGTGTCGATCAGCGTCTCGGAGGTGCGCGCCGCGGTGACGGTGAAATAGTTGCGCACGAAATCGCCCTCGGCCATGCCGTCGACGCCGATCACGGCGAAGCGGCGGAAATCGTGCGGCACGTTGAGGTTGGTGTGGAAGGTCAGCGCCGCGCCGTTCTCGTATTCCACCATCGCGGTCTGGTAGTCGATGATGTCGCCGTCGCTGTCGAACACCTTGTCGCTGCCCATCCAGCCGCTCGGCTTGCGATGATACACTTCGAGGTCGTTGGCGCCGCCGGCCCGCGGCGCGTTCTCGGGAATGAAGGTGCGGCGGCCGCCGAAGCTCGACACGTAGCGCGGGCGCACGCCCATGACGCCGTTGTAGAGGTCGAGGTCGTGGCAGCACTTTTCCAGCATGAAGCCGCCGGTGTAGCGCTCGTAGCGGCGCCAGTCGCGCATGAAGAAGGCGCCGTGATAGGGCGGGATGTGCTCGGACGCCTCGATGGAGACGACGTCGCCCAGCAGCCCGTCGCGCTGCGCCTTGCGCAGGTCGACGTAGAGCGGCGCATAGCGCAGCACGAGGCCGACCATCACCCTATCCTCGCCGTACCGCCCCAGCAGCGCCGCCAGCTCCAGCGTTTCGGCGACGCTGGTGACCACCGGCTTTTCCGAGAACACCTTCAGGCCGCGCTCGAGCCCGGTGCGGATATGGCCCAGATGCATGTGGTTGGGCGAGCCGACCATCAGCAGGTCGAGCCTGGCCTCGTCGAGCATCTGCTCGAGCGAGGCGTATTGCCGGCCGACGGACACGCCGTGCTGCTGCGTGTAGGGCAGCCCCGCCGGGGCCGGATCGACATAGCCGACGACCTCGAACTGCTCGCTCGCCAGCGAGAATACCCGCGCCAGATAGCCCAGGCGAAAACCGAGGCCGACAATTCCTACCCGCATTGCACACATCCCATTCGCTGCCGCCCCGTATTAGTCGCGGCGGCCCGATCTTGGAAGCGGCTTCCGGTGTTTGCCGGCGTCAGGCGGTCCAGCCGCCGTCGATCACATGCACCTGGCCGGTGGTGTAGGTGGCGGTCGCCAGATAGAGGGCGAGGTCGGCGACCTCCTCCGGCTTGGCGATGCGGCCGATCGGCTGGCGGGCGATGAAGGCCTTGCGCGCCGCCTCGAAATCGCCGGTGGCCGCCCAGCGCTCGTGCAGCGACGGGCTGTCGACCGTGCCGGGGGCGATGGCGTTCACGCGGATACCCCTGGTGGTGTAGTCGGCGGCCAGCGATTTGGTGAGGCCGATCACCGCGGCCTTGCTGATCGAATAGGCGGCGCGGTTGGGCACCGCCTTCCACGACGAGGCGACCGTCGACATGTTGATGATGCAGCCGTCGGCGCGCTCCAGCATCTGCGGCAGCACCGCCCTGATGGTGCGCACCTGCGCCTTGACGTTGAGGTCGAGGGCGAAATCGAGGTCCTTGTCGGACATTTCGAGGATGGTGCCGTTGTGCACGACGCCGGCGCAGTTGAACAGGATGTCGATGCGGCCGATCGCGGCCACGGCGGCGTTCACCGCGGCGGTGTCGAGCACGTCGAGCACGCGGGTGGTGACGTTGGGCAGGGCCGCGAGGTCGGCCAGCTTTTCGGCGTTGATGTCGGTTGCGATCACCGTCGCGCCCTCGCGCGCGAACGCTTCCACCGTCGCCCGCCCGATCCCCTGCGCTGCCGCGGTGATCAGGCTGACCTTGCCATCCAGTCTACCCATGAACATGTTCCTTCGCCCGTCGTCGAGTGCGTAGCTAGCGGCTCGCACCGGCGTCCGCAAGCCATCCGAACGTCCAACGGCAGGCGCGAAGCAGCGCGGTCAGCGGCGGGGCGACGCCATGGCGACCCGGCCGCGGCCGGCGGCCTTGGCCTCGTAGCAGGCCGCATCGGCGGCGGCGAGCGGGTCGCCGCCGGTTTCGCCGGTGATCGGCGCGATGCCGACGGAGGCGCCGATGCGATAGGCGGCGCCGTTCCAGGCGAAATCGATGCCGCCGACGGCCGCAACCAGCTTGCCGGCGACGCGCCGCGCATTGGCCAGCGTGCAATCGTCGAGCAGCAGCACGAATTCGTCGCCGCCCAGCCGGGCGGCAAAGTCGTTGGCGCGGCAGCAGCGCCGGATCGCCTGCGCCACCTTCTGCAGCAGCGCATCGCCCGCGGCGTGGCCGGCGGTGTCGTTGACCGGCTTGAAGCGGTCGAGGTCGATGAAGCAGAGCGCGGCGGGCTGCCCGTCCGGGCCCGCCTGCCGCATGGCCTCGGCCAGCCGGCGGGCGAAGGCGGCGCGGTTGGGCAGGCCGGTGAGCGCGTCGTGGTTGGCGGAATGGGCCAGCCGCCGCTGCTGCTCCTGGGTGTCGGTGATGTCCTTGAACACCAGCACGGCGCCGACGACATGGCCGTTGCCGGTGCGCACCGGCGCCGCGGTGCCGGAGACGCCGCGGCCGGTGCCGTCGCGGGCGGCGAGGATCACGTCGTCCTCGATCTCGCCGGCGACCCCCGAGGCGAGGCACGCCTTCACCTGGTCGATGGCCGGCTCGCCGGTGGCCTCGGATTTGGCGACGAACACCTGCTGCAGCGGGCGGCCGAGGGCTTCGCCGGCGGTCCAGCCGGTCATCGCCTCGGCGACCGGGTTCATGAAGGTCACGCGTTCGTCGGCATCGGTGGAGATGACGCCCTCGCCGATCGATTCGAGGGTGACGCGCAGCCGCTCCTTCTCCTCGGCCAGCTCGGTTTCGGCGGCCTTGAGGCGGGTGATGTCGGTGTCGGTGCCGATGGTGCGCAGCGCATTGCCCTCGGCGTCCCATTCCACCGGGCGGCCGCGGCTCAGGATCCACATCCAGTGGCCGTCGCGATGGCGCTCGCGGTATTCGAGCGTGTCGTAGCCGTCCTCGCCATGGTCCTGCTTCTTGACCGTGGCGAGCACGCGCGGCACGTCGTCCGGGTGCAGGCGGGCGAGCCATTTGTCCTGCGCCGGATCGACATCTTCGTCGTCCGGGATGCCGCGCATGCGCCGCCACATGCGCGAATAGAACATGTCGTCGCGGCGCACGTCGTGGTCCCACACGCCCTGCCCGGCCGATTCCAGAGCATGGTTCCAGCGGCTTTCGCTCGCCGCCAGGGCCGCCTCGGCGCGCTTCTGCCGGTCGATGTTGATGATCTGGACGATGACGTAAAGCGGCCGGCCGGTACTGTCGGAGCGCAGCAGCGAGGCGGTGATCAGCACCCAGAGCGGCTGGCCGTCCTTGTGGTTCATGCGGCATTCGAGCCGGAGCTCGGCGCGTTCGCCGCGCACCACCTGCTCGAAATGCAGCATCACGGTGGCGCGGTCGTCGGCGAAGATCGCTTCCTCGGACGGGCGGCCGAGCCGCTCGTCGGGCGCCAGGCCCAGCATCGTCTCGTAGGCGCGGTTGACGTAGATGGTGCGCCGGTCGATGCCGACCAGCGCCATGCCCACGGCGGCGCTCTCCATGACCTTGCGCAGCAGCGCGCCGCTCTGATCGAAGCGAAACACTTGCGCGTCGGCGTGCTCACCGGTCTTTTCCGCAGGGTCGGCCATGCCGGCGAGACTGGCAGCCAACCCTTAAGGAGCGGCTTATTTGTCGCCGCCGGCGCCGCAACCGCTGCGGATGATGAAGATTTCACCAAGGCGGACGGCGGCATTTGCCGCATGCCGCCGGGCCGAAACAACTTCCGTCGCGCAAAACTAGATAAAATCTACGCGGTCTTTGGTCTTCATCAATATTTGCGGCGCATGGTATTGGGCATGAAAGCCCCGGGGCTAGCGCTGGTCTTGCTTGGAGTGGTTGCTTTTGCACTGCCTCCCTACCGGCAGTTCCTGCCGCATATTCCCCTCAGCGACATGGAGCTGCACCTGACCGCCGCCGGGATGTTCATCGCCGGAGCCGTGATGCTGCTGCTGGTCAGGAATGCATGATGGCCCGCGAGGTCGAGCGCTTCATCCGCATCGAACGCAAACAGGGCGCGGGATGGCACACCATTCCCCTGGGCGACCGCGTCAAGGTCTGGGAAAAGGCGCAGGCGGAGGCCGATGACGGCTCGCTGCGCATCCTGTTCCATATCGCCTTTCTCGAGGGCGTCGGCCGCGGCCAGCGCGTCACCTATCTGGGCCAGGCCTTCACGCTGCTCGAAGTCTCGGACTCCAAGCGCCTCGTCGGCCTCGAACTGCGCTGCGCCGCGATCCCCGGCTGAAGCGGGACCGGCAAATATCGGCCACGGGTGGGCTGGCGGAGAGGAAGGGATTCGAACCCTCGAGACCCTTTAGAGGTCTGCGCCCTTAGCAGGGGCGTGCCTTCGACCACTCGGCCACCTCTCCTACCGACGCGCCTTAAATCCGGTTTGCCCGGGCAAAGCAAGGCTAGAGATTGCCCAAATCCGCAGGCGAGGCCGGCGCTAGCGCCCTCAGCGCCGGCGCAGATTGCCGTCCTGCGAGTAGAGCAGCGCGGTGAGGCCGGCGAGGACCGAGACGACGGCGGGGCCGGCCATGGCCCAGAGCGGCGGCAGCACGTCGGCATTGCCGGCCCGCACCGCCATCTCGTTGATGGTGAACAGCGCAAACCCCATAACGATGCCGAGCAGCACGGTGTTGCCGTACTGCACGTTGCGCCGATAGCCCGAGGCGGTGGCGAAGCCGATCAGCACCGAGCCCACCACCATCACCGGCAGGGTGAAGATGCGGTAGAGGCTGGTCAGCGAGATGGCCCGGAACTCGCTGACAGAGAGCGAGGTGGTGGCGGCGGCGACCAGCTCGGCCAGCGTCAGGTCGCGCACGCCGCTGGCCTGCAAATCGAGATCGCCGGGCGTCGTTTTGGTGGCAATCGCGAAATCGTCGAGGCGCTCGGGCGCCTGGTCGAAGCGGTAGCGGGTGGCGGTGGGGAAAACCCATTTTCCGGCGTGCAGATTGCCCTCCGCCGCCTCGATGCGGTCGCGGCCTTCGGTGCCGGACAGGAACACGGTGACGCCGTAGATCGCGGGCGGATTGCCGGTCAGCCGCTCGGCCCTGAGGATGTAGCGCCCGTCGGCGCCGGTCTGTTCCATCCAGGTCGGGCCGGATTGCTGGTCGACCGGCTGGCCGGGCAGCAGGCGGTTGCCGACGATCAGCACGGTGGCGCCGCCGACCGAGAGCAGCAGCGACAGCACGAACACGGCAAGGACCGGCGCGCGCAGCACGGTCCAGATCGAGCGGCCGGTCGCCTGGATGATGGTCAGCTCGCGCCGCGCCTGCAGGTCGAGCACGCCGGCGATGGTGCCGATGAGCACGGTGACCGGCAGCACGCCGATGGACGAGCGCATGGCGCTGAGCAGGATGCCGGCGATCACCAGCGGTGGCCCGCCGATGCCCGCCAGCGTGCCGATCTTGCTGGTGTTGAGCGATTCGATCAGCGCAAACAGCGCCAGGAAGACGGTCACCGTCAGCAGCACGCGCGCCAGCACGCGCCGCAGCACCAGCCGGTCGATGCTCGTCACGCCTGCTTCCTCATGGAGCGCGATACCCCTGCCCGAGATAGATGTCGAAGCTCCACACCTGCCGGCCCGCCACCGTCACCGGCACCTCGGCGAGCTTGCTGACGGCGGCAAAGCGCGGCGCCGCCAGCGAAACCGGATTGCTCGAATCGGCGACGATGATGGCGTCCTGCCCCTGATGGGCGGCCGGCGACCACCAGAAATCGTATTGCGAGCGCAGCGGGTTGATGGCGGTGACTCCGGCGTCGTGCAGGGCAAACCCCAATTGTGCGGCGTAAGTATAGCGGGTGGCGGCCAGGAAGGCACCCGGATGGCCGGTTTCGGCCTCGCGCACCGCCGCCGCCACCCTGTCCCAGCCGAAATTGGAGGGGATCGTGGGGTCGCGGAAGCCCGGCAGGTTCAGCGGCAGGCCGGCATAGCTCGAAATGGCCATCGCCGTCACATAGAGGCCGATCAGCACCTGCGGCCAGAGCAGCCAGCGGCCGAGCAGCCAGGGGCCGGCCAGCGCCAGCGCCACATAGGCGACGATGTTCCAGTGCAGCAACACGTCGGTGTAGAGCGCCGCCAGCAGCACGACGCCCGTCGAGCCCACGAACATGGCCGCCGTCACCGGCCGCAGGCGTTGCCCCGCCGGGTCGCGCAGCCATGGATAGCGCAGCGCCGCGAGCAGCAGGACCGGGCCGCAGGCGGCGAGCGCCTGCAGCAGGAAGCCGAGGCCCTGCCCCAGAGCCGGATGGCCCCAATGGTTCGCCGGCCGCTCGACGAAATGATAGCTGAGCGTGGCAAAGCCCTCGGTCAGGTTCCACCAGACCACCGGCGCCTGCAGCGCGATGGCGAGCAGCGCCGCGAGCCAGGGGTGCGGCGTGCGCAGGGCGCTCCACAGCGGCCGGTGGGCGGCGAACAGCGCCACGCTGCCGACCCCCAGCAGTGCGCCATTGTATTTCGACAGCGTGCCGAGCCCGATGGCGAGGCCGGCGAGATAGAGCCAGCCGGCGCCGCGGCGGGCGCTCTCCCAGGCCTCGTCGAAGCGCCACAGGGCGTAGAGCGCCAGCACCGCGAAGAACACCAGCAGATGGTCGTGGAAGGCCTCGAAGGTGAACAGCGCCACCACCGGCACGGTCAGCAGGATCGCCGCCATCGGCAGGAAGGCGGCGAGCGGCCGCTCCGGCGCCAGCCGCCCGGCCCAGGCCCAGAGCACGGCGAGCGTTCCGGCGAGGCTGACCCAGGTGAGCAGCCTGAGACTTACGGTCGACCAGCCGAACAGCGCCGCCACGCCGGCCTGCAGCCAGGCATCGAGCGGCGGGTGGTCGAAATACGACCAGCCCGGCCGCTGGCCCCACATCCAGTAATAGGCCTCGTCGCCCATCGGCGGCGCGCTGACATCGTAATAGAGACGCAAGCCGGCGACGCACAGAATCACCGCCGCCAGCAGAACCGTTTCGAGCGTCCAGCGGGGCGAAGGGGCGGCGGCCGGCATGGGAAATCCTGATTGCACGCGCCCGCTTAGCCCAGTCGCGGGCGCAAGGCCAGCGGGCGCGCCGCTCCGGCGGCCCGCCTCACTTCGTGCAAAATCGTGGCGGAAACAGCGCGCCGGGTGTGCAATACATCCGAAGCGGGGATAACGCCGTGAAGATTCTGGTTGCCGAAGACGATCCGCAATCGTCGGAATTCCTGCGCCGCGGGCTGGTGCAGGAAGGCCATAGCGTCGACTGCGTGGCCGACGGCCGCGACGCGCTGAGCTACTGTTTGTACAACACCTGCGACATGCTGATCCTCGATCGCATGATGCCGGGGATGGACGGGCTGACCGTGCTCAAGACGCTGCGCGCGGCGGGGCGGAAGCTGCCGGTGCTGTTCCTCACCTCGATGGGCGACGTCGAGGACCGGGTCGAGGGCCTGCTCGCCGGCGGCGACGACTATCTGGTGAAGCCGTTCCATTTCTCCGAGCTCATCGCCCGCGTCACCTCCCTCGCCCGCCGCCCCGCCGGCAGCGAGGCCGTCACCCGACTGGTGGTGCACGACCTCGAGCTCGACCTGTTGAGCCACACCGCCAAGCGCGCCGGCACCAGCATCGACCTGCAGGCCAAGGAGTTCACGCTGCTCGAGGTGCTGATGCGCAATGCCGGCCGCATCATCACCAAGACCATGCTGCTCGAGCAGGTGTGGGACTTCAACTTCGACCCCAAGACCACCGTGGTCGAAACCCATATGAGCCGGCTGCGCGCCAAGGTTGACAAGCCGTTCGACGTGCCGCTGATCCATACGACGCGCAATTCCGGCTATTCCATCCATGCGCCGCGCTAGGGCGCTGCGGCAAAAGCTGGCCGCGGCCCTCCGCTTCGGCGCCGCTGCGGAAGGTGGACCCGCGAGGCGACCCGCCCACGGCGCGGGCCGCCGCTTTCCCCGACCGGTGGACCGCGCCAGCGTCTTTTCCGGCGTCGCGTTCCGCTCGGCGCTGCTGTTCCTGCTGGTCTTTGCGGTGGTGCTGGGGATCGGCGGCTACGCCATCTTCAGGACCACGCAGGCGTCGATGACGGACCAATTGCGCTCCTCGATCACGCAGGATTTCGACCTGTTGCGCGACGCCAACGTCACCGGCGGCGAGACCGAGCTGATCAAATTCATCCGCGCCGCCGTCGCCACCCGCTCCGACAAGCAGTCGGCGTTCGGGCTGTTCAAGCTCAGCGGCCGGCGCATCGCCGGCAACATCGTGGCGGCGCCGAAATTCCACGGCTGGGGCACGCTGCCGGCGGAAGGCGCGCAGGCGGCGGTGGATGCGCCATTCCTCGGCTATGTCGAGATGCTCGACGACAACGTGGTGGTGGCGGCGCGCTCCGAGCGGTTCCTGCTCACCGAGGGCGGCGTCATCCTCAATGCGCTGATCCTGGTGGGCGTCGTCATCTGCGCCAGCGCGCTGGTGATCGGCTATGTGCTCAGCCACAGCGTTTCGGCCAAGCTCGAAGTGATCGACCGCACGCTCGACCAGGTGTCGCGCGGCAATTCCGAGATCCGCCTGCCGGTGGGGCGCAGCAACGACCAGATCGACCACGTGTCGCGGCAGATCAACGCGCATCTCGACCGGCTGAGCGAGTTCATGGCGGGCATGCGCAACACCATCGTCGCCATCGCCCACGACCTCAAATCGCCGCTCAACCGCGCCTATCTGCTGCTGCAGGAGGCGGCGACCGAGAGCGAGCCGGCGGCGGCATCGGCCAGGCTGGAGCGGGCACAGGCCGAGATGGAGACGCTGGGCGGCGTGCTCGACACCGTGCTGCGCATCTCGCGCATCGAGACCTCCGACGACAGCTCGAGCTTCACCGAGTTTTCGGCGGCCGAGCTGGTGCGCGACCTGGCGCAGACGTTCGAGCCGGTGCTGGACGGCAATGGCCAGACGCTGCGCTGGAACGAGGTTCCTCCGAGCGGCGCGCCGGTGTTCGGCGACCGCCGGATGGTGCAGCAGATGCTGGTCAACCTGATCGAGAATGCCGGGCGCTACGCCGGTCCCGAGGCGACGATCTCGCTTGCGGTGCGGACGGTCGACGGACAGGCGGTGATCGTGGTCGCCGACGACGGGCCGGGCATCCCGGCCGACAAGCGCGACGAGGTGTTCGAGCCCTTCCGCCGCCTCGATGCCGATCGCGGCTCGCCCGGCGCCGGCCTGGGGCTGGCGCTGGTCAAGGCGGTGGCGGCGCGCCACCACGCCACGATCGTGCTGGGCGACAACGGCCCGGGACTGATTGCCACCATCACCTTCCCGCCGAGCGCCGACTCGCCGCGGCCGGCGGAGCGTACGCTGCCGGCGCCTGTCGCGCCATCGCCACACGTCGTGCCGGCGGCAGCGCCGCAACCTTAATTCGAAGTATAGTTGGCGACAGAGGGAGGCAAGGCCGCTCCCTTAGTGCTCTCCCCCGTTGATGCCGGCGCACCTGCCCGGCCCCGCGCCGATGTTTCGGCCGGACGAATCCCCAGAGGAGATTGCCATGCGCAAACTTGCCCTTCCGATCCTGATCGTCGCCGCTCTCGGCGCCACTTCGGCGATGGCGGCCACCGCCACCACCACGCCGGCCAAGCCCGCCGTCGTCGCCCCGACCGTCACCAACGGCATGATCAAGGCGCTGAGCGCCAAGGCGTGCACCGTCACGCTCGACAACAAGACCACCTACTACTTCGCCGCCAAGTGCGACTTCTCCAAGCTCAAGGTGGGCGAAAAGGTGGCGATCACCTGGACCGCCAAGGGCAAGAAGGACATGGCGTCCAAGATCGAAGCGGTGTCCTGAACTCCCGCCTCCTCCGACTTCCCGACGGGAAACTGCGGGGGCCTTCGGGCCCCCGTCTTTTTTTGCGCACCTGTCTGACCGGTGCGGCGAGTGATGCAGAACTGCCGCGGGCGGCGGAGGATCGACCCGGAATGCCCGTGCCGCGATGCGATCTCTCTTGCCTTCGAGGGGAGCGCCGGCCGAACTAGTCGCGTTTCAGGTGCCACATATTCGCGCGAAACGGCGCGCAGCATTTGATCCGCAATTGCAGTGCGGCAGGCCAGTCGGCAAGAGGTGACGTCGTGACGCTTCGCGGTTCCCACATGCGGTTGGGCGGTTTGCTGCGCCCGGCGCTGGTCGTTCTCGCCGGCCTCGCGGCTCCGGCGCAGGCAGCTCCGGTGCCGCTGAGCACCCTGATCGGGCCGCCGGTGGTGGGCACCTGGCGCACGCCGAACGGCACCGAGGTCAGCGTCGCGCCGTGCGGCGACCAGCTCTGCGGCACGCTGAGCTATATCGTCATTCCGAAGAAGAACGCGGCGCAGTGCAACGCCACCGACCCGCAGACCTTCGCATCGCTGATGTTGGACTACAGCAACCCCGACAAGAGCCTGCAGACGCGGCCGCTGCTCGGCCTCACCATGCTGTCGATCAAGCCGACGGACGATCCCAACACCTACACGGGCAGCGCCTACAACCCCGAGGACGGCAGCACCAACGACGTGCAGCTGTTCGTCGTCAATGGCGGGTCGACGCTGCGGCTCGGCGGCGGCTGCTTCGCCGGCATGTGCGCGGTGACGCAGGACTGGCCGCGCGTCCCCGACCGCCCGGACGCGCCGACCTTCACCTGCAATGGCGGGCAGTAGCCGGCGCCGGCCGGGCCGCCTCAGCGCTGGCCGAACAGCACCTTCTGCGCCGCCTCGTCCTTGGCGAGATCGACCGGCGTTTCCGGCAGCGTGAAGGCGAGCGCCCTGGCGACGCCTGGCCGCGCCTTCATGCGCGCGCGCCACGCCAGCCAGTTGGGAAACTCCGCCTCGTCGATGGCGTAGGTGGCGTAGCCGTTGGACCAGTCGAGGATGGCGAAATCGGCGATCGAGACGTCGTCGCCGGCGACATAGAGACGGCCCGCCTGCGCCTGCTTGCCGAGCTGCGTGTCGAGCACGCGGTAGAGCCGGTGCGTCTCGTTGATATAGCGGTCGATGGCGTAGGGGATCTTTTCCTTGGCGTAGCGGGCGAAATGGTTGGCCTGCCCCAGCATCGGGCCGAAGCCGCCGACCTGCCAGAACAGCCACTCGTCGATCTCGACGCGCTCGCGCCAGCTCTTGCCGTAGAATTTGCCGAACTTCTCGGCGAGGTATCTGAGGATGGCGCCCGATTCGAAGATCGAGATCGGCTGGCCGTCCGGCCCCTCGGGATCGACGATGGCCGGGATCTTGTTGTTGGGCGAAATCGCCAGGAATTCCGGCTTGAACTGGTCGCCGCGGGAGATCGAAATCGGGTGCACGCTGTAGGGCACGCCCAGCTCTTCGAGCATGATGGTGATCTTCCGGCCGTTGGGCGTGGCGGCGTAGTACAGGTCGATGGGCTTGGTCTGCTGCATTTGCGGGGTCTTTGCGAGAAAGACGGCGTGCCACCTTGCGAAGTGACACGCCGTCGGAGGAGGTCGGTCGACACTCTATCGGCAACAGACGATAGAAGACAACCCGGGCCGGCCGATCACGTTTTCGCTATTCGCGCCGGAGCCGCATATGCGGTTCGCCGTCCGAGGTATGGGCGAGCGAGACGCCGTCGAGGCCGACGGTCGCCGTCACCCGCTGCCGCTCGATCGGCCAGGAGAATTTGCTGACGTTCACCGGCCTGTCGAACTTCACCGTCACCTCGTAGTGCTGCATGTCGGGCATGAGCTTCATGGCGATGACGAGGCCGCTGAACGGCCGGCCGAGATAGGTGCCTTTGGCGCGCTGGCCGACCTGCACCGGAATGGCGATGCGCTCAGGCAGCGTGGCGCTGGCCGTGTTCCAGTCGCGATAGCCGTGGCGGCGGGCGATCTCCTCCAGCGCCTGGCCGTGGTTGAGCGGCGCGCCGTCGCGGGCGCGCTCCTCGCGCAGGGCCTTGGCCTCGGATTTGAGGGTCTGGATGGAGGGCGTGTCGAGGGAATAGGGCATCGGTCGATCCTTCGGATCGAGGCATCAACTCATGGGAGCCCGCCTTGCCACGATCGCCTCGAAGAGGATGCAACCATGAAATCGACATCCCGCACCATGCGGGGCTGGCTTCACCATCGGGACAACCCCGGCGAGCGGCCGGCGCCAGCAGCCGCCGCGGATATGGGATGGCGCCGGGCGTTCGTCAAGCCGCCTGCGGCAGCAACGCGATCTCGAACGCCACGCGGTCGAACGGCACCGTCGGCACCAGCCGCCCCTTCGCGTCCTTTGCCAGACGCACGAGGCCGTAGCGCTCCAGCGTCCTGAGCGTACGCGAGAGATTGGACTTGGCGCGGCCCGACAGCGTCTCCAACTCCGCCAGAGAGCGCGGCTTCTGCGCCGCGATCAGTTCGAGCAGCAGCTTGTTTCGGTCGGACAGCACCTTGGCGACACTGTCGAGAGAGGTGAACCACACGGTCGGATCGTCTCGGCCGGGCCGCCGGCGGCCCGCGGCGATGTCCAGCGTCCGCCGCTTCATATCCTCGTAGCTCGCAATGCCGATCCGCAGCGTCTTCATTTCACACCCATCTGCTTCATCATCATGTCGACCTCGCGCCAGAAGTCGGCCAACAGTTCAGCGGCATCGACATAGCCGTAGGGCCGGATGGTGCGAAACCGATGCCGATGGTCGCGCGCCGGCGTCTTGCCGCCCCAGGCAGCGTGAGCGTTGTCGAACCCCACGAGCCGTTCATTCCCGGGTCCGTGCAGCGTCAGCGAATAGCGTAGGCCATGCGGCCGCTCATCACTCGGCTCGACCCGCTTTACCTCGAATTTGACCCATAACCGCGCCTTGTCGTCGACAAAGAAGACCTGCCCATCGAGAGCGAGCAGGGTGTCGAGCGTGGGATCGGCGCGACGGGCCATCTCAGAATGTTATCATGTCATGATAACGCAAGCAATCTGCGGGTGGTTGCGTCTGCCCGCGCGGCGCGCTAGCCCCGTGCGGTGATCGAACTCCTGCTTTTTGTCGCCGGGCTCATCGGCGGTGCGCTCAATTCGCTGGCCGGCGGCGGCAGCTTCGTGGTGTTTCCGGCGCTGCTGGCGGCGGGGGTGCCGCCGGTGATCGCCAACGCCTCCAACACCTATGCCGCCCTGCCCGGCTACGTCTCGGGAGCGCTGGGCTTCTGGTCCGACCTGGTCAAATATCGCGACCGCTTTGTGGTCTATGCGCTCATCGCCGCGATCTTCGGCTATGCCGGCGCCGAGCTGCTGCTGCACGTATCGGACGCGCAGTTCTCCTACGCCGTACCGTGGCTGATGCTGTTCGCGGTGGGGCTGTTCGCCTTCGGCGGCCGCATCAATGCGCTCGTTGCGGCGCATGCCGGCGCGGGACGCGGCGCCAGGGCGGCGGGCGCCGTGCTGCTGCTGGCGCTGCTCGCCGCCATCGCCGTCTATGGCGGGTTCTTCAACGCCGGGCTCGGCATCCTGCTGCTGGCGTTCCTGGTGCTCGCCGGCATCGACAACATCCACGCCGCCAACGGCCTCAAGCTCTTCATCTCGGTGCTGGTGGCGCTGGTGGCGGTGATCCGCTTCGCCGTCGCCGGCTCGATCGACTGGTACCATGGCAGCATCGCGCTGGTCGGCGTCACCATCGGCAGCTATGCCGCCGCCCGCCTCGCCTACCGCATCCCCACCCGGATCATCCGCGCGCTGGTGATCGTCTACGGCGTAGGACTGACGCTCTACTTCTTCTGGACCACCTACCTGGCCTGAAGCGGCCGGATCCACACCGCGGCATCGTGGAACGCGGCGCCGCCGAAGGGCGGCACCTGGTCGGAGCCGATCAGCATGTTGATCCCCTGCCCCGTGCCGTGCGCCTTGTTGGGGTGGACGCCCTCGGCCACCAACACCCCCTGCTGCATGCCATCGAAGATGCGGGCGGTGAGTTCCACCGTGCCGCGATGATTGCCGAGCGCCACCCGCGCGCCATCGGCGATGCCGTTCGCCGCTGCGTCGTCGGCACGGATGAACACCGTCGGCTCGGGCTGCCGCCTGCGGCTGCCGGGCGTCTCCGAGAAGGTCGAATTGAGGAAGCTGCGCGACGGGCTGGTCGCCAGCCGGAACGGCATTTCGGCGCTGGTCTTTTCGTTGATGTCCCACCAGTCGACCATGCCCGGCGCCGCGGCCGGATCGATGGTCCATTGATAGCCCTTGCGGTCGGCGGCGCCCTGCCAATTGGGGCGGAAGCGGAATTTCCGGTCGGCCCAGCCGAAGCCGCTGGCGAAGCGCGCCTCGTCGTCGGGGCGCTCGCGGTCGACGAAAAAGCCGGTCCGTTCCACGTCGTCCAGGCTCGGATAGCGCGAACGGCGGAAGGTCTCGGCCACCATCTCGCGATCGGTCAGATCGAGCGAGGCGTCCTCGACGCCCAGCCGGCGCAGCAGCTCGCCGACCACCACGAAGTTGGAACGGCATTCTCCCGGCGGCTCGACCAGCTTCGGCCCGACCAGCACGCGGGTGTGGCCGCCGCGGGTATAGTAGTCGTTGTGCTCGAGGAACATGGTCGCCGGCAGCACGATGTCGGCCATCTCGGCCGTCTCGGTCATGAACTGCTCGTGCACCACGGTGAACAGATCCTCGCGGGCGAAGCCGGCCCGCGTCAGGCCCTGTTCGGGCGACACGTTCATCGGATTGGTGTTCTGGATGAACAGCGCCTTGACCGGCCCGCCGCCCCTGAGCGCCTTCGCCTCGCCGGTCAGCACCTTGCCGATCTCGCACATGTCGAGCGAGCGGCCGGCCGGGCCCATCGCGGTGCCGGTGATCAGCGATTTGTCGAGCTTCCAGGTGCCGGAATTGGAGTGAAAGGCGCCGCCGCCGCGATGCCGCCAGGCGCCGGTGACCGCGGGAATGCAGAGCGCGGCGTGCATGTTGGCGCTGCCGTTGCGCTGCCGGGTGAAGCCGTAGCCGAGGCGGAAATAGGTGCGCGGCGTGCGCCCGACCAGATGCGCGAAGGCCTCGATCTCGGCCACGCTCAGGCCGGTGATCGCCGCGGCCCATGCCGGCGTGCGCGTCAGCAGGTGCGCCTCGACCTCGGCGTCGAAATCGGTGAACTGCGCCAGGTATTGCCGGTCGGCGAGATCGTCGCGCAGCAGCACATGCATCACCGCGCAGGCGAAGGCGCCGTCCGAGCCGGGACGGAGCAGGATCGGCATCTCCGCCTGCTCCATGGTGGCGTTGCGGTAGATGTCGACCACCACCAGCCTGGCGCCGCGCTCCTTGCGGGCGCGGATGGCGTGCGTCATCACGTTGACCTGGGTCGAGACGGCGTTGGTGCCCCAGATCACGACGCAGTCGGCCTCCGCCATCTGCTCGGGGTTGGGGCCGCCCAGCAGGCCCGCGCCGGCGATGAAGCCGGGCCACGCGGCGCCGGTGCAGATGGTGTCGTACTGGTCGGAATAGCCGCGGGCGTGGCGCAGCCGGGCGATGCCGTCGCGCTGCACGTGGCCCATGGTGCCGGCGTAGAAATACGGCCAGATCGCCTCGGGGCCGAACTCGCGCTCGATGTCGAGCCAGCGGCTGACGATCTCGTCGAACGCTGCGTCCCAGGAGATGCGCTGCCAGCGCCCCTCGCCCTTTCGGCCGGCGCGGCGCAGCGGGTGCGTCAGACGGTCGGGGTGGTGGATGCGCTCGGCGTAGCGGGCGACCTTCTCGCAGATGACGCCGGCGGTATACGGATCGTCCCTGGCGCCGCGCACGCGGCCGATGGTGTGCGCGTCGACGATCTCGACGTCGAGCGCGCAGGCCGACGGACAATCATGCGGGCAGACGGACCGGCCGATGCGGGCGGCGACGGGCGTGTTCATGCGCCACGCCTAGCGCCGCAGCGGGGCGGCGGCAACTAGTCTTCGGCGCGCAGCCGGGCCAGCTCGAACTGGAAGATGCGCAGCGACAAAAAAATCGCGAAGGCGAAGCAGACGATGCCGGTGACCTGGGTCAGCGGCAGATCGCCCAGCACGGGTACGTGCTTGCCGATCAGCAGCAGGACGACGAAGGCGAGGACGGAGGCGACTTCGCGGGCGCGAAAGAGCATGGTTTGCCTTTTCAACAAACCGCACTGGCCGACGCGTTGCCGATGCGAGGGTTGCATGGCGAAGGCCCAACTCCTCCGCTGCTGCATAGGCTTACGCGAAAATCGAAAAGGTTCCATGAATTTTCGTGACCGCCGCGAAAATGTCGCGGCGGCCGTGTCGCGGTCGCAACAAGCACGGGTTTCGCCCGGTCAGGCGAAGAGCTTCAGCCCGGCGATGCCGCAGACGATCAGGCCGATGCAGCCGATGCGGATGGCGGTGGCGGGCTCGTGGAACAGCAGCATGCCCAGGATTGCGGCGCCCACGGTGCCGATGCCGGTCCAGACGGCATAGGCGGTGCCGACCGGCAGGGTGCGCAGCGACAGCTCCAGCAGCACGACGCTCACGATCATGCCGACGATGGCGGCGGCCGACGGCCAGAGCCGGGTGAAGCCATCGGCGTATTTGAGGGCGATGGCCCAGACGATTTCGAACAGGCCGGCGACGGCGAGATAGACCCAAGCCATGGGATTTCTCCGTGTGGCGGGCCGTCCCGACCGAAATTGAGATGCAGCGCGGGGTCGTCCCCGCGCCCGTCATTTAGGGCATGTCCGCCCCGAGGTGAAGCCCTCAGCCGCGGCGCGACAGATGCCGGAAGCGGCCGTGCTCGATCTCGCGCTGCCGGAGCTCGAGGTCGACCCGCGAGGTCGCCTGGTTGAGATAGTCGAGCTCCACGTCTTCGCGGCTGCGCCCACGCAGGGCGGCTTTCAAATTGCCGATCAGTCCCATTTCGGTGCTCCTTTCACGCGCCGAAGATGGGCGCTTCCGGGAGCCCGGACAACCGCCGGCGGCGCATGGCAGCTTCGCGCCGGCGGCAGCCGCGACGTGATCTGCCGCAAGAGCGGGAGCTAGTGCGGCTTGATCCGCTGCACTTCGCGTTCCAGCGCCTCGCGGGAATTGCCGACGCGCTCGATCATGTCGCGCACCTCGTCGGGCGCAATGCCGTGGCGGCGGGCGAAGTCGCGCACCTCGTAATCCTCGCCGCCCGCAACGCGCGCGCGATCGGGGTCGCCGACCATGTCCTTGTGGTCCGTCATCGGAGCCTCCGTCCTGCGATGGCCGGAGAACGGGTCAGGAGTCCGAGGGTTCCGCGCCGGGCTCAGCCGGCGGACGGCCCCGCCTTCTTGCCGGGCATCTTGGCCGGCGCCTTCTTTGCCGGCGCCTTCTTGGCCTCGCCCTTCATCCCCGGGACTTTCGGCGGTGCCTTCTTGGCCGGCGCCAGCCTGGCGTCGCCGGCGCTGGCGCGCAACCGGGTGATCGAGGTGCCGTGATGGCCCCAATTGTCGGTCGGCACCTCGTCGATCACCACGAAGGTCGAGGCCGGGTTCTTGCCCAGTTCCTCGACCAGCACCTGGGTGATGCGCTCGATGACCCTGAGCTTTTGCCCGGCGGTCACCCCTTCGAGGATGCGCACATTGACGTAAGGCATGATCCCTCCCTCAAACGAAAGGGCCGGCATCGCTGCCGGCCCTGAACAGTCAGCCGACGATTTCGACGTCGGAGAAGAAGTACTTGATCTCCTGCGCGGCCGTCTCCGGCGCGTCGGAGCCGTGCACCGAATTCTCGCCCATGTTGAGGGCGAAGTCCTTGCGGATGGTGCCGGGGGCCGCCTTCTCGGGATTGGTCGCGCCCATCACTTCGCGGTATTTGGCGATGGCGTTGTCGCCTTCCAGCACCTGCACCACCACGGGGGCGGCGCTCATCTGCTCGACCAGCTCGCCGAAGAACGGCCGCTCCTTGTGCACGGCATAGAAGCCCTCGGCCTGGGCGCGGGTCATCTTGATGCGCCTGGAGGCGACGACACGCAGCCCCGCCGCCTCGATCTTGGCGATGATCTGGCCGGTCAGATTGCGGCGCGTCGCGTCGGGTTTGATGATCGAGAAAGTGCGCTCGAGAGCCATGAGACATCCCTGAATGTGGCTGAAAAGGTCGCGCCTTTTATCGTCGGGTGATGGCGGAGGCAAGGCCACGCGGCATTGGACTTCGCCGCTGCCCTCGCTATATGCAGCGCCACCATGCTGACCATCACCGACCTTACCTACCGCATCCAGGGGCGGCCTCTGTTCGAGGGCGCCTCGCTGGTGCTGCCCGACGGGGCCAAGGCCGGGTTCGTGGGCAAGAACGGCTCGGGCAAGACCACGCTGTTCCGGCTGATCCTGGGGCAAATCAGCGTCGATGCCGGCACCATCGAGGTCAACAAGCGGGCCCGCATCGGCGCGGTGGCGCAGGAGGCGCCGGCGACCGCGCTCAGCGTGCTCGACACGGTGATGGCGGCCGACAGCGAGCGCGCGCGGCTTCTGGCCGAAGCCGAGACCGCCACCGACGCGCACCGCATCGCCGAGATCCACACCCGGCTCGCCGATATCGACGCGCACACCGCCGAAGCGCGCGCCTCGACCATCCTCAAGGGCCTCGGCTTCGAGCAGGACCGCCAGCTGGGCCCGACCAGCGAGCTCAGCGGCGGCTGGCGCATGCGCGTGGCGCTGGCCGGCGTGCTGTTCAGCCAGCCCGACCTGCTGCTGCTCGACGAGCCGACCAACTATCTAGATCTCGAAGGCACGCTGTGGCTGGAGAAGTACCTCGCCACCTACCCCTATACCGTGTTCATGATCAGCCACGACCGCGACCTGCTCAACAAGGCGGTGAGCTCGATCGTGCATCTCGAACGCGGCAAGCTGACGCTCTACTCCGGCGGCTACGACACTTTCGAAGACACACGCCGCATGCAGATGGAGCTCAACAACAAGGCGCGCGAGAAGACGCTCGAGCAGATCGCGCACATGCAGGCCTATGTCGACCGCTTCCGCTACAAGGCGAGCAAGGCGCGGCAGGCGCAGGCGCGGCTGAAGATGATCGCGAAGCTGAAGCCGCCGGCGGCTTTGTTCGACGAATACGCCGCGCCCTTCACCTTCCAGAACCCCAAGAAGGCGCTGGCCTCGCCGATGCTGACCTTCGACGACGTGTCGGTGGGCTATGGCGAGCATGTGGTGCTGCGCCACATCACCAACCGCATCGACCCCGACGACCGCATCGCGCTGGTCGGCGTCAACGGCAACGGCAAGTCGACCTTCGCCAAGCTGCTGGCCGGCGATTTGAAGCCGATGGGCGGGCAGATGCGCAAGGGCAAGGGGCTGGAGATCGCCTATTTCGCCCAGCACCAGATGGACAAGCTGAAGCCCGAGCAGACGCCGCTCGAGCACGTCGCGAGCCTGATGCCCTATGACAGCGAAGCCAAGCGCCGCAGCCGTGTGGCGCAGATGGGCCTCACCACCTCGCGCATGGATACGCTGGTCAAGAATCTGTCCGGTGGCGAGCGGGCGCGGCTGCTGCTCGGCCTCATCACCTTCGCCGGGCCGGGCATGCTGATCCTCGACGAGCCGACCAACCATCTCGACATCGACAGCCGCGACGCGCTGGTCGAGGCGCTGAACGCATTCACCGGCGCGGTGCTGATCATCAGCCACGACCGGCACCTGATCGAGGCCACGGTGGACAAGCTGTGGATCGCGCAGAACGGCACGATCGAGGAGTTCGACGAAGACCTCGATAGCTACCAGCGCCTTTTGACCAGCGGCAAGGACCGGCCGGTCAAGACCGCGGCGCCGCAGATGGCGGTCGCCGTCGACCGCAAGGCGGCCCGGCAGGACGCGGCGGCGCGGCGCGCCGAAGTGGCGCCGCTACGCAAATCGATCAAGGAGGCCGAGCAGAAGCTGACGCGGCTGAAGACCGAGCTCGAAAAGGTGGATGCGATCCTCGCCAATCCGCGCACCTATGACGGCGCGCCCGAGCGCATCGCGCTGCTCGGCAAGGACAAGGCGCGCTTCACTGCCGACATCGCGGCGACCGAGGAGCGCTGGCTGACGCTGAGCACCGAGCTGGAAGAGGCGGAACGCGCATGACGGCCAGCGAGATCATCGCCCTGCTGTATCTGGAACGGCATCCGGAAGGCGGCTGGTACCGGCAGACCTTCCGCGACGACGTGCCCGGCGGCCGCGCCCATTCGACGCTGATCTATTACCTGCTCGAAGCCGGCGACCGCTCGGCCTGGCATCGCGTCGACAGCGCCGAGGTGTGGCACTGGTACGCTGGAGCGCCGCTCCAGCTGCGCGTGGACAAGACCACCCTCACCCTCGGCAACGACCTCGCCGCGGGCCAGCGGCCGCAGGGCGTCGTGCCGCGCGGCGCCTGGCAATCGGCGCAGTCGCTCGGCGACTGGACGCTGGTCGGCTGCACCGTGGCCCCGGGCTTCGAGTTCAAGCATTTCGAGCTCGCCCCGCCCGGCTGGGAGCCGTAGCCGGGACAGCCGTCAGGACGACTATTTGTCGACGTGCTTGGTGAACACGATCATGCCCATCGAGACGCGGCCTTTGCGCGTATGGTCACCGCCCTTGTCCGCCGCATCCGCATAAGCGGCGGCGGTGAAGGCGACGACAAGGGCGAGAGCGAGAGCAACGAGATGGCGGGTCATAGTGGGGTCCTCCGATTTCCTGCCGGACACCATAGCCCGCCGACCTGAGCCGGGACGGAACGGCCCGTTCATCGGGCGGTCAGCCTCGTCTCACCCCTTCTTCACCCAGCGCCCGGCCTCGTCCTGCTGCCAATAGGTGAGGTCGTTGCCGTCGCGCAGGGCCTTCCAGGCGGCGCGGGCTTCGGCGACGGCGTCGGGGTCGTGGCCGGAGAACATGTAGACGATACGGATGTAGCCCTCGCCCGATTGCGGCACAGCGCGGTCGACGAAGAAGCGCACCTCGGCCGCGTTGGCATTGCCGGCGTCGGTGGTGATCAGTACCGGCTGGTCCGGGTCGGTGGGCTCGCCGGCGACGGCGTGCGGCAGGAAGCTGTCGTCGCGCCAGGTCCACAGCAGGGCGTCGAGCGCCGCGGCGCGCTCGCGGCTCGAGGTTTCCACCACGGCGCGCCAGCCGCGCTCCAGCGAGCGCTCGAGCAGCACCGGAAGGACGCGTTCCAGCGGCTGCGTCTCGAGATGGTAGAACAGAATTTCACTCATTTCGGCTCGAGCACGTCCCGCACGTAGCGGTCGAGCAGCGCCACGCCGAAGCCCGGCGCCCAGGAGGCGTTGGTCTCGCTCGCCGGCGGACCCAGGCTCACTCCGGCGATGTCGAGATGCGCCCAGGGCACGTCGCCGACGAAGCGGGCGAGGAACTGCGCCGCGGTGATGGCGCCCGCTGGCCGGCCGGCCGAATTCTTGATGTCGGCGAAGCGGCTCTCGATGAGCTTGTCGTAGGCCGGCCCCAGCGGCATGCGCCACAGCTTTTCGCCGGTCGCGAGCCCTGCCCCCACCAGTTGCGCCGCCAGCTCGTCATTGTTGGCGAACAGCCCGGCATGGTCGCTGCCCAGCGCCACGCCGATGGCGCCGGTGAGCGTTGCGAGGTCGATGACGGCGCGCGGCTTCAGCTTTTCCTGCACGTACCACAGCGCATCGGCGAGGACGAGCCGGCCCTCGGCGTCGGTGTTGACGATCTCGATGGTGGTGCCCGAGGCGGCGCGGACGATGTCGCCCGGGCGCATGGCGGTGCCGCTCGGCATGTTCTCGACCAGCCCGATGACGCCGACGGCGTTGACCTTCGCCTTGCGCGCCGCCAGCGCCTGCAGCAGCCCGGTGACGGCGGCGGCGCCGCCCATGTCGCCCTTCATGTCCTCCATGCCGGCGGCCGGCTTGATCGAGATGCCACCCGAATCGAACACCACGCCCTTGCCGACGAACGCCACCGGCGGCGTGCCGGGCGCGCCGTTGCTCCAGCGCATCACCACCAGGCGCGGCGGGCGGACCGAGCCCTGCGCCACCGCCAGCAGAGCATGCATGCCGAGGGCGCGCAGCTCGGGCTCGCCCAGCGTCTCGACCGCGACGCCCAGCGCCGACAGCTCCGCCGCCCGTGCCGCGAACTCCTCCGTCCCCAGCACGTTGGCCGGCTCGTTCACCAGCTCGCGGGCGAGCAGCGTGCCGTCCACGGCGGCGAGGCGCGAGGCGATGGCCGCGTCGGCGGCCGCCGGATCGGCGACATGCAGCGTCACCGCCAGCGTCTCGGGCGTCCGGTCGCCGTTCTTGCGCGTCTTGTACTTGTCGAAGCGGTACTGCCTGAGCTTGAGGCCCGCCGCAAGCGCCGCCACCTGCTCGGGCGTGGCGCCGTCGAGCACCACCGACGCCGCCTCGGCATTGGCGGCGCCGAGCTTGGCGGCCAGCGAGCCGCCGCGATCGGTCCAGGCGGCGGGAGACGCCGGCCGCTCCGGCTCGGCCTTGCCGGCGCCCAGCACGAACAGCCGCGTGACGTCGAGGCCGGGCGGCGCGGCGATGTCGAGGAGTTGGCCCTGCTTGCCGCCGAAGCCGGCGGCGCCGGCGACGCGGGCGAAGTCGAGCCCCGTCGCGCCCCACAGCGCGGCGGCCTGCCCGGAGGGAGCGGCGCCCTCCGCGACATAGAGGACAACGATGCCGGCCGGGCTCACGGAGAGCGGCGCGGTGCGGAGGGTCAGGCTTTGGGTCATGGTTACCGATACGGAAACGGGCCGGTCTAGGCAACAGCATCACGACGCCGCGTCAATCCCGCAACAGCCGGCGGCCGAACGTGCCGCCGGGCGCCCTGTCGCCTTGCCTTGGCCGCGGAAGGCCACCAGAGTCCCGGCATAACCACCACAGGGGCAGCGCGATTCTGGAGTTTACGGACGGCGGCAAGTGGCCCGCCTAAGCCGCTATCTGGCAAGGCTTTTCTGGTCCGAGGCGATGGCGCTGTTTGCCGTCGCCGCCTTTCTGCTGTTCCTGATTCAGTGCCTCAGGCTGTTCGACCTCGTCTCCGACAAGGGCCAGAACGTGCTGACGCTGGTGGGCCAGACGCTGCTGACCATGCCCGGGCTCGGCGTGGCGTTCCTGTATGTCTGCCTCGGCATCGGCCTCGGCCGGGCGCTGCGCGGGCTGCAGGCCAGCAGCGAGCTGGGCATCATCCATTCCAACGGGCTGCTGCCGGTGCTGCTGCGGGCCATCGGCCTCTACACCCTCATCGGCACGGTCGCGGTGCTGCTGCTGTCGCATGTCGCCGATCCGCTGGGCTCGCGCGCCACCAATGACTGGTCGACCAGCATCGCGGCAGACCTGGTGTCGCGCAGCATGATCCCGCACCGCTTCACCTCGCTGGGCGGCGGTGTGTCGATGGTCATCGGCGGGCGCGATTCGCGCGGCAACATCAGCGATTTCTTCGCCGACGACCCGCGCGACCCCGATCTGCACCGCACCTATTTCGCCCGTGCCGCCATCATCACCCATGACGAGCAGGGCTACGTGCTGCGCATGCACGACGGGGCGGTGCAATACCTCACGGCCGACGGCCGCTTCTCGCAGGTGGCGTTCAAGCAGTACGATCTGCCGATGGACCGGCTGGCGGCCGATTCCGGGGCCGCCGACGGCCTGGCGCAGAGCCCGAGCTACGACCTGGTCGCCACGGCGCTCGAAACCGGCCATTGGGACCCGGCGGTGGTCAAGACCCTGCTCAAGCGCAGCGGCGAAGGGCTGCGGGTGCTGGCGCTGTGCGCCCTGGTCACGGCGCTGGCGCTGTTCCCCAGCGGCCGGCGGCGCGGCGACGCGCCGGTCGAGATCGTGGTGCTGGGCGCCGCCTTCATCGAGCGCGCCCTCACCTCCTACGTCGTCGGCCCGGGCATTCTGGGGGTCGCGTCGGGATCGGTGATCATCCTCGCTGCCGCGTTGGTGCTGCTCGGCGCGCGGCTGCGGGTGTTCCGGCCGGTCCGCTGGCGGCGGAAGGCGGCGGCATGAGCGTGAGGGGCGGCGCGAGGCGGAAATTAACCATCCGGCACGCTGCCGGCCGGCAATTTACGCAGGTTTATCTAACGCCAAATAACCATTGCGGCGTGGTCCTTTATGGTGTCGTCGCCGGTTTTGTGCTGTATGTAGCTTTCGAGTTGGCGGCCGGGCATCCGGCCGTCGGGGCGTGGGGACCCGCATCTGCCGCTCTGGGGCCGGCATTTGTGGGCGTTTTTGTTGGGCGCAGGGTGCTGTTCAGACAACCGGACGGGCGAGCATGACGATCTTGCCCCGAGGCAGCAGCAACGGATCTCGGACGCGGCGGGCGATTGCGCGCGTCCTCGCCGGATTCGGCCTGGTGCTGCTCACGGCGCTGCCGGCCCACGCCACGCTGCTGCCCGAGGGCTTTTTCGACATGGTGCCGTCGCCCGGCGGCAACCCTGCGGCGGTCGAGGCCGACCAGATGTCGTACGAGGGCGGCACCGGCATGATCGCCGCCGACGGCAAGGTGGTGATGTCCTACCAGGGCTTCACGCTGACGGCCGACCGCGTCGAATACAACATGCAAAAAGGCTCGGTCATGGCCGTGGGCCACGTGACGCTGACCAATGGCGGCACGGTGATGCACATGGACTCGATCGAGGTCACGGGCGGCCTCAAGGAGGCGTTCCTCAATTCGCTGACGATCACCACCGGCGAAGGCGCCAGGATCACCGCCGGCAGCGTGCACTTCCAGTCCGATTTCGAGACCATGCTGACCGATGCGAGCTATTCGCCGTGCGGCCTGTGCATCGACAGCAAGGGCCGCAAGATCGGCTGGAAGGTGAAGGCCGCCAAGATCCACTACAGCCGCGACCATGCCTCGGTGACGCTGGAGCAGCCCTCGCTCGAACTGCTGGGCATTCCGGTGGCCTGGCTGCCGTGGTTCTGGGTTCCCGATCCGACGCAGCCGCGCGCCACGGGCCTGCGCATGCCCAGCGTCGACTACGACGCCAAGCGCGGCGCCGTCGCCGCAATCCCGTATTTCGTGCCGGTAGGCGAAGACATCGACCTGGTGCTCACGCCGCAATTGATGAGCCGGCAGGGCGTGCTGATGGGCGGCGCGCTCAAATGGCGCCTGCCGCCCTATGGCGAGGTGTCGATCAAGGCGTCCGGCCTCTACCAGCTCGACAAATCCGCCTTCGCCGGCACGGTCGGCGACCGGCAGTGGCGCGGCGCCATCCAGACCTCGGGCCGCTTCACCCCGGCCGACCACTGGATCGCCGGCTGGTCGTATTCGACCTTCACCGACCAGGCGTATCTGGTCGACTACAAATTCACCGACGCCGACAGCTACACCAACCGCGTCTACGGCACCTATCTCAACGAGATGACCTATTTCGATGCGCGCATCGAACGGGGCAACCTGCTCGGCAACTACGCCACCGACGATCCGGCGCAGGCGACGCTGCTGCCGCAGGTGACGTTCGAGCACGTGCAGGACCTCGCCCCCGGCTTCGGCCGCGCGCATCTGAGCGGCGAATTGCTGCGCGTCACGCGCCAGGCCGACCAGACCGCGACCTATGGCGGCATCCCCTACGTCACCGGCTACGAGGGCACCAAGCAGCACCTCGCGCTCGAAGGGGCGTGGGAAGACCAGTTCATCCTGCCCGGCGGGCTGGTGGCGACGCCCTATCTCGGCGCCCGGCTCGACGCCACCTCCTACGACCGCACGCTGGGGGCCATTCCGTCGCTTCCCGCACCGGCACTTCCCTACCCGACGCAGTTCGACAGTTCGCTGCTCAGCGTCACGCCGATCGCGGCGATGGACGTGCGCTGGCCGCTGGTGGCCAAATCCGGCTTCGACACGCACCTGGTCGAGCCGGTGGCGCAACTGGTCTATCGCGGCTCGTCGACCACCAATGTCGGCATCACCAATGACGACGCGCAGAGCTTCGTGTTCGATACCTCGAACCTGTTCACCTACAACCATTTCTCCGGCATCGACCGGCAGGATACCGGGCTGCAGGCCAATATCGGCGCGCACTATCTCGGCAATTTCGCCGACGGGAGCTGGATCGACCTCGTCGCCGGCCAGTCCTTCCATCTCGCCGGCGTCAACGCCTTCGGCGCCAGCGACGCGGCGCAGACCGGCACCAGCACCGGGCTGGGCAGCGCCGAATCGTACCTCGTGGGCAGCGCCCGCGCCGGCTTCGCCAACGGGCTGACGCTCGCCGGCAAGCTGCAGGTCGATCAATCGACGCCGCGCATCACCCGCGCCGGCGCCGGCGCCAGCTTCACCTTCGCCAACGGCCTGTCGACCAGCGGCACCTACATCTACATCGCCAAGGACGCGGCGCTCGGCACCACCGTCGACCAGCACGAGATCCAGGGCGCGGTGGGCATTCCCGTCGCCGATTACTGGCGCCTCAACGGCGACCTGACCTGGAACCTCGCCAGCAATTCCTGGCTGCGCTCCGATGTCGGGGTCACCTATGACGACGGCTATCTGGTGCTGGGGGCCGGCGCCAATTTCACTCCGACGAGCTGGGGCACCGGCTTTACCTTCAAATTGAAGGGACCCGACGGCCAGGCCGTTTTCTGACACACCGATTTCAGCCGCATTTTTCACCCACACACGCCGCGAGGCACTCTTCAACAGGCACGCTATGAACATGCATCGTGTTATCGGCGCCGCTCTCCTCAGCCTGACGCTGCTCGTGGCAGCGCCGGCCGGAGCGGCGACGGTCAAGATCACCGTCAACGGCACCCCCATCACCGACGTGCAGATCAGCCAGCGCCTGGCGCTGATGAAGCTCGAGAACCGCAGCGGCAGCAAAGCCGCGCAGGACGAGCTGGTCAACGAGGCGCTGGAGGTGCAGGAGGCCAAGCGCCTCGGCTTCGAGATCTCGGAAGCCGACATCGACGCGGCGGTGCTGCAACTGGCGCGCAACATGCGCCTGTCGGACACCAACCTCAAAAAGGTGCTGACCGACCGCGGCGTGGCGATCCAGACGCTGCGCGACCGGCTCAAGGCCAACATCGCCTGGAACAAGATCACCGCCACCGCCGTCAGCTCGCGCGTCACCGTGTCGGAGGCCGAGATCGACAAGGAGGCCAAGGCCAAGCTGACTGCCGCCAACAGCTTCGACTACATCCTCAAGGAAGTGCTGTTCCTCACCGTCAAGGGCGGCCCCTCGGCGGCGGCGCGGACGGCGCAGGCCAACAAATACCGCGCCGCGTTCAAGGGCTGCGACAGCGCGGTGCAGGAATCGCTGGCCTACACCGACGCGGCGGTGCGCGACGTGGGACGGCGCCACGCGACGCAGCTTCCCGATCCGATCGCCGCCGAGCTCAGCAAGCTCAATGTCGGCGGCATCACCAAGCCGCGGGTGGTCGAGAACGGCGTGTCGATGTTCGCCGTGTGCAGCAAGGAAACGTCGGACGACACCACCTACCTCGCCGACAGCATCCGCCAGAACCAGGGCAACGGCGCGCTGAAGACGGAAGCCGACAAATACCTCGCCGAGCTCAAGGCGAAGGCGCAGATCGTCTACAACTGATCATGGCCGGGCTCGCTCCCCTCGCGGTCAGCATGGGCGAGCCCGCCGGGATCGGCCCCGACCTCATCCTGCAGCTTTATGCGCAACGGGCGGAGTACGAGCTGCCGCCCTTCATCGTCATGGGCAGCATGGCGTTCCTGGCGGCGCGGGCCCGCCGGCTCGGCCTCAACATCAATTTCGCGCAGACCACGGCGGCCGAAGCGGCCGGGCAGTTCCCCATCGCCCTGCCCGTCAGCCATATCGACGGGCTGGTGCCCGACAAGCCGGGCGAGACCAGCCATCTGTCGGGCAAGGTGGTGATCGAGTCGATCGCGCGCGCCGTCAGCGAGACGCTGGGCGGCGCCTGCCGCGGCGTGGTCACCGCGCCGATCCACAAGGCGGCGCTCTACACCGCCGGCTTCCGCTATCCCGGCCACACCGAATATCTCGCGGCGCTGTGCGCCAACGGCAAGGGCACGCCGCAGCCGGTGATGATGCTGGCGCACGAGGATCTGCGCGTGGTGCCGCTCACCATCCACGTGCCGCTGCGCGACGTGGCGGGCCTCGTCACGCAGAAGCTGATCCGCGACACGGTGCTGATCCTCGAGCACGATCTGCGCACCCGCTTCGGCATCCTCGACCCCAGGATCGCCGTCACCGGGCTCAATCCGCACGCCGGCGAGAGCGGCAGCATCGGCACCGAGGACCGCGACATCATCCTGCCGGCCATCACCGACCTGCAGCATTCCGGCTCGCGCGTCGAGGGGCCGTTCCCGGCCGACACCATCTTCCACCTGCCCAGCTGGAAGACCTACGACGCGGTGCTGGCCATGTACCACGACCAGGCGCTGATCCCGATCAAGACGGTGGCGTTCGACCAGGGCGTCAACGTCACGCTGGGCCTGCCCATCGTGCGCACCTCGCCCGACCATGGAACGGCGTTCGCCTTGGCCGGCACCGGACAGGCGTCGGCGGCCAGCATGCTCGCCGCCATCCGCCTCGCCGACCGCATGACGAGCGGCGCTTGAGCCGGATCGACACGCTTCCGCCGCTGCGCGAGGTCATCGCGCGGCACGGCCTCAGCGCCAAAAAGCAGCTCGGGCAGAACTTCCTGCTCGACCTCAACCTCACCGCCCGCATCGCGCGCGCCGCCGGCAATCTCGCGCAGCACACCGTGATCGAGGTCGGTCCGGGCCCCGGCGGCCTCACCCGGGCGCTGTTGGCCGAGGGCGCGCGCCGCGTCATCGCCATCGAGCGCGACGAGCGGGCGATCCCGGCGCTCGAGGAGATCGCGGTGGCCTATCCGGGCCGGCTCAGCATCATTGCCGGCGACGCCATGGCCACCGACTACGCCGCGCTCGCCGACGGGCCGACGCGGATCGTCGCCAATCTGCCCTACAATATCGGCACCGAGCTGCTCATCGGCTGGCTCACCGCCGAGCCGTGGCCGCCGTTCTACGAGAGCCTGACGCTGATGTTCCAGCGCGAGGTGGCCGAGCGCATCGTGGCGCGGCCCGGCGACGACGCCTATGGGCGGCTGGCGGTGCTGGCCGGCTGGCGCAGCGAGGCGCGCATCGCCTTCAACGTGGCGCGCTCGGCCTTCACGCCGCCGCCCAACGTCACCTCGGCGGTGGTGCATCTCGTGCCCAGGCCGGTCGACCCAACGATCCCGGTGCGCAAGCTCGAAGCCGTCACCCGCGCCGCCTTCGGCCAGCGCCGCAAGATGGTGCGGCAAAGCCTCAAGGCCACCGGCGCCCCGGTCGACACCCTGCTCGCCGCGGCCGGCCTCAAGGGCGACGAACGCGCCGAAGTGCTGCCGATCGACGCCTTCCTCGCGATGGCGAAAGCTCTTGCTGCGGTGCCCGTGGCCCCAGCCGGCTAGATCGAGTCGATCTGGTCCTGCAGATCCTTGACGAAGCCCTCGAGGTCGCGCAGGCGGTCGCGCCGCAGGCGGGCAGCGGCGAGGATGGTGCGCACCTTCTGCGTCGAGGCTTCGAGGTCCTCGTTGACCAGCACGTAATCGTACTCGCGATAGTGCGCCATCTCGACCTTGGCGTTCTTCAGCCGCTTGCCGATGGTGCCGACGGAGTCCTGCGCCCGCCGCTCGAGGCGCGACTTCAGCTCCTTGATCGATGGCGGCAGGATGAACACCGTCACCATGTCGGGGCGGCACCGGTCGTAGAGCTGCAGCGTGCCCTGATAGTCGATGTCGAATAGAATGTCGTTTCCGGCAGCCAGCTGCTCTTCGACGTGGGCGCGCGGCGTGCCGTAGAAATTGTCGTGCACCTTGGCCCATTCCAACAGCTCGCCATTGGCGCGCATCTGCTCGAATTGCTGCACGGTGCGGAAGTAATAGTGCTGGCCTTCGACCTCGTCGGTGCGGCGCGCCCGGGTGGTCACCGAAACCGAGAGGGCGATATTGGGGTCCTGCGCAAACAGCGCGCGGGTGATGGACGACTTGCCGGCCCCCGACGGCGAGGCCAGAACCAACATCACGCCGCGGCGCGGGAACTCGATCACCGCCTACTCCAGATTCTGCACCTGCTCGCGGAACTGGTCGATCACGGCCTTGAGGTCGAGGCCGATCGCCGTCAGCTCCACGGCGTTGGACTTGGAGCACAGCGTATTCGCTTCGCGGTTAAATTCCTGTGACAGGAAGTCGAGCTTGCGGCCGGCCGGGCCGCCCTCGCGCAGCAGCGCCCGCGCCGAGGCGACGTGCGCCGCCAGCCGGTCGAGCTCCTCGCGGATGTCGGCCTTGGTGGCGAGCAGCAACGCCTCCTGCAGCAGCCGGTCCTCGCTAAGGCCGCTGCCGGCGGCGCTGAGCTCGGCGACCTGCTCGCGGAGCCGGCCGAGGGTCGCCTCGCGGCCGCGGCCGGGATGCGTCTCGGCCAGGTCGCGCAGCCGGGCGATTTCGTCGATCTGGCGCATGAGGATGGCTTCGAGCGCCCGGCCCTCGGCCTGCCGCGCCGTCCTGAGATCGCCCAGCGCCGCATCGACCGCCTCGTAGATCGCCGCCTGCAGCCGCTCCTCGGCGTCCGCGTCGAGCGGCGCGTCGTGCTGTTCCAGCACACCCTTGAGCGCCAGGATGCCGTCGAGCGTCGGCGGCGTGGCGTCGATGCGGGAGGCCACCTCGCGCAGCGCGCCGAGCACCGCATCGAGCGCGGCGTGGTTGATCACCACGCGCCCGCCCTCGCCTTCGCGCTCGATGTTGAGGTTGACCGTCACCGAGCCGCGGCTCAGCGCCTTGCCGACGCGGCGGCGGATTTCGGGCTCCAGCGCGTCATAGCCCGGGGTCAGCCGCATGCGCATGTCGAGGCCGCGCGCATTGACCGATTTGATCTCGACCGCAAAGACGATGCCGGGCACGCCGCCCTGGGCGCGCGCATACCCGGTCATGCTGGCGAGGGGTGAGGCCATCTGAGCCCGATACACCGTTTATTGCGTGGTGTCTCCGGCGTCCTTGGCCTGTTCCTCCTCCAATTGCTCCTTGGCCTGCTCGGCCTCGTCCGAAGCCACCGCCTGGCGGTATTTCAGCACGTTCCGGCGGTGCTCGGCATAGGTCGAGGCGAAGGTGTGCCCGTCTTTGGGGTCGGGCCCTTTGGCGACGAAATACAGGAACGACGTTTTGGACGGATGCGCCACCGCCTCGAGCGCATCGACGCCCGGATTGGCGATCGGTCCGGCCGGCAGGCCGTCGATCTGGTAGGTGTTGTAGGGCGTCTTGGAGCCGAGATCCCTGGTGGTCAGCGGCCGGTCGAGCTTCTGCTGGCCCAGCGTGATGCCGTAGATCACCGAGGGGTCGGTCTGCAGCCGCATGTGCTTGCGCAGCCGGTTGAGGAACACCGAGGCCACGTCCGGCCGCTCGCTGTCGATGCCGGTCTCCTTCTCGACCAGCGAGGCCATGGTGACGAGGTCGGCGGGCGAGCCGATGACGTCGTCGATCGCCGGGTCGCGCTTGGCCCAGATGTCGGCGACGGTGTCGGCCATCTTCTTCTGCATGCCGTCGATCACCGATTTGCGGCTGTCGCCGGGGAAGAAATCGTGCCGCACGGCGAGCAGCGAGCCTTCGGGGGGCGGCGTTACCGGATCGCCGGTGAGGTTGAGGCCGGGATTGTTGAGCGCCTGCGCCACCTGCCAGGAGGTTTCGCCGGGCACCACGTTGACGAAGAATTCCTGCGGCTTGGTCTGGGTCACGACGCGCAGCATGTCGTCCATCGAGGCATGCGCGGGCATGATGTACTGGCCGGGCAGCAGCTTCGAACCCTTCAGGTGCAGCAATTCGATCGCGGCGCGGAACACCAGCGGCTGCAGCGCCCCGTCCTGGGTGAAGCCCTGCGCCACGAGGTCCTGCGTCACGGCGTTGAGGTTGCTGCCGCGCTCCACCAGGAACGGCGTATCGGCATCCTTGGGGCCCGGCTCGTAGAACAGGTGCAGGCCGTAGGCCGTCACCCCGCCCAGCACCAGGATGGCGATGATCACGAGGCCGAACAGCCCGCTCAGCAACACCACCGCGCTCGAGCGCTTCCGCCGCTTCTTCCTGTCGCCCGACGCCATGGCTTCCCCTCTCGACCGCCGCCCGCCCAGCCATTTGCCTCAACGAAGCGGGCAAAACAAGGACGCAAGTGCAACCGAAGCTTGGGAAAACGTGCCGGGCGGTGGGGGCTGCCTTGCGCCCCCGGCTGGCGCCCTCGCGCTTTGGCGGATGCGCATCCGGTGGTTGGGGCCCCCACCCTCGGTCCCTCCCCGCAAGGGGGAGGGAGGCGATAGAGCCGCCTGCCCCCGGCGCCGCAGTCAGGCTCCCCTCCCCCTTGCGGGGAGGGGATGGGGGTGGGGGCCACAGCCACCACAGATCAGCCGCCGCTTCAGATCCGCTGGACTGGACATGGGCCGCCCTACGCCACCTTGCGGAAGATCAGGGAGGCGTTGGTGCCGCCGAAGCCGAAGGAGTTCGACAGCGCGACGTCGATCTGCTTGTTCACCGGCGCCTTGGGCACCAGATTGATCGCCGTCTCGACCGACGGATTGTCGAGGTTGAGCGTGGGCGGCGCGATGTTGTCGCGCATGGCGAGCAGCGAAAAGATCGCCTCCACCGCGCCGGCGGCGCCCAGCAGGTGCCCGATGGCCGATTTGGTCGACGACATCGCCGCCTTGGGCGCCGCATCGCCGAGCAGCCGCGTCACCGCGCCCAGCTCGATCTCGTCGCCGAGCGGCGTCGAGGTGCCGTGGGCGTTGATGTAGTCGATGTCGGCCGGCGCGATTCCCGCCCGCTTCACCGCCATCTGCATGCAGCGATAGCCGCCGTCGCCGTCGGGCGCCGGGGCGGTGATGTGGTAGGCGTCGCCGGACATGCCGTAGCCGATGACTTCGCCATAGATCCTGGCGCCGCGCGCCTTGGCGTGCTCGTAGTCTTCCAGCACCACGACGCCGGCGCCCTCGCCCATGACGAAGCCGTCGCGGTCCTTGTCGTAGGGGCGCGACGCCTCGGTGGGGCGGTCGTTGAAGCCGGTGGACAGCGCCCGGCAGGCGGCAAAGCCCGCCATCGACAGCCGGTTGACCGGGGATTCGGCGCCGCCGGCCACCATCACGTCGGCGTCGCCCATGGCGATGATGCGCCAGCTGTCGCCGATGGCGTGCGCGCCGGTCGAGCAGGCGGTGACCACCGAATGGTTGGGGCCCTTGAGGCCGAAGCGGATCGAGACGTTGCCCGACGCCATGTTGATGATGCGGCCGGGCACGAAGAACGGGCTGACGCGGCGCGGGCCCTTTTCGTGCAGCGTCACCGAGGCGTCGTAGATGGTGCCGACGCCGCCGATGCCCGAGCCGATCAGAACGCCGGCGCGCTCGGCTTCGGCAGCCGTCTTCGGTTCGACGCCGGCGTCGGCGATGGCCATGGTCGCGGCCGCCATCGCGAAGACGATGAACGGGTCGACCTTGCGCTGTTCCTTGACGTCCATCCAGTCGTCGGGGTTGAACTTGCCGTCGGCAAGCGCCCCGAGCGGGATGCGGTGGGCGATCTGGCAGGCGATGTCATCGATCTCGAAATCGTCGATGCGCCTGGCGCCGCTCCTGCTCGCGAGGATGTTCTGCCAGGTGGCTTCTACGCCGCATCCGAGCGGGGTCACGGCCCCCATTCCCGTTACGACGACGCGACGTAGTTCCATCGATGCTGCCGTTCGGCCGGCTGGGATCAGCCGACCGCCTTGGTAAGATAGCCCACGGCATCGCCGAAGGTCTGGATCGACTCGGCGGCATCATCGGGGATCTCGACCGAGAATTCTTCTTCGAAGGCCATCACCAGCTCGACCTGGTCGAGGGAATCGGCGCCGAGGTCGTCGATGAAGCTGGCCTTGTCGGTCACCTTCTCGGGATCGACATTGAGGTGCTCCACAACGATCTTGCGGACGCGGTCAGCGATATCGCTCATAGTTTTTGACTTCCCTTTCGATAGTCTTCGTTCGTTCTTGTCGCGCGAGCGCTGCAAAGACCGGCGCAACTCTAGGCGGGCTTCACGAACCCCGCAAGCCGGGGTCCTGGCCGTTCAACTCAGCGCGGGCAACTAACATACTCGCCGGGCTTTTGCCATATTGCAGAAACGGCCGGCCCACAGGGCCATGAAGCCTGTTTTGTTTCGCGCTCTGGCCGATCAGTCGCGAGAGCGCCCGATCGGCCAACCGCTGAAACTCCTTATTAGCTCTGGCCGATCAGTCGCGAGAGCGCCCGATCGGCCAACCGCTGAAACTCCTTATTAGCTCTGGCCGATCAGTCGCGAGAGCGCCCGATCGGCCAACCGCTCTAGATCATCAGCATTCCACCGTTCACGCTCAAGGTGTGGCCGGTGATATAGGCGGCCGCGTCCGACGCCAGGAACACGGTACAGCCGGCCACTTCCGCCGCCGTTCCGAGCCGTCCGGCCGGAACCTTCAGCAAGATCGCCTCGCGCTGCTTGTCGTTGAGCTCGTCGGTCATGGCCGAGGCGATGAAGCCGGGCGCCACGGTGTTGACGGTGATATTGCGCGAGGCAACTTCCTGGGCCAGCGATTTGCTCATGCCGATCAGCCCGGCCTTTGAGGCGGCGTAATTGCCCTGCCCCGGATTGCCGGCGACGCCCACCACCGAGGTGATCGAGATGATGCGGCCGAAGCGCTGCTTCATCATCCCGCGCAGCACCGAGCGGGTCAGATGGAACGCCGCGGTCAGGTTCACGGCGATGACCTCGTCCCACTCCTCGTTCTTCATGCGCATGAACAGGTTGTCGCGCGTCATGCCGGCATTGTTGACCAGGATGTCGAGCCCGCCCAGCGCGGCCTCGGCGGCCGGCCCGAGCTTGTCCACCGCCTCGGCGTCGGCGAGGTTGCAGGGCAGGATCGGATGGCTGCCACCGCCCATCTGCGTGGCGGTGTCCTCGAGCGCGGCGACCCGCGTGCCCGACAGCGCCACCGTCGCCCCGGCCGCCGCCAGCGCCTTGGCGATCTCCCGCCCGATGCCGCCCGAAGCGCCCGTCACCAGCGCGCGTTTTCCTGTGAGATCAAACACTTGCAGTCTCCGTGGGAGAAAATGAGTCAGGCGGAGAGAGCGGCAAGGGCCGCCTCGATATCCGCCGGCGTGCCCACGGCGCTGGCCGCCGCGTCCGGCGCGATGCGCTTGGCGAGGCCGGTCAGCACCTTGCCGGCGCCGAGCTCGTAGAACTCGGTCACGCCGCCTTCGCCGGCCAGCCATTGGATGCTTTCGGTCCAGCGCACCATGCCGGTCACCTGCTCGACCAGATGCGCCTTGATCGCCGCCGGGTCGCTGGTCGGACGCGCCGTGACATTGACCACCACCGGCACCGACGGCGCCTCGAACGCCACCGCCGCCAGCGCATGTTCCATGGCGTCGGCGGCCGGCCGCATCAGCGCGCAGTGGAAGGGCGCGCTCACCGGCAGCGGCAGCGCCCGCTTGGCCCCCGCCGCCTTCAGCAGCTCGATCGCCCGGGCCACCGCCCCGGCGTGGCCGGAGATCACCACCTGGCCGGGGGCGTTGTCGTTGGCGACACCGCAGATATCGCCCTGTTCGGCATCGTTGGCGGCGCGCAGCACGGTTTCGAGGTCCAGCCCGAGGATCGCCGCCATGGCGCCCTGCCCGACCGGCACCGCCTGCTGCATGGCCTCGCCGCGGATGCGCAGCAGTTTTGCCGCGTCGGCCACCGAGATCACCCCGGCCGCGCACAGCGCCGAATATTCGCCCAGCGAGTGCCCGGCGACATAGGACGCCGCGTCGGCGATGCGGACGCCCCGGCTCTCCAGCACCCGCACCACGGCCATGCTGACGGCCATCAGCGCCGGCTGCGCGTTGGCCGTCAGCCGCAGCGTCTCGTCGGGGCCCTCGAACATCACCTGGCTGAGCTTCTGCCCCAGCGCCGCGTCGACCTCGTCGAACACCGCCTTTGCCGCGGGATAGGCCGCCGCCAGGTCCTTGCCCATGCCGACCGCCTGGCTGCCCTGCCCCGGAAAGGTGAATGCCCGCTTGGCCATGGTCCCCGCCTCTTGATGTGCTGAATCAGCCTACGGGCCGCCGCGCCCGGCTTCAAGTTGGCGCGGCGTGTGCAGGAGCAGCCGGCGCGAGTCAAGGGGCACGCATTGAAATGCGCATCGTCTGATGCTACTTTTGATGCGGAGGACATCCATGCGTACCACGGTCACCGTCGATGACGAATTGCTGGAAAAAGCGGAGCGCTACACCGGCGTGAAGGAGCGCTCCGCGCTTATTCGTATGGGCCTTGAATCGCTCGTACAACGCGAAGCGAGTCGTCGCCTGGCCCGTCTGGGCGGAACACAGCCGGATTTCGTTGCCCCTCCTCGCCGCAGGTTTCCCCCCGACGCGGAATGATCCTGCTCGATACATCGGTCTGGGCAGACCATTTGCGGCGTGGCGAAGCCGAGGTCTTCAGACTTCTCGATGCGGGCCAAGTGGTCATGCATCCGTTCGTTCTGGGCGAACTGGCTCTCGGACATCTGCGACCGCGCCAGGCCATTCTCGCCGACTTGCTCGAACTGCCGTCAATCCACATCGCCGACCCCGAGGAAGTCCTGCTGTTGATCGAACGGCAGCAGCTCATTGCGGTCGGCCTCGGCTACATCGATGTTCACCTGATCGCAGCCGCCGTGGCTTCCGACGATTGTCGGCTGTGGACGCGCGACAAGCGAATGAGCCAGGTTGCGACGCGTCTCGGCGTTTCGTTCGAGTCCATCAATTGACGTCCGCCTTGCCATCCCGCCGCTTTTCCCCTATCTGACGCCTCGCATTCGTTCGGCCGGGGGCTGAACGGAGGGTTTGGCATTGCCCTAGGCAGTGCCGGATAGGGTGAAATTCCCGGCCTCCCGTGTTCCCGCTCTTTAGAAGACTGCTTTGTCGCCTTTCCGGGCTTCAAAGGGGCTCCGCGCCGGACATGCCGTGTTGAACCAGAAGGAAGGCGCTTCATGCCCCTCTACGAGCATATCTATCTGGCCCGCCAGGACGTTTCGCCCCAGCAGGTCGAGGAACTGACCAACGCCCTGACCGAAGTCCTCACCCAGGGCGGCGGCAAGGTCACCAAGAACGAGTACTGGGGCCTCAAATCCCTCAGCTACCGCATCAAGAAGAACCGCAAGGCCCATTACAGCCTGCTCAACATCGACGCCCCGGCCCCGGCCGTGGCCGAGATGGAGCGCCAGATGCGCATCAATGAAGACATCCTGCGCTTCATGACGGTGCGCGTCGACGAGCTCGAGGAAGGCCCCTCGGCCATGCTGCAGAAGCGCGACCGCGACGACGATCGCTCCGACCGTCCGGGCGGACGCCCGGGTGGCGACCGCGGCGGTTTCGACCGCGGCCCCCGTCCTCCCCGTCGCTTCTAATCCAGGGAACGCAGCCAAATGGCCATCAAGGATCTCTCCACTTCGCAGTCGCGCCGTCCGTTCCAGCGCCGGCGCAAGACCTGCCCGTTCTCGGGCCCGAACGCCCCCAAGATCGACTACAAGGACGTTCGCCTGCTGCAGCGCTACGTGTCCGAGCGCGGCAAGATCGTGCCGTCCCGCATCACCGCGGTGTCGGCCAAGAAGCAGCGTGTGCTCGCCCAGGCGATCAAGCGCGCCCGCTTCATCGGGCTCATGCCCTACGCCGTCTCGTAACGAACGGCTCGTGGCGGCCGGCGCCGGAGACGCGCGCCGGCTCGCTCGTACTCGCTGGGGTGGCGGAATGGTCCGCCGCTCCTAACCGGCCAGCCGGCCGGGACAGCCAAGGAACTCCCCCATGAAAGTTATTCTGCTCGAGCGCGTCGGCAAGCACGGCCATATCGGCGACGAAGTCACCGTCAAGGACGGCTACGCCCGCAATTTCCTGCTGCCGCAGGGCAAGGCGCTGCGCGCCACCGAAGCCAACCGCAAGAAGTTCGAGACCGAGCGCGCCTCGATCGAAAAGCGCAACGCCGAGCGCCGCGAAGCCGCCGCCGGCATCGCCGCCGGCCTCAACGGCAAGACCGTGGTCATCATCCGCCAGGCGGGCGAGACCGGCCAGCTCTACGGCTCGGTCAGCTCGCGCGACATCGCCGAGGCGCTGAGCGCCGACGGCTTCACCGTCGCCCGCAGCCAGGTCGACCTCGCCGACCCGATCAAGACGGTCGGCCTGCACAATGTGCCGCTGCACCTGCACGCCGAAGTCGCGGTCAGCATCAACGTCAACGTCGCCCGCTCGGACGACGAAGCCGAGCGTCAGGCCAAGGGCGAAGACCTCACCGTCGTCACCTTCGACGACGAAGTGGCGGCCGAATTCGCCGCCGGCCAGGCCGAAGCCGGCGCCGCCGAAGCCCAGGACGGCGACTACGCCTGATCCCGCGCCGCAGCGCCAAAGGTCAAAGGCCGGGAGCACTCCCGGCCTTTTTTGTTTCTTTGCATCCACACATTTTTGTGCGAAACTGCGCCTCAGCCATGAAGCGCGAGCAACTCATCCGGCAGCTCTCCAAAGAGGCCAGAGCGGCGGGAGGCCAGCTCGGCGTCGACATGGCCCGCGGCAAGGGCGGACACTGTGTCGTGCGCCTTGGCGGCCGCTTTTCAATCATCAAATCCGGGGAGATCACTCCGCTCATGGAGAAGGTCATCCGGAAGCAACTCGGACTGTGAGAGGACGATGGACTCCTATCTCGCGCGCTTCCAGCCGGACGGCGACGGCTACCTCGTCACCTTCCCCGACATTCCGGAAGCGATCACGGGGGGCAGAACCCTGTCGGAGGCGCTGGCCAATGCCCAGGACGGACTCGAGGTGGCCCTGCTGACCTATGCCGGAGATGGCAGGCCGCTGCCCACGCCCTCTCCCCGTCCGGCCGAGGGGGGATCGTTCCGGCGCATTTCAGTCCCGGCGGCAATCGTCGCAAAGCTCGCCTTCATCGACGCCTTCCGCGCGTCGGGCATGACCCAGGTGGCGCTCGCCGCCAAGCTCGGCAAGGGCGAAACCGAAGTGCGGCGAATGCTCGACCCGTACCACAAGACCAAATTGCCCACGATCGAGGCCGGACTGCGCGCCCTGGGCAAACGCCTCGTCGTCAGGGTCGAAGAGGCCGCTTAGAACGGATCACCGATCCATGGCGGGAGCACTCCCGGCCTTTTTGTCTGCCGGCTCGCCGATGGCGGCGGACAGTTTGCGCAGGCGCGCATCGCGGCTTCCGTGCAGCTCGATAAGGCGCGGGCCATCTGCGAGCAGTCCCAGCGCGTCGTCGCGCAGGATCGATTTCAGCCGCTGGTCGACGTTCGCCCGCAGGCGCGGAAACTCGATCGCCGTCGCGATCTCGTCCGGCTGCGACAGCGGCAGGAACACCACCAGATCGAGCGCCGCCAGCGCCCGCTCGATCCGGCCGAGCAGCTTGCCGGTGGGCGACCAGTCGATGCCCTCGCCTTCCGCCACGACTTCGAGATAGGCGATCAGGTCGAGGGGACAGCGGTCGAAGATCACCCTGGGATCGCCGGCGCGGGCGAGGATCATGCCGACGCTCGCCTCGAGCTGCTCCTCGAGGTCCGGCAGCGACACGCCGTCGGCAAACACCACGCCCTGCTGCGCCAGTGCCCAATAGGGTTCCTGCTCGCGATCGTAGTCCCGGTGCGCGTCGGCGAAATCGTCGATCAGCGTGGTCTTGCCGCTGCCATGCGTGCCGGTCACCGCAAGGCGCATCTACTCCTCCGCCAGCGCGTCGAGCGCCGCATTGAGCGCGTCGAGGCGGTCCCTGCCGATGCGTCCGGCGTAGGCGTCCTCGATCGCGCGCTTGACCGCGTTTCCCTCCTCGATGAAGGCGATGCCGCGGGCCGTCAGCCGCACGATCCGGCCGCGCGCGTCCCTGGGATCGACGATACGCTCGACCGCCCCCTCCTCCACCAGTTCGTCGACGAATTGCTGCACCGCCTGCTTGCTGACGCCGAGCAGGCCGGCGAGCTCTGATTGCGGCCGGCCACCCGGCCGCAGATGGCCGATGACAGCCCCCCGCGCCTCGGCCACCCACGGGTAGCCGCGCCGCAGCATCTGGGCATCGAACTCTGCCTTCCACTGCCGCGCCAGGCGCCAGAGGCGCCAGCCGACATGGTCGATCAGCGTCGGAGGTTTTTCGTCAAGTCCCATTGACCAATCTCGGCAACCGATATAGTCAAGCTCCATTGACAATATGCATTCGCAAGGAAGAACACCATGCCCAAGATCGACAATTCACAGCCGGCCGGCTTCGACATTCCGGGCGTCCGGTTCACGCCCATCGCCTCGCCCAGCCGCGGGTCGAGCGAGACCGGCGTCTGGCGGGCCCGCGTCGAGCCGGGCCACGAGGGCGTGCGGCATCACATGACGCGCGAGGAGATCATCGTCGCCGTCGGCGGCGAAGGCTTCGTGCGCACCGAGCGCGGCAGCGAAGCGCTCAAACCGGGCGACGCCTACGCCGTTCCGGCCTTCACCGAGTTCGAGCTGGTGGCGGCGCCGGACGTCGCCTTCGAGGTGATGGTGGTGCTGCCGGTCGGCGGCCGCGCCGTGGTCGGGAGCGAGCCGCCCTTCGTTCCGCCGTGGAGCGCCTGAGCCGGTGGGCGGGTCTCAGGCCCGCCCGACGCCCATGCGGGCCAGCAGCCGGTCCTTGCGGATCAGCTGGTGGTAGAGCGCGGCGCCGACATGCAGCACCAGCAGCAGGAGCAGCAGCTTGCTCATGACGCCGTGCGCGAGGCGCGGCACCAGCTCGGAGAAGTCGGGCACCGGGCCGCCGGCGAGCAGCAGCGGCACCGCGCCCGACAGGATCAGCGTCACGATGCCGCTCGTCGCCATCAGCACCAGCAGCACATAGAGGCCCAGATGCGTCGCCTGCGCCGCCAGCACCTGCCAGCCCGGCTGGCCGGCGGGGGCGCCCGGGTGGCGGTCGAGGGCCAGCCACCAGACGATGCGCAGCAGCGTCAGGGCGAAGACGATGAGCCCCAGCGTGATATGGGCGAGGAGAATCCCCGCGCCCTGCCCGGCCGGCAGCGTCTCGGCCACCACGAAGCCGGCGATCCAGGCGAGGATCACCGCCAGCGCGCTGGTCCAGTGCAGCGCGATCGCCATGCTGCCGTACTGCGTCGATGTGCTCTTGAGGCTCATGCGGATGCTCCTTGCCCTGTCGGCCGATGCATGAGATGCATAGCACACTATGGATATCGATAGCAAGCTATGGATATGCGGCGCGATTCGCTTACCTCGATCGGCTACCTGACCAATCTCGCCGGACGCCTGCTGGTCCGAGCGCTGGAACGGCGGCTGGGCAGCGCGGCGGGGCCGATGCCGGTGTTCCTCGCCCTCGTCGACGGCAAGGCGCTGGCGCAGAAGGACCTGGCGCGGCTCGCCGCGGTCGAGCAGCCGACCATGGCCAACACGCTGGCGCGCATGGAGCGCGACGGCCTCGTGATCGGCGCGCCCGATCCGGCCGACCGGCGCAGCACGCTGCTGCGCCTCACGCGCATCGGCCAGCAGCGGGCCGAGAGCGCCCTCGCCGCCGCCGGTGCGGTCAACGTGCTGGCGCTGTCGGCGCTCGAGCCGGCCGAGCGCGCGACCTTCATCGACATGCTGCAACGGGTGATTGCCAGGCTCGAGGCCGACGGCTAATCCAGCCCGCAAGCGCGCTTCCGCTTCGGCCGCGCGACAAACAGCAGTGCATGGTGGATCGCCGGTTCCGGGAATCGGTGAACCGCTCTAGGAGAATCGACAAGGGCCGGCGCGCCGATGGCAAGCCGCTGTCTCAGATTCCCCCAGTATCAACATTAGTCACATGAGGCCCGGGTCCGGTTGGTGCAGAGACGACGACGAGCCGCTTCCGGCGGCGGCGTTGCGTGGTTAAAGCAACCTTAACGGCTTGGGGGAGAGTCTTTCGGCATGGTCGACTCAAACGTCGCGCGCATCCGTCCTGCGGATGAAAAGAGCTTTCGTCTCGCCCCGCACAACATCGAGGCCGAGCAGGCGCTGCTGGGCGCGATCCTGGTCAACAACGAAGCCTTCTACCGCGTCTCCGACTTCCTGCTGCCCGAGCATTTCTACGAGCCGGTGCATCGCGAGATCTACGAGGTCGCCGGCAAGATCGTGCGCGCCGGCAAGGCGGCGACCCCGATCACCGTCAAGACCTACCTGCCCGACCGCCTGGTGGCCGACGTCACCATGCAGCAATATCTGAGCCGCCTCGCGGCGGAAGCCACCACCGTCATCAACGCCAACGATTACGGGCAGACGGTCTACGACCTCGCCATCCGTAGAACGCTGATCCAGATCGGCGAGGAGATGGTGTCGACCGCCTACGACGCCGATGTCGAGATGACGGCGCCCAAGCAGATCGAGGAAGCCGAGAAGTCGCTGTTCGACCTCGCCGAGAAGGGCCGCTACGATGGCGGCTTCATGGGCTTCAACGAGGCGCTGACCGAAGCCATCAAGATGGCCGGCGAGGCCTACCAGCGCGACGGCCGCCTGTCGGGCATCGCCACCGGCCTCATCGACATGGACCGGCAGATGGGCGGACTGCAGAAATCCGACCTCGTGATCATCGCCGGCCGGCCGGGCATGGCCAAGACCTCGCTCGCCACCACCATCGGCTTTCACGTCGCCAGCCAGTGGCAGGGCGAGATCACGCCCGACGGCCACCGCAAGACCGTGAACGGCGGCCAGGTCGGCTTCTTCTCGCTCGAAATGAGCGCCGAGCAGCTGGCGACCCGTATCCTGTCGGCGCAGGCGGAAATCTCGTCCGCCGACATCCGCCGTGGCAACATCCACGAGAGCCAGTTCAGCCGCCTCGTCGACGTCTCCAACATGCTGGCGCAGGTGCCGCTCTACATCGACGACACCGGCGGCCTGTCGGTGGCGCAGCTCGCCGCCCGCGCCCGCCGCCTGAAGCGGCAGAAGGGGCTCGACCTCATCATCATCGACTACATCCAGCTGCTCTCCGGCTCGTCCAAGCGCGCCAGCGAGAACCGGGTGCAGGAAATCACCGAGATCACCACCACGCTCAAGGCGCTGGCCAAGGAGCTCGACGTGCCGATCATCGCGCTCAGCCAGCTCAGCCGCCAGGTCGAAAGCCGCGACGACAAGCGCCCGCAGCTCTCGGATCTGCGTGAATCGGGCTCGATCGAACAGGACGCCGACGTGGTGCTGTTCATCTATCGCGAGGAGTACTACCTCAAGAACAAGGAGCCGCGCGAAGGCACGCCGGAGCACATCACCTGGATAGGCGAGATGGAAAAGGTGCACGGCCGCGCCGAGATCATCATCGGCAAGCAGCGCCACGGCCCCACCGGCACGGTGCAGCTCAGCTTCGAGGGCCAGTACACGCGCTTCGGCAATCTCGCGCCCGACCAGTATCTGCCGGAAAGATACGAATGATGCCCGCCCCCGCCATCGTCACAGGATACGGCGCCCGGCTGACGGTCGATCTGGGGGCGCTGATCCGCAACTGGCAGGCGCTCGACAAGGTGTCGGGCGGGGCGCTCACCGGCGCCTGCGTCAAGGCCGACGGCTACGGCCTCGGCATCGTCGCCGCCAGCAAGGCGCTGTACGCCGCCGGCGCCCGCTTCTTCTTCGTCGCCACGCCCGACGAGGGCCTCGCGGTACGCGCGGCGCTGCCCGACAGCTACATCTTCGTGCTCAACGGCCTCTATCCCGGCGCCGCCCCGCTCTATGTCGGCGAGCGGCTGATGCCGGTGCTCAACTCGCTGCCGATGCTGGAGGAGTGGCTGGTCGCCTGCCTCGGCCGCAACGAGGCGCTGCCGGCGGCGCTGCATTTCGACACCGGCATGAACCGGCTCGGCTTCCGCCTCAGCGAAACCTCGGTGGTCAAGCGCATGTGCGACGAGGTCGGCTACGCCCCGCAGATGGTGATGAGCCACCTCGCCTGCGCCGACCAGCCGCTGCACGAAAAGAACCGCACGCAGCTGGCGCTGTTCACCTCGGTGATCGCGCAATTCCCCGGCATCCCGGCCTCGCTCGCCAACTCCGCAGCGACCATGACCAGCCGCGACATGCATTTCCAGATGGTCAGGCCCGGCATCGCGCTCTATGGCGGCCGCGCCGTCAACGGCCGGCGCAACCCGATGGTGCCGTCGGTGACGCTGGAGGCGCCGATCCTGATGATCCGCGACGGCAAGACCGGCGAATCCGTCGGCTACGGCGCCACCTACACCCTCACCCGCGACAGCCGCCTCGCCATCGTGGCGCTCGGCTATGGCGACGGGCTGCTGCGGTCGCTGAGCGCCAGCAACCAGCATGCCGGCGGCCGCGCCTTCGTGCGCGGGCACACCGTGCCGTTCATCGGCCGCGTCTCGATGGACATGTGCGCCATCGACATCACCGACCTCGGCGACGACATCCCGGTGCCCGGCGAGATGGTCGAACTCCTCGGGCCACACGTCTCGGTCGACGACCAGGCCGACCCCGCCGGCACCATCGGCTACGAGATCCTCACCGCGCTCAAGGGCCGTTATTCGCGCACCTACGTCGATTCGAGCGCGCAGCCGGCCGCGAGCTAGGCGGTCTCGGCCAGCAGCGTGTAGCGGCCCTGCCCGCGGTGGCTGTAAATGAGCGCCGCGCGCTCGATGCGGGTCCGGACCGGCGGCTCGAGCGCCGTCTCGGGCACCGGCGCGCGGTCGTAGAGCAGCGTCAGATGCGGCACCGCCAGCGGCCGGCCGCGCGGATCGAGGCCGCGCGCGATCATCGCCTCCGCCAGGCCGCACGACAGGGCGCAGACCGCCGCGCCGCCCTCGGTCGGCCGCAGCACCACCGCCCGCGGCCCCTGCCCGCGACCGAAGCTCACCATCTTTCCGAAGGCCAGATCGAACGGCGCCACGGCGAAATCGAGCGCCGCCGCCCGCGCCGTCTCGACCTCCTCCGGGTCGAGCGCATCGGCGAAGCCCACGCCGAGCAGCGACACATGCAGCCGCCGCGGCCCGAACACCGGCGCCCGCACCCCGAACTCGCGCCGCAGCCGCGCCGCCAGTCCCGGCATCGCCGCCGCCAGCTGCGGCCCCAGCATCAACGCAAAAAACACCACATCCCGCTCCCGCGGCTGCGGCCGCGCGAACATCGACAACTGCGCCATCGGGTCCTCCCGGGACAAAGGCTAGCCCGAGGCAGGGGGATCGTTCAAGAACAAAACATGAACTTTCTTAGGTGGAGCGCACGTGTTCCCGACACCTCTGTCCCCCACGTCACCGCCAATTTCCCCTTCCCCCACAAGCCCCTGCAACAAATCCACCGTCCGCCAATCCACCACCCTCCAGCCCGGGTGTACTCTCCACCGCATCCCCTCGCGATTGCGAGATCATGACGAGTGATTTGCGGGGGGAGATCGGTGTGGGTGGGGTGTCGACTCCATCCGGGCCGGTTCTGCCGGGAACCATGGGTGAGCCAATCCTGCACCCAGGGTCCGGGGATTGCCCCGAGGGTGTTGCCATCCGAGGAGCTTGGAGCTGTGGGGCCAACTCGGCAAGACCCCGCATCTCGACGCGGTCCCTGCGCGCCGCAGTCAAGAGGCTGGTCGAAGGCAGGACCTGGTCATAAACCCCGGTCGCGTGGCGAGGCTCCGGTCTCACTACACGCCGTCTACCGGCTCCGGGAGCGGGGCCTCGCCATGCCGCATACAGCATGCGGCGCCGACTGCCGCCGCAACCGGGCCACCGGAGGCGCGCGCTCGCCTTGTTCACTTTTCGTTCTTTACTGGCTGCTAGCCTTCCCGTACAAGAGCTGCGTCGTTTCCGGAGCCAGCATGGCCAAAGCCAAGAGCGCCTATGTCTGCCAGTCCTGCGGCACCGCGCATGTGCGCTGGCAGGGCCGCTGCGAGGGCTGCGGCGAGTGGAATTCGGTGGTCGAGGAACTGGTCGATTCGGGCGTCGGCGCCGGCCCGAAGATGGCGACCGCCGGCGGCCGGCCGGTGGCGCTGGTGCCGCTCTCAGGCGAAACCGAAACCGCCGCCCGGGTCACCACCGGGCTCGGCGAGCTCGACCGGGTCACCGGCGGCGGCTTCGTCATGGGCTCGGCGGTGCTGGTGGGCGGCGATCCGGGCATCGGCAAATCGACGCTGCTGCTGCAGGCCGCGGCGGCCCTCGCCAACCAGGGCAAGCGCGTCGTCTACGTCTCGGGCGAGGAGGCGGTGGCGCAGGTGCGGCTCAGGGCGCAGCGGCTCGGCCTGGGCGAGGCCAATGTCCAGCTCGCGGCCGAAACCAATGTCGAGATCATCCTCGCCACGCTGCAGGCCGGCGCGGCGCCCGACCTTGTGATCATCGATTCCATCCAGACGCTGTGGACCGACCGGGTCGACAGCGCCCCTGGCACCGTCACCCAGGTGCGCACCTCGGCGCAGGCGCTCACCCGCTTCGCCAAGAAGTCGGGCGCGGCGATCGTGCTGGTCGGCCACGTCACCAAGGATGGCCAGATCGCCGGCCCCCGCGTGGTCGAGCACATGGTCGACGCGGTGCTGTATTTCGAGGGCGATTCCAGCCACACCTTCCGCATCCTGCGCGGCGTCAAGAATCGCTATGGCGCGACCGACGAGATCGGCGTGTTCGAGATGACGACGCTGGGCCTCAGCGAAGTCGCCAACCCCTCGGCGCTGTTCCTCGACCAGCGCGACACCGACGCGGCCGGCTCCGCCGTGTTCGCCGGCATGGAAGGCACCCGCCCGGTGCTGTGCGAGATCCAGGCGCTGGTCGCCCCCTCGCCGCTCGGCACGCCGCGCCGCGCCGTGGTCGGCTGGGATTCGTCGCGCCTCAGCATGGTGCTGGCGGTGCTCGAGACCCGTTGCGGCGTGCGCATCGGCGCCAACGACATCTACCTCAACGTCGCCGGCGGGCTGAAGGTCAACGAGCCGGCGGCCGACCTCGCGGTCGCGGCGGCGCTGATCTCCTCGCTCACCAATTCGCCGCTGCCGCCCGAGACCGTGTTCTTCGGCGAAATCTCGCTGGCCGGCGGCGTCCGCCCGGTGGTGCACGCCGCGCTGCGCCTGCGCGAGGCGCAGAAGCTCGGCTTCAAATCGGCCGTCACCGGCAAGCTCGGCGCCGGCGACGGCGGCGGCTTCCGGGTCAGCGAATATTCCGAGCTGGCGGAGCTGATCGGCAAAATCGCCGCCCGGGGCAGGCAATCGGCAACGGGCAGCGGGCAGCCGGATTAGCCAGGATGAATCGACTGCCGTCCTTGCGGCTTTCCGTGCACATCGGCGGCCTCCCTGCTTCGCCGCCTTGGCACAGCCCATATTAGCGGCTAAACGGGGCGCCAAAGGGCTCAAGGAACGGATCGAGCATGGTTTTCACTGGTGTCGACGTCGGCGTCGCCGTCCTCGTTCTGATTTCGGCGATCCTGGCGACAGCGCGCGGCTTTACCCGCGAAATCCTGTCGCTGGCGACTTGGGCGGGAGCTGCCGCCATCGCCGCCTACATGTATTTCTACCACAAGGACCTGGCCGAAAAGTACATCGACAACCCGCTGGTCGCGACCGGGGTCACGGTGGTCGGCACCTTCCTCGTGGCGCTGATCGTGCTCCATCTGCTCACCATGTGGATCGGCGACATGGTGGTCGACAGCCGCATCGGGCCGCTCGACCGCACCCTCGGCTTCCTGTTCGGCGCCGCGCGCGGCGTGCTGATCTGCATCGTCGCGGCGGTGTTCGCCAATTTCCTCCTGGCGCCGAAGCTGCCCGACATGGTGGCCAACGCCAAATCCTATCCGCCGCTGCTCAGCGCCGGCGACTGGCTGATCACGCTGCTGCCCGACGACATCGAGAAGCAGTTCACCGACTTCCTGCAGAAGCGCAACCAGAACCCCAACGACACCGGGCCGAACGACACCACCACCAACGACGACACCGACAATGGCGACAGCACGCAGCCGCCGGCGGACGTGTCGTCCAGCGAAGCGGCTCCCGCCGCGTGATGGACAAACGGGCCGAACCTCCCGACCTCTACGGCGACACGCTGCGCGAGGAGTGCGGCGTGTTCGGCATTCTGGGCCACCCCGAAGCCGCCACCCTCACCGCGCTCGGCCTGCACGCGCTGCAGCATCGCGGCCAGGAAGCGGCGGGCATCGTCTCGTTCGACGGCCGGCAGTTCCACTCCGAGCGCCAGCTCGGCCTCGTCGGCGACCATTTCACCGACCCGGCGGTGGTGCGCCGCCTGCCCGGCAACATGGCCATGGGCCATGTGCGCTACTCCACCACCGGCGAGACCATCCTGCGGAACGTGCAGCCGCTGTTCGCCGAGCTCGACGTGGGCGGCATCGCCATCGGCCACAACGGCAATTTCACCAACGGCCTGACGCTGCGGCGCGAGCTCATCGCCGGCGGCGCCATCTGCCAGTCGACCTCCGACACCGAAGTGGTGCTGCACCTCATCGCGCGCAGCCGCCGGAAGGGGTCGGGCGAGCGCTTCGTCGACGCCCTCAGCCATCTCGAGGGCGCCTATTCCATGGTCGCCATGACGCGCACCAAGCTGATCGGCGCGCGCGACCCCAACGGCATCCGGCCGCTGGTTCTGGGCGACCTCGACGGCCACCCGATCTTTGCCTCGGAGACCTGCGCGCTCGACATCATCGGCGCCAAATTCGTGCGCGACGTGAAGAACGGCGAAGTCGTCATCGCCGAGATCCAGCCCGACGGCAGCATCAGCATCGATTCGCTGATGCCGCAGGCGCCGCGGCGCGAGCGCCTCTGCCTGTTCGAATACGTGTATTTCGCTCGGCCGGATTCGGTGGTGGGCGGCCGTTCGGTCTACACCGCGCGCAAGCAGATGGGCATGCACCTGGCGCACGAGGCGCCGGTCGACGCCGATGTGGTCGTCCCGGTGCCCGACGGCGGCACGCCGGCGGCCATCGGCTTTGCCCAGGCAAGCGGCATCCCCTACGAGCTCGGCATCATCCGCAACCACTATGTCGGCCGCACCTTCATCGAGCCGACGCAGCAGATCCGCGCCTTCGGCGTCAAGCTCAAGCATTCGGCCAACCGCGCCGAGATCGACGGCAAGCGCGTGGTGCTGGTCGACGATTCCATCGTGCGCGGCACCACCTCGGTCAAGATCGTGCAGATGATGCGCGAGGCCGGGGCGCGCGAGGTGCACATCCGCGTCGCCTCGCCGATGATCTACCACCCCGACTATTACGGCATCGACACGCCCGACCGCGCCAACCTGCTGGCCAATCAGTACGGCTCGCTCGAGGAGATGTGCCGCTTCATCGGCGCCGACTCGCTCAAATTCCTGTCGATCGACGGGCTCTACCGCGCCGTCGGCGGCGAGCCGCGCAACGCTGCCGCGCCGCAGTTCACCGACCATTATTTCACCGGCGACTATCCGACGACGCTCACCGACCTCACCGGGCGCGGCAAGTCCGACCCCAAGACGATCTCGCTGATGCGTGAGGCAAGTTAATCACCATGCCCGAGCTTGACGGAAAGGTGGTGCTCGTCACCGGGGCGAGCCGCGGGCTCGGCTATCAGGCGGCGCTGGAAGCGGCGCGGCGCGGCGCCCATGTCATCGCCCTCGCCCGCACCGTGGGCGGCCTCGAAGACCTCGACGACGACATCAAGAAGCTTGGCGGGTCGGCCACGCTGGTGCCGCTCGACCTGCGCGATTTCGAAGCGCTCGACCGGCTGGGCCTCTCCATCTTCCAACGCTGGGGCCGGCTCGACGGGCTGGTCGGCAACGCCGCGGCGCTGGGGGTGATCACCCCCCTCGCCCACCTCGACCCCAAGGATTTCGAGCAGACCTTCGGGCTCAACGTCACCGCCAACTACCGGCTGATCCGTTCGCTCGATGCGCTGCTGCGGCAGGCCGAAGCCGGCCGCGCGGTGTTCCTGTCGACTAGCGTCGTCTACGGCGTGCGGCCGTTCTGGGGGCTCTACGCCGCCACCAAGGCGGCGCTCGAGGTGATGGTGCGCTCCTATGCCGACGAGCTCGGCGTCAGCCGGGCCAAGGCCAACATGTTCGATCCGGGGCGGCTGCGTACGCAGATGCGGGCCAAGTCGCATCCGGGCGAAGATCCCGAGACGCTGCCGCATCCGTCCGTCGCCGCCCCGGCGCTGATCGACATGATCGTGCCCGCCTACGCCGGCAACGGCCAGCGCTTCGACTTCCTCAGCAAGCAGACCACGCCGCTGTAGCGGTCGCCGCTACATCTTCACCAGGTCGACCCGGCGATTCTGGGCGCGGCCGCGCGAATCGTCATTGTCGGCGATCGGCTTGTCCGGGCCGTTGCCCACGGCGCTGAGCCGGTCGGCCGCGATGCCGGCCCCTTCGAGCGCCGCCACCACCGTCTCGGCGCGCTGCTGCGATAGCGTCACGTTGTAGTCGTGGCCGCCGATATTGTCGGTATTGCCGTCGACCTCGAGCTTGAGGCCGGCGTCGTTTTTCAGCAGCGCCACCACCTGCGCGATGATGGGAGCGGCATCCGGCCTCAGCGTCGCCTTGTCGAAATCGAAATTGATGTAGAGCGACACGACGCCCTTGTCGGCGAGCGCAGCGGCGAGGGCGTCTGCCTTGGGCGGCTTGATCGATGCCTCGAACGGCTTTTCCTCGACCGTGCTAACGTCGATCTCGGTTTCCTGGCTGTAGACCTTGACCCAGATGTCCTGCCCGTCCTTGTCGAGGCGGGCGACGGTGTGGTTGCCGTCGGCAAAGAGGATTTCCGCCCCGAGGGCCTGCAGCGCGGCGCGATAGTTGGACTGGATTTCGAGGTCGCTGCTGACCGGGCCACCGTCCTTGGGCGTGTAGACGATCTGATAGAGGCCCCCCTGCACGTTGACGTCCTTGGTGTCGTCGCCGTCCTGGACGGTGAAGCTGTCCTGGTCGAACTTCTTCTTGTTGACGTTGTCGGCGACATAGCCCGGCATGTGGCCGAGCAACGGGTAGTCCTTGCCCGACGATGCGGTGAGCGTCGGCTTGAACGCCTGCTTTTCGACGACGGTGACGTCGATCTCCGTTTCCTGGCTGTAGATCGCGATCCAGGTCTCGGCGCCGCCCTTGTCGAGTTTGGCGACGGTGTGATTGTCGTCGCTGAACAGCGTCTCGGCCCCCAGCCCGTCGAGCTGGCTGCGGTAATTGTCCTGGATTTCGAGATCACTGCTGGCATCGCCGGTCGGCGTGTAGCTCTGCGTACAGGACCGGCCCGCGACGTTGACGGTTTCGGTGTCGTCGCCCTTCTTCACGGTGAAATCGACGCCCGCATAGGCGCGCTGCGTGGGCGCATCGCCGGCGGCGTAGCCCGGCAAGCTGCCGACCGGTGGGCAATCCGCATTTTCGGCCGCCTGGGCCGGTGTGAGCGCCGCGGCGGCCAGCAGGGCCAACGTTCCCCAGCGCAAAGTCTTCAAGCTTACTGATATCGACAACCGACGCATGCTGTATCCTCCTGCCACTGCCCCTGAGACCTGTGGATCGCGTGCTGAATTGTGCCGGTGCGCGCTCGGGCGAAAACGAAGCAAATCGGCTTGAGGCGCGCAAGAAAAAACCGCCGGCGACGCACCGGCCGTTGCCGCTCAGCCGAGCCTCGCCACCAGCACCTTGTCGATGCGGCGGCCGTCGAGGTCGAGCACCTCGAATTTCCAGGCGCCGCGCTCGAAGCTCTCGCCCACATTGGGCAGATGATTGAGCTCGGCCAGCACGTAGCCGGCCACCGTCTCGTAGGGCGGGTCCTTGGGGATCGGCACGCCGATCTTGTCGGCGAACTCGTCGACCGGCATCCAGCCCGACACCAGATACGAGCCGTCGTCGCGCTGGGTGAAGGCGTGCTCCTCGCCCTCCTCGTCCTGGAAGCTGCCGGTGATGGCACCGAGGATGTCGCCCTCGGTGACGATGCCCTCGAAATGCCCGTACTCGTCGAACACCAGCGCCAGGTGCACCACTGAGGCGCGGATGGCGGCCAGCACAGAGAGGGCGTCGGCGCGGTCGAGCACCACCGGGGCCGGCTTCACCAGCGCCCGCACGTCGAGGGCAGCGCCGGAGGCAAAGATGTCGATCAGGTCCTTGCGCACGAGGACGCCGATGATCTTGTCGATCTCACCCTCGTGTACGGGCAGCACCGAATGGTGGGAGACGCGCAGAGTGTGCTCTGTCTCCTGGGGCGGGTCGGAGAGGTCGATCACCTCGACGTCCAGCCGTGGGGTCATGAGACCCCGCGCCGAACGGTCGGCGAGGCGCATGACGCCCGAGATCATCGCCTTTTCTTCGCTCTCCAGCACGCCCTGGCTCTCGGCCTCGGCGATGATGGTCTTGACCTCCTCGTCGGTGACGCGATCCTCGCTCTCGCCGGTCTGGCGCAGCAGCGCCATGACCAGCCGGCTCGACACGTCGAGCAGCCAGACCAGCGGCGCCGCCACGGTGGCGATGAACTGCATGGTCGGCGCCACCCGCGCCGCCAGCCGTTCGGCGTCGCGCAGCGCCAATTGCTTGGGCACCAGCTCGCCCAGGATCAACGAGACGTAGGTGATGGCGACCACCACCGAGCCGACGCCCAGCGTCGAGGCCGCCGCTGCCGGCAGCCCCTGCGCCGCCAGCCACGCGGTGAAGCGATCGCCCAGTGTCGCGCCGGAAAAGGCGCCCGACAGCACGCCGATGAGGCTGATCCCCACCTGTGCCGACGACAGGAACTTGCCGGGGTCTTCGGCGAGCTTCAGCGCCACCGCCGCACCCCTGTTGCCCTCGGCCGCCATGACCTTGAGCCGGGCCGGCCGCGACGACACCACGGCGAGCTCGGACATCGACAGCAGGCCGTTGCACAGGACCAGCACCAGGACGATGAGTAGTTCGACGATCATTTCGCGATGCTAGCGACTATTGCTCTTTGGCATAAGGGTTCTTGCCCGAGCGCAGCCACAGGCGGATGGGGGTGCCGGGCATGTCGAAGCTCTCGCGCATCGAATTCATCAGATAGCGCAGATAGGAGGTCGGCATCGCATCCGAGCGCGAGGCGAAAATGATGAAGCTCGGCGGCCGCATCTTGGCCTGCGTCATGTAGCGCAGCTTGAGCCGCCGGCCCGATACCGCCGGCGGCGGGTGGCGCTCGACCGCGGCGCCCAGCCAGCGGTTGAGCTTGGCAGTCGAAATGTGCGTGTTCCAGGCCTGCTCGATCTTGAAGATCGCCGCCATCAGCCGGTCGATGTTGCGGCCCATGAGGCCGCTGATGGTGACCAGCGGGATGCCGCGCACCTGCGGCAGCAATTCGTCGCACTGGGCGCGCAGGCGCTCGAGGGCGGCCGCCTTGTCATCGATCAGATCCCATTTGTTGACGGCGATCACCATCGCCCGGCCCTCGCGATAGACGAGGTCGGCCAGCGCCAGATCCTGCTTTTCGAACGGCATGGTGGCGTCGAGCAGCAGCACCACCACTTCGGCGTACTGAATCGAGCGCAGGGAATCGGTTACCGCCAGTTTCTCGAGCTTGGTCTCAACCCGCGATTTGCGCCGGATGCCGGCGGTGTCGACGAGGTTGATGGTCCGGCCCTCCCACTCCCACGGCACCATGATGGAGTCGCGGGTGATGCCGGCCTCCGGCCCGGTCAGCAGCCGCTCCTCGCCGATCATGGTGTTGATCAGCGTCGACTTGCCGGCGTTGGGACGGCCGACGATGGCGATGTTGAGGTAGCGGTGCGGGTTCCAGCGCAGCGCCGGCCCTTCCTCGGTCGAGCCATCGTCCTCGGGCAGCTCGATGTCGACTTCGGGCAGGAACTCGTCCTCGCGCTTGGGCGGCTCCTTGGCGTCGACCGCCTTGGCGATGATGGCGTGCAGATCCGCCAGCCCCTGGCCGTGTTCGGCCGACAGCGCCACCGGCTCGCCGAAGCCGAGCGCGTAGGCCTCCATCAGCCCGGCATCGGCGGCCCTGCCCTCCGCCTTGTTGGCGATCAGGTGGACCTCCTTGCCGGATTTGCGCAGCACCTGCGCGAAGCGCTCGTCGAGCGGCGTTACTCCGGCACGCGCGTCGATCATGAACAGGACGATATCGGCGTCGCGGATCGCCGCCTCGGTGCCCTGCCGCATGCGGTCCTCGAGCGAGCCGTCGAAGCGGTCCTCGTAGCCGGCGGTGTCGAGAATGCGGAATTTGAGGTCGCCGATCCGCCCCTCGGCCTCGCGCCGGTCGCGGGTCACGCCCGGCGTGTCGTCGACGAGCGCGATCTTCCGGCCGACCAGCCGGTTGAACAGCGTCGATTTGCCGACATTGGGCCGGCCGACAATGGCGACGAGCGCGCTCATGACGTGGTCCTGCCGCGCGTCAGGGCGCGGAGGACGAAGCGATGGGGGTCGACGACGCCGCGGCGGGTTCGGACGACGCCGGCGCCCCAGACGAGGGGGCGGCCTCGGACGACGGCGCTGCCGACGCATCCGGCGCAGCCATGGACAGCAGCGAATTGTCGACCACCACCGGCGGCGTCACGTCGAGCTCGGTGCTCGCATCGACGGCCGTCGAGGACGCCGCCGACGACGGTTCCACAGACGGCGCGGCCGAAGCAGACGATACCTCTGCAGGCGGCGCGGACGGGGTGGTGGTATCGGCCGGCGGCGCGATCGGCTTGGCGCCCTCGGCCTGCAATTGCAGCATGTAAATCTGCACGCGGCTCTGGCTGTCGCGCGACGAGCTCGGATCGTCGAGGATGGCCTGGAAGCTCTTCATCGCGTCGTCGAGCTTGCCGGCCTTGTACTGCACCAGCCCCATGACCTCGCGGGCGGCATTGCGCATCGGCGAGGCCGGCGTCAGCGAGCCACCGACGCGCTGCTCCACCGCGGCGACGTCGCCCTTGTCGATCAGCAGGCTGCCCGCCAGCACCAGCGCCAGCTCGCGCAGATGCGTGTTGGCGACGGTCGAGCCGAGCGCGTCATAGGCGGCCACGGCCTCGTCGGTCTTGCCCTGAGCCGCCAGCAGCGACGCCTCGCGGAACTGCGCCAGCATCGGATAGCCGCCCGAGCCCTGGGCGATGACGCCGTCGAGCGCCGTCTTGGCGGCGGCGAAATCGGTGCCGTCGGCAAGCTGCACGGCGGCGTAGAACTGGTCGGAGGATTTGGCGGCCTGGTTCTTGGTGAACCACATCCAGCCCTCGTACCCCGCCACGCCCAGCACCACGGCCACCGCGCCGCCGATCACCCAGGGGCCGAACTGCCGCCAGAAATTGCGCATGCGGTCGCGCCGCAGCTCCTCGTCGACTTCGCGGATCAGAACGTCGTTGGACATGAAAACCTGTGGACGGCGGGTCAAAAGCGCGCGCAACATAGTGTCCGGCCGGGGGGATTGCAAATGCGGCAAACACAGTCGCCCCAGCTCGCATATGCCCGTTAACTGCTCGGAAAGCGGGCGTTGCGACACTGGCGTTATTTGGAGTTTTCGGTGTTTGCCATGTTCAAGTCTGTCGTCGTGGCCGCGCTCGTCTTTGGCCTGTCCTCTCCCGCTTTTGCCGCCGGCCCCTCATTGTTCGACGATCTTTTCGGCGATGGCGGCAGCCAGGTGACCATCGGCAGGACGCACGTCCGGCCATTTGCGGCACCAGCCAGCAAGACATCGGCCGGCCGGCTGTCGATCACCATCGACATCAGCACGCAGGAAATGACGGTCGCCGACGGCTGGCACACTCTCTACAGCTTCGACGTTTCGACCGGCCGCAAGGGCCACGCCACCCCAACCGGCAAGTTCCACCCGGTGCGCATGCACGAGATGTGGTATTCGTCGAAATACGAGAACGCACCGATGCCGTATTCGATCTTCTTTCATGGCGGCTACGCCATCCACGGCACCACCGACGTCAAGCATCTGGGCCAGGTCGCCTCGCATGGCTGCGTACGGCTGCATCCCGACAACGCCAGGGCGCTCTACGCGCTGGTCAAGCAATACGGCATGCAGAACACCGACGTGATCCTGCGCGGCTGAGTTCCGATAAAGGCAGCGTGAAGCGGGCTGGCCGGCGCTCGTGCGCCAGCGTATGAGTGGCCCGCCTGAGCCGGGGAAGCATCGTTGCGCCGCCGAGAGTTCGTTCTTGCCGCCTGCTGCGCCGTGTGCGCCGGAGCCGCCCGCGCCGGCAATCTGGTCGAGCCGCACATGCATTTCGTGCCGCCGGCCGGCCGCCGGCAGGTGGCGCTGACGCTCGACGCCTGCATGGGCGAAACCGACATGCGGATCCTCGGCCCACTGCTCGAGGAGCGCGTCAAGGCGACCATCTTCGCCACCCGCCGCTGGATCGACAACAACGCAGCGGCGGTCGAGCTCATTAAGGCGCATGCCGACCTGCTGCAAGTGCAGAACCATGGGGCGCAGCACCTGCCGGCCGTGATCGGCACGGAAAAGGTCTACGGCATTGCGCCAGCCGGCACTGCCGACGCCGTGTTCGCCGAAGTGCTCGGGGGCGAGCAGGCGGTGGCAACCGCCTTCGGCGCCGCGCCGGGCTGGTACCGCGACGCCACCGCTCTCTACAGCCGCGACGCCATCGAGCTGATCGGCACGATGGGGCAGCGCATCGCCGGCTTCTCGCTCAACGGCGATATCGGCGCCAGCGTCTCCGGCGAGGTGGCCAAGGCGCGCATCGGCGCGGCCAAGAGCGGCGACGTGATCATCTCGCACATCAACCAGCCGAAGCGTCCGGCCGGTGCCGGAGTCATCGAGGGCATCCTGGTGCTCGCGGCGCAAGGCTTCGACTTCGTGCATCTCGACGACGTCGACATCGTCGCGCTTTAGTGCAGCCGGTCCTCGAGCGTTTCGAGCCAGGCCTCGACGTCCTCGAGCGTTGCCGAGAACTCGTAGCCCTGCTCACCGAATACGATCTTGCCGGTCGCCGCGTCGCGTACCTTGTAGCCGCCGCGCTCGACGATCTTGGGCGTCAGCTTCTGCGGCTTCAGCAGATCGTAATTGTGCCGCCCCAGCAGCCGCTTGGTGATCCGCTCCTGCGACACCAGATGGTTCTTGCGCGAACTCATGCCGATCCTGTCCCGCTGTCCCGAGTTCGGTAGCGGATTTTCCCCGCCCCGGAAAGCTGCGCACTTCCCTGTTGCAAACATCAACCTTTCTCTCCTAAATAATGTTGTAACTGCAACATAGGAACGCTGCTATGATATTGGAGTGGGAATTGCGCGCCGGCATCGTGGAGGCGTGCCGCAGGATGAATTCCCTCGGCATCAACCAGGGCACCTCGGGCAACATCTCGGCGCGCTGGCGCGACGGGCTGCTGATCTCGCCGTCGGGCGTCGACTATGCCGAGATGACGCCGGGCCAGGTGGTGTTCATCGACTATGACGGCAACTACGAGGGCGAGCTGCGGCCGTCGTCCGAATGGCGCTTCCACGCGCGCATCATGGCGATGAAGCCGGAGGTGGGCTCGGTGGTGCACACGCACGCCACCTACTGCACCACGCTCGCCATCCGCGGCATGGCGATCCCGGCCGTGCACTACATGGTGGCGGTCGCCGGCGGCACCGACATTCCCTGCGTGCCCTACACCACGTTCGGCACGGTGGAACTGGCGAACATGGTGGTCGAGGCCCTCGCCAACCGCACCGCGTGCCTGCTCGGCAATCACGGGATGATCGCCACCGGCGTCGATCTCAAGAAGGCGCTGTGGCTCGCCGTCGAGGTCGAGACGCTGGCGCGGCAGTATTTCAACTCGCTGCTGATCGGCGGGCCCAACCTGCTCAGCACCGAGCAGATCGACGCCACCAAGCAGCGCTTCGAGACCTATGGGCAGGCGAAAGCCTGACCGCCCCCGGCTTGCCGCCCGGCCGCGAACGCCCTCCCGGTTCGCGGCCGGACGGCCCTTGTCGGAGCCGCGCGAAACCGCCTATGCCGGACACGATGAAGCTCAGGAAGCGCGACCGCCAGCAGAAGATCCTCGACGAGTTCCGGCTGTCGCCGAGCGTGCGGCTGGGCGACCTCGCCGAGCATTACGCCGTCACCAAGGAGACCATCCGCCGCGACATCGACGAGCTCAGCGCGCAGGGCCTGCTGGCCCGCACCTATGGCGGCGCCTCGCTGCTCAACCGCGAGCCCGGCCTCAACGAGCGGACGCGGGTCAATCCCGAGGGCCGCCGCCGCATGGCGGCGCTCGCCGCCGATCTCATCGCCGACAGCGCCATCGTCATGATCGACACCGGCTCGACCATGATCCATGTGTGCGAGCGGCTGGCGCTTCTGGTGCCGAACACCGGCAGCATCGCGCTGACGGCGATCACCAACAGTCTGGGCAACGCCACGATCCTGGGCGCCAACCCCTCGATCCGCGTCATCCTCTGCCCCGGCACCTATGACGAGCGCGAGAACGCCGCGTTCGGCCCGCAGACCGTCGAGTTCATCGCGCGCTTCAAGGTCGACGCGGTGCTGATGAGCGCCGGCGGCCTCGATGGCGACATCGTCTCGGACGCCAATTCCGAAGCGGTGGCGGTCAAGCGCGCCATGCTGCGCCAGGCCGGCCGCACCATCCTGCTGATGGAAAGGCGCAAGTTCAACCACCCGCAATTCGAGCAGGTCTGCACCCTGTCCGAGATTTCCGACCTCGTGACAGACTCGCCGGTTATCGCAGGTTCGTTCGCCGCAGCCCCGGCCACGGTCACGGTCCATATCGCAGGGGCCGCCTCCGACTGATTGTTGCATCTGCAACATTTCATGTTAATGCTACAACACCAGAGCGAACGGACGAGTCCCATGGACAGCATCGAGCAACTGCTTGCCGGCACCTATCGCGACCCCGACACCGGCCAGCCCGTGCAGATCGGCACGCGCGCGCTCGTCATCCAGCCGAGCCTTGCCCGCAGCGAGGCGGACCTGGTCGGCGCGCTCGGGCTCGGCCGCAGGCTGGCGGTGGTCAGCGACGTCAACACCCATCCGGTGCTCGGCCAGCGCGTCGAGCGGGCGCTGGGCGGCCGCTTCAGCGTGAGCAGCGTCGTGCTGCCGGACGGCGTCCATCCCGACGACACGACAGTCGCCAAGGTGCGGGCCGCGACGGCGACGGCCGACGCGCTGGTGGCGGTCGGCTCCGGCACCATCAACGATCTCTGCAAATTCGGCAGCGCGCAGGATGGCAAGCCCTACGTGGTGTTCGCCACGGCGCCGTCGATGAACGGCTACACGTCGTTCAACGCCGCCATCACCATGCACGGCCACAAGATGTCGCTGCCGGCGCAGGTGCCGCTCGGGGCGTTCTTCGATCTCGAGGTGCTGGCGGCGGCGCCGCCGCGGCTCATCCGTGCCGGCCTCGGCGACAGCCTCTGCCGCGCCACGGCGCAGGCCGACTGGCTGCTGGCGCACCTGCTGTGGGGCAACCCTTATCGCACCCTGCCCTTCGACCTCTTGAAGGACGACGAAAGCCCGCTGTTCGAGCAGGCGGCGGCGCTGATGCAGGGCGACAAGGACGCCATCGGCCGGCTGGTGCGCGTGCTCATCCTCGCAGGGCTCGGCACGGCCATCGTCGGCCACAGCCAGCCGGCCAGCCAGGGCGAGCATCTCATCAGCCACTATATCGACATGTTCGCGCCGGCCTCGCGACCGCTGATCTATCATGGCGAGCAGGTGGCGGTGACCACCCTGTCGATGGCCCGGCTGCAGGAGGCGATGCTGGCGCAGCCGCCCTCGGTCGTCCCCGACAGCGCGACGGAAGCCGAGTTCCGGGCGCGCTATGGCGACGAGATCGGCGCGTCGTGCTGGGCCGAGTTCAGCCAGAAGCGGCTCGATGCGGCGAAAGCCGAGGCGCTGCAACACACCATCGCGACCCGGTGGAACGACATCGCGGACCAGGTTGGCAAGGTCATGGTGCCATCCGCGCGGCTGCACGAGGTCATGGCGGCGACCGGCGCCGGGCTGACGCCGGAGGCGATCCATCTCAGCCGGGAGTTCTACGAGCAGGCGCTGCTGCGCTGCCGCGAGATCCGCAACCGCTATACCTTCCTCGACCTGGCCGCCAGTTCCGGCGCGCTTGGGCCGCTCATTGCGAAGCTGTGACGGAGCTGCCGACCTCGATGCGTCCCCTCGCCGAGCTTTCCGCCGCCACCGCCGGCAACGTCGTCGCCGTCCTCACCGACATCGACGACACGCTGACCGAGCATGGTCGGCTGCCATCCATCGCCTACGCGGCGCTCGAAGCGCTGCATGAAAGCGGGCTGGTGGTGATCCCGGTGACCGGCCGGCCCGCCGGCTGGTGCGATCTGATCGCACGGCAATGGCCCGTCGACGCCGTCGTCGGCGAGAACGGCGCCTTCTGGTTCCGCTATCACGACAGCGAGCGGCGGATGGAACGGCATTTCATGCGCGCCGCCGCCGCGCGCGAGGACGACCGCGCCCGCCTGTGGCGCATCGCCGAAGCCGTGCTGCACGACGTGCCGGGCACCGCCATCGCCGCCGACCAGAGCTATCGCGCCGTCGACGTGGCGATCGACTTCGCCGAGGACGTGGGGCCGCTGCCGCCTGAGGCCGCGGCGCGCATCGTCGACATATTCGAGGCCGAGGGCGCCACCGCCAAAGTCTCGTCCATCCACGTCAACGCCTGGTACGGCACGCATGACAAGCTGACGACGAGCCTTGCCCTGCTGCGCGAGCTGTTCGGCATCGACGGCGAGGCCCAGCGCGAGCGTATCGTCTTTGCCGGCGACAGCCCGAACGACGCGCCGATGTTCGGGTTCTTTCCCAATTCGGTCGGCGTCGCCAATGTCCGCAATTTCGCGTCGAGCCTCAAGACTCTGCCCGGCTTCGTGACGCCGTCGCCGACAGCGCGCGGCTTCGCCGAGCTCGCGGCGCAGCTGCAAACGGCGCGGGCCAACCGATGATCCCTGCCAACTGAGCGGAGCTTGCCATGGACTTCATTTTCATGCTGACGCGCGGCGACAAGACCGTGGAGGACGCGCTCGACGTGCTGGAGCAGATCGCGCCGCTCGGCCTCGGCCATATCGGCTTCAAGGATGTGGGGGTGGCGCCGGCGGTGCTGCACGAGCTCACCCGCCGCATCCGCGCGCAGGGCGCCATTTCCTACATGGAGGTGGTTTCCGAAACGCCCGAGGCGTGCCTCAACTCGGCGCGCATCGGCCGCGAGATCGGCATCGACCGGCTGCTGGGCGGCACCGACGTTGCGGACGTGCAGGCGATCCTCGCCGGCGCGCACACGCAATACTACCCCTTCCCCGGGTTCCCCTCCGGCCACCCGACGACGCTCGCGGGCACGCCGGAGGATGTGGCCCGGCATTGCGCGGAGTTCCGTGCCGCGGGCTGCGCGGGCGCCGACCTTCTCGCCTATCGCGCCACAGAGTCCGACCCGCTGGATCTCGTCCGGGCGGCGCGCCGGGGCCTGGGCGACGGCTATCTGGTCGTCGCCGGCTCGATCGCCTCGGCCGAGCGCATCCGCGCCGTGGCCGAGGCCGGCGCCGACGCCTTCACCATCGGCACCGCCGTGTTCGACGGCTCCTACAATCAGCGCAAGGGCTCACAGCTGTCGCAGCTCAGCGAGGTCATCGCCGACTGCCGCGCGGTGGAGCGCGCGACGGCGTAGGCCGACCTACAGTGCACTTGGCCCCCACCCCCGTCCCCTCCCCGCAAGGGGGAGGGGGGCCTGACTGAAACATCATTGCGGCACCGCCGTGTTCGACGGTTCGTACAATCTGCGCAAGGGCTCGCAGTTGGTGCAGCCCGGCGAGGTCATCGCCGACGGCCGTGCGGTGGGGCGCGCGACGGCGTAGGCCGACCTACAGTGCACTTGGCCCCCACCCCCGTCCCCTCCCCGCAAGGGGGAGGGGGGCCTGACTGAAACATCATTGCGGCACCGCCGTGTTCGACGGCTCCTACAATCAGCGCAAGGGCTCGCAGCTCTCGCAGCTCAGCGAAGTCATCGCCGACTGCCGCGCGGTGGAGCGCGCGACGGCGTAGGCCGACCTGCGGCGCATTCTGCCCCCACCCCCGTCCCCTCCCCGCAAGGGGGAGGGGGGCCTGACTGAAACATCATTGCGGCACCGCGGTGTTCGACGGTTCGTACAGTCAGCGCAGGAGCTCGCTGCTGTCGCAGCCCGGCGAGGTCATCGCCGACGGCCGTGCGGTGGGGCGGGCGACGGCGTAGGCCGACCGGCGGCGCATTCTGCCCCCACCCCCGTCCCCTCCCCGCAAGGGGGAGGGGGGCCTGACTGAAACATCATTGCGGCACCGCGGTGTTCGACGGTTCGTACAATCAGCACAGGGGCTCGCTGCTGTCGCAGCCCGGCGAGGTCATCGCCGACTGCCGCGCGGTGGAGCGCGCGACGGCGTCGCCTGATCCACAGTGCATTTGGCCCCCACCCCCAGCCCCTCCCCGCAAGGGGGAGGGGGCCTGACTGAGGCATCGAAGAATGCGGTTCCATCGCTCCCCTCCCCGCTTGCGGGGAGGGGCCGGGGGTGGGGGCCACACTCACCGGCTTCGCGGCCCCTCAGTTCCGCACGAACAGGCCGCCTTTGCCGACATGCATGTTGGTCATGGTCCGCTCCTGCGCGGTCAGGCGCCAGTCGAGCATGCGCTGGGCGCAGTCGAGCAGCACATCGCGCATCGCAGGATCGGCCGCGAGGTTGCGCGTCTCGTGCGGGTCGGCCTCGAGATCGAACAGCAGCGGCGGCAGTGCCGCGAAATGCACGTATTTCCAGCGTTTGCCGCGGATCACGGCGTAGCAGCACTGGTCGGAGGCGATGCCGAGCGCCTTCTCCGCCGCCTGCGAGCGGACCTGCCGGAAATCGTGCTCGAAAAATACCGCGTCCCGCCAGTCGTCCGGCGTCTGGCCCTTGAGGAAGGGCAGCAGCGAGCGGCCGTCGCAGGTGCGCGGCACCTCCTGGCCCATCCAGTCGAGGATGGTGGGCATCACGTCGATGGCCTGCGTCGGGGCGCTGACCCGCACGCCGCGCGCAGCGTCGGGGCGCGGGTCGCGGATCACCAGCGGCAGGTGGAACGAGGGGTCGAAATAGATCTCCTTGCTCCACATGTAGTGCTCGCCCAGCATCTCGCCGTGGTCGGAGGTGACGATGATCAGCGTGCGGTCGTACTGGCCGGTGTCCTTGAGGTGCTGGATGATGCGGCCGAGCTGCGCGTCGCACTCCTCGACGAGGCCGTAATAGGTGGCGCGCATCTGCCGGATCTCGAGGTCGTCGGCGGTGACGAGATCGAGCGGGTTCAGCTCGTCGAACTCGCCAGGCCGGCGCAGCCTGTCGATCGAATAGTTGAGCAGTGGGTGCTGCCGGCCCTCGATCTCGGGCGTCGCGGCGCGCACCGGCATGGCGACATCCGCCGGATCGATCGCCGCATTGTAGGGCTCGGGCGCGATGAAGGGCGGGTGCGGCCGGAAGAACACGAGGTGCGCGAACCACGGCTTGTGCTGCCGCACCAGCAGCCATTTGAGGAAGGCGTCGGTGACGAAAGTCGTCTCGTCGTCCTCGGCGGGGAATTCCGTGGGGATGTAGCGGAAGCCGCGGTCGTCGGGCTTTTTGAAGTTGCGCCTGGGCCGGAACACGTCGTCGCGGCCGGTGAAATCGTAGCCCTTGGCGAGCAGCTCCGAGACCCAGGCGCCCATGTCCTCGGGCAGGTGCATCGGGGTGATGAAGCCGGGCAGCACGCCCTCGTCATAGGCGGTCAGCGCCGGATCGCTGGGGTGTTTGCCACGCGGGTCCGGGGTCGTGTCGGTGTAGCCGAACAGCGCCGGATCGTAGCCGGCCTTGCGCGCTTCGAGCGCGATGTTGGTGTGGCGCGCGTCGAGCGGCGTGCCGTTGCGGCCGGAGCGGTGGTTCATCAGATAGAGGCCGGTCAGCAGGCTGGTGCGCGACGGCCCGCACGGCGTCGTCTGGCCGAAATGGGTCTCGAACCGCACGCCGTCGGCGGCGAGCGCATCGAGGTTCGGGGTTTTCACATTGGGGTGCCCTACCCCCGACATGCAGTCGGCGCGCCACTGGTCCGCGCAGATCAGCAGGATGTTGGGACGCTCGGTCATGACGTGCGGCTCTTTCGGTTGGAGATCGGCATCATTTCACCATGCGAGGCGCGTGGCCACATAGGTCGGCGCCGCGCCGGGCATGGCGCGCAATGTTTCCGGCGTGTCGCCGCCATGCACACCGCCTTCGAGCACCAGCAGCGAGTCGATGCCATAGGCGGCGGCGCCGGCGATATCGGTCCTGAGATTGTCGCCGATGGCGAGGATGCCGGCGCGCGCCGGCGCCCCCACCGCCGCCGCGGCGGCGTCGTAGATCGGCCGGTGCGGCTTGCCGAACTCGAGCAGCGGCCCGCCCATCGCGCCATACAGCCGCGCCAGCCAGCCCGGCCCGAGCCGGATGACGCCGCGCGAGGGATAGGTCTCGTCGGAATCGGCCACCACCATCGGCAGCTTCAGCGCCGCGCCGGCCTGCAGCGTCTCGGCGAACGCCGTGGCGTAGAACGCCTGCTCGGTGTGGAACGGCATGCCGGCCGCGACGATTGCGCCGGCATGCCGCACCTCGGCGCTCTGCGGCTGCGGCAAGTGCTCGACCCAGGCCGGGCCGCTCCCTTCGCGGATCACGAAAAGCGGGGCGGCGGTGGCTCCCGGACCTTCGCTCAGATAGCGCCAGGCCAGCTCTCCCGAGGACATCACCGCGTCGTAGCAATCGGCGCCGATGCCGGCTTCGCCGAGCTTGCGCCGCACGGCGTCGAGCCGCGTCGCGGCGTTGGTGACCACCACCACCCGCAGCCCCGCCTGCCGCGCCTGCTGCAGGGCCCCCGGCGCGCCAGGAAAGGAGGCGGCGCCGTCATGCAGCACGCCATAGGCGTCGACGAACAGCGTGTGATAGCGCGTCACGACATCGCGCAATCCGGCAATCCGGGTGTAGCTCACGGGATGCGGCGCTCCGGGGCGGCGTGGATCTGGCGGCCGCGCTGGAGGCGGATGCCGGTCAGCTCGCGGCGGTTGAACAGCATGCGCCAGCTCAGCATGCGCTGCGCCAGTGCCAGCATGCCGGGCATCGCCGCCGGATCGCCGGCGCGGTTGTCGAGCTCATGCGGGTCGGCCTCCAGGTCGTAGTAAAGCGGCGGCAGCGCGCCGAAATGCACATATTTGGCCGTATCGGTGCGCAGCACCGACAGGCTCATCTCGTCGATGCGAAGGCCGAAGAGCGCGTCCACGCCGTCGTCGACGATCGAGCGGAAATCATACTCCCAGCGCGCTTCGTCGCGCCAGCGCGACGGCGCCCCGCCGTCGATGAAAGGACGCAGCGAGCGGCCGTCGCATTGCAGCGGAATGTCGGCGCCCAGATAGTCGAGGAGGGTCGGCATCACATCGACATGCTCGGTGAACGCGTTCACCACCCGGCCCCGCGCCGCTGCCGGCGCGTCCGGCGCGCGGACGATGCAGGGCACGTGCACCGACTGGTCGAACGGCGTTTCCTTGCCCCAGCACCAATGGTCGCCGAGCATCTCGCCGTGGTCGGAGGTGAAGACGATCAGCGTGCGCTCGTAGAGCCCCAGATCGCGCAGCGCCTGCAGCATGCGGCCGAGGTGATGGTCGAGTTCGGAGATCAGTCCGTAATAGGTGGCGCGCGCCTGCCGCCACCATGGATGGTCGTTGGGGTGCGGGCCGTCGAGCGGCAGCTTCGGGTTCATCTCCAGCCGGTCGAGCCGGAACGGCATGAAGGGATGGATGCGCTTTTCATCCTCGATGCTGGGCAGCGCGCGGAAATCGGGCACGTCCTCGAGGTCGTACATGGCGTGCCACGGCTCGGGCGCGAGCAGCGGCGGGTGCGGCCGGAGGAAGCTCACATGCAGGAACCACGCCTCGTTCTCGTTCTGGCGGAAGAAGCGCATCGCCCGGTCGGCGGTATAGGCCGTGTCCGAGTGCTCAGGCCTGAGCCGCGTCGGCGCGTAGCTCGGCCCCTTCGCCGCCGCCTCGCGCTCGAAGCCCGGCTGCTGCTCGAACGGATGGTCCCAATTGGCATAGCCGAGATCGCGCAGATGGCGGCGCCAGTCGGTATCGCCCGAGGCCTCCTCGCTGCCCGGCGCGTATTGCTGGATGCCCGGCAGCAGCTCCTCGTAGCGCCCGGCGCGCGGATCGCGCGGATGCAGGCGCCGCGGGTCGAGCGTGGTGTCGGTATAGCCGATGAGCCAGGGGACATAGCCGGCGGTGCGCGCCATTTCGGCGATGTTGGTGATGCCGGCATCGAGCGGCGTGCCGTTCTGCACCGAACGATGGTTCATCTGGTACATGCCGGTGAGCAGCGAGGTGCGGGCCGGACCGCAGGGCGGACACTGGCCGAAATGCCGGGCGAACAGCGTGCCCTCGGCGGCGAGCCGGTCGAGGTTGGGGGTTCTGACCAGCGGATGGCCGACGGCCGACAGGCAATCGGCGCGCATCTGGTCGGCCGTGATCAGCAGCACATTGAGGCGGCCGGGATCGCTCATGCGGTGGCCGTCGCCGCGGCGCCGAGCGCGAGCGCGCCGCGCAGCTCCAGCGTTTCGGCATAGTGGCAGGCGGCGAAGTGCCCGTCGCCGAGCGGGCGCAGCGGCGGCATTACCGCGCGGCAGGTTTCGGTGGCGTGCAGGCACCTCGTATTGAAGCGGCAGCCGGTGGGCGGATGCGCCGGATCGGGGCGCTCGCCGGCCAACAGGATCGGCCGGCGCGTCGAATCCGGGTCGGGCTCGGGCACTGCCGACATCAGCGCCTCGGTATAGGGGTGTTTGGGGCTGTAATAGACCTGCCGCGTGGTGCCGAGCTCGACGATCTGACCCAGATACATTACCGCCACGCGGTCGCAGACATAGGCCACCGCCGCGAGGTCGTGCGCGATGAAGAGATAGGTAAGCCCCAGCGTCTCCTGCAACTCCGCCAGCAGGTTCAGCACCTGCGCCTGGATCGACACGTCGAGCGAGGAGATCGGCTCGTCGCACACCACCAGCGCCGGCTTGAGCACCAGCGCGCGGGCAATGGCGATGCGCTGCCGCTGTCCGCCGGAGAAGGCATGCGGGAAGCGGTTGAGCTGGTCGCGCGACAGCCCGCATTTGGTGGCAATATCGACGACGCGCGCGTCGATCTGCGTACGGCTCAGCCGCTCGCCCCTGGCGGCGCCGGCGATCAGCGGCTCGCTCAGAATATCGCGCACCGTCATGCGCGGGTTGAGCGAGGCATAGGGGTCCTGGAAGATCATCTGCATGTGGCGGCGCGCCTCGCGCAGCTCGGTCTTGCCCATGCTGGTGATGGCGATGCGCCGCCCGTCGATGTCGAGCGTCACCCGCCCCGCGGCCGGTTCGTGGCCGCGCAACACCGCCTGCCCCAGCGAGGTCTTGCCCGAGCCGCTTTCGCCGACGAGCCCCAGCGTCTCGCCGTGTGCGATGGTGAACGACACGTCGTCGACCGCCGTCACATGGCCGACCACCTTCGACCACACCGCACCGGACCGGATGGGAAAGCGCACCGACAGATGCTCGACCGTCAGCAGGTCGCTCATGGCGCAAGCTCCGTTTCGCCGTGAATGCACTCGACCTCGTGCCGGCCGCTGCTGTGGCGCGGCGGCGCCGACGCGGCGCAGCGCGGCAGCACCGCGACGGGGCAGCGCGGATGGAAGCGGCAGCCGCCCGGTACCTCGAAGATGTTCGGGATGCTGCCGGCGATGGGCTGGATGCGGCGGCCGCGGTCGATGTCGCCCAGCCGCGGCACGGCATCGAGCAGCGCCCGCGTATAGGGATGCGCCGGGTGACGGAAGATGTCGCGTACCGGGCCGCTCTCGACGATGCGGCCGGAATACATGATGGCCACCCGGTCGGCCATCTGCGCCACGATGCCGAGATCGTGGGTGATGAAGAGGATCGCCATCCCCAGCTCGCGCTTCAGCGCGCGCAGCAGCTCGAGAATCTGGCCCTGGATGGTGACGTCGAGCGCCGTCGTCGGCTCGTCGGCGATCAACAGGCTCGGGCCGCACACCAGCGCCCGCGCGATCATGGCACGCTGCCGCATGCCGCCGGAGAACTGTGCCGGGTACCGGTCGAGCGCGCCGACCGGATCGGGGATGCCGACCTTGCCGAGCAGGTCCGCGGCGCGCCGGCGCGCCTCCTTGCGTCCAACCTTTTCGTGAACTTCCACCACTTCGGCGATCTGCGCGCCGATGGTGTGGATGGGCGAGAACGAGCTCATCGGCTCCTGGAAGATCATGCCGATGCGCGCGCCGCGCAACGCCTCGATGGCATGACCCGAACGGCCGAGCCGGGCGATGTCGGTGCGGCCCCCGTCGCGCGCCTGGAACTGGATCTGCCCGGCCACCACCGACAGCCCATGCCCCAGCAGCTGCAGCAGCGACAGCGCGGTGAGGCTCTTGCCCGAGCCGCTTTCGCCCACCAGCGCCAGCACCTCGCCACGGGCGATGGAAAAGCTCACATCCTGGGTGATGGGCACCTGCACACCATCATTGTCGAGGGCGATCGACAGGCCGCTGACATCGAGCACGGGAAAATCGGGAGATGCCGTCATCACGACCTCGAATAGGGATCGGCGGCGTCGCGCAGCCCGTCGCCGACGAAGTTGAAGGCGAGCACCGCGACGATGACGAAGACACCGGGGATCATCAGCCAGGGCGCCTGGCTGATGGAGCGGATCGACTGCGCCGCGTAGAGCAGCACGCCCCAGCTCTCGACCGGCTCGCGCAGGCCGAGCCCGAGGAAGGAGAGCGAGGTTTCGGCCAGGAGGATTTCGGGAAAGGCCACCGACGTGTCGACGATCAGGTAGCTCATGAAGGAGGGCAGCAGGTGCCGCGCGATGATGCGCGTGTCGGAGCAGCCCGAAAGCCGCGCCGCCAGCACGAAATCCTCGTGCCGTGTCGCCAGCAGCTTGCTGCGCACGGTGCGCGCCAGCCAGGTCCAGCCGAGCAGCGCGAGGATGATGGTGATGGCGAGATAGGTCTGCAGCGCCCCCCAGTCGCGCGGCAGCAGCGCCGCCAGCACCAGCCACAGCGGCAGCGTCGGGATGGAGCGGATGAATTCGATCAGCCGCATCACCAGATTGTCGAAGGCACCGCCGAAATAGCCTGCCGCACCGCCGATGGCGGCGCCGAGGATGAAGGACACGGCGACGCCCACCACCGCCACGCCGAGCGAGGCGCGCGTCGCGAACACCGAGCGGGTGAAGATGTCGAGCCCGGTGAAATCGGTGCCGAACAGATGCACGCTCCCCTGGTCGGTGCCGAACAGATGGATGTCGCCGGGGATGATGCCGAAAAGCTTGTAGGGCGTGCCGCGCACGAACAGCTCGAGATGCCAGAGCTGCGCGGTATCGGCGACATAGGTCATGCGCAGCGTCTTCGAATCGCGCACGCCCTTGACGCCATAGACGAAGGGCAGATGCCAATTGCCCGCGGTATCGACGATCTGCGGCATCATCGGCGGGCCGGCGACATATTTTGTGTCGCGCTGGCCGGGCGGGTACGGGCCGATGATTTCGGCGAACATGGTCATCAGCACGAAGAGGCCGAGCACCACGAGGCCGAACAATGCGAGCTTGTGGCGGCGGAACTTCCACCACATCAGCTGCCACTGGCTGGCGAGGTCCGGGCGGCGCATGCGCTTGCGGCGGGCGGTGCGGGCCGGCGGTGCGGCGATGTCGGTCACGGCCATCGGCGTCACTCCAGCCGGATGCGCGGATCGAGCAGCACCAGCAGCACGTCGGAGACGAAGGTGCCGATGATGGTGAGCGCGCAATAAATGAAGATCATGGCGCCGGCGAGCATCATGTCCTGGTTGAGCAGGGCATTGAGGAACAGCGGGCCGGTGTCGGGAAGCGCCAGCACGAAGCCGACGATGGGGGCGCCGGAAATCACGTAGGTCAACCGCCAGCCCAGCGTCGAGGCGATGGGGTTGAGCGCGGTGCGCACCGGATAGCGCAGCAGCACCTGCATCGGCGACAGGCCGCTGGCGCGGGCCGAGAGCACATACATCCTGTCGAGCTCGTCGAGCACGGCAGCGCGCATGGCGCGGGTGAGGAACGCCGTTCCGGAGGTGCCGAGCACGATCACCGGCACCACCAGATGCGCCATGAGGTCGACGAATTTGCCCCAGCTCCACGGCGCGTTCTCGAAGGCCGGCGAATAGAGGCCGCCGACGCTCTGGCCGAGATATTGCTGGCTCCAGTAGAGCAGCACCAGCGCCAGCAGAAAATTGGGGATGGCGAGGCCGACATAGCCGAGGATGGAGAAGGCATAGTCGCCCACCGAATAGCGCCGCACCGCCGAATAGATGCCAACCGGGATGGAGACCGCGTACATGAACAGCAGCGTGGCGAAGGCGATGGCCAGCGTCACCGGCAGGCGCTCCGCGATCACCTCGCCCACCGGGCGCTTCCAGGCCCAGCTCATGCCGAAATCGCCATGCAGCGCATTCCACATCCAGCGCACATATTGCACATAGACCGGCTGGTCGAGGCCGAGCTCCACCCGCATCGCCTCGATGTCGGCCTGGGTGATGACGGCGCCGGTCGCCGCCTTCTTGGCCGCATAGATCTCGGCATAATCGCCCGGCGCGGCCTGGATGATGACAAACGACACCACCGAAACCAGCAGCAGCGTCAGCGCCATGTAGCCCAGCCGGCGCGTCAGGAATCGGATCATGGCTTACCGGACATCGACTGTGAGGGACGGATGCTGGTGGCCGGGGCGGCGAACCGCCCCGGCAAAGCTATGGTTTACTGCTTGTACCACTGATCCGGGCGGTAGGGGTACATATAGCCGAAATTGTAGTGCACCGTGCCCAGCTTGGCGCTGATGTTGTGGAGCTTGTCGGTGACGACGACGGGCTTGGGCAGCGCGCCGATGGTGCCGATGATGGTCATGTTCTCGAGGTTGAGCTTCACCAGCTCCCTGCCGATCTCCATGTAGCGGTCGGACCCCGGTAGAACCGTCTTCCATTCCTTGGCCAGGTCGAACATCTTCCTGGCCCAGTCCGGCGGCTCCTCGCCTTCCTTGCCGTTGCTGTTGTACCATTGCTTCCACTTCACGCCGAACAGCGGCGAGATGTCGGAATAGTACGGCACGTAAAGGTCGATATTGGCGACCAGCGTCGGCTCGTAGGGAACGTCCCACTCCATGTTGATGTCGGAGATGCCGGCTTTGGAGTTGTCGCGAGTGGCCTCGGAGGTGACTTCCTTGGCGTTGACGTTGAGGCCGACGGCCTTGAGGTAGTCGCTCATCAGCTTGACGAATTCGGGCCCGGCGAACTGGCTCGAATACTGCCACAGGATGGTGAAGGGCGAGCCGTCGGGGAAGGTGCGGAAGCCGTCGGCGCCCTTCTTCATGCCCATGTCGTCGAGCAGCGCATTGGCTTTGTCCGGGCTGTACTCGATCATGTAGTTTTCGTCGGCGGCGGTGACGAAGCTGGTGTCGGCCGGCAGTGCCTGGCTCGGCTGGCCAAGGCCGAAATACATCACCTGGTTCATCTCGTCGCGATTGATCGCCATCGACACCGCCTGGCGGAAGCGCAGATCGGAATAGACGGCCCTCAGCTTCGGATCGGCATGGGTGATGTTGAAGGCGAAATCGGTGCCGATGGCGCCTTCGGGCAGTTGCACCTTGTAGTGACCCTTGTCCTCGCCGTCCTTGAGGGTGGGATAGTTCTCGAGCTCGTTGCCCTGCGCCTTGAAGTCCACCTCGCCGTTGAGGATGGCCAGCACCTGCAGATCGGCGGTCAGGAAGCGCTCATGCGTACGCTCGAAATAAGGGAGCTGCTGGCCCGAGCTGTCGACCTTGAAATAATAGGGGTTGGCCTTGAACACGCGCTGCTGCGTGTCGGGCACCTGCTCGACCACCATCGCCTCGAGCGTGGGGACTTCGAGCGCCGCGGCGGTCACGGTGCCGTCGTCGTGCCATTTCTGATAGTAGTTGGCGAACCACTTCTTCCAGTCGTCGAAGCCCGCCTTCTTGGCGTCGGCATCGGCGTTGGGATTGTATTTCGGCATGAACTTCTCGAAGAAGTGCCGCGGCGCGAAGGTGCTGAAATACGAGCCGCTGGTCGCCATGTAGGTGAGCAGCCCCGGGTCCGGCGCGTCGAACGAAATCTGCACATGCGTGGGATCGATCGCCTTGGCGTGCGGATTGACGCCCCATTCAGCGGTGGTGTTGGGGCTCAGATCCTTGTTCTGGATGATGTCCTCGAAGAAGAACACCACATCGTCGGCGGTGAAGGGCTGGCCGTCGGACCATTTGTGGCCCTTACGCAGCTCGAAGGTCACGGCGGTGTAATCGTCGTTCCACTTCCACGAGCGGGCGACGTCGGGCACCACCGTCTTCAGATCGTCCGACATGCGCACCAGCACCGTCTGGCGCCAGCTCAGGATGTCGGAGGTGCCCGAGGTCGGGGCGCGCGACGTGCCTTCGAGCGTGCCGCCATAGACGCCGCACGCCTCGTAGGGCAGCTCGATCAGCGGCTGCTCGGGCAGGCGGTCCTTGACCGGCGGCAGCTTGCCGGCGGCGACGTCGGCGGCAAACAGCGGATTGTCGGAATAGGTGAGCGTGATGCCGGCCGCGGCGGCCTCGTCGATTTCGGCCTGCTGCGGAAAGGCGCCGACCAGCTTGCCGGGATCGGCGACGGTCGGACAGGCGGCGGCGAGCGCCGCGTTGGCGCCGAGCCAGGTCAGGCTCAGCGCGGTGGCAAGAACAGCGACGCTACGGCGTCCTTTCTGAAGGCGTGATCGCATGCGTGTGACTCCCCGTTGGCGGCACGGCCGCGCGCAGATTTCTGCACGACGCGAAGAGAATGACTAAATGGTCACCAAGTCAACCCAACAATGACCATTCGGGCGAATTAATGTGTAAATGGCCGCCGCGTCATCACAACGTCACGCGAGTCAGCGGTGCGTTTCGGCCACGATGATCTCGACTCCGGCCGATTGCAGCAGATTGGCCATCGCCGGCTCGGGCATGCGGTCGGTCACCAGCCGCTCCACCTGGCTCGCCTCGCACACCTGGAACAGCGCCTGCCGGTTGAGCTTGCTGGCGTCGGCCAGCACCGTGGTGCGGCGGGCACTGGCGATCATGGCGCGGGCGACGAAGGCCTCCTCGGTGTTGAAATCCATGAACTTGCCGCCGGCATCGATGGCGCCGATGGTCAGCACCGCATGGTCGGCGTGCAGCCGCTGGATCTGCTCGACCACCAGCGGGCCGAGCACTTCGTGGCCCTCGCCGAAATAGCGGCCGCCGGTGAGATAGACCTCGCCGCGATTGGGCGCGGCCCACAATTCGTTGGCCACCAGCACCGAATTGGTGATCACCGTAAACACCCCGGCGCGGCCCAAAGCCTCGGCGAAATAGGCGGTGGTGGAGCCGGCGTCGATCAAAAGGCTGTCGCCAGGCTCGAACAGCGCGGCGGCGGCGCGGCCGATGGCGATCTTTTCCGCCCGCGCCGCAGCGCGGCGGTCGCCGAGCGGGCTTTCGAGCGCGGTCTGCGACGGCACGGCACCGCCATGCACCTTGCGCAGCACTCCCTGCTCGGAGAGCAGCACGAGGTCGCGCCGCACCGTCTCGCGCGAAGTGTCGAGTCGCTCGGCCAGGTCATCGACGCTGAGCTTGCCCGCCTCGCGGACCAGCGTCGCAATCCGTTCACGCCTCTCCGCCGGCTTCATTGCACACATCCGCCATTGCCTGTTCGGTCAATATGTGACATCTGAATGACTATTCGGTCAAACATTGATGATTGTTCCTCATACGAAAATGGCCTTCGGCGCCGCAGATTCGGACAGCCTCTACGATGTCGCCATCATTGGAGCCGGCGTCGTCGGGTGCGCAATAGCGCGCGCCTTCGCCATTCGCGGCTGGCGCACGGTGCTTGTGGAAAAGGCCGCGGACATCCTCGAAGGCGCGAGCAAAGGCAACAGCGCGCTGCTGCATACCGGCTTCGACGAGCCGGCAGGCAGCCTCGAGCTGCAACTGATCAAGTCGGGCTATGCGCTCTACCGGCGCATGCATCAGCGCCTGAACCTGCCCTTCGAGCGCACCGGCGCGGTGGTGGTGGCGTGGGACGACGCGCAAGTGGCGAAACTGCCGGCGATCGCCGCGCATGCCGCCGCCAACGGCGTCGAGGCGTCGATCCTCGATGCGGCGGCGCTGCGCAGGCGCGAGCCGGGCCTTGCCGCCGACGCCCGCGGCGCCGTGCTGATCGCCGACGAGGGCATCATCGATCCGTGGAGCGCGCCCCTCGCCTATCTGCGGCAAGCGATGCTGCATGGCGCGCGCCTTGTCACCGGCGCCGAAGTGCTCGGCCTCGCCGATGACGGACAGGCCTGGCGGCTGCGGACGGCGCGCGGCGAGATCGCGGCGCGACTGGTGGTCAACGCCGCGGGCCTGTTCGGCGACCGGGTCGAGACGCTGGCCGGGCGCGTGCCCGGCTTCACCATCCGGCCGCGCAAGGGCCAGTTCCTCGTCTACGACAAGCCGGCGCACGAGCTCGTCACCTCCATCATCCTCAAGGTCCCGACCGAACGCACCAAGGGCGTGCTGCTGGCGCGAACCGTGTTCGGCAATCTGCTGCTCGGCCCGACCGCCGAGGACCAGGACGACCGGGTGCACGCCCGCACCGACGGCGCCGTGCTGCGGCGCATCATGGCCGAAGGCGAGGCGATGCTGCCCGCCCTCGCCGGCCAGACCATCACCGCCGCCTTCGCCGGCCTGCGGCCGGCCACCGAGCATCGCGACTATCAGCTGCGCGCCGATCCGGAACAGCGTTTCATCACGGTGGGCGGCATCCGCTCGACCGGCCTGTCGGCGTCGCTCGGGCTCGGCGAATGGGCAGCGACGGAAGGCTCTCACATTCTGGGCGAGCCGCGCCCGGCGCCGGCGGACGACGACCTCGACTGGCCGCAGATGCCCAATCTCGCCGAGGCGCGGCCGCGTCCCTATCAGATGCCGGGCCGCAGCCCGATCGCCTGTCATTGCGAATGGGTCACCGAAGGCGAGATCGCAGCGGCGCTCGAGGGGCCGCTCGCCGCCGGCACGCTGGGCGGCCTCAAGCGCCGCACGCGGGCGGCGATGGGCCGCTGCCAGGGCTTCGGCTGCACCGGCGCGCTCAGCCGGCTGGCCCCGCAATTCTACCCCGAGCCGCTGGCCGAGGCGGCCGAATGAACCTGACGCCGGACGTGCTCATCGTCGGCGGCGGGCCGGCCGGCCTCGCCGCGGCCCGCCAGTTCGCCACGCGCGGCATCGACAATGTGCTGGTGGTCGAGCGCGAGGCCGAGGCCGGCGGCATTCCGCGCTTCTGCCCGCACCCGACCTTCGGGGTCACCGATTTCTTTCGCCCGATGTCGGGGCCGTCCTATGCCGCGCTGTGGCGCCAGAACGTCGATCCAGCCAAGATCGCGACCTCGACCACCGTCACCCGAATCGCCCGCGACGGCGCCGTCACCGTCTCGACGCCCGAGGGCGAGGCGGTGCTGTTGCCGCGCCGGGTGCTGATCGCCACCGGCATCCGCGAGCGCTCGCGCGCCGCCCGCCTGGTGTCGGGCGACCGGCCGCGCAACGTGCTGACCACCGGCGCGCTACAGCGGCTGATCGCCGAAGGCCGGCCCCTTCCCTTCCGCCGGCCGGTGGTCGTCGGCAGCGAGATGATCGCGTTCTCGGCCGCGCTCAGCCTGCGCGACCATGCCATCCGGCCGGTGGCGATGCTGGAAGCCGGCGAGCGCACCGTCAGCATCGGGCCGGGCGCGCTGTTCGCCCGCACCGTGCTGCGTACCAGCGTACTGTTCGGCCACCGCCTCCTCGCCATCAACGCCGCGCCGGGCGATGCCGCCGCGGTCGACTCGGTCACGGTCGAAAGTGCCAGCGGGCGCCGCGACATCGGCTGCGACGCGGTGATCTTCACCGGCGAGTTCGTGCCCGAGACTTCGGTGCTGTCCGGCCTCGCCGGCCTCGTCGCGCCGGGCTCGCTCGGCGCGGCCGTCGACCAGAGCTGGCGCACGCCGGACGCCGCGATCTACGCCGCCGGCAACGTGCTGCGCGGGGTCGAGACGGCGGCGTGGTCGGCGCGCGAGGGCGCGGCGGCGGCCGATGCCATCGCCGACGATCTCGGCGGGCTGGGACGCGGCGGGCGGCGCGTGCCCATCGACATCGCCGGCCCCATAAGGCTGCTGATCCCGAGCGCGCTGTCGCTGCCGGTCGGCCGGCTCGGGCCGCTGCAGATGCAGGTGCGCATGGCGCGCAGCGCTACCGGCCATTTCTCGCTCAGCGCCGACGGCACGGAGATCTGGCGCTCCGGGCGGCTGACGCTGCATCCGGAACGCCGGCATGGCCTCAGCCGGCGCTTGCCCCCTCTCGACAAGGTGCAGAAACTGACGCTTTGTTTCATCGAGGAGGCGTGATGCTGGTTGCCGGCATCGATCAGGGAACGACATCGACCAAGGGCGTGCTGCTCGGTGCCGACGGCATCGTCGCGCCGCTGCCCGGCCGCGCCCATGCGCAGGATTTTCCGCATGCCGGCTGGGTCGAGCAGCAGGCGCCGGAGCTGCTCGCCAACGTCACCGCCAGCATCGAGGCCGCCGTCGCGGCGGGCGCGCGCGTGGTCGGCATCGCCAACCAGGGCGAGACGGTGGTGGCGTGGGACCGCGACACCGGCGAGCCGCTGGCGCCGGCCATCGTCTGGCAGGACCAGCGCACCGCCCCCGAGATCGCGCGCATGGCGGCGGACGGCCTCGCCGCCGAGGTGACGGCCCGCAGCGGCCTGCCGCTCGACAGCTATTTCTCCGCCAGCAAGCTGCGCTGGCTGCTCGACCACGCCCCCGGCGCGCGGACGCTCGCCGGCAAGGGCCGGCTGGGGCTCGGTACCTCCGACAGCTATTTCATCGAGCGCCTCACCGGCCGCTACGCCACCGACGCCACCACCGCCGCGCGCACCTCGCTGATGCACCTTGCCGACTGCACCTGGGACCCGACGCTGTGCGAGCTGTTCGGCGTGCCCATCGAGGCCCTGCCCGAGATCGTCGACGACCGGCAGCCGATCGGCGACGTCGCGACCGCCTGCGGCCCGGCGACGTTGTGCGCGGGCGTGGTCGATCAGGTCGCCACGCTGTACGGCCATGGCTGCCGGCGGCCGGGGAGCGGCAAGGTGACGATCGGCACCGGCGCCTTCGCCCTGATCCTCGCCAGCGATGGACGGCCCGAGGCCGCGCCGCCCGGCAGCGTGCTCACCGCCGCCTGGCCGCGCCGCAACGGCCGCGCCTATGCCGCCGAGGGCGGCGTCTACAGCGCCGCGGCGGCCATCGACTGGCTCCTGCGCATCGGCGTGCTGCGCGACCATGCCGAGCTTGCCGCGCTCGACGGCGACCGCGCGGCGCGCACGGGCATCTTCTTCGTGCCGGCGCTGTCGGGCCTCGCCTTTCCGCATTGGGACCGCAGCGCCGCCGGCCTCTTCATCGGCCTCGACGCCGGCACGACGCGCGAAACGATGATCAAGGCGGTGCTCGAAGGCATCGCCTTCCGCATCGCCGAGGTGCTCGACGGCCTCGGCTTCGCGCCGGGCGCGCCGGTGCCGGTCGATGGCGGCCTCGCGCGCTCGCCCTGGTTCATCCGCGCGCTCGCCGATTTCAGCGGCCATCCGCTGCGCGTGCGCGACGGTATCGAGCTCACCGCGCTCGGCGTCGCGCAGCTCGCCGCCGCAGTCGCGACCGGCACCGATGCCGCCGACTATCGTCCGCTGACGGACGAGGCGCCCCCGCCCGTCCAGCCCATGCTCGACCCCGACACCGCGCTGTCGCTGCGCCAGCGCTTCACCGAGGCCCGCGGGCGGGCGCAGGGCTGGCGTCGATGAGGGCGGAGATCGAGGCCATCGCCCGCGAGGCCGGCGCGCTGGCGCTCGACTTCTTCCGCACGCGCGACACGCTCGACATCGAGGCCAAGGGGCCGCTCGACCTCGTCAGCCGCGCCGACCGCGAGCTCGAAGCGATGATCGCCAGCCGCCTGCGCCGCGCCTTTCCCGACGACGGCATTCTGGGTGAGGAAGGCGGGCACGCGCCCAGCCGCTCCGGACGAACCTGGGTGCTCGATCCCATCGACGGCACCTTCAACTTCGTGCGCGGCGGGCCCGAATGGGGCGTCTCGATCGGCTGCCACGACGCGGCCGGGCCGCTGTTCGGCGCCGTCAATCTGCCGGTTGCGGGGCAACTCCTTTCCGGCGGCCGCGACGACGTCGCCTGGCTCGACGGCGTCCCGCTGCCGGCGCTCGCCGGCTTCGATCGGCGGCGCGGCGCGGCGAGCGTCGGCCTCGTCCCCGAGGCGCCGCTCGACGCCACGCTCGCGGCGCTCGGCTTCGTGCTGGGCGAGACCGGGCTGGCGCTGCGCATCTGCGGCTCGTGCGTCGCCGGCCTGATGGAAGTCGCCCGCGGCGAGACCGATGCCTATCTCGGCCTCGCCGAGCATAGCTGGGACGTCATGGCGGCCCTGCCGATCGTCACGGCGCTGGGCGGCGCCTCCACCCTCGACTGGCGCCGCATCCGCCTCACCGACACGCTACGCTTCGCCGCCGGCAAGCCGGACGCGGTGACCCTGCTCCGCCCGCTCGTCGCGTAGAGCCAGAGACTTCCGCAGGCTGCGGCCAGATATTCGTCTGCGCCGCATCCTGTCGGCCGGCCCGCGCCCATAGATGTCGTGCAGCTCACTCAACAGCCGATCCGGGCGGAGTCGCGACGCCGTCCCCAAGAGAACGAAGACCAGCTAGATGTCGTTTCCAAGAAGGTTGTTCAGTCTTTGGAAGGGCGAGAGTCCAGCGATGCCTGCATGTGGCCTGGTTAGGTTGTAGGCATCGGTCCATGGTCCGACGGCCTGGTTTCGGATGGCTGAG